>Ga0315298_1000002_pt1 | contig 817435 bp, 831 predicted proteins | sample WHS_1_MG_FD_203077 | JGI IMG/M metagenome (GOLD analysis project Ga0315298, IMG submission 203077) | Extremophilic microbial mat communities from Washburn Hot Springs, YNP, Wyoming, USA - WHS_1_MG | ecosystem: Environmental > Aquatic > Thermal springs > Hot (42-90C) | place: USA: Wyoming... | reverse complement strand
ATCCAAACCGTTTCCTCGAACATGGTATGTGCTCGATCAGCACTTTCAATTCCCTTTAATGGGATTTTCCTTTTGAATCAGCGCTTGGCTAAACCAGGCGCAAGCGAGGAGGCTGCTGACTTTCAATTCCCTTTAATGGGATTTTCCTTTTGAATCTCTGGAGATATATGATGGTAAGAGAAACCGCTATAGAACTTTCAATTCCCTTTAATGGGATTTTCCTTTTGAATCGAAGGTTAAGGCTTATTAGAGAACGCCAAGAATTATTTACTTTCAATTCCCTTTAATGGAATTTTCCTTTTGAATCTTAATATTATTGCGTAAACTTGTAGATGAAGTTATAATCTTTCAATTCCCTTTAATGGGATTTTCCTTTTGAATCGGGTGCACCAGGACTGTGGTCCTGGGGTAGTGCTAACTTTCAATTCCCTTTAATGGGATTTTCCTTTTGAATCCAAACCGTTTCCTCGAACATGGTATGTGCTCGATCAGCACTTTCAATTCCCTTTAATGGGATTTTCCTTTTGAATCAACCTTACATCGCCAAAATCAGCTTTACATTTTTCAAAACTTTCAATTCCCTTTAATGGGATTTTCCTTTTGAATCGATACGTGAGCAATATGATAATTACGCAGGAGTGGTGATGCTTTCAATTCCCTTTAATGGGATTTTCCTTTTGAATCCGACCACTTTTTTGCTTTCTTTGGTCAGGTGGGTTCAGCTCACCGACGATTTCGGATATGCTTCCCGATTATCATTTGAATGCAATTTGCTTTATAAAGATAATCGAATTTTTGATTTATAGAAAGTCTGCAAGAGGACCACCCGTTTCAATGGGTGGATGAATTGTGTTAGGTTTAAATATGCTTTCCTTTCTGGAGATTTTGAGGCTGCCAGTCAATTTTCCACATCTCCTCAACTGTCTACGTACAAAAGTTCTTAGGCAAGGTAATTAATGCTTTCTCAGACCTAAATTGCGAGTTTAGTTTAAGCTCATCTTTGAAGCGGTGATTTTGCAGGAGATTACGCCGACTATGAAAAGCTATGTGAAAAGGGTTACTGGACACATAAAAAGAATAATCAAAGAAGAAACACTACCGCCCATAAGAGTAGCCAAAAACAAATGCCAAGGAGGATGCGGACACAAACAAACATGCCAACTGTGACTGTTATTCTAGTTCATAAATAATCCAGTTTTTCCCCACTTCGCTTTTGACAATATTAAGTGGATAAAACTTGTTTATGAAAATTTCTTTTGTTTTGCGACTTTTTTTATTTATATAATATGGATTGACATCTTCAAATTTAATCGCAGGGTCGGAATTTATATCCTTTACAGGAACCAGAAGAATGTTTTTCTCCACTCTCTCTAAACTTTCTATAGGTCTAATGCAATTTAATGGTGCTTCTTCAAGGGGCTCTCCTTTACAGCACACGATAGAATCATAGCTTCCTAATTGTCTAATTCTACTAAGAATATTTTTTATTTCACCTTTGTCTTCTTCTTTTATATTTACATAGATTTTGAGGGAACTGGAAAAATGAGCATATCCTCGTATTCCAAACGTTTCTTCAAAACCTAATCCCACTTTTCCCCTCTTTTTCTTCAAACGTCTAATGAGAACATTAGATATGGCAATTCTTTTGGGAGGTAAAATTGCTATTGCAACATTTCTTATTTTTTCAAATATCCTTTCCCCTAATTTTATATTTCCGGTACTTCGGATCGCTGTTGCCACAAGAGCTAATTTTATAGTGGATGGACCTGGTAATGGGGAAGTTAATGCATACTGCGAAGAAAAGTCGGGTATTCTATAAGAAAATAAACTGGCAAACTCGTATTCAGCCTTAAGCCATGCCATTTCTACTCATCCGATTTCGTCACTAGTCGCCAAGGTACTGTTTTCTTCATTAATTCCTCCAATTTTTCAGTATATTCACTTAAACTTGAGAAGCTAATGACTTCTATTCTATTATTTTTCAGGATGCCTTTAATATTCTCGATTTCTTTTACATATGCGCTGTGCAAGGGGCTTATCACAGGTGCAGGATAATTTGACTTTGACACTACAATTATTCCAGCGAAGTTGTTAGCATGCGGCAAACGAGTAGTAGTCATAGCTCCTTCAGGACGAAGGAACATAGCTTGGAATGCCTTTAAAGCCAACATATATCTACGTTCTCTATCTATATTTTCTATTTCATATTCAAAAGTCAAGTCATTTAATCCAATTCGCCAAGGTTGAAATACAGAAACTATGGCATATACTCCAGAACGCGTTGGTCTATAATAAAGCATTTGAGCTGTTGGGAGGTGAGTTTCACAATACCATTTCCCTTCAACTTTGAATAACTCACTTTCCTGAGGTTGTTTCTTGCAGTCGGCTACACTGCATTTTTCCGAATCCCATTTTCCTTTTTCTTTCTTGTCTTCTATGGGCACTATAGAGTGCCTTGCATGTACATGAATGTCCCGTTGAATTTCTGGGAAGCCTACTGCCCAGCCAAACTCGATGGTGGATTCTCGAGCAAATACTGGGCGTTCTAAAAGGAACCCATGAAGGTCACAAAGTTCGCATTGAAGAGCTGTTTTTACCGCCTTTAATGTTGCCTCTTTTGTAACCTTTTCACATGCATTTGCTCTTTCAGGTTTTAATACTTGACATGCAGAGCATAAGTTGTTTTTGTTATTTTCCAATGTCCATAGTGTTTCTACGTGTATATGCTTTAGCATCTCGCCAGATATGCCGTCAGTTTTGCTTCCATCAGCTAAAGTAAGCGTCCTTGGCTCAGTTACATTCCCTACTGTTCCTTCGTTACTCAGCGAGTGAAGATTCCATGTTATTCTCCCCAAGATCGAAATTTCATATACTGCTTCTTTTCCTATTTCTTCTTGTGCCATATCAGTCACTCCTTACTGCCTTTGACGAGTGCATGACTAAGTAAAGCAGTTTTTACAAATTTAACTCCAAAACTGTCAACCAACTTCATAACCTCCTCAAGATCAATTTCAGAAGGTCTTATGAGATGGAGCTTTCTTGCTGGCGTATCATATCTTCTAAGAAATTTTTTTATTGCTTGAATAAACTGTTCTTTGGTCTCTGAATAATCCAGTTCGATGAAAGAAGCATAATCCCTTATTTCTTCCATCATTAAGGCTTTTCTTAATGCATCACCAAAGTTTTTTACGGCATTATTTGTATAAATCTCTTCTAATTTAAACTCGGACATTACGCATTACTTCACTCATGATTTTGTCTTGATAAAGGTTTAACCAAGCCTTTTTAGTTGATAGATATCTGATGTGTAAATTTATGTATTTCGCTAAGTTTGATAAACTTGGGTCCGCAATAAATTCTGAAAGGGTCATTGCGAGGTCTTCGCATCCTTTTCGGTTTGTTTTTCTAAATACGTCTCCCCACAATTCTAAAATTTCTACACTTTGGGGGCTTCTTGCTATATCGTGAAGAAAGTCTAAGGGGAAAACGCCTGCAACGACTGGTTTCCACTGCTTCCTCCGACTCTTAACCATACTCCCATAAAGTAATGAGGCATATCGCGGGCTATACTCCCATGTTCCTTCTACTAACTTCGCTCTACTTTTTGTTAATTCCACACCGATATAAGCCAGTGTTGGAAACCTTCCTGCCCAATGCATTCTTTTTATGTCGTGTTTAATCCCTCCCCTTATTTCCATATACAAATCCGCGATTCGTATTCCCTCATACATCGGCATAGGCATGACCGCAAGTAGTTCATTGAAGTTTGAACCATATTCCCAAATGGTAATGTTTATGTGACCAACTATAGATATTATCCAATCTTGCAATGGCACTTTAGGTGTTCCTCCTTCTGAATAACCCGTCTTCATTCTAATGGGTTCACGAAAACCCTTAAATGAACGCAACTCCATCGATCCGTATAGAGTTTTGGCTTTTTTTCCTTTGTAAGGGATCTGAATGGTTTTAAACTTCGAATATGATTCTAGAATTTCCCTTATCTTCGGTTTACTTGCTAGAAATTGTCTGGTTTCCATTTTTATTTTGTTTTTCTCCTTAAGTGTTGTAGTGGTTAATGTTTCATTCCAGTTCAAGTCTTCTCCAAGATATGCTGATAATCTTTTAACGTCTGGTTTAAAAGTAGGCGGTGCATTAATCTCATACCAGTAATTCTTGTCGCTGAGAATTACTTCTGGTGATTCTGAAGACAAAGCGTAGAGTATTAATCCCAAACCGTATGCTCGACTAAGATCAAAATTTTCCCATCCGCTCTTAACAATGAAATAACGCTTCATAGTTACCATCACCACTCGCGATCCAATCAGATAGCCTCAAAATTTTTGATAAAAATGAGTAGAAGCGATAATATTTATTTTGCACTCCTCTAATTTCAATAAATGTAAATGGCACGACTCCTTCTCTCCCCTCTGGAATGATGTTTCTGATTTCAAAGTTTAAACCAACATCTTTCAAAAAATTCTCATATTCCCTTATAAGTTTGTACGAAGGGTATTGCCTTACTCTTGGTGCGTGGTGATGTGCTATGGCCAGTATCAAACTTTTCCATAAATCTTCTCCTGCATAGCACAAACATTTTTGCATAATTGCTGCAGAGACCGTTGCATGCGGTGGTAGGTGTTGGATGTTTAATGAACAATGCGCCAATGGAGGTTCCCCCTCTTTCCATCCAGCTGCCTTTTGCCATTTAATGTTAAGTTTGCCTACATCGTGAAACGCTATAGCCAACCTCATCAAATGAAGCAAATCAACTTTTTTAAGTGAAAAAAATTTCCGCGAACCTATCTATTATAAAATTGTAACGCGACGCAAATATATCATCAAAAATCTGTAAAGTCTTTTTGGAATGTTCAACCCAGTATTCCTTTCGTCTTTCTTCTAGTTTCTTTAATTTATTGCTTAGTGTTTCTGTTATAGGTTTTTGAGCACTACCTGACTCTCCGAAAATCAATCCCTCGTTACAATTATACGAAACTGCCTCTGGATGGACCACGTAAAATCTAAATGGCATAATCTCGTTTTTGTTCGTTACACGTTTTGAGTAAAACTTGCTTTTATCATCGCTTGAGGTTGGGTCCTCTTCTATCATCCATAACTTTAAGTTCAACTTATTAAATTTGCTTCTTAGAACTCTTGAATCTACTCTAATCTTAGGAAGTCTCCAAACATCATCTTTCAAGATTTCTGGATAGTCATGAATACTAACATTACACGTGTAAATTTCTCGAATTGCTTCTTCAACAATATTTTTACCGCCTTGGTAGGCTGCTCTTGCTAATATTCCGAAAATTTCATGCATATAACTTGGATTTAGAAATTTTTTAAAATGCGCTTCCAATACCGCGTTAACAAGTCTCCTTTCTGTAACCCAGTCCAATAGTATTGACGTTTTTCCGATAGCCTTTTTTGTATTCTTAATTAATTTCGATTCATAAGGCTCATGATTTTCCACATCATATAGGTATACCTCACCTTTTCCTCCCCACCTGGCACATCTTCCAACTCTTTGAATTAGAGAATCAGCGGGTGAAATTTCTGAAAGAAGAGTATGGGCTGAAATATCCATGCCTACCTCAATAACTTGTGTAGAAATAAAAACTATGCCATCTTTCTGGTAATCCTTTTTACTACTTTTCCCAAAGTATTTTTTAAGTTCGTTTTCGATTCTTTCTCTATCCTCATCCAAAAATCTCGAATGAAGCAGAAATACTTTCAGATTTTCTCTGTTCTTTAATTCTCTGAATAACTTCTGGGCTTTTTCCACGGTATTACAAATAACGATTACTTTTCCATCACTTGATGAATTAATTGCTTTTATTACTTCGTTTCCATCGAGCTGCTTTTTCATCTGAGGTGTAACCGTAACTTCTCGATATTTTCTACTTTGTATCTCATTTTCATCTTCCACGATTATTTTCTCTGCCTTCATGCCTTGACTTTTGATAACTCTTTCCATCCTATCTATCGCAACTTCAGGCAGAGTAGCCGACATGACAACTATAGGTAATCTTAACGTTGAAGACTGTTCAAGAAGCGCCAAAGCTGTTTGTAATCCTCTTTCAGGGTCAAACGTATGGATCTCATCAAAAGCCAAGAAAGCTGATGAAACGGCTCCAGCATGAATATTACCAAATTTGAGAGGCATACTCAGAGGAGTTGATACATACGCCCCCACAGTTTGATCTATCGTGGTTACTATGATGTCTTCTTCAAAAAGAGAGCTTTCAACATGCCTCCCATGATGAGCCACGGTTCTCATAGATTTTAGTTTAGCGTATGTTCTAGCTCGGTCAGCAATGCTTTCGACTAATGTTCTGGTAGGTAAAGAATATATTAGTTGTGTGGGAAGAATATTATTTGCAAATTCAATGAATGGAACTAATATTGCTTCGCTTTTTCCAGAACCAGTTGGCGCTGATACAATTATAGATTTTCCTTTAGATAAAGCTTCCATGCAATGTATCTGGAAATCATATGGATTAAAAAGCGTAATTTCCCTGAATAGTTCTTTTAATGCGCTCATTGCTCTACGCCTTTCGTTTGTCAGTTACAGATGTATTACTTTTCGAAATAAGTTTTGTTACTCCGTATCCTGCTGTTTTGTTTCCTCCTATGTTTGTGTATTCCGCGTATTTCGCCAGCATAATTGTCACCTTGTTCCATTCGCTTTCTAAATCCTTCATCTCGTAGGCGCACCACCCAATAAACCCCACAGCTTTCTTTTCCCGCATAACCGTCAACTTTGTTCTAAGCCTATACCCACAAACCCCAACATTCTTACCCAGCCAATCCTTATAAGCCAAAAACTCCTCTTTGCCAACTCGTCTACCATCGCTGAACTTGTTCCAAACACGCATCAACCCACAAAAAACCCTCACGGCGTCGGGAAACATCCAGCGGTAACTGCTGCCCAAACATGGCAAGTAGGTAGGTGTCTCAAAAACAAGCCTGAACCGCTCAGCCGCTTCTGCTTCGCGCTCTAAATCTCCATAGCTTTTGCTATTAATGCTTAGAGAAGCTATGTGAAAAACCGTGTCAAAAATCATAACGCTATTCTGACGCTCAAAAAACTTCAACACGTAACCAGTCAAATCATCCCTCAAAAACTTGAAACCCACATAACATGGAGAAGCAGGATCTAAAACAAAGCCGTTTTCAACCCGCGAAACACTCCTAAAACGCAAGGGCGTAACACTGTAAGGCTTGGAAACATTCAACTCATGCAAAACACCAGCCGCAGAAGGATCCACCAGCCTAACAATATGCAGCAACAAACCCCGAGCCACATGCCCCGTAAAAAATGGCAAAACAACTTCTTTCTCTCCGTACATCTCTAGACCGATTTCCACAGGCAATACCAATCAACTCCCAATAATGGGATTCAACCTAGCGACAAATACACATAAGCATTGGCGTCCTTATAAAACAATGACCAGAACTGTGTCGTAAAGAAGAAAATTGCTTTCACTATGCCTAGCCTAGAAAATCTGAGAGTTTTAAACCGAGTTTTCCAGTCGTTAGGTTACTGAGAAACCATAAGGCGAAGGTGCTGAGCAGAATTCCCACTAGTATGCCTCCAACTATAAGAGGCACCAACGGGTTACTGCTTTGGCTCTCTTCATCACCGTTAGCTTCTACGTCTTTTTCGAGGACGTCTTGGTTTGGTTACATCGTCAGGTTTTTTGTCTAAGGCGTTGTAGACTGCGATTCTACTGAGCCTCATATCGGCTTGGAATGTCTTCGATGGGTTGCCCCTGAAGCTGGCTTTGCCCTTGAAGAAGCGCTCATACTTAAGAATAGACTTGTCCTTGTGCAGAATAAAGCCTTTCTTCCCATAATGGTTTAACACGATCCAAACAGCCGGCTCATAGAGACCTGTAGCCCTAACAATCTGTGTATGCGTCTTAGGTTTACAATCACCCAAAACAGTGAAGACCTTATCTCAAGGAGGATGGCGCGAACCAGTCACAAGCATTCCCATAATGTTATTCTCGATCAACGATATAGATGTTCATAGTTTGAACGAAAATCCAAAATACATTTTGCGGAGAAAATCAAAAGAAGATTTAGAGAACTTCTTTCTCAAAAAATAACCCAAAAAGCGCTTGAATCCTGTAAAATTAGTAGTAGGTCGCTTAGATTAAGGCCGTGATTCAAATCATGTTGACATAAATTTGTAAATTTTTTCGAGGTGTGTTTTTCTGTCTCCCGAAAGAATTCACTCATTTGAGCAAAAGGCGCTTGCTTTTAGGATAACCACCATCACTAAAGCGGAGGTTAATCCTGCTTGCGTAGGTTTGCCATATCTTGGAGGTCTAAGGCTATGAAACCCTCGTCTCGAATTTTTTCTTTGTTCCCTATTTTCTTAGCCATCACTCCTAGAATGCATTCTTTCGTATTACGTATTTGCTTAGCCTTTATGCTCAGTTCGGACAGCAGTCTTTTTGCTTCTTGATAGTTTACTTCTGTCAATTTCGCTTCGATGGCTAACGCTTTTTTGCTTTTGTCTTCTAGACCTACTATGTCTATTTCTGTTTCTTTCCACCACCACTTTCCAATTTTCTCCACATGCACGGGAAGAAGGTTTTTCTTTGTCATCTCAACTAAAACCTCAGTGCATATGTCCTCGAAAATCCGCCCTAGATGTGCTTTGAACTCTTCTCTGATGCTGTGCCACACGTTTTTCTCTAATTCCAGTTCAAGCTGTCTCTTGTTTGGTCTGACGAAGCCGAACCAGAAGCTGAAGAACGGGTCTCTTATCTTGTATAGTCCCCTCTTTGCTTCTGGATCGGTGACGGGTGTAACTCGTTCTATTAAGTCGAGAATCTCTAATGTCTTCATGTAGGTGGTGGCGTTTTCTCGGCTTAGTCCTGTTGCGTCAGCGATTTCGCTTATGGTGTTTTTACCTCGTGCTATGACTGAGAGTATATCCATGTAACGTTGGGGAGCCCTGATTTCTTCCATAAGCAACATTTCAGGTTCGTCATGCAAGGGTGAGCGTTTACTCAAGATCTTTTCAACAATGTTTTCTTCCACGCTTAGATTGTCGTCTATATGCTCTAGGTAAGCTGGGGTTCCTCCAAAGCTACCGTAGATTGTTACCAGTTCTTCTGCTGAGTATTTCTTGAACCATTGGAGTAGGTCTAGATACTTTAAGGGCTCGATTTTCAGGGTAGCTGTTCTTCTTCCGTAAAGGGGTGCGTCTCCTCTTAGTGCTACTCTTCGTATTGAGCCGATTGAAGAGCCGGAGAGAATGAGAAGGCATTTAGTTTTGGACAGTTTCTCATCCCAATACTTCTGCAGCATTGATATGGCGCCACCAATGTTTGTTAGTCTTTGAAATTCATCAAACGCTACGACACCGTTGGCTGCGCATTTTTTGACGAGATATTCCATGAAGGAAGCGAAGTCAACAAATCTGAAGCCTTCAAAGAACTCGGTTTCGACGGTGCGAGAGAACTCGGTTAAAATTGTTTTTTCTTCAGCGTTGGGAACATAAAAGTAGAGCCCATGCTTATCTTTCATGAATTCTTGAACGAGTCTAGTTTTTCCAACTCTCCTTCGGCCGTAAAGGAGCACGAGAGCAGCCTTTTTCTTAATGAGAAGCCCGTTGAGCACTTGCAGCTCATCTCGTCTATTAACAAATTGTAGAATCATGATTGTAACAATCAGGATTGTAACATTTAAGCTTTACCAACAGCCCTCTACGCCTATTGTTGACGATGGCTTTAAAATGCCATGATTCCATGGTAGGTATGTTGAAGTGATCAACTTATCTCGCGGCTAAAAATGAGGTTAGATTGCCTGTGATTGCTCGTTAATTTTTCGTATCTGTATGATGTGACCAGCGACTCTTGCAAATGTTTAGCCGTGCGTGATCGTTATAATTTGTCTGACCTTTAGGTTTGTTAGCATATGTGCTAGATGTTCGATTGAGCGGTCTTCTTCCTCGTTTCCCAAATTTTCTGTTGGTTCATCTAATATGAGAAGTTCCATTGTGCACGATTCTGGCTTCGTAAATTGCGTTGCATAGTCCTGTTCGGTACACTAGGGCGATTTCTATGCGTTCGTCGCCAGAGAAAGAGCCTGAAGAGTCGCCTCTGTTCAGGAGATTCGATCTAAAGAATCGAAAAGTGAGTCTAAGGAAGACGGGGGTTCGGTGAAAGATAAGGAGTTGAAAGAACTAAAAATTGGCGAAAGAATAAGGACACTCTCAAGAGGTCGGCTTCAGACTTTTTGCCTAAACCATCGCTCAGTGAACAACAAAAGATAGCCCCCGTCCTTTCTAAGATTCAGCAGGTGATAGGACAGAAAGATAAGATTATCGAAGTAACTAGAAATCTGAAGAAATCGCTCATGCAGAAGCTCTTCACCGAAGGATACTATTGGAAGAACTGACAACCTATGGTTTTCCGTATCTTAACCGATATTAGGTTAAGAGTGTAGATATTTGCTCTATAATTCGTTCTTTGGTTTCTTCGTCAAACTTGGTGGTCATGAACATTCCTCTCCAAGAATGTATGAATCTCTCATCTCTGATCATTGGCAATATGGGTTTTCTAATCTTTTCCTCGAGTTTGTCTGGATTTGGCAACATTTCACTAATTCTCTGTATCAAGTTTTCAGGTACTCCTTTCTTCCATACTAAGGCTGCTATGTCTCTAACGTCGCTTGGTCTTGCCGAGATCGTTTTCAATATGAAGAAGTCTGAATATCTTGGAACTCTTACCTCGATTTCTTTATCGGCTATTTTGATCTTAGTCTTCAGCGAATCTGCAACGAAGCTCTCATCAATTATCACTCTATCTTGCGCAACTCTGCCAGTTACCTCTCCCTCCATGAAATCCAAGGAAACGCTTGCCTGCCTTCCACCAATCTTAATTAATTTTACGCACCGCATGTAGCCTGAACCTTCCTTCTTTTCAAGAGCATCAATCGATGCCTCTTTAGCAAGCCATTTCTTTATTTCATCCAAGTGCCAACCATTTTCTTTCCTAAGCGCAAAATCGCAATCTCTAGTTGACCGGGAAAGTGGGATAAATGCTCTTAACCCATAACCTCCTATTAAGACGAGCTTAGGATCTTCAAAACAATTTGATTTCTTAGAAAGAAGCTCCACTAATCTGGCAATCTCTAATTCCCTAGTGAACATAATCTCAACGTATCTGGCCAAGCTCAACAACCTTCTCAACAGCTTCTTCTATCTCACGCTTCAAGTATTCATCATCTAACTTTGCCCTTCGGCAATCAAAAACCTCCTTGCCGACTGATTCGTTGATTAAATTGCATCCATACTCCAAAGCCTGCCTAACTCTGACATTGGTTCCACGAATTCTCTTCCAATAACTTTTTTTTGATAAGTCTTCTAACTTTATACTTCTGCGGTTTGAGTATAACGTTGCAAAGGCATCCACGAAAGCCCATCTACTCATACATTCGATTATTGTATCATCCATATCCTCAACTACCACCCCTCTTGCTTTTTTGTAGTTTGTTGCTTTATCTACGTATTCAACTTGAACCCTCCATCCTTTTCTCTTGGCAAATTCTTCCAAAGCTTTGCCATAGGACTTATCACGAACTTTCAACGAGTAAGCATCCCTGTGAACGAAGTCTTGATTCCATAATGAAGCAGCGGTTTGACATGAGACTATCTTGAAACCTTTATCCTTTTCGAAGAAGTCTAAGGGATCTCTTATTTTGTCTGGAACCCAGTACCAGCCCCATCTAACCTTTTCGATCAAGCCGGCTTTAGCTAGCTTGTTCAAGTATTCTTTAGCATTTGGCTCCACTTGCTTTATGCTCTTAACCTTAACCAAGCTTCCAGCATATTCCTTCTTCAATTTTTCGTAAAAGCGCTGTAAGTACTCGACCATGTTGTTCACCTTTGGTATGTATTTGGCAAAGCTTATATTTAAGTGTTCACCTTTCAATGCCTTTTGGCAAAATTGCTTGTAACTAGAAATAGGAGTCATGCTGAGAAAAAACTAACAATTCCACAGCCGAAAACAAGCTTGCAAAAATATTGCAGGCATAAATTTAGAAATTAAAGGTAACGGTAAATTCCCTCTTCAGCGAAACTTATTCTTGCCCACAACATACACTTTTCATGGTTCAGATAGTAAACAGGCGATCGTGCGAATGATAAAATTCCTAAACTTTATGCCACTGAACGTATTCCTCTTGAGAGGAAAATCATCTGTCAAAGATATCAGATTAATGAGCTTGGATTCTACTGGCTGATTGCCGCCTTTCTGTCTTCCCCGATGAATGTGTAATACTTCTTAACTGCGTCCCGGCTTGTCTTCGCACGATAAAGGTCTATGCGTAGGGGGCTCGATAAGCCGAGCCCCCGACGACCTTCCACCCCTCAGATTGAACTGGTGAATTCCGAGAGGTCTATGGTGCCTTGGAACATAACTGTGAAGACAACCTTGTAAAGTTGGGGGCGTTGATGATGAGTTTGCGCACATCATCCAGCTTTAGGGTGGGCATCTCCAGAGCCCTCCGCTTATCTTCATCCGATAAATTATAGATGCGGGCAACCTCACTCCTAGAGAGCCTATGATACTCGTAGAAGCTCCTGATGGCACATAAGAGATGACGTTTATCTTTGGCTCCCGTCCCATGGGCTTTTAAATACTTCTTCAGGACGCCCACATGCTTCAACTGCCCCCAGTCTTCTATACTCGTCAAGCATCAACTCAGCTGAAGACCAGTATCCGTTCTCTGCTCAAGATAGCAGAATAAACGGTAGACATAACCCTTAGCCGTGTTCGGATTCGGATCGTAAGCCCAATCTCGTATGCACTTCTCCCCTATATCAAAACTCTCCAACCCTTGTAGGGCATTCGGACCACCGAAAGAATATGGGCATGCGACAAATATGTCTTTCCAACCCTATGATTTGGTGGGGACGGCGGGATTTGAACCCACGACTTTTGTCCGCTTATGCGGTCTCCAGCGTTCTATTGCGTGACATGCACCCCAGGTTCCCCGTTACGATGCTCTGGGATCCTGTTGGCGAGGCACGTCTCTTGACCATGCTAGACGACGTCCCCAAGTTATCTATGTATACGCATGAAATTTGTTGCATTAATATTTATTTTTTGAACTCTTAATTGTTGCTAAGAGTTTTTATGCTCCTATGTTGTGGGTGATTGGTTTTTGCGATAAAAATGAAGCCCATGCCACTGTGAGGATTGGAGGTAAGGCTAGGATTGATGAAGTGGCAATAAATCGAGGTGCGCGTCTGGATGTTAGGATGATGCGCAATCTGAGCCTGTGAAGCGGTTGATCAAGGATGCTAAACTGCCAATAGTTTGCGTTGGATTCGGCAGGAGATGGGGTCGTAGCCCATTTTATGAGCATGTTTCCTTAACAAATCTAATTAAGACCACTAAGGTTTATGCGATGTTCCCATTAATTTGAACTTATAAGGATTTCCTTTTAATGATTATCTGGCGGGGCTAATCTGGTAGAAGTTTTTTCTGTTTCCAGGTTTTTCCCTTAAATTTTTCCCATTCTTCCTGACTTACTAGTCCACCGACTTGCTCCTTGATCTTTCTAGCTGTCTGAGGGCCGATTAATGGAATGGACGCTAATCTACTTAAACTTGCTTGCTTAAGGGCTTCAATATCTGTTAAACCAGCATTATGAAGCATCCTTCCCCTAATTCTTCCTACGCCTTCAAGTTTAACAAGGGGAAGGAGTTCAAATTTTACTCCGTGTTTAACGCGCTCCATTAGTCTTGAAATGGGAGTCAATAGGTCTTTATGCCCGAATAGCGCACTCAGCTCATGTGACGCGTAAAGCAACCATTTAACGTTTTCAACAAGCCGGAATAGGTCGCCGGGTTCAACTGAGTAACGCTCAATAATTTGGTCTTCTGTAGCCTCATTTATCCAGTCTTCCACAACTTTTACACATTTCATTTCTGCAAGAAATTCCTCGTAGTCACTTATGTCATCGTATTCGTCTGGAATATTGAACATGAACTCGTCTTCGTGAATATTCATGTAGGTTTCAAGTTCGTCTGTCTCTCTGCGTCTGGGGTAGAATTTTGGAGAAATGTCAGGTGTGTGACAGACGAGGTGCAGTAAGCTTAAATCACTTATCTTTTTAGCTCTGTTGAAAAGTCCATCCTTAATAATTGCGCCTGAAACTGGGTCGATGTAGAGTTCTGAAACTCTTTTTCCAAAATCTGTAGGGAGCAGATAATTGCCTTCTGCAAAGACCATCTCTTCTTTGTATAGGAATTCTAAGATTTTTGAGGTGAGTCTTTGGATATTTTTTATGTCATATTGATGTGCGTTAAATGTTTTCTGAAAGAATTCAAACAATCCCTTTTCAGAGTGAGCGTACCCAGAAGCTATTGCAGCCAAGACGTGTGAACGGAGAATGCGCTCAATGGCTAGCTTTGACCAGATTTTTTCAGGTTTTGCAAATACATAATTTTCCATAAGAAAGTCTTGTTCATCTGCGGTTCTTGCTATTAGAATGGCTTCTCCAAGTTCGTCGTATTTTGGTCGTCCAGCTCTTCCAGCCATCTGTTTGTATTCAAGTACTGGGATAGGATACATGCCATATCCTTGCATGTATCTCTCATAATTATTTATGATTACAATTCTTGCAGGTAAATTTACTCCTGCAGCTAAGGTCGGAGTTGCCACAAGTACCTTGATATGTCCAGCTCTAAATTCATCTTCGATGATTTTTCTGTGTGCAGCCGAGATTCCAGCATGGTGATATGCTACGCCTAAGAGGGAAAGCTTTGCAAGGAGCTCGCTTATTCTTGTTTTTTCGCCTGTGGATAGAATTTTTTCTGAAATGCCCTTGAGCGCCCTGATCTCAGGTTTTGAGATACATTTTCCTACCCATGGGGCGACTTTTTCAGCTAGTGACACAGCTTTTCTCCTCGTTTCGGCAAAAATCAGTGCTTGACCTGCATGTTTCACTGTGTGGATTGCCATGTTTATTATTGGGTCCTTATGCTCTTCTTGAACGACTGTTGAACTACCATCGTTGAATTCGATTTCGCCATTCAGATATGTGCCCTCAATTAATTTAACTGGACGCCAATCGGTTGTAACTGAATTGGCATTAAGCCATTTGGCTATTTCATCTGCATTTCTGATTGTGGCGCTTAGTGCCAGTATCTGGGCTTGGGGATTTATGTCCCTAAGTCTAGTCAGGGTGACTTCTAGTGTGGGACCTCTTTCTGCATCGTGTAGAAAATGGACTTCGTCAGCAACAATGAGTGAGATGTTGTTCATCCATTGAGCTTTATGTCTTAGAAGGCTGTCAGCCTTCTCGTTTGTTAGTATGATGATGTCGTATCTCTGAAGCCATGGGTCTGATGAATCGTAGTCGCCTGTTGAAATACCAACCTTTAAATAGGAGCCGTCTGGTTTTATAAGGGATTCCCATTTTTTAAACTCCTCATATTTCTCGGATGCGAGGGCTCTGAGGGGGAGTAGATATAAAACCTTTCCTCCACCTTCTTGGATATGCTTTATTGCGCATAGCTCGGCTACAAGCGTCTTTCCGCTAGCTGTAGGGCTTGCTAAAACCAAGTTTTTGCCATCGAGTGCGCCTGCCTTTATGGCTTCTACCTGAGGGGGATATAGTGTGGAAATATTATTCTTTAAGAATATTGCCTTTGCTTGTTCGGACAGTGGAAGGTCTTGAATGTTCATGTTGAATTCCAGTCTATGCTCTTTTGAGGAAACCATTTCTTGGGGAGTATATTGTGCCTTCTTTCTGTAGTTGCCCTATTAGCCTAACTGCTTCATTTTTTTCTATTCCATAGTCCTTTTCTAGACGCTCATAGACATCGTTTTCATTCGCCATGCCTGTGACTTTCTCCATTGCGATAATAAGGGTTAAGATGGCTTGTAGCTTGTCCCTTATGCTCTTTGGTTTACCTGTCATGAGTACATCGATGTCCATTTTGCCAGATAAGACATCTATTCCTACTTGACTTAGGGATTTCCTCATTAGGAATATTGTGGCTTGTGCATCTTCAACGGTAACCTCTCTCCGGAGGGCGACTTTAGCCCTAGCTTCAGCAATTCGCACCAGAGCTTCCAATTGTCTCGGGGTAATGGCTACCGGTGAACCCGCGGTATCTGTTTTTGAGCGCATTTCTAGATAGAATTCCTCAAGACGTTTCATTGCGTCGTCTGTGAGGACTGGGTTTATGCGCCTTGCATAGCTTATGTATTTTCTAAGTAGGTCTGGAGGGATTGGCGCTTCCGTGGGGAATGTGCGTGATCTATGGAGTTTCAGTATATGCTCAGCCATTTGGGTGTCGGTAGCAGGTTCTGGTTCGTCTCTTATTACGAAAATTAGGTCAAATCTTGAGAGGATTGTAACTGGAAGATTCATGTTCTCTGAGATGTTTCTATACGGATCGTATCTTCCAAGAGCGGGATTGGCGGCGGCGAGGATGGAGGTTCTTGCGTTGAGCGTGGCTACTATGCCACCTTTTGCTATTGAAACGGTTTGCTGCTCCATTGCCTCATGTATGGCTACCCTGTCCTCTGGGCGCATTTTATCTATCTCATCTATGCAGCATATTCCTTTGTCAGCTAAAACCAAGGCGCCAGCCTCAAGCGATAATCCACCTCCGACGTCTTTGACGACTGCGGCGGTGAGACCGGCAGCGGTTGTGCCTCTGCCACTGGTGTATAGTCCTCGGGGTGCAATTCTGGAAACATACTGGAGAAGCTGGCTTTTAGCTGTGCCGGGGTCGCCTATTACTAGCACGTTGATGTCGCCGCGAACTGTCACTCCGTCTGGTAGAGTTTTTGGCACTCCTCCGAACAGTAGGAACATGATTGCCCTTTTTATGTCTTCATAGCCGTATATTGATGGTGCTATGGACTGCGTTATTTTTTCATGTATCATTGGATCTTTGCTTAGGGCTATGATTTTTCGCTCGTCTTCAGGCGAAATTTGAATAACTTCAGGCTCCTTACCGACCACATCTATATGGTTGGCGTCGATGAATATGTTGAATGTACGTAACCCTCTACCTCTCGGCGATACGGATTGAACGGCTCTGACGATTCCAGTTATGATCACTCGGTCTCCAGGCCTTGTTATGTCAACTAGGTCTTCAATAAAGTTAACATTTAATGATCTTGGTAGTTGGCCAGGTGGAAGGTCTTCAGGTTTCTCTTGAACTCGCATTTGCTGAAAATTTATGAATTCGGATTGGTCCTCAATTAAGTCAAATGGGCCTACTCTATTGCAGGAAGGACATGCGAGTGGGGTTTTAACGAATGGCCCTGTCTGCTCTATGTAGGTGATTTCGTCGCATTTTCTACACTTAAACGCCGCCTTTGTTAGAAGCGGTTGCACCATGGTTGCCCTCACAATTATACCATCGATCATGACCAGTTTGCCCATATCTTCGGATCCGATCTTTCGTAAAGGAGTTTTTTCGGGTAATCCTCGTAGCCTGGCATAGACTTTCTTAGTCATTGACGCCGCATATGTTGGGTCCTCGATCTTAAGTTGGTTCCAAACAGAATCGCTCAGGTGCTTTATATACTCATCTGGCTTTTTTGTTAATTCGTTAGCTATCTCTGCATCGAAGGATAGCAGGTCGTCGAAGTCGATGATAAGCGAGTAGGAGCCATCGATTCCCATTTGCTGGATTCTATTTCTGTACTTAAATGCCCCAGATTCGTCCTTGTAGGATTTTAGAAAGTCTTGAAAACGCTCTATTGGATCTAAGGTTTTTGCTTCGGTCATTTCTCCATCTCCAAGTCTAGTATCTGAAGCTTCCACTCAGAGATGATTGAACGGAGACGGTGATATAGCGTTTTCTCCTCTGGAGAGAGTAGCTGAAGAATCTCATCTGTTTGCTCGGGAGCAAGAGCAAGCCTCACAACTTTGTTTAATCTACAATTTACGATGTCTTGAGCGATTCTCAGAGCCTTATTTTTGTCTTCGACAATTGACGGGTCCTTCAATGCTTTCTCGGTAAGAGAGGCCAGGTATCTCCTCAGTATTGGGAAAAAATTTTCTGGGAGTGTTGAAAGTCTAGTACTTGTTTGAATCATTTCTCTCCAATGAATTTTATTCAAAGTAACCATGTTCAGCATATACTCGTCAGAGAAACTAGCTAAACCAAGTTTAACTAGCTCGTTTGCAATCCAGTAATCAATTGTCACCTCATCGCCTTTATCGAACGGACCAATCTTTGTTCCAACCAGATCCATCTCAGGGCAAGCGGACAACATGACTACTCTTGCTGGAGAGTTACGAAATTTTAAATCGATGTCTTTGATTGTTATCGAGTTCCCTCCAGCCAATTTATTTCACCCAGTTGAGTTTTAAGCAAAAATGAATTGTTATTGAGGTTATTTATTCTTTAGGTAGTCGATCTCGTCGCTTTCAAGTCTTAGCCATTCTGTTATTTGGGTTGAAAATGCGTTGTCTGACTCAAAAATGGACTTGATTAGTGGAACAAATTCTATATTAGCCACTCTTCGTGAAACATGACACTTTGATGAGATTTTTGTACATAAACGTGTTAAAACATTTCGTTCTTTTTCTGTTTTACCAAGTAAAGTAATTTTTTCAGGTGGAAAGTTGTAACGGACATAATAGGCAGGTTTAATTTCATTAGCCGAAGCTATGGCTAAAGCTGTCTGCCTAAATGCGTAAGGTTGAAGCTCCCAATGCGTTACGCCTATTCTGCCAAGGGTGATGTCTGCTTTAGATAGGAGATCGTAAACTCGCGCCATTCTCACAGGATCATGAAGCAATCGTGGTAGATTATCGTGAATTGTTTGTATGAGCAGATCGTGGTCAATCTCAGATTCGTACATAGCCTTTTCTATTTGGTTAAGGTCACTTGATGTAAACAACCTGTTTAGAGTTTCCCAAATGTCGTGCTCTCTATTTCTAACGTAGAGAAGTTTAAGGCTTAAGGAATTTATAATTTTACTTTGTTCTGCAAGTGTTTGGAGATCATTCACAGCAGATCTAACGTCACCCTCAGATTTTTCAGCAATGACTCTTAATGCCTCCCTCTCGTACATTATTCCTTCCATTTGGCATATTCTTTCCAGAAATCGTTGTATATCGTATGACTGGATTCTGTAAAAATGAATCATCACACAGTAATTGCGTAATGTCCTTAGAAGAGGTAAATAGGGATTATTGGCGGCTAAAATTACTGGAACATGAGAAGATTTTATTACCTTTATAATTGCGGATATGCCGCCTTTGTCTTCTCTTGCGAAGATACCGTCCACCTCGTCAAGAAATATGATTACCCCTTTCTTTTTGGAGAAAACAACCGAAAGCGAAGATTCCCTGGCTGCACGTCCAGCAATTTTCATGATTTTTTCTTCGGTTCTCAGGTCACTTGCGTTCATCTCTATAAGGTCGTGATCCTTTGCAATGACCTTAACCAAGGTTGTTTTTCCCACTCCAGGAGGGCCATATAGAAGGGCAGCCTTACTCCCAGATCTCCATTCCCGTAGCCACTTACTGAATGCTTCTTTTGCCCTCCTATTTCCCACTATGTCACCTATGGTTCTAGGCCGATATTTCTCGGACCACATTATTTTATGATCCATAACTGCCTCGTCCTTTTAGCGCGGAAAATTGCGCTAGCAATGCGCTCAATTGAATGTCCTCGTGGGCACCTTGAATTAGCCTGAATTCGTATTCGCCGATTATTTCTGCTAGTTTTGCTTTATCTCTATCTGTTAGATCCATTTCATATATTGCATTGCTTGTTTGACGTATGATGTCAACACCAGAAATTCCACGTCTAACGAGTAGATCATAGAGCCTTTCTCGAGCTCTTGCAAAATTTCCAGACAGCGCATCATTAAGCATAATTTTAATTTCGCTCGGAGTTGCGCGGTTCAGAACCTTCTTTACCTCCTGGTCAGTAATAGTTTTACTCAAAACTGAAGTTGCTTGAAGGGTGTTTATTGCACGCCGCAGGTCACCGGCACAAAATTCCCAAATGGCTTCCGCCCCATCAGCTGATAAATTTACACCTTCTTTTTCAGCTATGTAGCGAAGCCTATTTATCACATCTTCTTTCTGTAGGTCAGGAAACCTAAAGATGGCGCATCTGCTCTGAATTGGCTCAATGATCTTTGAGGAATAATTACATATAAGAATGAATCTTGATGTCCTTGAACTTACTTCCATAATTCTGCGCAGTGCCGTCTGCGCCTCGCCTGTCATTTGGTCACATTCATCAAGAATAATGAGTCTAAAAGACGCTTTTTGTATAGTTCCAGTTTTTGCGTAGGTTTTGATCTTCTCCCTAACCATCGGTATACCTCTCTCGTCTGAGGCATTTAGCTCAAGAGTATAGTCCCTCCAATCTTTACCATATAGCTCACGAGCTATACAAGTGGCTACTGTTGTTTTTCCATTTCCTGGCGGACCAGCGAAAAGGAAATGCGGCATCGAGGACGGCTCCTTCACGAATTCTTTTATGCGTGTAATAATCTCTTTATGATTTATCACTTCGTCTAATGTCTTCGGCCTATACTTTTCAACCCACATAGCTGCCTTTTCTTCACTCATGGGCCTTCACCTTTTTATAGTATGGCTCCCTAAGGTCTACAGCTTTCAGGAACAGACGTTCAAGTTCATCGTCTCCAGCACCATTCCTCATCGGAGTGAGGAAGTCTATTAGATTATCATCCCTCATCAAGCAGGGTTTGAATTTTCCATCGCTCGTGATCCGAAGCCTTGTGCATCCTGAACAAAATTCAGTGTTTTCTAGGGGTGACACGATCTCAACATCAACGCCTGGTAAGCTGTAAACTTTACGATTTTGCATGGTGCGACGGGTGGTAATATTGATGCTTTCCTTTTTTAACTGTGTTTCTATATCTGTAAGTTCCTGATAGTGTTTTATGTAAAAGGAGTTTTCAAGGTTAATATTCTCCAATTCGATGAGTTGAAGTATCACTCCCATTTGACGGGAGAAAGAGATCATATCTTTTACTTCTTCATCATTGAGACCTCTGAGGACGACCATGTTCAATTTAATTGGGTTGAAGCCTGCCTCAATTGAAGCATTTAATCCATTTAGCAAGTCGTTTAAGTTACCTCCAGCAATTTCGTTGTACTTTGATGGATTGAGTGAAGGGAAATTTATGTTGACTCTTTGTAAGCCAGCTTGTTTCAACAACTTGGCCTTTTTGGTTAACAGGATGCCATTAGTTGTCATTGCCAAGTCATCTATGCCGTCTATCCTAGATAACTGTCTGACAATTTCAGTTATGTCTTCTCTTTCTAACGGCTCTCCACCAGTTAACTTAATCTTTGACACGCCGTGTTTAACTGTGATTTTTGTAATACGGGCGATCTCTTCAGGTGTCATTTCTTTAGGAGAATGTGCGGTAATGCCTTCGCGATGGCAGTAAATGCATTTGAGGTTACATCTTTCCGTTACAGATATCCGTAAGCGAAATACTGGACGACCGTATCGATCATGGATCAATTTTGCATTCTCCGTTATTTTTCCCTTATATGCTTTATAATATGAGCTGATTCTGGAAGGATTAGGTATTTCATAGCGGTTTCCACAGCTTGCTTGGAGCCTGGTAAACAAAAGACAACTTTTCCCTTGACAACACCCGCTGTTGCGCGTGTCAGAATAGATGCAGACCCGATTTCATCGAAACTTATCTTTCTAAGCAGTTCACCGAATCCAGGTATATTCTTCTCAAACATAGGATTAAGTGTTTCTATAGTGACGTCTGATTTACTGATGCCTGTACCACCATAGGTGATGATCACATCGACGTTGGGGTCATTTAATGCGTTGGTGACCGCGCCCATTATTTGATCTTTATTGTCTGAAACAGTTGCTCTATGGACAATTTTAAAACCTGCTTTTTCGATGAGAGTTGCTATTGCGTTGCCAGAAGGATCGTCTACGGTCTCTCCACTCTTGATCCCCTCATAACGTGATGAGCTTACTGCGATTGAGGCGAAGCCTAGTAGCTTGGGGGCGCTTGCTTTATGTTCCTTGGAAGAGGCGCTCACAGTTCATTCACCCTTAATTTTTTGAGTTACACGAATGTCTTTGATTACGGTTGTCAAGTATTGACCTTTAGGATCTTTTTCATATTTTTTAACCATATCCCAAATGGTTAGGAGAGACACAGTTGTTGCGACCAGGGCTTCCATCTCAACGCCCGTCTTTGCCGTTGCCTTCACGATGGAAGAAACCTCTACAGTATCTATCCCCAGGTCGATGCTAATGTTTATGTTAGTTATTGGGATCGGGTGGCATAATGGTATAAGGCTGCTTGTGTTTTTTGCAGCCAGTGTGCCAGCTATTTTAGCTATGGTAATCACGTCTCCTTTCTCTATTGAACCGTGTTTGATGAGATCCACTGTTTCTTTCTTGAGACTTATTTTACCTGTGGCTCTTGCCTCTCGGTAGATTACTGGTTTTGCGCTTATATCAACCATGGATATTTCAGGATTCTTGTTTTCATTCATTTTTAATCACATAATTTTGATGACGTGAAAAATTCCCTTTTTTTCAAACGATGCTTGTATTCTGAGTTAATTAAGGTTTATTTGATTCCCAAAATTCGATGAGGTTCTTTATGGCAATGGCTTTGCTGTTGTCTCTCCTGAATTTGTAGATTCTTATTCTTCCAAAATGCTTTTCGTATACTAGTTGCGCCTTCTCAAGAGTCGTTAGATGTTGAAGCGTTGTAGTGTAGTTTAATTCTGCTTTTTTTGCAATTTCTGAGATATTTAGCTCTCCTAGTTTGACCATTATCTTTAGGATTTTAACACGTCCTTTGGAGGATAGGATGTCTTCTATGGGAATATCGTTCATTCCTTCATCTCCAATATACGCATAATCTCTTTTTCTAATATAGAGGCTGGAACTTCTGGAACTCCTATAAGTGTAGTTTTCCCCCGAAGCCCAGGTCCTGAAATTTTGGTTATGATTATGCCTACGTCCTCAAGTTCCTGTACGTATTCCCAGATCTTAGTATGACCATGTGGCTTTTTGTCGTACTCCTCACAGACAACTTTGTATGCTTCCTCAGCATCGCCCATCGTTATATAGGCTGATTCGGCTTGACCGAGTTTTCTGCAGATTCCAAGTAGAAGAAGAATTTCATGTAACCTTAAGAAATTCAGGGTTTCCTTCCTTATACTAGAGTAAACGCTTGCCGATGCCTTTCTAACATGCTCAGGCAGAACTTCACTAACGCCTTCAGCTTCTGCAAATTTGCCAGCCCTCCAAAGAATCTCTATAGCATAGCGCGCATCTCCCCTGTCGCCAGTTATATCAGATATAAGCTGGATAGTATCGGGTCTTACAGTATTTTCTCGAAATGCCTCAGATACACGATATTCCAAAATGTCGCGAAGTTGAGAATGCGTATACTTATCTAGGTCAATTATATTGTGTTGAAGCGTGCTCATCGTACTTTCGTCAACTGTCTTTAGGATTTGGGGATCCCTTAGGATGCATATCATTGAGATTCTTTGAGGCATGTTAATTCGCTCTTCTTGAAACCTTGTTAGACTATAAAGAGGCTCAGAACCCTCTTCTCTAATTAGGGATTCAAGTTCGTCTAAAGATAGGATTAAAAAAAGGTTTTGGTCATCAAAGTATTTTATTAAACTATGGAGAAGTTCCTCATCCGAATAACCTCTTGACGGAAATGGAATATTCAACATGTCTACAACTCTACGTAGGATTGTGAACAAGCTCTTATTCACCCTACAATTAACATGAACATACCTTAGATTGATGCCTTTTCTTTGACCGCGCATCTCTATACGTGAACCAAAAACCTTCGAGATAACGGTTTTGCCTACACCAATTCCGCCACATATGAAGACTCGCTGGCTCATGCCGCCTGGATGCTCAAGAATTGACTTGAAGAATAAGTCGAGGAGACTTAGTTCTTTTTCTCTGTGCGGCAAGTATTGTGGCACATACTCTATGGATAATTTATTCTCATCTTTGAATATGCTGCGCTCAGCATAGCTTTGCAAAATTTTATCCCAATATTTGATCCATAGGCGAGTGATTTATGGTTTTTGTCCATTAAAATGATTATAAAGGGGAGAGATTTGTGAAAGTATTCCAGAGAGCCTTTTGCCTTACAGAACCATGGCGGATGGGCTCAGTATACTTGGCTTGACCAGACATCTCTGAACAAAGCACTCAAGATCTCGAGCATATCGGAGCTCTCAATGGACAGAGTCATCACTGCCCATCCAACTATATCTTTGATGCCCCTAGAATAAAAATGCAATTTCAGATGGGGGGCTGCGTTATTTTTCGTAGAGGCTCATTTGTTTTTGTCCATTTAATGAAGTCATTTGTGGGGGGATTCATTTTATAAAGAAGACGCCGAGTTTGCTCTAGCAGGTTGTTCGGTAGACCTAAAAACTCTGCGGCGGTATACACCTTGTGCCCAGCTTCCTCCGCTGATTCATATACAGGCTTAACAACAATCCTCCAGTCCTCTGCGCGGAGCAGGTGGTGCTCAAGAATTATGATTGGGATCTTCTCCGCCAAAGTTGCTAGATGTTGGACGGCAATATTAATTGATTTTTTGTCAATTGAATAGTCAGTTAAATAAACAGGTGGACCGCTAACGATCAATAGTTGGGGTGGGTCAGATAACAGCATATCTAATGTGCTATTCAATAACGGTCCTTGCACATCAGATGCATGTGTCACATGTTCACCGGCGTACTCTACCGTCAGCATAAGAACCCAACCCAAGGCGGTATGCTCTTCGCCATGATAAACTGGATCAGAAAATCTTAGGGTTGTGCCTCCGAATTTGAAACACCTCCCATCCGCATCTTCGATGCTCTTCGCTATTTTTGATACTGTTTCTCTGAATAGCCAACCTCTTCTTCGCTGACTGTAGTTTATTTTTGTCTTAATGCTCTTAGCAAGAATTAGTTTGTTTCCGTAGGTCTTTTCAGCGGCCTCATACGTGCTCCAATGCCATATGTAATCTGAAAAGGTTGGCGTATAATGGTCAAAATGGTAATGACTGATGGTTTCAATATCAGCTACAGCGGCGAACTTCAATATTTTTTCACGCATAGTTTGAAGCGCCCGGTATTCTTCAGGATGTGGAGGCAGTCCGAAACGCTTACCTAAAGACACACCAGGGTCAACGAGTATCCGCAAATCAGGCGTTGAGATATATGTACACATTGAACGCACCCCAAAACTCTCAGCTGCAAGCGGCGTGACTAAAATTTTCTCAGGAAAATCATTCAACATTTGTGCAACCCTCGTTCTTGAAATACAGGATGGTGGTGCTGAGGGTAGGACTTAAATCCCTACTTATGGTGCTCTTCCCTTTAATTTCATTTCTTTTTATGACATACTTATCTCTCTTCGTTATTTCAATGTAGCGGTGTACAAGCATGAGCCTCCGCCGGCGCCTCTTCAGAAGTTATCTCTTGAATGTGAAATGTCAAGTTAGCGATCGTTTGTGTTGAACTCATATTTAGCGAGGTTATTGGGGTCTTTTGAAGACCTATTTTGACGGGGTTCCCAGAGCTACCCGTTCTCAAGGAGACCCTTTCTGGACCCATACCTGCCTTTTTCTCAGAGGCGTACGCCATAATAAGAGCCAGAAACCGTGTGGTGCCGTCTTCAGGTGAGTTTTGCTTCCAAGTGGTCTAAAAAGTCGAGCAACAGCCTGACTGCTCTCGTACTTCGAGAGCCTACCTTTAGCGCTCTCAAGCCTCTTAGAGCAATCGTAAATGCCGGACATTCCATCATTCTGAAGCCGTGAGGATTTAAGAGGCTTAGCCGACGGAAGGCACAGAAGTAGGGTATTGATGCGGCCGCCGGGATTTGGACCCGGGTTAGAAGCTTGGGAGGCGTACGTGGAGTCTTCATTCCGTCCTAGACCAGGCTAGACCACGGCCGCAACTAGAAAAGAAATAGAGCCATTATGAGATATATGTTGCGCTTTATTGGATTATGGCTTTAGGAGGTCTTGGGGTCTGGGAGGAGTTGGACTTAGACCCTTCCTTTTCCGAATTTCTTCAACTATTTGTTGCTGCAAATTCGATGGAACAGTTGCCCACTTGTAGAATTCTGTGCCCCAGAATGCCCTTCCACCAGTTCCACTCCTAATTACCTCAGCTAAGTCGAATGTTTGAGATGCTGGAATTTCGCCAGTTATGTATGTGAGATGCGCTTTCTGTTCTATGGAAAGAACTTTTCCACGTTTTTGGGCGATTATGCTTGTTATTGTTCCAACATATTCCGCTGGAGCCCTAGTGTTCAATTTTAGTATTGGCTCAAGCAAAGTTGGGTCTGCTGAAAGCATTGCAGCAAATATTCCATGTCTTGTTGCAGGGATTATCTGTGCGGGGCCGATGTGAACTGGGTCTTCATGCACTGTAGCATCGGTCAACTTCACTTTTACTCCGCTGACTGGTTCTTCAGCCAACGGACCGCGCTCCATAGTATCCATAAAGCCGATTATTATTGACCCCTTTATGTGCTCTAGTCGTTGAACACCTTTTGTTACATCTAAGAGCATGTTGCCACGTGCATCAACAGCCCATACACCCCTCGCTTCATCGGATTCCCATCCGTGATCCCTAAGTATCTTAGCTAAGTCCTTTTTGTTCGTTTCATCTCTAATTTCGCCTTTCTTTATTGCTTCTACAATTTCTTGTTCAAGTGGCTCAACAGCGATATGAAGTCGATTGTGTTTGTTTGGAGACTTGCTTTCAAATGGACCAGCTGATCCACGGATGTTTTCTCTATATATAACGGTTGGCTTCGAAGTTATGATCTCTAGTCCAGCCTTCTCAATCCATGTGGTTGCAATTTCTAAGTGAAGCTGACCCATACCTGAAATCAGGTATTCACCCGTTTCCTCATCAATTTTGGTTACAAGCGTTGGGTCTTCAATTGAGAGCTTTCTTAGGAAATTAACTAATTTGGGCAAATCGCGGTTATATTTCGGTTCGATTGCCATGGTCATAACTGGCTCAGTTACGTATTCTACCTCTTCAAATGACGGAATTCCTTTAACTGTAGAAATTGTTTCCCCAGACCGAGCATTAGGCAGACCAAGAATTGCGGGAATGTTGCCTGCAGAAAGTGAACCGACAACTTCTCTAGTTGGCCCCATGTAGATACAAACTTGTTGGATTCTAGCGTCTATTTTGGAGTTCAATAGGTATATTGAGTCACCTTCATGCACAGTTCCCGAAAATAGTCTGCCAGTTGCAACTAAACCAGCCTGTGGGTCGACATTGATGTTAGTCACACACATTACAGTCGGACCATTGTCATCGCATGCAAGCATGGCTTTTCCTACATCGCTCTGGAGGTCGCCTTTCCAAACCCTCGGTATTCTATATTGTTGCGCCACGTGAGGCGGAGGCATAGTTGTTGTCATCATTTCTAAGATAGCTTCATGTAGCGGGGCCAATTTAACTAGCTCATCTACGCGCTCTGTTCTGTAATACTCAATTATGTCTGAAAATTTTATGCCCTTCTCCTGAGCCATACTTAGGGTTAAACCCCATTTGTCCTTCGCTGAGCCAAATGCCACTGTTCCAGCTGCTGGGCTAACTTTCCACTTATCTTTAAATTCTGGCTCAGCGTAGATTTCGATTAATTGATTGAAGTCGTTGATTATTCTTGCTAACTTTTCTTGAATGCTTTGAGGGGTGAGCTTTATTTCCTTAATTAATCGATCGATCTTGTTTACGTAAAGGGCAGGCTTAACTCTTTCCTCAACAGCCTGTCTGGTAACAGTCTCTGTTTGAACCATTACTTCTTCTACAGAGTCTACGACGACTACTGCACCGTCGATGGCTCTCAAAGAGCGAGTAACTCTGCCTGAAAAGTCGACGTGACCTGGAGTGTCAATGAGATTGATTAGATAATTGCCAGTCTTCCCCTCATGGTATAGGCTGATGTTTGCAGCTTTAATTGTCATTTGCCGCTTCTGCTCTTCCTCTAGGTAGTCTAATGCTAGAGCCAGTCCAGCCATTGTTGGGGACAGCAAGCCAGAGGCCGCGAGCAGAGAATCGGTTAATGTAGTTTTCCCATGATCTACATGCGCAATTATTCCAACGTTTCGTATTTGATTCTTATTATTGGCTATCTTGAGTATTTCCTCTGTTGTCTTGAATCTAGGCAAGCTTAAGTCACCCATAAAGTAGGTTAGGGTCTATTAGGAGAGGATGCTTAATAATATTTAGGCATTACTCCACAGATGCGTATTACCGTTTCGTTTCGTCTAGACTCTTTTGAGCGTTGGATTCTGCTGAAGATGTGTAGGGAGCGTCTAAAACTTTGGAGATCCTTTCCGCTTTAGACCTACCAACGTATCTGACCATAGCTAGTTCGGCCACCGTCGCATTAACTACATTACGAATGGTACTGAAATGGGTTAAAATGTTGTTTGCTAATTTAGGTCCTATGCCCGGTAACATAGATATAACATTTAGCTGTGTCTCTCGGATGGTACCGGATTTAGGCTTTTTCTTCACCATGAGGTCTTTTGGGCGAATAAAGCGCTCCCGTTTGGCTAATATGTAGATGAAGTCTGCTGTCTGGTAGGGAGTAGCGGTAAAGAAGGTATGTAGATTGTATCCGAAGGATAACGTTGCCAAAGCACCCCATACCGCTCTAGGTTTGCTTAGTTCAGACATTATTATGTTGAAATCTCCTTCCACGAGTATAACTGGGAATTTGTATGCTTTGGAGAGCCTTGATGCTTGGTCGAATACTCTGCCTGAAAACATGGAGCTCACAAAGTCACGGGCGCTTTTACGCTCTATGCCACATTCTGGAGAGATTATGTAGTCACCTACGGAAAGCGCTTCGTAATTTATCATCACGCCGAGATTTCTAAGTATGTCGGGAACTCCAGATGCCTTTTCGCGGTTATCAACAATCACGCGCAAGTATTTAGCCAAATTACTTTTACGTCTCCTGCACTAAGTTCCAAATAAATGTAGGCTGGATTTATTTTATACGTATTGTATAAAAACGTACGTGACGAAGACTATTGGCGAGGGCGAGAAATACCGAATATAGATGATTATTGTTAGGCAGATGACGAGCATGACCAAAACCGCGTAGTCTTTTGCTTTCATTTCTAAGGAGTATAGACTTGTGCGCTTCTTTTTGGCCTTGAAGGCTTTGATCTCCATAGCGTCAGCTAGTTCGAGGCTCCTCCTTATTGCGCCTATGATTAAAGGTATGAGTATGGGTACATAGTTCTTAATTCGGGCGACGATGCTTCCTTTATCGAGTTCTAGACCCCTTGAACGCTGTGCATCTATGATTGTCTGTGCCTCATTCGCTAGGACCGGAATGAATCGAATTGCTGAGGTGAAGGCGAAGCAGAGGTCGTAGGGAATGTGGCTTTTTTCTAGGGCGAGGCTTAAGTCATCTGGAGAGGTTGTGAGGAAGAAGATGGAGAATGATGTGACTAAGATTATGAAGCGAAGGGTTATCGCAGTTGGTGATTCTAGCGTCTTGTACGTTAGAACCCAGTTAGAAGACGATAAATCGACGAGAAGATTCATACCAAAAATCATCACAGATATCAATGTCATGCCCCTTAAGGATTTAAGCCACTCACGTTGAACGCGGGCAATAAGAACTAATGGTATCTGTAGCAGAAAAAGAAGCACCAGAGGATATAGTTTTGTGAACAGTAGGGCCAGTATAAAGATTGCGAGGGTCAGTATGAATTTTGTTCTTGGGTCAAGTGTATGAATTACCGAAGTACCTTTCTTAAATTTTAGACCCTCAAAAGTCATCATTATATTATTGACCTCCTCAATATAGAGGCTAATACATCTTTTGCTTCAGATACATCTATTATGTCGTTAGGGATTTCCGGCAGTTTAAGCTCCATAAACACTTGAGTAACCTGCGGCGGAAGTATAGCTGCTTTTATAAGGGTAGGATAGTCGGTCAGAATTGCTTTTGCAGAGCCGTCAGCTGTCACTTTACCTCGAGCCATTAAAACGATCCTAGGACTACATTCGGCGACGAATTCGACATCATGCGTCACAATTATCACAGTCTTGCCTTCATCTTTTAGCTTCGAGAAGAATCTTTGTAGTTTTACCTTTTGGGTGTAGTCTTGACCTATTGTTGGTTCATCAAAGACAAGGATCTCTGGATCCCACACCAGAACTGAGGCTATAGCTACCCTCTTTTTCTCGCCTCCGCTTAATACAAAGGGGGATGCATCTATGTATTCAGAAAGATTCATAAAATCTAAGGCCCATTTAACTCTTTTTTGAATTTCATGCTCATCAAAGCCGAAATTTTTAAGTCCATATGCTATTTCATCCTTTACAGTTTCACAGAAAAGTTGATTGTCTGGATTCTGAAAGACCAGCCCAACTTTCCGAGACAGCTCAGCCACACTTACACTTCGCGTATCCACACCATCTACAGTAACTGTGCCAATTGTGGGCTTTAAAAGTCCGTTAAAGTGTTTTATAAGAGTTGTTTTACCTGCACCGTTTTCACCCATAATTGCTACAAATTCACCTGAATTGATGCGAAGGTCTACGCCATTGAGTGCAGTTACCCCTGAGGGATAGGTATAATGTAGGTCTTTAACCTCGATCAGGATTGATAGCCTCCTTAATGATCTCCACCATTTCGCTCGAGGACAAGGGAGTGATGCCAGCTAAATTGTTGACCTCTTTTTTGAGCTCTTTATATAATTTCGTAACCTTCGGTATACCAACGTCCATTTGTTCTATTTTTTCTTCAGTAAATACTTCCCTCGGCGGCCCATCGATTTTTATTTCTCCTTGATCCATTATGAGAACTCTGTTTGAGAAGATGCTAGCAAGGTCAAGTCTGTGCTCAACCAGGATGATTGTTAAGTTCAGATCTCGATTGAGTTTGTAAATGATTTCCAGCAGCTTCTTAGCTGCCAGCGGATCAAGAAAAGAAGTAGGCTCATCGAGGATCAGTACATCAGGTTGCATAGCTAGAACTGAAGCAATGGCTACTCTCTGTTGTTGACCGCCTGAAAGTTCAAATGGCGCTTTTTGTCTTAGGTCAGTTAACCCAATTAGTTCAAGCGCCCAATTGGTACGTTTATAGATTTCTTCCCTTGGTAACGCCAAATTTTCTAAACCAAATGCGATGTCTCTTTCTATAGATAGAGAGAACAGCTGGTTCTCAGGATTTTGCAAAACTAAGCCAACATGCTGAGCTAGTTCGCCAATAGGATGGTCTTTCACCACGAGACCCGCAACCTTTACTTCCCCTATGAGCTCACCTGGATAGGAGTGGGGTATAAGCCCGTTTAGACATCTACAAAGGGTTGTTTTTCCACAACCGCTCCGTCCTGTCAAAATAACAAAATCGCCTTTATTTATACTCAGGGTTATGTTTCTTATCGAGGGTTTCTTGAAGCCTCTGTAAGTGAAAGTTAGGTCCTTGACTTCAACAATTGCCAACCTATTCCACGCCGTTAGTAGAAGTTCCAAGAAAAAATTTAAAGGTAACTATACGGATGAGCGTTGTTCCAATTTCTTTGTTAGAAGCTCAATACAGAGTTTAAGAGCTTCCTTAACGTTTCCTTTTCCATTAATTCCAGCGGATATAGAATGCCCTCCTCCCATACCCTTAATAAACTCGCCCACATCTTTGGCTACATCTTTACCTAAGTGGATACCAGTGGTTTTGTAGAAATCTTCTTTCGATCTTAAACTTATACTTATTTCATCCTTCTTTTTCCCACCGACTATTGCAACATCAGCACCCAAGTTCACAAGTGCTCTAGCTGCTGAAGCTTGGTACGAATTCACGTATGAAGACACGATCACCCAGTCTCCAATTGTGCGTATATCTGCTCTTTTTGCTGCCTTAAGCCGAGCAATATTCTCAGAGATATCTATTGATCTAGAAAGTAGGCCAAGGGCTTCTCTTGCATCTACACCAGCATCAATTAGTTTAACGGCTATTCTAAAAACTTCTGATTTAGCTATGGCAAAGTGGCGTGTGTCATAGCTTATGCCTAAGAAAATTGCTATCGCTTCATCTTTTTGAGGCTTTATTTTAGCCTCTTTAAATAAGCGAAAGATTATTTCACATGTGGATGACGCCTCATCGTCGATTATGCTTAAGCTGGCAATTTTCTTGGTTTCTGGATGTTGGGTATGGTGATCTATCACGATTATTGCCTTTTCTGATCTCTCTATCTTATCTTTCCAAGATCCAAGTTGTTGAAGATTATTTGTATCTAGAAGAATGAATGCGTCAGCATCCCCGAAACTTGGATTTTCTGAGATATCCATTTTTAAGGTTTGGAGTATTTGTTTAGATATTTTGCTTGGACCTTCTGCAACTGCGGTATTTATCTTAAGGTCCGATTTAATTTTTTTTAAAAGATGAGAAAAGGCATAGGCTGAACATATGGCGTCTGGATCAGCGTTTTGATGGCACATTAAGAGGACTGAACACACGTTTGATTTATTTAAAAAATTTAGGAGTGACTTTAACCACAAGGAATCGATCTCCAGATGGTTCCGAAACGATTTTTAACGCCTTAGCATCTCTTGAACTTTTTTCTGCAGTTCATCAATTTTCTCTCTCGACCTTGTTTCTTGCCTTGCTAATACTGTTGCTCTAGTGTTTACTATATCTTTACGTTCCTTAAGCTCCTCTATAACACCTTGTTTGGCTGCTTTCACCATTATGGAGCCCACTGACTTGTAGATCACAGCTTCGTCAGGACTTCTCTCCAGCTCACTTAGAGCGCGCTCAATTTCAGCCAGTTCGATTTCAAGTTGTTGTTTTTGTGCTATCACACTTCTTAACGTTTGCTGTAGTTGCTGTAACCGCATCAACTGCTCCTGAAGTTGTGGAGGCAGTTGGGATCTTTCTTCAGCCATAAATGATCCCACAATTTAGTTTTAATTAGTTATATTTCTACTGAAACAGAGATTAATATATTTAGGGGTTACTTGTTTCTCTTTTCAGGGCAAGAACGATTTTCGCTAAGTGATGTGTGGATGCTACCCATTTTATGTAGCTGTTCATAGCGACTCTTAGTGCGACCACATCACATGCGTTGAATGTTAATGATATTTCGCAACCTTCTTTCTTGATCGAGGTTGAAGCACGTGATGTTGTTAAAGATTTTGTTTCCGGATTTAACGCATAGAATACTGCTTCCGCGGCCTTCGAGTCTGAGAACGTTAAAGTAACTGTGGCATTGATTTTTTTAGGATGTTTAGACAAGCTTATCCTCTCCATATCAAGCGCTTGACTACAAAGGATGGCCCTACATCGTTAGTTAAGGGAGGAATGGTGAAGGTAATTTCAGCCTCATACATGACTGTGGAAGAAACTAGTAACGCCCCCTCAAATTCTGAAGCTTGTGACTGATCGTATATCACTGGAGAACCTGTGAATCGCGATAGAGCTTGAGCCAGTCTCTGAAGGGATTCCAAATGAAAGGGCTTAGGTATTATAGCTAAACTTTTAAGCGGCTTACCTCTATAACCGTATTCTCTCTGAAGCTTAGTTCTTGCAATAAATATAATTGGTGGCACCAGCTCTAAATCATTTTGGGTCAGGATAAAAAATCTTATACTTCCAGGATTACCCTTCCAACAACTTACTATAGCAATATATTTCTCATTAAGTTCACGCATCCTTTCAGCCATGCTAGACAGACTCATCTTTCCACGAGTAAATTTTCTAGCACCAGGAATAACGTTCACAAGATCTTTGCAGAAGGATCTAACTCTTCGAGTCGGTCTTCCAGATGTTGTTAAAAGCAGAAAATTCCCTCCACGAGGGAAACACATTTTAAGAGGATGTACTTTCGCGGCCTTTTTTAATCTCAAGTTTTGTAGCCGGTGTGTAGGCTCCCCCAGCGATGGTAAAACCACATTTTTTGCATCTCCACACACCGACGCTGACTCTTTTAAGAGTGGGAAAATCACATCTTGGGCAGTAATGTCGAGATTTAAGCTCTGCATAGATCTTTGCGTACCTCTTCCTAACGGAGGCTCCGTACCTTGAACCAAAGGAAGCGGTTGCATGAGATGCGCCTTTTCTTGCCATTAGAGACTACCCCGTAGCATTTTTCTAAGTTCAGCTGCTTTAGCCCTTGCTATCTCTTCTGCTCGCAAAACATCTTCCATTGTAAGTGTACCAGTTCCAGTCTTCTGTAAGGCACATATATTGTCGTTACTGTCAAAGATTATAGTTATTCTTGAATCAGAGGCTTTCTCCTCGTCAAGAGATGGATCCACTACCATGTACTCATCGATTTTTGCAATGGTTACTGCGATGGGAAGGCTTTTTATTGGAAGAGGTATGAGGTTGGATTTAAGCTCTAGCTCTCCCTTTTCATTTATTTCCCAATTTTTCATTTTCGCGGTGTTTAAGGCAGCTATGCTGGCCAGCGCAGAGGCATCGAATAAATTTCCATCGTAGTCAAGAATGTATATATCAATGAAGATGACGAATACCTTTTTTCCAGGTGCGATGCATAACTTTTCTAGATCGATGGACTCCGATCCTCTAATCCCTCTATCAATGATTCTTGCTAACTCAATTGCATCTTCACTTGGGGGACCTGGTTCAAATGTAGGTGAAGCCAACGGAACAAGTTCAGCATTTACTGTGAGAACTCCTTGATTGGGCGTATCCGAAAAAGGTTCTCCTGTCTCGATCGCTACACCTACCATGACTTTGGTGTTCCCGATGGATACACTTGCTGAACCTGCGACTTTGTCAAGCATATTTGTCTCTAGGGTTATTTTCCTGAAGTCGTTTGGACCTCTCCCGTCAAGTCGTTTGTTTTGGGATAGAAGCTCAACTATTTTCTCGCGTTTTATTTTTATAAAAACATCTTCAGACATATTATGTCAACTCTCCATCTTCTTTTAGCCCAGCGTACCTTTGTTTAATTGCTTCCCGCTGCAATTCATTAATTTGCGTACAACCTTTAATGGCTAAGTTGAGACCTGTGATAAATTCTTCGCGTGTGAGAATCCCATCAACCTGCAGGAGTTTTATGGACTTAGATTGAGGCATTATGGCAACTGGCATATCTGTTGTACCTTCTTTGTCCTCAATATCGTTGAGGTCTAACACCATGTGCCCATCTACTTTTCCTACAGCGCAAGCGGATACCAGATCTCTAAGAGGAATACCAGCATCTGCTAAAGCCAATGAGGCTGCAGACAGCCCTGCACATCTTGTTCCACCGTCAGACTGTAAAACTTCCACGAAGATGTCAATTGTTGTTCTTGGAAAAAACTCCGTGAATATCGTGGGTTCAATTGCGTCTCTAATTACCTTAGAGAGTTCGATTTCTCGTCTTGAAGGAGCTGGAGATTTCCTTGTGTCTGTAGAGAATGGAGCCATATGATATCTACAGCGGATAAGGGCTCTGTCTGGTAATGCAAGATGCCTAGGATGCAACTCCCTTGGGCCATATACAGCCACAAGAATTTTATTTTTCCCCTGCTCTACATACGCGGATCCATCCGCTTTCTCAAGAACTCCCATTTTAAAATATGTTGGTCTTAGTTCGTCAAATTTTCTACCATCTATTCTAAGACCATTATCATCTATTAGACGCTTCTTTTCCAGCGTCAAGTGATTCAACCTCCTTTCGTTTACTCTCAATTAATTCATTTATTCTATCTGTGAGACCTTTTGTATGCGCCTCTCGTTCTATCATTTCAATGGCTAGAACGGCAAGTTCCTCATCTTTGGTGTCCTTTCCATTTATTAAGATCAGTCCATTTTGGCCAACAACTACACTACATGTTGTCTTTTGTTTTATCATGTTAATCATGGACCCCCTTTTCCCTATGAGTCTAGGAATCTTCGTAGGCGTCAGTTTAACTAGTCGCCCCCTGCTTATTTTTCCCAGTCCCGGCTCTTTCACCGTGAGGACTGGGTCGCGAGTCCTATTAAAAACCAGAATCTTCGCTAATAGGAGATCGCCTATGTCAAAAATCTTTGAAAGATCATCTCTTTTAGGGTTAAATGGAGCGTTAAGAGATTCTGATGCAAACAGTATTGCGGTGTAGGGCGAATTTATGTCTACAACCCATCCACTTAGATTTAGGTCTATAACGACACCGATGACTATGTCGTTTACGTTAGGGAAGTAGCGCCCCTTAATACTTACTACACTTATGGATTTCTTACCTAAATTAACGAATCCTATTTGAGACGCATAGATTTTGTTGCCCTCTCTATACGTATTCTCCCCATTTTTATAAGGACCCCCGGCTAGAAACTGGCCTGGGATTACAAGTTCTCTATTTTCTACAACTATAGGCAAGATCTCACACCATTCGTTCGAGATTGAGAAGCATAAAGCAATTCACTTACTTTAATATTTTGGTCTGCAAGTTTCCATGTGTGATGCTGTTGAGTTTATCAAGGAATGCTCCATGTAACCCTGCAGGCATCGTGACCAATGCAAGCCAAGAACCGTCTGATCCCCATTCCTGTCTTTCTATAGTGCCAAAATCTTTGACTGCACCTATAGCTTTAGCCGCATATTCAGGTGGAATTTTCACGGCTATTTTAATGTGTTCGAATTTTATCGGTAAAATTCCGCGCAAAGATTCGATCACAGATTTAGCTTGCTCTTCAGCATCTTTAAATGGATCAACAACTACATGGATCTGAGATAATGCTTGTTCCACTCTCAAGGGCGGATGTGGCAAACCTGTTCTCGGGTCTACGCAATGTCTCGATATAAAGTTGATGATCTGCTTTCTTTTTTCCTCCGTCAACTTTCTTCTCTGTTCTGTGGTTAACTGCAGCTCTCCATGCTTGAGTATTATTTCAGCAATCTTGAAGACATCCGTGGTCTTGAAAGCTTTCATCAGACTTTCTTCTGACGCCTTCATTCCTTTACTTGCATCGGTAAATATGGTGGCAATGACAAGGATTTGGGAGATTTCAATTTGTCTACCTAAAGTATAGTTAAGAGCATTATCTGGATGAACTAAAATTTCGAAGTGCTCTCCGCCAATTGAAATTCTGGCAGTAGTGTATTTTTCACCCATTACGTATTAACCTGTTACGTTTACTCTAGGCCTAACTTTTTCACATATTTTGCAATTTCCTCATCGCTGAGTCTTTTGAGTTGCCTTGTCTCTGCGGGAATAATGGTTATTATAATTCTGGTGGATGTAATCTTCCCTTCAATAACTTTCGCTAAGCTTTTAATTGCTAGCAAAATAGAATCTTCAAGCGACATGCCATCTTTGTACTCTGCGTCTAGAATTTCCTTTACAACATCGCTCTTCATTCCTACCGCTGTAGCTTTGTAGCCCCAGCATTCGCCACTTGGACCAGTTTGAAAGATTCTACACCCAGATTTATCCACACCACCGAAAATCATTGCCACACCAAAAGGTCTAACTCCTGCGTGTTGCGTATATAGCTGTTTTATGTCACCCACTCTCTTTGACAACACTTCCACATCGATGGGCTCATCGTATAGTAGCCGGTTGCTTTGAGCAAATATTCTGGCTTGATCTATAAGAATTCTGGCATCGGAGCTTAACCCGGCCACAGCAACACCCAAATGTTCATCTATTTGAAAGATTTTCCATGAAAACTTTGAATCTTGAAGCTTAACTGGGGACTCCTCAGCAGCTAACACTACCCCTTCAGGACATGCTATTCCAAGCACTGTTGCGCCCCTCTTAACAGTTTCGAGAGCGTACTCTACTTGAAAAAGCCTGCCGTCAGGTGAGAAAACTGTAATTGCTCGGTCGTAACCTCCAGGAGCGGTAAACATTGCCATTTAAATCGCCTCCATATTATTTTGTTAAGCTACTTATATTTTTGCTTGATATCTTTGGTCACTCGCTTCAAAAATATTTTTCTCATTAATAGATGTTTCTCTAAGCATGGATTTTGCAGTCGCTGTTCACTTGTTTTCTTGATTTTTGTTTAAGGGCTTTTATTGTTCCAGATACACGTAAAACATGCGGGATTACACGAACATCCCCAATGTTTTTCAAGGAGATGAGGGAAGAACGGATTAATCCGACAGCTGTGTGGTTACATCTAAGGATGCCAAATCCCGTCTTTTGATCATACTCGATTAGCCTAAATCCTACTTTGGCAGCTCCAAATTCTCCATAGAGTTTCAGAATTTCCATCCAAATGGATTGCGAAAGCTCCTTGTACGAAATGGGTGAGTCAGATAAGAGATTAAAAGCGATGTAGCGTTTCCTTAGAGAACGAACTGGCATCTTCTACACCCCACCAATCTTACGCCTTCTCCTATGTAATTTGGACTCAGCCTTAGACGGTTTTCCTTAACAATTTCTAAAGGGATCTCGGAAACCGCCTTTATGGCTTGCTTAGGGTCAAGATTAAGAAGTGTGGCAAAGAAGGCTAAATCCTTGGGCGATCTCATGAAGTACTTGTTTTCCGCACCGCTTGAGACGATAATTTTCATTTTTGCTCTACTTGCCGTATAAATAGCTGTGCTCAATTGACTCAGATACTCCGCCCTTTCAAGTCCAGCGAGTCTAAGGATGTCGCTCATATTTATTTCAAGGGAAGATGATTCCGCAACCGCTTTGGCTTCTTTTAACGAGAAGGCCCTTGGAGGAATAGTTGAGGATAGGGATATCACGTCAATCCTTCGATCATTTGGTACTTTTTGCATAAGTCCAGGGACGTAAATAACTCCCACTATTTCGAAACGCGTCCTGAATTTTTCTAGATTTCTTAAGATTGATGACTTATCTGTAGATGTGATATCTAGCCTTGAAATGAATTCTATTCCATAACTGAGACAAATCTTCTTCACATTTGTAATTTCCTTATGGAGATTCTGGGGAATAACTATGCCAAGGGCGTGAAAACCAAGATAAGCCGCAATTTTCACCGTATCCTCTAGATCATTTGTTGATTCTATATGAGGTCTCACATGCAGGTCGACATATTTTCTCATAGTAAACCCATTTCTTTATAGACCGATTCGAGCTCTTGAGGACTTTTAGAGGATACGGATAACCTGATTTTTATGCGTATTGGATCAGAAGAGCATAAACGTAAAACACCGTTATAACTGCTTTGTTTATCAAACCTTAGGTAGAGACTACCATCCTCGCCCACGTATTTATCTAGCTCAGAGGAAAGAGAGCTCTTGCTTTCTTGACTCATTTTACTTGACAGATCATTTATCATGTTTTTGATTAGTTCTTTATCTTTAATTCTGGTTTCGAAAAAAATAATTGGATTCCTGTAGTGACCATATAAAGAATCGCAAACAAAGGATATTTTGCTAAAATCTATCGACGGAAAGCAGTTGGAAACCGCTTTTAGTACCTTCTCTCGGTCTTCAGTTGCATGTACAAAGAATGAAATATTTATGTAGGAAACTGGAGACCTTTGCAACTCTTCATCACTTATGTTTACTCCGCAGCCCCCTGACCCTTTTACCTGCACTCGTCAATCCTCTATAAACTCGACCTTTATGGACCTTGTTGCAGATCCAATTTATGTCAGGATCGTTGACTATTGAGGGGTGGGATGGGTCCACCATAATGACTTCATACCATTTGTATTTGCCGTCTTCCCAAACCCAATACGAATTTAGGATTTCCAGATTTGGAAATCGTTTAGCTGCACGTTGCTCGGCGATGAGGCGAAGGCTCTTTGCTGGGGTATGCTTAACAACACCCATCCTCTTTTGTCTCCTACCTGAACTTGGTCTTGGTTTGCGAAGACCGCCTCTTCTGACACGAACACGTACTACAACGAACCCTTGCTTAGCCTTATATCCTAAAGCTCTAGCACGGTTTAATCTCGTGGGCTTGTCTATCCTAGTTACAGTTCTCTCACGTCTCCAAGCTATAACCCTACTCATCATCAACTGTTTGACTATGGATTTTTCAGGTTTTTTCCAGATCTCCGCAAGATACCTATACATGAGATATGCCCTCTAATGCGCCACAACATTTTTGGTATCATTTGGCATGAAAGGATGCAAATAAATGTTGTGCATAATGACTATAAGTCTCTCTCATAGTTGTTATTTGAGGGGAAATATATTGATTGTGGGCGTTGTTGGAAAGCCCAATGTTGGAAAGTCTACTTTCTTCAGTGCCGCAACTTTGGCTACTGTGGCTATTGCTAATTACCCCTTTACAACCATCAAACCGAATAAAGGAATAGGCTATTTGCGCGCCCCATGTGTTTGTAAAGAATTTGGAGTAAATGACCAGCCTGTTAATTCAATATGTATAGATGGAACAAGACTTATTCCTGTGGAATTGGTCGACTGCGCTGGACTTGTTCCTGGAGCATGGCAGGGGCGGGGACTGGGCAATCAGTTTTTAGACGAAATCAGTAAAGCAGATGCATTGATTCACGTGGTGGATGCAGCAGGCGCCACAGACGCGGAGGGGCGAATCATCAAACCTGGCACGCGAGACCCAGTTGAAGATGTAAAATTTTTAGAGGATGAGATAGCAAGGTGGTTTTTACAAGTCATTAAAAGAGACTGGGCTAGCATAATTAACCGTGTTGAGTTCATGAAAGAAAAATTAGTTGACACTTTGACGAGTAGGTTAAGCGGCCTTAATGTTGGAAGGGCACACATCGTGGAGGCGTTAAAAAGAACCGAGTTAAATGCCGAAAAGCCAAAAACGTGGAGCGAAGATGAGCTTTATTTTTTCACGAAAACACTGCGAGAGGTGGCGAAACCTATGATCATCGCGGCGAATAAGATAGATTTACCATATGCTGAGGAGAACCTAAAGAGGCTGAAGGAACTCAAGTATATCACAGTTCCATGCTGTAGCGAGGGAGAGCTAGTTTTAAGAAGGGCTGCTGAAAAGGGACTGATAGACTACAAGCCTGGTGACCAAAGCTTTAGCATAAAAAGGCCTGAAGGCATCACTTCTCAACAAAAAGAGGCCCTTCGAATAATTAAAGAAAAAATTTTAGAAAAATGGGGATCCACAGGCGTACAAGAGGCAATAAATCTCGCGTTCTTTAAGCTTCTGCAAATGATTACGGTGTACCCTGTCGAAGATGTAGAGAGATTAACCGATCACTACGGACACGTTCTCCCAGACGTCTATCTTGTTCCATATAGGACAACTGCACGTGAGTTAGCGTATAAAGTTCACACGGAGCTAGGGGAGGGGTTCATATACGGAATTGATGCACGAACGAAAACCAGAATAGGAGAGAATTACATTTTGAAAGACCGCGACGTTATTAAGATATTTTCTGCAAAGGCGCGGGCTTAACCATATCCTCCGTGCTTGAGATAGTAGTCGCTCTCTTTCTTTGAACCTAGGCTTCTCACACCTTTATCCTTAAGCTGTTGTCGCAGTTTGTTCGCATATGAAGATGATATTTCGCCTCTGCCTTCAAGAAAATTGATAATCTCTTCAGCCTGTTCAACTGTATCGCATCTTCTTATGAAGTCTATAACGTCAGGGCTGTATCCTGAAAAACGTCTAGTTGCAACTTTTTCACCGACTTCATTGCCCATTCGAACAGACGTTATTGGACAGGACATAATGTTGTTTTCAAGCTCCGCTGCTAGGTTAGGGAATAGTTTCTTGAATTTTTCCTTATCTATTTTCATCGCCGTTTGCACCTAGGCAGGTGCCAAATATCATTATTCTTCCAAGTTATTTAAAACATATTTATTGAACCTTTCTTTCATCATGTTCTTGCTTAAGAATTATGAACGAGTTTTGAGGAACATCCCTCATGACGACCACACCAGGCCCTATCCATGAATTCGGCTCGATTTTTACGCCAGGCATAAAGTTCACATTGATTCCTGTTTTCACATTGTCACCTATAATAGCACCAAGCTTCCTCTTTCCGCTATCTAAAAGCTTATCTTTTATCATAACTTTGACGTTTTTTTCATCAAATCTCAAGTTAGCGGTGATGGTCCCCGCCCCTAGGTTACAGTTTGTCCCGATGATGCTGTCGCCGACGTAAGATAAGTGAGCAATCTGTGTACCGTCCATAATTATGCTATTTTTCACTTCACAAGCATTTCCTACTCTCACATCTTTACCTATACTTGTATATGGACGGATAAAGCAGTTGGGACCAATATCGCTTCCAGCACCTATTACTGCGGGACCATCTATATACGCACCAGATCTGATTCTTGCACCCTCAGCAAGCACTATCGATCCAATTATGTGAGAGCCCCCTTCAACATCTCCATCTATTTTTGGTTTTATAGTTTTCAGAATCATCGCATTTGCATCCAAGAGATCCCAAGGTAGCCCTATGTGCATCCAGCTGTCTGAATCAAGTGTTACAGACTCTACTTGAACCCCCCATTTCAAAGATATTTGAAGCGAGTCTGTTATCTCAAATTCTCCTCTTTTTGATGGAGTTGTTTTTTCTATGGCTTTGAAAATTTCATCTGTGAGAACATAAAGTCCGGCGTTAGCTAGATTACTTGGAGCTTCACCAGTGGAAGGTTTCTCTATAATATCTATTACACGAGACCCATCAAGCTTGACGACACCGTAGAGTTCTGGATTTTTAACTGGAATAACAGACATCGTTGTAACCTTATTTTTCTCGTATGCTTTGACTGCAAACTTGACGGCTTTTGGAGTGATCAGTAAGTCTCCATATATCATCATGAATTTGTCCTTAACATAGGGCGCGGCTAGATTTACAGCATGTGCTGAGCCCAATTGCTTATCTTGATGAATATAATGTATATTGACCCCGTAGTCAGATCCATCACGGAAATATTGCTTAATGTCTTCCTCTCTATAACCCACAACGATGAACAAGTCTTTGATGCTGTTTTCTGCAAGACTTGCAATTGTGTATTCTAGTAAAGGCTTCCCAGCGATGGGAAGCATAACCTTCTGCCTAGTAAGTGTCAACGGACGCATCCTTATGCCCATTCCTGCGGATAGAATTACTGCTGTATTGATAGCCATATGTTAATAATCGTAGATTGTTAGCAATAAGATTTAGGTTTCTTTTTCAGAAACAGCAACTGTAGAGGAATGTGCAATTAGTTTCCACTATTTTATCCTTCATTAGTTGCTTCAAGAGTTTTGTGTCCTCACTGACTGTTGTTTCGTTAACTCTATGCCTCTCTGCTAATCACATTTATAATAAACGCCATTTCATTCTTTTTTCCTACAAGAGGAAAAGGACATGTAAGTAAATCGCCAAAAAACCTTTCTTAGCAATAAAAATTCATGCGAATATGGAATACATGGAAAGATTAAACCACCATTTATTTCAAGTGCAACAGTAGTTACATCTGATCTTGGGATCCTTTGGCCAGGAATCGTAAATTTAGGTCGAACTACTCTTTATTAATAAGTGACATACCTTCCTTTTTGGGCACAAATTTTTTGGTGGGGTCCATTTTTAAAACCGCTTGCAACTGTGCAATTGTTAACCCTTTCTTGAAATCACCATAAATTTCACAAATTTCCTTGCACCCAAATCTTTCTGGACTATTAACAACTACTTCAACGTTTTTTATGGACGGCGGGGAGAAATAGATATGAAAAAACGTGCTAACCTCTCCATCTTCTATTTTAGTTTTCCATTCTGTTCTCAGTATAGTGTAGCCATTTTCTTTAAGGGTGTTGATTACGGCTTCCGGCTCCGATGCAAAAACAACGAGGTCTATGTCGCTCCCTTTGTGGCACGTTCCACGCCAGACGCTCCCAATTAATCTTGGATAAAATTCGTTGAGAACATGCATGATTTTTAATGCTTCCTTTCTTAGTTTAACCAATAACTCCTTTCTAGACGAGCCTTCAATTTCATCAGCCAACTTATCAACTTCATAGGCGATTTCGATATTGCTTGGAAGGGAGCCTACACCGAGTAATGCTGTAGCCTTTTCCTTTGCTTCTTTGTATTCTTCAACAACTCCAAAATAGAGTAGACGTGCAGCCTCTTTAGCTACCATCTGCCTAGAAATTTTTGTCCGCAAGTTTCCCCACATAAGTGCTATTAAGGTTTGTTTGCGGGAACAGCTAATATTTTTTCTGGTTGGGACAGTAGCTTAGTTTTTCTTATGCCAACATGTCTGAATGGAACAATCTTCTTAGCTTCGTTGTAGATATCCGAGGCTATTTTGCCAAGCACCGCTTCGTGGACAAATTGCTCAAAGTTCAAGGCCTTCGCTTTTTCCTCGACTATTTTCTTAGCAACTTGTCTAACAACTTTCTTTTGCGATGACTTAGCTCTTACTACTGTAAATGCTACAAAGGAAACTCGTAAATGATAACCATCAGTCGTTGTAACGTCAAAAATGCCATCTATTTTTGAACTACCTCTGCGGATGAGACTTCTAAGGTAATCTTGAGCATACTCATGCCCAATGAAAATTGATTCCGCCCTTTTTTCTTGAATGTTTGTTATCCTAAAATATAGTTTAATTGACTGCTGCGATATGTCTTTAGTTATGTCGTAAAGTGTTGTGGAAACAACTCTTCCAATAACCTTGGAGGGGTCTTCGTCATAGGGTGTTGTTCCTAGTTCAATTTCACCGAAATATGGTGGGCTAAACACGGTTAGCCAAGCTTTGCGTTTCCACTTATCTCGTACACCTCTTGTTTTTTTAGACAAGCTTGATCATCCTCAGTTATTTAGGAAGAAGACTCTTCTTCTCTTACTTAAATATTTACATCTTATTTGGATTTTTTTCGATTAAATTTATGGTTTCTTCAGCCATGTGCAGACACATTAAAAGGTCATCCACTGTTGCTAGCAATGTTTCTATGCGACTACAGCGAATATAGAATTGAACTGAAACCCCAACTTTAGTTGATTCTATATTGGAATTTGGTTGCAAACAAATGTTGTCAGGAGATAGAGATTTTAGAATGGCTTCAGCTTCTTTTTCAGTTTGATAGTTCAGGATAATCGTTGCTTCAGCAGTCTTTATTAAATCGTTCATTTTCCTAGGGAACCTCTCACAAGTTGATTGACGTATTTGATAAAATCTGAAAGGTTTCCTTTTGGTACTTGTGCTCCAGCCGCCACCCTATGTCCTCCCCCCATACCAGAGAACTTAATCGATGCTTCCCTCATTATTTCACCAAGATTAAGACCTCTTTCTACTAGAGAGTTGCTTGCCCTAGCTGAAATCTTGAATTCTTCATTTGATGAAGCCACAGCTATTATAGGTTTCTCTTCTGCAAAGAACCCATTTGACGATAGAATCGTGGTTACAGCACTCAGAATTTTCTCGTCAATTTCATTTTCGCCGTGTATGACATAAATTGAATCTAGTTCTTCGCGAGCTTTGGGTTCGCAGGTTACCCAGTCTATGTATTTGGCTAACGTCTTTCGATAAGTGCTATACACTGCTTCAGCCTCTTCAAGAGCTGCACCTCGGTCACCCATACATATTGCCACACCTAAACCAGCTTTGCCCATTCTTCCACATACGTTGATGAGAGAAGCATATTCGCGGGCATCCCTTAATGGTGACCAGCGATTCTCTCGTGTTAAAATATATACTGTGCCTATTAGACTCAGAGCAGCGTCGCCTGGAAAACCTTTTGAGACAAACAGTTTCGTTAATTCCGAAAAAAGGGATGTTTTCTCTTCCGACTCCAGATCTGACAACGTTCTCCACGTATCCCCATCCTTTAATCTGATACCTAATGTTGAAAGAAACGATAAACATGCGTCCTCTTCTCCGCTTAAGCCCGGGAGAAAAGGTGCGGTGGTGCTGGCTAATGCTTTGTGTATGGGCCTAGTTTCTCTACCATAGAAAATAAGGTCTTTCTTAACCTCAAGAAAATTGGCTTTGATAGCATCATTTACGATGTATTTATTGATGCTTGTTAATTCTCGCTCTTTATTTTTGTCCTGAAGATCACCTAACGCGCCAATTATTGCGACGCAAGCTGAATCAACGTTACTTGCATCTATTGATTTGACAGTTAGATACACTACGCCTGACCCACTAATTTCTTCTCCGCCGTCAAATCCGTGCAAATGTGGGTTAACATGTGAGAATTTTGGGGGCGGAGTCCCTACGGGCATATGGTGGTCCAAAACAACAACTTGAAAGTTTGAGAGATAAGTCTTAATCAGATCTAGGTAACCGCTTCCTAAATCGGTAAAAATTAACATTGATGCTTTTAATGAAGATAATTCTTTCAATATGGATTCATCAATTCTTTTAACTATTCTGATGCTGAAGTTGGAATCCATTTTGGAAAGGGCCTTACCCAATATGCCAGCTGACGCCAATCCATCGGCATCAAGATGTGACACTATGCGTATAGCCTTCCCTTCTTCGGCGTATTCTTTTATGAGTTTTCCTGCCTGATGAGCACTTTCCAGAAGTTCATTTAATTGCTGGGATTTGTCTATCGACATAGTCAATCACATAAATCTACGACGGCTGAGCAGTAGTGGCCGCAACATATTTCCAAGAAGATGGCAAAGTTCCTCTACGCTTATAATATTCTGAAAGTCTTCTTATCCTTGATTCAATTATTTGAAGAGACCTCTTGTTAGAGAAGTCTGACTTGTTCTTTTCTAAATGCCTTTTTAAACGTGAAGCTTTCATTAGGAGATTATTCAAGTCTTCTGGAATTTTTGGTGCCAAACCAGCCTCGCTGATTATTTCTTTTATTGACTTCCCCACAATGGGTTTCACGAGAGGGATAGCATACTGATCTCTCAATACGATACCGATTTTGCTAATAGGCGTTCCATCTTTTGCTAGTTTAATAACTATAGACTCCACTTCTTCAGGAGGGTATTTAACCCACTGAGGAGCCCTTCTCGACGCTGGTCTCGTAGAGCCTGACCTACCAGGACGTGAACGCGTCATGATTATCCTCCAAATTAATTGATTTTATGTCTTGGACGTTCTGAAAATCTTACAATGGGGGAATATTTAAAGTGTATGATTACGTATATATTTTTTATACCACTTTGCAAACTTCCTTAATACTATTCCCCTGTGCGAAATCAGACACTTCTCCTCAACGGACATTTCAGCAAATGTTTTTCCCCCGCCACAGTTGGGTTCAAATAATGGGTCAAAACCAAAGCCACTTACACCTCGCGCCTCATAGGAAATCGTGCCTTGAACGGACCCCAAAAAACATTTCAACGTATGTTTTTGGTCACAAAATGCAATAACAGATTTGAATTCAGCCTCTCTATCTTGGACCGAGGAAAGCAATTTGAGGATGCCAGATAAGCCTAAAGTTTGGTAAACGTAAGAGGAGTATGGTCCCGGAAATCTATTTAATGCCTTAATAAATAAACCGGAATCCTCCACAAAGACTGGATAAGAAATCTTTTTGGCTATTTCCAAAACACAGGACTTCGCTATCTTCTTCAGATCATTTGATTGAATTTCAGGACCCTTATAATTTAATTGAATAACCTTAATGGCGTAGTTCTTTAAAACCGAATATGCCTCTTCAAATTTATGCTTGTTACTCGTTGCAAAGTATACAGTTACTTCTTTATCTTTCTGGAATATACCTCCCCCGCAATTCTATTTCTTTTATTCTTTTAAATACGGGCAATGCTTCTTTTTCTCCAACCACATGCGTGTAAGATTCACGGAGGACCTTAAAACACTCATCGGCGAAATTGATGTGGGTACTTTGTAAGGCTCTTTTTGCAAGTAGCAGATCAACCCCTCTCTCTTCAACTTCTCCAGAGATGTTTCCTAAACCGAAGTCTATTAGAAATATCTCTCCGCTGTCGGTCAGGATCATGTTGGATGTGGTTAGGTCACCGTGGACTATCCCATTCTTATGAAGTGCGCCGATCATTTTTCCAATTTTGCTACATATTTTAAACCTTTTATACTCATCTACTCTATCCAATACGTCTTTCACTAATTGCCCAGATATATAACTCATTATTATTTCCATGTTAATTGCATCAATTAAGTATAGGACTGGTGTTGGCACTCCAGCTACCTTAGCACTATGAATTAATTGGGCTTCATGAATTGTTCTAAATCTCCGAATTTCGAAATCGAGGGGAGTTATGCGATAAGGTTTAGGAGCACGTTTTTTTATCACGACTTTTAAGCCATGCCATTCTGCTAAGTAAAGGTCTGCTTCAGCCCCCTTCTTCAGCATTATTATTTGTTTAAATCTCTGTTTCTCCATGTAATTTTAACCTCGCTGAAACGCCACTTAGGTTTCACAAAGCTTTCTTCAATACTTACTTTATCTCCACTTTGAAAAGAAAGTAGTCCAGCCCATGCTATTTGAGCACCACAGTCTCCGCTATATTTTTCTGGAACGACATGGAAAGCCACATTATGGGACGCAGTCATTCCCATAAACATTTCTTGAAGCCTCTTATTTGCAGCTACACCTCCAGCTAAGAGGAGCTCTTTTTTCCCCGTGTGAACTAATGCTCTTTCTGTTGCCTCGACTAACATTGAAAATGCTACTTCTTGGATCGAGTAGCACAGATCCTCAATTTTGATTTCTGTGTTCAATTTCCTTAAAGAAGCGGTGAGTAAGCCTGAGTAAGAAACATCGTTCCCTTTTACGACATAGGGTAAACTGATGAATGAACCTCCCCTTTTCGCACATTCCTCTACACCAGAGCCCCCAGGTTTTGAAAGATGAGCCTCCCTAGAAAATACGTCCAGTAGGTTTCCCAAGGTAATGTCCTCTGTCTCACCATACACGCGCCAATGCCCAGCAGCGTAAGCAGTTATTGTTGTATGCCCACCAGAAACTAAAACAACTAAAGGGTCTTTTGCATGAGTAACCAAACTTGCTATTTCGATGTGCCCAATTGCATGATGCACTGGCACTAAGGGTTTATGGAGAAGAAAGGCTAAACAACGAGCCACCGTGGCACCAGTGCGAAGAGCCGGACCTAGGCCCGGTCCAGCTGAAAACGCAACGGCACTAATTTGATTGATATCCACCCCTGATTCTTCGATCGCTTGCTTGAGAATTATAGGTGCAACTTTCGAATGATGCTCAGCTGCCTCTCTTGGATGTATGCCTTTGCCTATGGGAGGACTATATTTGGCATTGACGTCCGCCAGTATCACTCCATCTGAAGACACAATTCCCACCCCGAATGTGTGGGCCGTAGATTCTACTCCTAGGCAAAGGATTTCATTTTTCTTCAGCATAGTTCAGATACCTTACACATCTTATTCGATATCAGTAAGAATAAGAAGATTTATCTTCATTACTCTACCTCTTTTTATGAGAACTAGCGTGGTGATTATTTGGCAAAGTGCACCCCAACTCAGCCAGAAATTAATATTGGAACATTAGGTCATGTGGATAATGGAAAGACTACACTTACGCTTGCTTTAACTGGAGTATGGACATCAAAGCACAGTGAAGAATTAAAGAGGGGGATAACAATACGCGTTGGCTATGCCGACACCGCATTCTATAAATGTCCAAATTGTCCTCCTCCAGATTGTTATAGCACAAGTGAGATATGCCCCAATTGTAAAGCTAAGGGGACATTTCTAAGGGCAATTAGTTTTGTTGACTGCCCTGGACATCACAGTCTTATGGTGAACATGTTATCCGGGGCGGCTTTAATAGATGGCGCCCTTCTTGTCCTAGCAGCCGATGCAAAGTGCCCTCAACCCCAAGATAGAGAACATTTAGCTGCTGCCGATATTGTTGGAATAAAGAATATTGTTGTAGTTCAAAACAAAATTGATATCACAAGCAAGAAAAGGGCGATTGAAAATTTTCAAGAGATAAAGGAATTCGTTAAAGGCACCGTAGCAGAGGATGCACCCATAATACCAGTAAGCGCACAAAGGTCAATCAATATTGACGCACTTATTGAGGCAATTGAAGCAAAAGTTCCTACACCGCACAGAGCTTTAGATAAACCACCTATAATGCATATCTTGAGGTCTTTTGACGTAAATAAGCCTGGAACAATTGCAGAGGAAATCGTGGGTGGAGTAATTGGAGGAACGATTCAGCAAGGCAAATTCAGGGTAGGCGATGAAATTGAGATTAGACCAGGGGTTCGTATAGAGAGCTACGGAAAGGTCCATTATGAACCACTATTTACGAACATAGCAAGTTTATTTGTCGGAGAAAGAAGGGTGCAAGAGGCCACATGTGGAGGACTCGTCGGGGTTGGAACCTATTTAGACCCATCATTAACTAAGGCAGACGGCCTTGTTGGAAATGTTGCTGGAAAGGTAGGCAATATGCCGCCGGTTCTTTACGAGTTAAATATGGACATCCATCTTTTTGATAAAGTCATCGGAACAGAAGAGCAGGTGAAAGTGGACAAAATAAGGGAAGGAGAAGCTCTGGTCATAAATATTGGGACGGCTGTAACCGCAGGTGCCACGAGTTCTGTTAAAGGGGATAGTATTGAGGTCACCCTCAAGAGACCTGTATGTGCAAATATTGGAAATAGAGCTAGTTTAAGCAGACGAGTTGGAGATAGCTGGAGACTTATAGGATACGGCATCATTAAGGGATAATCTTGCCCATTAAAGTCATTTTTGATTCAAACTTCTTAATGGTTCCAGGAAGGTTCAGAGTGGACATTTTTGAGGAGATTGAAAAGTTATTAGGAACAAAATTTGAGGGCATTATTCTGTCTCCTGTTTTGGCCGAATTAGAAAGTTTACGTATAAGCAAAAGCGCGAAGAATACAAAAATGGTTAATCTGGCGTTGGAATTTGCTAAAAAGCTAAAAACCGTCAGAGTAAAGCTAGGTCAAAATGAGAATGTAGACGATGTTATTCTTAGATTTGCAAAGAAAATTGGATGCCCCGTTGCAACCAACGATAAGAAACTTAAGAAAAGGTTAAGAGATATAAAAGTGCCTGTAATTTATTTAAGGCAACAATCCCGCATATTAATGGAGGGAGTGATACAATGTCGATAAACGTATGGAAAATGTTAAAGACAGGCCCTAATCCTCCTGAAGAGATTTATGCATTTATTGAAATCCCGAAGGGAAGCAGAATTAAATATGAAATGGACCATGACACAGGAGTTATTTTTGTAGACCGATATCTATACACTGCATTTGAGTATCCCTTTGATTATGGATTCGTTCCACAGACATGGTACTATGATGATGACCCAGTTGACATTATGGTGTTAACGAGGATGCCAGCGTTCCCTGGATGCGTAATCGTTGTCCGGCCCATAGGATTTATCAGAATGATAGACGAGAAAGGTGCGGATAACAAGGTTATTGCAGTGCCAAAAAAGGATCCCACATACGATGAGGTAAAGGATATAAAGGATGTAGCCCCCAGCATTCTAGCTGAAATAAAACATTTTATGGAGCATTATAAAGAGCTTGAACCTGGAAAATGGGTAAAGGTTGAAGGATGGGATGGAGCTGACATCGCAAAAAAAGAATTACTGAAGGCTATGGAACTTTATAAAGAGAAGTTTGAGAAAAAATAGAAACTCAAAATCGGCTTCAACCACCAATATGCATATATAAGGAGGATGCTGAACTCATTTGATGCCTTCCTTATAATAGTTTCAAAGTGAGAATTAATGTTTAGACTTATTACGGTTGAAGACGTGGTCAGAATCCCACCGAACAAATTTGGTGAAAACTTAGAAAATGTCGCTCGCGCGGAATTGGAGATTAAGTATGGTCAAATGGTCGATGAAGACATAGGATACGTCATAGCGATAACAGATTTAAAGGTTAATCCTGTTGGAAGGATTCTGTCCGGAGATGGTGGAACTCATCATGATGTCGTCTTCACTTTACTCACGTTTTACCCGTATAATCAAGAGATCATCGAAGGAGAAGTTGTAGAGGTTGCGGACTTTGGAGCATTTGTACGAATAGGACCAGTTGATGCACTCTTGCATGTGTCTCAAATAATTGATGACTTTATTACGTATGATGAACGTCAAGGTGTCCTAATGGCTAAGGAAAGCAGAAGAACGCTAAAACAAGGAGACCATGTCAGAGTGAGAATAGTAGCTGTTTCGTTTGCGCGGGGCGGGGCATCTGGAAAAATAGGCGTAACAACGCGTCAGCCAGCCTTAGGAAAACTTGAGTGGATTGAGGAAGATACGAAAAAGATTAAAGAGGAAGAAAAAGCGAAGGAGTAAGAAAAGGTGTCAATGGAGAAAGCCTGCAGAGCCTGCAATAAACTTGTGAGGGGAAATCGATGCCCAGACTGCAGATCAACAAACATTTCTGATGACTGGTCCGGATTAGTAATCATCTTAGATCCAAACTCGCAGATTGCAAAGAGAATCAACGCTAAGAAGGAAGGAAGATACGCCCTAATTGTGCACTAGAAGAACAAAATTGAGAAATCTTAAGCTTACAAAGGAACTACGCATACTACTAAAGCTACCTTTAGGAAAGCTGATAAGCGGGACACAAGATGAAACTATGGCAGAACTCCGTAAAATCATTGCGGCGGAAAAACCAAACAAGATCATTGCAGTAGGAGATTCAGTGTCACAGAATTTGTCGAAGCATGGTATAGATGTAAACATTTACATAATTGATTATAAAATTATGCGAAATCCCATCGACCCCTACAAACTCAGTACTGCTATAAGCGTGGAAGTCAACAATCCCGCTGGTGAAATAACAGAAGAAGCTTGGAACAAAATTAAAGAACTATTACAGCAAGACTTGAAAGCTAAAATAATCGTCGATGGCGAGGAAGACTTACTGACGCTCCCTGCAATCCTTCACGCGCCTAATGGTTCCTTTGTAGTATATGGGCAACCAGGAATAGGCATCGTGATAGTTAAGGTCACCGAAGAAAAGAAAAAAGAAGTTGAAAAAATAATCTCTAAAATGCAGAAATAGGAATGAAGAGAAAGAGAGTAAAAACAGAAGATTAAAGTATTAGAAGATTTAATCACGTGAAACATTGGTGCAACACGATGGACATCAAGATTGACAGAGAAAGATATAACGCCTTGCTTAAAAGGAAGGAAATAAAGTTCAGTGTGGAGCACCCAAAATCAAGCACAGCAACTTTGTATGAGATTAGAAAAACATTGGCATCTAAGTTAAATGCAGAGATAGGCAAAACCTATGTAATTAGGTTGCTGACAAAAACAGGGACACATCTGAGCATTGGAGAGGCCGAGATTTATGACGACGAATCCACAGCGAAAAATCTTGTACCGCACCATATATTGGAACGAAATGAACCTACCAGAAGAAAAAAGGAAGCTAAAAAATCATGAGGGAAAGCAGATGAGCGAGGCTAAGAAGAAAACTGAAAAAACGAAAAAGATTCATGAATATTACGAGGTCAAGGAAGGAAAAATTTCAAGGAAGTTGAGAAAATGTCCTAGATGCGGAAGCTTCATGGCTTTCCACAAGCAACAAATAGCCAGATGGACTTGCGGAGCTTGTTCATATACTGAATACATCACGCCAGAAGAAAAGAAATAGACGATTTATTTGCTTTTTTCAGATTTCTCCACAATTTTCATATTAATTTGAACAATATTGTCACCAATGATGTTTCCTCTTACGGCTTTACGTCTTCTTAAACCCTTTCTATTTGAACGAAAGCCAGCGCCCCCACTTAATAAAACAGGAATTCTTGCCCCCCCATGGACATTTGGCCTCATAGGAAAGCCATCCTTGTCGGACCCCCCAGTTATCAACAAATTAGCATTTTGAATACCTGCGATGGCACCGTCGACAACATCACCGATCTTCTGCCCAATGAGACTCTGCGCCTGGGCGCCTTCAACCTCTACGGATTTTGAGGAACCCGTCTTAGGATCAGATATCACCAGCTTAAATTTTACCACGCAATTCCCCTCCAACTTTATGGATTGACTTATAACAATGTTCATTATTAATTTATTTTCCTATAAGCCATAGACTGGATTTACCTTTCTCATAATCTCAATCAATTCGTCTATGATTTGAAGATCCTCTTTACTTAGATAGCCCTTAAATTTTGTGAGCAACTCTCTTAATTGGTTTTCCGGTATAACAACATACAGTACGTCGCCCTCATTAATTTGGCGTCCAATCGTCGGCTCATCCATAGATATGGCAATTTTCATACCAGTACGGGCCTCAGGAATCGACTGCCCCTTATCTTGAATTTGGAGTATTTCTCCTACTATTTTACCATCTGTTCTCATCAGTCTATACTTTGGCTGAATTTTCCCACCTAAAACTTCAACTCCAAAGATGGCTGGATTACTCTTTCTGAATACAGAGCCTGAAATAAGGCTTATCTTTCCAGGTTTGGTGAGTGCCCGAAGTTGTTCACCAATTATTTCTTCTTGTTTCTTACTCATCCACATGCTATATTCTTCGATTAGACCATACACAACTTTGTTATAAAATGTGGGGACGCCGCTGTTTTTAGCTTCTTCAAACGCATCTGGAAGTATTTTCACATTAAACGCAAGAACAACCCCGTATATTGGCGCATCTCTTTTAACGATAGACGCCTCTATGATGTCTCTCTTTGAAATATCTCCAATATCAGCCAACCTAACCGGTATCTTGTTATTTTCTAATTCTACCGTTATGGCTTCAAGTGAGCCCAAAGTGTCAGCCTTTAGGACCACCCCAATCTTATCCGTCGTGATTCTCAGCTTCTCAACTTCGTCAGCCACAGTCTTAACAATGGCATCTAAAGGCTGATCTGGTTCAACGGCGATTAATGGCGAACCAGCTAAAGCCATCTCAAGTTCAGGAGCAAAAATCTTAACCCCAGCTGCCGCTATAACTTCAGATACTGGAGTAAATTTATCCCTAGGCTCCCTTATCTCATCTAATGGTTTAGGCAGAAATATGGCTCTCACTTTTGTCACTATGGGCTTCTCGATCCCACCCACAACAATAACATCTCCTTTTCTTAGGATACCATCGTAGATTATGGCATTTATTGTCGTTCCCAAGCCAGGCTCTTGCTTTACTTCTAGAATTGTACCTCTCGCGGAACCACGTGACACTAGAAGGTTTTGGCTCATGTACTGTTGAGTTAAGCCTACTATGATGGCTAATAGGTCTGATATGCCTTCACCGGTTTTTGCACTTACAGGAATGATAGCTACGCTCCTTGTGAAGTCTGTAATCCTATCAAATCTGTCAGATTTGAAACCTAAACGAGAAAATGTACCTATAATAGAATACACATTATTATCAAGTTCTTTTTGTACAAACTTATCTTGCATATTATATGAGTCTAAAAATGCCAAACCAGGATGACCGACCCAGCCTTTGAGCTGGTCAATTTTGTTCGCTGCGACAACGAAAGGTGTCTTTCTGGCTTTTAATATGTTTATGGATTCATGCGTTTGAGCTTCAAATCCCCTGTTTATGTCAATAACAAGTATTGCTATATCAGCAACCGAACCTCCTCTTCTCCTGAGGTTCATAAATATGCTGTGACCAGGCGTATCTATCACAAGAAGGCCGGGAATCTTGATTTTTGCTTTGAATTTTCTTAAAGTTGAGCCGCATATTTCCTCTAATGTTTCGATGGGAAAAAAGCTAGCGCCTATATGCTGGGTCATAGAACCAATTTCTTTTGATGCAACGGCGGTGCCTCTAATCTTATCTAGCAAAGTTGTCTTCCCAGCATCCACATGACCGAGTACACAGATTATGGGTTGCCTTAACTTAGGTTCTATATTCCCCATTTCGAGAAAGCCCTCTTTTAAAGAGAAGCAAGCCGACTTATTTATCTAATACTCAAAAATATCGTTTCGCCTAAAGAATATTCTGATTTCCCTAAGAGCATTCTCCGGACCATCCGCTGCGTGAATGACATTTTGTGTTATGTTCAAGCCATAATCTTTACGGATAGTTCCTGGAGCTGCCTCGGCAGGATTTGTGGCACCAGCTAACTCCCTCATCACATTTATGGCGCTGTTCCCTTCAACAACCATAACTACGATTGGTCCAGATGCCACCCAGTTGACTAACTTTTCGTAAAAGGGTTTATCCTTATGCATCTCATACAGTTTTTCAACATGTTTTTTTGACGCTTTTATAAGCTTTAAAGCCACTACCCTCAATCCTTTGCTCTCAATTCTTCTAATTATCTCGCCGATTATCCGCATCTTGATAGCTTCAGGTTTTAACATAACAAAGGTGCGTTCATTAATTGTCAGCGACGCCTCTCCTCTTTGCCATGGTACTCAGTCCACTTGAGTTTTCTCGGATCCCTTTTAAGATCAAAAAAATTCTTTCTACACTTGCTTGAACAAAGCCAGTGAACTGCCCCATCGTTTTTAACATACATTATGCCTGTTCCTGGAGGAATATCTTTACCGCAAAATGAACAACTTTTCGGCAACGCCTATCACACGTTACTTACCTTATTTTTCTAGCTTCCCTTTCTGTTTCACGAAGCATCAGGATATCGCCTAACCTTATGGGTCCCTTCACATTTCTCGTGATGATTCTTCCTCTTTCCACACCTTCCAGTATACGAACCCTAACCTGAATGACTTCACCAGTTACACCGGTTCTTCCTATGATCTGGACGACTTCTGCAGGCGTAAGAACAGATGTGAATTCCTTAGTACTCATTATAGGCCCTCTTACTTCTTTCGAATACTCCCAAGTTTGGCTACAATCTCGTTCACTAAGGATTCGGCGTCTCCTGCATCCACTATGCAACATGAAGCCGCACTCACATTTATGCCAGCAGCTGAACCCAGCTTGGATTTACTTGGAACAAAGATGTATGGGATGTTACGCTCATCGCATAGGAGCGGGAGGTGGACTACAATCTCTGGAGGTTCAACATCCTCGGCTATAAGTACGAGTTTAACTGAGCCTTTCTCAACGGCTTTTGTTGTTTCATTTGTTCCTTTACGGACGTTCCCTGTGGTTTTGGCCATCTGAAGGGCTTCATAGGCCGCGTCGGATAGCTCTTTTGGAACATCGAATTTTACATACGACGGTTTTGGCATCGGCCTCACCCCCGAAATAATATGATTAGCAAAAAAGAAAGCATATTTTTGCTTAATAATATTTCGTTTTTATTTGTGGGCATAATAGGCGGTTATTGTGTCATTTACCTTATCTATACGTACAAAACCAAAGCGCTCAAATTGAGGTATGTCACCCCTTCGCAGTTTAGAGCAACTAATTTCTGATAAACCGCTCTTTATAGTGTTGTCTGGCATAATTACATTCGTTTTTATACCTTCACCAATCGGTAGCCAATGGATTAGGGGAGCTCCGTTTTTCTTGGCAATCTCATATGGTTCGCTGTGAAAAATTGCCCTCACGTCATCTCCTACAACTTCCTTGATCTCGATATTGAATAACCCCATTAAACGAACAAGATTGTTTGTGTTAAATATTGGCAAATCATCTTTTGATACTAAGAATTTCGCAGCACCTTCAGATGGATTTATCTTGAATGTTCTAAATCCTCTCTCTGGATAATCGGGATGAAAGGGCTGATTAGAGATGTATGGTTTATCAATTTTATCCACAGTAAGAGTTATTGGGTTACTTACAAAGAAATAGCGGTCGGCCTTTTTATCAAGTAGTTTTCTATTGTATGAATAAAGGTTATCCCAACTTACTGTAGCATCGGCTCCTTTTATTCCAAAATTCACTATAAGCTGTCTAATTGTTTCTGGCAGTATTCCTCGTTTTGCAAGGGCTCTGAGCGTCCCCAATCTAATGTCATCCCAACCAGTGAAGATTCCTTGCTCTATTCCAGCTCTAATTTTTGACTTACTTAGAATTGTGCCAGTTATCTTTAATCGGCCATAGTGAATCATATCAGAGAGCTCCCAGTTCATGTGCTTATATAGATACAGTGCTCTGATCATATTTGGTATATGCTCTTTGCCTCTTAGAACATGAGAAATTTTTGTGTCGTGATCGTCCACCCCACAGCAGTATGCAAATAGTGGCCATACCCTAAATCTGTCGCCTGTTCTGGGATGTGGATATTTCCCAGTGTTAATTACCCTTAGGATTGGCCAATCCCGAATTGCTGGATTAGGATGGCTAAGATCTGTTTTAATCCTTACAATCGCATCTTTTTCACCATATGTGCCATCCAACATACGTTCCCACCGCTCTAAGTGAACCTCAGGCGGAAGGTCTCTATCGGGGCAAGGAATTCCCGCTATGAGTAGTTTTCGGAATTCTTCTATCTGGCATTTGCAGACGTATGCAAACCCTCTTTCGAGAAGGGATTTTGCAACCTTATAGTATGATTCCATTCGATCAGGATCAGATTGATGAAAGACTCTATGCCATTTTACTCCTAGCCAGGTTAGGTCTTCCTTGATCCAGTCATAGGCCTCAGGTATTGGAGACTTCGTTCTAGGGTCCGAGTCATCATACCTCAGGGTGTATACTCCTTTATACATTTTTACATATTCATCACATAGTATAGCTGCCCTTGAGCCACCCAAATGTAGCGCTCCATCTGGATTTGGAGCGAAACGTAGGTGGATAAACTCATGTCTTTCTACATTTTGAAGGGGAGCAAGCTTCTTTTCTTCAGTTTTAATTTTCTCTTCCACAATTAGGTCAGGCCAATGCTCTTCAACCACTTTCTTTTGGTCACTAAAGGATAGAGCGTTGACTCGATTTACAATTTCATTAACTATTTGACGTAGTTCTGTGACTCTGGTCCTTAGATCTTCGCGCTCAGCAAGGACTCTGCCTATAATGGGCTCCGTTTTCGCCTTACCATCATGATTGATAGCATTTTGAAGAGCTATTTTCCAAACTAGTTCTTCTACATTCTTTTTTTCCACGTCATTCATAGAGCATCACTGTTTTGCTTCCAAATAGTATTAATTGTGTTCTCACATTCTTAAAATAGTTTTTAACGTAATAAGTGTATTTACAATGGAAAGTGTTCCCTAATATTCTCTTCGGATAATGAAGTCATTTAAATCTAGAAGGAGCCTTTTCGTTGGACTGTCTGAAAACTTGTCGAGTTGAGAGTTTGACATGTCCAGATAGCGCTTAGCATTACTTATAGCGTATTCTATTGAACCTAAACGATGAAGAATGCCCACAACATTTTTTGTCTCTTCAATTGAAACTTTCTTGCTACCCAACACGGACAAAATTGTTTTTCGTTGCTCCATATTAGCGTGGTTAAGTGCATGAATTATAATTAGTGTTCTTTTTCCCTCTCTCAGGTCGCTTCCAATGGGTTTACCTAACACTTTTTCATCTGCGGTGAGACCTAAAACATCATCTACAATCTGGAAAGCTATACCTCCATAATAGGCAAATTGTTTAAGGCTAAGAATTTCGCTTTCGCTACCTCCGCCAATTATAGCGCCAGATTCGGCTGACGCTGCTAGAAGAGCTGCTGTTTTCCCCCCTATCATCTTGAAATACTCTTCCTCCGTCACGACTTCAGATTTCTCAAAAAGCATGTCTAAAACTTGCCCTTCGCATATCTTTATGTTTGCCTCAGTTATTGCATTCAACGCCCTTAAAACTCTCTCCATAGGCACATGATTAAGGTCTGTATGACGCAGTATAGCATCATAAACTTTAGTGAAGAGGAAGTCGCCAGCTACGAGAGCTGTCGGTATTCCCCAAATGGCATGAACTGTCCGCATACCTCTACGCTTCAGATCTCTATCCATAATATCATCATGAATCATGGTAAATGTATGAAGTAATTCAATTCCAGCTGCCAACGGGAGAGCGTCTGACGTGTTTCCGCCAACGATTTCACACGATTTTAAAACTAGGAAAGGCCTTAATCGTTTTCCACCAGCTTTGATAAGATGGTTCGCTGCCTTGTAAAGAGCTTTCGGCTCTCCTTCCAGACCGATAACAAGACTTATCATTTCATCTACTTTTTTTCGAACAATGTCCAGTTCATCAAGTAGAGTATCTATCTCAGTGACCTCCTCGCATATGATTCAGTGTTGAACCCCCTCAATTTTAACCATTCGGAGGTGAATCCTGTTATAATTAGTGGTATAGATTTAAGATCACCTATGGATTTTGCTCCTGAAAGGAACATTGCGGTCTTAAGCTCAGCGATTAATAGCTTGAGTACCTCTAGAATTTTTTCTTCACCAATTATGGCAGGTTTAAGTAGCGGAAGTGCCATACCGGCTAAGTCTGCCCCTAAAGCTATAGCCTTCGCGACTTCTATTCCTGTCCTTACTCCCCCAGATGCTATGACTGGAAGAGAAGTGGACTTGGATACCTCGACAATGCTAACGGCTGTTGGTATCCCCCAATCCCAGAATGCTTTAGCCAGATGCCGTCTCTGGATATCGTGCGCTTTCACCGCTCGGTAGTACTCAACAGCAGCCCAACTTGTTCCACCGGCACCGCTGACATTTATACATTTCACTCCAGCTGCCTCTAACTTTTTAGCTGTTTCTGCTGATATTCCTGCGCCTGTTTCCTTAACGATTATTGGAACTCCGATAGATGAAGATAACTCTTTAATCTTATTTATTACTGCTGTGAAGCCCGTCTCTCCTTCAAGTTGCACCACTTCTTGAAGCGGGTTTAAGTGAATCGCCAAAGCATTTGCTTCAACCATATCTATTGCCATTTTAGCTTCTCTTAAACTAAATCCCTTAGCTAGCTGAGCCGCACCTATGTTGGCTATTAAGAACGTATTAGGAGCTTTTTCCCTAACAACTTTGAATGTATCTATGAGCTCTGGGTTTTCTATGGCTACGCGTTGGCTTCCAACACCCATCGCAATACCAAGAGACTCTGCAGCGCTAGCTAAGAACGAATTAATTTTTTTGGATCGCTTTGTCCCTCCAGTCATAGCTTCTATGAGTATTGGAGCTGACAATTTTTTCCCAAAAAAGTTTATAGAAAGGTCGATGTCTGTGGCGGCCATTTCTGGAAGCGAAGTGTGAATTAAATGAACATCATCAAATCCAGTTTTTGTTATACGGGCGCTAACATCCTTTTCTAAACAGATCTTTATATGATCGCCTTTTCTCAGTTCTGTTTCGCCCATGAGATTACACACCTCTTATTACGGTCCCGACGACATCGATGTTCCTTAAAGCTCTGAACACACGCCCAGGCTTACCTGCATTTACAATAATAACAGATGCTCCTTCTTCGAGTGCAGAAATCATTTCCACCATTTTTCCATACATTCCGCCTGTAACATCCATGGTAATTGACTTACCAATTTTTGACAACATCATTTTAAGCTCATCTAACCCAATTTCTTTAATGAGAGTTGCCTCTGGATTGACTTTAGGATCATCTGTGTAAAGACCGTCTACGTCTACACCTAAAATTATTTTTTCGGCACAGAAGTAACGAGATAAACTTGAGACGAGCTGATCTCCCGAGAGTATTGTGAAACCTAGTTTTGAATCAAGTACAGCGTCTCCGTAAAGAACTGGTACGAGACCAAGATGAAGCATTTTCTCTACAGAACCAAAGTTGGGATTTTGCAGTCGTCCGTTTTCAGTGATTATGTATGCAGATGGCTGCACAGCAACAGCTGGAATGTTTTTCGTAATTAATGCGTCAATAATCAGGTTGTTTAATGTGCTCATTGCTTGATGCGTTTTTGAGAATCCAATTAACTGAGCGGAGTCACAGTAACCTTCCTTGATCTTATAGGCATGTGCCATTGGATGCCCAAATGATCCACCGCCATGAACAAGAATCAATGAAGCCACACTTGATGCGGCGATTTCGCCCGCAAGCCTAGTAATTGCTTCATTGTCAGGGGTTAAGGGTTTTTCCTTAGTTGACAGGACACTGCCCCCTAGCTTTAGAAGTATTGGATTTTTTATTTTTTTATCCAAGCTTTAACCCCCTCATCAACTTTCTTGGCTTTTAAGGAAGACCCCCCTGCTTTCTCTATTGCATATGCAATCGCATCCTCATTTCCTGGAGCGGAAAGTGCTATCATACACCCCCCTCCTCCAGCCCCAGTTAATTTCGCACCCAAAGCATTTGCGCTCTTAGCTGCATTTACTAGTTTATCAAGCAGTTCAGTAGATACACCTATTGCTGATAGTAAGCCATGATTTATATTCATCAGTTCCCCCAGTTTCTTCAGATCGCCATTTTTAAGAGCTTCAGTAGCTTCAATCGATATGTACCCTCCTGATTTTATTATTTTATTCATTATACGTGGAAACGCATTGCGTCTTGCACTTACTGCAGAAACTAGATTTCCAGTTATTCTTTGCACACCAGTGTTCCCAATTACTAACGGAACCTCTGTTTTCACCGTTAATCTAGATATTCCTTTATCCTTGCTGTATACTATCACTCCTCCGTATGTGCAAATTGTTTGGTCTATACCTGATGGCTTAATATGAATATATTTTTCTGCCTCATATGGTAGTTTTGATATCTCTTCTTTAGAGAAATTTGCATTGAAAAGTTTTCCCACAGCAGCCACCGTTGCCACTGCTACAGCGCCAGATGAACCTAAACCGACAGACATAGGAATTTGAGAATCCACATTTATGTTCAACCCTTGCCGTTTTCCAAGAACTGATAAAACAGATGCGGCGGCAATGTAGATAGGTTTGAGGACTTTCTCAGCATCCAGACCGCCCATTAAAGGCGTAAACTTTTTAGACTTAAACTTGCCTGCTAATCCTAAGTTGGAGTAGATGGTTATCGCATCGTCAGGTGCTTCCTCTACTGTGACGTGGGCTAGGCGATCTACAGCCATTACGACAGCAGGTTCTCCGTAAACAACGAAGTGTTCACCCGTCAGAATCACCTTTGACGGCGCAGTTGCAATCGCACTCAACGTATCATCCCCACTGATAGAAGCTATTACTTTAATATGGTAAGGGCAGCGTACCCGACCACTTGTGCATAATCTCCAGTAATATCGCCGCTCGTCTTATAGCATAAGAAATTCACACTTCGCGCTCCCAATTTCTTTGACGCTACTAGAGCAGCTGAAACCGGACCATATCCGCACATTGTTATTGAATGTTTCTCAACAATCGCTTGAAGAAGGGATTCGTCTAACTTCAGAATTGCATCTATAACTAGATTATCTTTTGTCTCAGCGGTTCTTTTTGCCTCATAATGGGTCAGGTCTGTGGAAGCTATTACGAGGACATTTGCTCCAGAGACTGCTTTGCCTATAGCCTCTCCAACCTCAAAGCTGGTCTCGAGGTCTTGCATTAACATACATATAGGCACAATTTTTATGGAACTGTAAAGGTACTGAAGAAATGGAATCTGCACTTCAATGGAGTGCTCATTTTCATGTGCAGAGTCATCTATGTCAATTATCTTTGACTCTCTCTGAATCTTCCATGCCAATTCACTGTCAACTGGTACATCTCCAAAAGGAGTCCTCCATAGACCTTCAACCATTATAGATACGCCGCTCCCCATCCCGGTATGATTAGGTCCAATAATCACTATTGAGCTAGGTATTCCATCTTCAGCTATTGCATAATATGCGTGACTTGCAACAGGTCCAGAGTACATATACCCTGCATGTGGACAAATCGATGCAATTATTTTTCTTGGACCATTCTCATTCACCTTCGGAGTTTTACCAGGTCCAAGTTTATGAAGGAAACATTCGGTAATTTCTGACCTGAGAGGCTCTTTATATCGGGCGTAAAAAAAACCGGCTTCACGTGGAAACCTGATCTTCACCCTATTGTTCACCTTCAACTTGAGATTCTACCATTTTGGTTTCAAAATCCTCAATCTTGACTGGTAAATCCCCATCCTGTGGGATAACTCGTCTTTCCCTTAAGACTTGACGGGCTAAAAGCCAATAAATAGTCGCAAGAGCTTTTCTACCTTTGTTATTTGTTGGAATAACTAAATCAACATTTGAGAATGAGTTATCCGCATCACATAGGGCTATCACTGGGATGCCTTCTGTAGATGCCTCTTTCACGGCTTGTTTATCTACTTTAGGATCCGTAACTATGACTAACTGAGGCTCAATGTGATGGTTAAAAAGAGGATTTGAAAATAACCCTGGAAGAAATCTGCCAACAATCGGTGTTGCGCCGGTTAGGCTGCAAAATTTTTGAACAGGAGTTCTGCCATATAGTCTAGCTGAAACAGCAACCACCTTTGATGGTTCGAATTGCGCTATAAATTTGGCAGCAATCCTTATCCGTTCATCAGTCCTTTTTATATCTAAAACAAACAAACCGTCTGGCCGAATTCGATAAATGAAAGACTCCATGTCGGCTGTCTTGATTTTTGTGCCTATGTGTATTCCAGATGATAAAAGGATATCTAATGGGAGTAGTAATTCAACTCCTTCGCCCATCGTTTCTTCGATGGTAGGTTTTTCAGGATTGGACATTTTACAAACACCCAGATTCTTCGATACTAAGTCTGCATTTCTTTCTTATCATGTGGTGTAATATTATATTTTAGTAATTCATCCATAATATTTACATGCGATATCAGCATCCGTCGACAACAGTATCTCTTAACGCCTAGCTCGTCTAATACTTTACTTATATCCTCCCCATTTTTTACGCGCCTATCGAATTCTTCCCATTTATCTGCGATCACGGCTCCGCATGTAAAGCATCTAACTGGAATCATTTTAATTCACTATCTGTATGATTTTTGCACCCTTCTTCTAGCGCCTGGGCCTCCGAATTTTTTAGGCTCCTTTCTTCGCGGGTCTCCAGCAACCATGGTTCTATCATACTCTTCAAATATCTGCTTTATACCCGAGCTTTTGGACCATTTAATTAAGCCTCTTGCTATAGCCATTCTCGCGGCATCAGCTTGACCCATAAAGCCACCGCCACTCACGCTCACATCTATATTCACGTTTTTCCATACGTCCCCAGAGAGTTGTAATGGTTCCATTAACTTCATGCGAGCGATTTCGGGCTGATAAATCTCTACTGGTATCTTATTTATCCTTACTATTCCTTGGCCTGGCTCAACTACTGCACGAGCTATAGCAGTTTTCCTTTTACCACTTACGAAAACTATGCGTTTCTTTGTTGGCAAAGTTATTTACCTCTCGAATTCCATCCGATTGCCTTTGCAAGTTCTCCAACTGTTATTCTTGAACTTTCTGAACTCAGTGGATGTATCGGTAGTTTTTGAGACAAGCAACTTTTGAATTCCTCAGGTACACCAATATAAACGCTTAGCTTCTTAAAACATTTTTTCCCAGTAGGTTTCTTCCATGGCAACATCCCCCTCACACCTCGCCTTATGATACCTTCGGGCCTACGTGGATGTTTGGGACTCTTTTCGAGTGAACCTAGCGACCTCATCTTAAAAGAGGAAATAGTACGTCTTAAAATACTGCTTTTATAGCCAGAAATTACAGCCTTTTCAGCGTTAAGGATGATTACCTTTTTTCCCTCCAGAAGCATTTTAGCAGATATGCTACATAATCTACCAAGAATGGTATCAGACGCATCTATTATCACCGTATTTTGATTAGACAATCTTTTATTCACCCAATGATTTTGATTCCTTTGCCTCCAGGGTTCTCTGCGATGAGATCTCGTATTGTGAGACAATTACCACCGGCTTTTATAATTTTGTCTTTGGCTTGATTTGAAAAGTCAAGTGCTGCTACAGTAATTGGATGACCTATACTCCCAGCCCCCAAAACCTTTCCAGGAACAATTATAACATCCCCATCATTCGTATACCTGTTGATTCTGCTGATATTTATGGCTACTCGGAGGCGCCTCGACCTATTTAAGCGGCTAGCTACGTCCCTCCAAATTTTTGTTTTCGTTTCATTCGATTTCTTATTCAAGAGAACAATCAAAGAAGCAAGTTCAGGATGAGTCACTTTCAGTTTCATCTTCTGTGTTTCCTCCAATTTTTATGGATGAAAGCTGCTCAATGAAGCCCTTTGTCTTCATATTTAGAATTTTAGCTGCCTCTAATACGATTCTATCCGCTGGCAACGCTCCTGTTGATTCAATATAAAAAATGAAAGACTTTTCTTCCTGCCCAATTTTTATCGCAGAAGGAGATTTTGGACAGACAGACTCACAGTCTCGACAAAGAGTGCACTCTATTCGGTTTTCTACCGAAATTTTATTCTCTTTAATGCTCAAGATTTTTTTTGGGCAGATACTTACACATTGCCCGCAAACATCACATCTCTCGTCTATCATAATTGTTGGTACATATTTGTATGCGCAAGCAGATGAAGGCTGCCACTTTGCGTGGTCCTTGCCTTGTCCTAGTCTAGCATATGCCTCAAGTCGAATCCTCTGTTTCGGAGCAAGTTTAACTATTGGGATATTACCATTCGCCACTACAATACTTGGGTCTTGGGATAGTAACTCACGCGAATATACAGTTCTTATTGAGTTACCAGCTTCGGCGTCAAGTATAAAAAGAACAGTTGATTTCTGAAAGTCTTCAAGTGCCTCAGGAAGAGTGAAAGCATCCAAATCTGTTTTAATTGGGATTAGACCGAGCCTATGAGCGAGAATTTCGTCATCCATTAGAGATGAATTCTCGATAATTATAACTTCATCTATAGCAATTGTCGGAACCTCCGCTATCATTATCCTGCGGAGTGCATTAGCTACAGGAACAGTTATACCTCGCAGTGTAAATTTGATTTTATTTTCATTTAATTCTAAAATCTCACATTCCATAATGATACATCCAACTGAAAACTGTTCGAGGAAAACTCTTTTTCATTATTTAAACCTTTTCTTTAATCTAGCCTAAACAGATTCGAAATATAAAAAACTAGTTTGAAGCCACATTGATCAGATTCGATTAGGCTTCATAAAAGCCTTAAACTCTTCTCCCTCTTCTTCCCCCCGGTCGCCTTGTACCGTCATGTGGCACTGGCGTCGTTTCCTCTATTCTTCCAATCCTAAAACCCGCTCTAGCTAGGGCGCGAATGGCTGCCTGTGCACCCGGTCCTGGTGTTTTTGGCCCATGCCCACCTGGAGCTCGAACCCTTATGTGAATCGCCGTTATACCCTTATCTTTGGCCACCTCGGCAGCATGCAATGCTGTTTGCATAGCGGCATAGGGGGAGGACTCATATCGATCCGCTTTAACAAACATCCCACCAGAGCAGCGCGAGATCGTTTCAGCTCCAGTTAAGTCTGTTATGTGAACCATAGTATTGTTGTATGATGAGTAGATGTATGCGATTCCCCATTTGTCCTTCTTTGCGCTCATCCTATCCTCTCCTAGACGCATTTCTTTGCTCAGGAACTACTTCACCAACAGTTTTTCTAAATGGATGATTTTCTTCACCGAGTGGACTGGAATACGCATAGGATATCGTTGATTCCATATCCCTTGAAACTATATAGCTTGGGATCGTTAAACGTGCATTATTGACAGATATGTGTCCATGAGTTATAAGCTGACGAGCTTGCTGAAATGACTTTGCAAGTCCCATCCTAAAAACTATTGTCTGTAGTCTACGCTCCAGAATATCTTCTATAGAAAGATCAAACACATCATCGATGGTAGCATCCCGATTAATCAGCCCAAGCTTGTAAAGCTTGTTAAAAAGCTGATCTTGGAGAAGGCGTCTTTTTTCCATAGGCATTCTAAGCAGACTTATGGCTATTCTTCTGTACTTTGCAAGCATTGAACGATGGCGCCATAACTCCCGCTTATTCCTCAGCCCATATTCTCCAATAAGTTTAAGTTCCACATCCAGTATCTCCTTAGACCACGGATATTTTGGCGTTTCGTACTTCTTACGTTGCTTCTTAGGATCTCCCATTTTACTCACTCTTTTTTCTCAGCTCGGGCTTTCTGTATTCTTTTTTCCTTCTTCACACCAACCGCACGACCAAATCTACCGGTCGTCCTAGTTTTTTGTCCCCTCACAGTTAATCCCAACGAATGTCTGACACCTTTCCAGCTTTTTATTTCCTTCATTAAATCGATATCAGATTTTTCTTGAAGAGAAAGGTCTGGACCTATTAAGTGTAAATCTTTTCCGCTAGAAATGTCTTTACGTCTATTAAGCAACCAACTTGGAAATCCATATTTAATAGGATCTTTTAGAACAGCCTCAATTTTTTTGATTGAGACTTCGTCTAAGAAGCCTATTCTTATATCGGGGTCCACGCCTGCAACCTTAGAGACAGCCTTAGCGAGGTTTACATTAATCCCCTTTATGTGGGACACTGCGTATGCTAGTTTTTTTGTACCATCTACATCTGTCGAACATATTCTTACTATGTACCTGAAGCTCTCACTTGACACGACATTCACCGTTTGTCTCTAATACGAAGGGGTGAACCTATTTTAATCTTTTTCCATCTCCAGACGAAAGAATTAACGAATTAATTTAATAACTTGGAAAAAAATATTTTCAACAGAGGAGGAAAAATGGAGGAGGAAAAACTAGAGCGGGTGGGGCAGGTTATTCATTATTATCCAAAAATTGGGGTAGCGGTTATAAGACTGAGTGGAAGTTTGTCTATGGGGGATAAGATTCATATAAAGGGTAAGACTACGAACATCGAACAAAAAGTCGAATCAATGCAAATAGAACATAAGAATGTTGAAAATGCTATTGCTGGACAGAGCATCGGATTGAAGGTCAAAGATAAGGTAAGAGAGGACGACGTAGTCTACAAGAGCATATAGGTCCCAAAAAGGAATTGCGAGTAGTGTCTAGCTGAGAATATTTCGAAATACCCCAAAAGGTTATCTCAGAATTTTTCTGACAGGCTCGACAGAGACTCTCGTTCAAAAAGTCTAATCGTCATATTCAGAAGGAGACATGTTTTCCAAGTCGACGCACACATTGATGATACCATAGAGGATTATTCTTATACTAACATAATTCATCCCCATGAACCCCCTTATGTGAGTAATGTATCCACATGTGTTTGATGCCCAGTGGACCTTTGATATGAAGGATTAAACGAAGTTCATGCCTTGACAATGCATTTGCCAACTAGCACCTTGAGTTGTTTACCCATAGCGTTTCTAACATAAGTGCATAATTAAGGGTCACATCGAAGGACACCGCCTTGGTGATGTGCGGAGAACTAAAAGTTCATAAAATTGGTTAGGATTCTATTGATTAAGCTTACTGGCATGCTTAAGCTTTCTAATTTTTGGATTCTATATTAAGCAGATGTTTTTAAGACTTAGTCGGTAGAAGATACTGGAGCCTTTAATTTATCTTTTTGCGCACATTGCTTTCTACCACAAGTAATGGAAGCAACTTCCATTCTTATTGGCGTCGATCTGCTGTTACATTTTGTTGCCAAAATTAACGTATCCTTTTTCTAGCTCCAGGTAAAAGGCATTTCAGAGTTATACTGCTCTCTTCAATGGCATGCGCTCGAGTCAACTTCAGTATTCGTCTTCAAAGTGTTGTAACGAAGGACATCAAGCATCCAAATACATTGCATTAACTCTTCCCCCAATCGTTCGAGCGATTCACATGCTCTTATCCGAAATTCATGGTAACTAGTTACTTCAAATATCAAGCGAATGCCCATATAGGTTACTACAGAAGCAGAAGTATAATGACCTCCACTTTTCTCCCAATGAACCATTTTGTTTAATTGACCAGTCGGGAAGCGACTACTAAATAACGGTTTAACGTCCTAAAAGGGTTCATGCAAAATTTTAGGCTTTAACTGGAAATTATAGAGCCCTATTAAACAGACATGGAGTCTTGAAGCCCCTATGCTTGAAAAAGCAACATCAACGCATTTGATTAGGAATAAAAAGGGATATGTGTTCATTTGAACTTTTTATAAGCCACTAGGCTTCGCGCTGCCTTTACCACCTTATCCTTATCAGGCAATATATGTTTCTCCAAGTTTGGATTATAGGGTAGTGGCACATTCGGGTTAGCTACTCTTCTAATTGGAGCAGATAAATAGTCAAACCCTTCATCTGAAGCAATCGCCGCTATTTCAGCCGAAAAACCACATCTTTCGTAGTCTTCATCTACAATTAACAATCGCGATGTCTTTTTCACAGAGCTTAAGATAGTTTGCTTGTCAAGAGGAACTATTGTTCGCGGATCAACCACTTCGACGCTTATTCCCTCCTTGCTGAGACATTCAGCGGCTTCAAGCGCTTTATGAACCATCAGACCCGTGGCAACAATTGTTATATCTTCTCCCTTACACTTCACATCAGCTTTGCCTAAAGGGATAGTATATGGTTTCTCAGGCACATCACCTTTCAAAGGGTAGAGCAAACGATGCTCGAAAAAGATCTTTGGATTATCATCTCTAATTGAAGATATTAACAATCCCTTAGCATCATATGGATTGGAGGGTATAATCACCTTTAACCCAGGTACGTGAGCAAAAAGAGAATATAGGCTCTCTGAATGCGTGGCTCCAGCGGAAACTCCAGCGCCGAAACCAGTTCTCACCGTGAGGGGAATCTTAACAGTTCCTCCGAGCATGTATCTTGTCTTAGCAGCTTGGTTGAGAATCTGCTCCATGGCTACCAGTCCAAAATCAACTATCATTAGTTCTGCAACTGGCCGCAGTCCAGCTATTGCGGCTCCAATACTAGTTCCTATAAAGCAGGACTCAGTTATTGGGGTATCTCTGACTCTCTCTTTTCCAAAATCCTTCATTAATCCTTTTGTGGCATCTCTCCGTTCACTGCTGACATTCTCACCTATAATTAGAACTCTTGAATCTCTTTGCATCTCTTGCCTCAGCGCCTCGTTTATGGCTTGACCGAAGGTAAGCTCTCTTACAGCCATTTTCATCACACCTCCTCTGCAAAGATATCTGTAAAAGCCTCTTCTGGAGGTGGTTCTGGGCTTTCTATTGCGAATTTCACTGCTTCCTCCACCATTTTAATTTCCTCGTTCTCCAAATTCTCGATCTCTTCCTTAGATACACCTATATTCAATAGTTTAGCTCTATACATAAGTAATGGATCCTTTTTTCTCCATTCTTCCTCCAGTTGTGCGGCATTTTCTCCACTAAATGGACCTTCATATTGATAGGTTTTGCATTCGATAAGGGTTGGTCCTTCTCCTTTTCTTGCTCTTTCAACTGCTTCTCCTGCAACCTCGTATACTGCTAAAACATCGCTACCGTCTACTGAAATGCCTGGAATACCATATGAAGAACCCCTGATAGATATGTCCTTAACCAAGATTTGAGGGTAATTCATGAAATGCCCCAGCATTTGTGGTAAATCAGGCGCACTATTTTCGCAAATAAAGATTAACGGAAGTCCCCACACAGCGGCGAGATTCAGCGTCTCTTGAACCACTCCTTGATTAGCGGCACCTTCCCCAAAGAAACATACCGCCACTTGACCCTTTCCTTTTAACTGGGCAGCAAGCGCATAGCCTGCGGTCATTGGAGTCCCGCCACCTACAATTCCATTGGCTCCTACAAAACCAACGCTTGGATCTGCCACATGGTAATGCCCGGCTTTACCTTTATTAAAGCCTGTGACTTTTGCACATAATTCAGCCATTAAACGTTTTAAGTCAGCCCCTTTTGCTATGCAGTGACCTAAGGGACGATGTGTACTCGTGATATAATCGTCTTTGTTTAGGTGAGCACACACACCAGCTGCGATTGCTTCTTCGCCCGTGTAGGCCGCAAAACGAGTTGGCATTTTCTTCTCAGCAACGAGTTTCTTTGCAGCCTCTTCGAACTTCCTTATTCTGAACATGATACGATAGAGGTTAAGTAGAGTATTTTTTGGCAGAGACATAATAAATATTCTATATATAACTAGTTTATAAAAATCTATGATATTGAATTTAACTGTGTTTAAGACCCATCTGGACTGTTTGGAAGGCGACAGGCATTAGATAAAAGAATATGAACTTAGAATTATAAAGGTGAATTAATGAAAGCTGTTGACCGAGGCGAATAAATGCAGGGTAATAAAATTGTTGAGGTTACGAATCTCGTTAAACGTTTTGGAGACTTTACAGCCCTTGATAATGTATCCTTCAGTGTGAACAAAGGTGAAATCTTCGGCTTGATAGGACCAAATGGAGCTGGTAAAACTACAGCTCTGCGAATTCTCTCAACACTTCTTTTGCCTACAAGCGGCCTAGTAAGAGTCTTAAGTTATGATATTGTAAGTGAAGCGGATAAAGTTCGACAACAGATCGCGTACCTCGCCGAAGACGCTGGAACCTATAGAAATCTAACTGGTTGCGAGTATCTATCCATAGTTGCTAAAATATACTTTAAGTCACGGAGAGAGGCTGAAAGAGCTACTCATGAAGCTATAAAGATCTCGGGGCTAGGTGACAGGATTAAGGATAAAATGAAAACCTACAGCAAGGGCATGAAGAGAAGGGTTCAGATAGCTAGAGCTCTAATGACTAAGCCGAAATTAGCTATCTTGGATGAGCCCACTGCAGGCTTAGATGTCTTCCACGCGCAACATATAAGGGGGATCGTAAAAGCACACTCATTAGCAGGGAACACCGTCGTTTTGTCCACTCACAACATGCTTGAAGTTGAGTACCTTTGTTCCAAAGTGGCTCTGATTCATCAAGGACGAATAGTGGTGGAAGGTGCGCCGCAAGCTATAAAGGACAAGTATGGAGCCTCAAACCTTGAGGAAGCATTTTTGGGGGTTATAGATAAATGGGAAAGCTAACGCCTTTGGTGGAGAAAGAGGTCAAGGATCTTCTAAGAGATCCTAGAATCTATGTTGGACTAATAATACCCATCATAATGTTGCCTATAATTGGTTTCACGATGTCTACGGCTATGAGAAGTGCAACGGAAGTCGCCGCTAAAGGCTTGAATATAGCATTGATAGATTACGACAATACGGATACAAGCTGCAATTTCGTATCCATATTAGTTCGTCTAGGCTTAAATGTGACAAATGTATCTCCATACGGCTTGGATAAAGCGCTTAAAGAACTGAGGAATCTCAGATCAAGAGCATTGCTAGTTATCCCTATAGGTTTCGAGAAGAATTTGCTCAGTAACAAGAGAGCTGAGGTTGATGTTTATTCCGTAATAGAAAGCATAGGAATAAGTTCAGCCGGAGTATATTCAGCCATAGATGCAGTTCTTGAGGCATCTTCAGAGATGCTGAGCAACATACTGATAGCCAATCAAATTCCAATCATTGATCCAGTGGCTATAAGAGAACCATTAAACATAACGAGATATGCTATAGTCAAAGATGTAGTTATGTATACTAATCCTCAGGCCTTGCTTGGGCAACTTTTGACAGGATACAGTGTCATGATCCCGATGGTTCTGTTCATTTTAACACTAATGGTAACTCAGACAGCTGCAATAGCAACTGCTGTTGAGAATGAGGAAAAGACTTTGGAGACTCTATTAACTTTTCCAGTAACCCGTTATGACATACTCATCGCCAAGCTGTTGGGATCATCTGTAGTCGCGGTGTTAGGAAGCGCGATATTCGTACTAGGCTTCTCACTATACTTCCAAGGGATACTCAATTTTATGGGTCCAAATTTTGAGGTTGGAAGCATATTTCAAGCTTTACCGTTGCCCTCTGTGGAAGCGTATGTAGTTTTACTCTTGAGTCTAGTGTTATCCATACTTTTCATGACGTCCCTTGGAGTCGTCATAGGTGCATTAAGTAATGATGTAAGGATGTCAAATTCACTTCTAGGAGTGATAATAATTCCAGTACTAATACCTTCGTTTACAATAATGTATGGTGACTTAAGCACAGTACCAATGGCTCTAAAAATATTCACGTACTCTCTGCCAACATCGTACCCCATGATTGTAGCAAAGGAGATGATTACTTCAGCTATACCAGTTGAGGCAATCTACGGCATCCCGTATTCGGCAGCTTTAACCCTAATAGTATTATACGCCACTAGTAAGCTATTTGCACCAGAAAAGCTCCTAACGCTTCAGCATAAGTTGAGGCTCAGAAGAGTAAAGAGAGAACAAGCCGAGGATTTCGAATAAACTTAATGCGATGCGAAGTTATAAGAATCCAAGATGATAAAATCATTGCCCTTTTTGCAGGATTATGAAAAAGGGGGAACTTATTAAATATTTTAAGCAGAAACTCATTTCTCGATGAGAATTTCCTTTATTCTTTGTATAATTATTAATTCATCGCCTTCGAGCAAACACTCGGGATTTATCACAAATTTACCTTTGTAGAAATCCATTGTTCCAGAGCTGTTCGGACCAAGGAAAGTCGCCTCGTAGGGAGCCTCTATAATTGGGTCGCCCTCCTTGAGCTTAAGCGAAACATCTTTTGTAGAGATCCCAAAAACTTTCTCATCGATTTCAACTGCGACTATAGGAACCATAGGTTCGTTATCTTCAATTGTAGTTTGATAAAATATCTCTGCTTTCACATTTGGAATCGCATTCAACTGCGCCGCAATCCATTTAGCCTTATTCTCCCACTCTTTAAAGAGCGCCTCCTCATCATGTTCTAAGTAGATTTTTAGAGCTGTGACGAGGCCAACAATAGTCTCTTTGGACATCTTTGCCATCCTACCTACTCCGTGGAATGGATACGATTGGAGATGAGCGAGCTTAATAAGGTCTCTTTTTCCTGCCAGCATTCCAGAGTTGTTCGGCCCACAAATAGCCTTTCCGCCACTGAATACCACCAAGTCGGCACCTTCCGCAATGTATCTTTTTAGATTTTTCTTAGGGGGTAGCTCTGAAGCTGCATCAATTATTACAGGAACACCATGCTTATGAGCAATATTTATGACAGTTTTTCGCGGGAGAAATTTATAGGTTTGACGTAACGTAATGTAGTACGCAGCTGTTTTATTAGGATCAAAGGCCGCATCAAGCTCCTCCTCAGTCGCCCCTTCATTTGTACCTACCTCCACAAACCGCCCCCCAGCACACTCCACCGCGTGATCATACATGTTTCTATTCGATTTCTGCACAATGAACTCCGTCTTCAATCCTTCAGTATGCATCGGTAATTTCTGCGCAAGGGAAGACCATGTTTCTCGCTCCAGAGGATCATACTTTTCAAGTTCGGTGCCCTTCATTATGCAGGCTGCGGCTGCCAATAGGATTGCACTACTAGATCCAGCTGTCGGCAGACCTGCTTCAGCACCAGTAGCCTCAGCGATTATTTTGCCAGCCCATGATTGAAGATGTGGAATACTAACATAGCTTTTTGAGGCATCTTCCATGGCTTTGAAAACTTCTGGCGGAGGTATGGACCCGCCCATGCGAGTTACCGTCGACGCTGCGTTGATTAATCTTTTTAGACCATACTTTTTATATGGATTATAGATCTCCTTGACCAAGATATTTCTCCTCTTATGTTAAAGACTGACGTAAGATGTGTCTAAATAAATTTTGGTTACCTTTTTATGATCATATAAAAGGGACTAGTTCTTTGATGTTAGGTATTTCTGTAGAAAACTAATAATCGCACTGTAAGTTGCTAGGCGATTCTTCAGTTTGACAATACCATGCCCTTCATCGTTAAATAGGATATAATCCACTGGTATGCCTCTTTTTTTCAATGCTTCTACGATTTGATCTGTTTCTGACTTGGGAACCCGTGGATCGTTTGCTCCATGAACGACTAAGAGCGGCGCCACTATCTTATCAGCCCTATAAATTGGGGATAACTTTTTTAGGAATACCGCATCTTTTACTGGGTCTCCATATTCAAATGTTCTTTCACGCCGACGCCAGGGACCAGTGTTATTTAGGAAGGTTATGAAGTTCGCTATTCCATATAGGTCAATACCAGCAGCCCAAAGTTCAGGAAAAGTAGTTAACGCAGCCAGTACCATAAAGCCTCCATAGCTTCCTCCATAGATTGCAATACGTTTTGAGTCAACTCTATTCGATTCTACGAGCCATTTATGAGCGTACTTGAGATCATGAACAGCATCGACACGTTTTTCGACATCGTCTAGATGATTAAAAGTCTTTCCATAGCCAGAGCTGCCTCTTACATTCGGTGAAAATACTGCAAACCCATTATTTACAAAGAATTGGATAACCGCATTGAAGCTAGGTCTGAATTGCATTTCTGCACCCCCATGGACATTAACCACGACAGGTGGCTTATTCAAACCTTTTGGCATGTAAAGAAAACTGGGAATATTTAGACCATCAAAGGATTTATAATGAACCAACTCAGGCTCCACAAATTCCTTTTGCGGAATACCTCCTCGGTCGCTCTTAGTTAGTTGAAATACTTCTTTTTTCTTTTCGTCGTAGAGCCAAATGTCTGAATTGAAAACCGAGCCGCTGAAGGTAAAGGCCAGGTACCTACCATTAGGAGACCATTTAGCTTCGCTTACAACCCCCTTCGGAAGCCCATCGACATCTTCGATTTCTCTATTGGCAAGATTTATGATCTTTAATTTTGAGTAACCTTCCTCATTTACAGCATAAGCTGCTATATCCCCATTTGGGGTTAATGCAAGGCTCTCCAGATCCCATCTTTCTTCCACAATTGCGCGTTCTTCGCAAGTCTTGAGATCTATGGAAACAAGTGCGATGAATTCCCTACCCCGGTTTGTAAGACAGAAAATTGAAGTATCGTTTGGAATGAAAACCGTATCATAATAAGAAGCTTCTCCTTCATGGGGAGTAAGGCATCTGACCTCCCCAGTTTTTAAGTCTAGCAGACTCAAATCATTGTCAAGATTCGTATTTTCCCTCTTGATCACGAGGAACCTACCATTATGCGACCAAGCATCGGGCGAATTCGTTTCATCACGTTCATACACTCTTTGAGTCTCTCCAGTTTGGGCATTGGCTACGTAGACATCAAAGAAAGCTTGATGTCTCAAATTAGACCTATATGAAACTAGCTTTCCATCATATGACCAAGGTCCAAGCTCATGTATAATATCAGGCTCAACTACAAAGGGTGTAATCAACCCATTCTTTAAAGAAAGCAGATATATCTGATCTCTTTCACTTCCGCCAATATCCAATTCGAAGACAACTATGTCATCTTTAGGAGAGCATAGAACACGCTTAACTCGTTCGTCAAAGTAGGTCAGTTGCTCAGGCCAACCTCCATCTATGGAAACCCGCCAAACCTGAGGCACTCCAGTAATATTTGTCAAAAAGAAGACGTATTTTCCATCGTGACTAAAGGATGGTGATGCTGCAGATCTTATATTCGTGAAATTTCTGAAATCATATTTTACATGAGACAAATTGATCTGATAAAAATAGTTCAAAAAGAGTGAAAAACCTTTCTATAAGATGATATAATGAATAAGTGAGGAATGTGATGTCTTCTTTTGATATTGTTATTAAAAACGGACGAATCATAGATGGAACTGGAAATCCTTGGTTTAAGGCTGATGTGGGTGTAAAGGACAAGAAGATAGCAAAAATAGGAAAAATTGACACTCAAAAAGCAACATTGGTGATAGATGCCAAAGAGCTAATAGTGTGCCCAGGCTTCATAGATCCACATAATCACAGTGACACTACAGTATTCGCAAATAGCAGACTTGAAAGTATGATTGGGCAGGGAATAACAACATTAATTTGCGGCAACTGTGGCTTCTCGATGGCACCACTTGTGGAAGCCCGCAAGGAGGAGATTAAAACTTATTTGGGCTTTCTTCTACTGGGAAAGCCAAATTGGGACTGGCATACTGTTGGAGACTTCCTACAAAAGCTTGAGAAGCTAGGCATAGGCGCCAATTTTGGAACTCTAGTTGGACATGGAACTGTGCGGTTAGGTGTAATGGGTTTTGAGGACAGGGATCCAACACCTAACGAGTTAGACGACATGAAGAAAATGGTTGAGCAAGCAATGGAAGATGGAGCGTTCGGCATGTCCAGCGGCTTAGGTTATCCTCCCGGAGTTTTTTCGAAAACCAGTGAGCTAATCGAACTCTGTAAAGTTGTAGCCAAATATGGGCGAATCTACGCAACTCATATGCGAGCAGGCATTGCCAACTTAAATGAACCGATAGAAATCGGTGAAAAAGCAAATGTTCCTGTACAAATATCACATTTAGGTAGCTCAAGAGGTGGAATTTCGGAACTTAAAGGAAAGCATAAAGAAACATCGCTTAAGATACTGGAGGATGCAAGGGCGAAGGGCATAGATGTAATTGCAGACGTGTATCCATATAATGCAGGATCCACTTATCTAGGCTCTATGCCTCCGAGATGGGCGCAGGAAGGTGGGATTTCTGAGCTACTCAAAAGGATACAAGACCCAGAAACTCGAGAGAAAATAAAGAGGGAAATGGCAGGTAGGGCATGGGACAAAACTATGTTCGTATATTCCCCTACTGGAAAAAATAGGGAGCTGGAAGGAAAAACTTTTGTGGAGATAGGTAAAATCAAGGGCAAAGATCCAACTGAAGCGGCACTCGAAATTATATTAGATGAGAAAGGCGGAGGTATGCACATTGGGTTCTTTGGAGAGGAATCAGATGTAGAAACATTGCTCTCAGCACCTTTTGCATGCTTCGGCACCGATGGATGGGCACATGCCCCATATGGAGAAGCACATGTAGGAAAGCCACATCCAAGGTGTTATGGAACTTATGCAAGAGTAATTGAACGATTTGTCCGTGACCTAAAAACCTTGAGTCTAGAAGAGGCTATAAAAAAATCCACTTCGCTACCTGCTCAAAGGTTCAAGATCTGGGACAGGGGCTTAGTTAGGGAGGGGATGTGGGCTGACATCATCATCTTTGACCCATTTAAAATCCATGAAGTCTCAACATACACAGATCCGCATCACTATCCAGAAGGAATACAGTATGTCTTCGTGAACGGCACAGCGGTCGTTGAAAAAGGTGAACATAACAAAACACTCCCAGGAATGATCTTAAGAGCTAGGTGATCTACTCATACAAAATCGAAAATTCTAGCGACTTCTAGCCAAAAAGTTAAATTCGAGTTACTTTCATGCTTTAAAGACCCTTTTTTTATGTTATCGGAGATTAAGAAAAAAGTTGATTTCCAAGGCATTTATAGTAATTAATGGATATTGCAGATTGAACTTATAAAAGCCATCATTTTGATTTAGGTAATACGCTGATCCAAGAAAAAGTAGGTAAAACTTACAAGAAAGAGCCTTATGTGGTAAAAACCCTCAATCAATCGAAGAAAAAGTATAAATTGGCCATTATTACGAATGTTGAACCCCCTACGGCTGTTGACAGAGTCCACGAAATTTTACGAGAAACAGAATTATTAGATTTTTGACGAAATAATCTTTCTAGAAGTTGAATATAATAAACCAGCTGAACAGATATTTAAAATTACGTTAGAAAGGTTGAACGTCAAACCAGAAGAAGCATATGGCCAGATAATGCAATTTCAACAAATATTTTAGATATGAAAACGCTGTTAATACAGCATGATAAAAAGTATTAAAGTACCGATTTGGAGAGATCATTACATTATTAGTTCACTAAAAGAACTGCTCAATTGTTAAATAAAAGTCTAAAGATTGCCCCTTTCTACTCCATAATATTTTTGACAATTTTTACAAAGGCGACCTTTTTCAATGCATATGGCCAATGCTAGAAGATAGGCAAACCTCATATTGACCAGTACCCAAAAGGCTCACAATTAATTTTAGCATATGGACATGGCGCCGGGAGGGGGATTTTCAGAAAGCTGGGAACCCCAGCTCTTTTTTGAACCCCCGAGACCTTCCTCTTCCCTTGATAGAAATCAAAGGGTCACAGGCTTTCTTGCCTTGAGACTCCAGGCCTGCCCCATACCATTCTAGGACCATTGTTTTTGGTCTGGCTAGGGAACCCCGGCATATTTGGTCATAAGCTTCTTTATTTGTCCTCTATTTTACGTTTTTTCTACGCCAAAGGGTAGGGTAAGTATCTTGTTCCATTACGACCCTTCGTGTTTTTGCGGCTAGTCCGCGGTTTTGGTTTAGGATGTCTTCTGTGGTCATTAGGGCTTCGGCTAATGCGACGACTTCTCCTTTTTGTGTGAAGATTGCTACAATGTCTCTAGGTTTGATTCCCGATTCTAATCGCAAGATGCCAGGAACCGCTAGGTCCGCGCCGTGACACAGGGCATTTACAGCAGAGTCACGTATCCAGATTTTCGGTGTAGCCGAAAGGATGGACTCCACCGGCTGAACTATTTGTCGTAGGTACATTTCGTCTTTTTGCTCTTTGTAGACTGTTGAGGCGTATTTTAGGTCATAGAGCGATACCAGCATATCTTTTTCAGTGAAAGGACCAGTTCTTGTTCGGCGAAGTTCCTTCATATGCGCACCAACACCCAGCACTTCCCCAACATCGTGACACAATTTTCGAATGTAGGTTCCAGCTTGACAACCTACACGGAAAAGAACATAACCGTCTTTTATTTCGAGGATTTTTATGTAGTAGATTGTTCTTTTTCTTACTATGCGTCTCACAGATGAACGTAGAGGAGGACGTTGATAGATGACGCCGACAAATTCATTCATAACCCTTTTGACTTCGTCTACAGAGGCATCTGAGTGAAGCCGCATTACGCAGACATATTCTTTGCCAGCGAGTAGCAAACTTTGAATTGTTTTGGTAGCTCTTTCTAGCGCGATGGGTAAAACACCAGTCACCATGGGATTTCTCTGATGTTAATTCTCTAGAGTCCCACCGTGACCGGCATGCTTAACCCCCAGCATACGCTTAACCCATGCGACCACCTCGTGGCTTGTCGGCCCTGGCGGTTTGTCTATGTTGATTACACCGTACTTTATGTGAGCTTCTATGGACCGTTTAGCTGGCTCGCATCCAAAGTCTGGATTCGGCGGCTCCTCGTCTTTCACCATTATTTCACGTTTGATTTCCCACGGTGGTATAGGCATTTTATCTACTCCATACTTAAAGTGCCTAAGTATATTATTGTCGTTGGAATTTATTCAATATAACTAAAAACTATTTCTTAGAATCCTTTAGAGCAAGCAAAGCAGCTACCTCATCGTCTGTTGCACCTTTTTTGATATCTATCTTTTCCTCCGTTGGTTCAAGATGTTTAATATTGGCACGTCGTCTTTTAACGCCCGTCTTTGACTCTGGCCCCGTAATCAAAACGAAGTTCTTGTCTATGATATCTACGATGACGCATCTTTTTCCAGCTTCTCTTCCAGCGGTTTTAATGCATATTCTTCCTACTTCCATCGCACACATGTTATTGACCCCCTTCAGCTATGAGATATTCACGTATAAATTCTTTGATGATTTTAATACAGGATTTGAGCGGAAGCTTATTTGTATTTATGATTAAATCATATATGGAAATATCATCCAAATCTATGTTATAGTATTCTTTGAACCTTTTTCTCTCCCGATTTTCGCGAAAAACTGTAATTCTCTCAGCGTCTTTAAGAGTAAGATTCTCTCGTTCCGCGATTCTTTTAAACCTCACAGGATCTGGGGCGGTCAAAAGTATCTTAACATGTGCCATATCCTTAGCCATCCAGCCTGTCAAGCGCCCCTCAAGCACCACTGCACCTTTCTTCGCTTCAGATTTAGTTCTTTTATCGATCTCCAAATCTATTGATGTATCTGTCTCTGCGATCTTAGTGAGTTCTTCTATTGAAATCCCTTTATCTTTTGATATTTTTCTAAAGAGTTCACCAGCGGAAACAACTGTTAGGTTAAATTCCTCAGCTATAGCGTGCGCATATGTGCTTTTGCCTGTTCCATGTAGACCGCTGATGGTGACAACAAGATTTTTTTCATCAATTTTCTGATGTTTTGCCATCTCCATACGTCTACTCCGTTTCAGGCATTAGTCCAAAAAGTTTGTATAATAACGTACTCATCGACAAGGAACATATAAAATACCATGATGTGAAGCTAAGTTCTTTTCCTATTAGCGGAATCCAAAACGGTGCAACTGCCACTATTGTATCTTTATAAACAGTGTTAAGCATCCAGAATATCACCAAGAATGGCACAAAGAAGACTGCTGTCACCTTGAACCTATTTGAAAATGTGGCACGTTGAAGAGTGCTTATACGTGCCTCCTTCCGTTTTAGCCTCGATAGCTTTTCCTTGTCCCCTTTACTCTGAGCTTCTCTCAGCTCTTTGTAATATGCATTAATTTCTGCCATGTATTCCTGATATTTCTTAATATCAGAACCCAGTCTCATAGCTCCAGTGCTGACAATGGAAAGTGTAAACGATAATAAGAATGTGAATATAGTTGATGCAGGCATCTTCATATATGGCACCATTAGTTGAGTGACCCAAGAGATAAAGTCTCCGAATATATCCAAGTTTAGGCCTCACATATCTTATTTATAATTTCTAAGATTGCTTCAGCTGCCTCAAGTTGCTTTCCCTGTGGGTTTGTAATCAGCTTAAATGGTGCGTTGGTCACCATTGAGCAAAGGGCAGCCATGGATCTCGATGCCTCAATTTCAATAATTATTTCCTTGATCGCCTCTTTATCTCTGGTTCTGGTCGAATCCTTTTGTCTACGTTCGGTAATTTCTTCAGGCACCGCTTCGATCAGGATAAAGGCATCCGGTTTTAGCTCTTTGAGTACATTTAAGGGCAATCCAGCCCAGTAACCATAGTCTGTTCTTATCACCATATGTGTATCTATTATTGCTATTTCGGATTCTTGAATCATCTTTTTAATTTCCTTTGCAGCTTCATTTTGAAGGCATTGCTGAAAATGAATGGATTTGTGTCTCAGATCATCTCTTTCAGTAGAATAGTTCTTCCTATGTGCGATATCTAACATGACTGAAGAGTAGGTAATTACGTTCACCCTCTTTCCAGATTTATGTGCTAAGTTTTTTAATTCATTTACTACTGTTGTTTTTCCTACCCCAGGAATCCCTGTTACAACGATTACCTTACCTTTTGACATGCTATCTCCTCCCTAAGAAGAACCGCAGTGTAGGATATAATTCAGCCGCACTCTCGCGAACTAAGATCTCATAGTATTGATATAGTATGCTGACGGCCAATAAAATACCCATGCCTGTACCGAATACTCCAAAGAAATCTGTAACTACTGATAAAGCTCCTACAATTAAACCGCCTAAAAGAGCCAGTGTAGGGATGTATTTTTCCAAAATTGTTTGAATCGCCCCCTCCGAACGCCTAAAACCAGGGATCTGTAAACCTGCGTTTACGAGCTGTTTTGCAACCGACTTGGAATCCATTCCACTAATGTCTATCCAAACTACCGAAAATAAAGCGCATATAGTGATCATCAATAAAGCGTAGATTAGGGCTCTAATGGGGTCATGCAATACATCTTCAAGCCCCCTCGGGGATATAATATAATAAGCAAAGCCGCCAGTTGGTCCAGCTGACGGGTTTGAAGCATTATATGTACCAAATATGTTAAGCCACAAATTTGCATTATCCGAGTTAAATCGAGACCATATTATCTGTGAAAATAGGTAAATATTTGCGAAGATCGCAGATGCAATGATCACAGGAATGTTTGACACGTATAGGAGGTTGACGGGATACCGACCTCTGAAACCTCTGTATTGTGCATAAGCAATTGGCAATTCTACTCTTATGTCTTGGATGTATATAACTATTAGGAATGCAAGGATGGTCAGTATGAAGCTTAGTATGCTTGGAAGACCACCCGAACGAGTGAAAACGGTCCATAGGTTTTCTTGGTTTATTATTGATTGAATAAAAGCTAAAATGGCTCCATAGTATTTCCCATCTCCCATAGGTATGGGAGCAAAGCACTCCCAAACAACCTTCTGAGCCACACCGGCAAGTATAAATAAGCTGATTCCACTTCCTAAACCCCATCCCTTTTGTAAAACCTCGTCCAGTAGCATAACAATTATTGTTGCAGTAACCAGTTGGAGGAAAATCATGAACATAACTTGTAAGGAGAGGGAACCATATGCCCCCCCAACAAGGTAGGACAATGCTTGGACAATTGCTATTACAACCCCAAAGACTTTCGTTGCACCGTTAAAAAGGGACCTATCTTCAGGTTTCGAAAAGTCTACATTTATAATTCCAGGTCCAGCCAAAAGCTGAAGTATTAAGCCTGCCGTCACAATGGGTCCTATACCCAACTCCATGAGAGTGCCTCTGCTTGCGGCAAAAATCACTCTAATATAAAGATAAGGGTCGGATCCCTTAGCCACATTACCGAGACCATAAAGCGGAATTTCGGACATGATGAGAAATATGGCTAAAACAATCGCAGACCAGGTAATTCTCTCTGTGAGACCAACTCTGCGCTCTGGCGGTTTAATTTCAGGCATAATTAACGTGAACGGCTTGAGGAGATTCAGAAAACGGCTGGGCATCTCTAGTCCCCGATTTTATTCTATTTTTAATATTTGACCGCCAGCCTCTTTTATTTTCTCTTCAGCATTTTTCGAAAAAGAAGATACCTTAACCACCATACTCGTTTTGACAACTCCAGCTCCTAAGAGTTTATCAAAACCAAGCTCTTTCAGATCTATAATTGCTTTTCCATCTTCTACCTGTTTTTTGGGAAGCTTTTCAGAGAGTGCGTCAAGGTCACCTACGTTTATTGTTCTAATGCATTTGCTTCTCGGATACGTGAATCCATTCTTTCCAAAATAGTCAGGTTCATATTTAACGACATAGGTCCACTTGTGTTTGTGCCGACCAGCCATGCCTCTACCTCCTTCATGGCTAATACCTCTATGCTGACCTGATTGACCCCAGCCATGCTGCCTTGAACCTCTTAATTTTCTAACTTTTCTGAGTTTATGGGGCATAGAAATGTTCACCTCATATCATTCTCTTCAGTAGATCGTTAATTTCTCTCCCTCTATAGCCAACTTCACCCTCAGGGTATGGCTTATTTTTAGGTCTCTTAAATCCTCCGCTTGGCGGATGAAGACGAAAGACTGGTTTTATCAAGGGAAATTTAGAGAGGGTCTCTTTTGAGGAGTAAAGCTCTTTTGCAAGGTCATCTATGGATTCGTATCCGAGCTTTTCCTTAACAAGTTGATCTGTTAATTTTTTGTTTCCTACAGCAAATCCTCGTTTCTTGAGGAGAAGAGCAATCATCTCTTCATCAATTTCTCCCCAGGTAATATAATCTTTCACGTACCGAAGCATACCAAGATACGAGGGAGTCCCTGGAATAACTGCTGCATGGTTTATTCTATTTAGACGTAACATTCTCAGCGTATCCTCTACCTTTTTATCCATTCCGCGTTTTCCACGGAGGCAGATCACCGCCATATGCTTGATTTCATTGCTCGCCATGAGTAGTCATCTCGCCCAATCCTTTGGAGTCGCCACATTATAGGTATTTTTTATCGCATCAAACGTTGCAAAGATTACTGAGGAGGGAGTTTTAGTTGACCCACGACTTTTTGTCCAACAATCCTTTACCCCAGCTAGTCTAAGCATAACCTTAACAGACTCGTTTGCGATTAGACCTAAACCCTTAGGTGCTGGAATCAGCTCGATTCTCACGCTCCCACATTTACCTGACACATTAAACTGAAGCGAATGTGGTTGTCCACAGTCACACTCCCAGCTACCACAGCCACGTCTAACGGGAACAATATTAAGCTTGGCAGTAGAGGTTGCCTTCTCTATGGCAGCCCTAACCTGCCTATCCTTTCCAACACCTACCCCCACATAACCATCTTCGTTTCCGACAGCGACTAAGGCCTTAAACCTAGCTCTCTCGCCAGCATCCGTCTGTTTTTGAACAAGGCTTACGTTTAAGACTTCTTGTTTTAAATCCGGTAGAAGAGCATCCACAATCTCTGGCTCTTTAATCTTAAAGCCCTGCTCAAAGACTTCTCCTATAGAGTTAATCCTGCCCTCAGCGACCATTTTTCCTAAGCTTGTCCTAGGTGCCCAGATTTTTCGTCTTTCTTCCACCTTTTCCTCCGCGATTTTAGATGTATCTGACACTTTTATCACCCAGCCTTAAGGCTCTCCACGATCTGAGATTTCACTTGATCAAAGATTTTGGGCAAGTCTTCAGGCTTGAGACCTTTTGACAGGTATAGAGAAAATCTCTCCTCATATAGTTTTGGGTTTTCAGTAGCAAGCTTCGACGCGTAGCTTGCTATGTGTTCTCCCCTTAGTCTAGAGTGTTTTGGGAGTATATGTTCCTCATGTTTTAGCTTCAAACCAGCATCTAGGGCTCCTTTTAATGCCGCAAAGACTTTAGCTCCATGCGAAGGTGAATGTAGCCCTATATATGGGGCAGCTTCCTGTATGCCTTTGGAAACAGCTCTACTTCCACATAAGAAGCCTGTAAGGTAAGCGGCTGGTGTATTTTTGCAGGATGCGGGCCAAGAATAGTTTTTGGAAAGTTCTCTTGAATGCGAGGAAGTTAATACTAGATCTCCATTTGCCTCCGGCTTAATGATCTGAACAGTCACGTATTTATTGGAAATTCTGACAACAAAAAGTGGTTTACGTGAAATTATTAGTCTTTTCCTTTTGTAGAAGCTTGTCCTTTCCTCTCGTCTTCGCCTAAATTTGACCTTATAGTTAGCCCCTTTGCCCAAGCTCTCTTACCTCTTTTTTGCCAGTTTATGGGCATCGATGTAGAGCAAAAGATGTGAAACGCTTTTAAAGGCTCCACCCTTGGACATTCTATATAATTTGCGGTATACACTGGAAGTTAGCCTGCGTTTCATTCTAAGATCTTTCAAATGCCTTCTCAATGCTCTGATTCTATATATCCAGATTGATTTCCTTGATGTAACCGAAAATTTTCCTCCACTTCGGCTCCCTTTACCTCTCCTCCTGCCCTTCTTCCTTTGCTCCAGCCTTATACGTGTTCTAGACTTGCTTATGCCCTTCTTAGGTAAAGGCTTTATAACTCCTTCATGGATGAGCCGCTGAATATCGCTTCTCGTGATGGCGCCCTCTACATCTTCTAGTTTAGCTGAATCGATCCAGACCCTGTTTTCTCCTACTTTAAGAAGTTCAGCTGCTAGTCTTCTCTGACTCCTCAGATTCAATGACACCCACCTTACTTGGATTAATAACATGTATGCCCATTATCTTGGCTTTATCCATTATTTGTAATCTTTTTCTTGCTCCAACTGTATGCGCCACACGGACAACTGTTTTCTCAGGAACAAGTTGATCTAAATCTTCTGGGCGAAAAACAACCACTTCATTCAACCCAGATGGATGAACCCCTCTTAGCGATTTTGGTGTACGATAGCCAACCTTAACTAGACGAGGCCACCCCTTGATAGACCGTCTCATTTTGCTGTCTATCCCTTTAGGTTTCCTCCAATTTTCCTTAAGTTTGTCGTATCTCCAGCTCTCTTGACGTGTGAACTTTATCTCTTTAAGCCTCTTCTTAACTTTTTGAAGAATAGATATGTTATCTCCTGGCATATGCTGTTCATGCTCCAAAACCGCGCTCATAGATATAAATACCGTCTAAGAAAACTCTGGGATCCTTATTTTGTATATGGGTAGCCCTTTGAATATTAGCTGCTGTTTGACTTACTGTTTCGACATCGATCCCTTTTACTATAATGTCTTCTCCCATGACAGTAACTTGTGTATCGCCGACAATTTTTGCGACTCTCGGACTTCTTTCTCCACCAAAGTTTTCAATTAGAACCTTGTCACCCTGCACTTTAACAGATATCGGAAAGTGGGAGAAAACAATCTTAAGCTTATACACGATGCCCTTGGTTACTCCAGAAATCATGTTGTCAATGTGGGCGCATACCGTCCCAACGAGTGCAAGAACCTTCTTATCCGGCCATTTTGCCTCCGTTAGGATTTTATTATCTTCGAATTTAATTGATACCCTGTTGGAAAAGCTTCTTTTTAGCGTTCCAAGTGGACCAACAACTTCCACTTGATTTCCTGTTACTGTGACCTTAACTTGGTCTGGAACAGTAAGAATACGACTTTCGATAATTTTCTTGACCACTCATACGCACCCCTAGTATACGTAGGCTAGAAGCTTTCCGCCAGTGTGTAATGATTTTGCTTCCCTGTGTGTCATTACCCCCAGTGGGGTAGATACGACTAGAAGACCCACTTCTCTGGACGGTAGATAACGTTTTTCCCATATTTCATACGAATTAAATTTAACAGGATACCTTGGAGTTACAACCCCACATTTGTTTATGCGCCCAAATAATTGAACTTTGAATTTTCCGGCTCTACCATCATCTATAAATTCGAACTCACCAATATATCCGTTCTTCTGGAACGTCCTCAATACGTTTCCTATGAGTTTCGATGCCGGACTAATGATACATTCCTTCTTATTTTTCAGTTCATTATTCATGATCGTAGAGAGTGCTGCAACAAGCGGATTCGCCAATTTTTAACTCACCTTTAGGTATATTTTTTAAAGCCGAGCTTAACTGCAACTTCCCGGAAGCATTGTCTACAGAGGTTTAAACCATAACTACGAATGACTGGACCGTAGGATCCGCAACGCTTACAGGGTCTGCTTCCTTTCCCAAACTTTCTCTCTTTCTTCTGTTTCTGTTTAGCCATTGCTTAGCTTCCTCCAGTAATCTCTATTTTAAAAAGTTGTGCCAATAGAGGAGCAGTGTCCTTGCTCGTAAGTAAATGCTTTGTTCCTATTTTTGACCTCATTTTTCTCCTTTTCACCCTATATCCAGGTCTCTCAAAGGATATGCATACATCCATTCCGAATATGCCAAGAATGTGGTCATACTTAACGCCAGGCAAGTCTATATGTTCCTTTATTCCGAATGAAACGTTACCAAACTTATCGAAATTTGACATGGACAGCTTATTTCCCACGGCTTCAAATGCCCTTTTCAGAAAGTCAATTGCCTTATCCTTTCTTAAGGTAACTATACAGGCGATTGGTTCACCTTTTCTGATGCCCCAGTCTCTAATAGTTTTCTTCGCTGGCCTTAAACACGGAGTTTGCCCAGTTAGCTGCTCAAGAACTTTGGAGGCTTTCTCGAGAGGCTCTCCAGATTTGCCTACACATATGTTTATGGTTACTTTCTCTATCTTGGGAAAGAGCATTGGATTAACTGCCACTTGTTTTTCTAAGCTCATCGAACTCACTCCGGCAATGATATCCACGGTTCTTTATCTCCTACGGCAAAAACATATTCGATAGGAGACTGAAATGTTGAACCGTCTTTACGCTCTATCGTTACCATTGTTGGCTTTAGGCCACTGCCTACTTCTATGTTTATAACCCTGCCCAGGTGTCCAGTATTTGCGCCGCCTATGATCACAACTGGAACTCCTATGCCAAATTTTATATGCCCTAAAATTTTTGCGCTCGGCATCTCAAGTTTTAGAACGTCAAATGTCTTGTAGACGTCCGTAACCAGTTGTTCGGAATCACCTACATTAATCAGTATGTTTCTTCCATCATGAAGGTTAACTTGAATCTTACCACCTTTAATGGTTGTTTTATTTTCAATTCTGCAGAGTTTAAACGTCTTTTCTTCGTCTCGAATTGGATGAAGAGCAAGAAAATCCTTTAGAGAAGGAATAACACTGAATGCCTTATTTAATGGAATAAATTCAACAGTATCCATTAATCCCACTGGAAAACCTTCATCTTTCCTAATTTTTCCACAAACCTTTACCAGCCCTCTCGATAGGGCGTATTTCGCCTCCAGCCTATTCTTGACGTAACCTGTCATGTCTCTCAAAATCAAAAGCAGAGGAATACATCTATTTGATGGATGAGGACCTGGAATTGGCTTTACGACCCACTTAAATTCCTTTTTATGGATCGGCCAAAATGAAGGGGAACTATGCCTTTTCAAAGTTTTGGATGCACCTTTCTTTCCCATAGTTACTCACCTCTGGCTTCCTTGGCTAGCGCCTTGCCCATTTTACGCCTTTCAAGGATTTCTTTTCGCCGACCATCATCGGTATTTAGCCTTTTTAGCACGACCTTGGATGGACTCAACGGGACATATACTGGCGTTCCATCGACCTTTTCTCTTCTTACAGAGTCCACCTGTATGCGGTAATTTTGAGTATCAACAGATAAAATTTTACCCTCAATGCCGACGTAATCTCCACGTGTAACTAGAACTACATCCCCTTCTCTAACAGGCAGAGACCTCGTTCCATATTCTGAACGAAGCTCTGAAGATAATGGAGCGGACATCATTTTATGTCTTATGTGATGCGGGGCAGTATACATGAATTTTCTTTGTTTACCTGGTTTAGATGAAGTTTTCATCTTAGACCATCCTTATATAATCATGCTAGCTGTATTTGCTATTCTCGGCCATCTTTCAGCCGCTTCTTTTGCTACAGGCCCTTTGATTTCTGTACCCCTCATTTCACCCTCGGGAGTCATAATGACAGCGGCATTATCTTCAAATTGGATCCATGTCCCGTCAGCACGCCTATAGAGCTTCTTTTGTCTTATTATCACAGCAGGTAGCACCTGTTTCCTCAGGTCTGGACTTCCTTTTCTTACAGAAACCATGACTAGGTCTCCAACAGAGGCTTTCGGCATTCTACTTATTCTGCCCTTATAGCCGAGTACTTGTACTATTCGAAGCCTTTTTGCCCCTGCATTGTCTGCGCAATTTAAGACGGAGCCGGTGTTTAGCCCTTTAGTTATATCTGGGCGATACTCTATTACACCCTTAGCTGATACTGCACGAGTTCTTGGAGCTGGCATGCTTTACTTCTCCTCAATTTTTTCTACAACGACAAATGAAACAGTCTTACTTATTGGGCGACATTCCATTATTTTTACTTTATCCCCTAACTTAGTTTCAATACATGGAGGGCTGTGCACATGTATGTGGCTTCTTCTTCGTTCATATCTCATATATTTGGGAACAAACTGGAGATAATTCCTCTCCACCACAACTGTACGCATCATTTTATTGCTTATGATTACACCTTCTAACATTCTACCCCTAACGGATAGAGAACCATGAAATGGGCAATTTCGATCGTCACATATGTTTTTCGGGGGAGTTATTTGTAAACCTAAGTTTCGTATCTTTGCCATTTTATTAACCTCTTTCTAATTCTATCTTCAGGTCTACCAACGCTTTTTTCCCCATCAACCTCAACCTTTGTTCCATTTGGCAAGGTAAATTCAAATGTTGCCACAGACTTTGGAATGGACTTTCTCCTCCCGCCTTGTGATATTATCAACATATTCTTGGTTTCGTCTAGAACAGTTCCCGACAGATGAACCAAATCCTTGTTTAAGCTTCGAACGACTTTTACAGGCAGACCTATCAATTCGTGACGAAGTATGTTCTCCGGATTTACAGGGATCATGCCTTATCTCTACCCTTAATTTTCTTCTTTTCTTCGTTTTCCACCGTCAAAATGCGTGCAATAGTTCTTCTGATTTCCCTTATTCGTGTGGGATTTTCTATGCTGCCGCCAGTTTTAACCATGCTCATAAGGTTAAAAAGCTCAGCCCTAAATTCTTTTATCTTTTTAATTCGATCCTCAGACTTCATCTCTCTTATTTCATTCATTCTTAATAGCGTCAACTGGTTCCTCCTCCAAATTCTCAGTCTTGACTTCTTCAACAATTCCAGTTGATGGAGCTTTCTTAATTCGTATATCGTCTGGCAAACTTACATCAGGTGGAAATATTTTTACTTTTATACCTAACATTCCCTGTTTGAGTTTAGCGTGTACAACGGCTTCTCGCACATATTTGATGGCTGGATCTCCGGCTTTTGGGAGATATCCATTGCGGAATTTTTCATATCTAGCACGCATGGATCTCAGCTTACCTCTAATAATCACCTCCACTCCCATCGCGCCAGCATCCATTATTTGATTAAGAGCCCAAAATCCAGCTTTTCTAAAGTGCACACCTCGCTCAAGGGCTGAAGCTACTCGCGAAGCCATTATACGCGGATTTAGCTCCGGAACTTCTATTTCCGCCACAGCTATTTGAGGGTTTGACAATTTAAATACGTCTTCAAGATTTTTTGAGAGGGTTCTGATATTTTCACCTCTGTGACCAATTACTAGCCCAGGTTTCATGGCGTATATTGTTACGCGGGTTCCTAAGGGGGATTTCGATATATCGACCCCACCATATCCTGCGGTTTCAAGTTCCTTTTCTAGAAATTCATCGATCATGGTTTTGTTAATGAATTCTTTTATGAATCGTCTGGATACTTGTAAAGACATTACGATTTCTCCTCAACAGCTATTTCAACATGAGTTAGTTTATCAAAATTGGGTGAAGCCCTTCCAAATGCCCTAGGGGTAAACCCGCGGATTGTTCTCGCTCTATGCGAAGCAGCATGAATTATTCTGAGATTAGTGATGTCCAGCCCCTTAAAACTTGCATTCGCTTCCACGCTATCTAGAATTTGAAGAATTGCACGTGAAGCCTTAACAGGATATCTTCCAGCATACCAACCTTGTAAACCAGCCTTGTGTCCCACTTTTTTCTTGTGTTTTTTATATGGCACAACCTCCTTTTTTGCGACTACACCTTCAAGATATCTCCGGGCGTCATCAAGCGCCATGTATCTTATAGTGTTGCATATTTCTCTCGCTGCCTTAGGTGATATTCTGAGATCACGTCCGCTAGCTTTCGCTGTCTTAGTTTCATCAAGTAGACCTACGCTATATTTCCAATGTGGCATACCCCATTTTCCTGCCCATCATTCCATTGCAGAAAGAAAAACAAAAAATCAACATATTAAATCTTTCGTACCAGACGTATGTTCAATAAATTGATGGATAAATAAAGAGGGAACCAGAAACTCATTTAAGTGGAACATACATGCTGGATCTGGATGCGCCTATACCTGGAGTTCCGTGTTGAACTCTCTTATTTGTGATTGCGAATTCCCCTAGATAATGACCTATCATTTCAGGCTTAATCTCTATAGGCACAAATTCTTTACCATTATGTATCTGAATTGTCAACCCTACCATCTCAGGTAGGATTACCATATCTCTACAGTGTGTTCTAATGGCCACTTTCTTACCTTCGCTGAGTAAATGCCTAGTCTCTCTGAGTTTTTTTAGGAATATTCTTTTCTCTTTAGTAAGCCCTCTACGCAAAGACCTTCTGTGCCTTGAAGGGAGGAGATTAATGAAATCGTCCATCGACATTTCATTTAATGCTTCAAGGGAATAGCCCCGATAAGTGAACTCTCGCACCATTTTTAATCTGCGGTCTTTTGATTAGGTTCGAGTGCGTTATAAATGTTTTTGCGTTGATAAAGTTAAGTGCTTAAAAGAGGAACTGAAAAATTTTGTTTAATGCACCAACTTATAACTGTAAACCGACGATATTCATATGCTTAATGGTAATAGCGCTTGTTCATTTGGTGTCTACAGCTAACATTTATGCTACATCGACGCAGTCTAGCAACACTCATATTTTTTTGACAGTGAAATCTGTTTGGGAAACAGGCAATGGAATTGATATGGTACTAACTACTAGAACGGAAGACGAAAGACCAATTAAGGATGTCTATGTTGAGGTTTTACTTGCAGGGACAAATCTGACGAGAAGTGGAATAAGTGATGAGGATGGGTTAATTAACATTCATTTTCCGGAAATTTTAGGCGAAAGAATCATTGTAAACTTAACTAAAATGATCTATTTAGGATGGTTAGATATGAGCTCCGATGAACAAGTGGGGGTGATATTGAATGATACTGCTGACTTTAAGATCACATTAAATTTTGTCAGCGAATGGGTAACAGGCGAGTGGATCAATGGAACTGTTTTAGTCACATCGATGTGCAAAGAAATAAACTTCAGAGATCTAAGACTTGTGACAACCCTTACAGATTATAATGGAAGTTCGTTAACTAATGGGATAATAGTTGATTGGCCATGCGTCTTAAATGTTGAAGAAGTTTTGTGCAGAGATATGAAGGTGCTGTATGTATCGAAGGATATACCTTCAGGCAGTTATAGGCTAATAATGGCATTGGTATGTGGTAACAGAGTTTTGTCAAAAGAAGCATATGATGTGAATATCAAGCGGCTTTTGAAGCTGGATTTGAAGGTGAGAGACAAGGAAGGGAGAAGCATACCAATGATTAAAGTTACTGTTGACAAAATTTTGAATGGAACCGCAGGTATACACTCAATTGAAGAAAAGACAGACAGCTCAGGAGTAGCCTCATTTATGCTGGAACCAGGTATGTATTTGGTAAAAATGTTTATGGGAAATAGCGAGATGTACGAAAAAACCATCGATTTGGAAAATGACATAATACATATTGTAAATTTGAAATTGACCAGTTCGAAGTATGAAAATAAACAGCAAATGACGTTAAATGCCATAATCTCTATGCTAAGCTCAATGATAATTTTGTCTATAAAACATTGGAAGAGCTCAAAGTCTAAAAAATAGTCAAAAATTATTCAACAATTGCACAAAATATGAATTTTAAAGAAATTTACCGTTCATGAATAATGCTACATTGGAATTAAATAAACAGTAAAGGTTATCTTAAATAGGTTCTAATTTTCTTTCTTCTACCCGTCTGCCTAGCCGCTATCAAGCCAACCTTTTTTCCGGGCGGCGCATTACGAGATATGGTTGTTGGCTTTAGCGCCCTTTTGCCTCCGCCATGAGGATGCACTGCAGCAATCATGGCTATACCCTTCGTTACGGGATATTTTCTCCCTCTAGAGGCCATCAGTTTGACTTTTCTGCCAGCTGTCAGGAAGGGTTTCTCAGTGCGTCCTGTGCCAGCAATAACTCCAATTGTGGCCAAGCATAGGTCATTAATATATGTTGACTTCCCAGATGGAAGCTTGACAAGTGTACCTTGGGGAGTATGAGAGACGACTGTCGCATAGGATCCAGAAGAACGAACCATTTTTCCACCATCACCAGATTGAAGCTCGATATTACAGACTGTTGTTCCTTCAGTTACTTTCCCGATAGGTAGAATATTCCCAGTACTGATCGAAGAAGACTGCCCGATTTCAATATTCTGCCCCACAAACAAACCCTCAGGCGCGACTGTGTAGAATTTTACTCCATTCTCGAGCTCGATTAATGCAAGAGGGGCTCCGCGACCTGAGTCATGGAGCAAAGCCTCCACTTTACCTCTAATCAAAGAAGTGTTCTTAGGTAATGTAGGATATTTTGCGGGGGCAACTCTTTTATGAGTTGGAGCTCTAAATGTTGGTCCGCCTCTACCTCTTCTTTGGACTCTGATTTTCTTCCCCAAACAAGTTCACCTGAGTTTATAAAATTCCTAACTTGATTGCTACATCTGAGGCCTTATATTCTGGTGTAAGTTTTACAAATGCCTTCTTTTGATTTCTTATTATAGATGTACAGACCGATTCTACTTTTACTTGATAAAGTTCCTCGACAGCCCTTTTTATACTTTTTTTATTTGCTTTTATGTCGACTATAAATGTAAGTTTATTTTCAGATTCTATTAGTCTTACAGCTGACTCAGTAGTTACCGGATATCGAATTATGCCGCTTGACTTGAGGCTAAACATTTTCATTCACATTTGAATAGATTATCTAATTTCTCTAATGCGGAAAGTGACCAAACAGTCAATCTACCAGGGTGAGTACCAGGAGCCAAAAGCTCAGCATTCAAAAAGTCTACCTTTACAACATCAACTCCTGGAAAGTTTCTGACAGCTTTACTGACCCCATTATCTTCAGCTATCACAATTAGTGGACCAACTGGATGCTTTATTCGTCTTCCTCTCATTGTTCCTTTTCCAGCTCTAACCTTGAAGTTATTTTTCACCCGAACAATGTCGGGAGAAATACCTATTTTTTTAAAGAGTTCCCAAGCTTCATCGGCAGTCTTAATGTCCTGAAGCTGATCAGATACAACTATTGGAAAACTTTGGATATCATCAATTACATGACCTCTAGCTGCCACCAGCTCCTTGCTGGCTGTCGCCGCTAATGCAGATCTAATAGCCAGAAGTCTCTCTTTTTTATTGATCCTCTTTACAAATTTTTTCTCAGTTTTCGGTGGATGTGCTTGTCTACCTCCACGGGTTCCTGGGGCAAACGCTGCTTGCCTAGCTTTGGGATATCGTTCGCCCTTCACTCTCGGAACTCTAGCAAGATGGAACCCTGTACCAAGAGAATCTGCACTTGTCCTTTTACCAGCCATGACATCTCTTCCCTGAGGTTGAATACGAGTTGATTGAAGTGCTATTACAGCTCTCTTAATTAGGTCTCCCCTTACAGGCGTCTTGAAGACTTCCGGTAACGGGGCGCTCTTTTCCTCACCATGTCCAGAAACGTCAAGGACTCTCACAGTTAATCCGCTCATACCTCATCACGTTAACTTTTGACTGAAGTGATGTTTACGTAAGATATCTGGGGGGATTTTTCCGGCAATTTTGGAGGGCGAGCAGGATACCTAATTACTAAGGCACGTTTTGTTGGTCCAGGGACACTCCCAGCTAGCATGATATAATCTCCTTTAATAACGCCATATTTATGAAAGCCTGAATTAGGCGTAATCTCTTTTCCGCTGGCGCCGATTTTTAGAACTCTCTTGTTGTATTCTGTCCTACGATGAAAGCCAAGTTGCCCTGCCCTTGGAACACTATACATAACATGATGCGGCGTCCATGGGCCTAGAGTGGCAATGCCACGCTTCGTTTTCCTTGACTTCTTTTGTAATATCTTTACGCCAAAACGTTTAACTGGACCTTGGAAACCTTTACCCTTTGTTATGCCTATAATATCCAAGAACTGACCACTCTTAAAGATGTCTGAAGCCTTTACGGTTTTTCCTAGAAGACCCCTTGCATATTCAAATTGTGTTTTTATTGTCCCGCCGTCGATTTTGACCTCTATGATATCAGGTTTCTTTTTTGAAAGACCAGTCAACCTTGGTAGAGTGCAAAGAATTGCTCTGAACTCCACAACTTTGTCAAGTAATTTCTCTATTTTTTCTATATCAGCGTTTGTATCAATTTTCTCAGGAATCGTTAAAACTCTTCCTAAATCCTTTGGCGGCTTATCCATCCAAGCCTCTGTAAGTGCTTTGAGACCAAGTGATGTTTTGGTATAAGCCCTTAGGGCACAGAAAACAAGAGGAGGGGTTTCAAGGATTGTGACGGGTTTAAAGATTTCTCGTCCATAGGTTGGAGAACGTTCGTAATCATCTTTCATGAATATGTGGGTCATACCTACCTTGTAGCCAAGACACGCAAGAAGCCTAGGCTTGCTATCGTCGACCCTTGGCCAATACTTAATACTACACACTAACCTTTCGGCACGTTTCCTAGGTAAATAGGCAAGTGACCCTCTTCTCGGAGCATTTTTTCGCCTATGACCCACTACATTCTCCCCCCATTAAGAGATTTAGGGCTGCAAGGGAAGCATACATCGCTTCCTCTGTCCTCACAGTTTCGGTTCCTTGTAGAGGGATCGTGTTAACCACAAAGTCAGCCACTTCCTCTACTTCAATATTTTCACGTTTAAGGATTTCCCTTAAACCTTCCGTCGGAGAGCCGAAGGCAATTAACACATTATTGGAGGAAGACCACCTTTCACGCATCTCACTCAAGAGACCCACCATATTTTTCCCATATTTGGATGTTGCCAAGATTAGATCGTACTTACCTCCCTTGATATACTGCCCTAACCTGCGGCTTGAAAAAGTAACGTGATAACCCCAATATAACTTTATCTCTTTCGGATCTACTAGTCTAATCATAGGCGTTTGATTCTCAAAACCTACAATTTCTACTGTAACCCTTCTGCCCGATTTTATTTCATGCTCGATAATAGCATATTTTTCAATTCCTATATCTATGCTTGAAACGCCGTTTTTGGACTTAACGACAAATCCTTCTCTAAAATCACCTACTTTCAGGTCTTTAATGAACCTAGCTGTTGGATGATGGCACGTTCTTAACGGCGGTAAGATGCCGGCATACTTAAGCTCAGGCTGAAGCGTAAAAAGATATTTTCTCAAGTATTGGGGAGTTTCCATGTAACTGAGTATAGTTTTGATAAAGTTTACTTCGGTTGACTGGTTTTGATGCTGGTCTAGATAAACTACGATTTCATCAACGCGGAATATGGCGGCAGCTCTACCAATCTGCCCGATCCTATGGGTTTTCTCTCTGAGGTGAGGTATATCAGAAACTAATGATGCAGGTATGGCTATAGAAAGACTGGGAACACGCTTTACTGGAAACAATGGTCAAGCAACCTGTAAAAATTATTAAGTTCAATGATACAGTTGGATCAGCCATATTTTAAATTAAGTTTTATAGCGCAATATAATCCATTAAAGACTAGAGTTGAAAATGCATGAAAACATCTATGAACATCCTTGATGATTTAGGAACAATCGAGAAGATAGATCGTAGAAATATGCGCGAAGTCCTCAGGAGCACTCCAGACATGTACATTGATTTTCTGAAGAAACTAAAGGAGGAAGACATGACTTCAGTGATTAATAAGCTACCGAGTAAAAAGCCGACGAAAACCATAATTTTGGGCATGGGCGGGTCTGCTCTTGGCGGAGAAATACTTAAGGATTGGTTGGCAGATGCTAGTGAAATACCCATAGAATTATGCAGAGATTACCATTTGGCAAATTATGCTGACAAGGATACACTAGTTATTGCTCTAAGCTACTCAGGAAATACGGAGGAAACCATTAATGGCTTTGTTGAAGCTTTAGATAGGAAATGCATGACCATAGCAGTAAGTTCAGGCGGAGTTCTTGAGGAGTTTTGTAATTTGTCAGGAACCCCCTTGATTAAGGTTCCTAAAGGACTGCCACCCAGATGCGCCACACCGTACTTGCTCCTTTCATTAGCCAAAATTTTGAACAAATTTGAGTTTATGCCATTTGATGAAGCGGAGATTAATGAAGCCACCGAAACGTTAAGAAAACTTTGGAAGAAAATAAGGCCTGAATGCCCGGTCAATGATAACTCTGCGAAAAAAATGGCTCTAGACATTTTTGGAAGTATACCTGTAATCTACGGATTTAGGCATTACAAAAGTATAGCCTTGGCAATTAAGATCGCGTTTAATGAAAACAGCAAGATCCCAAGCAAATGCGAATTCTTCCCTGAGCTAATTCACAATGAAATTGTAGGTTTTGAGAAATATAAAAGGTCTATAGGAAACATCACTGTGGTTTTGATTAGAGATTCTGACGAGCCCCCTGAGATAAAAGTCGCAATAGAAGTAGTAAAAGAGCTTATTTCTTTGAATAATACAGTGAAAATCTTGGAAGTTTATGGAGAGGGAACATCCCGATTAGCTAAAATGTTAAGTGTAAAATACGTAGCAGATATGGCTAGCTTGTATTTGGCTATACTAAACAATACGGATCCGATGCGCACACAGTCTATAGATGTAATAAAGAGTGAAACTAAAGCAAAGTTAAACCTGATTGAGAACCTAAGAAAAAGAATTAAGAATTTTGATAATTTTCAGACAACTATGTAGACTGATAGACGAAGACTACAATTGTATAAAGTTACAAATAATTTATTTAAAAATAATAAATTTTGAATTTTATAGAAACAACATAAAAATATGTTATCATAATATCTTTTAATGGAGGTGAGAATATAGGTGTTTGATAAAATCCTTGTGGCTGTTGATGGATCTAAGCCGTCTGATAAGGCGGTAAGTGTTGCAGCTACAATTGCCAAAAACTGTGATTCAAAAGAAATAACCTTTGTGCATGTTCTTCCAGATGTTATGGGAACATATGCTGGAGTTGAGTCAGTATATGCTGGCACCGTACTTAAGGAGGTTGAGAAAGGGGGAAAGGATGTGTTAGCAAAGGCGGAGAAAACCGCCGCAGGAAAGAAATTAAAGGCTAAAATTTCATCAAAGTTATTAATTGGGAACCCGGCGAATGAAATAGTCAAGTTGGCCAAAGCTGAAAAATACAACCTAATCGTTATTGGAAATAAAGGAATTGGCGGAGTTAAAGGATTCTTCCTAGGAAGCATAAGTGGTAAAGTTGCAAATAACTCCAGTGCCCCAGTACTTATAGCAAAGTAATAGGCTCATTATAAGATCAACACATTTAGCATTTTCAAAGTTTTTGCATTGCACGGCGATCATTTTTCCATACGTCTGCCGTGTCACTATACCCTTTTTTCTCCCAGTATCCAAGCTCTTTTTTATTTGTGAAAGTAATTTGCTCAAGCCACATGGCACTTTTGTAAGCGTATTTGTCAGGAACCACCAGTCTAACTGGAGCACCTAGTGACTCTTCAAGGAAGTTGCCATTAAGCTTATATGCTAACAGGACATTGTCTTTAAGAAGGTCTTCAAGGTCTAGAGAAGTGGTATAACCGTCCGCACACTTGAAAAACACGTATTTTGCATCTTTTAAAGGTCTCACCATCTTAACTAAAACATTGAATTTGACGCCATACCATCTGCAATCTCGGACACTCCAGCCCTCTACACAGTGGAAATCGCTAGTGGATTCAAAAGAAGGAAGTTTTAAAAGATCCTGCCAAGTCAATTTAATTGAATTTTCAACACGACCATCGATGGTTAGCGTCCAAGTTTTCAGATCTATCTTCGGGTTTTTTGGAACAATTCCTTCGTGGTCTATGTTCCACCTTAGGATTGCATTTATTTCATGCTGCCCCGGGGGTAATTTGCGGGTCTCCATACCAGAAATATCCTCTGCATCTAATTATTAAAAGTTTCAAACATATTCAAAAATTATAATTTATTTTCCTGAGATACAAGAACCTCACCAATAACAGCTTTTATTGAATCAACAGAAATAGGCCCCATTCTGGATATAACTGGTGGACTGGTTGTTAGATCGATCACTGTAGATGACGCACGAAGCTTGGTTACCCCAGCATCGAGAACGACGTCGACCTCGTCTCCTAGCTGTTTTACGGCTTCATCAGCGGTTATTGGAGAAGGCATGTTATGTATGTTTGCGCTTGATGAGATGAGGGGGAAACCTAAGCTACGGATGATTGCCAGTGGAACCTCGTGCTTTGGAATTCTTATGCCAACGCTGTTTCCACCTGCAATTACCTCTTTTGGAAGAATGCCCTTACTTTTAAGGACTATTGTTAATGGCCCCGGCCAAAATTTTTCCATAAGTTTCCTAGCCTCGATGGTGACATAAGCTATGTTTTCAGCCATTTCTATACTCGAGATAGCGACTGGAAGAGATTGAGTTGGTGGTCTTCGCTTAGCCTTAAAAATCTTAAGCACTGCTTCTGGATGCATAGCATTAGAGCCAATACCATAAACGGTATCTGTAGGGTAAATAATTAACCCACCTCTACGCAGAACCTCAGTAGCAATATCTATTGTTTTAGGGTCAGGGACTGTTGGACTGATTTTGTATATACTTGGCAAATCTTCAACTCCAATAAGGCAATCATTTCTTTATATTCACCGCTACAAAAGTATTTTGGGAACTGTTTTTACTATATTTTTATTAAGATGTAACGAGGACGTTGAACAAGGTAAGTTTAACATAATTCTACTATGCAAATTTTTGGAAATGGTGGAAGACTTTGGTGAGAGTGAAGGTTGTAAAAATTGAATCGATTTCTGATCCCGATGGAAATGAGGGGAGGAGAGTAGAGTTGGTTGAGGAGAGAGCTTATCCACAGTCACCTATAATACCGCTCAGCGAGGAGGCTAGAGTGGCTACTGAGGTTGCGAAGACTATGCAGCAGATATTGCCTCCTTCACTTAAATTTGATATGACAAAGCCGAAGGTGTCTATGCCTAGACTCATATTGTTTATTCTTGATGAAGAAGCAGAGGCGCTAGGTATAGACTTTAACGTGAATCAAGTTTACGACTTAGAGTTAAAGAACGGGAAAATTGGCTTCAATAGGGTTAGGTAACTTTCTTTATTAACTTTTCTGAAAGCATAGCGACGATTATTCCGAATATTGTCCAAAAGAGCCAGCCAACGAGAACCCAATACATGTTGCCTATAACAAAATTGTTATAAGTGTTAATTATGGCGATGGATTCAAATAGAACGAAAACAAGCAAAGGAATGGATAAACCACTGAGAATTTTATTGAGCAGAATTTTACGAGCATATGGAATAACATTCTCTTCGCTAGGCAACTTCTGTGAAGAAGCCTTAGTGAAAATTTGAAGATAAAGCTCGGAGATTTCTTTTCGAAGATTTTTCCCTTCAGATGTTACTAGGATGAGAACTCGTTGTGTGCTTTGATCTGTAACTTTTCGACTGAATCCCGCTTCTATTAGTTTTGCCAGTCTTTGTTCAAGAGCTGACCTAGTAAAACCAAGAACCCTAGCCATGTCATCTGGATACCTAGGAGACTCTATGAGATAATCGATGATTTTTCTATTTATTGGATCAGATAGAAGACGCAAACGCAGGTCATACAAATTGTCTTCTAATTGACTCACAGTAACACCGAAACAATATTTTTAATCGTAAATCATAAGTTTTTTCTAAATGATGTTGTGTTAGGATTTTATTTGGTTAACAGACAAGTAATAGTTTAGAGGTGATTGAAATGAGTTATCTTGACGGTTGGAACAAAAATGTTCTACAAAAACGTAAGCAAAAAATCGTGAACTACTTATCTGAAAAAGAATTGGATGCATTAGTACTGCTAGACGAGCTAAACATAGTTTACGCTACTGGATATTTCTTGGATATAGCAACTTGGGAAAGACCAGCAGCAGCCGTGATTCCAGTGGACGCCGAACCCTTTATGGTTCTATGCGAACTATCTATTAATCATTCGAAGTATGTGAGAGAGAAAGGCAGAGGATTGGTTGAAGATATAAGATTTTACCAAGAACATCCAAGACAGACTAACAGACTACCTATAAGAGAGGAGTGGACCAAAATTCTATGCGATGGATTAAAGGAAAAAAACGTCAGAAGAGGCCTTGGGGTGGATAGGCTATCTGGAAAATTTGAACAAGACGTTAAGGCTCATCTACCCGAAATCAAGTTTGTTAGGTCTGAAGAGTTCATAAGGGATATGCGTCTAGTGAAGTGCGAAGAAGAACTTGATTTGATAAGAAAGGCGGGGATGCTCAGCGATTGGGGTCAGGAGAAGTACAGAGAGGCAATAAAAGTTGACAAAATGTGGTTAGAGATAGGGGCTGAAGTTGGATATGCTCTAAGTGTTGAGACAGCGAAAAAATATCCTGAGTATCATATTGAAGCAAGAGCTGGTGGAACGGGATGGGGTGATATTGCGGCCAGTCCTCACGGGGTTGGTGGATACTTTGGTGCCAAAATCAAGAAAGGTGATACTATTGTGAATGGAATAAGCGTGAGATTGAATAAGTACGGTGTGGAAAATGAAAGAACCTTCATTGTCGGATCTCCTACAGAAAAGCAGAGAAAGATCTTTGAGGTGATGAAAGAGGCACAAATCAAGGCAGTGGAAATGTGTGTAGAGGGAAACAGACTTTCAGACATAGATGCAACTGCACAAGCAGTAATAGAACGTGCAGGCTACGGAGAATATATCATGCACAGAACTGGACATGGAATTGGGCTAGGTGGACACGAATATCCAGATGACATGGCTTATAATCATAGACTACTAAAAGCAGGCATGGTCCTCTCAGTAGAACCTGGGATATACATCTATGGATATGGTGGATTTAGACATTCGGATACCATAATTGTAGGAAAGAATAAACCTGAAGTTACGACAAAATTTACAAAAGAGCTGGACGAGCTCACAATACCCGCATAGTGTAGTTTGGAAGTTAAAAAGGTACAAATCATTTTAAACATTTTTAAGCTTTTTAGCAGAAACATAATGGCTAAAAGAAGGCACTGAGGATTTAAAAGAATTTTTCACAATTTTAGAAAATACTTAAAACAATTCGATGGATTTTAGTAATTGCTTTTAAGAAAGTTCTTTAAAAAAGCCTAAATAAGCCCAAAGTAACCTTATTTTTGAGAAATACACTAGAAAATGGCAGAAGAGATAGTTTATGTTTCGAAAAATTGGAGAATTGAACGAAATCCGTAGTATATTAGTCCGTCATGACGAAATGCTGATGAGAATATTAGATCACGTTAGACAGTTGGGTAAAAACAATAAGGTCAGTTGCCATATAAAGGACAGACGATTACGTCTCTTATATGTAATGCATTTATTTGATGAAAACCTCTGCATATCTAAACTGGCGACTGTTGTTGATGCAGACAGAAAAACTATACGAGAAGACCTACTCCATCTCACAAGATTAGGGCTTGCAGATTATACTCCCTCATCTAGCAAGAACAACCCTGGAAGAAGAGGATGCAAGCCTAAGCTCACTAAAAAAGGTAAATCTGTGGCGCTCAAAGCATACGATTTTGATGAAGAACAAGACGAGACGTGGGTAACACATATTGATGCCTCATGCGACGACTGATTTTATTACAAGTTTATCCACTTCTGGAAAATGCCCGATTTGAACAATTCGATTTCGTAGTTTTGAATTAATTTCAATATACTAGAGTTCACAAAATATTGAAATGAACAATTTTAGGGCGAATAGTATGAATATTCACGCTCACAAAAAGGGGATAAGGGCGTTAGGAATTTCTGAAAGTTTCGTAAAGCATGTGAGCAAATACTCGGTTTTGGCAGGAGTGGTTATTAGAGCCGATCTTATCGTAGACGGCTTCTCCTTTGCAAAAACAACTGTCGGAGGAATGGACGCAACAGATAGCGTGTTAAGGCTCTATAAGGGGTTAGTTAGAAAGGATATCAATGTTTTACTCCTGAACGGTTGCGTCATCAGTTGGTACAATGTTATAGACCTTAATAGAGTCAGTGAGGAGCTTGATCTGCCGTTAATTTGCGTCACTTATGAAGAATCATCTGGTATAGAATCGTATTTTAAGGAATATTTTCCAAACGATTGGCAGGACAGAGTAAAAATATACTACGAAAACGGGTCAAGGGAGCCACTTGTGCTTCACACAGGACATAAAATTTTTGTGCGTTCATTTAAGATAAACAAAAAAGACACTGAAAACATTTTGAATAAATTCACCTTAAACGGGGCTATACCTGAACCGCTGAGAATTGCTCGGCTTTTAGCAAGAGCCCTCATACGCAGCATTTAACTTTATTTATTATATAAGTAAAGAATTATATAATATGCAACTGAGTATTTAATTGAAGAAGAGAGGATTAAAATGAAGAAAGGATACTCCACGCCTCAAAAGTTAGCCGCCACAACCGTTTTCACAGCGCTCGTGTGCGTAGCTACAATGGCATTTTCAATTTATGTTCCACAGACAAGAGGATACTTCAATATTGGAGAAGGCATGGTTTACATAACTGCCTTACTTTTTGGACCAGCAATCGGTTCTTTTGCTGGAGGAGTTGGATCTATGTTCGCAGACTTATTATTGGGCTATGTACAATTTGCTCCAGCAACGCTTGTTTCGAAGGCTTGCGAAGGATACATAGTTGGATTTCTTAGCCATAAGGTAATTAACTTAAAGTCGAAGACTTCATGGAAAGTTTTCGCAGTTATTGGGGGCCTAGTTGCCAGTACACTATTAGTAAGCATCGGCGTATTTTATTATAGCGGGGATGTGGAGCTCTACGTTGGTTTACCTCCACCACCGATCCCAACTATAGTATTGGGCATTTCACCAGCATTCTGGTACATACTTGGGTGTGCGACTATGTTCTTTATAGTAGCAAGCGGTTTCAAGTTAGAGCCAGAATTAGGAAAGCATATTTTATCCATCTTGTTAGGCGGAACAGTAATGGTTGTTGGATATTATATCTACGAGCAGTTCGTAATGGGTGTTTTCGCTGCAGCTGAAGTCCCTATAAATATTGGTCAAATGATTGTTGGCTTAACTATTGCCTTGCCTGTTACGAGAGCAGTTAAACGCGTTCTCCCATATATAGTTAGAGAGTAATAACACTCATTTTCTTCCATTTTAAATATCCTCTGAACATAACTCACTGAAGAAACGAGGTGCTTAAGATATGGTTCGAATGGGCAAGCTTAGTCCAGAAATGCTTAAAAAAATTGTATTTGCTAATGTAGGTGCTGAGGACCCACGTGTAGTAGTTGGACCGAAGGTCGGTGAAGATGCAGCAGTTATTGATTTCGGGGATAAGTATCTAGTAACTCATGTGGATCCGATAACTGGTGCTATAAAAAACATTGGATGGCTTTCTGTTAACGTAATCGCCAACGATATTGCAACGAGGGGAGTTAGACCTCGTTGGATGTTGGTTGCTATGCTGCTACCCCAAGACATGGAGCTGGACGAGATAAGGCGGATTATGGAGCAAATTAATGAAGCTGCAAAAGAAATAGGAATGGCGATTGTTGGAGGGCACACTGAGTTCACTTCTGGCATCAGCAGACCTATTTTAGTCACGGCAGCTTTTGGTGAAACTGAGGATAAAAAGGTCATCAACACAGGCGGAGCTAAAGTTGGTGATTCGATAATCGTAACTAAGGGAGCAGCCATCGAGGGCACAGCTATCCTATCCAACGAATTAGAGGACGTACTAAGAGAAAAGGTTGATGAAGATATTATCAAAAGCGCGAAGAAATTTTTTAAAATGATAAGCGTGGTAAAGGAGGCATTGACAGCAGTTGAAGTCGGCGGCGTCCATGCTATGCATGATGTAACTGAGGGGGGAGTTGCCACGGGACTCCAAGAACTTGCGTACGCGTCTAAGGTTGGCATCAATGTCGATGAAGAGAAAATACCCGTTTACGCTGAAACTAGAGCAATTTGTGAAGCGTTGAGAATTGATCCGTTGAAAATTATAGGGTCTGGAATGCTCATCATATCAGCTGAAGCGAAAAGTGCTGAGGAGATTGTGAAGACTCTGAAGGGTGCAGGAATCCAAGCAACTATTATAGGTAAAGTAGTGAAGGAGGAGGAGGGTGCATACATCTCACGTAAGGATGGAAGCAAATTGGATCTAACAAAGCCAATAGAAGAAGAATTGTGGAGATATATTCAGCTTAAGTAAACCAGTAACATTCATCTTAGAAAGGACTATGTTGGCATTCAATTTACGACCATTGATATGAAGAAGACAAACATGACCATTCCAAGACACCATGCAAATTTTGGTTTATTCGGCTGCAGGGAACGAAGGCCCAAAAAATTGGATTTGCCACCCAGTTTGCTGTATGTAACATTCCATATGAAGAATGAAACTCCCATTATGGAACTAGCCATCACATTTGTGAAAATACGATAATAAAGGGTAGTAAAAACAGTTTCGTTTTCAATTTACATCAACTTCAGAAAAAAAGGGGAAATAGGTGTTACCGAATTTTATCCAGCGCTTTGTCAACATCGGCTAAACCAAGCTTTCGCAACACACTGGATTTTGGTATTCCATTATTATCCCAGCCTATAGCATCATAGTATTCTTGCTTTCTCTTTTCAACATCTGCTTTGTTTGTAGTCGAACCCTTATATGGACCGGAAGGCAGTGGCTCATAGAACCTTGGAGGATTATCATCGTCATTTGGAGGTTTCCAAGCAACGTCAGGTCCGCCCAGCAACTCAGCAGCTCTTTGAATATGAATAATTCTGTGACCCAGTTCCCGATTCCATTCTTCTTCTGTGGTACTCCAGCCTGTTATTGCCCTCAAGAATCTCCAATCGAGTCCATTCAGTGGCCCTCCCCACCCGATGACATTGCAGTAAACAGCTGAGTCTGAGAAAACCGCACCCATGTCACTATAGGCATCTTCAACAGTTGAGGTATGGTCTCCTCCCTGAACTGAGCAGGCATAACATATGTCATGAGTATAGTCTCTTCCACTTCTGGTACCATGGGCACCAACTTCAACTCCTTTAACTTGAACCGCAAAGGGAAGCACATCCACACCCTTTAGTTCAGAAATTTTCACCGCTGCTCTGTAGACCCCCTCAGCAAGAATATCGAAGTACTTGCCTTCCCTCTTAGCAATTCTCTTAGCTAACTCTTCTAATGCAGCAACGTCACCCCATTTTAGTTCCAATCCACCTAGATCTTCCTTTGTCAAGATACCTCTTTGATACAGCTCCGTAGTGAATGCCAAAAGATTTCCCCCATTTATTCCAGAGTAGCCGAGATCCTCAATCACAGAGCTAAGATAAAGAACTGCATCAGGATCAAATATGCCTAAATTTGGACCCATGTATGCTTCTAGCTCGTAGTCTGGGTTATCAGTTATAGCGCCTTTGTAGGGTCCAGCTTTGACTACTGCAAGTTTCATACATGTGACGGCGCATCCATAATCTCCCCAATAACGTTTCACCCAGTACCTTAAGTCAAAGCGGTCTCCGCCCATCCTCTTTTCATTATGCCACTCCTCCTGCCAGTTCCTGACAGGCTCCGAGCTCCTATGCGCTCCTATTTCATAGCCCGCATATCCCGTACCCCATCGACGTATTCGATCTCTAGAAATTGCTAGTTTCTCATATTCCTGAATAAGTTTCTTAACCTCCTCAATATTTGCGACTTGAGGAAGAGGACCTGTTCCCTTAGCTACTATCGCCTTCAAGTTTTTAGACCCCATTACAGCACCATAACCGCCATATCCAGCAGCGTGACTCCATTTCTGTTCAACCGCTGCGGCTCTAACCTTGTTTTCACCAGCTGGACCTATATAGAGAACTGCTGGCTCCTTCTGTATCCCAAATTTAGTGTATCGCTTATCTAGCTCTTCAATGACTTCTTTTATCAAAATCTTCTGCGTAGCCTTTGTATTTTTACCCCATATGTGTTTAGCACTTCTAATTTCTATATGATCGTTATCTATGAGAATGTAAGATGGGGCTTCGGCCTTACCTGAGATAATTACACCGTCCCAGCCTGAACACTTAAGCTCGATGGGAAATTCACCGCTGACCGTAGAACCTATAATCCCATTATTCTGGGGAGACTTCCCAGTTACGCATATTCTTGCACCATGGAAGTATCCTGTAAGTGGGCCAGTAAGAGCTAGAAGCAGGTTTTCTGGACCTAATGGATCAACTTTCTCCCAATGGGCACCCAAACGATCCCACAAAATTTTCGCACCTAACCCTCTGCCACCGATATACTGGCGCAGGACTTCTTCTGGAAAACGGATTTCTTTGATTTTATCATTGCTCAGGTCAATATCTAGAAACTTTCCAGCGTATCCGCCAACCAATTTTAGATCAACTCCTCAGCTTTTTCTCCGTAGAGGTTTTCAGCAACATCCCGCGTGAGCTCTTCAGGCGTTCTAGCAAAGAGATTATGTGAAACTGATGATGTTTCTTTTACAAGTTGTAAGGCACAGTATCCTGCCTCAGTACACACCTTGGCGCATTGTGGATTACCTCCGCAGAGATCGCATATCAGAATATAATTATCCTTCGGATGTATGTGAGGAATTTTTCCAGGACAAGCTTTGATACATGTTCCACACGCCGTACACTTTTTTCTATCAACCACTACAGCCGATGTATTCTCATCTATGGATAGAGCACCAAAAGGACATGATTTGACGCAAGGGTAATCTGTGCACTGGACGCAAAGGTGAGGAATCTCTACCCCTGGAACAAGCATAAAAACCCGAACTCTAGAGGCTTCTGGCCAGATCTGGTTTTCATGATACATGGTACAAGCTATTTCGCATCTTCTGCAACCTGAGCACCTAAGATAGTCGCGACTAATCCATATTTTTTCCTTAGCTCTTAACATGCTTTTTTCTCCCAGCTAAAATTTCTCGTTAATATCCGTAATGATGATTGTCGACACAGATTATAAAATTTATAGATAACTAGTCAGCCGCTTGACCAGCTTTTGGGTTTTCGTGAAAAGTGAGAACATGTACGGATTTTTTCCTACTTTTCCCCAGTTTTTATGTGTTAAATTGGGGAGAACTGTAACGTTGATCTCTTTAGTTTCCTCACTTCACATTATATTAGCTGAAAGATATCAATGGTAGCTGACCATTCGCTGTAGAAAAGGGCGGGATATCATGATTCTTGAATTGATAGGATTCTTTTTATTCAGTTTGATGGCTTTTTTGTTCTTCTCATTCAATGCAAATCTAATTACAGGCGTATCCTTGTTCATCTTAAAGGCATTAACTAGCCTTTTTCCAAGTACATATGTGTGCTATATTTTTGCAGTACCTATTATTTTATGTATAATTTCTTTATGGTCTATAGTTGTGATTTTGCCTCTATTATGTGTTCCATTTAGGTTCTCAAGAAAATGGTATAAAGCTAATGTCTCTCGGATGCTTTTTGTTGTCTTGAAGGTTGTTAAGTGTCTGACCATTGGATTTTTAGTTAGTTTTATTTTTGCTGTTTTTGGTGCTCCTGAACTCTCCATTGCAGTAGGCTCAATTGCAACCATTTGTTTCATGAACAAAAAAATGCGTGAGATATTTTCGGTAGCTATTGGTTTTTTAATTCCTTCTTTTTTATGTAAAGCGTTAGTTGGACATTCAAAAATAATCATTATTGATGATGTTGTTGCACTTAAGACTAGACGATTATTTCAAGAGTGGACTGTTGGGTTCATCAAAGTTGGTAGATTGCCAAGCATTATTGAGTGCTCAGATAGGTTGAGGAGTATTATTCTTGGAGCACATGCTTCTGAAATGAGCCTTGGTTATGGCATTAAATTTGGTGACCATTGCAGTACTTTGTTTTTTGTGGGCATGGGAGGATTGTATAATCGTGTTGAGAAGATTTCGGAGAATCTCTCTATTCTGAAGGAAATTATATTGCCTCAATTACCTACCTCCAGTGTAGAAATTTTATGCGACCCTGAGGAGCTACAAAGCTTACTCGATATTGAGGATGACATAAAGATTAAGATCAGAGGAAATGTTCTCGAACTGCTTCAAGAGAAAGGCACTACGTATTTTGGCGCAGTAAGGATTTCGGGACGCCCATCAAGTAATGGAAAAAACAGTTTCATGGCTTTAATTGAAACTTTGAGAAGAGGAAATAACCAAGCAACCTACATGGTTTCGGTCATTCCAGTTAACGAGAACCCAATAAGATATAATATGGCTAAACATGGCTACCAAAGAGATAACCTAGAAAAAGGTCGAGGAATACTCGAAACAGATAATTTTAGCTTTTCTAAGGTTGCCGTAGCGATATTTCTGCGGAATAGCAGTAAGAAGGAGTTAAAAATAAGTGTAAAGAGTGTTAAGGCAGCTATTCTGTCTGAGTTTTCATCAGAATTAAGTAGGATACAGATAGCGGATGTCCGTGGTCTAGATTTATTAGAGAGCTTTAGCATGTTCAGGTTTTCTTCATTCTCACATGCGGGAACAATTATGACTATAAATGACGCATCTAAGTTTGTAAAATTGCCTTCCACGGCCCTTCAAGAAGCTAGCAAAGTAAGCTCCATTCTTTCAGTTGCAACGAGGAAAAATTACAATGAAGAGTTAGTATTAGGCCGTATCATATGCGGAAGCAATTCTTTGAATCGCATCGCAAAGCTTCCTATCCATTTACTGAATAAACACATGCTTGTCACGGGAGATGATAACGCCGGAAAAGAAAATTTTGTGAAACAAATCATTCTGCAGTTAGCAAATAGATTTAATGTAAACGTTCTAATTTTAGATCCTACCGGCGAGTATCATAAAATAGCATCTGAACTTAAGGGTGTACGGATCTTTAATCCCGTAGTGGACGACATTTCAGTCAACATTCTTGAAATACCTAAAGGTGTAGAAAAGGATGTCCATATTGAAAACATTGTAAGGAATCTGCATATCCTAATTGCTGGACAGAACTCAAGTTATGATGAATTAGTTAGATTGAGCTTACAACGTCTTTATGAGCTGAACCTTCATCCAAGATTGTCCGATTTGGTTACAATGATTAAGGATGTTGCAGCGAGTTCGAATTTCAAGGAACCGCTTGACCTTTTGTATTCGCACCTGGAGAAAATGACAGTTGATGTGTATGGAAGGATTTTCGATCAATCGCGGACCTCATTTCAAGTGGAAAGTTTGCTTGCCACCCCAGTGATAATTGAACTTCATGAAATGACTGCATGGAGCCAAGCGTTCTTTATTGAAGCCATTTTAGCCATGATTCAAGATTTTAGGAAAATAAATGGACCTGCGCATAATGTGCATCTTATCTGCTTGGGAGAAGGCTATTTGTTTGCTCCAAAAATTTTTGGAACTAAAGCTGGAATCGAATCCGTATCTGATTGCCCAGCCGCGATGACATTGAAAGAAATGCAAAGATGTAACGAAGGGGTTATTCTCATTTGCCAAAGACCGTCAACCGTTGCAACAGATGCTTTGGTCAACTGTAATTCTTTGATAGCATTCAGGTTAAAGGATAAAGAAGATGCGAATATTATTGTAAGCGCCCTTGGTTACAGCTCATACAGAGAGATGGAAATCCGGTTAACAGATTACATGACGAAGCTTGAGAATGGCCATTGCATTTTTCGAACATCGATTACTGAAACGCCGATTGAAATTGAAACAGGCTCCTTAACTGTAGTTAAGGAGCACTCGGATGGCTCAAGAAGAATTTTTGAACTTGAATATTGAGAGATGAAAGGTTTGGAGAGAGTTGGCTTAAGTGAGAATTCGGTTTGCAAGCTTGGATCATTACTGGATCAGCAGAACGGTAATTTATTGAGCGAGATAGGGTTAAGCGAAGGTGATGTCATGGATGGTGTGGGGATTTTTGGAGAAGGCTGTTCATACAGTATAGGATTGATTGCTCCTCAACTTGTTGAGAACGGGTACACTTATGTTATTCTGGATTTTGGTTCGCATTATAGAAATGTCTTATACAACTTTAAGAATGCTCATATTCTTAGGTTGGGCACAGATTTTTCACTTAATCCGCTATATGGGGAGGGAATGGAGAGTACTGAATATACTGATCTCTTTGTGACGGCGTTCAGTCAAACCTATGGGTTGTCTGCCAAGGAGGAGAGAATTCTTTTTGAGGCCTTAATTAATGCTGTTGAATCAGTTGAAGATGGAATGCTGACCTTGAATGGATTTGACACAACTTTGAGAGAGTTCGACGAATCAACTAATGCTACAGAATTGCGTAACGTAGAGGAAATTATAAGATTTATGAAGCCATTGTTTTACTACGAAGGAAAAAATAAGCCGTTCTCAAGTCAACAAAGCATGCCCATTTCCAAGTTGTTTAGTGACTTGACGATCATAGAGCTTGAGAAATTTTCTAGCCATAGATTTCGCGCGTTTATTCAGGCATTAATGGTTTTGAAGTATTTAGCATACCTTCGCAAGACTAGGAATAAACATACTCCCATTAAATCCACGATAGTAATGATTGATTCAGCGGAACACCTGCTACAAACACGATTTAATCTTCCAGTGGATCAAAGAAAACCGCGGTTTATTTATTATTTGGATGAGTTGAAGGAGAAAAACGCAACCTTTCATGTGTGCAGCAAATTTCCATCTGAGATTGATCCGTTAGTCTTTGGTCTGCTTGGCACAAAGATTTTCCATCGTACGTTAGATGTTAGAGATTGGAAAACTGTCCAAGCACAGTTGACTCTAAATGAGAATCAACGTAACCTGTTCTTTGAGCTTAAGTCTGGACAAGCGTTAATGAAAACCAAATGGTCTCAAATAGCAGTCCCATTGATTATTAATAGACCTAATTGGCTATTTTTGCCGCCTCTGCTGGATTCTCAAATTGAAGAAGCTCTAATGAGGAGAGGATTTCCGTTGGAGCAAATTCGTGAGGAGAGAGAGATGCGTATTTCTAAGAAAATGCTTGAGAGAGACTTTGAATCCAATGCAGTGATTGCTTATGATGTGTTAAAGACTTTAAAAGACTATAGCAACGTTACAAAGACAGCGCTCATACAATTCCTGACTCAGTATACGAAAGATATGGTGCTTCAAGTTTTAAGAGAGCTTGAGAGACGAGGCTATGCGACTACTAGGTTTGTGAAGAAGCCCCATAAGATGTGGATTTTGTCCCTGGAGGAGGTTGGTGAAAAGGCCTTAGTGGAATGGGAGAGGTCTGGACAGAGCAGATTCACGAAAAACGACAAAGGAGGTGAATGATTTTAGGAAGATACTTATCCACTGGAAGCATGTTGCTGGATGAACTTTTAGGTGGCGGATTCTTGGCTGGTGTGACAAACACAATTTATGGTGATCCAGGCTCTGGTAAAACGACCATCATCATGAGTTCGGTTCTTAACGCGCTGAAGGACAGTGATGACAATGCTAGAGCACTGATAATAGATACTGAAGCTGGATGGAGCGAAGCACGTATTGCATCTATAGCTGAAATGCTGAACATGGATGTAAATGAGACGTTGAAGAAGATACGCGTTTATAAGGTCACTAAGTTAAGTGAACAACATGAGACTGTACTGAAAACATTTGAGCAGGACATAAAAACCAACAATTGGCTTCCAATTCTTTTTGCCATAGATAGCATAGCGTCTATTTACCACAGCCAGCTTCTCAACACGCAAACATCTTTACTCGCTTCAGTTGCTAGAATGCTTCAGGGGAAACTCAGCACCGAAATCGGTCACCTACTTGATTTTGCAGATATATACGAAGTGCCAGCGATTATCGTCAGTTGGTCAAGAAGCCCGGCGGCGGAGAACTTCGATAAAAAGAGGAAGATTGAGGCTTTAAAGGCTATAAATGAAGGAAATGCTGAATTTGATCTAGAAGCGGGCTTGGGTGCATGGGAGTACCCGATAATAGGTGGGAGGCATCTCATCTACTACAGCAAGGTCCTTCTGCATCTACGTACGCTTGAAGCACCATCAGGCGAAAAACTTGCGGTGCTGGAGAAAAGTATTGAGCAACCATCGAACCGATGTGTTCGTTTCCGCATAGGTCAAAGGGGAATCGAAGAGATTGAGAATGAAAGGGTTCGGTCAATTCAAGAATACTTATATGAAACGGCTACAAAGAAAATCGATACATAGTTCATTTGATAATATACGGTTCATCTAGACACAGCGTCAGCAATGAATATTGATGCTCTGATTACTCTAAAGGCTTTCAAATAGTCGTCGAAAGTGAAACTAATAGTTCTGCCATCAATTCTCTCCACGAAGGGCAAGAAGGCAACAGCATCAGCCATTAAGGAATCCACATATTTAATCTTGACCTCTATTGGTGGCTTAAAGACAAATGGCTTTATGAAGGCCCTCCTCTTCAATGCCTCAGTTACACCTTTCTTTATCATTTCTCTAGCCTTCTTAGGACTAATACACTTTGCAGCTAGTCTTGATACTGCTTCCTTCACAGTTACAGTTACAATGTTCGGAACAAGCTCTTTCGCTTCATTTGTAACAGCCAAGTCACCTGATACAAAGACTAGTGGTGCTCCATAATATCCAGCTATGGCGGCATTTATCGCTGTTTCTCCGACCTCCAGCCCATTAATAGTGATGTTATCTATAGTACGGCTGGAGATTGTGTGATCAAGTGTACCATATTTTGTTCCTTTCTTGGAGTGGTAACCTACAAAGAGAACAGCGTCGAAACCGGAACCTATCCCAGCCATCTGTGTTAAAGGCTTCGGTGCACCTCTAACCAATGTCGCTGCCTCGTGAAGATCCTCCGGCCTCAAGTTCCTCATACTGCCATGACCATCAGACACAATGATATTTGCTTCGCCCATAGCTAAAATTCCCTCAATAGCCGCGTTAACGTCGCCAGCCATTAAGATTCTGCCCTTTTCGTACTCCGCTGGATCTTGACCTACTTGACTCTCGTGAACAATGCCTGAAATTCCTTCCATATCAACCGATATGAATACATTAAGATCTGGTTTTTTAGACATCTTACATTCCTTGACCTTTAATTGTTTTACACCTAATATAGAACTTATCTAGACAAATAGTTGCGATAACCATGTTCCTAAGCGACCACTAACGCTCCAGCATGAAAGCCTTTTTTGTTACTGGTCTTTCTTTAACCTCATGAATGAGCATTTCAATCCTATCACCAACAGCTAGAACAGGGGTTCTCTCAAGTTCATCTAGGGCCCTCTGTAGCTTAAGATTTCTCTCCGCATATATGGTGAATAACTGCTCACCCTTTCTAACTCTGTCACCTATCTTTTTATGAAGTAGAATGCCAGCCCCCTTATCCTTAGGTGCGCCAGCAAGCCTCGCTATCTCGACTAGTGGAGTGTTGTCTATCCAGAGGAGGTACCCATCATTCTCTGAACGAACGATGAACTCTTGGTCGCCAACCTTTATGTCTTCAGGTTTAATCTTTGGATCTCCCCCTTGAACCTCTATGATTTCTCGAAGTTTCTCCTCAGCCTTTCCGGACCTCAAGAGCTCTAAAGCAATATTTTTTCCATCTTCTTTACCACTCATATTCAGTAATATGCCTGCTATGTCTGTTGCTTTATCGACAAGGTCAGGAGCATCCCCCTTGCCCATAATGACGGCTAAGGCTTCTCTTGCTTCTAAGGCAGGTCCAATCGTATGTCCAATCGGTTGCTCACCGTAGGTTACGGCACATTGTACAGTTATGTTGAGCCTTCTACCTAGTTCTATAAAATCCTTGGCTAAAAGATCGGCGTCTCCTATAGTCTTAACTTTTGTTCCCCTTCCACATGGAATATCTATAACCAGCAAGTTTGCACCCACTGCTTTCTTTTTACTCATCACTGAAGGTAAGAGAAGTGGGTCGATGGAAAGTGGATGTTCAATTCTAATGAAAATGTCATCCGCAGGTGCCAAATTCAGCGCCCCACCCCAGACTATACAGCCATTTGTTTTTTCGACAACCTCTCGCATTTCTTCGATACACAAGTTAACAGGCATAAGGACCTCTGCTCTGTCTGCGGTCCCAGCTGCGGATGTTATAGCCCTTGAGGAGGACTTAGGTATCACTAAACCAGAGGCGGCAATTATCGGAACCATAAGGAGTGATGTCTTATCTCCTGGCACCCCTCCAATAGAATGTTTGTCAACAATTAGCGGCTTATTGAGCATTAAGCTACTTCCGGTTTCAACCATTGCAAGGGATAGACTTGATGCTTCATCTAAGTCAAGTCCAAATGTTTGGAGCGATGTAACGAAAGAGGCTATCTCAATTTCATTAAGTCCTCCATTGACCACATCTTTTACTATTTCGAGGATCTCTTCATAGGTCAGTTTCCTTCCTCGTAACTTGTTCCTTATGAAGTGAACTGAAACTGGAAATGGGGCAACTTCAACATCGACCTCATCGTTTTCCTTCAAGTTTAAGCGATTTTTGACCTCCTCATTAACACCTACTATACCCTCTTCGGTGAGCTCGGTTGTTGTATTCACAATAGCAATTATCTCCCTTCCTTCATACCTTATTCTAACTCGGCCTAAGCTCGATACACCTAGGTTCTCTGCATCTTCTACACTTAGAATTACAACTGGACTCCAGCCCGCTTCCAAATATAGAAGCTTGGTTTTAAACTTCATTTTAGTAAACGACACCTCTTTTTACGGCATGACGTAATCTCAATAATAAGAGTATTCTATTGATACTTAAAGATGGCTTATCAACCCAAGTTTTAATCTCCTGTACACTCTTTATATTGCAAAAAATCAATTATCTATTCTATATTAAGAAGAATCATGATACTTCTGGTGCGTCCAGCAAATGGGGGACCTCAAAAAAATTGTCTTCGATGAATTCACATTCTTTGTGAACAAAAACGTCTATGAACCAGCTGAGGATACATTTCTGTTAGCCGAAAATCTACAAATCGAGGAGGAAGATGTTGTTCTAGATATAGGCACGGGCTGCGGAATATTCGCAATTATCTCTGCTAAAAAGGCTAGGCAAGTAGTCGCGACAGACATAAATTCTCATGCAGTTAATTGCGCAAAAAGAAATGCGAAAATAAATAATGTATCTAATAAAATTGAATTCATTATCGGGGACCTATTTCAGCCCATAAGAGAAGGAAAAGAATTCAGCTTAATAACCTTCAATGCGCCTTACTTGCCGGTGGACAACGGAGAAATAAAGGATTGGATAGACTATGCATGGGCTGGTGGACCTAGTGGAAGAGAGTTAATCGACTGCTTCATAGATAATGCCTCTTTACACTTGAAGGATGGGGGAAAAATCTTACTGGTACAGTCAACATTGTCGGACGTAGATAAGACGATGAAAAGATTAAGAGAAAAGGGATTCAACGCCAGTATTGTTGCAGAACACAAGGTTATGTTTGAGACAATTTACTTAATCATGGCGGTCAAGTAAAGTAGTTTTGAGCCGCATGTTGAAACTTGTTAAAGCTGTGCTTCATAGTTTTTACTAAGCCGACAAAACTTCTACAACTTTTAAATATTTGATTAAAAAAGAATACCTACTTAAAATTCGAGGGAACTTTAATGGGATCTGTTACTATTGGGAACATTACGGTCAAACCCGGAAGCAAGGCACATGGAGTTTTGGAGGTACCAAACGTTTATGCAGATGGCAGCGCTGTCGAAATCCCATTCATTGTAATCAACGGGCAAAAACCAGGCAAGACGCTACATCTCATGGTTGGTCAGCATGGTGAAGAAGGTATTCATCCACTGGAGGCAATTCGACGAGTATTTATACAACAAGATCCCAAGACGCTTTCAGGCACACTACAGTTTTGTCTGCCAAATCCCATTGGTTTCAGAAGACGCACTCATTTTCTAACATTCGATATGCGAGTATCTGGTTATGCCCAAACCATAAATATGAATAGAGTATGGCCTGGAAATCCTGATGGTTCTATACCTGAACGAATTGCCTATACCATCTGGAACCACATGATATTAAACAAAGCAGACTGTGTAATAGACTTCCACACAGGCGACGGCATCGCTGCAAATCCGAATTGGGTAGCCTATCATAAAGGTAAAGGTAAGACATTTGACGAAACAGAAAAACTAGCCAAAGTATTCGGTACACCCTACCTTGGACAAACAAGCACTGCCGAAACTGGATTTGTTGGAATAGAAGAAAAAATGGTGGAGGTACAGTGTATCCGTCATGGGATACCTTCGTTCGCTCCTGAGGGCGGAATTCTTGCACGAGAACGAGGTGAGCCACGCTATGGCTTCGATGAAATTAGCATAGACATCTGCGTCAAAGGCATAAATAACGTTATGAAAGCCTTAGGCATGATCGAAGGAAAACCCGAACTACCAAAGAAACAATATGTGTGGGGAGCCATTGGTGAACGTGTATGTGCAAAAAATGGTGGAGTCTTCAGCCCATCGGTAAAGCCCTGTGAAAGTGTAAAAAAGAATGATAAACTAGGGATAGTCTACAGTCCAAGGACCTTTGAAATATTAGAAACAATAGTTGCACCATTAGACGGAATAGTGTGGGGAATGACGGGAGATCCGATAGTGAATGCAGGTGAACAAATTCTGTCAGTACGGAAAATCATTGAAGTAGTTGAAAATTCCTAATTTTCCATTCATTTTTTAATGTTTTTTCCCCAGATGTTTAAAAACCTTCTCAATCCACACTATCGTAAAAACCGAAGACTAATCATCAGTGACAGCTATAGCACCATATTGAAAGTCGATGATGAATCGACCACCATCAAGCGTCCCATCATCTTTGATTACGATACCATTAGGTCTTCCAAATGGACCACCTTTCATGCCCTGAGGTTCTGTGATAATCAGTTTGTGCCCCATCTTCTTCAATTTCTTTGCAACTGAACGTGGTATACGCGAATCTAAGGTGATCTCCTCCGCGTACTTTGTGTTTGCTGTTTCTCTTCCGATCCGCGGCGCATCTATCGCCTGCTGAATGCTCATACCAAAATGTATAACATTAAAGAAGACCTGAAGTAGTGAAGCTACTGGGAAACCAGGTGACCCTATGGACATAAATGATTTTTCATTTCGCTTAATCAGAAGAGGACTCCCGTTCCAGTATCGAAACCTCCCTGGTTCGATGGACATTGATGTCCCAGGAACGGGGTTAAAGGTCTTCATATTATTATTGAGAATCACACCAGTTTTTGGTACGAGTACCTTGGATCCGAAAAGACTTCCAAGAGTAAAGGTGCAAGCGACCATGTTCCTTTCTTTATCAATGACGCTGAAACTTGTAGTCTCGTCTGGAACAATATTTGTGGATAACCCAATTTTGGATGCGTAGCTATTAGATTTTATTTTACTTACAAGTTCCTTCGCATAATCTTTTGAATATAATCGGCTTAACGGCATTAAATTAAAGTCCCCACATGCGGTATTTTCGATGTCCATAAAAGCGAGTTTAATTGCTTCAGCAATTAAATGAATATATTCTGGGGAATTATGCCCAAGATTCTTTAAATCAAAATTTTCTAAAATATTGAATACTTCAATGTTTACGGAGCCGGGTGGCTGTAGCACTTCGTATTCATGATAGAGGGTGGTGCTTGGTTTCATGAGTAGAGGCCGGTATCTGGATAAATCTTCATCGATTATTATACCTCCATTCTTTTCCATGTCACGAATAATGGCCTCAGCTACCTCGCCTTTGTAGAAGCCTTCGAAGCCAAAACGCGCAATTTTTCTCAGAGTGTCAGCTAAGTCAACTTGGATTATCTTAGTTAAAGGACCAAAACCAACGATATTTGCTCCTGGGGGCAAACCATCTTTCAAGAATATTGAACTTAAATTTGGGTATTTCTTGATGGTATTTAATTCGGAGAGTATTCGAAGCGACATACTCGGATCTGCAAAAAAGCCCTCCTCAGCATATTTGATTGCAGACTCGAGCGCTGTATTTAACTCAATTGTGCCAAACTTTTCCAGCGCTGTAGTGAAGCCTGCAACAGTTCCAGGTACTGCCACGGCTTTATGCCCGAATATATTAGCGTTATTTTTAACCGAAGACCAGTGAGCAGCACTTCCAAAACGCTCACGCATCTTGATATCCACTTCTTTTTCCGCAATTTCAAACATATTTGGTGTGGCCTTCACAGGAGCCTTCGTGCAAAACCAGATTACCGCTGACTCCCCGTTGGTCAAGTGTACCAACATGACACCTCCGCCTCCCAAACCACACATATAGGGTTCAACTACGCCTAGAGAAAAACCCGTCGCAACTGCGGCATCAACAGCATTTCCACCCGCTTTTAATACCTCAACACCTGCTCTAGCAGCCAGTGGATGAGCAGCTGTAACCATCCCAGACTTCATATTTTCAACCCCACCTTGTAAAGGCTGATATACTAATCGCTCCGAAAATAGGCTTTCAAGCAAATACATTTAAGCTTTACGCGAATCTCAACTCATGTAATTTTTAAAATTATTATCATTAGATCATCAGAGTAATAGAAATTTTTCCAGACGTATAAAAAAGCGCCTTGTTGAAAATAAAATGATTAAAAACATAACCTTTGATAAAAGTCCATCTGTCAGACGACAAAAGTTAACACCAAAATGAAAAAATTGCTGCTGCAAAAATTTTATAAATTCTTTGGAATACAGTTTTTCTTTAAACTTTGGGTGATAAATATGCCAAGTAAATTCGATACACGTTCGGTGGCACTCGTACTTGCGATAATAGTAGCGATTGCCGGTTGGGGAATGTACTTTTTTGCCCCGCAAGTAAAGGAAGTAATCGTCGAAAAACAAGTAGATATTCGATACGGCAGATCACTAACAGTTGCATGTAGAGATGATATTAGGACTTTTGATTATTTCATGATTACAGACTACTGGTCATCACTTATAGCCAGCCAAATTTATGAGCGATTATTCACGATAGATGATACATTAAGAATACAACCAGGATTAGTGGAGACTTGGGAACAACCGAACAACTTGACCTACATATTTCATCTAAGAAAAGGAGTAAAATTCCATAGTGGCGAGGAACTCACATCAGATAATATAAAGTTCATCTTTGACAATGGTAGTAACCAGTCGTTCGGCGCTGCAATTTACCGCAACCTCAAAATCATAAGCAAGACCGAAATTATAGATAAGTACACTGTGAAGGTGACCCTCAAAGAACCATATGCCCCATTCTTGACTGATCTCGCAACCAATGTATTCATTGGTTCTAAGCAAGAGTACGAAAAATGGGGCAAAGACTATGGTACTAAGCATCCATCTGGAACTGGTCCATTCAAGTTCGTAGAGTGGCAAAAAGATAGCCATGTTATACTCGCGAGAAACGACGAATATTGGGCAGGAAAAGCATTCCTAGAACGAGTAACTTTCAGAATTATCCCAGAAGCAGACGTTCGTTTAACAGAGCTACAGACTGGTGGAGTTGACGTAATCCAAGAGCTACGTGCTAGCGACATAAATATACTGAAGAACGACAATCGATTCAAACTTGACTCTGATGTTACACTCTCCCAGTTCTTTATGGCATTTAATTTTCGAACAAACTGGACAGGACCGTCCACAAATCTGAAGTTTAGGCAAGGCGTTGCCGCAGTTGCTGACTACGATTTAGCGGTAAAGACATTTCTCGGAGATGCTGGAATTAGATCCTACTCAAAGCTAGCACCAACATCTTGGGCATACGATCCTGAAATAAAGAATTACTATCCAGCGTATAATGAAACAAATGCTAAACAATTAATTGAACAAGCATATGCAGAATTGGGTTTACCAAAAGACTATACAATTATCATGCTGTGTAGGCAAGATCCAGATAGAGAACGAATTGCAACCTACCTACAAAGCCAGTTAATGAAAATAGGACTCAAAGTCAGCTTAACAGTATTACCAGGGGCTGCTTTAGGGGATAAACTTGCTGAAGGCAAATGGGATATTGCAATCTCTGGAGCGGGAGGCAATCCAGATCCATCAGTAATGTTCAGACTGCTAATGACAGAAAACATAGGTTACGGAAACGACGCGTTCTATAGTAACCCAGTGATGGACAAGCTCTTGGTTGAGGCGAGAAAAACTACGGACATGGCACAGCGTAAAGAGCTATATATCCAAGTACAGAGGCTAATGGCAACAGAACTCGTAGAATTACCATTGTTCCACAGAATTGGGTACTATGCTTATAATGCAAAAATTAATGGCTTCACAGTAAACTCCCTTGAACATCTAAGATTGCGTTACGTTGCAGGCCAATCAGAATGGAATGTCTGGATCTCGCCTTAATGACAAATATATCTCTTTTTTATCGTCCTATATTCTAAACATGGTGCAAAGTGAAGTGGACTGTAAAATCGAAACAAGTCTACAAAGATAGGGGAGTAACCATGCGGCGATATATAGCTATTCGATTACTCCACTCAGTTGTTACGATTTTTGGAGTCTCAGTGGTTGTATTCTTGTTATTGCACCTTATTCCAGGTGACCCAGTACAAATGATGCTAGGGGAGTACATAGACAAGGAAACGTATATGATGATATACAAGAAACTAGGGCTTGATCAGCCAATCCATATCCAATACTTCATGTTCTTGAGCAGAGTTTTGCATGGAGACCTAGGTGAATCGTACATCTCAGGCGCACGCGTACTTGAGATGATGATTGAGAGAATACCTGCTACACTTGAATTAGGCATCGCGGGCATGATCATTGCAATAGCTATAGCAGTCCCGGCAGGGATTATATCAGCAACTAAACAATACTCCATATTCGACTACTTCAGCATGACTGCATCATTAATCGGGGTCTCAATACCTAGCTTTTGGCAAGGCATAGCGTTGATGCTTTTATTTTCGCTGACTTTAGGCTGGCTTCCCTCCTCAGGAATTGGAACCCCTCCTGACATAAAACACTTGATACTTCCTGCCATTACCTTAGGGACAGGAATGGCGGCGAGCACCGCCCGACTAGTGAGGTCAAGCATGCTGGAAGTATTGTCACAAGACTATATAACCACTGCCAGAGCCAAAGGGCTACGGGAAATAGTGGTGATACACAAACACGCACTCAAAAATGCGTTGATTCCAGTGGTCACAAATTTAGGCAATCAAATTGGTCATTTAATTGGAGGTGCCGTAGTCGTTGAGACCGTATTTGCATGGCCTGGAGTTGGGAGGCTCGTTTACACTTCAATAACAAATCGAGATTTTCCAGTAATTCAAGGATGTATACTCCTTGTGGCTACGTCGGTCGTCTTCGTCAACTTACTTGTTGACATTTCGTATGCTTATCTTAATCCTAAAATACGTTACAGGAAAAGCAGGTGAAACAAGTGATGAAAGTTGAGAAATACAGTGAACTTGCTGAGGTATGGCGAAGGCTTACGCGAAGCAAAAGCGCTGTAGCCGGAATCATAATTGTTTCAATATTTGCTTTTTCGGCAGTTTTTGCGCCATGGATAGCACCAAAGGATCCGAATAAAATGGATCTGTTGAAAGGATTGGAAACACCAAACAACGAATATCTTTTGGGAAGGGACGAATATGGTAGAGATATTTTAAGCAGAATAATTTATGGAAGCAGAATTTCTCTATTTGTAGGCATCGTGGCGACAATAATAGGACTAAGCGGAGGCATAATTCTCGGTTCAATAGCCGCATTTGTAGGCGGAAATTTTGACCACATAATTATGAGAATCTTCGACATCATACTGGCATTCCCATCCATCTTGTTGGCGATAGGAATTATGGCGGCGTTAGGTCCAGGTCTTCTACAGATTGTGTTAGTTATAGGTGTCGTTGACATTCCGAGATTTGGAAGAATAGTAAGAGGATCAGTGTTATCAATAAAGGAAAATGATTACATTACTGCGGCGATAGTGTCTGGGGCTGGAGTCTCCCGAATAATCTTTGTCCATGTTTTACCAAACATTGTTGGACCAATTATAGTAATTGCAACGCTCAGCATAGCTGGCGCTATCCTTTCAGAATCGTCTCTAAGTTTTCTCGGACTAGGAGTAGAGCCCCCAACACCAACTTGGGGAGCTATGCTAAATTCTGGACGACAGTATATACGAATTGCACCACATCTAGGCATCTTTCCGGGGTTGGCAATAACGCTGACAGTATTAGGATTCAATCTGCTAGGTGATGGCTTGAGGGACGCATTAGACCCCCGATTACGGAAGTAAGGTGACTATAGGGGGAATTTGCAAATTGAATGAAAAAATGTTGAGAATATGTGACCTAAAAGTGCAGTTCTTCAGTTGGAGAGGCATAGTAAAAGCAGTGGATGGAGTGAATTTAGAAGTTGATAGAGGAAAAATAGTGGGGTTAGTGGGAGAAACGGGATGCGGTAAAAGTGCAACAGCCCTATCTATAGTGAAGCTGGTTCCTCCTCCGGGAAGAATAGTCCATGGTGAGATCTGGTTCGAAGGGGAGAACATAGTTAAGAAATGCGAGGCGGATATGAGAAAGATACGAGGAAGAAAGATATCAATGATATTTCAAGACCCAGCTTCTTCATTGAATCCTGTGTATACAGTTGGGGATCAAGTATCAGAAGTTATATTATTACATCAGAAAGCAAGTAAGTTAGAAAGCGAAGCTAAGACAGTGAAGATATTTGAGTCCGTGAGAATTCCTTCACCATCTACGGCGGTGAATTTCTATCCCCATCAGTTGAGCGGTGGAATGCGACAACGCATCATGATTTCTATGGCAATTGCTTGTAATCCCTCTCTAATTATTGCAGACGAGCCGACCTCAAACTTAGATGTCACTACGCAAGCACAAATTTTGGAGTTATTGAAATGCTTAAGAAAGGATTTCGACACCTCCATACTATTAATCACACATGACCTTGGAGTCGCAGCGTGGATATGTGACGAAGTTTATGTAATGTATGCTGGAAATATCGTTGAATCTGCAGATGTGAAAACAATCTATAAAAATCCGAAGCACCCCTACACCTCCGCATTACTTTGTGCGATTCCACATATTGGCAATAGAAAAACAAAACTAGCCACAATCGAAGGCGTAGTTCCCAGTTTAATTAGTCCGCCACCAGGTTGCAGGTTCCATCCTAGATGCCCACATGTTATGGAGATTTGTAAGACACAAGAACCTAGGGACATAGAATTGAACCGAGGACATAGAGTGAAGTGCTTTCTATACAATTAGGTGACAAATATGTCTGAAATAATAATGGAAGTTAGGGGACTGAAAAAATATTACCCAGTGGAAAAGGGAATATTTGGAAAAACGCTAGCAGAAGTTCACGCTGTCGACGGAATAGACTTCTACATTAAAAAAGGGGAAACCTTGGGTTTAGTAGGGGAAAGTGGATGTGGAAAAACCACAACCGGTAGACTGGTTTTACGACTTTGTGAGCCTACAGCTGGAGAAGTTTACTTTCTGGGTCGTAACATATTCAAGTTGAAGAAAAATGAGTTGCGAAAATTTAGACGGGAAACGCAATTAATATTTCAAGATCCTTATTCATCACTTAACCCGCGGCTGAATACGTATTCGATAATCAGTGAACCGATTAAAATTCATCACTTAGCAGGAGATACTGAAATTAAAAAAAGGGTTCTAACTCTACTAGAGAAAGTTGGCCTAAGCGCTGAACACGTGAACAGATACCCTCATGAATTCAGTGGAGGACAAAGACAAAGAATCGCAATTGCAAGAGCACTAGCCTCTAGTCCGAAGTTTATCGTCGCTGATGAGCCTGTGTCAGCATTAGATGTGTCAGTTAGGGCTTCAATACTCAATCTAATGCGAAGTTTACGAGAGGAATTTGGATTAACTTGTTTATTCATTTCACACGATTTAAGTGTAGTCAACTATATGAGCGACCGAGTTGCCGTAATGTATCTAGGCAAAATAGTAGAGTTAGCCAATGTAGAAGAATTATACCGAACACCCAAACATCCATATACACAGGCATTGCTTTCCTCTATTCCTGTTCCTGATCCAGAGTACAATTTGAAAAGAATCATCCTTGGAGGAGATGTGCCCGTACCAATTAACCCCCCATCAGGCTGTCGCTTTCATCCAAGATGTACTTATGCTGAACCAAAATGTCAAAAAATTGAGCCGGAATTCATTGATATCAAAAATGGACACTTTGTTGCTTGCCATTTGAATAATTGACATGGTCAACAGGCTATGGATGGTTTCAAATTTGATTAGTAGAGACAGTTTCCTCATCTGCATTGTAGAGTTCCTCATTTCACTAGGCTTCAGTGCTATCGACCCAATCATGCCAAGCTACCTCTTAACATTTGGAGTAACATATACAATCATGGGCCTAATCATTTCAGCTCTATCTTTTTCAAGAGTCTTCTTTAATATGATGGCAGGAACGTTAAGGGATGCTATAGGGAGCAGGAAGACTATACTTGCGGGCCTATTATTACGTGGGTTAGGTATTGTATTCTTCGCCTTAGCATCGGATATTTTTCAGCTAACGCTAACTAGACTTATCATGGGAGCAGGAGGAGCCTTATATGCCATATCTTCGCTAATTTTTGTCGCCTACTCCGCTCCAAAAGAGCAACGGGCCACGTATCTGAGTTATTATCATGCATCTTTGTACGCAGGTGAGATCATTGGACCAACATTCGGCGGAGTCATGATTACTATAATAGGCTTCAAAACAGCATTAGTTTTAGTTGGCGTTTTCTGTTTTACATCCATGATTATTGTCTTTACTTTACTGAACAACAATAAATTGGAGGGAAAGAAAAAAATCAATATTTCAAGTGAAAAACCAAAATTCTCTGGGGCACTATTAAATCTACAGTTCCTTGCAATCGGATTAATTTTACTTGCGCACCATCTCGTATCTTCGATGAGAACCACCATGATACCACTTTATGGAGAGAATTGGCTAAATCTTTCATACACAGAAGTGGGGCTAGTCATTAGTACAGTCAATATTACAACATTGCTGTTTATACTTCCCATTGGAAAGCTAGTTGATAGATGGGGTAGAAAGATATTCGTTATGATTGGGTTCGTATTGCAAAGTATGAGTGCACTTCTCTTCTCGCTGTCACGCAATCAATCTAGCATGTTTTTTGGATCAATGCTTCTAGGTTCTGGAGGAGGAATTCTAGAGACGGCGATGCAATTAGCTTCAATTGAATATGCTCGACCAGAAGATGCTGGGCGCGTTGTAGGTGCTTTACGGACTATTGGAGACTTTGGACTTTTTATAGGACCCCCAATTTTCGGCTTTCTTATCGACATTATGGGAGTATCCACACCTTTTTATCTCATCTCTGTGGTCTGCATTATAACAGCGATTATTGCATATATCATAGTATAAGGGCAAAAATAAGTTGGGCTTAACCGATTGCCCTAATTTAATCCCCAGATTGCCAAGCAAAATTATGTTCAGAAGGCTAAGGTTCATTTATGGTCGTCTGGAAGAAGAGATACTTCTTTGAATAATAAACAATATATATTAAGACGTTTCCATTACTTCAGCCCATTCGTAACAATGGCGTGAACCACCAAAGCAATGCCTAACGCATATTTTGTTTTTCAATATTATTCTTGAATTTTATACAGATTGATTATTTATTTTTCTCCAGTGAAGAGCCACAATTGAAAAAGTTTTCGCAAGAGGTAATGAAATTGTTAGACGACTCTTTTACCTAGTTCGCTGCATCGTCCATCCGTCTGGAGCAACTGCACAGAGTTGATGTATATGCGTCTTAATAGTATCTTATATCACCATCATGGCCTCCAGAACAACAATAGGCTCATGCAAACTGACTTAAAAATAACAGCAAAACTGAATGTAAACAGATTAGCAACTATAGGCGTATACGACTTAAGATAACCAAAAGATTGGCTAAAAAGCGAAACATATAAAATATCTTACTGTAGTGCCATAATTTCACGAATTTAAGAAGACAAATAACTGGTTATGTTGTCTTGTTATTACTCATATAACAAAAAAGAAGCTGGGGGGGAGTTGTTGTTACCTCCTAAGATGTCTTAACGCCCCATCCACATCGTTCAAGCCAAGTTTTGTTAGTTCTTCGGTGGTCGGTATTCCCCTCTCATCCCAGCCCATCTCAGCATAGAACTTTTTCCTCTCAGCCATAACATCCTCTCTCTTTGGAGCATTTCCCTTGAAGGGACCACTTGGAAGAGGCGTATACCATCTTGGTGGATTGTCATCGTCTTTAAGAGGATCCCAATATATATCCGGTCCTCCTAGTAACAGAGCAGCCCTTTGAATCTGAATAATTCGCCTACCATTGATGTTCATCCATTGTTCTAGGGACATGTCCCAGCCAGTGATTGCTTTAAGGAAAGACCATGCAGGGGCTACGACACCAAATCCTACGCTGATACTGCAGAAGACCATCGAATCACTGAGGGCAGCAAGAGCTTCTGATATAGGTGGTCTAGGGATCGAAGTGTGATCTCCACCCTGCACTGAAACAGCATAGCTCAGATAAGGAAAGTGCTTACCAGTTCTTATTCCATGGGCTCCGATCTCATTTCCCTTACACTGGATAGCATATTGCATACAGTCAACACCTTTCATCTCAGATATTTTCAAAGCAGCTCTATAGGTTCCTTCGGCTAATACGTTTCCAATTGCTTTTCTGTAAGTAATCAGCTTCGCTAATTCACTCATAGACTTGACATCGCCCCATTTTGGCTCAATTCCACCTAACTCCTCTTTTGTCAAGATTCCTCTCTGGAAAAGCTCAGCCGCAAAACCCATGGTATTCGCACTGTTTATTCCACTAAGGCCTAAATCATCAATAAGTGCCGACATACAAACAACTCCGTCAGAATCGAAAATGCCCAAGTTCGCACCACAATATGCCTGAAGTTCGTAGTCAGGGTCATCAGTTATGGCTCCCTTGCATGGCCCACTCCGAACAATTGACAATTTTAGGCAGGCTCTCATACAACCATAATCGCTCCAAAATCTTTTAATCCAGTTTCTAGTTTCGAAATTGACTACGCCTAATCTCTTATCATCATGCCATTCCTCCTGCCAGTTACGCACAGGCTCAGATGAAGCCTCGGCGCCCGTAGAGTATCCACCTGCACCGGTGCCCCACCAACCTCGTTGAATATCGGAGAATTGCGACTCCCTCATGCCTTTCATGAGTTTCGTTACTTCTTCTTGATCGGCTACCTCTGGTAATGGCCCGGTTCCTTTTACGACTATTGCTTTCAGTTTCTTGGAGCCCATTACTGCACCATAGCCTCCATATCCACAAGCATGCGTCCATTTCTGCATCACAGCGGCATTTCTGACCAAGTTCTCTCCTGCCGGACCAATGTATATTATACCTGGCTCTCTCCAAAGACCAAACTTAGGATAATTCTTCTGCAGTAGCTCCCTGACTTCTTTGTTTATTGCCAAGACAACTTGAGTACCGTTCATTCCCCATAGCTTCTTTGCATCAAGAATCTCAGCTTTACCATCATTTATTAGGATGTAAACTGGCGTTTCGGCGGAGCCTTTTACTAAGACACCGTCGAATCCAGCGCATCTCAGTTCTATAGGGAACTCTCCTGAGGAGGTGGAGCCGATGATTCCATTAGTAAGCGGTGATTTGCCTGACACGCAGACCCTTGCACCACCCAAGAAACCAGTCAAGGGACCAATTAAAGCTATGAAAATGTTTTCTGAACCTAGAGGATCTACCTTGCTCCATTTATTACCCAACCTGTCCCAGAGTATCTTTGTGGCTAACCCTCTACCGCCTATGTACTGCCGAAGTATTTCTTCGTCTAAGACGAAATCTGTTATCTTATTGTTTGACAAGTCTATTTCAACAATTTTTCCCGCATAACCATAGGTCATTTGACAAACTCTTCCCCCTTTTCACCGTATAGAAGAACCGCCAGATTTGCGGTTATCTCCTCAGGCCTCTTGGCGTAAAGGTCGTAGCTTTTCGCAGATGTCCGATTTCCCTTCATGAGACAGAAGTATCCAGCTTGTGTACATATCTTTGCGCATTCTGGGTCTCCACCACAGAGGTCGCAAATAACGATGTATTTCTTGCTTGGATGTAGATGAGGTATATTTCCAGGACACGCGTTTATGCATGTTCCACAAGCAGTGCATTTTTCCTTGTCGACGACGACCGCGCCTGTCTGCTCATTTATGGATAGAGCTTTAAATGGACATGAGTTAACGCATGGATAATTGCTGCATTGGGTACAGAGATGAGGTACCTCTATGCCTGGAACAAGCATAAAAACCCGAACTCTGGAGGCTTCTGGCCAGATTCGTCCTTCATGTTTTAGGGTGCATGCTATTTCGCATAGCCTGCAACCAGTGCACCTTGCATATTCGCGCATTATCCAAGGCTTTGGGCTTGACATAGATCTTTGACCCATAATAATTCACCTGAATTTTCTAACCTTAATTCAGCTACTCATAATTGTTCCGCATCTTATTTAATTAATCATCCTCCCAGTGCGAGAGGGGTAAGAATGATCTTGTCAAAAATAGGGTTAAAGGCGAAGACCTGCATCTTCTTTTCCGCAATCTCGCCGATGGCTATCCACCCTTTCTCCGTGTATTCTTTAAACGTCTTCTCTGCTTTATCAATCTCTTCAGCATTATCTTTATCCCAAGTAAAAATGATCTCCCCTTCGAAGACTTCACCAGCAATAACCGTCGGAAACTGCCCGATTATCCTTAATTCACCCATGCCCATCGCCTCCAAGAAATCAGGATGTAATAGCTAATTCTTATGGCTTTAAGTTTTTCCAGTTTTATTCCACTGCCTTTGGGGATATATAATATATTACACCAATTTGCACCTAGCAACACTGCGGAACTGGCTATACAACGGGCTAGGTCTAACTTTTGAAGCTGGCGCTGATTGCTACGTTCTAGCTTTATTGAAGATGTAAAAGTGCAAATACCATCTTTTGCCATATGGAGAGGGAAACGAATGAAATTTGGATAAGCTTAATGAAGAGCACAAATCGTATTTCTAGGAGCTTATAGGGCATTGAAGATAAGGGTAAGGCTTGTTTATAGGAGGGGCACTATTTATAAAAACCTATAGTGTCGATAACACTAGGCATCTAAATGTCTTAGCAGTACAGTAACTACATTTATTGGACTTTAGCCAATTACCAGAAGCTTCATATATGCACCACAGATGCAAGTATTTCGCCCCTTTTTGAATTATTCCACACCATATGCTCACCACATAAAATTGATCACAAATAGCCAGCTCAAGCTGGGTATTCCTCGAGATATGAAACTCAATTTATTATGTAGCAAAAAGCAACTAACTTTATCCTTCGCTTAAAACTCAGAAAAAAGGATACAAAAGAAAATGAAACATTTATAGTGTGGCTTACCATTTACTATTTCACTACAGAGACTAGACCACCATGAAAGATGAGAAAGGAAACGAACTCAACGAGGCAAAAAATACAGTGCCCAAACTGATGATCGATAAAAAATCGGATTTTAGATTTCACGCAGCCTATTTGGCCTATTCTCAAGCGTGGGACAAAGCTGACTCCCAAGAGATCAGGACAAAACTTAATGAACTCATACTATCTCTCTCGAGGGAGGAGATGGAGTATGAAAGTTTCTACGAAAGGAAGGGCCAATACATGAATGAGGGCCCCAGCTTCAAACGCTATGTCTATGCCAGAGATGTAATAAGAACTCAGAGAAAAGGGGAATGGAGAAGGAGAGAGAAGAAAGCAGGAAGAAATGCAAGGCATGAAGGGAGACGCTGAACACTCTAGAAGAACACTTCTTTTCTAACTCTTCATTCGTAACAGACCCATCTTATTGAGATATGGGCGCCTTTTTTAGGAACCTTGGGCGACTTTGGCAGTATAAAGTTGTGTAAACAAATGCTTCAGTCATCCTAAGGATAAACATACTGAACCAATTTAGTTACCCTGAGAATGGAATCATTTAAGAGTGACAACCGACAATCTATAATTAAATGTATTTTTGAGGTTTATATCGTGATTTCTAAAAAATCTAAGTCTAATATTACAGAGAAACGTGTGAATGACGTTCTCTCAAAGATTGAGTCTATGGATGAACTCACTAAACTGCACGAGAGACTACATGTCAACTCTATATGGAGCAAGAAGTTATATGATACAATCTCATTCAAAGAGGCAAAGGAGAGGACCGCAACAATGCTGTATTTAGAGGCTGAAAATAATCCTGAGTTCTTTTCACAGCTCTGCGATGAATATTCGATAAAATCACATAGGTAATCTGCACAAATTGAGGAGCAGAGTACAGCTTAATTTCATCAAAGGTCATGTTTAAAACAGCATCTTGATTGAGAGCTTCATGATTAAAATCATTCAGCATTTCTCCAAACTTATAGGTTTTAATAATTAAGTGAAGTCTTTGGGTGGGGGTTTATCCAAATTCGCATCTAATTAAGCGCAGAGCCTAGCGTATTAAAAACCTGAAAAAATTCCACCTCTTTCAGAAGGTTAAGCATGACCCAAAAGCCAGATGTGAACTTCGTTAAACGCCTACATCAAAGGCTTTGTGAACACCAAATTCAGATACGCCTAGAATTCCTCTAAACCTACATGACCGTGACAGCAGACCACAGGCGAACCAGACAGAAGACACACAAAGGAAGTTGATAACCGAGTTGGGGTGGCAAACACTCCCAAAAATTCGGATACGTATTCTCACCTAACAGCCCAGTGATAATTGAGGCTGTGGACGCCTACTTCAGTCTCTGGATTTTAACTTTACAAAAAGATATTGCCGCGTAAAAAGACGCTGTGATTTGTCAGTATTGTTTCTAAACGTTAATATTGCGAGCTTGTTTAGGCGTTTACCTTTTGGAGCTTATGGTGAAACAAGAACAAAAATAGAGAGGAGATGCTATCCTTTCGTTACAGCCAAAGGAACTAACCTAGCCACGAGCTTCGCTATGCCTACTTTATCGCTAACTTCAGCAACTCTGTCAATATCTTTGTACGCGCCACCCGCCTCCTCAACAACAGTAGCCATACTGGCACTTCTCACAAGTATTCCACTGCTCTCCATGTCTCTGATGATGTCGTTTGCGCGGAAGCGACGTTTTGCACCCTCGCGGCTCATTACTCTGCCAGCACCATGCGCGGTGGAACCGAAGGAAACTTCCATGGCTTCAGCTGTGCCAATCATGAGATACGAGGCGCTTTGCATACTGCCTGGAATGATTACGGGTTGACCGATGTTTTTGTAGTCCCGTGGAGTGTCTGGGTGGTTTGGCGGGTAGCTTCTTGTGGCTCCTTTGCGGTGCGTCCAGACTTTGGTTTGTTTGCTGTTGATGAGATGGGTTTCTTTTTTGGCGATGTTGTGTGCTACGTCGTAGATGAGGTGCATGTCTAATTTTTCGGGGTCTTGGTTGAGTATTTGTTGGAATGATTCACGTAGCCAATGGGTTATCATTTGTCTGTTGGTCCATGCGTAGTTGGCTGCTGCTGCCATTGCTTGATAATAGTCCTGTGCTTCGCGTGTGTTACCTGGTGCGCATGCGAGTTCTCTGTCTGGTAATTGTATGCGGTATTTCTGTGTGGCGTGTTCCATTATGCGTAGATAATCGCTGCAGACTTGGTGTCCGAGGCCGCGGCTACCTGTGTGTATCATAATTGTAATTTGGTTTGTTTGGATTATGCCTAATTGTTTTGCGATTTCTTGGTTGTAGATTTTGTCGACGCGCTGTATTTCGAGAAAGTGGTTTCCTGAGCCTAATGAGCCTAGTTGTGGGACTCCGCGGCTTTTGGCATTGCTGCTTACTTTATCGGGGTTGGCGTCTTGCATGTGCCCGTTTTCTTCGCAATGTTGGGCATCTTCGTGCCATCCGTAACCGTTTTTAATTGCCCAGTCTACGCCTTCGCTTAGCACTATGTCGAGTTGGCTTTGAGTAGGTCTGATGTGTCCTTTGCTTCCGAGGCCGCTGGGGATATTTTTGAATATTGCGTCTATAAGTTTGGATATGTGGGGCTTGGTGTCTTGGACGGTGAGGTTTGTTCTTAGGAGACGAACGCCACAATTGATGTCGTAACCTACGCCGCCAGGTGATATAACGCCGTTTTCATAGTCTGTGGCGGCTACTCCGCCTATGGGGAAACCATAGCCTTCGTGTCCGTCAGGTAGTACAATTGAGTGTTTGTATATGCCTGGTAGGCATGCGACGTTTGAAGCTTGCCATAGGGTTCGATCTGTTTTCATTTTTGTGATAAGCTCTTGGTCTGCGTAGATTGTCACTGGAACTTTCATTTTTGGGTCATAGTTTTGTGGGATTCGCCAGATGTATTGGTCAATTTGTTGTAATGGAATTTGTTCACTCATTTTTGAGATCCTCCTTCAAATAAGCGTAAGTGCTTTGAGGGAGTCTGTCGGTCCCTCTAATAAGTAAAAATCAATATATGTGAATTGTTTTGGCATGTTTAAACTTTTTGTTTGCAGTTTATATGTTGGCGGTGTTGCTAATGTGTTTTGAAGGTGAAGTACTTGAGGTCGGTGTATGCCAATTGAGGTGGAAGAGCTGGGGTATAAGGAATACACGATGTCATGACTTTTGTTTGAAAAATTAAATTTGAATGGCTAGACTGGTTTTGATAAAGAGTTATAGTCTGAGAACTATCTCTCCATTTATGAGGATTAAGGGTCGTGATTTTTAAGGATGGCTTAAGATTGGATTCTAGGTTTTGGATTAAAGCCATTAATATTGATAAAAGAAGTAAGAAATGGTTGGGAAATAATCAAAAATCCGAATTAAATAGCCAGATCCGATTCTTGTCGTAACATGCAACATAAAATAGGGAGAGGGAATATTTGAGTTCTACAATTTTATATGCGCATTAGACTACCTACGAGTTTGTTCGCTTTTACGTAGGAAATCTATAATTTTTTCTATATCTAAGTCTCCGTAGTTTGCGTATTCGATCGTTCCGTCCTTTGAGATGATGAAGCTCACTGGCATTTGTTGCTCATTTCCCTCGTAAGCTCCATGTTGAAAGCCTGCTGCGGCGATTCTTGGTCTTTTCGCACTAGCTTTCTCACGTTCTTCGGCTTCCCAGTTCCCTACGTTGTAAGCCTTGTATAGAGGATAAGGTTCCTTGGGATCCACTATTATTGGGAATGGAACAGCCTTTCCTTGTATGTATTCTTTTGCAGTGCCTTCTGTTGACTGATTGATGTATATGATTTTAGCATATTTTTGCAGCTCTGCAGCCTTTTCTAATAAGTCGTGAAAATCAAGCTGACAAAGACGACAACCGAAGTATCTCGAAAAAACAAGGAGGACCCTCTCCTTTCCTTTAAGAGATGACAATTTAACTGGACCAAAGTTAACTGAGTTGCTTTCGATATCTGGTGCTTTATCTCCTACCTTTAATTTTTCCATAGTTATACCCTTTCAAAGCATATACATTTTGCTATCTTATTAAAAATTCCAGAAAAGGGAAGAAGAAAGCGAGAAGATTTGGGTTGGAGTGAACTACCATCACCTGAAAGGGGCGACCTACTGCTTCCGCGGCCAAACTAGATCCCCACGGCGGAGGTCTTGGTCTCCACAGGCGTAAAATTGGACTAGCCCATGTCTAGCGACAAGAGATATGCAATGAAGAAATATAAGCATTCAACTTTACCCATTCTGAAGTCTGTGACATCTTGTCTAAAAAGTAAGTATCAATAGTGCCTAAACCTTATAGTTTAAGTTTGGTCAGAATATTCCAAATGTTTCTATAGTCGCTAGAGGGAATGGCATAACTGTTGTTCCTGAATACATTATGTTTGACAAAACTGTATTCCAAGTATTCTTGAAGAATTATTTTTTCTCTACAGCAGATACTATTTTGATGATATCTCTGTCTCTTAGAATGTAGTCTTTGGGCAGCCTTAGTCCTGTTCGTGCATCGATTGCATGGATCATTGTTTTCGCTAGGTCTGTGTGAATTTTTTTAGCCAGATCCCTCACAGTGGAGTTTTCTTGGGTGAGAATGACATCTGGAAGGATACGTCCTTTTTTGTCTGAGTAGTTGGTTATATCTTCGACGGGGTAGATGGCACTCATTCTAAGTAGTTTGAATATAGCGAGGTTTATGGCGTATTGCACGCCTGTCCGTGCCCATTTTGTGAACGTCATTTTTTGGACATAGTCTAGCGCATCCAGTTGTCTGGGGGTTAGTTTTGTTTTGTCAATAATGCGGAAGATTTCTTCGCCCGGGATATATTGGATGAGTTTTGCTTTTTCTGCTCTTCTGAGGGCAAGTTCGGATTCTGCGGAGCAGGGAACGATGAAGGTGTCTTTAAATGTGTCAGATAACCTTTTGATGTTGTCTTCAGCTGTTGGGAGGTCGGTTTTGTTTGCTACTATAAGTGTTGGTTTAGATATTTTTCGGATACTTTTTGCGAGGAGCTTTGTTTCCTCAATGGTCCAGTCTGTGAAGTCTTTGTTGATGCATGTTTTCTCGATGGCTTGAGCTATTTGATTGCGTTTGATTTTCATACCAGATAGGATTTTGTATAAAGCTAGGTCGAGGTGATGAGTGGAGGACAGTTTTTTTGTGATAGTTGCTTTGTTGTTTTCGATTATATTTGCAAGCCAAGTGGCGATTTCCTCTTCGACATCGTAGACGTCTTGGATAGGGTCTCCTGTGCCAGGTTTAGTTATTTCGCCCTTTTCATTTATGCTACCTGAAGCGTCAACCATATGTAGAAGAACATCGGTTCGCATTGCTATATTGAGAAAATGATTTCCTAGTCCTTTCCCAGCCCATGCATCTTTGATAAGCCCAGGTAAGTCAACTATAGTTATGGGGATGAAGCGCCAGCCATCTATACAAGCTGAGTTTCGCGGGGTATCCTTCACACCTAATTCCCGACAAACGCATAAGGTTGCTGCAAAGGCTGTTCCGACATTTTGTTGTTTTGTTGTGAATGGTCGAGTTGATATTTCAGCATTGAGAAGTGTCGCTGAATTGAAGAAGGTTGTTTTGCCTACGTTTGTTTTCCCGATTAAGCCAATCTTTATCAAATGAGGTTCAATATGAATTGGCATATCCCATTTTTTATTTGTTTTTGTCTAGAATTTAATTTCAAAAACTATAAATTATGACTCTAATTAAAGAATATTTTCAAGGTGTAGGTTAAAATTCGACATAAACACCTGAATCGATAGCAATAATGTATATTGGGTGATGCGCCTGTTGAAACCGATGGAACTTCAAATCGAAATTGCTAATGCTTTACGGTCAAGGAAAATTGTTGAACTTGATGGCTTAGGGCGTAGAAAAGGAGCAGTTCTTATAATTCTTTATCCTGAGGAAAATGATGTAAACGTGATTTTTATTCTGAGAAGCAAAAATGTTCCAAACCATAAGGGTGAAATTTCGTTTCCAGGTGGGGGAGCCAAAGAAGAGGATAAAGATCTAATGGATACGGCCCTCAGAGAGACGTATGAAGAAATTGGATTAAGGGTTTCTAGGGAGCAGGTACTAGGTAGAATAGATGATTATTCAACACAAGCAAGTCAATTCGTAGTAACACCCTATATTGCGTTTTTAAACTCGAAGCCCGAGGTTTGTCCAGATCATTATGAGGTGGATAACATATTGAATGTACCCTTGTCAAAGCTCTTGGCACCTAATGCCTTAGAGGAAGGGGCAATTATTTCAAGGTCTGGCGAGCTCAGGGTTCCCTTCTACAGACATGGCGAGTACAAGATATGGGGTGCAACTGAGAAAATGCTCAGCGGATTTCTTAAAATTATTCGAGGATTAAAATCGGTAAATGACCCTTGATTAATAACAGAATATGCATTTTACGCCGAATTGCTGACAAATCTTACTGACTCTTGCCTTTAGTCCTTCATAGTAAGCACTACTTTTTTCTGGAAAAATTTCATAATATTTAGGAACTAGTTCTGGATAATGCTTCTCAAGTAGGGCCATAATGGATTTCCATACTCCTTGGCGGAGATTCAGTCTATCGAAGTATACGTATTCTATCCTTATTTTTGCACATGTCTGAATCATGGAGCGCAGAGTTTCTTCTTCATCCGTAATGAATGGCAGAACAGGTCCTATGAAGACATAAGTGCGTACACCATTTTTATTTAATTCTTCTAGGGCAGATATTCTGTCTCCGACAGATGACGCATGTAGCTCATACCTTTTTCTGTCATTATCGTTTAATGTGGTAAGTGTACAACCTACGACACAGTCTTTGAACTGCTTGAACAGGTCTAGATCCCTTAATACAAGCGAGGATTTTGTCAACACTTCTAAGGGAAACTCGTGTTTAAGAGCCTGCTCTAGGCATTGTCTAGTTATTTCATAGGCCTTTTCTAATGGCTGATAAGGGTCTGTGGCAGTGCTAATACTTATGAGACCTTTCTTTGCCCTTTTTAACTCGTTCGCCAACACTGCTGCCGCATTAACTTTGACATCAACGAAATCTCCCCACTCCTCTTTCACATGACCATAAAAGCGCTTCATCCCTTGGACGTAGCAGTAGAGACACTTATGGGCACAACCTCTGTAGGGATTTATGGAGTAGTCTACTGAGGGAATACCGCATTTAGTCAGAATGGATTTACAGTAAATTTCCCTCACGACTACCATAAGTGCACGCTCTCGAGATATCGTAAAGATGGTAGATAATATATTTTCTGGGCAGTTCAGAGAAATGGTATCAGCAATCCGCCGCAGAACTTAGTTATGTAGTCTGAAGCAACTTTTTGCGCATTTAGAAGAAGTTGAAGAGAGATTCCAGGTACGCCACATGTCATTAACTGTATGTTTGCCGTTGATAACGTGACTTTAGTGTCTTCCGCATCTCTGTAGGGATAAATGGCGATTAATTTTTCGTCGTCTACAACGATAATCTCTCCTCCACGAAGAACCTTCGGTTTTTCCATTCCAACTCCAAGAAAGATTTCGCCAAATTTTGCGCGCCTCATGAGTAAGTTTCCTTTTATTTTGTCTTCATCAAAAGCAGCAAGAGATACCATTGTCTCTACGGAAGCGACATTATATGCGTCTACGAGAGTGTTTATACATGGAATAGAGCCCCCACCTAATATTCTTCGGATTAGTGCTTCAGCGGCTGGGCGAGTTTTTGTGGGGTCCATGTTTATCTTCCAAAAGAAGTCTCTATACGCCCTAAACACGGGCATATCTTTAAGAGAATCGATGATATAACATTTCCTTACCTTCTGTGTAACATTATCCTTGAGTTTCTCTAGACTTGAATCTGATTTCTTTACTTTTACGCCATGAATTTTACATAAGAGCGCAAGTAGGTCTGGGAATTCTTTTCTTAAGGACTCTTCAACATTAACTGCTATATGCATACTCAATTGGTCACTTCCATGGTTGTAAGGTCATAAATAAGCTCATACATAAAAATAGTATGAAGTTATAGAATTATTTGGTGAAGTTTGATGAATGTATTTACGCCCCTTGACCTTGCAATAATAGATGAAAACTCAGAATATTTGGGCGTGCCAAGACTTCTTTTGATGGAAAATGCCGGGAGAGTTGTAGCTGATGTAGTAAAGGAAAATCTTCGAAAAATCCAGGGGAAAAAGATTGTGGTTTTTGCTGGACTTGGCAATAACGGAGGGGACGGATTTGTTTCTGCAAGACACTTAGCTGGAGAAGGAATGGAAGTTTTAGTTATTTTGGTGGGAAAGGAAGAGAACATAGAAACTGACGAGGCTAAAACAAACTGGCATGTATTGAAGAACATGAGACGTCATGTGAAACTAGTTGAAGTGAGAAGCGCCGAGGAAATTAGAGACCATGAAGAAGAGGTTTTAGACGCTGACGCTGTTGTGGATGCAATTTTTGGGACTGGGATTAAAGGGAAATTAAGAGAACCCTACCTATCGGCTATAGACTTAATTAACAGATGCAAAGGTTTGAAGGTAGCTATTGATGTACCTTCAGGTTTGGATCCAGCAACTGGAAACGTTCATGAGGATGCGGTGAAGGCGGATTTAACTGTTACACTACATGGGCTAAAAACCGGATTCAAGGGCAAGAGGACATACACTGGCAAAGTCATTGTAGCAACAATAGGAATTCCTCCAGAAGCATATGAATTTGTTGGACCTGGAGATGTTAGGCATTTTTTGAAGCATCGAGACGCTTACTCCAAAAAGGGAGACTTTGGCCGCATACTTATTGTTGGCGGAGGTAAAGACTATTCCGGAGCACCAGCATTAGTCGCTTTAGCAGCGTTGAGATGTGGAGCAGATTTAGCAGTGGTCGCTGCCCCTAAAAGTGTTGCCGCTGTAATCAGATCCTTTTCACCTAACATAATCGTGAAGAAACTGAATTACGATATTTTAACTTCAAAGGATCTTCCTGATTTATTGCCTCTTGTTGATCATTGTACAAGTATTGTTGCGGGTCCTGGGTTAGGGTTAGATGAGGAGACTATAAACGGCGTTGTGCAATTTATGGAAGATGCGGCCAAAAAGAAGCCTATAGTTGTGGATGCAGATGCATTAAAGGCGCTTTCCAAAATGCCTGAACGCTTGGCTGGCGCTAAAGCGGTTTTCACCCCCCATGCAGGAGAGTTCAGCATTCTGATGGGATACGAAATGGCTCCACCACAAGCGTTGAATAATAGAATTACTCAGGTTCAAGACGCTGCTAAGAAAGCTGGTGTTACGATCCTATTGAAGGGGCCTGAAGACATTATTTCCGATGGAGAGAGATGGAAGATTAACACTACTCATAATCCAGGAATGACTGTAGGTGGAACTGGGGATGTTCTTTCAGGTGTTGTAGCAACTTTTTTGAGCTGGGGTGTTGAGCCCTTTAGGTCAGCATGTGCTGGAGCATTTGTAAATGGTTTGGCTGGTAACTTAGCTGTAAAAGAAAGAGGCTACCATATTATAGCCACGGATGTCATCGAAGAAATTCCTAATGCATTAAGGAGATTTGAAAAAGTTAATCTTGGAACATACCATTTGAAGTGATACCTAGCGTAAGCCATTTGTTAATGTTAGGTGATATAGAGAGTGGCCAATGTCTAAAACGTATTCCTACAGCCCAAGGAGCTTCTTGGCGTTTTTCTCCAAGATCTTCTCTTTGTCTTCCTCAGAAATCTCTAGGTCTCTTATTCTCTTTACGGCCATTTCTAAGTCACTGATTCCCATAGGAAAGTCACTGCCGAGAACAATTTTATCAGGACCAAGGATAGAATAACCGCACATGAACACATTCTTATTGTAACAAATGGAATCGACCCAGACTCGCTTTATGTACTCTGACGGGGGATTCTTAATCAATGATCTGCATTCTGGATATCTATTATAACCTGTGTCAATTCTGCCTATTAGATAAGGCAGCACACCCCCCAAATGAGATGCCACAACCTTCAGCGATGGATATTTGTCGAACACACCACTGTAGATTAGTCTTAGGACTGCAAGGCTTGTATCCAAGGTGAATCCTAGCATCGGAACTAACCGATAGTCTTCCAGACCTCTCATGTCTATTGGGGTCGTTGGGTGAATGAAGAGAGGGACACCCAGTTTTGATGCTTCCTCATATATTGGCCAAAACTCTTTGAGATCCAGCGGCTTACCATTGATGTTGGAGAAAATCATTGCCCCTCTTAACCCAAGTTCTTTAACCGCCCTTTTTAGTTCGTCCACTGCCTCTATAGGTTCCTGTAACGGAAGTGTAGCCAATGCAGTAAACCTATCATGATTCTTTTCGACTATGTCTGAAAAAATGTCGTTAGCAACTCTGGCAAGGTGAATTCCTCTTTTAGACTCCTCTCTTTCAACTCCAGGCGTTGTGAGTGTCAGAACCTGTATATCTATATCGTATTTATCCATCGCCTCTAGTCGCTTCTTTATATCTACGTGGGGTCCAACGACGATGTTATAGTCTCCGCTGTAGTAGATGAGGGTTCTTCCCTGCGAGTCTATTCTTACTTCAGCATACCCTTTTTCCTTTTTCAATTCCTTGATGTAAGCTTCTGGGAAGAAATGGTTATGGAAATCGATGTTCAAATTCTAACCACCTTAATAGGAATAAAATCGCTACTGTGGATATAAAAAATTTAGCATCCAAATGCATAATTTTTTAAGAGTAATAATAACCTTTTAGAAATGTATTAGATAAGTGTACATCAATTGCTAGAGAAATTATTATTTTGAATATTACAATTTTATTTAACCGCTGTGAGAAAAATGCGTATAACAAAAGATGTTTTTCAGATAGTTCTTCTACATCCGTATCTCCAAGGTAATGTTAACGCTTACTTAATCACAGGAGGAGATCTGTGTCTTATTGATACGGGCTTCGGAGACCCAGCTTCCATTTCTGCAATTGCCAATGCCTTCAGTTGGGCAAATGTAAAATTGCAAGATTTGAGGCTTATAGTGAATACTCATGCCCACATAGATCATATATGTGGAGCGCCGAAACTGAGACTGTTCTCAAACGCAAAAATCGCCATGCATAAGTTGGAGTACGCCAGAATCAAAGAGCTGCAGTTTGAAAGAAACTTGAAACAAATGAAAGTTGATGTTTTTCTAGAGGACGGAGATATCATAGACCTTAAGACGCTGGAACTTAAAGTAATACATACGCCTGGACATACTAATGGGCACATTTGTCTCTACCATGAAGAAAGTGGGATACTGTTTTCTGGTGACCACATAATATCTGGAACACCCACTGGAACTGTTTATGTGGGTCCACCAGATGGAGATGTCGCTCAATATTTGATATCACTAAAGAAAATCCTAAGGCTCGATTTAAAGATGATTTTACCAGGACATGGCCAGATCATTTATGATCCCCATGAAAAAATAAATAACATCATTAGACATCACTTGGAGCGAGAGAAACAGATAATTTCTATTTTGGAATCAGGTGAGAAGACCGCCGAGCAGATCGCTATAACCATCTATAATAGGGCGGATTCTATCACCGTTGGTGCAGTTGTCGGCAGATTAAAAAAACTTATAGCCGATGGTGCTGTTGAAATTGTCCAAAAAGAACACGTAGATTTTTATAAAATAAAAAAATGACAGTTTTCTGATTAATTTAAGGATTTGTGATGCTAACTGGTCAGTTCAATTAACGGGGATATGTATAAAAAGAATTTAAACTGTGAAATATCCACTAATATGTTCTGTCAAAAATGGGGGTAGTTATGGACACAAAGAGATGGCTCACATGATTAATGCAAGAATAAATAAAGTCATTAAGAGAGATGGCCGGGTTGTAGATTTTGATAAGAATAAAATAACAGAAGCTATTTGGAAGGCCATGCTTTCTGTTGGTGAAAAACGAAGAGAGATAGCTGAGAAACTGGCAGAAGAAGTTGTCAAAAGTTTAGGAGAACAATTTAAAGATGAACAGATACCGCATGTGGAACAGATTCAAGATATTGTTGAAAAGACCCTTGTACAGGCAGGGCTTTATGAAGTGGCTAAGTCATACATATTGTATAGGCAGCAGAGGGCTGAAATTAGAGAGATAAAGAAGCTTTTAGGCGTTACAGATGATTTGAAGCTTTCACTTAATGCGGTTACAGTTTTAGAGAGAAGATATCTACTGAAAAATGAGCAGGGTGAAGTTATAGAAACCCCAAAACAAGCGCTACAAAGGGTCGCAAGATACATTGGATTAGTGGATATCTTCTATTGCGAGGAAGTATACGATAAAAACGGAAAACAAAAACCAGCAACAGTGGAAGAGGAAGTAAAGTATCTGCCTGAAAAGGCCAATTTAAATCGATACGAATTGAGCATGATGAAGCGACTTTATAATAGGTTAGGTAAAGAAGGAAAGATGAAAACTTCATTTGTAGATTTATTGAAGATGCTTAACGAGAGATGGGAGAAAATTTTTGAGGAAAGCATAGATGTTTTCTTTAAATTAATGGCTAACAGATATTTTTTACCCAATTCTCCGACGCTCATGAACGCTGGTACATCTTTAGGTCAACTTTCAGCTTGCTTCGTTCTTCCAGTCCAAGACTCTATAAAGAGCATATTCGACGCCATTAAATACACGGCAATAATTCACAAATCAGGCGGCGGAACTGGTTTTTCTTTCTCAAGATTAAGACCAAAAGGAGATATTGTAAGGAGCACGAAGGAAGTAGCCTCAGGTCCGGTAAGCTTCATGCGCGTATTTGACACCGCAACTGATGTCATAAAACAAGGAGGAAAAAGAAGAGGCGCTAACATGGGCATCCTCAGTGTTGAACACCCAGATATATTGGAGTTCATATACTCTAAATCCGAAGAAGGGGCTCTCACAAACTTCAACATCTCCGTTTCAGTGCCCGATAGCTTCATGGAAGCCGTGAAAAACGGAAAAGGATATGAACTCTTGAATCCAAGAGATGGAAGACCTGTTATGAAGATGAACGCTAGATACATCTTTGATATGATAGCTTATAATGCGTGGAGAAGTGGAGATCCTGGAGTTATCTTCATGGACAGAATTAACAAACACAACCCGACACCACACCTCGGAAAAATTGAGAGTACAAATCCATGCGGTGAACAGCCATTGCTTCCATACGAATCATGTAACTTAGGGTCGATTAACCTGTCCTTAATGACTAAAAAAACGGAGAAAGGGTCGTATGAGGTCGATTGGAAAAAGTTAAGAGAGGTTGTAAAGATAGCTACTCGTTTTCTCGATAATGTGATAGATGCCAATTCATTCCCATTGCCTCAGATAGAGAGCATGACGTTAAGAACGAGAAAGATCGGTTTGGGGGTAATGGGGTGGGCTGAACTACTATTTAAACTCGAGATCCCATATGACTCAGATGAAGCGTTAGATTTGGCTAGAAAAATCATGGAATACATAAATTACCACAGTAAAATCGCTTCTGTGGAGTTAGCCAGAGAAAGAGGTGCCCCCCAAGCATTCAGAGGCTCCATTTATAACTCGAAAAATGCGAAGTTGCCCTTCGAATCTGATGACGAAGTTAAACATTACACACTCGACTGGAGTAATGTGAGAAAGAAGATTAAAACCAATGGAATAAGAAATATGACCACAACTACGATAGCCCCTACGGGTACAATAAGCATAATTGCAGGCACATCCAGTGGTATAGAACCCCTTTTTGCCTTGTCATTTATGAGAAACGTTATGGGAAAAACAAGGCTATTCGAAATCGACCAAGTATTCGAGGAAAAGATTAGAGAGTATGGACTCTATAGCGAAGAACTAGTGAGAAAAATAGCTCAAGTTGGTACTTTGAAGAATATACCTGAAATACCTAAAAAACTTCGCAGAGTCTTTGTAACTGCTCTTGAAATTGATCCAGAATGGCATGTGAAAATGCAAGCCGCTTTCCAAGAGTTTACAGACAATGCCACATCAAAGACTGTAAATCTGAATTACGATGCAACTCCAGAAGATGTCAGAAAAATCTACTTACTTGCCTATGATTTAAAGTGCAAAGGTATAACGATTTATAGATACGGAAGCAAAGGAGAGCAAGTGCTTTACATAGGTAAGCAAATTCAGGATCAGACTAAGGCTCAAAGCCGTAGGAAGGAAGAGTCAATCGAGATTGAGTCTAGTATAACAGAGGGGTGCCCGAGAGACTCATGCAAACTTTAGTACAGAGTTGAAGAATTATGGAAACCATATTTTTGTATACAGGTCATGGTGCTGGGAAGACTAAATGCTCCCGGATTAGCCCCAGATGTGTTGGTCAATACCTAAGGTTATAATGATTTAGTTCACGAATGGAAGAAGAGACCTAGGGGAATATACGATAAAGGATAAAGTTGCCCCAGAGTGCGGGATTTATCAATTTGGTTCGGTGGAGTATGTTAGCTTAACTAATCCAAGCGCTGAAGAAAAAAGATGCCAAAATGAGGCGAGTTCGCAAAGGAAGATTAAAGAAAAAATTTCACCTTCTAATCCTAGACGAAATAAACCTAGCTTATCTAGCCAAGAGGCACCGATGGGCCGATAATTTCCAGTAGAATAGTAGGATAAATTCCCAGTATGACCACTAAAGCCACTAATGTCATTATTGGAGCGAGCATATATATTGATCCTTCTTTAGCATCTTTAAGGTGCTTCGGAGGCTCCCCAAAGAATATCCTACGTATCGTCCATAGTCCATAACTGGACGTGAAAATTGCACTCACTATCGCAGCTACGGTCACGATCAAACGTGGCATATCAAGAGTGGAGCTGAGACTTGTGTACATCGAACCTGAGAATATGTAGAATTCTCCCCAGAATCCAAGTAACGGCGGAATACCCGCCAATCCGAGGAAGCTAAGTAGGGCTGAAACAGCTGTATAGGGCATAAGTCCCGCTAAACCACCAAGATCCTTTATCGTTCTCGTCTTATAATTGTGTATGAACATTCCTGCAATCATGAAGAGGCTGGCTTTGCACAGACCATGATTAATATAGTGAAGTATGGAACCAGTTAGCCCCAAGAATGATATAGAGGCTATTCCAAAAAGGAGATAACCCATCTGGCTTATGCTAGAGTATGCGAGAAGACGTTTAATGTCGCTTTGAGCTAATGCCAAGACTCCGCCGTAAACTATAGTTATGACACCTAATATTGAGAGAGTTAGCATGAATGTATGATGTGAAAGAATGCTTGGAAAAGCTGTGTATATCACTCGAATGGCAGCATACCCACCGATCCCGATCATAGCTGGGGAAAGTAAGGCGCTTATAGGCGTCGGTGCTTCAGCATGTGCGTCAGGTAACCATGTATGCAAGGGGAATATTGCCATCTTCACAAAGAATCCAAGCAAGATTGCTGAAACAATCGGCAAAAGTAGTTGACCTGGAAGCTTAGCAGCATTAGAAGCCATAGCTAGCATGTCGAAGGTCCCAGTATTAATACGTGCTAAGATAATACCTGCCAAAAGTGAAAGCGCACCAGCTTCTGTGAACATGAAATATTTGAATGCAATTCTTTCCTTAGCTCCAGTACCCCAAACCCCAATCATTGCCCAAGATGGAAGTAACATAAGTTCAAAGAACACAAAGAACGCCACAAAATTTGTTGTCAATACAGCTCCAAGCATACTACCTGAATATAGCAGATATAACGCAAAATATGCTCCTAAGTTTTCTTCATGCTCCATATAGGCCATGGAGTAAATAGTGATCAGCCACGATAAGAGGGCAATGGTAACCGCGACGAGTATGTTTATTCCGTCCGCTAAAAGTACAAAATCACCTATTGCTGGAACCCAGTTATAAGAAGCAACTAGAGTTCCGTTTATTTTTCCGCTGAAGAAACCGTAAGTTACCGCAACCAAATTAATAAACGAGTATAGCAATGTCCCACTTGCTATCCATCCGGCATTTTTTCTAAACGTTTCTGATTTCCCAGCTGCTAAACATAGTGGAGAAAAGGCCATAGGGATTATTATCGATTGTAGTAACATGTGGTTGTAATCTATCATAATATTACTCCTCCAGATTTAACAATTATCCACATAAACAATAATAAAATAATTGCGGTGCCTAATACTATTCCAACAACGTTATATGTTAATACACCTGTGTGTGTCCTTCTGAATGCGTTACTGAATTTACTGATAACAGAAGCTAAGACGTAGTTGAATTTATCTATTATACCGAGCTCAAGACTTTTCAGAAGCCAAGAGCTACCGGTTATTATTGGATTCACAACAAGCGTGTAATATGTGCGATTAAGGTAGTATCTATTGAAGATTAAAGTCTGTATGGCCTTTAGAGTGCTATTTCTCCCAATAATTTTGGTGGGATCTTTTGACTTTTTGATGTAAAGTAAGTATGATGGCATACTCCCTAGAAGCAACATAGCTACTGAAGCCACAATAGTCAATAATTCAGCTGATTCTTTGGATACCTCAGTTGTGACGACATGAGACGAGTGAAGCATCTCGCCAAGATATCCATGAAATAGGTGTTCGAGCCAGTCTTTGGCAAAGAAGCCTACAACACCAAGTGCTATGGTTGCTCCTGTGAGAATCGCGAATGGAAGTAGCATGGTAAGCGACGGGTCATGAACATGATGGCCATGATGCTCGAGTTTCGTTAAATGTTCGCTTTTTTCACCAAGGAAAGTTATACCAATCATTCTCAGTGAGTAGAAAGAAGTTATGGCAGCGGTAATTAGTCCAAGAATGAAGAGGGATAGCTGCCCTGCGATGAGCGCACCCTCAAGAATCATATCCTTGCTCCAAAATCCGCTGAAGATTACAGGCGCACCCATGAGCGATAATGATGCCAAAGTCATGAACATAAAGGTTTTAGGCAAATGCCTTTTTATGCCACCCATGTGATACATAAATCTGGACTCGCATGCATGTATCACGGCGCCAGCTTGAAGAAATAGTGATGCCTTGAACAATGCGTGACTCATTAGGTGGAAAATTGCACCAGTGTATGCTATGATCATGATCTCAATGTTTGGAGTAGTTCCTGCTATTCCTAGAGACATCATCATATATCCTAGTTGACTGAGCGTTGAGTATGCTAGAACCTTCTTTAGTTCGGTTGCTGTAGTTGCTTGGCTTCCAGCCACAAAAGCAGTAATGGCACCTACCCAAGCAGTTACATAAAAGAAAGAAACAAGCCCAGTTATTCCTTCACTCCAAAGTGCTAAGTAGAATATGGGAAATACTCTTCCAACTAAATAAACACCTGCTTTAACCATTGTTGCAGCATGAATAAGTGCACTCACAGGTGTTGGACCTGTCATGGCATCTGGAAGCCATTCGGTTAGAGGAAGTTGCGCTGATTTCCCTACAGGCCCGCCCAACAACAAAAGAGCGGCAGGAATCAACGCCCATGCGGGGACATGATTTATGGCCCCATTTTGTAGCTCAATAAAATTGAGTGTACCAGAGAACACGAGTATTATGAAGGCACCAATTAAAAGGAATATATCTCCAAGACGAGTAACCGTGAACGCTTTTAGGCCACTATGTGATGGAGGATAAGCTTCACTTCCTTCGCCGACCCAGCATTTCAACCAATCTTCTTTAGAATCTTTGTACCAAAATCCTATTAAGCCATAACTGCACAGACCTACTCCTTCCCATCCGAAGAGCAATTGAACGAGATTGTCAGACATCACAAGGAGAAGCATATTACCTATGAAGAGATTCATGAAGAACCAGTAGCGAGTGAGACTTGGGTCTCCATGCATGTATCCAATAGAGTAAACCATGATTAAGAAAGCAATTATTGCTACGACATTTGCCATTATGATACTAAGAGGATCGATTATTGTACCTACTTTTATGTTGCCTAATATAGGCGCGCCAGGAAGGAGAATCCATGAGAACTGATTATGAATAACTTCGCCAGCGAATAAGTATGGAACCATAAGAAAAGTCATTACAACAGCGGAGAATGAAAACAGTACTGCCCCATAATCACGGATCTTTGAACTAATTTTGGCTAGAATAGGGGTGACAAGTGCTCCAACCATGGGGAGGAGCCAACATAGCCAGGATGGCCATACCCATTCGCTAATAATATTTTCCATGCTCATTTTACACTCCCAATAATGCTTTTGCAGCATCTTCAGCCAAGCTAATTGCGTATCTTGGCCATAATCCAATGATGATGCATGCAAGTGCGAGAACGATAACAGAAATTACCATTGATGCCGAAGATCGGAAATTTTCAGCACCCACATGCTTCATTTTTTTGAACATGATTCTTTGCGCTAACCATAGATAATAGGAGGCGGCGAAGACGCTGTTTAAGACGAGAATAACTCCTGCAGCAACCATAAATGAGTCCGAAGGCAATCCAAAGCTAGCAAAAATAATGAATAACTTACTCCAGAAACCATTTAGAGGTGGAACTCCTGCTAAAGCGAATAAGCCTATCAACAATGACATACCCGCCCATGGCATTTTTCTTCCGACACCCTCGAGACGCGTTATATCTCTCGTATTTAGTTCATGTACGAAACAACCAGCGCTAAGGAAGAGCAGTCCCTTTCCTATGGCGTGGTTTAGTATGTGGAACAACGCTGCCATAATGGCTGAAGCTGCAAGATAAAGTGAGGTGGCTGCAGGATAGTGATTTAGGATGTATGCACCGAATCCAAAACTGACAACTATGAAGCCTATATTTACTATGCTTGAATAAGCAAGAAGCCTCTTTATATCACTTTGCAACAATGCCATTACATTTGCGACAGACGCTGTTACAAGTCCAGATATTATAAGTATTGTGCCATAGTCAAATGAAGCTGGGTTAAATATTGTAAATAAGCTCCTTATCATGGCGTAAACACCTACTTTAATGACTGCACCAGACAACATTGCACTAATTGAACTAGGAGCCGCAGGATGCGCGTCTGGAAGCCACGAATGAAGTGGGACGATCGATGCAGTTACACCGAAGCCAATAATGAGCATCCCAATAGTGAAGTAGATCGTGGTTAGGTTGACACTTAAAATGTTGGTTGATGAACCAATACTGGGTGTAAGAAGAGTAATTGAATTACTAGATAGGTAACCCCTGTTCATTATAGCAGCCATTTCTCTGAAGTTTACTGTCCCAGTGATAGAATAAAGCAGTGAAATGCTAAACAATACCAGCAGAGCCCCCACTGTACTCATCACTAGGTACTTGAACCCAGCTTCAACAGGCTCCCAGTCTTGCTTTCTAAAGGACACCAAGGAATAGGATGATATGCACATTAATTCCCAAAAGACATACAAATTAAATAAGTCTCCAGAGAACACCACACCTATCATCCCAGCAACAAGGATTAGCAGTAGAACATAATATTCGTCTAATCCTGTGTCCAGTTCCATATATTTATATGAGTAAACAGCTATGGATAAACCCAATCCACAGAATATAAAGGCCATATAGACACTCAGTTTGTCAACATATAGTTGCACTCCTCCGAGTGCTTGACTGAAGACTCCAAAGGTAAAGTCTCGGGCACCAGCAGTCGAAACTTCTGTATGTAATTGATAAGTGAAGAAGAATGCGAGAGTGAATGCACCAATAACAATAATTTCTCTCAATTTCTTTATACCTAAGCGTCTACTAATCATGCCTATGATTGGCACTACTAAGGTAGCCGCAAGCAAGGTAAATAATGGTTGAACAACGATCGGAATCATATTTAGCCCCTCAGTTTACTTATCTTCTCCAAGTCAAGGCTCTGATAGTGTCTGTACACATTAATGGCTATTGATAGTGCAACAGCGGCAACTGTTGCTCCCAACACAATAGACGTAACCACGATTGACTGTGCTAAGGAGTCGACTAATCCCGAATGTGAACCAAAAACTAGAAAGTTTAGGTTTATGGCAGAAGTAATTATCTCAATCCCTATTATGGTTTTGATTAAGTTCTTTTTTACAGCTAAACAATATATCCCAATAAGCAACATTGCGACTACTGTAATTACATAAAATTCAATCACTATGTTTCTCCTCCTCTTCATCTGATTGTTTTGTAGCAGTCTTTGAAGATTTTAAGGTTTTTTCGACGCGAAATAATGCAGCCACAGCCGCGGCTCCAGCTAATATTATGAATGCTTGAATGAGAATATCCAGCCCTCTATACGACCATAAATATTCCTCTATGGGAGGTCTTGATGGAGGTACGGTCGGGATTAGCGAGTGAAGGGTGGAGAACGAGAAGAAAGCTATTATTGCTAAAGAAAGAAGGGCAATGATTAGAGAGAAGACATTTATTTTAAGTTTTGCTGTACTTCCTCCAATGGTATGAAGCGCAGCGAGGAAAAGAACTGTCACAGCTCCAGCGTAGATGACAAGTTGAAAAACAGCCACTAGTGGGGCCCCTACTAGATAAAAAACAGTTGCCAACGATACTTCTGTTAGGCAAAAGGCCATTGATGCTTTAAACAGATCTTCGATTTCCACTGTTAGAAATGAGAGTACTATGGTCAATATTGCGAATAGTATGTGAAATATTTCATATGACATAGTTCATTCACCTATTTTACAACTTGGGTTTCTTTATCCAAAGCTACCATCACATATTCCTGTGTCAATTTTATACATTTTACTGGGCATATTTCTTCGCATGTGCCACAGAAGATACATTGATCCATACGGAACATGGGTTTTTTACCCTTTTCATCCTGGTCTTCTTTAATAGCTCCTGAAGGACAATTCCTCATGCAGAGAAAACAGCGAATACACTTGATTTTATCATATGCTATTTTGCCTCTGAAACCCTCTGGTAGAGGAATCCTATCTGTTTCCTTGAAGGGATAGAGTATAGTTTCCCTTTTTTTGAACAAGTGCCTATATAGTTCTCTTAACATGGCCATTTTAGATTAACGCCCTCACAAGGAGTATTTGTAAAAATGATAATGGTATTAAATACTTCCAAGAAAATTCAACCATTTGATCTATACGAAACCTTGCGAATACTGCTCTCATTGTTGAAAGAAGAAACACAACGACGGTCGTTTTCAAAACAAAGAATATTATAGAAAAGGCTGCTTGAAGAAACGATGGAAGACTTGGAATAATTGGACCCGGGCCCCCCCAGAACAAAGTTGTTGCTAGCCCCGCTACAAATAAAAGTTCTAAATCATGTGACAATCTGAAGAGAGCAAGCTTCTTTCCAGAATACTCTGTTAACCAGCCAGCTACGATTTCTTGTTCAGCCTCAGGAATATCAAACGGTATTCTCTCAAGCTCCGCTTGCCCAGCAATAAGAAATATAGCAAATGAAATAATATTAGGCCCAAATATAAACCAGATATTTTGATGTTGAACAATCTTTGCAAGTGAAAACGTGCCAGCAGCTAAAGCAACACTTACAACTGAAAGAGACAGAGGAATTTCGTATCCGAGTAGTTGAAGCACCGTCCGCTCTGACCCAACGATTGAGAATCTATTTGTTGAAGAAAAGCCGGCGAGAAATACCACAATAACGTATAAGACCATTAAAGCCATTGCGAGTATGACATCACCTTCAAATGACACTAATCCTGATACTCCTGACATGGGCAACAGGGTCACTGCAGTGAATATTAGTGATAAAGAGAGTATTGGTGCAATATTAAAAATTGATTTATCCACAGCTTCTGGAGTAATATCTTCTTTTGCCAACAATTTTATGAAGTCTGCAATTGGCTGAAGAACACCATGTGGTCCAGCATATAAAGGTCCCACTCTATTTTGAAGCCTTGCGTAGATTTTGCGATCCACCCATTCGTAAAAGAAGGCTAGGAACAGCGAAAATAAGAAGCCAGGGAAGATTAGTATCTGTAGAAGAAACAGCACAGCCTCCAGCATTTCAGCGCCTCCCTTTTGTGTACGCCTTTAACTCATCATAGCTCCAACTCCATACCCTCTCCTTTGATACATCAACGAACTTTACAGCGCGGTCTGTACAACAGAAGCATGGGTCTATCCCACCCACGATAGCGGGTATATCTCCAATTTTTACCGTAATCTCTTCTCTTGAAGTTAGCATTCTAACAAGAGAAGGCAGAATTCCCAAAGTGGGGGCGCGAACCTTGTATCGGTAGGGCTTAATGTCTCCTCTAGCCATTAGGTAGTGTATAAGTTCACCTCTTGGTGCCTCTACTCTGCTAACAGATTCTCCTTCAGGAGCTATTTTCGCTAGTTTTATTCTAACTGGTTCTTGAGGCATGTGATCAAGACTGTACCTTATTATGTTGATCGATTCAAACATCTCATCAACCCTCACGAGGAACCTTGAATAGACATCGCACCCGTCATATGTGATAACGTTAAACGGAGTCTCATCATAGGCTTGATAGGGATCGTCTGCCCGCACATCTGACCTGATTCCTGAAGCCCTCAATACTGGACCAACCGAACAAAGCTCAAGCGCTTCCCTGGGCTTTAAGATACCGACTCCAGAAGTCCTGATTCTGATCAATGAGTCGGAGAGAAGCACTTTCTTATAGTACTTTGCTCGCTCCTCAACAACGTCTAACATTTTTCGAATTTTTGGAACCATGTCACTAGTTATATCTCGTCTTACTCCGCCTATCGCCATCATAGCATAAGTTACCCTATTACCTGTAATCATTTCAATAATGTCTAAAACCCTTTCTCTGTCTCTCCATAAATACATGAAAAGCGTGTCGAACCCAATTTCATGACCAGCGGCCCCGATCCATAACATATGGCTTTGAAGTCTGTTTAGCTCGCAGAGAATTACTCTAATGAATTCCGCTCTGCGTGGCGGTTTTAAATCCAAAGCATATTCTATGTTTTGAACAAAGCACGTTGCATGTGCCTCAGTGCAGATACCGCAGATGCGAGATGCTAGGTAGATGTCTTGATTGTAGGTTCTAGCCTCCATAGCTTTTTCGATACCTCTATGCATATAACCTATTCGGGCTTTAACTCCTACAACGTTTTCTCCGTCAACAAAGAATGTAAAATACTCTGGCTCTTTAAGTGCTGGGTGTTGTGGACCTATTGGAACAGCAAACGAGGACATTTTCTCATACTTCCCTCAAGCGTTTAGGTGGCTGAACTTGATAATCTTTTCTCAAGGGATATACCCCTTCTGGCCAATCGTCTGGAAGGATAAGTCTAGAAAGATCGGGATGACCTATGAAGTTAACGCCAAGGAGATCATGTATTTCTCGTTCATACAAAACAACTCCTGGAACTAGGCTTGTAATACTTGGTATCTCGGGCTTTTCTTTTTGAATATCCACTTGAATCGAGATTTCCATACCTAGCCCAAAGAAATGTGGCATAACTTCTATTTTTTCGCCTAGATCGATGCCAGTCATAGTGGATACGTGAAGAACTTGTTTTTCTTTTACTAGGAACTTAATAACGTCTCTATATGATTCAGGTGTAACTTTTATGAAAAGACGCCTTTTCATTGGGGCTTTAATTTCGAGAATCTTATCTTTGAAATGTGCTTTGAGATCTTCCGTAAATGATTCCTCATGGCTATTGGACATCTCTTAGCCACTCCTTATTTTTTGAATCAGTGCGTAGGCTCCTTGAAGTATTGCCTCAGGTTTTGGCGGGCAACCCATAATATAGGCAGTGACAGGTATCACAGAGTCCACCCCTTGATAAGCATTATAGCATCCATTGAAGAGCCCGCCGCTACATGCACAGGTACCGATAGCCACAACAAATTTTGGATCTGGCATCTGTTCATAAACTCTAATAAGTCTATCTCTGATCTGCCTTGTAACTGCACCAGTTACCAAGAGAACATCAGCATGTCGTGGGCTTCCTTTAACAAGTGCACCGAATCTTTCTATGTCGTATCGTGGCATGAGAGCAGCTAAAACTTCTATTGCACATCCGTTGCAGCCTCCTACCTCAAAGTGCAGTAACCAAGGGCTTTTAGCCCGAGCCCAGCTCACTAGATTAGACCCAAGTCCCAAGTTTAATCCTCCTTTCTAGCTAATAGTAGAAGAGCTATAAGAATAGGTATGCAATAAGCAACGCTTAACAATACGATCAGGTATCCTTTTATGGCTAAAGAAAACGCTAAAACTATAGTTACTGCATCAAATATCATGAATAACGAGGCATACTTGAATAGATGTATAGATACCGCATGTTTCTCCGGAGGAATGTCTTCTCCACATGCGTAAGGGATAAGCTTCCATTTACTTGGCTTGCCTTTTGGAGCAAGGACTGCACCTAAAACATAAATCGTAACCGAAACAATTAGTGATGCGACAAAAACTGTTATAGGTGAGGAAAGTAATTCTGTTACCATCAACAGGTCCCCATTTTAATCCAATATATCTTGATTTTGAGTAAATTAAGGATTATTGTATTTTAGAATGCTAATTATTTAAAAATTTCATTGAAAAGCGAAATTAAGGTTTCGGAGATCTCATTAATGGCTTTTCTGACTCTTGGAGATAATTTGTCACCTAAAGATATTCTTTCAACTTGGACGCCCAGAATAAGGGTTTTCACACGTAGTGTTTTCTCCAAATATTTTGACAAAAAATGCATGGAAAGGGTATGCGTTGACATGAATGGTTGGTTGATGTCTTTAGGCGCTATTATACATATTGTTCCAGGCTCCATGTCTGCATGAACTGCGTCCACTATTAAAACATGTGTTGGATTAATACGTCCTATTGCTGCTGTGTAATTCTCTGGAACTGACCCGCACTCAATAAGTTTAACGTTTTGTGGCACATGATTTCTTAAGCGTTTTGTTATTCCTAAGCCTAGGGAGTCGTCTCCTCTCATGGGGTTGCCTACCCCTAGGATAACAATTGTCTTAGCATCATTTAACCAGTCTGATAGACTTTTTATGAGTGTGGACAGTTGGTTTCACCGTATTTATGTTTTTAGACAGAGTTGAGGAGTGAATATGGATTGAAAGACCGAGTGGAGGAAATCTTTCGCATGCTTGAAACCTTTCTTTTTTGCAAGTTCTCTTATGGCTTTATCTGTTCCAGACCCGTATTGAACGGATTTCTTGGGTCTGCTCACGATGTATTCAGGTAATCCAAGATTTTGGGCAACTATTCTTAACACATGCTTTCTTAAAAAATCAGTCGGCCCTTCAATCTTTAACTGAGGATGAAGACTCATTGCTGTATTAACTAGATCTAAGTCTAAGAATGGACAAATAAGCCCAACGCTATTTGCCATAGTTACTGCATTATCTCGCTGCAAGTTAACATGGTACATTTGTTTTAAGTCTTTCCACAACTCACTTTGTAATTGCTCATAACCTTGAGCAATGAGTAAACGCAAATATTTATCATAACCTGCGAATAATTCATCTGCACCTTGACCAGTTAACATAACCCTTATTTTATCTTTATTTGCAAGTTCGGAAGCAACATATAGGGGAATACCAACCCCAATTTTCATGATGTTAGATTCTTCTATCGCATAAATCACTTTGCATATGTAATTTTCGATTTCGTCAGGTGATATTATCCTTATGCGTAGTGGTAAATCTAGTTTAGAAGCGGAGTTTTCTGCGACTTCTATATCATGCGCACCATCCAAGCCAACAGAATAAAGAATAACTCTGGTTCCAAGCATTTCTATTGCTTTTGCGGTTAGTGAACTGTCTAGGCCACCTGAAAATGATACAGCAACAGGATTCACTTGCACTCTGCTTAGTCTTCTCTTCAATGATGAGAACAGTTGCGTCTTCACTCTAGCTGCAGCTTCGTCAAGACTCACATCGATGATTTCTGGTTGCGCCAGAGAACATGTTTTGTGGAGAGTCATTGTGTCGTCTATTGCACCAATATAACCTGGTGGAAACGTAGAGACAACTGTTATTCCGAGTTTCCACAAGGGCTTTCTTTCAGAAGCAAATGCAACATAGTCCTCATTTTCACCCCAGTAAAGAGGCTTGATACCCATGACATCGCGAGCTATAATTATATGATTCTTTTTCATGACTGCAAAGGAGTATTCTCCATAAATTTTAGGAAGAACTTTTAAAATGGTTGATAGGAGATTACTTTGGTCTGTCTCTATGAGATGAAATAATAACTTGCTACTAGGATACTTTTCTAAATCTTTGTGAAGATTTACTCTGTTGCCTTCCACAATACCATAAATTTCTCCGTCTAGAACGAGGAATAAATCTTCTTTATTATTAGCTAATGGTTGGGAGATGAATCGATCTTTTGTGAGCAGTAAACCATTATATCCTATTGCCATGTGATCACTTAAACCACAAAGGCTTATATCATCTAAACATTGGGCACTAATAGCACCATGGCGAGTGGCTATTCCGCTTAAGTCGGGTCCGCGATGCTTAAGCATTGAAAGCATCTCAACTATCAAGGGGGCTACATCCATATTCTTTTTGCTCACGATACCTGCAATTGAGCACAGGAGTTGTGTCACCACTTAACAATAACGATGATTTTAGAGTAAAACTTTTAGTAACTCGCTGTGAAATTATGCATTAGTTTTTATTATATTAGGTGAGCGTATGACTGCTGAAAAACTGTTTGGAACAAATGGCGTAAGGGGTATTGTCAATGAAACAATGACGCCGGATTTTGCTGTTAAAATGGGAGAAGCGATAGGCACTTTCTTCAAGGGGAGGGAAATCTTTGTGGGGTGCGATGGTAGAACTAGTAATCAGATGCTAAGTAAAGCTGTAATCGTTGGTTTAATATCTACTGGATGTACTGTTTATGACGTTGGATTGGCTCCTACACCCGCCATACAGTATGCTGTTAAGCATTTTGGAGCTAATGGTGCTGTTATTGTTACCGCAAGTCATAATCCACCGGAGTATAATGGAATAAAGGTTGTAGATTCAAGTGGCATTGAAATCGTTGAGGATGATGAAGCAGAAATAGAAGGAATATACCGCAGTCAAAAATTCAATCTTGTCAGCTGGGATAAAATTGGCCGTATAGTTGCATATCCAGACATCTTAAGGGCGTATATGGAAGGGATAAAAAAACACGTTGATGTGGAGGCAATAGCTAAAGCCAATTTTCAAGTGGTTGCTGATCCAGCTAATGGTGTGGGATCTCTGGTACTTCCATATTTGTTACGAGAATTAGGATGCAAGGTAAAGACAATAAATGCACACATCGATGGAAGTTTTCCAGGGAGATTGCCTGAACCGAGGCTGGAGCGGCTGAAAGACTTATCAGACGCGGTGAAGTCTATGGGAGCTGACCTTGGAGTTGCTTTGGACGGGGATGCTGATAGGTCAATTTTTGTTGATGACAATGGGGTTGCTCACTGGGGCGAAATAACTGGAGCAGTGCTTGCAGAGTATGTGCTCAGTAGAAATCCTGGTGCAATTGTAGTTACGTCTATAAGCTCCTCAAAGTTGATAGAGGATATTGTTAAGAAACATGGTGGCAAATTAATTTGGACAAAAGTAGGCAGCACTATAGTTTCGAAAGTTATGGTGAAGGAGGGGGGCACTATCTCGTTTGAAGATAATGGTGGAGTCTTCTATGGTCCACATCAGGCGGTAAGAGATGGTTCTATGGCAACTGCGCTCATGTTAGAGGTGCTTGTGAAAACTGGAAAAAAGCTCTCAGAGTTGATTGCTGCGCTACCTGAGTATCACATAGTGAAAATGAATGTTCCATGTCCAGATTCGCTGAAGTCCAAGGTTATGGCAATGGTTTTGAAGAAAACGGAGGCGTATGAAAGACTTACGATCGATGGAGTTAAAGTTTATCGGGGAGAAGCCTCAGTGTTGATAAGACCATCTGGAACAGAGCCTATTTTCAGAGTGTATTCTGAATCAAGAGGGAAGAGAGATGCTGAAGATTTAGCCGCTTGGGGTATCGAGTTAGTGAAGTCATCGCTTCGTGAAGCAAAATAAATCTACCTTGTGGCTGTTTTTATAGTTTTTCAAGACAGTTCCACTGAGAAAAATGAGAAATCTCAATCGCTGTAGTCAGTTACTTTCATTATTGTTTATTTTAAGTTTGATGACGTTAAATGAATTTGCAATTGCTTCCACAGAATCAGCAACCAACTATGTGCACTGTGGTTCAAACTTTATTGTAAACAGGTATGTAGATTTTTTGGACACAAAGGAACATGAGAATGCACAAGACTATTTATGGGTAATAAATGATAACTTTCCAAAAAATTTTGTATCAGATGAAGAATGGCAAATCCGAGCTTATAATATTCAGCTTAAAACTGATTTCTCGGTTTTGGATGAGTTGACTCATTCTACTGGATGGAACCTTGACGCAGCTTATAGCATAGAAAACCAGTCCCTACGGTTCTATAGCACAGAGATAAACGAGTCCACTAATTATGCTTGGAAAGTCTATAATGTCCCATACTATAATTCTTATGCGGTTTCCAGCATAAAGCTACAATGGGATTCTTGCCGAGTCAGCTCTAAAGCTTGGAATAAAACAACGACCTTGATGGCTGAAAATTGGACTTGCACTGAACCACATTATGTGGTAGGGCATAACAACTCGAGCAATTTGATAGACACACAAAGTGACGATGGGCAGACCTTTGAAGTCGTTAGTGAAAGTGTAGACATGGCAACACTAGTGGGAGAAAAACTGAATGCCACAAAATATGATACATACGCCTTAACGATTGATGAAAGAACAGTGAATGCCACAGAGCTTAAAGACAACATCTGGTTTGGTGGATATCACGTATCCTCGCTAAATAACTGGTTTGGTACGTTGTACTTGTATTTCAATGCAAGCCAATTCAGCTCAATTAACAGAAGTGATGTCGCAAGGGTAATTGTTGGATACAAGGTTAGCTATTGCTCAGGCGGATCGCCTAACTTGGGCGGAGATTTTTCCGTTTATGATTATACTTCAAGTAGATGGGTGGCGATTTCAGAGAAGGGAGACAAATTAGAAGGAACATGGGTAGGGGATAATCGTTATGTTGCTCAAAACGGTGAATTGAAGTTTAGAATCACAACATATCTTGTTAGATGCAGAGAATATGGATATACCCAAGAACAATGTATACATTATGCAAAATGCGACTGGTTGCAAATTAACATTACTAGGTATAATCAGTGTATTAATGTTACTTTCCCATTTAAAACGCAACTTTCTCGTCAGCACGTAAATAGAATTAGATTATTCTTCAACGCATGGCATGATCCTATTGATAAAGGGGAAATAAGTATCTATAACTGGGATTCTGGACTATGGACTGTGCTCATCAGTAATTTTGAGGAAATAGATTGTTCTGACGAATTTGTACATATGTGGGAAACCACCGATTTATGTTATATATCTAACGATGAAAATGGAGAAATTAGACTAAATTATTACATATTTAAAAACATAAGCAACGGGGTCATGCTATACATTGATTATCATACAGTACGCATTGATTATGAGGAAATTGTTTGGAACATATCAGGCTCTGGCGCCGAGGTTTGCTCCGTAGAAAGTTTATATGACAGCCAAGGATATACAACCAACGTTTTTCACGATGATGGAAGTGGAGAGAATAGAGTTTGGACCACGTACTCTATAGATTTAACGTCTCATAAAGACAAGATACTAGGTTCAACCATATTGATTAGATATGGTGCAACCCATAAAGGTGGAGGAGATAACGACCACACACCGATAAGTGACTTTAGGATAGATAACATACGTCTAACGATAGCTATAGACAGAGCATATGCAATTCAAGGAGCAAGAAGTATAGATCTCACAGATGGTTTGTGGCATACCTTAACTGGAAACGTTGAGAATGTAACTCTCTGCGGATGTATATTCACTGCAGAAATACGAGGAAGGTTAAAAGATTCTTATGCGTCTTTAGAGCACTTAATGATGGTGACGAACGGAAGTAATGTTGTTCACAATATTAGGATCTTATGTGCACCCCCTTCTGGAGGAAAAGCTTATAGTAATTTCAGGGTTAAAATCGTTGGAATCCCATTAAGTTACAGGCTTGTAAATGTAGTTTCTGTCAGAAGCGCCACAGAAGTCACATCATTATGTAGTTTCATTGATGGAGTTTTAGAAATTCCAAATATAGTTATTGCCACGTATGAATATGGAGAGTATTTACTAACGCTCACTTCAGACAACAGGATAGTTCAATGCTATACAAGCTGTTGTGAAGAGGAAATTCAAACCTTGTTTCAGCATGGCTCCAAGGTTTATACGATATGGACGGCAAGCGACGGAAATAATTACTACCATGAAGGAAATTATACCTATAGGGTATTGAATTTTGAGGGAAAAATTGTTTTTGAAGAGACAGACTTCATAACTTCAACCAATGCATGTTCAACTAGACCTTGGTTAATTCCCGAATTGGCGCAGTTTGGTGAATATACTTGCGAGGTCTTTTGGAGCGACGGCTTAGAAGGGGGAATTTTCGCTCGTAAAGTTGCTATAACCGCACTAAATATTACTGATATTAAAATTTTACAGGATAATGGGATAGAGTCCACATGGTTTAACGTGAACAGTTCGACCTCGATCAGAGTCAAAATGGTATATGCACATACAGGCGCAGCCGTTAAGAATGGTAAAGCGTTTTTAGACTTAGGCAATGGCACACTGCTTTCTTGTGAAACAAACGGCCAAGGTTATTGTATATTTAATGTCAACTGGACTGGAAAAAGCAGTATATACAACCTCACGGCGTTTGGCGGAGAAGAGTATCATGGAATTACTGAAAAAGCTGAAAATAAAACCCTACTTTGTACTGTAACCAGCCTATTATGTGATGACCTTCGATACTCAAAGGACTTCATGAATGTGAATGAAAGCACAGTAATTCAAGTACATTTGGTTTATGCGCACGACAGAAGCTCTGTTGTAGGGGGAGTAATTGCAATAGAAAATGAAACTAGAGTAACAAATTCAAGTGGTTGGGCAGTATTCTCAGCAACTAAAAATGTAGCTGGAAATTACCAATTTACATTTTATGCGATTCAAGATGCCACAGGCGGAATTACGAAAAGCGTGTTAAATCAGACCCACGAATTTGTATGGACTGGGTTATTATTAGAGAAAATTTCGGTGGGGAATACAAATTCGAAAGAAGCAGATGTAATCCTTAAAATCACATGGGCACATAATAGTTCTGTTGCTAAAAACGTAAAAGCTGAGGTAGCTGGTCTAAATCTAAGTGCCTTGACCGATGAAAATGGATTGGTTAGGATTACGATTAAAGATGATGACCTAGATACGTCTGGAATCTTTAGTATTGAAGCATATGGTGAACACGGCATTCGAAGTTGCTTTAATAAACCGCATATTAAGATTAAACGTCTATACGTTGCTACAGAGATAGAAGGGAGCCAAACATCTGCACTTATTAAGTTCAATTTTTTTTACGATTCAAATTCCTCTGAAATAGCAGAAGACATCTATGCTAAGATAGGTTTTAATGGATACGTAAGGGATTACGTAACGAATAGAAAAGGAGAGATTACTATTTCAAATCTATGTTTAATGCCTGGAAACTTTACTTACGAGTTTCTTGACGTACACGATTTAAGTAGCTTTTGGATCTGTAACGAGAAATATGCTAGAGAGACTTTGGGACATTTAGTAGTAGGAGCTATATTTGATGAGATGAGTGTACCGAGTAGCTTCGTTGACCCCGTCCTAATTAATGGAAGCCTAACAATCAGGAGCTTATGTGACAGGATTAAGCTAAATCATTTAAGATTGCAAATTAACTTATTTGACGAATATGGAGAAAGAGTAAGAAAGGAAATTCTACCTATAATGGATGAACTATGTCCTAATGAAACCAGAAAGTACATTTTCGAAATAACGAATGGAATTGAAGATTTGCATGTGGGAAAGTATACGCTCAAATTTTATCTATATTATGGAAGTCCCGAAAGAATTTTAGCAGAAACCAAGACGGAAATAATCCTACAGTGCACGTACGGACCATATGATGTTCAAATCATAAAAGGTCCTGAATCACTTGGGGCGACTGGATTAGAGAAACATGAGGTAGCCGTACATGTAATAAATAAAAATCCGTTAAGAAAAGACGAAATTACTCTCACATATCTAGTAAAAAATCCAAGCGGATTGATTATATACAATGGATCTGAAAGATTAAATCTACCTTCCAACGGAGAGTGTGTGTTGATTCTCGGCGACAAAATTTTCCTAAATGAGGAGGGAAACTATACGATGCATGCATATTGTCTCCACGGAGGGGAAAATGCCGCTGCGGCAATAATGACGTTTTATGTTAAGAAAGACGAAAATAACCTCATACACTTGTGGATTTGGCTTGTACCATCGTCTGTTATCGCGATGATCCTCCTATTTTTAAAATCGAAAAAAAAGCAGATTCGGTAACTCCCTAACAGAAGTTATATTTTAATTAGCTATAGTGTTAAAGGCTAGTGGAGTGGACTAAAATGAAAAACAAAATTAGAAAAATGATTAGAGCCATTTTAATAGAAAGCAGAACCAAGGATTCTTGGTTTGACTTTGGTCTGAGGCAGTTGAGAGAAGGAGCCGTATACTTCTATAAAGTCAGTGATGCACTAACAGGTGACTGGTTATTCAAAGCATGCGTTGATGATGAACAGGAAAAGATAATCATTAAGGCCTTAAAGTGCCCTCCAGGTAAAGCATTCACCCAAATGGAAGGGGCCACTATGATTTTTCAAAAAAGCGCGATTAATGAATTTGTTTATGATGTTATTTCACTAACTTACGCCGATGAGGAAAATAGAATAAGGAGAGAAGTGGTTTCCGAGCTAGATAAAATTCCATCTTTCATAAAGGAAAACTTTGAAATCAAGAAATACGACGAAGCTACTGGAAAAAGTGCAATAGGCAAGAATTTTGTTACGCTCGTCCACAAGAAGGATGTAAAAAGCATGATAACACTTTTTCTCATGGAGAGGGCATGGCCTCTGGCACAAGTTCCTCCAGAAACTAAGTTAAAAGGAGGACTTATAATGAAGATCATCAAAGACGTGGAAAAGGCATCTATTGATGAAGTCTATACATTTGCAAACACTCAGTTGGGGATGGAAAAGGATGAAGTCAATAAGCTTTTAGATATATTAAAAAGCGATGGGAAAATCTATTTCCCAAATCCAAACTACGTGAAGGCTATCAAAGAATAGAGAGTGCTTTTAGGACATCATTTGCGTCAAATTCCTCAAGCGACCTAACTGATGCCTCTTCAACGTATGTCTTCATCGCGTATGAAGTCTCTTCATCGCCTAAAGGTATGTAATCTCCTTCCGATTGAAAATACCTTATAAGCGACAAGGCACATGCCAAACGAATTGCACGATCCTCCAAACGAGTCGAAAAACGAAGCGAGTTGCTGGATATTCGATCGAGAATAGCCTTTCTAGCTTCTTCAAGCATCTTGTAAATTTTTTGAGACAACATCACTGGCTTGTATGGAAAAAGCTTAGCTACTAGCGGATGCCCAGTTTCAATAGCGTATACCAAGGTTAAGTGGTCTCTAATCAAGCGGGATTTTGCTCCAACACTTATTTCACCTAGAGCAAGTTTCATTTGGCTCTGTGCAATCTCTATATACCGCGCTTTTGTCAATCTATGCAACCTGCAGAGCATACGATCCTCAATAGCTTGGAAATTAGGATCTTTAATTGTGATTTCATACCCTCGTCCATAAACCGCAGTATTATAATTAACACTGAAGAACGAGTTGAAGCGGTATGGACCAATTACTTCTCTATGAAGTTCATATTTAACTTCGCCCCTTTCCATAGCCAATTTCAGAGGCTCAACCATTCCCTTATATTTAAACCAGTCATTGAACTCAGGCACAACAAAATTAAATACCCGATCGGAATACGCTTGACCTATGCGGATGAAGCGTGCAGGAGTTATGCCACCAGCATATCGATTTCTGCCCGGAATACCATGTGGAGGAATATTGGCATCGGACTTCCCAAGAATCATGTCCCTTGTAGCAAATGACTTACCTGTCCCAGGTTCACCAAATAGGGCTAGATTAAAGCCAGTCCGCATACCCGTTTTTCCTTTACTATGAACAATTTCGGTATTGGCCAACCCATATTGCTGGGCTAAAGCGAGAAAGCTATCAGTATAGAGAACCGAACCGAATAAGTTCGTAAGGTATTCTGCCAGAAAGGAAGAAGATACTTTTTTACCAAATTCTATCGTTCTCTCCAACCTATTTTGAAGTAAACCTGCAAGATAATCGTACAACTCCTTATCCATTTTCATTAAACGTTCACTTTCCAATTGGACATAATCCACAGATTTCGAAGAAGCGGAAGCCTCAGTTCTAGGCAGTTTACCAAATGTTTCAACCTTAGACACTGTCTTACCAGCAGCGGAGGATTCAAAAATTTCAAATCTAACTAAAGGAATAATCTCTTCAGGTACTTTCCATTCTAAGTAAGATTCACTGCGGTAAAATGGGATAAGAATACCTAGGTGTTCTAATTCATTGATAATTAATACAGGGTCGGTTTTGAATCCTTTACTTTTAAAAACCCCCCTTATTTCACCAAGATTACTTTCTCTTCCCGACTCTATCAAAAACCGTAAAAGAGCGATACACTCTCGACCGAATTTTTCTTTCAGCCTACGGATATTTACTTGGATCGGACCCCACGAACTTTGTGTGCATAATTTTCCATTTTCATAAGTATATCTTTGTCCTCTAAATACGACCCAATTTCGCGGGTTATATTGCTCAAAAATCTGTTTTAATTTTTGATCATCAATATTTGAAGCTAACTCGTATGCCGCTGCATCGCCATCCATTTTCCACTTACTAGGCAGTTCAAGAAAATATTTAATATTTAGATCTCTACCTATGTCAAACAATTTAATGGCTGAAAAACATCGTTCAAGTAGCATCTTACGCTCTAAAACAGAATCACTAGAAGACATTTATTTTTCCCCAATAGAAGACTTAATTTCACTTATTTCTTCGGCAGAAACCCATTTTCTGCCCTTAAACTCCTCCAGTCCATCTGTAAGAAGATAGATTAGTTCTGGAGAATACAAAATGTTAACGTTTAAACATTTTTCATATACTTCTTTTTCAAAGGATGCGTCTGTTGATAATCTTTTGGTGAGAGTTTGGGAAATATATATATCTAGATTTTTTGTTCTTGGTTTAAAAAATAATTTCATTCTAGACTTAAAACCTAAAATTTTTCTCTGAAAACTTTCAATTAATCCTTCAGTTTCTTGAATGTCGATTGGAGTAAATACTTCATACCTATATTTTCCATCAGCTTCGTAAACCACAAGATACGTTGGAATATTGATTTGTAAGATATCAGTTGATGACCATGGAATTGTAGAGTTACGTAATTTTTGCATCTCCTCTTTTTTACGATTGATTAAAGCCTTAATACTATCATTGAGAGAAATCACTTCTTTCTTCAAAGCTTCCATTTCAGCTTTTCTTTTTTGGATTTCAAAAGCAAAAGACGATTTCATCGATTCAATCCTTTTAAGTTGAGTGTTAATGAGCTTATCGTATTCGTCCTTTAACGCCTTTAGTTTGCTTTCTTTTTGCTTCTTTATTAAATCTATTTGCTTCTTTGAATTGGATAAAGCCCTTTTCATCTCCGATATCTGAGACTGAACCCTCTTTAACTTTTTGTTCAAAGCGTCTTTTCTTTTATCCTTGGCGGAGTTAATCTTTCTCAGGTAATTCGATTCCAGCGCAAGTAAATGCTTAAGCTTATATTCAAGGGGACCCACCTCCTTTTCGCTAGCTTTTAACTGTTGCAGTGTTGTTTCAGATAATTCCTTTACTTTCATCTCATGCTCTTTCTTTAGTTTTACTACAATCTTATCCGCTTCAAATTCCGCTTTAGAGAGTTCAGATTGATGTTCGATTTGCATAAATTTTATTTCTCTTCTGAGTTTATGTTGATGGAAGTGATATTTTTTCCTGAGCAAAGTTAAAGCGTAGTTCAATGCCTCCAAATCGTCCAGAATTTTCTCATATTGCGAAACTAGCACGTTTACTTCTTTTAATCTCTCTGTTTCCGTAGCTAACGGGGAAATAGACGGCTGTGGAAGAAAATCCACCAAGTTCCCATACATAAGGTGCTTTTGAACATCTGCCAGGAGTAGACCATCACTAAAAACATATTTGATAATAACGCGCTCCAGCTTAGGCCGATTAAATTTTTCAATGTAAGGTAGCAGAGCCTTTCTAAATGATTGCCTTGAGCCTGAGTTTTTTTCCAAATCTTCTGCGAATGCCAAAATATCAGGAATTTTTGAGCGTGTGAATTCCAAAGAAGATACACCTAGCCCGTCTAAAACCACTCCTCTATCGTTCCACGGAACGATGTATATGCTAGAATATATTTTAGATACAAACTTTATTTTTTCAGGTTCTCTCCTAAGTAACCCTCTTTTACCTCTTCGAGATACAGCTAAGCAAATAATCGATGCAGTTTCTATATTAGGAGAAGGGATTGTTTTTCCATCTGAATTTATGACATATGGGAGAACCAAATGCGCGCACAAATTCATCTATTTAATATTGGTACCATTAAGTTAAAATTGATAACGCTCAATTTATCATCAAAGCTGCTCCTTATTTGTCTTGATGAAGATTTTTATTTTCATCAAATTCATTAAGAGATTTGAGTTGATGCCCAATGAATGAAGTTATTGTGTTGATACTGACTTTTCTCACGGGATTAGCAGTAACATATTTGATAACTCCAAGGATTGCGGAATTGTTTAAGAAATATAACATTTTGGGAGTTGATGTTCATAAACTTGAACAGCCGAAAATCCCAGAAATGTGTGGAGTAAGCATCATAGCTGGACTAGTAGTTGCGGTAACAATTTCAAGCATACTCGTCCCAGTATATGTGAATAAGTTTATCACTTTTTTGGCAGTCACAATTTTAGCTTGCATTATCGGCATTATAGATGACATTAAAACACTGGGGCCTAAGGTTAAGCCATTTTTGACTGCTTTAGCATGCACTCCTATACTTTTATTAGGGGTATATGATCCACATCCCATATTGCCCATAATAGGACGAGTGCGATTAACAATTGTTTATCCTTTACTAATTCCTTTTGCGATATCGATTCCAGCTAATTCTGTAAATATGATGGATGTATTAAACGGCGCAATGGCTGGAACAAGCGCTGTAACAGTTTTTTTCATGTCCATTTGTGCAGTGATGCTTGGTCGATGGGAAACCGTTATTCTATGTGGAGGATTACTCGGTTCTTTGATAGCATTTTATAGATACAACCGATGCCCAGCGCAAGTGTTTTCTGGAGATTCTGGCAGTTTAGCAGTTGGAGCTGCCATTGGAGCATTAGCAATACTTGGAGGACTTGAGATTGTTGGTGTTATTGCATTGATGCCACAGATTATGAATAGCTTTTACAATCTCTCAAGCATCGGAAGACTCTATGAGCATAGGGAAATCAGCCAGAGACCGGTTAAATTGCTCAAGGACGGCAGATTATCTGCAAGTGATAATTCAAGTGCGCCTTTAACTTTGACTAGAATGGTGTTAGCGGACGGCCCAATGAAGGAAAAGGATATCGTAAAGGTGTTCTTACTTTTATCGGTCTTTGCTGGAAGCTTGTCTTTCATAACAACCTTGCTGATGGTGTTACGAATATGAGGAGAATTTTATGGTTATGCACAATACTTTTCGTTGTATGGCTTATGATGTTGGCTGGATTGTGGATGATCATTAAGTTAATCATTCCTATACCCGAAGTGGGCACTTCATCATTTTTTATCGGTATTGTCAAAGTTATTTTAAGCGCCTTGTTGTCTTTGTTCTGGCTTTGGGTTTGGAGAGAAATGGCAGTTCGATATTTTTGGTATCGATTAAAGAGAAGTAAAAAACTGGCCTAAGCTTGCATTGCTTCAATATGTTTGAATATAACGTCGATGGGATCTTCCATTTGCGATATCAGTTTCTTTGATCTATGTTCACCAGATTTACGTACTTTCTCCGGATCCTTTAAGATTTGAGTTATCTTTTTTAGAACATGTTTTGGGTCTGTAATTCGAGAGACAAGTTTTTCTTTGATCAGAAATTTTTCCACAAATGTTGGTTCAGCGGGATAACATGATATTGCTGGCACACCTAAAAGGGCTGCCTCAGCAGTCATAGTTCCTCCTGCACCGATAAATAATGAAGAGAAATAGATCAAGCTAGGTCCATCAATAGCCTTAGTTGGAACAGTGATTTTATTACGAAATGTCTTTTTTATGGCTGAAATTTGTTGCTCGTATCTGGGCATAGCCACAATTTGAATCTGCGTCCCATATTTTTCAAGCAAATGTTGTATTATAGGTGTCACTACGGATTCTTGTCCTGATGTTCTATCCAACAAGTAGGAGGCGAACGCCTCTTCTAGTCTAAAAATGAGAATTGGTTTTGTTCTTTCAAGCCCTAATTCATGTAAAACCAGTGAGGATGGAGTAAATGATTTAAGCCAAGCTAATGGGTCTAGAGCGCTATATTGAACAATGTTTTCATATGGCACACCCAGCTTAATCCATTCTTTTACTGGAATGACTTTGGGAGTAAAGAGCTTGGTTGAAAGTGGCAACGTTAGCAAGGCTACAGCTCTGGAGTGGGGAGAATCGTTTACTGTAAAATGGGGAATGCGCAATCCGAAGGACACGCGCGCCGCTTCGGGCGAAGCAAATGCAACCGAGAGGTTTGGCTTTAAATTATTTATTATATGTGTCAATGCTAACACACGTTTGGCGCTTGACAAAAGCTTTCCCTCAAGAGAACCGCCTCCATGTTGACCTACCGCGTCAGCATCTATCCCCTTAATTTTAAGAACCTCGTTAACTTCTTTGTATTTCCTAGTTGTTCTAAAAACCTCGTGACCTCTCAGTTCTAATCTATGACTTAATTCACCTAAGAAATAGACTTGCTTGGGGGTTAGTATATCGATCCAAATTTTGATAGTTGATTCCTCCCATATTTATTTAATAATATTTTGTCCTTGTTTAAGAAAAACTTTAATGAACATTAGGAGAAGTCATTTAAAAAGGGACAAATTTATGGATATCATGAAACAACGCGAGGAAGAAATTTATAATGCCATTAAAAGCGGGAAACTAACAGTTTCAGTTATAGGTTTAGGTAGAATGGGATTGCCTTTAGCCTGTTTATTTGCAGACGCCGGAGCCAATGTTATTGGGGTAGATATCAATAGGCGTATCGTGGATTCGATAAACAACGGGAAATGCCCATTAAATGGGGAAGGACTTGAAATGTTAATAGGGAAATTCGTTAAGGAAGGGAGACTATCAGCCACAGATAACGCATGTGATGCAGCGTCAAAAAGTGAAGTAATAATCATTATTGTACCAACTCTTGTGAATCAAGAAAATGAGCCAGACTATACGGCTGTCGAAAAGGCATGCAAAGATATAGGTTTGGGCTTAAATGCTGGAAGCCTAGTTATTTTTGAAAGCACTGTAGGACCTGGAGTAACAGAAGAACTTGTGAAACCAGTATTGGAGGCAGGTTCTAAGCTTAAGGCAGGGGCGGATTTTGGTTTAGCATATAGTCCTTTAAGAGGGACTGCAGGCCGTGTTCTAAACGACCTACAGAACTATCCACGAATTGTTGCTGGCTTGAACGAGCAAAGTTTAAGAGTAGCAAAGGCTGTATTGAGCACAATCGTGAAGAGTAGGATTATATGTGTTTCAGACATCAAAACGGCTGAAGCTACAAAGCTGTTTGAGAATGTGTATAGAGATGTTAACATTGCTTTAGTAAATGAATTAGCCATTTTTTGTGAGAAAATTGGAGTTGATTTTAAGGAAATAAAGAACGCGGCTAATAGCCAACCTTACTGCCACCTGCACGATCCCGGGATTGGAGTTGGAGGACATTGTATACCGGTTAATCCGTATTTTCTTATCGAAAAAGCATATGATATTGATGCAAAAGTCGATCTCGTAAAGTTAGCTAGGAAGGCTAATGATTATATGCCGAAGCATACAATTAAGCTTATAATAAAGGCGCTAAAAGAGTGTAGAAAATCCATCAGAAGAGCGAAAATAGTGATATTTGGGATATCATATAAGTCCAATGTGGGGGAAGCCCGCAATTCTCCCGCCCAACAAGTTATTGAACTACTGAAGCAAAAAGGAATCAAAACGGTCATTTATGATCCATATTTTGCTAAGGAAGAGTTGGAAGAGTTAGGATATGTAGCCGCGACAAAGCCCGAAAGAGCCGCTGAAAAAGCTGATTGTATACTCATTACAGTGGCACATGACGATTTCAAGAAAATTAATTTAAGGGATTTAGCAAGGGTAATGAAAAAGCCTGCGGCTGTTATTGATGGATGTCGCATTCTTAGTCCATCGGACGTGAAGGAAGTTGGTCTACTTTATTATGGAATTGGTTATGGAGGAAAGTAATTGAAGAAGCTTGGAGTTGGGGTTATAGGTGTTGGTTTTTGGGGAAAAAATCATGCAAGGGTTTTTAGCGGTTTAGAAAACGCTAGACTAATTGCAGTATGTGATTTGGACCCAGCAAAAGCGAAGTCTATAGGCGAATTATATAATGTACCATGGGACACAGATATCACTAAATTCCTAAAAAGAGCAGATGTTGAAGCAGTAACTATATGCACCCCTACAACAACGCATGAAGATATAGCTTTGAAGGCTGTAGAAGCTGGAAAACAGGTGTTAATTGAGAAACCGATGGCCAATACGGTGAAAGGAGCAAAGCGCATCTTGAAAACAGCCGAGAAGAAAGAGGCGATCATAATGGTTGGATTCATTGAACGCTTTAATCCAGCGATTCAAAAGGCTAAAGCCATAATCGATAAGGGAGAAATAGGTGAAGTCATAATGGCATTAGCAAAAAGAGTTAGCTACTGGCCTGAAAGAATAGGTGACGTAGGGGTAGTGAAGGATACAGCTGTGCATGATCTTGATATTATGCGATGGATATTTAGCGAAGAGCCTATAAGTGTCTATGCTCGGGCAGGTAGCCTAAGTCACAAGTTTGAAGATTACGCAGAAATTTTACTTGGTTTTGGAGGAATCAAGACGGGATTTGTCGAAGCAAACTGGTTAACTCCGTACAAGGTTAGAACATTAACAATTACTGGAAGCGAGGCCATTTTGAGCGTTGACTACATAACTCAAGGTATCAGGTTCGAGACTAAAGGAAAAAATGTAAACCTAACAGAACCATGGAAAGAACCGCTCATGTTAGAATTGAAGCATTTCGCAGACTGTGTTTTACAAAATAAAAAACCTCAAGTTACAGGTTTCGATGGTTTAAAGGTGCTAGAAATAGCTGAAGCCTCGTTAAAATCTGCAAGGACAGGGAAAGTTGTAAAGCTTAGGTAAAAAATAAAAAGAGAGAATAAGTGAACAAGAATCAGAAGGAGAGAAATTGAATTGAAGAAAAAACTTATGGATATTCTTGCTTGCCCTATGTGCAAACATTACCCGCTTGAACTATATGTATTTAAGGAAAATGATGAAGTCACAGATGGAGTTATCGTTTGCTCCAAATGTTTAAGATGGTATCCGATCATAGATGAAATACCTCATATGCTCCCTGACGAACTACGTGATGCAAATGAAGATAAATCATTTCTTAAACGATGGAAAGAAAAGGTTCCATGTAATGTTCTTGAAGAAGGAAAACCATTCAACTTGAAGTAAGAATTACGCAATATATAAAAGGAGGACTTTTGGAGAATTTTTGATGGTAGCCTGAGAAAGCCCGGTGGAGAAGAGAAGAAACAAATCTCTTCGCCGAGTGCAGCGGTCAAGCATACGGGGCTTTGGATACGTTAAATGCAGAAGAAACCCCGCGACGCCAGTTCGAAAAAGTTAAGCTTCATTCGCTTAACTTCGAGCATCTGGCCCGGGCTACCATATGTTTTTAAGGATGCTTAGCCTGTCAGCTAATGGCTATGGCCTCATTCCATTTTCTTTCAAACGCATCTGAGAATATCATTATTAGTCCAGGATTTTTAGTGTAGTGAGGTCTAAAGTGTATCGGCTTTGTCACTTTAGTCTTTTCGGTAGCCCATATTAGAAATACAAGGTTATTTCCATCTGCCAAGGTTCCCCTTATTGGGTACCAAGTCTCTCTATAACTCCTCACCTGCATACCGTCGTTAATGAAGGATTTTGCTTTTTCTAAAGATTCTGGGACGCTGGTATTCATTATTATCTTGACTTCTACTCCCTTCTTTTGAGCTTTAATAAGCTCACTGCGAACCTTTTCATACCAACCAAATGAACCTGCAAAAATTTTTATGTATTTTTCTGCATTGCTTATAATTTTAATTGTTTGAATCTCCATACTGTTGAGATCCTTGAGCGGATCAATTATTTCCTCTGGATTAATTCCTAACCTATGTTGCCAATAACTCGATTCAAGAGAACCTTGAAGAGTAAATACGGCGCTACGAAGAGACTCCATTCTCACTCGCATATCGTTCTCTAATTTTTGATACACTTTGTTCAACCCTTGTGCAGGCGAAGATGCGGTAACTATATTACTTGTCAATTCGATCAGCCCGTCACTAAACAATTTATTTATGCTTTTTTGAGCCTCAACTGGTGGAATTCCACATAATTCAGCTATTTTCTCTAGGTTTTCTCCCTCTGGACTTTCTATTAAGGTTAAGTAAATTAATGCATCGTATTCTGAGAAACCAATCAACTTCAGCAAGGTAATATCTTCGTTCTTAATTTTCAACTTCATTCATAACTACCTACTTTACTCTTCACGAAGAGATAATAATATGCCATTTATAGTTGTTATGGTTCGATTAATTTTCCTCGTATACTCATCTCTAAGTTTCTCATACGTATCTCTTGATATTTTGCCAGCTTTAAATTCCAATTCAATCCTACTCAGACTTGAAAATGCTGAATCAAGTTCTATTTCGGCTATCTCCAGTCGTCTCACCGCGTCAGCATAAAATGAACCTAGCTTTTTTACTTTGTCCTTAAGGTTCATGAAATCTTTATCCAGCGTAGCTAAACCTTGGAGAAACATTCTTCTCTTCCTATTGAAGTCGCGTCTACCAATTTTTCCTCTTAACAAATCATATGATAATTGGCTGAGATCTTGCCTGAGACTCATTCTTCTATCACAGGCTCCTATAAATGTATTCAACAGTTCACTAGGTACTTTGATCTTAGGAATTGTTGGGCGGGTTCTCTTTTGGAGCGAAAATACTGCACATAGAATACCTGCGATGGAGCCAATCCATAGAGTGGGTCTGAAGGCAGCCCAGATGATTGGATAATTATAGATAATTTTGGTACCGACTTCATTGAACGGTGTAATTTTGTCAAACACATATGAGAACGATTGGCTAAGGAAAGATGTAGATATGTTTCCTATCGGATAAGTTGCACCAAAATTCGCTCCTTCAGGCAAATTAACTATAAACGTTAAATTATTTATTGTACAGTTAAGTCTAGAGAACAAAGGTAGTGTTAATTGATTTTCCCATAGTCCTAGATGTTTAAGATATTGTCCAATAGGCATGGAGTATTTTATTGTGAAACCATAGGATTCCTTAAATGGCGCTCCTCTAATTGGATAACTAAGAGTAAGTGTCAGTATTGTGTCAGATTCCCTAAAGTTGACTGCTATTTTTGACGCTGAATACTCTCCGGCGGCGTCATTCACATGAATATCAAATACTCCTGACGGGAGCTTAAAATCGAGTGAATAAACAGTTATGCCCCCAAGATTTTTAATATAATAGGTATCGTATGCGTGGATGACACCCATAGGATCGATGTCTATTTTATAACGTGCTTCTTGGCATATTAGAAAACTTATAGTGCCAGAAAAATTGAAAGAACCAATCTTTACAACATACGGCTCAGGAGAGGTTGTAGAGTTAGTTAGGGTGTTTGTTGAGTTATTCCATTCGAAGAAAACGCCATCTATGTAGGTCTCGTTTGCCACTAAAGCATCTTGTGGTAATAGAATACTTGAGTTGAACGACGTCGTGGGAATCGTCAGGATAGGGTATGGAGGAATAGTTAAAGTGTAATTTAGCTCACCAACACAATCGATCAAACCGCTGAAAATAGTGATTACAGTGAAATCGCTGAGGAATTTTCCACTTGGAAACGTAATGTTAACCCAAAAAATATCACACCATTCGTCAAACGTTACCACATTGGTATATAGCAATTCTCCAGTGGAGTCATAGGCGACAACAGAATCTAAGTTATTCCTAATAATGGTAGGATACCCTATCAAGAAATTGGTTCGTGACTGAGGAGTATCAAAAATAACTGTATCATTTATCATTACAAACCCATAATCATGAAACGCTATTGTGTGATAAACATAGGTTGGTGGAAAAGACTGTGAATCTTGAGCATTGAAGATAAAAAATGAAGGAAAAAGAAGCAATAAGGCAAGTATACATATGGATATGTTTAATTTCAATGCCATTTTTCTCCGTTAGCAAATTTAAGGAATGACCCAGTCTGACGGCACATCTTTTATTTTCTTTGCTGGAACACCAGCAACCACTACACGTGGAGGAACATCCTTGTTAACTACAGCACCCGCGCCTACAACGGCACCTTCTCCAACAATAATGCCAGGAAATATGACCGCATTTCCACCTACGCTGGAACTCCTCCTTAGTAATGGACCCCTCAATTTATATTCCTTCCTAGAAAGGTACCAGTCATTTGTTAAGACACAGTTTGGACCCAAAAAAACCTCATCTTCAATTGTTGTGTATGTTGGAATGTATACACCAGTTTGTATAGAGACATGCCGACCGATTGTACAACTTCCATCGACCACCACATTTGTGCCAACTGTGGTCAATTCTCCTATACTTACGTTTTCCCGAATTAACACGTTATGACCAAACTGGACAGAGTCTCCTATTACTGAGTTAGAATAGACTGTACAGTTTGACCGGATAACTACTTTTTTGCCAATTTTAACTAGTCTACCTTTAAAGGGCTCCATTCTTAAGGTCTCAGACCCCAGTGCGTCCAACAATTGACTTCTCTCAGGAAAACCTATTACCACGTTTGGACCTATAAAAGTCCCTTCACCGATCTCTACTTTTCCATATATAATCACGTTCGAGGATATGATAGAGTTTGACCCAACATAGACATCGCCATAAATTTGTGCATTAGCACCAACAAAACATCCGTCTGAAATTTGCGCCTTTGAATCTATGTACGCACTCGGATTAATTTTTTTCACCATAGTATATCCCTTCCTTAGATGACGTATATCTTAGTTAACTTCATATCTTTTAAATCAATATAGTGCCCCTTACACCTAGCTAAATTTTTCTTGAACTATTTTCATACTATTAAGTATCTGAATTTTGTTCTCCCTAAATTTATTTATCCTTCCAAAAAGCTTGAGCTAGCTTGATATACATAACAATTCCTAAAGGAGTCCACAAAACGACGTTAGCACTATTAGAAATATTACATAACCACTTCCCCCGAACTAGAATAGTGGGCGTATTACTGTCAAAATTCATTTTTATCACCAATATTATGTGTTTACCGGATGTGGAAGTGTTAAAAAATTACATATAATAATGAAATTTTGCCATAGTATCAACAATATAGATACAATAAGTTAATAAGTGATATGAACATACGTGTTTAATTCGTATTTATATCGTATTACCAAGAAAAACATATCTTGGTAGCTTTCTTGGATCTTGGGTGATGTATATGAAGGCAGTAACAATTCATGTTCCTGAAGTTTATCTTCGGGATATAGATCTGTTAGTAAATAGTAACTACTATCCTAACAGGGCGGAGGTTATTCGTGTAGCTATCCGAGATTTGATATCGAGTGAGGTTTGGAGTAAAACGAAAACTGGTAATAAAGAGGTTAAAGGCCATGATGATCTTGATTTTGGAAAAGAAGAGTAAATTGGAGAACCTAGAACCAGATGCGGGATTCGATGAGTTATTGGGCATAGAGTTAGATTTAGAGCAGATGGAGTAGATTCTGTAAGGATTTCTACTACTTTAGAAATTGAAATAAAAGTCTTTTTACCCGCAAGATCAGTGCCGTAGGAGTACCATGAACTTCTGTATTTCCTTGTTTGATAGCATGCAATATATCATCCACTTCTGTGGACTGTGAGAGGACAATGGTGTAGGCGTTACCAATTTCTTGTGGCAAATGAGCGTCGCTCCCTGCAGTCTGCGGCTTCTGGAGATTTTGAGCTAGCTGCTTGCTTTGTTTTATTTTACTTCGGAAGGGTATCGATCTAGAGTTTATGACTTCAATTGCGTCTATTTTGGATTTTTTAAGGAGTGATTCATCGATGGAATTGAAGAAAGTATATGGATGAGCAATGATGGCTGTACCACCTAATTTGTGAATTTTTTCTACAGTATCTACTATTGGTAATTTACTTTGAATAGGCTCCATTATCCCCAAGGCCAATATATGACTTCTTTCCGCGCTGATTTCAATACCAGGTATAAAGATCAAATCTCCTTTGAATTTTAAGGCTTCATTAATTGCAGATGTGGTTTCGTGGTCAGTTATTGCTAAGCCATTCAACGCCTTTAGTTTAGCGGCTTTAAAAACTTCTCTAACGGGGGAAAAGCTGTCAGGGGAGTAATTTGTGTGCACATGGAGGTCAAGTTTTAGAGAAAGTGGTGGCAAAAATTAAGCACTCCTTGCCTTCCCAGATTTAAGGCGGGCTTTTTGTTCATCGATAACTTTGCTTTCGATTTTTGTGAATAGTGGTTTAGGCTCTTTTAGTTTATGACCTGGCTTTAACTCCTTAATGGCTTCATCCCATTTCTTTTTGTGAACGGAGCCAGTTAGGTTAAGAGAGGCCCATATCTTCTCAGCGGTGTACGGAATAAATGGCTCTAACATGATTGATAAAGCCTTTACTGCTTGACAAGCTGAGTAAAGTGTGGTCGCGGCATCTTCTTTATTCGTTTCAATCGTTTTCCATGGTTGTTTTTTGTTCAGGTACTGGTTACCTAAGGCTGCTAATTCGATAATTGTTCTTAATGCGCCATGAAAATTGAATTGAGCCAGTTCTTTGTCAACTTTGCTATGCGTATCCTTTATAGCTTGAAGAACCTCCTTGTCTGTAGGAGTAAACTTGTAAGGACTTGGGACTTTAGCGTCGAAAAAGCGATATACAAATGTGAGCGTTCTATGAATGAAGTTACCTAAGATGTCTGCAAGTTCATCATTGTTTTTTCTAGCATACTCATCCCACGAGTAATCTGCGTCTTTGTCCAGTGGAGAAACTGATATTAGGTAGTAGCGTAAAGGGTCTGGGTCAAACTCATCAAGATAGTCAGCTACGTTGACTACCCATCCTCTACTCTTTGACATTTTTTCTCCTTCTAAAGTCATGTATTCTCCTGCTGCAATGACACTGGGCAATGTATATTCTCCATGCCCCCTCAGCATTGCTGGCCAGAAAATTGCGTGATGATAGATGATGTCCTTGCCAATGAAGTGTACTATTTTACAGTCCTCCTTTTTCCAGTACTCGTTCCATAAATCGGGCTTACCTATATTTTCAGCCCAGACTCTTGTTGAGGAAATATAGCCTATCGGTGCATCAAACCATACATAGATAACTTTTTCAGACATAGCAAAGGGAACAGGCACACCCCATGCCATATCTCGGGTGATACACCAATCTTTTAAGCCTTCAACAACCCAGTTTAAAGCGTAGTTTTTGACATTTGCAGGAAGTTCTTTATTGGTTTTAATCCATCTACCTAGGAATTCTTGAAAGGCACTGAGTTTGAAAAACCAGTGCTCCGTATCGCGGATTTCAGGAGTTGATCCACATATGGAGCAGTGCGCAGATTTCAATTCGGTCGGTTTTAGATAGCGCCCACATCCTTCACATGCATCTCCTCTCGCTTTATTTGATCCACAATATGGGCATGTACCTTCAACATACCTGTCTGGAAGAAAGCGCTGACATTTTACACAGTATGGTTGCGAATATTTGGTTTTGTAGATATAGCCATTATCGGCTAAGCGTTTGAAGAACTCCTGAGTTAGTTCTTTATGGGCAGGAAATGTTGTTCTTCCAAAAACATCGAAAGAGCAACCCATTCTTTTGAGGTCGTCATGAATAAGTTTATGATATTTATCCACAATTTCCTTTGGAGTAACCTTTTCAAGTTCCGCCCGTATGGCTATTGGTGTTCCATATTCATCAGTTGCGCAAATAAAAACAACATTGAACCCCTTAAGTCTTAAATATCGTGAATATATATCGGATGGAATGTATGTCGACCTAAGATGCCCGATATGGAGAGTTCCATTAGCGTAAGGCAATGCAGCCGTGACTAAGAATTTTTTAGTGAGTTTTTATACCTCCGTATGTTTTTTACTATTAAATTTATGTGTGGATATGATTATTAATAATATTTCCTAAATTGACAGGATGTTTAAAAATAAAATGGAATTACGTCCCCGATTTCCAGCTGGCAAGATAATGCTTTTGTTCTTTTGTCAATTCATCTATCTTGACGCCCAAAGCATCTAGTGCCAATCTTGCAACTTCGTAATCGATCTTCTTTGGAACATCGTATACTTTAGGTTTAAGTTTTTTCCAGTTTTTTGCTATGTATTCAACACATAGTGCTTGATTAGCAAAAGCCATATCCATAACTTCTGGTGGATGCCCCTCAGCTGCACCTAAGTTAACCAACCTACCTTCGCAGAGGAGGTACAACTTTCTTCCATCTTTGAGTAGGTATTCTTCCACATTTGGTCGAACAAGTCTTTTTTCTTTTGATATACCTTCTAGGTCGGATATTGAGATTTCAACATTGAAGTGACCACTATTCGCAAGGATTGCGCCACTCTTCATTTTTTCCATATGCTCGCTCCTAATTACATTTATGTTCGCCGTTGCAGTTACAAAGAAGTCACCTATTTCTGCTGCTTCTCTCATAGTCGTCACGGAGAACCCCTCCATTCTTGCTTCTAAAGCCTTTACGGGATCTACCTCAGTAATTATTACATTGGCGCCCATGCCTCTTGCACGCATTGCAATTCCCCTACCAACCCAGCCGTACCCAGCCACAACAAAATTCTTACCGGCAATAAGAAGACTTGTTGCTCTTAATATACCATCAATTGTGCTTTGCCCAGTTCCATATCGATTATCGAACAAGTATTTTGTGTGAGCATTGTTCACTGCGATTATCGGATATTTTAGAGCTTTTTCAGCAGCCATAGCCTTTTCTCTATTGACTCCAGCGGTTGTTTCTTCTGTCCCTCCAATGACATTTCCTAGTAATTCCTTCTTTTGTTCATGCAAAAATACAGCGAGATCCGCGCCGTCGTCCATCGTAATTTTTGGAGGGTAACTTAAAACATTTACTATGCATTTGTAATACTCCTCTTTCGTTTCACCCCGCCATGCAAACACATTAATTCCATCCTCAGCCAATCCTGCTGCTACTTCATCACTTGTCGATAATGGGTTAGAGCCACATAATGCAACTTTAGCCCCACCGGCAACAAGAGTTCTAACTAGAGCCGCGGTTTCTTTAGTAACATGAAGACTAGCACAAATTTGTATACCATCTAATGGTTTTTCGTTTTCAAATCGTTTTCTTATTTTTATAAGAACTGGCATATGGTCCTCAGCCCACTGAATGAGTAAGTGCCCTTGCTTAGCTAAATTTATGTTTTTAACTTCGTATTTACTTGCCAAGAATAGTCCCTCATAAGCTGTTCTCATAGCTTTAGATATAAAATCTTATGTTTTTCAGATACCTTTTTATGCCTAAGCAGAATTCTAATTTTAGAAGTGTATTTTTATCAAAAAGTTCAGGAAGTAATTGCCAAGATGGATGAAAAAAGATATTTGGCGTTGTTGGATAGAGCATATTCGAAAATACCTCCAATGGTTTCAAAAATTGATAGATTTGAGATCCCTAAGGCTACTATTTCGGTTATAGGCAATAGAACAATCATTTACAACTTCAGAGAACTCTGTGAGCGAATACATAGAGATCAGCAACATGTCTTGAGGTTTCTTTCAAAGGAATTAGCTACTGCTGGAACGAATGAAGACCCCCGTGCCGTCTTTCAGGGAAAATTTTCATCATCTCTTTTGGAAAGACTAATCGAAAGATACGTCAGCGAATTTGTGATATGTCCTGTTTGCCATCAACCTGATACAAGAATTACACGTGAAGGTCGTTTTCACTTCTTGATATGCGAAGCATGTGGCGCTAAGTCTTCGTGTAAAGCTTTGTAGAAAATAGGAAGCAATATTTAGCTTTTGCATATAGAATTCTTTGAGAGTGGCAGTGATGACAGAGGTATATGTTAATGTAATAAAGCAGGGGGAACACATTCTGGTAGTCGCATGTGACATAGCAGTTTTAGGCAAAAAGCTGAAACATGGCGAGTTAACGTTTGAGATTAAGAAACAGGTTTATGGAAACAAAAAGGTTAAACTTGAGGAAGCCATAGAACTTATTAAGTCTTCAACCTGTGCAAACCTAGTCGGGAGTAACATAGTTAACGGAGCTCTCAAAGAGAAGCTTGTACACCCAGACGCAGTGATACTTATTTCAGGTGTGCCCCACGCACAATTAGTTAAACTGTAGGAATAAGATTATAATTTAAAATAGGCGAAGTGCTTAGAAGAAGCAAAATCAAGGGATATTTGATGGGGAAGAAAAAAGTAATCACAGAGGGCGAACTAAAGGAACTTGTACTTCCAGCAGAAGGTGAAGTACTTGGCATTGTGGTTCAAATGCTTGGTTTTGATAGACTTATGGTTAAATGCACTGACGGCCATAATAGATTATGTAGAATCAGAGGTAAAATGAAGAGAAAGGTGTGGATAAGAGTTAACGATGTTGTTCTTGTTGCTCCTTGGGACTTTCAAGGAGAAGAGAAAGGGGATGTGGTTTGGCGATATACTAAAGGACAGACGGATTGGCTTAGAAAAAACGGATATCTAAAATTCTAAATCGTAACAAATACTAAGCGATCTAAGATTTTTATTTGAAAATACTTTTAATCTTCTGTATCGAATAAAACAACCGCTTAAAGAATTAATAGTGAATAGTTATGGTTGTTGGAATTATTGGCGTCGGAAGAATAGGAAGAGCATTAATTGAAGGGTTTATAGAAACAAAAGCGCTTGATGCAAAACAAATAATTGCAAACGATAGGAACATCGAGAAACTTAGGTCTCTGCATGCTATGGGTGTTCAAACGGTAACGAAGAATTCCGAAGTTGCTAAAGAAGCTAGCACAATTATTATTTCTGTTAAACCAAAGGATGTGAGCAATGTTCTATACGAAATAAAGGAATACTCCATAGGCAAACTCATAATATCCGTCGCTGCTGGAATAGAAACAAAATCAATCGAGAAACAACTTGAGGAAAAAGCCAGAGTCATAAGAGTTATGCCAAATATAGCTTGTACCGTACGAGAGTGCGCATCTGTCTATTGTATGGGCAGAAACGCTACTTATGAGGACGAGCAAACAGTTAAAAATCTATTCGGAGCTGTAGGCATTGTATTTAGGTTACCCGAATCATTAATGGATGCTGTAACAGGTTTAAGCGGAAGCGGACCGGCATATTATTTCTATATAATAAAAGCTCTTGCAGAAGCTGGAATTAAAGAAGGCTTACCAGAGGATATAGCAATAAAATTAGCTTCTCAGACTGCTATCGGAGCTGGAAAAATTGTTTTACAGTCTAAAATGTCGCTTGATGAACTGATAAAAATGGTTTGCTCACCTGGAGGAACAACGATAGAAGGGCTGAAGGCTTTAACTCAAGCAGGGGTAGAAGAGGGCTTGAAAAAGGCTGTTAAATGGGCTACAAACAGAAGCAAAGAACTTTCCATGTAAAAATGTTTTTCAACATTAGAATTAAAGGGATTTTTAAACACGTCTGATCATATACTGAACTGATTCGCATGACCGGAACCGAAGAACTTAGGCAGAAGAAAGTAGATGAAAAACTAGAGCATACGCTTAGATTAGTGGAAAAAAGGGATAAGTTCCTGATTAAAGATCGTTCTGCCGATAGGGCAGTTCTTGAAGAAGTGTTTGATCGCTCAACGTTAATGGTTATTTATGACTTAATGAATATGGGTAAAATTGATAGACTGCATGGAGTAGTTAGTACTGGCAAAGAGGCTAGAATATACTGGGCTATCGATAAAAATGGATGTGAAATTGCTGTTAAAATCTACCTCACTGTTTCAGCCGAATTTAGAAGGGGCAAAATGATATATATTGAAGGGGATCCCCGTTTTAGAAATGTGAGGAGAAATTCTAGAGCCATCACTTATCTCTGGGCCCAAAGGGAATTTAAGAACTTGAAGGCGGCATATAATGCAGACGTACCGGTGCCCAAGCCTATTCTAGTAACCAAAAACGTGTTGCTTATGGAATTCGTGGGAAAGAATGGAAAGCCAGCGCCTACAATGAAAGAAAAACCTCCATCTCGCCCAAAAAAGGTTTATGAAATGCTACTAAGCCACATAAAGAAACTGTATAAAAAAGCGGAACTCGTGCATGGAGATCTAAGCGAATATAATATTATGATTTGGAGAGGAAAACCAATTATTTTTGATCTTTCGCAAGCAATTCCACTTAAGCATCCTATGGCCACGCAATTTTTGCGCAGAGACATAATGAATCTGAATAAGTATTTCAGGCTATTAGGAGTAAAAGTCATGAGTTCAGAAGATGCATATAGGTGGGTTACAGAAGATGGTTGAAGCGGAAATGCATATAAAAATCCCGCATGAACGTATTGGCGTAATTATAGGATCTGATGGTAGCGTAAAGAAAATGCTTGAAGAAGCATTGAATTTAACAATACAAGTGAATAGCTCAACTGGCGATGTAACTTTAAAGCTTAATACTGATCAGCAAGACCCAACTGTAATTTTTCGTGCTAGAGATATTGTTACAGCAATTGGACGTGGATTTTCACCAAAAAAAGCTTTAAAGCTGTTAGACGAAAATTGTTCTATCAGAATAATTGACTTAAGAGATTATTTTGGGAGATCTAGGTCCGATATCAGACGAGTTAAGGGCAGAATTATTGGTGAAGCAGGAAAAACTAGAAAAATCATTGAAGAATTAAGCTGTGCTGAAGTTTCTATATACGGGGATACTGTGGCTATAATTGGTGATGCAGAGCCACTTAGAGTCGCCGAGGAAGCAATAAAAATGTTAATTGAGGGGAGGCAGCATAGATCGGTATACCAATTTTTGCATCGTGAAAGGGAGAATGTCAAAAAAAGTCAAATGGAACTTTGGGAGAAGAGAAAATTCTAAATTCAGTTCGCTTAAAGTGTGCTCAATCGCTCTGGCAAATACTTATCTGTGACAAAGCTTAAACCGTATCTCGAGAAAGCCTCTAGCTCACATTTCATTTTGTTTTTTAAGAAACTATCTATTTGCTCTTTCCAGATCTTTCCTTCAGACCTAGGATCCTTTTGCATATCATATAACTTCTTAACATCAATTTCCTTGAGCCTATTGTACGGGAGACTATATTTTGAAATATCAGTGCTATATACGCCCATCCAAGTGGAATCTGGCGTTGCAAGTTCCTTTATGTGTGCAGCGTTGGCACTACCATAGATGATGGTCCATGCTATTGAAATACCCCAAGGATCAGCATCAGTAAATATGTAGACCGGTAGACCTAGTTCTTGGTTTAGTCTTCTAATTAAGCATCTTGTGGCGCGTGGAGGTTGACCAGCGGTATGCACAAGAATAGCGTTGAACTTTTTCCATGCTCTTTCTTCAATTAGTCTTGTGAACATTGCCCCTTTTTCTATGCATATGATTTTATCTGCATCTGTCTCTATGAAGTCCGCTACAGTTAGAGCAGGACCAATCATAACGCCGTCTGGATGTATAGTGAGATTAAGTCTCTTCCCCTCATACCCTGGAACCGTGTATTCCACTGTAAGGTTTCCATATATAGCACTGCGCTCTTCTGGAAAAATATGGAAATCCTCTCTTGCAAATCCTAAAATGCTTTCTAAGTCTGTAACGGTATTGTCCGATTCAAACTGATCTTTAAACGAGATATCATAAGCCTGCGCCATATAATAGATGTCTCTCAAGGTGCTTGTTTTGTTTTCAATGCCCAGTTTATTGGCCATATAGGCAGTCCAAACCAGTTGAGTTAGCGACTTTATATGCCGTATGTTTCTGGCGCTTCGTTGAACCTTTTTATTTCCAAGCACGAATTGCCTTAACTTGGAATCATATCTAATGTTAGTTACAGATCTGCTCGGTAGAACGATAAAAGGAAATTCACCATTATTCATTTGATCATATAATCTTAAACCAAAGCTCTTAAATGATTCAGAGACTAGGTTTTTCTTTACGTTTACCGAAACTCTTAATTTTTTAGCCATAATTTACAACTCCTTTACGGATTCTTTTGGAGAACTGGATAAGAAACTTTCAAGTAGGACTCTTAGATCTGGTTCAACAGTCTTTCCTGCCAACTCCGTTGAAAACTTGGCAATCTTCGGAAGATATGTCTTGAAGATATCGTATCGTTTTACTTCCCTTTCAATGCGTTTTCTTCGCGAAAGATATAAGCTTAATCTTCTAGCTACTTCTCTTACACCACCAAGAATTTCGCGTTCAACTTCAGGTCTGTCAGAAATGAATTCTTTTCCTACAGTTTTATATGGAATTTTTGTGCTACATATATGGACAAACACGGCTATCGGAGTATCTTGTGAAACATAATATTTTCTCCAATTAATCATGGAGTGAATAACTTTTGACGAAACGTCGCTAGCTTCATCATAGAGCAAAGGAATTCTATTAGCGAACCTATAGAGGAGTATGTCACCACTTTTTGGAACAGCACCTCCATAGGCTATTCCTACCTCAACTATGAAGGGATGACCGGAATATGCGGCTGGCTTACGCTGAACTACCGTGACAAATTCTGGATTTAACTCCTTTCTGATACCAGTTGTCAATAACTCCTCTCCTAAAGGTGAAAGGCAAGTAGCATCGGGAGGGAGGAATTTATCGAAGTTTTTCATCGACTGGGCCAGATGGACAATGTCTTGGGTATTAAGATCTTTTGGAATCTTTTGAGAATCTATCCCCGCAAACTTTAGGAAGCTCTCCGCAATTGATTTTCCAACCCTATGAAAATGCGTGGTCATAAAACTATGCATAGTTGTACAGTCTGTTTCTTTGATTAATCTTTGAAGGAGCTCAATATCAACTCCGTAGGGATGCGGCTTTATCTCCCTTGGTGGAGAAGGCATTTTAGTTGTTGCACGTTTAAATACATATAGTCTACCATCTGGGTCAACGAATGTTATATTCGCATAAGGACTGGATATAGCAGTTTGTTTTAGGTATTCCAATATTTTCGCTTTAGCCTTCGTGTAGTCACCTTCGAGGACAAGCTCAATAATCGTTCCACGCCAAAGTTTATTATTAGAATGTATCTCATGATCATGAACAATTGGCTTATTATTCTGGATATCGATGGATAAAGTAAATTCGTGCAAAAACTTGGTGCCTATACTTGTCTTTATTTTGACAGGCAGATGTGTAGTAATTTGTCCATATAGTATAGCCATCTTCCCTCCTAATCCGAAAACACCGCGAGACTGTCTAAGTCTATATTTTGACCCGAACAACACTTGGGCAAAAGCAGAGGGCACATATTTTGCGGGTACCCCTGAACCATTGTCCATATTAAATATTCTATATGCCGAGGGGGGTTTTGCCAACTCGTCTTCGGCAGAGATCCTAAGGTAAATGTCAGGAAGAATATTATAGAATTCACATGCATCCAAACTGTTTTCTACTAATTCTCTAACTGACGAGTAAATAGCTCTGCTTGGATTACTAAAGCCTGCCAGATCTCTGTTTCTATAGAAGAAGTCTGCAGGTGATATAGTTTTATATGTTTCTGTACCCACCCCAACACCCCATTTTCCTATAATTTTGGGGATGTTTAGATTTTTAAATACATCAAAATAAATTTATTCCGAATGGAATAATTTGCCAAAGTAGCTAATAAGGATAGAATTTAACAAATTTATGTAATAAAATAGCTTATAATTTTAGTTTTGATGACGATTTTAGGCATACTTATGTGAAAAATATTGAAGTAATGACGCCGCCGGATTAGTCAGACGAGAAGATTCCACCCTCATCGTCTTCGGACTCGAACCGTCGACCAACGAGTTAACAGCTTCAGCCTAAGGACAAACTCCCTAGTCCGCTGCTCTACCAACTGAGCTTGCGCCCCAATTGATGGTACGGCGGCTCTTTTCGGCGGCGCCGTGATATGTTGAAATCTGGGGGAAGTATTTAAGGTTAAAGGTTTCTAATAAAACTTGATGAGGGAAAAAAATAAATTCCTTCAAAGCATGCCTATCATTGCGTGGGCCCGTAGCTCAGTTAGACTCGAGCGACACGTTCGAGCCCTGAATAGGTTAGAGCGACAGAACTAGGTCTGTTGAAGCTCATAACCTGTAGGGTGTACATCACTCGGGGAATGGCCCCCGGTTCGAATCCGGGCGGGCCCATTATACAAAAAGTTTTAGTATAGTTATTGCTCATTCAATTTGTGAAGGTCGCTCCGGTGGTGTAGTCCGGTCAAGCATAGCGGCCTTTCGAGCCGTTGATCGCGGGTTCAAATCCCGCCCGGAGCACACTTTTTAAAGATAAAGTAGTTGATGTGAAAAAAATTCTAAATTACTTGAACAGGTTTTGGGGCAAACTATAAAATCAACTTAGTCTCCTCCTAAATTACAATTGGAAAAAAGTCTTCTAAGATGCGGGGGTAGCCAAGTTTGGTCAAAGGTGCTCGACAATTTTGGGCATTGAATGCGCAAGGCTTAGGACCTTGTCCCGCAGGGGTTCGTGGGTTCAAATCCCTCCCCCCGCACCAAAGCGGATTTACTCTTCAATTGTACCTTGAAAATTGAATTAGTTATCAGTCTGAAATATATGATTTGGCGGGGTAGAAAGTGAAAGCTTCTACAGATACTGATATATCCCGTTATGCCGAAAGCCATTGGAATTTACGGAGACTACCTCTGAGGAACTCTTGGTGAAGGACCTTCTCCGCCGTATTGATGATCATTTATATCAAAGATGAAATTCAATACTAAAAGATCCAAACTAAGCGAGAGGGAGGTCGCTTGGAAAATAGAGCTTCCAAACGTAGAAAAATATCACAGGATCTGCAAAGACTACGCATGTTTCTGAAAAGCTGAAAAAAGCAGGCAAAGCATTGCTGGATGAAATTGTAGACATGGTTTTGAAAGAAAGGCTCCTATTGAACATGACCTATGAATGGGTAACTTGCTTCTGGTTTTATCAAAACAGCTTGCGAAAGGGGCGCATATGTTGGGAACAGATATCGATGAAAAGCCACTACGAGGTGCAAAGCTTAAACTGGAGAAGCAGAAATGTTAATAGAAGTTTCCCTCTACGTAATAGGCGGCAAACATTTTGTCGTGAAGCCTCAGAAGCTTTTATATGTTACACATATTTTGGATTAGATAACATTCTTGAAACCAAAAATGCGCTTCAAGAAGTATTCAGAGTTCTATGCCAAAGGGGCGGTTGGTCTTCGCAACTCTCGGGGTAAAAAGACTCAAGAGGTTTAACTCTAGCAGAAAAGCTCGGTTTAAGAGTAATCGTGAGGGAAAATAGGCTTTCAAAATACTTGAAGACACAGAATTTAAAATTGGCTCAGCTGAGAAGTTCTACTGGACAAGGACCCTGGTAACCCAATAGGCCTCCTTCCTCTTGAAGGTGACTGGTTTGCCCACGCACTGGTGAAAACGCATAAAAAGTAGATTTTTGCAATTCAAATATTGCCCATGGTTAAACAAGCCTCACCAAGATTCCGAGAATTTAACCCGAGCTTTAAACCTAACCCTGCACTATTTAAATATGCCAAAAAGTTCGCCCCAAGATTTGTTGGAGTTATGTCAAGTCTAGAAGATTTGTACTTTTTACACAAAATCCAGTTAAATCTGTGTATGTAAAAATGCTTCCAATAGTATCTGCTAGTTATTTCGCATGTTCACGCCACATTCTATTATACCTGGGCAAGCACTGCAGAAACCATTAACTGACAAAGCTCAAATCTGGAGACGTAGACATGATGCACCAGTGATATACTTGTTCATCTTCCATATTTTTCCATAAATGCTTGGTATTTTTGCAACTGCTCTTGCGTAACTGAAGGTTTAATTTTCTCAAGAATTTGATTAAAATCCTCTAAGGTTAAGCGCTTAACTGAAGCGTTTTCTAGTTCGCCTCTTATGAGACGCATTTTAGCTTCATTGCATATGTAAACGATGTCTGCTCCCGAATATCCCTTTGTCAAGGAGGACATTTTCTCTAGCGTGACATTTGGATCAAGCGGTATTTTGTTTAGGTGTATTCTAAATATCTGCGCACGAACTTCCTCAGTGGGTAAGGGAATGTATACAACCTTATCAAATCGTCCTGGACGAAGTAAAGATGGATCGATTGCTTCAGGTCTGTTAGTTGTAGCCAATATAACCACTTTTTCTAATGTTTGAAGACCGTCCATTCGAATTAGGATTTCTGAAACAACTTTTCTCAGCGAAGGATCATCCGCTATTCCTCTGCTTGAGGCAATTGAGTCAATGTCATCCATACAGAGAATTGCTGGTGCATTTTCCATCGCTCGATAAAAGCTTTCCTTTATGATGTTTACAGCGTTTTCGTATCCAGTTTTGAATATATCTGACCCAGAAACGTTAACAAATGTCGCATCTAATTTGTTAGCAGCTGCTTTAGCCAGCATTGTTTTCCCACAACCTGATGGACCAAAAAGAAGGATTCCCTTCAATTGTTTGGCTCCATATTTATGGAGTATTTCAAAGTGTTTTAACGGAATTTCTACTGCCTCTATCAAAATTTTTTTTGCTTCTTCAAGTCCGCAGACGTCTTCCCACATCACTTTTTCTTTAATATCTTTATTTAGAACTTCGAGAGATCTACGTTCGTAATCAAGTTTGAACTTTTCATAACGTTCAATCATGCTGAAAGTTATGCTTGGCCTCATTCTTTTTATAGACTTTAGGAAATCCTGCATGGTTATCTCTTTTGTGATACCAGTCTTCATAGATTCCTTTGCAACCAACCTAGCTACATCCTCACATATGTTGGCGATGTCTGCTCCCGAATACCGCTCAGTTAGTTTTGCTAATGTAGCGTAGTCGATGTCCTTTGATAGTGGTCTCCCCGCTGAGTGAATTTTGAATATCTCTTCCCTTGCAGAAGCATCTGGAGGGGGTACATAGATTATTTTATCCAAACGTCCGGGACGAATAAGTGCGTAATCTAGAACTTCAGGCGCATTAGTTGATCCAACGATGATTATATTCTGATTTGATGATATTCCATCTAGTTCGTATAGAAATAGACTTAGAAGACGTGAAGTTATAGTGTCGCTACTGGCGTACTCGTATCGTTTTTTCCCAATACTATCTATCTCGTCAAAAAAGATTATACATGGGGCTACTTGACGAGCTATTTTAAAAAGTTCACTAATTCTCTTTTCGCTTTCCCCGTACCATTTGGAGAGGATATCGCTGGATTTAATATAAAGTAGAAAAAAATCAAGTTGGTGGGCTAATGCCCTCATAAGAAGGGTCTTTCCACATCCTGGAGGGCCAAACAGGAGAACACCTTTAACTGGCTTTAAGCCATATATTTTAGCTAGATCTTCACGTTCTAATGGCAGAATTATGGAGTCTTCGATTTCCTCTTTCACATCCTTATATCCTCCTACATCTTCCCACCCTATATGTTGCCTTAAAAAACTCCCAAAGGTAATGCCCAGTTTTTCAAGTTTTTCTATTCTTTTAGCCTTCTCAGCAGCAATAATACGTTCTTTTCCCTTTTTTCCCCAGAAAAATCCATATGTTTTTTTCTTAAATTGACTTGCCTCCCCCCACAAACTAGCGCACCGTGCGCACATATTTTCTCCTGGGCTTATTTTACGGTTACAGTATGGACAGCGATCTTTTTGCATCTCTTTGTCCCTGCCTCGGATTTTATGAACATGAATAAATTGATTATTTTTTAATCAGATTTGCTTCTCCTTAAGTTTTATGGACGTTATTCTATAATTTCATTATATTTGATAATAAGTTAAAATAGTGAAGCTTTTCATTGAGAACCAATACTGTTAGATTTTCTGATAAGTTGCCGTCCTTTGCATTCAAATATAGATCGAAATTATCGTAAACAAAGAGCACTTTTTCTATTAATTATAACAACTAGCACAGATGCTAGAAACGCCTTTTTTCCTAAACTTATACGAACTGTATGGCGTGCCGCAATTGCTACTACTGTCACCATTTTCCTTTTAAGCTCTAACGTGTATTTGAGGATGTTAGAGATGTATTTTACTGATCAGTGTAAAAATAAAAATGTAGTTCATGTTCCAAAACATATTATCAGAATAAAGCTAAAAATAAACAAAAACAAAATTTTGGCTATAATCGAAGATGGTTAGACTTTATTTAAAATCTTCTTCTTTGTGTTCTTCTCTTCGACCAACATTCTCGGCAGTATACAGGCCTATTTGGGTCTGGTTTGAATGGAACTTCGCACTCTCTCCCACAATCAGCACAAACTGCCTTGTACATCTGTTTCTCAGACATAATACTATTTCATCTCCTTGTTATTTATGTGCAAAAAAACTTTGCACTGTAGAATTATTCCATGCCGTAGTCACTTATAAACTTGCTTTCAAAATTATATTCTAAATCTCAAAACATCTTATTGATTCTAGGAAAACCGAAATAGAATGACCTGAAATGAAGACCTATAGAGTTCTACAACACTTAAGTTTCGATGAAAATCATGATTAAGCTAAACTCTTCATAAATTTTGTCGTCTTAAAACTTACTGGATGAAAAAAAGAGAATACAGAATACAAAGGTCACCCATCGAAAAGCTAATTTACATTCCACAATTGCAGAATGTTATTCTCTTTTTAGCTGAGCCAAATTAGATGAACCGTAAAACAATTTTTCTATGTTCCAATTTATGTCTTAATTGAGTCGACAACCTGAAGCATAGCCATCTCTAGATATTGTTGTTTCTCTTTTATACCTCTTGAAGAACATGACTCCAGTGCACCTAGAGAGGCTTCTTAACTACATTTATGATTTTTGACTTCAAAAATTGTAGGCAACTATAATTGTTGTAATAAAATTTAAATATCATTTTCAAATAAGCACCTATGCTGTAGCACAGTTAGTGCTATAGAGTGCGCGTGTAATTTTTATGATTGAAGATTGGAAAGATATTGTCGCGCGCAGTATAACAAAGCCAGAACAGATTCTCAGCAAGTTCAAAGTTGATACACAGAACCTGAAAGCCGTTATAGCAGAATACCCAATGAGAATTTCAAAATACTATTTTGACCTCATCGAAGAAGTCAACGACCCAATATGGAAACAATGCATTCCAAGTCCACTGGAACTGCAAGATCCATTTGGTGTTGAGGACCCTTTAAGCGAAGAAGAGATGAGTCCTGTACCAGGTTTAGTCCATAGATATCCCGACAGAGTACTTATGTGCATATCCAACATCTGTGCAACATACTGCAGATTCTGCACAAGGAAGAGAAAAGTCGGAAAACCCGTTGACTATCTCACCGATAGTGCATTACAAAATCAGATACAATATGTTAAAAACACACGTACCGTGCGCGATGCTTTACTATCCGGCGGAGATCCGTTTATGCTACCAGATGAAAAAATAGAGTTTTTCCTAAAGAAGCTTAGAGCCATACCTCATTTAGAGATTTTGAGAATAGGTACACGGGTTCCTTGCACACTCCCACAGAGGATAACGCCGAAACTATGCAACATGTTAAAGAAGTATCATCCACTTTATGTTAATGTTCATTTCAACCACCCGAACGAAGTGACGGAACAAAGCGAAAGAGCTTGCGGGTTACTTGCTGATGCTGGGATCCCCCTTGGAAATCAATCAGTTCTACTCAAGGGAGTCAACGATGAACCCAAGGTGATGAAGAATCTACTTCATAAACTTTTAAAGATCCGTGTTAAACCGTACTATCTCTACCAAGCAGATCTAGTGAAAGGAACGTACCACTTTAGGACTAGAGTAGAAACTGGAATAAAGATAATTGAGTCTCTAGTTGGATTTACTTCTGGTCTTGCTGTACCACGTTTTGTTATAGATGCACCAGAGGGCGGAGGCAAAATTCCACTCCAACCTGACTATCTTATAAGCCTAGGAGACGATAAGGTTGTCATGAGAAACTACGAGGGAAAGATCTACACTTACCCACAAATACCTTTTAATAAAGAAAACGCCGTGCAAAAGGTCACGGCTGAAATTAGGGAAACTAAATGACCCTAAAGGTAGGGTTAACTTATAATCTGAAGAAAAAACCGCTGTCAAACGAAAACGTGCCTGAGGATTTTTACGCTGAGTTCGACGATATTGAGACAGTTGATGCGATGGTTACTGCTTTAAGGGAAGGCGGATGCAAAGTAATAAAGATAGAGGCAGATGAAGATGCTTATAACAAGATAAGAAGGTTGAAACCCGATATTATATTCAACATAGCTGAAGGTTTACGTGGAGAAAGCCGCGAGTCCCATATACCTGCGGTACTGGAGATGCTGGGGATACCTTACACTGGTTCTGGCCCATTAACCTTAGCCATAAAGTTGAACAAAGCTGTAACACATCAAATTTTAAGTGCCAATGGAGTCCCCTCTCCTCGTTTTCAGGTTTTTAAAACAAGTGATGAAAGATTAGATAAAAAACTCGAGTTTCCGTTAGTTGTGAAGCCATTGGCTGAAGGCTCAAGTAAAGGAATCAGGAACAATTCATTGGTAAAAGATGAACCAAGCCTCAGAAAACAGGTCTCTTGGATCATAAACACATATAAGCAACCTGCACTAGTAGTAGAGTTCCTTCCAGGAAGAGAGTTTACAGTCGGTTTAATAGGAAACGACGAACCTGTCGTTCTACCAATAGTTGAAATATTATTTGATAAGTTGCCAAGTGGAGCTAACCCAATATACTCATATGAAGCCAAATGGGTATGGGACACGCCTGAAAAACCTTTGGAAATGTTTCGTTGCCCAGCAGATATACCGCAAGGATTAGAGGGGGAAATAAAGCGTGTTGCTGTGAAGACATTTAAGGTTCTTGGTTGTCGGGATATGTGCCGAGTAGACATAAGACTTGATAAAAATGGTAAACCTAATGTTTTGGAGGCTAATCCTTTACCTGGTATGATACCAGATCCCAAAGCGCATTCTTGTATGCCAGAAGCCGCTTACGCAGCTGGCTTCACTTACAATCAACTTATATGCACAATTCTTTGGCAGGCCCTAAAAAGGTATAACATGCAACATCTGTTCAAAAATCGTTCATTAGTAAAGATTCCATAATTTTGTTATGTTTTTCTTTCTAATGCAAATAATATCAGTTTTTTAACGAAGTCTTCGAAGGAGATTCCAGCAGCCTTAAGAGCGCGGGCGAAACCTGCTTCATGAGATATATCTGGATTAGGATTAACCTCAAGTACGAAGGGGTGCTCACCATTTAAACGTATATCCACTCTCGCGTAATCTCTACAATAAATAGCCTTATATGCTGCAATAGCTACTTTCTCCAGCTTATTTTTTATGTATTGGCTTATCTTCGCAGGACATACCGGCGTTGTTTTCAAGTCTTCATCACTTCCTGTAAACCATTTAGCCGCATAATCCACTACTTTAGGCTCTTCAGAAAATCCGAACACTATTTCGGAGATCGGTAAAATCTCTGGTTCTTCATTACCTAGAATGGCTACATTGAATTCTCTTCCAGGAATATACTTCTCCACTAGAGCTGGTTGCTTATAGAGTTTATTTATGTATTCTACTTGAGACTTAAGCTCCACATCATTTCTCACATAACTTTTTTTTCTAGATATTCCTACGCTCGCATCTTCCATCAATGGTTTAACGAATAACGGATAATTTATATCCCCCTTCCATTCTTTGAAACTGCTTAAGACTTGATACTCGGGAGTAGGTATTCCATTTGATTTGAAGATAGTTTTAGCTAAACCTTTGTTTAAACGCAATCCCAGTGTTAGAGGAGACGAACCTGTATAGGGTATTCTTAAAAGTTCAAGTATGGAGGGCACATGCATTTCAAGGTGGCTGTCTCCAAAAACACTTTCACAAAGATTTACTACAACATCTGGTTTACTCAATTTTAGTACTTTAATAAAACCAATGAGATCATCTTTAAGTGGGAAAAGCTGATACTCAAAATCAAGTCTTTCTAAGGCATCTTGAACGGCTGTAACTTGATCCTCAACCTCAGCTTCAGCCATGAAGTCTTGTGCTTCGCCCCTTGGAGGTTTCGTTGGTAGATTATATAGAATACCAACCTTGAACCGTTTATTTTGAAAGCCTTGTTTTTGCTTAAACGGCATAATTTCGTTTCCATTTAAAAATAAACATGAATGATGTAGATAAATTTTAGGCATAAGGTCGGTTTACCTAAAGTTATTATGAATTTTAGCTACATGCTTAGCTCGGTTTATGAGCCAATTCAGTAATTTTGTTGGAGGGACATTTTCATTTTTGGCTTCATCTAAAATTTTATGATTTTCATCGAGAGCCTTGTTCATCATTACTAGTTCTTCTCGAATCTGCTCCTCCGACAAGTTGAGTTCTTTCAAAACTCTACTAATTGGAAATTTCCATAAGGTGACCATCGTGCATTCACCATTAATTTCAAATGCAAAATCCTTTGTCGATAGATCTGCACCTTCTACCCACCAGAACGGAAAAACCTTGCACATCAATGGTCTAGTCTTTTGCATTACACATCCTTTGCCAGGTTTAAGCGCTATGCAAGAACCGTTTAAAAATTTTGTTTGGACGCGGAAATACGAACCGCCCCATGGATAATAAACCTGAATCATCTCGGGATCTGAGAGATGCTCAAAGTATTGAGGAGATATTTCTGAAACTTCCAGCATCTTAACGACCCTTTTAGGTGAACAATGTTTCAGAAGTAAAGCAATGTCAGCGAATAAGACAAACGGGTGACAACGTCTACAACATCCTGGATCTATAGAAGCACACTGAAGACAAGCATTATGGGTCAAATAATTTGTCTTCGGCACACTAAACAAACCTCAATCATTTGGGAAGCTATTCGGTAGCCAAATATCAAAAACACTTCTGCCCCCCGCACTTCATAATATGGCAAGTATATTAAGATTAATTATAACATGAGAGTGAAAAATTTAGTAATTACTAACAAGCCCAAAGACTTCGCAAATTTATTGACATAAAGTGGAAGCGAGCCTTATTTGCGTATATATTCGCGGAATTTTTTTCCGCAATGTTCATATAGCTTAACATGGACTTTAGGCCCTAAGTCCCATTCCTTGATGGCTTCCACGTCTTCCCCACATTTTGGACATTTTGCCATTTCAATCAAACCTCCATAGGCTTGGTTATACTTATGTCGCATAAATATTTTGTCATGAAAATAAAGGCATGTTTTATCGTTTTAGGGTCCAAGAGCTCAAAAAAGCGCGTTTTTAGGAAAAAAGATGAAGAAGAGGATTCTTACTCTTCCTCCTCTTCTTCCCAATCCCAGTCTTCTTCCTCTTCTTCTTCCCAGTCTTCTTCCCAGTCTTCTTCCTCTTCTTCATCGAAGGCTTTCTTACCGGTTAATAATTCCTTCAACATACTCTGTATCACCGAAAGAAATCAACCCTGTGGAATACGGATAAGGATTTAGCAAAGAATATAGAGTCTGTTTTTCGAGTTTCGGATTCATTTAGGCATGATAAAGCCCCTTTTTTACGAAAAAATACATATTTGAGTTTCTTATTTAGAAATCACCTCATTTACTCCTTTAAAATGCCTATTGTGGTCGAAATAGGAAATAAAATATATGCACTTGTGGTGCACTTAAACAATCATCATCCAAGCAAAAGTATTAAAAAGTGCTTGCCAATAATGCACTATCTATAAATGCTTAAGACCCAAAAACTAACTGTAAAAATATTTAGGAATGAATCAAAAATTTATTCCTTGTTCACTATAATGCCACAGTAGCTCAGTCTGATATAGCTACAGAGTAATAGAGGTTCAAGTCCCGCCCAAGGCACCTTTCTAGGGTAGACGAGGGAAGTAAAATTTTAATATGTATTTGTTGAACTGGCATCGAGTAGGTATTATAACTTTACTATAATTTCCCTCTCTTTTTAAGCGACTATATGAATTTAGTTTTCTACTATGAGAAGAGGAAGCTTTACAGTGCCCAAGCTTGCATTTAGATCTCTCTTCGTCTATCCAACTAGTGTCAATTAATCTGTTGCATATTAAATCTTTGCACTACGTATTTGAGCAAGGTTTACTTCCGTGATAAGAATCGCTTCCTCGTCTCGGCTTACAAGACCGATTATTGACCACCAAATGTGTCAAGTATGATATTATTATCCATGAAATTATTCCCAATTTTCCAAATTCGATCCGCATATGCAATAAAAACCGCGTTTACATTAGCCTTAAATTAGATATCGATGTGTAATTGGCTGTGCACATGTTGAATTATATGTTTTTTCGAGTGTTAAAATTCAAGTAGCCGGTATGCAGATAATGTCTACTCTATAATATAAGAATCCTAAAAATCTCTGGAAGCAAAATATTGTAACATAAGAGTATTCTAATTCGTTTTATTGACAATCAATGATGACGTAGCTAAGTTTCCGTGTGAAAAAGATTTTTCTCAAACTATAAATGAAGATCCCATCTTTACCAATGTAACCCACAGAAAATATCAATACAGCTGAATCGTAGGCTTATCCAAAAATTTGTTTTCTCAACATTCTCCTTTTTAATCCTATAATTGACTCAATTGGATTGACAACATTTTTAGAAGGCTATATTTATCTTTAACCCTCTTTCTTGTGCAGTACCAAAATAACTGTGGTTTTATTTTGTCATAATTCTATTAAACCAGAGCCGATTTGATGCTAAATATTATATACTACCTTAGCAAACTTTTTGGTTAATAGGGAGGACGGGGCACTGGTGTTTAGGGGGCACCGTATTTATCTATGCTATATGGCATGGATTTATAATTTATAAGTTAACTGAGCTAGTCAACGCTTTCTATTGTAAGCCGCTCTCAAGGTTCTGTATATTGATTTTAGCGATACCTATGTATTCATTATTTGTTATAACTCAATTGATAGCGAGCACCGTCCTCCAATAAATGTTTGAAGAGGTGATGAGAAACTGTCAATAAGGTTGACTAACAGAGTTGCATGCCTCAAACTCTCAGAAATAATGGAGATGGTCAAGATTGCCAGTACTATTCCAGATGTCATTAGGCTTCATGTAGGTGAACCGGATTTCCCAACGCCTAGCCACATAATAGATGCAACTTCAGAGTTCCTTCAAAGCAGAAAAATTGGATATGTTCCAAGTCAAGGTCTTCCTGATTTACGCGATGCTATTGCAAAGAAGATAAGGAAAATAGAGGGATTGGACATTGACTCATCTAATATTATTGTGACCATCGGAGCCACGCAGGCCGTATATATGGCCACACATACCATAGTGGATGCAGGAGATGAAGCCATAGTTTTTGAACCGGGATTTGATGCTTTTAAATCCGTTGTTAGACTTGCAAACGCGACACCCGTTATTGTGCCCTATGCGATTAGGGATGGGTTTGCCATTATAGATGAGGAGGTGTTAGAGGAGGCGGTCACCCCACGAACAAAGCTCATCATAATCAATTCACCAAATAATCCAGCGGGTGTAGTTTTTCTGGAATCGGAGCTCAGGAAGATTGCTGAAATGGCTGTTTCTAATAACATAGCTGTCATATCTGATGAGGTCTATAATCAGATAGTCTATGATGGAGTTAAGGCGACGAGCATTGCAACATTACCAGGAATGAAGGACTTAACGATAACTGTAAACAGCTTCTCAAAGACATATGCTATGACAGGATTTAGAATTGGTTACATAGCTGTTCAAGATGAAGCGCTCGTACAGAAGCTTTGTGCATTTCAGGAGTACAATGGGATATGCGTGAGCCCGCTAGTGCAAGCTGCGGCCTTGGCCGCATTAAATGGCCCCCAAGATTGTGTGGAGATAATGAAGCAAGAGTACGATAGGAGAAGAAATTTCCTTTATAAGCGCTTAAATGAAATTCGAGGAATAAAAGTTGAGAGGACCAGAGGGGCATTCTACTCATTCCCTGATCTATCGGATTTCGGCTTAAGTAGTAAAGAGTTTTGTAATCGATTAATGAAGGAAGCACATGTCTTAATGGTTCCAGGATCTAACTTTGGGAAGGCGGGCGAAGGACATGCCAGAATATCGTTTGCCACGAGCATTGAAAATCTCGATGAAGGAATGAGAAGACTAGAGTCATTTCTTAAGAAAATCTAGTGAGGAGAATTCCTTTTCTCATATTTTTGACTTTGAGAATGAATTCTAAAATTATCCAAATGTTTTCCTACATTATTATAAGAGTAATGCGTTTGGGATACCAAGAACTGGCGCGTGCAGAATAGAGAAAACATGATGTGGCTATCAGAGCATTTTATTATATTAATTACAAGAAACATGAAAAACTGCTGAAAGGGGTTCATATGTATTAGAATAGAGAAAATCCATGTGATAGAATATCTGAAGGAACTAACAAATGAGAAACTTTTTGGTGGAAAAAAGTTGGCTGGTGAAGGAAATCATGATATTTGATGGTGAAGAAAAAGGACATCATAGTTGGTGTATACCTATATATTTACAATCTCAGAAAGTGAGTTTTCCAATTTAATTAGTATGAGGAGGTGATACGATTTTACAGATGAGACCAAGCTTCCAATTATTTTTACTTCAATATGGCTTGATGTTGTCTAGCGGACTAAACTGGCTTGGCAAGATTACATTAGGTTTCATGTAGACAGCCCGATTTATTTTTGAGCGCTCGATAAAAATGGCCAATCAGCATATCTATGCTAATAACCGCTTAAATGCCACATATTGGTATTATAGAGGAACCAGTGGGTCATTAATAGTTAAACGGAGAGTGTGGAGAAATATCCATAAATTCTATCGCCTTAATATCTAATTAATAACATAAAAAATTAATTGGAAAGTTGGAAACTGAAATTTTTGGAACCTGCCCCGGTAGCTCAGCCTGGTTAGATGCCGAAATAGGCACCAGAGAGCGCTGGCTTGGTATGGAGATTCCCTCCTAAAAGCCAGTGATCGCGGGTTCAAATCCCGCCCGGGGCTTTAATTGGCATTTGTATGGTATGCAAACTTTATTAACGCCGTTAAATATAATGCTAGGTGAAGTAATATGCCGAAAACTTCTATAATAGGGGCATCGGAAAAGCTGGATAAGTCATATCCAGCGTTTATACTCGCCACTACTGCTGCGGTGTCTAGGTGGAAGGCTAAATTATTCTTCACTTTTTGGTGCCTTCTTGCTTTGAAGAGAGGCTATGAGCCTACACAAATAAGCGTGGGCTGTCGAGAGTACAGTGGCATACTAACTGAAGCATTGTCTTCAGGAGCTATACTAAACTGGAGAACCATAATAACACAGGCTAAAACCACAGGTAAACTCAAAGTCTATGCGTGCTCAACTATATATGACCCCTTTGGTTTGAACGAAAAGACGTTAGAAAACTTGGATAGCATCGTCGGTGCGGCTTACTTTCTAAGAAAAGCTAAAGACCCAGATATTACCTTATTTATATCTTAGAGACGCCGTTGGAGGATTATTATTTGAAGGTTGATTTGGTCATAGATGCTAGGTTTAAATCTTGTCCCGGTCCAATTCTAGCTCTGGCTGAAGCCGTAGCAAAAACCAAACCTGGGCAAGTAGTTAAGCTTCTAGCAACCGATGCAGCTGCTCCCTTAGATGTCAAAGAATGGACATCAAGCATTGGGCATAAAGTTTTAGAAACTAGAAAATCTGATGGAGTATACGAGATTTACGTAGAGGTATCTTAATGGGCTACAGTGACCTATCAAAAAGCATGAAGAAAATAATAAATTCACATGGAGTGCCTGAGAGAGAAATTTATCTCGACTCTGAGAATTCAGGCTTGATCTTCTCTGAAGCCTTGAAGGCAATGGTTGAGGCGTATAGAAACAAGGGAAAAGGTCACCCATCTATAACGCATAAAATCGGATGGGAAAGCTACGAAACGCTATATAAAGCAAGTTCAGTCGTAGCTGAAGCTTTAAATTGTAAACCAGAAGAAATTGTCTACACCCATAGCGGGACTGAAGCAAATAACCTTGCCATAATTGGTTTAGCTAAATCCATTGGTAGACCTGGCACAATCATTATTTCCAGCATAGAACATTTGAGTGTGACTTTTTCTGCTGAACGCTTGCAAGAGCAGGGGTTTAAGGTGATTAAAGTTCCGGTGAACGAAGAAGGCTTTATAGACTTAAAATTCTTGGAAGATCATATCGATAAGGAGACACGGTTAGTTAGCATAGCCGCAGTGAACCATGAAGTAGGTACAGTCCAAGACATACACGCGATAAAAGAAGTTGTTAAGGATAAAAATCAAGATGTCATGATTCATGTAGATGCTTGCGATGCTTTTGAAAAAATACCTTTCGATGTTGGAAAATTGAATATTGATTTGGCGTCGCTTAGCAGTCATAAGGTATACGGCCCAAAAGGAGTTGGCGTGCTCTATGTTAGAGAAGACACAAGACTTGAACCTATACTCTACGGCCAACTTAGTACCCAGAAGCTGTGGCCTGGAATAGAGAATATTCCAAGCATATCGGGATTCGCTAGAAGTGTAGACATCATGAATAAAAACTTTGATTCCTTCAGATCTCATATGTTAAGGTTAAGAGATAAACTCATAAATGGAGTACTAGAAACAGTGGACCATACGCTTCTAAATGGACCAAAAGGTCAATTGCGTTCACCTGACAACGTCAACATAAGCTTCCTTTACTGTGAAGGGGAAGCTTTAACAGTAGAATTAAGCTTGAAAGGAGTGTACGTTTCTAGCGGTAGTGCATGTACCAGTCGTGTGCTTGAACCTAGTCATGTACTTTTAGCAATAGGACGCAGATATGAGGAAGCGCATGGAAGCATTCTTATGAAGCTTACTCCTCTTCACTCAGACGCTGATATTGAATACGTGTTGAAATTGGTACCTGAAGCTGTGAGTAGAATCCGATCATTAAGTCCAATTAAACCAGTGGGAGGTATCTAAAATGTCTAGTCGTATACCTTTAGCCTACGATCCCAAGGTATTAGAGCTCTTTAGAAATCCCAAGAATCTAGGTAAAATGAAGAATGCAGATGCTGAAGCCGTATCTGGTAGTTTAGCATGCGGAGATATGATTGCAATATATCTTAAGATCGATAAAGAAAGACAAACTATAACCGCAGCTAGCTTCGAAAGTTATGGTTGTGCAGCTAACATCGCTGCTGCAAGTATGATGACGGAGATGATTAAAGACAAGGTATTAGAAGAGGCTTGGCGACTATCCTGGAAAGACATATCTGACGCACTTGGAGGACTACCATCTATTAAGTATCACTGCGGTGTGTTAGCTGTTGGATCTTTAAGAAGGGCGATAAGAAATTACTTTAAGGATAAACAAAAACCTTCATGGTTACCTGAAGGGCTTACTCCAGATGAAAAACATGCTTTAGAAGAGGAGAAGCTTTTAGAAGTATTAACTAAAAAGGTTGAGCGGTTTAAGAATAAGTAAACTTGCAAACTGGACTTGTTTCTTGCTTTAATTGTAGTCTTTGATGAGAAATAAATCATATTTTGTTTAAATTAAAAATAGGCCATTCTCCAAGCGAGTTGTTATCGCTTTCCTCAAGGAATACGCAAAGAGATGCTGTCAAACGCGTTAAATTATTTTCAAGATGAATTAAGATGACTAGTTAGAAAGATATTACTCTAAAAAATGAATTCTCCATAGATATTCATACTTATATATTTATAAAGAATGAAAGGATATTGAAGAGGAATTTAGGGTGCCCTCAGAAGAAATATGGCTGGGTGTTATAGCAACTGGTACAATTATGGTCGTTTTTCTTATCGCGTTACATATGAGAAATAAGGCTAAGAGTAGAAACTATAAAACTATAGCTAAAGAAGAGGAAAAAAACGAAGAAAAGGCTCCAACATTCAAGGTAAAAAGAAGCGTAAGTACAGAAGAGGCAAGTAAAGCCAAGAATGAACTGAGAATATTAAACCTAGAAAGAGAAATAACGAGTTATGCTCTAACGCGTTTGTATGAGGCAGAAGCAGAGGGAAAAATTGGCGAAGATGAAAGAAAGCGCTTACTAGAGAGCTATAAAAGGAAAATGGATGACTTGGAAAGACAGATAAATAATTATCAACTTCTATCAGGTTTGTACGAGTTAGAGGCAACCCAAGAAGAATTGGTTAAGACTTTTTATGGGAAATTCAGTGAGATAAATAAGAGAGTTGAGGAACTACGAGTAAAATTAGGCATTGTATCTAAAGAAGAAGGCATGAAGCCTTCTAAGCTACCGGAAGAGAAAAAAGAAGAGGCGAAAGTAGCGCCTAGCAAGATCAGACATGAAGAAGTAAAACCTAAAAGAACTAGTGCTGAGGAGAGAATAGAGCAAATCCGTGAAGAAGTGCTGAAGGTTCTTGAAAGATTAGAGCAAATCGAAACCGAGGCATAAGAGGAAAAGCTTTTGGAATGGAGAGAAGAGGCGAAAAGAAGAGCGGCTGTAGAGGCTACAAAGCATATAAAAGATGGAGATATTGTTGGACTTGGCAGTGGTTCTACAGTGGCTTATGTTGTTAAGGAGATTGGAAGATTAATCAGAGAGAATAAACTAAAAATTAAAGGAATAGCCACATCTAGTCAGATTACGAAGTTAGCCATTAGCAATGAAGTGCCACTAACTACCCTTGATTCATATCCTCAGCCTGATATAGCAATTGATGGCGCCGACCAAGTTGACTCAAAACTTAATATGATTAAAGGCTTAGGCGGAGCTCTCACACGTGAGAAGATAGTGGACAATGCTGCTAAAAAACTCATAATAGTAGTTGATGAAACGAAGCTAACCGATCGGTTGGGAGTTAATCATCCTATTCCACTTGAAGTAATTCCATTTGCTTTAGCAACAGTTTTAAACGAATTAAATCTTCTTAACGGAAAATGTATTTTGAGGATGAAAGATGGGAAGCCTATGGTAACGGATAATGGAAATTTCATAGTTGACGTATATTTGAACCAAATAAAGAATCTAAGAACATTAAATAGGCATTTAAAATTAATACCCGGTGTGGTAGAAACTGGAATTTTTCTAGACATGGCCGATGTAGTTTATGTTGGTTGTCAATATGGTGGCATTAGAAAATTGACTAAACATATCTCAAAGAGTACTAGCGATTTTTAATGAACACATCTATTTCATAAATAGTGCCGCGGGCGGGATTCGAGCCCGCGATCTCTGGATTTCTCAGCACAAGGGCATCATTTGCTTAAAATCCTATGAGTCCAGCGCTCTCCGCTGCTGTTCTTCGGCATCTAACCAGGCTGAGCCACCGCGGCACAAAAATGAAAGTATAAAATCAAACATAAATAATTTTACCAACAAAAAATAATTCAGATATCAATACAAAAATTAATAAACCTCGTGAAAAGTTTGGAAAAATACTATGCCCCGATGGCCTAGCTGGTAGGGCAGCAGCCTTGTAAACGCTGTCTATAGAGAGTTGCGAGTCGCGGGTTCAAATCCCGCTCGGGGCTCTATTGTGGGGCTGTCGGCTAGCTTGGTCTAGGCTACGTGGCTTGGGAACTGATCAAGAACCCACGTGACCGGAGTTCAAATCTCCGCAGCCCCATTATAATTTCAGAATTTTATTATAAACAAAAATCAACAATCGAATCTCTTGACCGACTCCAAAAGGTAGGGAAATACGATAACGGTTTTGGTCAGATAAATTACCTATCTTTTTATGTATTTCCGACAAATGACAATTATTTAAACTGTCAAGTAAGATTCCAGGTTTTTCCCCACTTCGTGCATTGATAGGTTCTTAAGCTCTGCAATCTTCTTGACGACCACTACAACTCTTTCAGGGTTGTCAGAATCAGTCTCGGTGAGCAGGTACGTCAAGGATATCTGCTTGATTGTTTCTTCGAAGGTGCTATTCTCTTGTGAAATACCTCGTAGCTCAGTTGAGAGGCATATGCCATTATTTATACGTCTCTTTGCATAGGTTAAATCCTTTGCGAATCCATAGATAGCCACACCAATCTTCATGTTCCCCTCTTCTTCAAGTATGTCTAATACCTCTTGTTCAGGTGTTCTATCATGCACAAGCACGGGTAGACTCGAATCATTTGCAAGTATTAGTTGTTCACGAAGCGCGGCTTGTTGACTCCGCTTGTCAATGTAATTTGCTAACAAACTTGCCTTCTCGGTCTCTTCGTCCAATATAGTCTAAACCAATTTCACTTATAGCGACAATCGTGGAATCCGCCGCCAATCTCTTTAATCTACATAGTACTTCATCGCTGTATTCGTCAGCATACCCAGGGATATATACCAACACATGCCTTAACAATCGGAAATTTTTGGGCGAGTGAAATAGCGGATTCTAAAGAAATAAGAAGATCAATGCCCGCAGTTAGTATAAGTTCAACACCTACTTTCTTAGCTTGTTTTACGACATTATCGCTTGGGCTTCTTAAGTGACAATGACTTTCGGAAAACAATCCTATCACTCAATTTTCTATCCATTATGGAAAATATGAAAGCCTTTCAAAAAAATAAAAGGACTCAACTCTACTACTGTGAACAGCAATAGTTAAAAACAGCACTTGATATCCATATGTTGATGAGCCAGGGGAGGCCAGGGTCGATCTTTCAAAGGTCACTGATGGCCGAGCGGTTTAGGCGGCCGGCTGCAGACCGGCTGTACACCGGTTCAAATCCGGTCCCTGGCTCCACATAAGTTTTATTTTTTATAAAGGTCTGTGAAAAATAGACGCGTAGATCCCATGGTTTTAGCACGAATGGGGTTCACCTTTATTACTAGCGGAAAGTCGTTGACAATTTTTCCGAGAACCAAACAATGCCGTGGAGGTAGTTCACGAGCGATGATGTTTACAGTTTCAGCGTCTACCCTCGCAGCTCTAGACACAATTTCTAAATCGTGGTCATTTGTGAAGTTGAATAGGAATATGTTATCTGCTTGGCGGTATATTCCTTCTCGAATACTATCAGGTTGGTTGGTGATGAAGGTAGTAAAGACTCCTAAATGTCGCATTCTTGTGACAATATCGTCCCAATAGGTGTCTTTCAAGTAAAGATGCGCCTCTTCAGCAAGTAGGAACAATGCCTTTATAGTTTCCTTCTCCAGCATAGAGGTGAGTTTGCTTAATATAAATTCAACAATAATTTTCTGCATAACAGAAGAAGTGTTATGCAAATTTACTATAAGAGCCCCACCATTTCGAATTTTGTAAAAACACTCTTCCAAGGTGGTGGATTCGTAGATTTCATCTGTAAAAATTCTCGATTGCTCCAAAATTTCATGCCTGCGAAGAAGAGCGTCTCTTACTAAATCATTTCTAACGTCATGAATTGCCTCGCCAAGTCGTTTTAGGGATATGTCATGCTCCTTAGCTAACTTCGCCCAAATCTTTCTAAGCTCCCATGTGGATGTCGAGGGTAAGTCAAGCACAGATGTCATGAGGTCTATAATTGTATATAAGCCAGCATATTCTAAAGTAACCTTGAAGTCTCTACCAGGAGTAATTACTAATATCTTATCATAAAAATCGTTCTTATCACCGCTTTCTGTATAACCTAGATTGATGTATTCACCATTGATGTCGAAGACTACGCATATCCCTCCGTAAGAAACCAGTCCAAGAATTAGAGTTTTTGAAAGATGAGATTTCCCAGTTTCTTTTTTACCAGTAATGATGTTCAATTTCCCATCAATATCAGCAACATTTATGGAAAACTCGGACCCATTTTTGGTCCGTCCTATTTTTATAGGATGCTCTTGACCTATTTTTGCGATCTTCAACAACAATTTATCAGATAATTTCGTCAGTTTGGATGACGAACGAGAAGGTATCCATGAAATATCTTCGCTTAATTCTCCATTCTCCAAGGCACCTCTGATTTTGCAATTGTATATTTTAGAGTCTTTAATAATATCTATATAGGACTTGACTTGGAGTAGATCAATTTCTGCACCCCGTATGTCTTCTTCAACAGGGGAACGAAGAATCTCTTCAAGAATTCCTGGTATGTCAGCGTAACCCGAATTTATGACTTGCACTATGAGGGAACGCTCAGAAGCTAAATCGTCGATTCGCAAATAATCTCCTTTCCTTATGTCGTCTTCTGACCCAGAACCAATAATGTCCACAATGTCACCGTTGATTTTATAAAGCCACATCATGAGTATCAACTATTTGAAATACTCGATCCGCCAAAAATACTAAATAACATTCTCCGGATATTGGGTTTAGAGAGAATTTTTAGACCGTGATTTTCTGCAGTGTAATATTGCATTCCAAGGACTTCAGTTGCCGAAAAATGTGATAATATATGGGCTAAACGTAATGTTTCTGGATAACCGTCAACAATAATATCGTTTCCAAGAAGCCTATTTACACCCATAATAGTCTCCTCCTCTGAAAGAGTTCGATCCACATCTAAGCGGAAAGTGTAATAAGTTGGTGCAAGTTTTGCAGCATAAACTCTACTTAACAACGGGAGACGCTTGTCACGGCGCAGATACGGATCTATGTTCATCACGCATGGAGCATATTTTTTATCAATTAAATCAACGACTTCATCACCTTCGATATGAAGTTTAGACCTTTTTGAAAAAGCTAGTATAGTATTTTTTCGCGTTCTAGCATTTTCTAGTAGCTCATCTAAAAACAGTAGTGGGGCATCGACCGCCCCAGCCATAAGTGAACCATCCCAGAGCAACAATGAATTAGTGTTAGAATCACAGGCTTGCTTCTGAAGCCATTTTTCTAATATACTACAGAGACGAATTGGCATCCATTGAAGAGAAGGCGCACTTATCTTGTCGTTCGCTCCAAGAAATGTCTGACGCAAAGCGTTGTATATTGAATACTTATTTTTATCGGTTAGATGAAAAATAAATGGCCCATATCGTCTGAATGAGAAGTGTTCTTTCTCTCTCCATACAGTGGTTCCTCTTATAGCACATAAGACTCCTTGTCTGGTTTCGCCAAGTATAATGCTTGAGGTGTCAACGCCAACTACTGTTGAGGAGTCGGCAATCGGGCTAAGCGAAATGGGTTTAAAGTTTGATACAACGTCTGGTTCGACAAATACAGATACGTCGTAGTCTGGAGTCAATTGTCTTTGAAGACTTCGCACTGAAAGCCGCGGGGAAGTTACACTTAAACCACAAAGTGACTTGTAGCCCACTTCAATGAAATAGTCTGGAGTTACTGAAATCAACTAACTCACCTCCAAACAAAACTAGCACCTTCATCTAGCGATACATCAGTAGTACGAAGAATAACGAAACACAGTGAATTACTTATAAAGAAGTTCAAACAAAATTTAATATTGGTGCGGTGAGTTCGAACTATCAAATTTTAACCCCCCTTGGTTTGTCGTTCAAGGTAGTCCACAACCTTGAACGACTCGCCGCGCCGCTAAGCGCTTAACTTTCTGGAATTTTAGTTAAGGTATATCCATAACCAGTTTCTGTGCGTATCCTCCTTAAAATGCCCTTTTTTGTTAGATCCGTAAGCCTACCCTTAACTGTTCCTTCGGGGTAGTGAAGAGCGTTTATTTTCATTGCTTCAATTATGTCACGTAGTGTACGTGGTTCTTTTCTTCCCCATTCTGTTGATAGAATTTTTATTATAACTTCTGGGCATGAAACGCTTGGTGGCAGATTGATAGTTGGATAAATTTCTTTACTAGACTCCATTGGTACAGTTGATATTGTATCTGTTTTCTGAGTCATAGATGCTTTGAATGAGTCATAAATTATTGGGATTATTTTTGGCAAGCTGTTAATAAGATTAAGTACATCATCTTTGTCGCCTTTAAGTTCAATCTCACATTCACCAATCTTTACCTTAATGGAAAAGGAACCTTCAGTCAAGCGATTTTCACCTCATCCTCGATAATTTGATTCTTAAGTCCTGGGAGAACTTTGTCGAGAAAGAATTTAATCCCTAGACTTGTTATTTGATACTCATTTGCCTCGTTTCTCAATACAAAGCGTTTTTCCGTCAATTCTCGGAGTCTATTATAGATACTTTTCCTCTTCCCGTCGGTTATTTTACAGAGTTCATCGATTGAAAATGATTTTTTATTAAACGCTCTTAATTCTGTTTCAATATAGGCGCTAATTAGATATAGGATCACTGCCTGTTCAGTCGTCAAGGCATATTTGGAATTTATAAGTGGACCATCTGGAGTTAGTACAACAAGCCCATTAATTTTGTCCATAACCTCCTTAAGGTTGGGTATAAAAAATATGTGAGAGGCTAATTTATGGATTGGATATATACTGTTCATGGTTTTGGTGAAAAATGAAAACGCTTCTTCAAGAGGACCTTCGAATTCTACTTCGGTAGAATTGAATTTTATGGTAACTTTAATGTTCTTGTTCTGCGACATATGTCTCACTCTTCTTTTAGCTTTCGACTGATTACTTCAAGATATTCTCGGATACCCATTGTTGTTATACGATATTCACCTCTACTGACCCGTTCAGCTAAACGGCGATTTACTAACTCACTTAATCTTCCAGCAACTGTTCCAGCGGAACTCCCTGTAAGAGACATAAGAGTAGTCATAGATAGTGAGTAGGTATTAAATTTACTTAGCTCATATCCAACATACTGCGCCAGTAGATAAACAATTATAAGCTCTTCAATGCTAAATTGTTCTTTTGGCACCAGAAGATTTATTCCGTCCTTTGAGAAGGCGATTATTCCTTCAAGTTTTTTGACGATTTCTTCAAGATCTATCGACAGAGTTAGTTTAGATGCGATCTCAATGGCCGGATATATCTCTGCTAAAAATTTGAGTAGACCTCGTATAACTTCGTCTACCGTCCCAGTAAATCTAGCCTTTTTGTCTCCTATTTCAATTGAAACATCAATACTATATTCTTTCTCCATACTTCATCCCTTCAGTCGTTTAATCAGTTTTTCAACCCACTGTTTTCCAGAAGCGGAGAGTCTGTAGGCATCACCCTCTCTAACAATGTAACCCTCACGCTTCATCTCACTTAATCTGGCTGCGAATCCACGTGAAAGTTTCCCGCTCAAGTTCAGAAGCCTACTTAAATCTTTTGGTTTAAGAGTTGTGGGATCCGATGAATAAAGAATGAGACCGATAGCTTCTCGGTCTGTTAATTTATCTAAGGGCAATATAACTTGTGGACCATCATAGGTATACTCGATTATCCCGGCTAATTCTTCTTCCTTTTCTTTTTGAGGAGAAGAAGCAAAACCAGGTTTGAGAATAACTTCATCGATTATTGTAAGAAATTCAGGAATACCCTTTAATTTTTCGACTATCTCGTCTACCGAATCTCCTTCAAGTTCTATATGCCCATATGTGCGGTCGATCACTACTTTGATTTTCATCAACAATTCTCCGTATATTAATACTACTTAAATATACGTATGAAGTCTACGTTGATATTATACATTTACATATTTAAGCATTACGAGAAAAACACATTTTCAAGTAGTTGGTGGGGCCGGGGTGATTTGAACACCCGGCATTCGGGTTTCACTGCTCCAGAACTTCTTCATCCCACATGAGGTCAGTAAACCCGAATTCAGACTGGCTCTGGAGCCCGACGTCATTCAAGGTCGCAAACTTACCTGGCTAGATTCCGCCTTTGAAGGTTCTAAGTCCACGGCCCCCACGGCCCCATTTTTTATGGTAATTCAGCTAATTATTTTAATTTTTATACAAACCGAAACATTTAAAGATAAATTTGAACCCGAATTGTTATGGTTGCTTGCCGGTCATAGTACCCTGGATACGCCTATACCCGTTCCGAACATAGAAGCTAAGCAGGGTATCGCTCGGTATTAGTACATTGACATCATGTGCGAAAACCGAGTGCTGGCAAGCAACCGATGACTATGGCTTAAGCCAAATTTTTATAACTAGGCTAATCTAGTCTATCTTAAAGTGACCCTTGAATTGGAGTTAACGACAAATATAGTCGGTCAATTTCCATTCGGTGACAGTGGTGCTTTAAACTTCGTATTTAACTTGATCTACCTATTCATATTCATAATGATCATGTTGTATGGTCAGAAACTTCAGGTGTTGGCTCAGCTCAGAGAGGTCGGAGGCGCAGTTGAACGATTAAAAACTATAAAGGATGAAGCACGTCGCACAGTTATAGAAGCTATAAAAGAAGTAAGTGGCTCCAAAAGCGATCCAGCACCGAGAGTAGATCAGCTTATTGAGTATTTTACTACAATACCCATTAGTCTAGATCCGGCAGGAATTGTTCCAAAGATTGAGCATATTGTAGATATTAGGGATCAGCGATTCCGGAATGAAGTTAAAATTATGTCACCAGGTGCAAGAGAAGACCAAATCAGCAATTTAGAAGGAGCTCTTGATGTGACCTTAGGTTTAAACACAATCTATAGAATTGTTAGACACTACTATATTATGAGTAAAAACACAATGAGTTTATATGTACTTATGCAGATCCAAATGGCTTTGCCATTAATAATGCGAGAAGCTGAAGCTTTAGCTGGAGCTGTTAAGGCTTTCGTCGCTGGGCAACCAATTGGTGATGGTGCTGGAGCGCTTGTTGCAGCTAAGCTGATGTATAAAAAGGAAAATAAAAGCATAGCTAAAGACATAGTCATGGCTGAAACAGAGTTAGATGAGAGAAAAATATTCGTTCTTAAAGCTGAGGGACCTGGGGCAAATGTTGGAAAACCGGGAGATGCGATAAAGAAACTCATCGAAGATAACGGTGGAAAAGTTTCGATGGTCATTATGATTGACGCAGCTAGTAAGTTGGAAGGAGAGAATACAGGGGAAACTGCGGAAGGAGTTGGAACTGCAATAGGAGGAATCGGCGTAGACGAATTTAAGATTGAAGATGTGCTGACAAAATACGGAGTACCTATAAATTCCATTATCATAAAGGAGTCCACACATGATGCAATTACTCCTATGAAGAAAGAGATTGTTGATGCGACGGATATCGTGATTGCTAAGGTACGTAGACTCATTCTAGAACATACGAAGAAAGGGGACACGGTCATACTGGCAGGAATAGGTAACACAATTGGCATAGGACAATAGGGTGGGATATTGGTGAAGTTATATCGGTTGCCCTATATTACACTCATTCTCCTTTTCATAGGTGTGGTCGCCGTGTTACTTATATCCATACGATCCCTATATCTGGCCTACATAAGCTATGAGGGCAACAGTTTAAATCAAGCTGCCTATCAATTAATGCTTGGAGTTTTAGGGATTATCAGCTCAACTTACATCATAGCCAAGCAGTTAAAGAGGCGCCAAAAAATGACCAACGCAAAGAGTTTTGATGTAATAACAACAATAGAGTGCGGCAGTTGCGGACTAAAAAGCGTGAGAAGCTTTGTGAAAAGTGATTATGTTTTTAAGCCAATGGATAAATGCCCAAAATGCGGCGGTGAAATGTTCATAACTTCAATTTACCAAAAAGAAGAGAAAAAAGCTTAAACTATCTGTGTCAATATGACGTTCTTTTCTTCTTCGACCAACACGGTATGCTCAAATTGAGCTACTTTTGCACCGCTTACTTCAACTAATACAGGATATGATATTATACTTTTTGAAGTCAAAAGCTCTTGAAAAAGTTGCCGTAGTTCATTTTGTGAGTATTGTTTTAATAGCCAACGTTCAGCAAAGGGTAAGGTTTTAAAATTAACAATAATGTAGTCTAAGAGAGCCTTCGCATATGGGTTCTTGATTGGGCGTTTTTTCTGGAAGCGAAAAATATATGCTTCTTTTTGATTTCTTACCGCCCCAAAAGCAGTTTTAGGTACAACAAATGGTTCAATTGCATATACTTCGTTTAAGTCTATTTTTGAGCCATTAAGACTAGATACATTTGGAATAGATTTTCCCGCGTGGAGCAGGTATTGACTCATTTGATGACCTGCGAGGTTCCAAATGGGTTTAAATCCTCTTGATTTTATGGTTTTTTCGATTAACGAGCCAATTTCTGACACTTTAACATCGGGTCTTAACGCTTTAATTGCTTTTTCTAATGCATCTTTTGCAGAACTAGCTACACTTTCATATGAAGAATCAAAGCATATAGTAGTTGCAGTATCTGCGATGTAGCCATCTATGTGAACGCCTACGTCTACTTTAACTATAGCACCTGGTGGGATTACTGTATAATCGTTTGGCGGTGAAGTGTAATGCGCAGATATATCATTTATACAGACATTGCATGGAAAAGCTAGTTTTCCACCCTTTTTTAGGATGAAATTTTCCACTTTTTCGCAGATATCTATTACAAGAGAGCCGACCGCTACAGTTTTTTCTGCATATTTTATAGCCTCCGCAGCTATATGTCCAGCTTCTATGTAGCATTGAAGTATTGAAGGAGACATATTTAATCACAAAAGATATTATAAACAGAATGTGATGTAGCATATATACATGTTTTTATGTTCAGTGAGTAGAAATGAGCGAGCGACGCAAGCATAGAAAATTCTCCTATGTAGCTATTGGAGGAACTTTTGACAAACTTCACAAGGGTCATAGGAAACTTATCAAAAGGGCATTGGATGTCGGTAATTTTGTAATAGTGGGTTTAACCAGCGACCAAATGGTAAACTCGTACAAGAATCATATAGTAACAGATTTTGAAAGCAGAAAGAGGGGGGTTGAGGAATTTTTGGAAAAGGAAAATGCAAAAGAAAGGGCACAAATATTTAAAATAAATAATCCCTACGGACCAGCGATAGCAGATGATAGGATTGATGGAATAGTAGTGAGCACAGAGACCGAACATAGCGCAATAGAAATTAATGAGCTAAGGGAAAAACGTGGCTTAAAACCACTTAAAAAAGTCGTTATTAAAATGGTTCTGGCTGAAGATGGATTGCCTATCTCATGCACAAGAATGCGCAGAGGGGAGATAGACGAGGAGGGAAGAAGGCTGATTTGATTTACTTTTCATAGGTATTTTTAATATCTTTGGGTATTAATGATTCTAGTTGTGGCTCTTTCTCAAATAATTCGAAGAAGTTTAGTTCATCTAATTTTATGAAAACCGCGCCAACACGTTCTTTACGTACAATGCGGAAGTAGTCTCTTAACGGTACATAATCTAAAATTAAAGTTTCAGCGTCTTCCAACATCAATGCGGGTGGATTCTCAAAAATAGCTGAAAGGACGCCTTCATAGATAGGGGGATGATTAAGTAACGGGTTTTCCTTGACATAAACGCGTATATAGTGACCGATGTAGGAGGACAATACACGATTACCAAGGGAAGGCTCGCGTGCCCTTCGATAACTCATATATACCAACACATTTTAGGAGTATTTTTCTTTATATTGTTAAATATAAATTTTTGTCAATTAAATGGCAATAAAAAATTGATTTTTAATTAATTTGGACACTTCAATAGAAGCATGACCCTTAAATGAACCAAAAAAAACCGGAATACCAAACAAAGGTTTTGTATATCTCTTGTATATTTAGTCAACACATTATGCTTTTATCATAAAAGCCAACATTTGGGATAATTTTATAGTTATTCTCAGAAAAAGAGCTATGTGGGTAATGATTGATTAAAAAGTGTAAATTTTAATATGACATTTAGAGAAAGTGAAAACATTAGACCATTCGGATAGTTGGGATAGTTTGTGAATAATTTACATAGATTAGAAAGAAAATTATTACACGCATTAAGGAACAGAGGCACTCTCAGTTTTAAGGAAGTGGAGAATATAACGAGTTTGTCTCAAGCATCAATAACAAAGGGCGCATCATGGTTATTATCCAAAGGTCTTGTGAAGATTACGGAAACGAGGAAAGACCTCATAAAGCTTGGCGATAGAGGATTAACATTTCTTGAGCAGGGCTTTCCTGAAAGAAGAATATTAAAATTCATTTTAAGGCATGAGGGGGAAAGTAGGCTTAAAGAAATTCAGAAATTATCAGACGTCGACTCAGAAGAAATAAATGCTGCCATTGGATGGGCTAGTAAGAAGAAGTGGATAAAAATTACTAGAATTAATGGAGAAATTGTTCTCAAAGCTGAAAAAGAGCCTGAGCTAGGCTTGGATGAGAGAGTAGTTGAATTTATATCAAGAAAGCAAATTCCTATAGATGAAGTGCCGACAGAGCTACAACCAGGTATTCAGCTATTAAAACAGAGACCAAACACCGTAATACTTGATAGAGAAGTAAAGAGATATTTAACGCTTACTGAGACAGGAATCAAAACTGCTCAAAAAGTTAAGGAAATCGAGGAAATTAGCCAATTAACACCTGAACTTATTAAAAACGGAAGATGGCGAAGCATAAAGCTGAGAAAATACGATGTTACAGCACCTACAGCTGAAGTTTGGCCTGGCAAAGAACAGCCCTACTTAAAGTTTTTGAATGACGTGAAGGCGAAGCTTGTTTCACTGGGTTTTAAGGAAATGGAAGGATCACTCGTTGAGATTTCATTCTTTAACTGTGACGCCCTGTATATGCCACAAGACCACCCAGCTCGCGAAATACATGATATGTATTTCGTGAAAAACCCAAAATATGCTGATTTGTCAGCGTATAAGGTGTTCCTTGATAGAGTTAAGCGAGCGCATGAAAATGGAGGAGACACTGGATCAAAGGGGTGGAGATACGATTTCTCTGACCAAAAAGCAAAACGAATAATCCTAAGAAGCCAAGGAACAGCGTCAAGTGCAAGAACCCTAATGAGCAAAAACTTGGAGATTCCAGGCAAATACTTTTCAATAGCTAGATGCTACCGACCAGAAGTTGTCGACAGAACTCATCTACCAGAATTTAACCAAATAGAAGGCATTGTCATAGATGAGAGCTTAACTTTCAGAGATTTACTAGGCGTGTTAGAGAGGTTTGCGTTGGAAATCGCCAAAGCTGACAAAGTTAGATTTAAACCAGATTACTTTCCATTTACAGAGCCAAGTGTAGAACTTGCTGCCTATAAGGAAGGACTAGGATGGATTGAGTTCGGTGGCGCAGGAATTTTCAGGCCAGAGATGACTATACCATTAGGTATAAAAGTGCCAGTAATAGCGTGGGGTTTGGGAGTAGACCGCCTATTCATGACGAAGGCTAAAATTGACGATATACGTCAACTCTTCACGCATGACTTAGAATGGTTAAGACGAAAGGAGTTGATATAAATGCCAACAATAGAACTGTACATTGAGGATTTGGAGAAACTTGTGGGGGCAAAATTGCCGAGAGAAAGCGAAAAACTTGATGAAATACTCTCGTTCATTAAGGGAGAAGTGAAAACACTGGAAATTGATAAACTTACGATTGAGTTGAAGGATGGAAATCGTCCAGATCTGTTAGGGGCAGAAGGCATAGCTCGTGCCCTAAAGGGAATTTTAGGAATCGAGGAAGGGATCAAAAAATACAGAATTAGCGGGGACTCAGGTGTAATGGTTAATGTTGACAGCAAATTGCATAATATCAGACCATACATTGCTTGTGCAGTCGTGAAAGGCATGACGCTTAATGACAAAATAATCAAGGCATTGATGCACCTTCAAGACAAATTGGATTTAGGAACCGGCAGAGGACGCCGAAAAACATCTATTGGTGTTTACGACTTTGACTTGGTTAAACCACCATTGCGTTACACTGTGTCAGAGCCCAATAAGATAAGCTTCGTCCCTTTAGGTTCCGATGAAAGCATGACGTTAGGAGAAATCGTGGAAAAGCATCCAAAAGGATTAGAGTATGGCTACATCGTTAAAAAATCCAAACTTTGGCCAATACTGCTTGATTCACGTGATAAAGTACTATCATTTCCACCAATCATCAATTCAAATGACCTAGGGAGAATCACCGAAAACACAAGGAACATTCTCATTGAAGTAACTGGCACTGCTCATCAAGTAGTTTCAGACGTACTGAGGAATGTTACACTTGCTTTGACGGATAGAGGAGGGAAAATATACTCAACCAAGATCCTTTATCCATTTAAAGGAATTGAACAAGATATTACACCTGACCTTAGAAATTCTGAGGCCCAGATAGAAGTTTCACTAATTAATCGTGTACTGGGATTAGATCTAAAGAAGGAACAAATAGTTGAAAACCTCAGAAAGGCCAGATATGGAATCAAAAAAACCAAAGGCAACATCATCAAAGTGGAGATCCCATGTTATAGAACGGATATCATGCATCCAATAGATGTGGTTGAAGATATAGCAATAATGTATGGTTTTAATAATATTAGTCCAAAATGGCCCAGTCTAGCTACATCTGGAGGCATAAGCCCAAAAGAAATATCTTCAAACTTGGTTAGAGAATTGATGATAGGACTGGGATACCAAGAAGTACTTACGTTCACCATGACCAACAAAGAGAAACTTTTTTTCAAGATGCACATGAAGCCAACTAAGGTATTAGAAATTGCAAATCCAAAAACATCAAGCTATACTTGCCTACGAAACTGGCTAATTCCTGGTCTAATGGAGTTTCTAAGCTACAACACTTCGGTTGCATATCCGCAGAAGATATTTGAAGTTGGATATTGCATAATGATAGACAAGAGCAGCGAAACAAAAACAAGAGACCAAAGAAAAATAGCCTGTGTTACATGCCATGCAACCGCAGGTTTTACTGAGATTAAGGAAGTAGCTACAGCTTTAGGCATAAACTTTGGAGAGAAAATATCTGTAAAGGAGGGGGCACATCCAAGTTTCATAGCTGGACGTTTTGGGAGAATCTTGATCAATGACAAGGATATAGGCATACTAGGTGAAATTCACCCTTCTGTCCTTGAAGAATGGAAATTAGAGAATCCCGTAGCCGCGCTTGAGATAGATTTAGATAAGTTTCTACAAAAAGCAGAGCAAAGGTAAATTTTAATATTTAGCTTAAGGTAGCTTTAAATGGCTATGAAGAAAGCCTGAGCGAATCCTCCGTCAAACCCGAAAGGGCCCAAGTTGACGGTTCCTGCTGAATAGCACAACGCTTTTTATGAAGCCAGGAGTTACCCAGACTTGAGATATGACGGAGGCGGTGGCATTGAGCTCACGCCTGAGAGAGCTTCACTTAGAGGGGCGGCGCCCCACTGTGATGTGAAGTGTTAGTGACGTGAGATACAAGCCACCGATAATTACCTTTGAAGTGCTCGGAGGATGACCCTATAGCCATATATATGTCGATGCCAATTGAATGAACTGAAGATAAAATACTCTGAAAACAGTGAGAAAGAATCAAAACAGGTGAAGAATACTTGAAAAGTAGATGTTCATTTGCGCTACCTAAAATACAATAAAGGCGGAATGTTGTATATGTTTTGTAAATTTTAAATGTAGCAGAAATTGACAAATTGACCGTGACAAAATGAAGACAAAAAACTATAACTCAATGGAGAGAAAAGCAACAACACTGATTCAACTTCTCGATAGACTTAGGCTTGAGTCTGAGAAGGAAGCACTTATTATTGTTGAGGGAAGAAAGGATTTGGAAGCATTATGCGCATTGGATATAAAGGGTAAAGTGCTATGTGTAAAGTCGTTTAGAAGGGGCATTATTGATTTATTAGACGAAGTAAAACAAAATTATGCCATAGTTTTCTTAGATTTTGACCGCAAAGGAGTGAGACTAACTAAAGAGATAATACACTATCTTGAAACGAAGGGTATTGTTGTGAATTCCCTATATTGGAGAAGCATCGGAGCCTTAATTAGAAAGGATGTGAAAGACATTGAGGGAATTCCGTCGTATCTTGAAAAATTAAAGAAACATTTACAATAGAGTAAATAATCACGAAAAGGAAGGTGAAAACATGAGTGAATCACAAGCGATTAGCCCTAAGTACATTATTCAAGCTAAATTAGAAGTTGATGGAGTGGTAGAAAAACCAGATGTTATAGGAGCGCTCTTTGGACAAACAGAGGGGCTTTTTGGACCAGATTTAGACCTTAGAGAACTTCAAAAAACTGGGAGAATTGGCAGAATAGAAATCAAACTCGAATCCAAGCAAGATAAAACATATGGAACCATAACAATTCCCATAAGCTTGGACAAAGCTTCCACAAGCCTCATAGCAGCCATAATAGAGAGCGTTGACAGAGTTGGGCCTTGTGCTGCAAGAATAACCTTAGAGAAAATAGATGACGAACGAGAGAAGAAACGTGAGGAAATTGTAAAAAGGGCGCAAAATATCTTACATAAGTGGACTATGGAATCAATGTCAACAACTGAAGAAACATTGAAGAAAATGGTGGAAACGATTAAACCTGGAGAACTTATAAATATGGGACCCGAAAATTTGCCAGCGGGTCCAGATGTACCTACATCAAACTCTATTATTATTGTAGAAGGAAGGGCGGACGTAATAAATCTTTTAAGATGCGGAATAAGAAATGCCATAGCTGTAGAAGGCGCAAAAATACCTGAAAGCATTGTCAAGTTAAGCAAAGAGAGAGAAGTAACGGCGTTTTTAGATGGCGATCGTGGAGGAGACATTATACTTAAGGAGTTGCTTCAGATAGCAGATATCGATTATGTTGCTAGAGCGCCAAAGGACAAAGAAGTTGAGGAACTTTCACCAAAAGAAATAATGAAGGCATTAAGAGAGAAGGTGCCTGCAAAAAAAATTCTTGAAAAAAAGGAAGCTGCAGAAGTGGGGGATGACGTTAAGGAAGCTGTAAGCGAATTGAAAGGCACCTTAGAAGCCATCATACTTAACGAGAGATCAGAAACCATAGCAAGGATACCTGTGAGCGAATTAGCAAAAATACTAAAGAAGATGGAAGGCGCTCATACGATAGTTTTCGACGGCGTCATAACTCAAAGACTAGTTGACATTGCTGAAGAAAAAGGTGTCAAGCGCATAATCGGAGACAGAGTATCCGAAATCACAAAGCGCCCACTCAGCACCCAATTAATGACATTTTCCGAAATTGAAAATTTGTAACTCAAGATAAAATCCTCTAGAATTCTTAATGCTATAGGTAAAATTTGCTTGTCAACATGATAATCAAGATCTAGATCATTATAAGATGCGAAAATGTAGGGGGTCGCCTTCTTACGAGTGGGAGCTACTCCTTTTTATTATAACGAAACCAACTTTATCTCCTATCGTTAGATCGTATCCTTTTTATTTGAAAATTTTAGCCGCCTCGGAACGGGGCCTTAACAGCATATTCTTTTAATGGCTTTGTTAAAGTTTTCCATATAATGAAGCTCTTATAGGGAATACTTTTTACATGTGTAACGTACGCACGTACAAGATTAATAGCTTCTTTTTAACGCAGTGTCTAATTGTTTTTCTTCTAGCAATATTTTGACTACATCTTTTTTGGACGTCTCTGGCAACCAAAGCCCAGTCGCCTCTCGCAACCTCAAGCCCTACTATGTCGATATGTCCATTTGGGAGAAGACCCCCGCGGATCTCTTTTTTGCTGAAGTAAATAGAATTCTACTACATATCTCGTCAGTCTTGATTTCGAAGCCAAGCTTCTTATGTAGTGCTTCTAAGAAATGTTCGATCTTTTCAGGTTCATACTTGACAAATATACTGTCAGTATCGCCGTAGATGACTTGAAAACCAGTTTACTCAACCAAATTTATTGCAAAGGTAATAATGTAGTATGGATGTGGTGATGACCAAATAGTAGAAGAAGTAATGGCATCTTTTAACCTTTCTTAGAAGCATTTCGTTGAAAGGACTCTAATTGAGAATATGCCGTGTTTTTATCTTTGTGAACGTATATATTGTAGAAAAATCTACTGACTTAACAAAAAGAGACAAAGGCGTCGATATGCTAAAGTGCAATCGCTGTGGTAAAGAGGCTATATATTTGCAACGTTATTCTGGAGAAGCATTTTGTGGAGGATGTTTTATCGAATTTATAGAAAATCGAGTGAAAAGGACTATATCAAAATATGACTTGTTTCAACCCGAAGACAGAATTAGTGTTGCATTGTCTGGTGGAAAGGATAGCATGGCGCTTTTACACATATTGAGTGTAATTGAGTCAAGTTTCCCAAAGTCTGAGCTTATAGCTATTACGATAGACGAGGGAATCTTAGGTTACAGGGAAGAATCGATTAAAATTGCAAGTGAAATCTGTAAGAAACTTAACATAGAACATGTTATAACCTCGTTTAAGGAAATTTATGGACATACGTTAGATGAACTTGTAGAAAGGATACAATGTAAAGAAGGCTTTGAACCTTGTTCGGTGTGTGGAGTGTTGAGAAGAAAGGCATTAAATTTGTTGGCAAAAAAGGTTCATGCGGATAAATTAGCTACAGCGCATAACATGGATGATGAAATTCAAACATTACTTATTAATCTTATTAATGGAGATGTTATGCGTATAGCGCGAGTAGAGCCATTATTAAAGGGGAAAAAATTCGTTCCTAGGGCGAAGCCTCTCTGTGAAGTACCAGAGAACGAAGTTGCGCTTTATTCTTTTTTAAGACAAATAAAATTTCAATCTATAGGTTGCCCGTATATTCGCACTTCATTAAGAAATGATATCAGAAATGCGATTAATAAGCTCGAATTGAACCATCCAGGCATAAAATATAACATTTATAGAGCATTCGAAAAGATTAGACCCATCCTAAAGAGTTCAAATAAAGACTTTGAGCTGAAGGAATGTAAAAAATGTGGTGAACCCAGTTCACGCGATATTTGTGCATCGTGCCTATTACTTTTGAAAAGCGGAGTAGTTAAGATATAGATGTGGCAGCGGATCCTGAAGCTCGACAACCGGTCTCTGCAAGTATTTCCAATGGTTGATCTCTTATCTGCAACCCTCTGAGCGCCAAACGCCTCATCTTAGGAGTGCTCCCTCCCGGGCCTCCTCCGGTTCGATGAATAAAAGAGTTAGCTTCCCATACGAGAAGCGTACTCTCTCCGTTGGCCCCAGAGGACAGATAATCATCGTCAAATCCACTAGGAAATCGAGCAGACCTGGATGCCTCACCTCAGCTTTTGGCCCGCCATGTAGGGAATTTGCGGTCAGGGTATGATACCCTTCAGGGAATCCCTATCTCCCCGCCTAGACCCACTGCCACATCAAACTCTACTATTTGGATTAGTATAAATATTATTATGAGACACAAAATGTATTTATCGATTAGAAAACACAATTTATGAGATAATGCCGGGGTCTCCTAGTCTGGTATATAAAGCCAAAGGAGCAGGCCTGCTAAAATATGTGGATAGTCTGTGGTCGGTTATGACCTCCCGGGTTCGAATCCCGGCCCCGGCGCCAAACTGAATCTGGGCCGGTGGTCCAGATGGTTAGGATACCACCCTTACGTAAAACTTTAAGAAAGGTGGTGATCAGGAGTTCGAGTCTCCTCCGGCCCACTATAATTTTGATGAAAGAAAGCAACAAAGTAACTTGCGTAAGATCATTTCAGCATAAATGCCCTAACTTTCTCAGGATTAAATATATATAATGGACAATGAGGCAAAAAAGGGCCCAATTTGGTGATCAGCCCCCGTGCATTCGTGCCTAACGTACATACTATTACGTGCTCTAATAGGCCTAGTTGCTCGACCTTTGCAATATCCCTTTGAACTCTACCTTTTTGTATGGCTTGCTTAACTTGTTCTAGTGTTTTTCCGAGTATTATTAATCTATCGAGACCCAATTTGACCCAATCCTTAAATATTGACAGTTGATTGTCTGAAAACTCAGCTTCGATTAGCTGCAAATTTGGGTCTAACCTTGTTATGTTCACTTCTAATGGGAAGTTGTCGTAGAGACAGTATAAGTCTAATATGGTTCTGCAGGAAAGTTGATTGTTTTTGACAAGTTGTTGACGTAACTTATACAAAGGAATGAGGGCATCTATGGGTTTAGGAAACTCAATTCCTATATCGACGTACACGCCGTAACCTACTTTGCCGGAGTCTATAACTTTTCCTCGCACAACATTGAACAAATGGATCTTATTCAGGTCCGTTGGAGCCAAACCAAAAATTTTATTCAAGTAGTTAATCATAACTGTAGAGTCTTCACCTGAGAGACCCACCTTAATCCAGTTCCGACTATTCTTTCCAAGGACGTTAAGACTAAGATTTAGGTTTGATGCCCCCAATTTTAGAAGGCTGACGAGATATGAAAGGACATGCTCTTCGTTTTTACCATATAGCTTTTCAAGCAATGTAACTGTTTGCATTTTGCAATATCACCGATTATTGAGGCAGTTAGGCTTTATTCTGTGAATGTTAGCCTAAAATGAATACTTGGCATAATGTATTCAATTTTTCACTGCTAAGTTAATTCTTTAGAAATACGTTCAATTTTATTTCTTAGAGAATTAATTATTTGACTATTGTCAAAGTGGATTAGAGAGCGCCCACATTTAGAACAGTGAAAAACTCTTTCTACTGCTTCTTCAAAGGTTAAACGGCCACAACTAGGAGTACCACAATAATAAAAATCATGATCAGCTTCGTATCTTAAACGACTTTCTAATTTATCAAGTATCTTCTTCTTTTGATTTTTAATGAATCCTTCAAGTTGATCTGGCTGGAGCCTCCACTGAAAAATGTACCAACCTGTTTTTTCGTCGCGCAGTCTATCACATGATACAAGGGAGTGATTATAAAGCATATAGAGAATTTTGCGAACTAGATTCAATTGAATCCCTGTTTCCAATGAGATTTTATCGTCTGTAGCTTCCTTCAGAGTCTCTAATGTCTTGATAACTTGTTCCCCTTCTTTTCCCCAGAAAGCACCGGCAATCTTTATCAATGTTTCGTTAGACAATTTCAATAAATGGACCTCTAACTCTTTTTATTTCCTTAAATTATAAATCTAGAATAATTATTAAATGCGAGCACTGTAACATAAAACTATTGTTTTTATAACCTATTAATGGGTGAAGCGTTTGCCGAACGTCGTTGTATTAAGGTTAGGGCACAGGTATGTGAGAGACTTTAGGATAACCACACATGTGTGTCTAATCGCAAGAGCATTAGGTGCAAGCTCAATTATTCTATCTGATGTTGTCGATAAAGAAGTTGAGAAAGTAGTCAAGAAAATTGTAGATCAGTGGAGGGGACCATTTAGTATTACAACAGGAATACCATGGGAAGAAGCGGTGAAAAAATGGAAGAATGGAGGGGGCATAGTCTGTCACTTAACTATGTATGGAGAGAACATTGAAACAAGCGATGTAATGACTAGGATACGAGACCAAAAAAAAGAGGTGATGGTGATTATGGGGGCGGAAAAAGTTGATAAAAAGGTGTACGAATGCGCTGATTTTAACGTAGCCGTGGGAAATCAACCACATAGCGAATGCGGTGCATTGGCAATTTTTCTTGATAGGTATTTTCTAGGGAAAAGTCTTTGTAGGGATTTTGAAAATGCTAAACTAAAGATCATACCACAATCTCGCGGTAAAAAGGTTATAAAAATATGAAGGTTAAGCCTGTTTTTTCCTCTTTTTAATTACAACAATATCCCCTAATGTCCGATCATACTTGGAAGTAGGTGCTATATTCTCAATATCTTTTGGCAGCAGTTGATCAATAGGTTTAAGGAGCCTTATTCCAAGGAAGCGCTCAAGTTTCAAGGCCAAACCTTTAGTGGGAAATAGTTCTTCATTTTCTACTTTCTTAATAACTGAAGCTTTTTCGTTTATTTTTTCTCCTACCTTTTCATGGGTCAGCCCAAGCTTTTCCCGAGTTTTTCGTATAATTTTGCCATAGCCATTAACAAGTTCGTAATCAATTATTAATGAAGAACGGGACTTGGAAACATTTCTATGCACGGTTTTAGGAAGTATTTTAGGTACAGACTTCTTATCACTGAGAGTTTGTGTAGATTTAAGTTTTGAACATTCATTACATACAATAAATTTCACACCTTCAATTATTACTTTATGAGAAGGGCCCTCAATAATTCTGCCACAAATTTCACAATAAAATTGAGATACCATAAAGTAGCCTCAGATTTTATTTAAATCATGAACATTCTTATAGTTTTAGATGTATATATTCACGTTGAATATGGAAAATCATAGGAAATTAGACTTAGATAAGATCAGAAGCATAGGAAATTATCAATTTGGGAAAAACATCGGTAACATGTTATTCCCAGAGAATGTTGAAATCAAACGTTCAACAAAGACAGGAAGAATACGCCTAATTTTTTTGAACAACGAATTATTAGCGACAATAAGACCTACTAATGGGTTGATGGCGTTAACTTTAGCTGGAGCAAAAAGGCTAAAGGATGTAACCAATCCACCGCATTTCAGGGTTATTGTAGATGATGATTCTAAACCATTTGTGGCACAAGGATTGAATGTTCCATCTAGACATATAATTGATGCGAGTAAAGAGATACGCCCTAATGAGGAAGTTATTGTTACTGACAAGAATGATAAGGTTTTAGCGGTGGGAAAAGCATTATTGACGGGAAAAGAAATGCTAGTATTTAAAAGAGGGGTAGCTATAAAGGTTAGGAAGGGATGCAAGGAAGTATAAATTTTGATGAGAGGAATTGATTCTAGAAAAGCAAGACGTTTAATGCAACAAATGGGTATGCGCTTTAAAGAAGTGCCAGACGTAGAGAAGGTAATCATTCAAACAAAAAATGAAAAAATCATTATAGAAGAACCTGCAGTTTCAGTTATGGAAATACAAAATCAAAAGGTTTTTCAGATAACTGGGGTGGAAGTCTCTGAGAAGATAGAAAAAGTCCAAGAAATACCTGAAGAAGATGTGCGTTTGGTAGCTCAACAAGCAGGAGCAAGCCTAGAAAAAGCAAAGGAGGCACTTAAACAGACTGGTGGGGATTTAGCTCAAGCCATTCTTTTACTTACATCCAAAAAATAGATATGCTGTGTCAACGTTCTTTTACACCTTCTATCGAAAGTAACTTCATTCTCCATGTTTTGTACAACTTGTAACTCGATTAAAATAAGAGTACCAGATATGCCTCACAATTGAAATGTCGTTTACCAACAGAAACAAACAAAATAATTCTATGGATAAAAATAATATTTGCCGCAATTTAGTCAAATCTATACTTATCACAGATTGTAGCAAATATTACAAAACCTAATATAACTTAGTGTTTGTAGTGATTAAACGAGGGGCTATGTATAATTTTAAGGGAAGAGATGTTATTTCGATTAGAGACTTTACAAAAGGAGAGATAGATCATATACTTGAAGTTGCAGATTTGATAGAGCCACTTTCTAGGAAAAAACCCGACTTATTGAAAGGAAAAATCCTTGCAACGTTGTTCTTTGAACCAAGCACAAGGACTATCTTGAGTTTTCAAGCAGCTATGTACAGGCTTGGTGGACACGTAATAGGTTTTACTGACCCTGAACACACCTCTATTAAAAAAGGAGAGAGCTTACCCGATACTATAAGGGTAGTGGAAAAATATTCGGATATAATAGTCATAAGGCATTCTTTGGAGAAAGCCGCACAAATAGCTTCTGAGTTCGCATCGATACCTGTCATAAATGCGGGTTCTGGAGCAGAGGAACATCCGACTCAAGCGTTACTTGATCTATATACATTGAAGAAGGAGAAAGGAAGAATCGATGGATTAAATATAGCAATGGTCGGCGATCTTAAATATGGACGAACTGTTCACTCCCTTGCGTATGCTTTGTCGCTGTATAATGACATAAATCTGTATTGTGTATCTCCAGAGTTACTAAAAATGCCCAAAGAAATTTTAGACCATGTTAGGGGCAAAGTTAACATTATAGAGCTAAGAAAAATTGAAGACGTTATCTCCAAGATCGATGTACTATATATGACTAGAATTCAAAAAGAGAGGATGCCTGATCCGGCAGAATACGATAAGGTGAAAGACACTTATAGAATTACATGTAGTTTACTGAATAAAGGTAAACCAGACCTTATTCTTATGCATCCTCTACCAAGAGTTTACGAAATCGATCAAGAAGTCGATTCGACCTCTAATGCAAAGTACTTTAACCAAGCAGGATACGGTGTCATCGTGAGAATGGCGCTTCTCGCTCTCATTTCGGGTGCCGTAGATTGACTTAATTTGCAAAATCATATGTTAAGCGAACTTATGGGCTAAAGGAATAAAAGACGCTGAACGAGGAGGTTGTTCCAGAAGCGTACTTAAACTGAGTTTCCCAAGCTACGAAGAAAAATGACGACTGCTTTGCCAACGGGTGTAAGTTGATATTTTTTTGACCTCTTATCGGCATTTACTAGTTTAGCTTGCTTCAGAATTTGTAAATGATAAGCAAATTTTCCGCTATTTTGACTCACATCTAAATGGAGTTGTTTCATTATTGCACTATAACCCAGTGCCCCATTTGCATATAATAATTGCAGAACATTAAGTCGAAAAGGATTTGCCAATGCGCTGAATAACTTATCGCTTCTTTTGAATTTGTAGGCCACCGCTTACCAACTGACCGCAGTAAATAAATTAAAAAATACTGTGGGAATTTTAAGGCTTCTTCTCGCCACCTCTACCTAGACGCTTATGTGCCTCGGCTAGATGTTGCGCAGATAGAGCCGAAACAAGAGATAATTCACCAGCTAAAACAACGGCGGCTACAATCTCTGCGAACTTCTTGGCATTTGAGCCAGGAGGGACACCACTACCTTGGCAACCAAGTATCTTCAACGCTTCACTTTGAGTTGGCAATCCAGTGCCCCCGCCGACAGTCCCAACTTCAAGTGAAGGCAAAGTAACACTGAAGTATAGATCTCCATTTTCTAGTATATGAGCAGTATTTATGCCCATGCTTGATTCCACAACCTGCGCTGCGTCCTGCCCTGTTGCAATAAATATGGCTGCGATCATATTAGCGAAATGCGCATTGAATCCGTAAGAGGCCCCGGCCAAGGCAGATCCGATGAGATTCTTTCTCACAACAACTTCGACTATATCTTCTGGCGTAGTTTTCAAAATTTTTTGAATAATTTCACGGTTAAGTACTACCTCCGAAACGACAGATTTACCACGACCATATAGAAAGTTTATCGCAGACTGTTTTTTATCCACGCATACGTTACCACTTAAACTTATACAGTCAGCGAATGGACATTCTGTTTCAATTAATTTCCGAACTTCATCACAAGCTATTGTTGCCATATTCATACCCATGGCGTCACCTGTTGAGAAAACGAAACGGAGGAAAACATTATTCCCAACCACATGTGGATCTATACGTATCAAGCTTCCATGTTTTGTGGTTTTTTGGACAACATCGACTATTTTTTCGAAGTTTTTCTGCACCCACTCTATAAGTTTCTTTGCATCTTCTACGGATGGAACTGCAAAAAGGGGAGCTCTGGCCATGCCATCCTTTATAACTCTAGAAACTGCTCCTCCTGAAGCGGTAATTGCAGCACAACCTCTGTTCACCGAGGCCACAAGAGCACCTTCAGTTGTACACAAAGGGACGAAAAATGTCCCATTAGCATATTCCCCATTTACTTTCAAGGGTCCAGCCACACCCATGGGTATCTGCGCTACACCTACAGGGTTTTCAATATTCTTTAAAAGTAATAGGTTAAAATCTATAGAATAGTTGCCAATATTTGAGAGCGATGCCCCGGTGGCAAGCTCCATGGCGCGTCTTCTAATACGTGTAGCAAGATTTGAATCACCTTTAACAGCTTCCTCTACCTGATAAAGCCTTATTTTGCCTTCAAATACATCCTTTGCAAGTTTTTCTACTATTTCTTCGCTCATTTTCATCACCTATGTTAATTCATTATAGCTAACAAAAATTGATGGCAATCAGTTGGCTATTTAGCACTGCAACTATTTATATAATTTTCAGCGTCAAAACGAAAGTTATAATTAACGTATATAAACTGGCAAATTTAACTAATTTTATTTGGTGCTGCGGGGCTGTCGGCTAGCTTGGTCTAGGCTATATGGCTCGGGAAACATACTCGAGAACCCATATGACCGGAGTTCAAATCTCCGCAGCCCCACCATTAAGGAGGAGTTGAAAACTATTAGCACTTTACAACTAATTCCATACGTTTCTGCACTACTCTTTGAGGAAGGAAGCCAACGTACAGTAATAATCACAGACTTACACATAGGCTGGGAAAACGAGTTAGCCAGTAGAGGAATACATCTTCCTTCACAAACGTCAAAATTGAAACAGAAACTGTTCAGAATCCTTGACAAGTATAAACCAAATAGTTTGATTCTGCTGGGAGATGTAAAACAAGCTATTCCGAAAATTAGTCTTGAGGAATGGGAAGACGTGCCAGAACTTTTCGAAGATATTCTAGAAAAGATTTCAGATATTTCAGTTATTCAAGGAAATCATGATGGAGATCTAGAACCTTTATTACCTTCTGCGGTTAAGGTCTTTCCTCCAGATGGAATTATTATTGGTGAAAATATAAAAATTGGGCTTTTTCATGGACACGCATGGCCCTCGCCAAAAATTCTTGCAACAAGTACATTAATCATGGGGCATATTCATCCTGTCATACGTATTCGAGATGCATCAGGTCTTTGGATTCTCAAACAAGTTTGGATGAAAACAAAATGCTACGGCGAAAAGATAGCTGAAGCATACTTGAAACAACGAGGAGTTAAAAGGGGAAATTCGAAGGAGATCTTTGAGAAAAAATACAATGTTACATTAAGCAACCCTACGCTTATTGTAATGCCTGCTTTTAATGAGTCAGTTGGAGGAGTTTCAGTGGATAATGTAGAAGACAATTCAATTGGACCGATTCTACGTCTAGGAGCCGCAAATATCGCTGACGCGGAATTATATCTCCTCGATGGAAATTACTTAGGTGCAGTTAAGCAATTTAAATCCAAAGATTTAAGTTGACATAAAAATTCCAATGGATATGAGAGAAAATGCGCTGTGAATCAGAAGCATTACGATTGGAGGAAATCTGTGAAGAGATTTTGAAAACCAAACATTTAGAGAAAACACATGTTATATGGTTGACCCAGCTTTTCGGAAACAGATTTAAACATGCACAAGAGGCTGTTTCTGAGAAGAAAGTAAAAAAATATTTCTTTAAACCCAGCGAAAGGACGATCTGGATTGTTGTAGGAAAAAATAGGGAATATCAAGTAATTCCATTAGCAAATTTCTGTAGTTGTGACGATTTCTATTTTCGTGTTGTAGATAATCAGATTTACATATGTTATCACTTACTTGCTCAGAGATTAGCGGAGGCTTTAGGTTCATACGACATAATTGAGGTACCAGACGATTTTTATGCGCAATTAATGGAGAAGTGGAAAAATGTACAAATTAAAGAGGCGAAAATACCAAAAGAAGAATTAAAAAATCTTAGGAATTACATCGAAAAAATACTCACAAAAGACATGATCGAAAATCATCAGCTTCTAGCGGTGACCCAAGAAGCGGGATTTGACGTGACATCAACCAAACAATTAGCGACACTTTTATCAACCGACCCCAAAAAAAGATTTTTATGCAAAAATGGCGTTTGGTCATTAAAGGATAAGCAAAATTGTTCTACTTAATCAGCAACTTTATACAAAACATAAAGGAAGGACAATAAGAGAGCTAGAAGAGTTAATATAACTAAAATAGGCCAGATTAGAGTTACCATATGTTGGGCCTCTCCGTTATTAAATGGTAAATAATTGATGGCGTAAATTGTTATTAAAAAGCAGTCTATATATAATTTTCATTATAATAAAGTAGGGGCATAACATGCAATTAAACGAGATCGTGGAGCTTATCCTCTCGCAGAAACGACATCTGAAACCAGAGGACGTTAAAAGATTAATTCAGCAAAAAATAGAGAAGGCAAGCGGTTTTTTGACAGAAGAAGGCGCCGCATGTGTTGTAGCCTCGGAATTAGGTATAAGTTTACCGGATAATCAACGATTACAGACACGAATTAAAGATCTCGTAAAGGGTTTAAGCGATGTGACAATTACAGGACGTGTGCTCTCGGTCAACCCCGCTGTAACATTTGAGTATTCTGATGGGAGAATCGGAAAACGCGCTGGATTTGTTATGGCGGACGATACAGGCATAATTAATGTTTCATTATGGGACAAGAAGGCAGAATTAGTAAATAAGATTGCCCCAAATGAAATAGTAAAAATCGTGCATGGATACGTTCGTGAGGGAATTGATGGAAAAATAATACTTAATATAGCATCTAAAGGAGATATTATATCCTCGCTTGTTGACGAAAACCCTGAGGATTACCCAGAGATACGTGACTTCTTCAAGAAAATTGACACTCTTCGTGATGGAGATCAGTATGTTAACTTAACTGGAACCGTGACACAGATCTTTCCAATAACTGTCTTTGATAAAAAAGGACGGACAGGAAGACAGGTTCTAAGGGCTAATTTAATGGACGAAACAGGAACAATTAGATGTGTTTTTTGGAACGACCAAGTGAATTTGCTAAGAGAGTTAAAGTCAGGTGACAGCATACAAGTTATAGGAGCACACGTAAAGAAGGGAATTAACGAGGCAAATGAATTACACATCGATGATAAGAGTCAAGTATCCATTCTGAAAAGAAAGGCTAAAAATGACACAACATCACTAAAAATTACTAAAATTAAAGACTTAAAGGAAAAAATGTACGATTTAAATCTTGTTGCAAGGATTGTCTTTGTAGGGTCAATCCAAAATTTTCAAGGGAAAAAGAATGGAAAACTGGCTACTTTGCTCATAAAAGATGAAACAGGAACCGTTAGACTTCTGCTCTGGAACGAGAAAGCAGACATCTCTAAATCTATTTCAACTGGCGACATCATTTTTGTCGAGGGAGGCTATACGAAGAAAGGAGTTAGAGATATAGATCTTCATGTCGGAAAATTAGGTAAAATAACAATAAATCCTGACAATGCAGAAGCCAAAAAAATACCCTTAGCGACGATAGAAAGAATGAAAATTGGTCAATTAAAAAGTGGGCTGAAGGAGTTTTTAATTGAAGGAAAGGTTATCGCTACACCAGTAGTAAATGAAGTTACAACAACGCGAGGAGAAACTGTTAAAGTCGCATCATTTAAGCTTGAGGATGATACAGGTGAGATAAGGATTTCAGTTTGGAGAGAGCTTGTGGGCATTGTGGAACACTTTAAAGGAGGAGAAAAAATTCATGTGATAAATCCATTAGTCAAAGAGGGGCTAGGCGGCATGCCTGAGCTAACAACATATTCTTTGACTTCGATCAAAATGATAAAAGAAGAAGATGATCAGGAAGTAATCATTGTTGAGAAGGAAAACTCGAAATAATTTGGGCATATATGCTTAAGGTGATAGGAAACTTATCGCAAAATTGTTATATTAATTGTTGAAACACTTGTTTTTTCTCCACCTGAACTAATTAGCTCTTCAGTACCTATAATTATTTCCTGTATCTTAAGATCTTTTATGAAGGAATGCCTTAAAAGCTGAACCGTATCTATAGCGCAACTTATGGCCTTTCCTCTGGCTTTTACGGAAACTCGTTTTGCGCCAGAGTTAAAGAACGTCAAACAAGCAATAACGTAATTCATAACTGGCTTTTTACCGATTAAAACAACGTTTTCTTGTTGCTCCAATAATATTCCTCCAACAGATGAGAATTTGCTTTCTATATGAGAAGCAACGCTCTATTAACATTTCCTTTAGGATTAAACTTGAATTGCACTAATACTAAAGAAAAGTTATAACCATGTGATAGAATAAGAGAAAATACGTGTTGCGGTTATTTGTTTTTATCTTAGCCAAGCATTTGCAATAATTATTAAAACTATCAACAAAATAGCGAAAACAATGGCAACCTCAGGACTTAACTTTACCTTTGAACCAGATTCACCTTGATAAAAACGAAGAAGCCCAGCTGATGACGCGGGCATAGGGGATTCTTCAAGTCGCTTTCTGCGGCTCATGGTTCTTGCTCCAACTATTTTCTATTATTTTGCTAATCACAAAATGTAAAATGCAATATTTAAGTTATGCACCACTAAAAAGTCAATAGGCCATTATCTGTTAGTCTGAAAAGACACTCACTATTCTTTAGCTGAGGCTCAAAGTGTTTCTCAAAAATAGCTTTTCGAAATTGCGAATCAGGACATCTCTCCAACTTTATCGTTATCGATGACCAAAAGTTTAATACTCTCTTTGCTACAGGTTCAACTTCAGCTGTTTTTTCTGTTTCATCCAAGATAGCGTGAACACCACTTATCACAACGATTGCAACATTATTTTTCTTGCAGATGCTTGCTAAATATGCAAGTTGCCTGTTTAATTCTCGGTTTAACATAAAAGCGCTTTGAGAACTAGTGAGTTCTAGGCGATAAAGAGATGTTATTGTATCAACAATAATCAATGAAATTGGTTTGGACATGTAGCGGTCCAAGTTTTCAATAAGGCTGCTTTGCTCATAAAACGAGGAAGGAGTAAATAGGAAAATAGAGTCAGAAATATATTTAATGTCGTCTCCCGCGATTTGCGCTAATCGTTTTATGGAAAAGGCGTTGTCACCATCGATAAATATAACTTTTTCTCCAGCTCTTGCACGGTTAACTGCACATTGCATTGCTAATGATGTTTTCCCAGTACTCGCTACACCGTATAATAAGGATATGAGGCCAGATGGAAAACCACCAACAAGTAACGATTCCATCGCTTTACAAGCATTTGAAACATTGTTTTTTTCCATGTTTTGCCTCTTTACTACTTTGGATATAGTGATAGAATTTTATAAGTATTAAACCCGCTCTAATTTTTAGTACTTACTAAACATAAGTTAATAGAGATCGTCATGGAAAAAAGGGCCGAAACAGATACAACGTTTATCATCCCGGGACCCGCTGCCGTCAAACTAGTCGCGGGAGAAGCGAGTATTTTCGAAGCTAAATTGATTGCGGATACTAAAGTTATCGTGAGAAAAGGTCGACGACTACCAATTGAGGTAAAAAGTGGCACAATAATTGAAATAACTTCTGAAGACCCTATAGAAATCGTAGAAATCTCCGGTTCGACAATACCTCTGTCTTGGAGAAATGCCGCCAATGAAGCATTGTCTTGCGCAAAGCAGTGCAAAGTCGTGATTCTAGGCAGTACAGATTGTGGAAAAACTTCATTTTGCACATTTTTAGCTAATGTAGCAATACAGCATGGACGAAAAGTAGCTATAATAGATGCTGACATAGGGCAATCAGATATAGGCCCACCTACAACAATGGGGTTAGGTCTAATCACAAAACCCATTTTCGATCCATTCTTGGTTGAAGCAAAAGAAATATTCTTTGTGGGCTCTACAAATCCAAGACATGTAGAAGAGTCAATTTATGAAGGAATCTTATATTTAATAAAAAAGAGTGAAGAACTTAATGTCGATTTTTTAGTAATTAACACTGATGGTTGGGTTCAGGACGAAGAAGCCAAACAATACAAAATTTGTTTATTAAAGAAGATCTACCCAAGTATTATTTGTGTCCAATCTGATGAAGAATTAAAACCAATTCTAAGTGCATTTGACGTGCTTGCTTTTAGGATACTATGTTTAAACGTTCCGTCGATAATTAGAAAACGTACTAAAAATGAAAGGAAAGAATTGAGAGAACAAGGCTATCGAAAGTATCTAAAGGAAGGAAGCATTCGAGTATTATCGCTTAAAGAAACATCTATAGTAAATGTGCAAGCTTCAAGATTCTTTAAAACAGAGACATTAAACATATTAGAAACAATTTTAGAATCAAAACTTTTGTTTGTTGAAGAATATGGAGATTACCTATTGCTCGTTTTAACTGACCATAATGAAATTATTGAGGAAAAGGTGAAGATGATTGAGAACAGCATAGGAAAACCGGTTCGTATTACAAATGGAAAAGGACTTTTAGCCGCATTATTTGATGATAATGGCGTTTTCTTAGGGTTAGCTGTTGTCCAAAGCATCGATATTGCTCAACAAAAAATAAAAATCTACACACCTTACAAAGGCAAAATTAGCTTCATTAAGCTAGGGCGTATAAAGGTAACAAATCAAGGAAGTGAACTAGGGTTAGCTCTGTAGGTCAATCAAAAATTTAGCATTAAAGAATTGTTTTACCGTGTCAAATAGGATACGATCCTCATCCGGTAGTATTTTGAGGTTTTTTCTTATCCAAAAAGGAAGATACTTTCGGCAGTGGGTTGTAGCCATACGATAGTCAAGAAAAACTATAGCGCCACGGTCGTTCAGTGATCTGATTGGACGCCCAGCAGCTTGAGAAGATTTTCTTAGGGCAGGAATTATGTAACTATATTCATAGCCATGCCCAGGAAACTGAGATTCGTAATAACGTAATTTCGCAACTATCCTTGAAGTGGGTTTAGCATATGGTACACCGACGATGACCACAGAATCCATTTCATCTCCAGGATAATCTACCCCTTCACTATTTCTACCCCCTTGCACACCTAATAAAACTGCGCCACCTTTCCTTGCGTGAGATTTGAAGAGATTAAGTAGAGAATCGTTTTCCTTTGAAGACATCACTTGTTTTTCACAGAAAAGTGGTTTATTAATTAATTTGGGAAGACCCGTTCCCAGCAAACCTTTTAGTACATCATATGATGCAACAAATACACCAGTATTCGTAGGCGTTGCGTCCACAACTTCAGCTATTCGCCTAGCGATTTTATTGTACATTTCTGGAGTGCGATAGTTAAAACAAGTTGTCACACCCAAATCAACTATGCACAATATGTTTTCATCTGGAAACGGAGAAGGCAGTATATTATACTTTGTCGCTTTAGGTAAACCGATAAGCTTGGCATAGGCTTTTACTGGTTCAAGGGTCCCAGAAATACTTATTGAAGAGTACACAGATGAAAGAATATCTCTAGTTAACTCCCGCGGATCCAACGCAATTATTTCAAGTTTCGAAGAGATACCCCTTTTTGTCCTGTGCTTTGATAATAGATGAAAATAAGATGCAAATTGACTTGTAGCTATCCATTTTGCCAAAAAAGTATATACCTTATGAATATGTGAATGAGGAAACTTTCCTTCAGACAGTAGCTTATTGGATATTTGCTCACTTAAGGAGTACATGTATTCAAGGAACGGAGGCATATCCTCCACTTGAGTTTCTTTTTTTATAAAATCTACAAAAATGTTAGGAGGAATATGTAATTCTTCTTCAGCAAGTCTTGATAGAATCCCAATTACCTTCTCGAACTTTTTACAAAAATCAGCTATCCTTTTATAATCGTTTTTCTTAGCTTCTTGATAGGCGTAACGAATAGAAGAAAAAACTATACTGTCGCTGGCAAGTTCAGTGGCGATGTCGGGAAGATTATGTGCCTCATCAAGTACTAAAATTACTTTGCTGAGCGGGTTAGTATAACCTTGAAGAAAGCTATATCTGATATCTAAATCAAATAGGTAAACGTAACTAATTGACACAACATCAACAGAGTTGATTAAGCATTTAGATAATTCATATGGACAAAAAACTTCTTTCTTACAAAGTTCGTGAATTTCTCCTGCGAGAAATGGTCTAGAAAGTAATAACCGTTGCATCTTAAAAAAGGGTTTAAGGTTCTTCCTAATGTTTTCGTAATAGACGCATTTTCCTTGTTCTTTTAATTGTCTGCAGACATTCATTGTTGTTTTTGAATCTACAAAACGTTTGTAAAGCAGAGGATTAAGGCACATATCTTTTCTCCCTCGAAAGGATAAACCAGTGACTTGATGTTTCTTAGAAATAATTTTTAGTTCTTCGATTACACGGTCTGCTTGTTTATGCGTTCTACAACAATAAATAATACCGAGGTTTTTTTCCTTCACAAATGGTAAAGCAGCAGATAGAACAGCCACAGTTTTTCCTAAACCATTACAACCTTCGATTACTACATGCGAACCTTTGTTCAGAGACGAATAGATTGTCTTTATGAATTTATCTTGGAAGGGACGCAAACTAGGATAAGGAAAGTACTCAAGTATTTTGGAAGGTAAACTTTCCAGCGACAAGACTATGCCATCATACAAATACTAAGTTTCAAATTAAAGCAACACTAAAAACTCTTTAGGAAACATTACTAAACAATTCTTGGTATAAAAATGTCTGAGTTTTCTAGATTATATACAGAAAAGTTTGAAGAAGGGGAAGTAAAGCTTACAGCAGCTTGCATAGAAATGGAAAATGCGATAATAGTATTTTTAAATTTAAAAGGAAGAAGTCGTCTAGGAACACTTGCAGTAGCATTGCCAAGAGGACTGCGTACAGAAACCACATCATCAGTGCTTCTAGGAGAAAAATATGCGGTTGCCGCCAAAATTTTAGCAATGACCTTTGCTAAAGCATTTAATAAAATAGCCCTCTTATCAGTAAATTTAGAGCCCTTGAGCGACAAAGAATTGTGGCCCGCATTATCAAAGCTTGCAAAGAAAATTATAGAAAGGCGAAATAAAAATGAATAAAAATTTAATCATTGCATTAACTGGTGCAAGTGGAGCGGTATATGGCATTAAATTAGTGGAATATTTAAAGAATATAAAGGATGTTAACATACATCTAATTGTTAGCCGCGGAGCTGAAAAAATAATAAAAATAGAAACAACTATTTCCCTTGATGAATTAAAAAATAAAACATATTACTATGCTGAAGATGAAATTGATGCAAAAATAGCCAGCGGCTCATTTTTAACTGCCGGAATGGTAATAGTACCATGTAGCATGAAAACTTTGGCAGCTATTGCTAATGGTTATGCAAACAATCTAATAACACGCGCTGCAGACGTAATGTTAAAGGAAAGGCGAAAATTAATTTTAGTTCCCAGAGAGAGTCCATTTAATTTGATTCATATTTTGAATATGGCAAAGGTTACGCGGGCTGGTGGAATAATCCTACCACCAATACCTGCATTTTATTATAACCCCAAAAATGTAGATGAGATCATCAACTATACGGTAGGAAAAATTTTGGACTTACTGAACATTCGTCATAACTTGTTTAAACGATGGTCGTAAAGTTCTCGCTTATAGAGAGCATAACTCAATACACCTTGCTAAAGGCATCATTCGTGCGTTGCATTTTCCTCTCGTCATTCTTGGAATATAGAAAGCCGCCTTAGCTGAGTTTGTATAGATGCATTTAATGTTCATCTCTTCTATAGGTGCAACAACCATACAAGTTTGTCTGAATACTTTGCCACCAAAGATAGAAATTAATTGGGTATAGCCAAGTTTTTCAGCCTTTTTAAATACGTCTGGAGAGGTGAAGACCCAAAATTCTGTTTCTGGAGCCTTTTTCTTTCCAGAAACTGAATCAGCAATTTCTTTTAGTTCACTTAAAGAGCAGTGCGGACAGCCGATGGCTATTAAATCAGGACGTTCATTAGTTGATAGTTCATCGTAAACTGATTTGATATCTTCCTCGGTAACGCTTATCTCGTAATCGATATTCCTTCTCCATACTTGCTCCTTTATTCTTTTTATTTCAGGCGTTATCCCTAAGACATGAAATAGCGCAACTGATCCAGACGCCGCGGATGCTGCCCCCAAGAGCTTCAGTTCGTCTATTGAAGGATTCGGTAAACCTATATATATTGGAATTTCGTCTACCCTTAGTTCTTTACCAATAAAATAACCCAATGCTGCATAATCTGACTCGTTTTTGGGCTTGAACTCGATTTTTGCTAAAACATTTCCCATTCTATTCTCTTTTAATAAGTAACCTATTAATGGCACACGACCGACCAAAGCTGCAGAAAGAGCTTCAAGCCCACCATAACGGTTAGTTCTTGCTCCTATTACCGAGTTAACAAAGGCTATGGCTGAGGACTCTGAAAAACCAACTATCTCACCGAACCTGGGTCTGTTAAAAGAGAAGTAGGGTGTACACGTACATGTGGATTTAATACCTATTTCCTCATAAGCTTTACAGATTTTCAATTGTTTCTCGGCGAAACTTTCTGGAATACCCATCTCTTTCCATTTTACTAAGTCCATACCAGCGGGATTCTGGGTAGCGTAAGTTTTAGCTTTCGTATTTTCTTTAACTAGCGCTTCCAATAACTCTAAAGTCGCATCTCCAGCAGTTTTATAGGATACGCCTGCCACTTGAGACCGCCTAATTTGGACAAATTTCTCAGCATTATAAAGATCGCCAATCGCCACCAGTAACTTCATAGCTTTACTTAAGAAAAACCCATGTTCCCCATTAAGTATTTGCTCCTCTTCTTTTGTGAGGTACATTCACTTTCTCCAGAAAAGCCTCATTTTTGTGGATATATGCTTTAGCTATATCGCCATTTTTAAAGATTTCAAAAATCTTTTCATCGAGCTCAGAAATCATAGGTATATTTCCAAAAATAGCACCTGAAACTGTTATAAGGTCAGTTTTGCAGGTTACTATCAACTTGGGGGCTAAAGACCGACGAGACAATCCAAATAGCACGTTGGAGCCTACTGTGCTACCTCGACCTTCTAAGAAGATAAAAATTTTTGATGAAATGCAATATCCCTTTGCACTTGAGTCTGGAGCTACTATTACTCCTGTTCTTTGGTCTATATCACCTAAGAATGAAATTTTAGATTTAGTCATCAAAACTTCTCCACGGATCACATTTTTCCAGTCTTGAATTACTTTACCTTTGAATTGGATACGAGAGAACATTTATAGAAATTTAAGAAGGAGAATGACTATAAAGTTTAAGGAGGGATAGATGATGGAGACACTGAGGAAACTTATAGAGCAACTTGATCAGGAAGGCAATCTAGAAAAAGTTACGCAACAAATATCTACAAAATATGAAGCACCTTATATTTTAAAGGAGTATGATGGAAGAAAAGCAGTCTTTTTCTCCAACGTTAAAGGATATGATATACCGATAGTTGGCAACCTATGTTGTAGACGAGACTTCATCGCTAAGGGGTTAAATGTTTCCACAGATAAACTTGCAGATAGAATACTATATGGTATACGGAACCCAATAAAACCTAAAATTGTTGAGGATGGGCCTTCGCAGGAGAAGATTGAAGGTGAAGTAAACTTGCATAAATTACCAGTTTTGATGCATTACGAGTATGATAAAGCTCCGTATATAACAAGTGGAATAGTCATTGCTAAGGATCCAGAGACTGACCGATTAAATGCTTCATATCATAGAATGATGGTTATTGGAAAGAATAGATTAGTTGCACGCCTCGTTGAAGGAAGAGATCTTCATAGATTCTATATAGCTGCAAAGAAGAAGAAAATGACTCTTGAAGTGGCTGTAGTAATTGGCGCACCACCTGCACTTCTTGTAGCTGCATCCACTTCACCGGGACAATTGAATGAGATCGATGTGGCAGGCGGACTATTAAACACCCCATTAGAGATGGTTAAGTGTAAATCAGTCGATTTAATTGCCCCACGTTATGCTGAAATTGTGTTAGAAGGACGATTAACATTAGAAAACGCACCAGAGGGCCCATTTGTTGATATCACTGGTGCATATGATATTATTAGGGATCAACCAATTTTGGAGGTAAATTTAGTAACTCACAGAATAGACGCCATATATCAAGCATTATTACCCGGTGGATATGAGCATTTGCTACTCATGGGATTGCCAAAAGAAGCAAAAATTTTGGAAGCAACGCGCTCAGTAGGCAAGGTTCTGGATGCTGCTTTAACCTTAGCGGGTTCGAATTGGCTAGATGCCGCGATTTTAATAAAAAAGACCCATCCTCATGAACCATTTCTAATAGGTTTAGCTGCCATTAGTGCACACCCAAGCTTAAAGAGAATAGTGATAGTCGATGAAGATGTAAATGTAAGAGACCTGCTATCCATTGAAAAGGCAGTGATAGAAAGGGCACATCCTGTTAATGACTATCTGGTTATAAACCACATCAAAGGATCTAGCTTGGATAAAAGTATTTTACGCGGAAAAGGTGAAACAGAATTGACACCGGCAAAAGTCATAATAGATGCTACAATTAAGGGTGACAAAATGTATTATGAACTTGGAAAAATACCTAGGCCAAAAAGCCAGGAATAGACAACGAAAGAAGAGAAGGAAATTGCTCATAGCATTTGAAGGGATTGATAAAGCGGGAAAGAAAACACAAACAAAAATACTAGCCGAAAGATTCAAAAAAAGAGGGTATAAAACGGAAATAATAACTTTCCCTGATTACCATACTCCGATAGGAAGAGAAATCAAACGTTTTTTGAGTGGCAAAAGAGATTTTAGCCCAGAGGTAAGGCAACTGTTATTTGCCGCAAATAGATGGGAAAATCGGGATAAAATAAGTTCATGGCTAAATGAAGGAAAAATCGTAATAGCGGATAGGTATGTGGCATCTGGACTGGCGTACGGTTTAGCAAATGACTTAGGATTAGAATGGGCATTAGGACTTGAAAAAGGTCTTCCTGAGGCGGATAAGATTTTTGTCATCGATATACCAGTAGAAGTTGCTTTTTTGAGAGGAAAAAATAAAAGAGACATATATGAAAAAAACAGGAAATTCTTGATTAAAGTTAGAGACATTTACCTCAAATTGGCTAAACAATTTAAATGGTACGTTATTGATGGCAATAGACCGATTAATGAAGTATCTGAGGAAATTTGGTTGAAAGTCGGTGAAAATTTGAAAGCTAAACTGTTTTGATGTACTCAATACGATTAGGAGTTAAATGTAATTGCTTAACCTCGCGGTCTATAATGACTAACAACCGTTTGATCAGCTCTTGTGGTGACACTCTTTGAATTCCTTTCTCGTGAAAAAGCTGCAGTTTAAACCTAAGCCGTGAAAAAAGAAAGCGAAGAAGAAAGTAGTCAAATTTTAATGGCTTCTTCTTTCCTTCGTCAAAATAATGATAGGTGACAATGACAAGAAAATCTAATAAAAGGAATGGGGTCCCGGACTCTAACTTATTAAGAAGAAAAGTTTTTTGAGACGTATTCAGAAAATTAAAGAAAAGACCATTAGCCACCCCAGTCTCATATCCAATTTCCACATCGCATGTCTTATTATAATTGGACATATCCATGGAACAAAACTCGGAAAAACCATTCAAATTGTAAAATCCAAGGATTATAGCTTGTTGAAGTTTAATTAGTGGAGAGGTATAAATAAGACTTGCTTCTCCATGAATGATTGCGGGAAAATTATCGTATTTGCCCAAGGGCATTTCTTGAGATTTTCGTGCCATTTTCTTAGAAGCTCCTTTGCTTCTTTCCCTGGTTTTTCTACTATTAATATGTCTTTCCCCCTTTAGTAGATACAGATGAGTATATTGATGCTTTAAATGCTCTTGCAGCGAGTTAGTACTTCTTTGTTACACATAGTTTTAATCTTGGGTATTAATAACTTTTAAATGGAGTGGGCTTCACTTTTTAGCCTTTAATTACTAGTAATGGTTTCTATTTTATTCATGGCGAATCAAATCAAAAGGTTAAGGTAAGCACGAAAGTTGTCTGTTATTATAGAAATTAAAAACTAATGGTAAATGAATACTTTTATAATATAATCTTTAACAATCACCTTTATGATTTTTATTTATAAGAAGAGGTAGACGACGAAGTATGCACAAGTTCGAGTCACTTATTCCATTTATACCACATCAAGACGATAATGAGAAAGTAACTATAGTAGTCGACAGTAGAGAGGCATCAACAGCACAAAACATCGTTAACGGCTTGAGAGAATTAAGAGTCGATATAGAGATTAAACCTCTATCCCAAGGGGACTATATTATATCTGATGAGTGCGCATTTGAAAGAAAAACGGTTTCAGATTTTGTATACACTTTGACAAGACGACACTTATTTGAGCAGCTGTTTATGCTTAAGGAGGCATATTCTCGTCCGATACTTATACTTGAAGGATATCTTCCTGTAATATACAAGTACCGCAAGATTAAACCTGTATCTGTTTGGGGTGCTCTTTTTTCTTTGGCTCGCCAAGGAATTTCAATCATTCCGACGACAAACTGGAGAGAAACAACTGACCTTCTGTGCATCACAGCAAAACAGGAACAAATAGTTGAAAGAAGGGAGCCCGCAATTCGCCATACTAAAAAAACAGAGAGCATTGCTGAAAAGCAATTATATCTAATAGCGGGATTACCGTACACAAACTATACACGAGGAGAAAAGTTACTAGAACATTTTAAAACTCCTAGAAGGATTTTTTCTGCAACAAAGGATGAATTATTAAGCATAAAGGGTATTGGGGAAATCATAGCCACCGCAATTACTGAAGTGTTGGATACTCCCTTCGTTCACAAAAAGGTTTAAGATAAGCAGTGAATGAGTTTACGTACATCAACTCCGCTGGATCCTTCTTAGCTTTTCTAAGGTTTCTAACCAATTAAAAAGAAGTAAGCTTAAATCCTGTAACCGGGCAGTGTTAACTTCTGTTTTTATTTGGTCATTAATCTCACGCAACTTAGCTAGAATTGTTTCTTCTACTTCAGTAAGAAGGGCAGAACTTGTTACTCGTGTTATTTCTTCATTACTTTTAATGAAAACAACGGGTCTATCACAGGTGAGACAACGAACTTCATCCCCAAGCTTAAAAAGAGGAGAACTACAAATAGGACAGTTATCTGGTAGCATTGTCGCACCAGCTCTCAGTAGATCTGCCATGCGTTTGATGTCACTTTCTTTTAAGTTGAAAAACCCCCTTTGATTTTTATTCCTTAATAACTTCTAGAACCGATACAACATTCCATATGCGGGTACGCGTATATGGCGGCATGTTTGGATCTTGACTTATTTCGTCTAAGACACTAATTGCATTGGCTACTCTGACAGCCAGGCTTAGATCATGGGAATTTAATAAATCGAGGGCTTCTTTCGCCGCCCGCCTTATATTTCTGGGAGTTGTGTTATCTTCGCTAATTAGTAAAAGTATGGAAGACGCTTGTTTTATCCGTTCCTCGTACTCTTGCAACTTCTTACTTTTTTTAGAGGACATGGAAATCACCATATACGATATGGAAGTTTTAACTTAAACAGCATAATATTTTTAATAAAATAAAAGTTCGGGTGAGATATAAATTTATTAAAATTAATGATTGTTTAAGATTTTACTTGACGAGATGCATGTGGTGTAAGCAACATTTTGAAATATTGAGATAGAAAGTATTGACTTAAGAAATGGGATCACCCCTGGCAGAAAAGATTGCAAATACATCAAAAATAACAAATTGTAATTTTTGGCACAATACGTAGCGGATTTAACAGAAGCCAACAAATCAAAATGCATTATAGTCCAGAACATGTTAAATGATAAGACAATTGATGAAAAAAGGCTAGTTGCATTAGGTTACTGAAATATATTTTATTAGCTTGAGTCTTCCCGCAAAATCTTATTTTGAGTGAAAAAGCTTCGTAGATAGGGTGCGATGTGGTTCTAATCTTAAATGAAAAAGAAGCTAGAAGTATCTCGAAGTTAAAACTGCAATAAAGGCATTAGAAGAAGCTTTTAGGGATATGGGAGAAAGAGGAGTCGAGTAGCCTCCGAGAGTAACAATATTTATCGATGAATGCTGGTGCCATTGGTTTCATGCCTGCTTATTTGAAAAACTAATCTAGATGCGAAGGTAATATCGCATTATAAGAGAAAACCTGAGCGGTTTAATCTCTCGATTCTTTCAGGATTGAATATACTTAACAATCTGAAACAGGAATCCCATTTGCAATAATGGATGCCACTTATATTACAATTGTGAGAACTGGGGCAGCCGGTACCATAAGCATGAAATATCTTTCTAGAGAGAATTAAGATCGTTGGACTAATTGGTACTGGAAAAGAAGAAGTAATGCAGATTTTAGCTTTAAATGAGTAAGGAAGACTAAAAGAGTAATAGCATATGATATAAATAAGACTGCCCAGCTGAGTTTATAGAAAATATGTGGAGCAACATCAAAGCAGAAATAGAGGCGGTTGATAACCCAGAAAAGGCGAACAGATGTTGCAATAGCATGTACACCATCAACTCAACCAATTGTGAAAGCAGACTGGTTAAAAAAGAGACTCGCATCACTACAATAGGAGCAGATATATCTAAGGAAGCTAAGATTCATCCTGAAATCATATAATAGATAAAATTGTCGTTGACTATGTGGAACAAGCAATTATTTGTGCGAAAGCTTAAAATGCCAATATCCGATGGGAGAATAAGAAAAAATAGCGTACACGAAAATTGACAAGATAGTTACTAGAAATAAAAAGGTAGAGAAAACGGCAATGAAATAACATTATTTAAGTTGACTGGATTGGCGATGCAAGATTTTTGACAGCAAATTTGCAACAAAGCTAAGGAAAAAGGTATGGGCATCGAAGTAAATATCATGTGTATTGATAGAACTGCCACAGTCATTTATGGCTTCGTCTCTGAGTCTACTGGAAGGGAGCTAAATTAAATACTATCTCGACTGGACTCCAATTTCTTTGAGTTTGTCTATGAAGTAGTCTATATCTTCTTTGGTATTGTAGAAGTGGCATGATGCTCTGATATAGCCTTCTCCATTCCATTCTCGTGCGGTGACTTTTATGCCTTCATTCCTCAATTTCTTGGCAACCTCATGTGCATCCTTTATGAAGAAGGAGACGATTGGAGATTTGGTGCCTTGCGGTGTGAATAGCTTAGCGTCTAGATCATTCAATCTGGATTGTAAATAGGAAGTTAGTTCCAGAATTCTTTTTTCTATATTTTTAATTCCTATCCTGTTTAGGTAAATTAAGGAGTTATAAAAAGCGTAAATTCCTTGGTAATTCATTGTTCCATATTCGAATCTCTTAGCACTCGCTGGCAATTCGAATGACCGCATACGCCATATTTTATTTGACCAGCCAGTTCTATCTGGAATTAGTTTTGATATATGCTCAGCTTTGGCATAAAAAATGCCTAAACCTGCTGGACCTAGGAAGTATTTGTAGGTACCTGCGGATATGAAGTCTACATTTTCCTTTTTTACGTCGGTCTCTAATGCACCTAAAGCTTGTGTTGAATCGACCAACACCATGGCACCATGCTCATGAGCAATTTCTGATACAGCTTTCAAGTCAAATCTAAAACCATTTACGAACCCCACTTGGCTCACTTGAACAATCTTTGTGTTATCGTCTACAGCTTTTTCAAGAGCGTTTAGGTCAACTTTTCCATCTACACTTTTAACTATTCGAGACTCTACCCCATTCCTTTGTAGAAAGGGTGTCACAAGGGGGTTATGTTCCCAGTCTGAAGTAACTACGTTATCACCCTTTTTCCAAGCTAGACCGTTGACTGGTATGTTCAATCCGCAACCCGTATTTTGAGTAAAGGCTATCTCATCTGAACTTGCACCTATGAAGTTTGCTACTATAACTCTAGTTTCTTCGGCTTTATCCATCCATCTATTGAGTATAGTTTTGGATGGATCAATGGAGAAGTTTGCCCATTCATCAATAAACTCAAGGTATCCTTGTCTAACAAAGTTTGGAACTAAACCAACGAACGCCGTATCTAAGTAGATTAGTTTTTTCAAAGCAGGAAAGTCTTTTCTAATAGCTTTAATTTCCATCATTAATCATCTTTATATAGCTATATACAAACCACATTCTTAAAAAACTTTTAAATCGTAGCACAAGATTGTGTTCAAATATATTTTTATTTAATAATGAAGGATCAAAGCTCCAAATATAGGGGGCAGTGCATTATTACCCTAGCGATTGCAACTCTTAATTTATAATTGCTACAGTGAGATGTGTAGTGAAAATTTTTGCCAGAAAATGAATAAAAAGGAGAGAGAAAAAGGTTAGACTAACCAAGAAACTGATGAAAAGCATTGATGCTAAGACTCAAATGAGTTTTTATCCTTCTTTTTTCATTCTTTTTCGCTGACCAATAAGTAACCACATTGTTGTATGTTACGGAAAAGTTTCAGTAACGATGAAGAGAGGCTTATAAAATTATGCTAAAGTGTAGAAAAAAGTGTGATAAATAACTCACAAATGTTTTTTATCGGTTATGCTTGCAAGTCTTCATTTTTGCTAATGCTCTAAAACAGAAAGTATTGTGAAACAAAAGTTATCAGCACAAATGAAGATCCAACGAGAACGAGGTATATATTTGCTGTAAGAAAGGACATAGCCAACCATGACGTGAAAAATTTACGGAAAGTTTTTCTCAAAATGTGTATAGTTCCATGCATTTTATACGGCATAAGTATTTATGGAGAATATGAAACATAGCAGATAAGCAACAAGAAGACCTTTGTAAAAATAAAGCTTGACTTATCTTATTGTGCCTACAACAAACGCCAGCAACCCTACAACGAAACATAAAAGAACTGCATTCTTAACTTTTCGAGCATTTTCCCTTGAATAGTTTCTAAGAAGCACGCACGAAGAGACTATAAGCCCAAAGTCAGTTAGAATCACTAAAGGAATGAACCAGAAAGAAACAAGATTCAAGAAATATGGTATTGGAGTAAGCAATACTGCTGAAAGATAAAATGATACGGCTACCACAGCAGCAGTTTTCTCTCCATAACGTACTGCCAGAGTATTCACATTTCGCAACTTATCCCCTTGAACGTCCACGATTCCTTTAGTTATTTCTCTGCCGGTGTTTGAAAGAAAGACCATCGAAACAAAAATCAGAACATTCAACTTGATTGTGTTAACGACAACCACGCTTCCGTAGATTAGTGGTGTTGCTACACATGCGCTAACGAGAAAATTGCCAAGCAATCCCCGACGTTTACCAAAAGTAGTATAGGCTGCTGATATTACCCAAGCGATAATGGCGATTACTAACGAAAATATGTTTGTTAAATATGCAGCTATAAGGCCTATAGTTGCTAAAGACAGTGAGAATATCAATGCCTCTGGTGGTTGAATCAGACCACTTGGAATCGGTCGCTTCGGTTCATTTATAGCATCGATATTCCGGTCGTAATAGTCGTTCATGACCATTGATGAGGAAGTTAACATAAAACCAGTCATAAACCCGAGGGACAGTGGTTGCCAAAATGCGACGAAAGCGCTTGGATTTACGAGAACTGCACCGACTACAACAGCAAACCCCATCATTAAACAATTTAACGGGCGCATGAGATGCAAGTAACCAACAAGTTTGTTCATGGAACTAAAACCTTGCATTAATCCATAGCTTTCATTAAAGTTATAAAATTCTCGATAATTCTCAAGGGTTATATGAACAAATGCGAGGGGAAATACAGTTAAGATAGACGTTAGATAATGTTGTTAAAAATCTTAAAATAAAGTGTAAGATAACTACCTCTTCAGATTCTTCACTGCAACGACATGTATTTGGATAAAAATTTTAACATGCCAAATCTCATAAGAGCGCTTCAGCGAAAGGAGGACCCGAATACAAGGCAACTTAAGGATGCAGGAATCCCTGTTTTTATCATTGGAGGAAATCATAATGCCCAAAAATTCAGCACCCCCTCATTAGCTATACACCCCCAATTTGGCAGGACTTGCAACTGTTTTTTTTCACGTTTTGATCACATTGAGAAACGATTATTGCGCATTAGGGAAAAGCGGTTTGTGTTTCAGGTAAGTCGTATTACGCTCGCTCGGCGCAAATCCGCTAAAAGATGTTGACATACCTCTCGATGGAAAATACAACATTTTGATGATTCATGACTCTTTTCAAGGGCTAAATGTTGCACCACTTAGCGCAGAGATGCTTTAGTTCAAATTATATATTCTCAAATACCTTCTCAGTTGATGATGCAAAGAATGGCTTAATTATCTCATATTGGGACATTTCCACAACTATTTCTATAGAAAACATAAGGGATGTACATTGTTAAGTCCAGGTTCTTTGGAGAAACTAGGGCAGGAATAAACGATGAAAAGAGGGCTGTGTGGGCTGAGTTACATGGTTCTGAAATGTTGACTAAATTCATTAAGCTTGATACAAGACTGATGGAAATACAAGTTTGTCTAAGGGCGGAGTACTCTTCCAGCATCAAACATTATGTGATCGAATCCCTTTCTAGACTGAGCAAGAATCAGTTGAGACCGTCAAATAAACATCGGTATGCCTAGCGTTAAAAATATAAACGAAGGCGGGCGTATAGTGAAGCATATAAAGATTATATTGTTATATTCTGCATTATAATTTGACTGTGGTAAATGAACTGTATATAGTGAACTCAAACATGAGAACCTCTGTAGATCGCTCGGCACTCCTCAGTCTCTTTTTATATTTCTTCAGACTCTCTTGGACGGCTTTTGGAGGACCTTTAGCATACATTTCGATGATGGAGGATGATTGCGTGGAGAAGAAGAAGTGGCTGACAAAAGATGAGTTCACCGAAATGTTAGGCATTACGAATATTCTTCCAGGTCCCAATGCTACCGAGATGGCAATTCACATAGGCTACCTGAAGGGCGGAAAGCTAGGAGGGATCCTAAGTGGACTAGGATTTACAGTTCCGTCCTTTATTGTTATGGTAGTCTTGAGTTGGTTATACTTTGAGTACAGGACTATACCGAGTGTTGGCGGATTATTCTATGGCATGAATCCTGTGGTGGTTGCCATCATACTTGTCACAGTTCTGAGGCTTGGCAAAGCATCTATAACTGACTGGAAGCTGGTATGTATCTTTTTAGCAACAATATTGGCAACCTACTTCACCACAATAAACGAGGCGATCATAATATTTGCATCAGGTTTGTTTGGAGCCCTTCTTTACGGTCCTGATTTGAAGAGAGTTATTTTAGCTGTCCTTCCATTTACATCCTCTAGCTTTCAAGGAATAACTATTGCATTTACAGAGTTTCCTCTTATTTTGTCGCTTTTCCTTGAGTTCTTGAAGGCCAGTCTATTTATGTTTGGCAGTGGGCTTGTGATTATTCCTTTACTTGGACCAGATATCGTAGAGGTCTTTGGTTGGATGAGCTATAAAGAATTTTTTGATGGAGTAACTTTAGGTCAGGTGACTCCAGGTCCTGTGATGAAAACGGCTGCCTTCATAGGGTATAAGGTGGCGGGTATATGGGGAGCTGCTTCAGCCTTTTCTGGAATATTTCTTCCTCCCTTTGTCCTTGTGACTCTACTTGCACCTTTCTTTAGACAAATGCGAGAAAATCCTTGGATACAAGGGTTTTTAAAAGGTGTGAGAGTAGGGGCTGTAGGAACAATACTTGCTGTTGCTGGATCCTTAGCTACAGCAGCCTTTCCAGACTGGCTAACACTTATAATTGCTGCAGTAAGTTGTGTAGTTATGTTAAAGTTCAAGGTAAACGTATCTATTGTTGTTATCTTGGGAGGCGTCTTAGGGGTACTAACGCAGCTGTTGTAGGGCAAGGATTATCCCTAGAAAAAACCCACATCTTTCAAATAGCGATGCGGGGGGTGGGATTTGAACCCACGGAGGCCTACGCCAGCAGGTCCTGAGCCTACCTCCTTAGACCAGAGTCCCGACTATGGTAGTTCTCGGATACCCCCGCAGAGTATAACCCTATTATTAGATTATTTAAAAGGATTTTAAGATTGCCTCTTATGCAGAAGAGCTTTCACTCCCTCACAACCACGAGTTTCTTTTTCGAGGATTATGTCAAAGGCATCTTTAGCCGAAAGTATAGTGGGTTCGGCACCAGCGCATTCTCTTGCAAGAAATCTAGCTGCATAGAGTATCTCGTTGTTGAATGTTGCATCTGCAACATCAGATATGTGAACTATCAGGGCCTCGACGGTACGTGGAGAGATTGGACCATATTTTCCATGATGCGCAGCTACTATGTGAAGAAGATCGATAGGTGCTTTTCTTTGATATAGCTCACACAAAACGAGAGTTAAATGGTCAAGCTTTTGTCCTAGTATTGAGTTACCATATGTTCCATTTTCTTTTTCCACGTATGTGGATGGCTTGAAGATGTCATGAAGCAAAACGCCAGCTAAGACGAGATCTCGATTAACTTTGCCGTGATATACTTTCTCGGCGCAATCACATAAAGTCATGGCTATTTTGGATGTAGAAATCATGTGTTCAATGAGACCCCTTGGATAACTATGATGATGAGATCTGCCAGCGGGGCTTATATCAAGGGATAACCCAATGTTATTCAAGTCTTTTAATGATATTTTGAGATTAGATATTAATTCAAACACTATTTGCCGAAGAACTGGGTCCTTTATCTTATTTATAACTTGTTTAAGTTCTCTTTTCATTGTAAACACAGCCTATATTCAACTTAATTTTATGTTATTTCAAGAGATAAGCATATCACTATTTTTTATGCTTCTTAAAGAGGAACTGTAGACCTGCCCACTCGAACATTGCACCACCTACGATAAACTTGAACCACAATGTGATTAGCCGTATTAAGATTGTCGCCGCTGCGCTGATCGATATAGACAAACCGAAGGGTATGAAAAGGCCGATCATTAAAATTTCTAAGGGACCTATAGCACCAGGAGTCCCAAAGGGAATCAATTGAACTGCATTCATTATAGAATACACCATCACTACGACTGTAAGAGGTATTTTCACTCCAATAGCAACAAACACCACATAATATGCAAGAAGATCGAGGACCCAAGCAACAATAGCTAAACAACATGTAGAAACGAGTACCGAAGGGTGTTTGGTTATAACTCGAATACCGTTAGAAAAGGATTTGAGAAATGTTTGCATCTTTGACTTTAGAGAAATCGTATTTAATCTCTTTATAAAAAAGTCTGGCAAAAGATCAAATATTTTATCTAAAATTTTTTCTGCGGTGTTGGCATTTAAGCTGAAAAGGAATAAAAAGGCAAGCGTAAGGCAGGCACCTGTTGCGACCAACATGACAAAATTTAGGAAGACAGGAGAAAGTGAGGTTTCAAACATTATTGCTATTATACTGATAATTAAACCGAGCAAAGGTATGCTTATCGTTAATATTTTGTGAATAACAATAGATGCGAGTATCTCTCCGGTTTTTCCGTTAAGAGCTTTTGATGCTAAATAAATTCTGGTGACATCACCTGAAACAGCTTCTGCAGGTATAACAAGGTCCATGAAGATTGCTACCCAAGTATATTGAAGGGCCTTTAAGTATGGGATAGCTGCAGAAAAAGCTTTTAATAAATACCACCAAGTTGAAGCATAAATAAGCATACTGATAGTTGCAAAAATTAAGGCATAAAAATAGAAAATAGGGTTAATGCGCAAAATAGTTTCGATAACCGCATCAATGTCTGTAAAAAAATACAAAAAAAACATGAAAAAGGCTATACAAGCTGGGAAAAGAAAGAGGACGAACTTGTTTAATTTATTATTTCTCATGTTCTCACTGAGCTGAACAGGTTTGAATTACGACCATTTTGAGTGATGCGCCGGGGAAGGGACTTGAACCCTTGCTCCCTTCCTTTCAATGATCAAAGGGGAACTGGATCTCGAGTCCAGCGCGTTATGCCAGTCCGGCACTTAACGTGTCTCCGCCACCCCGGCATTTGGTGATATGAAGAGGAAGCTAGCTATATTAAAGTTAATTTATTAGTCCGCTTTACTAAGTTTGTGTTGAAATAACAATCATGAGGCTCGAAATATGTGCGCAAGTTTAAGAAAGAGGTTAGATGAGAAAGCGGAAATAGGAATCTTTGGCGGCACGGGAAACTATGACCCTACCATATTAGAAGACACGAAAGAGATAAAGGTGTATACTCCTTATGGGGCCACCTCAGACAATATTATTGTAGGATGGGTGAAAGACCGTAAAGTAGCATTTCTTGCGCGGCATGGAAGGAGACATACTATTCCCCCGCATAAAGTGAATTTTCGTGCTAATGTTTGGGCGATGAAAGAACTTGGCGTTACTAGAATTATTTCACCTGCGGCAGCCGGTAGTTTGGTTCCAGAGGTGGACAGAGGCGAGTTCGTAGTGTGCGATCAAATAATTGACCGGACATTGCGAAGAAATGTAACTTTTTACGATGGAGGAGTTGTATGTCACGTAAGTATGGCGGAGCCATTCTGCCCTGAGTTGCGTAACGTGATAATCAAGACAGGAAAGGAAATGGGTCTAAAGATTCATGATAAGGGAACATTTATCTGTATAGAGGGCCCAAGATTTTCTACACGAGCGGAATCTGCAATGTATAGACAGTGGGGAGGCACTGTCATAGGCATGACCGTTTGGCCTGAAGCTCCTCTTGCTAGAGAGGTTGAGATTTGTTTCTGTTCAGTTGCAATGGTCACAGATAAGGACGTATATGGAGAGGAGGTCGTGTCAGCAGAGCTCGTTGCAAAGACAATGCGAGAAAACGTGAAAAATATTAACAATCTACTTTTCACAGCTATTCCAAAGATACCAAAGGAAAGGCGTTGTGGCTGCGATAAAATATTAGATGCCTCGATTCAGTGACGCTATTTAGGCATTACAAGGTCAGCTATATCTATGCTGTGGTCGCATACTTTACGTAGAGTGACTATTAAAGTAGAAGCGAAAGAAGCTACATTTAATGGCTGATTTAAAACTAGTTTATCTAGTTCTTTAATCAAGGTGAATGCTGAACTATGCTGCGCATGGGCCTCTCTTGAAATAGCAAAGTTACGAGAAAGAAATGATGAAGCTGCGGTTTCATACATTTTATGGGCAATAATTCCAAGTTCAGATATCCCACGTAGCAGAATTGGAGGCAGGAAAATATCACTTCCTTTGATGATTTCCTGAGCGAACTCTGTAGCTCTGTCGCTGACCGCTTCTATGAAGCTTGCAAATAGACGATAATCAAGACAGTCAATTAGTGGAATGCTGTTCTTTTCACTTACACTAGGCGATAATAGGGCCTTCCTCAATGTCCTGACCAAGAGAAAGTATAGACGGTCCACCTCATCGTCTCGTTCTACAACGTTTTTAGCTAAATTAATATCTCTTTCGAGGAAAGCTGAAAGCACATCTTTAAGCATATCAAAGGAGATGAGAAATTCTCGGTGCAAGATTTTTGCTGGAGGAAATGCCGAAGGCTCCAAAAGAAATTGTAGAACAATTTTGTTAGCGGTCTCCTCAATAATCTCCAAACCTATAAGTCTATGGCAAATTGCTTTTACTTGCTCCCTCTGAGGAGGAGTAATTCTCTCTTTAGATTCTATTTCCAGCACATCATACCCTTGTAGATATTTTCCTACTATTTCCTGTTCGAGGTAAGTTGTAGGAGTTATTGAGCCTGCTTTTAGACTTTTGTCCATATCATATTGCGGGGTTACAACCAAACTTCCATCAAGTCTTTCAATAACATACACGATAGATTTTCGATTTAGACCATGTAATTTTGCCCATTTTTTGGGCAGCGATATGAAAAGCGTGCCCCCACCAGTTTCTTGAACATGCCTAACTTCCATTTCAAGTACCTCAAAGTAAAGACATGTGCTTTATTCATTAGACATAAGTAAAAATTTTCAAAGTTGTATATACAAATATCGAAAAATTCAGTTATATGTGATTTGTGGCTTAAGATATTTTAAGAAGTTAAAAATCGGCAACACAACAATTTTGATGGTTAGATCTTAGCCCAAATGAAATACCACGGTGACAGATAATTAAACAGTCTATTTATATGTAAATAAAATGACAATACAAGTAGATAACAAAAAAGAAGGTTATCGCTTCACAGATGAAGAGGCTTTGACACAAGATAATTCTGTTGATAAAAAGTTAAAAGAGGCTCTTCTTTTGTCTATAAAGGCGAATTATCAATTTAGCGAAGATGCTTTTGATTACATTAGGAGAATAGCTAATGTTGAAGACCCTAGAGATATTGTTGCAAAAACGATTGAGAAATTAAATACGTTATCTGAGAAAAGATTCTTTATCACACAACGAGACTTAGAAGAGGTAAAAAATCTCAAAGAGGAAACAAAGATTAAAACTGTGAAGAAGGCATTCCGCCCTCCTGCAAAGGAAATAGAGGCGGATGTTAAAGTATTTGAAGACCCTAGTGGTCGCCTAGGTTCAGAAGGAGATTTTAAGTCATTTTTAAGCTATTTTCAAGACAGATTTACTCAACTAAAGGAATTAATTAAGCAACGACTAGATGTCCGAAACGTAGTCTCTATAAAGGATGCTGTAGAGAGCCCGCCTAACACAAAATTAAACATCATTGGAATGGTAACCGAGAAAGTTGAACATAAAAGAACCATTTTTCTTCAAATAGAAGATCTTGAATCCGTTGCAAATGTAATAGTACCTGCCTCAACGGAGGAAAACGTATTCAAGAATGCACAAGAACTTCTATTAGATCAAGTTATTTGTGTTTGTGCCACAAAAGGACAAACGGACCTGCTGATAGCAAATGATATAATATGGCCGGATATACCACAAAGAAAAACAAGAAAAGCTGATACCTCCGTAAACGTAGCATTTATTTCAGATTTACATGTAGGCAGCAGGGAGTTACTTAAAGATGCATTATCACGTTTTATTTTATGGTTAAATGGTAAAACTGGAAACCACAAACAGAGAAGTCTTGCTAGCCGAATAAAATACGTGTTGATAGCGGGGGACCTCGTGGACGGCATTGGAGTTTATCCAGAACAGGAGAAGGATTTAGAGATTACAGATATCTATGAACAGTATCGAGTAGTTGCACAGTATCTAGAGCAAATCCCAGAATACATAAATATAATAATTATACCAGGAAACCATGACGCAACAAGGCAAGCCTTACCTCAACCTGCCATAACAAAAACCTATGCCCGCCAGATATATGGATTGAACAACGTGACAATGCTAGGGAACCCTTCAAGGATTGTTTTGCATGGAGTTGAGATTCTAATGTATCACGGTAGAAGCTTAGATGACATAATAACTACTGTACCAGGTATAAGCTATCAACAACTTTCATCGTCCATAAATAGGGCAATGAAAATTTTGATAAAGACCAGACACTTGGCACCTATCTACGGCAACAAGACACCAATAGCACCAGAAGTAAAAGACTATCTTACCATAAATTCAGTGCCAGACATTTTCCATATGGGACATGTCCATGTAATCGGTTGTGAAAACTATCGAGGTACTTTCCTTATAAATTCTGGTGCTTGGCAAGGACAAACAGCCTTTCAAAGAAAAATGGGGTTAGTTCCACAACCCGGCATTGTACCAGTAATTAATTTAAAAACATTACATTTAACGACCATAGACTTTAATCTATGAAAAGAACCTAAAAGCTATATATTAGGTTATTTTTTCTGCTTCTGAATACATTTTAGAACATAATTCATCAATTGCCCAACCCATGGATCTGATGTATAAATTTCACTAATTGATTCAGGCGGTATTCCTAAATGAATCCTCTTGGTTCGTCCATACCTTCCTAAACTCACCAATCTTGCATTCAAGATGCCAACTCCGTCTAATTCGTTCACCAAACCACTGACTCTTCGCTGTGTCAAAGGATCTAACATTAATCTGCTACAAAGCTCTTTGTAAACCTCAAAAACATCACCAGTTGTCACTCCTTCCGTTTTGGATTTTGCCATCAAATAAACACTAAAGAGAACTAATTTTGAGTGGAGGGGAAGTGTTTTTAATACTTCAGCTACTCGATCCTCCTCAATTTTCTTCTGAGCAAATTTTATATGATCTTCAGTAACTTTTGATGCTCCCTCTCGTTCAGCTAATTCACCAGCAACCCTCAGAAGATCAAGGGCCCTACGTGCATCACCATGCTCACTTGCAGCCAAAGCAGAACAAAGGTGCAGAGCACCTTCGGACACAGATCCCTCTATAAATGCCATTTCAGCTCTTTCTGAAAGAATATCTTTAAGTTCAACAGCAGTATACGGATGAAAAACAATCTCTTCTTCACTTAAACTGCTCAAAACCCTAGGATCCAAAAATTCCTTAAAGTGCAAATCATTCGAAATCCCAATAAGTAAAACTTTAGATCCCTTCAGATTTTCATTTATACGTGTTAACTTATACAGTAGGACATCGCCATGTGCCTTGATTAGTGCATCAATTTCATCGAGGATTGTAATTAAAGCTATTTTCTTTGCCTCGAGAGTATTCCGGAATCGATCAAATACTTCGCCAGTTGCTAACCCAGTAAACGGCACTACAATACCAACCGTTTCACAAAGGTTAGATAGAACGCGGTAATCAGTACCTGCCAGACGACAATTGATATAGCAAGAATCAATTGGTGCCCCGATTTCCCGACTTTTACGAATTAGATGATCTAAAGTGTATCGAACTACGGCAGTCTTTCCTGTTCCGGTTTTTCCATAAATAAAGACATTTGACCCTCGATAACCACGAAGAGCTGGTGCGAGAATTTTACCAATTGTCTGAACTTCTTTATCTCGATGAGGAAGATAATCAGGCACATAGTCAGGGTGCAATACTTCATGATTCTTAAATATTGTTGGACCTTTAAGGAACTTGTCAAAAATATTATCCAAAACATCGGCTTTAGGCAAAAATAGCACCTCTTCATTGGTAAAGCTATCATTTCCACTCCAACATACTTCTCTGAAGCAGTATAAAAACCTGCTGAAGAATAATTAAGACGCCTACCCCTCTATTTCATATAGAATCTTACTAATGAAGAATCTTTATGAGTCATAAAAAAGAAGAATACTCTCCAAATGGTAACCTTTTGAAGAATTTTTAATATTTTTCATCTAATTTTTTAGACAAAACGACTATTTCTGGATCGTGAGTAATCCGCCTATCATATGTAAAAGTTCTCGAGCGGAAATGTTTGGGAGGGGCTGGCATTTTTGAACATCATTTTTGTGAAAATATGTGAAATATAAATGAATTTAGCCATTTTTTTAGCTTATTTCATCATTAAGATTGTTTTTCCACTTCTTTTTTCCACTAGAAACTAAGGGGTGGTCTTATTTCTACTGGAAAAAAGAAAACGAATGTTTTATTAAAAACATGATTGTTATTTTTGGTGAACATCATCTCGATCTTAAGAGGCTTTTTCATGAATTTTCTTATATATTATCCTTGTTTTTTCTTGATAATAATTTTTATAGGTAAACTGTTAACTAGTCTCTTGTGAACAATTGGGCTGTGAACATATAAACATGCTGTAAAAAAGAGGTCAAGCTACTTGCCTGCTCGCCGTATAAAGGTTGATGTCTATGACAGTGAGGGAAACAAGTTTACTATTTCATTTGAGGGCAGAATTACTAGAGACAAGGTACTTCAGTTGTTGGATTTGACTGAACTATTAGGTAGTATTCCTGTTTCAGATATGAGTGATGAAAAGTCAGTATCTATGATGACAAAGTTCGAAAAGATACAGTTACTTATACGTAAGGAGTTTCCTGTAGGTTGGTTTTCTTCTCAAATGGTTCAATTAGCGTATGAAAATAAGTTTAAGGAACCAGTTCAGATTAGTACCATTTCTACCTATTTGTCTCGTCTTTCACAACGAGGTTTCCTTATTCAGGCTGGTTCAACAGCAGAACGTAAGTACCGGATGAAAAGAGATTTATTAGTTAAAAAAGCACGGCGTTATTGACCTGCTTCAGCTCGTTGTTTTTCTAAGGTTTCTTTTAGTTTTTCATTTAGTCGATACACATAGGGTATTTTATATGTTTCCCTTTCAATATACCCTTCTTCAAATAGTTTTTTCATAAGTCGCGCAGTATGTTCTCTGCTTCGTCCTAGTTTTTTCCCTATATAAGGAGCTGATTTTGGGCCTTCATTGGCAAGCATTTGGATAACCGTTCTTTCGGTGTCTGTAAGTTTATTTAATACATCGATTTTTCTTTTTCCTTGGTTTTTTACTTCTGGCTCCAAAATAGGTCTTGTTTGTTTCTCACTTAATATATTCAATTGTTTTTGGATACTAGCTTGTACTTCACCAACCTCAGCCAATTTCTTATATATTTTGAGCAAATGTTTAGCTATTTTCGCATTGGCTATTAGCGAAACTTCTACATTTGAAACTATTTTTTCGATTTTCTTTTCTTCTTGGCAAATTTGTTCAGCAACCTTTTCACTGGTAGATCTAGCGGCTTCTACATCAAAGATGAGGCTCTCTGTTTTAGCTATCTGATCTCTTTGTTTCTTATTGAAATCGATAACTATTTTTTGTATAATTCCTTTTGCGTCTTCATATTCTCTTTTTATGCGATGCGTCCAGCGATAGTAAATTACTAATAAAAAAGCCGAAACGATCAGTACTAAAGAGGCAAAGGCTAATTCATAAGGTGTAATTAGAATCACCCTATTTCTTCCTAACATTAACTAATATAAATTACTTAATCATTTTAAGATACTTAACTATATGTTCCATTGAGGCAGAACTGTGGAAAGACAAGCGAAGATTTTTATCACAGGTATCGTTCAAGGCGTTGGCTTTCGTCCGTTTGTATATAATTTGGCTACCGCGAATAATCTTAAGGGATTTGTGATAAATCGTGGAGATGCAACTGTAAAGATTGTTGTTGAGGGAACAAAAGACGATATCAACTGTTTTGTTGAACAACTCAAACAAAAGGCTCCTGCAGTATCAAATGTCCAGTCAATAAGAATTATCTGGGGTGCCCCCACCAGACAATTTGACATGTTTAAAATTGGAAAAAGCGAGAGAAAAATTGAGTTATATGAATCGAACGTCCCTCCTGATATTGCAATTTGTGATGAGTGCATAGCAGACATCTTAAATCCCAACAGCAGATGGTTCAACTATCCTTTTACATGTTGTTCTCATTGTGGTCCGCGTTTTACAGCTATAAAAGAACTTCCTTACGACAGAATTAGAACAAATATGGGCAAATTTCCCTTATGTGATAACTGTGAAAAGGACTACATGGATCCACGAGATCGCCGTTTTCATGCCCAAGGGATTTGTTGTCCTAATTGCGGACCTAAAATGTCGCTATACGATCGTGCTGGCTCGATTATTTCTGTACCTGATCCCATTAAGGAAGCTGCAAGATTGCTTGACGAAGGTCATATAGTAGCTATCAAAGGTATTGGTGGTTTTCATTTATCTGCAAAAACCTCAGAAGACGGTCCTATATCCGTTCTACGAAAACGAAAGAACCGACCAACACAACCATTTGCAGTCATGTCTAAAGATCTAACAGCAATAAAAACATATGCAATTATATCTAAAGATGAGGAACAACTTTTAACTTCATGGCGTAGACCAATTGTTCTTCTCAGAAAGTCACAAACATATTCTCTCTCTGAGCTTATTGCTCCTGGTTTAGATACGATAGGAGTAATGTTGCCTTACAGTGGTATTCATTATATTTTGCTTAAAAACTCGAAAGAATTGGCTCTGATTATGACAAGCGGGAATTCCTGTGGTTTGCCCATGTCTATCACCAACAAACATGCATTAAAAAATCTGAGTTATGTAGCTGACTATTTTCTGCTTCACAATCGACAAATAATAAATCGGTGTGATGATTCTGTTTTGCGTGTTGTAGATAATAAAACAACCTTCATTCGACGTTCCCGAGGCTACATACCAACCCCTGTTCCACTTCCAATCTCTAATGAGAAAGGATTAACCGTGGTTTCGCTAGGTGCAGAGTTAAGGAATGTCGGTGCTATAGTTCATAGAAATAATTGTTTTTTGACACAGTATATTGGGGATGTAACCAACCTTGAAACTTTGAATTACTTGATTCAGGCTTTAAAGAACATGCAACAATTGTTCAAAATCACAAATGATGCTAGTGTGATTGCCTGTGATTTACATCCGCGATACTTGACGTCACGTTTAGCCGAGGAAATTGCAAAAACTAAGCATTCTAAGCTTATTAAAGTTCAGCATCATCATGCACATTTAGCATCCGTTATGGCTGAAAACAAAGTTCCACTCGATTTACCTGTTATTGGTATTGTAATGGACGGCATAGGTTACGGGACTGATGGTAATGTATGGGGTGGAGAAATCATGAAAGCGTCATATTCTGGTTTTGAGCGTCTTGGTCATCTAAAACCTCAGCCAATGCCTGGTGGCGATTTATGCACCATTTACCCCTTAAGGATGTTGATTGCTATTCTCAGCACAGTTATGACCAAGCGTGATGTGTATAACATCACGTCACGTCACATCACGCTTGGTTTGCCCCATGGAATAAATGAGTTTGACGTCATATGGTATCAAATAAAAAATGAACCTCTTCTGACTTCCAGTAGTGGTCGGTTTTTAGACTCTATTGCAGCTTTGACGGGGGTTTGTCTTAAACGTACCTATGAGGGTGAACCTGCGATGAAAGTAGAAGCAGTTGCCGCAGCAGGAGATCCAAACAAAATACCTATAACGCCAAAAATTGACCGTTATCAAGGGAAGTATGTGTTAGATACGAGCGATTTGACACAAAAACTTGCTGAGGCCGCTCAAAATGGGCATAAACCGGCCGATATTTGTGCATGTGCTCAAAAAGTTCTCGCCCAAGGGGTAGCCCAAATGGCTGTTTTTGCGGCAATTGATTATGGAATAGATACAATAGCTTTATCTGGAGGGGTGGCAGTAAATGATTATATTGTTAATACAGTAAAGGCATACGTAAAAGGGCATGGTCTGCGCCTGATTCTTCACAATGTAGTTCCTCCAGGTGACGGTGGATTATCGCTAGGTCAAGCAGTAGTAGCTCTAAACTGTGATGCTGTGATGTCACAGCATTAGGTAAGGTCATCGAAATAACTTTCGAGCTCTTTTCTAATGAGGCCAATCTTTTTGACAAGGGATTCTGTATGGTTTTCTTTCCAGGCTTTCTTGTACTCTTCCAGCAGGCTCTCAACTTTATTTGAAAGTTCAATATAAGTACTTAAGCTTCGCCCTTCCAAGATCCCTAAATATTCTAATAAAAGTATCGTATAAATTGTCTTTAATACATTCTTTTTAGCTTGTTTTAATGTCCTAATATAGGCACCTCTAGATACTCCTGCCTTCTTTAGGCGTAATTTTGCTTTTTCTTGCCCGGTTACCTTACTTTCTTGTAGATTTTCGCTTAAAACGTCTATCAGTAAAGTTTCTAGTTGAATCTTTGTTAAACAGCTTTTTTCTAGCATTATTTTTACAAAAGGCTCCTCTAAAGTACTTGTTATTATTTGCTGAATACTCATCTCTTGCGCAGGTCTTTCGCTCATAGAAACCGCCCCTATTCGAATACAAAAGCGTATACATTTCTATTTAACTTTTTATAGTATTAACGTCTTTACGTAATTGAATCATGGAATTAGGGGAATTTTATGGGGAGACGAAGAAAAAAAACTGTTAAAATACCCAAAAAAGCTTTACCGAGAATATTTCTTTGCCCACGCTGTGGTGCAAAAGCCGTGAGCATTCTCCTTGATAGAAATAAGGAGATCGCTAAAGTCGATTGTGGAGAATGTGGCTTAAAAGATGAGATTAAATTTTTTCACGCGATGGCTATTGTTGATATATATTGCAAGTTTATTGATAATTTTCATACTAGCACTAAACTTTCTACAAATCGGTGAGTTCAGTGGGTAAGGTTGAAGAATATCTCTTAAGTAAAATACGCAATGATGGGGCCATACACTTGACACTAATCGATCCTGAACAAGAATGTATCACAACGGCATCACAAAAGGTTATAGAAGCTGAGAAAGGAGGCACTGCCGCAATCATGATTGGGGGCTCAACTGCTGTAGCAGCATCGCACTTGGACGAGATTGTGCGAACAATAAAAAAGAAAGTGAATGTTCCCATAATTCTTTTTCCAAGCAATGTTGCCGGTATAAGTCGTTTTGCAGATGCGATTTGGTTTATGTCGCTGCTTAATTCAACCAATCCTTACTTTATAACTGGTGTACAAGCTCTTGGGGCACCATTAGTCAAAATGTATGGTTTAGAGCCGCTACCCATGGGATATGTGATTGTAGGAGAGGGCGGGGCGGCAGGATACGTAGGTCAAGCCCATCTAATTCCTTATAATATGCCTAAAATTGTAGCTGCATATGCACTTGCTGCGCAATATCTTGGTATGCACTTCGTGTACTTAGAGGCGGGATCTGGTGCAAACCAACACGTACCTCTAGAAGTAGTAAAAACTGTGCGGGAAGTAATTTCTTTACCACTGATCGTTGGAGGTGGCATAAAAAACGAAAATGCCGCAAAACAAATTGTGAAGGCAGGCGCCAATATAATTGTGACAGGTACGTTGGTTGAAGAAACTCCCTTCATTCAACAAAGGATATCTGCTATAGTTAGCGGTATAAAATCATTGCCAAAGCCCACTTTTCTCTTTTAAATAATCTTATTCTTAAAGGTTTAGTTGATATGGTAGAGAGGATCGCCCTTGCAACTGATCATGAGTAACGAATACGAAAAATATTTTTCTAATATCGAGAAAGAAGTTAAGGTTCTTTACGAGATTGCGAAGAAGGCCAGATCAAAGGGTCTTGATCCTGCAATGGAACCAGAATCTCAGGTGGCTAAAGATTTAGCTGAAAGGGTGGAGAACCTTGTTGGGCCACCGGGAGTTGCAGGACGGATACGTGAATTATTTGGAAAAATAAGCCGCGAAGAAATCGCCTTTGAGATCGCTAAAGAAATAATTTATGCAAAATTTGGTCACATGAATGAACAACAAGCCATGGAACAAGCTATCCGCACTTCAATTGCAATATTAAGTGATATAACCGCAGCTGCTATCCAAGGGGTTTCTCGAGTCTCTATTAAGGAAAATCCGGATAAATCACGTTACCTTGCAATATATTTTGCGGGTCCGATTCGTTCTGCAGGTGGAACAGAGCCTGCTATAATACTTGTGATAGGTGATGTAATACGTAAACTTATTGGGCTTGATAGATACAAAGTCACTGATAAAGAGATTAAACGATTTATTGAGGAAATTCGCTTATATGAGAGAGAAGTTGCACGTTTTCAATATCACATCGCTGACAAAGTTCTAGAAGAAGCTCTTCAAAATCTACCTGTTGAAATCTCTGGAGTGGAAACGGATCCGGTCGAGGTTTCCTCTTTTAGAAATATTCCAAGAATTGAAACCAATCGTGTAAGAGGAGGCGCTTTGCGGGTCTTAAATGATAGTGTTGTTGGCAGGTCAAAAAAGGTTCTAAAAATCGTGGAAACTTTAGGGGTTTCAGGTTGGGAATGGCTTAAGCGAATAGGGCAGATAAAAGAAGAAGCTATTGAAGCCATGTATATGGAGGATGTTCTTGCAGGTAGGCCTGTTTTTTCATTTCCATCTAAAGTCGGTGGTTTTAGGCTTCGTTATGGACGTGCACGGAATACTGGATTAGCTGCAATTGGAGTACACCCAGCTACAATGTGTATTCTTCAAGATTTCCTTGCAATAGGCACTCAGTTGCGCATAGAAAAACCAGGAAAAGCGGGAATCACTGTTCCAGTAGACACAATTGAGCCTCCAATTGTAAAGTTAAAGAATGGCTCCGTAATTCAAATAAATAGTGTTCAGGAAGCTGAAGCCGTTAAGAAATCGATCGACAAGATTCTCTTTTTAGGAGATATTCTAATGGCTTTTGGTGAATTCTTGGAGAATAATGTGCCTTTGGTCCCTTCAGGGTTTACAGAAGAGTGGTGGGCCCAAATTTTTCGAGAAACAGTGGCTTCGAAATTTAACTATTCGATCGAAGAGGTCTCTAAGTTAACTCAAATTTCTATACCTCGTCTTAATGAATTACTGGGCAACCCATTAATAGCAAAACCGACAGTAAATGAAGCCATAATTTTATCTAAAACCCTTTCTATTCCATTACATCCACGTTATACGTACTTTTGGGAAGAATTAACAATAAATGAATTACTTGCTTTGAGACAAGCATTGGTTATTAGCTATAATTCGACTGAAAAGATAGTTTTATCATTTACAAAGGACATTAAGGAAATTTTAGATAAATTGCGGCTTCCACACAGCATAATTAACAACAAAATAGTTATAGACGATGCCTTGCCTGTACTTTTTGCCTGTCTCTGCTTGGACAAAGGAGACGATATAAAAACTAAGTATTGGTCCTCTGTGTTCGAAGCCATAAGTGAGATAAGTGGCATCTTGGTTAGAAGAAAAGGAGGAAGTTATATTGGTGCTAGGATGGGCAGACCTGAAAAGGCAAGAAGACGAGAATTGACTCCAATTGTTCACACGCTCTTTCCATTAGGTTCTGCAGGGGGTTCACAAAGAAATATTATAGATGCTACAAAATCAGGTGTAATTCATGTAGAGCTATCGCGTAGAAAGTGTCTTGGCTGTGGTAGAGTTGGTTATGAGTTACGTTGCCCAGAATGTGGCGTTCGCACAGTAGTGGAAAGGATTTGCCCAAATTGTAGGCGATCCACCGATAACCATGTATGCCCTTTGTGTGGAGTTGCTACGGTAGCCTATGAAAAACAGCACGTCGACATAAAAAATCTTTACATTAATGCTTGTAAGCGTCTCAGTATCTCATCACTGAAATCTGTAAAAGGAGTAAAAGGATTAATAAGTGAAACCAAAATACCTGAACTACTTGAAAAGGGAATTTTAAGGTCTAAGTATGACCTTTCAGTCTTCAAAGATGGGACAACACGATTTGACGTTACCAATGCTCCTTTAACACATTTTAAGCCCTGTGAAATAGGTATATCTGCTGAAAAGTTACGCGAATTAGGTTATCTATACGACTCTCAAGGTGCACCCTTGTGGGATGACCATCAACTTCTTGAACTAAGAATTCAAGATGTGATTATTCCTGAGAAAGCTGCACATTATTTAGTTAGAGTGGCCCAATTTTTAGACGAATTATTAGTGAAGGTCTACAATATCGATGCATATTACAATGTAAAGACTATAAATGACCTTATTGGGCACTTCGTTATAGGAATAGCACCTCACACATTAGCTGGCGTTGTTGGTAGAATAATAGGTTTTACTCCAGCAAATGTGTGTTATGCGCATCCTCTATGGCACTCCGCTAAAAGAAGAGACTGCGATGGTGACGAGGATGCACTAATTCTTTTGTTGGATGTTTTATTGAACTTTTCAAAATTATATTTACCTGAACGAATCGGGGGGATAATGGATGCACCTTTCCTAATAACAATGCTCGTTAATCCCTTAGAGGTCGAGGATCAAGCACATAACATCGATGTGATTAAACGTTATCCACTTTATTTCTATAATGCAACCTTGAAACAGACTAATCCGAAACTTATCAACGAAATTATGGATACCATTTCTCATAGGTTGGGCACTCCTGCCCAATTCCAAGGGTTAAGTTTCACACATGAAGTTAGTGATATTAATTTCGGGAATTACGATAATGCATATATGAAGCTTAAGTCCATGTCCCAAAAGGTTCAGGGGCAGCTTTTATTAGCTGAAAAAATTTATGCGGTTGAAGCAAAGGAAGTTGCTAAAAGAATTCTCGTTACCCATTTCATCCGTGACATTGCAGGCAACCTTAAAGCATTTACAAGTCAAAAGTTTCGATGTAAAGTTTGTGGCGCAAAATTTAGACGAACTCCTCTATCTGGTAAATGCTTGAAATGTAAAGGCCCCATCGCACTTACAGTTCATAAAAAGACCATAGAAAAATATCTAAAAATGACTCGTGATATCGCAGAGGGGTACGGTATTGATTCCCACAAGGAAAGAATAGTTTTGTTTCAGAACGAGTTAAATAGTTTATTTAAGGCGGAAGTGAAGCAGAGAGAACTGGAAGATTTTCTAAACTAAGCCAAAGATGGTTTGTGTGAAGTTTGAATTTAAAATTGATAGTATTTATTTTTATCAAGATCCATCTGGACTTATTGAAGAAATTAATTTTCCAAAGCATCAAGATGTGTTGGCAGAAGTATTGGAAGATGAGATAACAGATTTTTGTTTTTGTCTCTGTGTTGTGCAACTCTGCACCCGTGGTAGTTTTTAGCTTATCTCCAAATCCCAGGGGCTTTACTAGTTAAAACAGATAAACACCCAAGATATCCCACTATTATCATAACCAAGCCTATAATGAGTAAAATTCCTGATTCCCTGGGCTTATATGTATAACGAGTGCTTCTTAAAACTAAGAAGCCTCCAATAATGCCTATTGTAAAAAGGAAAAATGCTTGTATGCTTTCATTTAATGTTTGGGCACTTATTCCAGGATAAAAGAATAATGGAACTGGGCTACTTGGGCTTGGCAAAAGTGCAATTGGTCTTTCAAGTATATCATAAACACCTCCGCTAATGATGAAGACGATTACTATTAATAAGATGTATCCCAAGCTAGTAAAAGGGATTTTCACATGATATAGATTCTTCTCAAACCATTTACTTATTTTCTTTAGCTTCATTTTCATCACGTTTTTAAAGATATGTTACAACTTCTTTTGCCCAAAGTCCAGTGTTTGAATTGTTTACGATTTTATTTAAATACTGCTCTCAAGAAACATTAAGCGCATTTTTCATACTTTATTTTCTCTTAATAGTTACATAAGCCTTCTCATGAAAGTAACAGAATCCTCTTACAGTTTCTCTTCCACAAATGATACATTTTTCATGTTTATGTTTCTTGTTTTTAGAGGGGCAATTTGGGTTAATAAGTTTCCAAGGTTTTTGGTCTTGGCTTTTACCGTTATTGTGAGTCACCCTGCATAGCTTACATGATTTCCTTCTCTGTACTACTTTTTAATTTAATTGGCATTTCATTGTCGTCTAACGCTTTCACTATTCTCATCGTAGCTTCATTCTTCTCAGCAAGAATAAGCGTGTATTCCCTCATAAACGGCAACTTATTGTTTATCTCTCGCAATAGAACCCATTTTTATTTTTCTTTTTGGAAAAGTTAAAATATCGTTATCTCATAATTCTCGTCAAGTGGAATTTTATGCCGCAACGAGCAATATGTGAAGGATGCGGTAAAGTTCTTTACTTCGGACTTGAACTTAGGTCACTAGAGGAAATTGTTCGAAGTTTCAATGGCAGGTGTCCAGAATGTGGGAAAAAATTGGTCGTCGATCTCTCTAAAGTAAAAATAGCTTTGCACGATAGTGATCGGACTTAAGTGGTATATTTTGCTGAAAAGCATAAAATTTTCCATTAAAAATCTTCCTAGAACTCAAATCATAAAATATTCATGTTTATTAACGATAGTGGCATCATGTATCTTACTTCGTCTTTTGCCTTTAAATTGGGGGGCCTACATCTCTGAATTCGATCCTTACTTTCAATATGATTCAACAAGATATATCGTTACGCAAGGTTATTCATCTTGGTTTAGTTGGAATCAAACTAAAGCTTGGTACCCCAATGGGAGAGATATAGCCCGTTCATCGTTTCCAGGGGTTCCGTTTTCTGGCGCACTTTTTTATTTTATTCTTCATGCCCTTGGTATTTCAGTTAATTTGATAGATGCTTGCATATTTTTTCCGATAGTAATGGCTGCCTTGACTTGCATAATTGTCTACATGTTTGGAAGGGATATTGCAGGAGAAAAAGTTGGAATATTTTGTTCACTTTTTGTTGCATTTAATCCGTCTTACATTCTGCGTACGTCCTTAGGTTTTTATGATGATGAAACTATAGGTCTATTCGGTTTCCTTTTAGCATCGATTTTTTACTTGCGTTCACTAGATTCCAAACACTCAACCACCGTCAATCTCATTTATTCGGTTGCGGCAGGTCTTTCTTTGGGTTATCTCGCTGCCTCATGGGGGGCTTCGAGCTATGTGTTTTCACTCTTTGCCTTATTTTCATTTATTTTACTTCTAATGGGATACAATCCGCATCATTTATTCAGATCCGATATGTTTTTGACAATTACGAGTCTTTTTATAGCTTGTCATGTCCCAAAGCTTGGCTTCAGTTATTTAAACCAATTTGAGATTACGGTTACGCTTGGCGTCTTATTACTGCTATTTATAAATGCTGTTTCACAGCGCTTCAGAACAAGATTTTTCAGGCAGTCCTTCATCATAGGATCTCTTATTGCCATCAGCTTGTCTGTTCTTCTATTATGGAACTACGGGTTAATCCATCTGCCAGCAGAAAGATTTCTTTCGGTCCTTAATCCTTTTATTAGATCTGAGAATCCCATAGTTCAGTCTGTGCAAGAGCATCAACCTTCTACTTGGGCCACGTTCTTTTACGACTTCGGGCTTCTTGTATTTTTTGCTCCAATAGGTTTCGTTTTTGTTTTCCGTAAATTGAACTATTACAATACCTTTCTTATTGTATACTTTATCACCTCGTTATACTTCGCAGCTTCTATGGTACGTCTAATTATCATTTTAGCTCCCGCCTTTTGTTTGCTTAGTTCCATCGCACTCGTAAATATACTCCAAATATTTATTGGTGCAACGTCACAAAAAGAAATTGTAAGACGCAAAATGCGTTTTATACCTAACATTAGAAGAGGAACAGGCATTGCATCGGCTATTGTACTTTTTCTATTACTTTTCCCAACTTTATATGTATCAATCAATGGTGCATATGCTCCAACTACAATTGCCTCTAGTACAATACCGGTAAAAACCTCTTATTCCGATTGGTCAGAATCTCTGACTTGGATGTACTATAACATTCCAAATGACGCTGTAGTCGCATCTTGGTGGGATTATGGATATTGGATATACATAATAGCAAACAAAACCTCACTGGCTGATAATGGGACCCTTGACACAGAGCAGATCGCAAAAATAGGAAGAATGTTTCTTTCCAATGAAACTCAAGCTTTGCACATACTTAATGATTTTAACGCTTCATATGTTGTAGTTTTTACTACAATAAGTCAGGGGATAGCTTACGGCGACGAGGTTAAATGGAATTGGATGGCTCTTATAGGTGGATTAAATGTAAGTTCTCTCGTTGATGACTATTTATATCAAACAACACAATTTCAATTTCCAAGAAGGGACCTAGTCTTAACCAAACTGATATTCTATGGTACAGGGTACTATAGTGCATACGAAGTAGAAGCGCCTGAACACTTTAAGCTTGTTTTTTCGTCAAGCAATCGTATGGTCTTCGTCTACAAAGTTGAAAAATGATTATTTATTTTAATGTATTGTCTTTCTGCCAATCTTTCTTTTTAACTGCAAGGTTTCAACGAACTTGTAGGTTTTTTATTTTCTGTTTGTATATCCAATATTTATCATCGATTGAGAACTTTATTGGATGTGCCAAATGGCTTTCGTTGCCACAATAAGGGCATAAGTTTTCTGCTAAAGTATACTCTCCACATTTCTCACATTTTCTAAGTATTCGCATTTTTCTTACCTGTTTACTCATTTTTACGTTTGAATTCTCCAGTTCCTCCTTCTTTCTCAATGCTTGCAATAGCCGCGGAAGCAGCATCTTTAAGAAACTTCTCCCCTTCTTTGTAGTCCCTTGCTTCTACTTCAATCTTATACCTTGGGGCGCCTATGGTATAAATGTTGATTGTAACATCACTTGGTTTTTTTATGGTTTTTGCAAGAATTAATGCTTCTTTGATGGTTGCCACCCCATTTGGCTTAAGACTTGATAACTTTAAAATTCCACTCACTTTTACTCTTTGTATCTTAATGTTGGTTTTTGCTATATCCACCAAAACGGTTACCCACTCTTTAGGGATTCCTGTTCCAGATATAGCTTTGTCCCCCCCTTCGGCGGCAGCCTCAAATCCAGCATATAATGACCCAAACATGTCCTCCATCTTTAATCCAATGTTTTTATACGCATCATCAAGGCTTACACCAAGATGTTCGGCTGCCATTTTCAGAAGAGTTTCCGCCTTTCTATCTTGCTTCCATTTAAACAGTTTTTCTTTTCGCTCTCTTCCAGTAACTCTACGTAAAGATAAGTCAATATGACCTTTTTCAGAGTCTACCCGCAACACCTTTAAAACAACTTTTTGCCCCTCTTTTACATGTTCTCGTATATTTCTAATCCATCTGGATGATATCTCTGAGATGTGTAAAAGTCCAAGCTTATCTCCGTACTCACTTAGTGAAACATAAGCTCCATAAGAAGTTACTTGCGTAACTGTAGCAACTACTAATTCCCCCACTTCGGGCCATTCAAATCTTTTGAGCACCATATTTATTGGTCGCCTACTTAGTCATTGAAGAACGTCAACAACTTCTCCATGAATCCTTACCTTTCCTCCCGTTGGATGGGCTAATGTTGCGTTGCAAATTTTACAACGAATGAGTGTTGTTGAATGACTGAAAAGTATTTGTTCATTTCCACATTCTGGACATTTAACTTTGATGAAGGTGCTTCTTGGTTTTGGAATTATTTTCCCCCATGATGACATTTCAGATTTCATCTCACTATTTCCACTTTGCGAAGCCTTATACCCTTCCTCTGTAGAGTATACCCACATATTTTACATTTTAATTTGAACGTTTGTTTCTTTGTTGTCTTGGCGGTCTTTTTCAATTCAGGTTTTCTCTGCCCTCCATACCCTCTCTTCTTTCTTTCATAACGTCTTGTTCCCTGCGCCAATGCACGTTCCTTGCCCTTTTTATAGATAGATAATACATGTTCAGTATGCTTCTTACATTTTGGGCAAAAGGTTTTTACCATATCGGGTACTTTCATTTTATTGACACCTTGACAGCTATCCCATGTTTAATTAATGCTTCGGCATTTTCAATAGGTAACGCTGCAACTTCTTCTACACTGAAAGGACCGTAGGTTTCCATATCGGTCCCAACGATCGTTGGTATGGCTTGTAATAATCGTACTAATATTCTTTTTCCCTCCTTTCTAGAATGTCCAAGTCCCTCAAGGACATATTCTTGTATCCTATTAAAATCCTTCAACGAATTTAATAAATCTCTATAAATTATTTTTTCGTCGCTTGCAAGATTATCAACCGGGATAGGAACTTTGCTTATTATACTATATAACATCTTCTTGAATCTTAGTTCGAATAAGTCTGAAGTTAACTGCTTTGTAATTTGTATCTCTGTGTTAATAATCTCATACTTTGCTGATCTATCTTCCGATGTTTTTTTGTATTCCAACAGATCTCTAACATATTGACCTAGTTTAATGTAAAAGTCTTCTGGAATATACTGTAAATTCTCGCTCTCCTTTTCTTTCTTCCAGCTTTCATACAATTCTCTGTAATTCATCTCTGTTGACCTCTCTGCAGTTTGGCAACTCCCTTACAAAGTAAGAATATCGCTGCCGCCGTTGGAAGTTCAATTTTTTCATTTTTATACGGTCCGTAAATCTTGTTTCCAAGCCTAAATTTATACGCGTTACTAACGAAAAGTGTTAGTGTGCCGTTTTTAAATACAATTGATTCCGTTAATGGGTCAAAGGTCTCCAAATGCTCCATTGAGATCTTAGTCGTTTTTAATCCTGTTTTACCATGTAAAGTGTCAGGCATCCTCATTAAGCGATGTACATCTGTTGTAACCACAGTATCGATTTTTACTGACTGTTTATCCACCGCGTACTTCACTATTTTTTCCCATGTTTTTAATCCAATTCCTTTCAGCGTTTTCCATGGATTTTTTTCTTTCCAAGCCCTCAGAAAGGTTTCTCTACTGGCAATTAAACGTTCAACTGTGTTCTTTTTAAGTCCTTCAATTTTCTCTAGCTCATCCTTTCTTGCATTTACAACAATGTCATATACACCACGTGCAATTCTACCTCTCCAACCAGAATCATAAAGATCAGGACCAATTACTTCTGGGACTCCGCCCCACCTGACTTCTTTTAGTCCTTGGTACTCAATTTGTAATCCCGTACCCCTAATGTAATCAGTGATCTCCTTTCGTGCAAGTTGATTCAAGGTTCTAACTGCCTCATGTGTTACATGAACATGGTATCCTCTATGGCCTGAAAAATAAATTCCAATATTATCCGCTACAAACCCCAAGTCACCAATTAAGAATTCTATTAATTTTGTTGTTTCGGCCTTTGCAGCTTCTAAACACGTGTCACATAACCATGTTATTTCCTTTAGTTTCTCTCCGCCACAGTATGGGCAAATTTTTGGTGCATAGCCATATTCTCCATTTCCACATAATTCACAAATCCAAAGATCATGTTCTGTTTTACATGGTGTTGATAAATGGTCGGCATCTATATCAAAAACAAGGTCGGCTCCTAGCCATCCCTTTTTGTCCATCCCCTCCGTCGGGTTTTTGTAATAAGCCGCTGAATAGTAGATATCAGAAGGGGCAGCCGCTATTACAAATTTCAACAAACTATCTATATCTTCAAAAGATTTGTGTCTAACCATCATTTTTTCATCAAATAAAACAAATCCAAATTCTCTTTTGTTTGTTAGTGGTGGCGCTTTAATTACTGAAGTATTCTCTTTGTAATACTCAGTAAATTTTTGCTTTAAAACCATTATCTCTGGTGTTCCTTTACTCATTTCTTTCTCTCTTCGCTTCTTTTTGCCTACATTTTCTGAAATAATAAGTTAATGGATGTTTAACTTTCTTACACAACTCATCCTTTCTTATGCAAAGTCCATGGGTTTGAAGTGTTTCGCAATTTGGTGGGGTATATTTTACACCTCCCCCCCTTTTGCCAGCTATGTGTTCTACTTGATATCTTGTTAACTGCTCATTAAAATCAGATACCGTTGTATATCTGTTTATGACATCCTCCGTCTTCATACCTATATTTAATAGGAATGCTGTAAGTGCAAAACGACCCATATGTGAAATTTGTTTGCTACTAAGTAATGAATTATACAGTTCTTTGATGCATGGAGGATACGCTTCAGGGTTGACTTCTGACATAGTTTCTAGCTTAATTTTTCTGATATTTCTATCCAGAATCTGAGATAGTCTTTTAATTCGCTCATCTAACTGACTTGGCAACTTTATATGTTGTTTCTCGCTAATCCTTTCTTGAATACGTAGTCGCGCCTCTTCAGCAATTAATCTTGCTAGTTCCTCCGCCTTTAAATAAACATATCCCTTCACTAAAATGCGATTTATGAGTTTCCATTTTTCATCATGGAAATATGGTGCTTCCTTCAAAAAATCAACCACGTTCATGGCGAAGTCGTATGTCTGTTCTATTGTTTCAGATGCCTTCTTCACATCCCAGTTGAATGTACCTCTTGTTATATCCATTAAGACTTCTTTATCTACTTCCTTTTTAAGAAGCGCGTATATTCTTTTGGACTCCGCCAAGGAATATCTTCTGGTTAAAAATTCATTATTTATTGACATAACAAAAATAATTGCCATGGGAAAAGACAAAATTTCAATGTTTGCCTTTTTTACATCATAATTTATCTCTTCATTCCAGTTGACCACTCCTTTAAGAATGCCTTCACTCACTCTTTCTTCTGCCCTGTCAATTATTTCAACATAATCTGGATTAATCAAGTCATCAATTTTTAGTCCATATTGTCTGACATAGTCTGCGGCTTCGCGTGTAAATGGATATTTAGCTAAATCTCTTTTTAGGATGAGCATACAAGAATTAAATTACTCAATCGTTAAATTAAGAGATTTTCCACAATGATTTACTCTATTCTAGGTGCAAGATAATAAATTAGGTGACCATGCACTAATCCAAAGCTTAACTTCACAGGCATATCCTTTGAAAACTCCATTTTTACAGTATCCGCCGTTGAAGATGCTGCTTTAACTATTTCATTCAAATAGTTTAAGCTATAAATAGCCTTGCTTTCCTTTTCTATCTTCAATTCTAGAACAACCTTGCTTTCTTTGCTTAGTTCTATCGATACGCTTCCTAAATCACCTGCGGCTTTCATATAAAACATATCTTTTGTTGCTTCAAAAATTATGTGATCACTAACCAGTCCTGCGTCGTCGGTCGCATTTTTTAGGCAAGCTGTTTCAATTTCTATCGAAGTGTCGAAGTTAATCTTGGGTGTGGGTACTTCTTCACTAACCGTATCTAATACCGGTATACTAAATTTTCTAATATATTCGCCTTGAAGTATTATTTCTAGTCGTCCAGTTTTTTCATCAAGTGAAAGCTCAGCGACTTCAGTTTCGCTAGCCCTCTTAAATAATTTAAGTAGTTCACCGATGTTTATACATAATTTTGTTTCAGTTTCGCATGCAAATTCATCAAATGCCTCCTTTTCCCATGAAAAATCAACCATAGCTATATGTGATGGATCCATTGCTCGCAATTTTATGCCAGAAGGTGTTACATCAAAGCCCGCCTCATCCACCAAGATAGAAATGGCTGAAATTATATCCTTTAATTTCTTTGCGTTAAGAAGCCTGATTTTAAACAAGTTTATCTCCTCAAGAATATTCTCTCCACGTATATCCACATTTTGTACACTTAAAGAACTGTGTGGTAGCTTCATCTGTCCCCCTAGTTTGCACAAGCCACCAATAAGCCTCAATGTTGCTACATTTTGGGCACTCAATTCTTATTGTGGGCAAGGTTCTAATTTTCTCTTCTTCTTTACCGATTACTACGATGTCTTCACGCAGCTTCCATTCTGCTGTTATTTTTGGAGTTGTAGTAATTTTCTCTGTCGTAGCCTCCACATAGCCACACTTATGACAGGTCATAACACTTTCGCCATTACTCTTTTGACTTAATGTTAACCGCGAGCCACATTTCGGGCAAAATATCATGCTTACCTCACTAGCAATCTCTTTCCTTTTTTCCTTTATAATTTAAACTTTTTTATTCGAATGTTTTCATCAAATCTCTCTACTATTTCGAGTAGAAGTTTTGTGAACGCTTCATTAGGTTTCTCGATATTTTTCTCTATGATCTGGACACACTCATTAATATCAAGCAATCCATGTAGCCATGCATAAACAATTAGCGCCTCAGCAGCGTCCGCTTGATCATGTTTTCCTATCCTTTTTGGTAGTAATCCACGTAGCCCCGATTCCTTTAAAGCTGTTGCCAAAATAGTACTTTTCACGCTTTTTCCAACAGGCTCCTTTACGTATCTAGACAACGCTAATGAATAAACAAAATTCACGTACGTATCTCCAAGCTTCGATAACTTTTTATCGCTTAATATTTCAGCGAGAGTCATCCTTTGTTGGCTTCTCTCTTTTCTTCAATTCTTTTTTTAAATATGCTTTCAAACTCTTCCATTTCGTTTGAAAGGATTTTTGCTGCATTAACTAACGCGCTTTTTGGGTCTTCAGAGTTCTTCGTACGTACATAAATGATTGGCTGACCGACGAGCGGATGCGGTAAATCGTAACCGGCGTACTCTATATTTTTGTCCATTATAAGTATTTCTTGTAATGCGTTACAGAAAGTATGTCCTTCTCCCTCAAGCTCTATCTTTAGTTCCCTCTTGGAACTTTTGAGAATTTTTATCTTCATTTTCTCTTCAATCTCCTATTTAATATCAATTTCCCCACCATAATCAGATGAAATAATTCTTTTTTCAGTTACTTTGCAGAAAGAACAAAACAGTTCATTATTCTTTAAAACTAATCGATTGTTACAGTTAGGGCAAAATGCGTAAACTAGCCCTAACTTTTTGTCAGCAGTAGTAAGATGAAAAACTCTATTGGTTGTGCTAACAACCTTAGCTTTTATAATATCTCCTACTCTAACCGCGTCAGACATAGTTCTCACATAACTATCGCTTAGATCCGATATGTGCAAAATTCCAGTGAAAAAACCAGATGTAAATTGATTTCCAATTTTTGAGATGCGTATGGTTGCTGCTTTTTCTTGGACGTTAATTACTTGTCCGATGACAAAGTCCCCAATCTGTGGCGCTAATTGATGGTGGCTACATGGTTCAACGGAAATTTTTTTGTTTAATTTATCTACAAGAACGTGCCCAACTATCATGGAATAAATAACTCCATTGTCAACATAGGTGCCGTTACCGGGTAAGTATTCTTCTATAACTCCCAGTTTTTCTCCTGGGATAATAAATCTATTCTCTTCCACATCCTATCCTCTCTAAATTCTGAATGCATTTCATACAACTTGACTGGTTTTTTCAACCGTTATCCTATACGGCATAGGGAGTTTACTCGTTGCTCTTTTTATTGCATTTTTCGCGAGTTCGATGTGGTCTTTATTTATACTGATTGTCAAGACCTTCTGATTAACTTTAATTTTTGCAGCCCTATCCGAAGGTTTACCAAAAGCACGTCTCATTCCTTCACTAAGTCTGTCAGCGCCTGCAAATCCCATAAGCTTATGTTCTCGTATGATCTCATGTGGGTAAACATATAGACGCAAAAAATATCCTGTTCCTCCAAGTTTATCATACAATACTTTGTTTGCAGACACCCGTGCAGCTTCCAGAGCTTTATGACTAATAGTTACTTCACTAAGCGCCACTAAAGAAACCAAATATTCGAACTTCCCATGGGGGTCGCCCATGGTGAACCTGCTAATCTTTGATTGAGGGACTCCACCAATGTATTTTTCTCGTGTGTAGCTAATGCCACTTCTGCTTTTTGCCATATATGCTCAACCTGACCCATTATTTATTTGGCTGCATCGCATTATTTTTAAAGGTATTTTATAATTTTGCATTTTACTTAAAAGGAGAAATAAACGAAGCTATTAATAAATCGCACTGTAGGTGTGAGTAGTTTAAACTAAGAATCATCGCTGAAACTTCCTTCTAATGCGGCTCAGCTTGAAGTATCCTATATCTCATGATCTAGGTAGTAAAAAAGCTGATGTAGAATCCTCTAAAGAAACAATAAAACTTCAGGTCTTCACTTTGAGCGATGAGAATATTCAATTCAAGTCCAATCAAGTTTCAGATGGGATTAAAGTGTAGATGCTGTCGATGACCAGAAGGCTGTGTTCAAAGAGGGTTTGTATTTTTGTGGAGTATCTAATAAATGTGTTACAAAGAACGGCTGGGGCATACTAAAAGTAAAAGAGGGCGATTACTACCACTGTTAAGCCTTTATCAAAATATTAAGAGACAAATATGCTATAATCTCAAATAATCGTGAAATCGAAGCAACTAAAAACATTTAATATTGTATAAGGCGGTAAATCTTGTAGTAGGGCCATCAGTTCTTTGTGTTCAGCACAAATAGTGGCATGGTTGTTCCTAAGGAATCATGCGGGAAAGGATTGGCTTATTGATGGGTTAGAAGATGTCCAACCTGAAGTAATATTCGCAAAGAAAATGCAGGCTTGGAACTTTTTGATGATTCCGCAACACGTATGGAGAAAAGCGATACCTGAACAAGTGTACAGAGAACTACAACAATTAGTTTCTCCTATCCTTTAAAAATACTAAGGGCAAGGACAACTTGACTAAAATACCATCAACATTATATCTCAGAAAACTTGAAAAGAAGGTCTCGAATCCAAAAGACCAAAACATCCTTCAAACTGCTTCGTAATAACTTTGATAAGCCTTCCTTTTCTCATAAACACTTTCTATCTTCTATAATTGCTAACGTCTGGTTAATCTTATTAAATAGCGACGAAAGACTCTCAGGATTTAACTTGTATACGCGTTCCTCAAGATGCGGCAATTTTTCGAGAATTTCCTCAATTTTTTCCTCGTCTATACTATATCGGTTCTTTAAAAAAGAAATTAATCCATTACGTAACTTTTTGTTTCTCTGGTTAAAGACGATACGAATAAATTCTGAGAAATTCGTCCAGTTCAAAACTGAATCCTCCCTATTTAGAGGAACAATCTCAACAATAGCTGATTCGACTTCTGGAATTGGATAAAATGCCTCGGGTGGTACATAATCTAATACCTTTATATTTGCCTTAAGTGATGCCATAACTGTTAATCTTCCATACTCTTTATTTCCCTCTTTTGCCACAAGTCTTTTTGCAAAATCCTTTTGTAAAGTCATGATTCCTATTTCGAAACTATTCTGAAGGAGTTTAAAAATAAGTGGGGAAGATATCGAATAAGGTGGGTTGCATACAATTTTGTTAAATTGAGGAATTTTTACTTTTAATATATCGCCATAAATTATATCAACGTTTTCTGTTTCATTAAAGCGGTCCTGCAATACTTTGACTAATCTGGGATCCACTTCGATAGCATAGACCTTTGCTACATTTTTGCAAAGAAACTTAGTCAAATGACCTATTCCAGCACCTACTTCTAAAACAGTGTCCATTTGACGTAGCTTGGCATACTCAATCATTTTCATTAGCGTTTTTTCGCTTATACAAAAATTCTGCCCCAGCTTTTTGCTGGGTTTTATTCCATACGTCTTGAGTAACTGTATGGTTTCCCTGTATAGGTTCATTTTATTTGTTGGTCACCTTATTAACGAACAAAAACCTTGTACTTAGTCTCTCCAGTCAACTCCTGTCTTATCCGTTTTGCGATTATTTTTGCCGGATCTGGTATCTTGGTGCGCATCTGAATATCTTGATAACTTTCAAATGGTTTTTTCTCTCGTTCTCTTAATATATACCACATGTATTTTTTACCAATGCCTGGTAATAGTTCAAGAGCATGCATTCTTGGAGTTATAGCTTGTGCTTCATTAAAAAAGTCAACAAATTTTTTCTCTTGTTTTCGTGTTATTTCCTCAATAACGCTTAGTAATTCGCTCTTCGCCTCAGAAGTCAATTCTTCATAGTTTATCCGTCCTAAAATGTGACTGATTTTTGTCCTTGCAATTGATTTGCCGACGTATGCTCTTTCACGTATATTGAGCGTTTCTCCGGCTTTAACAACCGCCTCAAGGAGGGTAAAATATTCTTCTCCAAGAAGCTGGACTATAGGCTCTGCCCTAAAACTCTGCGTAGCAGACCCCATTTTGCCATGGGGAAGATAATCTAATACGTAAGCGAATTCTTCATAACGTTTTCTTTCCAACGTTGTCACATATTTATTAATTGGCTTTACCTATATTTGTCTAAAATTTTTAGTATCTCCTCTAGTTGTGTCGTTGGAATAATTTTACGTTTGCTAGCAACAAAAAATACACGTAGCTCGCCTATTCCCTTAGGCATACAATTTATTATTTGAACTGCTGTATCTCTGTCTATTTCAAACTTTTCAACGAGAACATTAATCAATTCTTCGGCTTTGGTTGCTTCAATTTTTGAGAACCGTATGGCATATTCCAATGTTCTACGTTGAAACTGGTCGAGTTCATTCTGTCTTTTTTCCAAAATTTCCTTAACTGAAGAAATCGTAATTGGTTTTACATTAATCGTTCTTTTGGGCAACCCCTTCACCTCGGATTTACACGTGACTTTATATGCTCTGGTCTGGCTATAATTTTTTTAATAGTTCTTCCAGTTTTTATTTCAACCACATAGGCACGTCCTCTTAGTTCAGAAATTTTTCCGACTCTTCCTTGGTATCTGCTATATGGCATGCCTTTATGGACACCGGGATCTATTTGGATTGCTACCTCGTCTCCTACATTATAATTTTGCAAGAATGAGCTCAATGGACTAATTCCATGTTCTCTAATTTTCTTTCTTAAGGTTTTCCTTGTATTTCGTCTATAACCTTTAGACTTTGTCATTTTTATTTCTCCCCATTCACTTCCAGCACATCCAATTCAATACACTTGGCAGGGATACCTGCTATTTGGCTTACGTTTGGTACTGTTCTCTCACCATTCCCTGAGACTAATTCTTTGATGTATAAACCGCTTTGACATCGTATTAACATTTCTATAATGTTGTTCTTTATCTTTCGTACTTTAACATCATACACATATTTTACTCGTGACCGTTTTGGTTTGTTTCGCATCCCCCTTGTAGGCATCAATTGCATAACTTTACTGTTTGACAATGTTTTCTCTATGTTCACTATCGCTTGATCACTAATATCTCCACTAAACTCTATAAGCATCCTATAAACCTTTTCTGTCCGCTCACCAATCTTTAACCTTTTTACATCTTCGCTTGTTGCCATCTTCAAATTATCGACTGCAATTTGCCCTAAAGCATTTTGGTTTATTTTTTCTTCCAATTTTTTTAAGTCGATATTACGCTTTTGTGGGTTTTTTACTTCTACTATGAAAGGTCTTCCACAGCCCAATACTCTTGTATCCGCATCTTCTCTACCAGCCGCATGTAATATAGCCTCTGTTCCTGCGGTCACTTCCAATACTGGTATTGTGATTAACTCTTCCACTGACTCTTTATAAATATCCAACCGACTTTGCGATAACTCTCTTACAAATTTTCTGTAACGTCCATAAATAAATAATGGATTGACTTGTACCATAATTTTTTTGGCAAAAGGTTCTATAACTATAACAACATCCGGTTTTTTATAATCTACTTGTTTGTCCATTAATTTTGCAGTGTTTTTACCTATTTCTCTGCTAAACTCGTTTTTGATACTTTCTCCCCATATTATGCCAAATTCCGCTCGGAGACTATCTTCTTTATCTTCAATCATTGATGGAATTTTTATGCCTGTTAGAAAGGTTGTAAACTCATACTTTGAAAGAGTTTCAACCGTTTTTTTCGTAAACTCATCAAGGTCTTTAAATACATTTTCGCATATATAACACCTTTTTTCTGCATAGTTTACCTCTATCCCCAAACTTTCAAGAGTTTTGGTTGCTTGTTCATAAAAGCCTTCGCATGCTAACATTTTGAGATACTTAATTCCCTCTCTTTTGTTTCTCAACAAAAGTCTATGCGCCTCAAGGGCCAAAGCTATTTTTATACTTTCTCCCCGTGTCTTATTATCTAATCCGTGAATGAGTAATGCAAATTGTCGTCCTAAGCAGTGGTCACATAATGGGTATTTTTTAAGCATTTTTTTGGCAATTTCTAATATCATCATGCATCCTTTTCACGTAGGTTTCTTTTTTCCAAGCCTTGAAAAAGAGTTTTTGGCAGTTTTCTTCTTGGCATAGATTTTAAGAATTTCTTCATCATGAAAAACTGTTTAATTAGTTGCCTTACTTCTTTTTCTTCTGTTCCTGAACCACGCGCTATACGCTTGATTCTTGACGAATTAATAATATTAGGGTCATTTCTTTCATCGGTTGTCATGGACTGAATCATATATTGCCACTTTTCTAATTGCTCATCAGCTATGTCAATTATATCCTTTGAGAAACGGTAGCTCAATCCTGGAATTAAATTTAAAACGTGTTTAAGGGCTCCCATCTTTTTGATAGCCTTTACTTGCTCATACATATCATTGAAATTGATTTTGCCAGACATAATGGTTCTCATTCTCTCATGGGAAATAACTTCCGTCTCCTTAACCCTTTTTACTAGACTCTCTAGGTCGCCCATACCAAGAAGCCTACTTACGAAGCGAGAGGGCTCAAAGACCTCTAAGTCATCTATTTTTTCACCTGTTCCGATGAATTTAATGGGCACTCCTATGGCCGCTACAGCCGAAAGTGCGCCTCCTCCCTTTGCTGAACCATCAAGTTTTGTTATAAAAATAGAACCGATTTTGGTAGCCTCATTGAATACTTTGGCTTGGACCCCTGCTTGTTGTCCTATTGTGGAGTCTATTACCAGAATAATCTCGTCTGGTACAACTGTTTCGGCTATATCCTTCATTTCATCAATTAATTCTTTCTCGTTTCTATGCCTTCCAGCTGTATCTATTATGATAACATCATAATTGTTCTGTTTAAACCATTCAACTCCATCTTTAGCAATTTTCGCTACATTTTCATTTCTTTCATCAGTATATACTGGTATGTTGATTCTATCCGCTAATTGTTTCAATTGGGCATAGGCACCTGGACGGAAATTATCAGCACAAACCAACGCCGTTTTTAGTCCACGATTTTTAAAGAATCTAGCTAATTTAACAGCAGTTGTTGTTTTTCCAGCTCCTTGAATACCAACAAGCATCAATACATTTGTGCCAGCTTTCTTAATTTGAATCGGAGTTGGTTTGGTTCCAAGAATATTTGTAAGCTCTTCATAAACCACCCTGAGGAGGTGTGCGCGTCTGGATATTCCTTGCGGTAACTTCTCATTTAAGATTCTTTCTTTAATCTTTTCAGTGAGATTAAGTACCAACTGAACATTGACGTCTGCCTTAAGTAATGCGCGTTGTATATCTCTCACTAATTCTTCAACAGCTTTCTCATCGACTGTCGTGGCTCTTGTAATCTTATGTAAAGCCTCAGCTAGTGATGACCCCAGTCGCTCTAAATAAGACAATTCTCATCATCTATATATTAATACATATATTTGTGGCCCAAATCTTTAATAACTCAACATAATTCTTGCGATAAACTTTCTGTTTTAATCTGTTAACAAAATTTTTGCCTCAGTTCTCATAGGATTCCTCATTCTTCAGACGGTTCTTCCTACATCATCGGCGATTAATTTTCTTAGTTGCCTTATTTTAAATTTTTATTTTGGATTCGTTTATATTTTGAAACACAGCACTATTAAATTTATAGTTTATTCTTCATTTTGTAAAAATATGGGTGGCCATAATGTCCAAAACTGTAGGTATTGTATCTAAACTACATCCAAGTAAAGTACTGAGCTTTGTTGACATTGTTGTTAAGCATGTGTTATCGAGAGGTCTGTCTGTCATTCTTGAATCAAAACTAGCTCATATTAAGAAAATGCCGCAATTTTCTTGTTCCATTAACCAAATGAATGTTGATTTTATAATAACTATTGGAGGCGATGGCACGATACTGAAGACTTGTTTATCTATGCTAAAACCGGAGACCCCCATTCTCACAATAAATATGGGAAGGCGTGGTTTTTTGACAGAGGTTACTCCTGTCGAAGCACTAACTGCCATAGATAAATACCTCAATGGAGATTATTTTTTAGAGAAGTGTATGAAAATATCCACCACAATTGATGGTCTCCGTATGCCCGACGCCCTAAACGAGGTTCTATTTGCATCAAAAACTCCATCTAAACTGATTAATCTAAATATTATAAAAAATCAAACACAACTTGCATATGTGGTGGACGGTCTCATTATATCAACGCCCACCGGCTCTACAGCTTATTCGCTTTCTGCTGGGGGTTCAGTCATCGATCCAAAACTTGAAGCATTTATATTAACTCCAATTAACTCAATGATTCCATCAACTTCAATCGTATTTTCCCCAAATGATACTATTGAAGTGAAGCTCAAAGAACCTAGTAAAGCATTGCTCGTTATCGATGGACAGGAACGTATAAAGATATCAAAGAAAAACGTCATTAAAGCCAATAAATCTGAGCATCAAGCGGTCTTTATACGCTTCAAAGACGGTTTTTACTCACGTCTAAGGAAACGTTTATCGATTTCTCCTTAGATGTTCATCCGCCTTCCTTTCGTTTTAGCTATAAAAATTTAGGATCTCCTTATATAAAGGTAGGTTAAACTGCTTGGCAATCTTCCTTCACCGGTTCCTGACAAACTATAGAAGTTTCTTTCAGTAGTGCGTATTTATCAACCTTCTAGTTTTCCTTAGACGTCTACATACAAGTGTCCATTAATACTCCAGTTTCGGAACATGCTTTGACTATTACCCCTAATATATGAAAAGTCTCAATTTCTTTATGGAACTATATCAAAAAGATTGGGCTTAACTCTTGAATATGATGGATTAAAAACTTTCTGATCCTTAAGTAAAAAGGATGACTAAATGCCTTGTATAATGACAAATTATTTTTCTATTTTTAACTCCGAGATCGGTACTTATATTAAGCAATTTACGAACTTTCCTTTTAGGTTGTTCCATTGCTACCCTTTATCCTTCGTCATTAATCAATTGAGTGAAGCGGTCTATTTCATGCACAAGGGCGGCGCATAGCTCAACAACTATTTCATCAGGCAAATGCTTCAAAATTCTGTCTGTGGTTATCGCTGAAAAAGGATAGAATAAACATATTCGGGTTCAGATTTCCAACTGCGCGCATTTCCATCATGCACATTGGATAAAGTATTTTGAAGTGGTTCCCTTTAACGCATCAAGTTCCTCTGCTCTTTTTTTCATTATGCTAATGATTCTTTTTGTGTCCTCATTTTGAGAATTTAATATTTGCCCAATAATTAGCTGGGTTTTCAAGGTTAAATTACATTTGTGTCTAGGGTGTATTATATATGGTTTGGTGAATACTCCTTGAGCAACAATGAATATTTTTAGGTGAAAGATTTTTATTCAAATATGTTTCTTATGGGAAAGATGCGGGGGTACCCGAGCTAGGTCAAAGGGGGCAGCGGTTGCCTAGACTCAAGATCTGCTGCCGTAGGGCTTACGAGGGTTCAAATCCCTCTCCCCGCATTTCCGTTAAATAAGTCGATAAAAAGTTAGAAACATGAAAGGAATGTTCACATAATCTGGTTTGCACATGGGATTGCCATAGATAATGCGAAGTGATTAGCGACTGATGCGTATTCTAGCTCTTCAAAACTTAGCATATAAGAAGCTAAGAAATTTAGTAAGCATATTGTTAGCAAGCACACATTTTTTGGCTCTATTTTGAAAAGAGCAGTGGTTTTGCTAATGGCAAATAAGGGACCGATAGAATACGATTATAGGTTTTTACGCGGAAGCCAGCAAAAACTTCAGAAATAGTATGAAATAGTTTAGATAGGAAAACCTTTCAAATGGGGGAGTTACAAAACCATCGAAAGAAGAAATATATCTACAATTTGTTTTTAGACACTATGATCAAAGTAAAAATATAGTAACAAGCCATAGATAAGACTATAGAAAAAGTTTGCAAATAAGTTAGGAACATGTCCTTGAACGTTAGTAACCAAATGTTCAATATGTACGAAACAGTATATTACAAAGGTTTTTCTGCAATCACGTGTGTTCCAACTTTTTCCCCAAGAATAGCTTTTGCAACATTTTCAACAGATCTTCCATTTACAATCCATGTCGGTATTTTCGATCTCTCTATAATTTTTAATGCTGGAAGGTCAAAAAGGTCGTAACTTCCTGCGAACATTTTCTCTCCGGAAACAATGTCAATAAATTCTTTGATGTTCACGACTGGTAGTTTCTTTGCATGGGGGTCTTTTTTAGGATCCGCTGTATATACTCCGTCTACATCAGTTGTGTTTATCAGCATGTCCGCTCCAACAGCCTCCGCCGCTATTGCTGCTACTGCATTTGTCGATTGCCCAGGCTGTAATCCCCCAACAACTACAATCTTTCCAGTCATAAGTGCTTGCATTAATTCATCTATGCTAGTAGGCGGGTTTGGGTAAGCATCTTCTCCCAGCTTCGTAATAAGAAGGTATGCATTAAGCCTTGAAACATGGATCCCTATTAGGTCGCAAAGGAATTCAGCTCCTCCAAGTTTTCTTGCAGAGTTTATGTATTTTCTTGCATTTTCTCCTCCGCCCGTGACTGCAACAACAATATGCCCATCCTTCCTCAGTTGTCTTAAGATGTTTGCATATTCTATAATTAGGCCGACATCAATTTCTGAAGGAAATGCGTATCCACCAATTTTTATAACAATCTTCATTCTTCTCAACCACAATGTTATAGATAAGATGTTAATATTGGTTTTTCGAGCATTGGACTATTATAAGTCTTTGTTACAAACAAGGAATTTGGCTACGAAAATTGCAGTGTGAGGAGATATGGGTGTGGATTATTCTTCAGAAATGCGACCATTGACGTAGCAAGTTGTTATTTCAGATTTCCAATTTGTCAAAAATCCTTGTTTAAGTCAATAATTCATATTTACTCATAAAGATTGCACGGCTACTTATCTTGCTAGGTCCTTCTCGCCTTTCTACTACAAATTTCCTTCCATCCTCTAAATTAATGATAAACTTATGCTGGTTCTAAAAATAAATGCGTTGTCCGTTATTTTAGTTGCACAAGAAATAACATCTTCCGTTTTTCTCTGAACGCCACTTGAAAAGCGCTAAAGACTAATCGTCAAATAGCTGTTGTCTCCTGCTCAACCGGTTCAAAACCTTAGCTACAACGATTCTATAAAGAGCTTTACAATCTGGGTCATTCGAGAGATTAAAATAACCCATTATCTCTTTCATCTTTTTAATGGCTCGTTTTTCTTAAAACATAAGGCTTAATGAGTTTTTGGCTATTCCAGCTTATCTAATAATTGATCGCATAGAAATCCTTAAAAATTATATGTACTCCAAGTTCAGCAAAATTAAACAACGAGCAATAAACATTTCTCCCAACATTTTGAAGCCCAAAGCTACGATGAAACTGTAGAGAAAGATGGTGTAAGGTCTATCTAATGGTTTTTAGTGTTCTATTTGTTGGCGAAAGAGAAGAGATTCCTCACCCTTTAAGTCCGATTAGTATAGATAGGCATAGAGTCACAGAGATGCTTATCCGTGAGAACGCCAAACTCTTGAAGTAACTCATGAAAAATACTGTATCTATTGACATTGTTTCTGAAAAGTTAGATTAAAATTGTCTAACTTTAAGAAATCTATATATTACAAGTATGGCGTAGAGTAAGAGAAAATCTCATTTAAAAAGGATGTAGCCGTTTTGTCTGAAAAGAGTTCGCTATTGACGTATCGTCTGAAAAAGACTCTAGACCACTTGGCGTCTAAAGGAGGCAGAGGGACAGAACTAATTTCATTATATATACCTCCTGATAGACAAATAAGCGATGTTATAAATAACCTTAAACAAGAATATGGGACAGCGTCAAACATTAAATCTAGAACTACGAGAAAAAATGTGCAAGACGCTATCGAAAAAGTGATACAGCGCTTAAAACTATTCAAAAGGCCACCTCCAACTGGTCTTGTCATTCTCTGTGGCTCGCTCCCTCAGAACGGGCCTGGGAGTGAAAAAATAGAATTGTACGTAATTGTGCCACCTGAACCTATCAACGTATATTTTTATAGATGTAATAGCAGTTTTCAGCTTGATCCTCTTAGGGAGATGATAAAGGAAAGAGATACATATGGTATATTAGTTATTGATAACAGTGAAGCGATATTCGCAAAGTTAACCGGTAGACGATTAGAGATTACATACAAGGCCTCTTCAGGGTTGCCTGGTAAACATAGGGCTGGTGGGCAGTCCGCAAGACGTTTTGAGCGATTAAGAGAGGCTGAAGTTAATGAATATTTTAAGCGCATAGGTAGGTATGCAAATAGGATTTTCCTAGATATTCCCGATCTCAAAGGAATAATTGTAGGTGGGCCTGGTCCAACAAAAAATACGTTCGTGGACGGTGACTATCTCAATTACACCCTTAAACAAAAAATACTTGCTGTAATTGATACCGCATATGCCGAGGAACAAGGTGTCGAGGAAGTAGTGGAAAAATCATCAGAGATTCTACAGAAAGTGAGATATTTCGAAGAGAAAAAGTTGGTTCAAGACTTTCTCTACGAAGTGGGTCATGATACTGGGCTGGCAATATACGGTGAAAATGACGTTAGAAATGCTTTACTTCAAGGTATCGTTAAACAATTACTATTGTCCGAGGATCTAAACAAGTTAAGAGTGAAGATAAAGTGTTCAAGTTGCGGTTACACTGAATATAAAACAATTAGAAGAAGCGACCTTGCACAACTTGAACAAAAACTAATCGGCAGCGATTGCACTAAATGTAATAACTCAACCTTAGCAATTGCTGAAACTGAAGACCTAATTGACGAACTTGCTACTCTTGCAGATAATGCAGGAACTGAAGTGGAAATAATTTCCAGTCAAACAGAAGAAGGTGTAGAGCTTAAAGAGAGCTTTGGAGGAATTGCTGCAATACTTCAACATAAGTGATGCCTCAAAAATCCACTTCGAAAACATTGCCTTCCTTGCACTCAATTACTTTTATATGTAAAATTTGTTTTATCTCGTCCTGAAACTCCTTAACAGTCTTGATTACATCATTAGGTGCGTTAATGGTAAGTTTTTCAATTACTGACGTCAATGGTTTTCTTAACCTTGCTTTCTTCAGTCTAATTTGTGCTATAACTTTAACTAGGTTATTTCCCTTCTCCTCCTCCCTTTCATCAAATGGGATGGAGCCCAAATCTGGCCACCTCAATCCATGAACGCTTGGAGATTTTGCTAGTTCCTTAAACAAAACATGGTAAATCTCTTCTGTAATATGGGGGCACAGTGGTGCTAAAACCAAAGTTGTATTCCATAAGACTGTAAAGAGTGTATACTTTACAGCACATTTATCCGTTTCATTTCCTTCACAGTACAGTCTATATTTGACTGCTTCGAGATACTGATCGCAAAAGTCATGCCAAAAGAAATCCATTATCGCCTTAATTCCGTCGTCAAATTGATAAAAATCAAAATCTTGAGCTATTTTTCTAATCACCTTAACAAATTTGGTGATAACCCATAAATCTATTGTACGCAAATACTTTTTGTCTTCAGCTGACGAGATGTATTTGTAGAGAAATGGCTGAGCAAATCTAGAAGCAGACCAGTATTTCTGCAGAAATCCCTTTTCAAACTGAATACTTTTCCATTTGAATGGAAAGTCTGACCCTATAGTCAAGGAAAGTAAGTACAATCTCAACGCATCCGCACCGTACTCTTCAAGCTTCTCCTTAGGGTCAATGACGTTCCCCTTTGATTTGGACATTCTGTACCCATCTGGACCCAAAATATGTCCATTGATAAGAACTTCTTCGAAAGGACTCTTTCCTGTGAGCATTACACAGCGGAAAATAGTGTAAAATAACCATGTTCGTATTATGTCATGTCCTTGTTCACGTAAATTCACAGGATACGCAGATTTGAAATAAGTTTTGTCGTCATAGAATCCAGATATAATCAATGGAGTTATACTTGAATCAACCCAGCAATCACATATGTCCTTCTCAGGTCTGATGTCTGATGAGCCGCACTCTGGACAATTTTTTATGGGAGGTTCTGTTCTTTTTGGGTCAACAGGAAGCTGTTCTAGGCTACTGGGAATTATTTGGTCACAGTTATTGCAAAACCAAAATGGTAACGGTGTTCCAAAAAGTCTTTGTCTAGAGATAAGCCAATCCCATTCTATACTGTTAATCCAGTCTATTAATCTCTGATTCATGTATGGAGGGATCCAATGCATCTCTTTAGCTAGTGCAATTATTTTCTCCTTAAATGGCTTAATCTTAATAAACCATTGTTTTTTCACAAGAAACTCAATTGGCGATATACAATCAGATCGTTCAGTGTGGCATAAAACCCTATGAGATATTGCCTCGCTTTTTGAAAGTAAATCAATATCGTTTAGATCCGCAGCTATTCTCTTTCTTGCTTCCGATACGTTAAGCCCATCATACTTGCCAGAATTAATAATGCGTCCCTTTTCATCTATAGTCTTCTTAATGGGGAGATTATATCTTTGCTGCCATTTAATATCTTGTTCATCTCCAAAAGTGCACATCATGACTACCCCAGTACCAGACTGTGGATCAACCTCTCTGTCCGCAAAAATTGGTACTTCATATTCAAAAATTGGTACTGTTGCCGTTTTTCCAATTAATTTCATATGTCTCTTATCCTCAGGGTGAACAAGTAATGCTTGGCACGCAGATAATAGTTCAGGTCTTGTTGTAGCAACTTCTATGTATCCATTTTCATATGGGAATTTGATATAATAAAGGTCTCCCCTTAGATCTTCGTATCCCACCTCAGCCTGCGCTAACGCAGTTTCACATTTTGGGCACCAGTAAACTGGAAACTCACCTCGGTATAGTAGCCCCTCGTTATAAAATTCTAAAAGGCTTAATTGCACGGCTTTGTGATAATCTGGGTCCATTGTTCGGTACTCAAACTGTTCCCAATCAGGCCTGTATCCTAGCATGATCATAGTCCTTTTCATGCTTGTGATCATTGCTTCAGTCCATTCTCGGCATTTTTGTACGAATAATTCTTCATTATCCCGAGAAATTCCAAGTCTATGCTGAACCTTAAGTTCGGTTGGTAGTCCTTGGCAATCCCAGCCTTGAGGTATCAGCACATTATAGCCTTGCATCCTTTTATATCGTGCAATGGTATCGTTTATTATGTTCCAATACGCATGACCCATATGTAACTCACCAGAAGTAAATGGAGGCGGGGTATCGATCACAAATACTGTACTTTTTGAATGCCTTTGGAATTTATATACCAATTCGTAAACCTCTGGTTGCTGCCAATATTTCTGCCACTTTGGTTCAACTTTCTTTGGATCATATCGTGCTGGTAACATTTGGTTCTCGCTCGTATATTCAGACATATGGACCATCCCTTTACCAATTGGTGTAAATAAACTGAATTTTATGGACCGGCGGGGATTTGAACCCCGGACCCCCTAGGTTTTCAGTTTTTCCATGCGAACCAGGTGCTCATACCAACTGAGCTACCGGCCCTTTAAACTCTTGCGTAAGTTTTCTATTAAATATTATTCCCTTGATTAAAAATGGTCATGGGCCGGGGGGGCTTACCGCATTTGTTTCGGTCCCTCGACCTTTCGGTTTCCGCGCTCAACCATATCAGCTTCGTTCCGAATGAGTAGTCGAACGCTCTAACCAGGCTGAGCTACCGGCCCATAACAACGTCTATGAAAGTGCGCCAATTATTTAAAAATTCTTTTACTCAAAATACTCTTCTAAGATGGTAGCGGGGACAGGATTTGAACCTGTGATCTCAGGGTTATGAGCCCTGCGGGTTAACCTGGCTACCCTAATTCGGCCACCTCACAAAATTTGTAAGGTAGTCCCCGCTTTCTCCCCGCCATCATTTTTAGAAAAATGGCTTTAACTAATTTATATTTATCTCCGACGAAAATTGAACGTTAGAAATAAACAACAATTTAAATGAGTTTTACATCTTTTGGTTTTTAGCAGGTGCTTATGATTTGTCAAGCGATGATAAAATATTGGAATTCCTGAAAAGACGTAAATTAATAGAGCTATCTCGAATGGCGTCTTCTAAGGAAACTAAACTGATAGAATCTGCCTCTAAAATAGAAAACCCTAGAGAGGTATTGGCGAAAATTTTAGTAGACCGTGGTCTTGAAGTTCTTGAAGCTGCAGAATCGCAGTATCCCGAGATTACGAGGGAAATCGAGAAATTAATTGTACAGCTTATTCTATCAGGCAAACTTCGAGAGTCGATCACTGGCGAGCAATTATATTGGCTTTTCCATCGTTTAGGAATAAATGTGCGGTTAAAGACTAGAATTAGAATTCTTGAGCATGGAGAATTAAAAACTATAGAGGAAAAAATCAAGGGTCAATAATCGCATAAAAATCATTTGTAGTCTTGTATTTAACTAACTGATTACGGGAAATGCCATTTATCAATAAGAGGAATTATGGCATTATTTTTCTCTTTACCATACCTGCAAAGGGGCTTTGTTAAATGTCTGTGTGCTCTAGAGGTAGGCAGATATAGACCTGTTTGAATGTCTCGTGGCATTTCTATTGCCACTTTTCTAGGATCAGTTAATATGAACTTACACCTCTTGCACACAAATCCCTTTTCTTTGCCGATAGATTTCATATGCTTTCCGCAATTTGGGCATGTTGGATTTCTGTAAATGATCTTCTTCTTGAGATCTAGTATTCTAATTTTTTCAAGATTAATGGTCATTGGGTGTTTCTTTGAACAGGGTCTAACTCCACCATAAACTTCAACGAGATCTCCTTCAATGAGTTTCCTTATAATATTTCGAATTTTTCCTGTAGGTTCATAGGCTGCACAGTCGATTTCTCCGCTTTCATCGCTTATTGAGAAAATTACATGACCTCCAATTATGGTTCTTGGTTCTCTACTTACGAACCCTTTCGCGATCACCGATCTATATGGCCGTATGGAAGTAATGTTTCCTATTTTTTTAAAATGCATATCTGTTCCTTGGTTTGTTTTAAAAATTATCCATCTTTCAACTTCTTCGTCTACTTTAATCATTTCATGGGCTTCTTTAACAACTTGAGGCGTTTCTCCACGAATACCATAAAGTATTGGGTCTCTGCCATGTGGAGTGATCAAGATTCTTTTTTTAGTGTGGTCATAATTATTGAATGTTAATCCCCTTGTTTTTTTATCCATCCACAAAATAGAGTCTTTATTCACCATTCTTGGAGTTCCATAATTTTTCTTTGCTCTGTATACTATGATTTCATAAGTTTTATCTTCATTTAGAACCTCACCGATGGCTGCTAGGGCTCCGATAATTCCTCTTCCTCTTTTATATCCCACTGCTTCGGATCCAAAGTGCTTAATTAGTTCAAGCGCACTTCTTAAACTTACAAGGTCTTGAATAGCTTTCTCAGCAAATTTGTTAAATTCGGATGGTACAGTATCCCCATAATAAAAGACTATACCTGGTTCGGTACCTTTGTATTGAAGATCTGATTCTTCTTCGACTACATCTATAACTATTTCTTTAGCTTCATCGCACATTTTTCTGTCTCCGCTTACGCGTAAACATACTGCGCCATTTCCACGAGTTTTCCATGGGACATTTGGGTTCAGTCTAATGAGGCTTGGATAGTCCACAAATTTAAGTCCAAGTTGAGAAAGCTTCTCAACTAATAAAGCGGCTATGTACGTTGTGCATCCAATATTTGGAGAATCGGTGTCATCGATACCTATATGTATTGTTTCTTCCATGCTATCGCCAGGCAGTGCGTTATTCACTTGATATATGCTCGCTATTTTTAATCCTTATGCGATGAAAGGTGCAAAACTTAAAAACATTAAAGTCTCATACTTGTAAATATAATAGGGGAAAAGATAATGCCAATCGCATTTGTTTTAATAAATTCAGAAATTGGGTCTGAGAACGAGGTACTTCAAAAATTACATGAGCTGAAAAACGTAAAGGAAGCATACATAGTCTATGGGGTTTACGACATTATAGTAAAAGTAGAAGCCGAGAGCATGGACAAGTTAAAAGAAATGATAACTTGGAACATTAGGCGTCTAGACAAAGTTCGAAGTACATTGACGATGATAGTTGTTGGAGAATAAGCTTAGTTTTATTTTACGATTTTCTGAGTAGCTTCTTTAGTCTCTTCTAGGCACATCTACATCCAGAGTACATCGATGAGTGTGATAGCGAGTATGTTTATGAATAACTCACGAAAAGGGAACATAATAATATGTTGTCTCAAGAAATTAAATTATACATTTACCATTTAAGGCAATGTGACCCAAAAAAATGTACATCTTTAAAACTAGGTCGCCATAAACTTGTAAAAATTGTTTATGATACGAGAGATCTTCCGCGTGGAGCGATCATTTTGGATCCATTTTCGGATAAAGCTTTTTCCCCTGCAGATAGAGAAAGAGTCAAAAAAGCTGGTTTAATCGCCGTTGACTGTAGCTGGGCGTATGCTGATGATGTATTCCGCTTGGGGTTAAGGGGTTATCCTCGTTGTTTACCATATCTCGTCGCAGCAAATCCGACGAATTATGGGCGGCCGACAAGGCTATCCACAGTAGAAGCATTAGCTGCAGCTCTATATATTATTGGCTTTGAGGAGAATTCAAAAAGACTTCTTGCGCTTTTTAAATGGGGTGAAACGTTTCTCAGAATTAATTCTGATGTCCTTAGCGCGTATAGCAAAGCAATCGACAGTAGTAACATTATAGAAATTCAAAGAAATTTTTTACCTAAGTGGGCAAGCTGACCGTAACCCGCCTTCTGTTTTAAGCGGGATTCAACTAAGCGGTCTACCCGAGCCTCATGTGAGTGCTCATCGGCTCTTACTTGACCTTGTTGCAGGCAGGATGACCGTTTCAATCATTCCTTCAATATCGTCAATGAGTAAGTTACTCCTGTTGCCAAGAGCTTCTCTCAAATCATTCTCCCATATTGAAGGAGATATCGTTTCTGCTTCAGAGCCAGGAGTTTCCCCCTACGCCTTTAGGCGTTGCCCTCTCACAAGCAAGGCGGAGTTTCCTCCAACAATTTATGTTGGAAGCCCGCTCATCAGCTTGCCCAATACAAAATGCAGTTGTTATTTCAATAAATTTTTCGGAGAAAATCGCCATTTAAAGGTTTACTTGATATCACCCGGCACCAGTTCCTTTTCAGTCCGACACCTTGGGCGATTGGTGGTGGCAGGCTGAGTGCATCGACCGAAGTCTTTGCACGTACACCTCCACTCCATCAACGGGATCTTCTATCCCAGCCCTCGTCCACGGCAATAAGCTCGTTGCCAAGCTTAAACGCCGCAGAATAGCCGCCTATTTTCGGGATCGGCTTCGAGCTTAGATGCTTTCAGCTCTTATCCGAAATAGCGCGGCTGCCCGGCAGTGCCCTGTCGGACAACCGGTATACTGTAGGCTACGGCACCCCGTTCCTCTCGTACTAGGGACACCTTCCCCTCAGGCGACTAACACTCCCAGCAGATAAAGTCCGACCTGTCTCACGACGGTCTAAACCCAGCTCACGTTCCCCTTTAATGGGCGAACAGCCCCACCCTTGGCAGCTGCTGCACCACCAGGATGGGAAGAGCCGACGACGAGGTACCAAACCGCGGGGTCGATGTGAACTCTCGCCCGCGACGAGCCTGTTATCCCCGGGGTAATTTTTCTGACACCTTCGGCCCCCACCAATGGGGACACGGAGGATCGCTAGGCCCGGCTTTCGCCTCTGGATCCCTTGCTTTGGAGGATCCAGTCAAGCCAACTTTTGGCCTTGCCCTCTACGGCGGGTTTCTGTCCCGCCTGAGTTGACCTTTGGGCTCCCTCGATTCTTTTTCAAGGGAGTGCCGCCCCAGCCAAACTGCCCACCTACCGTTGTCCTGAAGCCGAAGCTCCAGTAAGAGGTGTAACTGTGAAAGGTCGGTGTTACATTGTTGCCTTCTTCAACTCCCGAAGGAGTTAATATCATCAGCTCCCGGCTACGCTCTGCAATCACAATCACACCCCAGCAGCAAGCTGCAGTAAAACTCCACGGGGTCTTCTTTTCCCGCTGGGAGACCCCAGACTGTTCGTCTGGGATACGTGGGTTCGCCGGACCTCGGGCGGGGACAGCGGGGTCCTCGTTGGTCCATTCATGCACGTCGGAACTTACCCGACAAGGCATTTGGCTACCTTAAGAGAGTCAGAGTTACTCCCGGCGTTTAGCGGTCCTTAGCCTAGTTGGACCCAGGTTTCAGATACCGCCACTGGCCAGGATTCAAAGGCCGTACACACCCTTTCGGGCTTGCGGCCTCCTATGTTTTTATTAAACAGTCGGGACCCCTTTGCCACTGCGACCTGCTACTATGGTCATAACCACAGTTGCAGGCACCCCTTATCCCAAAGTTACGGGGCTAATTTGCCGAGTTCCCTCGCCACGAGTTCTACCCGATACGCCTTAGGTTTCTCGCCTAGGGACACCTGTGTCGGTTCTAGGTACGGGCACAGAGGATCCTTCTTAACGTCCTTTTCATTGGCTCTAGGAATCAGCTGAATCGCCCTAAACGGGCGACTATTCCCGATTTCACCTAGTTCTCGCCATTACGGCACTCGCTAGGCTTATACGGTTAAACAGAACGATGGTTCCGCTCAGCTTATCCAAAAGCGTCAGACGTTAAGCTTTATGTTGCCATAAGTACCTCTGTGGTACCGGAATATTAACCGGTTTCCCTTTCGATTAGATCGGTTAAGTCTAATCTTAGGACCGACTAACCCCCGGCTGACGACGCATTGCCGGGGAACCCTAACCCTTTCGGCGGTCGAGATTCTCACTCGACTATGCTGCTACTACCACCGGGATCTGCAATTCTGATCGGTCCACTGGACCTTACAGCCCAGCTTCTACCCAATCAGAACGCCCTCCTACCAGATTACAACAAAAGTTGTACTCTAAGGTATCGGCAGTTGGCTTAGCCCCGGATATTTTCGAGGCCCTTAGCCTCGGCGGGTGAGCTGTTACGCACTCTTTAAAGAATGGCTGCTTCTGAGCCTATCTTCCCGCTGTTTAAGGCTGAGGACGCTCTTTAATTAGCACTTAGCCAACATTTTGGGGCCTTAACCTTAGTCTGGGTTGCTTCCCTCTTGGCCTAGGAGCTTACCCCCTAGAACCCGTCTTTTAGGGTCTACGGCGCTGGCGGATTCGGAGTTTGAAAAAGAGGTGAACCCTCTCAGGTCCTTACCTCTTTATCAGTGCTCTACCACGCCAGCGGCCTCGCCTAAAGCTGGGCTAAGACCCACTTCGGAGGGAACCAGCTATCACCGGGCTAGATTGGTCTTTAGCCCCTAGCCCCAAGTCATGGGAGCGAATTGCACATCAGCACCCCTTCGAGCTTCCATCGAGCTTTCGCTCGACTTCACTCTGCTCAGGGCTAGATCGCCCGGTTTCGGGTATCACACCTATGACTCCAGGCCCTTTCAGACCTTGCTCCTCGCAGGACTAAGCCTGTTGCGAGCAAATTGGTTTCCCTAAGCCTTCGGGATAAACCCTTAAGCTTGCCATAGGTGTGAACTCCCCGGCCAGTGCTTCGAGACTGAAAACGTGACCTTGGTCCCCCTATCTCGTACTTCTATGTCGCCATAGTTTCCTTCGATAGGGATCTGCCCTTTCAAGCCACGTACGTCTATAACCATTTGGTTTCAGGCTCTTTTAATCCCCCTTTCGGGGTACTTTTCAGCTTTCCGTCGCCGTACTAGTGCGCTATCGGTCTCGGGACGTATTTGCTCTTGGAAGTCGGTGCCTCCCAACTTCCTACGCCAAAACCGAGGCGTAGTACTCTTGAGCACTAGTCCAACTCTTATGAGCTTACACCTACGGGGCTTTCACCCTTTATAGCGGGCTGTTCCAAGCCACTTCGGTTTAACTCATGAAGAGGTGACCAGGTCAGTAACCCCACATCACCTATTAATTTCTTAATAGGTTTCAGTTTGGAGTGTTCCCCTTTCGCTCGCTGCTACTTAGGGAATCCCATCTTGGTTTCTTTTCCTCCCCTTACTAAGATGCTTCAGTTCAGGGGGTTCCCACTCTCATATGAGAGTAGCATATGATAACATATGCTAGGATGTCCCATTCGGGAATCTCCGGATCAACGGTTGCATGCACCTACCCGGAGCTTATCGCAGCTTGCCACGCCCTTCATAGGCGCCCGAGCCTAGCCATCCACCAAATGGCGTAGCATGTCAGACTTACTCTGAAATTGGCGCCGGTTAGTGTCTCGTAAACCTTTAAATGGCGATCATTGTGAGCGTAAGCTCACTACGTCCTTCGCCTAGAAATGAATCCATTCCTAGGTTGCATATTGGAATAGGATTCACAGCTACTATTTGCCACCTAATTGGCTTTTAAAGGAGGTGATCCGGCCGCAGGTTCCCCTACGGCCACCTTGTTACGACTTCTCCCACCTCGCCAAGCCCAGATTTGAAATGGCCAACAAGACCACTCCTCATCTAGACTCGACTCGGGTGGAGCGACGGGCGGTGTGTGCAAGGAGCAGGGACGTATTCACCGCACGATGATGACATGCGATTACTAGGGATTCCATGTTCACGAGGGCGAGTTACAGCCCTCGATCCCAACTGAGGTAGGGTTTAGGGATTACCTTCCCCTTTCGGGGTTGGAACTCTTTGTCCCTACCATTGCAGGCCACGTGTGGCCCGGGTGATTCGGGGCATGCTGACCTGCCGTGGCCCCCTCCTTCCTCAACCTTATCGGTTGCAGTCCTCTTAGTGTGCCCGGGTTCCATTTGGGACCCGCTGGCAACTAAGAGTGGGGGTCTCGTTCGTTGCCTGACTTAACAGGACACCTCACGGCACGAACTGGCGACGGCCATGCGCCTCCTCTCAGCTTGTCTAGCAAGACCTTTAATCTGGCCTTCATACTGCTGTCGCACCCGGTAAGTTTCCCGGCGTTGACTCCAATTAAACCGCAGCCTTCACCCCTTGTGGTGCTCCCCCGCCAATTCCTTTAAGTTTCAGCCTTGCGACCGTACTTCCCAGGCGGCAGGCTTAACGGCTTCCCTGCGGCACTGGAGCGGCTCGTAGCCGCTCCAACACCTAGCCTGCATCGTTTACGGCTGGGACTACCCGGGTATCTAATCCGGTTCGCTCCCCCAGCTTTCGTCCCTCACCGTCAGGCGCGCTCTAGTCGACCGCCTTTGCCACTGGTGGTCCTCTCGGGATTATAGGATTTCACCCCTACCCCGAGACTACCGTCGACCTCTCTCGCCCTCTAGTCTAACAGTATCTCCCGCGACCTGGCGATTATGTCGTCAGATTTAACGAGAGACTTGTTAGACCGGCTACGGACGCTTTAGGCCAAATAATCGTCCTCACCACTCGGGGAGCTGGTATTACCGCGGCGGCTGACACCAGACTTGCCCTCCCCTTATTCCCTCAGCCCCTTACACTGAGGAAAAGCCACCCTCAGCGGATGGCACTCGGGGTGACCTCGTCACGCTTTCGCGCATTGCGAAGGTTTCGCGCCTGCTGCGCCCCGTAGGGCCTGGGACCTTGTCTCAGTTCCCATCTCCGGGCTCCCCCTCTCAGGGCCCGTACCGGTTATAGGCTTGGTGAGCCGTTACCTCACCAACTACCTGATCGGACGCGGTCTCATCCTTGGGCAATATAGGAGGCATGTCTCCTATATCTTTTCAGTGAAATACCATTCCAGGCATTTTCACTTATCGCATATTAGCCTCAGTTTCCCGAGGTTATCTGCATCCCAAGGGTAGATTAACCACGTGTTACGGAGCCGTACGCCACACTCCTAACATTGCCTAGGAGCGTATGACTTGCATGGCTTAGTCTCACCCCGATAGCAGTGAGGTCCGGCAGGATCAACCGGAGTTAAAATGGTCGCTATAACCAATTAGGAATTGGCGAGTAGCTGTGAACCCCATCAGACCCAAAGCGTCAAGCCAATTGGCTGTTTGTTTAGGTCCTCATATTTTTATCCGCAAATGGAGGTCAACTATATCATTCCAGGGCAAACGCCCTTGTCAAAGCTGACGCCGCCTTTGATGCGGATGCATAATATTAGCAAATTGATGGGTGAATTATGAAAATATAAACCTTTTCCTCAATCCTCAAATATTACATTTTTGATGTTTTTCTTATTTCATATTTATTATTCGCACGCCTAAAATTAGTGGACCGGGCGGGATTTGAACCCGCGCCCTTCGGCTTGCAAAGCCGACGTGAATCCCAGTCTTCACCACCGGCCCATCATATCTTAGATTCGTTAAGGAATAAAGGCCGCTGTCGGGATTTGAACCCGACCCGAGGGCTCTCCGTAGGATTTTTCTTCCTACCACAGGCCCATACGCTACCAAGCTACGCCACAGCGGCCGTCGTATTCTATCTTTTTACTAAAAGAAACAAGATAAAAACATTTTTTTCAAGCTGAAATCAAAAGGGGGCTTTCTAGTGCGGGGGGTGGGACTTGAACCCACGAAGGCCTTCGCCAGTGGATCTTAAGTTTGGGCGGTTTAAACTCCACCCCCTTTAGCCGTTAAGGCATCTGACCATTAAACATAGACCTGACTCGGGTACCCCCGCAATCAGAAAAGAAATTAACCTTTGACTTTCATAAACTTTGGGGTCAGCGGAATCTTTAATGGTTTAAACGATATGCTAAAACTTGATGAAGAGGGCCCGTGGCCTAGTATGGATAGGGCATCGGCCTCCTAAATTTAGAAGAGAGCCGGGGATCGCGGGTTCAAATCCCGCCGGGCCCGCCAACATCGAATTTTCATGATAAAATTTATAAACTTCTTCATTACGCTACTATGTAGTCTCCTGATTAGACTGGGCCCCTTAGATGGCGACCCGATGATTTTTCACTATTTCCAAGAGGGAAATATATATTGATTGAAAAAAAGACATTTGATATTTTCAAACACGAGTTAGTTCCGCAACATATTTTACTTACTAAAGAGGAAATTGAGCAAGTTCTTAAGGAATACGGCATCAAACTCCATCAATTGCCGCATATAAATGCTTCTGATCCTGCTGCAAGGGCTATTGGAGCACAGCCGGGAGATGTAATAAAAATCATTAGAAAAAGTCCTACTGCAGGAGTAGCTCTAGCATATAGATATGTTACCGAAGGTTAAAAAGATGTATTTTTTGTTATCTGACTTAGATTATTGGACATTAATGAAATCTTTCTTAACAGAGAAAGGTTTAGTGAGACAACACCTAGATTCCTTTAATGAACTTATTGATTATGGACTACAAGAAATTATCAACGAAGTTGGCAAAATTGAGATAGAGACACCAGATAACCCGTGTGAAGTTAGGCTAGGAAAAATTGAAGTCGGTTCCCCGAGAATAGCAGAGGCTGACGGTTCTGAACACCCTATTTATCCTATGGAAGCTCGCTTAAGAAATTTAACATATGCTGCGCCGCTACAATTAGAAATGACTTCTGTGATTAATGGACGAGAAAGACAAACGGAAAACGTTTACATCGGCGATCTTCCAGTTATGCTAAAATCAAAACTTTGCCCCCTTTCTCAAATGACACCAGAAGAGTTGGTGGAAATAGGGGAGGACCCAAGAGATCTCGGGGGTTATTTTATTATAAATGGATCTGAGCGCGTGATTGTAGCCCTTGAGGATTTAACTCCTAACAGAGTGCTAATAGATGTTGACCAAAGTAGCGGACGGTTTGTATATCGTGCTAAAGTTTTTTCATCAACAGTAGGATTCAGAGCGAGGGTTGAGGTTACCTTAAAGCCCACTGGCGTAATTTACGTTTCGATACCTGGGGTCCCAATTGGTGTTCCACTAATTGTTCTGATGAGGGCGTTAGGACTCAACTCGGATAAAGAGATTGCCGAAATTATTTCGCTGGACCGAGAAGTTCAAGATGAACTTTACGCGTCCTTTGAAGATGCGGAAGGCGTCAACACACCTGAAGAAGCAATTTTATACATAGGCAACAGAATTGCTCACGGCCAAATCATGGAATATAGACTTCAAAAGGCGCAAAGTATTCTTGACAAGAATTTCCTTCCACATATAGGCAGAACGAAAGAAGCTCGCTTCGATAAGGCTGTTTTCTTGGGCGAGATGGTGTCTCGTGTGATTGAATTAAAGTTGGGTCGTCGAAAGCCTGATGACAAAGACCATTATGCAAACAAGAGACTTAAACTCGCTGGCTCTCTGTTGGCAGACCTTTTCAGAATCGCCTTTAGAAACTTGTGTAGAGACATAAAATATCAGTTGGAGCGCATGAATGTTCGGAGAAGAGAATTATCAATCTCGGCAGCTGTACGACCCGGCATAATTACCGAACGCTTACAACATGCGTTTGCAACAGGTAATTGGGGTCGAGGAAAAGTAGGAGTAACCCAATTGCTTGATCGTACGAATTATTTATCAACATTAAGTCATCTCAGGCGTCTACAGTCTCCCCTTAGCCGAAGCCAACCAAATTTTGAAGCTCGAGATCTTCATCCGACTCACTGGGGCCGGTTATGTCCAAACGAAACGCCGGAAGGGTCAAACTGTGGGCTAGTTAAGAACATATCATTAGCCGCTTGCACTTCAGTCTACATCAATCCTGACGAAATTAAACATATTTTATATTATCTTGGAGTAGTTCCCTATAAGGAAAGCAGTAATCTCCAAAAGATCAGTGGCACAAAAGTTTTCTTAAACGGTTGTTTAATCGGATTCTGTGAAGATCCAATAAATCTCGTTACTGCATTTAGAAGAATGCGGAGGGCTGGAAGGATAGATTACGGAGTAAATATAATGTATCTAGAGTCTGAGGGAGGAAAAAAGGAAGTATACGTCAATTCGGACTCCGGCAGAGTTCAGCGTCCACTTATAGTTGTTGAAAATGGGAAACCAAAACTGACCCTTGAACATATGTTGAAAATAAAATCTGGAGAATTAACGTGCAACAGTCTTGCTAAGATGGGAGTAATCGAATATTTAGATGCCGATGAAGAAGAAAATGCTTACATTGCACTCAGCGTAAAGGACCTTACACCCGAACATACGCATCTAGAAATAGCTCCCTACGCAATTTTGGGCGTTTGTGCGTCTGTTGTTCCTTATGCAGAATATAATCAATCCCCCAGAAACTCATACGAATCCGCCATGGCCAAACAAGCTTTGGGTGTATATGCAACAAACTACTTCAACAGGGTGGATTCTCGTTCACATATTTTACATTATCCACAAGTGCCTCTTGTAAAAACTAAGCCCTCAGAAATTGTGGGCTATTCCAGTCACCCATCAGGACAAAATTGTGTAGTCGCTGTCTTGTCTTTCGAAGGATATAACATGGAAGACGCATTAATCTTCAACAAAGCAGCCATAGAACGAGGCTTACTTCATTCAACTTCATATCGTATATACGAAGCAGAATGTCGTCAATACTTAGGTGGTCTAAAAGACAGATTCGAAATCCCAGAACCTGGCACAAGAGGGTATAGAGGTGAACAATGCTATCGTTTGCTTGAAGAAGATGGTGTAATACGAGTTGAATCATCAGTTAGCGGAAACGATGTTTTAATAGGGAGAACAAGTCCTCCTAGATTTCTAGAAGAATACAAGGAATTTGAAGTTAAAGGACCAAACAGAAGAGACTCCTCTGTCAGTATACGTCCATTTGAAACAGGCACCGTAGATGATGTTTTCGTAACTGAGTCCGCTCAAGGAAGTAAACTAGTTAAGGTAAGAGTAAGAACACGACGTGTACCTGAATTAGGAGATAAGTTCGCCTCTCGTCATGGTCAGAAAGGCGTTATAGGGCTAATAGTACCACAAGAGGACATGCCATATACCGAAATCGGCCTTGTCCCAGATATAATAATTAATCCGCATGCAATTCCCTCAAGAATGACTATAGGACAATTTGTAGAGTCCATCGCTGGTAAAGTAGCCGCTTTACAAGGGGTAGCCGTTGATGGAACACCATTTGTAAACGATAACCAAGAATACTTGAGAAAGCTTTTACTTCATCTTGGCTTCCAGCACAGCGGCAAAGAAGTTCTTTACAACGGCATAACTGGTGAGAAATATGAGGCGAATATATTCATCGGCATTGTTTACTACCAGAAGCTTCACCACATGGTGTCCGACAAAATGCATGCCCGAGCTAGAGGGCAAGTTCAAATGCTAACACGGCAACCTACTGAAGGCAGAGCTAGAGGCGGTGGCTTAAGATTTGGCGAGATGGAAAGAGATTGTTTGATAGCATACGGAGCAGCTTCGCTTCTAAAGGATAGACTTCTAGAAGAGTCGGATAAAACCATGGTCTACGTATGCCAAAATTGCGGATTCTTAGCTCATTATGATTACAGACAGAGAAAATACGTTTGTAAATTATGCGACGAAAAAGCGATCATATCTCCAGTTGCAATATCTTACGCATTTAAACTTTTACTTCAAGAACTCATGAGTTTGGGTATAGCACCTAGACTAAAATTGAAGGAGAGAGCGTGATGTCGGCTATATCTCAAAATCCTAAAATTATTGATGAAATCAAATTCGGTGTATTGTCGCCACAGGAAATACGGAAACTATCTGTTGTAGAAATACGAACTGCTGATACGTATGATGAAGATGGAGTCCCAATATCCTCGGGGTTGATGGATGGACGGCTTGGAACACTGGAGCCAAGACAAAGATGCAGAACATGCGGTAATACAGCATCGAATTGCCTTGGGCATTTTGGGCATATAGAGTTAGCTGTACCAGTTATTCACATAGGTTTCGCTAAAATCATTTACAAAATTTTGACCTCCACATGCAGAAACTGTGGGCGCATCCTACTTCCAGAAGACAAAATTAAGGAGTATAAAGTCAAAATCAAAAAATCAAGAGAAATGCTTGGCACCGTGCCTGATGACCTTTTCATCGAAATACTAAAGGCTACAAAAAATGAGCAGATCTGCCTTTACTGTGGCACTAGGCAATATAAAATAGAGTTTGGCAAACCAACAACCTTCAACGAAATCATGGAAGAAGGCGGAGCAAGAGCACTGACCCCCAGTATGATTCGTGAAAGACTTGAACGTGTACCCGACGAACATTTGGAATTATTAAATCTGAATCCTGAAGTAGCAAGACCCGAATGGATGGTTCTTCAAGTTCTTCCAGTTCCACCAGTGTATGTTAGGCCCTCAATAACATTAGAATCTGGAATCCGATCAGAGGACGACCTCACACATAAGCTTGTAGACATCATTCGAATAAATCAACGTTTAAAGGAAAATATAGAGGCCGGTGCACCTACATTAATAATTCAAGATCTGTCTGAACTACTTCAATATCACGTAACAACATACTTTGACAACGAGGCATCGGGCATTCCGCCTGCTAGGCATCGCTCGGGACGGGCGTTAAAAACACTTTCTCAAAGACTAAAAGGGAAAGAAGGGCGATTCAGAAGTAATCTATCTGGCAAAAGAGTCGATTTTTCGGCACGAACAGTAATTTCTCCTGATCCCAATCTCGACATAAATGAAGTGGGGGTTCCTATCGATATAGCTAAAAGATTAAGCGTTCCTGAAACTGTAACCCCATGGAATGTCGATGAACTTAAACAATTAGTTATAAATGGTCCAGATAATTATCCTGGCGCATTATATGTGGTGAGACCTGATGGCAAACGTATACGGCTTGAATTTGTGAGTGACAGAGAAAAACTAGCTGAATCTCTCCAGCCAGGCTTTATTGTTGAACGCCACCTTAAAAATGGTGATGTCGCCATCTTTAACAGGCAGCCCTCTTTACACAGAATGTCGATAATGGCTCACAAAGTTCGCGTATTGCCCTACAGAACATTTCGCTTACATCTCTGCGTATGCCCCCCGTACAACGCCGACTTTGATGGAGATGAAATGAACTTACATGTTCCTCAAAGCAAAGAAGCTCAAACGGAGGCATATATCCTAATGGGCGTACAAGACCAAATATTATCTCCTCGATACGGTGGTCCAATCATCGGGGCTATCAGAGACTTCATTACATCCGCTTATTTACTAACAAGAAAAGAAACGTACCTTACTAAAAGTGAAGTATGTAATCTCTTGAGCGCAGCTGGTTACGAAGGTCCCCTTCCAGATCCTGTTAAGGAGTCACCGACACCACTCTGGACTGGTAAACAGATATTTAGTCTATTCCTTCCCAAAGGTTTCAATTATACGCTTAAAGCTAGCATATGTAGGCAATGTCAAAAGTGTCTTGGTGAAGAATGCGAATATGATGCATATGTAGTAGTAAAAAATGGTGTGCTAGAAAGAGGCATCATTGATAAAAACTCCATAGGTGCAGAAAAGTCTGAAAGCCTATATCATAGAATAGTGAAAGACTATGGAAACGAGACCGGGCAAAGGTTTCTCAATTCCATATGCAAACTTTTTACCAAGTTCATTACAATGAAAGGGTTTACATACGGACTTGATGAGCTAGATTTGACTGAAGAAGCAGAGGAAAAAATCTCCGAAGTCATAAGTAGAGCTGAGAAGAATGTTGATGAACTAATAAAGAAGTATCGAGAAAATACGCTGCAAAGGCTTACGGGTCAAACCCTTGAAGATTCTTTAGAAATATACATTATGAACGAGCTTGCTAAAGCTAGAGACGAATCTGGCGATATTGCCGACGAATACTTCGATATGAGGAATAACGGCATAGTAATGACAAGAACAGGCGCAAGAGGATCAAGCCTCAACATAGGTCAAATGACCGCTTGTGTTGGCCAACAATCTATTCGTGGCAAAAGAATAACAAGAGGATATCGAGAACGATCCTTATCCCACTTTAAGCCAAAGGACCCCAGCCCTGAAGCACGTGGCTTTGTCCGTGCATCGTATAAAGTTGGTCTAAACCCAATAGAATTTTTCTTCCATGCTATGGGCGGGCGAGAAGGACTTGTAGACACCGCTGTCAGAACCCAACAAAGTGGTTATATGCAACGCAGACTAATAAACGCCCTTGAATGCCTAAGAGTCGAATATGATGGAACTGTAAGAGATCCAGAGGGTAGCATAATACAATTTAAGTATGGTGAAGATGGCGTAGACCCCGCAAAAAGCGACCATGGAAAAGCAGTTAATATTGAAAGACTTATTCAACAAGTTAAAATGACAGCAGAAGGAGGTACAACTGCGTCAAAAGACTACATCTTAAGTAAACTTAAAGACGTAGAAACAATATTGCCTCCCATATTGATGACGGAACTTGAAAAAAATTTACTGCAAGACAAACTGAATGAAAATGTTGTAGAAGAAGTAATCTCGAAAGCTGTCGAGAGCTATAAGCACGCCTTGGTGGAGCCAGGTGAAGCAGTTGGAATTGTTGCAGCACAGTCAATTGGTGAACCAGGTACACAAATGACTCTTAGAACCTTCCACTACGCTGGAGTCAGAGAGCGAAACGTAACATTAGGTTTACCGAGATTAATAGAAATTGTTGATTCAAGAAGAATTCCATCAACCCCTGCGATGACAATATACCTCGACAAAGAACACCGAGTTGACAAAGAGAAAGCAACAGAGATAGCTCAAAAAATCATTTTCACAACAGTAAATGATGTAGCTTTAAGGATTTATATAGATCAAATAGCTCAAGCAATAGTTATCGAATTAAATGATGTTTCCATGAAAAACCGCGGTGTGACACTGGATGCAATTAAAAAGGCCATAGATCTGCCAAACTGTGAGGTTAGCGAAGAGGGAAACCGAATCAAGATTACAATGAAGAACGCGCGTTTTGCTGACCTTCAGAAGTTGCAGACCAAAGTATCAAAAGTTCATGTAAAAGGAATACCATCGATTCATAGGGCAGTAATTATGCAAGAACATGGGGAGTGGATCGTGCAAACTGACGGGTCGAATTTGCCAAAAATTCTAAAGACACCTGGAGTGGACTTCACAAGGACTATAACAAATAACATAAATGAGGTGGCGTCCACGCTAGGCATCGAAGCTGCTAGAAATGTGATTATCAAAGAAGCTATGAACGTGCTAGAGGAACAGGGGCTAGATGTCGATATCAGGCACGTTATGCTAGTTGCAGATGTGATGACTTACACAGGCAATGTACGACAAATAGGAAGACACGGAGTCAGTGGGGAAAAAGCAAGCGTATTGGCCAAAGCAGCATTTGAAATAACTGTTCCAACACTAGTTGATGCAGCTGTTAGGGGGCAGGCAGATAAGCTTAAAGGCGTCACAGAAAGTGTAATCGTTGGTCAAACAGTACCTATAGGTACAGGTCTTATAGAATTATACATGCGACTCAAATCCGAAGAAATGGAAAATTAGCTTAGAAAGATTTATGTGTATTTACAACATGTAATAAAAACAACAAAAGGGTAATAACTTCATGGCGAGTATTGACAAAAGCCTCATTGCCGCAATAAAAACGGGAAAAGTTGCGATAGGAACCAATAAATCGCTTAAATTAGCCAAAACTGGCAAAGCTAAATTATTAATATTAGCTAAAAATTGTCCATCAACAATATATGAACGCATGAAGTTTTACGCTAATTTAGCAAACATTCCACTCTATGTCTACTCTGGTTCAAATAAGAGTCTGGGAGCAGCATGTGGTAAGTCGTTTGGTATTTTCTCCTTGGCTGTAGAAAAACCTGGGAGCTCAGAGATCTTAAAAATAATTGGTGCATCAGATGTCAGGCAAGATTCGGTTAACAGGCGATGAAATACGATACATAGCTCTGTTTGAGAGCATGACTGGCGCAGTAGTAAAGGACTGTATAATCGACAACAAACTTGATAGAGTAATCTTTCTTGTAAAAGCCGGCGACATAGGTTTAGCTATAGGTAAACACGGCTCTCATATAAAACTCCTCAGAAACATGTTGAAGAAAAATATAGAGGTCATTGAATACTCTGATGACCCAGCCATGTTGATTAAAAATGCCCTGGCTCCAGCTAAGGTGAAGGATGCACGCATCACAGAAAGAGCCGATGGACAGAAGGTTGCATATGTAATTGTAGAGCCCAAAGACAAAGGAATAGCCATTGGAAAGAATGGACGAACCGCGGAAAGAACTCGTTTTCTTGTGAAAAAATACTTTGAGATCGATCACGTCATAATAGCATAAAAATGTAAAAAAGGCAATGTATAAATATCAAATATGTCTATCACAACATAATCTTTCGGGGAACTCCGATGTCAAAAGGCGAATTTGCCGCACGTAAATTAAAACAGCATCGTAAGCAGTCTAGATGGAAATACAGATACTATAAAAGAAGGGCACTGAAACTTGATGTAAAAGTTGATCCCCTCGAAGGGGCACCTATAGCGAAGGGCATTGTCCTTGAAAAAGTCGGGGTCGAAAGTAAACAACCAAACTCGGCCATTCGAAAATGCGTCAGAGTCCAGCTGATCAAAAATGGAAAACAAGTTACAGCATTTCTACCAGGCGATGGCGCATTAAATTATGTGGACGAACATGATGAAGTTGTTATTTGCGGCATTGGCGGTAGCAGAGGACGGTCTATGGGAGATATTCCTGGAGTAAGATACTTGGTTCTAAGTGTTAATGGTGTTTCATTGAAATCATTAATTCTTGGCAAAAAGGAAAAGCCTGTCCGATAGCGCAATTTAACGAGATGATAAAGCAACTCTTTCCATTTCATCTCTCTTTGAAACAGCATAACTTCTGCTATCTCTACTCGCTGCCAATATCAGTTCGTCAGCTAAACATTCCTCAATTGTTTTTGGATTTCCAAAAGAAGCCTTGTTGGCAGCTTCGGCTAGAAATCTGAGCGCTATATCAACTCGCCTCTGCGGTGATATGTCCACGGATACATGATAAATTATGCCTCCATAACTTACTCTTGTAGTGTCCTCGCAAGGCGCTGCATTCTCAACTGCACGGACAAGCACTTCAATGGGGTTTTTTCCAGTTTTCAAGCTAATTATTTCAAAAGCATTTTTCACAATATTTATCGCTTTTGCCTTCTTTCCTCCACTTCTTCCAGGCTGCATCAAGTTATTAGCAAGCCTCTCAACTATGCTCACATTTGATTTCTGGAATTTCTTATGCTCCTGACGCCCCCCGCTGTGCGGGATATAAACAGGTTTTAAACATATGTATCTTTTTAACCCCGCATCGAGTACGGTAACGCCTTCAAAGCTCCACTTATTAAATAGTTTAATTTCAGCGCCCTCACTCATTATGTCTTCACGCCTATGCTGATTTCATTTAATGCAACGTTTTGATGTAACTTCTGTTTTAAAAGTTTAGCGTTTTTGGGACTCGCATCACATGTTGATTCCTTTTCATTCGGTGGAATTTCTTCATGAAGAAGAGTTTTATAAATATATAGTGGTTTGTTCAGCCCACTTTGCTGTAAGAGCTGCGCACCTTTTTCATCGATATAAGAAGGCGAAGAGCATTTTTCAAGCACGAATAGAAATACCTTATTTTAAGTGCACTTGAGGCCGACTTTAGTGCTTCTTTGTCATCCATATTAATCATAATTCTAAGATATCTTGCGTATTGCAAGGTTCTTCAAACTATATGTGGTACAACTTTTGAACACTCGTTACCAGTAGTGTAGCGGATCTTTATTAATGGTAACAGGGAGGAATTGTTTGTTTTTATAAGAAGCACTTGTTTGTGCTAAAAAGCAACAGGTTCTTGATAAGATGTTACTTTTGGCCACTTGTGCAATCCTAGGTATTTCTACCAGTAAGTGAACGAAGAGAATTGATAAAAAGGGCAGATGAGTATGCTTAATGAGTGACATCTAATAGATCTAATGATTAAATTTTTGCCTATCTGGAAGAATAACTGAGGAAAACTTATGAGTTGGTAGTTTTTCATAACATGTAATGGATACAATGGACTTGTATAATGGAAATTAATATAAGTTCTATGCAACCTCGTTCTCCCTTTAAAACTACATGCATTCTAGTCCAAAAGACATAAAAAGGGAGTATACTTCACATATTTGCCATTAAAATAGCGTAAATGTTATTTTGATGGAAAAAGTTAAAATAAGTCAGAAGGGGAGTAAATCAAGACTTGCACCGTATAAGATATAAGGACATTTAAAAATAAGAAAAAAGGAAGTGAAACTAAATGAGCGAAAAACCACACTTAAATTTGGTGGTAATCGGTCACGTTGATCATGGAAAGAGCACTGCGGTAGGTCACCTTCTTTACAAAAAGGGATACATCAGTGAAAGAGACATCGCTGCACATGAAGAGGAAGCAAAAAAATATGGAATGCGTATCGATGAAGTAAAATACGCTTGGGTCTTGGATAAGCTTAAAGAAGAACGAGAAAGAGGAATGACCATCGATTTAGGATTCTGGAAATTTGAGACAGACAAGTACTTCTTCACAATCATTGATGCGCCTGGACACAGAGACTTCGTCAAAAACATGATCACTGGAACCAGTCAAGCAGATGCCGCTCTGTTAATAGTATCAGCTAAAAAAGGTGATTATGAAGCAGGTACAAGCGCCGGTGGACAAACCAGAGAACATATTTTCTTGGCATTTACTCTCGGAGTCAGGCAAATAATTGTTGGCATAACAAAAATGGATGACCCAACTGTAAATTATAGTCAAACAAGATACGAAGAAGTTAAGAATGGTGTTTCTGACATCTTAAAGATGGTTGGCTATAACGTGGCAACAATGCCATTTATCCCAATTTCTGGTTGGACAGGTGACAACTTTCTAGCTCCTAGCGACAAGACACCATGGTACAAAGGTCCCACGCTCTTACAAGCTTTTGATTCGCTAACAGTCCCTCCAAAGCCAATAGATAAGCCTCTGAGACTTCCAGTTCAAGACGTATATTCGATAACTGGAGTGGGGACAGTGCCCGTAGGGAGAGTTGAAACAGGAGTCTTAAAAGTTGGTGATATGGTAATCTTCAAGCCTTCAGGCGCACGTGGCGAAGTAAGAAGTATTGAAACTCATCATGAAAAAATCCCGCAAGCAATTCCTGGAGATAACATAGGTTTTAACGTTAAAGGAATCGCAAAAACTGACATTAGCCGAGGCGAAGTTGTTGGACTCGTGTCTAATCCTCCCACAGTAGCAAAGGAATTTATCGGGCAAATAATCGTACTGTATCACCCAACAGCATTGGGGCAAGGTTATACACCGGTTCTACATACACACACCTGTACGATGGCTACAGAGTTTGCTGAGCTAATTCAGAAGATCGATCCTAGGACTGGTCAAGTTGTCGAGGAAAAGCCCGCGTTTCTAAAAACAGGAGACGGCGCTATTGTGCGATTTAGACCCTTAAGACCTATAGCCATAGAAACATACTCAGAGTTTCCTCAGCTTGGACGTTTTGCCATAAGAGATATGGGAACAACGATAGCTGCTGGCGTGGTCAAAGAGATTAAAGAAAAGGTCTAAACTATTTCCATCTATTTTTAACAAAAACATTTAAATTCAATTTGCCCATCATTGAAATTCCACGAGGTTCCAAAGATTGGTTCAAAAAGCAAGAATTCGACTAACAAGCACAGACAAAACGAAAATCGATGATGTATGCAATGAGCTCAAAGACATAGCTAACAAAACGGGAGTTCGCTTAGCAGGGCCCATACCATTGCCAACTAAAAAATTAAAGGTGCCCACTCGCAAGTCTCCATGTGGCGAAGGGACACACACTTTTGATCGTTGGGAACTGCGTATTTACAAGCGTTTGGTGGACATCGACGCAAATGAACGAGCTATGCGTCGAGTTATGCGGATTAAGGTACCTGAAGAAGTCTTCATTGAGATAGAGCTAATATAACTAGGAAAGTAGATTTTTCATGCATCTTCGCAATGGATTTTTGTAATCAATTGTTAATAGAGATAATATAACCTGTTTTTGGAGGAGACAGGCGCATCTCCTTTCTCATTCCTTGTTTTGTTGCTTCAATAAGCCTCTTAACTTTATTCTGGGCTTCTTGGTGCAGTTATGTGAATTTAAGCCCAAAATCAGTGGAGTTTTGAGAACGGCAAGTATTCATCATGCCCATATACTACGAATTAAAACTGCCAACATTAATTCGTAGTTTTAAGATAGGAGGACGGGAAAACCGCTGAGGTAACATACTAGAAAAAAATCGTAAATGAGTTTTGTAGGGTAGGTTACAGACTACCGACAACTGCCGAAACAAGTTGAAAACATTCTTTAAAGTTGAACAGAATGGGTCGGTGTCTCGCCAATATTTCTTGACTTACTAGGAAAGACTTTTCAAAACTGGAAGCTGACTTGGTTAGATTTCTTTACAAAAAAGGTTTTCTTAGGGTGTTTCTTAGATATCATAGGTAGATGTAATTGCCCAGCTCCGAAGAGGAAGCGTATTCAACAATATTTACGTCCTTGAAAACACCCTGTTCGCCGTAAGATACTCAGAATGCTAGCAGAGAATCCAAGAAGTTTATCTCAAATAATGGAAGAACTTAAGATATCTAGCTCTCATCTAACTTATCACTTGGAAAATCTTAATGAACTAATTTCCAAGGCAGAGAATGGAAGATATACGCTATTATCTTAGGAGGAGTCGCTGTAACAATGATGCGTAAGGTGGAGGAAGCGCCGAGAACTACATCGTAAAAGGCTTCCAATGACATTACCCGTAAAATGGAAATCCTTTCTAGCGGTACTCCTGATTGGTTTTGTTTTTTGTTGCACACATGCTTTTTTTAGCATCAGTCATTCAGTCAGTCCAGGAAGAACTACGAACAACTGGAAATAATGTATTCTCAAATTGTATGCGAAATTTGAACAAACATCAGCAGACTATGAACAGCTAAAAGGGTTATTGATGCTTACATATTTCGATGATGCATCATTACAGTCCAAATATACTCTCAGTCTAAAGTGGAAAGACGATAACGCCTCACGAATAGACATTCAAGGCCCTTAGGGCTGTATCATATATGGTGTATATGACAACTCCATACTATGCCTAGACCTATCAATATTCGCCATGTTGGAGAACTCGTATGTGACAATGTCCATTCGAGAGGGAAACGCCTATGATCCTGCAATTAATGAGAACGCAACTGTAATATGGAGCTTAAATGCAACTAGAAGCAATGTGTTCTACGTATCATTACTTTCAAATGGATGGTATACGGTCAGTCTCGTTGGTCCAATAAGAAAGCATATAGACTACACAGGAAAAGTGATCAGGTATATTGTGTGGCCTCTGCCACTGATGTCGCTGCGCAAAATGGATATCGATTGTTCATTGTTGATACGGATAATTTGGGAAGGGAACTACATGCCATTCGTTATAACACACAGCGAGTTCTCGGGTAGACGGCGATAACTACACCTTTGGGATATTAAAATAACTGCAAGTAAAAGAACCCATCTGGGTAACGGAACTAAAGAACCGAAATATAGTGTTGAGCAGAAGGAAATACCTTTTTCTAAAGGATTTGCTATCGCCCTTCGTTGATTCTTAATAGTTTTTGTGAGTCCATATTCGTCTCTATTATATTCCTTATTTCCGAAACGGGCTTGATTTTCTGATTCGTTCAAAAACATAGACTGGTGAAGGTAAAGTTCAGTGAAGTGTATTTACTATCGCATCTGCCTCCGTCCGAGTGATTTCACTCATTTAACTGTGTGTTTTACGAAGGACAGAGCGGTGATTGCACGCTATGCTACTATAGATGGGTAGGATTCCTGAAGGAATGAAGCGATTGGACGCAAGTTCTATTTCTAACATAAATTTTTACAATTTCACGTAGTGGCAGAAAGGCCCTTATCAAATAGAACCAAAGTCACTGGTTAAGCCATCCATATACGGCAATGATTAGAGAAGCAATAGAAGAAATTGGCATAGAATTAACTTAAAGGGATTTAAGGTCGGTCCATGTAATGTGTAGAAGAGAAAAATGAGAATAAAACTTCTTTTTTACAGCGAAGAGAGGAGAAAAGAACCAAAGATTATGGAACTACAAGTGCGATCGTATAGAATGGTCTAATACTGATGGGCTCTCATGTAATACTAACAGTTACTTAAAACAAGCATCTGCAATGGGTTTGGATGGCAATTCAACAAATCACCAACAATTCTACTATTGAGATTGTACTTCTTCTTAAGCAAAGTCAAAAAAACTTAAAACCAAATTCGTTTTTCTGCCATTTTACACTTCTTAAAAGCATGGTCCGAGTATAATTGGTCACAAGAATATGGCGCCGGGGATGGGATTTGAACCCATGAGACCTTCCCCTTACCTCTTGAGGTAATCAAAGGGTCACAGGCTTTCTCCTTTGGGAACTCAAGGCCTGCGCCTTGATCCACTCGGCCTTCGGTGTGTATTTTACACAACCCCGGCCCGTCATAGCCCGGCATTAAGTCAACTTATTTTAATGTGCTTTTTTAATATATTTTTAATCACTTAAGCTTAAATATTGAAAGCCTTTTTTCTATCGGGTGAAAAAGAATGAAGAAGTATGAGTTTCTTGAGCATGTTGCTGATGCTTATATTGCTGCTTATGGTTTAACTTTGGAGGAAGCTTTCGAAAATGCCGCTTTAGCTATGTTTGAAGTGATGACTGATACAAACTTAATTAAGCAGAAAACAAAGAACTTGTTTAATATTTCAGGTCAGGATGAGTGTGCCTTACTGTATAATTGGCTTGAAAAGCTCTTAGTGACTTTTGAGCTTAGGTGTATGCTGTATTCGAAGTTCAAGATAGAGAAAATTGAGAAAACAGGACGCGGATATAAGTTTAGGGCGCTTGCCTTCGGAGAAAAATTCGATCAGAGGATTCATCTAGTTCGAACAGGGATTAAGGCAGTAACATACCATCGGATGTCTGTAGAGAAAGCCGGAGAAAATGTGGTTGTGAAATTTATTCTAGATTTATAGTATGGGAAAGAATGAAGTTTATTTATCAACCTTGTATATATTGAGTTCTAATGTGACTGATTTTGTTTCCTCTTTACGATAAGAACCCGAGTTCGACTAGACCGTTCGTGACATGGCTATTAATTATCATCAACGTAGCTGTGTTCATCTTTCAAATCTTGAGCGCCCAAGAGTATCAATTGGTGATCTTATATGGCGAGATACCTTTTTTCATATGGAGAGGTCAGAGACTATATACGCTAATAACCTCTATGTTTCTTCATGGAGGTATCCTTCACCTATTCGGAAACATGCTGTATTTTTTCATCTTCGGAGACAATGTTGAGGATAGGTTTGGTCACTTGAAGTATTTCTTGCTATATCTCTTTTTTGGGATTGCTGGAGGGTTAGTGCATTCGGCGATGGCTGTCATGCAAGGAGGAAGTGAACAAATGATTCCAGCGGTAGGGGCTTCAGGAGCTATATCGGGCGTATTAGGGGCATATATGATATTCTTCCCAAATGCTAGAATAGTAAGTCTATTTTTCACTGGGTATTTTATTAGACTGGTACCTGTGCCCGCTGTCTTTTTTATCGGTTTTTGGTTCATTCTACAATTCTTAAATGGAGTTCTAGGTAGCGTTACTGGAGTAGCGTACTGGGCGCATATAGGCGGATTTTTAACTGGGGCGCTAGTGGCAATGCTCTTTAAGATATTTCATAGAAAAATATACTAAATTTAGCATTAAAATTACTTCACTGAGAATAGTTTTACTTTTCCAGCTTCATAAAAGGCAATTTTTGGGTCGGTGGAGGGATAATATCTGCACGTAAATAAACTAAGAATTTTTCTATCAAAATAATAGTGAAATCCTTCTTGAAAGTACTGGTGTGCTCTGATCATCATTTTCACGTCATTTGCTCTAGCAAATTTTTCAAAGACATCTCTGCCAAATTCTCGAACGCCCCCTCCTCTTGAACTTGGCTGAAATCCAGAAATATATTCGTTGGGATCATTCCAAAGAAGTTGCAAAGCAATTGGATTTTCTGGTGCGATTTCTTTTTTTGGCAAATCCTCAATCTGTTTTAGACTGATCAATTCCTCTGCGAGCCCACCGTGAAGAGCGAGAACATGTGCATCTACAAGTGTAGAATACGGCAGAAGTGAAAAGCATTGGCAATACTTTTCATAAAGATTTTTAGAGAACTTGGTAACAGTTTCGGACAGGAATCCATAGTAATAATTTATGCGGGGATCTTCATGGTTTCCTCTCAATAGTATGACTCTTGATGGAAAAATTGCCTTTAATGCAAGAAGATAATTCATATTCTCAATTTGGTTTGGGCCTCTGTCAACATAGTCTCCTAAGAATATTATCTTTACATCGGTATTTTTCAAGATTTTAGCTGCATTAATTGTGGATTGAAGATCTCCGTGCGTATCTCCAACAAAACATAACTTGGAAAAACTGAGACGTATCAGCGGAGGCTCATCCTCTAAAAAGGGCAGGGCATCGGAAATAATATTCATAATATCCTCTTCGCTGAGCTCCTTTACCTTCTTAGGATAATCAATTATCTCTCTGAGGAGTGTCAATTCTTTCACAATAGGATGATGAGTATAGTAATTTGAGCCATTAGATACTTAAATTTAAAAATCATAGTTGAAACCTTACTTACAGTCATAAATAATTGCTTCTCACTTGACTACAAGTACAGGAACAGTTGCATTGTTCACAATCTTTCCGCTCACACTTCCTAAAATGAGTTCCCTAACTCCGCTTAAACCTCTACTTCCTACGACAATTAAATCAAATTTTTCATCCTTAGCTAACTTCACTATTTCATCGGCAGGGTTTCCATGTAACAACTTCGTTGAAATCTTAACGTTTGTCTTCTTTTCTTCGGCTTTCTTCTTCCCTTCTTCCAATACCAACTTCCCACTCTTCTCAAAATTATCATAGATCGTTCCAAGCCATACTGGCTCTGCTCCCACACCAGTATATACAAACGATGTAACCCTTTGAACGACATGAACCAACTGTGTTTCTGCAGCCCTATATTTTTCAGCAATATCCAATGCGTGGTCTAATGCCTTGTTTGCCTGCTCAGATCCGTCCAAGGCTACTAGAATTTTCTTGTACAACATTTCGCCTCCTTAATGATCTCACGTTCCTGAATCCTATAAAGATTCCGACAAAAATATTTCATCCTTCATCTATAACCTTGAATTAAATATTTTCAAAGAAAAATTATCTAGCGTGACAACAGGAAGAAGGTATACGTGAATTATCGCCTTCTGACGAAAGGAATTAAAAATAGAAAGCTTCCGGAAATTCGTATAGAAGCGGATGAGCAATAGAAGTACGATAGTCGTACGCGTAAGAACATTAGGCAAAGAGACCACTGAAAAGTTCTTTAAATCAATAATGAAGAATTTAAAAGACCACGAACTACATATCCCAAAATTCAAGCGCGAAGTAACAGCTTAGGAATCTCAAGGGGCATTCTTAAATGTAAAGAACTACATTGACTTAATTAACTCCAATGACTCCTTATGTGCATAGTAAGGGACTAGAATGTGGGCACCTCGAATTATTTAATTTACTTTCTAAATCTTGATTATAAGAAAATTGCCAACGAAATCGTGGAGTTCATAAGAAGGACAGTTGCAAAAGCAGCTGCTCAAGGAGTTGTAATTGGATTAAGCGGAGGAATAGATAGCAGCGTAGCGACAACGCTCTGTGTTAAGGCTCTGGGCAAGGAGAAAGTTTTAGGCCTGCTTATGCCGGTAGACTTTACTCCACCAAACGACGTTGCTGATGCAAAAGAGCTTGCAGACCAGTTGGGAATACAAACAAAAGAGATACAACTCCAAGAGGTCAACGAAATTATATTCAAGAAACTGAATTGTAATTTAAATGAACCACGACAAAAAATCCCAGCCGCAAATATTTTAGCAAGGCTTCGAATGACTATACTATATTATTATGCGAATCTCTATAACTACTTGGTTGTAGGTACAAGTGATCGAAGTGAAAGGCTGATAGGATACTTCACAAAGTATGGAGATGGCGGAGCAGACTTTATGCCAATTGCTCACCTGTACAAATCACAGGTTAAGGAGCTTGCAAAATATTTAGGTATTCCTGAAAAAATCATACATAAACCAAGTAGTCCTCAACTCTACAGAGGACATAAGATAACAGATGAGCTGCCGTTGGACTACGATAAACTTGATCCCATTCTTTTTGGACTCTTCGATCTCAAATTTTCACCAAATAAAATTAGCAAATTGACAGGAGTGCCAACAGAAGTTATAGAAAACGTACATCGACGCTTCATTAAATCAAAGCATAAACGCGCTTCCCCCCGTACATTAAAAAGCAATCTTGTTAAAATATTCAAATGAATACGGTTGCAAGGTTCCATTGGATTTAAAACCAATAGTTAAAAACTATTAGATTATTGTATATTATGAGAGGTAGTGGCTTCATGGCATTGCTAATTGCCGCTGTAGCTGACATTCACTGCCCTAAGTATCTTGATTTCTTTAAAAATGCATTTAGAGATATACAGGTCCCAGATTTATTACTATTGGCGGGGGATATTGTGCTGAGAAATGATTATACCCAACTGTCCAATTTAATACCTGTAATAAGGGAACAATATAAAAATAAAATCATAGCCTGTTTTGGGAACGAAGAATACGACGATAGCATAGAAGAGTATAGAAAATTTAAAGATATAACGTGGTTAAATGATGAATCTATAGTCTTGAACGTGAAAGGAAAAAGGCTTGGGATTGTAGGCTCTAGGGGAGCACTAGATCGACCGACGTTTTGGCAGAGAGCCTACATAAGAAAAATAGGGCAAATATATAAACAGAGGATAGATAAAATTAACTCGCTTTTAGCTAGTTTAGACGCGGATACGAAGATCGTTATATCTCATTACGCACCGACATATGGAACTCTCATAGGTGAACATAAAGCAATCTGGCCAGAAATGGCAAGCAGGCGACTTGAACTGGTTATAGAGAGAACGCAACCAGATTTTTGGCTTCATGGGCACGTTCACAGAGGGATGGTATCTAAGGTTAATCTGGGAAACACTATAGTGATGAATGTTTCTCTTCCTTCCACGAAGAAAATTAGCCTGATAGAACTTTAGTATCGTTTTATTACTAAGGGTGTTTCCAATATTCTGGTTCTGCAAGATTGTAGAAGGCTTTCTCAACGACCTCTGATAAGGCTGGATGAATGTGCATCCCATCGTATATTGGTGTAATGCTTTGGTCCTGTGTGTACATTAAATTAACTATCTCTTGAATTAGCATAGACGCATGTGGTCCAATAATGTGAGCACCTAAAATTTTTTTCGTGTCTCTTTCAACTATAACTTTCACAAAGTAATCCTTAACCATCATTGCATCGCCTTTTCCTGTACCTTCATATTGGCTGTATCCCACTAAAATGTCATGTTTTCCAGCCGCATCCCTCTCTCTTAGTCCAACAGCCGCCACCTCAGGGTATGTGAAAATTGCATGAGGAATTGCGTGATAGCTTGCCTTGATTTTTTTGCCTAGAAACGCGTTATACAATACTATCCTAGACTCGTAGTTAGCTTTGTGCTTGAACATAAATTTTCCATTAGCATCCCCGAAGGCCCATATATTGGGTTTAGTGGTTTCCAAATATTCATTCGTTATAATCCAGCCTTCATCGTCTACTTTTACTCCTGTTCTTTCAGGTTTAGTTATATCTGAGTTAGATGCCCTACCAGTTGCGATTAATATCTCATCCGCCTCCAATTCGGTAGTGTCACCTGTTTCCCAATTCTCTGACATCACAACTTTTTTGTCGCCTCTCTTTAAAGTCTCCACAGCCTTGTGGTTTACAAGTATATTCATATACCTCGATAATTCTCTCCTAAGTAATTCAGAAACTTCAGGTTCCTCGTCTGGAACAATTCTAGAATTCCTTCCGACTATTGTCACCCTTGTTCCCATCATCGACATAAAGAACCCCAATTCTACAGCAACATACCCTCCGCCTATAATGATAATGCTTCTCGGTAACTCCTTAACCCGCATAAAGAAATCGTCACTAGTTAAAAAACCCGTCTCTTCTAATCCTCTCAGATTCGGAATAGCTGGCCTAGAGCCCGTGCATAGAAGTATTTTATCTCCACGCACTAATTCATTGCGGATTCTGATAACGTAGTCGCCAATAAACTCGCCAACGCCTTTATAAAAATATATCCTAGGGTGCGCCTTAAGGCCTTCTTCAATTCTCTGGCTTTCCTCGGCAACCATTCTTCTCATTCTTTCAAGAATCGCCTCTGAATTAATGTCTCGCACTTCAGCGTTTATTCCCAAAAGCGGTGCTCTCTTAATGTTTGCTAAAAGCTCAGCAGGATAAAGAAGCATTTTACTAGGGATACATCCTCTAGTTAAGCAAATACCTCCAACCACATCCTTCTCGATGACCGCTACGGTCCTTCCAGAACCCTGGATAACTGCAGAAACAACATTCATAGCCGAACCTGTCCCAAAGACGACAAGATCATATTGCTTAACCATAACTCTTCACTGTTTCCAGATGCTCGCTTGAAGTTATAAAAATCTTTAGTGAAAGTCATCATAACGGTGTCGAAGAAGTGCGGAAGCAGAACGTTCACCCAAACATATAAAAATGCTGAGGGAGCTCGGACATTAAAATCATTAGACTATGAAAGCCCGCATTATTTCAAAGCCATTTCAAGCCTTTTATTTACTTCATCCCAGTTTACTATGTTCCAGAACACCTCTACAAACTTAGCTCTGTCATTCCTGTAATCAATATAATACGCATGCTCAAAGACATCTAAAATCATTAGAATTCTAAACATGGGATAAACATTGATATTATGTTTCTCTATCTGCATTAGAATTAGTCTGCCAGTTTGTCTACACAATGTTAGTGCTGCCCACCCTGAGCCTTCTACGTTGATAGCGGCTTGATTGAACTCCTTTTTGAACCTGTTGAGACTACCAAACTCCTCATCTATAGCCTCAGCTAAGGTTCCGCTTGGTTCCCCACCTCCGCCTTTTCCAGCTGGCGCCAAATTGTCCCAGAACAACGAATGGAGCACATGCCCTCCTATGTTAAATGATAGCTCCTTTAAAGTAGACTTAATATCCACATCAGTTCCTTCCTTTCTAGCCTTCTCAATCTTCTCAAGAATCGCATTCGCAGCGTTCACATAGGCTTGGTGATGCTTTTGGTGATGTATCGTCAATTGTTGCTCAGAAATATATGGTTCTATGTCCTTATACCCGTAGGATAATTTGGGTAACACATAAAATCTCTGCGTTTCCATATTTTGAATTGACGCTTTGCGATTTATTTAAAGCTTCGAAATATATTGGCAACAAATGATGTTGAATTTGTTCTAGAAAAAAGAAAAATGTATGGGTCTAGGCGAAGGGCTTGCCGCCTTTTCCCCAAGAAGCCTTATCGATGTCGTGTATGATAATCGAAACATCTTCAGGTTTACATGCAACTGCTTCACAGATTGCTTTCGTCACCAATTCGATGGTCTTCGCTTTTGTGGCATTGTCTCTGCCCTTAAACCATTTAATCTCAACTAAAGGCATACAAACACCAGTAGATAATCTCGCCATCAGTCATAAGAAACTTTCTAGGAGAAATCAATGAGAATCGTTGCTACATATGACCGACAAGTTTTCATACTAAGGGTATAGTAAAATTGCTACAGTAATTAGGAGAAAATGTATTGAAACTTACCCCCTTAAAACTCACCGTGGAAGTGGTGGTTTTCTTATCTCAGGCCAAAACTGATGAAGTGGACATATTGAGTGTTACCCTGCCTAACATGCTCTGGAACTTGATCAGATTTGGTTATCTAGATGGCTCAGAGTTCAGTAGTGAATCACTGCACTGGCAGAAGTTCTAATAACAAAAGACCCCATCATGGAAAAACACGATCAAAAAAGGGAGTTGAACATATGCTTAAACGCCACATTCGTAAAAGGAGTCGCGATCTGAATTAGGTACCTAGACCCAGCTGGTTACAATTCGGCTTTCCTCTAATGTAGAACACAGATGCATTGGAGATTTTAGGAATGTTGAAAGTTTGGTTTCAAAGACAAACGGACGCAAAAAACCTTTGATTTAGTAATTTTGCAAGCAAGACAATCAAGGTAGATGGAAAATACTTTTTAATGGACGTACCGTAATTTCAACTCATAAAGTGTCGTTAGTTCTCAGTGTAATAAAAAGGAGTTCGAATCTCTCACAGTCGTCAATAAAATCCTATTTCAAGGTCATCTTAATTTTTTCAAGAATTTAGTGTTAACTCTGATATTTTAAATCTATACTTGAACCTAATCCGAGTCATCATAAATGCATGGGCCAAGTATTTCTGTTGCGAAGTGTGCCTCTCGGGTTTCGCCATTATTTTCATGTTGTTGAGCATGAACAGTCCACGGACAATAGTGGTTAGCCGATACAGTTGTACGCCATGTTTGAAGATGTTCACTATTTCGGACTACATGCAACAATAGCATTACTAACACACTTTTACCGCTAAACGTGTGTTCAAATTTTAACCCATCTACAATATCCTAAATCGACCTATTTTTGCGAAATAAGCTTAAAATAAGGCGAAAATTGGAGTGCGGGGGGTGGGACTTGAACCCACGAAGGCCTTCGCCACAGGAGCCTCAGTCCTGCTCCTTAGACCAAGTTCCCGGAATATTATGTCTCTCGGATACCCCCGCTGGGTCAAATTGAATATAAGAACTATTTAATTAAAAGTTTGCTTATTAGGCTGGAAATCTATACAGAAGCTATCAAAGTGTATTTATATGAAAAGCAAAACTCAATATACGGAGGGAATTCGTGTGGGAATCGTTGAAGAATTTGCGAAATGGCCCACTGGGAATATTGCGGATGCGCTTTATGCCATGGGTTACATGACGGCTATACATCACGAAATCCGTCCTATTTTCACTCCCATCAGTTTAGCTGGTCGTGCTTTAACAGTTAAGGTTGAGCGAACTAAGCGGCAGGGTGATGCAGAAGATGTTATGACAGTGTGTAAAGAGAAATCTAAGCCTGGAGATGTTATAATATTGGCTTGCGGAGGCTATAATTATGGTGAACCTGTGCTTTGGGGAGAAAATTCGATGACCGCATGCCAAGTCAGAGGGGCTGTCGGGGCAGTTATCGATGGAGCTTGTAGAGACACCGCGAGGCTAAAGGAGCTAAAGATTCCCATCTTTACAAGAGCAATCTCGCCAGGAGGAAGAAATGGGACCCTTTATGGAGTTGATTGGAACGTTCCTGTGGTATGTGGCGGAATACGCGTGAACCCCGGCGACATCGTTATAGGCGACGATGATGGCGTCTGTATTATCCCAAAGGAGGTCGAGGAGGAAGCTCTAAGAATTGTGAGATTCTATGGTGAACGAGATCAAGCCGTCGCTCCAGCATTGCGGCAAGGTAAATCTGTTGCCGAGGCCTATGGCATAAAGAAAGGATGGGAAAAGGAGGCAGGGTTAAGAAAGTAGTTCTTGCCCTTTATTTTTTGGACTGAGCGAAAGACAGCATTTCCTTATAGAAATTTATTCAATTGTTTTTATAACCCCATCTTTTTGTCGTCTTCAGATCGCATAAATATGACTGTGCCAAGGTAACTCATGAGTTGCTTAGCCTCATATAGGTGAACTTTTTAGAATTATAGCTTTGATGCGTGGAATTTTAAAAAATCGATAACCCATCTCGAAGCCTCTTTTTGTTTAAATATGAAATATTTGGGCGAATCAACATTCCACAATCCCCTTTTTCTATATGCCATGGAGAGAAACATCCTTTAGAGCCCCGGGCGGGACTCGAACCCGCGACATGCAACTTACGAGGGACAGTGTAGCTATTACTCTGCTGCTCTACCAGGCTGAGCCACCGGGGCGTATCACTCTCTAAAATGAGATTTCCTTTACCCTTTTTAAGCAATTCGGAAATAATACATTCTTATGAGGAGGCAAGATAGCTATGGCTGCGGCACATGAGTTAGGTGAGCGTAAGATTATAGAAATCATCGAGGGAGCCTTGGATAAAATGCCTAATATACCAATTCCCTTTGGAGACGATGTCTCAGCTATAGATATTGGAAACGAAAGACTGGCAGTTATCAAGACGGATATGCTGGTAGGCAAAACAGATGTCCCAAAGGGCATGTCGATGAGACAAGCAGCAAGGAAGGCTGTTGTAATGAACATAAGTGACTTTGCTTCTAAGGGAGTAAAACCTATAGCGCTACTGGCAGCGCTTGGTCTTCCCAGAAGTATATCGAAATCGGATATAAAAGGTATAGCAAAAGGCTTGAACGAAGGGGCAAGGGAATATGGAGCCTACGTAATCGGCGGAGATACAAGTGAGGCTTCCGAATTAATCATTTGTTGTATGCTCGTAGGTGTGGCTAAAAAGAATGAAATCATTCTGCGAAGTACCGCTAAACCAGGCGACATTTTGGCTGTTACAGGCTTCTTTGGAAAAACATCCTCAGGTCTCAAGATTATCTTAGAGGGACTTAAAACGAAATCGCCTAGTCTACGAGAAGCATTAATTAATGCCGTTTATATGCCTAGGGCACGTGTAAACGAGGGACTAGCTCTAGCTAAATCAAAAACTGCAACAGCATCCATAGATTCAAGTGATGGTCTGGCGATTAGTTTATACTGGCTAAGTAAAATGAGCAATGTAGGCTTCCGGCTTTTTAAGCTTCCTGCGGCTTCAGAAGCCGAACTATTCGCGAAGGAGTTTAACCTAAGCCTAAAGGAACTTGTGCTTTACGGTGGAGAAGAGTATGAGCTAGTAGTTACGATCGACCGTAGCAAATGGGAGCAAGCGCAAAAAGTAGTTGCGAAGATTGGAGGAAGATTAATCCAAATAGGCGAGGCTATAAAAAGCCGCAAAATAGTATTAAAAGAAGGTGAAGCAGAAGAAGTAATCCAAATTTGCGGTTGGGAACATTTTAAATAACATATATAGAAATTTGCTTAGCTATTGCGAATGGCGGACCCGGCGGGACTCGAACCCGCGACCCTTGGCTTAGAAGGCCAATGCGCTAATCCATTCTGCGCCACGGGTCCGTAACAATTAGAAACACAAAACCTGGATTTAAATTTCTGTTAAGTTTATAATTTCTTTTACGTCTCTTATTTTTAAGAATTCCCGTGGTAAATCTATTACCTTCTTAGCTTTGTCAATAAGCACAGCATCGCTACTAGCGACGATTTCGCCAAATTTAAGCACCTCTAAATCAGTTTGTTTGGCAGTTCTAGCGTCTCCACACAATTTCATCTCTCTCATAATTATTCTCGTTAACGATGCCAGTTCTCCGCTCATACTAGCTTGCGCATCATAAAAGAAAATAACCTCTTTAGGTTTGTAAAATGCCATTAAACCAATAATTTCTTTCAGTGCTTGTTTAGTTAAATCAGTTTGTTCATATTTTCCATGAATAGCTGACAAATCACGGACGAATTGATCGTCACAAATGATCAGATTTCCTTCCGAAAGTATGCTTTCAACGGTTATAAGCACATTATAGCCATCTACAGCAATGCTCTTTCCAAGAATTGATTCTATGGGTTGAAGCTTCTCCATATGTGCCTTCGCTTTTTTCTCACTATAAACTCCTCTGTAGAGTATCAGGCGGTCAGTCTTGTTTAGTTGGAACTTATCTCCAACAAATCTTACACAGCCTTCTCTGTTATATCCTCGATTTAAAAGAAAACGAGTATCCTTGACAGCCTCTATGAGATTCTTGGTTATATCCAATTTTCCTATTCCAAGTAAATCGCTGGTCTATATGGTTCAGCGTTCTTTGCTCGGCCCTTTGGGTCATATTTTGTCTGGTCTTCTTCTTGAAATATATGCACCTTAATTCTAAGTTCCTTTTCAAGAAACTTTTTGGAACTGCTCAACACATCGAATTCATGGAGTACCTCAGTTTCTAATCTTCTCTCTATGACTTCCTTAGGTAATTTACCAATTCTTTCGATAAGTTTTTCTGCAAAGTTTGGAATCTCTTTTGCATACTTTTTGATCTTAGGGTCTTCAAAGGCGCTTTTAAGTAGACTGTTAAGATTCAGTTGTTCAGCTTTAGCCAGTTTTAAGGCATCTATGTAAACTTTCCACTTCCAGTCTGCCGAAGTATAGTAATAGACGGACCCTGTTGTGCCAATCACTCTGGTAATGCTCATGGTATCTTCAAGTACAGTCTTAATCATGTTCTCAGCTTCCTCGGCCTTCACATCCACCTTTTTTACGTCTAATGCTGGCCAGCTAGCTGTGGATACAAACCCAGTATTCCCTGCGATAGACCAAACTTCCTCGCAGAGATGGGGGATAAATGGAGCCAATAGACGGACCCAAATGTTAAGTGCTTCTTTGACTACTTCATGATTTGGTTTTTCGGTTCTTCTCATATACCACCTGAACTCGTCCCAAATCTTAAAAAGCGCGTTTTCAGCGGCAGTTCGGTTCTTCATATTTTCAATGTTTTCCGTTATAGTCTTGATATGCCCTTGAAGAACGCTTAGTAACCATTTCTCAAGATGTCCATTCTCTTCTCCACTACTGTTATTCAATAGCTGCATGGCTAATTTATAGAAAGCATCCAGCCTATTTTGGATGCTTCTTACATTCTCGTCTCGCCAATCGGGGTCGTCCATTTCCTCTGCTGCAAGCATCAAACTACACCTAGTAACATCAGCGCCATACTTCCTAATCGCGTTTCTTAAAGTAATGAAATTTCCCTTTGACTTAGACATCTTCTTTCCTTCAATCATAAGCAGGCCATTCACACAAATCTGTTTAGGCCAGAGTTCTTCCAGAAACAGAGCCACATGGTGGAATATAAAGAAAGTTAAGTGGTTGGGAAGTAGTTCCTTGGCCGAACTTCTTAAATCCACCGGATACCAGTAACTAAATTCTCTTCGCATTGCCTCGACAATACTTGGATCAATATTTGCTCTCTTGGACACTTCTTTTAAATCGCCTCTACCATAAAAAACGTAATCAAAAACGTCGTCGGTCAATTGCTCAGGCACTATCCCTAATGCATTCACATACTTACTTATCATATAGAATGCCATATACACTGTGGAATCACTTAGTGTCTCAACAATCCAGTCTGGCATCCAGGGCAACGGGGTGCCAAGGCCAGTTTTTCTTGCACATGCTTTGTCTTTATACCAATCTATAACGTCGCTGAACCATTGATACGCCGTCTGTGGGTAAATTTTCATCTTCTCAAGCGCTTTATGTGCCTTCTCCTTCCACTTTTTGTCTGAATATTTCAAAAACCATTGATCCTTCAGTATTTTTACTACACATGGAGTCATGCATCTGCACATTACTGGTTCTGGAATGTCATACATTACATCTGCTATGCCTTTCTTCCTGAGGTCCTTGATTATTTTCTCTTTTACATCTAAAATCTTCTTTCCAGAATATTCTCCACAAATTTCCTTGAGAAGACCAGTGTGATACTCTTTCTTGTAGAGAAGTCTTGAAGCCTCATCAACTTTTGGATCCCTTTGGTCCTTTATACCCATTTTATTTACAAGCTCAACCGCCGGATATTCGCCAGCATCTTCCATTTTTATCAATGAAATTGGTTTAATTTCGTCAAGAGCCTCCTTACTAATTCCATATCTTTCAACAAGTGCGGGATTTTCTTGCAGATCTCTAAGGGCAATCCAATCGTATGGAGCGTGAGCAGGGACGCTATAAACTAATCCACTTGCATTCTTAGGGTCTACAAACCAACCTGGTAAGATAAGCAGTTCTTTACCATTTATGATATCTATGCATTTTTTGCCTACGAGTGCCTTACCATCGATCTTCTCTAAAATTTCAACTGTCCTTAACTGTTCCTTTAACTTGTTTGCAGCTTCTTCGCTTATTATCCATAGTTCTTTATCCACTTTTGCCTTGACATAGATGACATCTGGGTTTACCCAAATGTTCGTAACACCGTAGACTGTTTCGGGACGAAGAGTTGCACAAACAAGATAAGCATCATTAAATTCAAATTTAATGAGAGTATATTCTTCAGGTCCTACATCCTCTCCCGTTAGTCTATCTGCTTCACCTGTTGGGCTTTCACACGTAGGGCACCAAATAACTGGATGAGTTCCCATTGCAACATACCCAAGCTCTCTCAGCTTGTTGTACTGCCACTCTATGAAACGACTGAATGTTGGGTGATAAGAGGTTGTATGGAACTCCCTTCTCCAATCGATAGAAAGTCCCAAAAGCTTCACTGTTTTGCGATTTTCCCTTGTATAGTATAAAGCCATAAAATGCGGATCGATAAATTTTTTCACTTCGTCTGCGGGCACGCCGTCTATTTCAACAAGACTTCTTATAATTGCTTGATCTCCCATCTTGATCCTTTGTGATGCACCGACAATAGTTTCACCAGTCCAATGCCAAGCCCAAGGGAATAAAACATTATACCCACACATTCTCTTAAATCTTGCATAAACATCTACACGTGTAGCTGAAAATGCATGACCAACATGCAACGGCCCGTTCATGTATGGAAATGGAAAGGTGACAAATAATTTCATTCTTTTTGGGTCTGGATCTGCCTCGAATATCTTTGCTTCTTCCCATTTATGTTGCCACTTCTCTTCTATAGTACTAAAATCTACACTCATACGTATTCCTCATGATAACTGCTTCAATACAATTCTGTCCACACTCAAAAGTGCATCATTGACCTTATTTAGTTTAGTTCCACCACCTTGTCCAAATCTTGGTTCTCCCCCTCCGCCACCACCTAATGTTTTAGCAACTTCTTCAGCAATCTTCCCAGCATGTATCCCCTTCTTTAAAGCGTCAGTCCCTACCATGACCACAAATTTGACGACTTCTTTAACAATAAATGCCGCAAATACACTTTTTGTCTCCAATTTTGTTATCTCTTCAGCTAGCTTTATTAGAAATTCGATATCATCATCCTTAGTCATATGCGTAATCAACTTTACTTCACTTACATCTCTTGCCTCGATAAGCCATTTTTCGGCAACATACCTCGCAAGCTCGTTTTTTAGCCTGTTTATTTCACGCCTTTCATCCTTCCACTCCGCCACTATCTTTTCAGCGGTTTCTACAAGTCTCTCCACCGGTGTATTTAATATCTTTGCGATCTCCTTTAGCTTCGTCGTCTCCTTTTGAACAAACTTCACGGCTGGTAATCCTGCTGAGAAAATAATTCTTTCAACACCGTCTTGGATTCTCTCAGTATTAATTACTTTTATGAAGCCAACATCACCAGTCATACTGCAATGAATGCCACCACAAGCCTCAACATCAAAGCCTTCAATATTCACTACTCTTATCTTTGAACCAGGGACAACACCTCCTTGATAAAGTCTATATCCATACATGCTCTCAGCTTCCCTTCTGGGCATCCATTCAATTTTGACAGATTTGTTCGCGACGACAACTGAATTCGCAAGCTCTTCTATTTTATCTATCTGTTCTTGAGACAAACCGCTCCAATGAGATATATCTAATCTTGATTGGTCTATATCCTTTTGCGCTCCAGCTTGCCAAGCGTGTTCGCCCAACACTTTTCTAACTGAACCAGTGAGAATGTGGGTCGCAGTGTGATGCCTCATAAGACTGATTCTGCGTTCCCAGTCAACTTTGCCCACAACATTTTCGCCTTCCTTCAATTGACATTCATTCGTTATGTGGACTACTATGTTTCCAACTCTTTTGGTGTCTTCCACTTTGATTTTTCTGTCACCAACCTTTATAATTCCAATGTCTCCTGGCTGACCACCGCCTTCCGGATAGAATGCTGTTTGATCTAAGATGACATACTTTCCATCTAAAATTCTAAGGACTTTGGCTTCGAAAACTGCAACGTATGGATTCTCGTAGTACAATTCTCCTGTAGATGGTAGGTCAGTAACTCTTTCCTTGAGACTCGCTTCAAATAGATCTTCCTGCGCCAAAGGCGCAGAAATGTGTTTCGCAGCTACTACCGTGTAAAAATTATCAGGGATAGTAACCTCTGCTCCTTCAGCTTCGACAGCTTCCTTAACGATTTCAGGAGGGAGACCATGCGAATCGTAGAGTTCTATCAGGTTTTCTGTGGTTATTTTTCGTTGACCAGCCCTTAATGTTTCAGTTGCAATCCTTTTTGCCAGTTCTTTTCCTCGCTTCAACGTCTTTCTATACTTTTCTTCTTCGACTTGCAGTGCTTCCAAAATCTCCGCTCGCATATCGTTAATGTGAGGAAAGTCCCGCGACCAATAATCAATCTGCATCTCGATAATTTTCTGCATCCAATCTTCGATTCCCAAAACTCTTAGAAGCCTATAACCTCGTCTTACAAGCAGCCTCGCTAGATAACCAGCCTTAACGTTAGATGGAACAATTCCCTCCGATAACATAAATGTAAGTGCTTTGGTATGGTCAATTATGGCGTATACACACTCAATGGGGGTCATTATTTTGTCCAACTCTATAGGATCCATGTCCAGTCTGTTAGCGACTTTTTCCCTAAGGACTGATTTGTCAGCAGTTTTCTCGACTTTCATAATTGCTGAAAGCTTCGCACTTTCTATGAGCAACTTCTGCTCCACATTTTTTAATCCAGCTATATCCATAACCTTTTCAAATAATGGACCGTAAATTGCATGAAACGCGCTCGGTGTTCCTTGTGATAGCCAAGCGAACCTTTCAATCCCGTAACCGGTATCAACTATTTTTATTGGCATATCTATAAACTTGTCATCAATTACCTTATACTGCATAAAAACTAAAGTGGACACTTCAAGCCCATTAACACATGACTCAACACATGGTCCAGCATTCCCTCCTCCAGACCACATCCCCTCCTTATAGGTAATATCTTCAGATTTTATGCCTAATTCTTTAGTCGCAAACTCGTGATTATACCTAACCGTGTCCTCCTTCCAATAAATAGACTTATCTGGGTAGTTAAATGCATGCGCGCCTCCCATTTCAAATATCGTTAGATGTCTTCCAGCAGTCAATCCAACATTGTCGATGTCGGTAAATCTGAGGCAAGGTTGGCTAATAACTAGAGGGTTAGCTGGCGGAGGTATAATTCCGTCGGTTACAAATGGTTGAAAGTCAGCTATACTTGCGATTGTAACATAAATATCCTCTCTCCATCTTGCTATAACTGGGTAGGGTTTAATCACTTTATGCCCATTTTTTTCAAAAAAAGACAAAAATTTACTTCTCATCTCTCCAACATTATAGCTCCTTGCCATCGGCGGTTTACCAATAAAAGTGTATTCTTGGCAAGGGGCATCTCCACATACCTCTCGTTCTGAGTTCTGAGTCCAAAACCAGTCTCCGCAAATCTTACACTTCTTTCTTACAAAGTCATTCTCGATAAAGAATCGAAGCTTGTATTCACTTTCAAGATATTCCAAAATAGTCTCCCCTTTAGCCGACATTAGAATAAATATGCAAAAGAACAAATAAAATTAAGCATATTTCCAATTAACCAAAGAGGCCACTTAATCCGGCTATGGCTTCCTCTTCCTTCTTTTCTTCTTTCTTTTCTTCCTTCTTCTCTGCCTTCTTCTCTGGTGCCGGAACTGCTGGTGCCACGCTTGGTGTTTGAGTTGGCATTATTGAAACCGACTTTATTGCCTCATCTATATTTATCTCAGATAACGCTGCCACGAGAGCCTTCACTCTTGCCTCATCCACTGATACCCCGACAGCATCAAATATCTTCTTCATGTTATCCTCGGTGATGGATTTTCCTGCGGAATGAAGCAATAGCGCCGTATAGATATATTTCATGTTCTTTCACCTCCAGCCTCGGTTAAATTCAATTTTTTCATCTTCCTTTTCAACTTTTCTCCTTATTGAGTGAAAACTTCATCTGGAATTGCCTCTTTATTTAAAGCCCTTATTTTTGATGCCAAACCTAGCATATTTTGATGTGCCTTCACTAGAATTAACGATATCGTCTCAGGGGCAGGATAAGCCACACTTATTGCTAAAGACCTCGCCTCCTGTACTGCCTTCGAAAGAATTGCCCACATTGTCCGCTCTGTCGGATACTCTGAGGCCACCGCTAAAGTATAGGAGTTCAGATACGCATCCTTTACTTGTTGTATTATCCCATTTAAATCAAGTTTAAGTTGCTCATCTGTGAAAACTAGCCCATCATCGTACGCTGCAACTAACTTTAATCCAACTTCAATAGGTTTAATTCCAAGTCTTGTAAGCATACTCGCCAATTTTTCAGATATTACATCACCTTTTTTAGCAACTACGGTGTCCTTAATCACCCAAATACTGCCCGCTTCTATCTTAGTTCTTATTCCCAAATCGCTTAATTCAGTTATGATAGGTCCTGGGGCTAATCCTGTGTTTCCAGCAAAAACAACTATATCCTCTTGGGCAACATCACCTGCCTTGGCAGATATTTTGATCCTGCTTTTATCGATTAAAAGTGCTAACTTGAAGGGGTTCAAGTTTGTGAACAAAAAAACATGGGAGCCCTTGAGAAAATTTAATAATTTATCTAAGCCCTGTTTTTTCCCTGCCGACTTCTCAACAGCTATTTTAAACATTGATTTTTTTAGTACCTTAATATGTACATCTTTTCTTAACTTTTTTCTTAATTCCTGCAGTTGCATAGCACGAACTTTCCATAGTTCAGCTACACAGATTACATTGTATTTGTTTATTAAGTCCTCTACCAACTTAACTTGTTCAACCTTCAGGTCTTTCGCTTTTCTCTGTATAGTTATAGTCAACAAATATCACCTACTACTCCACTTTAATTCGAGGACCCATAGTGGTTTTCACATATATGGAACGAATATTTCTACTGCCCTTCACTAATTTTTCCTTGAGCCTGTTTAGAACTGCTTGAATATTTTCTGCTATTTTGTCATCTGGCATATCCTCAGTGCCAACCCTACACTGGACAGTCGGTAGATTTCTTATCGTTATCCTCACGCTTTTTCTCTGCCTCCCAATAATCATGTCTATAGGCGCTGTTGAAGGAATAGGTGTAGGCATTCTTCCCCTCGGACCCAGTGCAAATCCTAACGCTTTACCGATCAAGGGCATCAATGGCGCCTCAGCTATGAACATATCATATTCGCTAGCTAATGCTTTAGCAGCTTTTTTATCCTTTAAGAGTCCATCTAATTCATCTTTCTCTAACACTCTGTCAGCCCCAGCTCTCTTCGCCCTTAAAGCTAGGTCACCTGATGCGATCACACATACTTTAACGGGTTTACTATGAGGGTTTGGTAGCTCTATAAGTTCATTAATTCTGTTTTCTGGCCTTTGAAGATCAAGGTCCTGCAAATTCAACAGTAACTCAATGGATTGCTTGAAGTTCCTTTTTTTTGATTTCTCCTTTGCCTCTGTAACTTTGTCCTTTATTGTCTTCAAATCTATTGACATTGTAACTTGCACCTAAGCAATCTGGTTCAATAGTATAATATATGTTTTTTAACTATCCTTTAAGACATCATCGTATTTTCCAGTGTCTATTTCTCGCTGTACCTCTCTAGGATCCTTTCCCTCAATAGTCACTCCCATACTGACGCAGGTTCCCAATATCTCCTTCACCGCGCTTTTTAAACTATTTGCAAGTAACTCTGGATGCTTAAGCTTCGCTATTTTCTTAACTTGTTCCAATTGCAAGTTCCCAATTTTTTCAGTATTTGGCTTGGCAGACCCCTTCTCCACACGCAATTCCTTGATTATCAATGCGGTGGTTGTCGGGATTCCAACATTAACCTCAAATTCCTTGGTATCAGTGTCCACTGCTATCCTAACTGGAACTCTCATACCCGAATAATCTTTAGTCAACTCATTAATCTTATTCACCACTGCAATCACATTAATTCCTAGCGGACCTAGAGCTGGCCCAAGCGGCGGACCAGCTGTAGCTTTTCCACCGCTCACTAAAGACTCTATAACTTTCTTCTCACCCAAGTTTATTTTTCCTCCTTTACACCCTTTTCAATAAGTTTTACATAATCGACACGTGCCGTAATAGGTAAAGTGAACGCGGCCTCAAGCAATTCAAGCGTCACTTCTTTCTTTATCCTATCAACCCGAGTTATTTTCGCTCGCATTCCCTTGAAAGGGCCGCCGATGATCTCGATGATATCGCCTAAATCAAGTTCTTCAATCACGGGCTTCTTAACTAGATAGTGTTCGATGTCTTTTATTCCAAGCTTCCCAGGTACACGTGATTTAATATGCTTTATTCCAGCTATGGCCTCGTCTACAACATGCGGTTCAGTGGCTTCAATGAAAATATAACCTTTAATGTTTTCTGATGCAAGTATTGCTTTGATTGGCAAATTCTGCGACCTTGCTTTTGCTTCGATTAAGTTAGCTCCATTCCTCTCTTGACCTGCAGTTGTTCTGACCGCATATATTGCTGTAGTTTCTCCTTCGTCTTTCAATCTTTGCATCTCCAGTTTATGCCCTACGGAGTAAATCCTTGCAACATAGCTGAAATGAATTTGATTATAAATCCTATCCCGCCAACGGCCACTACCCCTATTAAGCAGATCTTTATAGATGTCCATAACTCCTTTCGATTGGGTTTAGTTGCGAGTTTCAATATTCTTTTGCATCCTGACACAAATTCCTTCATGTTCAATCCTTAATTTCCCCTAAAATCTTTTTCAATTAGATACGATCCCCATCTTTTAACCTTTCGCCATTTTATACATGTATTATCTCTATGTCATATGTTTGGAGTATGCCCAAAAGGTTTTTACGCTCATGCCCCTTTATTCCTTTCCAGTCTAAAACTGCTAAATCACATATGCCTTCTGTCCTTTCAATCATGTGTTTAACCATTTCTTCATTTAAGTTTTTAAATGCATACTTCGGCATTATGTGACCTATTGCAATGTCGCTTTTTAAAACAGCTTCTGTTTGCTTGGGAGCATAATGTCCTCCACCGAATCCTATCGCACTCCTTCCCTTCCTTGTCTCTGTTACGGCTGACCAAATAGCTTTAGCAACAACTACTCCAGCTAAATCGTTCTTCCACTGTTTCTCAGAACTTCCAATTTCTACGAATAGCACCGGTGTTTTCAGTTCGGTTGGACCGTGATGAGTAGCCTCCAGTGATACACTGAAGTCCAAGGATAACTCGTCTCTTACTCTTTTTAATGCAATTAAAGCATTACGCATCATTTTTGGATAAGCAATAGCTAACTCTCTAGGTCTTCCACCGTGGTCTGCTCCATTGAAATTGCCTGGGGCGTGAACTGTAAACGTTGGTTCCTCACTTCTACTAGCATGTCTTGAGGCAAAAATAATCGCGTCTACTGTGAAGTAATTATCCAGGTAATTCGCATGAACACTATCAGTATTAATATATGAAAATAAGACATCTCCCTTGCTGTACACCCTATTCCCGTCAAAAGTCATTTCAGATTCTTTTAACTTGTATAAATCAATCAATTTCTCTGCAATGTTACGCGCAGCGGGATCGTTTATCGAAGCAACAATCAGAACGGTCATTTCACAGCCTCTCAACTATGAAATCAACATCAAAGGAATAGTCACTCTCACTTGCTTCTTAAGAGCGCTTTCGCAAATTTTTCCGCCTCAAATTTTTGCAGGTCGGCATATTTTTGCCCAGTCCCAACAAATATTATCGGCTTTTTGGTGACATAAACGACACTGAGACATGCCCCCCCTTTCACATCAGCGTCGACCTTTGTTAAAATCGTTCCATCTATCTTTATCGATTTGTTAAATTCTTCAGCTTGATCAACCGCAGCGTTCCCTGTTAAAGCATCGACCACGAGAATTGTGAGATCTGGATTTATTACTCTCTTAATTTTGCTTAGCTCATCCATTAAGTTCTTATTTGTTTCCATTCGTCCGGCAGTGTCGATAAGAATGCTATTCACAGCTCTAGCTTTTGCATGAGCTACTGCATCATAAGCCACTGCCGTTGCATCTGACCCATAGCTATGTTTAATCATTCTTATGCCAAGTCTTCTTGCGTGTTCTTCCAACTGTTCAATAGAACCAGCGCGATAGGTATCGCTGCACGCGAACACAACTGAATATCCATTGTCCATGAAATATTTTCCAACTTTAGCTATTGTTGTGGTCTTTCCAGTGCCATTTATTCCTACAAATAAGAGTATAATCGGTTCTTTTAGCTCTTTTTTCTTAGAAGCCAAAGACAATAAATCTATTTCATCCTCTGTTTTTAGCGTATCAATTAGGATATCAAATAAGATGGCCTCCAATTGCTCTCTTGAGTTACTAAATCTGGGCACCTTCATTCCCTGAATTTTGTCCTTTAACTCGTCGCAGATATGTTCGGCTACCGATAATGCTACATCATTTTCTAAAAGGACTGTTTTAAAGTCCCATAATATGGAATCGAGTCTTTCGTCTTTTAGTTCGGTCTTAACTATTTTATCGATAGCTTCACCTAAACCCTTCCTCAGTCTCTCAAACACCTATGTTTTTCCTCCACGAATCTTCTCATAAATAGCCTCTAACTCTCCCCTTTTCTCGTTGATTCTTTCAACACACAAACTTATTTGTTGCTCCATTTTTGCCTTTGTTGCCTGTAGCTCCGATATTCTTGCTCCTATACTACCTATGGCTTCATCAATGCTCTTTTCCTTAGATATTCCTACGCCTATGCTCATGACTACCTGCTCAATGTCTGCCAGTTTAGCTTTAACGTATACGCCTCCTCCTATTGGTACAAGTAGAGAGACCTCTGGTTTCTCTTTTTTTAGTCCTTCAAGTGTCGCGTTCGCCATTTGTAGCTCAGACAACACGGTGTCAAGTAGACTCATCTGTCCTTGAAAAGAGTTATATGCGTCTTCAAGTTTTCGAAGCTCCTCCGTTACCCTCCTAAATGCTTCTTCGTCTTCCTTGCTCATACTTTATTTCGCCTCATTAAGTTCGATTACAATATTATTACTAGCCTCCTCGGGCTCAATTTCATCCACAGAAAATATAGAAATATGATGCCTCTTTACTCTATGGCAACTACCTAAATTCTTATAAACTTGCTCAACGGCATCTTTATCCTTTAAGGCTCTAACTTCCTTAACAAAATTCGTGTAAAAATTTCGTTTCCTAATTTCGCCTCTAATCCTGAATATTTTTACTTTTTCCACATTTTCACCCATGAACAATATTTTCTCTAATGCCTGTTTTAAGAATGATTATACTTCTAGCGCATTGCTTATGGTAAAAAGTTCAGAGCCCGACGTTATAAATCCCACTGCTGCCCCACTAGTATTAGCCATTAATCCTGATGAAATGATAGGCACTCCACCATTAATTGTTCCCGTATATATTGGAACCTTAAGGATCTCCGCCAGTTTTCTCTTTTCCTCATCCTTAATATGCGGGTTCACTAGCGCTCCTTTATTTGTTGTAACTCCCAGCGAACCTACATAGGGTGAACCAGCGATTTCGCCTATATCTGTTTCAACCCCTAAAATATCTCGAATAGTAGCTAACTCTGAACGGTTTCTCATTAGTAGCGGACTCACAACAGCGCCGTAATCGTTGGCAAGTATCAAATTTCTCAGCGCAGTCATCTTGGAATCAATTTTTTCAATATTAACTTTTGCAATTGACGATATCCTCTTGATCTCGTCATCTTCGGTATACTTAGGAACTATAATGCCATTTGAATTTGCAACAACCATTATGCCTATCAACTTCGAGCCACAGATATCGGTTTGAATACTTGTTACTTTCAAGCAGTCTTCAAGTTTCTTAATCTTGGATCTTTGAAGCCCTATAGGAACAAGAACGTAGTTCTCTGTCGCAAGAGAATAAACTCCAATATTTGGGCTTCCCATAAAATCTATTAAAATAACCGCCAATTCTATTCTTCCTCAGCAAGGTATACTGTGGCGACTCCTTCCTTGCTTACTACTGCCTTAACACGGATTCTTCTAGGCGGTTTTTCTAATCCTTTACCCCAAATTTTTTCGTTCACTTCATTTGTTATGATAATTTCCTCAACCTTTAAATGCCTATGCAGAAAGTCCCTCAGGATCCTAACCGCCCTCGGTGTACGATTTTTGACTGGAGTTATCCATGCACGTTTCAAGGGGACAGTATAAATTATTTCCTCTTCAGCTTCTTTCTTGCTCATACACGAGTCGCCTCAATCAAATATTCACATTCGTCTACTCAATAAATGACTAATTCCAGCACATCTTATGATAACATTTCTTATAAGGATTACATATTTCTAGACTTTGCTAGGGTAAGTTATACTTAAATTTTATTTTAGTTAGCTACATATTACGAGGATCCATTAATACAATTTTTAGTGATGCACATGAATATATTGCTGTGGAGAAGGATATTGGGCTTTGTGGTCATCTATTTTTGTGCATACATGCAAAATTATCTTTACATATTTCTTCGATATCTGCTCTTTGTTTACTAGTCTTTTTTGCCCATTCGCATAATAAAGGTAAATTTAAGTCATAGGCGTTAAAACAAGGGGTAGTTCAAAGACTAGAGAATCAGTACTTTCTAAGCAGTCGCCTGGGTCGTTAAAGAATTGAATTTGCTTTCCACACTTCTAAATACATTTTTATCCAAGCCTTAACGTAAACATTGCTCAAATTGCTTACATTTGTCTCAACCACATCGAAGTTGAAAGGCATTTAGCTTGCTCTGTTATGTTCTAATCAAAACTAAATTTATAAAGCTACTTAAAGCAACAATCCTTGAAAAACATTTTGCTTAAAGTGTTGAAGCAATAAAAAGCTTGGATCAAAGACTCGCTACAAATAGAGGATTATCAATCGTAGTTGGGAAAGCCTATTTCAAATGGACCTATAAGTGGGCGACTTGAAACTTTTTTAACATCCACGCGCGTTACAGAGATAAAAAAAGGGAAAGTGGAAGGATCTGAAGATAGGATTAAGTGAAAAATCAAAATTGTGGTAAGATTGTTTTTAACTTTCTATGCCTTTTCTTCTGCTGGCTTTTCCTCTGGCTTCTTTTCTTCTCTCTTCTTGCGCTTTGACATATGAAGTGCCTCCACTCCCAAGAGAATCTTTATATTCAATATATTGTATATAAGAGTTTCCATAAGGATATTTATTTATAAAATTTTGGTTAAACGCTGACCTAAATTACATGTTTCCTTGAGAACACTTTTAACAGAGGTCAAGTTCTTCTAGGGTTCTTTTTTCGAAGTTGAATCCAATGCATGTTTAATGAGGATGATTGATCGACCCATTTTCTGCACCTTGTAGCCCAATTCAGCTGCCAGTGCAGAAATAGCCCCAGCTAAAATTCCCCACTCTATTCCCGTCACCCCTTTAAAACCAAGCCCCTCAAAGATCAGGGTTAGAGGAATTATTGGACTGCCGATCTCAAGAATCAAATCTTTTATCGCATGTATATCTAATTTATCAAGTTCTACCTTTTTCAACCGGTCACCTCTTATTATATAATAATAGATTCAAATATAATTTTATATTTACAGAGAAGGGGGATCAAAAGCCATAGATTTCAGAAAGAAATTATATAACAGGAGTTTCTGCACAGCAACAAATTTCATCATCCCACATTCTTTTATCTAGATAATTCTAATTGGTACTTTATTTAGTAAGATCTATTCTGACGATCGGACGATCGAGGCGAATCAGGTTCACTGTGACTTTACTAACCGAAATACCTTTTATTTTTATGCGCTCACCAGCCAAAGGAAAACTTATCGAAAGGGAATCAGTGTAGAATTACTAAATACTTAAACTGGCACCTTTAGCACTAATTCTTTTTTCATAACAATAGGAGCAACAAAAAATTTCATACGTTCTACGCTCATAAACTTTGGGAGGACGAATGTGTATGCAAGGTTGCTAAGGCACTTAAAGAAGCTTATCCTTATGGAAACCAGCTTCGAGAAATATGAGAAGTGGAAGGTGTAAAAACTATTCAGAAAGAGGAAGCGATGTCGCTGGTTTAAGTGTGGTGCCGCGGGTCGGACTTGAACCAACGACAATCCGGTCTTCAGCTTCGCCCCCACTTAAATGGGTCGGACGCTCTCCCAGTCTGAGCTACCGCGGCATCAATTAACTGAACCTAGTTTTGTGTTTTAAAAGTTTCTATAGGCATTTTACTTTGTTTAAGGGTCTAACCTTTTGAACATCGGGATTCACCAGGTAAAGTGGTGCTTCACCATTGAGCACGGCAAGTAAATCCTTTGCAGTAATTTCGGCCATTTTGTACCTAGTTTCAAAGCCTGCACTCGCCATATGAGGTGCAAGCACAACATTATCCAATTTCAGCAACGGATTATTCGGGTCTATGGGTTCCTTTACAAAAACATCTAGACCAGCACCAGCAATCCATTTCTCTTTTAGTGCTTTAATTAAAGCCGCTTCATCGATCACTGCGCCTCTTGATGTGTTTATTAGGTAGGCAGTGGGTTTCATGAGTTTAAGCTGTTTTTCTCCAATCATATTTCGTGTGGTATCGTTTAATGGTACATGCAAGCTCACAATGTCAGATTCTTTAAGCAAACTTTCAAGAGAACGATATTCGACATCCAATTCCTTTTCTTTTTCAGGAGACCGCTTAGTGTTATGATAAAGTATTTTCATGCCGAAGCCCTTAGCTCTTCTGGCAACAGCCGATCCAATTCTTCCGAGGCCAACGATGCCCAACGTTTTTCCATGCACATCTCTACCGAGCATAAAAGTTGGTGACCAACCTATCTTCCATTTACCTTCACGTACAAATTTATCATACTCAACAATCCGTCTCGCAGTAGCTAGGATAAGTGTCCATGCAAAATCCGCTGTCGCGTCAGTCAAAACTCCAGGGGTATAGGTTACATATATTCCTCTTTTAGTCGCTTCTGTTATATCAATGTGGTCGTAACCAACGCTGTACGTGGTTATAACCTTAAGAGAAGGCGCTACATCCATAACTTCTGCGTCAATCTTGTCTGACAACATGCAAAGTAATGCGTCCATGCCCTTAATGTTCTTGATAATCTCATCTTTGGAAGGAGGAACATCATTAGGCCAAAGGTTTACCTGGCACTTAGCTTCCAAAAGCTCTAGTCCTATCGATGGAATTTTTCTTGTTACAAAAATTTTTGGCTTCAGTTTTCCCCATCTCCGATAACGATATTATAATTGTTGTAAATTAAATATTCTTATATAGAATCACTCCAAAACAGTAAAGGCGCAATAAAGTTTAAAATTAGAAACAAAAAGGATTTTGCTCAAATGCGGCCGTGGTCTAGCCTGGTCTAGGACAAAGGCCTTCCAAGCCTTTAACCCGGGTCCAAATCCCGGCGGCCGCACCAGACCGAATTAAGTAATGTAAATTTGTAGATTATTTTTGAAATATCACACATGCAGAACAAGCTATAGGATTTGAATTAGGATGTCAATTAAGTTTAAAGCCATTCCTATTAAAGTAGCGCCGTAAATGTTGCGAGTTTTCCAAGTAACTACGATTTTAACGGCTGAACTAGCGATGTTTACGACAAGCCAAGGTAATGACGTGAATACGTACGACTGAATAGCCAAGATTGAAATTATGCCTAACAAGAGACCATTCTCGTGCCCTAAATGCCTATTGAAAAGTAACCCAATATAGAAGAAGGTTTGAGAGAAAACCGAGAGAATTGTGACGAGCAGAATCCACAAGATAAGACCATCTATTGTGTAATCTGAAATCCATCTAAAGCCGAAAAGTGAATGCGAAAACAGGCAGAGAATTGTTGTGAAAACCAGTCCTAGGGATGTGTAGAGCGCAGTTTCTTAAGGTTCGATACGTTTAGACCAACGCTTTCCAAAGAAAAATTCCTTTTTTACATGATCAATATGAAAGCTAAGAAAGACTGCATACTTCAACAAACTGGACAAGGCGTAGTTGAAGGTTAGATTGTTATCTTGAAGGGGTCTCTCTGGGAGAAAAATTGGAAAAATCAGTTGCAAGAAACTACCATGAAGGGTTAAAAATAGAAAACCTGCTAGAAAAAGCAGGAAAGATACATCGAAAAGATTAGTTCTTTTTGTTCTGAGCTTCTCGACAGATGCGAGGGCTAACGCGAATAATGCAAGAAGGATAGCGCTCAGGTTTATGCCGATTGGACCGATGTAAATTGGTCAAGCTCCAAACAATAAATCTATCTTTTTCTGAGCAAATTCAATTACAAGCTAGTTTCAGTATTGTTCGATGGAGTCTTTTTTTTCAAGCTGAGATTTTTGGAGTTATGGTTCCGATATTCCTATGCAGTTTTCGCCTTTTCCTATGCAGCCTATGATGCAGTAGAACTCGGCTTGCTTATTGCCTACTGCTTTGAATCCGTGCTCCTCATTTGCCGCAAAGTAAGCTACATCGCCTACTCCTAACGTTTTGCCACCGCTTGCACCAGTTATTTGCAGTTGCCCTTTCGTGACAGCAATTTCCTGTTCCCAAGGATGCTTATGCGGCGCCATATATGCTCCTGCTTTAAATACGAAGTGGCGAAGGGCGAAATTATGTAGGTATTCGTCTCCACCCGTTCTTTTTTCGGATATCCATCGTATTGTGACTCCTTCTGCGTCTTGTCCATATGCTTCTTTTACGTCATATGCCTTAACTTCTTTTATGTTTTTTATTATCACCATTTTCTCTAACCATGATAGTTAATTGTTAAACGTGCTAAAAAACTTAGATAGTAATAACAGTTTTGTTTGAAACAGCTATGTTTAGGAAGGTGGCGTAGCCGGCCATTGTTACATTGTCTTCTAAATTTTCTGGAATTATACCGCGCTTCCCAGCCGCCTCAGAGCAAACATAAAATTTAACTGCCTTATTTTTCAAGATGGTCGTGAATCGTTTTCCAATTTCTTCACTTATCTTTGTTGCCATCCCCTTCTTTGCTAGAATTACTCCGTCGGTGAAAAGAAACACTGTGGCTCTCATCTTCATCGTCATTGCCGTTTCTAGGATGTAGATAAGCGACGATAACCGTCCTTCCTCTTCCGGCCCCCAACCGTATAGTATAACAATTTCATTAGCCAATAGTGATTCACCATCAACATCCTGATGCGACACATAGCATCTTTGGAAGACCACTAAGCTTGCATATTACACCACGTGAACTACTTTTACCACGCTTAAACATTTCGTCAAGCTGCTCATCAGTAAGCTTAAAGCGATCTTTTATGGTTTTTACCATGGGAATTGCCCCCCACTTCAAGTAGTATTCTCTAACAAAACGTATCACTTCCATGTGTGAGTCTGTTATTAAAATATTGAACTGTTCTTTTGCCATTCTCTTTGCCAACGTATCTGTCCAAAATTCTGTCTGCTTTACAAAGCCTTCTTCATCCAATAGATTTTTTTCTTCATTCAATATTTGCCCGCCTCCTGGACTAAATCAATTTATTCAAAAAATGATAAAAAATATCTGGTAATTAGACTATTCGAGTTTCATCGAACAAATACTCGCCTTCAAAATTGCGGTAATTCAAAATGCCGTTGGAATACAGCCTACGAATTGTGTACATCGGTTAAGTTCTAATTTGTCATCAATTAGTATAGTAATTAAATACAATGGTGATCTGAGTTTAGATTAATCGGAATGTAAAATTCAGTGGTGGGGATTGGATTCTAGAGATATGCTTTGATAATTGTCTTTAGTGCTTTATTGGGAGTAGGGGGCATGAAATAAGTTGGTAAAGGTAGGCTCTCTTTGCCAACGATTGTTCTGTCCACATTCGATATGAAAACTTGCAGTGGAGTTGGGAGGGAACGAATTCTAGGAAGTTACTAGACGAGAATGTTTTTGAGACTTTATTGATTTGAGCGATATATTATCCTTTTTTGCTGACGGCCAAAATGAAGCGGATATCTTCCTTATTCGCTTATACATCAACAAATGAAGATTAAACAACTCCACACATAAGTAGCGTAAAAATGTTTCTTTAAAAACTTGAAAATATGAAAGTTTTTAAAAAGTAAATCTTGATGAAACATATACGTTTGAAGTGATTGTGATGAGTATCAAATATATTGAAGCCCCAGATGTCAAGAAACGTGTTGACGAAATTGCAACCAGTTTGGATTTCACACATATCGTATCTCAACATGTTTCATGTGCAAGAAGTGAAGGGTCCAGAGCCAGACACACAATTGCTCGTATACATGGTTTAGGTAAAATTTGGCAGAAAATTCTAGGTCTTCCATCCTGCTATATAATTGAAGTTATTTCTGAACGCTATGATAAACTGTCTGAAGAGGAGAAGGAGAAAACTTTGATTCATGAATTATTACATATCCCTAAAGGATTTTCAGGTGGCTTTCGTCCCCATAAAGGATATGTGAATCGAAAAACAGTCGAGAAGTTGTATATAAAATTGCAGGAAAATAGAAAAGCTCAAAATAGAGCATTTAATGGTTAATGCTGAAGCAAGTAATGAAAAATTTGAACAATCCTTCCCAGATTTGAAATTACCTTAGTTAGTTCAGTAAAAGGAGAGATGAGAGGCGTAGCCTGAGGCTGATTAGATGAAGCATGAGTTGAAAAGTCTCAGACATAATGGAATCTACGTTCCACCTTACGATTATAAAGGATTTTCAGTAAAGATTCAAGGGCAGCCTATAAAATTGGGTTTGAAAACAGAGCAGATGGCTTTGGCTTGGGTAAGGAAGTTGCAGTCACCGGCAGCGCCTCCAGACAAGGTTTTCTATCAGAATTTTATTCGAGATTTCTTAAATCAGTTGAATTTAGAGAACCCTTTTTCGGATTTTTTGAAGAATTTCTCTGCCATATACTTGAAGAACATAGATAATTGTAACTTTGATCCGCAGAATGCTGAGAATAAAGTTAACAACATGGATATTGATTTTTCTCAAGTTTCGGAATATGTCGCACAAGAAAAGCTAATGAAATTGAACATGACCAAATTAGAGAAAAAGAAGCTTGCCGAACAAAGAAAGGCTCAAAGAGAAGCATTGAGAGAGAAGTTTGGTTATGCTCTTGTTGATGGAAAAAAGATAGAGGTGGCTAACTGGACCGCTGAACCTTCATGTCTTTTTGTGGGTCGAGGAAACCACCCAAAACGGGGAAGATGGAAGGAGGGCCCAAAGGAGGAGGACATAATTTTAAATCTTTCACCTGATAGCCCACCCCCACCAGGTAACTGGAAAGCAATAGTATGGGAACCAAATAAAATGTATCTGGCCAAATGGCAGGATAAGCTTACTGGAAAAATGAAGTATGTCTGGTTTTCCGACTCTGCATTTTTCAAACAAGATAGGGAGAAAGAGAAATTTGAGAGAGCAGAAATTCTTGGAAAGATAATTCCAAAAGTTGAAGATCATATTATGAAAAATTTGGATTCTAAAGATGCTATGATAAGAAAGATAGCTACAGTTTGCTGGCTTATATTTACACTAAATATGCGAGTTGGCGATGAAAAGGATCCTGGAGAAGCGGATACTGTGGGAGCAATAACTTTAAGGCCAGAACATGTTAGAATAGATGGAAATACCTTACACTTTGATTTTTTAGGGAAAGACGCAGTAAAATGGGAAAGAAGTGTAGAAGCACCTTTGATTGTTATTAATAATATTGAGAAATACTCTAAAACATGCAAAGAGTATCTGTTCGAAGGTATAGATTCTAGGAAAGTGTCTAGATTCCTTTCAGAGAAAATGGATGGGTTGACTGCAAAAGTTTTTCGAACTTGGAGAACAACGGAAGCTGTTAAAGATTATTTGGAAAAATGTGAGATCAGAAAAGAAGATTCTGAATATGTGAAGCATTTTTGTGCTAAGATGGCTAATCTGCGGGGGGCTGAGGTAGCTAACCATAAAAGAAAAATTCCTCAAAACTTTGATGAAAAATTAGCTAGGAAGGAGGATAAGCTTAGAGAACTTGAACTACTGCTTAGAAAGAAAAGTGAGAAGGGTGGGAAGATAGATTTAATTCTTAGACGGATGGAGAAAATTAAGCTCGATATAGAATTAACAAAGAAAACTAAGGAATACAATCTAGGGACGTCACTTAAATCCTATATCGATCCCAGAGTGTATGCGAGATGGAGTACGAAGGTGGGCTTTTCTCTAGATAAATTGTATCCTAAAGCGTTAAGAAAGAAATACGATTGGGCTTTAAAATCATTGCAGACATCAGAGTATGGCATAAAGGAACAATAAAGTGAGTCGATCATAAAAGCCACTCTACAGATTGGGCATGTATCAATTATTTATGCCTCAAATTTTCGACTGGTCTTCAAATATTACAAATGTTTAACTACAAATTTATTATAAAGTTTACACCGATAATCTATATCATTCACTTTTTAGAGTTTGGCAATTAAGTAAAGGTGATACCGATGGGCATCATAGAACTAGCTTTGATTATTGGGTTCGTTCTATCGTTTCTTATGGCTATCGCGATGGGGGGAAATGATGCTTCTACGCCTACGGCGGATGTTGTGGGTGCAAGAGTCCTAACAATTAGGCAGGCAGTAATTCTCTTTGCAATATTTGCAACGGTAGGAGCCATTAGTCAAGGATTTATGGTGATAAAAACCATAGGAACAGGTATAGTTCCATCTATAGATCTCCTCGGAGCGATAATCATAGTTCTTTCGGCCTTTATCTGGATTATGTTTTGCAACGTGTACGGTCTGGAGATATCAGTCACGCATTCCATTATAGGAGGAGTTTTCGGTTACGGAATTGCAGTTTATGGTTTGGGAGGAATCAGATGGGGTTTGGTGAACACAATCGTCTTAAGCTGGTTTGTATCACCCTTGATAGCTATGTTTGTTGCCTTTTGGCTTTGTAAACTTTTGATGTTTTTGACCGTAAGATATGGTGGTGTTAACAAAATATTGCCAACTGTACTTAAACTTGCACTTTGCTATTCAGCTTACGCCTTTGGAGCAAATGATGTTGGGAATGCTACAGGCGTGTACGTAACAGTAACTATGATTGCGCTAGGATGTCCACCAGAATATAATGTCATGTTTTTACTCGCAATCCTTGGTAGTGTAGGTATTGCTATTGGAGGATTTTTGCTTGCACCAAAGGTAATAAGCACGGTAGCATTTAAAATTACAAAACTCGATGTGACCAGCGGTACAGCAGCAGAATTCACAAACGCGTTTGTAGTTCATTTATTTACTGTGATTCCATATATGTTTCTAGGTTATGGAATGCCCATATCAACATCTCTAGCCAATATTGGGGCACTCGTTGGGGTGGGTATTGCTAGTTACGGCTCTTCGGGATTTAATAGAAGAACAGTCACAATATTGTCGGCCAGTTGGATAGTAACAGTTGCGTTTACCGCCATAATCACTTACGTTGTATATTCGATACTATTTCCATTAGTAGGACCTATACTTAAATTAACTCTGTAACTGTATAGTATAAATAAATTAAACATTAATTATCGAGAATACCGCAAGGTTATTTTATGAAAAGCCTTTAGAAAGAACTTAGGTGCAACACTTGTTTAAAGGATATACAACCATATGGCTGGGAATGAAAAGGGAAAGCGATATCATAAAACGTTCAGAGAAACATCTAAGTAAAATCGTTGGTGTAGCGGCAAAGATGAAGGACTTTATCCAAGCATTTTCATTAAATGATTTAAAGGGTATGGAGGATGCCTATAAGGAGATTTTTAGACTAGAGCGTGAGGCTGATGATGAGAAGGAGAACATTATTATTGAGCTTTCAAGGGGGCCTTTTCACCCGATAGACAGAGAAGACATTATGAGACTTGTGCTTACAATGGATGATATAGCTACTAATATCAAATCAAGTGCAATGAAGCTCCAGTATGTAGCTCCAGTAGACGTACCTGATGAAGTGAAAGATGATATTGTTAAGTTAACAAACATGGTTTATGAGATAGTGATAAGACTCGAAGAAGCTTTGAAGGGTCTCATAGAAGGAGAAAAGGACGTTCTGAAGTTAGCAGACAAAATTGAGAGGAAGGAGGAAGAGATAGACGAGTTCCATGTTGGGCTCATCGCAAAAGTGTTGAACTGGGGTGGGAGAGTGTTAAGTTGGAGTGGAAAAGCAGAGAATATAGGTAATCTGCTAATGTTCAAGGAAGCGGTCGAGAATTTGGAGGACGCTTCTGATAGAACAGAGGATGTTGCAGACATTATAAGGGGAATCGTTGCCACAAGAACCTAGTAAACAAACTTATGAGGGAACAAATTCAAAGCTGTTCAACATAGTTCGGCTTTCCTTTACGCTTCCAATAAGATAGCTTAATAATTCATTTGAAAGTTTCAAGGAGTATTTATTTAAGACGTTTTTCGCATAAGCCAATCGCCTTCTCGATTTCGTAAATCACCCTTGAAACCACAATCCATGTTTCGAGAGGAGCTTTATCCACACAAACTAGTTCGTTAGAAAGTGCGTTCACAGAACTTGAGAAATGCCCATGTGGAAACCCACCAACGATAATAATGGGGGATCTTTTATCCTTAAGAGAAAGTGCGACTTTGTCTATTGTTTTAGGTTTACCTAACCTTGTAAAGGCAACTACGTAATCTGCACTAATGTTCTTTACGAGCAAACTAAGAGTTTCTTCACATAATTCGAGAAACGTAACTCCTTTCTCAGGTATCCTCCGAATACGGTATAGTTGCTCAATTAAACCAATGAAGCGGTCATAATTCTTTGGTAATCTGACTTTTCGATTTACATAAATTACATGGTCATCTATCGTATGAACAAAAGTTTTCAGTAAACCAGCTTTATTTAGCGGTGACCCTAAAGCCTCAAGAAGGGAGAAGTGAACGATATCTGGTCTGCCTCGTTTACCAGCGTTTTCCAATTTAATCATCGCTGAATGATGATAAGAGCGATCAAGAAGGATCTCCTCTGGCTTCTTACCTCTTCTTTGTGCATATTTGGTCACCGATGGATGATTACAAATAGACTTAGGAACAAGCTCCAACGCTGCCTCAGCGATTATCAGATTAAACATCGAAGCCACTCGGCGAAAGTATAATCATTAAAGTATGTGTATGGGATCATTTATAAACGGAAGGACACTATGATGCACAGCAGAAGAAAAATGGTCTTAAATGAAAAAAGTATGAGGAAAAAAATTGCTTTCGAGCGAATAATTGGCTTGTTCCAGATGGCCCAAAAAATCATTCATGAGGACCCTGCGTTGGCAAAAAGATACATCGACATCGCAAAAAAAATCAGTTCATCCTACAAGGTAAGAATTCCAAGCGAGTATAAGAGACAGATATGTAGACACTGCAAAAATTTCATTGTTCCAGGTATAAACTGTAGAATACGCGTACAGAAAAGAAGGGAGCCCCACATCGTGATGACTTGTTTAAATTGTGGTGGGCACATGCGTATTCCGTTAAGGAAAGATCAACGGCGAACGTTAGGATAAAATGTTTAATAAAGAAAATATATTATTTGTTCTCTACGGAGCACAAAGTTAATGAAAAGTATTTAAGCTTCAATATTGGCTTAGGAGATTAGAAATACTTAGGAAGGTGTTGTTATTGCCCACAGCCTATGACGTCCCAGCGGATTTGCTTATCATAAAAATAGCAGAATATCTAAAAAGAGAAGTGGATACAATTAATCCACCGCCTTGGGCAGATTTTGTTAAGACAGGTATTCATTCTAAAATCACACCTACAAATCCAGATTGGTGGTATGTTCGCTGCGCCTCAATTTTAAGAAAAATATATATTAATGGCCCAATTGGCGTCTCGAGATTAAGGAAAGCATACGGAGGAAAATCGGAAAAAAGTATGAAACCAGGGCACTTCAAACGTGGCGGAGGCGCTATTGTAAGGAAAGCCTTACAGCAACTTGAAAAAGCTGGACTTGTAACCATCTTGGGAAAGAGGGGACGAGTTGTGACAGAGAAGGGTCTATCGTTAGTTGACAAATTATCAAGTGAGATTGTAGGAAGACCTAGGAAGAAAACGAGAGTATAAGGTGAACAACTATGAGCTATGACAACGATGAAGAGGAGGATAACGAGATAGAAGAGATCCAAAAAAGAAAGCTAACGGAGCTACAGAGAAGACTAGTTGAAGAACAACGTAGGGCGCAAGCGGAAGCAGAATTAAGAACAAGAAAAAGGTTATTGCTCGGGAGAATTCTGACGCAAGAAGCCCGTGAAAGACTAGAAAGGTTAAGGATGGTTAAATCTGAATTAGTTGAGCAACTTGAGATACAGTTGATCGAGGCAGCCCAAACAGGGAGAGCACAACTTCCAATAAACGACGAACAATTAAAAGCGATCTTAACGAGAATACAATCATCCCAGCGAGGGATTAGAATTAGGAGGATTTAGATACGACTAAGAATAAACCCGCAGCCAAGAAGAGAAGACTATCTAAAGCTACAAAACAGAATCAACCAGTGCCAACATGGGTAGTAGTCAGAACAGTTAGACGCGTAAGGACACATCCAAAACGAAGACACTGGCGCCGTACTTCTTTAAAAGTTTGATCAAAAATCTGTCGCGTTTATTTTGTCGTCTTTCGTGTTGCCTAGATTTTTATCTAAGGCTTCTTTTGCATCTTCGAGCCATTGGTCTCTTTCTTTTTAATTGCTTCCACAGTATTTGGATACGGAGTTCCATGTATTTTCAGCATGTGTAGCATTCGAGGGCATGCATTAGTTTCTTCCATTTGACCTCTTCGTAATGTTTTAATGACAATTTATCGTCACTCTGAGGAATTCGTTTTGTTTAAAGGGTTAGCAAAATTTAACGACTTTCAAAATCGGTTAACGAACAAAATAAGAGAGATTACGGGAATGTCTCCAGCATAGTGTTGACTTAAGTCCACCCCTGGCATTCCAACCTAAAGATTGATTACGTGGAACATCTCTTTCTAAAAGAATGAATTATTTGGCTTTCCCTACTCCACTGCTCAAAATGGAATGTTATGTTTGGAGGAATTGTGTTGAGCAAAGCCAATGAGGTTCTGAAGGAGATCGAAGGAATTGCTAGACGTGAGTTCCTTCCCATTATAGGGCCTCATAAGGGCCAAATATTGCGGAAAGTTATACAGGAAATCAAGCCCAAGCATATTTTGGAGATTGGTACTCTTGTCGGGTATTCAACTATTTTAATGGGAAGAGAACTTGAAAGTAATGCTCGCTTAGTTACAATTGAGATTGATTCTGAGAAAGCCAAGACTGCGGAAGAGAACATAAGGCGGGCCGAAATATCGCCAACTGTAAAAATATTAGTAGGCGACGCAAACGATATTTTACCAAGGCTAGAAGGATTGTTCGACCTAGTCTTCATCGACGCTGATAAAAGCGAATACTTAAACTACTTGAAATTGGTCGAAAACAAGCTCCATAAAGGGAGCGTCATAGTTGCAGATAACGTGAAAATAGCCGCCAATCAGATGAGGAATTACTTAAAATACGTAAGATTCTCAGGAAAGTACAGCAGTAGATACGTACCGGTATCTGGAGATGGACTTGAGATAAGCATAAAACTTTGAAATTTTTGGTTTTAGTTACTCTTTTGAGATTTCTTCTAAAGTTTTTCCTTTTGTCTCTATTCCCAATATAATAACAATGAATGACCCTACAAAATGCACTAATGCAAACGCCGCAAATGCGGCTCCTAAGCCTCCATACTCATACAATAACGGAGTGACCGTGGGTGCGAATATCCCTGCTATGCGTCCCATACTTGCTGCGGTGCCCGAACCTGTTCCTCTAATATGGGTTGGATACAGTTCTGGTGTAACTGTATATAACGCAGACCATGCGCCCAGATTAAAGAATGATATAACAGTACTCCATAAGAGTATGTTTGCCGGATCACTCGCCATGCTTAGCATGACGCTCCCCACTCCAGCCAATGTAAGATATATTATAGCAATGGGTTTTCTGCCCACATGATCAAGCAATAAAGCTGCACTGTAGTATCCTGGAACCTGTGCCAAGGTAACAATAAGCACCCATTCCATCGATTTAACAACGGTGAAATTCAGCGGTGGGCGCGCGTAAAATGTAGGAAGCCATGTAAAAATTCCATGGTACGTATAAACCAAAGATGCCCAGAAAATCCAGAGCATTAACGTTCTCTTTCTAAAACTAGGCGACCATAGTTCCTTTAGAGCTCCTATGGCGCTGTATTTTTTGGGAGCTACAGTAGGCATCTTTGCTTCTTTAAAATCCGCTGGGACAAGCCTATGCTTTTTAAGTAGGTTTACAACTTCGTCTGTTCTCCCCTTGAGTTGCAGGTATCGGAGAGACTCAGGTGCAAAAAAGGCTACAACAGGTATCAGAAATAGAGGTACTAGCGCAATCAAGAAAGTGATGCGCCACCCGAAGGTTGGGAATAGGAAGTAAGGAAAAATCAGCGAGAGTAATGCCCCATAAACCCAAGAAGCTTCGACCAAACCTAAGAAGCGACCCCTGTATTTTGCAGGTATGTATTCTGAGACGTATACTCCTGGTTGAGGTAAGGAGCCACCCAGCCCTATCCCTGCCAGGAAGCGTAAAAATGCCATCGTTAACGGATCAGGAGCAAGAGAATTTAATGCAGTAAAAGTTGTCATGATCAGAGTAGTAAACAAAAGAGTTTTCTTTCTACCTAAATGATCTGCGAGAATTCCGCAAGAAATTGCGCCTATAAACATGCCAAGATATCCCGCACTCAATAGCATACCAGACACAGCGGGCTGATTTCCCAGTCCAAACTCATTGATTATAGGAGTTAGAACAGATGCTATGAGTAAAGTGTTCATTGCGGTAAAACTGTAGACGAGGCTGCCCAGCAACAATAATCCGTAATGAAAACGTGTGAGAGCCGCTTCTTCAAGATATTCGGGAATGCTCTTCACTCACAATGAACCTCCTTTACATTAATTTTATTAAAATATGATATGTCTCAATTATTTCACTAAACTTCTATATGAAAATTAAGACTCTATCCTTTCTATCATGTTTTTGGACATGCTGATGAATAGCTAATCAAAATGGTGCGGCCGCCGGGATTTGGACCCGGGTCAACGACGTGGCAGGCCGTCGTCCTAAACCAGGCTAGACTCCGCCCATTTTAAATATGGTCTACGGCCGCAGCCGCACCAATTAAATGACAAGATTTTCAGTATAAAAAGTTTGATTGTCTTTTTTCCTCAACTTTCTTTAATTCTGAAACTAAGGCTGGGAGGAATAACCCTATGTCTGACACAATACCAATTTGTTGTGTAGTTCCTCTGTTGATGAGTTTTGTAATCGCTGCTGGATTGATGTCTACGCAAATTGTTTTTACTGTTGATGGGAGCATGTTGCCAACAGCAATCGAGTGCAGCATTGACCCAAGCATTAGGACTACTTTCGCATTTTTAAGCGCCTCATGATAAGCCTTCTGAGCTTTAACCGTGTCGGTTATGACATCCGGCAACGGGCCGTCGTCTCTTATGCTTCCGGCTAAAATATATGGTACATTATTCTTTACGCACTCATAGATTATCCCGCTTTTGACTTTGCCAGAATCAACAATTCCTTTCAGTGAACCAGCCTTAAAAACCTCATTTATTGCAGCCATATGATTTCTATGGGATCCAGGTGATGGTTGACCGGTTGCAAGATTTATACCAAGAGATGTACCAAACAATGCATACTCAATATCGTGAACAGCTAACGCATTTCCAGATAAAAGAGCATTTACATATCCTTTCTTAACAAGTTCGGCTAAGTGACCCATGGCACCACTGTGGACCAAGGCAGGTCCTGCAACTATGATGATTTTTTCTTTTTTCTTCTTTGTTTTGTATAAGAGATCAGCTAAACTATGGATTATTGCTCCTACATTTTTTTCACTTGAAATGCTCATTGACATAAAGCTGAAAGTTTCTTTTTTCTCTTTTCTATGTAAAACCTCTCGTACGCCATTGTCTCCCACAACAACAAGTTCTCCCTTCTTCAGTTCCCTTATAGGTTTACATATCGCTATTTTCTCCACAATGTTCACAACAATAACTTTATCCATCATCTGCTCTTCAACTTTAACCCATTTTCCAGATAGGAAAACATATGTTGGATTGTTCGTTGTGGAGTAAAATCCGTCGGGGGCGATACCATCTGATGGCGCCTCTCTCAATAAAACTTCGGTCAATTCTAGTGTCATCTCGATTTGATTATATTTTTAGCACTATAATGGTTCCTTCAACCTTTTAAAAATTAATGGATTGTCAATTGAGGGTCCTCGTTCTAGAAAAAGTTTCCTTTTTTCATGATTTCTTTAGGAAATCCCTTTTTATGATATCTTTAATATTTGTAAAAAATAATAATAACTTGAAGTGATTTTTAATTGGGCACTCTAGAGAAAGTGTTCAAACATATTGATGACCATCTTAATGAACACATTGCCAAGATGCAGGAATTCATTAGGCAACCAAGCGTGTCTCAGACACAGGAAGGTATCCAAGAGTGTGCTGAACTGCTCAGAGGCTATTTAAAGGAGTTAGGTTGTAAAGATGCAAGGCTTGTTGAGCCAGAGTATTACTGTCCTATTGTTTATGGAGAATATGATGCTGGAGCTGAGAAAACAGTTATAATTTATCTAATGTACGACGTACAACCTCCCGATCCTATAGAAGAGTGGTCAGTGCCACCATTTGAAGGCAAGTTGGTTGAGCTTCCTCCTTTTAAAAAGGTGCTTATGGCACGGGGGGCAATAAACACGAAGGGTCCTTTAATGGCATTTTTAAACGCAATGGGGTCGATAAGGGATGCAGCTGGTGAATTACCTGTTAACTTAATATTTGTGGCGGAAGGTGAAGAGGAAAAGCTCAGTGTTAGTCTGCCAAAATTTGTACGCGACAATCAGAGCAAGTTGAAAAAGGCGGATGCCGTGTACTTCCCAGGGGCTAGTCAAACCCTAGATGGGCTAGCGTATTTGAGATTTGGCTCCGAAGGGATCATCTACCTCGAACTTGAGTGCAGCGGAGAGAAGTGGGGTAGAGGTCCTACAAAATTTGGAGTGCATGGAATAAATCAACGCATACTTGACAATCCCGCTTGGCGAATGGTGCATGCACTATCTACTTTAACAAATGAAACGGGGAGCAAAGTCTTAGTCGAAGGTTGGTATGATGATGTAGTGGTGCCAAGCGAGGCAGATCTACAAGTGCTTGAGAAGGGGTACAGAAAATCGATACCTGCCGTAAAGGTATTTGACCCAGAAATCCAGAAGAAATTACTTGAAGCCAAGGTTTTCATTGAAGACTTGACAGATCCGAAGGAGATTCTTAAGAGAAGTATATTCGCAACTACCTTCTGCTTAGACGGGATAAGCGGAGGATGGACAGGCCCTGGTTCAAAGACATATGTCCCCACACGAGTTATTTCAAAACACAACATTAGGCTCGTACCAAAACAAAACATCGATGACATTATTCGCAAGATACGAGCACACTTAGACAAGCATGGATACAGGGACATCGAAATCAGAAAGTTAGGTGGATATCCTTGGGCTCTTGTGAACTATAAGACAAAGTTGGCTGAAGCCATATACGCAACGTTCGAACGTTTTGGAGTTCCCTATGTAATCATGCCTCCTGTGGCTTCGGTAGAGACGGCACCAGCATGGCCAGCATATATATTTTCAGGCGAGCCACTCAATCTTCCGATAGTTTGGGGTGCTCTAGGTCACGGTGGTAGAGCACATAGCCCAAATGAATACTACGTAATAGAAGGCGCTGACGCAAAATATGGCAGGATTCATGGTCTTGATGGTGCAGAGAAATCAATGGCAACAGTGCTCTATAACTTCGCGGATAAAACGTAAGTAACGCTTGGATAACCTTCAAGGCTTAAGTAGTTAACTATTCACAGTTCAAGGAACAGCCGTTAAGAGAGTGAAGACTTCCAAAATTCAAGTGTACAATTATTTAGCAGAATGAGGATGGGCCGGGCAGGATTTGAACCTGCGACCATCGCCACGTCAGGGCGACTTCAAGCCAATTTAAGGAATCCTGACCAACTAGACTACCGGCCCAACGAAAGACATATGTGATGGGTTGCCTTGCCAGTCATTATAGCCGGACTGGACCGGCCGGGATTCGAACCCGGGGCCTCCGCGATGCCAACGCGGCGATCATACCAGGCTGATCTACCGGCCCATCACATAAGTCGAGCTTCTCTATTCACTTTTTTTGTCTGCCAAGCATATTTTCTAATCTTTTTACTTTCTCCAAAACCACAGGCAGCACACCTACGTTTATTAACATTGTAGGCTCTGCGACCGCATCGTCTGCATCTTATCACTATTGTCTTCTGATACTTGCCAAAGGATGGAGTTCCTTTGCCCATTTTTGCTTCACTACCTTGGAGGCGGTGAAATTATAACTACGTTATCTCCTCTGACGATGATGACTCCCAGTTTCTCTACGTTTTCCGAGGCTTGACTTACGTCTTCTGCGTCTTCCAATACGAGATTCATATGTTGGTCAAAACTTGCAAGTTTTCCTCTTATGCTTTTCGAGCCTTTCAGCCTAACTAGTACAATTTTTCCTAAACTTTCCTCAAGTATTTTAGTAGCAGCTTCAGTCAATTTTGTTCGCCCTGTCTTATTTTATTGGGTTTCTAAAGGGGCATTTAAGCTTGTCGGGATATATTTGCCCCCATATAGTTTAAGATATTCATGTTTATTTATACCCTATTGATTAAAACTTTTGTATTCAGCGCACCAATATAAGTTATACTATTTACCAGTTGAGGCACTCATGAAACTATCTGGCAGACGGTACCTTAGCAGTAAAGAACGAAAAATTTTCTTAAAACAAGCTTCTTTAGCATTAAACATCGAGTTGGTACAGTTTTATGGAGAAAAGCCAACGGTTGAGGAAATGAGTCTGAAAAAGAATAACAAGCTCTATCTAATCAATAAGGTACCCACTTTGATCAAAACAAATGAAGATATTTTCTTAACCCTGATGGCTGGTGTTTTACTAAACCGACTTCCGCGGGTTACTGTAGACATGGGTGCTATTCCACATATCTGTAACGGCGCAGACATCATGTTGCCTGGGATAGTGTCTGTAAATGGCAATTTTAATTCTGGGGCGATAGTTGTCATAGCGGATGAGAAATATGGTAAATTTATTGCGGTAGGAAAGGCATTAATTAGTTCCGATGAAATTAAATCGGTTAAAAGTGGGAGGATCATCAAAAACATTCATTTTATAGGCGATGATGTTTGGGAATTTATTAAAAATATGCACTAAAATGCAGAAATTTTGGGGAATTGTTTAAAATGGACTGAAGCAAATATGAAGATATGGGGTTCTGAACCTTGCCCAACATTCCTGAGAATATTTATGTGAAAGCATTAGCGCTGAATGATCTGTCTGATATCCAGTCCATTAAGGATGAAGTAGGTGCAGGGAATATAGTTATTGTCAGAATCACACCATTGGCAAAAAAGAGCATTGAAGACATGACGACTGCTGTAAGCGAACTCTGCGATTACATTAAATCTATAAATGGTGATATCGCAAGACTTGGAGAAGAGCGAATCGTTATTACCCCTAATTTTATAAAAATCTGGAAAAAGGGTCGTTGAGAATCATCTTAACCTAATTGCATCTAGTGTTTCGGGCGCATAAGTATTTAATTTGTACATTCTGGATACGAAGCTTGCTAAGGCTAAGCATTTGCTTCTTTCCCCATGGCACATTATAATTTTTTCAGGTCTGGTAGAGATCCTTCGTATATAGGAAAAGATTTGATTTCTGTCGGAGTGACCAGAAAATCCTTCAATTGCTTCAATTTTCGATTTTATTTTAATGATTTCCATTTTTCCATCGTTATTAATCAGAGATATTTCAGGTAATCCCTTCTGTATTCTTCTTCCGATAGTCCCCTCAATCTGATAGCTAACAAACACTATTGTGTTTCTTTCGTCAGGTGCAAGTTGTTTAAAATATTCGACGGACGGGCCCCCTTCCAACATACCTGAAGTTGCTAGTATTACACTTGGTCCCCCATCGATTGCCTCTTGCCTGGCGCTTGGATGCTTGATCGTTATAAAGTAATTTGATTGAAATGGATTAACACCTTGGCGAAGAATCTGATCTCTGAGGTCTTTGGCTAGATACTCAGGGTAAGCCACAGATATTGCTGTTGCCTCATTTATCATACCATCTAAATATATAGGAACTTCTCTAATCAACTTCTTCTGCATATATTCATTTAGGATTAACATGATCTCTTGTGCTCTTCCGACAGCGGGCACTGGAATTAAAACCTTTCCACCCTTATCAATCGCTGTATTTATGATTAAAGCGAGCTTATCTTCAGCCTCCTTTCTTGTGGGCATTATATCTTCGGGAGCACCGTATGTACTCTCAGTTATTAACGTTTCAACTCTAGGGAAAGCCGTTACAGCAGCATCTAAGAGCATCGTTTGATAGTATTTAAAGTCACCAGTGTATACTATGTTGTGTAATCCTTCTCCGACATGTAAATGAACAATCGATGACCCAATTATATGACCAGCATTGTGTAATGTTAAACGAACGTCGGGAGCTATATCCATAACCACTCCATATTTGATAGGGATGGTGTGGAGCACAGAATCTCTAACATCCTTTTGATCATATGGAGGGTGTAGCCCTTCCTTTCTAGCAACGTCAAGATAATCTAATTGTAACAATGTCATTAAACTCAACGTGGGTTCAGAGCAATATACAGGGCCATTGTAACCATACTTGTATAGGAACGGTAGGAAGCCACAGTGATCTATATGTGCATGTGATATGACCACTGCATCTAATGACTCAAGATCAAAGCTTTCTACATCTAGTCTTGGGAATGCTTCAAGGGGTTTCTCAGATCCGGGATTTATTCCACAGTCTAATAATACTTGGCTCTCACCAGTTTGCAAAAGTATAGCTGACCTCCCGACTTCTTGGAATCCACCTAATGCTACTATCCTTACGTCAGAGCCCCCCAGTATGCTCGGTCTGAATACCCTTTCGCCAATCATTCTTAGTATTTGTTCTCTCTCTTGGCTCTTTGAGTAAAGAAAGTCTCTAATATGAGTTATGATTTTTGAAGGCAAAGGTGGCTTCCTTAAAATTCTTGGTATCCACTTAGTTGTCTTAATGATATCCTGAAGTATTACTCCATTTTTACTTATGACCAGCCCAGGTTTTTTGGCAACTATTATAACTTCTCCAATTATTGGGTCGAAATTTATATCTGAAATCTCAGCTTCGATCGGAACCATACTACGAATAATTCTCTCCGCCTCTGCCTCATTTAGTCGAATTGAGGGATCAGAGCGAACAACAATCCTTTTTCTAATGACCTTAGCAATGTCAGAAACTATGTAACTTTGATCTACAAGTATGTCTGGTTTTTTTGTATAGATTGCTATGTTTGGGCCTTCAAATTCAATCCTAGCGATCTCTGCTTCTACTGGAATATGCTTAAGAATAATTTCCCTTATTCTGGCAGATGCATTATTATATGAACTAGTCAAACATTTTCCCCAGTTCAGCGAAAAATTTCCTCTATGCCATTCAAGAGCTTCTTTTTATCCTCCTCGCCCAGTTCTCTATAACCATCCTTCGTTATAATAGCGACATCAAAACTGTCTCCGCTTCCGATATCTCTTTTCATAGCTGAGTACACGCTACTTACAACTAGAGGTATGCCTTCCTTAACAGTTAAATCCTCGCGATATTTATCTTCCAAAATACCGTAGGCTATAGGAGAGCCTGAGCCTGTTGAAACACATTTTTCTTCGATCAAACTTCCGAATGGGTCAATAGCATATATATGTGCACCTGTATCATCTATACCTCCGATTATGGCTTCCATAAGCAAGGGTGCCATACGTGACTGAAACAGAATATTCGCTGTTAATCTAGCCGCTGCAGACACTGACATAGGTCTGCCATTTGTGAGACGAAAGAGATGAACATTTGCCTTAAGCGTTTCTAAAACTGATTGGGCATCCGCAACAGCTCCAGCTATCGTCATCGCTATATGCTTGTCTATTGGAAAAACTTTTTTCCCCCGTTTATGTGCAACATAGTAGCCCGCTGTGACTCTTGTATCTGTCGCAAAGATAACTCCATCTTTACAAACGATGCCTACAGTAGTTGTTCCTTTCATTATCTTATCCAATGGTTTGTTGTTCACTCCATTATTCAGCACAGTGTTCTCCTCCAAACTATAAGCAGTTAACTCTTAGAATTTCCTGCTATTTTAGTAAACTAAAATAAGGGTAACATATACTTCAACAACCCGCAACCTTAAAAAGATTTCTAGTTTGCATTTAATATAATCACTAAATTGGGAGGATTATAGTTGACACAACCTCTACATTACATGCAACTTCCCAGAACAATCCTTATAGGGAGTAACATCCTCGATAAATTGGCGGATATATGCAAGGAATTTGGCTTTACAACAACTGCTTTAATACTATCTGGACCGGAAACATACAAGGTTGTTGGAAAGAGAGTCGTAGATGTATTGGAAGATTATGGTCTTCGCGTTGAAAAACTTATTGTATATGAATCTAAATTAAAATATGTAAATGATGCGAGGGAAGTTGCACATAAACTTAAACCACAAGTGATTATCGGAGTTGGCGGTGGCAAGGTTATTGATGTGGGTAAATATAGTGCATTTCTAGAAAACAAACCCTTTATAAGCGTCCCAACAGCGGCATCTCATGATGGTATATCTAGTCCAAGAGCCTCTATTAAGGATTTTCCGAGACCCGGGTCTGTTGAAGTAAAATCTCCCCTAGCCATAGTTGCAGATATAGACGTAATTTCACAGGCACCTATCCGTTTAACGGCGAGTGGCTGCGGGGACATAGTTGCAAAATACACTGCAGTGAGAGATTGGAGACTTGCACATAAAATAAAGGGAGAATACTATGGCGAATATACTGGCAGTCTGGCATTGATGAGCGCATATAGTATAATAAATAATGCTGAAGTTATTCGTAGTGATGCTAAAGCTGGGTCTAGAATCGTCTTAGAGGCACTGATTGGATGCGGAGTTGCCATGGGCATCGCTGGGAGCAGTAGACCTTGTAGCGGCTCGGAACACTTGTTTAGTCATGCACTTGATCTTTTAGCTCCAAAACCTGCATTTCACGGAGAGCAATGCGGCGTCGGAACAATCATGATGAGCTATCTTCACAAGTTAAATTGGAAACTGATAAGAGAAACCTTGAAGAAAGTTGGTGCTCCGACTTCCGCGAAGGAATTAGGCATTGAACCAGAGTACATAATCAAAGCATTAACCTACTGTCACAAGATTAGACCTGAGAGTTACACGATTTTAGGTGAAAACGGGCTATCTGAAAATGAGGCACGAGTTTTAGCAGAGGAAACCCTCGTAATCTAAAGATGGCAAGCTATGGAGAAAGAAAAGGCGATAATCACACTGGTCGGTGAAAAACAGGCCAGAGTTGGTTTTACCTTCTTATTCGTGGAACCACTTGCCAAGTGTGAAAAATGTGAATATTACAGAGTATGCATAGCAAGTCTCGAACCAAAGCGAATCTACAGAGTAGTCGAGGTTAGAGAAGGACATTTTCCATGCGCAATTCATGAAGGTGGCGTCATGCCCGCGGAAGTTATAGAACCAGCTATCGATGCAGTAATTACGTCTAAAACTGCAATTTTAGATAGTATAATAACTTTTCATCCGCAAGAATGTAAAAACAAGTCCTGTGAAAACAATAAATTCTGTTCGCCTTTGGGAATATATGATGGTGACAAATGTAGAGTGATTCAGATAAATGGCGATGTAAACTGTCCTCTAGGACGCACCCTTAAACGAGTGTTGTTTAAGCGCTTGCAGTAGCTTCCTTTGTGTATTTCTCGATAAACGTGACCCCATTTATATTCGGGAAAAACTTCTGCAAATCATTTGCTATGCCCTTCTTCATGAACTGTATGCCTTCCAATAAAAAAGCTTCATTCGGCAACTCAATTGTTACATTTTCCTTAGTTACTTCAAGCTTAAATTTTTCTATCCCTATGGATGGAATTCGTCTATGTATGAGAGCCAGCATCTTCTCTTTATCATCTTCAAGTATCTTCTTTACATTAATGCTATAGATGAGAGTTTTTCCTGCTAAGGGAGGATTGAAATCAACTTGAACTCTTCCAGCACCAACCGACCTTACAACAGCTATTTTTCCATCAATTTCAACTTCCATATTTGGGCGAGGAATTGAGTCTTTAAAATAACGAAGTGGGATCAGTTTTATTTTCTTTGGATCACGTGGGCCAAACCCTTTTTCAGGTGGAATCTTTGCATCAATTTCCTTATTTAATTCCAGTCCAACAAGTTGTTCATCTACCCCCTTCAGCACCCATCCTTCTCCCACAACTACAAATAACGATTCATAAGTGGCGCCTTCTTTATGTAAGTTCTCTCTCTTGGCCACATCCTCAATGTTAGTATCAAAGACCCTTCCAGTTTCTTCAATTTTTGCTACATAGTCGATTAGAACGAAATCTCCCTTCTCTACAGCCAAGCTTCACTCACCCTATTGTGGTATTTCCTTCACTACAAAGAGACATTTTAACCTTTTTCTTCGCACTAAGTTAAAATATCATAGATGTCCCTTAATTATTGATTTACTTGTGCCTAGCGGTTCCAGCAAAAATAATTTGTATCAAAGAAAAAAGGGCGATAGCCGACTTTGGCGGGGTCGAAAGAGAAATCTCACTCGCCTTGCTAGACAATATAAGAGTCGGAGACTATGTAATCGTTCATACAGGCTTTGCAATACAAAAATTAAGTAAAAAGGAAGCTGAAGAGACACTTCGTTTATTAAAAGAAATATCAAATATAGTTTAGCCTTACGTGCTTTCCATTATGGATTTGCCGTTCTTTCTAAATCGCTTCACAGTCTTGACCAACTTATTGTTCACAAGTTCGTAGCACCAAATATCAAGTAATTCTTTAGAAATTTCTAAAACTATAAAACTTGGCTTAAACGTGGCTGGCCCACCTCCCCAAGCACCTGTAGCACTTCCAGGATTTACCAGTATTCGGCCATACATATTATGGACTGACATTGCATGTGTATGGCCTGAAATCAAGATGTCGACATGCATTTTCTTAGCAACTTCGTAGAGTTGATTTACATCTCCTCGTGGATAAATTTCAGTTCCGTGAATTAGACCTATATCATATTCATCAATCTTGATTATTTCAGAAGTATTTCCACGGATATAGTCTGTATTTCCAACAACCCATTTCAATGGAGCTATTTCCCTAAGCTTATCTAAGATTTTTCCATCGGTGAGATCGCCAGTACATAAAATTAGATTAATTTCCATCTTACATATAGTTTCAAAAATTTTATCTGGTATCGATTGGGCTCTTGATGGGATGTGAAAGTCTCCTATAACTAATATTTTCAAGCAAATTCCTACTCCAAATCTGTAACTATCGCAACTGTGAAGTCATTGACGTTAGTGTTTGTTCTTCCAGTAAATATACAGTCGCCAAGCGTCTTAAAGAATGTATATGAATCGTTGTTTTTCAGATACCTATATGGGTTCATACCATAATCTTTAGCCCTTGTCAATGTTTGCCCATCTGCTATGGCACCCGCGGCATCGCATACCCCATCAATACCGTCACTCCCGATCGAAGCTATAGCTACACCCTTTAGCCCTCTCATACACAAAGCGGCTCCCAAAACTAATTCCTGATTTCTTCCTCCTTTGCCATCGCCTGTAACTGTAACCGTTGTCTCCCCACCAGCTATTATGGCAGCTGGCTTCTTGATCGGATTGTTATGATAATAAATTTCACGAATGATTGATGATACGAATCTCCCAACATGCCGCGCCTCCCCTTCCATGTACCTTGTAAGAATTAATGAGTTCAAGCTTAATTCATTTGCTTTATCATACATCGCGTCAAGTGAATCACTGTTACTGGCTACAATCCTATTATACACGTGGTCGAAAATTTTATCTCCAGGCTTTGGAGTTTCTGGGATTTCACCTTTAACTCCTGCATTAAGTCTACTGCAAACTGTTTCAGGAATGGAGTCCCATAGATTATATCGTTGCAGGATCTCTATGCTATCCATAAATGTTGAAGCATCTGGGACTGTGGGCCCGGAAGCTATAACATCCATGGGGTCGCCAACAACATCAGATATTATCAAGCCAATAAGTTCAGCTGGATAAACGGCTTTGGCAAGTTGCCCGCCTTTTATCGCACATAGATGCTTACGCACAGTATTAATCTCTTCAATGCTAGCTCCGCTTCTGAGTAGCAATTGTGTTGTATGCTGAAGATCGTCAAGACTAATGGTTGCAACTGGAAGCGTGATTAGTGACGAGGCGCCTCCGGAGATCAGACAGATTACCAAATCATTTCTAGAAAGCCCACTAACTAATTCTAGCATCACTTTGGTTGCCTTCACATTGTCGACTGAAGGCATTGGGTGTTCTCCTTCCATCACTTTAATTTGTTTCAATCGATATTGCCCGCTTCCCCTAGGAATAATTATTGCACCATTAAAAATCTTAGATCCAACACTCTCCTCAACTGCTTCAGCCATCAGTCCTGCAGCCTTTCCACCACCAATGATTATTAGTTTTCCAGTCAAATTGTATTGTCTATCTCCAATAATAAGCAAGTTTTTCTCAACGGTAATTGCTCTTTTTATAGCCTCCTTTGGATTTGCTTTTGCAAGTCCTTCTTCAATAATTTTAAGGACCTTTTCTCTAACGCTGCCTTCTCCTTGGGCAATGAGTTCATTAAAATTTTTGATTAAAATGCATACCACCAAACTTTATAAAAATCACGTAATGCTTCAAAATATCGTTAGTAGCTTTACTTGGTTGAATATTTTATTGGACTGTGTCATTCTCTGTCAATTCTTTAATTCTGTCCATGCAATTAATGTTTTTGAGAAATTTTGCAACCGACTTCGGCACCAACTCTTCCCAATTTTCTCTTCTAAGTATGCGGCGGCGAACTTCCGTAGCTGAGTATATCTCCCTCTTGAAGAATGGAATTCTTCGGGTTTCATAGCCAGATTCTTTAAATAACCTACGTGTAAGCGGTTCATTGCTAAAGACAACGTCAAACCTAGGACACATACTTTTAACCAAACTAACCCATAAGCTATGTGTGTTTACATCAGGCACAGGTACAATAAATATTCTTTTGGGATCAATTCCAGCTTCGTCGAGGGCTAACCGCAGCATCTCAATTCTTTCTCCCGCAGTTAAGGGGTTGTTCAATTCGTGAGATACTTGCGCACTACCAATAACTATGACAAGTTCTGAAAATTCCTCAAGAATATAATGAATCACAGAAAGATGGCCAATATGCATAGGCTGCATTCTGCATATATAACAAGCCCTAGAATTTCTCTGCAGTTCTCTTACCCCCTTGCATCTATTTATACAATTATACAATGAAAGGAAAAATAATTTGTTTTGTTTCTCATTTCAGAATTTCCATAGGTACTTTCTTTCTACACGTCCTTTTCTGATGGCAATCCCTTCTCTTTCCAAAATATCTTTCTTTAAATTAGACCCTAACCCATAATTGCCAATTTTTCCATCCGATAGAATCACTCTATGACATGGAATCAAGAGAGGGAATGGATTGTTCGCCATCACGGATCCTACTGCTCTAGCTGCCCCCTCATGGTAAACTGCCTTTGCAACTTCTTTATAACTTGCGACATATCCCCGAGGTATTTGCGCTACTTTCAGTAAGACAGCTTGGGTAAATGGTGAAAACACATCCATTTTTAAAACGAAGGAATTTTTGGTCTCTTTTCCATCATAGATCGCGTAAAGCGTGTTAAACAAATTTCTAAAATACTCGTTCGTTTTCTCATTTCTGAATTCTATATTTGGAGGTAACATGTCTAAAAGTCTTCTCACTGCAGTTTCAGGTTCCCTTATTGAAAAACTCAACGCCACAATCCTATCATTATCATCTATAGCCGTAGCAAACCAAACGTTTTCTATTCGCTCATAACAAATTTTTATCATACTTTCTCACAACAAATTAGTAACCCTTATTCCTCTTCTTTATTACTTCTTCTAAAGCTATATCAAGTATTTCTTGAACCCCAATGTTTTTCTCCGCTGACATTAACTTCACATCGATTCCTAATTTCTTCTTTGCTTCTGCTACTGTTACGTCGTTCAGTAAATCGACCTTATTGAAAACAGGAATTATTGGAATCCCCTCGAACTGCTTTCGAACTTCATGATAAAGGTTCACCTGCTTCTCAAAATCATATCCACATGTTGTAGTAGGATCAAACAGAAATATAATGACTTTAGCCAAGTGCTTCAATGCAGCAATAGTCTGTAATTCAATTTTATTCCTCTCGCTAAGCGGGCGGTCAAGTAAACCAGGTGTGTCAACCACTTGTATGATACCATACTTTGTTTTCCTGTGACCTAACACTAATCCTTTAGTGGTGAAGGGGTACGGCTCAATAATTGGTTTAGCGCTGGATACTGCCTTTACGTAAGTAGATTTTCCCACGTTCACATAGCCTGCTATGACAATAGTTATCGTGGACTCGTTAAGATCAACAGTCGGTATTCTCTTAAGCTCTTTTCTCGCTTTTTCCAAGAGCTTTAAATTATATGAAATTTGCTTCATAACGGACGCTACTCGTCCATAGTATTCTTTTCTCACTTTCGCAGCTTCTTTTTGCTCTTTAACATGTTTTATTTTATGCAGAGTTGTCTTAGACAAATTTTTTATCAGATTAACGCCCCAGTTTAAGGCTCCAAGATTTTTCTTCAATTCGTCAATTCCAATGATTACGTCGGCTAATTCGCTATAGAATACATCGATTTGATCAAGCCTAGGCATCTCCTTAATTACCTTATCAAGTTTATTAACTAAGGTTGAGTAAACTGTTTTTATCCTCTTTGCTTCTCTTTTTTTGGCCTTAGTAATTGGCGTGTCTTTATTTGAGAATTGCACTGCTGCTTCAGAGGCTCTTCTGAAAGCTATTTCTATTAACTCCTCTGCAGTTGGAATGTAAGTTATGCTGGAAAAAGGTTGCCTCAAATTTTATGCCTTCTTTTGCCAAACAATTTTTCCATTTTTGATGTTTTCTATCTTAAGGATACGATGAAATGGAATTATTATATCCTCAGATCCTTCCTTATAACTAAAAGCTGACATTTCGATGCTATTTATGGATGCGCACGAGATGATCTTTTTGTTGTCCTCTCCACCTCTATGAACGAAGGTGATAAAGTAATCCTCCGCCTTAAGGCGGGTATCCCAACGTATTTTATTAAGAATAGCTCTAATCATCATCCATCAAACTAAATAATTCTATCGTCATAAAAAATAATAGTGTAAAATCGATAGACATTTATTTCGAAGATTAATTCTATACCATACAAAATAACAAATGAGGTATTTCAAATGCAGGGTGAACCAAGTTTCGTACCCGGAGCAACAACAGTGGGTATTATCTATAAAGATGGTGTGATACTTGCTTCCGAGAAAAGAGTATCCTACGGTTATATGATAGTGAGTAAGACAGGAAAAAAAGTCTTCAAGATAACAGATAAAATAGCAGCAGCATGTGCTGGGCTCATCTCGGATATGCAAATTCTGATCCGTGATCTCTCTGCACATGCTAAACTCTATTCTCTAGACTATGGGAGACCAATGCCTGTAAAATCAGCTGCAAAAACCATGTCCTTTCTTCTCTATCAACGCCGTCTCTTCCCATTTCTAACGCAAATTATCATTGGCGGTATCGACGACGAAGGCGCCGGACTATATATCTTAGATCCTCTTGGCTCCGTTATTCCAGATAAGTATGCATGTGTGGGTTCAGGAGCCGAGATAGCGGTAGGCGTGCTCGAATCGGTATATAAAGACATGTTGCCTTTTGAAAAAGCGCACGACTTGGTTATCAGGGCAATTAAGTCGGCTATCGCAAGAGATATCGCAAGTGGAGACGGTGTGGATATTATTACGATAGCAAAGGACGGTGCACGAGAAGAATCGATATTATTTAAATAATTATGTAATTCTAATGATATGTTACTGGGGCATATTTATTCTTGATGTAGTTATCTAATCATTACGTATTGCGCATATAGTGTGTAAAAATGCAAAAAATGAAGCTACTTCCAGACGAATTGATTAATACGCTTAGAAAACAGAGGTATCATTTGGTTGGAAGGCATTCTGCTGTAAAGAGATGTCGTTGGTTCTATGAAAGCTTGGTTCATAATAGATCTTGTTATAAGCATAAATTCTTTGGCATTAAGAGTTGGCGGTGCATTCAAATGACACCTACTGTGGTATACTGCAATTTGCGGTGCTTATTCTGTTGGAGGGTCCAACCCAGTGACATAGGGCTCAATTTCAATGAAACACAAATGCCAGACTGGGATGATCCAGAAACGATAGTTGACGGCTGTATAAAATCCCAGCTATCAATTCTCAGCGGATATCGAGCCAATTCTACACTAAATATTGAACGTTATAAGGAAGCGCTTGAACCTAAACATGCAGCAATCAGCCTTGATGGTGAACCAACACTCTATCCTGAGCTCGGTGAGCTCGTCAAAGAGTTCCATAAAAAAGGCTTAACTACATTTATTGTCACAAACGGCACGATGCCTGATGTTCTAACAAACTTAAGTGAAGAACCTACGCAACTTTACGTATCCCTGACTGCTTCAGACGAAGAACATTTCCAAAAAGTTTGTCGTCCATTGGTTCCCAATGCTTGGCAAAAATTGAACCGAACACTTGAGGCACTCCCAAGCTTTAGCTGCCCAACTGTAATTAGGCTAACGTCAGTTCGTAACCTAAATATGGAGAATCCTGAGAAGTATGCCAAACTTATTGAGAAAGCTAACCCGACTTACATTGAGCCAAAGGGCTACGTTTATGTAGGATTATCTAGAAAACGACTAAAATTCGAAAATATGCCGACCCATAGTGATATAAGACAATTCGCCCAGCAACTTTCAGAGTTAACTGGGTACAAAATTATAGATGAATCGCCAGATAATCTTGTGGTTCTGCTAAGTCGTTTGGACAAACCAATTAAACTTGCATGATGAATTAAGAAGATGTCATAAATGTCGTTAGACGATATTTTGGGAAAAATTGAAGCCAATTTTAAGGCATTATATGAGATACATGAGAAGACCGTGGATAATTCCAGAAAAATCGCTAGGTTGTCAAAGCAAGCGATCATGGCTATCCATGTTGGAGATTGTGAGAAGGCTGAAGCCAAATTGTACGAGGCAAAGGCTCTAATTAATTGTACGAAAAAGTCCTTAGAATCGAGCCCCGATCTCATAGGTCATGGTGCGCTAAACACGGCATGTGAAGAATACGTCGAAGCACAGATATTTCTTAATTTAATCAAACATGGAACGTTTTTAGACTCTGAGGTAATAGGTGTTTCACAAATATCCTACGTCTTAGGATTAGCAGACGTTGTAGGTGAATTAAGGAGAAGGGCTCTGGATTCCATAAGGCGTGATGAATTTAATGAGGCTGAAGTATGTCTCAAATTGATGGAAGAAATCTATGTTGGACTTATATCTATGGAAAGCGTCTACAATTTTGCGCAGGGTTTAAGAAGAAAATGTGATGTTGCAAGACATATAATTGAAACCACTCGCAGTGATATAACTTTGGAATCTAAAATGAAACTATTGAAGAATTCTTTAAACTCTTTCAAAAAGTTGTGAAAAGAAAGAGCATTGGTTAAAAATGTCTCAGAGTAAACGGGAGCATTTTGGAACAGATCTACCAAAAAATTTTTCATTAGAAAAGGCTCGGAAAATTCAGGTTACGTTCTCAAGCAAAATCATAACGAAGGATATGCTTCCGCAACCAATCGACCGCGTAGTGGGCATAGACGCTGCTTATTCGAACGAACAAGTTTTTGCATCTGCAATAGCTATGAAATATGTGGATCTTAAAATTATTGGAGCCAAATCAATCGTTACACGCACAAATTTCCCATATATTCCAACACTTCTTGCGTTTCGGGAGGCTCTTCCAATGATACAAGTTCTATCAAAACTTAAGCCTCAGCCCCATGTCTGTCTTATAGATGGGCATGGCTTAGCGCATCCATACAGATGTGGTTTAGCTAGTTTTGTAGGTGTTGTAATGAAGCTCCCAACGATCGGCGTCGCCAAAAAACTACTATGCGGGTCGATCGGAGAATTTAATGAAAAAAACTATGCTCCGATAATTGATGGTGGAGAAATAGTTGGTGCAGCCTTATACGTGAGGAACAAATTTAACCCAATTTACGTCAGTATAGGCAATATGGTTTGCTTGGATACAGCAATAAATATTGTTAAACACTGCATAAAAAATCATAGAATTCCTGAGCCTATCTGGGAGGCGCATAGAATGGCAAACAAGTTGCGAAGGCAAAGGTTGGAGGTAACTAATTGAGTCTTAAGCCAGCTTTATGGTATACCCTATATAAGCTCGCTGAGCTTGGTGCTTACTATAATTTTTCAGAGATTTCTTCAACAAAACTGGCTAAAGAATTATCAGTCTCTCAGCAAACAGCCTCAAAAAGGCTTATTTCCCTTGAAGAAGAGGGTTATATTGAGAGAAAAATTTCGCCTCGTGGAAGCCTAATCAAGATAATGGAAAAAGGTGTAAATGAGTTAAGGAGAGTTTATGTAAATCTTCAACTACTTTCTGGTGGTCCACCAATAGAAATCACGTTTGAAGGTAAAGTCTTCAAAGGGCTGGGTGAAGGGGCATATTACGTGTCTCTAAAAGGTTATAGGAGCCAATTCATGGAAAAGCTTGGCTTTGTGCCTTATCCTGGGACATTAAATTTGAAGCTTTCAGCCACTAGTCTCATGCGAAGAAAAGAGCTCTTAAGCTATCCCGCAATAGAAATTAAAGGCTTTAAGAATGGAAAGAGAACTTATGGGTTGGTAAAGTGTTTTCCAGCAGTAATTTGTGATAAGGTAAATGGAGCAGTAATCTTAATCGACAGAACGCATTATGATGATACAGTATTAGAACTAATTGCTCCTGTAAACTTGAGAGAAACACTTAAGCTAAATGATGGAGATAAAATCAAGGTACAAATCAATATCTCCAAAAAATTATGAAGCACTTTTTACTTAGTATTTTAACTCGCTTATAATTTTCTTCTTTATCTTTGAGGAGCTATTCAATTCTTCTGGACCAAATTGCGTGATCTTTACGATTTTAATCTTTAGATCCTTTTCTTTTACAATCTTTGCTACAGAATCCTCAACAAACTTTTGATCGAATCCAACTGCAATTATGTCAGGTTTAATCTTTAAAATTACATCTTCTAGATTCAGTGGTTCATAACCTAAAATTGCTTGGTCAACGGGCTTTAATGATTCAACGATTGCCCTACGCTGGTCCTCTGGGATTATCGGTTTTTTTCCTTTAAGCTTCTTAACAGTATCGTCCCTAGCCACAATAACAATTAATTTTGAGTTCTTACCACCTGCTTTTTTAGCTTCCTTTAGGTAATGAATGTGACCATAATGGATTAAATCGAAAACCCCTGAAGCCAAGATAATTGTACGTTCCTTTTTCATTTTTCTCCCTTGTCATCTAAGTGAATCGTTGTACGCCATTCGGTATTTATGTGGTATGTGTTAATTAGAATACTTCTGATAGCTTCTAAGTGTTCAAATCAAGAATAAGTTCACTCAATGTTTATGCGTTCTCCCTTCGGTGCTTCCTTCTTGAGTTTTTCAAAGGTCACTTCTAGTACACCATTTCTATAGCTGGCTTTTGCACTTTTAGGATTGACCTTTTCCGGCAAATCCACTTCTTTATAATATTTTCTTTTCTCCGCATCCACGGATATGACAAGAGTGTCTTCTGTAGCATTTAGCTTTATGTCATTCTTCTCAACACCTGGTACCTCGGCTACAACTTGAATTATTTTTTCACCGTTAGTTACATCAATCAATGGTTCTCTCTGCTCTTCAACTTCTGACCCCTTTAGCATTGCTTTACCCTTTGCTGATCTAATATTTCCAAATTCTCTTATCACTGGTTTACCATCTGGACCTATCGACATTGAATACCCATATACAAAAGGGCCGAAGGTTTTCACTGTACTTCCGTCAGGGAGACGTTTTTCCTTTATGAACTCTTCGGGGAATGTTTCATGTAGTTCCTTGAACATTTCCTCGACTATTTTCTCCATCTCTTCGAACGGGGAAAATAGGTAGCGCCTCCTTCTCCTAAACCATTCATCCCAGAAACTCATAACTATTCCTCCAAGATTTAAAGACAATTCACTAAAAATTAAAGGTTATCTTCAAATCATTAAAGTTTTTTGGAGTGATTTATTCAATGGCGTTAATTATTGCGGAGTTCAAGCCGATGAATTTCTTTACCCATTCCCTCCTTTCTTCCTTCAACTCACTTACAAGTATATCTAGCTGCTATTTTGGATAAAATCTCATAGGATTAAATTTTTCTACGTCCACTCCATCCGCTTTCTTTGCTACCAAGCCATTTGTATAAGAACAACTTGTCCATTTTATGCGGTTTTTAATATGCCTCTAATGATTGCTGCGGTTTCCTTTGCCAATATTTCTTTTTTGGGCTTAGCTGCCATTGACAGACTTTTTGGTCGCCGATGTGCACTGTCAGACCTGCACTTCTGTTCTTTACCGTTGAGACAAAATTATAATTACCCCAACCAGTCGGTATACCAAAGCTCTCTGTAATTTTTCTCAGTTCCTTAGCTTCGACCGGAAGATTTTGATTTAAAAATCAAGGCGGTTATTCTTTTGAAGGAAGAACCAAACATTGAACTTAGACAAAAAAAGCAGAAATAATTACAGCATCCCCGCAATTTTTAGAATTTCATCGCATTTTCAGGAGAAAAGATTCCATTGTTGAAATATTAGCGAGGGATAAGGATGAGGTAACACAAATTGTTAAGAACCTACATAGCTTAAAGGGCGTGAAAAGTACCGAGACGTTTATCGTACACACGACTTTAAAGTACAAACCAGAAGACCCATTTATGTTGGTATTGTCTAAGTGAAATTTGTTCTTTACACCACCTAGAAAATCCCAACTAAATTCCCAAATTAGCCACGCAGTAAGGCACTGCTTACGACGTATAGCTCATGCATAGCCATATATGTGTATCTTAGTTAAACGTTGGGCTTCCCTGTAAATACCTAAGGAATGTCTTAAATTGCATTGATTTCATGTGAAAATAGCCGTTAATCGTCTAAAAAAGCTTATGCAATAAATTCAGTGAAGTGTTTTCAGCTTGAGACAAACTAAAATCCGTGGACTGCTAAAGATCTATAGACTTATATACATGAAATACACGGGTAATGAGGCTATAAATATACGAATAAAAGGCGCGTCAAGTTTTAAACTGATTCTTTTTATCATGTTCAGTTGTCTTACAAAACATTGAAGCTACTATTTATTGAAATAGTTTAAAAATGAAAATATTGCTTTGTGGACAGGCTACTATATTTTTATTTCATTTAAGTCAAAAACTCGTTCACAGAAGTAACATCTAAATTTTAAAGGATTCCTCTTTTCAACGATTAACTTTGATTTCACAGGTTCAGAATTGCTTATGCAATTTGTATTTGGGCATCTAACCACTCCATCGAGCAAATTTGGTAACGTTACCCTTCTCTTATCAACGATTTTCCAATTTCTTATAATGTTAATTGTTGCCTCAGGTGCGATTAGTGCTATCTTATTGTCTTCGTCTTCAGTTATTTCCCTATTTTCTACTTTAACTATGTCCTTTCTACCTAACTTCTTACTCGCTATATTTAACAGAACGACTGCTGTGTGGTTACTTGCAACCAGATTAAGTATCTCCATAACCTTTAATCCGTAACCAGCTTGAATATGGTCTATTACGGTTCCATTCTCTATCTTTCTTACTAACAGCTCTTTCTCGGTCATTTAGACACCTCACTTAAAATTGCCATTCTGACAGGCACACCGTAATATGCTTGCTGATAGTATTTTGCAACGGGCATTTCATCTACCTTAAGGTCAATCTCTGAAGTTTTCGGTAGCGCGTGGAGAAGTATAACATCTTCTTTAGCTCGCTTGATAGCCTCCGGCGTTATTCTGAAGCTTCTCTCTATTCTTTCAGCCTCATAGATATCCTCGAACTTCTCTTTCTGGATTCCACATACATAAATTACATCCGCATTTTTCACTCCTGACATCACGCTGTCTGTCTGGATTATATTTGCTTCAAACTTTTCTATAAGCTCACTAATGATTTCTTTGGGCATTTCAAAACCAATCGGTGAAACTAGCGTCAGGTTCGCATTGAACATTGCCAAAGCATATGCCAGAGGTTTCATTACTCTTCCATATTTGAGATCTCCAACTAGTGCAATGTCCAATCCATCTATCCTTCCCTTCAATTTTTTGATTGTGTACAAATCGAGCAAGGTCTGTGTAGGATGTTGATTACCACCATCACCTGCGTTTATAACTGGTTTACTTGAGATTTCAGATGCTAATCTGGCAGCGCCTTCCTTTGGATGTCTTATTACAATTATATCCGAATATTTTTCCACAACTTTAATGGTATCAATTAGGGTTTCATTCTTAGTCAATGTTGAGTTTACGTCTTCAAATTCTATTACTGCGCCACCGAGTCTCTGCATCGCACTTGCAAAAGAAAGTTTGGTTCTTATACTCGGCTCGAAAAATAGATTTGCCAGAAACTTTCCCTTCATCCAACTGACCGTGGTTCTGTTGTCTAAAATATTCTCCATATCCCTTGCTTTATCGAGAATGTATTCTATCTCTTGTTTGGTAAAATCTCTTATCGATATTACGTCCTTACTTTTTAAACTCAAATTCCTCCACCATATCCAAATTTTTGATTATGTTAACAAAAGTCTTCGCCAATTCGAGATTTGTTATAATTGGTATACCGAACTCAACCGCTCTCCTTCTAACCAAGTAATCTATATCATCTACATTTGTGTTGCTATCCTGCTGTGGCACGTTTATCACTAGTTTTATCTCTTTATGTGTCAAGTAATCCATCACACTTTTGCCTCCATAGTCAACATCGTTAATTATGTTGATTTGCATGTTTGACCCATCGAATAGTTTAGATGTATGATCGGGCACAAAAATTTCAAACCCCTCATTGGCTAACATTCTTGCCAATGAAACTAGCATTGGATCATTTCCGCTGATTAAAATTTTATCACCGATTTTCGGCAGCTTGAAACCGCTTGCAATTAAGGATTTGATGAATGCCTCCTCAAACGTTTTTCCAAAACATGCGACTTCACCTGTGGAAACCATCTCGACATTTGTCACAGGGTCAGCGCCTTCTAGCCGCATAAAAGAGAACTGCGGTGTTTTTACTCCATATTTTTTGGGGACTTTTTCACCATCGATTATTTCTCCACCCAAGATAGCATCAGCAGCAATTTCCATTAAATTTATACCTACCGTCTTTGAAACAAATGGCATGCTTCTGCTCGCGCGTAAATTGCACTCGATAACGTAGACATTTCCTTGTTTGATAAGGAACTGAATATTGAAAGGCCCTTTTATTGATAATTTTCTCGCAATATCTTTTACGCATCTTCTTATTTTGCCTTTAACGTCTTCAGGCAGGGTGATAGTTGGGATTGACATTGTAGCATCCCCCGAGTGAACCCCCGCCTTCTCTATATGTTCTATGATCGCCCCGATGAAGACGTTCTTCCCATCTGATACGCCATCAGCTTCAACCTCTTTAGCTTCAGTAATAAATTTAGATATCACGACTGGATAATTCTTTGAAACCTTTGCTGCAACCTTTAGATAACTTTCCAGTTGATCCTCGTTGAATGCAACTTTCATCGCAGAACCAGATAAGACATATGATGGCCTGACAAGTACAGGGTAACCGATTTCTTCCGCGAATGCCTTCGCTTTTTCTAGGCTTATTAGCTTGCTCCATTTAGGTTGCGCTATTCCTAACTCGTCAAGTATGGAGCTGAACTTCGATCTGTCTTCGGCTTTATCAATGTTCTCTGCGGATGTCCCGAGAATGTTAACGTTATTATTTGCTAGTTTCACGGCAAGGTTGTTCGGAATCTGCCCGCCAACAGAAACCACTACACCCTGAGGTTTTTCTTTGTCCACTATATCTAACACTCTTTCTAAAGTTAGCTCTTCAAAATACAATTTATCAAGGACATCAAAATCTGTAGAAACAGTCTCTGGATTGTAATTGATCATAATGACTTCTTTAACATCTTTTTTTAATGCCCAAGCCATATTCACGCAACACCAATCGAATTCTACGCTAGAACCAATCCTATAGCAGCCAGAACCAAGGACGATCACCTTACTCTTATTTGAAAATTCTATATCATTCGTCTCACCATTGTAAGTTAAATAAAGATAGTTTGTTAAAGCTGGCCACTCTGCGGCTAAAGTATCGATTTGTTTTACAACCGGAACAATGCCGAAAGATCTCCTTATTTCTCGAATCTCTTCTTCATTTATTCCTTTTAATTTAGCTATTTTTTTATCAGAGAACCCCAATTTTTTTGCTTCTCTCAAAATTTCTTTGCTTATTTGACTGTTCTTTATCTTATCTTGAAACTCGACAATGTTTTTGATTTTATATAAAAACCAAGCATCTATGCCAGTTAGATTACAGATCTCTTTTTCGTCCATTCCAGCTTGTAATGCCTTCACAATGTAGAACAATCTTTGATCGGTTGGATTTTCTAGTTCGTTTTTTATTTTTTCTATACTTCCTTCCAGATCATCTACATCTGTTAGTTCTTTGTCTACATCAAGCATCCTAACCGCTTTTTGTAAAGCCTCCTCAAAACTTCTACCAATTGCCATCACCTCGCCTACTGACTTCATTTGTGTTCCGATTCTTCTAGAGACATTTCTAAACTTTTGAAAGTCCCATCTTGGAATTTTTACTACAATATAATCTAAAGCTGGCTCGAAGCATGCAGTAGTTACACCGGTGACTTTGTTAATTAACTCCGGTAAAGTATATCCTACGGCAAGTTTAGCGGCGATGTAGGCAATCGGATAGCCAGTGGCTTTAGAAGCCAGTGCAGAACTCCTCGATAGCCTTGAATTTACTTCTATTACTCGAAACTCTTCACTTTTAGGATTAATTGCAAATTGTATGTTACATTCTCCTATAATTTTCAATGCTCTAATAACTTTGAAGGATGTCATTCTTAACATGTGGTATTCTCGGTTTGTTAATGTTTGCGAGGGGGCAACTACTATACTATCACCTGTATGAATCCCCATCGGATCGAAATTTTCCATGTTACAAACTATGGTGCAATTGTCATCACAGTCTCGCATCACTTCATATTCAACTTCTTTCCATTTTCCAAGATATTCTTCTATTAAAACTTGATTAATTCTACTATGTGCTAACCCACGAGAAACAATTTCCTTCAGTTCATTTTCATTATAAGCTACACCAGAACCTTGCCCTCCTAGGGTATATGCAATTCTTATCATAATGGGATAACCGATTTCTTTTGCAACCTGAATAGCTTCCTCAACTGTATTTGCTTTTTTGCTTTTTGGTATTGGTATATTGTGCTCTGTCATTAATTTTCTGAACTCATCTCTATTGTCACATGTCTCTATTGCAAAGGTTCCTGTTCCTAAGACTTTTACGTTGTATTTTTCTAAGATTCCCCTCTCGAATAATTCCATACCACAATTTAGGGCCGTCTGCCCACCAAAGCCTAGTAGAATTCCATCAGGTCTTTCCTTTTCTATGACTTTTTCCACAAACTCTGGAGTTATCGGAATAAAATAGACTTTATCAACAAACTTTTCATCACTTTGGATAGTGGCAATATTAGAATTTACAAGTATCACCTCTATGTCTTCCTCTCTTAATGCCTTTATCGCTTGCGCGCCGGAGTAGTCAAATTCACCAGCTTCACCTATCTTAATTGCCCCAGAGCCAAGTATCAAAACCCTTTTTATCCAATCTAACCTTGGCATTTTCTTAACCTCTCTAGAAATTCGTCGAACAAAAATTCAGTTTCATAGGGCCCTGGTGATGCTTCTGGATGAAATTGCGTACTAAAGATTGGCTTTTTAGCATGTTTTAGGCCTTCTATAGTTTTATCATTAGCATTAATGAACCAAACGTCAAAATCTGTTCTTTTTAAGCTATCACCATCGACTGCAAACCCATGATTTTGGCTCGTAATATAGCATCTATTTGTGAACAGATCAATAACGGGGTGATTTTGTCCCCTATGGCCAAATTTTAACTTGTAAGTATCGGCGCCGCTTGCCAAGGCGAAAAGTGCATGACCCATGCATATACCCAACATTGGTAAATTAGTTTCCATCAATTGCTTTATTGTTTCTATAGTCTTCTCACATTTCTTAGGGTCGCCAGGTCCGTTTGATACAACGATACCTGATGGATTATACTCTAGAATCTTTTCTACAGAGTAATCGTAAGGAACTCTAATCACATTCACGTTCCTAGCTAGTAAGTTTCTCAGAATGCCAAATTTTACACCGCAATCAATTAATACAACAGTGGTGGCCCCTCCAATTTTATAATTTAACGGTTCACTAATAGTTACTTCTTTTACTAAATCTCTTTTGTTAGGATCTTCAATGGTTTTTATTTTTTCTTTTACCTCATCGACATCAATTTCATCTGCCACTTTTAGAATGCCAAGCATAACTCCTTTTGCTCTCAATTTTTTAGTTAATTCACGAGTATCTATTCCTTCTATTCCAGGAATTTTTTGATCATATAACCAGTCATTCAGACTTTTGATGCTTGACCAATGACTAGGCTTATCTGACAAGGAATAAACAACATAACCCTTAACCTGAATATGCTCAGACTCAAAGTTTAGAGGAATGCCAAATTTATCCGTAATAGAATAAGAGGGCACTCCATAGTTTCCGAGCAAAATCCAAGTTTGTACCAGTATTTGACCGCAATAAGAGGGGTCTGTTAAGGATTCGCAATAACCGACCATACCTGTGTTGAAAACAACTTCACCATGGACTTCACAAGGATAGCCAAATCCCCTACCTTCAAGTATTGTTCCATCTTCTAATGCTAAAATACCCTTAGACAAGACCCCACACCAAAATAGAAGTTCTTTTTACCTCTTCTTCGTCAAATACTGTTCTAAGGATCAAAACATTCTTTATTTTTTCATTTCTAGACATGATTACACCCGACGAGGAGGGAGTAATCCTAGAAACTAATCACAGAGGTGCGAAAGTAGGTTAAGCACGACTCCCTCCCAAAATTCGCTTTCTACGATATTTAAAGATTCTCTTTTGTTCAAAAATCTTGTGGGCGTTTTCCCGATCAATTATATGCGAGAGCATTTATCTAAAGTTCAATGCCTAAAAAGTCTACTGCACTATTATTCCCCATATTACTACCACCGATTCTATAATTTGACTGTATACAGTTCTGAAAGCGAGACATTTTCTCCCAAAAAATAAGTAACATTAAGTAATATTCCCTTTGATTTGGAGATTCAAAATTTGTCCTTGAAGTGTTGACAATCTACTCTGCAAGGCATTAATTCTTTACAAAATAGTAGAGTAGATTATCGAATAACTTAGCAGCCCTTCTACAAATGGGCTGTATGATTAATTGTAAGATGCATTTTTTGGTTTTTGAGTGAAACCAATTGTAACAGCGCTTTAAACACAAAATGCAATCGCTATCCATTACCACCTAAACAGCATCTATTACATTCAGGACTTTTTAATCACAGTTCTCGTTAAAGTCACTACTTGTGTCACTTTCCCTACTTCTAAATCTATCAGTACAGTCGCATAGCTTGTCCTATCCTTTTTCAGCATAATGATTGCACCCGTTGCTTTTATAGTAACATCACCGTTTGCAACTACCTTAGCTTTGATAATCGGCCTCACTCCAGTGATATTATAACCATCCGCAAGTAGTTTTTGCACATCTGAATCGCTTTTAGCTATGTTGATTACGTTCTCTTCAAACTCATTGCTAACATCAACAAATCCGCCGATTCTCAATACACATCGTTGTCCACATGACCATCCACATGCTTTAGGCATCATTAAATTTTTACCATTTCCTCCACCATCAATAGCATATGCAATTGATGCGATGCTACTGATGACCGCAACCATCGCTACAATTGATAAGAGTATCAAGGTCTTTCTTTTATCCAGTTATCATCACCTTCTTTTATTGTTCATATTGCCACTCTAAGGTTTGGTGACATTGCGGATTATTAAAGGGTTTTTCAGAATTAGGCTAAATTCTAACTCAAAATTTTACAGCATGAGATATGAGTATACAATTAAAAATAAATAATGAAGTGCCCTTAAAGCCGAAAACATCGATGAAACAGTTTATCTTAAAACAATAATGTGATGTTAAGAACCGAAAGGGCATGTTTATTACTATATTCTAAGTAGAGTTTTGTAAAAAAAGAAAATCAAAATATTTGAGAGCCGGTAATAATGTCTGCTTCCCCTCGTCAGATGAAGTATTTGCTTGGATGGCTGATCGCAGGCACGAGGGGTGGTGCTACTCGTGCCCAAATAATTAAGACTTTAAAGGAAACTCCGCAAAATGCAAATCAGTTGGCAAACCTACTCAAACTAGACTATCGAACAATAAGACATCATCTTGAAATTCTTAAAAAAAACAAGATAATCATATCTGCAGGAGATAGATATGGCACTACATATTTTTTGTCTACCGAGATGGAGGAGAATTATCAAATGTTCGAGGAAATTTGGAATAAAATTTGGAAAAAAGAAAAAAGAAGAGAAACAAATAAACCATGATATGGACAAATACATGAAAATTTCGTTGATGTTAGTGGTTTTAATAATAGCTTTATTAGCGATATTTTGGACGCCCACATACATGCCTATGCCTCCTCGGGAGTTTAGACCAGGTTATATTATTCGTGGAGATATAGAGCTATATTATACAGCTAAAACTGTGATTTCCACGATCAACATAGCACTTTTAGTCTGTTTGTTAATAATATATGTTGGAATTTACCAAAAAACGAAATCAGATTTCACGATTGGATTGATAATATTTTCGTCAGTCTTACTTTTAAATGTATTATCCTCCAATCCACTGATCCACGGGGTCTTTGGATTCAGTGCATATGGTTTGGGTCCATTTGCTATGTTACCAGACTTGTTTACGTGTGTAGCGTTAGCTGTGTTGTTATATCTTAGTGTCCGATACTGATAAACAGTAGTCAAACGGCAAAAATTGCATGGCGGGCCCGACGGGATTCGAACCCGCGACCTATGGGTTAAGAGCGTCAGTCCAGAATGTTATTCTGGTCCACCGCTCCACCTGACTGAGCTACGGGCCCAATTAGACAAAGGGTTAAGACACAAATTAAATTTATAAGTTTTTATTCGTGCCCAAAGTCAAGTAAATGGAATCCTGACATGAAAACAAAATCACAATATCGCCCACTTAGAATACATAGTTGTAAATGTGGTTATATTGATTTGTTGATTCTGCTGGATAGTTTAGGTCATCGAGATTGAATAAGGATTGGACAAAATGAAGCTAACTAGTGCCTTGTGGAAAGTGTGGTCTTGGACGACCCATGAGTTAAAGTGGAGGGACTATATGAGTTGAGAAAGAAGGTAGTGTAAGCGCCCTTTAATACGAAATATATTTTATATGTTTCACGGTATGAAAAAGAGGCGATATAAGATATTGTAATGAATCGAAGATGGCTACTGCTGCATCAAATATGGTGGAAAATCAATATCTACTTAAAAATAACAAGACATTCTTAGCGTCAAACTACCTCAGCCACACTTTCGCTAAACATAAAGCTTTTTAGCGCTATTGTTGTGTTTGAGAATTGAAACCCGGGGGTCGCTTATGTACTCGTGGGTCCTGTCCATTGGTCTCATTACAATCTTTATTGGGATTGTAATTGTGGTTATAGCTATGCTCATGCTTTTTTTGGGACGAAGTAAGGGTTCAGTGCATGGAGGAGGTGTTATCTTGATTGGTCCAATCCCAATAATTTTCGGTAATGACCTCAAGGCTGTTAAGTGGCTAATGATTTTAGCGATAATCTTAATGGCCATTGCTCTTATGACAATTCTTATCCCTATTTTTATTCCTGGTAAATAATATGCCTTTAGGTGGTCGAAAATGAGCATTAAAGAAAAAGAACATAATGAACCAGAGGGCCCGGGAAAAAACGCATATTTACCGCTTAGGTTTCTTTGGGCTGGTGTTATCATTGTATTCGTCGGCTTCCTCATTTCATTTTTTGGGATTGTCTTCGGGGCGCTTTTCAATGGAGAATTTAGTGGTGGTGTTGTGATTTTCGTTGGGCCATTTCCAATAATATTCGGTGTTGGTCCACAAAGTTCCACATTAATCTTATTAGGTCTCATTATAACATTAATCATGATTGTAATTGCATTCTTCATTATTCTTACACGCAAGAAGGTGCGCCAATGAAAATATCACCAAAAGTTGCCATTTCAATTATTCTCATATTTTTACTGTTGATCTCAATAATGTTACCTTTACTTCTGAAGTAATGTTTAAACGCTATCAATCAATGAGATTAACAAATTAGAGGTGCCTTTTTATTGGATAAACTACTTGAAGGGGTTAGAGTTTTAGACTTAAGCCATGTTTGGTTTGGTCCCTATTGCACAAAACTGCTTGCTGATATGGGCGCCGAAGTAATAAAAATTGAACCCCCATCTGGAGAAATGATAAGGCTTGAGCCCCCTCAAGTAAATGGCGCAAATCCAACCTTCATATACCTCAATAACAACAAAAAGGGAATGACGATCAACCTTAAGAATGAAAAAGGCGTAAAGATATTCAAAGAACTTATTAAGGTCTCAGATGTAGTTGTGGAAAATTTTGCTCCAGGAACAATGAAAAGGCTGGGCTTGGATTATGAAGTGCTTGAGAAGATTAATCCAAAAATAATCTACGCTGCTCTCTCTGGATACGGGCAAACTGGTCCGTATTCTGAAAGGCCGTCTTTCGACATTATCGCGCAAGCAATAAGCGGATACATGCGACTTACTGGCGATATGATAGATCCAAAAGGACCACCTGTGCAAGTTGCTCAAGCTGTAGGAGACCTATGGCCTGGGACGTATGCGGCTCTATGCATTATAGCGGCACTTTACTACAGAAATAGGACTGGTAAGGGGCAGATGATAGATGTTTCACAGGTAGATTGCATGATAGCCAGTTGTGGCTCGGCTTTCGCTGACTATGTATTACTGGGTCTAAAGCCTTATGAGATAAACGCACGATATTTCTGGGGCATTTATGGGTTATTCAGGGCTAAAGATGGGTACGTGGTCATAGGTGCACCATTGGGCCGTATATTCGATTCATTAAAGGGCATCATTGGTAAAGACAAGCTCACCGTGGAAATTACTCGGAATTGGGTGAGAAGAAGACTCATGAAAACGGTCGTTGAAACCTTGGTTAAGGCTCGAGTTCCATGTGCACCAGTGTATGATCTCAATGATACGTTATCTGATCCCCATGTCCAAGCTAGGGGAGACTTCACCGTTATAAATCACCCCCAAGTTGGGTCAGTAAAAATATCAAGCTTTCCAGTTAAGTTTTCTGAAACTCCAGCAAGCTACGTAAGACCGGCACCATTACTTGGAGAACATAACGAAGAAATTCTAACGGAAATCCTCGGGTACTCGAAGGACGAAATCATTAAGTTAAGAGAAGAAGGAGTTTTCTGAAGTGTCTCTTCTTTTTTTCTAGCTAAGTGATGAGTAAAAAAGCAACATATGCTCAAAAATTTTGTGCTTCTTGTCATTATGGGCGTTAGTCCCTTTACCTGCGAACCTTAAAGCCGCAATTAAGGCAATAAACAGCCTCTTCAGGCAACTTATACCCACATCTTGGACAAAAAGCTGGCGCAGATCCTGGTGGGAGTTGAGGTTCAGGAATGCTGATCGGTGGAGCAGACGTGGGAGTTTCTATTGGTCTGGGCGCAGGAATTGGGGATACAGACATCACTAGTGCTATTGCCCCGAAGATGATGGGTGCAAATGATCCCACAGGGAAGGCTATGAAATTCATAACGCGTTCTGGAGTTTGATAAAGTCCAGAGTAACTACTTGCAAAAATAAGCGGTCCAGCGATGCTCATGAAGCCACCTATCCGTAACATACTCTCTCTACCCTTAATCACCGTACTCATAGCGACGAAGGTCCCACCTAATGTAGCTAAAGCTACACCCAAATATTGCAATGGTGTGTAAAGTATCCAGCCACTAGTATTTCCAACAATGTTGAGATATGCTGCAAAAGGGAAATCCAGCTCATACCAAAAATACGTGGAACCTCCTGTTGCTAAACTTCCCCATGCTACTGTCCAGGGGATTACGGGTGAAATTAGGATTAGCAGACCTGGAAGTAAACGTATCTTGTTCACTTAAGTCACCTAATAAATATATGAAGCCTTGCCATATATTAAGAAATCAATTACGCCCAAAAGTCATATAAGTTATTCAACCTTTCCGGCATCTCTTGTCTTATATGTTAACCCTATAGTCTTCCTTTACCACATTAAGAACAACATTTGTAACGGTTCTACGAACATGCGGGATCTTTAAAACATCTTTTATGAAAGAGTTTAATGCAGGGCGATTTTTGAATCTTGCTATAAAGGCAGCATCAAACTCTCCAGTTATATCATAAACTGCGCAGACATTTGGAATCTTTGCTACTTCATTCTCCACATCAACGAGGTAACCTGCTTCAATTTGCATTAAAGTAAGTACAGTTATGTCAAAGCCAACTTTAGTTGGCTCAATCATAGCAGTATATCCCTTTATAATTCCGTTCTCGGTTAGCTTCTTTATCCTATTATGAACCGTTCCAGTAGCTACTTTAAGTTTTCTAGCAATTTCTCTTGAGCTTTGTCTAGCGTCTTCCTGAAGGGTCTTTAGGATGCCGATATCTAACTCATCTAACGCATTATCCATCATCCTTTTTCTCCTACATTTTTATGCTTTCAATTGTTATGATAAAATCTTTTAATTCGATGATTATACTTAAAATATATCCTATTGCTTATTTGTATAATTCTCTCCCCATAGAAAGGACTCCAGTCTTGTTAATCCTATAATCTCATTAAAATCTAATCCTATTGCGTCCAGAACTTGCTCAAATGTTGATTCAATATAATTCATATACTTTTCTGAATCGATCTCTTGAGACGAAGCCAATTGTGTTGGCTTCACTCCTGGGCTTCCGATCACTTTCACGAATGAAATTATGTCTCCAGGTTTTATATCGTAGCCAGTTTCAGATAGCTGTCTTGCAGCCTTCACGTGTTGTGGAGTTGTTTTTATGTATCCTTCAGTAGACTTACCCATAGTAACATTGAATGCGAGGTCCTCAAGCTTATATTCTCCTCGCTTCATTTTGGTATAGCATTCTTTTACAATCCTTTTTATTTTCTCCTTTGCGTCCTCAAAGTCCTTAGGTGTTTTGACTTCTCCAAGAGTTTTCGTCATTTCTATAAATGCACTTTGTAAGAAATTTGGAGTATTTTTCTTCTTTCCAGTTAATCCCTTTATGTCCACGCTTCCATCTGGGTAGACCCCGAGATAGTTCTTTTTCCTTGTGGAAAACACAGAATAACGATATGTCTTATCAACATCTAATTCCATACCGAGGGACTCGCGTGACCATTTTGTGAGCTCATCTATTTGCTTTGCTGATGGATTCTCAAGAAATACGCTATCAGTATCACCATATACAACTTCTATTCCAAGTTTCTGGGCTTCTTCGATTGTCTTATTGATCAGATACCTGCCTATCGATGCAGTGCTTTCAGCAACTGGTGGGCAATAAAAGGCAAAGATTTCGGCGCCGAAAACTCCGTAAGAAGCATTCAGTATAACCTTCAAGCTACATTGGATAACATCGTACCAATTCCTTAATGCTGATGAAAGATTTTTGTCCTTTGATTTAAGTTTGTACCATTTAACTCTTAAATCTCTAAGTGAACCTATTACAAGACTCGTAATTCCTTTGCGTTTCCGACAGACCCAGTAAGGCGTTTCGGGAATAACGTTATCTTTACACTCTTTGTGTGAGCATAGTACTGTTTCATAACTTAAATTCCAGCGCTTAATTATTGATGGATACAAGCTTGCGAAGTCTAGAACTGCTACATTAAAATGAACTCCAGGTGAAGGTTTTACAACCGTAGCTCCTCGGTATTTCTTCCCTTCAATAATGGCTTTTGTGGATGTAACGCCTTTAATTTCCAAAATATCTTCTAGCCTTGGAATTAGCCAGTTTCGTTTTCTATGCTCAAAATACATAAGGCTCTTAATCCATCCTGATACGCCTTGCCTTGTAACGTCCTCCATTGAAAGACGGCTAATCCTAGAAAGGACTGTTATGAGTCTCATAACAAGATTGTCGCTGAATCTAGTAAGGTCCAATGTGATAGTAGCGTCTTGGATGCAGTAATTCGCAAGTTCTGAATAAGTGAGTTCGGATATTGGTTTTTCTATTTTGATTTTTCCAGTTCCAAGAAGTGCTCTTGATATCGCATCCAGTGTAACCTCCGTATATTTGCGGCTGAATGCGTAAATCTGCATGGACCGGTTAAAGAAAAATTTGTACAAATCTATATGGATGCCATATTTAAGAAGAGTGGCGTCTCTCCCTACCTCAATAGGTATTTTTTCGCGCGGAAAACCAATTTTCTCCGCTCTATGGTATATGTAAGGAAGATCAAAATCGTCGCCGTTAAATGTAAGCACGATTGGATAATCAAGCAGAGTCTTAAAAACTTCTAAAAGCATTTCATCTTCTCTATCATAGTATTCGACTTTAACTCCTTCTGGTAATTTTTCATTACCTTCTTTAACTCCATCCCTTTTCAAAAGTAGATTTTTACCAAACCCGTCCGAGCCGATCAATGATATTGCAACAATTGGTTCACTAGCAGTTTCGGGGTTTGGGACACGAGTTCTAACTGGGGAAGAAACCTCAATGTCAACAGCTACTCTGCGAAAGTCCGGCACTGGGCACTCAAAAAGGTCGATCCATTGATTAATATAATCTAAAAATTCTCTATCCTCATCCTTGAATAAAGAATTGATTTCTTTCAACAGTTCATCGGATACTCTATAGCCAGATTTAACTATCTTTCCTTCCTTGACATCATATGGCATACAGGGAATGAGACCTCGATCATACATATAGCTCTCATAGTACCTGATATTAGCTTCCCACGCCTTTGGAATAATATCTCTAATGTGCCTCCCTCCTCCCTGTCCACCAATTGATGCCGGATCCTTTGTAACAATTTTCGTTAGCTTAGAAAACTTATCCTTCAACGGATCATACTTTTCAACTATTTCAAAGTGATCAAATCCTGGATGCGTAATTAAATTGTCTATCTGCTTTAACTCATCAGGTTTAAGGTCAGATAAACAATACGGATTGTGACCTGTTTCATCATACCAGAAAAATATCCTTTTAGATTTAGGTTCATAGAATTTTAAATACGCTACCTTTTTTTCTTTGTTGTAGCCTACTGATATAAGATAAGCGCCGAAAAGATTTTTTGCTATAGCAGTATCAAATGTGGAAATCGTCTCAAACGTTTTCTTTAAAGTATTGAGGTTGTCATATTTTTCTGTGTGCATTTCAAATGCTCCTATAATATTATTCTGTGAAAGTATATTAGTTGGGAGTGTTTATAATTGGTTTTGGGTATTAGACATTAAGAAGACCTATGATTGAACAAGAGATTGAACTTTGAAACTGAGAGTTTGTGCGTAAGGAAATGAACTGGGGCGGTTCTTATGCCACATGGACGGTTGGCCATTTATTACGTTCGTGTAAATATGCATTTTGATAATGTCTGAGGTGCACAATATTTCCTTTTTCCTGTTGCCTTGCCTCCAGCATACACTTTTTTCAAAATTTTGTAGCCTAAACTCTTAAATAAAAACCATTCTGTTGTTTGGATCAATAACAATCAGCTTTGGCCTAACATACAAATATACGAAAATGGATAAAATGTCGCTAGTAGCAGACGAGTTTTATCAACTGAACCTAATGATCGAAAACATTTCGGGGAAACTATTCGTCTTTTTATTCCATCAGTCATGTAAATGCTTGTGCATGTGTTCTTTTGCCCATTTTTGAATAACTCTGAAAAATCTAGTTTTGAGATTGATTATTTGTTTCATCGCATTTAGAAAGCCTTTTTCCAGAGAACCTGATAATGCTTCTGACATTATACGGCAAATTCTTCCAAAAGGTTGTCAAAATTGCAGAACCGGAATTAGCCAAAAGCGAAAAAACAAGATATCAAGAAGAATATGGGGCACCTCATTTCCTCAGAAAATCGAAACAAGACCCCTGGAGTTAAACGATTCAAAGGGTAAAATGCATAGAAAGACTTCTAAACGACATAAAACAACTGTAAAGCGTATCAAACAACATCAAAATACCTCAGCAAAAAGGAATTTGCTCAGCTTCAGAAAAATCAAAGAACCGACTGAGCATATTGCATCAACAAATCAGACCCATGGAAGACGAAAAATCTCCTTCAAATTGTCACTGTAACTCCACTACACTTTTTCTAAAAATTAGTTGGCTGTGATCGCATTTGTCATCATATAATGTCAATGTTTTAAAGATGCGTAACAAAATAATTGATTAGCGGCTTATTTTAGGTGAAATCATTTGAAAGACGCTTGGGCCTTGGCCATAGAAGCGCTGAGCTGGGTCGAGCTTGAGAATATTAGCGCCTCGTTAGCTATGTCAAGGTCAATAAAACAACTGGACATAAATGACCAGCGAGTTGTAGCTGAAGCACATAAATTGATGACAGAGACCATTAGGAGAAAAAATTTCGTAGACAAAATCGTTAATATCGCCTTGCAACCTAAGTCACTATCAAATTTTAACCTTGGCGTTCAATCGTTTCTTCGGTTATTCACATACAAAGTAAAGTTTGTTGGAGTATCGAAAAAGGAAGCTATACGGATCGCTAAGCTTGGGCGTTCAATTCTAGGTTGGCGTGAACTACATCCCGTGGAGGAAGCCTTTGCTAAGATTCTTGCTCTAGACTTAGATGAGCTCATAAAGGGATTGCCTAATGAGGAAATGATCGCTCTTAAAACATTCCATCCCTTGTGGTTTGTAAAATACTGTATTAATTTATTTGGTCAAGATGAAGCTCTAGCGTTCCTCGAACAAAATGCTAAGATTCCACCAACCTACATTCGAGTAAATTCATTGATGGGAGATGAAGACACCCTTGTGAAGAAAATTATTGAGGCGGGTATTTCATTGGAAAAAATAAAGTCAATTGCGTTTGTTTACAGAGTTATCGATACAAAAGTTCCATTGGTTAAGTCTCAACCATATAACGAGGGTTTTTTTTGCATACAAAACCTATCAAACTGCTTTGCTGTCGAGGCAATTAAGCCAAAACCGGGTTCTGTTATTCTGGATGTCTGTGCGGCACCCGGCGCAAAGACAACGCATCTTGCGCAATTTATGGAAAATTACGGGGAAATCTACTCCATTGATTACTCCGTACGCAGAACCAATGTGCTTAGAAACGAGCTAACAAGAATGGGCGTAAGAATCGCTAATCCAATCATTGCTGACGCATCTAGGCCGCTACCGTTAAAGGTAGTAACGGATATTGTTCTTTTAGATCCGCCTTGTAGTAACACGGGAGTTTTTTGGAGGTATCCGTTAGAGAAATGGAGAATAGATTACGCTTCAATAAAAAACGCTGCGAAAATACAATTGATGATGCTCAACTCATGTGCGGAGCACGTAAAAGTAAATGGTACACTCTACTATACGACTTGTAGTATAACTCTTGAAGAAAATGAGTTAAACATAGAGCGCTTCTTAGCGAATCATCCTGAATTTAAGTTGGAAGATGTTGGGCTAGGTGTTGGTTATCCTGGATTCAAAGGCAAGTTGGAGTGCAGGCGATTTTATCCACATATACATGACTCTAACGGCTTCTTTATAGCAAAACTGAGACGAGTAACTCCGTAAAATTTTTCTCTGATGCGATTATGGCTTAGATCTCTTAGATTTCTCTAAGAAACAAAGCATTTCAAAGATTATATGCGCAGCTTGGATTGCTGTTATACCAGAATCATAATATGGAGCAACTTCAACCAAATCAAATCCAATAACATTAAACTTACCACACACTTCCTGAAGCATATCTAGAATTACTGACGGATTAATTCCTTCAGAAGCTGGATTACCTACAGCGGGGGCATATGACGGATCTAAAACATCCATGTCAACGGTCACGTAAATATGCTCATATCCAGATAGTCTATCAACAATAATTTTTCTCATCGACTCATGTGCATTACTTACTTGAGTTGCTGTAAAGAACGATAATCCATTTTTTTTAGCATATACTATTTCCTCGTTGGATACATCACGTACTCCAACCTGAATCACATTTTCTGGCCCAATTAGGTCGCAAATTCTACGCATACATGTGGCATGCATCGTTTTTGCCCCTAAATACTCTTGACGTAAGTCCATATGGGCATCAAAGTCAAGGATTGCAAGTTTCTTAAGACTCTTGAATGCCTTAACAGCACCAACGGCAATGGTATGCTCTCCGCCCAAAATTATCGGTGTCTTCTTTTTTCCAGCAATCTCTTCGACGACGAGTTTGAGACGCTTTAAGGTCTCTTCAGCATCTATAGCCACATGTAGATCTCCAAGGTCGCAAACCTTAATTTCACTTACATCTATTTCGGTTCTCATACTGTATGTTTCTACATTTAACGAAGCGTTGCGGATGGCTAATGGACCAAATTTTGAGCCAGGTCTATAGGTGCTTGTGAAATCAAATGGCACACCTACTACAACATAATCGGCTTCCTCAAAAGGTATGGATTGGCCAGAAAAAACAAAGCTTGGTGATATATATAGTCTGGTATAACTCATTATTTTACATCGCCTCTTAGCTTTTAATTAAACATTTATGAAGCTAAATTTCTACGGAATATTAGACTTATATCGAATAAAATCTAACAATAAATAAAAAAGTATTCAAGAACATTCTGGGGGACGTATGTTAATGCGTACAGAAATGGAAAGTCGTTTAGAACTTAAGAGATTTAGCCCGAAACTTTTCTCAACTCTTTATGCAGCACTTGGCATTGTGTATATACTGATATTTGTTATATCTGCCTTCACATCGTTCCATCCCCTTATTCTGGGAGCCTTAATTATTGTAGCTTCATTAGGTTTATGGCGTGCGAAACTTTGGGGCTTTAACCTGCTCATGGTACTGATGTTTCCTTCGATAACGATGAATATCGTCTCGCTATATGCCTCAATAAGGACGTATAGCTTTTATCCAGACTCATCTATGTTGTTGTTTAATTTAGCTCTGATACTGCATACCTTGGTCATTATGGTACTATCATTTATACTAGCCATGAAACGGAAACTATTCAGCTAGTTTTTAACTCATACACGCTGAGTATATCCATGCAACTCCGTAGGTAGCGTATCCAATAGCCAACCAAATTAGGCCCGATTGGAGTGCAAAAAATGCGGAATATAACACAACCAACGCAGCAACAAATTCACCAAGTTTCCATGTCTTTTTAGGTTTGTACTTCTGTAAGTAACGTTTATCAATACTATCTATAACCCCAAATTTCGGTGTCCTAAAAAATGCTGAAGTTTTTCCCATGAGAACTTCAATGACCGCTTTTGCATTCGAAATTGAAACTCCGCACCAAAGCGTACCAAGGGCCGGTAAGTATTTGATATATCGTTTGTCTTTTTCTTCAATTGCAACGAGCAAATAGAGAATCGTTGGAACCGCTATGGTTACAACAGATGCGCCGATTAGAAGTGTGGCGTTTGGGTTCGTCCAAAAGGTTATCAAAAAGGTTTGAGGCATTAGGAAAAGCATTAGCATGTTCAAAAGTAGGCCTAAAATTGCTATCGGATAAATCAGGACATAGGATAAATTCAAAACCGCTTCAATTCTCTGTATTAATGGAATTTTTCCATCGTAGAGAAATGTCTTTGAAAATTTTTTAAGGCATTGCATGTAGCCCTTCGACCATCGGTATTCTTGCATCTTGAAGATAGAGAATAGCGGTGGCACTTCGCCTAAGCACTTGACTTCTGGGACGAAAACGCCTTTCCATCCCTTCATTTGCATTCGAAATGAGAGATCTATGTCCTCTGCCAAAGTATCACTATGCCAACCCCCAGCCTCCTCAATGGCTTTACGCCTAAACATTACAGATGTCCCGAAAGATGACGCATATAACCCGGAATAATACCTAGCAGCTTGTTCTATGATGTAGTATCCTTTTATTGCAAGCGAAATTGCCTTGGTTAGCCATGTCGCATCTCTATTAATGAATTCAATATTTGCTTGCACGAAGCCCACCTTATCTTCCGCATAGAAATAGGGTACAAGTCTCTTGATGAAGTCTCTAGGCGGGATTGCATCAGCGTCGAAGGTTACGATTAAGTCAGCAGTAGTATATTTCATTGCCTCATTCAGAGCTCCGGCCTTAAATCCTATCCTTTTGCCTCTGTAAATAACTTTAATCAGACTTGGGTATTTCTCACCGAATTCACGAGTTATTTCTTTAGTTCTGTCTGTGGAATCGTCCACGATTATTATCTGAAGCTTGTCCTTAGGGTAGTCCAAATTGAGACAAGCATTAAGCAGACGGTGAATTACTTGTGCCTCATTGTATATTGGAATGTGAATTGCGACCTTGGGCCACTCATTAGTTTCTGGGGGCGTTTTTCTTTTATTCTTATTACGAAGAAAGAGCAGTATAATCACGAATGCATTCATGGCAATTAAACTAAGTGTTACACTCACAATAATTGAAAGCAATAACAGCGACCATTGATATATTGAGAGTTGTGCTAAGTATTCCATGCCACTTTAACCAACAGTTTATGTTCTCTATATTGGTTTTTTGTGTAAAGATAAAGAGTTTTTCTAAATTTATTACGCGATAATCATTCCCGTTTCATTTGTTGGAATTAATCCTAAGTCCTTTTTCTTTATTTCTGACCTAAATCTATCGGTTTTTAAGACATCAAGAAAAGCCAAAACCGCTTTCTTACCGAGACTTCTCTTTAGCACAAGGAAGTCAAACTGCTCCTCAGCTATCGGTATGAACTCCAGCCCATATCCATTGGCTACTGCTTTAATACCAAGTCCAACATCAGCTTTATTTAACGAAATAGCTGAGGCTACAGCAGAATGGGTCTTTGCCTCTATGTGATACCCCTTGATTCTCTTCGTGAGATCGGGCAATTTACATTGCATTTCTTTAGCGATTTCATTTAGCTTTGCATCCAGAAGAATACGTGTACCTGAACCAGCGTTTCTGTTTATTAATGTAATATCCTCTCTTAGAAAATCTTTAAAATCACATATTTTCTTTGGATTTCCATGAGCTACGATCAAGCCTTGTTGTCTTTTATATCCTCTAACGAGCACAGCTTTATCGAGTATTTTCAGACTTCTTAGAACAGGAATGTTGTACTGATTTAGTTTTTCATCCAAGATATGGATCCCAGCGATATCCGCCTCTTCTCGTTTAATAGCGCTTATTCCACCAACAGAACCTACATTTATCGACCTAACGTAAATTTCAGGGTTTACTTCCTGAAGATGCCTAATTGCTATATCTATCCCCACGCAATGGCTTCCAATAATCATTAAATCAGCAGGTTCAATTTCTGAACTGAACAAGTTAACTGAAACTTCTTCCCCCTCTTCCAAGATCTCTAAATCTTCAGGGATTTCGATAAAACCGTCAGCTGAGGCAAGCGAGGTAATCGCCCCCGACCCCTTCAACACTGGGTAAGCTACGTATTGCCCATCTCTAGAGATAAGTATCACCGGCAGAAATTCTTCCCCGCCTCTCGCTTTCAAATACTTAAAGGCAACCTTAGCGGGCATCCTCCATTTGAAGTCGGTCTTTAAACCTGCCATTTTACCTATAACTGGTTTTACAATCGTATGAAAAATCATCAAAGCCGACGTTGGGTGTCCAGGTAGCCCAAAGACAGGTTTATCATTAACAACAGCTATAATTGCTGGTTTTCCTGGCTTAACCTTTAAGCCGTGAACGATTACACCTGGTTCGCCCAAGCCGCCTATCACATTGTACATTATATCCCCTACACCAGCTGACGTACTTCCAGAAGCTATAACCGCATCTGCTATGCTGAGGGCGTCCTTTAGATGTTTCCGAATCTCATTTTCATCATCTTTGGCTATACCGCTGTAAACAGGTTCTCCTCCACTTTCCATTATAGCTGCATAAAGAGAGCTCCCATTTACGTCGTAAATCTTTCCAAGGCTTAGAACATCTCCAAGTGTTACAAGCTCATTTCCGGTCGATATGAGCGCAATCTTAGGTCTCTTAAATACTCTGATCTTATTTAATCCCATGGCTGCCAGTACACCAATTTCTCTCGATGTTATTTTCTGTCCTTTCCTTAACGTTATTTCACCAGCTCTGATATCCGAGCCTGCAAACATTACATTGTCTCCTGGGGGGCATGATTTATAAATCGAGACGATGTCTCCCATCTGTTGAGTGTACTCCACTGGCACTACGGCATCCGCTCCTTTAGGCAAAGGAGCGCCCGTTGAGATTTCTGCTGCAAAACCCGTTTTGATCTCTATCTTTGAAATTTCTCCTGCCATGATTTTGGAAATTACCTTCAAAGACACTGGATGTTCTTCAGTAGCGTTAAATGTGTCGGAAGCTTGCACTGCATACCCATCCATGGTAGCTCGATCAAAGCTAGGGACATCTATTGAAGCTATCACTTCTTCGCTCAAGACTCTTCCTAACGCATTTTGTAGAAGAACTTCTTCAGCCTCAATAGGTCTTGGCTTATAGAACTTCTGCAGTCTATCTAATGCCTCCTCAAGGGAAAGTAGTTTACGAAAAATTTTGCGTGTACTCATGGTTATTTCACCTGACCAAATAACACAATCTCAACTTCTTCTCCCTCTTCAACTCCTTCGCTATCTTCTGGCATGATGAGTAAGCCATTCGCCTTAATCAGACTAGAGAGTATCCCGGAACCTATAGACTGAATCGGTTCAGCTATATATTTTTCATTTACTTTCTTTACCAGTACTCTTACAAACTGCTTGAACCCAGGTGAAGATGCTACTCTCCTTGTCAGTGCAGCTTTAACAATCGGATCCGGGTCCTTTCCTGTACAAAGCATTCTGAGAATGAGAGGTTTAGCGAAGAATTCAAACCCCATCATGGCGGCTACAGAGTATCCTGAAAGTAGAATCACTGGCTTCCCATTCAGAATTGCCAGTGCAGTGGGCATTCCAGGGCGCATACGTACGCCATGAACAATGACTCCTGGCTTTCCCAAGCTATTAACTGCTTCTGGAACCAGATCTGATTCCCCTACAGATGTCCCACCTGAGGTTATTACTAGGTCCGATTCCTTCAGTCCTTTTCTCAACGCGCCTCGAATTTTTCGAAGGTTGTCACTAACTATTCCCAAATCTACTGGCTCCCCTCCCACTTCTTTTACAGCGTTTGACAAAATAATGCGATTTAAGTCAATGATTTTTCCAGGCTTTAATTTGTCTCCCACCTCAATTAACTCGTCTCCGGTTGAGAAAATAGCTACACGTGGTCTTCTGAAAACACTCACCTTCGTGTATTCCAAGGCGACCAGCATGCCCAGATGCTGAGGCTTCAACTTAGTTCCTTTGGGAATTATAATCTCTCCTTTTGCTACATCTTCTCCTTTCTTTGAAACGTTCTTCCATGGTGGAACCGGAGAACGAATCTCTAAATGTTTATCATCAATTTTTTCGACATGTTCTAACATCTCAACAGCATCGGCTCCTATTGGTAATTGCGCCCCAGTTGTGACTTCAACAGCTTCTCCCTTTCCTAATTTAAGTTTGCACAATTCTCCACTCCTTACCTTACCTATAACTTCTAAGACACAGGGGTCTGTCATGGATGAACTAAATGTATCTTCAGCTCTAACTGCAAAACCATCAACAGCAGACCTATCAAAAAACGGGATATCCTTTTCAGCACGGATATCCGTTGATAAAATGCGTCCAAGGCATTCCCTCACGTGAATGATTTCAGACTCTAATGGTTCTAGTTTAAGCAACTTGAAGAACTGTTCACGCGCACAATCTATAGGCGTTAGCTTTGTAAATCCCCTTAGTCTAACCATATCCATCAACAAGGAATAGAGCTTTCAGATAATAAATAAATGAGAAGTATAAAAAAACGTTTAGAGAAGATTCAGAGTTATGCCTGAAATTAAATTCGTTTTTTAGATGCCTTAAGTACCATATCCCGCATCTTCATGCTATCAATATCAAGTATAGGCGACTCACTGATTATCACTGGCTTAAGTCTTTGCTCAGCTATAATTTCTGCAAACGGTTCGAATGGTGGTCCGTACTCCTTTTCATCTAATGTATGATGACACTTTTCTCCTTTCCCAGTGAATTCGATGTGTGTAAAATGGCAGTGTAGGTTTTCAACTGCTTCACGTCCTAGATGTTTTTCTATGATTTCCATCAGTTTTAAATAGTCATCCTTGTTCCTAATCTTCCCCAATTCTCTTGCATGTATATGCGCCCAATCCACGACTGGGGTAGTTCGGTCTACTTTCCTGCATATTTCAATAATTTCATCTAAACTTCCAAGTTGAGTTGATTTGCCAGCGGTTTCTGGACCAAGCTGCACATCTTTGATTCCCAGACTGCTTGAGTTTTCTATGATTTCCGTTGTAGCCTGAATACATAGGTCTAATGCTTCTCTTCTTCCTCTGTTCATATAATAGCCGGGGTGATAGACTACGACATGCGCACTCATCAATTCAGCTGCCTTCATGCTTTCTATAATTCTATCTTTGCTCTTCTCTACGACATCGGTTTTCCCACATAAATTAATAAAATACGGACCATGAAGGGAAACCCAAACATCGGAGTTCCTCGCATTGAGCCCTAACTCCTTTGCCACAGACTGCGCTATCCGCACTCCTCTGACCGCTTGATACTCAAATGCGTCAAGTCCTTCAGCACGGAGAAAATTAGGCACATTGGCTGTTGAACCTTCATAAAATAAAGGTTTGCCAGCAGGCCCAAATCTTGGTCTATCTGCCATAATTTCTCTTCCAAGTCTGTTATAATGGCATCGAATAAATTAATCCCACCACTCCTTAACCCTTGGCATAGCTAGAATTTCGCGAATTTCAAGCTTCTTTTTTGAATCCTTACCAAACATGAACCCTGGATAAGACGCCCGAATTACAGCAGCTGTATCAGCGCCTTTACCAGATCCGCCGACGCCTATCACATCTTGGTAAGGTTCTATACGCCCGGATAGTACGGCCAAGAATACAACTTCAACAGCTACCTTTAGTCCTTGTCCAAAGGAATAGAGAGTTTCTCTTATGATTGTTTCAGTCGTGGGTATAGACCAGCGTGCTTCACCTAAAAAAGTTCCGTGAAACACGTAATGTGCGTTATCAATAATGATTACTCCTAATTTTTCAAGCTCGGCTTTCCTCGCATCGCTAATTCCAGGCCAAGGTCGATTCCACTCCCTTCGATAAGGCGGCTCGGATACACAGACTACCTGAGCCTTTCCATGTAATTTTACAGCAAATTTTAGAGCTGTTGTACCTGAAGTACTTGCTACAATTACATATTTTACGTCGCCTTCGCTAATTCTTTTTCCAACAATCTCAACGACGTCATCGGTGTTCTGTTCACCAGCTTTTTCAAAATAATATATTTCCCGCACTATTTTACTCATACTTATCAGCCTATAACTAAAATTTGTAAAGACAAAATATTAGATTAATCATCAGGGTGCAGAAAATTCATTCTCGCAGAATGGGCATTTTATCATTCGGCATTGAACCAATGAGGGGCACGTTTTGCATGCGAAAACTCTGGCATACGATATGTCAAATTTGTTATGGCATTTAGGGCATACTACAAGTTTTTTGCTTTCCATCTCTGGTCTCTTCTTAATATTTGGAACAATTTAATCTAGAGATATGGTCTGAAATTTAAGCTATTCTCTAGAACCTAATGACATCTGTACTCGTATAACTCAAGAAGTTTCTCTTTTACATTATTGATTCCTAAGGCCTCAATAAGTTTCCCAAGCCTTGGACCATAATCCTTTGAAATCAATGATCTATATATTGCCTTAAAGAACAGCATTGGCTTGATTCCTCGTTCTCTAGCCACCTCGTAAATAAGATTATGGATGTCCTTTGCGCTCATTTTTTGATCCAAGCGCTTAGCAAACAAAGCTATCTCTTCATGAAATACATCAATTCTTGCCGGAGAGAATTTGAAAACGAATTCTTCTGGAAGAAATTCTGAGTCAATCCAGTTCTCAATATATCTTTTGAGGTAATTTACTCCATCTATGTCTCCAACCCTTTTAGCCACTAAATTCCAGTCTTTGTGCACTTGGTAATTGATCAACATATCAGCGAAGTCTGCTCGCCATTTCCTGGAGTCTGTAGTTAATTTATATGCTAATATTGCTTTGCTCTCAGCTCTGCTAAGATCCGCTTCTCCCTTCTCCAGCAGATCCGCTATTCTGTTATATTCGTCATATAGCGCGATCAACTTATTGCCAGTTGCGTCAAACTCCTTGTTTACATTCAAATCTGGCTTAAACAAGACATACTTCACTAACTCTGGAGGGACAAGCTGAAGAATCTCGTGTATACTCAACCCAATGCCCTTAGACTTGGAATACTTCTTACCGTGCAGCATAACAAATCCAAATCGCCCGCCAATGGGAGGATCTTTCTTGAAAATTCTCTTATGAACAGCAACTGCGGTGTCCCAACTTCCTCCTCTAGAATGGTGATCCGAGCCGGCTAGCTCTACAGACACGTTCAGAAAATCTTGCCTACTTGGCCAATCGAGACGCCAATATACCTTATACTCGTGGTCGACTAGTTTCATTTCTCCTTCGTAGCCACAACCCTTCACATAACCTATATCCTTTGTGTCTGAATAAACGATGTTTTCTCCATCAAATTCCTTTACTTGCGTTGTCGCTATCTTTCCACAATTCTCACAGACTGGCATAACTATATTAACCCACTCTGGCAGTTCCTTCACTCCACTCATATCTGCAATTTCTCGGGCAATCGCCCTTACTTCTTGTCTCTCTTTATAGAGTAAACGAGCATACGCATCATATCTTCCCGATCGGCAGAGTTCATTTGTCCGTAGAATTCTTGGATGCACATCAAGCTTCTCCATCAGTTCCATTGCTTCATTTAAAAAATGGTCTCCATACGACTTGCAACAGTTAAAGGGATCTGGCACATCAGATAGTGGCTTACCTAAATGTTCTTCAAGGGATCCGAATCCAACTAGGGACTTCGGGATGCTGTCAAACGCATCCATTATATCTGCAACAAAAATGAACTCTGTATTGTATCCATTATCACGCAAATACTTAAACAAAGCCGAAGGATATAGAAATTCACAAGCGGTCCCAATGTGTGTTGGACCAGAGGTTGTTATCCCGGAGGCTACAACAAACGGCTCCTTTTTTGTTTCTACAATCTTCTGCGCAATAACTTCAGACCAATGCCTAACTTTCATAGAGTGCATAGTCGCTCACACAGGTTACGTCAATAGTTATAGATTCTAGATCCACGTGAAAAACTTTTGCTCACAATTCTTCATTCCTCAAGCAAGCTTCGTATTTTACTGAAATGAAAATATATTTAAAAATACTGACATGGAATAAAGTGTTATGGACGATTTTGCTTCGGAAGCTGGAAAGAACTCATCAAGCATCGAATCTTATCGTTCTCGTATTAATAACGCTAGAAGTTACAATGAAGTTTGGAAAGTCGTTAAGGACTCGATAAAGGACTCTCTAAATGAGCACAGAGTAGGTATGATGCTATTCCTAGACGATTTACCGCTTCGCTTAGGCGCTTATCATCCCTTAGGAACTAATAACATAGTTTTGAACAGAACTTTGGTGCAACTTGTTGAAACAACTGCAGAATCAAAGCAACAAGTAAATGCTTTCATTTATAACCTGTTAACCCATGAGTATCTACATGCCTTAGGGCACCTTAATGAACCTGTCGTCCGCACCTTAGTACATCGCATCTCAAGTAAATGCTTCGGCGAAGACTATATAGTTACAAAATTAGCTGAGAAAGGGCCTTGGACCCTTTTGAAAGGCTTGCCGCTTGTAGACATAGAAATTCCTAGGAAATCTATGGAAATCATCAAGGACTTCGAAAAGCCGAATCAACGATATATTGTTTGATAGTTGCTTGTTCTTCAATTAATCCTGTTTGAGGATCAAATTCAGTAGCTCCATGAGTTCTCTAAATTACACAATGTCTTTGAATTAATTGAACTATAGAAAATACAGACCAAAATTATCGTTACCTCGATAATTTCAGTGTTTGTCATTATCATATTTTCAATCGCTGTAAAATCCACGAAAGGCACTTACATTGACATAGTGAATCTTGCCTGTTGACGGTTACTGCAAAGACTAAAACTGGTTCAGATCATGCATTACTTCAAACAACTTTTCGCCTACATAAGAATAAGGCTTTAGGTCAGTTAACCCAAATAAAATTCCCCTTAATATAATGATTCAATCTTATGCTTCACATAATACAGATATCGAATTCTTCCCATAGAATTATGCTTAACAAGAAGAAACCATACTAGTAAAATAAAGAAGTAGCAAATAGATAGACTTAACTGCCGTAATGCACATCTTCTTTTATAGGTTAATTATTTTTATAAACAAATTTCACAGCAATATTTATGCGTCTGGTTTTTACTGTAACATACATAAACGCAGTTATTTCAGCAATTGCGGGTACTGTGAAGTAAATGTATGTGGTTCAAATCAAGATTAACCGCCTCCTACTGGATAACCTGGGCACATCGATGGGATGGTCTGGGGCAGGGAGAAAATACATTAGTAAAACCAGAAGTTATAATTGAAATTTAAATGACGTTCTATGTATCAATTAGACAAGAAAGAGTCAAAGGGTTGTAAAACAATTTTTTAGAGAAAACGTGTTAAGAAAGCTGTAACAGTCATTACTTGCTATGCAGCTACAAAGTACATGTAACGTTCTTTGTAGCAATGAATTTGAGTAAGCAAAAATTGCCCTAAATTTGTGAAAGAATTTTAATTCTTTTTCCCAACCGAAAGGTGTATATCTCTAATAAATTGCAACGTATTTATGTAGGCTCACTCATTACTCGTTGTCTGGAGCCGCAGGAGGCGAGAGAGTATGCCTATAAAAAAGAAGAAAGAAAAACCCGAGGAAAAGCCCAAGACTGAAGAAGCAAAGAAATAGAAAGCAACTTTGGGCTTTTTGAGGATATTAAGAAATTCGTAACTTTTAATCCTTCATTTTTTAGAAATGTTGTTTTCATTTTTGAGATATTGTAGATATTTATCGAGTTTTCTACATGTAATCATTTGTAACTTGTTCGTGCACCCTTTAGAGATTATTTTTGGGTTCCTGAACTCTTCTATTACAGAAGCCCCGCGCCTAGATCAACATTGTTTCCAAAAATTATTTAAAGCCAAATAGTTAAATTGCAAGAAATAACATAAAAAGGCTATAGTTTTCTGCTGTAATGGTACTTGGAAAGAACCTAGAGTTACACTAAGCTATAAGGGGATTAAGTTCACCAACCTTCCCTTTAGGAGCAAGTTCCATTTGAGAGTGAAATAGTTTACATGTAGGAAGAACTAAACTCTCAAGGCTTAATTCGAAGCAAAACTTTCACTCTGACCGAGAATAATGCTCTGAAATAAGCACATTCTCAAGCGCTTTAGGTATCACACAAATAAACTGAAATGTGAATCTACTCCAAATGCAAAAATATTCGTTAATCTTAATGTGCTTTTAGCTGTATCATTTTGTATATAAAACGGAGTGGTAAAGGAGCTACTCTTATCTTGCCATTTCTAGAGTCTCTGATCATAGCTGTGAGGTCGTATCCGTAATCGTTCCGGCATTTGCGAATCAGTGTCTTACCTTGCTTAATAGCATGAGAAAATACTAGCCTTAGCCCATAGCCCTTCCCTTCACCTTGCATAACAGAATACTCTTTAAGGAAAGTGTCACCCCAATTTAGGTTATGTTCCCAACATTTTAGGAAAAGTTCAGTATGCTTGGGGGTCATTTTTTCCATCGAGAAGGATTCTGATTTATCTTTTAATTCACCCGCCGAAACTAGAAAGAGGGGGACTATTAAGCTCTTGAAAGCGCTTAATTCCTCAACGAGATCTATGGTTAGATCAATGTCCTTTTCGGTTTCTCCTGGAAGACCGATGATTAAGGTTGCACAGGGAACCCAAGAATTCTTGGACAAGACTTCAAAGGCATCTATAACTACGTGTGGCCAATCATTTGGTTTAAATGGTCTGCATTTTCCCATCATATGGTCCTGAATCAAACGTGGGCTACCTGTCTCTATCCCTGTTTGACCGCTGAGCCAACTCCCGTCCTTGCCTATGTCAAGAATGCGCGATATTTCCTCAATAAGGTCTGGTGCACTGGCAACCGATGAAAGAGCGAAATGGCTTATTCCAACTGAATCAACACCTGGAATACTTTTCACGGTCTTGAAAAGATTGATTACAGCTTCTTTGTTCACTTCCAAACCTTTTGCTTTGTATCTGAGCACGTCTTCAGCGTGAAGTAATGGTCTTCTCCCAGCTCTTAAATTAACTTCGACCTCTTTCAAAATGTGGTCGATGGAAAGGCAACGATACCGCTGAAGGGTGGGGATACAAAAATCACAACCACGCCCACACCCGCGAGCAATCTCTATTACCCCGTCTATAGTTGGTTGTTTAATGAGCGGTATCTCATTTTCATCTACAACTTCTCCGTACACAATCTCTGGCAACTGTTCGCCAATTATTGCCTTTTCAAAAAGTGAGCCCACAACTTTCTCACCTTCTCCGATCACCACGCAATCTATTCCCAATTTGTTCCGGATTTCTCTCTCTTCAAGTTGCCATGCTCCAGCTCCACCAACCACAATTTTTGGCTTATACCTTTTGATAACTGGGTTATTTAGCAGTTCTCTAAACTTCACTGCCATGTAGGCTTCACCGCCGAATAGTTGCGTAAAAGTGGAAGTGGCAGGTCCTATTCCCAAGGGGTCATTTTCTGTAATTCCTATGACCTTTGTGTTTGAACCAACGACTTTTTCAAGATGGTCAGGGTGAGCAACGATTACGTCTTCTCTTTTGAAGCCATAATTCAGTAAGGCAGCCTCAATTTTTCTAGTTCCGCATGGAGCGCACTTAACTGAACCATCCTCATTTGTCTCTACGGATGGACAAAATAAGGAGAAGTAAATTCTATCAGGAATTAGTCCTGTAGGGACGCATGCACTGAAACCTAGAAAAATGCCTCCGTTATACTCGCTCATCAACGTACGATCCGCAGTTAATACAATCCTATAGCCATCCACTTTATTCTTTGCCAACGATGGACACCCCACTTTATATAGAGTTATGATATCTCAGAAATTAAAATATTTAAATTTTGATATATTTATCTTTGGCTATGCACAAAAGCAGAAAGTCTGCAAATCTGCAGATTTTGATAGCGGAAAGCATCACACCTTCAATCCTGAAACAAAAATGTTTTCGTATCGGTGCATAGCCAGAAGATGTGTGCACCGAAAATTATGCAAGTCTGAGGCTGGATCCTTTCAGAGTTCAACGTTATTTTTCATGGTCACATTTGGACGTTATACTTCCTTCTGATTATGACTTTCTGTGTTCCAACCGTCTGCGCTGTTGTCAATAAGTCTATTCCTCACCAAATCTTGTAATTCATGACTACTTAGGGCTGTAATGTTAAGCCTTTTATTTCTCCTTGAACGAGTTCCGCAGCTGGCAACAGTTACTTAACCCTTCCTCCAAGCTAAGTCTTTAGGCTTAAGCTTTAGGTATTTACATGCTTAGCCAAGCCGGTGTAAATAAACGTCAGTTGCGATGCGTAAACCTCTACCAACATTTAATCTCCGCAATCTCAAGAAAATGTGAACAGCTGGCTTTCGTCATAAGTCATCAAAAATACTGCCATGCCGATTAACATAAAGTTCCGCACCCCAAAATGTGGCGGGCCCGCTGGGATTTGAACCCAGGATCTCCGGCTCCGCAGGCCGACGTCTTAATCCAAACTAGACTACGGGCCCATCAGCTATAGCATTATTTAGGAATCAATTAGTTTTTCTAGGTTATTTATATAACGTTATTACTTGATATCGATTTACTTGTCAGGCGGGCCATATATATTGCTCGAAGCTGGTGGATGTAGGGATGGGCGCTTTGGGTGAGAGATTGGACATTAGAGATGTAACATTGGAAAACATAGATGATTTGGTCAGCATTTGCGTCTCGCCGGATAGAAGAAACAATCCTTTGTTCGTCAAAGGCATGTGCACCAAGAAAGAATGGGCGTCTCAGAACATCAAGAAGTATGGAAGTATAGCTAAACTGGCCTATTTGAACTCAAAACCAGTGGGCTTACTACAGTATCATCCAAGTTCTGAAGAAAAACTTGTTGAGATAACGTGTATATTTGTACCTGAAAAAGAAAATCTCAGAAAAGGTATTGGTAAATCAATGTTAAAGGCTCTGATAGAAGACCTCAAGAAACCGAAGCCAATCTTCAGCGATGAGATTCCCTTTGCACTTATAACCAGGGCATTTGAAGTCCAAGGAATGTTCTCTCAGCGTGACTTCTATCTGAAAATGGGCTTCAAAAAAGTCGAGGGAGACGACCCATTTCTACTTTACTATCCATTAAAGAAAGGGTATGTTCCTCCAAATGAGAGAAAGTTCATTCCTCTGGAAGAAGATAAATGGAAAGCCCTTATATTCAGTGATTCTTCATGTCCTTGGTCAGCCTATTTCTCAGAGAAAATCAAAGAATCTGTCAAAGAAGTAGCTCCAAACATCCCAATAAGGATTATCGACAAGTTTAAGGAATATGAAGAAGTGAAAAGGAGAGGCTATGCTCCTTATCTTGTAGTTAACGCGAAGCCGATCGAAACGTTTTTCACTGAACGGGAGAAGTTTCAGAACGAAATTAAACAAGCATTAGAAAATTGAGATTCGAAACCTATTAAGTCAATAGCTCATAGCAATCTGATAGGCGTTTTCAAAGCCTTTTTTGGAATATTGATGGAAGTATTTATTCTAGATGTGAATGTAGGTGGGCATCAAAAATCGGCGAAAGACTTGCTGCTCTATTTGCAGTAACGAAGGCGCTGTCACAAAAGTAGGCTGTTAGACTTGTTTGTTGTGGGAAACTTACGGTGCTTGTGAACTAAATTTTTTCTATTCCGTTACATTCTCTCTGGTGCTTCTATTCCTAGCAAGTATAATGCGTTTCTTAGTGTTATTCTAACCGCATTGACAAGTGAAATTCTAGTATTTTTTAATGGTGCACTTTCTGCCTTAATGACTGGGATACTGGCATAGTATGAATTGAATTTGTCAGCCAGATTATTTGCGTATTCAGCTATTACCGAGGGCTTTAGTTTATCGGCGGCTTCTACGAATATTTGCGGGAACTTAGCTAAAGTTAGAATGAGATCATGCTCTTTGGGGTGAGTTAGTAGTTTGAAATCTGTTTCTCCTTTAATCTCCCCAGCTTTCTTTAGTAAATTGCATGCTCTTGCATGCGCATATTGAATAAAGGGTGCACTGTTCGTTTCAAAGTTTAGAACTTTATCCCATGTGAAGAGCACAGGCTTTTGTGGACTAACGCTTATAATTGCATATTTAACTGCTCCAATTCCAACCATTTTAGAAATCTTGTGCCTCTCGTCTTCGCTTAACTCAGGGCAGCGTTTACAAACTTCTTCATGCGCCTTCCGGATAGCCTCTTCCAAAATCTCATCTAGAGATATGTATCTGCCTCTTCGCCTCGACATCTTATACCCAGGAAGTTTCACCATCTCATACGCATAATGTATCAACTTCATAGCTTTCTCTGGGCTGCTCAATAGGGCGACAGTTGCTTTTAACTGAAGTTGAGCTAGAGTTTGGTCGACTCCAATGACGTTAATCACCTGATCTGCACGTTCAAACTTCCAAAGAGTATATGCTATATCCCTTGTCGTATAAAGAGTAGTCCCATCAGATCGGACGAGTATAAGAGGTGGAACTTCATGTCCTTCAGGTATGTCCAATATCTTTCTTAAATTAAGGTCCTCCACTATCTGTCCGACGTTAAGTACCAAAGCGCCATCTTTTCTATCAACGTAACCTGATTTACTTAATCTTTCAATGATTTCTAAAACTCTGCCGCTCCATACTAAGTCGCTTTCCCAATCCCAGGAATCCCATGTGATTCCGATTGATTGAAAAATTTCCTTAAACCCATCTAAACAATAGTTAACGACACTCCTCACGAGTCTTTTAGCTTCTTCATCCTCTTTCTCATAACGGTTTACTAGATCAGCTATGTAGATATCTGGGTCTTCGGTCTCCTTTATTTTATTCGCAAGTTCATCGAAAATCTCAGGATTCACGGTTCTTAAATCAGCGGCGGCAGCAATCCAGTCATCCATTTCTCTCCGAACTTTGCCGCATTCCTCCTCCTTACCCTCCATGTCTAGCTTCTTTAGTCTCTTCTGAAGATCAATGATAGCTGTAATACAGCTCGTAATAGCATAAATTAGCCCTATCCATAGATGTGCTTTACCTATCGGCTTCGATTCCCCAAGAAGCTTATAACCATAACTTACAACAGCTATTTGCTTACCAACATCATCAATATAGAAATGCGTTCTAATAGTATGTCCTCTGGCCCTTAATATGCGAGCTAACGAGTCACCTATTATTGAATTTCTAAGCGTACCAATGTGTATTGGTCCGTTGGGATTTGCGCTTGTGTGTTCTACAATGATTTTTGAGGGATTATCTGTCTTAACGTATCCGTATGAAGAATCTAACGATAGCACTGACCCTACCGTGAGTCTGGAGAACTTAGGAAAATTCGAATAAAAGTTAATAAATCCTGCGCCAGCTACCTCCACCCTTTCAACTAAACCTGTTTTAGACAACTTAATTTCTTTAATGATTTTATCGGCCACTTCCTTAGGATTTAGTTTTAGTTTCTTAGCCAATTCAAAGCAAATGGATGAAGAATATTCTCCTAAGCCAGATATAGTTGGGGGCTCTACAAGTGGTCTAGGGAATGTTATATCAGGATATAATTTTAAGAGAGCTTCCTCCAAGATCTTTTCGCATTCGTCTTGAAGATCTTTAAGCAGATTTACTTTTGACACATTCGTCGCCTATTTTAATCATGGCGGGCCCGGCGGGATTTGAACCCGCGGCCACCGGGTTAAAAGCTTCATCAGGAAATCTAGCCTTCCTTCCGATGCTCTATCCTTACTGAGCTACGGGCCCTCATTGCTTATATCAACGTATAATGGAGAAACAAATAAATTTTCTTTATTCAACATGTGAATAGAGATTACCGTCTTAGCAAAAATTTATATTTTAACTTTTATTTTCTTGGATAATGGTTCCCCGGGTAGCTCAGCCTGGTAGAGCTTCCGAGCTCTCATTAATAGGGCGGAGATGCTGTAGACGACTACTGAAGTAGTTGTCGTCCAGCCTACTAGGCGTACAGATACCGGACCGTCGGGTGTTCAATACAGTGTGATAAAAACACACGGTGAAATTCACCCCCCGGGGACTAACAGATGCCCTGGTAGTATAGTCCGGCCTAGTATAGGCGGCTGTCGCCCGCCCGACATTACTGAAAACATAAAGTAACGGAAGCCGGGTTCAAATCCCGGCCAGGGCGCTTACTTTTCGGGTTCGAATCCCTTCCTTTCTCGCCCACTTCCTCTTTCCGCTCCTCGGGTCGTAATCGCTGAGGTTTACGAGCGAGCCAAGTGTCGTCTTCGAGAGCATGTTAAGGACTTGCCTGTGGTCAACGCCGACCCAAGCGTTCATTTCTGTACGCGGGTATCTTATGAAACCTTCAGCATAGAGGTCTTCTGCGCCCTAACCGCGTAGCGTATGGCACGTGCAACAGAAAGCTTCTCAGCTACAACAAGCATCACCATTACCACAGACTAAGTCCGCCGCGCCTTTTAAGGTCCCCTCCCCTTGGGACGATTTCAGTCGCCAATAGGAAGCGACGAGTAGCTTTTAAAGATATGCGGATCCCAAGAGCTACTTCGTCTTTGATAGATGTACGTAGCTCAGAACCCGTCAACTCACCTTTTAAGGCCACATATGCATAGTTGCATGGTGTAGCTGGTGAAAGGTCGAAAGGTTCAGTTTTACGCTGAATACACGATAGACGGTGAAACGGTATACAGCCTTGTCCTCACAGACGGAAAGGACGGATTGCAGTTTGATACAAACTTTAACCCGAACAGGTATGCGCTTCCGGGCTTCTCGCGTTTGCGAATTCTCTCTGTCGCCACAGGGCTTTTGCTGACTGAGAAAAAGTACCTAGAAGCCGAAGAGGGCAGGGGAAAAAGCCGATGTACGTCTGTTGAATGCGCACGTTCAACGGAAAACAGTTGAAGCCATGCGTTTTGTAAAAGTTACAGTGTTCGGGAGATGGAAAGTTTAAAATGATTGTCGTACTTCACGCACTCACTCATCTCTGAAAAATGGAAAATTGCACCGCCATTCGGTGGAAACATCGAAGTTGCTGGAGGAGAAAAAAACAAGCGAGAAAATAGTTGTCAACCCCGGCTCAACTGTAACGCTCAAGATATCTTCTAAAGATCCTCTGCTGAGCATTGCCTTGGTTGTGAAGGGGGGTCGTTACGATATTTCGTTTTGGTCAATCTTAAGCTAAAGAATAGAAGAAAATCATTACCCTGTGAATTCAGCTTAAAAAGCTTCGGAGACCCATGTTTTAGGGCGAAAAGTGAGAGATGAAATCTACGATTACGAGGCTAGATTGAGGCGGTACAAGCGTATAATCGCCATCCTCGGCCTGAACGGCTAGCTCGCGCTGCGTCTTCTAAACCACATGGAAAGCCTTGGCCTCAGCGCGGCTGAACTGCCACATGCCATAATTGCAAAAGCTCCAAGTTTTAATAAAGCTCGTAAATTTAAAAAAGGTTTGAGCCGATAGTCTTTTGATGAGCTTTGCTCGTTGTAACTGAGAAGGGCTCTGTTGCACGTGCCATCCGCCTAGCCATAAGGCCCATGTCTACAGTTTTGGCGTTGAAAGGCCACTTTCTCGAGCTTGACTTTGCAAGGCACTACAGCTCCTGGCGGAGCGTCGATCCCGCGGAGCTTTTCAGGGCGCCTGTCGAGTGGACGATAAGGGATAAGCGCGTGTACTCTGAGCTTTCGAAGGCCCTGAAGGGCTTGGACTTGCTGGTCATCGCGACCGACAACGACTCTGAGGGCGAGCTTATAGGCTATGAAGTTTTGCTTACTGCGGAGGGGGTTCTCGGCCGGAGGCCGCCGTTTAAGAGAATGAGGTTTAACGCCGCAACGCCTTCGGAGCTTAGGAAAGCATGGGCAAGCCTTGAGCCGGATTTAAGGTGGAGCTGGGTTTGGAAAGCGCTCTTCAGGCACAGGTTTGACCTTGTGGCGGGCGCGGCATATACTAGGCTCCTCACGCTCTCCAGGAGACTGAACAGCGGTGGAAGGCTTGTCTCGTGGGGAAGCTGCCAAAGCCCAACGTTATTGTTTGTCTACCGGAGGGAGATGGAGATCAGAAGCTTCAAGCCTGAAAAGTACTGGGTTATCTCAGCTACAGTGGACGCGTGCGGCGTGAGGGTTAAGGTTTCAACCGAGCCTATAAAGGATGGAGCTGAAGCGCAGAGACTTTACGCTCAGGCAAAAGCCGCGAGCCACGCTGATGTGAGGTGCTTCCAGCTTGAAGACGACGTTGTCCTCAAGCCCATGCCGACGGACACGGATGTCATGCTTCAAGAGCTGGCGAGGATCTACGGGATAAGCGGAGCTAAAGCCATGGCTGTTGCCGAACAGCTATATGCTGAAGGCTACATAAGCTATCCGAGAACCGAGACGAACATGTGGGTTGGTGTAGACCACGGGCAGACGCTTGGGATGTTACTGAAAACGCCGCTCGGCAAACTTGTAAACATGGCTGACTTAAGCCCGAGGGGCGGGAGGTGGAACGATGGGGCTCACCCACCAATACATCCAACAGCATATTATGGAGCCGGCAACATTAAGGGAAAGGTGTGGGAGTATTTGGCTAGACGGTATCTGGCGAACATTGTTGGACGCGACGCGCAGTTTAAGAAGTGGGCCCTCGGCGTGGAGTTGAACGGTGTTCCAATGTCAGCCTCAAACAGGTACTTCACGGATGTAGGCTTCTACGCCATCTTCCCATACTTTGAGCCTAAATACACGCTTTTCATCCCACAACTGCGAGTCGGAGAAAAACTTCCAGCACTCAGCGTTGAGCTTGAGGATAAGGAGACCAAGCCTCCCCCACGCTTAACAGAGTCTGAGCTACTGCGGCTTCTGAAGAAGCATAACATTGGAACAGACGCAACGAGGGCGGAGTACCCCCACATAATAGTTAATAGGGGCTATGCCCGAAAGAGGGGAAAGGCCTTTTATCTCGGCGAAGTAGGTGAGAGGCTGATCAACCTTCTAGAGGCCGCGGACAGCCGGCTGGTGACCCCTGAAACGAGGCGCTATGTCGAGGAGCTCATGGCAAAAGTTGAGTCTGGAGAGAAGTGGATGGACGAGGCTCTCGGCGAGTCGCTGAGTTTCTACGCAAAACTCTACGAGGCGGTTGCCAAGAGCCTAGCCGTAGGCCCTTAATTTTAACTACTTCATTCCATTCGTTTGGGATGGCGATTGAAGTTCATCCAAATGGAAGGCATGATAAGGTAAAAGGAGACAACCTTAAGCTTTTAGAGGAAGGGGAATAGAGGTGAGTCTGACTCCAATTCTTAAGGGCGGGGTCAGAATCCTCAGTCCATGTAAGTATGAAAAGCTTAGGGAAGGAGCTAAGAAGTTTGAGAACCAAGTTAAACTCGACACGCTTTTATTAACTGGCCTGCGCTACGTTGAGTCCCAGAGGCTCCACAGCCATCCGAAGTGGTTTGACGTGTGGTCATACACCTGCCCGAGTACGCGCAGAAGAAGACCGAGAGGAAGCAGAGGGAGCGCTTGGTTAGGTTCAACCCGCAGGGCGCAACAATATCCCTTTTTCTTTAAAGGTTGCTTCTCTAATGGAAGGCTTGGGTACCTAACCTGAGAAGATGGTCTGTCCGTACCGGACTGGATCTGGCAGGCTTAAGCCCAAAGACGACGAGGAAAACTTGCGAAAGCTACTTGTCGTAACCTACCCTGAACACATGACCGAGGTATTTCTAAGTCAAGGACGTACGGAGCTAACAAGCCTGGTGTTCTAGTCACAAGCTCTTGGTGGTCTCATTATTACACAGCAGTGGCTATACTGTAGTTCTCAAACACGCCATTAAGAAGCTGGATGCTGAACGGAAGTGTGTGGGGGAAAGATTTGGCTACCTCCGATGAAGCTAAGAAGAGGTTCAACAGTCTCTTCGTCGAGAGTATACTTGAGTATATGGATTTTGGCGAAATCATCCTCTGTTTTTAGAACCCACATCAGCCGTCAAATGAGGCGAGATCGCTGAGAAACCGAAGAGTTCGCAAACGAGCTCGAGGGCCTCTTAGGAGATGGCGAAAAAATAGTTGAGGAAAAAGTAACGTAAATCCTCTATGCGAAAATTGGAATAGAATACGTTAAGATGAAGGCTACACGTTTCCAGATTACATAAAAAACGCCTACTGAAAACAACTAAGACATAAACAATAATCATTAACAGGGTAGATGAACGTTTCAACAACAAAGTGGGATGAATGGGCTTATCCTCAATTTTTGGGTGGCTAATGTACTTGGCTATCCGTGCATTCGTCAGTCTTACGGCTACGTTGTCATTTCTCAGTTCTGCAACTATTCACATGCACCACTGGAGTCCTTTCTCATAATCGTACACCCCGTTCTTCATTTCATCCATGGAATGTTCTAGAGGGGCTAAATTGTGGAGAAGGGGATTTGAATCTGAAAAAGTGAAAGATTGGTAAGAATGTGAATACATTTCATCAATTGCTTATCCTAAGATTTTGATTTAGGGTAAAAGATATTTATTATTGTCTCGTAATGAATGACTTACATTAGTGTCCTTAGATATTACGTCTTGTAGCGATACTTTTAGGATGTAATTTGAATTTATGGGCCCGGCGGGATTCGAACCCGCGGTCTCTGGCTCCGAAGGCTTACGTACATAAGTGTTCAACGCCTTGATCCTGACTGGGCTACGGGCCCAAATATAAATAGAAGTTTTTGAGAAATAAAGATGTTTTATCAAGGTTAAAAATGTGGAATATGTACATTTTCTTTGCAAAAGGGAAATGATAAAAATCTGTTACTATGTTATTTGATTAAAGAGGAGAAGTTAAATTGAGTGAGACGCATCTACATGACTTAAAGTTTAGATTGATGACTATAGACCTTCTTAAAATTGCTAAGCGACATTACACTTATCGCGAACTTGCGAATAGAGTTAATCTTCCTGTAACTGTTTTAAGCAGATATGTGAAGGGGCATGTTCTTCCAAGCACTAGAAGGGCGAAGAAAATTTGGACGACGCTTGAGGAAATTATTGGGCTTGAGGAGGAACTTAGAAAAAGGATACAGTTTGATGAACTTGGATACTTTGATAATACGGATATAATATCTGATGTGGCATTAATGCAACGCGCTGCCCAGCGCACATTAGCTAGATTCGCTGGTAGACGAATAACGAAAGTAATAACAGCAGCAGTAGACGGTATACCTCTAGCTACGATTGTTGCTGAAGCGTTGGATGTAAACTGTATTGTAGCCAAGAAAACAAAAGAGGTGGGGATACCTGAATTTCTTGAGGAGACATTCATAGACGGGTCGGCTACAGTGACCTCTCTCTACATGCGAAAAGGAATAATAAAAAAGGGGGATGGGGTTCTCGTAGTTGATGATGTTATAAAAACTGGAGAAACTCAAAGAGCGTTAGCCAACTTAGTAATTAAATCAAGAGCTGAAATTGCTGGGATTTTTGCACTAATTGCAATAGGCGACGAGTGGAAAAAGAAGCTTCAAACTTTGACTAATTGTCCTATAGAGATAATACTCCAACTCTGAAAGATTTAATTTAGGGATATTACATGTCTAAGGCGAGCATTAAAGCGTTCCTGAAAGGTGGTAAAACTATTGTAGAAGGGCAGGATAACGTGAAGGCCCTTCTGGAATCAGGATATGGAAATTTATCCGATGGCGACACATTAGTTCTCTCGGTATACGAGGCACTTTATCTTCTCGGCGAGGAAAAAATAAGCGTTACCAATGGTAATGGCGGAAAGCAGTTAACGTTTACCGAACTGGCCAAAATTTTGTGTTTAACAGACAAGGAAACTTGGACAAAATATCTAATCTATAGAGACCTTCGTAGTAGAGGATACGTCGTTAAAGATGGTTTTGGATTTGGAATAGATTTCCGGGTCTACGAAAGAGGAGACTATAATAAAAAAGCAGCAAAGTTTGTTGTATTAGGTATACGTGAAGGAATGCTAATTTCCTTACATAGACTTATAGGGGCATTGCATGCTGTTCAAAACATGAAAAAAGAGCTTATACTTGCAGTCATAGATAGAAGAGGAGAGATAGTCTATTACTTGCTTTCTCAACTAACTTTTTAGAGAGCAAAAAATGAATGGCAACATTAATACCAATAAGTTTAGTCAGTTTTCTTTACGTTTATTAATTGAATAGAATAACTCTCAGCAGTCTGTTTGATTCAATTGATGGATTCTTGAAAATAATTTCTATTGATTCTTTGCTGTATTTTTCTTTCAGACATTCTTCCCAAGCAAAGACCCGCCATGTAATTTTTGTAATCATAGAAACAAGCTATTATACTACTTTCAGCTTCTGAAAGATCTTCAAGTCAAAAATCAAGTATGTTGGCGGGCCCGGCGGGACTTGAACCCGTGTCCTTCGGCTATCTTCTTTTCACACTATAAATCCGGAGGCCTACGCCAGCAAGTGGTCGACGCCCCAATCCAATCTAGGCTACGGGCCCTCCTCAAAATCACAAGAACATGTCAGATTAAAAAGTCTTGTTAACACTGTGTCTCCTCTATCCACCATGCTCTCTTTTTCCCTTCTCTTTCGCCAGCATAGAACCTTATTATAGGCCTACCAAGCTCCTCCTTAGATCGATTGAAAATTTTCCTGAGCCTGTTAAGGATAATCCATCTATCGCAGTTAAACTCCTTGGACAACTCAGGGGTCGTTGCGCCTTTATGTTCAATGAGGTAATCAATAATTTCATGATCCAAATCATCCACACAAAATGTATGGGGATTTACTTTCCCTTTTTCATAGGTTAAGATTTCTAGCTCTGCTAGATACTTCTTGATTTCTGAGAGCGTTTTCTCAACTTTTTCAATCCTGTTCTCTAAATCCAAAATTCTATCCGGTCTAGGCGTTTTTTCCAATTTTTCAATAACCGCGTCTCGTATAAACGTGCTCCTTTCGCCCTCTGGAACCCTGATTTTCAGTTCGTCCATAACTTCTTTTGGAATTTTAACAGATAATACCGTGAAATCAGACATTTTATGCACCAATATTTTCAAAATTTAGAATTTATTGGTTTCCCTATAAAAGTAATCCATATGTAAGCCATATTTTATGTAGCCTCTTTTTCACTTATTGCTTTAATCAATCTAGGCACGTCTGTTAGTGAATTTGCAATAAAATCTGGTTGTGGTGCACCCTTTTCTATTAGTTTTTCTTCACAGATCCATATGGCTTTCATTCCAACGTTTTTAGCTCCAACGATATCTTCCTCAAATGAATCACCTACATGAACCGCCTCGCATGGGTCGGCATTTAGCCTTTCTAATGCATAATTAAAGATTCGTGGATTAGGCTTTCTAAAGCCAACGGCCCCAGAAATAACAATGGCGTCAAAATACCTAATGAGATTGTTTTGTTCCAAAAAAATCTTGGGCACTTGGCTCATGGAATTAGAAATGATCCCTAACTTAAATTTTCCATGGAGCTCTTTCAGAAGTGCTCTCATTTGTGTTTTCTCTGTCTGAGGGAAGCTCTCGCAGTAAATTATCCTAATTCTCTCAATGTAACTGTTTCTTGGCTCGACGCCTAGCCTCGTTAAAACGTTTGAGTAAAAATTCTCAAACCTCATTTCAAGACCCTTTTCCCTAATCTCCATAAGCTTCTTAGTTTCTTCATCGATAGTTCTTTGGCAGTTACTTTCTGTCACTTCACAGCCTAGGCTTCGGATGTAGGTTGTGAAGTTCTTTATATAACGTACTCTATCCAGTCTTCCATCCACTAGAGTTCCACCAACGTCAAACGTTACAACGTTAATCATGCGTGGTCAACTGTAAAGAAAATTTTTTATTTAAATCAATCATGTGCAATAAATACTATACTGATCTTGGTTCAAATTATTTTCCATGAAGCATATTTTGGTCCAAAAGAAGGCAAAAATAAATGAATAAACTGCGTCCTGTCCATTTTCCACTCTAGCGTTAGAACAGCGGAATTAATCAATCATGAAAAGAATGAAACAAGTCTGGCAAGTTAATAATTATAATAGAAAAAGATTAGGCATTCATGCGATTTGCGCTTCTAAATCTCAGTTTGTCCTTAGCAATAACCGTTTTAACAAACTATTTTATTCTTCTTTCGGCTTCCACTGCAAATTCTATTAAGATTTTTTGTAGCTGGCTTCTGAATTCTTCCATCTGATCTATTCCAGTTTTAAGTTGATCAATCTCACCTTTAATTTTTTGAAGAAAAGGATCCTTTTCTAATCCTTTTACGTATTCAGGTAAATCTATGATCTTTCTAAGCACCCGTGTGAAATGTATAGCCGAGTATCTTCTTGTGCTTCTGGGCGAAAGCGACATTTCTGCACAGGTGACTAGGTATGCAGCTAATTCGAAAATGTATTCTTCAGCTGTAATTTTTGGCTTTGAATTGTTGCTGGTCACAGTGTCAACCTCTCTCCATATTTTTCGCTATAGGCAATTTCTTCCAGAGCTTTCCTAGATCTAGGTCTAGGTTCGGTATCTGGGTATCCTATAGACATTAGAAGAACTAAAGACAATTCCTTTGGGATTCTCAATAGCTGTTTTACTGGCTCTTCACTGAAGGACCCTATTGCGCATGTGCCTAATCCAAGTTCTACAGCCTCCAGCATTATGTTTTCAGCAGTTATTCCAATATCCATCATTGTATACATATCCATATCCTCAGCGCATATAGCGATCACAAGTGTTGGATTTCCCGACAACCCCTCTGAGAACATTTTTATCAATTTAATTCGCTTTGGGTCTCGAACCACGATGAAGCGCCATGGTTGCCTATTACTTCCAGAAGGCGCCCATCTGGCAGCCTCAAGCAGTTTTTTAATTGATTCCGCTGGAACAGGTTTATCGCTGAAGCTTCTTACGCTTCTTCTCTTCATAATAGTTTCAAATGTGTCCACATCTTTCATCTCTTTACCTAATTCTAAAACTGGGTATTTAATTCAATTTTTGTTGTCTTACAGAAAAAAATCAATTTTTCTTCGCTGCGCCTTTGAATTAAGGTAAAATAGTCAATATCCTAATAACTATCTCAAGAATATTTTACATTGGTGAAATACATGAAGGTAACAATATCTTTAATCAAAGCAGATATAGGCTCGCTTGCTGGTCATCACACAGTTATACCTGAACAAATTGATCTGGCTAAGAGATGTTTGGAAAACGCAAAGAGGGATGGCTTACTAATTGATTATTACGTATACCATGTTGGTGACGATCTACAGCTTCTAATGACACATACTAAGAAAGAGAATGATTCGGAGATTCATAAACTGGCATTCGATACGTTCATGGAAGTCACCGAAAAGGTTTCACGGAAGCTTAAGCTCTATGGAGCTGGGCAAGACCTCTTATCGACTGCTTTCTCAGGAAACATTAAAGGTATGGGTCCAGTTGCAGTAGAGATAGCTATAGAAGAAAGACCTAGCGAACCATTTGTGGTACTCGGTACAGATAAAGCTGAATCAGGTGCTTTTAATTACTACTTTTATCGTGTATTTGCTGATCCAATGAATACTGCTGGCCTAATCATAGATCCTCTAATGCATGACGGCTTCACATTCCGGGTAGTGGATGCTGTAGAAAATAAGGCAATTGAGTTAAATTGCCCAGAAGAAGTATATGACCTCATATCTTTGATTGGTACCACTGGCCGCTACCTTGTGGAGCGTATCCTCCGAAGAAAAGATAAGCTACTTGCAGCGGTTGCAGGGGTGACGCGTCTAAGCCTAATCGCTGGAACTTATAAGGGTAAAGATGACAATGTGGCCATAGTTCGTCTTCAAAGCGGTTTACCTGCTTTGGGTGAAGCTTTAGCTCCTTTTGGAGTTCCATATTTAACTAGGGGATGGATGCGTGGAAGCCATGTGTCACCACTTTTTCCTTCTAGCGTGCAACATTCTAAACCCACTTACTTCGATGGCCCTAGCAGAGTTGTTGCCCTTGGCTTTAATCTTTGTGAAGGGAAGTTGGTGGGACCGGCAGACCTCTTTACAGATGTTGCGTTTGATAATGTAAGAACTAAGGCTATGGACATCGCCTTGTACCTAAGAGAGCATGGCGAATTTCAGCCTGAGCGATTGGGCATGGACGAGCTAGAGTACACTGGGATCGTTGAAACCTTAAAGAAGCTCGAACCAAAGTTTAAAGCAATAAAGTGATAAAATCAGCAACTATCCATTCTCTCTTACTTTTTTGTTAAAGTCTTAGTATTGTGAGTATTATTTTATACACATTAAGACTTTTTAAGAAGCTAAGTATATATTTCAACGACGATTAACGCAAGTCGAGGAATGGTGAGATGAAGAAGATTTTAGAGGATATAAGAGTTGCTGATCTTACTCATGTCTGGTTCGGACCATGGTGTACGAAGATTTTAGCAATGCTTGGCGCCGAGGTCATTAAAATTGAGCCTAATTGGGGAGAATTCATACGATATGCGCCGCCTCTCTTCGGAGATGCTGGGATGCACTTCATCTCTTTAAACGTCGGCAAGAAAGGTATAGCACTGGATCTAAAGAATCCCAAAGGAAAAGAAATCTTCCTTGAAATAATCAAGAAATCTGATGTAGTTGTGAATAACTTCATGCCAGGGACTATGGAAAAGCTTGGAATAGCTTATGAGGAGCTTAAGAAGGTCAACCCAAGGATAGTCTATGTACAGCTTTCAGGCTTTGGTTCGACTGGCCCATACGCGATGCGTCCATCCTTCGCTCCAATCGGTGAAGCATATTCGGGCTTTATGCGGTTGAATGGTGACCTCGTGGACCCGAACGGTCCTCCCAGAGCTACCACAGATGCCTACGGTGACCTTGTTCCTGGAACTTGGGCTGCCCTCTGCATCATTGCTGCAATTAGGTACAGAGATATAACAGGTATAGGACAAGCAATTGACATTTCTCAGATAGAAGTATGCACACACATGGTGTCGGAGTCCATAAATAGTTACGTGCTGACAGGAGAACTTCCCTATATTACAGGAAAGAAATATCGAACCTCCGTCGGTGGCATATTGAAGACAAAGGATGGCTATGCGTACGTCATGGCAGCAAGAGGTGCGCAGACGGATCGCTTGGCGAAATTGCTTGGAGTGGAGAAAATTGATGATGAAATTCTGAAGAAATGGGTTGAAGAGCGTACAACAGCAGAAGTTGTGGAGTTATTGTCAAAGAATGATCTCCCTGTTGCGCCGTGTAATCACGTTAATGATGTCCTAAAGGATCCGCATCTCATGGCCAGAAACTCGTGGGTAGAATTTGACGATCCAAGGATAAAAGACAAAAAGTTGATACTGCCAGATTTTCCAGCTAAATTCTCAGAGACGCAACCCCATATAACAGGGCCTTCTCCCACATTAGGTCAACATACCGAAGAGGTTTTAATGAAGCTTCTCGGGTACAGCAAAGAAGATATTGCTAAACTTAGAGAGGAAAGAATTATAACTTAGTGCCTTTTGATTGAACTTTCCCAATCTTTTTCCCATTTATTCAGCGGATCTAGTAAGCGAACTACGTTTAATTCAGCCATGGTAGATCAAATGTGAGTATATGTTTAATAGTCCACTGCATATCCTTCATCCATTGCTAGGAACTAGACGCGAATGTTTCAGCGAATTCAAAAACCGGTATTTCTGGCGCATAAACCGCTTTTCGATTTAGCATGCTAATACTGGAATTAAGAACGGATAATACAGTTAAGTGTCACTAAGCTTTCCTTTCTAAGTATAATCATGTTCAATGAACATCTTCTGAAAGTTTATGGCTACTACGAAAACATTACTTTTCAGCAGTATAACGAAAGAGAATGACCATGAGTAAACATGCGGTCATTGCTAAAGGTATCCGCCCCCAATGTTTCTAGATAATACTCGATATTAGATTCCTCCATATAAACAATCAAAATCGTTGATCACACAGGATGCTGACGACGTCCTTCTAAACAACTATGGTCAAAAATGCCAAGAAGAGTTATGCCTCCAGCACGGTATACAACAATGAATTCAACGAAGGCTTCATTTGTTATAGAAGGTTTAGACCTATCATGCTTCGCTGAACGTAGAGAAAGGTATTTTAGACAGCAAATGACTTCCAAAAAGTCAAGAAAATCGAGTTTCAGTAACTGCACTTGCCAAGTCTAGCAGAACTCCATTTTGATCTTTAGCCTTCACAACACCACTCGCAAGAAGGATCCCTTCAACACCCAATTTAAGAGCCGCCTTCACATCATCACCCGTAGTTATGCCCGCACCACAGAGAACAATCACTTCAGGATTCCTCGTCTTAACCAACTCAATGGTCTGTGTAATAACTTCAGGCTTAGCCTTTGACACAGAGACTCCAGTTCCAATAAGCTCTGGGGGCTCCACTGCAATCATATCTGGTTTCAGCTTAACGATTTCTGCACAATTTTCAGCTGTATCTGCACATACAACTGTTGTTAACGAGGCTTCTTTAGCTCTCTTTATAGCTGCATCAATTTCATCCAACCTGAGCCGTCTCTCAGAATGGTTAAGCAACGTCCCTACAGCCCCAGCGTCCTTTACAGCTTCAGGTAAAACATGTCCTGTATGACTACCGAAAGTGACAGAGTCTATATGCTGTGCAAATACGGGGATCCTAACGCTTCTTGAGATCACTGACAAGTCGGTGAACTGCGGAGCTACTCCAATGCAGACACCAGTTCGCAAGCTCACATCCTCAGCTATTTTTGCAAGTCTTAACGCTTTTATTCCAGTTGCTTCGGCATAAGTTTTGAAATTTACAATAATAAGCGGTGTATTAATAGATATCAACTCTATCACATTCTATGCTCTTTCTATACCATAGTAAAAATGTTATCGTATACAATAGGCTTTTCATCAACTCATTTTCCAGTTTATAGGATCCACAAATGGTACGTAATATGTGCTTGCCAATTTTATACGTTGCATAAGACGTTCGCTTTCATTTGCGGCATATTTAATTATTATGTTATCCATTTTTACGGCTGGAAAGAATAATGCCTAAAGATGTTAAACCGAAGTTCAAGGCTTCGGTTTTAACCACGGGTGGAATTGTTGATGGGCTTAAATGTTGTCAATCAAAGATATTTAATGGGGATTATTTCAGGAATAATTTTCACAAAAACGAGGATGTAGAGTCTCTTACTGTAAAGTCATGTATTGAGTAAAGAGTAGAATCTATACTTCCTTAGTATCAAAGAATATGATGCCCGTTTAATGAGTGATTTACCTAGTAAATTAGAAGGTGATATTTTGGTGAAAACAAAGCGTGTTAAGGCAGTTATCTTCGATCTTGATGGAACTCTAGTCCACTCAACAGTAGACTATGCAAAAATGAGGGCAAAAGTAATTGAGATTCTAGTTTCCCACGGCGTGAAAGAAGAGTTACTTAAAGAGGCGCAAAGGATATGGCAAATTATGCATGAAAGCGAAAAGCAACTTGATGAAATGGGTTACGGAGCTAAAGAGCGAGCTGAAATCCTAGAGAGTGTTACGCGTGTCATGAATGAAGTTGAGATGGAGAATGTCGATAAGATTACACCTATCGAAGGTGCTGAAGATACTTTGCGGAGACTCAAGGAGATGGGCATAAAAATTGGTGTAGCGACACGAGGTTGTAGTGCTTATGCTCGGGAAGCTCTTCGAATAGCCGGGTTGACAAGGTTCATGGATGTTGTGTTGGCGAGAGATGAAGTTGCCCATTCGAAGCCAGACCCGAGGCATCTGCTACAGGTGGTTGAGGCTCTTGGTGTCACACCTGATGTTGCAGTTTTTATTGGAGACACCACAACTGACCTCCAGACCGCTAAGAATGCGCATGTTATGTTCCTCGCCTTTTCAAAGCAAAGTCTTGGGGTCCAGAGACTGAAGGACGCTGGGTGCGAGACGGTTCTGCATGACCTTAGTCAGATTATCGATTCTCTAGAGTTGCATCAAAAGGCTTGCTCTTCCTCTTTAATGTAATAATATTCGCCTATCTCTCTTTGATACTTATCAAGTCTGGAATTTGGTTTATTGACCCTAGGTCTACCAGTAACTGCGTCTCTTCTAAAAGTAGCATCAACCTCCTTAAGGAACATGTTCATGCCTTCTCTTAGCCCTGTTGGGGCTGTAGCATGTCCTTTAACCCCAGGCAGACCTGTGAAAATCATAAGTCTATCCGCTATGAAATCTTGCGCCGCAACATCATGTTCAACAACAAAAGCTGTAGCTCCTTGGTCCTTGACGATTCGTCGAATGATCGTTGCAACTGAAAATCTTTCTTCAACATCTAAGTATGCACTAGGCTCATCTAATAGGTATGTGACCGCATTTCTCGATAAACAGGCGGCTATAGCGACTTTCTGAAGTTCTCCTCCACTAAGTATATCTACATTTTTATCCAATAATTTTCGTATACCGAGAGGCTGAATAATCACTTCATCATACCAATTTGATGAAAATTTTTCTTTTGCTACTGACTGGAGAAGTGAAGCAACAGTTCCTGCATAGGTAGCTGAAACGTATTGGGGCTTATAGCTTACGAATCCGCTAAATGGTGTGGTTTCCCCCTCATCAGGTTTCTCAATGCCTGCCAAAAGCTTAACAAATGTCGTTTTACCAATACCATTTGGACCTAAAATGCCAATAACTTCCCCTTTATGGACGCTCCCACCTTCAACAGTAAGTTCAAACCCTTCAAACGATTTCTTTAATTTTCCCCACTTTAACACAATTTCCTCTGAGCTCCATCTATCTCTAGGGGGTTTTGCGTGGAACTCTATCGCTTGTTTGCGAAATCTAATGTTCTCGTCTGGGATATAGCCTTGCAAATAGATATTCACCCCATTTCCTACACTGTGAGGATGTGAAATTATCCCATATACCCCCGGCTCACCATATATGAGGCATATTTGGTCAGAAAGATAGTCCAAAACTGCGAGGTCGTGTTCTGCAACAATAACAATTTTTTTCTCAGAGATCAGTTCTCTGATAGCCTTAGCTGCTAATAGTCTTTGCTTTACATCTAGATAACTTGAAGGTTCATCAAATAAATATATATCCGCTTCTCTTAAGAGGGTAGCAGCAATGGCGACGCGTTGTAATTCTCCGCCACTGACCACCTTAACGTCCCTGTCCATTATGTTCTCTATCTGAAGCTGTGAAGCAATTATCTCCAGTTTGCCCCTTTCATTAATTTTTTCTAAAAGATCACCAACTCTTCCGGTTACACGTCGAGCTATTTCCTCAACATATTGGGGTTTATGAACCGCTTTTATTTCGCCTCGGCTTAGCCTTTCAAAATATGCTTGTAGCACGGATCCACGAAAATAACGGACTATCTGAGGCCAGTCTGGAGGTTCATCATATTTTCCGAGGTTTGGTTTGATTTCACCTGCAAGAATTTTCAAAGCAGTCGTTTTTCCAATTCCGTTCTTTCCGACAATCCCAGTTAAAGCTCCCTGTTGGGGCATCGGAAGTCGATAAAGCTTAAACATATTTTCGCCATACCGATGGCTGCAATCAGTTTCAAGCTCATCTGGCAATTTCACTATGGATATGGCATTAAAAGGACATTTTTTGACACAGATTCCACATCCTAAACAGAGTTTTTCTACTACAACTGCTTTTTCCTTATGATCTTTCTTAACAAATGTTATTGTATCTATACTGCTTTTTACTTGTGGACAAAACTTAGCGCACACACGCCCGCAGTCCTCCGGCTTGCAACGTTCCTCATCAAGTACAGCAATCCTAACCATCTTGTGGTCTCCTTGGTCTCAAAAGTTCAACCCTAAATTTCCATGTGAGAAGAGGAAAATAAATATTGATAGCTGTATACTTATCGCCTAGAAAGAAGATGCCAGCAAGTTTCAATCTTCTAGTTTCCACCACTAGAAGCGGTGGAAAATGGGCATGTGCAGAGCTTTTGAAAATTCTCAAGGAGTTAGGAGACGATGAGGCAGTTGTGGATGAAACGGCTATTCGAGGTTTAATATTTGGTAAAACAAACCTTGATCCATTTGAAGTGGTCCATAAGATGCGTAGTTTGTTAAAGGAAACACCATGGATGTTTCGCTCTGTACTGAAGGTAATCCCAATCGAGAAGGTTATTCGAACAGATGTAGGAGAGATAGTTGATGCCGTGTCAACCCTCGCTCATAAAATTGGTGCCGATGAGGTCTTCAGAGTTACAGTTGAAAAAAGGCACACGGCCCTATCTACTAAGGACATCATATTAGCTGTAGCATCAAAGATTGTAAACGAAGTCGACCTCGAGAAGCCAGATAAAATCGTCCTTGTTGAGATTCTTGGCAATGTGACAGGCATATCCATCTTAAAACCCGAGGATATCTTCAGCATCGTGAAAGAGAAAAAACTCATTTAACCAACTTTTTTCCCAGAGCTCTTTCAATTTTAACTAAAGCATCATCATCTATTGTTCCTTTAAAGGATGATAACTTGATTTTGCCCCCCTTCATTTGCCTTAATGCAACATAATTTACACCTGCTTGTGTTGCAAGGTCTATCTGCATTTCTAGCTGTGGTTCTGTCAGATTTTTCCTCTCACTTTTTACCTCGATAGCCACAACAACTCCCATTTTCATAACAATTAGGTCAAATGGCCTAGATCTAGCGCACTTAATGACGACGAACCCTTCCTTCTCAAATAATTTGCGTAAGCGTCGCTCAAAGCGATATTCTCCAGCTAATTTGCCCACAATTTACCCCTCATACGCTAATCTTCGATTGAAAGAAGAGCGCCTCTCTCAATTATAAGGTTGGTGAGAGACTCTTTTGCATCTGAACTTATGGCTTTCACCGAACTCAACTCCGTATCCAACACTTTATACGATGAATAAATTTCTTGAAATTTTTCCTCCGTCAAGATTTCTAATAAGTCGTCATTTACTTCTCCTCCAATCGCATTCGCTAGAGCATCTATCATTTCTTCTAACTTTTCTGCTTTATCAAATAAAATTAGAAGAGCAATTTTCTCGTTTTTTTCTTTAATCCCCAGCAGATCTATTGCTTTGTTAATTTGTTTCTCTCCTGATGCGTAGAGAAGAATCTCCATTTGAAGCGTTTTAGTCTTATTTCTCTTATTTTCAAACGCGTTCAGGGCGTTGATTGTGGCAAAATAGAGATGTTTCCAACCAGCTACTTTGTCCGCATTAAAAACTTGAAATGGAATATCCCCTACAACCATTCTAACATTAGTTATGAACTGATTCACATTTCCGACGTTTGTGACTCTAATACACGTTATGGCGACGTACGTATCATACTCATCTATCTTCATAATCACTTTCATGCACCTAAAGCACTTTAACAAGCTGTTGGCTCTTAATCCAATTCTTATTAATCATCCATAATACGATTTCCTTTTTGTCAACCTTTCTCATACTTCAAAAATCTCTTTGAGAAGAATTTCAGCCTCAGTGTTCCGCTTTTCAAAACCCACCGATGCAAGAATATTAACAATTCACCTTTAGACGCTTGCTTTAAATTGTGAGCGGAAAATCCCACACCATTTCAGGATGGGTAGCTCACCCGCCATGAGAAACCGATATTATTGTAACTAAATCTCCATTATGCAATTTTGTTTTAATCCCATCCAGTACTTCAGCATCTTTTCCATTAATGAGAATTATTGAGTTAATTCTCGGATCCCATAAAACTGGGTCTATTTGATTTTTCTCAAATCTGTCTTTATATTTTGCTGAAAATTTTTTCACTAACTTAGCGACATCTCCATTTTCTTCCAACTCGAGCAAAAGTTCATCTTCGCCAACTATTCCTACTAATACTCCTACCAATTTAATTTGAACTTGCATTTTCTTTCACTTTGTAAATGGACTTAAACAACCATATTTAGCTCTTCTCACCTTTCAATAAATGCGCTATATATCCCGCTATTTGGTTTCTCAGTCCCTTAGATGAGATCTCAAATAATTCTCTTAGCACTTCCTTGTTTTTCTCAAAATCTGAAGTAAACTTATCTGGATACATCTCAATCATCGTCCTAGCTACCTTTTTAACCTTCTCAATCTTCATCCTTTCCACTGGACAACCTCCGTGCATATCTTACAGAATACATTAAGAATCCCTTAAATTCTATTTAATTATTTGGTGTTTCTGGCTGAAAATAACTGTCCATTTTTGTAACGTGATGTTCATGGTTTCTAAGTTTCGTAATCTCATGTAAAAATGAAGCGAAGTCCGAAAAACATTAATATATCCTTTAGAACCCAAAAAGGACACGGAGATGTGTTTATATGTCTGAAGAAAACTTGCAGTTGGCTCCAATGCATAGAATAATTAAAAAAGCAGGAGCTGAAAGAGTAAGCGAAGACGCAGCAGATGAATTAAGGGTTGTATTAGAAGAAATCGGCGTAAAGATAGCGAAGGAAGCATGGGACTTTGCAAAACACGCTGGAAGAAAAACAGTCAAATCTGAAGACATTAAAATTGCTGTAACAAAGGTAGTTAAAGGATAAGTATAATAAGCCTGAAGCCTATCCTTTGACTCTTTTTATACGTTGGTGACGATTTGATAAAAGGAAAACTTATATATTGGTGCAAGTTCTGATTTTGCTGAATTAATGTAATTTATGGTGAAATGAAATGGCTACAGCTATTCCAGGCGAATTAGCAGGCAAACCTGTCCTAATCTTAAAAGAAGGTGCATCACGAAGAAGAGGTAAAGAAGCCCAGAGGTCAAACATCGCAGCTGCCAGAGTTATAGCTGAGGTTATGAAAACAACACTGGGTCCTAGAGGAATGGATAAAATGCTCGTTGACAGTTTGGGCGATATTACAGTGACAAATGACGGAGCAACAATCCTCAAAAAGGTCGATGTTCAACATCCAGCGGCTAAAATGTTGGTAGAGGCATCCGAAACCCAAGACAAAGAAGTAGGCGACGGGACAACCTCAGTAGTAATTCTTGCTGGTGAACTTCTCAAAAAAGCTGAGGAACTCCTAGATCAGAACATCCATCCGACGGTCATAGTGAGTGGATACAAAAAGGCATCTGAAAAAGCGCTCGAAATTTTGGGAGAAATCGCAGAAACAGCGGACATTAATGACAGAGAGACCTTGAAGAAAATTTCCTTAACTGCTATGCATAGCAAAATAGTAGGGTTAGCTAAGAATCACTTTGCTGACATAGCGATAGATGCGGTGAAGCAGATCGCTGTCAAGAAACCTGATGGATGGGAAGCTGACATCGACAATGTTTTGATAGTTAAGAAGCCAGGCGAAAGCCTGTTTGACACTCAACTAATTAAAGGATTGATTATTGATAAGGAAGTTGTACATCCAGACATGCCCAAACGAGTTGAAAATGCGAGGATCGCTCTTTTGAACACAGCATTAGAAATCGAGAAAACTGAGATGGACGCAGAAATAAGAATCAGAAGTCCCACGCAAATGAAGGCCTTCATGGACGAAGAAACAGAAATGCTCACAAATATGGCTGAGAAAATAGCTTCATCAGGAGCAAATGTTGTCCTATGTCAAAAAGGAGTAGACGAAATTGCCCAAAATTTCTTGGCGAAAAAAGGCATTTTAGCCGCTAGAAGAATCAAGTCTTCCGACATGGAGAAGCTCTCTAAAGCTACAGGAGCAAAGTTAATCACAAATCTAGAAGACATAAAACCAGAAGACCTAGGAAAAGCGGGCCTTGTTGAAGAAAGAAAGATCGGTGAAGAAAAAATGATATTCGTCGAGGATTGTGCAGACCCAGGTTCCGTCAGTATACTGATACGCGGCGGCTTAGAAAGGATGACAGACGAAGCTGAGAGAGCAATGCATGATGCGATGTCCGTTGTCTCAGATATTATTGAAAAAAATAAACTGGTTGCAGGCGGGGGGGCCATTGAAGCGGAGCTGGCTAAGAGGATTCAACAATTTGCAGGAACGGTTGGTGGAAGAGAACAACTAGCAATCGAGGCGTTTGCAGATGCCATTGAGGTTATACCTAGATCACTGGCTGAAAACGCTGGACTAGACCCAATAGATATCCTTGTCTCGCTTAGAGCCGCTCATGAAAAGCCCGATGGTCTTTGGTCTGGTATCGATGTATACAGTGGTAAGATTATAGACATGATGAAGGAAGGAATTGTTGAACCAGTAAGTGTTAAGGAGCAAACGATAAAATCTGCGGTAGAAGCTGCATCGATGATTCTAAGGATAGATGATGTTATTGCTGCATCAAAGCGTGCACCGCCAACGCCGCCAAAGTCGCCAGAATCACAAGGATACGGTGGAGCCCAAGGGATGCCACCTGAATTCTAACTCTTCCTTTTTGTTTTAACATTTAAAGTTGAACATCCCTTTTTTTCAACATTATTCTACATTTCATGTTAATTGACATACGTCAGTTGAGGTTTTTTCGTCATATGAGACAAACCGCCCATCCGTGCAGGTCAGCAACATCATCAAATAAACCAAAGAAGTAGTAAAATTTAAGAATATTGAAAGACTCGTTTTATGTGAACTGATACAACGCTCCGGTAGTATAGTCCGGTCAAGTATATCGGCCTCTCGAGCCGGCGACCCGGGTTCAAATCCCGGCCGGAGCATTCCAAATTTAGGGTTTATTTTAGGCATATTTTGGCTAAAGAAGCCTATTAAGTAGTTCATAAGTCAGATCAAAATTATAACATAAATCTATTGCAAAGCCGCCATCTGATTTGGGCTTGAATATTAGTAATGTTCGCGGTGACCAATAACCAATAAGCACCTTATTTTCCTTAATCCGACAAAAGACTCGATGATCGCCTATTCTTAATTCTTCTTTAGCAACAGTATAAACCTTCTTCATCAAAGGTCTAACTATACTTTATTCACTAAGTGACAGGCAACGAAATGGTCATTTCCAACATCAAAGAGCTCTGGTTCAACTTTTTCACAATGAAGCATTGCATTTGGACATCTGGGATGGAATCTGCAGCCTGTCGGAGGTTTAACTGGGCTGGGGACCTCTCCTGCCAAGGTCTTCCTCTTAACCACATGGTCAGGGTCTGGAATTGGTATCGATGAAATTAAAGCTTGAGTGTATGGGTGCTTAGATTCGGCAAACAGCTTTTCAGAAGTACTCATTTCAACTATCTTTCCGGCGTACATCACTGCTATTCTGTCGCTTAAATGCTTGACAACACTTAGGTCATGCGAAATAAACAGATAACTTATTCCCAACTCTTTTTGGAGATCCTTTAAAAGATTTAACACCTGTGCTTGGACAGATACGTCCAGCGAGGACGTGGGTTCGTCTAGAACAATGAATTCAGGGTTAGTAGCGAGGGCACGCGCTATGCCTATTCTTTGTTTCTGTCCGCCACTAAACTCATGTGGAAAACGATTTAAATGATCCTTGGTAAGCCCAACCCTTTCCAACAATGTTAAAACTCTTTTCTCTAAATCTGCTCCTTTAGCTATTTTGTTCACCGTTAACGGTTCACTAACTATTTTCTTAATTGTCATGCGTGGATCAAGTGAGGATAATGGATCTTGGAACACTATCTGCATTTTAGGCCTAATTTTTCTCAATTCCTCTTTCTCCAACTTCGTTATATTTATGCCATCGAAAAAAATATCGCCAGCGGTTGGTTCTACGAGTCTGATAATCGTTCTTCCAGCTGTTGTCTTTCCGCATCCGCTTTCTCCGACTAGGCCGAAAGTTTCTCCTCTACGTATGTGGAAGCTGATTCCGTCGACAGCTCGAACATATCCTATGGTTTTGTAGAATAACCCACCGTATATTGGGAAATATTTTTTCAATCCTTCAACCTTTAGTAATACGTCTGGCATCATCCTTCTTCCTTCTTGCCAAATCGGAAACAGGAAACTAAATGTCCTTTTTCTATCTCAATTGGCTCTGGGATTTTGTTTTTGCAAATATCCCCAACAATATATTCGCATCTAGGGTGAAATACGCAACCAGTGGGAGGATTTATCAAATTTGGTACAGAGCCAGCAAGGGAGTAAAGTCTATCTTGATTCTCTGTTATTCTAGGAATAGCCTTGAATAGTCCCTTCGTATACGGGTGTTGCATATTCTTAAATATCGTATTTACATCAGCATACTCCACAATGCGCCCAGCGTACATTACTGCGACCTTATTGCACATTTCAGCTACAAGTCCTAAATTATGTGTAATAAGTAGTATAGACATCCCTATTCTTTTCCTAAGTCCCTTTATTAATTCCAAAATTTGAGCTTGGATGGTGACATCTAGACTGGTGGTGGGCTCGTCAGCAATTAATAGAACAGGGTCACATGCTAGAGCCATGGCGATCATTGCACGTTGCTGCATACCGCCGCTGAGTTGATGCGGGTACTCGTTTGCTATTCTCTCTGGGTCTGGAACTCCAGCCAAATCTAACATCTTGACAGCCTTTCTATATGCGGCGATATGTTTATCTTTCTTTGACTGTTCAGACGGATTCTCCAACGTACTCTCCAACTTTGCACGCGCAATTTGTCTGTCAAGACCAAGTATTCTTGCAATAAAACCAAGTCTCATTTTGTTAAGCAAATTCTTCCTAGCAAGAAGCCTTTCGATCTTTACATTCAAAGCATCAGGGTTCAGGTTTTGATGTAATTCTATGGCTTCAGCAATTTGGTCCCCTATTTTAAATACAGGATTTAATGAGGTTGTAGGTTGTTGAAAAATTACTGATATCTTACCGCCCCTTATTTTTCTCATTTCTTTTTCGCTTATCTTAAGTAGGTCTCGCCCTTCAAACATCGCCTTACCATCAATGACTTTGCCAGGTGGACTTGGTATAAGCCTGAGAATAGAAAATACAGTCACACTCTTACCGCAGCCAGTTTCGCCAACGACACCAAGGGTGTCGCCTTCGTTCATACTGAGGTTGACTCCCCCTAGTGCCTTTACGACGCCTTCGTATGTGTAAAAGTTTGTCCTTAAATTGGATATCTCCAATAATGTTCTGTCCTTGTTGTGCATCTTATCTCCTCACTCTTGGATCCAAGATATCTCTCATTCCATCGCCGAATAAATTGAAGCCTAACACCGTTATGGCTATAGCTAAACCTGGAAACGTCGCCATCCACCAGTCGCCCACTATTAGATAATGGCGTCCTTCCGACACCATCACGCCCCACTCCGGCGTAGGCGGTTGCACGCCGAGCCCGATGAAACCTAAACCAGCTGCGATTAGAATAGCATTACCCAATCGTAGGGTAGCTAAAACTATGATGGGAGACAATACATTTGGTAAAATGTGGCTCATCATGATTTGTAAATCGCTGGCACCACTGGCGCGTGCAGCCTCTACGTATTGGTTTTCTCGAATTGAAAGTGTTTGAGCACGAACTACTCTTGCCATTCCAGGAATTCCAACGATGCCAGTAGCGTATATTGCTCCAGTAACGCCACTTCCAAGTGCCGAGGCTATACCCATTGCAAGAATAAGTCCTGGAAAAGCTAATATCACATCCATAACTCTCATAACAATTACGTCAACCTTACCACCATAGTAGCCACTAATTATTCCTATCGAAGTGCCTATGATAGTCGATAGCCCTACAGCTGTTATCGCAATGTAGAGAGATATTCCAGCACCATAGAGGATTCTACTGAAGATATCTCTACCATAGTTGTCTGTTCCGAACAAATGTGTCATGCTCGGTGGTTGTCTCTTTTCATCTAAATTTATTTCAATTGGATTGTACGGGGCTATTTGTGGACCAAAAATCGCTACAAATAATAGACATGCTACAATAGTGAGACCGATTATGGACAATGGATTCTTAAATATGATTTTCATAGAAAAACGAAGCTCTCTAGTTTGTTCCTTTAATTTTTGCATCAACCCTTGCTCACTCACGCATACGTGCCCCCGTTAATCATATCTTATTCTTGGGTCAAGTATGAAGTACAAGATATCAATAATCAAATTTGAAACACAGTAGAGTAACGCTGAAAGAAGAACAAATCCCTGGACTGGAGCATAGTCAAGGAACAAAATTGAATCAACAACATACTTGCCCATTCCAGGCCAAGCAAAGATTGTCTCAACAAGTACCGAGCCGCTGATTAAACTACCGAGCTCTAGCCCCCACAGCGTGGTTATCGGCATCAATGCATTTCTAAACGCATGCTTCCAGACAACATCCTTTTCCGACAACCCCTTCTCACGTGCAGTTGTTATATAATCTGCACGTAGGACTTCAAGCATACTCGACCTAGTCATTCTAGTCATGACCGCTATACTGCCTGTTGACAAGCATATCATGGGGAGTATGAGATGGCGAACACTGTCTATCAAAGTAGGCCAATTGAATGTAAGTAAGCTGTCCAAAACATATAGCCCAGTTATTGTCTGAGGGGGGTTTACATGTATCCCTATTCGCCCTATCGGCGCAGGGGCCCAACCTAAAATGAAAAAGAATATGAACACTAGTAACAAGGCAAGAAAAAATGAAGGTACACTTACTCCGATGAGGGAGAGAAATCTACCAATCTGGTCGACTATACCTCCCCTTTTAGTTGCTGAGTATACCCCAATTGGAATACTGACCAGTAAGGAAAAAATCATACTTGAAAGGGCCAGTTCAACTGTGGCTGGCAAGCGAACCAAGAAGTCTCGAAGAACTGGTTGGGAAGTATGCCAAGCTATACCAAGGTCTCCTGTAATGACTTGTCCAAGGTATATTAAGTATTGCTGATATATGGGTTTGTCTAACCCCATTTTCGCCTCATAGTCACGTATAACCCGTTCATCTTGGATCCATTCTGCAACTAGCATCTCAGCGGGATTACCAGGCAAAACACGGGAAATAACGAAAACCATCGACACAACTCCCCAAACTACTATAATAAGTAGAAGAAGACGTTGAAGGATGAAGCTAGATAACTTCATCGAGTTCACCTATTTTTAATCCACGGATTTTATTAACCATCAATATAAATTTTCTACTCCCTCATCCTCCTAACGTTAAACCTTAAAATTCAATAATCAGTATATTCGTAAAAGCCCGACTTTATTCAGCATTTGGGAAAATGTTTTATAAAGATATAGGGGGTATCTATTTCTTCAAAGAGGTTAAGAACTTGAACAATCGAAATAAATTGGCATTGACTAAAATCCAGGCAGTTTTGATTATTGCTGTCGTTGCAGTGGTGGCAATCGCTGGATACTACTTCATGCAACCTGCGCCACCAAAGACTCAGAAAGTACTCGTTGTAGCTTGCGCCGCGTTAGGTCGCAACCCTGATCCAGCCTACGCGTTTTCAGACCTTACATCATTCACCATATCTATGGCTTGCTACGATACATTAGTCGGAAGAGGCACTAGCAAGTTACCAGATGGAACAGAGTATTTTGACATTTCGAAAGTAGCTGCCACAGGACTAGCGGAATCGTGGAATGTATCTTCAGATGGGCGAGTGTATACCTTCAAATTAAGGCATGGTATAAAATTTCAGAACGGCAATCCATTCAATGCGGAGGCTGTAAGGTACTCTTATAACAGAGCCATCAACATGGGGTTTGCCCCAGGCTGGCTACTTGGATTATGCGGAATGAACCTTAACAGCACAAAAGTGATCGATGACTATACAGTTCAAATAACTGTTAATAATCCAAATCCTTTCCTCCTCACCGCCCTATCATATGTTGGGATAGTTGATCCTGTGTACGTTGAGGAACATGGTGGTGTGAAAGCAGGCGCATTTAATGACTGGATGGTATCCCACTCTATGGGAACAGGGCCTTTCAACCTAACAAAGTACGACCCTAGCACAGAGGCAATTTTAGAGGCAAACAAAGATTATTGGGGAGGAGCACCCAAATTAGACAAGATCATCATCAGATACGTGCCCGAAACTTCTATGAGAGAACTGATGATAAAAACCGGTGAAGTTGATGTTGCTACAGAAATTCCGCCTAAGGATGTCGCTGATCTAAAGAATGCTTCAGGCGTTAAGTTGGAAATAAACCAAATGGTGCGAATAGGGAAAATAACGATGTGGTGGATGCAGGCTCCGTTCAACAACACTAAGGTCAGACAGGCGATCGCACACGCAATTCCCTACGATAAACTAATCAAAGACGTCATGTACAACATGGGCACCTTGTATTACTCAATTGTTGGACCTGATGGCTTCGGATATCAGCCAGCTTGGAATAAGTATGATTATAACTTAACTAAGGCTAAAGAACTTCTGACAGAGGCTGGTTACCCAAACGGCTTCAAATGCACTTTCACTATTCCAGATAGCATACTTCCCGATCAAGAGATGACTGTTGTTATACTGCAATCCGAGTTGGCGAAGCTGGGGATCGAAATGGAAATCAAGAAAGTTGCAGCTGCGGAATTCGGAAATCTTATGCGTGCTGGAAAACTCGAAATGTTCATTACACGATGGCAGCCTGCATACAACGATGTCATATATGTTGCCTATATAATGCACTACTCCAAGATAAATTATTTGACGAGTGGTGGTTATAACAACACGGCATTTGATAAACTTGTGGAGCAAGCGATGGTTGAGGCAGATGCTACAAAACGGTTACAGTTGTGTTATGATATGCAAAGAATCTTAGCAGAGGATGTAGCATGTATACCAACATATCAATATCCAGACATAACTGCATTCAGAACCAATATAAAAGGCTTCAAATTCTTGAACAGTGGAGCAATTCTATATTACTACTTAGACAAAGTGTAGTATTTGCTGAAAATGCTTGGAATAACCTCAAATTCTATTTTTTTAAATATTTAGCCTTATGGCCCAAATTCGGCTCATGAATACTTATTTTTGGAGCATTTCATTACCTGAAGATAAATAGCAAAATTCATTCGGCAACTGCTTAAAGCCAAATTCTTTTATTTATGATAACATACCTAATGTTTATGTTTCCAGAAGACCTAAAGAAGCTAAAAACGGTGTCAGATCCACAAATATCTCCTGACGGAAAAAGAATTCTATTCACTGTAACAACCGTAAATGAGAAGGAAGACGACTACGATAGTCATATTTGGCTAATTAATGCCGAAGGTGGAAAACCTGAGCAATTCACATACGGTGAGGGAAGGGACTCCAATCCACGTTGGTCTCCAGATGGCAGGAGCATACTCTTTCTTTCGACACGGGGAAAAGAAAAGGGCATTAGGCTCTGTGTCATTTCTGCCTACGGGGGAGAAGCTAGGTCGATATGTTCAATGCTAAAGGGGATTGAAAAACCTGCATGGTCTCCTAATGGTAAGGAAATTTTGTTTTTGTCAAATGTACTTACAGAGGAGGATGCTGGAAAAAAGAAGAGCGATGTCAAAATTGTTAGAAAACTTGTATACAAATTGACTGGCGTTGGCTTCTTTCATGATACAAGACGTCATCTATTTGTTGTTGATGCCAACAGTGGCGAGTATAAGCAGCTTACAGATGGAGAGTTTGACGTTGCTTCCGCCACGTGGTCTTCCAATGGTAGGAGCATCGTCTTTATTGCAAATATGACTGAAAATGCGGACTATACCCTAATAAAGGATGTTTGGATTGTTTCGTCAAAAGGTGGTAAACCCGAGAAGCTCACTGACGGTAGATGGCATATGGATTCCTTAGCTTGTTCTCCTGATGGTAAGAAAATCGCCTTCTTAGGGCGTGAGATACCTGATGAGAAATTCATTGTGCAAAAAAATCCAAAAATCTGGGTTATGTCTTCAAAAGGCGGTTCCCCTGTTAATGTGACTGATTCTTTTGATCAGTGGATTGTGCCATTCCACTCCTGCATACCAGGTTGGTCAGAGCCACCTATTTGGGGTCCAGACTCAAGTACTCTGTTTTTTAAGGCAAATGAGGCGGGTACTCTTCATATACACAAGGTAAATACAGGGGATCATAAGGTTCAGAGAGTAACCGGCGGTAAGATTGTTGTTGGTTCCTTTAGCCTATCTAAAGACGGATCAAAAATCGCCTTCGATGCAAGTGAACCTCTTCATCCTTCTGAAGTATGGATTTGCGACACGAAGGGAACAATAAGATTAACGGACATTAATGGGTCCCTCTTAAAAAGCGCCAATTTAAGTAGCCCCGAGGAATTCTGGTTCACCGCCAGCGATGGAGTAAGAATTCAGGGTTGGATAATGAAACCGATCAACTTCGAGGAGGGGAAGAAATATCCGGCAATACTAGAGATTCATGGAGGACCATATGCAGCATATGGATATAATTTCAATCACGAGTTCCAAGTTTTTGCATCGAATGGCTTCGTAGTGGTATATACGAATCCAAGGGGTAGCTTAGGATACGGTGAGAAATTCTCCAGTGCTCAAACTGGTCATTGGGGTGATAGAGATTACCTAGATCTAATGGAAGCAATGGACTATGTGGAAAAAACTTTTCCCTTTGTAGACTCAGAGAGACTCGGTGTTACAGGTGGTTCTTATGGTGGCTTCATGACTAACTGGATTGTCGGTCACACTGACCGGTTTAAGGCGGCGATAGCTGAAAGGTCCATATCAAACCAATATAGCCTACATGGAGGTGCAGATATTGGTGCAATGCCTTGGCTAACTCATGACGTCGGACTTGGGAAGGATCCGTGGGATGCGTTTGAGCTATGGCTTCAGAAGTCGCCGATAAGCTATGTCAAGAATGTGAAAACCCCTCTAATGATTATAGTATGCGAAGAGGATTGGGATTGTACTATGGATCAGGCGGAGCAGATGTTTGTTGCTTTGAAGAAGCTTAAGAAGGATGTTGAGCTAATAATATTTCCAGGCGAAAATCATAACTTACCTAGAACTGGAAAGCCTAATCATAGAGTTGAGAGGTTTGAACACTATCTCCGTTGGTTCAATAAGTACCTTAAATAAGGATTTTTTTGCGATTTTCCAATATTACTCTAATTTCTAACAAATTCTTGATTTTTTAATATCCGCAGTCATCTAAAACTGTTATATTAGTATACCTAATTATTCTAAAAATAAAAAATTGGGGATTTGCCACACACTGACTGCAAGCATGATAGGATTATAAATAACTTCTATCATAGTTCGTGGAGAATCATTTCTTGTGTTTTCTTGAAAAAAGTATGCCCCCTTCAGCCAAGCTACCGCGGGCTTCTCTGATAACCTCTACAAAACTCATCGTCACTGTTTGTTTCAGTAGACCTACAATATGTATACATGCGTCGTGGGAAGCTCCATCTATCGTGGGTGTACACATTGCGGTTGCCCCGTCTGGTATACCAACGTTTGCGCAATTTAGCAGCATTCTTTTTTCAGTTTCTTCGTCATGCATTATCTCCGGGTTTTTGAGGATTCTCGCGAGACAAGCCTCAATGCCATAACATGCTGAGTTTGATGACGTAGCTGGAATGACGATGTCTGCCTTTGAAGCTGAGACGATGCCCGCCCCACAGGGGCACCCGCAGTCGGCGCAGAATGTGTGATGTTTCTTCAAGATGTCTTTAATTGTTCCGAATCCAGCCTCGTTGCCATTATCTCCAGTAGCTATGGTCAAGATGCCTCTACTATTTGCGACATCTAATAGTTCATTCCATCTGGCTATCTCTTGATCTGGATCTCCTGTGACATCTGTTGTATCTCCAAGCGCTCCATGAAGTACGCCTTTTTCATTACAAGATACGGCTTCGATAGTGATCACAGCTTTCGGTTTGAATTCGTCGAGGATTTTTTTGGACTCCTCTATGGCTCCCTTAACTGAGTGGGGAGGCCAGTTTTTGACCAGAACGGTGGACGGCGAGAATATGCCTGCTGTGAGCTCCCATTTCTCTTTCACTGGAATGATGCCGGCTCCAATGCATGTTTGGGGTATACACTGCTCAGTTTTTGTGCCTTCTTCGTAATCTGTGAGAATAACTGGAATTGCTCTCAGTCCGATTATCAATGCTCTTGCTAATGCTGCTGCACCTGGTGGTCCGTCCATCTCAATACTATTGCTAACCAAGAAGACATAGTCGCCCTCTTTTACTTTTTCCTTAAGTTTTTCCGCAGCTAGAAGTGTTAGAGGTCTTCCAAACCTCTCACGGGTTTCCTTGTAGACCTTCATCCATGGGTATATCGATCTCATAGCTCCTCCGCGCCCTTTCCTTATCACTGGTGCAACGCCAGCAGGAGTGCAAACTATGTTATCAATTGTATCGCCGAATCCCACTATCATATCTTCAGTCCATTCATTCATTTTCGTCAACTCACTTTCAAATAGTGTTTAATTATGTTCTTCTTCACTTAAATAATAAGTATTTAAATTTTCATTGAACCCTACTTATTTAATAACTTTTGAGATTTGGAATAAGCAAAAGAAGGGTTAAGTTCGCAATAGAGGTTATTTATTTGAATAAAATCAAGAATTTTGTGCAAATAAATGTTAAAAGATTAATTATAGGTGCCATTTTGGTTAGTTTCGTTTTAATTAAACTTAAAAATGTGACCTTGGTCGAAATGCTCATTATGAGTATTGCCTTGTTCGGAGGTTATTCTTCTCTCATTTACTTTGTTTTTCGATTAAGGCAACTTCACATTATTGAAACTTTAGAAATTCTGTGTTTGGTGATAGGAGTAGCATACGTAATTATGGGATTATTCGAAGATAGAATAAATAATATATTGTCTCATTGTGGTGCAATTAAATTAAAATCAATCTTAGATTATACAAGGAGTTCAAAATTCTTCGGAAAAATATGCTGGTTAGCAATATTAATTTTTATTGCTTTGTTTTTGCCCTTATTTGCCATAAATCTATCCGAAATAGTTGGACTTATCATGGGCGCTTACGCATACTCTGAGCCAACAGTTTCCCAGGAACAGAAACAACACATTTTTATGTCTTTCTTAATCTTCATAGGTATGGGAATCCTTGAAGGCTATGTGGTTCTGAAAATATTTGATGTTTGGCGAAAGGGGTCGTCAAAGTAGTTGATCTAACATGCTGAATTTAGCCATTTTCTGCCAAAATATGATAAAAATTGGTTCTCTTAAAATTGACTAGATGCGCAGAGGATTCCTCGATTACCAGCATCCGACTTCCTTAAGCCCCTATGATTTGATATTAGTAACTGTTTATTGTTTTGGCTGTCGAGATAATGAACTTTGCTTCTTCGGTTAACTGTACTGGAATTCCCTTGCTATTTTGGTCTCCAGCAATGATCAGCTTTGTATCCCTAAGTTTACTTAAATTCCACCTAACTGTTGAAGGAGGCACCCTATAGGTAGCCGAAATATCCTCAACAAGTTTGTGGAAAAGCATCCCTTCACGACCCTGAATCATAAGAAGATACTCGATTTGTTTTTGAGATAGATTGTAGCTTGCCAAAATCTCTAAGGCTCTAGATAAATGATAAATCTTCACAGAGGCATTTTCGAGAACTTTTGTTATTTCATCTGGATTGAAGATTTCTGTTGGATATGCGACATTGGGCAGTTGGGTGTTGGATTTGGCGCTCCCTCCCTGTCCATTGCGCCTCCGGTGTCTGTCGCGTCCCTCGTAGAACAGTATTCCTCCGCAACGTTTTCACCTACACATCATTAAATGACTACGTTTGGTTTTGGTTATTTGTCATAGGGCGTATAAAAAAGTTTGTGTCAACTCATTTCTCTTTCACATAAAATATACACTTTTCTGTAAAATATCATGCGCAAATAAAGTTGCTCAAAAACCTTATTTTGACTTTTCGTTCAACTCTTTGTTATTAACTAAAAAGGATGGCGTGTCCGATTTGAGTGAAGGGTGGAAAGAGGTTTGGCGTCCATGGTATCCAATCGCTGAGGGCTTATTCTACGTATGTCAAGGATTCTACTTAACAGGGCTATCACTGTATATGTCGACGTTTATGGTCAAAGTGTTTCAACTTCCATTCGCAACAATTGCTATGCTTCAGGCAATCTTAATGCTTCCAAGTTATTTGAAAACGTTCCCACTGGCATTTTGTGACAAATACCCTATAGGTAAATGGGGTCGAAGAAGACCTTACATCGCCATTGCCGCTATAGCATATGCACTCTCTTTTGCACTGTTGTCCATCATAACAACCTTTGGCACATTATGGGTTGCTATGATCATATTATGCTATGTTGCTTGGGTAATTGCAGATGGAAATCTTGATGCGTTAACTGTTGACGTTACTCCTCCTGATAAAGCTGGAGTAATGCAAGGTGCCGCTTGGGGAGGCAGAGCTTTAGGAGCCGCCCTTGGTGGAACTGTTTTCGCATTAAGCGCAGCAAATTACGGATGGACGGTAACAGTCCTTTTTATTGGTCTGCTGGCAGTTATAGAATGCTTCTCAGGTCTTGTAATGAAAGAGCCCAAAATTACAGAAGAAAGGTTGGCGAGCATAGATGCATTTAAGCGCGTTGCAAAGAAGCGCGACACTTGGCTTGGAGCAATTTACATCTTCATCGCTTTTGCCAGTTTAGGCTCATTTGGTCTCGCAGGATCATTCTATATGATGAAAGGTGGCATTGATCCAACTACCCTTGGATACGTGCTCACTGTTCAAAATATTGGCGCATTCTTTGGTTGCATCGTCATGGGCAGGTTATCAGACAGAACTGGAACCAAAAAAGCATCTATTATAGGTAATGTTCTGCTATTTGCATCTTGCTTCTTATTCTTAACTATAACACCTGGAAACACAATGTGGCTCTATGCTGTCGCGTTTTCCATAGGAGCTCTACAAAATGCAATGATAACCGCGTTGCTCCGCGTTATAATGGAGTTATCACCGCCAGAAATTGGCGGTGCAATGTTCGCCACATACGCATCTGTAGCTAACGCCGGATCCGCTGTTTTAGGAGCTCAACTGATCGCATTTTTCACTTCAGCAGTTGGTATGACATATGCAATGGTATCCGTTGCTCCCTTTGTTCTTGTTGCAAGTTTAGCCTTACCGTTCATGAAACTATACGAACCTGAAAAAGAAGTTGAGGTCGGAGCCAAACCCTAAAAAAATAAAATGCATAAAAAATATAATTTAACTGGAGGTAAAAAAAATGAGTGGAAAAAACATTCTCGCCATTAAGAATGGAACCCTAATCGACGGAACGGGTGCAGAACCCGTAAAAGATGCGACTGTAGTGATCGAAAACTCAAAGATTGTAGCAGTAGGCAAAGGAATAGAAATTCCTAATGGAGCAAAAGTGATAGACGCAGCTGGCAAGACCATCATGCCAGGACTAATAGATTCCCACATGCATTTCATGGGAAGAAAAACGGACAAATTTGTTGAGGAGACCTTTGTTACGCCACCAGGAGTGGCTCTCCTTAGAGCATCTAAAGATGCTGAGGCGTTACTGGAAGCTGGCTTCACAACGGTGAAGGATTGTGGTGGCGAACATGCACTTTATCTAAAAAGAGCTATAGCAGAGGGTACATTGCGTGGGCCAAGAATACTTGCAGCTGGCTTCGCTTTATCTCAGACTTTTGGACATGGAGATACTCATTTCATTCCAATAGACTGGGTTGACGTAAGGTCTTCAAAACGTGGACATGGTTTATTATGCGATGGCGTTGAGGAATGCACAAAAGCAGCTCGCTACGCACTCAGAGAAGGAGCTGACTTTATCAAAGTATGTACCACCGGCGGGGTTATGTCTGAACGGGATCGTCCAGAGCATACTCAGTTCACAATTGATGAAATAAAGGCTATAGTTCAAGTGGCACGCTTTGCTGGCACATTCGTGACCGCTCACTGCCAAGGGACAGAAGGGATGCATAATTCAATAATTGGCGGAATTAAAACAATTGATCACGCCTTTTATCCGGATGACGAAGCAATCAAAATGGCAAAAGAAAGAGATGTAATCTTCGTGCCAACTCTATCCATAATGTATCAGATCAACACAAAGGGCAAAGAAGCTGGAATGCCCGAATGGGGTGTTCGTAAATGCCTCGAGGCTTGGGAAACAACGGTCAAAAACATCAGAAAAATACATGACTCAAAGGCAAAGGTGGCAATGGGAACTGACTTTATCGGCTCTCCTTTATTAAGACTAGGTGCAAATGCCATGGAATTGCAGTTATTGATGGAGTACTGTGGTTTTTCAGCTATGGATGCAATTGTATCCGCGACTAAGATAGGTGCTGAGGCATGCGGATTGGGTGATAAGCTAGGCACAGTCGAGAAAGATAAATTCGCCGATATAATTGTTGTGGACGGAGATCCGCTTAAAGATGTGAAGGTTCTGCAGAACAAGGACAATATTCAATTGGTCGTCAAAGGCGGGCAAATAGAAGTTAATCGAGGTTTAAAGGTTAGTTAAAAACCTTTTTTCCTTATTTTTTGGATGTTTGCTTTAGTTCCAGTAACATTCGATGTGCTGCTTATGTTCATTGGTTCTTTTTCTTCAGCTCAATCGTGGATTCTGTAGGTCTTATAAAATTAAGCTCCTCAGGGTATCTTTTTTTACTTTTTGTTCGAGTACATCTTTTTGGTCTTCTTTCTCTTGAACATGGCTCCAGTATTGGTTGTGATTTTATCAAAGGTAGACTATGCTTTCATCTTTTCAAATTCCAGTTTTTCTCACATTCGCATTTGCTGGAATCCAGCTTTGAGAGGCATTCAACAAAATAAAACATTCAATGTTAGATTAGGAAGAGAATTTATGTTAAATGCTTTGTCGCAAACTCTTCTTCAACGTTAGCGACTCTTTCGATGAGTATTGTGTTCGATATTTCTCTAGAAGTAGTATAATACCATGGATTTTTCACTGTTTTCTCATAAATCGAGATAACTAATATTAGTGCTTTCCGACCAATTTCATTTCTGGGAACAGATACATCTTTCAGGCAGATGATTTGTTGCCCAAAAATTAATAGAGGTAGTTTGATTGGTAAGTGAAGGATACGTAATCGCTCATATATCAGACCCACATTTTGGGGAACCTGGTTTCCAGAAGGAGAAAATTCAAACGGCTATAAATGAAATAAATGATTTATCGCCGAATATAGTCGTAGTTACTGGAGATTTGACTAGTGATGGTTTGACCAGCGATTTCGAGTTAGCGTACTCCGCTCTGTCTCAACTCAAGCCAAAAACATTGACAATCATGGGGAATCATGATTCTAGAAACGTTGGATACTCGATATTTGAGAAGTACTTTGGAGAGAGGATGGTGACGTATGAGGATGATAAGGTATTTCTGCTGGGTGTGGATAGCACCCAACCAGATATAGATGAAGGTCATATCGGGAGAACATTCCAGAGTTATATTCACCAAACTCTAGTAAATGCACCCAAGGATAGGATCAAAATCTTTGCACTGCACCATCATCTTGTGCCAGTACCTATGGCTGGAAGAGAACGTGATGTGCTTGTGGACGCAGGCGATATACTAAAAATGCTCGTTGAAGATGGTGTTAAAGTAATCCTCTGCGGTCATCGTCATGTATCATGGACGTGGGGAATAGAAGGAATGCTTATTGTTCATTCTGGAACCATGGGTTCACAAAGAACTAGGGGGATGCCCACACAGAGCTATACAGTTTTGAGGATGGTGGACGATAAATTGACAGTCATCTTAAGGCTCATAGGTAGAAGAGATGTTAAATTAAGGACGTTTGTTTTGAAATGATCATCCGTGTTCCGTCACTTTTTTCCAATTTTTCAATAAGTTGCATACTCATCTACATAAAACTCTATTTAGGAACATATTGAGTGAACAGATTGAGAAGAGTAGTCGTGATCATGGGTACGCCTGGAGTGGGCAAATCTTCACTTGCAACTCATTTAGCCTCTAAAATTCAAGCCACGCATATAGATTTGGGAACCTTTGCGGAAATAAATGGCTGCATATCAGGTAAAGACCTAGAAAGAGACACTTTGATTGTTGACACGAAAAAACTATCATTTCATATAAAAGAAGTATGTCAAAGCTTAGGTGGCAATGTGGTTATTGAAGGGCATTATGCGCATGAAGTTGTTCCAAAGAACTTGGTCAGTAAGGTTTTTGTGTTAAGGAAAAATCCGATGATCCTTGAGAAGGTGCTTACAGAAAAAGGGTTTAGTAGGAAAAAGGTCATGGAAAACGTGGTTGCTGAAATACTTGATGTTTGTCTATTTGATGCCATCAAAACCTACGGTAAAAGAAAGGTATGCGAAATTGATGTAACTGGAAAAAGTATTGAAACAGTTGTGAATGAGTTGATTGATGTTCTTGATGGAAAGAAAAAATGCTCAATAGGCGTGGTTGACTGGATCCAAGAATTAGAGGGAGAAGGGAAAATCGAAGATTATTTAGGTTGGTTCTAATATTTTCTTAAAAAGAAGTAATTTCTGTTCAGGTATAATCGTTATTCCTTTTCTGTTTGCATAAGCCTTCGCATGGTCGCTAAACTTTATACCCACAAAAACTGGATTAGACAGCCCCACATCCTCAGAAGCCTTGTCGAGTTTCAGAATCATATTCACTCCAATGGTTCTCTTCCAATCCCTTACAAAACCCACTCTTTTGTCTTTGCTTTTAGTCAATAATAAGTCAAACATGTATATCATTCCAGACCGCCCCTCAAGTTGTACATCTCTTTCAACCTCATATCCCATATGCTTGAAGTATCTGATAACCAGTTCCTTCAGCGAATTTGCGACCAATGGTTTTCACTAAACATTAAAATAATAAACCGCATCGAAGAAAAAAGAATTTTGTGAAGACTGTGTCCTCGTATTTAATTATATCATGCTATGTATGTGGTCGTCTTCTATTGGCAAAGACTGGACAAAGAACTAAATATTGCAACTACTGTTCGTCGAAGCTGTATCTCTCCAAAGTAAAGGTTGTTGCAAGAGCCAGCTCAGCTAGAGAGGCCTCAGCGACTCTGAGGCGTTTAAAAGAAAAGGCACATCTTTATGAATTATGAAAACTAAAATATCTAAATGAATCTTAAAATAATGGAGTTGCTAAAGCAAATTGAAATGTCGATTTAATGAAAATAAAGAATGTCCGTTTAAAGAATTGCCCAAAGAACCTCAATGGTGTATTGCCTGCGTCAGGGCGGATGCTAACAAATTTTCCTCAAGCCTCTATGAGCATCAGACAAAGGTAGCTGAAACATCTCTCAAATGGTCTAAACTTTCAACTATTCTACAGGTTTTATCAATGAATCCCAATATAGAGGCTGCTAAAGAACTTTACAAGAAGCTTCAACAATATGTAGACGAATGGTAATGCTTGGCATAGTATAACAGAAAAGCTTTCATTATTGAGCTTTAAAAAGCTCTAGACAAGAACTTTTAACCTATATGTTATCTTGGATGGGTCATCGTTTTTGATTTCTTCTACGAGTTTGTCCTTTAACATTCTCTGTAGGCTAGGATATAAGTCCTTGTAAAATTGCTCAATTGATACTCCCATTTGTTCTCTAATTTGTTTTACAGTGAGTTCCTTATTTTTCCTCAGAAGTTGCCAAAGCCTTACATAATCCTCCAGCGTCGACAGAGTTATCTCATCTTTAACTTCGATGTCCACTAAATTATCATAAAACTTCTTACTCATGTAATCACGAACCTCTTCATTTGATACATCTGATGCAGCTTTATATCCCTCTGGTTTAATATATCCATAAAACGCTTGGGAAAGCCTTGGCAGATTAACTATGGCTTCACCAGGCTTTAGAAAGTGGAAAAAGTTCGCTTGTTCTTCGGACAACTTCATAGCACCTTGCAAAATCTTTATGTCATCAATTGTCTTCATCTGATGGCAGATCCTCGTTGCAGCATTCTTTAGAATCTCACTTGATACACTAGTTGGAAATTGATTGACGATAATTATTCCTTCTCCAAATTTTCTCAATTCACAAATCATCTTTTCTCCAATGGACGGTTCATCGTCAACTCTCTTTACTGGCACAATATTCCTCGCCTCTTCGATTAATGTTACATGCTTAAGTCGTGGGTCATGTCTTTCCGTCCTATAATCGTATACTAGCTTCAGAAGAATAGAGGTGAATATCTTTCTAACATTCTGTTCCTTAAAATGTCCCAACTCAATGGAAACAAGATTCTCAAGAAGTTTCTCAATACTGATCGTGGATTGACCATTGAGGGCCTCACCGGCTTGCCCCTCCGTAAGGGGCTTTAATCTTTTGTATAACGCGGTTTTGGTCTCATTATCGTACGTAGATCTTAATGGCATACCTTCAATCTCACGGATTACTGAAGACAACGTAGGGGTCTTCGTTTCCTCAAATTTGCATTCCTCATATGCCGCATTCAACGCTTCTCTGAACATGAAGCTCTGAGGTGAAGTAAACGAGAAAACATCAGAAAAAATGTCCGTAACTAGACTAATATGCTCGCTGAGGTCCTGAGACAGTGATGGATCTAATGGGTTTATAGTTAATGGTGCTAAGTCTCTTCCTGGCGTAAAAACAAACCCACCTTTAGAGATAACTAACCCTCTGTACTCACTATGCCAATCTATTATCAACGTGTTCAATCCCAAGTCAACCAATCTGGACACAATTGCTCCCGCTGTCGTTGATTTACCTGACCCAGTCATTCCAAATATTGCCACATGTGTCTTAAGGTCCTCAATGCCCAGATAAACTGGATACAAATCCTTTCCACCCTTTCTAACCCACCCTAAAGACGGTCCATCACGTGAAATTAGGTCTACCTTCGGAAGCTCAAAAATGGGCTCTACAAGTGCATTACTCGAAGTTGGTGTGGGGACTGAAAAATTTGCAAACACCGCAAGTTCATGGGAGCTCAAAACATTAGTTAACTCATCAGTATCGTATGGATAGAATAAACCAACAGTCCTTAACAATTCAAGTTTTTCTAATCTTACCACTTCCATCTCTGGAAACACCGCATATAAGGAGCTCAACAAATTCTTCGTATGATCTTCTAAGAGAGCAAAAAGGAAATCTAATTCATCTATCTTCCCATAAACCCAAACGAGAAAGAGAATGTCCGTCTGAAAGAATCCTATTTTATTACCTAAATTAAATCTATCAATCTCATCTCTATACTCGTTGTTAGTATAATTGTATTTATCGAATTTCTTAGAATTTCTATCCTCTTGAACTTTGAATTCGAGCTTTTTACGCTCTCTATCTAAAACCTTTGACTCCTTTGGAATGGGCGAAAAGGACACAATATACAGACAGGGAATCTTCATTTTCTGTAGTCCAGAAAAAAGGTTCTGAAGTTTATTGAATAAACTAATATAATCTAAAGCATCAACTTTTATGCTTCCACTTGCCCCATTTAGAGGAACCTTAGGTCTGCCGGTTAATCTAAGGACGGAAAATACTTTGATCCCATTTTTAGCTCTTGAAACTATGTATTTACCGTCGACAATTTTTGTGGATTCAATTTTAAAGGTCTGCATAACGTCAACTTCATCATTCATGTGAATCTTCAACTTTGTACTAAGGTCCTTTAGCAACTTCGAACGTACAATAAACAAAACCAAGAATGCTGAAGCGGAGAAAATACCAATCCCAAATATGATTGTCCAATCTGCATTAAGAATTCCAGTGAAATCTTCCATTATCCAGCGAGCATCTAAGATGAGTATGACGAAAAATAACGTAGTTAATAAATATGTAAGCCTCTTCTCGCTGAGTATAGACATATAAGCGCCTTTTTATGGGGTCTTAAGCCAACCAAATAATCCTTGGGAGATGTTCTGTAACTGCTTGAAGGATTCATCAAAAATTACTGATATCGCATTTCCTACGCCACTAACTACTCCCAATACAACCGCAAGCAAGGTGAATGAGACGCCCAGAAGTAAGGCTTCCTCAATCATCTGCGAAGCTAATGGGGCTTGAATCAACTCAAATAACTTTCTCTTTATTTTCTCAAACATTTTCGATCGCCTTTGTCCCTTTTCTTAAGAAATTATTTAAACTCCACAAGTGGTCAAAACCTTGGTATTAAGTATGTGAAAGCGACTAAAAATGTAGACCAGAAGAAAATTTGAGAAAGAGCAACGTACATGTATGTTTTCTCAACGTGTATTGCTTTAGCCGCATAATAGGCTGATATTGCTGATGCTATAGAGTAGATAAGTGCCATCGACCAATTTACTTCATGCTCAATTCGGGCTGGGGCGAAGGGCCAGTATAATACTTGTGCAAATGCAGAAAACATTGGCAGCATTGTTGTTATTATCGACAATGAGATGGAGCAAGTTACGACTAAGACCTTAACTTTGAATGACATTGCTCTTCTTATTCTATTTTCTTCTTCAATTATTCTTCGATTTTCACGTAAACGAACAATCATTTGAGTAATCTCTCTCCCAGCAACTATGGAATCCTTTTTAATTACCATACTAACCATTGAAAGAAGTTCCCTACATTCGATATGCTGGGAAGCGTATCCCGTATGCTCTAGTGAATCTGATAACTGAATACCTGAATGCATTTCTTCCTTAACCCTTCTCAGATACTTTGTCCCAGTGTTGTTACAGTTTTTCAAAGCTTTTTCAAAGGCTTTCTCAGGGCTTAAACCATGCGTTAATTCGCCTGCAAACATCATTAAAAAGGATTCTACGTCAGTAAATGAGGTATTTTGTACGTCACCTTTCTGTTTAGGGGTTTGAAGCTCCATGAAAACAATTGAAACCAATATAAATCCCAAAACAGCTAATGGAGCAACTCTTGTGGAAAAATAAACAATTAAAGCGGTCAAGATTCCCAAAATCGTGACCGTATAGATTTCTCTCTTATTTTTCATCCTAGAACATCAATCCTTTCGCTCATTAATCTATGCGAAAGTGTATCTGTTAAAACTAAATCCAGAGGAATCACAAACAATACAGATGGCGAAGCCGCTAAGCCGTACAACGCAAGTGCAAATGCGACAACGATCGGAAAGAAAAAGCTTAGCCCAAAAAAGATAAGCAGCCTACTTTCCAATTGATAGGAATATTCCTTCAGATATCCTCTGGCCTCGTCCTCTGCTAATTCTATCATCTTCTTTGCTTGTCCTTCCGTTAGCTCATAGGATGATATAAACTCGACAAGTCCTCTTCTAAAGGCATCTGAGGGTTGTGTATACGCAAAATTTAGAATCATTTGCTCCGGGGACTCCCCGTTTTGTATTCTTAAGAGAATTTCTCTAAATTTTTCAGATACCATAGGGTAATTTGCTCTGCTAATTATATTCAATGCATCAAAAATCGAACCCCCTGTTTTAACTATGAAGTAAATTTCCTGAAGAATTAATCCCGCGTATTTTGCCATGGTATTTCGTTCAACTTCCAATTTTTCTGGGAGGGCATTCAAAACGTAGGTTAGCGAAAAATAGCCAACAGTAAGTGCACATGGAAATGCGGCTAAAACGTTCAGCGGCGTTACTAGGAAAAACGATGCAAGTGATAAAAAAATAGATGCCCCAAGGGCTGCGGCAGCAACCTCATCGGGATTAAAGCCGTAATGATTTGCGGCTGTCTTAACGGTGTTGCTGACTAGAGGATGTGCAAGTCTTCTCAGAATCTTGACTGAGCCTACAGACTTATACAACCTGTTCGATCTGGACGCCATTGCTCATTTATCCTCTTGAAAATATTGTTAACAAGTAGCTGCCAGTTTATTTCTCCTAAACGCTTTTTCATCGTTTTTTCACTATGGATATAATCAAAAATCTCTACGACTTCCTTTGGACTAAAAACATGCTTCACAGCCAACTCGTTAAATATTGATTTGTACGCGTTTATTTCGCTCCAAAATTCGTCTTCATGAATGTAGTCCAGTTCTCTAATTTTCTGCATAACGGGTGTTTCAAACAAATTTGATTTAACTTCTAGTAATGAAGTTTTAGGGTTCCAAACAAAAATATCCTTTAACTCTATAGTTGAAATAGATGTACGGATGAGTCTACTATTTTCTATACATTTAATTGGGATGACTTCACATACCTTAATTACTTTCCTAGCTAATCGCCCATTTAGATAGAGTTTCTTTATATGTATCATGATGTCTAAATCAAACATACATATTGGTGAGATGTTATGATGGATAATCCATCTCATAATGGCTTGCTCCACCGAAGATGCGTGGCATGTTTGAAATCCTTTAAGCCCTGCCGATAGAGCGTGAAACATCGCTTTACTATGTTCTGCGGTTTGAATCTCTCCTAAATAAATCCAATCTGGCGATCTATGTAACAGCTTTACGATTTCGGTACTTTTACTTCTTTTTACTGCCTTAAAAGACTCAAATGGTTCAACGTTAAGTCTCACCTGATGTCTACCAAAGCATTGTTGAGGTATGCTTTCAATGACGTCTTCGATCGATATCTTCCTCCATTCTGGAGGTGTTAGCAAATCCAACGCATTTATTAAAGTCGTTTTGCCCGCGCTAGGCTCTCCTACGACTGTGATGTTTCTTCTTCTTAAAAGACAGTAGTAAAGATATGCGGCGAGGTCCAACGTGAGTGTTTCGTTCATTATAAGCTCAGGAATTGTATAGTATCTCTTTCTAAGCTTCCTTACGTCTAGGTAAAATTTGTCGTAGGCTAAGGGGTCTGTATCAACTGAGAATCTTGTCTGAAAATCTCGAGTTATAATCTCCGTTTTTAAAGAGGGATTTGTAGAGTCTAAGCGCATTCCACTCTCCGACCTTAACCTCGTTTTTATAGCACAAATTTCTTGGGCAGATAATCTTACCCCTGTTACACATCTTCCAAACCTTCTATGATCCAGATAAATAGCGCCGCAAGGATTATCCAAAAAGAATTCTTCAACATCATCGTCCAGAAGAAATGGCATTACTTTCAACATACGCAATGACTCAAATGCGGATAACTTAGTTAGACAATTAGCATGCTCTATGACCTCAGGAAACTTTTTCTCAAGAACACTAAGAGCAGCCTCCCTTCTAAGATCTATAAGATCGCGTAAACAGCATTCGTCCTTTGTTTCGTATAACTCTTCCGAAGGGGATCTTATAACATCAGCTATCTCTCTATAAATGTTGGATAGATTCTTCTCAATTAGTGGACGGGCTTCATATATCGGTTCACAAGGATTTAATGATGAAGATAGTATTCTTACCTCAAATGGGTCTACTACGTATCTCTCTATGAGTTCTTTGCCTTCTGCTAAGTAAGTTCCAGTAGGATTGTCTTGCTCCAAGACGATCTTCGGTGAGAAAAAATAACTATAGACTCCCACTCTGTTAAGACGCTTAAGTTCATCATAGTGCGACTTAAAAGCGTTTATTAACTGCGTTTTTTCAAGATTCTTTCGCACCTTACTCAAGTGAAGTAGTTCTTTCCTAAAATTTTTCCCCCTCTTTATGGCTTCTCTTAATTCATCCTCTTTACGAATTATGTCATTATAAGCAGCCAAAGGATCGTAATATAGCAATCCAACAGATTCGTTTTCACCAAATATATGTGAAAAGATTTGTCTCCACTCTTGTGGGGCATTATCTTCTCTGAATGGTCTTTCAACATCATTCTCTTGGATCACGCGAGCAATTTCATGAAGTAAGGAGACCTGCTTTCTATCATACTTTCTTGATACGGGATACGATGATAGGATTATTCCAGGTGTGTCTCTGAATCCCTTTAAATAACGAATACATGATGCCCTACACACTGCATTTATGCTCAAGTCAGCGGCCATAGAGCATTTGTTTTCTTTAGATGAACATTCAAAGACGATGTACACTCCGCTAGACGTGTGCGTAATGTTTATCGGGGCTTCACAGAAACGTACCATGCACTATCAGCCATCTTGCGCGCTGGCTGAAACTTTCTTGAGAATCGATGGAACGTATTCGCCGACAGCCTCTATCAAGCCGTCGACCTTTGCCTCGATTACCCCAATCCTAATTCCAAAGTTCTGCGTCCTCTCGGTTTTTAATGCTTCGAGCATGCTAAATAAACGTGAAATTTCTAGTTTGATTTTCTCCGTCTCTTGCTGTAATCCTTCTATCATCAAGCGTTGTCTTCTTAACTCCTCTCTTGCAGGGAATTGCTCCTCCTGGACATCATTTTTAATTGACGATTCTTCATCCCCATTTTTAGACGTGGAGGTTTCCTTGAAACTATTAATCACTTGGTCAACTTTATCACTAGGCACACCTAACTCTTTCATCATATTTCTAACAACATCTATGCGAATGCCCCCTTCTAACATCTTCCTAACTAACTCGTCTATGGATAACTTAATGGGCATTTTCTCACTTACCTAATCTCCCTTCTATCCTGCTTACTACTTTGGCGTAAGTTTTTATGACATTACTTCGTTCAGCGATCAGCCAATGTAGGTCCTCTAACTTCTCATAAAGTAATGATAACTTTCTACTCATCTCAAACATGCGAGTTCTCAGGTCATTGTTTTCTTCGTTCAGTTTTTCAATCGCCCGTTTAAGAGCTGATATGTCATTAAACAATGTCACAATTCCATCATTTAGTTCCTCACCATTTTCTAACAATTTCTTCCCCATGTCATACATTAAAAAAATATAAAGAGCCCACGTCTCCTCGCGGTCTAAGAATGCGGGGTGCTTAAATATTCAACTTGCGCAGAAACTGGGGGACCATACTGCTTCAAAAAATTGAATTGTTTTCATTCATCATAGTCTCTGCCTTTTCTATATACGCATCAATTAACGATCTGAGAGAATTAAACTATCCCAAAGTTGCAGAGTACGTATTATATGCCATGGCCATTTTCTTATTTCCTCTTCACCTGTACTCAATAGATTTCAGTTCTCAGATGATGCTTAGCGCCATTGCAAACGTTGTTCTCACCTTCATAGTGCTTGTTGTTCTCTATAAACTAGGATGTATTGGATTAGGTGATGTCAAGTATCTGTTGACCATATCTGTCTGTTTTCCATCTTACCCCGTGTCTCTTGCATCGTTTCTCTCCAAATTTACAGGTTTTATACCAAACATTGCGAGGCTACTCCCCTTTTCCTTCGTAATAATCACAAACACACTTTACATCATTCCAATGGAGTTAACGATGCTGGATCTGGTGAATAACCAAAAAATGAGAAAACTCTATTCCATTTACTCAATAGCGTTATTATTTTTGTCGATTAATTTTTCCCCAAAAATCTTTCTTTGGCTTCCGATTCCCTCACTGATCACGCACATTAGGAAAAATGGGTATGTTATTCCGCTAATTCCAAGCATCTTCATAGCTTTAATCTTCTCCATAATATTTGGGGATCTAAGCATGTGGCTTTGCAGGTGAGTATTGTCTTGAGCGAATTAATTGAAAAAATGGTAATTATGGCCATCTCTCTAACTTTCATGTTCATATCGGTTCCCAACATAATTAATGTAGGGACGAAGATAAGCCAAGAGTACTACAATCTAATAAACATCTACGAACTCGCTGACAAATTAGACAAAGCCATCAATCAAGTCCTTCTAACTAACGAGCCATTTGAAGCCCAGATAACATGTCCTGAAAATGTAAAGATTCGATGCGAAGGTACATACCTAATCATCGAATGCCAATTACCTGGTCATGAAGCCTGTATAAGGAAAGCATACCCTATACCAATACGCTTAATCCACCTAAATTCACCGGGGCTATACGTGCTCAAAGTCTCTAGAATTGGAAGCAGTATGGAAGTGGTTTTCATGGAGGTGTAATATTGCCTTCAGAAACCGTAGAATTTGGTATCCAATTGTCCATCTGGCTTATTTCAGGCGCATTATTCTTTGGGAACGTCATCAACACAGAATCCCAAATAGTACAATTAACTACATTTCTTCAAGCTGATCGTTTAACAAACTATATTGCAGCAAACGTCAATCTTGTGGGATTCTTAGAGGTGCAAATATGCATAACTTTACCTGGAGAAATCAATGGGCAACAATACCATATACTAGTCAACGACGATCTAATTATAATCCAAATTGCTAACCAAGCTGTAGCTCATAAGACAAAATTTCTAGTCGAAAACAATGTTCTCCATCCTGGAAAAACCTACTGTCTCTCTCTGAAATCTTCAAAAGTGATGTTCTATGAGGAGTAAACGGAATCCTGCTGGAATGACTGAAACTGCAGTTTCAATCTGCACGTACCTGCTCATCGCTTCGTCCCTAATCTTCGCTATTAATCATAAAACTATTCATATGAGAGATGTGTACCTCACATCAAGAATAGGCGAAGAAATGGATTTCTTAGACCTATTGCAAACCAGTTTCCCATACGTTGACCCTTTCTCAGGGAATCAATACCCAATAATTGATCTATCTAAGATTAGGTGGAACAACATCGCCATGTACACAAAAAATTTCACAATAGTTGTTTCCCAGAATGGCAATTCCTCATTTTTCAATGAACTTTACTTCCCTGTAATTTTATACAACAATGCCACATTGAGTGAGGGATTATTGGAAATCGACTAGCGAGGTTACGTAAAATGCTCACTTATATAGATGCAGCTGCGGCTTCCATCCTTACACTAATAACGATCGCCGTTGTTCTAGGTCCAACTATTTTCCCGCAAGAAGAATTGACAACTAATGACATATGTTATCTCCAAAAAGTAGCAAGTCAAATACTTAGAGTTTCCATGACTGTTGGGTATACAAATGAGTTAGCTAGACTTTATGAGATTGGGTATCCATTAACCCCCCTCTTAATTAAAATCTCTCAACTTTGCCCACAAAACTTGGTCTGCAGTTTGAAAATCTATGCCCATGAAACTAATAGCCCAGTAGCTTGTATTGGGTCTATACATAGTACCATATTTGGAGAATCAAGTATATTCATCACAACATTAAAGGGAAAAGTTGATCTCATATGCCAAGTAAGCAGAAAATAGATGCATTCGTATGGTCAGCTGCCTCCATATTCGTATGCGTAATACTATTATCTTGCTCCCTAAGTGAAAATTTTGCATTAACACTTCTATTTGATATCAATGCGAATCGTATGATCTCAGATAAATTACAGCTAATAGCTCAAAATGCTCTATTCGACCTAAATCAATATCTATATCATATAGCTGGAACCGAAATCTACCTTGTCGCTACACAAGGAGAAGACCCATATACGCTTTCCTCCAGAGTTGAAGCGAAGATTAGCAGTTGGAGAAGGACGTTCAATGAAGGTTTGTATGACCGCTGTGTTAACGGCGAGATCTACGTCGACGATATAAAAGTTGATCTTTACACACTTGACAGGGGTCTTGACGTAATTCAATTAAATGCAATAGGCTTGGGATCCTGTTCTTTTCAAGAAGGCTCAGTTGCCATCAGTGCTTCACTAAAAATTAGACTTATGGACGCAACAACTCAGTTGCAACTAGAGAAATATTTCAGAATAAAAATCGCTCATCCAGTCAGACTATTCGAACTACATGATGAATTAAATAATCTTCGAGCTCTTCTTGGCAATTTGCCCAATACATGGTATTCTGAAAATAACACTTCCAACATAGCTGGAAACGTAGAATTAGCTTTAGTCGATTTACTCACAAAATTTCTGGCTACGCTATCAAAAAAGAATGTTTATGGAAAACTAAAGTATGCAGTTACGTGCCAAAAAATTGACTCTAACTCTTGTAGAATTAATATTGCATTGGCAAATATTGAATTAACGGATTTAGGGAGCTATGTGCAACTTAATTCAACTACTGAACATGTGACATTAAAGACCCACCTAGAAACTGAGTTGGTTTATGTTAATAGGTTTCAACTAAATGGACCAGACAGAGTTCAGTTAAAAAATGAGGTTGAAAATTAGATAAGTTTCTTAAGTTTCGAACAAAAATGTTCTCTTACACTATACTCTGCTACCCCGGCAATTCTTGCAATTAACCCTTGAGTCAACACAGGTCTATTTTCCTCCTCTGTAGCTATTTTTTGATCCGCTGCATATATCGTTGATACCGCAAATACGTATGGATTTCTTCCCCCTCGTTCGTTGTTACCTATTTTCTTCAGCAGTTCTAAGCTAGTTTTTAGGATCAAGTTGCAATACTGAACAATATCATACCTCCCCTCCCTACGTAATCGTGCTTTCAATTCCTCTGAGGATAGCATCTTTTGAAAAATTGCAGTTAGATAATCCTCACTTCTCCTTCCACTTACGCGTACTCCTATCAAGTCAGAATAATTGAGAGACGCATGAATAATGCTCTGCGTCGATACTCTATGTCCGATTTTATTGAATGCATTAATTATTTCGCTCATCCTCGACGGCTTAGTCTTATAGGTCTCTCTTACAGCTAAGAATAGACAGAGCGCCATAAGCACTAAGCTTGTGGAATGTCTTTTTCCATTCGAGTTTCTAACAGCTTTCCTATAAAGATAGGCTGCGTAGTCTCTTACAGAGTCCCCAAGGTTAAGAATTTCTACCACCCTCTTCAAGGAACATAGTGCTCTGTATTCTGTCTCATGACCGCTTAGTCTTTCTCTTTTGTCATAATGCCATTTCAAGCGAGAAAATAGATTCTGCGTCCTTGGTGAAAGGGGTTCACCTGCCTTGTCATGGAAATATGAGACCTGAGGATAGTCAATGTAACTTCCAAGTCCATCGACTAAATGTAGCCTCTCTCCAGGCGACACGTACAAGTTGCACAATGAAGAACCACCGCTAGGGTTCTCTCTATTGATGATATAATTGGGTTTATCAAATTCAAGATCATAAACAAGTCCACATAAACTACAGACATGTTCTCCCCCAGAGAATACTATGTCTCCTCCGCATTCCTCGCATTTTCTTAGAGGAGGGGCTCCCACGGCCTCCGCTTGAGTCATAAAAACCTCACCTTTATTGTAGGCAATTTTGGTTTATTTTTGTAAATCGTGTTTTTCTCTAGACTTTCTTCAAAATTTAAGTATTTTGAGACGTTTTTATTCCATTATGACCTTAAAAATTCCTTTTTATCGAAAAGTCGCGACGTGGAGTAAGAGACTCTTTGATGAAACTAATTAGACACAGCCATCTAAAAAATAAAATTAAAATTCATATAATGTTCAATATTCTTAAGTCATTTATAAATAAAGAATCTAAAGGTAGAAAAATCATGACTTTAGCCAAACGTAAATTCCTCGACGAACTTGCAGTATTACTTCAAAAATCAATCATTGTGAAAACCACAGAGGGAAAATGGTATGAGGGAACCTTAATTGGATACGATCCCGATACATTTGGTATTTGCTTAGCTGACGCAATAGATAGTGAGGGAAAAGTTATTCATAGAGTATTCCTCAACGGCTCATTTGTGGCCCAGATATTGGCAACCGAGAAGCCATTTGATCTCAAAGCCCTAGCAAATCGACTGGAAAAAGTTTTTCCGAACATGGTTAATCTCTATGAGGAGGCAGGAGTAATCGTTGTCATGGATAGGATAAGAGTTACAGAAAAAGGCATAGCCGAAGGCTCTGGACCGGCAGCTGAGAGGGTGAAAAAGGTTTTTGACGAGTTCATGAAGGAACAAATGGGCCAAAAATAAGCCTTTCTACTCAATCTTTTTTATTACACAAAATGTAGGATTCTAAATGGTAATTCTAACTTAATTACTAAAATATTCAGAGGTATGACCCATGTATTTCGAAATACTTGACCGAGACTTAATGGCCAGAATATGTTCACTTAAAACGAAAAGCGGTCTCATAGAAACTCCTGCGCTCCTCCCTGTCATAAACCCTACAAAAATGACCATACCTATGAGTGAGCTGATAGACGAATTCAAGCTAAGAGCAATTACAACAAATGCATACATAATAAAGAAGAATCTTGAGAGCCTAGCCATAAGCGATGGGGTTCATAAACTCCTCAACTTTCCTCATTCAATCCTGACCGACTCCGGAGCATATCAGATCCTAACGTATGGAAAAGTGGATACGACGCCAGAAGAGATTATAAAATTTCAGGAGAACATAGATACCGACATTGCAATTATTCTCGACGTTCCAACCCCGTGGCATGCAAAGAGAGACCGCGCCAAATGGACTGTTGAAGAAACACTTAGAAGAGCCAAAATTTCCATGCAATCGATAACTAGAGACGACATACTCTGGATGGGGCCAATTCAAGGAGGAAAATATCTGGACTTAGTCGAATATTCAGCCAAGGAAATGAGTAAACTTCCATTCGCGATGTACGCATTGGGAAGTCCAACTCAAGTAATGGAACAATATTACTTCGATGTACTAGTTAACATGATCGTCACTGCAAAAAGGAGCATCCCAATTGATAAACCTCTTCACCTTTTTGGTGCTGGTCATCCATTTATGTTTGCCTTTGCTGTCGCACTCGGGTGTGACACATTTGATTCCGCAGCCTATGCCCTATACGCCCGTCAGCGAAGATACATGACGGATTATGGCACAATAAAGTTAGATCAGCTTGAATACTTTCCATGTAGTTGCAACGTATGCTCAAAGTACCAGCCAAAGGACTTCAAGGAGCTTCCATTTAGTGACACAGTGTTACTTCTAACCAAACATAACCTCCATATATGTCTGGAAGAGATAAAGCGAATAAAACAAGCAATCAAAGAAGGACGTCTCTGGGAGTTGCTCGAATTAAGAGCCAGAAGTCATCCGTCTTTGCTTCAAGCTCTCAAAGAATTTGGTCAACATAAAGACCTCATAGACGAATATAGTCCAGTGTCAAAAGAGAAAGGTCTCCTTTATTTCGGTTCAACTGGCCTCGCCCGACCAGAAATTACACGTCATAAAAAAAATTTGCTCGAAAGATACACTCCTCCAAAAGGTCGAGAAATCCTTGTACTGTTGCCCCAAACAAAGCTGAAACCGTTCCATCGATCGAAGGAAGTTAAAAGAGTTTTAAACAAGATTCATCATTCCATACGAGGAGAGAAGGACAAGCTTCATATCTGCATTATAGCCGCACCCTTCGGTGTAGTTCCTCTTGAAATAGATGAGATCTATCCGCTATCTCAGTTTGAGACGTTATTTCCGCCAGATAGTGAGACCTTGAGTTATGTGTCAATGCAGGTAGCAGAGTACATCGCTACACATAAGTATAGTATTGTAATACTGCATAATGATCCCGCGTTGTGGGGAGACCAGTTGCTTACTTCCTGTCAGAAGATTTGTGAAAAGCTAGGCATTAGGTGCCTACTTGGCTCTACAGAGAGTAGACCTTGGAGCAAAAAAGGTATTAATGATCTTGTCAAAAACATTTCTAGCGTTATCAAAAATTAATAATTAAAATCATGAAATAAGTAAAATTCATCTAGGAGAAGCATCATCGTGTATCATATCTGCAATCAATTTAAACATATTCCGGAATCGCAAAATGATGGAGATTAAAGGATGAGATTAAGGTTTTTAGGCGGAGCAAGAGAAGTAGGAAGATCCGCCATATTAGTTCACACAGACGAAGCAAACATTATGCTAGACTATGGTGTAATGGTTGATACCGAACCTGGTTTCCCCACGCATTTCCCACCGAAGGAGATAGACGCGATTGCACTTACTCACGCACATCTTGATCACAGCGGGGCTATTCCACTGTTTTATATCAGTAGAGGAATTCCACTCTATGGAACAAAAGTAACTTTTGATATATCTAAAATATTGATCGTAGACTTCATTCAATTGGCAAGTTACTATTTGCCCTTTGAATACATAGACCTACAAACAATGCTAAATTACAGCATGGGTCTAGAATATGGAGCGCCAGCTAAGGTTAAGAATGTATCCATCGAACTCCTTAACGCAGGTCACATTCCAGGCAGTGCGCAGGTCCTAGTCGAAGACAAGAATAAAACTATACTCTACACAGGAGACATTAATTCCATAGATACGCGCCTCTTGAGGAAAGCGGAACAATACAAAGACAAAATCGATGCATTGGTCATAGAAAGTACATATGCTACCGAGGACCATCCAGATAGGCTTAGCCTTGAAAAAGAATTTGTTGACAATGTTCTCGATGTTCTTGAAGGAGGTGGAATAGTTCTGATTCCAGCATTTTCTGTAGGGCGTTCTCAAGAAATCCTCTGCGTACTAGTTGCGAATCACTTGGAATATCCGATTACAATTGACGGAATGGCAAAGGAGGTGAGCGAGGTCCTCATGCGGTATCCAACACACGTTAGAGACAGTCGCCTTCTTATGAACGCATTGCATGAGGCTAACTGGGTTCATGGATGGAGAGATCGAAGAATTGCATGCAAAAAACTCGGGGTCATAATCTCTCCTGCTGGAATGTTGAAGGGCGGCGCTGCCATGTATTACATGAATACTATCGCAAAAAAGAGTGAGAACGCAATTTTCTTAGTTAGTTACCAAATACCTGGAACACCGGGTAGAACTCTCCTCGATACAAATGAGTTCTTGATAGATGGTAAAATGAAAAAAGTCAAGGCTAAAGTAAAGCGCTTTGACTTCTCATCACACTGCGGCAGAAAAGAACTTATGGAAATAGTGAAGCAGACTAACATAGATGGAAAAGTTTTTGTTGTTCACGGTGCTGAAGGAAACTGTGAGAAATTTGTTGAGGATATAAAAGTCGAACTTGGGTTTGATGCGGTAGCTCCTAGAAGTGGGGACGTATTTGAGGTTTAAAATTCATTGATTGGGATATCCATTTTGCCAATAGGCGAAACTAATCAGCACATATTGTTAAGTAATTTGGGTCAAAAACTTTGCCAAACGTTTCCATCGGTCGGTTCCGTGGCCATTTTGAATGGGATACCGATGCCTAAAGAAGCTTACAATAGCGTGCGCAAACAGTATAATTCAATAGTCATTTTGAATGAGCTTCACAAATATGGAGGAGTAACTAGTGCTGAAAAAATCTTGGGAGTAACCAATCTTGATTTGTACGTTCCTCAGCTCAACTTCGTATTTGGTCAAGCTGAGTGCCCAGGAAAAATAGCATTAATCTCATTATATAGACTCAGACCAGAATTCTATGGATTAAAGAAAAATGAAGAATTATTCTTAGAAAGGGTCCTCAAAGAAGCAGTCCACGAGTTGGGTCACACATTTGGTGTCCGTCACTGTGCAGATAAGAGATGTGTTATGTACTTCTCTAATAGCATACTTGACACAGACAATAAATTCCCATTTTTCTGCGCTAATTGCCTTAGGAAACTGAAAATGAATATGGAATACTGAGCTGTCTATTAGTCAGAAAATGTTTTGTTCTCTACGTCATCACTTCTACATCATTCTAGAACTCAACTAGATCTCAATAATCTCACATTTGATCTTTGACTTTATTTCATCCATATCTTTAAAATCAGCCGTCAATGTATAAAGCCGACGCTTGGTTCTGAGCTTAAACTTGACAATATCCTTTATTCTCTTAACTTTACAAATTTGGGCTCCTTCAGAGAGTTCGATAAAACGTGTAACATCTTTAATTTCTTCAGGCATAACGATTCCACTCCAGATTTAGACTGACGCCATATAGTAACTGCACCTATCGCTGAAATGTCATAAACGCATAAGATAAATTTGTTGGTTTCTCCATCTTATAGACCTATCATCCAACACATTCCGTTACCTATTCATTATGTTCCTTAACCAACGATGTGGTTCCTCTATCGTATATTTGTCTTATCACTCACTAACATTATTCAGCACCAATCGGAAGTGAAGAAAACAGGCTTTGAGAAAGAAGATGATTAACCGCGCATCATCTGAACGTTTGAGATTTACCTAAAAATGTTATGGACCGGGCAGGGTTCGAACCTGCGCTCTCCCGCGCGTGAGGCGGACGTCTTACCACTAGACCACCGGTCCACTGAAGAATTACATATATTCTTACCTTAAAATTTTTAATATTTCTCTGAAAAAGCCTAGAATGCGCTACTTTGCCCCTAGCATTCGCTTCTTCCACCGTAAATTCGTGCCTCTGCAATTCCTACACTTAACTGCTTTTGCAGCGTTTCTAACTCCACAATCTCTACAAATCTTCATATATAACCGATGCTGCTGAGCTATTCTTCTCTTCTGTGGATCAAGGATTGGCAATTTCGATTTCACCTTTAATTATCACTTTATCAATAAAAGACCACAATTTATTTATTTCTAAAATCTTTACGTGTTTATAACGAAACATCATAACACTGGCGATAACAGGGGATGCGTGAAATGTCAAAGAATCCAAATAAAGGCGCCGAGAAGGGTGCAGCTAAAAGCGCCGAGAGCAATGTGGTGCTAGTTGGTAAGAAACCAGTGATGAATTATGTCCTTGCATGCATAACGCTGTTCCAAGGAAATGCAAATGAAGTCTGCGTAAAAGCAAGAGGGCGTGCCATTAGTAGGGCTGTTGACGTAGCGGAAATTGTTAGGCGAAGGTTCATGACCGACGTGAAAGTTAAAGACATAAAGTTGGACACCGAACTTGTCACAGACCAAGAAAGCGGCGCATCTACAAACGTAAGTACATTAGAAATAATATTGACAAGGTAGGCACGCCAAAGTGAGCGGCCTAAAATTCACCCCCTATTTTTTAGGGAGGGCAATGCTTGAAGACACAATTATGCGAATTCTGTCTAAAATCGGGGATCCTATGTCCAAAATGCCTAGACAAGGTGAGGTCTAATCAGGTATCAGATTTAGACATAAAGGTAGCAAGGCTCCTTCTAGAAGTTGAAAAGAAGTATCCTCAGATTCAGAATGTATCATTCTATAAAGTATACGAAGTTGGCGGCATCTATGCCATTGTTTTTGATCGAGGAAGCATGGCTTATCTTAAGGGATATGAAAGGCAAATAATACATGAAATTCAATCTAAAATAGGAAGTAAGGTCAAGCTTTTTGAGAGAGGAGGAGGTCTAAGGAAGTTCCTTGAAGATTTATTCTCTCCAATACCTATCCTAACAATTAATACAATATGGTTGCCAGATGGGAGTATAGAAAATAGAGTTGTTCTGGCAAGAAGAAAAGGGGGTAGGCTACCCTTCGATTTAAAAACGTTAAATGAACTAGCTGAAAAGGTTAAAAAGGTCAAATTGAGGATAGAATTTGAATCCTGATCATTGCTCAAAAGCCATTCTCTTACAGAAAATTATTATTTTGTGCATCTTGACGAAGACCCACTGTTGCACTTCCTCAAAATCAAATACCACTATGTCCTGAACTGCAGAATGTATTCAGTTCATATCTTGTTGCCAAGCTACTCTTAATTCAATGAGTACTCTCCCAACGGTCAAAGGCAAGTGAACATTAGCCTTTGTCACAGCCAATAGTATGAGCCGGGTCACAAGCATCAGCAACCGAGTTGATATGTTTGCACTACCTTCGAGAAAAATGGAATAAGAGTTCAATATAGCTAAGGTTGCTGAAGAGGAATCAAGTGTTCCGCTTAGCACGAAATCTCTGCTAATTCAAAGAGAGTACAATTGCCTAAGCAAACTGTTAAGCCATTCGTTCAGTATCCAAGCAAAGATTTTCAGGTAGTTGACGGTAGTGCTGAAGACCTTAAAAGCGCAAAAACTTAATATAACTTTTTTGAAGATGTGTTAGGGATTGTTATGCGAAGGAGAACGCATTACTCGAATAATGTTGGCGAACTTGAGGATGGGCGTGATGTTGTTGTCCAAGGTTGGGTGAGTAAGATACGTGATCTAGGGAGTCTCAAATTTCTAATTTTACGCGATTTTCATGGTTTTTTGCAAATTACTGCGAAGAAGGGGGTTGTTGACGAAAAAGTTCTTCAAACTTTTGATGAGCTAAAAGAAGAGGATGTGATCACTGTCACAGGTACTGTTCACCATATAGCATCCGCACCTGGTGGTGTTGAAGTTGAACCAAAGGAAATTGAGGTCGTTAGCAAGGTCTTGGAACGATTGCCTATCGCAACCTCTGGCGTTATAGAACCAAACTTAGATGTCAGGCTTGATAATCGAGTTTTAGACCTCAGACGGCCTGAAAACGCAGCTGTCATAAAGATACAATCCAAAATAGTAGAGGGAATGACAAGTTTCCTTAGAAGTAAAGGCTTCATACAAGTGTTCACCCCATGTTTGATGGGTGTTGCGGCTGAAGGCGGGGCCGAAGTTTTTCCAGTACTATACTATAATAAAACGGCGACGTTACGCCAAGACCCGCAACTTCATAGGCAACTCATGATCGCCTCTGGTTTTGAAAAACTTTTTGATTTAGGCCCAAGCTGGAGAGCCGAAGCCAGTCATACCCCGAGGCATCTATCCGAGCATCGCACATGCGCAGTTGAAATGGCCTTTATTGAAAGCGAAGCTGATATTATGAAATTAGAGGAGGACCTGGTCGTATCAGTGCTACAAACGGTTGCGAAAGAGTGTCAAGACGAGCTTAAACTTCTTGGTAAAGAAATAGAAATTCCAACAACACCCTTTCCAGAACTACGTTTTCCAAAGATATACGATATCCTTCTAGAGTTTGGCAAAAACATTCCATTCGGTGCAGATATCGACAGAGAATCTGAGATAATACTTGCGAAATATGTGAAGGAGAAGTATAAAAGTGACTTCTTCTTCGAAAACAGATTTCCATCAGCAGTTAAGCCATTCTATGTGATGAAGGTTGATGAAGAACCCCAGTGGGCGAGAAGCATCGACCTCGTTTACAAAGGTCTAGAACAAAGTTCTGGGGGTCAAAGAGAGCATAGATACGAGAAGTTACTCAAGCAAGTTGAGGAGAAAGGCATGCATCTCGAGGATGTTAAATGGTTTGTAGATGTATTCAAATACGGCGTACCACCCCATGGCGGGTTTAGTATAGGAATCGAACGGCTCACAATGAAATTACTGGATTTAAGTAACGTGAGAGAGGCAACACCATTCCCAAGAAGTCCCGAAAGGCTAGTTCCATAGTAGAACAACACGAACAATTATTGGCGGACGTTTTCATTAGCTGGCTATCTCAGCCGGAGGGCTAGGCAGCTCAGAAAAATTTCGCTGAGCAGTGACAATAGCATAGCTAGAAGCCAGACAGAATTGGATCGCTTGGTTTCATGAACTCTCTTAAAACTATTGTAGCATAAGACCCTTTAAGCAAATCAAAATTTAGAAGAAGAGCGCCCGGAGAAAATGCGTCTTGTTTATCTTTGAATATTTCAGAGAAATTAAGGTGACCGATTGGAGCCACAGCTGTCCTAAATCCTCCAACCTGACTTAGCTCCGGCATTTCCTTAATTAAAAAATCCTTTAATTCTATTTTCTCCTCCTCCAAAACTTTACGTTCAATTTCCCCTTGTACGCCGCCGGAAAAAACAGTGTTAAAACCCATAAGGGGAATTACCAAAGAAGCTTTACCGCTCTTAAGTTCTGAATTTACATGCATAATATTTGACTCATTTGTTGTAGTGATTTCGTCGCTTGGCAAACTATTTTCGTTAGTCTTCACGACATAGTCACCTATCTGCGCTTCATTAATAGGTATTCCAAGCCTTATTCTTCTACTGAGGATTCGATTAAATAGGTATGACTGGTATGCTTGAACGAAAAGTCTTACCAACCTATTAGGAACACCTCTTAAAGCGCCCACAAAATCTTGACGCACCGATAGTTTTCTTAAAATCGTTCGCTCAAATATTAGATTTTTAGGAAAATTTTGAATCGCTCGCTCAAAATCCCAGTCCTCAGAAAGGGCTCTTCTTGCATATCGAACCCTAGGCGCCTCAAACTTACTATATGCTAAATACGTCTTTACTGCTTCCTCAAATTCTCCCCTTATTATGCAACGCCCAACAAGATGTGTAACTGGTCTTCTAATCCCAAATCTTTGATGACCGAAGAAGTTAGGAGCTCCGCCTAGCTCCATCATTTCGTAACTAGTATACCTAACTAAATCAATTGCCTCATTCTCGATGTCTCTGATTGTTATATGAAAATAGTTGCCCAAAAGCTCATTTATGCTGATTGGTTTTCGTGAAAACGCAAATGGAATTAATTCAATTCCGTTTATCCTTAATCTCCGAACCTCTGTAGGAGAAATATTCCATATACTTATAAATTGATACGTCAAGGCATCCTTATCCTTTATGCCAGCAAATCTTATCCTTCTTAACCCAACCTTAAGGTTTCTCGCGATTTCTCTAATCGCTAATAAAGTATCCCATTTCTCTTTCTTAAGGACGCAAACAAGATGCTCCCCTTCTCCAGAACGGTCAAGTTGAACGTTGTCACATGCAACTGAGCCGTTTATCAAAGTCTCCTTAACAACAAAATCCTTCGGAAATACTCTTATTTTACCACCTATTCCTTTGGTTTTTGTTGCATACGTTTCAATCCCGATTTCAACTTCGCAGTCAGGGATGCTCAAGGCATAACCTCTTCATAATAATGGAAGATTGCCAGTTAGTGTATCAACAACTTCCGTAGGAGCTGGACCTATGCCTAGGCATGTTGTGGTTCCAGCTGGTACCTGGGTTAAACCTCTGTCCGTAATAAGTGCGTATGGGAGCCCTAAGGCCTTTGCCTTTTCCTTTAGTATTAATAGATTTTCTTCAGAATTCGTTTTCACAGTTACTTTACATTGTCCCTCGTCTATCCAAGCTTTGAACCAGCTCGCTCGCTCTTTTCTGGCTATTTCTGCAGCTGTCACGGCCGCATGTGCTACTTGAACTGCTGTCTTACCCTTGCTCATTTTAATATCAGTTCGAACAATAATCACTTGCTTATAACAAAATTCAGACAATGGGGCTCTCCCTGGTTATGGCGTTATTCATATAGCCTACAACTTAGGTGTATTAAAAAGTTGACGCAATCCATTGTCAAGCATGATTTGGTCGTTATCGGCGCTGGACCAGTAGGTTTACTAGCCGCAAGAGAAGTTGCGTCTAAGGGGGCTTCTGTAAGAGTTATTGAAGAGCATGAAGAAATAGGGATCCCGTGTCACTGTGCAGGTCTTTTATCTGCGAATGGTCTAAGGGAAATAGAAGTAAAACCTGATTCAAGCTTCATACAAAATAAGGTTCTTGGAGCTACCTTCTACTCATCAAGTGGTATGTCATTCACCATACATGGAAAAGAGGCAAAAGCATACGTGGTTGATAGAGTTGCTTTTGATAGGTTTCTCGCTGAACAAGTGAAGTCATTAGATGTGAAGATACTTTTCAGAACTAGAGCCATCAAAATCCTATTCTCCAAGAATGCAGCAATAGGCATATTATGTTCAGGAGATAAACAAATTCCCTCCCCCCTTACAATTGATGCCGAAGGAATAAGTCGTAGCATTCTAAGAAAATCTGGTCTAGTGAAATTGAAAGCAGAACCGCTACCAGCACTTCAATTCGAAGTAAAAGGTATTAACATAGATCCAAATTATGTGGAAATTCATTTGAACAAAAAGCTGGCACCTGGCTTCTTCATTTGGGTTATTCCAACCTCAGAGCACTCAGCGCGCGTTGGCTTAGCAGGTAAAACCAATGTGGCGAACTCTCTAAAAAACTTCGTTAAAAAAAGATTCAAAAACTTTGACATAATTTCCACAAAAACTGGTATACTCACCATAAGCGGGCCATTAAAAAGAACCTACTGGTCTGGCATAATGGTCGTCGGCGATGCCGCTGGGCAGGTGAAACCTACAACTGGTGGCGGGGTAATAACAGGGGGTATATGTGCAAGAATCGCTGGAAAAGTAGCTACTGATGCCATAAGTAACGGCATATTTACCGAATCTTTTCTGAAAACATATGAGGATGCGTGGAGATTCAAACTCGGTAGAGAGTTTTCCACAATGGTTTTGGCTAGAAGAATCCTTAACATGTTACCGAATGAATCGCTTGAAAAAATTTTCCAAACAATAGTTCAAAATCGCCTTGCTGAAGTCGTTGAAAAATTTGGCGATATCGATTTCCAAAGCACTGTGATTCTTAAGATGGTTGCCAATCCAGCAATACTAAAGCTTTTGCCTAAAGTTTTGAACACGGTTCTCATCGAATACCTTCGGTCTGGCTTAGATTTGTTACGCCTTAGGTAATTCTAACATCCCACAGTTTTTCGCTATTTTGGTCATTAAGGCATCAAGTTCATTCTCTATATCCGACGGCAATGATTCCGGCTTATGCTCCAGTAATGTCTTCTTTACAAACTCATTCGCCCTCTTGAACATGTCCTTTGACCCCTCTTTCTCCCAACGTTCTCTATTCAATCGATCCACAACAGTTGATGGTATAAAATGTTCAGCTCTAACCCATTTCCTAGTATGCTCTGCTGTCAGGAATTGTTTACCAGGACCTACATTCATAATTAAATCAATAGCGAGTGTTTCGCTGTCTATATGTATACCCTTAATTAAGCGCAAGGCTCTACCGCATATGTCGTTATCTATTACGAGTTTCTCCACGCTCTGGCAACTCTCAAAGTCAAGCATTCCAGGTGCTGAAATAACATTAATGCCCGCTAACGCGCCTAAAATTAAACCTATGCCTGACTCTAACCCTGCCTGTGCATCGACAACCTTAGAGTCGCTCAGCCCTATGTAAGCGTGGGTGGGTAAACCATAAAACTTTCCCATTTCTGCATAAGCACAATCTATAATCGCGGTCTCTATCGCACCCATAGGTGTAGTTAAGAACCGCATGTCAAATGGCGCTGGGGAACCACCATAGATCACTGGAGCTCCAGGGTTAACAAGCTGAGATAATACCACACCACTCAACGCCTCCGCTGTATGTTGAACAATGGAGCCAGCGATTGTAACCGGGCCTGTGGCTCCGCTTAATGGCATTGGAACAATTTCTACAGGCAATCCGTGTTTAGCGCAGTCTATGAGGTTTTGCGATGTTATTTCGCTCCACATAAGTGGAGGCGATGGACATACATCAAATATGGCTGGGGGGCTCTTAGCAAGCTTATCTTTACCGATTACTGTTGAGAGCAAATCCTTCATGTAGTGTACGCCTAAAATCGAAAATGCTCCAGTAATTATGGGCTTTGGTGAATTTTTCAGTACTAGATATAATCTATACACATCGGTGATTTCCTCAGGGACGTCTGAACAGATTATAGCTGTACTTTGAGCATGTATGTTTTCTAGTGCGTCTGCTACCCTAACAAAATCAATGAGGTCTCGCGTTAATGCCTTTCTAACACTCTTTGTTTCAAAATCTAATACGTTAATAGCTGTAGATCCAGGATTAAAATGAACGTTATTTCCCTTTAATTCTAGGTAGCGTTTTCCATCCCGATAAAAGAGTTTTATTGATGGTGGCGCCTTGCTGAGCGCGGATTTCACAAGGTCTCTGGGAATCTTAGCAATCTGTGTTGATTTATTTATTTCTGCACCCGCTTCATAAAGGATGCTGAGCGCATTGGAGTTCTTGAATAATATTCCAGTCTTCTCTAAAATATTCAGTGCCCCTTCATTTATTTCATCCATATCGTCCATTGTGAGGAATGTAATTGATGGTCTTGGCATTTATTTCACCTTCAACAGTTCCTTTGCCTTATTCACGGCGTCGATAGCGTTCTCCGCATAACAGTCAGCGCCTATCTTCTTAGCCCAAGCATCTGATACAGGTGCACCGCCTATCATGACTTTAACTTTGTCTCTTAAGCCTTCCCTTTCAAGCGCATCTATCACTCTCTTTTGACTAAGCATCGTTGTGGTCATTAATGCGCTTAAACCTAATATGTCTGGGCGAATTTCCTTCACTTTTCTTACATAAACTTCTACGGGCACATCTACGCCTAAGTCATGGACATCAAATCCTTCAACTCTTAACATGGTTGACACGAGGTTTTTTCCCAACTCATGGATGTCCCCTTCAACTGTTCCAATTACTACAGTTCCAAAGCCCTTTTTGCTACTTTTCATTAAAACTGGCTTGAGCATATCCATTGCCTTTTTCATGATCTCTGCAGCATAAATTAAGTCCACAATGAAAATCTCCCCACTTCCAAATAAATCCCCTAGCTTTCTCAGCCCTTTCATTAAACCTTTTTCCAAAGCCTCCACAGGATCAACATTAAGTTCAATGATTTTCTTCACATAATTGAAAGTGCCTTCCTCATCAAGACGCTCAATCGATTCAGATAAGCCCTTAAAAAGTTCATCTTTATCCATAAAAATACTAACAGAAATCTTCACTAATTAATATATTTAAGCCTTGGTTTTGAAATGTTTTATGCGGTAAAAAGTGCTTGTAAAATATTCGACGAACTAAAAACATATAAATAACTGTCACTATGCAATCCTAATAAAACAACTGAAAAAACCAAGGATGAACCCAAAATGCCAACCTGTATGTCATGTGGGCGCCTGATATCGCCCAAAGAAAATTCTGTGAAATTTTCATGTCCATCTTGTGGTGGGGTCGCCATCTGGAGATGTGAAAGATGCCGTCTATTTGGTCGCCAATATAAATGCCCAAAATGTGGGTTCATTGGTCCGTGAGGTGAAGAAATATGGCAAAAATCGTTGCATCCTTTAAAGTTTTACCAAAGGATGTGGATGTTGATTTAAACAATCTGAGAACAAGCATAACAACCATTCTGCCAAAGGAGGCGTCAGTCTATAAATTTCAGGAGGAACCAATCGCGTTCGGTCTATCCGCCCTAATAGTTCATGTGGTTTTTCCAGATGAAGAAGGCTTTATGGATAGAGTTGAATCTTCCATGAAAACTATAAGCGACGTAGGCCAAATTGAAACAATAATGGTGAGGCGCGTTTAACCTTATCTAAAATTTAAATAATTCAAAGCATTTTTCTCACTTGAAAATAATATTTTGTAGTGGTGAATCAGCCCATGTCAAAGGAAGTTCAGTTAAGAGTGGCGGAAGCCAAACAGAGAGATGTTGGGCGTGGAAAGGCTAGAATAGACGCTGAAACCATGCAAGCACTCGGAGTTACAGCAGGAGACATTATTGAAGTTAGGGGGAAAAGAATGACCGCCGCAGTTGCATGGCCTGCCTATCCAGAGGATCAAGGCAAAGGAATTATAAGGATGGATGGACTTATTCGGCGGAACGCCAATGTAGCCATAAATGAATACGTTACGCTACGTAAGTCGGAAACTCAAGAAGCCCAATTGGTAGTTTTATCTCCAATAGATATGAAGTTAAGTGTTGATAAAGACTTCGTGAATTTTGTTAAATCAAGATTACTTGAAGTTCCTATAGTTGAGGGTGACTCCGTCTTTGTGGTTATCCTTGGGAGTGCAATTCCATTCACCGCCTCTCGAGTAAGACCACGTGGAGTAGTAAAAATCACGCCTGAAACAAACCTACAAGTTATGAGTGAGCCAACACCGGAGAAAGTTGGCATACCAAGGGTGACATATGAAGATGTCGGAGGTCTGCATGAAGAGATTCAAAGGCTTCGTGAAATGGTTGAGCTTCCATTAAGGCATCCAGAAATTTTCCAAAGGCTGGGCATAGAGCCTCCGAAGGGGGTTTTGCTTCATGGTCCCCCTGGATGTGGAAAAACTCTTCTTGCAAAGGCTGTCGCCAACGAGTCAGAGGCGAACTTCGTGGCAATTAATGGTCCGGAGATTATGAGCAAATTTTACGGTGAATCTGAACAAAGATTGCGTGAAATCTTCCAGAAAGCGCAGAAAAACTCGCCAGCCATCATATTTATCGATGAGCTTGATGCCATAGCCCCAAAACGCGAAGAAGTAACTGGAGAGGTGGAGAGAAGAGTGGTAGCTCAGCTCCTAGCCCTAATGGACGGCCTTGAAGCAAGAGGGAACATAATCGTTATAGGTGCAACGAATAGGGTTAACGCAATTGACCCCGCTCTTAGAAGGCCTGGAAGATTTGACCGTGAAATAGAGATTGGTGTGCCCGATGAAAATGGTAGATTAGAGATACTTCAAATACATACTCGAGGTATGCCATTGGCTAAGGACGTAAACCTGAAGAGACTCGCCGACATTACGCATGGGTATACTGGAGCAGATGTCTCTGCTCTATGTAGAGAAGCCGCGATGAAGGCTCTTAGAAGGTATCTTCCCCGAATAAACTTGGAAGAAAAAAGGATTCCGCCAGAGATTCTTGAAACAATGGAGGTCAAGATGAAGGACTTCATAGATGCGTATAGGGGAATTACACCCACAGCGATGAGGGAGGTTTACGTTGAAGTTCCAACAACTCGCTGGGACGACATTGGTGGGTTAGATGACGTTAAAAGTCAGCTAAAGGAATCCGTTGAATGGCCGCTGAAAAACCCAAGCATGTTTAAGAGGATTGGCATAAACCCGCCGAAGGGCGTTCTCTTATACGGTCCCCCTGGATGTGGAAAAACTATGTTAGCAAGGGCAGTGGCCACAGAAAGCGAAGCTAACTTCATCAGCATCAAGGGTCCTGAAATCTTCAGTAAGTGGGTTGGTGAGTCCGAGAAGGCCATTAGAGAGATCTTCAGGAAAGGAAGAGTTGCCGCCCCATCCGTCATATTCATGGACGAGGTGGACGCAGTTATACCCAGACGTGGGCTAGGCTATTCTGATTCAGGTGCAACTGAACGCGTCATAAGTCAATTACTCACAGAAATGGATGGTATAGAAACCTTAGAAAACGTCGTAGTGATAGCTGCGACAAATAGACCTGACATCTTAGACCCATCCGTTCTCAGACCTGGAAGATTTGATAGACTGATCTACGTACCTCCACCAGATGAAAAAACAAGGCTGTCCATCTTCAAAATTCATACAAAGAACATGCCTCTAGCTCAGGATGTGGATTTAGAGTTCCTTGCAAAAACCACAGCTGGATATTCAGGCGCAGACATCGAAGCCGTTTGCCGTGAAGCTGCCATGAACGCCTTGAGAATAAATCAGAATACGAAGGCTATAACTATGGATGACTTCAAGAAGGCATTGGAGAGGACTGGACCAAGCATCACACAAGACATGGAGAAATGGTATCAAAATATGATGAAACAGTTTAGAACCATAAGTAAACCAGATCTACGTGCTGTTGCATAAAACAAACATACAGTGAAAGTTACATGAATCACGTTTGGGATCCAATACCCGTGCACACAAGGATTCTAGAGATACTTGAGAAAAAGAAGGCGATGAACGACGATGAGTTATATAAAATCCTCTACACCCAATTGAATAATGTAGGCAAAAGGGAACTAAATAAAGTACTATTGAAGCTTGAAATTAAAGGCTTGATCAGAGTATCTAACCTAACGAAAAACAAAAAACGAGTGGAACTCATAGGAAAATAAAAATGGGCGTTGACCTAAAGGATCTAGTTCATAGAAAAGAAATTACTCTGGAACATTTGAGTGGAAAGACAATAGCAATTGACGCCTACAACATTCTTTACCAATTCCTTTCAACTATACGAGGAACAGACGGTTCCCCATTAGTTGATAAAATGGGCAGAGCCACAAGCCACTTAAGCGGGCTTTTTTATAGGACTGTGAATCTGATCGAGGCTGGAATCAAGCCTGTCTATGTCTTTGATGGTGCTCCGCCTGCATTAAAAGAGGTGGAGATAAAAAGGCGAAAAAAAGCCAAAGAGGAAGCCACAATAAAATATGAACAAGCCTTAAAAGTTGGCAAATTGGAGGAAGCGCGGGTCTATGCACAGGCAACAGCCATATTAAAGGATTACATGGTTCATGACTCAAAGAAATTGCTAAATTTTATGGGAATTCCTTGGATTCAAGCTCCATCAGAGGGTGAAGCACAAGCTGCACACTTGGCGGCGAAGGGATTGGTATGGGCTGCGGCTAGTCAAGACTACGATTCGCTCCTTTTTGGTGCCCCTAGACTTGTGAGAAACCTTGGAACCACTGGAAAGAGAAAGCTACCTAGAAAACCAGTATACATTAAAATAAATCCAGAGATAGTTGAGCTAAGCGATGTTTTAAATGAACTTAAAATAACTCGTGAGCAATTAATCGACTTAGGCATACTAATCGGAACAGACTTCAATCCCGAAGGAGTAAAAGGGATAGGCCCACGCACCGCGCTTAAGCTTATTCAAAAATACGGTCGCTTAGAAAACATTATTCCCCAATTAAAGGAAGCAAACTTTGCCGTAGAGCCGGATAGAATTAGACAGATATTTCTAAACCCAAGTGTCAAGGATTTTGACAAGCTAGAGTGGCGTCGTCCAAATTTTGATGGCATAATATCCTTTCTCTGTGAGGAACATGACTTCTCTAGGGAAAGGGTGGAGAAATCGCTCAGCAGGCTTGAATTAACCCTGAAGAATGCTGAAGGAAAATCTGGCCTAGAGAAATGGTTTTAGAACCTATCTGATTCCTTTCCAGCCATGCTCTCCAACTAATGGGACAAATGCGACATCACCTAGATACTTTGTTTTTATCAAGTTTTCCTTCTCCTTTTTAATGAGCAATAACTGTTGAAAGAAATAGAGATCCCCAACAGGGATAACGAGCAGTCCGCCAACTTTCAATTGGTCAATAAGTGGGCGAGGCACATCGGGAGCTGAGGCTGTGACAAGTATCCTATCATATGGAGCTTTCTCCAGGTAACCTTTTGATCCATCAGCGCAAATGACTGTTACCCTATCATCATACTTTGTTTTTCTTAAATTATTTTTAGCATAATCAGCTACTTCCGAAATGATCTCAAGAGTATACACATGCCCAATTTTTTCGGATCCCGCAGGAGCTATGATCTCTGCAACAACAGCTGCGTGGTATCCGCTTCCAGCTCCTACCTCCAGCACATTATTCCCAGACTCAAGATTTAATGCTTCGCACATCATAGCCACCATATGTATTGCTGATATTGTTTGCCCATGTCCGATGGGAAGAGGAGTATCCATGTAGGCTATTTCTTTGTGCTCTGGTAGAACAAACTCCTCTCTAGGGACCGTCCTAAGCGCCCTTATCACGCTTGGTGTCTTTAAAACCTCTTGAGCTATAAGTCTCTCAATTATCCTCTCTTTCCAGCTCGCGAGACTCATTTTCGCCTTCGATTAACAATTGTTCGCTCAAAATATTTAAACAAAATCAAATATTCCACTATAATGTTTGTTATGATCTTTATAGAAACCTTTGAGGCTCGAGGACATAAAAATATCAGAGCTACGAACACAAAAACGCTTGAGATCACAAAGGAGACTTGGTTGACCGAAAGAGGAGACTGCATAGTGGCCACTGGAGCCACGAAGGGATTAATAGACCTAAGCGAAGAATTCAAGCAAGCAGCCAAAAATAAAAATGCAAAAATGTGGATCGAGATTAAAGCAGATAACCATGTTGATGTAATAGAGGGCAGAGGCAGCCCCCTACTCACGTATCGAAGCCCAATAAGTATGGTTGTAAGAAAAAGCGATTTTGTATGTGATAGAACTCTCATGATCCATTCGAATAAAGCAGCATGTGACTTGTCTAGAAATTTAGTAGATCAGATTCAAAGACCAGAGCAGAGAATTGAAATCAAACTAATACTTGAGCTTTAGCTCACCATCGCATCTATGACCACCAGCCACTCATTTGGGGCTGAAGGCTTAACAATCCTTCCGCTAGCAGATTCCAAGCATCTGCCAAGTTTTTGCACAGCTTCTTTAACCGAATCCTCAACAATTTTCACCGTCCTTTCTCCCTTATAAAATGTGTAAAAATGTATTGTGCCGCCGGAGGGCTTCAACGCCTTCAAAGCTGCTTCAAGAAATTCAGACGCCTTTTCGGGTAGGTTCATAATTACACGATCAGCCACGTGGGAAAGCCTATTATTAATCACGTCCTCTGCATTTCCAAGGATTGGCACCACGTGGTCTACAACTTTATTTATCCTTACATTCTCCTTAAGATAATGAATTGCATATGGATTTATGTCAATCGCGTAAACAGTTACGTTCATACGCTTCTTGGCTATGAGAATCGAGAACGGACCCACGCCTGCAAACATATCGATCACAGTTTCATACTCGCCTACCTGCCCGGCTACACGATTATGTTCATGCGCCAACCTAGGGCTAAAATACACCTTAGTGACATCAAGTAAAAACATGCAACCATTTTCTCTATGCATTGTTTCAGTCTTTCCCTCACCAGCTACAACTTCGAGTTGTCTTAAACGAAAAGGTCCGCTTACCGCACCCAGCTTCGCCATAACTGTATGAACTCCCCTGTTTATCTGCATTAAAGCATCGCCAACAAGCTTCCTATAATTCCATAGCTCCAATGGCATTTCAAGGACCGCGATATCTCCAATTACATCGAAGGAGTGCGGCAAACTTGCAAGAAGATTTGGAGAGATCTTTCCATCAAGTACTTCAAGAAGTGTTTTTGGTCTGCGAAATCTTGAAGCAAATTCTTTAGAGAGAATTTTAAACTCGCCTATGGATTTAAGTTCCATGAATTCCTTTTCAGTTAATGGACGGCTGATCGGTATATGTATAAAGTTTTTCTCGGCCATTATCTTGAGGTCTGTGTTAATCAAATGCATTTTGGTAAGGGTTGAGATTGTTAACTCGCCCAAGTTTTTCTTTACGCGTACACAAAGCGCTATTGTCACAGCCCCATCCCTCCAAAGAGCCATCTTCAACCATAAACTCGCAGACAATTAACTTTGCATCTATCTTAAATATGTCTACCATTCATATGCAAGTAAGCCATAATTACTATTCTACCCAAAGAAGTTAAATAAAGGTGAATTTGTTTGGAAAGAGTCGGAACAGGCAGGGAAAAGACCATTGCCGTTGCAGGATTAATCCTCGTCATACTCATTGCCTCGTCAGCCTATCTGATTTATTTGTTCATTTCCCCAGCTAAACCATTTGCCATATCCAGTATAGGAGTAATCAACTTATATGGTGCAATCTTAACCGACGATGCCAGAGACTACGTGACCAAAATGGTCGACTATACCTACCAAACAGAATCGATTAAAGCAGTTGTATTGAAAGTTGATTGCCCAGGTGGATGGAGCGATGCTGTCGAAGAAATCTACTTAATGCTTCTGGCTCTCAGGGAGAAAAAGCCCGTAGTTGCATCAATTATTGGAATTGCCGCATCTGGCGGCTACTACATATCAGTCGCCGCTGATTATATCTATGCGGTACCATCTTCGGCGGTTGGGAATATTGGTGTAATTGGAGTTATGCCTACAGTCACAACACCGTCTGAGGATTGGGTTGAAACAGGACCGTACAAGTTCAGTGGATTTTCAGTAAAGGAGTTTCCAGCAAAGGTCAATCTTGTTTTAAACACATTTGTGGAAGCAGTTGTTACAAGACGAGGTAGTAAACTTCTTCTTAATGCCACAGATCTATCAAAGGGTATGCTTTATTTTGGGAAGGAGTCACTTCAATACGGACTTATAGATGCCATCGGCTCTCCCATGGAAGCTATTCAAAAGGCAGCTGAAATGGCGAATATCCAAAAATACACTGTTGTAGAAATAAGTTCGGTCATCGGCGCATCCCACTCTCTTTCATCTTTAAGCTCCTTAACTTCAATCTTTAACATAACTCTAAGCACTTTGAGAAGTCTACATGTAGCTCCTGCGCTTTATCATCTATATTTGCCCACATTGGGTCCTGAGTTGCCGGGCGCATTCTATTCGTCATCCAATCTCACGGGAGAATCAACCAAAGGAAATAGAACTGTTCTCATAGATGTGGCTCATAGTAATAGTTTTTACCTCAGAGACCTTAATGTCCTTCTATCACAAATAGTTTTCAGAAATTATACTTTCAGATATTTCACAAGCAGCAGTGATCTAAAAAGCATGTTATCAAACGCTACTGCTTTTGTGGTGATTTCTCCAATGGACGGGTTCTCTGAAAACGAGATAAATGCCATCAAATCCTTCATCGAGGTTGGGGGTAAGCTTCTGCTGATATTTGATCCGTCAAGGGCTTCAACAGCCGAAATAAACTCGCTGTCGTCAGACTTCAAAATAGTATTCAGCAATGGCTACTTATACAATCTCAAAGAAGCATATGATAATTATAAAAACATCATAGTCAAAGAATTTAAGTCATGCAACATTACTAAGGGACTTAACGAAATTGTATTCTTTACGGCGTGTAACATCTATACAACGGATGGAATTGCTTTCACAAGCAGTGACACAGTTTCGTCTGAAAGCGAGAAAGAAGGGGTATACTCAACAATAGCATATGTTTCTAGTCAAGGAATCCTAGCGATAGGTGACCAAACATTCTTAACCGAACCCTACTGTTACTCCAAGGACAATTATCTGCTAATACAAAACATAGCTGACTTTTTGGCTCCTTAGCTCATGCGATAAAATTCCTTAAAACCATTTTCCCGAAATTGTTAACCCTTCTGAAACAAAAGTGGTACAAAATGAAATTAACTGGTGTTTTGAGAAATGCTGTATTCATTAGGCGCATCAATAGATTTCTTGGACTAATCAAGATCGATGGGAACTATGAACACTGTCATATTAGAGACCCTGGGATGCTCACTGAACTTTTGATTCCCAATGCTAAAATACTTGTTAAGTCTACAGACATTAAAAAACGTAAAACAAGGTTTGAACTCATAGCGGTCGATAAGAATGGACTTCGGGTTGTCGTAAATTCAGGTCTGCATAACAAGCTTGCAGAGGAAATATTACGAATGAAAATAATACCCGAGCTGGCAAATTATGAGATTAAAGCAAAAGAATGGAAGTTTGGCAAAAGTAGGATAGACTTCCTGTTGTCAAATGATCATAAAAAATATCTACTTGAAGTTAAAGGCTGTACACTTGTAGAAGAAAAAATAGCACTTTTTCCAGATGCAGCAACTAAGAGGGGTCAAAAACACCTAAAAGAATTAACATCCTCATTACACGAGGGCTTTAACGCGGGCATCCTTTTTCTTATAATGAGAAAGGATGCAAAATCATTTTCAGCTAACTTCAAAACAGATCCAGAGTTCGCTAACTTATTTAAGAAAGCAATAACTTCAGGGGTGCAAGCTTTCTCCTACTCATTTGACTTCGATGGAGCCGACATACGAGTATTTAGTAGGGTTCCAGTAAACATATTTGCATAGGAGGAATCAAGAGAAGCACAAAAAGAATAAATTCCTAAAATATCACATAAAGAGAAAAGGCACAGTGAGTTCTGGATGTTAGTTTATGTTTTCCTACTAATCTCAATAATCATAGCACTTCTGCTATGGTATCCTCTCCGTAATGAAGGACCAGACACTCTACTCCTATTCATATTCCTCATTCTTCCAATAGACATAGTGCTTACAATATTACTATCACCGTATCTTCCCATGTAATTGCAGCAAACATAAATCTGGATGACGAAGATGGAAGTTGCAGAAAACATTCATCTAATAGATATTCGTACTCCATGGAGCAGAAGGAACTTCAACGTATACTTCATAGACGATGAGAATCCCTGTCTAATAGATACTAGTTCTGGTGATGGGGTGTCGATAAGAGCCATACAAAGCGCCCTAAATGAATTGCATCGCCAACTCAGCGACATCTCGCTCATAATAAACACCCACTCACATCAGGATCACATCGGAGGAAATGCCAAGATACAAAGGCTTTCAGGGGCTAAAATAGCTGCACATCCAGATGCCATACAAGCAATAGAAGACCCTGTTTCTTCATGGAATCAGTCCCTCAAAGAAACCAAGGATATTCTAAAGTACTCTGGTGTGCCCTCCATGACGATGCAAAGAATCCTATTAACAAGATACATGATGCCTGCATTTCCTAAAGAAAATGCCAAAGTAAATGTCTCATTAGACGAAGGAATGACCGTGGAACTGGGGTCAACGGAGCTAAAAGTCATATGTACGCCTGGGCATTCTCGAGACCACATATGCCTCTATGATGCAGAAAGAAAAGTACTATTCTCAGGAGACCAAGTCCTAAAACGTACCACGCCAAATATTGGAAATCTAACAGAATACCTAAACTCTCTGGAGAGACTATCTAAAATAGACATAACCGTAATGTTGCCTGGACATGAGTCACTCATACATGAGCCAAAGAAAAGAATCGATGAACTCATGGAGCATCATGCTAAACGAGAACTTGAATTCTTAAAGCTGATCAATAGTTCCAAAGGGAAAACACTATACCAGCTAGCCACTGAGTACTGGGGGCATCTCCCTGGAAATCATCTTGTTCTTGCGCTTAGGGAGTGCCGTGCTCATGTGGAGAAACTGGTTGACGAGGAGAGAGCAAAGGTTGAGAAAATAGGAGATGTCTTCTACTATAAGCCTTTTGCTCAATAAGCTATATCATAACTAGCAAACTCTTAACGTGAAAAATAAAAAAGGGAATTGAGGGCTAGCTCTTCCTTCGTAGAATTAGTATGCATATGACCACGATGCCTATGACCTGAAGAGCTATCACAGCCATAAGATAGTTATTAACTGTCGCTAGCGCGGCATTAACCTCGCTACGAAGCGTTAGAACTGGGTTAGCCAGTGATGCAGCATTGGCTGACAATTCGACAACTTTAGCATAATTACTCTTTATTTTAGTTAGCCAATCCGCTTTGTATGCTTCTCTCTTAGTGCTATAAGTGGGAGCTATAGAGTTGGCTTCTGCCTCTGATATCGGCATAGCTGCAAACGCCGCATACGCTTCAGCCAGTTTTGCTTCAGCATCCTTTGTGTTTGCACCTGCAGCTTTCTGCATTGAAATATAATCTGCTGCTGAGGAGTAAGCAGTATAGGCTTTTTCTAGGTCATCTTTAGCAGCGATTACTAGCAGGTCAAATAGGTCATTAAGTATATCATATCTTATGGAACCTAGGGTCTCATTGTAGGACATTAAAGTCAGCTCTGTCTTGAACGGATTGAAGTAGCCCTGAGGAGCCGCTTCATAGACATCTGTGCGTACTGGCATCCTTAGAATCGCATCCTTAAACAGCATCTTTTGTCCATCTGCACCAAGAACAAATTTCATAAATTCAACGGCTACAGGGTTATTATCACCTTTCCCCTTCAATATAGCCACACTATCTGGATTTATTACTGTGCTTTTAGCGGCAACATCAGTTGGTGGGTAGAAGAATACCACATCTGGATTAACTTTGGCCTGCCCGAAGCCATAAAAATCTATGACGGGAGCTATTCCATATTCGCCTCTACCAACATATGGAGGAACATGTGAGCTTGATGCGACAAATTCGGCGACGTTTCTCCCAAATTTTTTGAGAATGGTCCATCCATCATTCCATCCATAGTATTGCAGAATGATCTCAGCGATCATGTGATTAGAGCCGCTCTTAGATGGTGGACACCATATAATATGTCCTTTGTAAATAGAGTTTGTAAGATTTATCCAGTCACGTGGCACGGGTAAATTATATGTCTTTAGATATGCTTTATTGTACATAATGCCAAACCCTGACAGAGCTGAACCCCACCATGTGTAATCCGTTAGATCCTTCAGGGGTAGGCCTCCGAATTTTGCTGGAATATTCGCATTAATCGCCTTCCATTCCGGGTCATTTGGCAAATAGAACGGGGCGAGCAACCCCTTTTCCTTAGCTGCCTTAAACGCATCCAGTCCCCCTCCCCACCACACATCCCACTTCACCTTTGCCGGATCTCCGCCCGCCTCACGTACAAGCGCTAAAGCTGCAGTTGTGTCTTTATATTCCCAAGTTACTGTTACGTCGCGGCCAGTTTTGGCCTTGTACCATGCTTTGAAGTCTGCGTCAGCTACCTTTTGGATGGAAGAAGAATGTGGTGTGAGGACTACTACTTCGTCTGGGGCTGCATTTGTTGAAACTGTAATGGATGAGAACGTCAATGGTCCAATTAGAATCAAAGCAATGAGTAAGGCTAAAAAATTCTTCTTCAAAGTTGTCACCAATTTAAAATAAAAAATGGGGTACTATAAAAGTTTAGTCAGCACAAACTGTATGAGCTACCTACCCCTGAAAGAGTGTGAGATTTCCCGTCCACAAAGCTAAACAGTTAAATATTATAGTCTATTGGTTTAATGGTGTGCTTCAAGTGACCAAGACTTCTGGCTCTAGCATATTTAAGCGCAGATTTGGAGCTTCGAACATCGGATTGCTGTTGACCTTTTTTGTTGTCCTTGCTTTTCTTCTAATTTTTATGATTTATCCAACGTTTCTAGTCGTAATGGACGCATTTATAGTTGATGGGGCACCGTCATTGGAGCATTTCTATACGTTCTGGAGCAACAGCTGGTATCAGACTGGGCTAATTAATGGTATCCTTCTATCTCTTTCAACAGTGATAACTACAACTCTTGTTGGGGTGCCATTGGCTTACATCATTGTGAGATACGATTTCCCAGCAAAGAATTTGTTTAGCACTCTTTCATTGATTCCGATGGTCGTACCTCCCTTTGCTGGGGCGCTTGGTTTACGCTGGGTTTTAGGGCACTCTGGAATGGTTAATCTTCTTCTAAAAAGCTTGGGATTAATACATGAATCGATTCCCTTCCTATTTTACAGAATTCCAGTCAACATCTTCGGATTAAACTGTGATATTCACTTAGGAATGATTCTAATCCAAACTCTCCACCTGTACCCAATTATTTACTTAAATTCTGTAGCATCTCTTTCAAACATCGACCCCTCTCTGGAAGAACAGGCTGAAAACCTTGGCGCAAGTGGATTTCGTCTCCTTAGAACAGTAATCTTCCCCCTAATGATGCCTGGATACATCGCTGGCGTTATTCTAGTATTTATATGGGTTCTAACAGATTTGGGGACACCGCTCATAATTGGGTATCAGAACGTGATAGCATACCAGCTATACAGTGTAGCTTTATCCTCCTATTATCAAAGCCCCATGGCTTACGTAATGGGTGTGATTATGACCGCGACTTCCATTATTCTTGTAGCCATGTACAGGCGGTATATTGGTCTCAGAGAATATGCAAAGGTGCAGTCCGGAACATCTGGGGCTTCCCGCATTCAAAAAATAAAGGGAGCCAAACTAGCTATATGCTACATATTCCTTATATCACTTATACTAGTCGCGCTTTCACCACACATTGGTGTCTTTCTAGCAGCATTCACAAGAGAATGGTCATTAACAATATTGCCAGCATCTTACACATTGGAAAATTTCATTGATGTAATTAGCACTGGCTATGCTTACATCAGCAACAGCTTTCTTTACTCAACCTCAGTTTTTATTGCAGATATAATCCTAGGAATGGTCATAGGATATATTCTAGTTAGGCAAAAGTTGTTTGGTAAAGAGATTTTGGATTACCTATCCATGCTTCCCCTAGCTATCCCAGGTCTTGTGATAGGCTTAGGCTACTGGCGTGCTTGGATGGGTACATTTCTAGACCCATTTTATATGGCTCCCTTTGTCTTAACCTTGTCACTTGTCCTGAGAAGACTGCCCTTTAGCGTTAGGGCAACATACGCAGGTATGCTCCAAATACCTAAAGATTATGAAGAGGCATCTATGAATTTAGGGGCCTCCAGACTGCAAACATTCATACACATAACGCTACCTCTGCTTTTTTTAAGCGCACTCGCTGGAGGCATTCTTTCATTCACATATGCCATGCTTGAAGTTTCATCAACACTTATTCTAATTGCTAGAAGTAATTTTGGGACAATGACATGGGCGATGTTCCAATACGCAAATGAGCCGCACTATGGATGGAACATTGCATCAGCTATGGGAGCCATATTGATTGTTCTCGTTGTGGTATCCCTGGCAATTGTTAACAAGGTCTTTAAGGGGCAGATGGGAACTTTGTTCAGGTTCTAGGTGAATCCATATGGTGGATGTTAAGCTAAGGAATCTTACAAAGCACTTCGGGGAAACAGTGGCCGTAGATGATTTGACATTTCAAGCGAATGAAGGTGAACTATGTACACTTCTAGGCCCCTCTGGATGTGGAAAATCCACAACCCTAAGATGCATAGCTGGATTCTACGTCCCCGACAAGGGTGAAATATACTTCGGAGACAAACTCATAAACAACGTTCCCCCATACAAACGCAACACTGGAATGGTTTTCCAGAACTATGCCCTATGGCCACACATGACAGTTTTCGATAACGTTGCCTACGGTCTTAAGCAGAGGAACGTTAGCAAGGAAGAAATAAAGAAGAAGGTTAATGAGATTCTTCAATTGGTTCACTTAACTGGGTTTGAGGGGAGGCGTCCAAGTCAATTGAGTGGTGGGCAACAACAGAGAATAGCCCTAGCGAGGGCGTTAGTTGTTGCGCCAGATGTATTGCTTCTGGATGAGCCTCTCAGTAATTTGGATGCAAAGCTCAGAGTTGAGATGAGAACCGAGATTAAAAGAATTCAAAATCAACTAAAAATCACGACGATCTATGTGACACATGACCAGGAGGAAGCCCTCAGCATCTCCGATAAGCTTGTTGTCATGAATGCTGGAAAAGCCCAACAAATAGGCACACCAAGAGATGTCTACGAGAAGCCTGCAAACCAGTTTGTTGCATATTTTGTTGGGATGGCTAACTTCATAAAAGGGAAAATTGAGGAAATTCGTGGAGATACTGTGTCAGTAGCCACAGAATACGGCGTCATAAAGGCAAAAGGTGATGTTAAGAAAGATACGCCTATAATTATTTCAGTTAGACCTGAAGCATTTTCCATCCATAAACGTGGCGTTACATTGAGGGGGATGAACTTGATTGATGGAGTTGTGAAGTTTACGACATACTTAGGCAATGTCGTCAGATATGAGGTTGAAACGTCTACAGGGGCATTAATGAAAGTTGATCTCTATAATCCAAAGGAAGCAAAAATATTTCAAGACGGCGAAAAGGTCACATTGGCTTTCAAAAGTGATGATGCGACACTTATACCAATCTGATTAATAATTCCACAAATAACACTTAGACTACAGTAATGCATATCTCACAACCTAATATCTGGCATAATGGGAAAAATATGAGCGTTCGGCCTTATCTCAGCTTGCGAAAAGGGGCTTTCCATCTACAGGTTAAAGCTGCTCTCCCTTGTTATGTCCTTGACGACTTGCACATTTTGAGGAGTAACCATTCTTCACGGCTACCAAATATACGCCATATCCAAGATCACATAATCCGTGGACTGTACTCACCTTATTTCGCCTACTAAGCAGGTGCAGATTCAAACATGTAGCATACAAATTCGTGGCACACTACCTGAAAGCGCCAAAGTCATTCGAATACTGGTTAAACCAGATGTTAGGGCCGTTACGCAAGGTAGTAATAATTAAGGTTAGAGAATAATCATCCTTTATGATTCATGCAATTTAGCCATAAGTCTTCCATATATCTCCTGTTCCCTTTCAGTAACCTTCTTCCAGCTAAATCTATCCTCAATTAGTTTTCTCACATTCCAGCCCATTTGTTCCATCTTTTCAGGATGATGCAGAAGCTCAATCAATGCTTCTGCGCAGCTATTCAAGTCATCTGGCGGGACAAGTACGCCTGTTTCATTGTTTACAATGACCTCAGGATGCCATTCAATATCGAGAGCAACAATGGGTTTTCCCATAGACGCCACCTCAAGTAAAACATTTCCTGAATATGGACACACTACGATATCAGCAATACTTATGTATGAAGGAAGCACTTCATGTGCGACGCTGCCCACAAACACTACATTGCTACTCAAACCTTTGCTCTTGACATAGCTCTCCAACTCCCCCCTTAGAGGGCCGTCGCCTATCAGTATGAAATTTGCATTCGCTTTCTCAAGAAACAATTCAGCGCATTTTACGAAGTATGTAACCATTTTATCTTTTGAAAGCCTGCCCACATAAGCCACCACGGGCTTCTTAATGCCTAACTTTCTTCTCAGTTTCTCATTTTTCGGCAAAGGTTTAAACAGCTCAGAATCTACCCTATTCGGCAATATTTCAATCTTTGTAGGATCACAGCCATGTGCAACTATTATGTTTCTTAAATACGCACTTATTGGAAGTATGCGGTCTGCAAGCCTAAACGTAGATTTTTCTAGCAGTCTTAAATAACAATAAGCTACTGTGCCCGGTTTTTTAAAGTTCCTCCAATCAGTATGGACAGAAGCAACTGATGGAATTCCTTTTAGTTTGCCACACACTGATGCAATGAATCCCATTTCATGCTCATCATATGCCCTTACGAGACCTATGTCATAACTTTCTATAATCCTTAATACCAGCCTAATCCCTGCTAGAATGTTAAATGGTCTAGGTGCATGAAATGTGTGGACAAAAATCTTTTCATGAAGCTTGTATGGCGAAGATGGATCGTTTGGAGAAACCACGTGAACTTCGTCGAACATCTTCAGATGCTCTATATACAAGGCGGTTTGATGCCCTAGGGTTCCAACTTCACTGTATTCCTTTAACGGGTCATGGCTTAGAAGACATATCCCAACCATCAATTACACCTGGAAAGCCTACGAAAAATAGGGAATTCGGAGGAGTAATAAATGTATGCTCATCACGTTCCCTTTTACGCTCTTTTATTAATCTTTATACGCTTGTACAAAAAAGAATTTGCCAATATATCTAAAGGGTCTGAATCTTGCAAAACGCATGAGCAAAATGAAGAAAAGAGAATCTAATCCAGGCACTTTAGCACACAATCTTGGCAATAAAGTGCTGAAGGGATTGAATCCCTCTATCTCAAAGCGCTCAAAAAATTTGGACATCAGCTTATCTAAGGTGGGATAATCTATTTTCTTTCCTAACCTATAGGCTTGGTGTCCTTTGTTAGGTGTAGTCAAGAATAGTTGCCCATTGGGGGTAAGTATTCTATAAATCTCTGAAAGTAGCCTTTCTGGACTCTGCTTAGTTTCCAGCTTCTTTGCCAAATTCAAATCGTATTTGCTGAAAGAGCATGCGACAAACACCAAGTCAAATGCATCGTCCCTGAAAGGCATGAAATGAATATCCCCACGTACAAAAAGGGATTCTTTTGTCAGGATTTTGCTTATCTTTAAAATATCTCTCGAAATGTCAATTCCAACTTTATCCCCGTTTTTAGGCAACTCTGATAGTATTATGCCTGAACCACAGCCTACGTCTAAAACGCGTTTAAACTTTATGCTATTTATTTTTTCCAGTAAATAGAAGCGTACATCAAAATGGTCCCCCCCACCATAGATGCGGGCAGTATTTAGTGAATTTCCTAAGTACGTTATATCTACATCCAGCATACATCTTAAACAATTGTAAATTATTAATTGTATAATAATACTTTATATCACTATTTGCATTAGTAGAGGAAAACACATTGCGACTGAGATACGTGGGGCTTCTATTTTATGCCACTGAATTATTCAGCGCCGTAACTGGTATTGTTTTTATCTTGTTAGTAACTAGAAGCCTCACAGTATCTGAGTTCGGGGAATGGCAAATATTCTCGCTAGTTGTTGGTTACACAACGTTCCTTTATGATGCATTTCCATTTTGGGCCGCTAGGTTTAGGGCAAGGGGCTTCAAAGAGAGCATAATTACTGGCTTAGCCGTAAATGTATTACTCGCATTGATAATCGACATTATTTTAATTTTGTTCTTAGATATAATATCCAAATCTCTGCTTATTACAAATCATTTGCTCATTATAGTTGCTCTATTTACATTCACGGCTCATGTGCACAGGGTTCTCTATCAAGGAGTATACGTCACTCAAACAGAAAAGGTTGCAATATCTATCATCATATTTGAGTTATCAAAGGTGCTACTTTGCTTTATATTAACCACTGTTATGGAACTTAGAATTTATGGTGTTGTTTTTTCAGTTTTGGCTGCCACAATCATTCAGATAATTTATCTTAGCTTATTTGAATTGAAGGATCTTAGGCAAAAGCCTTCTTTTACGCTTATCAAGAAATGGATGCGCACAATATGGCTTAGTGTATACCAGTACGTTGGTGGGTTGCTCCTTCTCCTAGATATCCCGATACTTATCCTTTATACAGGATTGAAAGAGGTTGCTGCATTCTATAATATAGGAATGCCCTTTGCATCTGTGATCCTCTATGCCCGCCTCTTAGCCGCAGGGCTATATCCCAAACTTCTCACAACTGGCTCTAATGAGGATGTCGAAGAAACTTTAAGATTATCCATGTTTCTCGCCATTCCTAGTACTGTGGCAATTCTCATTTTGTCGCCTTACCTACTCTACATACTAAATCCTGAGTACGTCTCTGCTTATAACGTGTTGAGGATAATGGCGCTGGATAATTTAATTATAGTTCTCATCGATATCTTAGTTTCAACTATGCTTGGGGTAGAAAAAACTGATACAGAGTCGGTTAGATTTAAAGACATAATCAAAAGCCGTTTATTTTTAACCTCTTCAATTCCATACCTGCGGGCCAGTATTTTGTTATCTTCCTTAGGTGCCTTAGTGATGTTCTATAAAGGCTTAAACATTATATCTCTCTCTGAATATACCCGGTCCTTCAACTTAATAGCCTCTTTAATTCTTCTAACTATTCTTTCTCAAAGAGCTAAGAACGCCATAAACTTCAAGTTCCCAACAAAAAACTTGTTAAACTACATTATTGCCTCAGCTGCCATGGCGCTTCTAGTTACTCAATTCCAACCGTTAAAGATCAGAGATTTAGCTCTCACCGTTGTAATAGGTGCTGGAGTATACTTCTCTGTTTTGTATATGCTGGATCCATGGTTCAGGGGTTTGGCAAGAAGAGTTTATGAGGAGCTGGCACATAAAGTTAAACCAATATCTGGAGGGCTGATTAGGAATTGTTCTTAGAAAGGCTGTTGGTTTTCGTCAAGACCCCCAATTGCATACCAGAGAATAACTCGAGTCGCATTGTTTTCTTCACGACTATCTGCTTTGTACAAGGACGCAAATATGAACGTGGTTAAGCAATAGGAGTTAAAAAGGCTAAGGAAACGTGCTTTCTCTTAAAATCTCCGTAAGTACCCATATGTGGGATTGTACATTAGACGTAAAGGTATAATGTATCTAAAACCGTTGGGATGTTCGCTTAGCATAAAACCCGATGGACATGATATATCAGAGAAGTGTAGAATATGTTAAAAAGAGGTTCTTAATTGGGTGCCGTCATTGTCTGAAGAAAGACATGCCTAGCTTCTTTTTACCATTTGCGCACAAAAATTAAAGAGTGGCTTTCACATCCATAGCCCTTTTTGGTGTCTCATTAAGTAATGAAAATCGGAAGGAATATTTCTTTAATTCAAAATCATAATTATATCGCGGACGTATCAGAAATATGGGCAACGTAGATATCCAAATTGCGGATAAAGTTGATTCCAACATCTGGAATGAATCTATAAAGGGAAGTCCATATGGAACTATATATCAAACGACATATTACGCTGATTATGCCAAGACAATTCTTGGATGGAAACCAATCTACATAACTGCTAAAGTTGAAAAGGAAATTGGACAGCTTTTACTGTTTTTGGCTCCAAGATTTGAGCGAATATTTCATGAGAGAAAATTAGCCCACAATCTATGTAATGTATTCTCCAGAATAAGGCCAGTAGCTCATTGGTTTTTTGGTCCAGTAACATCAGGAAACGCCATTCTATACCTATCTTTACTGAAAACTGCTACAAATTTTATAAAAAAAAGGATGGGGGTAGTTGCAGAAGCACTTCCCCATCCTCTTGATGATAAAGAACCCTTATTCATTAAGGCTAACTTTACTCCAGAAAAGAGAGGGGCCTTCATTATAGATTTAAAACAAAATATCCCCACATTGTGGGGTTCGTTGGAGAAGAAAAGTGCAAGGAAAAATATTGAGCGTGCTATTGAGCGCGGAGTAACAATTACAACCGCAGAAACGTATAAGGATATTGAAGGCTATCATCGGGTGTTAACAGAAACCCGTGTCAGGGATGGGTTAAAGTCCTCTTCTCTTATGGATATTTATACTTTTTGGAAGATGCTTAGAAATGAAAAATCCATGGAGTGTTTTGTAGCTAAGTATGAGGGGCGGGTTATGGCTGGTTTATTCGTATCTACGTTCAACGGATACTTAAATGAGTGGGGCGCAGCTGTATCCACGGACGCTATAAAGGATCGACTGTATGCGTCTGAGCTACTAAGGTGGCATGTAATAAAATGGGGTCATGAACAAGGTTTCAGATACTATGATATGACTGGAGTAAATCCAAATCCTACAAGCGACAAGGAGAGTGGCATTTTCAGATTCAAACAGAAGTTTGGAGGAAAACTGATATTGTATAATCACTATAGGTTACTGCGATCCTGAAATGGTTCAATTGACTGTTTGTCACACGCCGTATAACATAGCAAATGCACCCTACTTCTACGCATACGGGTTGATTAAGTATCATAACGTTCGCAGTTTCCTTCTTATACCGTTTCACGTAAACTCTTCAGAAGAAACAATCCTTTACGGTTATAAATCACTTGGGAATCCTTACCATGTTCCAATCCTGTACTATACGAGTAGACGTGACCTGGTACGAATACTCGCCTCTCTAGCTAAGGAAGAGATAGATATATTGCATCTATACGGTGGAGGAAGACTATTGCACGCATTATACGCGAAGCTGATTCACGCAAAGATTGTTAGGCAATTTGTCGGATCGGACTTGAGGGAAATCACGTGGTCTAGAAAGTTATTCTTTAACTTGTTTAAAGAGCATGGAATAATAACAGGAGTACCAGATGCGCAATGCGACTTAACGTGGAATCGAGCGTGGGAAAAGGCGATTTTCATACCGCTTGCTGTGGACCCTATCTTCTATGAAATACCCAAAGCTGACACAGATGAGAGAATCATCTTTTTGCCTACTCGGCACGATAAGATTAAAAGAACTATGTTTGCATTCAAAGCGTGGGAAATACTTCGAGAACTAGACAAAAAGGCTAGGCTCATAGCTATAAAGTGGGGAGATCAGTGTCCCTATTTGCTAGAAAAATACAAAGAAGATGAAAGAATATCATGGATGCCCCTGTTACCTCGCCAGGAGTATATTAAGGTTCTTTGCAGGAGTTCAATTGTATGGGGTCAATTTAGTGGAATAGGCACAGGTTCTACAGAGAGAGAGGTTATGGCTTCCAAAAGGCCTGTCCTCGCTTATGTTAAGAGAAAGTACCTTCGTCTTACTGGAAATCCTCCAATAGTACAAGTCTCAACGCCTAAGGCTTTAGCCTATAAAACCATGGAGCTCCTAGATGACAAGAATTTATATGAAAGGGTTGTGCAGAAAGCGTTTAAGTGGATTAAAGATACACATGATATCGTGGCATCCACAACAACCCTTTATAACTATTACAAAAAGATTTTGGGGACGGATAAAAATGAGCGGTGAAAAGGTAAAAGCTAGGTTCGTCGGGCAAGGCACCCTAGTTCTGGGAGACGTAACGGTTGAGGAAAATGTATGGATCGGCTATTACTGCTTACTGGATGGCTTAAATGCTCCTTTAACAATTAAAAAGAATTCTGTCATAGCAAGCTTTGCGGCATTATACACCCATAACACGATGTGGAGGGATCTTGGGCTTGGGAAAAAAATTGTTTCCAAAGTTACTGTGGAGGAGAACGTGCATGTGGGTCACGGTGCCGTGATAGTTCCTAAAGAAGATGGTGAAATTGTGATAGGAGACCATGTAATAATACAGGCTAACGCGGTTGTTTCAGGTAATATACCTCCTTGGCACATCTATACCCGGCTTGCACAACTTAAACCCATAAGGAGGGAGAAAGCATGAAAATAGGGGACCGCAGGATACTAGTGACAGGTGGAGCGGGCTTTATAGGAGGACATTTAGTAGAAGCGCTCAGCAAGAGGAGTCCAAGCATAATTGTGGTAGTTGATAATCTTTATCTAAGGACGATTGAAAAACAACCAAAGAACATAGATTTTTTGAGTAAAGTTGATTGTAACCTTCAATTCTATGAGGAAGACGCATCAAATTACAAACGAATGTCGGAGATAATCAAAGAGAATAAAATTGATACTGTATTTAATCTCGCTATATTGCCTCTGCCTCTTGCGCTTCAAAAACCCAAGCTGGTTTTTGACACAAATGTCAAAATCGCATCTGTGATTTGCGAATTGTTAAGAAAAGATTTGTTTAAAACTCTAGTTCATTTTTCGTCTTCTGAGGTTTACGGTTCCGCGCAATATGTCCCAATGGACGAGGATCATCCATTAAAGCCTTCCACCGCTTACGGTGCTAGTAAGGCATCGCAAGATTTGTTAATCCTTTCGCATTATAATATGTACGGCGGAGATGTACGGATAATAAGACCATTCAACAACTATGGTCCAAGACAAAACGATGGAACTTATTCAGCAGTGATACCTAAAACAATCAGACGAATCATTAACGGGCTACCTCCTGAGATTTATGGCGACGGCGCACAAACAAGAGACTATATGTATGTAAAAGATACTTGTGAAGCAGCCATAGAACTAACAGAAAATGCCTCATTAAAAGGTTTAGTAGTCAATGTTGCATCCGGCACGGAAACCACGATAAAAGAACTCATACTGACCATATGTGAATTGATGGACTATAATGGGAAAATCATATACTCTTCTCCTAGGCCGGGAGATATTAGAAGACACTTCGCGGATACCAAGAAAATGGTCAATCTTCTTAAATTTAAGCCAAAGACTTCATTAAGAGAAGGGTTACGAGAGACAATCAAATGGTATTTGAACAAGTGAGAGCAATATGAGGTTGAAAAGAAGGATTAAGTTGATAGAGCCTGTTGTGGGAGTGGAAGAGCTTAACAGAGTGCGGGATGTTTTAAAGTCAGGGTGGCTCACCGAAGGAGCTGTAACCGAGGAATTTGAGAAAAAGTTTGCAAGTTATGTTGGCGCTAAGCACGGAATAGCCACGTGTAATTGTACTCTAGCAATAGAATTGGCCTTGAGGGCTTTAGGAATTGGTCGTGGATGTGAGGTTATAGTTCCAGACTTCACTCATCCAGGTACAGTCGATGCAGTTATATCGACTGGTGCTGAACCTGTACTCGTAGACGTGAATTTAGATACATACAATATGGATGTTGGGCGTCTAGAGGAAGCAATCACAGAGAAAACTAAGTGTATAGTGCCAATTTCTTGGGCTGGAAACCCATTAAACATGAACCCCCTCTACAAGCTGAAGCGCAAATATGGTTTGTACATAGTTGAGGACGCTGCATGTAGCGTTGGAGCAGAATACAATGGGCAAAAAACCGGGGCAATGGCTGATGCTACTTGCTTTAGTTTTCATCCAAGGAAGATAATCACCACTGGTGAAGGGGGTATGATTACCACGAACGATGACAATGTCGCTGAAGTAGCGCGTTCATTGAAGCATTTCGGTGAGGGCAAAGTTGACGGGAAAGAAGAGTTTGTTAGGTATGGAACGAATTATACAATGAGCGACGTTTTGGCCGCTATAGGGTTGGCTCAACTTGAGAAGGTCGACCTAATAATTGCTAAGAGACTAGAATTGGCTAAAAACTATGACGAACTTCTTTCAAAAGTTGAAGACATCAGTCCTCCAGTAAAGGATGTGGGGGCTAAACATGTGTATCAAACTTATGCTGCATATGTTAAAAATGGGATGAGGGACTCGCTTATCAAGAGTTTAAGGGAAATCAATATCGAAACGCAGATAGGGACCTATGCTTTGCACCTTCAGCCAATCTTCAAAGACCTTAGACATGGAAATAAGTTAGAGAACTCTGTGAAGCTCTACAGAAATTTGTTAGCGCTTCCTATGTGTCACTCGATGACATTCGAAGTTCAGGAATACGTTGTATCCCAAATTGTGCGCCTATTGAAAGCACGTTAATCTGAGCGAATCAGCTTTTTAATCCTTTTTACTAAGGTTTTAGCAATCAATTTCCACGTAAATTTCCTCACAAATGCTTTCCCATTCGACCCCATTTTCTTCCTCATATGTGAGTCAACTAATAGCAAGTTGATGTATTTAGCAAAGTTTTCGTGTTCATTGGGCTCAATAAGAAAGCCATTATATCCATGTTTGATAACTTCCGCCGTCCCAGCTACGTTTGTAGCAACTATCGGTTTGCCGCATGCCATATATTCGAAAAGCTTTAGCGGTAGCGCGTACTCAAGATAAGGCTGGTGCGTGAACGTACTGACACACACGTCCGCATGGTGGATATACTTTGGTATTTCATTATGTGGAATATAGCCTGTGAAATGGAAGCAATTTAAGAGTCCAGCCTCATCTACCTTCATTTTCCACGATTGTGCTTTCCCGTTTCCTACAACAACGAACAAAGTGTCAGGAATTTTGTCTATAACCAAAGGAGCCGCCTTTATCAATATGTCTATCGTATATATGTCGCCTACAAAAAGCACAATCTTCTTTCCCCTTGGATAGGGATTCTTATATGATTTTGTTCTTTTAAATAAGTGTAAATCCACTCCGTTAGGCAGGTAAAAAAGCGACTCAGGTTTAATTCCATATTTTGCTTCCAACTCTTTTCTTAAAGAAGATGTTATGTATGCTACTTGATCTGAGCGTTTCAGAAAAAATCGTTCTACAGGATCACAATCGTATTTGTCTGCGGCGTCTACTATCAACGGCTTCCGAAAAAGCAGTTTACATATGGATGTTGGTATTATCGTCAATCGATGGGGCATATAAGATATGAAGACATCAATTTTATGTTTTTTGCAGAAACTCCCAAGTCGAGTTGTCAACTTCATCACGGCTAAAACCTGCATGAAAGCCATTAAAACACGGTAGCGGGTACTCCTATTCTCCAACGACATTCTTAGTCGCTTCTGAGCTAGATTGAATGGCATTTTGACGTAATGAAGCCAAAAACCGTTATGACATATCTCCTTGTCACTATTAACGGCAACATTTGTTATGAACAGGTGAACATCGAACCCCGCTTTTGCGAGTTCACGTGATAGACTTGGCAGACGTATGGCATCGCCTAAATAGCCTGGGTACTGAATCGTAGATAAAATCAAAATCCCTATGTTCCTATTATTGTTCATATTGGCTCCTCAGGTAAACTCCTTCACCTACGAGTTCACTGTAGTTGCTTAGACGTTCAATTACATCGATAGCTGTTATGACTTTAAAACTATTGTCTCTAAATGGCAATCCAGTTGCATCAGCTAAAATAAATGAATATTTGTGTTTCTAGTGCTTTTTGTAGAAACAAACGTTTGCCCTGAAAATATCAATGTCAACAAACAAGTTTTCGCAAAAACCTTCCTTTGATTTTTCTCTACATAATGACGATGTAATTTGCGCTTTCCGACAGATGGCTGCGCACGCAGATTAGTGGACGGGTGTGTGGCCAGAATTTACCTCATGTTTTCTGTTTGAGCATTCCCATCACTCGAAAAGAAAGGTGTATTTTCTAAATTAGACTTATAATCGCTTCCAAGTGAAGAAAAGATTCTGAAGAATTAAAAAATTTTTGCAAAATTGATGTTAGAAAACTTGTATCTTATATTTCATACTCAGAATATTTGCGACGTATCATTTGGTCATGCGAAGACTCGTTAGGAAGAAAACAGTAAACTTTATCTTAAACCGCATTTCAAGAAATAGGAAGCAAGGCTTTAGGATAGCGGTGAGGGCTCAATGCTAAGCGCGAATGTTGTAACATCCATAAACCATCTCACAACAAAGGTTGCGGAGATGGATGAGTACGGCATGCAGTTTTTGTATAATTCATAAGGATTTGCTTTGCGGTGGTGTCATGGACTATAATGCAGCGGTTGCCCTAGCAATTTTCGTAATCACGCTTTATATGATGATAAGACGTCCACGTGGCATTAGCCTAGGTCTAGCCGCTGGGATAGGTGCAGCAGCTTCGCTTCTGTTTGGGACAGTTACATTGAATGATGCTGCAACCGCCTTTGTCGACATTTGGGATGCCGCTTTAGCCTTCATAGGCATAGTAACATTATCGGTGACGCTTGACGCCATTGGGTTTTTCAAATGGGCAGCCTTGAAGGTTGTTAAGTTGGCTGGGGGAAGCGGATTAAAACTATATTTCTACATTTCGCTGCTCACAGCTTGCGTAAGCATACTTTTTGCAAACGACAGTGCAGTGCTCATATTAACGCCAATAGTTCTCGAGATAATCAGTCAACTGAAAATAGATGCTGACGGAAGGCTTGCCTACCTATTTTCAGCCGGGCTTATTGCTGACACCGCGGCGATGCCGCTTATCACAAGTAACCCTGTGAACATTGTAAGCGCCGACTTTTTCAAATACAGCTTCCTTGACCATTTGATTTTCATGGGTCCTGTTGCTGTAGCAACAATAGTGAGCAGCCTTCTGTTGGTTTACCTTTTCTTTAGAAAGAAGGTTCCAAAGTTATATTCAATGAAGCTTGTTGAAGCCTTAAATGCTGGGGGACAACCGATAACGCCTTCACTTTTGAGGATAAGCATAGCCACACTGGTTACAATTGACATTGGTTACGTTTTAGCTTCCTTGAATCGAATTCCAGTTTCAATAGTCATATGCTCTGGCGCCCTATTCCTTTTGACAGTATACAAAATCACACTAGAATCGCATTCCATGCTGAAAGAGGAGCGAAAAGGCATAAGAAATCTAGCGAAGGAGATTAACTGGGACATAATCCTCTTCATGATAGGCATATTCTTAGTCGTTCAGGGGTTAAGGCATACCGGAGCCGTGGAATTTTTTGCATACCTTTTTACAGAAACTTTGTTCTTGCCATCAATTTTTTCTGTGCTTGTTCCCAGCCTCATCGTTACAATAGGCGCAAGTGCGATGAACAATTGGCCGATGACGATACTTGGGCTTTTATCCATAAGACAAGCAGCAAACGTTACTAGCCTAGATGCACGACATTTAACAAGTTTAATATTCTCAAACATCATTGGAAACAATTTAGGGCCACACTTCTTTCCATTAGGGTCTTTGGCGATATTGATGTGGCTTGAAACTATGCGCCGAAAAGGTGTGACAATAAGGCTTGTGGATTACTTGAAGGTGGGTTCGGTTGTGTCAATTTTGGAGGTTACAGTAGCATCGTTGGTTTTATGGTTTGAACTAACCTTTTTGAATTTGCACTTGATTTTTTTGTAAGTTGACTTTTGTAGAAAGACTTGCTTCCCGTAAAGAAATAGCTTATTGAAGCAGAAATCACTGTAAGAATTAGGGGTTTGGGTTGGGTCTGCATTCGTCGCTTCAGAAACCTTTTTGTAGCGTGGAAAGCCTTTAGTAAAGGCATGCGTATTCTATTTTTGGGGGTTAAGAATGAAGGAGACTGTTGTTATAGTGGCTGAGGGTTGCCCTTACCTTAAAAATTAAGAAAGTGATAGGTCACGAATATTTTTGAGGAATCAAGATGGGTGCGATTCAACCTGAGCTTGACCATGCTATTCGTTGGATGCTTTATTCCGGTATAATCAACAACGATCCGAACAACAGGGAGACCTATGGTGGTGTAAATGCATACTATGACATTGGAGCAAAAGGTTATCCATTTGTGTATACTGAGATAACTGGTTACGCTGTCAGTCTTCTTATCTACCTCTCTAAGCATTTCGGAGAAAACGCATTTATTGAGAAGGCTCAAGCGTCCGTGAATTGGCTAATTGATTTCATGCGATACGAAGGTGAAGATGACAATGCAATGGGTTCATTCTCATGGGCCTACGACTTCAGAGGGAAAAGAAAAAAGACATACTCCTTTGACTGCGGTATTTGTGCTAGGGCTCTAATCGACCTATACAAAATAACTGGCGATAAGAGATGCTTATCGCAGGCTCAGCAAACACTTTCATGGCTGGTTAAAAAGATGCAAAATGAAGATGGTTCTCTAAAACCTTCCTACGACTGGTCTCAGAAAAAATCGCTTTCAAATCCATCGATATGGTATGAGAACCCCGGCTGCCTTCATGCAAAAATGGCTATTCCTCTGGCTTTAGGTAGCGAAGTACTAAATGACCCTACGTTTATCAATTCCGCCAAATCTCTTATTCAATGGGCACTCAAACTACAGAGAAGTAGTGGGAGGCTCATTGTTAACACTCACGATAAAAGAACAAATGTGCACGCGCACTGCTATGCGTTGGAGGGAATAATCTACCTATACAATTTCCTTAAAGAAGGTGATGAACTCCTAAACTCATTTATACAAGGTGCCAACTGGCTACTTACTGCAGAAAAAAACGGGCGATTAAACGAGTGGAGCGATGTTGGATTCCTAGAGTCCAATCTTCAGACAACCTACGTTGCCTCCCAAGCCATTAGAATCTGGCTTATCGCACACAGGCTGACTGGAGATAAGCAGTTCATGAATGCCGCGGATAGGGCGCTTACCTATGTATTGTCAACGCAATGTAATGCTGACAACAGCAGGATTCGCGGAGGATTCTACGAGGGCTACAAAAAAACTGGCCCCTTCACACGTAGAATAAACCAAATAAATAGTTGGGCAACTATCTTCGCAATACAAGCTTTAATTATGCATCAAAAGTACCTAGACTACAACACGGAGCAACTAATTTCTGATGTGATATGACATTGATTTCAGGTTTATCATGGAAAATGCGAGAGGTCGCCCTTTTTACACATTTAGCCGGAAAGTCCATGTGTTTCAACCGTTGGATGAGTGGCGTTAAACTTGTATGTTTTCAAAGCTTTCTTCTCCTTTGATGAAGCCGAGAGGCGTGTCGCCTCTCTGTCGGAAGCGATTGCAGGCGTTGAATCATTAACCCCAGAGCTTGGGTGGGCCTTGCCAACCGCACTTCGTGGACATGCGAGCATGCTGTAAGTGGCTGCCTTTAACACAGCCCACAACTCTCCCCACGTGTAGCCTGAACACGATGATGAGGAGAGAATCCCATGTGCTTTAGCCATGGGAGTGTCAATATACCTTAGAGTCCATAGCATTCCTTACAACAACTTTTTCAGCGCTTCTTTTTTCAGAAACTGCTTTTCCTTTTTTATCAAATAAACTCAACACTTCATCTGAAGCAATAACTTTCTTAACAGATTTCAAATTGTATGTGATTAAAGGTTTGTCTCTGAGGTCAGGGCTTTGTAAAGCAATGCCATTCTTAATCGCCTTTTCTAAGACGTTTGCGATATGTTCTCCAGCATGTCCGTCACCATAAGGATTTGGTTTATCCCTCAACTTTGAACAGATATTTTCCCTAAGCTCCACCATTTTGTGAGTGCAGTCAACAATCCTGTCCTCATCTGCACCAGCTAAAACATTGCAGCCAAGAAGTATAGTTTCTGGGCGCTCAGTGTTGTACCTCAATGTTATCGTCGGCACTTTTAACGTGAAAGCCTCCTCTTGAACCCCTCCGCTGTCAGTCAGCACCACCTTAGCTCCATTCAAAAGCCCCAGAAACTCAAAATACCCGAGGGGGTCAAGGAAAACAATGTTCTTATTTTCGAGCAGAGGCTTATGCAGATTCAGTTCAATAAGTTGTTTCTTAGTTCTAGGGTGGGACGGGATCACTATTTTCATGTGTTTACTCAATTTGATAAGTGCCTTGATGATGCCCCTTAACCTCTCAGGGTTATCAACATTTTCCTGTCTATGAAATGTAGCCAAAAAATATTCATCGGCATCGAGATTAAGCCTCTCTTTAAGTCCGCTGGACTGTTTTTCCGCCAATTTTAAATGCTTAAACAACACATCGATCACAGTATTTCCGACGTGGAATATTCTGCTTTTGGAGACCCCCTCATTTAAGACGTTCGTTGTAGCTAGTGCAGAAGGAGTGAACAACAATTGTGCAACATGATCAGCTATTTTTCTATTTATTTCCTCAGGCATGGTTTCATCCCAACTTCTGAGACCCGACTCAACATGCACAAAGGGTATTCCTATTTTCACGGATGACAAGGCCGTAGCTGCGACGGTATTTGTGTCACCAAGAGCTAGCGCGAGCGCAGGCTTGAATTTCCTCACAGCTTCTTCCACACCAACCATGGCTTTAGCCGTCTGTGTAGCATGGCTACCACTGCCTACATCTAAGTTAAAATCAGGCTCAGGCATCTGAAGTTCCTTAATAAATATTCTCGATAATTCATAGTCGTAGTGCTGTCCACTCCAAATGAAAGTGAAAGGCATATTCCTACCTTTAAGCTGTTCAAATACAGGTGCAAGTTTTATAAGCTCAGGTCTTGTACCTGCAACGATTAAAATACCGCCATCAAGAGCCAATTTCCATCACTTTATCATTATCTCATGGAATCTTTAATATTCGTTTCAATCGAAATAGTATCAACCAAAAGTTTATGCAATCCACACTCAGTCAGCTTATCATAAACTGAAAGTTTAAACCTTGAAGTTATACCCTTCTCCAAGCCAACATGAATGCAATAGTTGACCATGCTTCGAAATGTTTCAAGTAGTGTGTGAATTTCTTCTGTCCTCGTAAGGCATCTGAACCGCTTTAACCGCCTGGATATGGAAACAGTGATAAAAAGACACCTTTATATTTTTATCATAAACAGAAGAAATTCGAACAAAATTTCATAGTGATTCAATTGAGGCTCGCTTATGCACATGATGGTGAAAGTGTCTATGACCGCTTCTTTCTAGACCGCTTTTCAAAAAAATTTGAAACCTTTTTCCTCACATTTAACAAGAAACCCATCATGGTAGCCAATTGCGCAAGAACGATTATTATGCCAGACCTCGGTAGCCCCCTCCCAATACGCGAAGGTATAAGGGCACTTTTATCTACGCCTACGCGTGTACTAATCCTTAAGAAATACTTACGAGAATTAAAGCCTGATATCTTAATAGGGAACTGGATTTGGAGATATGGTCTCTACTGTGCCCTTTCTGGATTTAAGCCATTCATTCTTTTCGTCTGGGGATCAGACATACTGATCATACCAAAGTACTCAATTTTCTTACATGGATTAGCCTCTTATGTGTTAAGAAAGGCAGATCTCATACTAGTTGATAGCGACATCCAATTCGAAGCCTGCCTTAAACTTGGAGCCAAAAAAGAGAAAATTTTCAAGGTGCCTTGGTTTGACGTTCATGAGGTCACAGAAATCGCGAAGAAGTATGGTGCTAGACGTAGAATAAGGAAGGAGCTAGGTATAAGCGATGGAGCATTTGTCATAATTTGTACTCGACGACATGAGAAGGTCTATGACCTTGAAACCCTGGTGAAAGCAGCCCCCCGAATAATCTCAAGAATTAAAAACGCCCGCTTCATACTGATTGGTGGTGGAAAACTAACCATTAGACTTAAAGCGCTTGTTAAAAAAATGGGTCTGGAGGAGCATTTTACCTTCCTAGGACAACAGTCCAGAGAAAATGTGATCAAATACCTTCTGGCTTCCGATGTATACGTGTCTCCCTCCTTGTCTGATGGAACCTCAGCCTCTCTTCTGGAGGCCATGAGTTGCAAGGTTATGCCAATTGTGACGAGCATACCTGGAAACAGAGAATGGATTATTAATGGTGATAGCGGTCTTCTATTTCCCCCCTCAAACCATGAAGCACTAGCAGACGCGGTGGTTAAAGCGTCATTAAATAAAAATGGGCGTCAAAAAATTGTTAAGAAAGCCTACAGCGTTGTCGTTTCAAGGGCGAATTGGGATGAAAACTTCAAGTTATTTGAAGACTCCTTTCAAAGAGTAATGAAGTCATCCTAATCGATTACATAAAAATATTTAGATTAAGAACTCGTTGCCTTAATGCTTTCCATGTATTTCCTTAATCCATTTCTGAACGAGGTCACTGGTCTCCATCCCAGTATCCTCTGGGCTTTTTCAATGTTTATCTTTGTCCCCATATAATCCCCAGGCCTAGCAGGTTTGTGCTCAATGTTTAACTTTCCAAAAATCCTTTGCAATTCGTTTACAATCTGATTAATGGTCACAAATTCCGCTCCTGCTACATTGATTATTTCATTTTTTGCCTGAGGCTTCAATGCAGCCACATTTCCTTCTGCCAAGTCCTCCACGTAGATGAAGCACCTTCCCTGGTTTCCATCTCCAAATATGGTTATCGTTTCATTGCTAGACGCCCTTTTTACGAATGCGGCTATCGCCATGTTTGGTCTCATTCTTGGTCCGTATGGGATTCCATATCTCAAGATGACGTATGGTAGCCCATAGTGCTTTTCCCACGTCATCACCAAGTGTTCCTGCCCAATTTTCGTCTTCGTGTAAATGTGATCCGGCGGAGGAATGGGTGTGTCCTCTGTTACGGGTCCAGGTGCTGTTCCGTAAACCCATATGGTTGAAGCCAGTATCACCTTCTCAACCTTCGCGTTAACCGCAGCACGCAGTAAATTAATTGTTCCCAACTCATTAATTTTCAGGCACAGCTCTGGGTTATCTAAAGCGACGTTAACATCTGCCACCGCAGCCAAGTGAAGAATCTTCTCAACGTCTTTACATGCCCTAATAACATCATCTTCCTTTAACAGATCGCCCTTAATCCATTCAACCGCTTCATTAAGAGGCTTAGCTGTGTCAAACACCTTTACATTGAAGCCCTTTTCTAGCAACTTATCAACCACATGGCTCCCGATGAATCCAGAACCACCTGTCACCAGCACCGCCATCGCCGTCACACCTGCGCCAGCACTTCCTTAATCTTATCAACCACATATCCCGCCTCATCCATCGTCATCTGAGTATACATTGGCAGACAAAGCATTCGTTTACAAACGTCCTCCGTTGCCGGGAAATCCCCTTCCTTAGTACCAAAAACTTCTCTATATACAGGCTGAAGATGTAGCGGTGGCCAATAAACTTCCCCTCCACATCTGACGCCTCTCTTTCTCAGCTCCTGCTTAACTTGGTCTCTGTTTATTCCCCGTTCAAGAAACGTCGTATACTTATAGAAATTGCACACGCTGTTTTTAGGCACCTCAAGCGGCTTTATTCCAGCTATCTTACTCAACTCATCATCATAATACTTGGCAACCGCATTTCTCTTCTTTATTATTTCATCCAGTCGTCTAAGCTGAACTAAGCCAATTGCAGCGCTTATTTCATCAAGTCTCCAACTATACCCAAATTTGACGATGTCGCTACTACTGAAGCTTGCTTTACCTTGGTCTCGCAGGATAGTTGCCACCTCAGCAACTTTATCGCTGTCCGTGGTTATGATCCCCCCTTCACATGTGGTCATGACCTTTGTTGGATAGAAGCTGAACCCAGCGGCATCCCCCAGTGCACCAGCTACTTTCCCATCCATCGTTGAACCATGCGCATGCGCTGCGTCTTCAATCAAGAATAAGTCGTTCTCTTTACAAACCTTTTTTATCTCAAAAATGTCTGGACATATTAAGCCTCCAATGTGAACAGCTATCACAGCCCTAGTTTTTTTGGTAACCTTCTTCAGGATATTTTCGGCATCGATACATAGTGACGCTGGGTCTATGTCTGCCAAAACAACTTTTCCCCCCGTAAGGATAACGGATGTTGCTGTGGCGGTGAACGTGTTTGTGGGCACGATCACCTCATCCCCGTTTTTAATGTCAAGCGCTCTGAGAATAATCTCCAATGCCCCTGTTCCAGAACTAACAGCCACCGCATGTTTTACTTTGCATAGCTCTGCAAACTTTTTCTCAAACTCGAAGTTGTAAGTATAAAGCGTGAGCATACCCGACTTGATGATTTTCTCGACGTGCTCCTTTATCTCATCTATGTCCTCTTGGGGAAAATAAACCTTAATCGGAGGAATTTCCTTAACTGTCTTTGTGCTCATTAAAATGAACCTCTTTTACACTAAAATCTATTATTCTATAAAATTGTTTTTGCAATAGTTGTATTTTTATCTTAACCTCCCAAGAAGACCCATTGCGCAACCAGGAGAATGGATTTTGAGGATTAGCAGAGACGGGAAAAGGCATATAACAGCCGAATCGGAGGAGACTTCGTAATCTAGAAAACACTTATTAAATCGGAAATAGCTTACTCGCTCGGTAAATCGAATATATGAAAAAAGTCAAGTTGGCTCGAAGGAAACTAATCGAAGTGCGCGCTAAGGAAACTTGGATATATGCATGCCTAATCCCGCTCCACTAATGTTCTAGATTTCTTTCAAATCGATTGTTTTTATCCCGAAGTTTTTAGTGTTTTCAAGGATGAACTTGTCGCTCGTGATTAACGGTTCACCTGTCATTGACGCTGTCGCCACATGAAAGGCGTCAAAGTAATGAAGTTTCCTACTACCACCATACTTCGAGTACAGGTCCATGGCAAGGATCGCTATATCGAGAGTTGTGGGCACTACCTCATGGGGTACTGCCCGGAGATCAAGAAGTATGTTCCTTATCTCATTCGGCTTGTATCCCCCCATTCGGTAAGCAGTTATGAGGTCGTCGTACATCTCTGAAGAGACTAGGAGTGAGGTTTTCTTAGTTAAGGCCCTATCTATTATTATTTCAGCTCTATCGGACAGCTCGTCTCCTCTTAAATATGAGATGAATAAAACGGTGTCGACGACAAGCCTTGTCGGCACCTTTGACATCTCAGACTCGCTCCAGCAGCTTTTGTTCTTGAAGTTCCTCTATATCCTCCATTCTACCCTCGATCCTATACTTGCCTTTAAGGGAAGCTGGGTTAGGGAGCGGCATCAACTCAAGATGATCGTTTGCCCTCCTCAATATCATTCTTTTCGAGGTCAGCCCTCGCCTTAAACTTGATGGAATTACGATTCGACCCTTGGCATCCATTTCGACCACGATTTCCATTTTTCCCACCTAATCAATTAAATAGTTCTATCCCACTTTTAAGGTTTCTGGGCAAAGGAGCAAAACTTACAGAACCGTAGCAGAAAGCCCACCAAAATATTCTAACTCCAGCCCACAAAAATCAAGAACCTTTTTGATAAAAATCGATGGTTTTCTTTAACCCCTCTCGAAGGCTCGTTTTGGCTTTAAAATTCATCAGTCTAGACGCCCTCTCAACACATGCATAACTATGCTTGATGTCTCCCTTTTTCTCTGGCAAATACTGTATCTCAAGCCCTTTTCCCACAAGCTTCATCACGATGTCCGCTAGGTCTTTGATTTTAACAGGATTCCCCGATGCAATGTTCATCACTTCGTGAGCGCTTCCCGTCCTTTCAATTGATCGCATGATCGCCTCAACAGCATCCTCCACGTATATGAAATCTCTCGTTTGTTGTCCGTTGCCGTAAATTGTCAACGGCATGCCCTTCAGTGCCTGCTCTATAAATATCCTAATCACGCCAGAATATTGACCAAAATACTGTCTAGGACCATACGCATTGAATATCCTCAAAACAGTGGTCTCCAAACCATAAGTTTCACCAAATATCCTAACATAGTGTTCCGCTGCTAGCTTGCTTGCTCCATAGGGTGAAATTGGGTTAGTTGGATGGTCTTCATCGATCGGTAAACACTTCGGTATGCCATAGACCGCGGCGGAGGATATGTGGATGACCTTCTTGACCCTGTTTTTAACGCAGGCGTTTAACAAATTTACTGTACCAGTTACATTTATCTCATTTGTTTCCCACGGTCTTTCAAAGGATTTTGCGACACTGACCACCGCTGCCAGATGTATAACGACATCTATTCCCTTGCAAACTTTTGTGAGCAAGTTTAGGTCTCTGATATCACCTTCAACGATCTTAAAACGGGGATTTTCGGCACCCAAGTTTTCACGTGAACCATAGGAGAAGTTATCAAAAGTTGTAACTTCCATGTCCTTTTGAACTTTTTCTACTACGTGGCTACCGATAAAGCCAGCCCCGCCAGTAACTAAGATTCTCAATCAATCTGCACCTTAATTGGCATTCTCAAGTGATTTTGAGGTCTCTGGGATGTACTCTTTGGATTAAGCCTACTTTATCATATTCCTTGTCTTCACTGATTAATTTTTGTATGCCATATTCAAGCATTGTTGCCACGTTTATTGCGTCTTTGGGTCGTTTTAATGGTGTGATCTCCATGATTTCAAGGGCATGCTCAAAAATGGTTAATTTCATTTCATATTTTTTATTTTGGTCATTTTTAGATAGTCATGAACGACACGGATGGCTATTGATGGGGAGGCGAGTTTAGATAGGATAAAGAGAGTTTCCTCGAGGGTTTCTAAGCTGGTAGCCGCGTTTATTTCTCCCTTCGCAGCTTTACTTATGACGTTCAAGCATTCTCTATGGTATTCCGCGCTCTTATCTATGGCATGAATAAGAGTGGTGGAATCCAAATACATTGGTTCATTCAAGTTCAAGGAGTGCAACCCAGATTATGTTCCGAGAAACTGTTTTACTCGTTCCTCATCTGCCTTCTTTTTCAACTCTTCCGCTGACAATCCTATTGATATCACTTTTGATAACTCAGCCAAATCTTGTAACGGATCACCGGAAACTTTGCGAAAGTGTAAGCTTAATTCTTGATCCTTTGCGATGATGAGCCCCTCATCTCCCGCGTTTATTCCGTAGGCTTCGCGTAATTCTTTGGGCAAAACGACCCTGCCCTGCCTTCCAACCCTAACTTTATATATGGATGTCATAACTGTCCCCTTATGTCCATAGAAAAATAAGTGGCATTATATAAATTAGTGGCAGAAAGATAAGTCCCAGTTATGACGTAAAAGTGAGAATTTTCTGACGTTTTTAGCCTGTTCAAGCGTAGAAAGAAGACTAAATTAGGCTTATTTTGAATGCAATAAATAAAACTGGGAGTTTTTCACCGCTTAAAATGTCGTTTAGGCGTAATGTTTCCAGCATAAAATATGCCACGCATATGCGTAACGAATTTCATTTAGACATTATTAAGATAAAGTCTACTTTTCTAAATATATCACAAATCAACATCAATATCAAAATTTTTGTTTTTCAAAAATTTTACATCTTCAAATTGTTTTTGAGAAAAAATTTTTTCTTTTTTATACTAACTTAGATTTTCCAATATTACATGCTACCTTGTTATAATATTTTTGCTTCTGGTTTTTCTTCATTCAACTCACAGAAGCCACTTTCAGAATCACCTAGATAAAAGATGCAATATCCACATATTCTTGGCTTATCTCTTTTTATCCTTTTCAATCACTTTCCACCTCTTATCCGACTTTTATATCATTCTTTCTTCACATTATTTCACCATTGCAATGCTTAATCCGGAAACTTTTTACGGATGAAGATATCAATCGAGAACTTAATGAGTCTCCGGATTTCAGAGAGGAGCTTTTTGATAAGCTTTACAATTTCTTTAAAATATACTTTAGCGATAGTGGTTCAATTCATTTCGCCTTTACACCTGTTCAAGAGAACGTTTGGGAAGTGGGTAAACCATACATCAAAAAGAATTACATGAATTCCTATACCGCTTTTTCGATCTTGTCAAGAATTATGTCGATATCTATATCAGTAAGTCTGCTTAAAAGCTGGAAATAGGTCTTAGGGCGGTCTGGAATCAGCCTAAAAGTTTCGTCTAGAGTTAAATTGGTTAATAAACTCATCTTAACGAGATCATCTATTTCCTTCATTCTCAACTCCTTCTTTTCCTCAACAGCCCAACTTCTTGGGCATTCGTAGAAGAAGAGCCCATTTTCGTCAAAGCTGATAATGCCTATCCGCTCATCTGGATTACAACTAAACGGGCAAAGTAAATAACCCTCGTCATACCCCTCCACATAACCTTCTGCTCCAGTATATGTCTTACCCAGAAGTTGCATTATTCCCGATCCCCACCCACTTTTCGCTCTCTCAACCTCTATCACGACAGATTCTCCTTTACCCTCTTCTATTTTGTTTGATTGAATTTTTCTCAAGATTCTCAACATCTGTAATTCATACAGTGTGGATCCATATTCTACGAATCCATGTTCTACCAGTTTCTTTAACGAATAAGTTTTCCAACATGTTACGTCGGGAGCTCTTACCCCTGTGTAAGGGCCAAAATTCATAGTAAGATAGCCTCTACCTCTGAAGAATAACAAAGCTATGAACTCCCCTATCTTTTCTTCAATATTCCCGTAATAATCAACCAAAAGGATTGTCGAGGGCGTAAAACCCTCTTTCTCTAGGGTTCTCCGAATCGAGTCTTTCTTTTTTTTAATTTTCCCTTCTATCTCCCCCAATGTTGGCTGATAATTGTAGTATCTAGGGAAAATTTCTTCAAGATTAATGAATTTCACCCAAATAGGTGCTTTGAGCAAATCTTCACTATCCTCCCAATGCTCCATGAAGGTTTTGCCTAGAAATGGAAATTGTATCGGATAGTCTCCCCGAAGGTCATAAGCTGGATAGGATTCAGCCAAATAGGTCTGTCTAAGAGGGCTCGGATATACTGCACTATCGTATTGCATGTACACTAAGAATAACATTTTCATAATAGGATCTTTAATTTTTAGATCAATGCTGCCATCGAAAATGGGCTCAACACCCCAGAGAACCTTCCTATTAATCAAATCGCGAAATGTAGCTTCAATTGTTCTTTCTATTAAGGAGCTACCCATCTACTATCCCCTACCAAAATATGAAGCTTATAGCTTACCTTTCTACCCGTTCCATGCGACCTCTTTATTTTCAACATCAAATCCATAACTTTCTCCATTAAACCCTTTATATTTCCACTTTTGCCCAATAATTGGACAACGATTACTATCATTACAATGATAAGGCCAAAACTTAACCTTTTGGTGGTTGAAGACAATTATTATTCTATTGAGCAAATCAAAAATAAAGTATGAGAAGTATTAAAGGCAGGAAAAGAAATAGATGATGAGGAAAAACCTTGTTGGCTAACTAATGACTGGGTAGATAAAACACTGTCAAATCAATTTGGAATAAAAGCTAGAAGAGAGGTGGTTGGAAGAGCACAAAGGTGCCAGACGAGATGCCAAACGAAAACTATGAGAAAATTCTTGAGATATGCAAAGGCTACATTGAGGAGTTTGAAGCCTGCGGGCTTGGCGAGGAAGTTAGGAAGCGCATCTTGGAACTAGTCCAAGAATGGGAAAGGCGAAAGAATGAGGCTGATAAGAAAGGCAAACAAATCGGTGGGCTTCAGGTAATTTTCATGGATCTGGAAAGAGCCTTTTGGAAAGCGAAAGCCAATTCAAAGAAGAGTGGCAAAAGTGTATGTGAATATTTTGAAAAGTGGCTGAGCATACCATTCTACAAAAAAGGTGGTTTAGGATATTGGTCTACACGAATGTGGCAAAATTAGTATCCCAAATGCTTATCTCAAAATCTAATCACTTTTATTAGAATTGATGGAATTTGTATTTACATCTCAAACGTGGAGGCTTGACTACGTTTCCCCTCGGCCTTCAGACAGATCAATGTTATCGGCTTTCATCTCCATCCGTAATGCATGCATTCTTATGAAGTCGTTGCGCGCCGAATCCAGTAATGAGGTTGGAAGCTCCATACGTAAGGGGGTAGTTCACACCTTGATTACCTGCGTTCCCGCTTTTCTCAGGTATATTTCTGCTTCCTCTGGTTTTAGTAAATGTATTTCAAATGGGTGATAGTATTGGAGGTTTGATTCGTCCTCTATCATCACCTTGATTTTGCTTCTCTCACTCAATCCATCTGGGATTTCCTCAGAAATTACCAACACATCCACGTCACTGCCGCCCACGTAGTCGCCCCTCACTACGCTTCCAATAACACACACTTCAGCGTTGGGCAGGTTTTTCCTAGCTGCTTCAGCTATTATCTGGACCCATTTGCTCCACTCCCTAAGCATTTTCGCCCTGTGTAGCAACGTGTCTATATATGCGCCCAAGCATTACCACTTCACTGTCTCATTAATAAGCCTCGTAGCCTCCTTGACCAGTTCCACCATATCCTCAGCGTCTTCTCTGCCATATTCCTTCACGAAGTATCTTGCCATTAAATATGCATCCTCCAGCATAGAGAGTCTAGCCCTATTTATTCTAATGAAGTTCTCGGTCTTCTCAGACTTAACGACTCTAACGAATTCGCCTAGTAAATGCCTGATACTATGGGTTCTCGGATAATCACCAATCAGCTTAAGTAGTGTTGACTTAAGGAACAGTTGAAGGGACTGTTCAGTGAGAAAACATGCAACATCATACGAGCCCCTCTCTAAAGCAATCTCAGCCTCCTTAAGAAATTCTATGCCCCTTTTCCTAAGAAACTCCACCTCAGTCCCATGCACACTCGTATACTGTCCCTCCAATACTCTTCTAGCTCTGAACTATTTATCTTCATTGCAGATCAGTTATTCCACGAATAAATTGCCCTCACGCTCCACATGACTACACCCTTCATAGGAGAAGTAGCAGGACAAGGTCACTTTGTTTCGATTTCGGGGTGAAGTTAAATTCCTTTCTACCTAATCTCAATTTATCACAGACCCTTCATTTTTCCCAGATGCAACTTTTACAACTCATTTCGAGTTAAGCACAGGAAAATTTATTGTCAGATTAAATTTGTTCACTAGTTACTGTTTTGGTATATTTCTCATGTGTGTTGTATGTTATTTAAGTTCCGAAAAAATTAAGAAATTGATACAAACTGAATCAGTGGCATCGGCAAAAGCCGAAGACCCTTATGAAAATTTCCTAGACCAATTCGAAAGGGTTTTCCTTTCCGTATAAAATGCTCTATAATTTTTAGTTATTTTGGGATTTTTCATCAATTATTTTTAGATTTTGACTTTAAAACATGATTTCTGATGTGTGCTCTACTCATGCTCATCTGGCATCAGGTATTTCTTTTTAGTTATAGATGCGTGCATTATCCATATGTGCCGTAAATGGAAGACTTTCATAAAGGTCCTCGGTAATATTTTGTTGCTGTGCAACCTAAACACTTTTTCTCTTGATAACGTAAGCATTTGCCACAGTTTATTCCGCATGGCGCATCCTCATCTTCTTTATTTGCAACAATCTTGATTGGCAGATATTTTGGAATTATTGGTGCTTCGCCTATCGTGGCTTCCGAACGTCTGATGCCCTTCTGCGCTCTTACAGAGCACACTTCTACTATGGCGTTTAGCGTGTCAGCATCCTCAGCCACCATAACTGTCATTAAATTGTAAGCACCTGTTGTTGTGGTTAAAAATACCATTCTTGGGCATTTAGAAAATCTGTCTACAAGTTCTCGTAAACGTTCTGACGATTCAACCTCCGCATTCACAATAGCAATACGGAAACCGAGGTATTCTGCATTAAGTCCTGCAGAAACCTTAACTAGCCTTTCAGAGAGGCTTTTCAATCTTTTCATTATGGCTACATGGGATATGCCGAGTTCTTTGCCTATTGATGATAGAGATGCCCGGCCGTCCTCCTGTAAGACGGATATGATTTTCTTATCCACTTCGTCCATGAACTTCATCAGTTACAATTTGTAACAAAAATGATATATATGTCTTTTTTCTTGCAACTAGCGTGAGGCTGAAAAATGAAACCTGAGGAGTTTGAGGAATGTAAAAAGATATGGCAGTACAATGATTTTTTTGAGGCGGCTCTAAGATTCGATGCCTTACGCTGAAAGACTATCAGGAATTTATGCCTATCATATCTGAAGTAGTTCCTAAGAGGCGCGAAAAGGAACCCATTCTCATGTATGAAAGAATAATAGAAGATTTGGAGAAGCGTTGGGTAGCGTCGAAGCAGTTACCCTTCCACGGGCCATGGCATCACAGCATGGTTCTAGGAATAATTATTACAGAACCGTAGCAGAAAGCCCAATGAGGCATATTGTATGGCTGAGGAGAGAAATGTAATCAAAGATATCCTGTCAATTTATGCAAGATTGGTGAGTTTAGGAAGGTATGGACGAACCAAGAGGATGCATTTAGGAATACCGCCTGAATCAATTAGTGAAATTTATACATCAGATCCATGGGTTGGGCAATTGTAGAGTGATCATTTCCAAGTAACTTGGCATATTAAACTTAATAATCGATAGAAATTTAGTAGGATGCAATTAAATTTTAAATATTAATCTGACAAAACTACAATACTCTGAAGAAGGCGAGCTGCAGACGCAAGAAAAAAGGAGTGTAATTCAAGATATCTTGTCAATTTATGTTCCTGCGTTCTTTATAATGACCGGAATGTCTGTTGTTTCCCCTATTTTGTCGATCTACGCAAAATCCTTCGGTGTGGACTATGTATTGGCAGCTTTTGCCATCTCAATATTTGCCTTTGGGCGTCTATTCGCAGATCTACCCGTAGGAATGCTAGGCGACAGAATAGGTAGGCGACCAGTTCTGTTAATTGGGGTACTCATAATTGCGGCTACAGCCTTCCTAAACGCCTATGCCACAAGCTTTTGGCAATTTCTCCTCTATAGGCTTCTGGAGGGTATTGGCTCCGCAATGTTTCTGACCATGCGGGTGACGATGCTTCAGGATATCTTGAAACCGGAGGAAAGGGGTAGAATTCTTGGATACTTCCAAGCCTTCATGCTCATAGGAAGTTCTTCTGGACCTACTATTGGTGGTCTAACTGCACAGTATTGGGGTCTGCAAGCTCCGTTCTTGGTCTACGGCGCTGGGAGTCTCGTATGCTTGGCGCTTGCATATTTTCTGATTCCCGAAACGGGAAGAGCTCATGCACATAAGGAAAGTCATTCAAAAGAAGAGACGGTTTTTTCATGGAAGGCTATAAGAAGACTGTTTGGGAACCTAACGTATCTCACTGCATGCATCGCTACATTCACGACGTTTCTTGAGAGGCAGGGCATTCGGGTTACCTTAATTCCTTTATACAGCAGTGTTGAACTTAATTTGAATTCGGCAGAAATTGGGTATGTTACAAGCTGTGCGATGTTTACAAATCTTTTAGTCGTTATTCCAGTTGGGTATGCCCTAGATAGACTTGGGAGAAAAAGGGTTCTTGTCCCATTTCTGGCTGGCTTGGCAATCGTAGCAATAGCCTTTCCATTTACTACAGATTTCGTTACAATAGCTTTGGTGTGCGTCTTCTTGGGAGCTTGCGAAGGTGGTACCGCTCAGTCGCCCTTGACCCTTGCATCTGATGCAACGATGCATGCGCCTCATGGGGTTGCTATGGCAGTGTATAGAGTTTTTGGTGACGCAGGATATGTGGTTGGGCCAATTATGGTTGGAGCACTTTCAGATATGTATGGATTAAGAACTCCATTCTATGCCGTAGCTATTCTAATCCTTGTATCAACAACGCTTATTCAAATATTCGCTAAGGAGACTTTAGTTAAAAAGAAAAAGACCGAAGCTCCAAGTGCTGAAGCGATAACTCGCGTGGAATGATTAATTGTTTTACTGATTTATTTTTTCATTTTTATTATACGCGTATGTGGTTTCTTAGTTCAAGAAACTTATTTTTATCCGCCAACAAGAGGAGGTAGCAGGGTTACAACATCGCCGTCCTTTAAAGGAGTTTCGAGCTTCTTTAAAACATGGATGTTGCGGCCGTTGAGAAGTATCACTAGATCTTGCCCCATTGTATCGTAGTTTGCTATGAATGTTTTTCTTGGGCTGTCGGTCTTTTCTGCAAGTATAAATACCAGATTTCTTAGCGAGGCTCCGTCTTCAAGTTCGATGATAAATTCGTTGCCTAAGAGCGGCATCAAGTCCCCAAATGCTCTAATCCTTATCTTCATTGCCATTTCATTTAGAGATTCTCAGTCAACCGTATATGAGCATTATGAAATTTTGGTTTTATTTTCTCAAACATACTTGTTCGGCTTATTTTCGAACAAGGATAACTCTTATTTGGTCACAAGCATCTTCGCATGTATCCGAAATCATTTCCATTGTTTCAAAAAGCTGGTTCACCAAAACCGCTATGCCCGCTTTGGGCAGGTCTGCTTTTCCAAGCAGTCTCCTAGCCTTTCCATGTATTTCATCAACTTTTTCTTCCTCTCGTTCTACATCATCCGCGGCCTTAAGAGCCTCATCGGGCTTCGTCATCACTTTGTTCATACATACCTGAAGAGAAAGCGCGCATTTTTTCACGCTTCTAACCATTTCTACGAATTCGTCTTTGATTGGTTTCGGCACATACTCCATCGGTATAGCAGCTAACACGCGCGCAGAGTCTCTGCCCCCGTCTGCAACCATATCCGGTTTCTTTTTCTAATGCGTCAGATATAGCTGCTGATTTTTCCCTGTAGATAAGCTAGTCCACCCGCTAAAAAATCCTACCGACCAGCACTCTATTTACACTTTGCTCTGTCTTCTGAAATAATTGCCGCGATCAAAAATGCTCCATCATAATTAATTCTTTCTCGATGTTATTTTTTCAAAAATTTTCTCCCAATCCACCTTTAAAGTTATATATGTAACTAAGATTGTGAGAGCGATTGTTATTATAATTCTCCAATTGCATTTATTTGCTTCAGCACCACCCTTCGACACGCCAACAGAAATAAGTTTTCAAAGGCGTTACCGCACTACGTTTCTTCAAAAAGTTTCCACAGTTAAGAGACGAACATTGGAAAGGCAAACTTTGAAGTCCAAGCTTCCAATTTTATAAAACCTCGGGAAAGGTGATACTTCTAGCACTCTATGGGTATTACATCCTTTAATATTATATACATGTGTATACATCCATGAAACCAATGCTTAAATACCCACTTACGTAAATTTAGTCACAAAAACATGGAAAACTTCTAGGTGAAAAAATTGAGTAATTTACGCAAAAAGACACTATCGATGATATTCTTAGTAATATTAGGCTTATCGCTATTCGGAGTACTTGGACCACTGAACATAACGCAAGTAGTGGCTTCACCTGCAGACATCGCTTGGGTTCAAGTCGGGCACTTGAGTGTGGCACCAGCAGCCGTTGCGAAGGGACAAACAGGCGTAGTTCTATTTGTCCTAAACTTCACAGCTGACGGTGGCGAAGGAACAATAAATCTCATAAACCTCACATGCACAGGCGCATTTGGGGCAATAAGCAAACTCAAGTTAGTGCGAGACGATAACAATAACACAAGAGTTGATGGTGGAGAGTACACAATAGGCGAAAAGGATGCAGCCTCGGTTGTAACGTTTGGTGTTAACGCCAGCGGAAACAGTGGGTTAGGTGGAAGACTAAACTTCACAGCAAGTAGAAGGGAATGGCATGTTCTTGTGGTTGCAGACATATCCAGCACAGCGAGCATTGGAGATAGCTTTGCAGTTGAACTATCATCCTTAAGCGACGTGGACATCTATAAGGGCAGTGGAGCTCATCTTGATGATGATCTAACAGCCCAAGCTGGCACAAGCGCCCCATACTCAAGCGGCATTGTGTCCGTTGAAGCCACAGGATCCGGTGCATTACTTTTAGATGTAAGCCAATTATCTGACACAAATGTCGTAGCTAACTCACAAAATGTAAAGGCAACAGCACTCACATTCACCGCCTACGGATATGACGTGGTAGTATCAAAAATAGGCTTCAACCTAATTGGAACCGCTTGGTCAGGAAACATATCATCACTTGCAATTCTTGATGAAGCAGGTGCAGCGGTTTCAGGCTCATGGAGCGGCTGGTCAAGCACATCAGATGCAACAGCTGGAAACGCATTCACCTTCACAACACCCGTCACAATAACAGCTGGCTCATCCAAAGTCTACTACCTCTACTTCAACGTATCAGAAACCGCCACAACAGGAGCAATAATTAAGTTCCGTGTGAGACAACCAGCAAACGTAACAGCAACCTCCAACGACTGGTCCATCAAGGCACTGGGCAAATGGCTAATAGCGCCAAAAGACGACCTCAGCAATTGGGGTCCAGGAAAAATGGACACCGCAACCTTCACGATCAGGGATCGCGGTGCACTTGAAGTAAGTGCACTTATAAACCCATCCGATGGCAACGTCGCGAGAGGGACAACATTCACAAACATCACAACAATGGCAATAAAAGCCCTGTACGAGGACCTCAACGTCACCATGATAGGTCTAAACCTTTCAGGACCTGCAGGTGACGCATGGCCTCAAAACATATCTGCGATCAACCTTTACAATGTAAACGCTAGTGCATACCTAGACGGCTCATGGAGCGGCTGGTCAAGCACATCAGATCCAAGAGCTAATAACAACTTCACAATCACAAATGGATTAACTATAGAAAGAGACAAAGTAGTAGTCATCAGAGTTGACGTAGCGGTCAATGAAACAGCAACACCAGGTAAAGTCATCCAGTTAGGAATAAACGGCACCCAAGGTGAGTCCTACGTAAACGCAACAGGCTTAACCTCAGGATTGGTTCTCAACGCCGGCGATAAATCATTTGCAGGTGCCGGAATTTCATCAGCTCAAACAATTCTTGCATCAGGTCAGATACAGGTTCAGAACTTCATTACAGGTGGGGCTGTCGCTATATATGTCGGGGCAACTAAAGAAAACGTCACAACAATCCCAATAAAAGCCCTCTATGAGAACCTCAACCTTACATCAATAAGCTTTAACTCCACCAACTATGCGGACATAAGCTCACTAAAGCTGTATAACGTGAACGCCAGCGCATACGTAGATGGCACATGGAGCAGCTGGGTTGGCGGCGGAATAAACTTCACCATAACAAACGGACTTACAATAGAAAAGGGCAAAGTAGTCGTCCTCCGTTTAGACGCAGTAATCAAAGAGACCGCCACACCAGGACACGCCGTCACGATATCTATGCAGGATGTTGGTGGCAAAGCATTCTATGTGAATGCCACAGGATTATCATCAAAGACAGACCTAAATGCAGGTGACAAGACCCTAGGAGCGGCAGTCGCCCAAACGTTAAATATAGTTGGCAAGCTGACAATAACTGGAACAAGCCAAGCTCCAACATACGTAACAGCGGGACAGAAAGCCTCAATGCTTAAACTATACCTTGAGTCAAAAGGGGAAACAGTAAAGTTCACCATAATAAAGGTCCAATTGAACGGAACAGCAACACCTGGTAACTACTCAAAGGTACATCTATACTTAGACAATCCAGCAGCTGGAACTGTGGGTTCATGGGATGCAGCTGACAGTCTTATCAAGACTGGAACAATAGCGGGCACAACTGTTACATTCGACATCACCACTAGCCCAATAAACACGAACTCAACAGTCTTCATCGTGGCAGAGTTCGCTGCCAATGCTAAAGCAGGTGCAACATCCATTATATCAATACACGATCCACTACAAGGTGCTGACATAGACGATGTAGGCTTCCTATCAGGTGCAGATATTGACCCAACCTTAGTGACAGTGACATCTAATGCGGCAACAATACAAGAGAGTGCACTCTTCGCATATGTTGCAGACACGCTATCGCCAATATACGCGCACCAAGGCGAGTCAGGACTAGTATTCTCCCTGCAGCTCAACAAGACAATCGAAGGGTCACCATCATGCACACTCTCAACAAGCACATACTTCAAGTTCACGGACGGCACAAACGAATTCAAGGCATACCTCTCCGGAACAGTCAGCTTCGACGCAGGTATACAAGTCAAGACACTAACCTTTGCATCAGCCGATATGCCAGCGACATTCGCCGCTGGTTACTACAACGCTACAGTCTCACTGTCAGGCACAGATGCAAACAGTGCTCCAATTGCCCTAGACGTTGCAGTTAGTAAAGGACCAAACGGCGCCTTGTTAGTCGACAACACGAAGCCATCAATTGTGCACGATGCAATTACAAGCGTCACAGCTGGAGTAAAGATTTCAGTGAACGCCACAGTAACAGACGCAGCCTCAGGAGTGGACCGCGTACTGCTCTACTACAGGAAAGTTGGAGATGCCAGCTACAACTATGTAGTGATGCTCTTAGCAGGCGCAAACACCTACACAGCAGATATACCAGCGAACTACGTGACATCAGATGGCGTACAATACTACATTGAAGCGAAAGACTATGCGAAGAACTATGCATATGCACCAACCACAGCACCAACAACACCATACTCCGTAACAGTGACAGTTACAGACACAACTGCACCCACCATAACCCATACAGCGGTAACGCAGGGCTATGCTGGGGTGCCCATAGCAATAAGCGCTGACGTGACAGACAACGTAGCAGTAGCAAGCGTAACACTCTACTACAAGGTAACAGGTGCAGCCGCATACACATCCGCCGCAATGAGCCTCGTCTCAGGAAACACCTACTCAGCTACTATCCCAGCATCAGCCGTAACAACAGCTGGCATCGAGTACTACATCGTAGCCCTCGACACATCAGGCAACTCCGCCCGTGCACCAGCAACAGGCGCATACTCGATCACCGTGTCTCAATTCGTGGTAACAGCATCCACACCAGCTTTGAAGGATACAGAAGGAAATGTCATAGCAAATGCAACCGCAGGCACACAAGTGCTCCTAACAACTAAACTTTACAACCGCGGGTCAGTCGACAAGTCCCTACTATACATAGTACAAGTAAAGAATGCCGCAGGCACTGTGGTCTTCCTCAGCTTCGTGAGCGGAACAGTTCCAGCAGGTGCAGAGTACGAATTCGGCATAGCTTGGACACCATCCGCAGCGGGTACATACACGGTTGAGGCATTTGCATGGAAGAGCTGGGCCGAACCAGAAGCATTCTCAGAAGTGTCAAGCTCATCAGTGCTCGTGGTTTAGCAAATGAGGTGACCAAAGATGCGCAAAGAACTCCTAATCTTTTTTGCCACACTGCTGGCTTTAGCACTAGCCGTATCCCCCGCCTTAGGTAGCCCAGCACTATCAGTAGTCCCAGGAAAAGCATCATATCAGGCAGGCGAAACACTCTCAGTATCGGGAAGTGGAGCTGCCGCCAACAAAGCCGTATCAATTCAGCTATACAATCCATCAAACGTAAGAATCGCCATCGCTCAGGGCACATCATCTGCCGACGGCACATACTCCATATCAAACATCTACACCTTCGCCGCAACAGATGCGCTAGGCACATATAAGGTAAAAGCCTACTGCGCCGGCGAATGGGCTGAGGCAACATTCAGCCTAGTGGTCGCCGACACCGAAGCCCCAGTAATAGTGTCCGCAACCCTGAGCAAATCAGTGGTCAAGGGCGGGGCCTCGATCGTCGTGACCGTTCAAGCCACAGATAACGTAGGAGTGACCTCAGTAAAGGCTGGAACAGTGTCTTTGTCCCTTGTGTCAGGCTCGGCTGCTTCGGGCACATGGAGTGGCTCCATAACCGCTGTATCCGCCGAGGGTGCGGCGAGTGTTTCAATCCAAGTGTCTGATGCTGCTGGTAACAGTGCCTCATCAAGCCTCTCATACACGGTAGACAACACAGCTCCAACAATCACATTGACCGCGCCAGCTGAAGGCGCTTCGTTCTACGTGAGCTCAATCACAGTGAGCGGAACAGTCTCAGATGCTGTCTCATCAGCTGCGGCGATCACGTTAAAGATAAATAACGTGGTAACAGCAGTCGCATCTGATGGCACATTCAGCAAGGCTGTAACGCTCTCAGAAGGATCCAACACCATAACGGTGAAGGCGTCCGACGAGGCCGGGAACGAGGCGACAGTCACAAGAACTGTGTCATACACAGTTCCAACTGGCAAGGTCGATTTGGCTGTTGAGGCTGGGACGCTCTACTTCGCAAATGAGAAGGCAGTCATATGGGTATCGGCAGCAAAAGATGGTGAAGCAGTTGCAGCAACCCTGAGTGGACATGTGGTCCTACCAAATGGCACGAAGGTAGATCTCACATTCACCTCAGTCGAGACAGGGGTATTCAAAGCGACATACGATGTTTCAGAAGCTGGGACCTATGCAGTGGCTGTATCAGCCGACTACTTGGGTCTCAAGGGATTCGCCATCAAAAGCTTCTTAGTAAGCGCAGGTCTAGCCTCAATCAAGAGCGACCTCGCAGCGGTAAAAGCTGACATAGTAGCCATCAAAGGTGACCTAGTAACCATAAAAACAAACATCGGCACACTGACGCTGAACGTAGCTGACCTAAATGCAACAGTGGTCGCAATCAAGGGCGACGTAGCATCAGTAAAAACAACAGTTGGCGACATAAAGGGAACACTAACAACCGTTAATGGAAACGTAGCAACAATCGTAACAGACGTCGGCGTTATCAAGGCAGACGTAAGCAAACTTAAAACAGACGTAAGCGGGGTAGGCAGTGCTGTAAGCACAATATCCACGCCCGTATGGGCCGCAACGATCCTTTCACTAATAGCCGCCATCGCAGCCATAGCTGCAGTTGTCTCAATCAGAAGCAAAATAGCAGGATAAGAAAAATAAGCCTATATTACTAAAACTTCCCCTTTTTTTAATTTATATAACAAAAACAACCTACTTTCTCAGCACAATTATACTTTCCCTAGCCCTACCAATCTTGACAGACCTATTTCTCGTCGCAGTCCTCAGATTGGCAACAACAATTTTCTCAACATCGAATCCCGCTTTCTCACACAACCTTGCTAGCAATAGATCCGCTGGCACAATTCGGTCGGGAAAAACGCCTTCGGCTACAACAACCGCACATCTCGCCCCCTTCCTCATAACCCTCAGCATTTCTGCTAGGGAGTCCTTCAAGTCTTGAAAATATGCCTTAGCTACGTCTGGCAGGTTCTTCGATATTTATCACGATGCCTTTATCACATATTGTATAGGTATACGCCTTGAGGCTGTGGTTTACTCCCCTCATCTTCAAGATCCTCACTCTCCTCTCAACGCTCCCATCCTTGAGAAAGCGATTTTGCATAAAGATGATCCCATCGCTTATAAACTCCTCCAGCCCCTCCCCCAGTTTCTTGGAACCATAAGGCATGTCCGTAATCACGATTGACGTGCATCCGCTCTTCTGAATCATTCTATAAAGAAGATGAATGAGATGCCTTTTCTCCAGCGGGCTCTTAATCCCAGCGGTCATGGCTGTCAATGAGTCTATTACAAGCCTTTTAGCTCTAAGAAGTACTATACTCTCCATTATCCTGTTAAGGCTTGATTGAATATCTACTTCAGTTGCTATGCTGAGGTCTAAGACAGCGATCCGCCCCTCCGATACTAATGACTCCAGCTCTATACCGAAACTCTTCTGGTAGTCTATGAACTTTGCTTTCGTTTCAGCAAAGCAGGCGTAAACTCCAGGCTCCCCATATTTTAAGGCACCTTCATAAATGAATTTCGTCGAAAAGATGGTTTTACCAGTTCCAGGTCTTCCCACGAGCAGAATCATATCACTCCTTCCGAAGCCTCCCCCTATGAGCCTATCCAGCTCAGCATTCCCCGACGAAACTCGCATACTCAATTCCCTTCCCTCCCGACCTCAGGCTCCGTCAGAAAAGCCAGAAGCGAACAGCATTTAAGCTTCTTAACAATTAGATTTTGCAACCACTCGAACACCGCCACTCCGCAGCCTTGAGGATTTCCATTGGAGTGGCCTGTTTTAGGCATGTTAAACGCCTTTATATTTTGTCATTTCTCAAGCTTACCTTATTATTTTTTGTGTGCCTTAATCCCCTGTGCAGAAAACATCTCCTGAACAATTTCACGCTTTAAAGATGAAAATTTCAGATCGGCTCAACGAGCATAGTATAGATTATTTTCCTCTAAAGTCGATTCAAGCCTTTCAACAGCCGTGTAGACATCAGGCTCCCTTTTCGCACCTGTACAAACAATCTGTCCATTGCTAAAGATTAGAAAAACAACCCTCGGATCATCCATTCTATGAATGAGCCCTGGAAACTGCTCCGGCTCATACATTACCCTTCCCAAAATATACGACGCCTTTTCTAGGTCCACACTCCGACCTAAGGTGCCTGATGCAACGATGTTCTGTACCTGAAACTTCGGCTTATCCATAATCAGTATGCCTATTTCCCTTAATCTCTTCACCACCCTATTTACCGCTCTCTTCGCCTGTTTCTCGGACTTTGTGCCCGTGCAAACCATTTTTCCAGTTCTGAATATGAGTGCAGAAGCCTTCGGCTTCTTCAGTCTTAAACATAATCCCGGAAACAGCTCAGGTCTATACTCTACGCTTGGAATTTCCTTGGCTATGCTGTTCAAGTCTATCGTGTGGCCTACATCTGCTGTGGCTACGACGTTCTCGATTTTTGCGGTTGCCTTCTTCACTTGAGCCAATTCACATCTCTCCGGGAAATGAACATTAAACATCATACCTTACGTTGGCGCAAAAATGCGTCAATTATAGTAAGAATTATTCGTTCTTCATATTTTTATCCTTATCTGTTTCCTTAGACTTTCCAAAGGTCAAGAGTATCATCCCCCTAGCATAGTCCTCGTTCTCAACCTCATACCCAAACGAATGCATAACTCCTTCGGTGAATTTCATCAGCAACTCGGTGTTCTCAAGCGGAAGAAGAGGAGACACGCACTTTATTCTAACATTATCATTGTCTTTAGTGAAACTCACTTCATTTACATCCCATTGGCTTACAGAAAGGAGGTCCCTAAATCCCTCCACTGGGTCACCGTCATGAAACTTTGCAAGCAGATACTTTCCATACCACTCCCCACTCTCATACCATTTCTTCAATAGATTTTTTCTATCTGTCAGATACAGCTTGTTTATCAAATATGTGAATGCCTCGATTGGTACAATAACCGCCCCCGAGGACTTCTGCGTTTCCATCGCCCTATAAAAATCCACAATTTCCTTAATGGTTCGATTCATTTCAGCCGCTCTTAAAGTCTGCTCTAATGCTTCGGCGACAAAGTTGAATAAAGTTTTCCCCTCCCTATTCGATATCTCCATAACCTTAGAAACTAAATCACTCGGGGCAAGAATAAGCTTCTTATCCTTAGCTGCCTTACTGGACAAATTCATTCACCGCTTGATTTTTTGAATGAGAGTCTAATGACCCCTTTGGATATATCCCTCTCAACACACTTGTAGCCAAACACATTGAAAACCCCCTCCAAGAAAGACGAAAAGAGCCTCGTATATGATAATGGAAATCGTGGGCTAATACACCTGACCAAAACATTATCCCCTACGTCGGTCACGCTTAACTCAGAGACATCCCATATTGACATATACACATCTTTCTTAAAGGCTTTAATAGGATGTTGGTTTTTAACCATGTAATACTTCCCATACCACTGCCCAGCTTCATACCATTTCTTCAGCATCCTATCACCTTCTCTCTGATAAGCCCTGTTCACCACATCATACCATAGACTTTCGATCGCCAATATGAACCCCGCCTCCCTCGCCGTCTTAATTGCTTCATAGTGATCAACAACATCCCTCAGAGTCAACCCCATTTCCTCAGCTCTGATAACTTGCTTAAGGGCGTCGTTTGTTATTCCAAAAACTGTTAAATTTTTTTGCTTCGCAATTTCAAGGATTTGATCCACCAAGTCTTCCCTAGCTGCAAGCACTTTTCTCTTCAAAAATTTCCCCCCTCCTAAACATAGCCGACTTGGTGAAGGAATTTTGTCAGGCGCTTATGTAAACAATTGTCTACATAAGTATATGAATGTTTTTATAGGTCTTTTTGGAAAAAGGTCACATTATGTGTTTTTTCGATATTTCATAAGCCTTTTCGATAACAAGCCTAGCCAGTTTCTCGCTTATTATTCCTCTCTCCACGGCGTTTAACAACTTATCCTCATCTAAGACCTTCACCTCTCCACCTGAAAGGAAACAGACATCTACTTCTAAATCCACATACCTAATCTCACTGGGATAAACCTCAACAGGCGTATTCAAATTCACATAAGTTCCCTTGTACTCACCATTCTTCGAGAAGTAGCTTGTCCGCACATACCATTCCCCAATTTTCGCCTCAGTTACAGCCTTGTCACCCGCCTCTCTAGGCATATCCAAACCATCATACACCCCCTGAGACCGAATAACCCTAGATACACGAATCTCCCCCAAGTCATAATCCACAGCCTCTATCAACGCATTGCCTAGATTGTAAGTCTTTCCACTAAGCTTAACATGTGTAAACCCAATGTAGCTCCCTTCATAGGGGTAGCTCCGAAAAACTGTCTCTCTGAAAATCCTATTCACCTCATCCCTTGGCTGCCCTTTCTGCAGGAGTTTCTCAGCCATTTCGAGGCATTGTTCAATTGTTGAGCCACATGCCCTGTAGTAATGATGGCCCTTCAAAGTGGGTAATACCTCGCCGCGAACTTCATCCAATTTTTCTTTTGAAGCAGCAGGAAACTCCACATCCAAAAAGATGCTTGATCCAGATAATGACTCATTCCTTCTAACGATCACATCGGGCAACCTCTCTCTTAACAAAGATATGGTAGCCTCCATAGCCTCTGGGCTACCAATAATCCATACACCTTGTCTATCTTGTCTGCTTTCAACAGTGATGTCGGGAAACAAAGGCTTGTAGCTTAAACCAAATCTTCCCATTATCTCGGTAGACGGCTGAACAACTTCGAATCCACCATCTAGAAAAAGCTTTGTCAACGCCGTGGAGTAAATTCCCCTAACACAGACCCTATTCAAGGAGTAAGAGCCCTCCTCAAACTCCAATCATTTTAACCATATAGAGCCCATTTTCCCTCTTTATCGAAAACTTCTTACCCAATATAGTCTGAGCTAGCCAAATATTCGTATCCAAGTGCTCCGTCATCTCCCTGACCAAGTAACTCGACTCCCCTTCTGCGAATGCGACATACGGAACCAACATATCTGCAAGATGAACATCAACAGTGGGCTTCGCCCTTATCTCCACCAACAACTTCTCAGCGGCTTCTCGACCAACTGTTTCACTAGTCTTCTTCAACTCACCTATAGCATCCGCACCCAACAACGCACCCGTATCGGTCTCTGCCCACATAACCAAGGAGCTTCCTTTCTGAAGGGGATTTGATTCATCATAAACAACCCGAATGTCCGCCCTCAAACCATTTCTCTCAAGAAACTGGTTAGCCGCCTTCGCTTGGCGATCTGCAACTTCTCTATCCCTCAGAAAAGTGCAAACAGATATGCCCTCTATACCCCTCAACTTCCCGAACTTTGTCAAATTAATCGGATACAACTTGCTACATGGTTCTACGCTGATGACAACCTCACCCATCCCCCGAGGATAATACCCATATTTATTAACATTAATTTCAGCTACAACACCCATCCGGTGCAACATGGGCAAAAGTACATGCTTCACATAGTTTATAGTCGGCGAATGCATAACATCCGTTCCACCCTTACTTATGCGGAGGACTGTCTTTCGTTCAGCAAATACACACATCGGCACAACCGTTAAAAGGAGCATGGGGATGCTTCCAGCGGTTCCAATTTCAGCATATATTTCTCCCCCCTCAATTTTTCCAGGCATAAACCACAGCTCACGGGACCCAAGATCAGCCCCCTTCACCTCCGCGTTACAAAGCTTTGCAGCAGTGAGCACCGCCTCAAGATGCTGAGGACGAAGCCCAGGGTTATCCCTTTTCTCCCTTATCCTATAGATATGGAGTTCCTCCCCCAATATCGCCGCTAACGCCACAGCCATACGTAGAATCGTTCCACTTCCACTTTTTTGGCTGCCATCAATATCCAGCGTCAAAATCCTCCTAAGAATAACATTCAACACTCCTAATTAAAAAGGTGCAAGAAAATATTTCTTTTCAAAACCCAAAGAATCACAACTTTATCCATCGAAACTCTTTACAAAAGTCCCATTAAGATTAAAATACTAGTGGGGCATTCTTCTCACAAACACTTATAAAGTAGTTTCTCATATGCATTGTGTAGATTCGGTGTGTAATTTGACTGAAGAATGGGTCTACGAAAGCAGAAGGCTTCTAAAACAAATAGAGGACATAATGTCGAAAAAGGACCTCGATCGTCTAGAAATGGTGAGATTGGTGACTCTATGCCTTATTGCAACAGAGCGTAGCGTAAGAGGCTGGCTGGCGTGGGTGAGGAATCCAACACTCATGGCAAAGTTCTCACTAGACGAATTGATGGACATTGGAAAAAAGCTAAGCAGCTATGCTAAAGAATTTTTGGAATACGACATCGCAACCACAGAAAAAACAGCGGAGAAATTTCCAAAAACAATCGACCAACAATCGCCAGAGCAGTCGGGCAGAGAAATATACATATAGCCGATAAAATCATTTTTGTCAGAATCTAAACGAGGGCAGAGTTCATCATCCATTAAACTAGCCTTGCTCCTCAGCAAACGTCGCTAAAACTTCACCAAAAAACAGCGTATGGTAATCTCCATCCTTATAAATTTCCAATAGGTCTTTAGAAATCACAGCTGGGTCTATCTGCATTTTGTATACGACCTTGCACTCATAGTGAATTGGGCAGTCAGCTATCGACGGAACCTTCACCTTTATCCCAGGCACTGTCCTTATTCCCTTCTCCCTTATCTTATCATTCTTGCTTCCAGATACGGAGCCGCAGTAGCTGACAATATCACCCATATCCTTCTTTGGCACATTTACAACAAATTCACCGGTCTCGCTAATCAACCTATGTGTAAACCTTGACGGCCTAACCAACACAAGAAAAATTGGCTTCCTCCACACCATCCCCAAGAGCCCCCATCCAATAGCCATCACATTTGCCCTCCCATCTAGAGAAACCGATGTCAGTAACAATCCTGGGCTTCTCATGGCATCAATCGTTTTATCCATCAGATAATTGAAGGGTACCTCAACCTTAACCATAAACTATCCCCTGCAAGCATCTTTTTTCCGAAAAAGTTTTGTTTAAAATTCTCTAATTAATCAATAGAGGTGCACGATATATATGGGTTATTCAAACTTACTGAGAAAGGAAGCTGACCAAATATGGGCTAAAATTCTTGAACATCCATTCCTAGTAGAGCTCTCCAAGGGGACGCTTCCCATAGAAAAATTCAAATTTTTCACCATACAAGACTACCTCTTCCTAATAGACTTCAGCAAAGCGCTTGCAATAGCGACATCGAAGACCAACACCGTGGAGGACCTGAAAGGATTCACCGAGTTCCTTCACTCAACAATGACCGTTGAAATGGATTCCCTGAAAGCTCTGGCAAACAAACTTGGCATATCAAATGAAGAACTTACACAGGCAACCCCATCTCCAACGAACTACGCATACACAAGGCATATTCTTCTCACAGCATACATGGGTTCCTTCGGAGAATTTGTATCAGCCATCCTGCCATGCATGTGGAGCTACCAAGAGATAGGTGAAAAAATAGCTAAAATGAAGGATGCGGAGCAGCATCCAATATACTCAAATTGGGTGGCAACATACTCCAGCAAAGAGTATGGGAACCTTGTTAAATGGCTCAGGCTCCTCCTCAATAAACTGGCTGAAAACTCTGGCAAAACAGAGCTTGCGATTATGGAGGAGCGATTCATAATAAGTAGCAAATACGAATATATGTTTTGGGATATGGCATATGAACTTCAGGAATGGGGCATATAACATTTTATCTAAACTCCGTAAGAAAGCTTCATCTTTTAGGGTGGGGATGAATTGCGCAAAGCTTTTTAACACTCCTAAAACCTAAAGAAACACTTGTCAAGGGGTTAATTGCCTTTGAATGACGTGAAGGGTTTTATTCTGTGCGGTGGTCAAGGCTCACGCCTCAGACCGCTCACCTACTACTTTCAAAAGGTCATGATTCCAATAGGTAATGGTCAAAAACCGCTGCTGGAATACGCTGTGAGGCTACTGCACTACCATGACATTAAAAACATCGTCCTTCTTGTCGGATACAAAGCTGAGCAAATAGAAAACTACTTCGATGATGGTAAAAGATTCGGTGTAAATCTTTCATACATTCATGACCTTCAAGACCGCTCTGGAACCGGCTGGGCAATAGTAAACGCCTACAACGCGGGCGCAATATCCGACTACGACCTACTGGTGATTTATTACGGGGACATTCTATCAAACATAAACCTAAAAAACTTGGTTGATTACCATCGGAAGAAGAAAGCCTCTGCCACAGTGGTTCTCGCTGGAGGATATGAGCTAAGCGTGGGTGTGACCAACCTCATGGAGGACAGTAAAATAAAAAGTTTTGTGGAAAAGCCCAAACTTGAAAAACCCGTCAGCGTCGGGATACTGACACTTAGTGGAAACACGTTAAAATATATTGCAGACATGGCTCATAAACGTCAGATACTGGACCTAATGGGCGACGTCATTCCAAATCTCATCAAGGATAATTTACCTGTCTATGGCTACATTACTGACGCCTTTTGGGTTGACGTCGGCTCCATGGAAAGATATGAAAAACTTAGTGGAGAGACAGTCGAAGAAAAGCTTGGATTTCTCTTCAAGAAACAAAAATGAGTGGTCTAAAATCTTGTTAAGCATAGCTACTTTCCTAGCCATAATAGTCATTGCGATGTCTCTATCGATTTTTCTATTTGAACGACTAAAAACCATGCCTCTGAGCAAAAATGAGGTTCATTGGAAAAGCGTTTTCTGGATCATTCCCCTGCCCATAATTGGTCTTTTTCTTTTCCACATACTTCGAATAGACATCCTTTCAATAATCATGCTTTCAGTTTATGCACTAACCTTAACCCTCTTCATTAGGGCACTCCTCCCTCTAAACAAGAGCGACATCGTATACGTGCCATGCTTCATCATTAGCGCATCGTTGGTGGCACTATCCTATGTATTCAGACTGTTCCTCTACAACAATTTCCTCACACTTATCCTCTCATCCACAGTTGCCACAATCTTAGCCATATCAATCGGATTCAAAACATCCATCCTAATGCTCGCAATACTCAGCATCTACGATTTTATAGCTGTCTACAGCGGATTCATGCCCGCTGTCATACCAAAAACCCTAGAACTCACCCTAGCACCCATATTTGTAATTCAAGTGGACGGAGAGATCGGACTATTGGGAGCTGGAGATGTTGTATTTAGCTGCTTCATCCTCATAGAATTCTGGAAAACAAAGGGAAAACACTACGCATTAATCGCCTTCCTAACACTGATAACAGCCATTGGACTCACCCTATTTGGAGTATGGTATGGACTAAAAATCGCCCCAGTCCTCCCATCCATCTTCCTCGCATCCTTAGTAGCTTGGCTTCTTGAAAAAATCCTGAAACAAAAAGGACAGATAAAAAAATAATTATTTTGAAACAACCTAAATACTATGCCAAGATTCATGCCAGTGTTTTCTGTATCTAGCGTACTCAGCAGAATACAGGATGCTACCTAAGTTCATGGCAACTAAATTCTTCATGGGCCAATGCCTGCAATCATATTTCCTCTTAATCACATCATTGTACTCATTTAACTTGCTTAGAAGATTTTCCTTAGCAGAGTTCAACACAGCATCGCCACCCTTCCTCTCAATCTGGTAATCAATCATCCTTATGGCTCCACCCACATAAAACATCCTATACACGTCAGCTCTACCCTCACTCTCCACCTTTTGCCCCACAGTACTTTTCGCCTTAAGCTCATCTGGAGTTAGCACCGGATCAGGATCTATCACCATGGTCTTCGGATTCACGATGTTGTCAACATATTCCTCCATCATATCCTTGAACGGCGAGGCAATAGTAAGCAAAGGCTTCACCACATTGTACGTGTCAACAATTAACTTAGCCGTTTCCTTACCAACAGAGGAAACATATTGCAGCACCTGCCCTAGGGTTTCCTCAATTGGGGTATCATCAAAGCACCTCTTATCATACCAGTTGCAACACTCAGGCACCATCATAAAGGCATGGGGATTCATAAGAAGCGCATATTCAAAGACGTATGCTCCATAGAGCTTTTGTATAGCGGTCTTACCAGCTGCTTTTGCATTGATGTAGTTTCTAACTGGAATAAAATAGCCCCCATGCTGCACTCCAGGCGCATACATGAGTCCAGTGCGTTTTCTTAGAAATATCCCATTTTCCTTTGCAAGATGAGCGAAAGGCGCGTAAAGCAATGGGCAGGGCTCGGATACCTGGTAAGTGATGCTTCCAAACTTCATCATGTGAAGACTAGAGATGAAGTCAAACGACCGTCCACTCATGATCTTCATTAAAGCTAAAGTTTCTGTAGTTGGACTGTTTAAATCCAACCAGTCCCCATATCTGTAGGGAAAGCATTCTTCACCAGTTCCGGAGAGGGGTGTACGGTAGTAGTTCATTGCAAAATTATATGGGGTGTACTCACCCTTCACAAACCCTTCGTTTAGCCTAGCGCCGTCGGGGTCTATACATTTTATCAAGGTTTCGCCAGAAAACCCACGCCATTTATGGGTGGGATGAATGACGGAGGGCTTAAAAACTAAAAAGCCCAGGAGGTTTTGGGATGTTCCTGTGCAGAAGGATGTTCATGTATGCGTGGTTGGAAAAGTTTTCAGGGCTAATAGGTTGAAGGTTTTAGCCTTAAACAGAGTTCTCAATGAGTATTTTGGGCTTGTGAGGTGGTATCTCCGCTTTAACTCTGAGTCTAAGACTTTTCTACACGAAAATTGCTATGAGAAAGCCAAAGAACGCTTCAACCTGAACACTGCTTTAATCCAAACTGCGAGGGACAAGGCTGTTGAAATCTTAAAGAGTTTCGAAAAAAACAAGAAAGAGGACAGCGTTTTGAGGCTTAAGAGGATATCCATACGCTTCGACAGGAGATGCTACAGCTTCTCTAAAACGACAAACGTTCTGATGCCATACTGGCTGACGCTGAGCTTAAACAGGAGGGAAAGAGTCAGCCTGCCGATAGTCTTCGGAGAAAAGCAGAAACATAGGATTGAGGAAGCCCTCAGAGGCGAGTGGCGGTTCGCAACAGTTGAGATGGTCAAGCGTGATGGATGCTGGTATGTTCATTTCATCCTAGAGAAGGCTGTTGAAGTCCCCGATGAGCCTGAAACCATGATACCAATAGACAGAGGCGAACACAATTTAGCTGTTGCAGCAGCAATATCGAAAAGCAACCCCGACAAGCCCATAAAGGGACAGTTCTGGAGAGGACAAGAAATCAAACAGGTAAGAGGACTATACGGCCATATCAGAAGGAAACTTCAAGAGAAGAAGCTTTTGAAGAAGGTTAAAGGGCTTAAAGGAAAAGAGTGTAAGGTAAATCAAGAGTTACACATAATAGCTAGCCAAATAGTAGAGTATGCAAAACAATTTTCAAAACCAATAATAGTGATGGAGAACTTGAACGGAATAAGGAGCAACTTCAAGAAGTCTAAAAAGCTCAACAAAAGGTTCCACTCGCTACCATTCAGGAAGCTCCAAACCTACATAGAATACAAGGCTCTCCTTGAAGGAATAGAAGTCAGATACTTAACTATGAAAGAGACAAGGAACACTTCTAAAACATGCCATAGATGTGGGCATGTTGCCCAAGTTAAAGGAAGAATGTTTAAATGTCCAAAATGCGGAATGGAATACGATAGGGATTTAAACGCATGCATAAATATAGCCCATAGGGTAATGAGCTCTATGGGATGGGGGAGCTGTGAGCCCCCTAAACCAGCAAATGAGGGGATAGGCGTAAAGCCTACTCTAAACGCTGGAAGCCCTCATCCTTTAGGGTAGGGTAGTTCACTATATACCACGTATAGTATCCATTTGTGAGGCTATGGGGCTTTTAATGCCCTTTCTGTTTCGTCTACATCCTTATGTGTGTCTATAGACCTCCAAAATACGTTGCCATACTTAACTGCCTTCAGCTTTCCCTCCTGAGCCAGTTTTGGGAAAGCTGTCACCTCTATCTCCCCCTTAGTCGGTAAGTAGTCAAAAACACTCGACCTAAGACAGTATACGCCTGCGTTTATCCAATACTCGCTTAGAACAGGCTTCTCCCTAAATCCTAGAACCGCATGATCATCATCTATGTCCACAATTCCATAAGGGCTAGTTAAGGGGACAACTGAAATAGCCCCAACGACATCTCCTTTCAACTCATCTAAAAGCCTCAGTGGATTAAGACTCGTGATGATGTCGCCGTTCAAAACAAAGAAATACGGCTCACCCTTAACGAGCGATTCAGCATTCTTCAAGGCACCGCCGGTTCCAAGGCTCTCCCCCTCAACACTGTACCTCACAATAACATCGAACCTCATCACATTCTCCACATATTCAATAATCTTCTCCTTCAAGTAACCAACACAAAACACGAAGTCCCTAACCCCATAACTGCGAAGCCACTCAATTTGCCTAACAAGAATAGGCTTCCCAGCCACCGAAACCAAGGGCTTAGGCACATCACTCGTCAACGGTCTAAGCCTTTTCCCCAAACCACCCGCTAAAACAACAGCTATCATGAAGGTATCCTCAAATTAAAATCTCTTTATTTGATTAAAAAAACTGACGATGCAAAATCCTTGCTTGGATTCTTTTAAATATCGAGCCAAAAATAAAAAGATAAAAAGGTGGCAACCCCAAACTGAAAGAATTTATATCAAAGAGGCTCAAAAAGCTCACCGAAGACCCATTCAGTAGACTATCTGCCAAGATATCTGAAGCACGGACAAAATTACATGCCCCCCTCCTTGACCTAGGGCAGGGGGAGCCAGATTTCGAAACACCACAGCACATCAAAGACGCACTTTTCGAAGCTATAAATAAGGGCTACACCCGCTATGTGGGCGACTACGGAATTCCAGAACTGAGAGAAGCAGTTGCCACACGATTAAACGAATACAACAAAATCCCAATAGACCCCTCACAAGTTCTCGTCACCACAGGAAGCACAGAAGCCATCATGCTCACATTTCTAGGCTGCATTGAACAAGGAGACGAAGTCATAATAACAGACCCCAGCTACGTCTCCTACGCACCAGCCATAAAGTTCTGCGGCGGAAAACCAGTAAGCATCCCACTGAATGAAAATGAAAACTACAAACTCAGCACCGAAACACTAGAAAAGAAAGTTACGAAGAGAACGAAATTCATCCTCATCAACAATCCAGTTAACCCCACAGGCACCGTCTTCACAAAAAAGAATCTCGAAGACATAGCTGAAATAGCCATAAAAAGAAACCTATTGGTGATTTCAGACGAAGTATACGACGTATTCCTATACGATGGCGCTGTGCATAACAGCATAGCCTCTTTGCCAGACATGGAGGAAAGAACAATAACCGTGAACAGCTTCTCAAAAACATACGCCATGACTGGATGGAGAATCGGATACATGGCTGGACCCAAACCATTAATAGATCAACTTTGCAAACTACACGTCTACGAGGTCGTATGCTGTAACGCAGCAGTTCAAAAAGCCGCCGTAGCCGCATATACAGGTCCCCAAAACTGTGTGAAAAAGATGATTGATGAGTACGATGCGCGTAGAAAACTCGTGTTCAACTATCTATCAAAGATACCAAGCATAAACGTATGCAAGCCAAAAGGGGCATATTATGTCTTTCCAAACGTGTCATCCTACAAGATTAAAAGCTGGGACCTCTCCTTTCGCCTCATAGACGAAGCCGGCGTCATAGTCACTCCAGGAGCGCCGTTTGGGAAAAACGGTGAATGGCACATAAGAATATCATGCACCTCCGCGAGGGATAACCTAATCAAGTCAATGGATAAAATCAAGGAGTTTCTTGAGATGATAGAAGGCTCAACTTGCAATTGACGTCCTCTCCACGACTGAAGTCAGGAGTTTTCGCCGGTCAACCCAGCCGGATGCATAGGGTTCAGGCGGAGGTTAAGCCAAGTTTTAGGGCAAACTGGGAACAGGCGTATTGCACTTTCACATGTACTCCGTGGTTAGATTCCGTTTGCAAGGTTTAAATAAGAACTTGCCTGACCTAATAGAGCCTAAGCCTGGAGAACTTGCAGAAATATACTTAGAAGAGGAATTCGAACTTTGAAGATTTTCCTCGACTCTAGCCTATTAATCTACTTGAATGCTTCGAAGTCACCCACATTAAGAAAAATTAAGATTTCTACATGTCTCCTCTCGGACTACAAGAAAAGTTAAGGCTGATTCGCATGCAACCCCTTTCCAAAAGGCTCTCTTGTCGAGCTTATCTGTAAAGCAAAACTCAATAAAACTTTTAAACATGATGGTCAAAAATACATAAGAGCTTAGTTGATGGAGATTAGTTTATTGCTACAGCTTTCATCAATTGGTCTAAAAAAGATTCATCATACGGAGGAGTTGAATTGACGGCCTATAAGCTAATCTCCATGAAGCTGGGCATCATCGAGTGATCGGAAAGGTGTAACGTATATTTTGGAAGAAACTGATGAAACCAATATGCCTTCATTCAATGGATTTCCTCGACAAAAATTAATTTCACTCAAGCAAAGAGCACAGCGAAAAAGAATATGGTTCAGCACACTGAACAAAGCTGAAAGAGGAATCATAGATATTACACTACAGTTTGTAACGAAAATAAGAAGCCCCATGCTCATTAGAGTTCTGTTAAAAATTGCAATCAAACTCAGAAACGCCCTGAAGAGCAACTTCATAAGGGCAGCTGAAGAAATAGGATACGGCATCGCAATAAAATCAACCGAACTAGCCTACGCATGGGGATCCCATGGAGCTAAGAACTGGCGCAGTGAACTCGGCTTCATAAGATACCTAGGCATAATGCACCTAAATACGCCACCCCTCTTCAGGACATAGCTATGCGCCAGAAACATAACCAATAATTAAAAATATCCCTCCATAAAACTATAAAAATACAAGGTGAAAATCTTGAATAAAGACCAACTAATAGGTTTCCTAATACTTTCCGCAAGCATCATCGGAATAATAGTCTACGGCTGGCTCATGTTCTTCGCAGGAGCACAGCTTACCCTACTTACGTTACAAGCCTCAGCCTTCCTAGCAGTGGGTGCTGTATTAGCTATCCTCGCATGGATTGGCTACACATTAGCCACAACACCTCCTCCAGCACCAATAGAAGAAATAGAGAAAGAGCTCAGCGAAGAAACAGAAAAGAAATCGGATAACCAAGCAAATGCAACTTCATGAACTTTCATTACAACTATTTAAGCCCTACACCCTAGTCTGACAAATTAGGGAAAAGCAAAGAATTGCCTGAACCTCTCCTGCATTTCGCTTTACCATTTTCTCTTTCAGTCCTTAAACTGGGATTTAAAAAAGCAATACTTTTAGGCCTAATAGCCCTTCTGCCAGACATAGATGTCTTACTGAGGGTGCATAGGTCATGGACCCACTCACTGGTTGTGCTTAGTGTCTTGTCAGGTGCTGTCCTACTCATGGTGGCGATGTTTAAGCCCGGAGATTTGAAGTTCTCATATCTCTCCACGCTTTCCCTTCTCAGCCACCCAATCATCGACCTATTCCAAACAAACACACCCATCCTCTGGCCAATCCTTAACAGATCAGTATGGCTTAAAATCGAGGCTTGGGTGACAATACCCCAGAACCTTATTCCTAACATATACATATCGGTGGAAAGTATACTCATAGAGTTTACTACCTTCACGCAGATGGATGCACCCATAACCACAAGCTTAGGCTTCGTAATCTCTCTAATACTTGTCTCGGTATCAGCACTCACGCGAATGTGGGTGGTGCGCCTAGATATAAAGGTGCCAGGAAAAAGGTCCGGGTAATCAGCTTGCTATACAAACCTTTGGCTCACTTTAGTTGGACGTAGATCTACAATGAAAATTCTTATAAAGGGATTCAGCAATTAATTTATAAAGAAGGGTGTTATTTGGAGCGTAGCTTGTCGTTTTTGCTGATACTTTTTGCTTCTCTGGTGTTTGTTAGCCTATTTTCTATCTCGGCTCCCCTAATTGGGCTTTCAACGGTTCTCGGTGTTTCAGTTCTAGGATCCTCGGTTTTAGGTTCCTCAGTAATGGGTTCCTCGGTGCTTGGGAGTACAATCGTGGAAGCGTACGCTGGGGCTGTTGGGGCTTCTCAGCTTTGGGTTAGCTTAGTGGCCATCGGTTTACTTGTGTATTTGGAGTTAACTGATTCAGCTTATGGCGGTTTGAGGAGTATCTTCTTAGAGTTTAGGAGAAGCTGGTTGCCTGTTTCAGCGCTTCTTGTGTTTTTATTCTTCATCACCGTAGTCTTGAAGGCTTATGGTATCATAGCGGGCTAGAAGAGTTTTTGGCACTGGTTCAGTTAAACACGGTCATTAAGAGGACGGCTTATTCAAGCTTAGCGGTTTTCCTAACCTATATTGCAACTTATGTTCCCCTACTGTTTCATCTAGGGTATGGCTACAATCTTCATGTGGCTTCCACCATAATCTTTGCCGTGCTTAGTGTGCTGATTACGTTGGGATTGTATGGGGGCGGATCCGATGGCTTCGAGGGTGTAGACAGGGTTAAGGTTGTCTTTAGCGTTCTGGTTGGTTTGGTTCTTATGGAGGAGCTTTTACTGAACAGCGCTTTTGCAATGTATGGTTTGGCTCTCTCGATTTCGGGTCTGGTTTTGTTACCTATCCTAGCTGTTTGGCTGGGCAGAGGCAACAGATGGTTAAGAGTAGCCTTGGAGACCGTGGCCCTAATCTTCGCCACGAGGGTTGTTTTGTCGCCTTTCCCGCTTGGCTTCTTAAACCTACCCGCATTCCTTCCCACCATCTATACGTTGATTCTTGTTGCCTTGGTGCTGTACCTAACGTATCATGGATTTTCAGCTAAAAAGGTGAGGGTATCGACTGGCAGGTATGGTCTGGAGTTGCAGTTGGGTGTGGGGCTAGGGATTGGAACACTTATTGGCTTTGTTGAGTATTTTGTGTTAAGGCCCCAGCCGATTCTTGTCGGTGTGGGTTTTGTCCAGATGCTAGCGTATATATTAATCGTGCCGACGGTGATGGTGGGTGTTGTGGAGGAGTTATTGTTTAGAGGTTTACTTCAGGGCTCTTTAGAGAAGATCGTGCCGACATGGCAGGCTATTGGCGTTGCTTCGATACTGTTCGGGTTGATGCACGTTGGCTGGATGAATCCGCTTGAGGTTTTGTTGGCTTACGGGGCCGGTGTGGTATGCGGATGCTTAGCGGTAATGACGGATAGCTTGATAATGCCGATAACCGTCCACAGCTTCGGAAACTTCGTTCTCTATATAATCGCTTTGCATCCGATATAGTGTGGCTAACAGATTATCAACTCTTATTCTAAGTGAATTGATTGACGAATAAGAAACCATTTATTGTTGCCGCCATCCCAGCCCTGAACGAAGAGAAAACCATTGCTAAAGTGGTGATTAAATTAATGAAGCATGTTGATCGGGTGATTGTTTGCGACGACGGTTCGAAGGACATGACTGGCGAAATAGCTGAAAAGCTTGGCACCGAAGTGATTAGGCATGATAGGAACATGGGCTATGGCGCGACGCTTGCATCTCTACTTCGAAGGGTTCGCGAAATAGGTCCGGATGCGATGGTCACGTTAGACGCTGATATGCAGCACAACCCGGAGGATGTACCTAGGCTTGTAAAGCCCATATTGGACGGAGAGGCCGACATAGTTGTCGGCTCAAGGTTTCTGGACGAAGGCGACAAAGAAATCCCGAAGGGCAGGAGGTTTGGAATAAAAGTGATAACCAGGTTGGCTAACGCAGCTTCCTATAAGGAGTTAACTGATGCTCAGTCGGGCTTCAGGGCATACAGCAGGAAAGCGATAATGCTGATAACGCCCACGGAGCTAGGAATGGGCGCCTCAACAGAGATTCTTCTGAAGGCTGCGGAGAAGGGTTTAAGGATAAAGGAAGTGCCGATAAAAGTCAGCTACAATGTGGAGAAACCTTCAGCGCATAACCCATTATATCATGGACTAGACGTTGTTCTGAGCACAGTGAAGCACATGTCCATAAGGTATCCGCTCCTATTTTACGGAGTGCCCGGAATAGTTGCACTTCTAGTGGCAATAGCATTCTGGGTATGGGCCTTCCAGACATTCGCGGCAACGCGGCAGGTGGTGACGAACGTAGCTTTGGTCGCTATAGGCGCAACTGTCGTCGGATTGATGCTACTTACTACGGCAGTAATTCTTTGGGTGATTGTAAGCGTGATTAGGGAGGCTAAGTAGATGTTGGAGATGGAAGTTGTTGAGGTTAGGGGCAAATGCCCCGTGCATAGGGTTGGAGATAGGATTGTGATTGATGGAGCAAGCGTAGTGCTGGATAAAACTGATGCACTGTGCACACATGCCTTCTCAGTCATACTTCATTACGCAGTTGCATTAGATGAAGGCGCAGACCCAGTTAAGCTGGGGCTAACTAAGCCCGAAGATAAGGAAAATGCCTATGTTCAATGCGTTGACCCCTGGAAGCCATACACTGAAGGCGGAACAGTCATTTTCAGAATCAAGAGGATATCAAAGTGAAGGTAGCCGTTGTTCTGGGCACTAGACCTGAAATAATAAAGCTGGCACCCATAATCAGAATTCTTGAGCGTGAAGCCCTAGCCCAGGAGGAACTCGGGTTTCCTGTTGTTTACCCCGTTCATACAAGGTCTAGGAGTCGAATGAAAGCCTTTAAAATTGAAGTCAACGGCGTGAGGTTTATTAAACCTCTTGACTATTTAAGTTTCCTTCAGCTTGAAAGCAACGCCAAACTCGTCTTGACGGATTCAGGCAGTGTTCAAGAGGAGGCGTGCATCCTAGGTGTTCCTTGCGTAACCTTGAGGCATAATACTGAACGTCCAGAAACCCTTGAGGTCGGGTCGAATGTTCTTGCGGGAACAGAACCGGACGAAATCGTTAAAAAGGCAAGCATATGCTGAGTAAACCAAACAATTGGCCTAACCTCTTTGGCGACGGAAGGGCTGGGGAAAAATAGTTAGAATCGTGAGGGAAGAGCTTGGCTAAGGTGTTGGTGACTGGCGGAAAGGGCTTCATAGGTTCAAATCTGGTAGGGGAACTTGAAGGGCGTGGACATGAGGTTTGGGTATGCGATTTAATGCACAGCGATATGAAGAACTATATCCGCTGCGACGTCAGCAAGTACAGGCAGGTTGAACGCTTGTTTGAGGAACATAACTTCGACTATGTTTATCACGCAGCCGCCGAATATGGAAGATGGAATGGAGAGGATTACTACGAAAATCTTTGGTTGACGAACGTTGTTGGCACAAAGAACATTCTTAGAACACAGGAGAAGAAAAAGTTTCGCATGATATTTTTTGGCAGTGCGGAGGTTTACGGCGACTACGATGGTGTAATGAGCGAGGACGTAATGGATAAAGTGCCAATTAAACAGATGAATGATTACGCCATTTCAAAATGGGTTAATGAGCTTCAAATAATGAATTCGGCAGCCATGTTTGGAACGGAAACTGTCCGCGTTAGGCTCTTCAACGTTTACGGGCCTGGCGAACATTACACGCCTTACCGCGGCTGGGTACCAAAGTTTATCTATAAGGCTTTACGGGATGAGACCTACACGGTTTACCTCGGCCATAAAAGGACTTTGGAGTACGTTGGAGACGTCTGCAGAGCCCTCGCCAACATCACCGACAAATTTAAGCCAGGCGAAGTCTACAACCTAGGCGGCGACCAGCAGTATGAAGTGAAGTTTGTGTCAGATCTTATTTTGAAGCTTTTAGACAAGGAAGATTCAAAAGTAACCTATAAAGAGGCGGAACCATTCACAACAAGGGTTAAGACGCCTGACTCTTCAAAGGCTAAGAGGGATTTAGGCTTCAAGCTGACTGTGCCGATCGAAGATGGTATGCGTAGAACAGTGGAATGGTTCAAGGCTGTTTATCTTGGCAATAAGACTTAGTCGCCATGTGGCAGATAAACTCGTCAAAGAGCTTTCAAGAATGGGTATAACTAGAGAGTCACTTGAAGAGGTAATTAGAAACCCCGATGAAATTATTTATGATTCAGTCACAGGAAATATGTTGCCGTAAAAATGGAAAGCAACTTAGCCGTCATTTATGAAGGAGGAGGGGGAGGAAACATTTATCATCAGGGCTATATATAGTGGCTCGCTTGATGAAGTGGTTCGTAGAAGGAAGAGGTCTAGAAGATGGATGTAATTGTTAGGTACGATCTCGAGGTTGACGTTCTTGTTCTTAAGGTTGGGGAAGGAGCTCTAGCAATGAGGAGGGAGTTGCTTGACAGCGATGTCGTCTTAGGCTATGATGAGGGGAAAAAAATGGTCTCAGTCGAAATACTTGACGCCTCAAAGAAAAGGCTGTTCAATACACTTTTTGAGCTTGCAAGGTATAGGAAAGACACGGTGGAACACCTGATTTCTAAGATAGGTTGAGGTAACTGGAATGGCTGATCCGCAATCCTTAATGGCACATTATAATGGCAAGCGTATACTGGTTACTGGCGGCGCAGGCTGTATAGGTAGCAACCTTGTTAGGGCTTTGTTAAGGGCTGGCGTGGAGAGAATCATTGTTTTGGATGATCTTTCAGCATCTTTCGAGTGGAACCTTCCAGAGGATCCGAAAGCAGTCTTCATTGAGGGCAGCGTTTTGGATGAAGAGCGTTTGAAGAGGGCTTTCAGCTTTAAGCCACACTACGTTTTCCACTTGGCTGCCCATTTTGCCAACCAGAACAGCGTTGATCATCCCGAAACGGATTTGATGGTTAACGGCCTAGGTACCCTCAAGGTTCTTCAATATGCCTACTTGACTGGTGTGGAAAGGTTTGTTTACGCCTCTTCTGGCTGCTCCGTTTATGGAAGCCAAGCTCCACTACCATTGAAGGAGGATTTTGTCTCGCTTCATTTAGATACTCCCTATCAGATTCATAAGCTGCTTGGCGAATTATACTGCAACTACTTCCACGATTACTATGGGCTTCCGGTGGCAATTGCAAGGTACTTTAACGTTTATGGGCCTAGAGAGGTGCCTGGAAAGTATAGGAATGTTATTACGAACTTTATCTGGTGGGCCCTGCATGGCAAGCCGTTGCCCACAACTGGAACAGGCGAAGAAACGCGGGACTTCACATTTGTCGAGGATATCGTTGATGGGACCTTACGTATGGGCGTGGTTGATGAAGCTGTTGGCGAAGCCATTAATTTGGCCTCTGGAACCGAGACCAAGATTATTGATTTGGCTAACTGGATTAATGAAATTACGGGAAACAAGGCTGGAGTGGTTTTCAAGCCCAGAAGGGATTGGGATAAGGCCGTTAGGAGAAGAGCCTCTATAGAAAAAGCTAGGAAAATTCTCAGATACGAGCCTAAAACGGACATCAAAACGGGTTTAAAGAAGACCTACGAGTGGATTTTAGAGAATAAAAGCCGAATAGATCATGTGGTAAGGTTTTAGCGAATAGCTAGCATGAAGATTCTGATTTTAGCTCAGTATTTTCCTCCGGACATGGGCGGAGGGGCTACTAGGGCTTATAATGTGGCTAAGGGTTTAGTGCTGAATGGTTGCGACGTGGCTGTTGTTGCGGCCTTCCCCCATTACCCAACTGGCAATATTCCTTCTAAGTATCGATGGAAGCCCTTAGTGGTCGAGTACATGGATGGGTTTAAGGTTTTTAGAACATTCATCCTTCCCTTGGTTTCGGAGGGAATGTTTAAGCGTATGTTGCTTTTTGCTTCCTATTTAGCGTCGTCGCTTTTTGCTCTGCCATTCGTTGGAAAGGTTGATGTTGTCTGGGCTGCTAATCCAAACATAATAGCCGTTTTCCCAAGCTTGGTTTATGCTGTTGTTAAGCGTTGCCCATTGGTTCAGAATATTGATGATCTCTGGCCTGAAGTCCTATACGATTTGGGCATAAATAGAAAGTCCCTGTTTGCCAGGCTGGGCGAGTTTTTGGCCAGAATCGCATACAATGTTTCCTCTGCAATCACGCCTATCAGCCTAGGCTACGTGAAAGTCATATGTGGAAAGTATAGTGTTGACTGTAAAAAGGTTCATGTGGTCCGAGCCGGCGTGGATTTCGGCAAGTTTGTGGTGAGTGGCAACTCACCCAACTCTAATAAAAGGGTTTTTAGAGTGCTTTACAGCGGAGCCTTTTCTATGGCTTACGACTTCAACCAACTATTGTTGGCCGCGAAAAAGCTTGAAGAAGCGGATGGTGTAGAGTTCGTTTTGCAGGGTGGAGGGGAACTTGCTGGTTATTTGAAGGCTAGAGTTAAGGAGTTGAGGTTGAAGAACGTTAAGATCATCGACAAGATTGTAAGTAGGGATGAAGTGGCAAAATTGCTTAGCAAGGCTGACGCCTTAATCCTTCCCTTAAGGGATTTCGGGACTCCTTATTTGGGTATATCGTCAAAATTGTATGAGTATTCGGCGGCGGGTAAACCTATAATATGCTGCGCTGAGGGTGAGCCAGCCAGATATGTAGAAGAAGCCAAGTCGGGAATTGTGGTTAAGCCTGGAGATTATGAAGCCTTGGCTAAAGCTGTGCTTTACTTAAGAGAAAACAAGAACGTTGTTGAAGAGCTTGGAGCGTCTGGAAAAAGATACGTTGAGAATAACCTGTCAATAGAGAATATAGGTGAAGAGATGATGATTGTTTTCAACCATGTTCATAGAGAATCCTTCTAAATCTTTTAAGGTATGTGCGTAGATGATGTGTTAATGTTTTCTGCATATCTGTTTAAAGTAGAGGGAAAGTTGAGGGATAAACTTCTGGAAGGTCTAGAATTCATTGGATGGAGAGAAATAGTCAAAAAAGATGATGTCGCATTTGTTAAGCCTAATTTTACTTTCCCGTTATTCAGGGAGGGTGTTACAACCAATCCAGAGGTGATAAAATTTCTGCTTGAATTGTTGAAGAGTAGATGTGCTCGAGTTATTGTCGGGGAATCGGATGGTGGAAATCGCTCGTTTAAAGCTGAAGAGGCGTTTGCCAGTCATAACATGATGGAAATATGTAAGGAAGCCAGTGCCGAATTAGTTAACTTATCAACTTTACCAAGTTTGAACAATTTTTACCAGAGTATGAAGTATGGGTCTGCCACCTAGGTCTCCCGCATATTATCACTACGTTGGAGATGTAAAACCATATGACGAGATGCTTAAGATGTTAAGAGAGATATCTTCATTCCATTACATACAAGATATACGCCGTTGGGGTTCATAAGTCAATCAACGTGAATGCTGTGCATATACTTAAGAAAAGGAGCTAACATGAAGATCCTTCAGGTTGTGTCGTATTTCCATCCAGCCTATGCTTTTGGTGGACCAGTTAAAGTAGTTTATCAGATCTCAAAAGAACTTGCAAAAAGAGGCCATGATGTGGTTGTTTATACGAGTGATGCTAAAGATTTTGACTCTAGGTTGAATATAGGTTTTAGTGATAATGTTAATGGAATAAGAGTTTATCGTTTCAGGAATTTGTCCATGATGCTTGTTAAAAGGGTGAAGCTTTTCATAACGCCTAAAATGGCCTTATTTGTAAGGAAGGAGGTTAAAACGTTTGATATTATTCATCTTCATGAATATCGGGCTCTCCAAAACATCGTTATAGCCTACTACGCAAAAAAGTATGGTGTCCCTTACGTGTTGCAGGCTCACGGATCACTTCCAAGATTTATCACCAAGCGGAGGTTAAAGTGGATTTATGATGTTTTATTTGGGTACCGCATATTAAAGGATAGTTCAAAGGTTATTGCTCTTAGCTGGGTTGAGGCTGAGCAGTACAAGCGTATGGGTGTGCCTGAGGAGAAAATAGAGGTTATATCTAATGGAATTGACTTATCAGAATATGGTAATTTGCTGCCTAAAAGGTCTTTCAAGAAGAAGTTTTCTATAGATGATGACGAGAAAATAATATTGTACTTGGGCAGAATACACAAGTTGAAGGGGATTGACTTTCTCATCAAGTCCTTCGCACACCTAGTTAAGAATGGTGTCAAAGATGCAAAGCTTGTATTAGCTGGGGCTGACGACGGATATCTGAGCACGGCTGAAAATCTTATAAACTCCCTGGGATGTTCAAGTAATGCTTTATTTGTAGGGGCTCTCACACACGAGGATAAAATTTCTGCTTATATTGATTCTACAGTTGTTGTTTATCCAGAGAGGTTTAATGTATTCGGTTTGGTACCATTGGAGGCGGCTGCTTTTTCAAAGCCTGTAATAGTATCTAATGAAAACTATATGAGTAAAGTTGTTGAAGGTGGAGGTTTCGGTTTTTCCGTTAATTACGGAGATGTTGAGGCTCTAGCGAAACTGTTCAAGTCACTCGTCATGAATGATGTGCTTGCCAGTAAGATGGGAACTCGCGGTCGACAATATGTAGCAGATAACTACTCTCTTGAGAAGGTTTTGGATAAATTGGAGAAACTATACGAAGCCGTAAAGATAGGTCAGTAAAATGAAGATCTGTTTTGTATCTTTTGAGTATCCGCCACTTACCATCGGCGGGGCAGGTGTTTATGCGGTTCATATTACCAGAGAACTCGCTAGACTAGGACATGAAATTCACGTAATATCACCTAGCATTAGTAAGCATGAAATTCATTCCATTGAAGATGACGTATTTGTTCATAGAATACCTATATTACATCAGCGTTTCTTGAGTGCCCCCTCATTTTGGTTTAATCTGATGAGAAAGTACGAAGCAATTCGCAGAGATGCCGGTGGATTTGACATACTGCATGGCAATGTCGTCAGTGATTTCAGCTTATCTAAGAGATGGGTGAAAGAACCTAGGGTTGTCACGGTTCACCACCTAGCTCATCTTATGGCTCAGCATTCTTCTTCCTTAAAAAGACTACTTGATCTTTCTGGGGAGATAGGGGTAACTCCAACAATTGAAAGAATAGTCATTACTAGAGCGCACAAAATAATTGCAGTTAGCAACTTCACAAAGGAGACCATAGTTTCCACATATAACAAACACCCCTCTGCTATAGAGGTAATATACCATGGGGTCCGCTCAGAAGAATACAACATTCCTAAACATGAAGTTTCGAAACTCAGAGATTTACTCGGATTAAGAAACGAGATAACATTTCTATTCGTAGGCAGGTTAAATGACAAAAGGAAAAACTTACTGCTTCTTTTAAGAGCGTTTAAATTTTTACTCAAGAAAACGACACATCCGGTCAAGCTTGTTATCACGGGATCTGGAGAACAATCGCGTATAAAAGCGCTTGTAGATTCGCTAGGTCTAGCCAAAAATGTCGTTTTAACAGGCTACATCAAAGATTATCAACTGAGGAAAATATTTAAAGTCTGCGATATTTTTGTTTCCCCTTCGGTTTTGGAAGGATTCGGTCTGACTTTGCTAGAAGCTATGGCAGCTGGAAAGCCTGTTATTGCAACGAAGGTCGGAGGGGTTGTTGAAGTTGTTAAAGACCCAGAGAATGGTAAGTTGGTAGCCTCAGGCGATGTTGAGGGATTGACAAATGCGTTAATGTTTTTTATAGAAAACCGTGAACTGACTGAGGAAATTGGTGAACATAACAAAAGATATGCGGCTTCGATGTTTAGTTGGGAGAAAACCGCAAAAAAGACGGAGCAAGTTTATAGGGACGCGATTGTAGATGCGACGTAAATTATTTTCTATAGAGTATAAAAAGTACCTGACCAATAAGTCTGATGAACTAGTTGCCATTGTATTTTCAGTCGTTGGTCTCTTAGGGTTAATACTTACTCTCTTGGGAGGCAGGAGCTTCGTCAAAGAGACCATCATAGTCGCCTTCTCCTCTATCTTGTACCTAGCCTTAAGCCGGCACAAAAAGGAAAAGACGCAGTCCACCGATCATTCCATCACAGCCTTTGCTCTAGCATTTCTCGGAGTACTAGGAATGGGCGTGCTTGTCTATTTATACTCATCTTTCGATGTTACATTAGGTGCGGTGATAATCGCGCTCAGTGGGGTTATCTTAATGATACAGATATGCTTGATGGACTCTGCACGGTTCCTTGCTCATAGGGCTCTGATCCTTGGTGAGATATTCTTCATCTCCCTTGTCTTGAGGTTACTGCCTACGTTAACCAATCCTGGCTTTCCAGGCATCGATCCTTGGGTACTTTCTGAAAGCTCTGCAAAGATATCGGAAACTGGTTACGTGAGGTCTTACTTCGCGTACGCAATCTTTCCAATTTATAATATTCTGGTCAGTATGGCCTCTATAGTAAGTTCCTTTGACATCAGAGTTGCGACGTTACTAATGATTGGGTTCACAGAGTCCCTCTCCGTATTCTTCGTTTACATCATAGCTAAATGTGTTTGGGGTCATAGTTCGGGCCTTATAGCATCCTTATTTTATGCTCTTACCCCGAGCTCCATATTTTGGGGAGCCTACCCAATTCCTATGTCCATCGGTATTACTTTTGTCATCTTCTTAACTAGTTTGCTTCTTCAGAGCGCTGAAAGTGATTCAGCGCTCCCGTATCGTTCTCTCGCGTGCTTACTTGTAATAGTAATTGTGTTGACCCACACAATTGCGTCAGTTATCATGATTGTAATATTAGTGGTGATGGCGTTAAGCGTCTATCTGCTCGAGATTAAATATGGGTTGTCACCCTTCCAAGGTATGTTATTAAAGCGCATTCCAAAGTTCAATGTCATAGCGATCTTAGCTTTCTCATCTACTTTAGCCTATTGGACTTACGTTGCATACAGCTTTTTTTCTTCTACAGTGATCACTCTAGCCTCGGTCTTAAGCCTCTATTATCCCAAGGAATCCATTATCCAGTCTTATGTGGTGCCAACCAGTTTCGTCAAGGTGTTTTTTGACGACTTGGGTCCGACTACCCTTTACACACTTGCTATGGTGAGCTTATTTTTGGTCCTTTCAAGAAGAGAAGCGAAAAGTGCCTTTTTCATCCTCGCCATTACGGGGACTCTCTATGGGATATCAGTCCTACTGCCATTGTTAGGTATCGTATCAGCGGGCACTATATTGCCAGAGCGGTGGGAGCCCTTTTTGTTCGCTTTTTTGGTCTGTTTGTCAGCTAGAGCGCTTCAGTATATTGGAAGCCGCTTTTCGATTCGAACCGCGGCGGCGGTATTCGCTATAATAGGTATTATGATAGTACCTTCAGTAGTATCCTATAACCCGGAGAACTTGGACAGGTACTTTTCCCCTATCTTCTTTCTATCTTCTGAACTTGTTGCTGCCGACTGGGCTAAAGGTTATTTATCATTTCAGGACATCGCCTCTGACGTTAGGTATTCTGTTGCTCTGGGTAGAGAAGCTAGAGATTTTGCGAACTATATCATTTCAGGTAACGTTACCTATGTGGTTAAATCTCTTCCGAACACGATCCTTTTGGTATCCAACCACTCCTTTCAGGGAGGCAGAATCATCTGCTCTTACGAGCGGGAAACCTTAGGCTGGACTGGAGCGACGTTTAAACTTCCGTACAATATAGACTCATTTCTGGATAATCCTTATTATAACCGGTTTTTCTCCAACAGTATCGTCAACTCGTATGGAATGGTCACGCAAAAAGAGGCACGTTAATGAAAATTCTGTTATCCACTCTAGGAAACTTGTCTGAACCAAGCGCTGAAAGGGCACTCCAGATTAAGGATGGTCATTCTATCTTAGGAACAAAGTCGTCTTTATCGACAAGGTACAAATTTGATGAAATATATTTGGAAGTAACGTCCCACTGCAATTTTGACTGTAGCTTCTGTCCGAATGCCTTTATGCGCCGAGAGCGTGGATTTATGCCATTTAACATGTTCACAAGAATTGTTGACGAAATATCGACCTATAAAATGGCGTCCAAGATACTATTCCATGTTATGGGTGAACCACTTCTCCATCCACAGATCTTTGACTTACTGAAATATGCTGCCCAAAAAATTCCTCGACAAATTCTCGTTACAAATGGGAGTCTGTTTAATGAGTCGAATATAATAAAGTGCTTTGAGACGGGCATAACAAATCTTGACATAAGTTATCTTACACCGACAACGAGTACTTTTGCGTTAAGAAATGCAAAAAGCTTACTCTTCGAGCACTATAGAGGTGTTGTTGAGAACGTAGTAAGAACCAAGTTTCTCAATCACTATAAAACTCATCTTAGGTTGTATTACCCAAACGTGTACTTATTAGCTTACCAGTTGGGTGTGAGCAATCAGCCTCCGTTCCTTCCTTCATCTTTGTTCAGCGATTATGTTCACCGATGGGTCATATTTTTAAAGAATTTGGGAGTAAATACAAATATCAATTTGAATTTCGAGTCGATAAAGGCAAGAGATATAAGAAAAGGTTTCTCAATTTTCCTGACGCCTGATTTTGAGCTTTCAATAAAACCTTTCCACTACTGGCTAAATACCTTTGTCAGCGTCCATAAGGCGAGCATCGGGAAATGCTCATTGGTGCTTTTTAGAAAGCAGCTGGGAATCCTATGGAATGGTGATGTAGTATTGTGCTGTGGTGACTATGAAGGTGACACTAGGTTCGGTAATGTGAGGGCGAGTTCGTTAAGGGAAGTATTGGGGGGGGAAAATTATCATAAGATATTTAGTTCTTTCTCTCGAGGGGTCGTTCCGAGGGATAAATGCAAAATCTGCTTGGGGGCGTCCGATCTCAAAACTCTTATTACAAAGGAAATAGGAACTTATATAGTGAACTTTAGATTCGTAAAGCATGTAGTTGATATAATGCATAGAGCTGAATCAACTTGAAGTCAAAAGGTAAATTTCTCAATAATTGGGATGAACATGATAAATTGGATAAAGAGGTCTCACGAAATCTTTTCAGATGAATGCTAGAAAAAGACATCAGTGAGGTGTGTTGATGAGAATTCTGCTCTCTACCTTGGAAGATCTGTCTAGATACGGTGCTCAAAGAACACATGTGTTGGAAATTGCCAGAAACTTCGCATATTATGGCCACAAAGTCATTGTCCTTTGTCGTGATGGAGAGTACGAGCTTTCAAAACTGCATAGAAACTTGATGGGCATAAAGATAAGTTTACCCTCTTTGAGAGTGTTACCCTACTTTTTGAATAAAAAGTTCCAGTACTATCACCTTAAGAGGGTTATTATGCGAATAATTGACAGAATTCGCCCAGATGTGATCTATGAACGCGATAATGCTTTTAATATCAGCACTAAGCTAGGCAAAGAGAGGGGAATACCTACTTTCTTGGAGGTAAATGGAGTCGCCTCACTAGAAGCGAAGATGCAAGGTGCTGATATCCGAACGGTTACTAGGATCGAAGAGCAAACGCTAAGAAAACTTAAGGTATGCGATGTAATAGTGACTGTCACAGAAGGTATTAAAGAGCATTTTGTGCATTTAGGTATACCGAGGGAAAAGTTTCTGGTGGTTCCAAACGGTGTCAATACGGAGATTTTCAAGCCGATGGACACTTCAATATGTCGAAAAACGCTTGGGTTGGTCGACTCACCGATAATAACGTTTGTCGGTGCCTTCCGTATCTATCAAGGTCTAGAGTACGCTATAAGAGCTTTGCCTCATATCCTTGAGCACTTTCCTGATACTAAGCTGATACTTGTCGGTGATTCAGGGGTTAAGGATGGGTTCAAGTTCAGACCGACAAGGCAAGATTTAGAGAAAATTGCAGCTCAACTTGGTGTCTTAGATCGTGTGTACTTTACAGGTTTTGTTCCTCAGCAACAAGTAGTGCTCTACATAAATGCTTCAGATGTATGCTTAGCTCCTACAATACAAGCTACCCATGGGCTATCCATCAAGCTTTTCGAGTATATGGCTTGTGGAAAGCCTGCGATAGCTTCCTTTGCGCGGGACACTAATGAGATAGCAAAGAAGAGTGAGGGGGCAATCCTTATAGCCAGACCAGCAGATTCAAAAGATCTATCACAAAAGATTTTGACTTTGCTTAAAGATAACGAAAAAAGAAGGCTAATGGGGGAGAAAGCGTTGCAATATGTCAAGAACAACCACGACTGGAAGGTCATATCACAAAAGATATTGAATGAAATGGAAAAGTATGTACTTTGCACTAAAAGAGATCAAGACTCTTATTGAAACTAGCAGAATTTTCTATGTTATTGCACAGATGGAGTTTTACTAGAAAATCATGAAAATCTGCCATATTTTAGGCTATTTTCCACCAAGCTGGGGGGGATCAGAGACTCACAATTATACTTTGGTCAGATATCTTATCACAAAGGGTTATGATGTAGAAGTTATAGTCATAAGGTCTCCTGTCTCTAAAAAAATCGTTGAAAATGCTCCCCCATTAGAAGGCATCAAACTTCATGAGTATCTGGTCGAATATCCTCTACAATGGATTTTTGATGCACGAAAATTAATATCGAGGATTAGAAAAGAGAAGGAAATTGACATCTTTGACGTCCATCAACTCGCTTATATGCCCCTCTTCTTGACTTTAGACGATACTCCATTGATTTTCTCACTACACTCTTACGAGCTTAATTGTCCACATTCAAGAGGTTTTGATGGCGGATTTCAATGTGATTATACTTTCTTCTTCAGCAAATGTGTCAAATGTTCAGGAATAGTGGAATGTACGCGTTGGCTTTTTCTAAAGAAGTACACAATCAGAAGGGCCAGATATATAATGGTCAAGTATAATTATCTCAAGAAGAAACTCATTGAAGCTAATATACCTGAAGAAAAGATCGCGTTCATCCCTCATTGGTTAGACGTAGAGGAAATAAATAGAATCAGTAATCCAAAAGATCGCGATACTGTGAAGATGAGTCATCCAGACAAGATTATTCTTTATTTTGGTAGGTTATCCGAAGGCAAAGGAGTATCCCTTTTATTACGTTCATTTTTTGAAATACAAAAAAAGATCGCAAAGTTAAAACTCGTTTACATCGGAGATGGCCCTCTTTATGAAAAGTTGAAGGAGTTGGCTCGTGAACTAAATATCCAAGACAAAGTAATTTTTCTTGGGTCAATGTCCCGTAATTCAGTTCTTAGGCACCTTTCTTCAGCGGATGTAATAGTACATCCCTCACCTTATGATAACTACAATTGGGCTCTTCTCGAATCGATGTGCGCAGGAAAGCCTATAGTTGCGACAAATGCAGGTGGCACAACAGAGATATTAAAAGAAGCGTATAATGCACTTTTAGCTTCACCTGATGTTGTCTCACTTAGTTCACAGTTGCTCAGGGTATTAGAAGACTCGGACCTTGCCGCTAAGATAGGAAGATATGCTTATGAAACTGTGAAGAAGAAACATGGTCTAAGAAACTTAGAACTCTATGAAGAGTTACTCCGAAAAGCAATAAACTCCTAGGTTAAAACTATATGCACTTTAAGGCATTTGTAACATTTATTACAATAATTGCGCGCGTACTCGTATGGGTGTTGCTGGGGTGTCATTTGCAAGAAGATATTTTGATATTAGTTTAGTGACCGAAAAAAAACACTTGAAGTGTACTAAAGTGCTTAGTGAGAGGTAAGAAGTTTGAGAGTTTGCTATGCTAGTGATGGTATGAGTCTCTATGATCATATGTTTATTAAGTTTCTGGTAGAGAAAGGCCACGATGTGCATTTGATCACGTTCTGTCCCTCAAATAAATCTGATGAGGCACAGCAAGGAATTCCCACCTTTGAAGGCTTTGAAGTCCATCACTTCGATATTCAAAGGATTCTTGGAGCGGATGATATAAACGGCCTCTGGGGGTTCTTTAAATTAACGCTTAATCACATGGTCCGCATTAGCGCACTTTTTAACCTTGTAAGAAGGATTAAACCTGATGTGCTGAATGGCCATTTCATAACCACTTATGGCCTATGGTCAGCCCTTTCTTACTACCATCCCTTTTTACTTACGGTATGGGGCTCAGATATCCTCGTCTTACCGAAGCAACTTAGGACAGGCAAGCCCATAGCTAGGTTCGTGCTGAAGATGGCTGATGCGGTCATCGTTAATAGCATGGTGCAGAAGCAGGCGGCAGTTGATTTGGGTTGTAACCCTAGGAAAATTGTGTCCTTTCCTTGGGCAGTAGATTTGGAAAGGTTTAACCCAAAGGTGAGTGGAGAGAGGATAAGAAAGAGTCTAGGATGGGAACAGAACCAAATAATCTTTTGTACAAGATGGCATAAACCTATTTATGGGGTCAAATATCTGCTGTACACAATACCTAAAATCGTTCAAGAGCATCCTGAAGCCCGTTTTATGATCGGAGGCTGTGGACCCTTGACTGACAAATTCAAAGGTTTCGTAGCCAAAGAAGGATTAGGAGGGTATGTGAAGTTCGTTGGAAAAATTTCACATGAAGATATGCCTGAATATATGGCTGCATGCGATATCTACGTATCTCCATCCCTCTCTGATGGCACTTCAGCTAGCCTTCTTGAGGCTATGGCTTGTTCTAAGCCAGTTGTAGTTTCTGATATTCCTGGGAACCTAGAGTGGGTTAATAATAACATAAATGGCTTTACAGTGCCTACAAGAGACGTAAAGGCATTGGCTAACGCTATATTAGAGCTACTACGGGATGAAGTTTTGCGCAAAAAGTTTGGAGCAAGGAACTTGGAAATTGTGAAGGAAAAAGCAGATGTTAGAAGGAGTCTTCAGTTATACGAAGATATTCTTATAGCTCTAGTATCAAGAAGAAGGTAACCACAGATTCGTTCAAAGGGCTAGGATTTTGTGCCTTCATAAAAATCCCAAAGTGAAGCTCTGTTGGAAGAGATAAGCTCTTCTGCAGTAAAGGCTGCTCGAGGAGTGGTCTATATGTACCTTCAAAACATTGCCGACATATTAACTACCCTGATTTACTTTCCTATTTTAGTAAGAATGCTTTCACAAGAAGAAGTAGGCTTAACAGTCACTTTAGGTCTAATTCTTGCTCTAGCCACTACTCTTGGCTCATTATCTCTGCCAAAAGCTATAACGAAATTCGTTGCTGAGGAGGTAGGAAAAGGATGCTGGGGTGCTGTAAGGAATCTTTATAAAAAAAGCTTACAATTATCTATAGGTTTAGGGGGAATAGCAAGCTTAGTTTTGTTAATAATTTACTCTGTTTTTTCCTATTACTTCAGCTCTTTTGGACTCATTTCCCCGCTCATTGTTCTACTTTCGACAGACATACTTATTTTGTCAGTATCAGGCTTCTTGAATGGCTTCTTCTACGGGTTGCAGAAGTTCAAAGAGATAGCTATAATAGCCATACTCTCGAATATTGTCAGAGTCATAAGCGTTATAATTATGCTCTTCCTCAACTATAGTATTGTTGGCGTTCTTACTGGATGGATTATGGGCGATTTTTGGGGGGTAGTTCTCTATTTATTCTCTGCCCATAGGGATGTTAGCCCACTCGTTGGTGAAGATGAGGCTAGAGCTACATTGGAACTCATAAAGTATTCTACACCACTTTATGGAACAAGTATTCTAGGTTATCTATCAAGTTACATCGATAGGTTCCTCCTTCTAAGTTTAATGGGTCTTTCTGAGCTAGCTGTCTATAGTGTGGCTGTAACTGCTAGCTCTTTTCTTGGGATGGTTACTTATCCGATAAGCTACGTTCTTTTTCCCTTCTTTTCTGAGCTTAGAGGGAAGAATAGCGATGAGGGTATGCGCATAGCCTCTCTCAAGGTAACTCGCTACCTGTCTTTGATCTTCATACCGATGGCATTGGGTATTGCTGTGGTTTCGTATCCAGCGATCACGATCTTTGCCGGCGTTGGATACGTCAATGCAGCACTTCCGCTGGCCATCTTTTGCGTTACGATGGCATTTACACAGATAGGCGTAGCCACTACGCCCACATTATTAGCCCTTGGAAAAACGAAGGCTCTCCTTAATGGACAGATACTAGGTGTAGTATCGAACATCTTTATCGTATTGATGTTAGCGCCATTTCTTGGTATCAACGGAGCGGCGTTAGGAAGAATGGGCTTAATGTTTACGTCCTTAGGTTATACTGTTTACGTACTTGTAAAATCCTACGGCTTCTATGTAGATAAGGAGGCATTTGCTAAGGCATGGGTCAGCTCATTGACGATGGCAATGATAGTATTCGTAACCCAAAGTTATCTCTCTTTTGACGCAAGACTTACACTGTTATACGTCTTACTAGGTTTCATTACTTATATTGCTATGTTAAAATGGTTAAAAGTGGTCAACTACGAAGATTACCTTTTCTTTAAGAGCCTCTTTCCTAGGAGATTCAGAAAGGCATTAGACCTTTTTATTAAACTGTTTGGAATTAAAAATCAAGACCCTAAAGAAGCTTAGGAAGCTTAATCTCAGTTTGAACATGGTTCACAAGATTTGCTATATTCATGAAGGCAATAACATTTACGACTACCGTTTTTTGGAGCATTTAGTCAGGAGGTACAAAGTGTACTTGCTAACCTTTTATAAGGGAAGGCTAATGTGCCCGGAAGGCGTGGAAGTAAGAAAGCTATGGGACCCACCTTATCCTCCTTCCTTGGTCTTTGTTAGTACATTTCTCTTTGGCGTGTGGGTCTTACTAAGAACGCTTGTCTTGAATCTTAATGTCCGAAGGATCAAGCCTAATGTTGTGAACGCCCACTGGCTTACCACCTATGCTTTTTACTGTGCCATAATAAAACTCTTCAATAGAAGACTCCCCCTCATAGTGACTGTGTGGGGTTCCGACATCTTCATCGATCCAACGAAATGTAGGATCTTCAAATTCATGGCAAAGTTCTCCTTGAGGATGGCAGATGCTGTCATAGTGGATAGTCTTGCGCAAAAAAAGGCGTGTATAGAACTGGGTTGCTCCTCAAATAAGATCTACGATTTCCCGTGGGGGGTAGACCTCACAAGGTTCAACAGGGAAGTATCGGGCGTAGAAATTCGACGAAGGTTAGGGTGGGAATCCAACTACGTAGTGATCAGCGTGAGAAATCATGAACCTGTATACAATGTAGAATGCTTGATCCAAGCCATTCCGTCTGTCATCAAGAACGAACCAAAGGCCAGGTTCATCATTGGGGGGAGTGGTTCCTTGAGTGGGCGCTTAGAAAAGATTGTTAAGGAGCTAGGAGTGGAAGAGTACGTTCATTTCACAGGTAAAATTCCTTACGAAAACATGCCCACATACCTTGCAGCGGCGGACATTTACGTTTCAACATCTCTTTCTGACGGATCGTCAGCAAGCTTGATGGAAGCCATGGCCTGTGGACTGCCAGTGATTGTCACAGACCTGCCCGCGAATCATGAGTGGGTCGTTCATGGAGAGAACGGATACCTTGTTCCACTCTGTCAACCGAATAGCCTCTCTAGTCGTATCCTTTTACTCTTACATGACCCTATTCTAAGAGTTACTTTCTCTAGAAGAAATGTAGGGATAGCAAGGGAAAGAGCGGATTGGCTTAAGAATTCAGCAGTTTTCTACAAAGTTATTGAGGAGGCGTTGAGGTCAAAATTATGACCAATCCTCTAGATTTAAATCTCTTGCTCGCGTGAAGACATATCTGAAGTGGTAGAGAGTTGCGGATCCTTTTCATATATCCTAACCGCTCTAACTTGTATGGGGAAGCACCTTTAGGCATTCTTTATTTATCCGCCGTTCTTGAAGAAGCAGGACATAAAACAGACCTTTTCGATTTAACCCCTTATCCTTCCAATGAGAAGATCTGCGTCACTCACGGGAACCATCCAGTCCATTCTTATTCATACGCAAAGGTTCTTCTTGAGAGGATAAGTGAGTTTAAGCCAGATCTGGTGGCATTTACAGTTATTAGCCCCCACTTCTTCATCAGCGTATCCTTAAGCAATTTCATCAAGAGCAACTATGATTTACCCATTCTTTTCGGTGGCCATCACCCAACCGCTGACCCTGAAGGCACGATATCCCAGAAGCCTGTAGATATGATATGCGCATATTTAGACAGTATTCCAGTAGGTATTCTACAAGGGAAGTTCAAAAAATTATGGAAATTTTGGCTAGAATTTGATTGTGGTACCTTAGGAGGAAGCGCAGTAGGTATTCTTCCTGGATACGATAAAGAAAAAATGATGAATGCATTTCTATCCAAGCTTGGGGAAGTTGATAAGAAGATTGTTCGATTTAAATTCTATACATCTGAAGTGTACCCATCACTTCTAAAGCATGGATTCAAAATGTTTTCTGTAGATACCATAATGCTGGACTTAGCCGGTTCTATTGATAAAATTTGGTGTAGACTTGACAAAAACGTAGAAATGGGATTAGAAAAGCTCAAAGGGAAGGAGTGGAGGTATATTTGGCAGAGAATAAAGAGGATCTGGTGTCTTTTTACAACCTCAGTCTGGAAACATCCAAACGTAAAAAATTTCAGATTCCCCCTGCGAGTCAGTATGTGAGGGTTTGGAAAAATTTGGTTCCAAAAATATCGTAAAGATATTCTTAGCGAAGCGCAAAGGGGAAACGATTGGCGGATCTCTGATATATTGCATGGGAAATCAATGTTCAGGAAATGGAGATTTAATATGGTCAGCTCAAGTATCAAGAGAAGATGCATGGAAATATAAGCCAAATGATCTGGTATTGTGGGAAATCATTAGATGGGGATGCGAAAACGGGTATAGAAGAATCAATCTTTGGGGTGGAGGGCAATTCAAAAAGGAAATGGGGGGTATGATTTTACGATGTATATATTTGTCAAAACTGACTTTCTGCATTTACTAGAAAAAATAGACGTTAATCAGGTCAGACATTTTTTAAGCCTTGATTATTGAGTACTAGAAATTTACTTGAACAGAAGGTGAAATCTACAAATATTTTTGCGTATGTGAACTATTATCCTAATTATACCCTTAACCTTATTACATCGGTTACAAAGCCGTCCAATCAAGACAAAGCACGAAAAAATTGTATATTAGAAATCAGGACATGGTGGGGGCTATCTAACAGACATCGGATGTGGCCTTAATCCATGGGTCTCCGATTACCATAAAAGAGGCAACTTTGTGGTTGGGGTTGATATTTCAGTTTTAAATCTTAAAGTCGCGGCACAACAACCAAATAAACAAGGGTAAGCTTGTAGTGGGTATTGCTGAGGTCCTTCCAATAAGGTCTAATTCCCTTGATGTTATCGTAGCCTCTGAATTATTAGAGCATTCGTTACACCTAGACATTTCTTGCATAGTCGGTGTTTGTGAATGGTTGCCCTTCGTTAACGAATGTTTCGATTTAGCAATATGTGGTGAGATTATTGAGCATCTGCCCAAGCCAGAAAGATTAATTGAAGAGGTAGGGAGGGTGCTAAAAAAAGGCGGCGAAGTGATAATATCAACACCCAACGCAGCAAATATATTTCGAAAAATGAGTTATAAAATGGATTTAGCAGTTATCAAGGAGCATGTGCACGAATTTGAACCTTTAGAGTTAGTTTCTTTAGTTAAAGGTAAGAAGTATAATTTTGAAGTTAAGGAATGCAGATTCTTAAACCCTAATATATATCCCGTAGGAGAAAATTTTCTTTTAAAATTTCCTAATTTTCTGAAGAAATTATACTATAATATTGCTAGCTTTGTTGAAAGAATACCCTACATAAACTCAATAACATGTGATACAATTATTTTAAGATTAAGAAAGAGGTAGCAAATGAAAGTCTCTATAGTTATAGTAACCTATAATCGTGGTCAAATTATTAACCGCTGTTTGAGTTCCTTGGAAAGACAAACGACCAAGCCTGATGAGATAATAGTCATCGATTCTAGCGATAATAATGAAACAAAGAGGATCGTGCAGGGAAAAAGGATTATCTACAAGCATACCATAAGACGCCTTCACCAACCACAAGCGAGAAATATTGCACTTGAGATGGCTAAGGGTGATATCATCGCCTTCTTAGACGACGATGTCATATGCGCTACCAAGTGGCTAGAAAATATTATTCAAGGTTACTCCCTTGATGATGTTGCAGGTGTTGGAGGACCTGTAATTAGATCCGATGAAAATCTGCGTCCATTAGAGAGGGTAAAGAGGTCTGATAAAAATCAGAACTTCTTCACACGTTATGGGGGTATTCATGTTATTGGCGCGTGGGTGCCCTCAGAACCTGTAAGGACAAAGCTTATGATGGGCTGCAATATGTCCTTCCTGAAGGAGAAGTTAAAAGAAGTTGGTGGGTTTGATGAATTCTACGGCAGGGATGCCGCCTACAGGGAGGAAACAGACCCGCAAATCGCCTTGATCAAGAGGGGATATGATTTCATGTACATGCCACAGGCCATCGTTTATCATCTTAAATGTAGAACTGGAGGAATAAGATCGAATAATCCAGCAGATTATCGATATTGGTGTGCGAAGAACCACAAATACCTTGCTGATAAATATTTTCCCAAATTGCTAAGCCGATTATCATGGATCTTTTGGAGTTTTGACCCGCCATGCCTGTGGATTTGCGTACTATCCACCTTAATTCATAGGGATCTAAATATTCTACAGTGGATAAAAGGGCTCTGGTTATAAAAAATAATCCATAACCGCCTAAGGTAGGTCATCCAAATAATCGCATAGTTGCGAAAATTGGTTTGCATTGAGTTTAGCCCCGCAATCATCCTACAAAACGGGCTAGTCGAATCTGTTGGCAGACATAAAACCCAACGATGGGGAAACGTAGATGTATTCGAAAAGGCTTTAAAAGAACTCAAAGAAAAGGGCCTAGCAACTTCATCCTGCACGATCACGAAGAGGAAACATAAGGTATAGCTATGTATGTATCGAGAAAGCCAAAAGAATACTCGGCTGCTCATCTACAGTAAGTTTAGAAGATGGGTTAATAAAGCTGTTCTATGATTTGACATAACTGGAGCTATCTTAATGACGATCGAAGAGGCGATCCTGAAGATTATAGATGAAGAGGAAGCGGTTGGTGTCAAGGAGGTCATCGGTTTGTTAAAGTTTACGGAGGAAGAGATTTTAGAGGCGATAAAAAGGCTTGAAGGCGAAGAAAAAATCGAGCTAAACCACAATATACCAACCTGTTACAGCTTTACTCAATATCTAAAGAACGCTGACTACAACCTCTGGCTCTACTTAGTCTTCTTGTCTTCCCTCGGCGCCTTACTTATCATACACCTAACCTCAGCCATTTACCCCCTAATAATTGCGAGGTGGATCCTAGGTTCCCTATTCATTCTCTTTCTGCCAGGCTACGCATTGATAGAGGCCCTCTTCCCTAAGAGAGGAAGCCTAGACGTTGTCGAAAGACTCGCCCTAAGCACAGGCCTAAGCATCGCAATCACCCCCCTCATAGGTCTCCTTCTCAACTACACCCCTTGGGGTATAAGACTCGACTCCATCGCAATCAGCCTAATCACATTCGTCCTCACCGTATCTCTCCTAGCAACATACAGAAAGTTCACACTAGGCAAGAACCTCCATATCAGATATTCCACAGCTTCAAAAAGGGCATGAGACAATAACCAGTTAAAGATCCAATTGATTTGTGATGAAAACTGGATTTAAGCGAAGAAAGGTTGATGAGGATGAGCGCTCAGATAAGGAAAAACCTCAAAGCGGAGAGACAAGTAGAGGCTTGGGCTGGCCTGATGAAGGAATGATGCGTGCTTGAGGTTAAGATGCTGAGGTCTCCTTCATACCGCCAAATCCTAGAGACGTAGAAACCGATGGGATCCTCGAAAAATGCGGTTGGAAGTTGCGGTCACAAAAACCCATAAACTATGAGGGAGATCTATTCGGTATGCTTCCCAAGGAACTGCTAAACCGCTACAGCCTAGAAAATAAAGAGTGAGTTCGTGATGGCAACGCTGGACTGGGTTGGAATCTTTATCTATCCATAGCCAATTGTTCATAGCAAATGCCTAAATTTTGTGCACGCGCTAATATCTTCAAAAAGGGTTGAAACTATGAGAAAAAGTAGGATAGCTACTATAACCTTCATGCTCCTTATTCTCACCATAATAGTTCCTATACAAGTCTATGCGTCTGCCTCCGAAAGCCTCATAGAACAAGCTGAAAAGGAGCTTATTGAAACCCTCCGCATTTTAGACAACGTAAAGCAGACCTCCGATGTTGCCTCATTAGAGCCTATAACGGATCAACTAAATGAAGTCCTAAGGCTACTTGAAGAAGCAAAGCGATATATGTCCGATGGGAGGGTGACTGAGGCTAACGCCTCTGCGGAAGAGGCACTTGCCCTAATCAAGAGGACGAAGGGCGAAGCGGAATCTGCCCTAGAAGCCTCAACACAGAGAACTTTCCAGATTCAGGCATTTAGCTGGGCTCTGGTACCAGTAGCATCCATTTTAACCGCACTAACTTCAACCAAGGGATACGAGTGGTACGTGAAACGTGAGTATAGAAAACTACTCAACATGACTATCACAAGAAAGAAGAAAAAGGAAAAGAACTAAGAATGCTTAAAATTAAGGTCTCCGAGGAGAGGAAGCGTTTCCTCGCCATCTTCATGGTCTCCATCCTTATCTACTCCACCATAACATACGTATCCACCACACCAAGACCGAAGGAACAATTCTTTCAACTTTACGCGCTAGGAGAAACCAGGATGGTTGAAAAATACTATCCTAACGATAACTCAACAATCCCATCGGGCACTCCAGTTAAATGGTTCCTCGGCGTAACCAACTGCATGGGCTCAGTAGAGTATGTTATCATAAAGGCAAAGCTGGGAAACCAAACCCTACAACAACCCAACGAAACCAATGTAACACCGGCAAACATACCAACACTAATAGAGTTCAGCAGAGTACTCCTCGATAACGAGACATGGGAAACGTCCTTCGCGTGGAAAATTATGAATGTAGATATGAGGGGTGAAATGGCATTCCTAACCCTAAACATCAACAACAAAACCATCACGGTGCAAGACATAGGAGCCAAGGATGGACGCAACTTCAGAATCATCTTCGAGCTATGGACACTAGACAAGGAAACCGAAAACCTCATCTTCGGCTGGAAGACCCAAAGACAACACAGGGCAGCGTGGCTTCAAATATGGTTTAACGCCACCATTCCTCAACAACAACCAATAACTGGGTCAAGTTAAAATGTCTACTCTAAACTTTAGGATGTTTTTCGGAGATGAGGAACCGCCTATTCTATTCCGGCAATTGCGTTTCTCGCCATCCTAGCCTCCATGAAAGTCGTAATAAGCTACATTAATTTCTAAGTTGAAGTGCTTAGAGGGCTCATGAATACTGTGGAATCTAAGTAAGTTTAGCATGGAAAGGCTGACCTTGAGTTTCGCATGGATTGAGCAAAATTTAAGTTTGGATAGAGATCTCAAATTTGAGGGCTGAAAAGAGAAGAATCGCGGAGGGAGTTCACGCCATAAAGGTTGTGAGGAGCACCACAGCGAAGATGTTGAATGAAGAGATGGAGATAATTGGAAAGGCTGAAATGAACAACTTCACGCTCGGTTCCATGTACAAGATGGGCGTTGATGCTCTGGCCGACGCCATAGTAAATGATCTCCGCTTTCAGGGGATACTTATGAAAGCTATCGCAAACCCATCTTTAGCTGAGCAAATCAAAACGTTTGCTGAAATAGTACAGGAGAAAGCTAATCAAATAAAACAAGAAGCAACAAAACTCTCCATCATCGCTGAAATACTGCAGCACCGAACTAGTAGCAATACATCATCTTCAAAGGATAAAAACACCCTCAATGCTGTTTTTAGGTCTTCAAATTCATTTATTATAGACCGCTGAGATTTTGTCTTGTTACTCATGTATGGTTCCTCTCTTGAGTCGACCAAAATCAGCCGAGGACATCAATGCCACAAGGAGTCTAGTTATGAAGAGATTGATGGGAAAAATCAAAGTTTTAGCTTATATATTTAGTTCCTTCTCGCGCTTAGACGTTGGGCTCATGAAAGAGCTTTTCCCAATAGTTAATGGGTTAGCCTCAAAAGATTAAATCGTTAATGAAAAGACGGAAGCATTAAGGAGGTTGATGCTTCACCCCTTATGTTGGGATGATGGGAAGGTGGCTACCCGAGGGGGAGGACTTGGCCTAGAGAGGCTCGCTTTATCTATAGGTTTAAGCCTCGGAGAACCATAGAATTTGACAAACGCAAGTTTGTAGATTAAAAGTGCGGAGGTAATAGTCTAATATTAGTAACACATAAAACACCTTGAACTAAAGAACCCGTGGAGGATTACAGCGCCAGTATTGCCTCTGACTCCTTTAGCTTTTTTGTTATTGGGTCCACCTCAAGCCCCAACCCCTCTAACGCATGTAATCCTAAAACCTCATTATCTTCATCCTCAGCGAAAACAATCATCGTTGTCGCTTTTCTACCTAAACACTCAACAATCGCTTCACAGATGTCACGTTCAATAATCCTGTTGTCTATGCCTCTGAACCCTCTTCTTCCCATACGTTCAACTTTAAGCTCTGTAAGCCTTCCACGTCTTATCCAGGTATAGGTTGACCCAGTATCAACTAACAGTTCAAGCTCCAGCCTTAAGGATTCATCCTTTGGATTGTAAACCTTGACCCTGGCAAGAATATGACCCATGGTCATTCATCAAATAAGCGGCTCCCTAACACTTTAAAGCTTTCTTGAACACTCATGGATGCGTGGAGTAGTTGATTAGGAAGGTTGTTGCCTATGAGTAAGAAGCTTCCTAAGGAGATGCTGCCCGTGGTTCCGCTGATAGGCTTGTTCCTAAATTACAATCCAGGGGAATGCGGCTGGATAGTTGCATCCCCAGCGCCCCTCGCAGAATGCGTGCAAGCACATAGGAAAAGGTTAATTAATCTTGGCTTCACGTGAGTAAGGCAGCATGGGATTTACTTACATAAAGGCTCGAGTTTACAGCGCCGATCTAACCAAAGGGGAAGATGTGGAGGTTTTAGTGGATAGCGGAGCGCTGTTCACTTCGATACCGCGTCCCATCCTTGAAAGGCTGGGGCTTAAGCCCGTTGCTAGGCAGAGGCTTAGAGTCTACGGCGGAGGGGTCGTCGAGCGTGATGTTGGCGGAACAGCTGTTGAATATGAGGGGCGATGCGCCGTCGTTCCAATAGTGTTCGGTGAGCCTGAAGACATCCCCGTTCTCGGAGCCACGGCCTTGGAATCTCTAGGCTACCGAATAGACCCCGTGTCTAAGAGGTTAAAGCCCGTCGAGTTGCTGATGGTATAGGAATGATAAAACTTCATATGTCCCACCTGGATTGTAGCACACGTTACAAGGGAAAGTTATTAACAAGTCTTTTAGGGTACATATCGAGATTTATGAGCATGTTATTTAATTTATCCAAGCGTGGTTTTAAGAGAGGCTTTCAAACCGCATAGAAATTTATTGGTTAAGTTGCTTCCGCACCATCCCATACGAGGGGTCTTTTCTGGATAAGCATAAGGTTGAAGTGCATGGGATTTGGCACTTGAACATCTTTAAGTAAGATGCCTTATAAAGCTAGGTTTTCAAGAGTATTAATCAAAAAAGAGGAAAGGCTACCGAGCGACGTTAAACCCAGGCATTAAGGGAAATACTTATGAAACCTCATGTTGGAGTTCCGCTGATTGGTCCCCTTAAGGGTTTATGGAGAGTAAGGGTTGGAAAATACAGGGTTATTTACGAAATTAACGAGAAAGAAAAAATAGTTGTTTTCCAGCAGGAGATGTAGTATATATAAGTGGCTGAACCTAACTAAACCTTCGATGCCCATGGGCTTAGTACATAAAAAGGTTAAGCTCACTACCGAGAAAGAAAAGCTTGAGGTCGATGCGTTAATCGATACGGGCACAAACAGGCTTCTAATCCCCAAGGAAGTAGCTGAGAAGCTGGGTATCAAGCCCATGTTCAAGGTGAAAGCCGAGCTTGCCAACGGAAGCGTTAGAGAGGTCGATGCTGGGCCCGTTTACGTGGAGATTATGGGTAGGGGGGGCCCCAGAATGGGCGGCCATAGTGGAGAAGGGCGAGGTTTGCGTAGGCGCCGAAACCCTTGAAACGCTGGGTTTAGCGGTTGACCCCACAACTGGTGAAGTGTATCCAACGAGGAGGTTCGTTTGGAGAATATAGCCATGAGCGGAAAACCTATCCCAAGCCGGATCTACCCGCATAGAAATGAAGATCATGAGCCTCGTGCATGAGAAGCTACAAAAAGTTAGAAAATACATTTGGCGTGCACAAATGGTTATTATCAACGTTCATAATTAGGTGGTTCACATCGGGACTAGGGGATGGTCTTCACCACAGGCTATAAAATGCTCGACGCTGAACCAAAAAGGACGACGACAAACTGTAGGCTCTTTTGTTGCCAGTATGATAGGCGCCCTTTTTCTTTGAGTATTTTATTGCTGGTAGTTCCAAGAGCCTGTAGAGAACGTCGTTCCAAAATTTTATTCCTTTTGGTTCAAGCTTGTTTCCCACCATCTTAATAAATAATGCGGTTAGCTCAAAAACAAAATATTACCAAAAACAGGCAACAAAGTTACATCGAAAACAATACAACTCAGTCTAAAACTGCTCTCGAATTCAAAATGGGTCTGGTTTCAGAAATATATAAAAGCTCATAAACATCTATTAACACCAGAAATGTTGACTTCCAAACTGATAATCCAAAAAATTTCAGAAAGGATGGAGGAAATCAGAAAATACGGCGTAAAAAAAATCGGTTTGTTCGGGTCGTATGCTAAAGGAAGCCAAAGAATCGAAAGCGACGTAGACATCCTGGTAGAATTTGAAAAAGGAAAGAAAACCTTTGACAACTACATGGAACTAAAACTTTTCCTTGAAAGTCTGCTGAACTGCAAGGTCGACCTGGTCACATTAGAATCGATAAAACCGGAGCTGAAACCATACATAATGAATAGTGTAGTTTATGCAACGTGACCCTAAAATTTACTTAGAAGACATTCTCAAAGCCATTGAAAAGATAGAGGAATATGCGAAGAACCTGGACTTTAGAAATTTTTCAGCAAGCAGTCTGGTTCAGGACGCTGTAATAAGGAACCTTGAAGTCATTGGAGAGGCCGCAAAGAAAGTGCCGGAAAACATCAAAAGCAAACACTCTGAAATAGAATGGAGAAAGATAGCAGGGCTTAGGGGCATATTAATTCACGAATATTTCAGTGTCGACCTATAATTATCATCCTCAACCGCGTTAATACTCAACTTTTCTCTAAATCGAATACCCTAACATTCTCTTTTCCGCTTCTCCCTCTTCATGCGCGCGTTGCGACATGAGAGTAAGAAGACTGACTCTATATATTATTAATTGAACAACCATTTTTAGTGGGTTAAAGCATGACCGCGTTCGTTAAAGTCGATGAGAAAGGCAGAGTGATTATTCCAAAGAGCGTGAGGAAAAAAACCGAGATCAAAGAGGGAAGATACGTCAAGGTTACAGCTAAGGAAAAGAATATCGTTATCGAACCTCTTGAACCATCTGCAGATAAATACTTCGGAGCATTCAAGATCACTAAGTGGCCTAAGGATCTTGACGAATTTATAATAAAGTCGAGCAGCCTCATGTAATAGCATTTATGGAGTCTGTGGGTACCAAGAAAACAAGCTTGCTTGAAGTATACGCCAACTTCTAACTGGCAAACCGTTTGCGTCCGGAGAGATAATGAGGCTTCCCAAAGATTAATAGTATCTATAAGGGAAAATATTTTTAAGGGTTAACGGGAAGCCGTTAAAATGGTGTGACTATGGTTAAGACGACAATTGAAGTTGACGATGACCTATGGAGGCGCTTCAGCCTCCTCATCCTCCGCGAGAGGGGTGAACGGAAAAAGAACGAGGTAATACATGAGCTGCTCAAAAGCTATGTGGAGCGAAGGGGCTTCACCGGGGATTCACAGCAGCTGGAATATATCTTAAGGCTGGAGGAGGAGAGGGGTGCCTTCTGCAAGATGAAAGACAAACTTATCCAAGAACCAAATTACAATGGAAAGTATGTTGCGGTATTTCAAGGCGCCATCGTCGGCTGCGATGAGGACAAGGGAAAACTCGCCAAGAGCGTCTACGAGAGGTATGGTTATATTCCAATCTACATCGACAAGGTGGCTCCTGGAGAAAGGCATATAGAAGTACCATCACCGGAGTTGCCTCGCCATGAAGTATAGTTTCGACTACAACCCTCCAGCCCCCGCCCTAAAAGTAAGGTTCACCAAACCCCTCTCAGACCACTCCATAGAACTTCAGGCCAAACTAGATACGGGTGCAGACATAACCCTACTCCCACAACATGCGATAAATGAGCTTAGGCTTATGCCAGCAAGCCGCGTGTCCGTTTCATTCTTTGACGGACAGGAAGAGTTGAAATACACCTACTTCATAGATCTCGCCTTCCACAACTACAAATTCCCAATGGTTGAAGTCGTCGGTGCCAGACGCCACGACGCCCTCCTCGGCCGCGACGTTCTCAATATGCTGAAAACAACCCTTGACGGCAAGGCTCTAAGCTTCGATTTATCCGATCCTTAACGTTCTCATTCCGGGCAAGCCTTGTAGCCGCCAAAAACCTTAATCCTCTCTTTTAAAGCCTCCAAAGGATTCTCCTCCTCGTTTGCGCTCCACGCCAACGTCACCCTGATAAGGGTGAAAATAGACAGAAGCGAGCCTTAAAATCTGCGCGAACAAGATACATGGAGCAGCCGTTATGAGATGATTGAAATAATAATGTATACAAAAATAGACAAATCCAACAAGCGTGCACAACTGTAAAAGTAAATTAAACGGTTAAAGAAAAAAATTATTGTTAGTGTTAAGGCTTGGTGGGATCTATCACTATCCCAAAGACGCTACTAAAAGACCTCTACGTTGGATTAGCTAAAGTTGAAGAAGTCCTCGCAACGCTCGAGGAGTTAATGGACAAGGAAGGCCTAGAGAGAACGCGCAAGGCTGAAGAAGAATACCGAAAAGGAAGGTACATAACCGTACAAAACAGCAGCGAAATTAAGAAACTCGCTGAGTAAGAACCGCTTTGCCTTATAAAGCTGCCCTAACCAAGAACTTTCTGAGAGAATTCAAAAACTTCCTGATCATATAAAAGATGGCATCTTAAGAGCTATCGATGAGATAGTCACTAATCCTTTCTCTGGTGTTCAATTGCGGGGTAAGCTTGAGGGACGCTGGCGATGGAGAATAGGCAAATACAGAATCATATACACGATCGATCAAACGCCCAAACTTGTCGTTTTCTTAGATGTAGGTCCCAGAAAAACCATTTACGAGTAAAAAATTGTCATCCGTTCCACGAAGCTTCTTAATGTGGCTGTCTACGGCGCTGAGCCGGATGTTAACTTAGCCCCCCTTTTAACCCATGCGAGAAAGAGTATTATTGGTGGGGGTCAGTAAACCTAGAGTATGCTCTAAAATGCAGTATTTCAGGAGGGAGGTCTTGTGACCGTCTCGTGGAGAGTTAAGGTTGCGAGTGATTGGTGGGAGAAGCGCGGGTGCAATTTTAACAGTTTTGATGAGGCTCATATGAGGTTTGGGCGCTGGATTCACAGCATGAGCTATGAGAATTGCCTTAAGCTTAGAGAGGAGGTTGAGAGATACTTAGAGGCTAGGAGTGTTAGTGCCAGGCTCATATCAAATGCCCTCAGACTGTTCTGCGGAGCTATGGACATTGAGGTGGAGTATGATGAGCAAGTTTATGGACTACTTAAAGAAGCTCTTGAATATGCAACTAAGACTGGTGAAGAAGACGCCGTAAGATCGCATACGAGGGCTCTAATGGAGCTCATTGCAACCGCTGAGAGGCTCAAAAGCAACATAATATGCTCTGGCTAAACCACCAGCAATCCATACTTCCCATAAAAAATAAGTGGCCGCTATGAAGCGCGCCTAGGCAATAGCGATGTCTGATGTTCTAGCACTACTTATCCTGAAACTGCCAACAAACCGATTCCCACAGCGGTCATGTTTAAATAAGCTTCTCATCCTTCAGGATTGGGGATTCTAGTGGGTCATGTTTGGGTTGACGCGAAACTAATAAATCCCGTTATGGGTCAAGGTTGTGGCTCTGATTGACACGGGCGCAACGTTCACGGTTGTGCCTTGGGGGATTCATGAAAAATTAAGCTTTAAAATAGTCGGCAAGAAGAGGGTTGAGACCACTAAAGGTTATGTAGACCTTGATGAGAGTTTTGCATTGTTAGAGGTGGGAGGGAAGCGGGGTGTGACGCCCATCCTTATCTCAAAGGAATTGAGGGATGTCTTGATAGGGGTTTTAACCTTAGAGGCTTTAGGCTTAAAGGTTGATCCAACAGGTGAACTTAAAGAAACGAGAATATTGTTGCTATGATTCACAAAAGCCTCTCTCGCACGCAGTGCGTAAGCGCTAGATTTCTAAAAAGGATGGAGGCATACGTGGTCAGCCTATTGATGAGATGTCTCCAACCTATCAATGGGATATCCCTTCAGCACGGCGCTTAAAGGCCTAAAATCAGTTATCTACCGAAGTCATTAGCAAACTATTAAACCACTGAGGCACAAAATCAAAGAAACCCTAAGATCCACAGTTTCTAAACTTCAAGATTTTCATCCGGAAAAGCGGAACCGCCCAGTCAATCCTAGCCATAGCGCTTTTAGTCGCCATAATCGCCTCCACAAACGCTGTGGCAAACTACCTCAACCTACAATCTGCAACAACATTAAGGCAGAAAACCCAATGTAACCTAATTCTACTCCAAAAATAAAGCGGATCGTCCACTTTATTTTTAGTTCAATATACTTTACCTAAAATTTAAATTTAGGTAAAGTGCGCTATACCAATATCCTGTGAGAGCTGGGGGTAGTTCACTAATAAGAGTGTAGGTTGAAAGCATGGGTCATGTATTCATAAGGGCTATGTTTAGAGGGAGAGAAGTGCTAGAGGTTGATAAGATGCTGGTGGATACTGGGGCCTCCTTCACAGTAATGCCTCTTGATGTAGCTGAGAAATACTTTATTGAAACACCCCTGGAGGCCGAGCTGAGGCTGGGCGATGGTAGAATTGTCAAGGCGAAAGTGTTTGTAGCCGAAGTTGAGATCGAAGGTAGAAGAGGGCCTCTAAGAATACTGGCATTCAAAGAGGCTATGCCTATAATGGGCGTTGACGCCCTAGAGACTCTAGGTCTCAAAGTAGATCCTTTGACGGGAAGAGTGGAGAAGACAGAGTACTACATGCTCTATGTCTAATTGGTTCGCGCATGACTGTCGTCGCTAAGAGCTCTATTTAAGGCTAAAACCTTTAGTCTATTAGGCTTGAAAACTTTTCCAACCACGCAACCGAAATTCTAAAGGAAGAGAAGGTTTACTCGCTGTCTTGACCAAGCTTTTGGCCGATGAAAACGTGCCCATCGAGGCCGTTAAAGCCCTAAAAAGAAAGGGCGTTGACATTGTTTCCGTAACAGAGTTTTCGTCCAGTGGGATTCCGAGCCCCCTAGAACTGGTCACCAGATAGGTGATTGGCGCGCTAGGTCATTTTTCCTGCAATGCTCTTATACCATTATGCTGCGTGTAATATTTGGTGTGGCACATGTACGAGGACCACATCCTAAGTATACTGGGGACCACGCAGAGGCCTCTATCCATCGCTGAGGTCAGGGACGCGCTGATGAGGAAGCTCAGAACCTATGTATCCTATGAAACGACGAAGAGAGACCTGTTAACCCTCTCCGCTAGGAGCCTGATCCACTCCAAGAGCATTGGAAGGGGGAAGAGAGTTACCTGGGTCTTCTGGTCCCTTGAGAGGGGGGAGCGCCGCAAAGCCTTGGCTCAAGTCAAGGCAGTTAAACCCTTCGAAGTCTCAACTACTGAGAGGGACTCCATGACTCCGGAGGAGCTCACAGCCCTATACGACTCTCTACTCGAGGAACATGGGCGCCTAATAAGGGAAAGTGTGGGAAAAAGCTCACGTTACATAGTGCTCTGCAACGGAAAGGTCGTGTACGCATCAAACCGTGAGCCCTCAGACGAAGAGCTCAGAAATCTGGAGAAGAGTCTAGGCAAAGTCTGCTACGTATTAACTGAGGATCCCATCGAGGAATCCCGTTGGAGCCCTATTGGAAATGGAGACTACTACCCAACGATCGACATGTTCATCGGAGGCGCCCACTGGGAGGAAGAGGAAGTTTTCCGCCGAGGCCTAAAAATAACCTCAATCAATGTTTAATTATATGTTTAAACATATTTTTGCGGTGAAAATTGTGACCAAGACAATAACAATAAGAGATGAGGTTTATAAGAAGCTGTTGACGGTCAAAAAAGAAAATGAGAGCTTCAGCAAACTTTTTGAAAGACTTGTGGAAGGCGCAAGTCCTCTCGAGACCATAACTAAGCTTAGAGGATGTGTTGAGTTCAGGGATAAAGAGAAGATGCTCTCAGAAATTCACGCTCTCAGAGCTGAGCGAAGACTATGATAATACTGGATACAGATGTCCTAATCGAAATCTTTGACAAAAAGTCCATTAAAGGCGACAAAGTCCTAAAGAGGATTCTTGAAATTGGTGAGGACATAAGCATAACAGCCATAAACCTTCATGAGATACTGTACGGTCTCCAAAAATACGCCAAGCCCGTAAGGGAAGTTTTGCAACTTCCCGTGCTAAATTTTACCACATGAGATTAACGATTTGAGCGACTCTATCCTTCTTCTGAACTCTTCTAACATGGTGCACCTTCGTCATCTCTTTCAAGCTTTTTATGAGGGGACAGAATGTTTTCACGGGAACCTGTAGGTTAATGTGCTGCCATGTCCCCTGTAGCCACTTGCCCTGAAGATTTTTCGTGAATGCAAGCAGGATTAGGCTTACCTGCGATAGTTTTCTAAGTGCAGTGTTGGAACTTCTTTGCAAGCCTTCTCGTAAAGGATGTCGTCGGCTGTTAGGAGGGTTGCCCCAATTTTCTTTGACGCCATTACATAGGCACTGTCATAGTAGGTTACGTCGTTCCTAGTGCTCCACTTCAGAATCTCTCTATGTTCCTCTATATCCAGTTCAACAGAGCCTATTCTAAGCTGGAGGAAATGGTTAAACTTTTTTGACACTCTCCACGGCTGAAGCCGGGAGATTCTTGCTTTTGGGGTGATCATTGGTTGGTTGTTCATTGCCCTTTTAGGCTCCCACCTCATTCCGTTCCACCGTAGAAGCAAGGGGTGTGCCACCACCCCGTTAACGCCGCCTCCATGGAGGCGGCTTATATTTAGGACGCCTACGGCGTCCCTGTTCGCCTCAAGCCCGCAGTCCAAGCATTTGAAGAGCCTTCCTTTAGTTGTTATGTCTTCAGAATGGCAGAATGGGCATTCACTTGATGTTCCGTACTCGCTTTTTTCCTCCACTTTTATGCCGTACTCTTCAGCTTTCTCTCTGAACCTTCTGACTATGTAGTTGAAGCTCCAGAAGTTGTTTATCATGGCGTTTGCTTTAGCATTGTTGTGGCTATTGCCTCTTACACCCTTCAACCTTCCAAGCACTATTTTTGAAATGCAGAGCTGAGAGGCATCCTCAACTATCTGCTTTATCATGGCGTTCACGGCATGCCTGAACCTTCTCCGGCGGATTCTGTACAGCCTCCCAAGCTTTTTGGATTTTTTAGCCTTGTTTACTCTTGCTAGTCGGCTTTGTTGTTTGGCTATACGCCTTGTCCAGTACCACCAGTCCGCTAAGACGTTTTTGCCTGAAAAGGCTATGGGCTGCTTTAGGCCTTCAAACCATACTGTGGCAAGGTTTACAGCGCCAAGGTCTATGTAGAGGGGTTTGTTGCCTCCTTTAGGCGGTGGCCCTTCGACTTTAACGGTCATAAAGCCCCTCCACACCTCATCCACCTCGTCGTAGACTATTTCAAGCCTTCCCTGCTTGCCAGTCCACTTCAGCCCGCCCTTATATCTCAACTTAAGCCTTTTGGGCAAGTATAGGTATTCATCGTCAAAACTGTAGCAGTCGCTTCTTACAATTATTCTAGGCTCTCTTCTGCCGTTTCTCTTCCAGTATCTGGGCATTGAAATTTTTGTTATGTGTTTTGGAAGCCTTCCTTCAGCCTCAAGCCGTTTCAGCGCTAGGAAGCTCCTCCAAGCCTCGTTGTTCTTGTTTATGATTTGCTGGGCTGTTGCTGAGCCAATCAGCGGAGCGTATTTTTCATAGAGCTGCCTAGGATACCAATCGAAACGCTTGTGACGTATGTACGACTGTCTCTTTTCAAAGTTCACCTCATTATATAGCTTGGCGCAGTTATCCGCAAGCTCCCATAGAGCTGGATTATCCTCAACTATGAAGGTGTTGGCTCTATCCATTTCAGACACCCTTCTGGGCCTCAATATATTTTTCAATGGTCTCTCTAGAGACTGCTCCTATCGTTGAAACATAGTAGCTGTGTGTCCATAGGGACGGCAGCTTAAGCAGTTCGGGAAACTCCTTTCTAAGGATGTTTGAGCTTCTACCCTTGATTCTCCTCACAATCTTGTGTACGGGTATTGTTGGGTAGGCTGATATGAACAGGTGGACGTGGTCTGGGTTTATGGCAAGTTCAAGAACCTTAATCCCTAACTCATCCGCAACCTGACGAATTATCTGCTCAAGCCTCGCCTTAACCTCTCCCACTAGGACAGGCTTACGCCTCTTCGCACACCAGACTAGGTGGTACTGGATTAAAAAGACCTTGTTCCTCGAATGTTGATGGACTTTCACAAATCCACATAACTTGTCGTTACATTTAAATCTATCGACAATTCATCCCACGGTTAAAAAACCGTAGGCTTTCTTGTCGAGCTTTCATGTAAAGCCTCGTTCAAGTCTATTAGCCCTTGCTTAACGGCTTTCCACAGCGTGTTTCCAACTTCGTACACAACCAGTTTGGGGGCAACCAGATCGATGGCATCCTTAAGGAAACCCTCCAGAACCAATTCTGCTTTATCGGATAAATCCTCAACAAGAAGAAATCTAGAGGCGACTGAGGCGTCTATTACGTAAGTCGTCAACGGGTTTCCCTCATCTCCCTTATGGCCTTATTTATAAACCCCTTTGGAACTGCATGCTTCCCAGCCCTTAGATCTTCAAGGAGTCTCTCAGCTGCACGCCTCCTCTCTTCTAGCTCAATCCTCCGCCTAATTGCCTGCCTAACGTATTCGGACCAATTAATTTTAACTGTGCTCATAGCCTTCTTCAACCCATCATCAACCTTAATAGTGACAGTACCCAACAACATCACCAAAAAGCAATAAAAAAAACAGTCTTTTAAACATTACATGAAAGCAAGGTTTTGCTTCTCCTTTGTTATTTATGATTCTCATCTTGTGTGTCATGGGCTACAATGGGAAGACAGCATTTCTGTCTCTTATAACAGTGTTGACGATAACTATCAGCCATCATTTGACGAGCGTTGTCACTTTGTTCTTGATGTTCACTCTCAATCGACATTAAACTAATAGTAGTTGAAGCGCTAAGGGAAATACTTATATAGTGTTACAAAAATCGTATTACAACGATGTGTTATGGAAAGTGTAACTATAACGGTGAGGATTCCTAAAACGCTTAAAGAAAGCCTAAGCAGATACGGAGTTAAGGTAAGTAAAGTCGTGAAGGGGGCTCTTGAGGAAGAAATCAGGAGGAGGAAACTTGAGGATCTTAAGAGGACCGCAGGCGAGTTGGGAGAGTTCTTCGCCAAAATACCTGACGAGAAGATCGTCAAGAGCGTAAGGGAGATGCGGAGGTCGAGATAAATTTACATTTTAGACTCAAGCGCCATAGCCATAGCCCTCAAAAGGCTTGGAGAGAAGTCCGCTGAGTTCCTAGAGGACAAGACTACCCTAGACCTTGTCCGTTACGAATTAGGTAATGTAATATGGAAGGAATGCGCACTAAAAGACCTAATAAGCCCAGAGGAAGCCGCGAATAGAGCCGAAGATATGGCTAAAATACTGGATATCACAAAGGAGGAGAAAATAAAGTCCAGTGAAGACTTTAGAGAGGTGATGAAGCTGGCAACAGGGCTAAAACTAACGTTCTACGACACATCGTACCTACACATAGCCAATAGCAAGGGGCTTACACTAGTCACGGAAGACGAGGAACTTAGTGAGAAAGCTAAGCACATCAATATCAAAGTCATGACGGTAAGCGAACTCCTAAGAATACATTCATCAACCTCTTGACAGTAGCGCAACAAACCGCGACCTTCCTGCTGACTAGGTGTGTCTTATGCCTATTTCAACTCGCGCGCGAAGATCCACGCATGCATCTTGTGGAAGAATGATATCATGGCAAAAACGCTTTTCTTAATACCTAGAATGTATACTGAAACCGAATTCAAGAATCTTGCAAATTCTCTTCCTGACGATTTCAAGCAGAAAACTGATGAATTTTGGGTTTACGTAAATGAAAGGCTTACAATGTTTAGTGGAAAGATAAATAAAATCTATAGAGACCGCGTTTGTAAAGCTGGAGAAGAAGCATTATCCCAACTCCACTTAATTGACAGCGAAAACTACAAGATTGTTAAAGTTCTTGTTGAGAACGGAGCCAGTTTCATAGCCACAGAAGATCCATTATTAGTAGGCGAATCTGAATCTTGGGCTAAAATGTTAAAAAGTCAACCATCAAACACTGTTATTCTGGAACTTTTTCAGCTAACTCTTGAAGACCGCATTAGGTACATCTCAAAACGAATAGACGAAACACTTGAGGATAACGAGATAGGTGTCCTCTTTATAGAACCAGGTCTACGGGTAGAACTCGGCAAAGACACTAAAATAATCAGAATGTGCCGATTCGACCCCTTGGATTATTTAAAATCTTGGCAAATACAGAAACAACTTCAGAAGTTTTAAATGAGCGTTTATCCCACTCTATATGGGTGGGAAATTTGGATGAGTTTCACCTCAAAATAGACTCAAAAGGAAGGCTCTGCATTCCGCCAGAAATACGAGAACAGATCGGCGACAACGCTATACTCAAGAAAACCTCCGAAGGATTCCTACTAATGCCGGGTCAACCCACAAACTTCTTAGATGAGTTTCGAAAAATCATATCTTCCGACCCCCCTAGAACAGGCAAACCTGAGAACTGGTCACCATCAAAAATGAAATCAATATGGGGCACAAAATAGCATGATCACTGGGCTAGATACCAACATCCTATGCTACGCGCTTGACCCTGCATACCCTGAACACGAAAAGCTGAAGAACTTGCTGATCGCCTTGTCTCAAGAAAACAGCGTGGCTATAAACCCCACAACACTACACGAAACTTATCATGCCCTTGTCTTCGGCCAAAAATGGGTTCCCAGCGAAGCGAGAAGAAGGCTGAAAATACTGTTAAAGCATCCCTACATTGAATTTTTCAACCAAACAAAGAAAACCTCCATTATTGCACTCGACTTGTCTGTGCAACATAAACTCGGCGGAAGAGATGCCCTAATTATAGCCAACTTCCTGGCAAACAAGGTTTCCATCATCTACACCCATGACCAAGAGCTCTTAACCCTGCAAAAACTTTCATGGAAAAACTTCAACTTAACCTTCAAAGATCCGTTGAGTGAAAACTGACCACATTATACAAGATGAAGACTCCCCTAACTTAGAGGCGTCGACGTGCTGACATCCTCCCACGAGTGAATTTGTGGGGTTCCACCACTTGAAAGGTCTCGCTCTGTTGCCAGAGGCGCAGGTTCGCATAGGGCTTACGGAACCTTGCGAGGTTGCCTCTTCATTCGCACGGAAGGCTTTAACGGTCACCGACCAACACCAGCCATGCTTATCTCCTGAAGGAGTGAGAGGCTTAAGGGCGAAGTCAGATTGACTGACCCAGTTCTCTGGGACACGCCCCGTCTCCCAAGATATACTCGAGAGACCTCTGATGCCGAAGCATCAAGGAGAAGACTTCGTTGGAAACATATAAGCTTAACGCCATTCATCCCACGAATCAATTCGTGGGCTTTCTGGCTAAACTCTGTAAAAATCCTGAGAAGCTTCGAAAACTCGCTAGGTCTACGGATATATGGTACAAGTCTGCTGGACGAAATGGCGGCGGCAATCATGATGGGAGATATCAAAAGGGACTTCGATGACGCCCTCCAATACTACGTAGCCAAGAAGCTGGGAGCCAAAGCCATAGTCAGCTTCGACAAGCACTTCGACGGATTAGACGTGCCAAGACTGGAACCTAAACAAGTCATTCAAGGCTAAGATTATTCCCACATAATTTTTATAAGCCCACCGCAATTGCGGAAAAAATCTTCCAAAAACTAGAAAACGGAGAGATCGCAGTAGAAATCTCCAGCGTAAGCCTAATCGAAATGGAGCTAATCTATCGAAGCGAAAAAATGGAGCAAAATCTTCTAAAACACCTAGCAGCTGTGGCAGCCCTACCCAACGTAAAATACATGCACTAATACCAGACATAGCAGTTGCAAGCGTATACTTAAGGCAAACGCTGAACCTAACATTCTTCAACTTCCACTACGCGGCAACGGTACTGAACTTGGACGGGAAAATAATCTCCTTCGACAAAGCCTACGATAAAGTGCCGGGTCTAACACGCATCAAACCCGAACCCTCTAAGACAAAGGCCAAAAACTAACAAATGCATGCGCCCGCGTTAAAAATCATCCTATTACCCATGCTCCTTTCAACAAACGCCTAACCCTCAAGTGAAGAATAAAACCATTAATATTAGCGTTAACGTTTAATGACTCGGTGAAATGCGTTGGCTGAGGGCAAAGTTGACATAGCTTTCTCGACTGCTGAGGAGATCCTAAAATACGCTGAAGAAGAGTTTGAGAAAGCCATCAAAACAAAGGATACTACGCTCTACAGAAACGCTGTAGACAAAGCCTTCCTCTCCATGATAGTCGCCGTAAACTACTACATCAACCGCAAATTGAATATAACACCTAAATCCCACAGCGAACGAAGATCCCTGCTTCGGAAGATGGAACGAGAAGACCTAAGAGCCCTATACAGCGACGTTATGAAAACGTTGCACGACGAAGCCTTCTACGAGGGAGTCTACAACCCTGAAGAGGCTGAATACGCCATCAAACAAGTCAAGAGGGCGCTCGAAGAACTCAAGAGAAGCTAAACCAGTTTTGAAGCTTACGTTGACGAACGCCAGAACTTTAGAGGACATTAAACGCTTAGTCGAAACTTCCATCGCAAAACAGTCGCCATCATCAACCAACATTGAAGCGGCTCAAGTTGAAAGGCTTGAAATAGCCTACGATGATGGTGGAATCCCACACGCTTCAGCCATGGGAGTGTCAAGACTTCGCTAACACGATCTTATTTCCTCAAAAACAATTCCATGGTATAATCGTCCTTCACATTCACGGCACCATAAACCACTTGGACATCAACACTACAGCACGTAGCAGAGTTTTTAAACAATCTACTCTATTATCATTGTGGCGATTTGGGAAATGGGGCACGTTTATTTAAGAGCTAGAATAGAGAACCCCATTGAAAGGGTCTCAAACGAGTACAAGTTCCTTGTAGACACGGGTGCCAGCTACATGGTCTTAAGGGATGAGGAATTTAAGGAGCTGATGTTAAAGCGCATAGGCATGGTTAAGTTCACCCTAGCAGATGGAAGGGTTGTTGAAGCGCCCATAGCTCCAGTGAAGGTGGAGGCAATGGGTAGGGAAGCAATGGTCTTCACAGCACTGATGGAATCGCCGATGCCACTGTTTGGGGCTTTCACGTTAGAAGCTTTAGGACTAGCCGTAGACCCAAGCACAGGTGAGATAAAACCATCGAGGCCAGCAGCACTACTAATTTAGCCAATTATAAGAAAGGATATTTGGTTTAGATGGTGAAACGTTGTTTAGCAGTTTAAAAATATGTGTTTAAATATTTTTTGGGCATTTTTTCTTCCTGCGATGTCGAACCGTAGGCTTTCTTGTCGAGCTTTCATGTAAGCTTGACGAATTCCTAAGGCTAAAAGCAGAAGAAATCGTCTGGGAGATGATGGGCTACGATGGTAAGCTACTGCCAATCATCCGCGAATAGTTCAAGCATTCGCTAAATTTGAAGAATAAGCCGTTAAAGGTTATGGGCGTCTAACACGCATCAAACCAGAAACCATTTAGTGCGCTAATGAGATGTTGCGTGGATAATATAAATAAGTAAGCCGGTAAGTTTTGTTTGTGAAGTGGAATAATGGATAAACACGTTCCAGAGTACCTGACCAACTTTTTCAAAAAAGAGAAATTCATTTTGGTTGCATACTTATTTGGTTCACGCACAAAAAATGTCCAAACTCAACAAAGTGATTTTGACATCGCCGTGTTGCTCTCTGGCACTCCCGAAAAACTGCTTGAATACTACTTATACCTAACAAGTGAGCTGTCCAAAATATTAGGAAACGAGGTAGATTTGACTATCCTGAACACGTCTCCCCCTATGCTTAAACACCAAGTAATAAAATACGGCAAAATTATTTTTTGCAGAGACGAAAAAACGAGAGTGTTGTTTGAGGCAAAAGCCCAATGCGAATATCTCGATTTCAGCAGAGCCTTAGCGAGGTATGACGAATGTTTCATGAAACAGATTCTAGCATAGACAAAACCTTAATAGCAACTAAACTAGCCAAACTAAGGCAATACCAAAGATATCTGAAAGAACTAAAGGCAAGTACCATAGAAGAGTTCACCAGCGACTTCAAGATAAGCGGAGCTGCAGAAAGATATTTGCAAGTTGCAATTGAATGCGTGATCGATGTAGGTAATGAAATAATTTCCTCACTTCAGCTCCAAAGACCGGAACGTTACAGAGACATCCCCTACATCCTAGCCCAAGCAAAAATCATCCCCAAGGACCACGCAGAAACAATTGCCTTAATGATAGGCTTCAGAAACCTTCTAGTACACGACTACGCGACTATAAACCTAGACCTAGTCTACGAGTTTCTACAGACAAAACTCCAAGACTTCGAAAACTTCATTAAATACATCGTCAAATGGCTGGAAAAAAGATAGACCTAGAGACTTGCGCACATTCAAACCTCCTAATCGTGTGTACATAGCTGTAACAAGAAAATTAAAAATCCTAAACCAAAAAGGCACATAACTAATAAAAGAAATGACAGGAAAAATGCAATTAAAGACCACAACTTAAACATTAACTTTCTTCGGTGCCTTGCAAGGTCTAATTATTGTTTGAGTGTTCTGGCTTTGATTTTGATGGCGCAGTTAAGCAGGGTAAGCTTATACTGATAGATGCGTTGATGGGAACGGATGTTCATAACGGTTGCTCTGCCTGTTGGAAGGGTGTTACGTCTATGTTTGGATTCGTTTTCCTTTATGATACCCCAAAAGAGATTATCTCTTAATCTCACTCTCTGGGGTCGATTCTTTTTATTCCTGGTATGTTATCGAAGACTGTGTCTGTTGAAATTATTGTGTGGTCTTGGATTTGATTGAGAGCTGTGGCAGCGTAGTAGGCATCGAATATTGAGTTAAGTCCATACTGTCTTATCAGTGCTAGGGCTAAGAGGTCGATTTCATAGGTGGTTTCGAGGAAAACTAGATTTTCTATGGTGGTTAGGGCGGCGAATCTGGCGATAAGCTCGTTAGTGGAAATGCCTTCCTCCCTTGAAACATAGTATATTTCGTGAAGACTTTCTCTCGAAGCATAAACTGTGCCGAGTTCACCCCTCACGATCTTTAAAATAACTTTATTGGCGATCGGCTTCAGCCAGTCTTCCTTTTTAATATAAGCGTAGAGGACATCTGTTTCAATCATCAAAGCTGCTTTCTCCTTCTTGCTCGTTTAACTGCGTCTTCTTTACCGGTTCTTTCCGCTAAAATTTTCAGTTCTCTTCTATCTTTTTCTGTGGTTAGCCAGTCTCCTGCTTTTTCATGGGGTGCTTTTGGGAGCGGAATTGCGATGAAAAAGGAGCCTGCTGGTATAATTATGGTTTTGGTTTCCCTGACACCCATCTCTTTTGGAATGGTCATTCTCCCTCTTTCATCAACTTTAACTATGGCCATCAGTTTTTCCCAAAATTCCAATTTAAACCCACAAATATAAAATTTACCCAAAACTGGAGCCCTAGGTTTATGGGCTGGGAAATAAATAAAAACAGAAAGAAGCTAAAAAGCGATATTATTTTATGTTTGACAATTGCGGTGAAGCGCCGGCCAGACGGCCTTTTCCACATCTCATCCTTCATCATGTACGCTGATGCGCCGCGCGCAACGTCAAATAGCTTCCATTAGGGTTCTATCCTTTTTAATTTCGGGACCTTATCGAATTCGTTGTCGAAGCTTGCTATTGTTCTTGTATTGTTCTCTAGAGCTATCGATGCATGTATTGAGTCTCTCGGCTTTATTCCAAAATTCTCCATCAACTCTTGTGCCTTTATGATCGTTGATACTTTAATGGGTAACAGTTTGAGGTTTGGAAATGCAAGCAGCATTCTACCTATTTTCAACGACTCTTCCAAACCCAGGAGCTTTCTAGCTACATAAGTTACTTCATCCCATGTTAACACTGACGTATATCCTCTAACCTCTCCCATGGCAACTTTTAAAAGAAGATTTTTAGAACTATGGGCCTTCACAACGCTTGCGGAGTCGTATATCAATGGGTAGATGAAGACGTTTGAGTCAATGTAGAATAGTTCTTGACTCAATTTCTTCACCAATGATCTTTTCTAGATCGGTCTCCTTCTTGAGCTTTTGCCTTGAAACCGATACAAATTCCTCAACGAACTCGGTTGGATCTAGCCTCTTTTTAATGACAAGTCCCCCTTCTTTAACCTCCATTAAAACCTCGGTGTCCGACTCAAACCCCAGATATTCCCTAATGATCTTTGGGATAACTATTTGACCCTTTGGACCAAGCTTCCTCCTGATAAGCAGTTTTACCACCAAGTTAGAATTAGTTGGAAAATAAATTTAAACTTTTTCAAACATTACAATCTTACTGATAAATGGCAATGCCCTCATAGCGACGGAGAAGGAAGGAAAAATCGTGTTAAAGCCCAAGTCCACTCCTAGCCAAGACTTCGGTTCCATGTCAGAACTGCTGGTACTCGACTCTGAAGCCCTTCTTGCCTTTTATCTCGGCGAAGAAGATGGGACGCTACTTAGAGATGGTCTCGAAAAAATTCAAAAAGCACGCTCCGCCATGCATTGCCACGGGTCGCAGGCTACTTGGCGATAAGCATATATTACTGAATTAGGTATTTCAGTTATGGCGATATTTGTGGGCAAGGTGAAAACCAGCATATACGTTGATGCTGAACTTTGGGAGAGATTTAAAAGATATGTTGGTGCAAGGGGCCTTGACATTAGTGGCTTCCTCGAGGAAACGATAGAAGAGGCCCTCATGGAGGGTGAGTTGGCTAAAGCCCTATATGAGATCGAGGGCTCGGAGGACTACGCCATAGACTTCAATCCTATAGAACCTAAAGAAGGCTTGGTTAGCGAGCTAATAGGGGTTATGAGGAATGAGAGAACAAACAGTATATCTGGACAGCAGTAGCATTGTGAAGAGATACGTTAAGGAGCCTGGTAGCAGTGTTGTTAGGGAACTTTATCTGAAGACTTACGTGGGAGATAACGTAATCTCATACAGTATATGGAATATAGGAGAGGTTCTCGGAGCCCTTGATAAAGCAAGAAGTATTGGCAGGCTCACGGAGGAAGCCTATATAACTGCTAGAAGAAGATTCGTATCTGAAACTAGAAGAATGGTAAAGCTGGGAATAGCATTAGTGATCCCTGTGAAAACAAAGTTACTTAAAGAAAGCTGGAGGTTGCTAGAGAAGCACCATATGTATGTTGCAGATGCTCTACAAATAGCCTCGGCAAAATACATCAAGGTCGCGGAATTCCTTACAGCAGAGAAGCGAGTGCATGAAATAGCATCAGATGAGGGATTAAACAGCCGATGGCTGACATAAATGCATAAATAAAGGACTTTAGTCATGAGGAATATACAGTTCCACAACCTCTAAACTTCGGCAAGACTGTTCCAAATGAACGAATGGAAACGGAATCGTTGAAAAGTTATTTAAATCCTCGATGCTTAGCTAATCTGGGGGACCATAGATGGGAAAATGTGCTATTTGTAATGGAGACAGCGCTAGTCTGCTCTACGCACGCCATAAGGATTTGGGCTACATCCGCATCTGTCAAAAATGCTGGGAAAATGCTTACGACAAGAACCGTCTGGTATGTGATTCCGGCAGTTCAGGCGGAGGCTGCTGTCGTTAACATTTTTTCCCTTAAATGGAAAACGGATAAGCTTTAAAGCTGATCAGCTCTCCTAAAGAAAGGCTGGAAGAGCTGCTTTAAAGACTATTTCACTTAACTGTTTGGCAAAATTTGTCTCTAAGATTTTATCCACTTTCCCTATCGCATCTTCAATCCTTGCATCAAAGTAAATTTCTCCTAGATATGGAACATTCAAGTCTTGAACTTGATGCTGAATAAATTTTGAATCTTCCATTTTCATGTTTTCAACGATGCCCAACACTTGGATGTCCAGTTTCCTCAAAAGGTTTACCAGCTTCTTTACAGTTCCAAAGGCGAGCTGTGAGGTTGTCGTTATGACGAGGAACTTTACCTTCTCGATTAAACGTACCGCGTCCAACGTTACGTCACCTATTCCTGGCGGCATATCGATAATCAAAAAATCCAGTTCCCCCCACCTTGTTATTGAAAGAAGCTCTATTAACGCGTTTGAAACGTCTGCACCCCTTAAAGGCGTCGCATGTTCTCCAGAATAATACACTATTGACATGTACTTAACGCCATGAATTTGGGGTGGAATCACGCCTTTCTCCTCTTCCGGCTTTACACCTTCAATGCCAAGGATTATATGTGTGGATGGGCTGGTAAAATCTAGGTCGAAGAGACCGACTTTATAGTTCCTTTTCGCTAATATCAAAGCCATTGTTGATGCAGCTAAACTCTTTCCCACTCCACCTTTGCCACTTGAAACGGCAATTATGTTGCGGACCGATTTAAGCCTTTCATTTATCACACTAACCCTAGGGTCAACCATTGCTACTTCACACCATTTACACCCTCAAGCCATATTCCACGCCCCTGCAGTATCTCAAAGTCAGGGCTTCCGCAACTTGGGCAACTAATGTATGTATGGGCAACTTCTGGGAGAAAGTGGATTGCCTCGGCAATTTCTCTATTCAATTCTCCAGTTTTGAACATCCATCTATATCCGCAAACCCTACACTGCAATTGCGCCTTCGAAATTTCAATGTTAAACTTCACGTTTTTAAATTCAAATGTTTTAAGCTGTGATAGTGCAAACTCAAATATGTCAAGTTCAACCTGCTGTAGTTCTCCAACCTTTATTTTCACTTCTGTAATTTCCTTCAATCCCTCTTTTTTCGCTATTTGAGAAACCGTTGAAATCACAGACTCGGCTAAAGCCCACTCATGCATAGAAAAGCCTATTGCTGAATCGAATTTAAAAATATCGCAACTTAGCTCACTGTATACGCACCATAGAGTATTAATGAGCAGAAAGCGAAAACAGTTTCAAGGATCCAGCCCTTATCCATCAAAACTAATTATAATACTGCGAGGCAGGCTTTAATATTGGAATTCTAAATTATGCTTTAGGTTGCTTGATATTGAGTTTAAAAGAGGAATTTCTAAGCCTACTTGAGAGGGATAAGGAGTTCCGCTACGCAGTTGCGGGTTTAATTGGTCTGGAGGAAATCCTGAGGAGACTTGATAGACACGAAGAGGAGCTCGTGAAGCTAAGAGAAGATACGAATAAGGGTTTTATGCTTGTTGAAAGACATATTTCCGCCTTGGGTGCTAGATGGGGATTAATAAGTGAGGAAGCCTTCAGAGAAGGTCTTGAAGGTCTAATAGAGAAGGAGCTTGGATTTAAAGTTGAAAAATGGATTAAATTCGACGAAAAGGCTCTCCTCTTCGGTTATCCAAGCCAAGTGGACATCGACATAGCAGTTCACAACGAGAAGATAATCCTGATAGAGGTTAAGTCACATCTAAGGTCTTCGGATGTCTACACATTTAAAAGAAAAGCTGAACTCTACAAGGAGATCGAAGGGAAAAGTCCTTCAAGATTGCTCATAATAACAACATACGCTGAAGATAAAGCCTTCGAGTCCGCAAAGAACCTAGGCATAGAAGTATATACTAAGGTTTAAGGCAAAACATTATAAATAGCGTCAGAGCAAACTAAAAAGCTCAATCCTAACATGATTCAGATAACAATATCCACAAATGCTATGGAGAAGAAGCGTGAACTACCCCTTGCTATCGCTTCAGCTGTGATAAAGCTTTTAGGTTTGAATATGGGAAAGGGAGAGGGCTTCCCGCCGATAGAGTTAAAATCCTAATGCACTATCTAAAATCTATGTCACGCTTATAAATTCGAGCGAAGGAGGAAAAATGCTCTGTCGGATAGGCTTATTGAGACGGCTGGTGTTTCAGCTAGAGGGGGTTTCTCGCTTTTCTTAGGCGACTTTTTCTCAACGGCTATTTTGGCACTGGGCTCAATACTCGCCGCTAGGTTTTTGGGATCCGAAGCCTACGGTCTATATTCCCTCAGCCTCGTCGCTCCAATGCTCCTAGCTTCCATAATAGGTCTAGGCTTAGATTCAGCAGCCATCAGATTCCCAGCCAAATATAGGGCTGAAGAAAGATATGGACATATACTGGTGATGATGAGGTCAGCCTTGACCTTTAGGCTAGTTACAGGGGTAGCCGCATCCCTCCTTTGCTTCATCTCCTCCGACTTCCTAGCCTCAAGCCTACTCAATAGACCTGAACTAGGATTCTACGTAAAAATGGTTTCGGCTCTTGTTCTCTTCCAAACGCTTTTCTTCATCACATACAACTTTTTTATAGGTTTAGAATCCGTAGAAAAAGCCTCTATACTTAAGGCTTTAATGTCAATCGTTAAGGCTTCATCATCCCCAGTACTCATAATTCTTGGCCTAGGTGTCTCAGGTGCCATCATAGGACATGTGTTGGGCTATCTGGTAGCCAGCGTTATAGGGCTACTCATGCTTTACCTCGGAAACTACAGAAGCCTCAAATCAGCCATAAGACATGAACAGGCGGCTGAGGAGAACTCTAACTTCATCGGGCATGTTAGGCTTATGATCGGATACGGTTTCCCCCTCTACATATTATCCATGTTGACACTGCTATTAGGCCAGTATCAGTTCATACTCCTCGCCCATTACGCTTCAGACATAGAGATCGGAAGTTTTCAGGCGGTGTTGAACCTCTCATCCATACTGACAGTCCTAATAGTTCCAATAACCACATCGCTTTTCCCAGCCTTCTCGAAGCTTGAATCCACGAAGGCACTACAGGAGCTTGAAAGATTCCTAAACCTCTCCATAAGATACTCATCTCTCATAATAATCCCAGTAACAATCCTCGTTATGAGCCTTTCAACAGAGCTAGTAAACGTAATTTATGGGGCTGACTACAAGCTTGCAACCCTATACCTTCCCATCTACATCTCAATATTCCTCTCCACAGGACTAGGCTGCAGAATAATGGAGAGCTTCTTCAACGGCATTGGCGAAACAAAGCTTACACTTAAAATCTACCTCGCAAACCTAGCTATCTTCATTCCTCTAGCTCCAATACTGACCAAATTCTACGGGATCCCAGGATTTATCGTTGCACTTCTAGCCTCAAACCTAGCATCAACCCTTTACGGACTGGCTTTAGCCAAAAGAAAACTCCAAGTAAACATAGGACTAACAGGACAGCTGAAGATATACATTTCCTCAATCCTCTCAGCCTTACCAACCCTAGTATTCCTACAGTTCTCCAACTTAACCAACATTCTAAACCTACTGATAGCTTCAGCCATATTCCTAATCACATACTTCACCCTGACACCAATCCTAAAGTCCGTCAACCAAAGCGACCTCCAAAACCTGAAACAAATATTCGAAAAAATAAGAGTTTTATGGCCGATCATCAAATTAGCCATAGATTATGAAGGCAAAATCCTAGCCATAATCGTGCATCTAAATAAGAAAGGGAATTAAAAAGAAATTCTTGATGCGAAATGGTTAGCAATACAGCGCTTCTGAACTCATTAGGGTTATTCCTCAATTGGGAGAAGTTATAGCTCCCACACTTGAGATGAACGAAGCCAAGTCCATAGCAAGCAAGACTCCAACAATCTCATGAAAAATTTTTAATATACCCTTCAAATGGTCTTTGAACGAAGGTTGACAACCCATAGCAATGTGGCGCAAACCGATGAGAATGATGAACAAGACAATAACAATAAAATGCCTTGTACTTTTAGATGCTTCATGCGAGTGATGATTGGATATGCCTTTCATGAGCAAAAATAAAGTGAATTAAATGCCTTCCCAGTTTAAGGAAATCGTCTATTTTAGTCAATCATGCAACCTTGGGGTCTTCTCCTTATGAGAATTTTGGTCACAGGCGGTGCAGGATTCATAGGCAGCCACCTTGTCGATGCCCTTATGCATAGTGGAACTGATGTCCGTATTTTAGATAACCTTAGCAGTGGAAGCCTAGCCAATATCCAGCAATGGCTTCACAACAAAAAACTAACCTATATTCATGGCGACTTGCTGAACCCCACTGACATACAAAAGGCTGTAAAAAACTGTGAGGCAGTATACCATATGGCGGCAAATCCGGAGGTGAGAGTCGGTTCAACCAAACCCGATATTCATTTTCAACAAAACATCGTTGCCACATACAATCTTTTGGAAGCTATAAAGAAAGCAGATGTAAAAGTCTTCATGTTCGCATCCTCATCCACGGTTTACGGTGAAGCAACAACAATACCAACCCCTGAAGAATATGCCCCATTAAGACCCATCTCAATATACGGTGCATCCAAGCTGGCATGTGAAGCACTAATAACAGCTTATGCCAGCAACTACGGCTTTAAGGCAGTGATCTACCGACTGGCCAACATAATCGGACCAAGAGGCAAACATGGCGTAATTCACGACTTCATCCAAAAGCTAAAGAATAATCCAAAGCAGCTTGAAATACTGGGAGATGGGACTCAAAACAAGTCATACCTCTACATAAGTGACTGTATAGAAGCCATGTTCACCGGATTGGAGAAATCGGTAAATCCGATCGAAATTTACAACATAGGCTCTGATGACCAGACGGATGTCAAGACCATAGCTCAGATAGTTATCGAAGAATTGGGGCTTAAAGATGTTAAACTCAATTTCTCCGGCGGCGTAGAAGGTGGAAGAGGCTGGATGGGCGATGTAAAAAACATGCTTCTAGACGTCAGAAAGCTCAAATCCCTTGGATGGAGCCCCAGGTTCAGTAGTGAACAAGCTATAAGAAGAGCTGCCAGGGACCTAATAACTGAATTTTGGAATTGCAAGATAGCCCCAACGTAGCTTCAATGGTAAGCCATAAAAAAGCTCCTAAACATCTAGTAATTGAATTGGAATGAATTTTGGCATGCCTATTAAATCTTCAAATATTGTTCTCTTTTTTCGTATCATGGTAGGGAATGTCAGGGTCTTTGTTGTTCAGGTCCTAGCTTTGTCATTTCTCATGGCACTTATAGCAGGACCAATCGCGCTGGAAAATGCGTTGGAAAACGCTTATCTCATCGATAGTAGAAGTCCATACATCTATCTTTTCCTTGAGGCATTCAATGAAATCCATACATTATCATTGGCTTGGCAGTTCCCAGCATGGGCTTTAGTTGTTGTGGCAGTATACGTGACTGGTCTTCACTCGGTGGAGGCGCTTAAACACCTCTCAATAATTCTTATGGGAATTGGAGCATCTAAACAAAGAATCCTTCTATTCATATTTGCCAGAACTATTGTCTTAAGCCTCTTCGGATGGTTTCTAGGTGTATCAATTGGACTAACTTTCTCCCAAGTAGCTTTCAGAATCTTAGCCTTTATCTTCAATGGACCATATGAGGTGCCAATTCTGTACTCCTCAGATCTGCTTCAATTTGCTCTACTCTCACTTGTTTCAGTCTTCTTCGGAAGCATGACCTATACAATAAAAATTCTTAAAACTCAACCTAGAGAAGTGCTCGAATAATGCTCTTCAAAATATTCCCACTTAAGAAAACATTTCATCTACTGCTGATTATACTAGCTCTTTCAACGACTACGACGATAACCTCGGAAATAGCTTTGGGCTCCCTACATACGATTTCCTCATCCGTTTCTGGAGCGGGCTCTGTAACAGTTTTTTCAAGCAGTTCCAGGCTCCCCCAAACGGGGATAATATCTCTGAATGTCGCCGAAGTCATTAAGGAGCTGAAAAATGTCGAAATGGTAAGCCCAGAAGTGTTAAGTCTCGTAATAGTTAGAAACCATATTCTGTTCTTGAGGGGAATGTCTCCTGAGGCCTTCATATGCCTTGATGAGCCTAGGCTCATTGAGGGAGAAATTGTTCTTGAAGGCGATTATGCTTTAATAGGCATCAGGGCAGCAAATATGCTCGATATCAAAATAGATGAGACAATAGTCGTAAAGGGATTAACAACAAGCGCGTCTAAGACAATGGTGATTAAAGGCATTTTTGAAACTGGAGGTCCATTGGATGACGAGATATTGGCAACTGTTTCAACTGGACAATTCCTTCGAGGTTTTACAAAGGAAGACATCTCATTGATAAGGGTTAAAGGTGCGTTACCGTATCTCAAGGCAAATATTGCGAGTCTACTGGGATTAAATGAAACGGATGAAGGCGGAAAAAGCATCTTAACAGATTGGTCGCGTCTTATGCCCACTTCAACTATTACGTCGTCTTCAAAATCTGAAGTTCTAAAATTGGGTGCTGAAGACATTCTCAACAGAAACATATCATTTTCTCAGTCTATTCTATGGGCTCTCATGAGCATTGTGTTAGGGGCATCGTCCATAGCCTTATACTACGCTGTTTCATGGGTCTTAATGGACTCCTTAAAAACAATAACAATTTTAAGGGCTGTAGGTTTCCCAAGAACCAAGGTAAGGGCAATGCTTTTCCTTGAAGCTTTGCTCATAAGCTTGACTGCAGCGGTTTCAGGGTATGGTATTGGCTATACATTGATGCTGAAAGCCTCCGAAGGAAATACCTTGAGAATATTTTTTCATACAATCGTTCCCCCCTTCAGAATGGACATCTTTCTATCTCTTCTCCTTCTACCCACCATATTGGCGCTAACATTTCTGTTCATCTGTCTCAGAAACGAGGACAGATCTGCCATACCTTTATCTTAGCTCCGCAAGAAGACCCCGTCCGAAAGGGGGTAAGGAGTTTTTAAAGATGTTAAAGGAAAATGGAAACGAAACCTATGAGAGCAAAGTAGTCACCAGCGAAGAAGAACTGATTCAGCTTTCAATGCCTTACTATCGCTTAACAAAGATGATTGAGCCAACAGTCAGATGAGAAATTGCGGTCAGCAGTCGGTCTAAGCCTTTAGCTCAATAAAGCTTAACCTTTAAAACCCCCTTATAAATCACGTATGCTTTCCACCGATATCCTTTCAATTCTCATGACGGGTCCAGTGGCTGTGTTCATAGTTTATTTGCTTCTCCTCTTGTCCGTGGGATTGAGGACGGGCTCTGAAGAGGAAGCGCAAACCCCACTTAAGGATTATCCAAGAGTTTCAATTCTAATAGCTGCAAAGGATGAGGCTCAAGTTCTTCCTTACACCCTGCGCTCAATCCTTAAGCTTAGATACCCGAGAGATATGCTTGAAACTATCTTAGCCATAGACGAAGGCGATCTGAAAACCTTTAAAGCTTGCTCAGAGTTTACAAAAGAAGTTAATGTACTATGGGTTAAGGGCTCCCAGGGTAAGCCCTCAGCCTTAAGACAGGCGTTGCCGAATCTAAATGGGGAGCTCATTCTATTGCTAGACTCAGACTCAATATTAGACGAAGGTGCTCTGGAGAAGCTGATCGCCTATCTTAAGGCCTATAACTTAACAGCCGTCACAGGAATTCCATACCCTATAAACATCTCTGAGGGCTGGTTGCCTAAGATGTTCGCGTTGGAATGTAAGCTCTGGGAGCTTTTAGCTTCGGCTAAAAATAAACTAGGTCTATTTATCCATGCAGGTGGTCTTTTATCGCTTGTAAAGCGCTCAGCCATAGAAGATGCAGGGGGATGGCATGAAGGCTCATTGGCTGAGGATATAGACTTATCAATCCGTATCTCATCCCTCGGCTACAGGGTGGGGGTAGCGCCCGTAAAGGTTTTTGTTGAAGCTCCAGCCAAGCTGAAGACCTTTTTAAAACAGAGAGTTCGCTGGTACAAGGGAGTATTAGAGGTTTTCACGCATAGACTTGGGTATATCTTTAGATTGAAGGCGTTGAAGAGGCTAGATGCGATTGTTACATTTCTCTCGCCCATGGGGGCTGTTTTATTCTTACCCATAATTCTCGGGGCTATAGTATTTGGGGGGACTTTAAGGTTCATGGTGGCAGTTGCTTCAATACTTTGTATATGCAGCGCCATTATGGCAACTAAGGGTTTTCCATTAAGACTTAGAGCCTTAATATGCTTTACACTTCCAATCTATTTCTTCCTTTACTCAATAGCTTCTTGGGCAGCTTTGATACTTCTGGTTTTACCAATAAGACTTAAATGGGAAAGGACTGAGAAGACAGGGCTATATCTTAAACAACATATGAAATTAAGTACATTCTCGAAAATACGGGGAGATGGAGTTGAACTCTCTTCGCGTTAAGCCCGAAGGTTCATTCATTTATTTATTCATAATTCTTTTAGTGTCCTTTCTACTGCGCCTATACCCTTATCTTGTATCAGGTGTACCCTTCCATACGGACTCCTGGCCTATGCTGGCTAACGTTGACTTTTTGATGATCAAAACGCCGGTTGCACTAATGCCTGAATCTGGATTTGACAGCTATAACATCTTCTGGCCTGGTCTGATGCTCTTCTCAGCTGTAACCTCAACCTTATTTGGGTTAACTCCATACATGCTTATGCCTATCATCTCGCCTCTAGTCAACTCTACATCAATCCTTATGCTTTTTTGTCTCATGAGGAGGCTGGGCTACAGCTCTCATGTAAGCCTTATATCATCTTTATTCTTCGGTGTAGCCGGAGGGCACGCCGTATTGACCGCAGGGATTACGAAGGAGGGGTTCGCGATACCGCTATTTTTCACTACTCTGATGTTGCTGAACTTGAGCCTAAGCATGAGAAAGACACTACCGCTTATCCTATCCATCTTAACCTTTGGCTTGGTAGTCTTAAGTCACCATTTAACCAGCACCGTTACAGCCTTGCTCTCAATATATCTGTTTTCTACCTATCTTTCTCGCCTCCAAAAAGAAAGTTCAAGGCTTATTCTAGAGCATCTTCTTACGCTTGGCGCCTTTCTGCTGCTACTATGCTACTATTTGTGGGTGTATGCGGCAAGAGCTAACCCTCTTGTCTTGAAGGAGTCGGATGTTATATCGTTAGTGGCGTACCAAGCTGTAACATGCCTTCCGTTATGGTATGGCTTGGTATTTCGCAAAAGAACAAAGCTGTGGATAAGAATTTGGACTCTGCTTGGTCTACTGGCCGTGGTCGCCCTTGTTGTGCTGGCAACTAGAGTCAGCGTAGTCTTAGGGTCTCCCATAATATCCATTAATGAGTTAATCCTAGCCTCACCTTATCTGGCAATTGCCTTGTTGTCAACGCTAAGTTCAGAAACATCCAATGGTGGCTCCGCTGGTTCAAGCCCTAGCTTCCTCGACCTATGGATTATGGGTCTCCTAGGAGTGGAGCTTTACACAGTCTTCGGTGTTCCAGGGCTTTCCGGGGTCACCTACAGGCTTGCAAACTTTCTTTACATAGGTGTGGCTATGAAGGCCTCATTGATTTTCACTAATCTTCTCAACTCAAGGAATGTCGTTAAGCTTTGCGCGATGATTCTGATAGTAGCTTTGGCAGTCGGAACAGCTTATGCAACCCCTTACACCATTCTATCATCTGGACCCATAGGTGGCAGTCAACGAGTATATTCTGAGATGGACATAGCTACTGTGAAATGGGTTATATCGCATCTCAAGGACGATACAGAGCTCTTGGGAGACTTAAGATTCTCCTACCTACTCTCAGCTTATTCTAACAGGAGTGTAGATATAGGTCGTGGACTGCTATGCCTTACAGAGAAGAACCCCACACTTAAAGGTTGCCTAATAGTTACCAAGCTTATGGAGAGTATAGGCTACATAGCCACGGAGTACGGCACAAAGCTAGATTCTGAAAGCTTTAATAAGCTCTTCAAAAAGTTCTCGTTAATATATTCAAATGGTGCTGTCTCCATAGCATATGGGTGATAAATTGCCATAGATCCATAGAGTTTCTGTGTCACTGATTTTATGAATGTTAAGCCATCGTAACTCGTAGGTGGGCTTCGGAAAGTATTAAAACGATCAGAACAATTAAGCCGATCAGGTTCCCTCTTTTGTATACGGCTTCAATTCTTTCATAACTCTTTGTACGTAACACGTCAATCATAGATGTTACTATCGGGAATCCGCCCAGTAATGTGCAGAGGCAAACTACCCAATGTATTTCTCCCAGTCCATACATGGGTATAACTAACATGAATGCTGACACAGTCAACAAAATGCATAACACCACTGAATTATCTCTACCGATTAGTGTTGCAGTTGTTTTAATACCGTACCGTGTATCAGATCCATAATCTACAATTTGGTTTATCAGTTCTGCAACCGCACAGAGAAGTAATCCAATAGTGAACAATATGCACAGTGCAGCATCACTTTGCCTGTAAGTCAAGTAACCCATTGCTATGGGTACTGCTCCAATAAACATGTTCCAAATTAAGTCTAGTGGGGGCTTGGTCTTGACGCGTGGTTCAGCGCTATAAGTGTGACATAAAAAAAGTAGTATCATAGACAGTACTGTGTTAATGGGTGATAGGAAGAGTCCAGTCATAAGCGTCGAAACAAACAACGTCGATGAAACCACCCTAGCCTCCATCACAGACACTTCCCCTATACTTATTGGATTTTTTGCTGGGTTAGGGGAGGACTTATCCATGTAGCGGTCCTCTATGTTATTAACAACAAATCCATACGATATGCAGGTAAACGTGGTAAAGAATACTGGGACAATAGCCAAGTCAATATGCCTAACATGCGAAGTAAATATAGTTGCAGCTAAAGGAATCGCCGAATACCATGAGCCAGCCTTGCATCTGACAAGTTTCAAAAAGCTCTTCAGTTTCATCTCGTCAATGCCTCTTGTACGACTCACTATTAGTTATTTCAGCTAATTTCACTCCTTTTTGAGGGGCGGTATCAATTAGCCTTCATGAGAACTCCGTTTGAAAGAATGTATCTACTTTCTCCTTCATTAATTTCTTTATCATTTATCGATGTAACAACTATCGTTGCTTCATGATTTCTTCTAAAGCTTTCAAGCATTTGGAATAAAAGCTTTGTATTTTCATCATCTAAGTGCGCCGCTGGCTCATCTGCCAGTATTATTTTCGGATTGTTGACTAATGCTCTTATCGTTGCTGCTCGTTGCTGTTCTCCAAAGCTTGTCTCACTTGGATAACGTTCAGAAAGATGTGCCATCCCAAATTTTTCCAGTAATCCTAAAACTGCTTCCCTTCTTTCGTCCCTTGATTTTCCAGCCAGATATAGGGGAAGTTCTAGGTTTTCCAAAATTGTCAAATGTGGTATGAGATTTAAAGACTGGAATACAAAACCAATGCTGTTCAAACGTATCTTTGATGCCTCTTTGTCGCTTAAATTACCAGCATTCTTATCTAGAACAAAGATGTCGCCTTTAGTTGTGCTCTCAAGCAACCCCATTATCCTCAGCAACGTTGATTTACCCGCTCCAGACTTGCCTTGAATAACAACATATTCCCCTTGTTTCACTGAAAGGTTAATTCCCCTAAGTACGTAGTTTGTGCCATTATAAGCTTTCCATACATCTTTAAGAACTATGCTCATCTAAAACCATATAAGAAAATCAAGATATATAATAAATCTGGTTATTTTCTTGGCTAAAAAATCACGTATCCCTTTAATTATGGACGTATTCATCGTATTATCGACGATAGCAGCTGTAGCTGTAGTAGGGCTAATAGTTACAAACATAGTGCAATTAGCTCCATCAGTTTCGATTGGTGAAGCCTCTATAAAAAGCCTGTTCCCTACCCTGAAAGTCGAGGTGCCCATCACCATATCTAATCCAGGACCATTTGAAATAACCAACGTGAACTTCAAATTGTCAGTTGAAGCCGAGGATAAAGTGCAACTACTCTCAGGCTCTCTGGGTCCGATGAGCATACCCGCTGGCGCTAAGAATGTTAAGGCTACGGCTATTTTCACGGTTGACGCCAACAAGATTCCAAATGCAACCTTACTGCGTCTGGTCAGCAATCCCGAGAACCTCACAGTTAAAGCGGAGTTCTATACTGATATGCCCCCGTTCATAAAGATTTTAGGAACTGCTTCCGCCTCAATTCCATGGGGACCCCCAGTCTATAACCTCAAGCTGTCGGAGCCCAAGATGACGCAGTACAACGCAACAAGTATGAAAATTGATGTAGATGTGTCGTTCGACAATTTGTCTGAATGGATACCAATAAGCGGAACAGGAACCATAACCATATTTGACTCAAAAGGTAATAGTGTAGGATCTGGACAGCTTGCCATAGATGTTTCACCCAAAGGCAAATTCAACAAGACCTTAAGCATGCTCGTCGGAATACCCGTGGAGCAACTGAGCACACTCCTCTTTAATGATACAGTATTAAGCTATAGAGCTGTAGCCGAATTCAAGTCGTATGACGTTTCGGTTTTCACAATGGAAAGGAGTTTTTCATTTAGCTGGGGCGCCCCATTGTATAACCTGCAAGTAGGTCCGTTGACATTTGATTTTGGGAACTCAACGCACATTAAAGCAATTTCTGGGCTCTCATTTTACAACAAGAACGACTTCATATCAATCAACACTCAAGTTAACGTCAAAATAATCAATTCATCCTCAGGACGTGAAGTTGGTTCAGGAACCATAAGCATAAACGCTCCTGCACGCTCACACTTCTCAGACACAATTGTAGGGTTCATAGACATAAGCGCCCTTCCAGTTGATACACTACTATTTAACGATGAAACCTTAAACTTCAAGGTAATCTTTAGTGGTGTTTACTCCGGTATACCATTCCAGCTAGACAGAGACTTAAATGTAAACTGGGGTGCCCCACTCAAAGACTTCGCTATAGGCTCCCTGTCCATATCGGGCTTCGGTGAATCGTCGATCAATGTGTCTGTTCCCTTGAGCTTCGTTAATCATGCATCATGGATAGACATCGTCGCGCCATTAACCATCAAAGTCTATAATGCTACATCGGGCGTACTAATGGGTACAAGTGTCATACAAGTGTCCGCTCCAGCTCTAAGCACGTTTTCTCAAACATTTCCAGTCAGTCTAGGAATTTCAATGGGCGCCTTAGACTCATTGATGTTCTACGACTCGGTGCAGAATTTCAAGGTAGCATTATCGGGCTCTTTCAGTGGACTTAATTTCAACACCTCTAAAAGCTTGTCATACAACTGGGGTGCTCCAATAAAGAATGCTCAACTTGGCTTACCGACGATTCAAATATATAACCTCACCCATGTGAAAGTGTTGTTGCCCATAAATTTCACAAATAACTCCGACTTCTTTACGATAAGTGGAACACTGGCACCATCCGTTCTTGATGCAAACCTTAATGTGGTCGGCGAAGGAGAAAGCGTAACAATTTCGGTGGCTCCTAAAACCTTCTATTCAACAAACCTCATCGTATACATCCATGCTAACTATTTGGAGGCACTCTTGGAGAAGGAATTAACACTTCAACTAACATTTAACACCGCATACGGAACCGTACAAAGGAGGTTGTCAATAAATGCCTAAAATACTCGACCTTCAACTAAAAACTTCATCTCTTGTCCTTCGCCTAATTACGGGATTAATTGCCGCCGCATTTTGCTTTATACTCCTATACTACATTCCAGCTAACCTGCCTAGCTTGATCTACTCTTACGGCTTAAGGGATGAAATGATCATAAACTTGGTCAAGGGACTGATAAATCCAATGGTTCCCGCTATAGGCCTCGCTGTGGCAACGCTCGAACTTATATCTGCAATAATGCGTGGATCAAAGATTTATGGACCTATAACCATCATCTTAGGCGTTCTGCTAGCTTTCTATTTCTATCTACTCTTCCAACAGGGGACAATAGTAATACCGCTTTCTGGAACAATCTATCCTGGGCTATCAGGCTCCATTATAGTTCAGGCATCTACGCTTATGCTTCTGTTCATGTTGCCAGGTATATTTACAATTTTAAAGGGCACTTTGGTAACACTTCAATCCACTAGGTCACCGCGCTAATCCCCACTTTTTCTTACCTTTTGCTTGCACTTTAAAAATCAATCTTTCTTCCATTAAACGAGAACTATGTCAAATCCCATCGAGGTAAGACAGATTAAAGCAAACATACCTCCACACTCAAGAATCCTAGAGGAATACGAAGTATGTGAGAAAATAGGGGGAATGGACGAAATTAAGGTAAGGCATATCATAACAATGACCGAAGGTAAACTAGAGTACCATGTGGATGAGCCCTCGATAAGCCATGAAGAGAGTAAAGCGGTTTCGGAACTTATAAAGGAAGTTCTCTCACCAAGGGTGAGCAAGATAAGCGACAATGTTTTGATTCAAATCCTCAAGTACATAGCTAGGAAGAAAAAGATTATGGAAGAACAGTTTCCAAAAATTCTGTATTACGTATACAGAGACATATTCAAATATGGAATAATTACCCCTCTCGTCAGCGACTCAGAAAACATAGAGGATATTCTATGCAATGGACCGAGCGAGGTAATCTATGTTATGCACAGAAAATATGGTAGGCTGCCCACAAATCTACTTTTTAATTCAGAAGAAGAGTTGAATCGACTTATAATTGCAATCATCGGCAGAGCTGGAAAGACCATAACTAGGGCTCGCCCCTTTGAGGACATATACTTGGAAGATGGAAGGTTTGCCGGCATCCTCGGCGGAGAAGTGAGCGCAAAATCCTCTTTCACCTTTAGACTGAGACCAAAAAACCCACTTACGCTTCCTAAACTCATAGACTTCGGCACAATTAACCCTCTGATAGCTGCGTATTTATGGTTATGCGCTGAGAGCTGTATTCCCATAATTATCGCAGGGGGTATGTCAAGTGGAAAGACTACATTGGCAAACGCAATACTTGCAATGCTTCCTCCAAATTCAAGAATAATTACAGTCGAGGATACACCTGAACTGCAGTTGCCACATGCAAACTGGATTCAATTATACCCTAGGTCATCACTTCTCACAGAAAAAGCAAGCGAAATCACCCTTTCAGACCTCCTTAGAGCGGCTCTGAGACATTCTGGAGATTACCTTGTAGTTGGAGAAGTGAGAGAAAAGTCTGAGCTCGATTCATTTTTCAAAGCGCTAGCGACTGGGATGGGTGGTGTGTCAACTATTCATGCGAACAACGTCCTATCTAGGCTTAGGTCAATAGGGGTAGAGGAAGAACTATTTTCGCTTTTGAAGGTTCATCTGTACCTAACAAAGGGAAAGGATAGAAGATACATATATGCGCTCAGAGAGGTTGTCGCCGACATCGATGGGAGAGCGGTGGAAAAGGACTTACCGCTTGCAACAGATATAGATGAACTGATACGTTCAAGCTCCGTATTAAAGGAGATTAGGAAGACTAGAAACTTGGATGTTTACAGTGAATTAACAAGAAGAAGTGATCTGCTTAAGAAATGCAGAGGCTTAACCTACAGAGGCTTTCTAACAAGGTTCGGGCACAATTCCTCAAGTGAAATATTAAAGGAGAACGCCGCCAAAGATCAGAGATAAAATAAACGAGATGAGGTGGAGAAAAACCATCGGTATCCCAACTGTAGCCCATATTTCCTCATTTATTTCGCTTCCATTGTTGATCTTTGGAAGAATTGTTATCCTTCTTCCAGCTTCGTTTATCTCCATGGGTATGAAACGCCCGCTCCTAACACATTCCATACGTACTGGTGTTGCGAGCAAGAAAACTATGACTCTTTTAACAATTCCAGCATCCACATCCTTAAACAGATTCTTGCCGGATATAAGATGTTCAATATTCCTCATTATATTGTAAGGAATAATCGCAAGAGACATGAGACATGAATTCAGAATTACCGATATAGGAAAAAATGGGTGCTTCAACTTCCTGAAGTCGAATATGGGAAAGTGATTTATGTACAAAGGCATGGAGGCGGCTACATAGCATATCGATATTAGATCTGCGGAACCAATAATTTCACTCTTAACTAAGACAGCAACAATTAGTGCAACGAAGCTTGCAACACAAAAGGAACACAGAATATAAAATAGTTGCTGTGGCTTCAGGAAAAAATCTATGATAGACAACGCGATTCCGACGGGGAAGAAGCTGAACCAAACCCTATCATCCACCAGTCTTTCCCTCAGATCCTGATACGCGGCAACCCCTAGACACGTCAACATAACAATTATGCGAAGTTCGTTGAGCATTTCAACTTCCTTTCTATTCTATTTCTTTCCTTCTTGGGTATTTTTCTATAAAAACCCACGGAATTTATAGAAAATCAGCGCCCAGAAAACACCATATACTTTAGGTCATGAAGGGGGCATCTTCCCTCGTGTACTATTTAAACATAAATGCAAAATAGCGTTGACCTCAGTTGACAACGAGGACGGGAGTAAGCACCCTCATAGGTATCATGGTCTTTTTCGTCGTAGCCATCTCCATAGCCACCTCTCTTGTCCAATACTTCGACAAGATCAGTCAAGAACTCGACAGAAAAGCTTTACTCGCTAACGAGAACTTGGAAATCCTATCAGTAGCATTTACAGCTAACGAAATGAAGATACGCGTGCTCAATAAGGGGTCCACCTATGTTGAGGTGGTCAGAATATGGATTAAAGACTCCAACGGCTATTATCGCTTTGATGAAACAACGAACCCATCATTTCACGAATCAATCGTCTCCGGGGAAACTAAGCTTATTTCTCTCCCATACGCATGGAATGGAAACGAAGTCGTATTAAAACTAGTCAGCGGCAAAGGAAAGACATACCCATACACCGTTGCAAACCAAACTTGGTGGGACAACGCCTGGTCGTATCGAAAACAAATAATTATTATAAATTCAGACGGTGAGGAACTTAAAGACTACCAAGTTCTCATAAACGTAACGTATGATGAGTCTATGCAAATCAATTTCAAAGATATCCGATTCACGTACAGACAAGGCTTAAGCGAAAACGAAATACCATGTTGTATTCAGGAGAAGCAAGATGGAAAGTATGCCCTTTTCTGGGTGAAACTCCCAGAGATTAAGGCGCATACTCGTTATGACGAGGGCAACACATCATACTCAATGTACTATGGAAATGCGATGGCTGGAAACGTATCTAACCCAGGAAGCACCTTCGACTTCTACAGCGACTATTCCGAAAACGCATGGGTCTACAGCTCCGGTTTCTCGCCGAAAGGTAGCAGGATGAACATTGACTTAGCAAGGAATGGAGATAAAAGGGCTACGAGCAAGTGTATGGTAAGCCTCTCCGGAAACTCGGTGGAGGGAAGAACGGGCTTCATACTATACTCCGCCTTTCTCGTGAACACTACGTTAAGCGAAGAAAACACAGCTGTTTATGTTGGGTTGTTCGGCGACGAAGTGAACAGTGTAAATGCAACTCAATTCATGGGGTTAGTCTTCGGCGCAAACAAGACGGTGTATCCATACATAAGGAACGAAGCGCACGTCTTCAATTACACGTATGACCCGTTCAAGCCATCCGATGGCGAATGCTATCATTTTGAGATAAAAAGATGTGGGGAAAGCTTTGGACTCACCGTATGGACGGACAATAAAGATAGTCCAGCATACTTGAAGAGCATCGATGGTATAAACCTAGAAGGAACATGCTACTCTTTCATCCAGATAAGTAACTACAACGACGGTGCTTCAGACTCTAGATTTGTTGGAGCACTTTCAGGATTCATGTACATAAGACGCTATACTTCGCCTGAGCCGATTGCCTTACTGGGACCAAAAGAGGCTAGAGAATGAGCAAACAACCTCTTCTTTGTTCCACCTTACTTCTTCTATTCACCGTAGTGATCTCACAATCTAGCTACATAGCAACTTACAATTCCATCGAAGGGAACTTCCCAAGTCAAAGTGTGATATATAGATACACTCTAAGCTCAAATATGGGTGTCGCATCTCACAACACATTCGCACTCACTATTGACACAGGAACCCTAAACGACACCCAAGCAAACAACAATGCTTGGTTCGGGGGATACCACATATCCACTATGAACAACTGGTTCGGCGAACTTTATCTATACTTCAACATTAGCCAATTGGATGTCGATCCAAACGCCGTTTCAGAAATCCTTGTCCATTATAACACAAGCTACTGTGCAGGAGACGTGAATTATGCTGGCGGGGGCTTCTACATCTATAATTTCCAATCTAACGCCTGGACCGTAATTTATGAGAAGTTGGACGGTTGGCGTTGTGGAACATACGTTGCAAATAAAGTTCATGTCGCCTCCAACGGAGAAGTTAGGTTCAAGATAACAACCTATCTCGTTAGATGCATTGAATACGGCTATACTCAAGAGCAATGCACACATTACGCTAGATGCGAATGGCTAAGCATAGATGCCAAGACGGAGAATCAAACAAAAACTCTTGATACTCATTACTGGGCATCACCAGACACTAATACTACCTATCGCCTCGACTTTGAATACGATTTCCCAATAAGAAAGATCATTGAAACAAGTCAATACGGCTATTGGACCATCTATAATGGTTCAGAGAAGATTCAGCGTAAATACAAAGCACCCATATCAATCCACAACCCTAACAGCGAGATACTCACCGACTTTCAAATCAAACTCTTCACAGACTACAATAACTACATGATTAGCGACTTCAGCGACCTAAGATTTGCCTATTACAATACCACAACCAAGCATTATGAATTAGTTCCAGCTTGGGCTGAGAAGGTTCACACAAGCAAAAACGCAACAATATGGGTTAAGGTTCCAACATTATCTGCAAACACCATTTACACCGCGGTGAATACAACATACTTCGTATTCTTTGGGAATGTAACCGAAGAGGGCTCATACTGGGACGGTGGGAAAGTGTTTATGCTTTTTGATGATTTTGAGGGCACAAGTCTCGACGCTTACAAGTGGGAGGCTGTAGGTGAAGGATTACAGATCTCATCAACCTATGCTTACAACGGCAGTAACTCAGCCATGAGGAACGATAATTACAGAACCTATGGCACAATAAAGCATAACTTCAGCTCCCTCTTAACTGGGATAATCACAATATGGTTTTACGACGATGGTACGCCAAAAACTGAGGCAGCGTTAACTGGAAATGGGGCGACGAGTTTTTTCACAGGTAGACACGACTACAGTGTTGCAAATTACTACTTTTACCGCATTGGAGGCAGCTATTCATCAACGGGGATACATTTCTCAACTGCGTGGCACAACGCTACATTCGTCTACACAGGTAATGAAGCAAAACTCTATTTTGATAATACATTAGTTGCGGTCACAGCAACTGTTGCTCAATTCAACTTCATAGAATTAGGTGACAATTGGTCAGGGACAGAGTATCCCTACGGTGATGCCTGGTTCGATTTAGTCACCGTAAGGAAATATGCCCCCTATGAACCAGCTACGAGTATCATATTGACCGATGAGATGGCTAACTCCGAAGATTGCTGGGTTTTGCTAAAAAGGGATGGCTCCATCTTAAGCGGATGGACTGTAAAGGCACTCGAAAACTCCACAGACCTTTTTCTTGAGAAACAAACAACTAATTCCACCGGGTATGCCAACTTCCATTCAATAAACGATAAATTCGTCTACTTCGAGATCGTTAACCCTTGGAATACCACAAAGGCAAAGAGCCAAGCATACTCTGCAAATCTTCACCTGAATGTCAGCCTCATAACTTACGGTGGAGAAGAAATAGCATGCACATACCCAGCGGGGCACGAAATACTGAACATAACATGCGTCTACGATGGAGCAGCATTAGGCACAGAGAACTATACGGTTACCGAGTACAACGCCACTCACAGGCAGGTAAGAATTAAAAATGAGGTGATGAATTCCAAGGGGGAGCAGTTTAGGCTTTACACAACCAGCAAAAACGCCATCCACGAAATCAAAGCATACTGCGACGGCAACGAGACAAACCATATCTCTCCTAGAAGAGAAGCGACGTTAAACGTAACCATCAAAGACCCTCATGGAAATCCAATAGTCGGGCAGACTGTGAGCATAGGTTGTAATGGATCAAGCCTTGGGTCAACGCCATCCCATTTCGATGGAGTTGCATCCATAAACTTCACCACCCCCTCTGAATACTCAATACTTTACATTTGCGCCAATACAAGTGGAAACTACTGCGGCATACTAACTGGAGAATTGACGGTCCCTCCAATTGACATTATTCTATCTCCCAATGGTACCAGAGTAGATGTGAATGAAGTGATCCAAGTCCTTGGGGCGGTGAAGTATACCACGGATGGAACAAATGTTCCATCTGGCATCATCACAATAAATGGCACAAGCTATCAAGTATTAAATGGCGCTTTCTCATTCACAGAGAGAAAGGACGTAGTTGGAAAACAAACCTATACGGTTACAAACTTATCTGGCACCAGTGTATGCACGCTCACCAACTACCCATCAATTGACCTAGTGTGGGATAGGGTCAAGATCACACTTAATGCAGGGAGTTCAAGAGTAAACGTGAACAGCACTCATGGAATATCGTACAGTGGCATTTATGAGTACGACTCAGCAGCATGGAATGGTGTCCTAACCCTAAACGACACAAACACTTCCTACTCATCTATTGGAAAGAGAGGCTTCAACGTAACCGCCATCACGGACCCAACCTACGGGCTGAAGACGTTTACAGCGAATAGCGTTTCAATCACATGGGATGCGCTTCTTATCGAAAGATACGATGTTGATGTTTCAAATCAAAAAATGATCCTGAAACTAGTTTACGCTTCAGATGGAGCGCCGGTCAGTTCAGGGGTGATAGAATATGCTGGAAGGTATTTCGTCACAAGCAACGATGGATGGGCAACAGTGAATTTACGTGAACTCAGCCAAATACCATTTAATTCCCCCGCAAATCCCGTTAAAGACTACATGTACGGAATAACATGCGTAGCCAATGCCCCCTCTATACCGATACAGGTGAATAGAACTGCCTACAAGGATTTCTTCATTAAGTCATGTTACCCAGCAAAGAAAATCACCTACACAAATCAAAGGCTCTCATTTGATATTGATGTTCCCACAGGCGAGTCATGTGACGTAGACCTTTATAGCCCTACAGAACCAAAGCTCTTCCTCGTAAACGGACACAAGGCATTATACAATTACTCATTTAGAAAGGTAAACTTCTCCATAACGGGCAGCAGAATCGACATATATTATGGTGTAGTAAAAGTAAAAGAATTCAGCTACGACGAGGCGGCTAAAAAATTAATCCTGAAAGTATATCCAAACTACATAGAATCAGAGACAATTCAATGGAACGTAACAACATACATCAAAGACGCATACACCGGCGCACAAGTAAAGCAACAAAGCATCATACTTGATCTTCCAGACTGCAACGTAAGAACACTATCCTTCGACGAAAGCGACTTACCGAAACCAGCATGGTACAACACCTCAGTCATAATATACGACCCAAGTACACTAGTGGAAATCCAGAGGCACAATGAACTCAAATTTGACCCACCTGCTGAGACAGAGTCGTCTCCAACACTCCTCACCAGTATAACATCCTATCTCTCAAATATTTGGCAACAAACCATAACTGCAACCACAATAGTTGAGACGGCATACATGAAAAAGGTGAGGAAGAGGAAAGGAATAAACCAAATTTTGGTCACAATGCTCATAACCATAACTGCAGTCATAGGCATAGCCTTAGTATGGCAATATCTGCCTCCCCTAGCAAACAGCATCTTTACGGGACGAGTGGTAGCACAGGCCAGAATAATGGGAAAAACTGCCGTAGTGGTTGTTAAAAACAACGAAAGAAAACCGATTGATGTATTTCGCATAGATATTGAGGGTATCGAGATACCCACTTCAAGGTCACTGATCGATCCAGGGAAATCCCTAGCATTTGTGGGAAAGGTATGTGGCGCCGAGAAGGGGAGGTTATATGCCATATCAATAGGGTATATGATGGATGATAACGAATGTGTAATAGTAACAAAGGCGTTGTGTGAATAAAAATGGGTGGAAAAGCGCATAGCACAATCATCACCCACCTCATATTAATTGGGATAATAGTGGGGGCTATGAGTAGCGTCGTAACTCTAGTCAACTACACAACAAATAACCTGTTATTCAATTCTCAACAATTTGAGAGCTTCATGATTGAGAACGTTGCATTCAAGACCGGGGAGGAGAGTGTCATCGAGATTACCGTAAGAAACACTGGGTCTGTAGACATGGTGGTGGATAAAATCTTGGTAAACGGTGACGACCTATCAAATAAAATGTCTCCGAATGAATTATGTCTGAAGCCGAAGGAAAGCGGAGCAATTACTATTCCATTTGATTGGGTGCCTGCCATTGACCACATTGTAATCATCATATCAAAGAGGTTCAACATAGTCAGCGATACTTATTGTTCTCCAAAGTGAAGAACCAATGTCGACACCAACTTTGTCAGCTACAGCATCATTGATTGCATGTATAGTCTACGCAACCACAATAATATACCGATACAGAATAAATATACATGAACAATTATCTTCCACTAAGGCTATTATAAAAAATGCGGCATCATACTATAGCCACTATGCTGGCAATCTGCGTACCTCTTTGGAGATTTCCGTTGGCAGGAAGATCGAAGATTTAAGTTATCTCTGGAAAGAACGAATCACCTCAAGGTTTGCAACCATACATTCGTTGAGGAAATGGTCCTTCACTCAATATCTAGAAAAGGCGTTAACGTTAGGGAACCTGAGCTATACAACACATGAGTACCGAAGCTACGTAATAAAAAGCATTATTTTTTCCGGAATAGTTGCAATAATATGTATCTCTTGGGACTTCTTTCCGCTCGATGGGTATCTGCTCTTGAAGCCAATAGCCGCAATAAGAGAGCGATATTATCTGCCCATTCAAGCCTTTCCAGTTCTGGTAGTCGTAGCAAGTTTGCCGTTTCTCATTTTGCTAACCAAGATCTCCAAGAGGAAGAGCGCGATAGAGAACAACCTGCCATTCATAGCGCAATTGATCACAGTTGGAGCAATGTTGAAGACATCTCTAACAAAGATATTCTCATTCATAGAGGAAAAGTCAAGCGTGTGGAAGGAAGAGATGAAACTAGAGGCAAACCAGTTTCTAAAATACGCAAGCATATCTGGAGAACTAACTGCATATGAAAGTTACGCTGATTCACAACCGAGCGAGTGGTTCAAACTCTATTTAAAAGATCTTGCAAGCGAGTCTAAGGCAGGTGGAGACGTCAGAAGGTTCACTGTAATCAAGCTGAGAGAAGCTATGAAAAACTATAAGGAGAAGCTAGACAGACATAGAAGCCTTACGGGAGTCGTAATCACTGCAAGTCTATGCTTCATAACGATGTTGCCGACGATGGTGCTGACCTTGATGATATTGTTTGCATCTATGCGGGAGATAGGGCAGATAACAAACCTGTTCAACTTATTTACCATGCTACTAATAGCATACCCAGCGCTTGGGCTTTTTGGTGTTGCACTTAGACCTTATCTAAGTATAACCCTAAAGGCTAAAACAGTTCCAGCGTTAATATCAATCGCAGGCTGCATCGCGACACTCCTCATATCATATCGATATCTAAATCCGATTCCCGCAATATATCTCACACTTCTAACGGCTTCAATGCCATTCTGCCTCTACTACGTATGGATGGACAGAGTGAACTCTAGGTGGTTGAAGGATATGGACAGATTCTTGCTTGATTTACTGAATGGAGTGAAGATAGGGAGAAGCATACAATCCGTTGTGAAAACCTTGCCAAGAAAATACTCACGTTCATTCAATCAATTTCTTGAGGCCTTCACTACAAGGATTAATCACTTAGGAATGCGGGAGGCATTCAAATATTCATGCAGTGCACCCATAAACGACGATGTAAAGAAAATATTCAGCGTTATCGAATTTGCATCTCTCTCGGGAACCGAGGATCCAGAGGTTTTCTCCATATTGTACGATAATTTCAGCGAATTCAGATCATATATAGTTTCACATAAACAAAACATGATGCTACCAATGCTTATAGTATACCTGGGGGCATTCATGCTATTCTTTACAACGCACATGATGCTGAAGACGATAGGCGGGATTCCAGCATTCACGTTTCTAGAATCCTATTTGCCCACGATGTTCATGCTCTTGCCCTTCACAATTTTCGAGGGCGGATACGTAGAGGACCTAATAATTACAGGAAGCCCAATAGGCGCATTTAGAAACGGGTTCATCAACATCCTACTGGGCTTTATACTTGCATCTTTCTACGGCTTCCTCTGACCAATTGGGGGAGTTTATTACCAAATTTTTGGAGAACCTATTGGAGAGAATCACAATGAAAAGAAAAGGAATAAGTCAACTCCTTACCACAACATTCCTCATAATCGTGACGGTGACCGCTGGAGGCGTATTTTATGCCGTTATGTCCGGTTGGTTCAGCAACGCGATGAAGTTGGTCGGAATAACATCCTACGGCGAACTGATGGGCGGAAAAACAGTTGGATATCTAACTATCAAGAACACAGGCAACGTCAAAATCATTCTAGCCAACGTATACATCACTGGAGGAACATATGTCAATGAACAGGCAACGTTCACGCCGACCTCCGTCACTCTTAATGCCGGTGAAACAGGAAGCATTTCCATCTCTGTGACAGGAAGCGGCTTCGTCACTGGAACAACTTACTCATTGCTTATCAAATACACCGCTGATAACAGAGAACACTCCGACGCCATCAAAATAACCGCCTCTTAAGGTGATATAATATGAAAAGAAAGGGCATAAGTCCACTTCTTGCAAGTATAACCCTAATCGGAGTATCTATATTGGCAGGCACAATATTCTTTGGCGTAATGAACAACTGGTTCGTCGGCATGACGAAAATGACTGATATTTCAATCAATGCGAGGATCGTAGGCAACTACGCAATAGTAGATGTTAAAAACGTGGGAAACCAGTTGATAAACATAACAAGCATCAAAGTGGATACCACCTCTGCAAACTTTAGTTACCAAGTACTAAATCCTGGCGAATCATTTTCCCCAGCCATCCAAGGCACCTGGACTGCTGGAATCACATACCTTGTAGAAGTTAAGTACAAAAGTGACGGTGTAGAATATATTAAATACTCAAAGGCAACGCCCTACTAAAGCCTGAACAATTCTAATCAGCAATCTACCTCCCGCCTAAATTTTTTTGGATATTTCGCGTCAAATGGCGCAGTAGATTCTATAGGAACTGGAATCTCTCTTTTTCCTCCCATAGACATAAGTCCCATAAAAAACAAGCACCACATCTGGGATTTCTTGCTCTGCAATAATCTCTACCGAACTGAATAAGGAGGATGTGAACATCTTCATAATCTTTTTGCGGTACTGCTCTCTCAAGCGTCTCCCTGACATCATCGTATGTTGCATTCTTCTGAACAATGCCAAGCCTTTTGGTAACCCTAAATATGTGTCTGTCAACCGGTATAACGGGCTTCCCTGCAGTGAATAAGAGAATCACATCCGCTGTTTTCTCTCCAACACCTGGCAAAGTCATTAATTCTCTTCTTGCTTCCTCAAGTGGTTTAGATAGGATCCTCCAAAGGTCTCCGCCATACTTCTCTTGAATGGTCTCTGCAACTTGCTTTATCCTCTGCGCCTTTATCCGAAATAAGCCAGCGACTTCTATACTACTGGCGATATCGTCAAGCTCTGCCTTAGCCAAAGATGCTGGTGTAACCCCCAACATCATGTCTAGTTTACGAAAAGCACTCATTTCGTTTCTGAAATTTGTGTTCTGAGATAAGATGGTCCTGATAAGCGCCTTGAAAGGATCCTTTTCCTCCGGTCTCCAACTTTCCCTTTGGTGATCCATTAATCGCTTAAGAATATCCATAACTCTACTCAAATTGCTTCCTCTGGACTTATATTGGAATTTCCTTCTTCAGCGCCATCGTATGCTCAAGGGCATACGCAACCTTCAAGATCAAGTCTTCCCTAAATAGAGGTGCAGCGATCTGCATTCCTACAGGAAGCTCATTTACGAATCCACATGGCACCGAAATAGCTGGAATTCCAGCTAAATTTATTGGTTCCGTATCAATGTCACACATGTATAATGCCAAGGGGCTCTGAACCTTCTCACCTATCTTAAAGGGCAAAACAGGCATCGTGGGTCCTACCACTATGTCAAATTCCTTGAACACCTTCTCAAAATCCCTCTTTATGAGCGTCCTAACCTTAAGCGCCTTCAGATAATACATGTCATAGTAACCCGCCGACAAGGCATAGGTTCCAAGGATTATCCTTCTCCTTACTTCAGGTCCGAATCCTTCCTTTCTGTCCTTCGAATACGTAGTGGACCAGTCTAGAGAGTCATCTTCAATCCTATACCCATATCTTACGCCATCGAACCTCGCGAGATTCGAACTTGCCTCAGACATCGCTATGAGGTAATACGTGGGAAGCGAATATTCTATGTTTGGAAGTGAAACCTCCGCATACGACGCCCCCAATTTCTCCAACGTATATATCCCATCCCAAATGGCCTTCAACACACGTTCATCCGTCCCCTCACCAAAGAACTCTTTTGGAACTCCTATCCTTAGCCCCCTCATATCATTCATGAGGTCTTCTGTATAATCCTTCGGGAATGTATGCGCCGTTGTGCCATCATTTGGGTCGTTACCCGAAATTATGCTCAACAGTAAAGCGCAGTCCCAAACATCTTTTGTGATAGGTCCTATCTGCTCAAGACTATTGGCATATGCTATCAGTCCGTATCGACTAACAAGACCATAAGTGGGCTTAAGACCGACAACAGAGCAGAAACTTGCTGGGCACCGAACAGAACCACCTGTATCTGACCCAAGTGCCGCTATGGCTTCATCAGCAGCTACCGCCGCCGCACTTCCGCCAGATGATCCTCCTGGAACCATTTGAAGATTCCATGGATTGCGTGTTGGGCCAAAACAGCTATTCTCAGTTGACGAGCCCATAGCAAATTCATCCATATTTGTTTTCCCAATAATTATCGCATCTTCGGCATAGAGTTTATTCACAACTGTGGCATCATATGGCGGTACAAAATTGCTGAGCATTTTGGAAGCGCATGTAGTACGTATTCCGTCCGTGCAAATATTATCCTTAACCGCCATTGCAACACCAGCCAACCTACCAACCTTTTCTCCTCTCCTAATTTTTTCGTCAACTTTCTTCGCTCTCTTGATCGCAAGCTCTGGCATGAATGTCAAGTAGGCCCTAATCTTGTCATCTACCTCCATTACCCTATCTAAAACCGATTGAACACATTCCTCAGCTGTTAGTTCTCTGTTCAATATCTTACTGACTGTTTCTTTTATCGTGAACTGACAAGGTTTGACCAACGTCTTCACCCTAAAGAATTCTAGGAGCCTTAAAGTAGGATTTCTCCTTTTTACTCGTATTCATAAACACCTTCTCCAAAGGCATAGAGGGTCTGGTTACATCATCCCTAAAGACGTTTGTCAAATCTGTAACGTGGTAGGTAGGAGGGATATCCGTGGTGTTCACTTCATCGATTTTTCTAAAGAAATCAAGTATCTCATTCAATTGCTTGGTAAATAGTTGCTTCTCCTCTTCAGTAAGCTCAATTTTAGCTAAAGTAGCCATATGCTCCACTTGTTTCTTCGTAATTCTCCTGGGCATACATAGTCACCATCTTAAACTCCATTCAGGCTGAATAAAGCAATACTCCGTAATCAATGTTATTAGCATGGCTAAATATATACCGCCGTTGCAAATCAATAATAAATCATCTCAGGTAGTCCCCATGGAGTCTAATGTATTTGTTACTCCGTATAGAGATAAGGCTTTGACCGCAGAGGTCACTGAGGCAATAAAAAAGCTTGCAGATGGGAAACACTATAGATTAATGCATATTTGTGGTACGCATGAAGATACTATTTCACGCTTTGGTATAAGAGACGTTTTACCGAAGAATGTTGAAGTGGTTGCCGGACCAGGTTGTCCAGTATGCATTGTTCCTGTTCAGGAAATTAATGCGACAATAAGGTTATCCATGTTAAGGGGCGTCATAATAACTACGTTTGGAGATATGTATAGAGTTCCCGGGGATAAGGGTTCACTCAGAGACGCTGAAGCAAGAGACGCCGCAAATGTAAAGGTGGTTTACAGCATAACTGACGCCATCAAGCTTGCAGAAAAATACAGGGAGTTAAACGTTGTTCACTTCGCCATCGGCTTTGAAACAACCGCCCCCTCAACAGCTGCAGTATTATTGGAGAACCCGCCTGAAAACTTTAGCATACTATGTTCACACAGATTGATCCCCCCGACAATTGAATTCCTACTTAAACTAGGTGAATCAAAAATTGATGGCTTTATACTTCCTGGACATGTGTCCACAATAATAGGTTCAAAATCATATGAGTACATCTCAGAAACCTATAAAATTCCTCAAGTTGTCGCCGGATTTGAACCCTTAGACGTTATTTTGGGTGTATTGATACTCCTTAAGCAGATAAAAGATGGGGTGGCGAGGGTTGAGAACGAATATGTTCGGGCAGTTAAGCCTGAGGGAAATGTCAAGGCAAAGAAGCTTGTTGAAAAGGTCTTTGAAGTAAAAGATGCAGCATGGCGGGGACTGGGGCTAATACCAAAGTCAGGGTACACTCTGAGAGGCGAATTTCGAAAATTTGATGCAATATCAAAGTTCAACATTCAAATGGAGACTCCTGAAAGGGAAACAGCTCCAGGTTGCAGATGTGGAGAAGTACTGCGAGGAATTGTTCGTCCAGAAGAATGCCCGTTGTTTGGCAAAACATGCACACCTAGGCATCCAGTTGGTGCATGTATGGTGGGCTCCGAATCCACCTGCGCTATCACCTATAAATATAGGGGAATCTCAAGACTTTAACAAGGCTTCACCCGTTCTTGCTCACACACCTCACATTTGAAATCCCTGAGCCCACTCAACTCATCCTTATGGAGCGCACAAATTAGTCTTTCAGACCGCGCAATTGTACAGATATCACATAGTTTCCTAATCAACTCATCAATAAAATAATTCTCATCTTTCACAGATTTTGTCAGATCATCTATCGCGTTGGATATTCTTTCTGAACGATTTAAAGCCTCTATGAACGCTGCTCCACGTGCACTCTTCTCATACTGCGTTATTGCTGCCGCAGTCACCCCCATTCTAGCTGCAACTTTGCTCGGCTTCAATCCATAATGTTCAATCAACCTTCTCGCAACAACAGCTCTAACGGCTGGAAGCACGTAAGTGACCACAATATTACAAGGTGGCTTCAAACGTTTTCCTCCGACAAGTAGACATAAAAATTTATATTTAACGCCGTTAATAAACTTGACTGCTTTCAATAGACACAACCAACAAGGAAGCACACGAAATGGCAACCCCACTTCTAGAAATAAGTGATCTACACGTTAACGTCAAGGAAAGAGAAATCTTGCATGGAGTAAACCTCAAAATATGCCAAAACGAAACCCATGTGCTGATGGGACCTAATGCCTGTGGAAAGACAACTCTAGCATTGACAATCGTAGGCTTTCCAAACTACAGAGTTACAGAAGGGCAAGTTCTCTTCAACGGAAAAAGCATTCTAGATAAGGACATTTCACAACGCGCAAAACTTGGGATAGGATTAGCCTTTCAAAATCCGCCGACTGTTGTTGGTGTCAAGCTTAGAGATGTTATAAGGATGATAGGTGGCAAGCAACCTTGGGATCCTTTTTTTGAGCCGAAGGAAAAGTTTGCCACGGATATTTTAGAAAGAATAGGTCTAAATCCAGAGTTTTTCCTCACAAGAGATCTCAACCTTGGGTTTTCAGGCGGCGAAAAAAAGAGATCCGAGTTGGCTCAAATTTTCGCGATGAAACCCAAGCTCATGATTCTTGATGAACCTGACAGCGGTGTTGATATAGATTCACTTAAACTGATCGGCAGTGAGTTGAGGAAAGCCGTATCGGAATTCCATAGCTCTGCACTCATCATCACACACCATAGGCACATCCTACAATACCTGAGCGCTGATACAGTTCACATTATGCATAATGGTCGAATCATTAGTGCAGGAAAGCCAGATGTATTAATACCCATAATTGAAAGCGAAGGGTATGAAAGCTATGTAAAGAAATTCAACACGTGATAAGTATATGGATAAGGACAAACTAAAGAGGATAAAAGAGTTAAACAGCTTCTTTGAAGATCATGATAAGAATTTCCCTGAATGGTACAGAAAGGATCGCGCAAAGGCTAGAGAGCTTTATCTAAAATTCGAGGAAATGGATGCGCCTGTAGGGAGATATGGAAAAAATTTTGATCTAACCAAATATGATCCACTTTTAGCTCCAGTCCATAAGCCTATCAAAAGTTTAGCCTCTTTAGATGACGTACGAAAGATGAGAATTCAAACAGTTGGGCAAAGACCTGATGAAGGAGAAAGGACGGGTTCGCATCTTCAAGAGGACACCACAGCAACGTACCTAAGTTTCACCAAATTGGCTGAGCAAATTTTATTCCCCAAATATCCCGACGGATTAGTTGTGAAAAATTTCGATGATGCGGTTAAAGAACATTCGTGGATTCAAAAATATGTTAATAATATAGTTCCAATGAACCTAGACAAATTCACCGCATGGTGTGCAGCTTACTCAACTGGAGGAGTGTTTGTATGGGTAAAAGAAGGTGTTCGAGTGGAATGGCCTCTTCAAGCATGTTTCTATATGGAAACAATGGATCTCGCCCAACTTGTACGCATTCTTATCATCGCTGATCCAAACTCAAAAATTCATTTAATATCGGGCTGCGCTGCACATCCGACATGCGATAGGACCCTACATGGATGTATTACGGAAATTTATGTTGGAAAAGGCGCTGAGGTCACTCTAAGTGTCATACATAACTTTAAACCAACCTCCAATATTGTGCCCAAAATAGGTGCAATCGTTGAAGACGGCGGCTCACACATGGAGAACTATATCTTAACAAGCGCTGTCGAAAGCACACAGCTATATCCAACAGTTATTCTACGCGGTGAAGGCGCTAAGACAAGTATGAGGTCACTAATGTTCGGGCTGGGTAAATCAGACATTGACGTAGGCTCGGCAATTCTATTTAATGGCGAAAATACAAGTGGTGAAATCATATCGAGGGCTGTAGTTATGGACGAGGCTTCATTAAAGGCACGCGGTTCGTTAAGGGCTTTCAGAAGGAATGTTAGGGGGCACCTTGAATGTCGTGCCTTACTGTTAAGTGATAAGGCTGAGGCAGTAGCTTATCCCACTTTAAGGAGCACGGTTTCTGACGCTCAGCTAACTCACGAAGCAGCTGTAGGGAAGATAGCTGAAGAGCAGCTGCTCTATCTTATGAGCAGAGGTCTCTCCAGAGAGGAAGCGACATCTATGATTGCAAGAGGTTTTCTGGACACAGATATACCGGGTCTTCCACCCCTGCTTCAAGCAGAGATTAAAAGGCTCATCTCCTCAACAGCCAGCGAAGTTATGTAGCCATCATGTCTATTTCGCTTCAATCTCCTCCAACAATTTCTTTAGGTCTGCTGGAATTTCCTTCTTCCAACTTTCTGCATTGGTAAGTAGTTCATCAAGAAATTTCTTCGAGTAGCCCGCCGAGGTCAATTCGTATGCTTGAATTATCGTTTCAAGCTTGTCTGCAGCCTTCACTATTTTGCTTTCTCTTGTCATACCAGCCACATACTCTTTCCAAATTTTTCCATAACTTTCTTGGAGAGCTTTAGGAAGATTTTCTAAAATTTTTTCCAGCGCTTTACTTTCAAACTCTAGTTTCAGATTCTCTCCTACAATATCTATTTCCCCGCGATCCATGTCTCCAATAATCGCCTCAGACAAATCATGAATTAGCGCCATCCTCATAACAGTTTCAATATTCACAGTTGCCTCTTCGCTCATAATATCCGCAATGATCATCGCCATTACAGAAACCCTAAACGTGTGATCGGCGACACTTTCATCTGGAAGCATATGATGTAACCATCCTCTCCTACGGGTGCGCTTCAACATTCCCACGTAATGAAGAAATTGATACAGCCTATTCAACACTCATCCTCTCAGAATTAAATTCAGTAGTATCAACATAAATATTAAAAATTCAGTTTTTCTACATGAATTCCTCAAGGCTTCTCTGTTTTTTTCCAGTTTTTTTACTCTCTTTAAAAAGCTGCTTCTCGTTCTCAAAGATCCTTAACTCTCCATAGACGCCATCATATCCAGGGGTAACCTTGAATCTTTTCTCCCTAACACGGATAATTCCCTCAGCAATCATGGGTGTAGTCGCCTTCATCAATTGTTCCCTGTGGGCATCTAAAAGGATGCTGTACTCGTTTCCAAAACTCGTTATCAACGTATCATAAATGTTCTGCACCTTCGAATTTAATGGATTCTTCTCCCCAAGCACAGAGCATATGATTTCATGTAACGGAAGTAGACTCACATAATTTATTGCATCTTTTGGACGAAAGCCCTTAGTTCTATCCGCCGACAAGCGGAGGAAAAATGGTAACAACGTCGCCGTCTTTCAAAGGAGTTTCGAGCTTCTTTAAAGCATGAATATTACGTCCGTTCAGAAGCATCACCAAATTTTCCTCACCCATATTGTAGCTTCCTGTATATCCCTTTTCAGAATTGCTTACCTTCGCAAGTTTGGAGATCAGATCTTTGAGCTTGGCATGCGTTTCTAGCTCGACAACGGACTCCTTACCTAAGAGGGGCATCAAGTCTCCGAATGCCCTAATTTTTATCTTCATAGTTATTTCACTTAGGGATTTTTGCAACCATATATGAACATTACAGTTGAGGGAAATTTCAAATCGTGAGCTGGAAATCCCGCACCTCTCGATGGTGGAGTGAAAGTAACATTACTTCTTCTCAGAAGTCATTCTATTGATAAGTTTCTCCCAATCAATTTTCAATGTCACATATGTTACCAAAACAGTTAGAGCGATTGTGATCACAATACCCCATATACTTTCTCTCATAATTAACCTGAGCAAATATCCTCCGAAGGGAACCATCCTCAGCAGATGAAAGGAATAATAGCCACTTACACTTATAAATAGAGTTAAAACTATTTTTCCCAATAGACAGTAAAAGAAGAACTTCCAAGGATTATATCGCATAACCCCTAGAGGCAAATATACTACATCATCAGGGACGGGCGTAGCTGAAGCAATGAATATTGCTAATGGTCCATACTTATCTATCACAATTTTCGCATAATCTAGGTTCTTTTTCTTTTGTTCTCCAAGAAATTTTCTTCCACACGCGCCAATGTAATAAATAATTACCTTGCCTAAAGAAGCGCCAAAACCGCTTACTAGTGCCAATGAAATTGGATTCAAACCTGCACCATGCGGTGGCTGTAGACTTAACCAAAAGATAATTGAGAGATATGGTATCGGCAGGAAAAGAATCAGATTAGAAAAGAAGCTTAGGATAAAGGATCCTACTAACCCGTATCTAATTGCTAAATCAATTAACGTCTCAACGAATTGCTGGGTAAAAACGAAAGGTAAGGTCATGAACTCCCTTCATGTTGTTTATGATGAATTGATACACTCTGATTGCGTTTTTATTGCTTCATGAAATATTTATTACTGTCTATTCTTCCAAAAAATAACTTTTTAGCCTCAATCCCATAGATCGAGTCGGTAACAACTTGTATTACAAAAAGTTCTTGTTTACATCTGACAGTTTAGCTCCATCCGGGTTTTTGGGATGAAAAGTAAGCTCTTGTACTTGTTGTTTCTCCATTTTGTTTGCAGACATGGCGTAGGTCGAATTTACGCTTGTGGAGGAAGTTCTCCACGACTCCCTGCAAAGCTGGTGTCAGTTCACCTATTCGCCAAACTTTTTACATTTGCCCAAATAATTCATCAAAGTAGGCATAAGATCTGCGCCGCGAATCCTACATAGTCCTCCATGAGCGCAGTCAACCTCCGAAAAAACTTTCACATAATCTCTCCTCACCCCGGCTCCCACAATGGCTAAAGGTACAGGATCTCCTGTGTGTTCCTTTACATTGATGGGCGTTGTGTGGTCCGCCGTTAAAGCGATTATGGTTTCATCAAGACTCACATGGTCTAAAATGTAGCGCACAAGCATATCTATCTTCTCTATCATCTTAATCTTCTTCTGGAGATCGCCGTCATGGCTCGCATTGTCAGAACCCTTTACATGAACAAAAAAGAAATCATACAGTGCCAAGTTTGCAATCACTGCCTTAGCTTTTGCTATAGTGTTTGTATCAACGGTTCCAGTTGCCCCAGCAACATCAATCTGATCCATGCCAACAAGGGATGTTATCCCTCTGATAAGCGCATTGGGAACCACTGCTAACGCTTTTACGCCATAAATCTCAGTTAACGGTTTTATCTGAGGTAACACGCTTGCACCTCTACTTAGCACAATGTTTGCCTGAGGTAATCCAAATGCCTTCCTTTTCGCATTAATGGGGTGACTTTTCAAAATCTCATGAAACTCCTTAGTCGCTTCATTCAAAACTTCAGCCGTTCTGGCAGCTTCAGGGCTATGGTCGAGCGGTTTTACGTCATGTACACGAACACCAATTGCTTCTGGATCCGTGTCCGAAATACTGCTGGAGAGATTTTTGCCTCTGAGGATCATGGCGCAACGATGCTCAGTGGTATGCTTGAAGATCACTTGCACATCTGGGTAATTCTTTAGCTTAATTCCATTCAATGCTTCAGCTAGCTCGTCAGCGTCCTCGATGTTTCTTCCAGCGCGTCTATCCACGACCACCATGTTTTCATCAACAGTGGCAAAGTTGCACCTGAACCCTATGTCTCCAGGCAGCATGTTTAAACCAGCTCCCAGCACCTCAAAAACTCCTCTTCCAGTATAGACCTTGAATGGATCATATCCAAAAATAGCTAAGTGAGAAGTATCACTTCCTGGAGGTATGCCTGGAGCAATCGGATCCATTATGCCGCAGACCCCTTTCTCGGCAATTTCGTCTATTGCTTCTTTCTTGGCTACTTGAAGCGGGGTTTTCCAGTTCAATTCCTTTAATGGTCTGTCACCCAAGCCGTCTCCAATAATCAAAACGCATTTCATCTACAACCCTCTGGTCGAAATTCGTGAATTGAAGTATGGACGAAATAAATTAAGAACGTTTTGATCACTCCGCATTCTAAAATTCCATCTCAATGAGATTAAATATATACGCATGTTATTAATAACAGCAATAAGGCAAGGTTGGTGGCTGTAGTGAAAGAGAAATCGAAGAAAAATTTTAGCAACTGGTTTAGAACGATACTCGATGAAGCTGAGATCATCGATTACCGATATCCAGTTAAGGGCTTCGGCTGTTGGAGACCTTACGGATTCAAGATTCGAAAGCTAACCATTGACCTCCTACGTCGGTTACTTGATGAAAGTGGACATGAAGAGGTTCTCTTCCCTTCACTGATCCCAGAGAACTTGATGAAAAAGGAGTCAACTCACATAAAGGGTTTTGAAAAAGAGGTGTTCTGGGCTACGAAAGGTGGGAAAAAGTCCCTTAAGATAAAGTTAGCTCTTCGCCCAACGTCTGAAACTGTGATGACACCTATGATAAACCTGTGGGTTCGCTCTCACACGAACTTGCCTAAGAAAGTTTATCAAATAGGAAGCATCTATAGGCATGAAACCAAAGCGACAGCCCCCCTTATAAGAGTTCGAGAGGTCTCCACGTTCAAAGAAGCTTTCACTTTTCACAGCTCACTTGACGAGGCCGCAAAGCAAGTTAAAGAAGCAGTTGAAATTTACAAGAAGTTCTACGACCATTTATGCATCCCCTACGTCCTCTCTGAGCGACCAGAATTCGATAGATTTCCAGGAGCACTTTACACATTTGCGTTTGACACTGTGCTCCCCGACGGAAAAACTCTTCAAATAGGTACCGTGCATAACTTGGGTCAATCCTTCTCCCAAGCGTTTGATGCCACATTTGAAACTTTGGATGGAAAACAACAGTTCTTTTACCAGACAAGCTACGGTGTTTCAGAAAGAGTTATAGCTGCCATAATTGCAATTCATGGAGATGCGCATGGTCTCATTCTGCCACCAGTAGTGGCGCCAATTCAAATTATAGTCATACCAATACCTTACAAAGGTGTTGAGTCTGAGGTATTAGCTAAGTGTAAATCTATAACGGAAAAACTGAAGGCAACTGGATTCAGAGCAGAGGTCGACTTAAGGAAAGACTTAACTCCTGGCTCCAAATTTTATGACTGGGAACTTAAGGGGGTGCCGATTAGAATAGAAATTGGTCCAAAGGACCTCAAGGCTAATACTATTACGATGGTCCGCAGAGATACGCTTGAAAGAACTACCAAAAATGAAGATGAGATGGTTGAAGCAGTAAAGGAGCTGCTACATAGTGTTGAAGAGAATCTCAGAAAGAAGGCTTGGGATTGGCTGGAATCTCATAAAATTGTAGCTCAGTCTCTAGAAGAGGCAAAAAGGTTGCTAGGCCATCGAGCAGGCATTGTTGAAGTTCCATGGTGTGAAAAAAACGATTGTGGCATAAAGATCGAAGAAAAGACGGGTGGCAAACCCCTAGGTTCACAAGTGGAATGCTCCCAGGAGATATCGGGTGGCTGTCCAATTTGCGGAGATAAGGTCAGAAAAATGCTAAGGTTAGCCAAGGCTTACTGACAATCTCAAAAGGTTCTTAAATATGATTAATATCTGTAGGAATGATGTGTTGTAAATGGGTAAAAAAAGAAGAAGCAGAGGTAGAACAAAGGGAAAATTTAGAGGAAGGTCAGAGTACGTTCAATGCAGTGGATGTAGTCGTATGGTGCCTGTTGACAAAGCTAAGCGTGTCACCTCTCGTGTGACTCTTGTAGATCCAATCCTTGCAAAAGAGTTGAGGTCCAAAGGAGCAACGTTACCGAGTGCGTCTGTCACAAAATACTTCTGTGTGTCATGTGCGGTCCACAGGAAAATAGTGAAGGTTCGATCAAAAAACGAGAGAAAATTGGGTCGTGTCCCTTCGAGATGAACGCTATATTTTGATGAGGGTTTGATTTGGCTTATGAACGCCTTAAAACAAAACTAACGACAGAAAATTTATGGCTCTACATCCTTCGTATGCTACGTGACCGACCAATGTACGCTTACGAAATCGACAAGACATTAAAAGATAGATTTGGTTTCTCTCCAGCGACCATTACTGTTTATGTTGTTCTATATAAAATGGAAAATGAAGGGCTTATTCGCGTAGACAAAGAAACTTCCATACTGGGAAGACCGAGCAGAAAATACTACTGCATAACCGATAAAGGTGTCAAAACACTAGACCTTGGGCAAAAATTCCTAAAAGAAGTCCTTGGGAAAATCGCCTAAGTTTTTCGCAGAAACGCACCATCCTCACTCTTCAGATGGAAAATAAATCCATTGTGACAAAACTGCGAAAAACTTTGTATAAAGCAAAAATGCTAAAATCCAATCCTTATTGTTGCTTGAAAAACTTTTTCTGGAAAATGTATCATACTAGACGAACCGAGAATCTCCTCCGACCTCGGTCGCGAAGAACATCAAATAACCAGACGCATTCTTTATTGACTATATAATTTCGGCTTCAATTCTTTTTAAAGTAAATGGATTCTAGACGGATGAACTCTTAGTCTTCTTGTAGAAATATACTATCCTTTGCATCGCTGTATAATTCGTCAAGACAGCTAACAACATAACTCCATAATTCAATGCTTCGGCGAAAAAATAGTTCAACAAACTAAAAAAACCGATAACTATCATGCGTTCAGCTCTTTCAGCAAGCCCGACCGACGCCATATCGACTCCAAGAGATTCAGCCTTAGCCCTAATATAACTAACCAAAAATGAGCCTACTAATGCTGCTAACCCCCAATGCATATCGCAAAGTCCACCGATAATCAAGCTGGCCGTTACAGTAGCGTCAGAGTACCTATCAAACACGGAATCGATAAATCCTCCAAGCCTTGTCTTCTTTCCATAAACTTCTGCCATCAGTCCATCCAACACGTCACAGAGACCTGAGAAGAGAAAGATAACTGTAGCTAATAGAACATAGATTGGACTTAGTTTGTGAAGGGGGTACATCGTAGCTGATAGAATTGCAAGCAATAAGCCTATAAATGTTAAAGCGTTCGGTGTTAACCCAATGTTATGTAGAAGTTTAACCATTGACTTTAATTGTCTTCGAATAATTTCCTTGAACTTGTTTAACAAAATATTTTCCCCAAACTGTTTTCTTTAGAACTTAGGATAGTTTTCCATGAAGTTTTTTCTTATAATCCTAATATTTCTGCCACCAATCTTTACTGGCTCTCCAATAAACTTCGAGAAAACGAAGATTTTAGCTGCATTCTCAACGACAACAGCAACTCTGTATGCCTCTTTAAGCGTATGACCTACTGTCACTACTCCGTGGTTCTGTAACAGGACAGCATTTTTGTCGCCTAAGGCTTCACACACATTCCTGCCGAGTTTTTCTGTTCCAAATACAGCGTACCTCGCTACACGTACACTTCCACCAACCACCGCTGCTAATTCCTCCTCTACAACTGGAATTTCAACTCTAGCCACTGCAAAACTTGTTGCGAAGGGTGAATGTGTGTGTATAATTGCGTTTACATCTGGCCGTTTACGATAAATTGCTAAGTGCATAGGCGTTTCAGATGAAGGCTTTCTGATGCCGTCAACTATTTTTCCATCCAAATCCATCGTGACCATGTCACTTGAGTTTAAAAGTCCCTTACATAAACCAGATGGGGTAATCACAATAAATTTCGGTTCAAGCACTCGTGCGCTCACATTACCCCATGTTGAGGTCACAAGCCCCGCCTCAAACATGTCTCTTGCGGTTTCTGCAACTTTCCGCTTAAATTCCTCAAGCATATCCTTCACACATCATCACTCCATTCATAAATATGGGAAGTTGGCCATTAAATTCCTAATGCCTAATTAAAGACGGGTGAATAACTTTTGGATATAACCCAATGCTCCTATGCGCTTCGCAAACTAAATTTTCTAAATTACCCAGCTCTAGACCAAAATAATGAAGATGAGCGATGCATTTCTTTCGACAATCAGATGAACCAAACCCCTTCATAACTGCCTTCAGCTCTGGGTTACTTTCCAACTTCCCGACCACATCGTTTTCCTTCCTCAATGTGGTTTCAGATAAGATGATATTAATTACTTTAGCCTCTTTCACATTAAGGAGATAATCAATATGCCAGTGCCTTTTCTTTCTCTTTAACAAATGCCTACCAACTCTTCTAAACAAACTGGACTGACCGCGCCCCAGGGCGGACCCCGTGTACACATAATAGCCTTTAGGGAAAAACGCGGAACCCAACTTTCCAACGGATATTTCCTTCCCTTTACTCAAGAGAATAATCAGCGTATAGACCCCTTGCATCGAATACGTCTCCTTAAATTTCATGATGGCAACAAAAGTCTAAAAAATCTCCCATCACCAGTGGATATGAAAGATGTGTGACAAAATTTAAATCTGACATACACGGGGAGTTTATCTTAGCTCCGCAGGAAGATGTAATAATATAATGTTTTTGGAGAATTATATATGGGTAAAGTGTCGAAAGGCGTTAAATGTAGCGTTGCTGGATGTGAAAAACCGGCTGTACGTTCATTTGCATCAAATACAGCTGCATCAGCGGGATTAAACGTGGCCAGTGGAAGGCGTTCATATCTTTGTGAAGAACATTATAAAGTGCTGAAAAAGAAATTGAAGAAAGACAGAACACTTGAAAGATGGAGAAGAGGGCTTTAAACATTTTTGGGAAAAAAGGGCCCCTAAGCTAGAGCTATCTTTTTGGTCTGCGAAAATATCAGAAGCCTTGTAACTGAAGAGTAAAAACCTTCTTTACGATATCAAAGGGTAACTTACGTATCTAACTACTTCTTTTTTAACATAACTACACGTTTTCGCCATTCTGTCTTTATTTCCTCCTTCGGAATAGTTGAACATTATCGATTTTGCATACATATTCAAACCCCGCCTCTATAAGTCGCCTTGCCTCTTCCACGGTTTCAGCTGTTGCCGAATGGTATTCATTGGTTTCAAAGTTGATTAACTGAGTGTAAACTAAAGTGTTCTGCAAACTTCTATGGCCTAACATTTTCATAACGTGCAATATGTCTTTGGTTTTTGCATATTCCATAGTTGCTTTCCAATGTCGAAAAGTGTGAAAGTGAATTTGAAGTAGCCTTGGGTTCTGTAGTTTAACCGCTGCTTTTTTTACGTTGAAGGCTGAAGCTTCCTTCCTAACTTAATAAATGCCTGTTCCCGAAGATTCTGTTTGAAGTTTTTGGAAAAAGCTCAGTAGAGTGTTGATATCTAGAGCTGCAAGGTCTAGGGACACAAAATCCCTTTTCACTTCTTCCTTCAAAATTGTTCTCTTTATCTCAAATCACAACACCCACTATTATGTACAAAGAAAAAGATCTCCTTTCAAATTGACTTTAAGTCAGTCTTTCCCTCTAGGTCTATCTCCACCCTACCGAGCTGTTCCATAACGTAGTCCCGAATCTCCCTAGGTCTTCGAAGTTCCGTCACAATCTTTCCCCCCTTTATTAGAGTCTTAAGAAGACTCTCAACCTTTCCTCCGCAAAGGGGACAATGCTCAACCCTAGTCCCAGAGGGCACAAGCTGATCGCGGAAACATTTTCCACAACGGTAAACTTCCTTCCGCCCAGGAAGTTTTCCCTTCTTTGAGATGGGCTTACCTTCAACCTCCACGATGTCGAAGGCAAACTCCACAGAGGGCGCGCAGGCGATGCTTGTCCCCACACCGAAGACGTCAACTATATCGACGAACTCCCTTATCCGATACTCGTCCAACCCGCCGCTCAAGACGATCTTCACATGACTGTACCCATTTAGGTCTAAGGTCCACCGAGTCTCCTCGATGATTCTTCTCATGTCCCCCCGTCGAGAAGATGGAGTGTCGAAACGGACTCCGTAGAGCCTTGACCCCAAGGTCTCTGCGGCGAGGAGCGCCTCAACCCTCTCGTCGAACCATGTGTCGCAGAGCATCACCCTAGGCACGCTTGGGGATACGGCCTCGTCGAAGGCCTTCAGGGCTTTGGCCTGATCTCCGAAGAGGAGAATCAACTCATGGGGTATCGTTCCCACAGGTTCCTTCCCAATGAGGTTAGCGCCATAGGTTCCAGAAACGGCGTCGCAGCCCCCGATATAGGCAGCCCTATCTGCCATGGGTGTGATAGCTGGATGTAGAGCCCTTATTCCGAAGAAGACGACTGTTTTTCCGTTGGCTGCCTTTTTGCATCGCGCAGCCTTGGTAGCGATGGATGATGCTTGGCGGAGTAGCCCTAGGAGGGCTGCTTCGAGAATTCCGAACTCTCCGTAGGGGCCCTCAACCCTGAGGACGGGTTGGTAGCGTCTGAAGATTGTTCCCTCCTCCATGGCATAGACGTCTATCTTTAACCCTTCCAGAAGCTTGGCTGCCTCTTCAATGCCTGCGACGACGCCCCAGTCGTAGTTCTCGGGCAGGGAATAGGCATGGATGTCCATAACTACTTTCCTTGAGGCAAGTTCCTTCTTCTCAACTATTTCCTTTGTCCGCTTATAGTAGATGTCGGTTACGTCACCCATTCGGATGGCTTCATCATCAGCCACATGAAAAAGACGCTTCATACTACCTCAACCTATTTTTATAGTAACAAATAGAAGAAACAAATAGAAGAAATAAAATTGAAGAAATAAAAATGTCTCTACTTCCATCCCATTACTTAACCCTGCCCAGAGCCTGGGCGCAAAGCTTGCACATCCCATGGTGGAAGTAACATCTGGCGCAGACAGACCTGCCGCACCGCCTACAGATCGTCGTCGCTATATTGACGCCGCATATAGAACAAATCTTCATAGGCATCCCGAGAATTGTGGAATTAAACAAAAGGGTGGAGGGGGTCCAGCTATGAGCTCTTAATGTCTTTAGCCACGAACTCGGCAGCTCTCCTGCCAGAGAGTAGCATACCGCCAAAAATCGGCCCCATCCTTGGCGTCTGATGTAGAGCCGCTACGGCCATCCCAGCTGCATAGAGTCCAGGACAGACCTGTGTGGTGTTCTCCACTACCAAGCGTTCAGCAAGAGGAGCCCACATCGACTTCTCACCTGGGACAGAAATCTTGAGTTCAGGGATCTTCTTAGAAGCTACAGCTAGAACCTCGGCATCATGGCCGGTGCAATCGACGACTGCCTTAGTCTTGAACGCCAAAGGGTCGACGTGGAGACCTGACATCGTGACGGAGGTCCATTGCACTACAACCCCAGTTACCCGAGGAATAGACTCCGCCCTATAGATAAGGTCTTCCACTGTTACTCCAAAAATGATTTTCGCCCCTGCATCTATTGCTCCTGCCGCCAGTTTCGCCATCATCGTTGCGACATCAGCTACGTAGACCCCTTCAGCTACTTGCTCAAGCTTGCAACCTACCTCCTCAATAATTTTGTTCGCTGGATACTGAACGACCATCTTGTGGAGTTGCATGCCTCCACCGCCAATGCCTCCACCAAAGGATAGCCTCCTCTCAAATAGGAGCGTCTTGAACCCAGCCTTTGCCAGATACCTGGCCGCCGTCAATCCTGCTGGGCCTGCTCCAACTATCACAACATCGGATTCGGCCATTTCTATAAGTTCATCTGCCGCTTTGCGGATTATCGCGCGGGTTATGGTTGCTTCATCTACTTCCTTAATATCAAGTGATGTCATTTTTACCACTTAGATCATTTGATATAAATTCTTTATATAAAGCTCTTATAAATTTATCTAATGGGATGACCAATCAATTGGAGCAATTTGGAGAGGATTCAATCCATAACGTAAGGCTGCATTTCCCTGCGAGATGCCCATCTCTGCATTAGAGCCCGACTTGTCAGGGAATTTGTAGGTAGATATCTATTTGAGCCTTAAAAGGGAAGACACATATAGGATAAAGTTAACCAAAAAGCTTATTCCTCTGCTTTAAAAGGTGGATGAAAGAGTCATGAGAAGGAAATACCCTAGCTTACCTCTCGTAGGAGTTAGAGTCCTTCTGAAGGAAGGGGAAAACATCCTTCTCATTAAGAGGGGAAGCGAGCCGTCAAAGGGTTTGTGGTCGATCCCAGGTGGCCTTGTCGAGCTGGGAGAGAGAACATTTGACGCTGCTAGGAGGGAGGTGAAGGAAGAGACGAGCCTAGATGTGGAGATAGATCGGCTTCTGGACGTTATTGACAACATTATTCGTGATGATGATGGAAGGGTTCTTTACCACTACATTATCGTCGACTACTTGGGTCACGTAGCAGGTGGGGAGTTGAGGACGGCTACTGACGCTGAAGATGCGAGGTGGGTAAAACTCGACCAGCTGGGCCAGTACAACATGACGAAGATATTAAGGGAGCTCCTAACGAAGCTGGTTGGCTTTCCTCAGAGCCTTCATAAATGCCAGAGTACTCTTGAGACCACAGGTGAGGGCCGAGACTTGCATCTACCTCGTATTAACCGTGATCGGGAATGATCTAGCGCTATAAAAAGGGAAAAATAAGGAGCGCCTCTCGTTATCATGTATGGCGACTTTGACGCTGAAGGTTAAGCATTAAGTATTTAAGGCATCACCAATCTCAGCAACGAGCAAAAGCGCATTATAGTATCCAACTCCGGGAATAGTGGTCAAAAGCATCGCTTTTTCGAGATGTACACCTTATCCTCGCTGATACCTCACGTATCTGCGAATTAAGAACTTCTATGACGGACAGTAGCTGGTTCACCGCATATATATACAGACCCTTCAGCAGCAGTCTACCTCGCCTTGTGAACAAGGGACTTTTAAGGTCAATATCCCTCTTATCCGTCTTCACCCTGGTCTTCGCGATCACCTTGGTCTCTAAGGGATGAGCAAGCTTCACCTTGTAGCCATCTTTCTCCAACCATTCATAGACAGGCTGCCAACAGTAACCATAAGTTAGCTAACATTTTTCCAGACGTATCAACGCGGCCCATAGGCTATACGGGTTGGTTTAAAAGTCTTAACGTTCTTTCTAGAAATTCGCAAAAGATTTTAGACGAGTCGCAAAACAGAAAAAAGGGAGTGTGTGGGAGAAATCTCCAGAGTCTTGGGTTACGTATCTAACCTTTAAATAATTGAATTTATGAATTTAAGAAATCAGATGGATGGCGATGTCCCACCAAACATAAGTGGCAGTCTAGTCAAACCTTATTTTCCTACGAGTCAAAAGCTACTCGTTTGCTTCGAGGGAGCGCCATCACTTAATTTGGAGATGAGATTTTGAAATTTTTATTAATACACGCAGACTCTTTTCAGTACGAAGTCAAGCAGAAAGCTGTAAAGAACCCTGAAAAAGTGCCTCCTGAAAGACTGAAAAGCGCGGTGGACGATGTTTTAGTAGCCTTCTGTACTGTTGAGAAAGGAGACGATGAAAACCCACATGAGATTGCAGCAAGGACCGCTAGGTCAATCATTGAGGTAGCGAAGAAGGTGAACGCAAACAGAATAATGATTTATCCATATGCACACCTGTCCTCAGAATTGGCACCTAACGAATCCGTTGTGCCGATACTGGAAGAAGTTGAAAACACTATTAAGAAAGACGGCTACGAGACTCACAGAAGCCCCTTCGGATGGTATAAGGCATTTAGCATAAAATGCAAAGGGCATCCTCTTTCCGAGCTATCTCGCTCGATCACCACAGGTGAACTCATCGAAGTCGAAGAGAAACCTGAGGAAGTCAAGCCAAGCCAATTCATCGTTATGGATCCCGCTGGTGAAAAGGCCATTCTCGACCTAAAGGATGTTGAAGCTTGTGCATTACTAAAGAAGTATCCTCTTCTAAAAGAATTTATATTAACAGAAGAAGTTGGGCAACTTCCACATGAGGCTCCGCCGCACATTAAGACCATGAGAAAACTGGAACTTGTTGATTACGAACCCGCCTCAGACGTAGGTCATTTCCGCTTCTACCCAAAAGGAACTTTGCTAAAGGAGTTGCTTGAAGAATTTGCCACAGACCTTGCAATTAAACAATTAAAGGTGATGAAGATAGAGACGCCGCTGATCTATCGCTTAGATCAACCGGACATTGCTGGCCAAGCGGCGCGGTTCATGGAGAAGGACTACCGATTTAGGATCGAGAACAAAGATCTAATTCTAAGATTTGCAGGAGACTTTGGCCTATTCAGAATGATGAAAGATGTCGTCATGAGCTACAAACAACTGCCCATACGTATATACGAGTTATCCCCATCCTTCAGGCTAGAGAAAAAAGGTGAATGCGTTGGACTTAAGAGGCTTAGATCCTTCACGATGCCTGATATACACTGCTTCTGCAAGGACTTGAAACAAGGTATGGACGAATACGCAGCTTTACTCAAATACTATACGGAATTATCCAACTCAATGGAAATAGATTACGTTGTTGCATTTCGAGTGGTCAAAGACTTCTTTGAAAAGAATGAGGATTGGTTTGTCACTCTTCTGAAAATAGTCAATAAACCAGCGATGTTTGAGTTGCTTCCAGAGATGAAGCATTACTGGGTCGTTAAACACGAGTACCAAGCAATTGACTCCACTGGAGGGAATGCCCAGCTGTGTACTGTTCAGCTGGACATCGAGGATTCAGAACGATATGGCATCCTTTACACGGCTGAGGACGGACGAAAAGTAGGTTGCACAATCGTGCACAGCTCGGTTGGTTCTATAGAGCGCTGGATCTATGCCCTATTGGAAAATGCGGAAAAATTAAGGCGGAAGGGTCAGCCTCCAATGTTACCAGTTTGGCTCAGCCCAACACAAGTTCGGATTATACCAGTTACGTCTGAATACCTCGAATACGCGGATAAGGTGGCAGAGATGCTGGAGAAATGCGAGTGCCGAGTTGATGTTGACGACAGAGATCAAACAGTGGGAAATAAAATTAGGGAAGCAGAAACCGACTGGATTCCATATATTGCGGTGGTTGGAGAGAAGGAGAGAGAGAAGGGGACGGTTACGGTGAGAATACGGAAGAGAGGTAGAGCGCAAAAAACAATGGGCATCGACGATCTCAGTAAAATTATTAATGAGGAGATTAGAGACAAGCCTAGGCTTCCACTCTACTTGCCAAAAAGACTATCGATGAGACCTAAATTTGTCTAACCACATATCATCTACAATTACCTCATTTCCTTTTTTAACTTCATTTTGCCACAAAACCATAAATTATTCAAAAAAGAAAATTAATAATGAGGTATCTTGAATGGTTGAAGTTATTTGGCATGGACATGCTTGTTTCGAGATTCGAGGTAAAGACGCAACTGTCGTAACAGACCCATTTACAGGTATAGGTCTTCCTGATCCTGTAGCAAGTGCAGACGTTGTTCTATGCTCCCACAGTCACAGGGACCATAACAACGCTGCAGCGGTCAAAAAGGACAGTGGAGTGGTTCTTGAACTCTTTGTGGGCGACAAAACTGTAAATAATGTGCACGTGAAGGGAATTGCGAGTTTTCATGACGACTCAAAGGGGGCTGTTAGGGGCAAAAACAGCATATACGTTTTTAATGTGAATGACGTTACCTTTTGCCATTTAGGCGATCTGGGGCATGACCTTTCTGAGCAACAAGTTAAAGAAATTGGAAAAATTGATATACTATTCCTGCCCGTTGGAGGTTTCTTCACAATAGGTCCCGAAATCGGCGAGGCGATCTACAAGAAGCTCGGTCCCAAAATAATAATACCTATGCATTATAGAACCGCTGGTTTGTCACAAACATTTGATAGACTACATACACTGGACGATTTTCTTAAGGGTAAAGCTAATGTCAAGAAAATCGATGCACGAAAAATCACGCTCTCAAGGGAAACGTTGCCCAAGGAAACGACAATCATCGCTCTATCTCTTAAATAAAAATTCACTTCCTTCCTTTTTTATAACTTCTTGTCCAAGTAAGTGGTTTTTCTTCTCAACAAAGATGATGCTATCAAATTCAAAAGCATCAACCCAGTTATTATGTAAAAGATGTTCGTATACCCATATAGACTAACGATAATTGTGACGATGAACGGACCTACAAAACCTCCCATATCAAAAAATGTACGATACAAACCAATGGACGGCCCCCTCATGGATGGGAACATATCCGTTACCAAGACCGGCACCGTACACTGAACATAACCCATTCCCATGCCCTCCATGAACATCAAAAAAGCGAGAAGTATAAAGGAGGTTGCTGTCGGCACAAAGAAGATGGAGAGCGCTGAAAGAGCCAATCCGATTGCAAGAACCCTTTCCCTTCCCATCCTATCAGATAGCCATCCGCCAGAAACAGAGCCAAGAGCAACTCCTGTACCCCTCGATGCCATTACTAAACTCACGTCCGTGAGAGACATTCCCAAATAAAACTTAACATAAAGCGGCATGGTCGTCATCATAAATCCGCTGTCCTTCACCATCATAAGCAATATAATGAAGCAGATAACAATCATAGTTAAGTTTACCAGCGAAGGCATCCTCTTAAGTGTCTGCTTAAAAGCCTCTATGGATTTTCCCTCGGCTTTTCTATCTGAGGAGCTGAGAAATAGGGACAGTGTAAAAGCACAAAAAGCAACTGAAGTGCACACCCAGAAAAGTCCCCTGTATCCCAATATACTTGCAACCATGCCACCAAGCGCGGCTCCTAACGTTGAACCTATGAACTCTATCGACTGGAATATCCCCATTGCCCTCCCTCTTGACTGCGGAGGTACTATTTCAGTCAACATCGCCATGCTCACACAGAAAAATGTAGCCATACCAGCGCCTCTTATTGCTTGACCCACAATTATGAGAAAGATGTTATCCGTCGCCGCGAAGAGGACTGTGCCCAAGAACCCGAATAGAATACCAGTCACAATTGGCTTCCTTCTGCCAATGTGATCAGAAATGACTCCAATCGGCATTTCCGAAACAATTCTGATCGCCCAAAAACTCGAAGTGACCATCCCAATGAGCAACAGTGACGTTGTAAGTGTTGATGCATAGAGGGGTATCATTGGGTTTGATAGACCGCCTGAAAACATAATCAAAGTTCCACAAAAACACAGAATCAAATAATCCCTAAAGTAGCTTGGTCCAGCTTCATTTCTCTCCAACTAATTCCACCTCTTCGAGGCAAAACATAAAGAACTAAATAAGTAAGACATGCTTTCTAATAAAAATTAGGTCATTGAAATATGGATTGAAATTCAATAAATATGGTGGGGGCGATGAAGGTCGAAGTAAAACCGACAAAAACAGTAAGAATTTTGGGGCTAGATAAAAGGTCCATTGAAAATATGCTGTGGTGTGCTTTCTCTTATGGCGTTGACCGCGTATTTTGGGTGGACGAATACCTATGTTGTCTAGAAGTTTACGATAAGGCTATGAAATACGAGATCGATAAGGGGATATTTCCAATAAGTCAACTATGTTATGCGCGATTCCCAAATTACAGCAAAACACTTGAGATCGAGATGGGTTACAAAATGCTCGTAGTTAATATGTCTGATATGAAGTTCTACAAGAAAATTGTTAAGGCAATCAAAGAGAACGAGGAAAAACGGAAACCTCGCAAGGAAACAGATTTAGCCTAGAACCTATCCAATGCTTATTGTCAGGAAGATGGGTGAACTCATCGAGGATTCTGCTCTCAGAAATCGGGTATACGTTTTTGAGGATCGATTTCATGCTGGAGAGAGGCTGGCTCAAATGATAAAGCAATATGTTACGAAAGACGCCTACATATTAGCTATTCCCGCTGGCGGTGTTCCAGTTGGCTATGTCTTGTCGGATCGACTAAAATTGCCACTAGACGTTATTGTTGTAAGAAAAATACATATTCCATGGAATCAAGAGGCAGGTTTTGGAGCAATAAGCTGGGATGGGATTATTCTCTTTAACGAACCCTTGCTCCAGTCACTAGATTTAACTGAAGAAGAAATCATCCGCCAAATAGCGTTAGAAAAAGAGGCGATCAACAGGAGAATAAAGCTTTTCAGGGGAAATGCACCATTCCCTGACTTAACAAATAGAACCGTAATCATAACTGATGACGGTTTAGCTTCAGGCTACACCATGCTTGCAGCAGTGAAATCCATTAAAAAGAGAGGGCCAAAAGAAATCATAGTTGCTGTTCCAACAGGGTCGAGAAGTGCTATTGAACTCCTCATCTCTCACGTTGACAAGCTTGTCTGCCTTAACATCCGTGCTGGATTTTCCTTCGCTGTAGCCGATGCTTATAAATCTTGGTACGATCTTGAGGAAGAGGATGTAACTGAAATTCTGAAGAAAATTCATAAAGGATAGACTGACAAGGTCTTAAACAAAAATGATGTGTCTCCGCCTTATCACGTTAGTTGATAATAAATTATACGGAAGGTGGCAAAGGAGGCCACGTAGCGCAGTTTTCATAATACAATGCGACTGTTGCATCATCGCTGAGAATGAATTTATTATATGCTGTGGGTCCTAAAATCCATCTCCTATCGTTTTTATCCCAATACCACCAAGTCCAAAACATGTTTTTTGTCATGTTCTGTTTAACTCCGTTGATGCTTGTAACAAAAGCATCCGTACCATATATATCATATTCTACTCTCGCCACTTTTTCAGTTGCATTGATGACTGTTGCTCCTAAAGGTAAAAGCGTCGAATTACTCCAAGCCCTTGTTCCATTGCCATAATCAATCAATAAATTAACTCTTATTGAAATGCCTTTTAAATCGTTAATTACCTGCGTATATTGCATATAATAATATCCTAAGAATCCTGCTTCCACAACCATGCAAATCAATAAAGTTAAAACTATGTACCAAGAAGCTCCACTTTTCTTCGTCTTCAAACTCCATCCCCTCCCAACATCTCCCCTATTATCTTTAGGAGGGGAGTGACTAAGATGCTGAAAAGAATAGCGTTACAACAAATATGGGTGAACGAGAACACTATACCAGTGATAATTGAAACTATTATCGGGATATTAAACATTATAGCAAACCCTACGTTCGTGGTTATGTCGTAAAGAAGCGTTAAAGAAGCGCCTAAAACAGCCGATTCCATGCACCATTTAAGAGTATTATCTTTGCATGAAATTCTTCTAAAGACTCCCCCTGCAAGGCCGATTGTAGCCATGCCGAGCATTTGGAAGGGCATCAACAGGGAAGCAAAGCCATATGTGGATAGAAAACCGTTTATGAGCATCACGAGTATGCCGAGCGTCGCCCCGGCGGCGCCTCCAAAAGCAGCTCCTGTGACAAAAGTGATCAGAGATGTAAATTCAATGTTCGGCGGTCTAGGCATCAGTTGGATGGCTAAGCATGCGGCGGCTAATGTGCTAAGTATAGTTATTGTTCTGATCTTCACGTTTTAGTAGGATAAACTTCCTACATTAAAAGCTTTTTTGTCAAAATTTTGTATATTTCAAAAACTAAATCAAACGACCATATTTAATGCATCAATCTATGAGAAAAATCCTTAAATGGGCAACTCATACTTAGAATGGACATGCTATGGTAGAAAAAGTTGTCTACGGTCCATTTCTTCTTCCATTCCCATCACAGTTGCTCTCTATCCTCTGGTAAGTGCGAATATTCCTTCAGTATCCAAAATATTCCGCAACTCCTTAAAATTGTAAGGTTTTTAAGTAGCTTTACCATAATCCTATACTGCATTTTATAAAAAATTTTGAGGAGACATAGAAAAATGATTGAATTTAGGCTTCATGGACGTGGAGGCCAAGGAACGGTGACAAGCAGCAAAATCGCTGGTGTCGCAGCGGCTATAGAAGGCAAGTTCGCTCAATCACTGCCATTCTACGGGTTCGAGCGTAGAGGCGCACCTGTAGAGGTCTACTTCCGGCTAGATGACAAGCCAGTAACCGTGAACACAAGAATCTACAACCCAGATGGCATAATTGTTCTAGATCCAGTTCTACCGTTTCAATTCACCCCTCTTGTAACACGAGGACTAAAAAGCGGTGCACTCGTTGTCTTAAATACTTCAAAATCCCCTGACGAAATTAATCTAGGCGTGAAGTTGTCCAAGGTCGTGACGGTGGACGCAACAACAATAGCCTTAGAAGTGCTTAGAGTACCGATCACAAATACCGCTATTCTTGGAGCTTTTGCCGGCGGAACTGGGTTATTAAAGCTGGATTCTGTCATCGAAGGCGTGAAACATGTGTTGCCTGAGAGACTTTGGGCTAGAAACATTGAAGCTGTCAAAAGGGCCTACAATGAGGTAAAAGTAAAGGAGATGTAGATTAAATGAGCAAAGAAAAATCTGAATGGAAATGGAAAACTCTGTCAACCGAATTATTAAGTCAGAAACACGTTGAAGCGGCGCAGAAGCAAACCGCTCCGTGGGCTTGGAGAGTGTTCAAACCTGTAATCAACTATGACATGTGTAAAAAATGCTGGACATGCGTGGATTATTGCCCGGAAGGAGTGATAATGAAGACAGACGATGGACCAAAGATCGACTATCAGCTGTGTAAAGGTTGCGGAGTTTGCTCAAACGAATGTCCGTTTAAAGCAATAGAGATGGTGAGGGAATAAAAATGGTTATGGCAAAACAAACACTTGATTTTATGGATGGAAACACTGCGGCAGCATATGCCGTCAAGCTAGTTAGACCAAAGGTTATTGTAGCCTATCCAATAACGCCTCAATCTCCGATCACAGAGAAACTTTCAGAATTTGTAGCCGACGGAGAAATAGATGCAAACTACATGGAGATCGATGGTGAACACAGCTGTCTAGCAGCAATCAGAGGAGCGGCGGCAATGGGTGCCAGAGTCTTCACAGCTACATGTGGACCAGGATTGATGTATGCCCATGAGAACTTGGAGAATGTTCATGTTCAAAGGTTGCCTGTAGTCATCGCTGTTCCAAACAGGTCACATACATCGCTATATCCAGACTATTCGGACAGCATATGTGAAAGCACCACTGGATGGATACAGCTATACACAGAAAGCCCGCAAGAAGTTCTTGATACCCTAATTCAAGCCTACAAGATAGCTGAAGACTGGGACGTACTCATGCCAGTTATGGTTCTGTTCGATGGCTACGTGACCTCGCATACGGGTTCGATAGTCTATATACCAAGTCAAGAGGATGTGGATAAATTCCTTCCACCTTACAAGCGCCCACCACACCTGTCAGCACTTGGCGCCGTTATCGGACAAGAAAGAACCAGCGGTCCATTTATGGAATCAGAACACGAACTAGCGATGCAAAATGCATTGGAAAAAATAAAGGCAGTTAACGAGGAATTCGCTAACATTTTTGGCAGAAAATATGGCAACGGACTAGTGGAGGAATACTTATGTGAAGATGCCGAATGCGTATTGGTCACCGCTTCATCAATGACTGGAACCGCTAGGAAGGTCGTTGAAGACCTCCGTAAAGCAGGGGAAAAGATAGGTCTTGTAAAGCTTAGATCATTCAGACCGTTTCCAGCTAAGGACATTTTAGAGATTGCGGAGAAAGTGAAGGCTATGGGTATATGTGAGCGACAGGAAACGCATGGCTCAGGCTGTGGAGAAATCTATAAGGAAATCAGAAGTGTTGCATATGACCTCGCAAACAGACCTAAGACAATCAACTTTGCATTAGGTCTAGGCGGCGTAGACATAACTCTACCTCAATTGACATATGCTGCTGAAAAAGTTCTGAAAGCTGCAAAGACTGGTATTGTGGAGAAATCTCTCTACTGGAGTCATGAAATTGATCAAGAACTAAGGGCAACGAGAGTGATATAAAATGAGTGTATTGGATAATGTTTTAGAAACAAGAGCAAGCGTCCCTCCAACTGCAGCATGCCAAGGATGCGGCATGGTTCTGATCGCCAGACACGCTCTGGACACGCTAGGAAAAAACACAGTAGTCGTTATTCCCGCCTCTTGCGGAGGCTGGTCAGGAATAATTAATGCTCCGCGGGTAGCCACCCAATTTCCATCCGCAGCTGCAACGGCAGCAGGCGCGAAGAGAGCATTGCAGGCACTTGGAATAAAGGCTAACGTGCTCGTGATAGCGGGAGACGGAGGCACCTATGACATTGGGCTTCAAGCACTATCTGGTGCATGCGAGAGAAGGGACCCAATCATCTGGATTTGTCAGAACAATGAGGCGTACATGAACACTGGCATACAGAGAAGTGGAGCTACTCCAAGGTGGGCTTGGACTACAACCACTCCTGTAGGAAAGCTTTACCAAGGAAAAAGAACATGGCAAAAAGATGTAGCGAAAATTGTTGAGGCAAGTGGAGCAGCCTATGTGGCTAAAGCCTCAGTTGCATTCATCGCAGACTATAAGAGGAAACTTCAGAAAGCAATGAAAATATCTACTGAAGAGGAAAAGGGTCTCTCCTACATCGAACTTCAAAACACGTGCCCAACCGGCTGGAGATACTCACCAGAAAAGATGGTTGAGATCGCTAGGCTGGGTGTGTTAACCGGGTACTGGCCGCTATACGAAGTCGAGGAGGGAAAGTTCACCCTCAATTTTAAGCCAAAGGAACTTATGCCATTTTCAGACTACCTACAAGCTCAAGGAAGATTCTCACATATGACAAAAGAGCAGTTGGCAATCGCTCAGGATAGAGTTACAGAGAACTGGAATGCGATCTTGAAGAGGGCGGAATCTGGATAAATCTATCTTCCCTTCCATTATTTTTTGACCAAGAATTTTTATTGCTCTTTTTTCCTTTCTGCTATTGTGCTCACTTCTGCTAAGCAATCTTCAATTGAGAAAAAGATTTTTCGTACTGGATATATTGTAAATGGACTGTATTCTTTACTGGGCCAAATGAGGTACACTGGCTTTGCGGTTGAACTTGCATAATCCATCTCAAGCATCACTCCGCTTGAATGGATCACTCTTGGAAAATATGCTACTACCATATCGCTTTGATCTATTAGCCGATAATCTCTCTTTACCGTCATCTCTCCACTCAATACCTTCAATGTACCAGATGTGAAATACTGATAATCCTCGATAGATGCTGGATTAAATACTATGGCCGTTCTGTTCAACTTTTCTACGAACTCTTCAATCTTTCTTCTTTCGCTTTTGTTCTTGAGATGCGTCATTGGGAAACTTACATAAATCTTCAGTGTTTTTTCATCAAGAATCAATCTATACAATGTATCGGCAGGCTGACCAGCTGCGATTACATAGAGATTCTTCTTATTTATTTGGGCGAATGTGATAGTTAGGTAATACTCGATATCTTGCCAACGAAAAATATCCTCTTCCATTAAACCCATTCCCACGTGTTCAGCGACTTTGTTTAACCGTTCTTTTATGCGGATTACAGAATCTATTATTTGAACGTAGAATATTGAATCAACCGCATTTAGGAACGAATTTAAAATATCTGCTCTTATTACTTGTTCAGGCCCATTTTTCCACCAGTAGCTTATATGGATACTAACAATATTCACCGCATCTTCAACAAGCTTCTCCTGTAAAATCGAATTAAACGCATTTTGATACCAAGCCTCTCTTGTAGTCTTTGGAAATGAAAGCAAATTATACCTATTCACATTTGGATTCGATTTCCGCGCGGCTTCCACAACCGCTTCAGTGATGCTTATAATATTTACCTTTAAACCATGTTCGCTACAATACCTTGTAAATTTCTCAAAATACTCCCTTTCACCGGATCCCGCTATTCCAGTGACAATAATGTTTTTCATAAAAATTTCCCTACTTATTTGTTCGATTTTTTGGGATTGCATTGATTTCTTTTACCATAACGATTGCGTCTTCATCTCCATAATACTTACTTTTTATACCATTCTCTGTAAAGCCTAGACTGATGTAAAGATTTCTTGCCACCGTGTTCGACGCACGTACCTCCAATACAATCTTCTCTATCTTCTTGTCTCTTAGGTAATTGACAACCATTTCAATAAGTTCCTTTCCTATTCCCCTTCTTCTGAATAATGGGTCAACCGCTATATTCAATAGGTGACCATACCTTTTCCAAGGTGGTAGAAGAGTTCTCTCTATGGTCACAATCGCGTATCCGACTACCTCCCCATTCTTCTCAGCCACGAAAAAACCTTCGGAACCGAGGCGGAAGACATAATCAAGTGAATACTTTGGCCAGTAATCCACGAACGATTTCCGCTCAATTTCATACACTTTATCTAAGTCCTCTGACCTGCAGCGCCTAATCAAAAATTGGTCATCTTGGGAAACCAAAGTTTCTTCGTCAAATATATGAAAGAATCCGTTCATAAAACATTTTTCATTTTTCTCTAATAGTTTCAAAATGTTATCAAAATTGTAAATGAGATGGTCCCAATGCTAGTTTTCAGTATCAAATAAAAATAAAGGCATTTAAATGTGGTGGACAGTAAGTAGAATATAATGTTTAAAGTGAAAATTGGGCTGGAGATTCACTGTCAACTCACGAGTCTAAAAACTAAACTCTTCTGCGGATGCTCATCTGATTATCGAAATAAGGAGCCCAATTCCTGTACCTGTCCTGTATGTCTTGGTCTTCCAGGGTCTTTACCTGTTCTAAACAAAAAGGCCTTAGAGCATGTGATCATGATTTCTCTGGCACTTAACTCTAAAATCTCCAAAGAATTTCTATTTTATAGAAAAAACTACTTCTACCCCGATCTTCCAAAGAATTTTCAGATTAGCCAGTGGGATCGTGCTGGGGCGGTCTTATTAGCCACAGGCGGTTATGTTGACATAACAGTTGACCATAGACGCAAGAGAATAGGTATTCGAAATATACATCTCGAAGAGGATCCAGCTCGAATAGCTTATACAGGTTCGATCAGCACTTCTCCCTATGCGCTTGTGGATTACAATCGAAGCGGCATAGCACTTGTAGAAATAGTGACGGAACCAGATCTCTCGTCTCCTAAGGAAGCTAGACTTTTCCTCAAGAAATTGAGATCCATTCTTGAGCATCTTGGTGTAAGTGACGGTAGCTTAGAAGGAGCTATGAGATGTGATGCAAACATCTCTTTAGCCGGTGGTAAGCGGGTGGAAATTAAGAATATTTCCTCTTTTAAGGAGGTTGAACGGGCGCTAAACTTCGAGATTCTTCGTCAGCGAGCATTGCTTGAAAAGGGTGAGAAAGTTGTTAGAGAAACTAGACATTGGGACGAAGTAGGTAGAGTTACAATCTCTCTCAGAGTCAAGGAAACGGAGCAGGACTACAGATACTTCCCTGAGCCAGACATTGTTCCAATAATCATACATGACGAGCAGATTCAACTTATCAAAGAAAAGATGCCTGAATTACCCGATGCACGACGCGAACGATTCATTAAGCAATACGAATTACCTGAGTACGATGCTTCTGTCCTGACTAGTAGCAAAGCGTTGGCAGACTTTTTCGAGGAATGCGTAAAGCTTTATCCAAATTCAAAGGTCATAAGCAACTGGATTATGAGCGACTACCTTAGAGCTTTGCATGACCTAGGTGTCGATGTGGAAGATGCGAAAATGTCTCCGTCATACCTTGTGGAAATGATTAGATTAATCGATGATGGCACCATAAGCGGTAAAATTGCGAAAAAATTACTTCCTGAGATGACTAAGTCAGGGAAATCTCCTACACAGATTGTTAGGGAAGCAGGATTAACGAGAATCGCCTCCGGCGCCGTCATAGAACAAGTTGTTAACAAGGTTTTTAATGAACATCCAAGCGCTGTAAGAGATGCTTTGATGGATGAGAAAGCAATAAACTTCCTCGTTGGTCAACTGATGAAGCTAACGGCTGGTAGAGCGGATCCTGTGCTAGCCAACAAAATTGTAAGAGAAAAACTCTCGAAGATGAAATCCCAAACAATGTGATTCCCTATTTTTCTTCCATCAAGGACTTCTTCGCAAAGGTTATATAACCAGTGTGTCCAACCATGAGGGTTTCTGGTCTAGTTTCCCCCCTCTTTACCTTTATCTTTCTAACGAAGCTTTCAATTGTTTGTATATCAATAAACTTAGATTCTTCTAACGCCTCGACTGTCTTGATAACTTGGTCGATTGTGGGGCTAAAAGATGCAATTGTTCCTCCGCCTTTCAAGGCTCCATACGCATGTGGGATTACTAGCCAAGGTGTCGCCAAATCCAACACAACGGAATCAACCTTGGTCTCATCTATACCCTGTGTTATGTCTTTATTCTTCAATTCAACATACTCAAGCATGCCTGCTCTTCTAAGATTCTTTTTTGCAAGTTCTACTAATTCGCCTCTAATCTCATAACTGTAGACCTTTCCACTTGGTCTCACATAACAGGCTAGGGCTGTGGTAAGCGCCCCGCTACCTGTGCCTGCTTCAACAACGATGCTGCCTGGGCAAATGCCCGCGTAAATCATGATTAATCCAATGTCCTTTGGATACATAATCTGGGTTGCCCTGCTCATCTTAATAATATACTCATGAATCATGGGTCTAAAAACATAAAACTTTACATCTAAATTGCTTTTCACCTCACAACCGAATGGCTTTCCAATAATGTCATTAAAACTTATGAATCCCTTGTGTGTGTGAAACTTTTGTCCCGCTACCGCCTTAGTGAGATATGTTCTATTTTTATCCAAAAAAATGAGTACATCATCCTCATTTTTAATAACTTCAGTCAATCTCTTTACTTCCAAGGGTCACGAATTTAAGCAGATTAGATTTTATCCCTTCTTAAGGTTCTCCAAGATGTCTTGAGGCAATATCATACTATGGCCACATTTATTGCATGTCCAACCGCGCACCCTTTTATCGTTGACAGCTATTATCTTTTTCACCATTGAGCCTCTCGTACCGCAGTACCAACATTCTGGAATTGCTAATTCCGCGCTCCATATACTGGTTATTCCCTCTCTAGCCTGTCTATCATAGGCGTCTATGACATACTTCTCCAAATTTTTCTCAAGTAATTCGACCGTTCTTTTTAGGACTTCTTCGTCTCTACCATGTTCAACCCACGCTGAACTACTGATATTATCACCTTCAGTAAAGTCCAGCCACAGATATTTTGTATCTGAACTGTCGCACGCATCGTGCACCGCAAATGATACAATAAGTGGATCGAGAAAAGCCTTTATCTCACTAGGCACTTTCTCCAAAATATTCTCAAACAGCTGTCTCTGCTTACTCGTTAAGACGCCAGTATTGCTCTCATACAAAAGCACCATGTTTGTTTTCTTAAGAACATTAAACGCATCCTCATACGTTAACCCAGCTAAACCTAACCCTTGTCCAAGATCTGGAGGATACGATTCGATCATTGAAAGCTTCAAAGTGCTCCTCGTGGTCATTCCATCACCGTACATCGAGAAGGATAACCGAAAACTATCCTAAAAAATGTTCTGTTACAAATGCGACTTATTATTAAATCATTTTACTTCTTCAGCAATTCCACTTAAGACTTTGAGCAATGTGTAGCCCAATATGTTTATTGAGACAAAGCTTCCCAAAAATATACCAAGTACGCTAAATTCCAATGGAACGTTGTATAACACCCATAAGTAACTTCCTACAATCGCTGTAACAATAACTGTAGAAGAGAAGCATGCAACAAATGGTCTTTTTCTGAGCACGTAGGCGCATGATGCTGCTAACAAGTTCGCGAGAGACCCGAAGACGATGTCCATCAAGCCTAAGCCTCCATATAAATTAGCTACGACACAGCCTAGACTAACGCCCACTATCGCAGGACACCCGAACACCGCTGATAAGGGTATTAGGGCATCAGCCACTCTGCACTGTATAACCCAATAACTTATTGGCGCTAGCGAAACAGTGCCAACGGCATATAATGCAGCAAATATGCCGCTCAAAGATAAGTCTCTGGTCTTAACCAATTTTTCACCTCCCAACCCCGGGGTTTATACGGCGGAACAGGAGGGAGGCACCTACCCACCCGCCATATAGCTTAAAAACAGTGAAGTTCACAATAAAAACATTGTCATATTTTAAGACAAAAATAGAGAGAAAGTGTAAGCGATGCTAATTGGCGCTCAAGCGTTTCCACACGGTCCATCTGTTTTCGAGATGGTGCCCAAGATTAAAAAATCCAAATTCGATGCCGTTGAAATAGTTCTTGAGTTCCCAAACACCGTTGAGAGCTTTTCACCCAAGGAGAGGAAACGCATTCAAGTGGCTCTAAAAGAATCTAATCTATACGCCACCATCCATGCTCCGTTCTCCTACTTAGACTCGGCAAGTCCAAACAAAGATGTCAGAGCCATGGCCTTAGCTAAACTCGTGGAAACCTTTAACATAGCAGAAGACATTGGTGCAAAAATTGTGACAGTTCATGCTCCAGACTATAGAGTACTCCTAAGTGAGATAGTAGACGCATATGTTGAAACAATTAGAGCCTTATGGGCTAAAGTGAAGAGCGATAAAGTTAAGCTAGCCATCGAAAACACTCTGCAAAACTATAGACAATTCAATAACATAATCAGCAAGATTAACAATCGCGAAATAGCTATAACATATGATGTTGGGCATGCTAACCTAAATGGTGATCCCGTAAAGTTTCTTGAGATGATTCCTGCAGAAAGAATTGTTAACGTCCATCTCCATGATAATTTTGGGTCAAAAGATGAGCATCTTCCAATAGGGGAAGGAAATATCGATTTTTCGGCTATCCTTAATACTTTATTTAAGCAAGGCTATAACGGTCTTTTCATAATTGAACATGCAACTTGGTTTTATTACCCTAAAAGCAAGAAGAAACTAAAATACCTTATTAAAAAAACCACAAAAGCGATGCCAATTGACATAAATAACCGAACATAGAATATCTTCATCAACAACCATAAAAAGGGAGGATCAAAAATTGGGTGAGGAAAAGCTGCCATTATCTGACATTTACAAAATATTATCCTACAAAAACATCTATAAAACAGACAAATGGTGGGAAGCCATAGTATTAACTGAGGCTTTTGGAAAGAAATCCGTAAACTTCTACTTATGGATAAAAAGGGGCGGCAAATGGAAGCGAAAACATAAGTTCGTGGTTAGAGGGTTGGACGAGTGGCTTCAAATAAAATCCACAGTTGAATCCATGCTCTCCGCAACCTCAAGTGGTGAGCAGCCCTCTCATTAAGCATTGTAGAAGTTGTAGATTTTGATGATTTATTCCTTCTGCTTTTATTCGTGAGAATAGTTGCCTAGTTGATAATGAGAGAAGATATGCCTTATATCAATGTGTGGTAAAAAGGTGGTGCATCCGTTCATTACTTGTATCTTGCTCTCCTTTTTTCTCTTGCCTTTTTCAGTCTTTGTACTTTCTTCTTTTTAGATTTTTTACTTCGATGTTTTCGCGCCAATCCCACATCACATCGGTAGCGTTCGGTTTTTGAACATTTTCTCTCGAAATGTATCCTAAATTAATATACGCTATGCTAAATATGTTTCTACGTATATTCTTCGAAATACTCTTCAATTAAACCCACAGGTATAAGATTACTCAAAATTATGGAAAATTAATAAAGCTAGGCTAAATGTATATTCCTTAGGTGTGAGCTTATGGATAAGTTGAAAATTGGTGATTCTGCCCCAGAGATTTCTGGGCATTCGATCAACATGGGAGATTTTAAGCTTTCAAGTCTTAAGGGAAAGGACCGTGTATTTCTTGTTTTCTCAAGGTATTTTGGTTGCACCCTGTGTCAGCTTGATTTCAAAGAACTCCTAGACAGTGCAGAGGAGATACAGAAATATGGCAAAATAGTATACATAACTCAGTCTGGGGAAGAAAACGCCAAGAAGTTTCTAGAGGACAAGAATGTTCCATTCCCAATAATACTTGATCCAAATCCGCCTTACCCTCTCTACAAGGCTTATCGCGTAGGAGACCGTACAGAAGACATCATTCCTAAAATGCGGGAGAGAGCTCTGAAGGCTAGGAGTCAAGGTTTTCAGCACGGAGCTTATGAAGGAAATGAGCAACAATGTCCAGCGAACTTTATCGTATCAAAAGAGGGAAAGATAGAGTATGCAAATTATGGGCTATTAGACCTTGACGAAGCGCTGAAGTTCTGGCGCAAACAATAGGTTCAAACTCAGTAATTAAATTCCATTTTTCATTATACTTCTTTAGAAACCTATATCACTGGTAAAAAAGATGGTTAAACTAACTTTTTTCGGCGGTGTAGAAGGCACCATCGGAGGAAACATGATTCTCTTAGAAGATGCACGTTATGATGCATCAATTCTTCTGGATTTCGGAGTTAACTACGACCGATGGTCGCAATACTTCAGCTTCCTGTTTTCAAGACCCGTTGACGTTCATGACCTTATTCGTTGCGGAGTTATCCCAAATCTTCGTGGTCTCTATGCTGGAGACGAATGCCCATCAACAGTTAATGCTTGCATAGTATCCCACCCACATGCAGACCACTACAAGTATGTCTCAATTCTCAAGAAAGACATCAATGTTCACATATCTAAATCCGGCTATGAAATAATAAAGGCCGTAGAAGAGGTAAAGGAATCTAAATCCTTTGAAGACAAAATAGTTGAGAGAGCAGATAAAGGCGAGCTCCATATAGGAAATTTTTGTACGGGGGAGAAAATAACTGTAGGCAGCCTTGAGATTGAGCCAGTTCACGTTGACCACAGCGTACCTGGAGCCTACGGGTTCCTTATTCACACATCATCTGGACTAATGGTATACACAGGCGATTTTAGGAAGCATGGGCCTCATTCGAGTCTCACTGACGACTTTATCACCTCCATACAATCTGCAGGTGAAAAGGTTAAACTTCTGGTATGCGAAGGCACAAACCTGATAGGATATACAAACATGTCTGAAAGAGACGTACTCAATCAATCTATAGATGTTGCAAAGAAATCTGACGGGCTTCTCATAGTGGATCATTCACAGGCAGATATTGACCGAACAAGGACATTTTTCAAAGTTGCTCAAAGCGTTGGAAGGCAGCTTGTGATTTCAGAGAAAATAGCAAATATGCTTCAGGCACTTTTAAACGACGCGAAACTGCAAAAGAGCGTTCGTGAAATCGTTGAGAAATGTCTAGTATATTTTGGCTCACAAAAGAAATGGGACGCAAAGAAGAGGAAAACTAAGTTGGACAAAAAGATGGAATCAGCTTTTGGTGATAAACAGGTCTTTGCCGAAGAAATACGTTCTGCCTCCTCAAAATACCTTCTTGCAACAAACATCTATGGTTTCAACGACCTTAAAATGTTAGAGCCTTCTGCCGGAAGCTTATACCTTCTTAGCGCCTCAGAACCTTTCAAAGAGGAAAGGGAGTTTGAGTTCGAGAGGCTACTAAGATGGCTTGACATGTACGGGATGCCCCTTGTGAGAATACACGCCTCAGGTCATATCACACCGAATGATTTAAGAGACTTCGTAAAAAATGTAAAACCGGAGATTCTAATTCCGGTGCATACAGAGTACCCCAACATGATGAAGCTATATCTCTCCGATCAGTGTGGTAAAGCCATAGTTCCTGAACGGGGGATGCCGGTAGAAATGTTTTAGTGCGCATTCCTACTAATAAACTTAGTTGGAAACAGTTAAATTCTAAAAAATTATGTCTGTATAATTGGTGGAACGAGATGTCTCTGGCTCCATACGTTCCAAGCTCAGAATTCGTTGTAGACAAGATGCTTCAACTCGCTCGCCTAAAGCCAGGTGAATTACTTTTTGACCTAGGTTCAGGCGACGGAAGAATCATACTTAGCGCCGCTAAAAAATTTAATGCGAAAGCCGTTGGGATTGAACTTAGGGAGGACTTGGTTGAGCAATCGAGGCAGAAGATTAAGGAGAACCACTTGGAAGGGATGGTTAAGGTTATTCATGGTAACTTTCTAGATGTGGATCTCAGCAAAGCAGATGTAGTAACTATGTACCTGACCACTAGTGGTAATTCTCAGGTTAGACCAAAATTAGAGAAAGAACTGAAATCGGGAGCGAGGGTTGTCAGTCATGACTTTGAGATTCCAGGCTGGATACCCACACAAGTTTCGAAAGTGACTGAGGAACAGGACTATTGGCCACTACATCATACAATATATCTTTACGAAAAACGTTAATTCAAATCTTACGTTGCTGAATATTCTTCAGCTACTTTCAGAGCTGCTTTAATATGTCTGTCTGCGCCGTAGAGAACTGGCTCCTCATGTCCTGGGAGCAAGATTTCAACTTTTAATGACGATAGTTTCCTGAGGCTACTGATCATGTCAATTAAACCCTTTTCTGGATCGCACCTGCCAAATACTCCTCCTGGAAACACAGTATCTCCTGAAAATAGAACCCCATATCTTGCATTATACAAGCATATGCTTCCAGGTGTATGACCCGGCGTATGTATAACTGTAAGTGGCATAGCTTCTGTTTCTATACTGTTTCCGTCATCTAATTTAACGACATTTTCAAGTCTCGAGACAAATTCCGCATCTAAGCGGTGAATCAAAACCTTTGGACAGCCTTCTTTAAGAATCTCAAGTAAACCGCTTGTATGATCATGATGCGCATGGGTTAATATTACCTGTCTCACATCCTTTAATTCAAGATCTAATGAACGGAATCTTGGCGCAAGTCTGTTAGCTTGGTTCCCAACACCTGTATCAATAAGGGTGATGATTTTTCTTCCAATCACGTATACGTTTGAGCATAAGCCAATGCCCGTTATGAGATGAATATCTTTCAATGCGCTGGAAGATTTTCCCAAATCTGTTATCATTATGCTTCACCAACATCATAGCAATTCCTTAAGCTTGAATTTTAAGTTGCTGAAGTCTTTCATAAGTTCTTCCCTATACTTGATGCTGTATAACGCTGAAGCTGGATGGAACATCGGAATTAGTGCCTTGACCCTAGGTGCGGAGACTGTGTATATCTTTCCATGAATCTTAGTTATTCCATCAAACTTCATCTCATACTTCTGGAATATGTAGGAGGCTGCATGACTTCCAAGCGTAATTATTACTTTAGGTGATATGCACTCAATTTGCCTATCTAGATATGGAGTGCAAACTTTGACCTCGGTTGCAGTGGGTTCCCTATTATTCGGTGGTCTGCATTTTATGATGTTTGTGACATACACATCTGCTCTGAAAATTCCAGCTTGAGCTAACAATTCGTTAAGAAATTTGCCAGCAGCACCGACAAAAGGTTTCCCCTGCTGGTCCTCAAAATACCCAGGAGCCTCGCCAATAAGCATTATTTCTGCATCTATTTTTCCCTCTCCGGGAACTGGGTTTCTTCTGAACTTAGACAAAGGGCATTTATGGCACTTTCTAACTTCATTGTCTATCTCCATTAATAGATCCGCTTGAGTCAAAGCCATCCCGCATGTAATATCTAAAATAATTGTTCGCCATTTTTGTATAAGTGTTTAATTCCTCGAAAACGCATGATAGGGAGAATACTGTAATTTGAAGATTGGGATAACGTATCATGAAAAGTTCCAGCAATATGATTTAGGTCCCAATCATCCATTTAAAGGCAATAGATTCCCTGATGCTATGAATTTTTTCCATGAAATGGGGTTGACCTCTTCACCAGACTTGACTATCTTAACACCAGAAAAGGCCACAATGCGGGATCTCCTATTAGCCCATACCCCAGAGTACGTGAGTTATGTTGCAAAACTTGCAGAACGAGGCTCACCATACGACTTTGAAACACCTGTATCCAAGAAAATATACGAGGCTCTTTTGTTCATGATTGGTGGAGCAATAAATGTTGGAGATGCGGTGCACGCAGGGGAAGTCTCTCGAGCGGCTGTGATAGGCGGTGGTTTCCATCATGCTGGAGAAGATTTTGGCGGAGGTTTTTGTCTATTCAATGATGTGGCGATTCTGACAAGACATCTTCAAAAAAGACGCCATATGAAGAAGGTTCTCATAGTGGACTACGATGTTCATGCTGGAAATGGAACAAGCGACATCTTTTACTACGATCCAACTGTCCTATTCGTGGATTTACACCAAGATCCCAGAACCCTTTTCCCAGGAACGGGCTTCATCGAACAAGTGGGGGCGGATGAAGGCTTCGGCCACATCGTGAACATTCCCCTTCCACCAGGAACATCCGACGAAACCTATCTCAATGCCTTTGACGAAATAGTTGAGCCACTTGCTTCAGAGTTCAAACCAGACATCATTCTAGCCAATGGTGGGGGAGACGCTCACTTCACGGACTCTCTTGGCGACTTAAATTTAACCGCAGATGGATTCTTTAGATTGTCAAAGAAGCTTTCAAAAATCTCCGAGAAAGTGTGTGGTGGAAGACTGATACTTATGCTTGCAAGCGGGTACAACAAGTTTTTGCCGCTTTGCTGGTACGCTCTCATATGTGGAATGACGGAGATTGAGTCCATACCAGTCAAGGAACCATTCAATCCTGGTCAAGAGCCATCGATAAATCGAAAAATTGTGGAACGCACATTGAGCGACTTAAAAAGCATCTTAAAAGAGGTATGGAGTTGCTTCAGATAACACTAAAAATATAATGCTTTTTATAAGTCTTTTATATAAAAATATTGTAGTACCTAGCCATCTTCAGGTGTTTCCATGAGACCTCCATGCGAAACAGTCGTCAGAAGATTGTTGCCCATATTGCGGGCCCTTGTGGCAGAGGAACTAATGGAAACTCACGGATGGACACAACTACAAGTTGCAAATCGCCTTGGTGTGACTCAACCCGCCATAAGTGGCTATCCATCCCTACTCAAGAAGTCAGCATCACGCAGATTCAACATAGAGGAAGTGAAAAAAGTTGCTGTTGAAATCGCATCTGGTTTGGTAAATGGAGAATTATCTTTGTCGGAAAGCGTGAGAGACGTATGTGAGCTCTGTACGAAGCTCAAAATAGGCGGTGCAGTTTGCAACTTGCACAAGCTTCAAGTGCCTGAGCTAAGCGAAGAAAACTGTGAAGTCTGCTACAGCTTATTAACTAAGGGAACTGAACTTTCGGAAAGGTACAATGTTCTCATGGATGTTAGAGAAGCCGTTGCACTATTGGAAAAGTCTACAGATTTTCCCCGCATCATTCCTGAGGTCAGAGTTAACATCGCAATGGGCGTAGCCAACGCTAAATCAACCTCTGAAATTGCTGGGATACCTGGTAGGATGACAAAGGTCAGGGGCACTGCCAAAGCCTTCATGAATCCTGAATTTGGCGCATCTACCCACATGGCTGAGGTCCTTTTAGCAGCCATGAAAAAAGACCCTAACATCAGAGCGGTTATCAATATAAAGCATGACGAATATGTAGACAGAGCTTTAAGAAATTTAGGATACACTTCAGCTTCATTTACTCCATCGGAATTGCCAAAAGAAGCTCAGATAAGTGAATTCCCTACCATTTGGGGCATAAAGAAATTTATTGAAAAATCAAAGGAGTTGCCGATGGTAATTATAGATAAAGGCGGATATGGAATAGAGCCAATGGCGTACATCTTCGGTGAATCCGCTACGGCCGTCGCCAGAAAGTCTCTGCGAATCGCTGAGGCAGTAAAGGAAATAAGGAAGTAAATTTACAAAATTCGACAAGAAAGCCTACGGTTTTAACCGTGGGATGAATTGTCGATAAAGTTTAAATGGGTTTTTGTATAGTGGTTTTTGGGCGAGTCGCTCATGAAAGCGAAGAAAACCATTAAGGCAAAGATTCTTGAACTAAGGAAAGGCAAGGAAGAGCTTTTGAGGCGTGAATACGAGAATTGGCAACGGTATCTTAATGGCGATAAGGCGGCTCAACCTTATTCGGCAACTAAACAGCAAGCTGAAAGGCTCCTGAAGCGTATTGGAAAACCTAAAGAGAGAAAGGAATATCCGCTGATTCTCAGACGGGATGTATATCGAGCTGATAAAGTTAACGTCGTATTGGCTTAAGATTCCTCTCTATGGAGTTAGAGGCGGAATTAATGTTCCCATAAAGACGCATGAACCTATAACTGACGACATGGTTTGCAGAGAAGCAAAAATCATCAGGCGAAACGGCGAATGGTTTGTTTACATAACCGTAGAAAAAGAAGTTGAAGAAGGAAACCCTAAAACGTTTTTGGCGGTTGACTTGGGCATAAGGTGGATTGCCACAACCGTGAACTCAAACAACCCAAAGCCGAAGTTCTACGGAAAAGAGCTTAGGTGCCTCAAAGGACACTACTTCTACATTAGAAGGTCTCTGGCTTTGAAGAAAGCCTATAAGACCATCAAAAAGATTGGATGCAAAGAGAAGCGGACAACAAGCGATATTTTGCACAAGATAAGCAGAGCAATAGTCAATGAAGCCCAAGAGAACAACTCAATGATAGTTCTGGGAAAGCTTAAAGGAATAAGGCGGAACTGCAAAGGCAGAAGATTCAACAGAAAACTAAACAACGGATTCCCATACCATAGATTAAGCCAATTCGTAGAGTATAAAGCCAGATGGCTTGGGATAAAAGTCATTAAGGTAAGCGAAAGAAACACGTCAAAAGCATGCCATAAATGCGGAGGCATGCGGCTTCGAGTCGGAAGCCTCTTCAAATGCCCCCATTGCGGCTATTCATGCAACGCAGACTACAACGGGGCTACGAACATACTCAAGCGGGCTGTGGGCTACACGCTCATGGCAGGGGCTGCCTTGACACATCCCAAGGGCTCGGTAGGATGAGTGGAAGGCCACGACGAACCGAGAATCTCCCGACTTTAGTCGTGGAGAGTGTCAAGATACTTCTTTGCTATGTCTACCGCTAGATAAGCTACATCATATGCGGTTTCGCCGAAAATGAACAACATAGGCTCCTTCCCAACATCGCCGAAATCATATATTATGTCAGGTGCTTTCCCAAGTCTTTCGACGGCTCTGCTGATGCCCCATGGAATTGTCTTTCCGTTAACACTTTTTATCTCTTGAGGTTCCTCCTTTCGGTCAAAAAATGTAGTCTTTAATTTCATTTCCTTGCAGATATCTAGAATTGTCCAATCGAATCTCACATTTATTGCAGCTCTCACCGACTTATAATATCTCATCATTGTTAATATCGCATTTGCAACATGGTCCAGTCCTCCGAACTCAGGTTCGCTAGCTGCTTTAGGCATGTCGTTAACGATGTGGATCTTTCCCTGAACCCTTGCGACGTCATCAAATGTCTTTGCATCTTCCTTAGCCATAGCGATGTTCGACCCTATTTCAGGTATCAAATATATGAATTCATGATTTTCTTCAAGTAATCTAACCGCCTTCCTAACGTTCTCAAGCACATACAGCTCTTCAAGAGTTCGTTTTTTCTCCAACGTTAAGTCCGATAAACAAAAAGAACATAAACTGTTTTCAAGAGATGGAACAGTGGCCTTATGTATTTTGCACAGGGGTCCGTCTCTTCTCAGCAATATGCACAGCCTACAGACATCCCTCATGGCTATTATCTGATTCACTTTGTTCTGAGACATTTCTCTTGCAAGCTTTTGAGCAAAATCGCGTATAATATCCATGTATTTCGTTAATTCATGTGTGCCAATTTGTGTTCCTGATTTTAGGTACATTGATATTGCTGGCTGGGTTACATCTAAAATCTCAGCAACTCTAGTTTGACTTAATCCATGCACCTCAACGAGCTCTTTAGCAAGCATGAGTTTAAGCAGGGAAAGAAAATTCTTTGTAGCTACTTCACATGGAAGACGTAAGACTACAGAAGTTTCATTGTCTTTGCTGGACATAAGCTACCATATAAGTTAATTATAATTCGTTTATATATATACATCTTCACATTAATTCCGATTATGGAGGGACATAATTGGTTAAGATGCCGTGTGTTCTCATAATTGCAGGGTCAGATTCAGGCGGTGGAGCTGGTATGCAAGCCGATCTAAAGACATGTGCAGCATTCGGTGTACATGGGCTAAGCGCATTCACGTCGATTACCGCTCAAAACACGACGACTGTTACATCGATTCACGATATACCGCCCGATATGGTGAGGGCGCAAATTGAGGCAGTTATAAGCGATTTCGAAGTTCATGTAGCTAAAACTGGGATGCTTCATACAGCTGACATCATAAAGGTTGTAGCAGAAGAAATTGAAAAATACAAACTCACAACCGTCGTCGATCCCGTAATGATTGCGAAAAGTGGAGCGCATTTGCTCAAGCCGGAGGCTATCGAAACGTACATTAAAAAATTGATTCCCTTGGCAACTGTTTTAACTCCCAACGCTATGGAAGCTGAAAGCTTAACTGGAATCAAGGTGAATACACTTGAAGACGCAAAGAGCGCAGCGATAAAAATAGCGAAGCTTGGATCTAAATCTGTTGTCGTGAAAGGCGGCCACATATTTTCTAAGGATAAGGCAATTGACATCCTGTACACAAACGGCAACTTCCACCTGATAGAGGGCGAGCGCATAGAGACCAAAACGACGCATGGTACAGGCTGCTCTTTTGCCTCAGCCATAGCCGCAGGGCTTGCAAAAGGAGAAGATATAATTGAAGCTGTTAAAGCGGCTAAAGAATTTATCACACGATCCATCAGGTTCGGCATCGAGATAGGTCGCGGACATGGACCTGTAAACCCGATGGCAAATCTCTATAACGATGCTGAAAAATATGTGATAATGAAAAATGTTAAGGATGCAGTGGAAATTCTTGAAAGTGAACCTTTGGTCGGAAATCTTGTTCCAGAGTCCCAAACAAACATCGCCATGCTCTCGTCATACGCTTTGAACTACCAAGATGCGGTGGCCATCCCAGGTAGAATTGTGCGTTTAAAGAATGGTGTGAAAGCCTCCTCATGTCCAGAATTCGGTGCATCAAGACACGTAGCGAAAACTATCCAAGTTGCTATGAAATACGATCCATCTATCCGTGCAGGCATGAACATTCTATACTCAGACCAAGTCTTAAATGTCCTCAAAGAGTTAGGTTTAACCGTTTCAAGTTATGACCGAAGACAGGAGCCTCTGGAAATAAAGAATATAGAAGGCATGACAACGCCATGGGGTGCAGAGCAAGCGATCAAGAAGATTGGTAAGGTCCCGGATGCAATATACCATGACGGGGACTGGGGCAAAGAAGCAATGGTCGTTCTTCTGGGAAAGGATGCCGTTGGCGTAGCTAAATTGGCTGTGAAAATAGCCAAGAAATTGGGTGAAAAATAGATGTATCAATGGTTTTCCTTCCTATTTTTAATGATCCGATAATTCACGCGATGTTTGGTGATGGAAAATTAGTCTAACTTTATCACAATATCCATTTTTTCAGCGAATTTGTCCATCAGTTCTCTTTCTCTCGCCGATACACCCGTTCCATAATCGAATGCAAAAAACTTTCCATAATATCCGTTAGCTATGAGTGTATTAGCTTTCATCACCGCTGATAATACGTTATCATATGTTCCTGACTGAAAGTAAATTGACACATCGTTAATGAAGAGAATTTTTGTAGGTTCCTTGATGTACGTGTCCAAAAAGGGATCTATCCTTTCCTTATTTATCCTAACTAGCTCTAATAGTTCACCAGCAGAACGCGCACTTAACCTAGGGGTCTCAATTTTAGCAGGCGTAAGATATCTGATCTTCTTTACAGCATCTGTGAACTCTCTGATCTTTCCACCAACCTTTCTTCCTCTCCTCATCACTGTTGCGGGAGCCATATCTATGAGAGTTATATCCTGTGCGTAACCAAGATTGACTCCCTCAGTCAACAATCTCAGTGTTAACTTCGTTTTGCCAGCGCCAACTTCCCCAATTATCAATACCTTTTTTCCAAGCAGTTCCGTGAATTTTTTATCAAACATTTACTGGCCTCCCGCAGTCTTTTCACGTTGCTACTCAGCTCTTTTAATAAATCCTGCCTTCTCCAATATTGGAGGCAAAGTATCTGTTAACTTATAGTTTTTCAACTCATCTGATGTAACCCATTTCACGTTCGGCGTCTCTGAGCTGGGACGTAACTCACCGCCTACAACTTTTCCAAGGAAATCCATTACAATATAATGGTATTTCACCCTTCCTTTCTCATCTCTTCGAATAATATTTACAACATCTATGAGTTCTCCTACCTCAACGTCCAAACCTGTTTCTTCTTTAACTTCTCTCTTTGCAGCGTCACGCACTTTCTCACCTAGCTCAACCACCCCTCCAGGTACGCTCCATACGCCTTTTGATGGGCCGGCTCCTCGTTGAACCAATAAAATCTTATCACCATCGATTACCACCACTCCAACTCCACCTATCGGGTGACTTGGATACTCTCTACGCAACGCATTTCCTCCTCTTATTAAAACTTTAAACTAACAAGTATATACAATATGATGTTATAATTGATTATACACATATGTAAATGAATGCTGATGGTGTGTTTCTCTTGAAATTAAAGGCTGTTCTCTTTGACCTCGACGATACCCTTATAGACCTCAGGGAAGCATCTCTGATAACCTTCAATAAAGCGCTAAAGAGTCATAGTCTGAGAAAAATATCCATGGAAGAAATGATTGCAAATTGGTGCAAGCCGTGGATTGAGGTCATAAAATCTGTTTTGCCCTCAGACAAAAAATTGGATGAAGTATTGCCTTCAATTAGTGCCGAATATATGAGAATTTTTATGGATATACATCTGACCTATTCAAAAATTTACCCAGAAGCTTACGAAACAGTAAGCCAACTGCATAGCATGGGTTTAAAGATTGGGATTGTGAGTAGGCGTCCAAGAGTTGCCATAGAGGAAGAGCTCCAGAAATTTGGTCTAAACAGTTTTGTAGAGGTAATTGTGGGCAGTGATGATACGCGGGAACATAAGCCCTCCCCTTCTCCCGTAATTCTTGCTACTAAAATGCTAAATGTTTTACCAAGCGAATGTGTTTTAGTCGGCGACAGTCCAGAGGACGTTAAAGCAGGAGAACGTGCAGGAGTAATCACCATTTCTGTAATGACCGGTCCATGTTGGAAAAATACGATCGAGCAAAAACCTGAAATTATTATTGGAGATGTGTCTTATCTCATTCCCACATTTAAGAAGCTAAATCTCTTGTAAATTGGATTAAAGAAGTAATGACTACCGTTCCCAAACCCAAGTTTTGCTCTTGAGACTGTCCAAGGCTTTTGGTATGTCGCTGGGATTTATAAGCACGAACCCGCACCTGGGGCATCGCCACCCCCTCACAATAACGCTATCGTCTTGAAATACAATAGTCGGTTCGGTGACTATATCACAGAACATACATTTAGGTCTATATTCCTTCCATTGATTTTTCCAGATATAGTAAGGCATTAACTGCGTTTCTCTCCTACGCTATATTCCTCTTAACCATGCTCATTCTGTTCTTGGGATAAAAAGTTTTTGGTCTCTAATGTTTAAAATATGAAATGTGGCAACATTTATCATTATTCCTTAACAATTGCCAAATTTATTTAACAATATTTAAACAAAAATCAATTTTTCGAGCCTCTAAATGTTTTCAGCCTCTCTTGGTGTATTCCCCAACGATTAAAACAGAACCCCCACACTTTGGGCATCGCTTGCTAGAATTCAGCTTATATGTGGTTACCTCAAATCCATAGCGTCCAATTAAAAATTCTCCACAGTTCGGGCAATACGTGTTTTCCCATTTATGTCCTGGAACGTTTCCAACATATACATACCTTAGTCCCAAATCCTTCGCAGTTTTATACGCCCTCTCCAAAGTCTCTACGGGTGTTGGTGGCACATTACACATCTTGTAGGCTGGATAAAACTGAGTAAAATGTAATGGAGTTTCAGCTCCAGCTTCCATCAGTACCCTTTCAGCGATCTCTCTTAAACATTCGTCGTCATCGTTTACTCCTGGGATGACGAGATTAACCACCTCAACATGCAACCCTAAGTGCTTAGCTTCCTTTATGTTCCTCCAGACAACCTCATTATCTGCGCCACAATATTTCATAACTGCTTCATAGTCGCCCTTCATGTCAAATTTTATAGCATCCATCCCTGCTTCCTTAAGCATCTGCAACACTTCTACAGTCATATAGCCATTAGAAACATATGTGTTATAGAGTCCATTGCGCTTAGCAAATGAAAAAACATCCAACGCATACTCAAAAAGTAGTGTAGGCTCATTGAATGATATGGATGTTCCTTGGCATTCCTCCCTTAAAGCGATCGAAACAAGAGTATTTGGATCAGTATAGTGAGCGTTCTTCGGATTTGGTGAAAACTTGGATAGAGTCCAATTCTGACACCATGGACACGTAAAATTGCAACTCCATGTACCCACCGTCAAGGCGTAGCTCCCAGGCCAGAAGTTGAAAAAAGGTTTTTTCTCGATTGGGTTTGCCGAGATGGATGACACATCTCCATAAACAAGTGTGTATAGCTTGCCACCGATATTCATTCTAGTCTTGCAAAATCCCATTTTATCATTTGAAATTACACATCTTCTTTCGCAGGTACCGCATCTGACCTTTCCATGCGCTAGGGTCTCATATAAAGTAGCCTCATGAACCGTGGGATATTTCAAGATTTCACTCATGAGAATCTCAACCAAAAAATTTAGCCCCAGGTCTATTTATTCATTAATCTATTGATTCTTTATTTGGTCAATCAAAACCAGCGATGGAAATAACGATATTACTTGGACTCGATTCGTCTCTAGATTGTTTGAAGGCAATAAAAGTTGTAATTGGTACCATATTCCCGTATAAGAAAGCAAACACCTTTTTCCAAGGAATCAATGGCGAGTAAGAGTCTCGTTACGAATCGCGTCTCCTAAACAGAGGACTATGGCGTCTCATTTTTTCGAAAAACATACTACAAATGTGAAAACTGGCTTCTTAACCCGTGAAACATACGCCTCTCCTTTTATCAGCCTACGCCATTCTGTGGGCATTAATACAAAACTAAAATAGTTTTTAGAAGACAAAGCAAAATATATTGCCCAAAGTTATTTGTATATTAAAGGTTACTGAGTTAGGTGCTAGACCTATATGGTGCTAAAAGTATATAATACGTTATCCCGAAAAAAGGAGATATTCAAGCCAATACGTGAGGATATTGTTTCAATATATTGGTGTGGCCAAACAGTATATGATTCCACTCACCTAGGGCATGCTAGAGCATACATTACTGCAGACGTGATACGCCGCTGGCTAAAATACAGAGGCTATAACGTTTTGTACATCGAAAACATCACAGACATAGATGACAAAATCATAAACAGGGCAAAAGAGCTGGGGATATCGTGGAAAAAGTTGGCTGAAATCTATACTAAGGAACTAGAAGACGTTATGGAGAAGATTAATGTTCATGTGGACTTTCGCCCAAAGGCCACCGAGCATGTACCCGAAATGATTAACATTGTGTCAAAGCTAATCGAAAAGGGTCATGCCTACGAAACATCTGACGGAGTCTATTTTGACATAAACTCATTTCCAAAGTATGGTGCACTTTCAAGACAGAAACTTGAAGACCTGAAAAAACACAGAACTGAACCAAGTCCGGAAAAAAGAAATCCTGGAGATTTTGCTCTTTGGAAGAAACAAAAACCCGGGGAACCAGCGTGGAGTTCCCCATGGGGTGAAGGTAGACCGGGATGGCATATAGAGTGTACAGCTATGGCAATGAGGTATCTAGGAGAAACTATAGATATTCATGCGGGTGGAAGCGACCTAATATTTCCTCACCACGAGAACGAGATAGCTCAATCTGAGGCGTTCTCTGGCAAAAAATTTGTTAACTATTGGATTCATGTGGGGCTTCTCCAAGTTAAAGGAGAGAAAATGGCGAAATCGTTGAAAAACTTCATACCTACTAAAGAGGCACTTGAGAAATGGGATCCCGAAGCCATTAGATTATACCTCATCTCAAATCACTATAGAAAACCAATGGACTTCAATGAAGATGACCTGAATAACATATCAAAAACATTAGATAAACTGTACAATGTGTCATACTCCTTAGCTGGAGTTTATAGAGTTAAAGGAAAGTTAACCGAAAGTGAGAAGGCTTTAAAGAAGTCAGTAAACTCATTAAGAAAGAAATTCGAGGCAGCAATGGACGACGACTTTAATACCCCTTTGGCTTTGACCACGCTATATATGTTCGCTAATACGGTAAACGAATTCCTAGCCAAAAATACGAATTTGAACGAAAACCTTGCAGAGCTTATAGAGAAAACCTTCAAAGACTTTTGTCAAGTATTTGGCATTCTACAAGGTAAAGTGCGTGGTCAAGAAATCATTAAAGGCTTAGTTGAAGCAATAATTGATATCAGATATATTCTAAGGAAAGAAGGGAAATATGATTTAGCGGATGAAATAAGGTCAAGGCTTAGGAAAATAAATATTCTAATCGAAGACCAGAAAGACGGAACATCCACATGGAGATTCAGATAAGTCTACAGCGTCTATTGGCATTCCTGCAAAATTTCAATTCCTCGGCTTGCTCCAATTCTGTTTGCTCCAGCTTCAATCATCTTTAAAGCATCGCTAAACGTACCTATTCCTCCCGCAGCCTTAACTCCCACCTTGCTCCCAACGACCTTCCTCATAAGCCTAACATCTTCAAGCTTCGCCCCTTCAGGTCCGAATCCGGTGGACGTTTTAACAAAATCTGCACCCGCCTCCACAGCCAACTCGCAAGCCTTCACCTTTTCGTTCTCCGTTAAATAAGCTGTTTCAATAATCACTTTCGTAACTACTCCACGCGCATGGGCTACTTCTACGACAGACCTTATATCATCTCTAACGAGACCATAGTCGCCTGACTTTAAAGCTGAGATGTTAAGCACCATGTCAACTTCATCTGCTCCATTGTCAATAGCATCCTTGGCTTCAAAAACCTTGGTGGCTGAAGTGTTTGCTCCTAGTGGAAAGCCTACCACTGTGCACACCTTGATTCCAGTGCCTTTTAACACTTGGGCCGCTAACGGCACATAGCATGGGTTTACGCATACCGCGATAAAGCCATACTCCTTTGCTGTATTAAGGAAGCTGAGCATTTCCTCCTTAGTGGCATTGGGTTTCAACAATGTAAAATCTATCATCTTAGCCAACTTTTCTCTTGAGATTCCCATCATAATGCATCTTCATTTTTAATTATGGTGCTTCCATGCCTAAATGCTTTGGGCTTCCACGTTTAGACACTACCTTCCGCTTCCTCTACTCCAATCCCCTTTTAATGTCTTTGCTATTTTACATTAGTCATTTTTTTTGGTAGAAAATCTTCATATTAGTAGTAAGTCGTTTAAGTGGTGTTTCGCAAGGCAATTGTGCTCGGAAGAGCAACAGTTGAGAGCAAGAGCATCCCCGCAGTTAGTTGAGGCCTCGAAGCTATTTAAGTTCACATGCCCTTTATTCTAATCTTAATAAGACAATGAAGATAAATCCAAGAGGCGTATAAAGTTTGGTAACTTGAATGAAGATTATTGTGCATTTCTAAATGTCTTGATGCAAGGTTGGGCAATCAAGATGCCTGGGGAAATGTGGTCTCGCAAGATTCATCCATACTTTCATAAGCCTCATCGTTGAAGCAAGGCGCCCACAGGCTTATAGCAGTGTTTAACAAACATAAAAATGTGATTAATGTTGAAGGTGACGAAATGAAATACGCCATTGTAATTGTCGATATGATTAATGAGTTTATTGACGGCATTCTTAAGATCGGTCGAGCAAAAGAGCTGATACCAAAAATTAAGAGTATCATAACTTATGCAAGAGCCCATAATATACCTGTCATCTATGTTAGTGATTCACATCTCCCGGAGGATACCGAATTTAAAGTCTGGGGGCCGCATGCAATTACCGGAAGCATTGGCTCACAAGTTATCGATGAACTTAAACCTCAACCTAACGATATTGTTTTATGTAAGACGAAATACAGCGCTTTCTTTGGTACATCCTTAGACAACGTCCTCAGAGAACTTGGTATCTCGACTCTTATTGTAACAGGAGTGGCTACGAACATATGCATTCAACACACGGTTGCCGATGCATTTTTCAGGGGATACGACGTCATTGTTCCGCAAGACTGTGTTGACGCCTTTACAGATGTCGATCAAAAGGCAGGTTTAGACTATATGAAAAAAATTTATGGAAGCAAAATAGTTACGTTTGACGAGGTACTCAAGATTTTAGGAGAGAAGTAAATATGGGGCGCTTCTATTGTGCAACAGATGATGAGATAAAAAAAGGCGAAACAACCGACGTATACTTCCTTAGAACAGAAAAAATCTTGGAATCCAAGGGTCTGGATAAAATTAATGTAGTGGCAGAAGTGACCACAGGCAGTCTTCCAAACAACTGGGAATGGGCTGTATTATGTGGAATTGAGGAAGAAGCCTTCCTACTCGAAGGATTGCCGATTGACGTAAACGCCTTCCCAGAAGGAACGATCTTTCGTCCATTCGACCAAAACGGAGTTCGTGTTCCAGTTATGGTCGTTGAGGGTTACTACAAGAGCTTTGCAATACTAGAAACTGCCTTGCTCGGATTCCTTTGTCAAGCCACAGGTATTGCTACAGCGGCCTCAAGAATACGCAAGGCTGCTGGAGACAAAATGGTCATTTCCTTCGGAGTGAGGAGAATGTACCCTGCTATTGCACCCATGATTTCTAGGTCTAGCTATATCGGTGGGCTTGATGGAGATTCATGTGTCTTAGGAACAAAACTTATTGGAATAACCCCATCAGGAACAATGCCTCACTCCCTCATAATAGTGTTCGGAGATCAGGTGAAGGCTTGGAAGGCCTTTGATGAAGTAACGCCGCCTGAAGTATTAAGAATCGCTCTCACGGACACTTATTTTGACGAAAAAATCGAGTCCATAATGGCTGCTGAAGCATTAGGCAAAAAACTTTGGGGAGTTCGACTGGATACGCCTGGAAGCAGGAAGGGATCATTTGTAGACATCGTACGAGAGGTTCGTTGGGAGCTTGACCTGAGGGGCTACAACCACGTTAAGATCTTCGTCTCAGGTGGGCTAAATGAGAAATCAGTTAAATCTCTTAGCGAGGCAGGAGCTGATGGATTTGGTGTAGGAACATGGATAAGTAATGCACCGACAATAGATTTTGCATTTGACGTAGTTGAAGTAGATGGAAAACCGGCGGCTAAGAGGGGTAAATTCGGTGGAAAAAAGAATGTGTGGCGTTGCCAGAGCTGCTTAATAGACCTAGTTCTGCCAGCAGAGAAACCTTCGCCAAATTGCCCAAAATGTGGAAAACAAATGGACTCTATGCTGAAGCCCCTAATCAAAAATGGCAAGATAGTAGCTAAACTTCCTAAAGCCGATGAAATACGAAAGTATACGCTCAGCCAACTAGACAAAGTTGCATTAAACATAGACTAGCCTGTTTTAACTCTGGAATCTGTGGAACAAGGTGAATGTGAGGCTTAATTTTGATTTAACTATGCTGAACTACGGTCCATCGTCAAAACACTACGCTTATTCGCTTCAAAGGATGACTTGCTCCACGCGCACCTGCCCAATGCCTAGTGATAAAAGGTATAGCGGTGGAGAAACATAAGCGTAACGACTTTCATCCTCACTATGAGCAATAGGGATATTCCCATCAACATAATCTAGGCGAATAGATTATCAAATGATTTAATGAGTAAGAGATTTTCAGCCAGCTTTTGCGCTAAGAGGCTTCGCAATTACTTCCTTAATAAACAAGTCGAAGAAGTTATTGGAGTTCGCTGGCTTAATGACATAGGCAGTATCTGATCCTCTGCCACTTCCTCCTATCGCAATAATGTCCTTGTCGACTGGAATAAGCCCTGCATCAGCAGCCATAACTGTGATTTCAACAGCCACCTTTGTTCCCTGCCCAAATAAACGCAATGTCTGTGCTATCAGCTCAAGTGGGAACCACCCTGTTAACACTGCCTTAACTCCCCTCTCGATGCCACTTAAAGCATGCCCTGTTGTTAAAACTTTGGCTCCATTTGAGATAATTTTCTTCCTTGCCTCTTCTGGCATTTCTTGTGTTCCTGGTCCTCTGAAGCCTGTGGCATGGGATACAACAACTAGATTATATCCTTTGAAAAATTCAGAAGCTTTTATTCCTGTCTCTCCTGTTGATGAAGCAACCACAATATCCCTTATGCCAAGTTCTTCAGCTCTTTTCTTCACTGCTTTGAACAGTTCGTCTGTATTTGGAGGTCCTGGGAGTTCAAAATACACGACTTTCTTCTCAACCACCAATTTAAATTCCTCCCCATTCTTTTAGTACCGCCGTATAGTATAATAAATTAATGGAAAGTATAGTAGCGTCTACTTTAGGCGGTGAACATTCAGCACTACAGCCCAATCCTTTTCAAGTATAATTAGGAAGCTTTGGGATTGATTAATATTGTTATCTTTTTCACCGCGGTTTGGCATATTTTTCTGATTCCCTTTTTTCCTCGCTCGTATCGTACCCTTATGAATTTTAAGTCCTCAAGTAGACGCATTTGCTCACTTATGTAGGCTTCACTTAGCTCTAGTCTCTCTGCAATCGTCGACACATCTAGTTGCTCATTTGTAAGTAGTTCTAATATCTTGAAGCTTACTGAAGTTAGTGCATCTACGACTCGCGAAGCCTCTTCCCCTGCTACAATAATTTCCTCCGATGGCAAACAATTCTCTTTCCATTGACTGCAGGATTATGTTCAATACGCATTTACTTCTATATTTGATTTAATAACATTTTGTTATATCTATCGTAAAACAATATATGTATTACGGAAAATCAAAAACAATATCGTATAATAAAATTTTTTATAATTAAAATTATATATTCATCGCCAAATAACTATAGTTTAGGAGCAACATGACAATGGCTAAGGGAAAGAAAAAGGTAAAAGGGAAAAAGAAGTAATAATGTAGCCTTCTGAATCAGGAGTGCCATTATTTTTTCAGTGTACCCTTATGGTGCATTTAATGGCACTTATTAGAACTGTTGCGTTTTGAATTATCTACGTATAGTTTTACACCCCATTCATAGAAACTCCACGCGCCGGACAGTCTTGGGATGATAATTGAGATCCCCGACATTGTATTTTTAAACGAAACCCATGGGCTCTTTCCTTCTCCTATCAGAAGTTTATAGAAAACAGTTGAAAATGTGGCAGAATCTTCCCACGATGTTTTATGCAGCGGTGCGATACAGTATCGGCATCCGTTATCTGAGAAGGCTCTCACCATATCCACGTGACCAGTTTCGCAGGCGGAAAGTATGACGAGCTTCGGAATCTTTCTTGCTTTATTCGCCCACAGGTCGTGTAGATCATACGAATAAATTTTTCTTCCAAATGGAAGCTTTATCGAAGTTCCCTTTGTAGGATTAAAATCTCCGTGTGCAGATATATGAAGATAAGGTTCTTCCATTTCCCTTAATTCTCTGAGGAAACGATTTTTACTCTTTATACTTATGAGCCTAGTTCGTTTTTCAAAACCAAGTATTCGCATTAATTCCCGCAATAATCTGCCTTCAGAGATTCCCTCCTTTTGCTCAGAAATGCACTCTAGAATTAGTAGCTTAGCTCCCTGCTTCATTACGATTCACTTTTCTTAATTTCAACAAGCACTAATGTTTATATTGCATTTTAGAAATTCTTATAAAATATTTATAGGCAAAATCCTGCTCACATGCTTAATTACTCTGAATCAAAGACATTACAAGTGAGTGCAAAATGTCTTTTGAAGATTTAATTAACTTTATTAATCAACTTCAGCCGATGAGCCGTCTCATTGTGAGTTTAATCATCGTCATAGCAGTAGTTATTGCGTACAAAATTTTCAGTAGATACATATCCACCACAGCAAAAAGGCGTAAGCTAGATCCCCATGTGGAGAACTCGTTACGACTTATTTTGCGTGTGGTGACGATACTTTTCACAACAATAACTTTATTTGCGATATATGAGCTTCCACTCTCATGGCTTCTCGGTAGTTCCGCCCTCATCGGCGCCGCTATTGGTTTCGGCGCTTCCCAGACGATAAACAACATAGTCGCCGGATTCTATGTCATCATAAGTATGCCATTTAGGGTAAAAGACTATGTGAAGATAGGAGATGTAGAGGGACAGGTTGAGGAGATATCAATAAACTACACGATGCTATATACCCCTTCCTTCAACCTTTTAAAAATACCAAACGTACAGGTTATGAACAGCAGAATTCTGAACTGCACCCATGAAGGCTACATAAAGTATACCTTTTCTTTAGCCTTTCCTCATGACATTCCTACCGAGGAGTTTGCTATCCACTGTATCGAGCCTGCAATAGAGGAATTCCACAAAAAACACTGGGACAAGCAACTGCGAAAACCAGAATACTATTTTGAAACAAGTACCGCAGGGGGTCTATCATTTAAGATTCGTATATTCATCCCAAAAGGGGACGCTAAAACTCTATATGCGCTTCAACCAGAGCTCTCAAATATGATTGTAAGTCGATGGTACATCGAGAGGAAAAAGCAGACATAGATAAAACAATTAGCAAACATGTTTTATGTTTCCCGATTAAAATTATTCTGAACGGATCGTTGCACAAACAGATCTTAGAATCTAACTGGCTAACATGGCACGTTTGTTGATCTTAGAACGAAGATACCTGCAGTCGCTTGACATCCAAAGCATATAAAAAACAGTGATTCGAATCCAAATCTACCGACTATGACCACGGAGAGCACTGCAGCTATAGCTCCTGTAATATCGTAAGCAGATTCGAACAAGCCTAGAAACAATCCCTTGTTTTCTTTATCGCTCAGGTCCGTTGTTAAAGCTAGAAGTGCGGGGCTTCGAAGCGCATAGGATACTCCAAAGAAAAAATCAATTACGTAAAGTTGTATTAGATCTGAGGCAAAGATGTAGGACAGTGAACACATGGCGCTTATTAGGATTCCGAAAAGGAAGATCTTTTTTCGTCCATACATGTCGGTGAGTCTTCCAGAAGGTATCTTGAAAAGGGCTGCTGTGGCGCTAAAAACTGCATAGAGTGCTCCCACATCGACGAGGGATGCTGAAAAACGGTTAACGACGAATATTGGGTATATCGGACCTAGCAACCCCACTCCTAAAGCGCTCAAAGTACTCAGCGTAATTAGGAATGGGATTGTCGATCTCTGCATATACCCTCTCTCCGTTTTCTAAACGCGTAATGCGTGTGCACTCTGTATTACATGTGGAAGACATAATTGGGCAAATTCTCCCTTCTAGATACATATAGATTTTTTGTAATAAATATTTCTATATGGAGAACTTCATTCTTAGCATATCAGCATGATTTTTCAAAAACCATACACAACAGCCATTAGACATGAATTTTAGCATAATAACAAACCAATTTATGATTCTGCGTATATCCTTGCTAATATTCTCGGAATTGCGCAAGATTGTTTAATCGAAGTACCCATCATCAAATCCGCATATTTCGTCTAATGTGTGCTCGATGTGGCCAAAGAATAGGTTTCAATACTGAAATGTTTTGATTTTTACCTATAAAGATAGCTTTTTATGAACCTAGTACAGAAATTAGAAATACTTATAAACGGCTGTGAATATCAAACTAAAGAAAAACCATGCAGCTTCAAGATATTCTGGAACATTTTTTGCTTGTTTTAAGGGAAATGCTTCCCAAAGTCGTAGGTGCTTTCATTGTTCTAGGGACTGGCTGGATAATTGGGCGTCTTCTAGGTAAGGCCTTTTCAAAATTTATCCGCATAACTAGGGTCGAAGCGCCCTTTAGAAAGACTCTTTTTGGAAAGATACTGGATCGTTCCGGTTGGTCTTTGAGCGGTTTCTTCGATATAGTTGCCCGATGGTTTGTATATGTCTGTTCAATTTTAATAGCTATAAATGTTCTTGGCATCGATGTTTTAGAGCCAATTACAAGCATGGCATTTATGTATCTTCCAATGTTTATCGGTGGACTCTTCATCTTCATCCTAGGCATGTTGCTTTCAGATTTTTTGGCTGATTTGGTAGAGACTTGGAGTAATGAGTTAAAAATAGCATATACAAAGGTCTTCGTTCTAAGTTTAAGACTTTTCATGTACTTTATGGTAACCACTGTGGCTCTAGTAGTAATGAAAATCGACGTTTCAATCTTGTACATTTTTGCCAACGCCTTAGCTTGGGGTCTCGCTGTTGGAATTGCTGCTGGATTGGGAATTGCCCTGGGATGGGGTTTCAAAGATGTTGTTGCAAAGAATGCTGAGAAATGGATCGGAGCGAGCAAAGCTGCAGTTGAGAAAATCGAAGGAATGGCAGAGGTGGAAGCCTTAAGAGCCCGAGTGGAAGAGCTTGAATCAAGTCTAGCTGAGCAGAAAGAATCATTTGAAAAAATGGAAAGGACGAAGGCTGCAATAATTGCAGAACTAACAAAACCTGTAACCGACCTACCCTCACGACTTACAGAATTAGTCGGAGAGAAAGGCCAAGTTCTACCAGTCTATGGAGGTTATCAAATAACCGTTTTGGATCCTTTGGAATTTCCATGGACCGAAGTTATAATCGTATTAATCAATCGTGGTTTCGACATCTGGTTTTCTAGAGACGAGAATTATTACATCATTAAATGTAAAAGTTCCAGCGAGAGTTGATGCTCAATGCCTCAGTTCGATGCCAAAGCGAGATTCATCACAATTACCATTATAACTTTAGTCACCGCCGCAATGGCTTCTCTTCTAGGTCTAAATCAATTACAGATTATTGCTGTAACTATTTTTTGCTTCGAGATCTATGCAACGCTTCTATTTTGGAAGTATAGACTTAACTTTGCATTTCTGGGCATGTCTATGCTTCTAGCCTTCGGCGTAATAGATATCCCTCATCTCATCGAATTTGCGTCTTTCGATGTTATACTTTTCCTGATTTCCATGATGATTGTGATCGGATTTCTTGAAGAAAGGGGTTTCTTCGAGGACTTGTTAAGCAAGATAATTGGAACTGTTGGTAAAGGAGCAAATAGGCTCGCAGTAGCAATCATGTTAATTGCAGCGTTATTTGCGGCTCTCGTGGATGAGGTAACGTCGATTCTCTTTACGACTACGGTTATTCTTCATCTCACTAATAAGTATAAAGTGAAGCCTATTCCTTTTATTCTGATGGCTGTCTTCGCCACTAACATTGGTAGTAGCGCAACAGTGATAGGTAACCCTGTAGGTGTAATGATTGCCTTTAGAGGAGGGTTAACATTCACTGACTTTCTCAGGTGGGCTACGCCTATATCTGTTCTAGCTTTGGCTCTAACAATATGGCTTTCATTGAAAATCTTTTCTAGCGATATTAAGGGTCTAGATGCTTCTCTAAAAGAAAGCATGGAAGATGAACTTATTGAAGTTAGACCTAAAAAGAATCTTTGGGTTTCAGGCATTATCTTCCTTGGGACCGTCGTCTTTCTTTCCCTACATCATCCCTTGGAAGAATTACTTCACCTTGAAAAAAACACATTGTTGATTGGAACTGCTATGGCTGCTGCTAGTGTCGCTCTTTTCATAGACTTGGAGAAGGGTAGAGAAATTATAGAGCGAAGGGTAGACTGGCGAACTTTGATATTTTTCACGCTCCTCTTCGCTTCAGTTGGTACTCTCAAATATGTTGGCATTACCGATCTCTTGGCGGAGGCTATTTTCTCTATCTCAGGTAAAAGCAACGTAATCTTACTTTTGACTCTGACTTTAGTAGCCGCTCTCCTAAGTGCCTTTTTGGATAATGTTCTTACCGTAGCAATGTTTCTTCCCGTTGTGTCCAGTTTAGGTGCTGAAGGCGCGCATGTTTTTCCCCTTTGGTGGGCAATGCTATTTGCGGGCACGTTCTTTGGTAACTTAACATTGATAGGAAGTACCGCCAATATTGTAGCTGTGGGTATGCTTGAACGTGAAAGAGGAACGCACATCTCATTTTTCGAATGGATAAGAGCTGGAGTATTTATTTCAATTCCAACCTTGGCCCTTGCAATTTTGCTCCTATACCTCCAGATGCCTCTTATGCCAATTTGATGGACAAAGGCTTAGACGACCTCTGGACAAATGAGTGGCAAAATCATCCTCTGTAATGAATTTTCAATTCAAAATTGCTAATCGGACTGCTAAAATCTCCGATATCTAAGCAGAGATGGCTCTTCAGACTTGTTGGTTTAGTCTATATGAAAATCCACTAAATCAGGTCTTCAAGCCCCTCTTTTCCTAATCTGCGGAGTGCCTTTCCCTTCAATCTAATCTTTATGTCCTCTTCTATTTCTTCCGGTTTCCTGTTTTCGCTTGTCTTCCTTTTTATAGTGAGGCCACAGATACCGTTTTGTAATAGGCGGCCTCTTGCGCATATGGCGTAATTGCATGAGGCACCCCTACAATAGTCGTCTGCCCACCTACAGTATATGCCTCCGCGCTGATTTATAAGAGCCTTTTGTCCACATCTGAAAAATTCGCATCTCGGAGAACATCTTTTAACTTCGTTAGACAATGTCAGACTTAACCCCCAAGCGGCACACTACAACTGAAGTAAGCCAACCCAAGTCATCCGGGGTCATTTTCTGTAAGAACCTTTCCAATTTTAATTTATATATTTTTTTATATTAACTTTTGTGAGCTTTTGAGAATTCAGTTTAAATAGTGGCTATAATTCATTCAACTTAGCTGGGTTTTGGCTGATGGATTGCGCGGTTGAGACATTCGATTTAACAAAGATATTCAAGACAAAGGAAAACGGTGATGAACGTATTATTAGGGCAGTTGACCACGTGAACATTAAAGTGAAAAAAGGCGAGTTTTTAGGTCTACTTGGCTCAAATGGGGCTGGCAAAACTACTTTTATAAAGATGCTTTGCACCATAATCCTGCCAACAGAAGGAACAGCGAAAGTCAACGGGCACGATATTTTGGAGGAGCCTTATGCTGTTAGGAGTAGCTTCGGATGGTTTCATGGTGAAACTGGCGGTAGATCTCTATATTGGAGACTTAATGCTGAGGACAACCTGAGATTTTACGCGTTACTTCAAAATGTTCCAAAGGATGTGGCTGAGAAACGGATAGATATGCTTCTTGACTTCTTCGATTTGACGAAGGAACGTAAAAAGCTCGTTAAAGAATATTCCACTGGGATGAAGGTAAGGGTTATGCTTGCTAGGGCGTTGCTTCATAATCCGCCAATCCTATTTATGGATGAGCCGACAATAGGACTAGATACAATTGGTGCTGTAAAGACTAGACAGCTTCTAAAGGCTCTGAACACAGAGCTTGGGAAGACAATCATCTTTACAAGTCACAACATGTTTGAGGCTGAGCAACTCTGTGAGAGAGTTGCCATAATGAGAGAGGGCAAAATAATAGTTGATTCCTCTCCATCGAAACTGCGAGAAATGCTTAGAGACATTCATGTCATTGAGGTTAAACTTGAGAACAGCGTGAACCCTTCAGATATCGCTTCGAATTTAGCAAGCGTATCCATTGTAAAGAAAATTTTGGAGATAAAGAATGACCCCAGTAACCTCATTATCCGTCTACAAGTTGACGATGAATACGAAGCAATTCCAATCGTAACCGAAAAGCTACACTCACTCGGAGCAAGAATCTCATCCATCTGTCGATCTGAGTCCACGTTTGAAGACATCTTTGTAAAGTTAACAAGAGGAGAAGTGCAATGAAAACAGATGAGCTTGTTGAGCTTTTCAAGGAAAAGGCTCCCTATGTGTCCTCAGACCTAACTCATATTTGGGCGGTATTCTGGGCTAATTTTAAAATCTTTCTATCATATAGAACTTGGGTTTTAACAGAAACCGTAAGTACAATAGCCTCTGTAGCTATGTACTCCTTCATGGGGCTTCAAGTTGACGCTAGTAGAGTTTCTATCGCTGGCTATGGAGATGTAGACTGGCTGGCTTTCGCTCTCCTTGGTGTCGCTACCTCGCATTATCTGTGGATGTGCATAAATAGGGTCAGCCATGCGATGCAACATGAGATTAGTGAAGGAACACTTGAACCAATCATTTCCTCTCGAATACGTATGAGATCCTACATAATAGGTCAATCCCTCCGTGGGTTCATAGTTAGTGGCTACTTCATGCTTGGTACACTACTGGTGGGAGTCTACGTTTTGAAGGCTCCACTAATAATGAGCCTCGAAACAATAACTTCATTCACGATCATCTTGTTAATGATGGTTGCAAGTTATTTGGGCATAGGGATTGCAGCCGCAGGTATAATCCTCGTTTACAAGAAAGGAGACCCACTCACTTTCCTCTTTGCAACTGTGACAGAATTCCTTGGTGGGGTACTCTTTCCATTAAACTATCTTAAGAATTATTCGATTCTTTGGTCTCTTGCATGGCTTATGCCATACACTTATGCTGTGGATGCTACTCGAAGGGTTTTCCTCAATGGAGCAACATTAATTTCACCACAAGTGTTCACAGATCTGGTCATTCTCTCTATTTATTCAATTGTGTTTATTCCAATTGGACTGAGATTCTTCACATGGGGTAGTAACAGAATAAGAGAAGAAGGGACAGTGGCAACATACTAGGTGAGATGCTTGGATCTTAAACAAGTCATCAAAACCATTTCGGAAGAAACATTTTATGGGAAGGTCCCCCTTCATCAGATAGTTTACTCATTCATAGTCAGGGACTTCAAGATTTGGTGGACATACAAGCTATGGGTCACCTTGGATATTTCTAGCATAATACTGCTCGTAGCCACATACTATCTCTTCTCATTGATCGCGTCTCCTCAACAGGTTCAGAGTGCGGGATACACAACTGGCGGATACTTTACATTCGCATTAGTGGGCATAGCTTTCCAGCAATATATCTCTTCAGCTGTTCAGAACATAAATCAAAGTATCAGGGATGAACAGTGGAACGGCACGATGGAAACATTGTTGTCTTCCTCAACTGACTTCAATGTCTTCCTCCTAGGTGAAACATGCTTCTCTTTCATTGTTTCTTCAGCTTTCCTAATTACCGCATTATCGATTGGGCTTCTCCTTGGGGCTCAGTTCCACGTCACTCCCGCCTCAATTCTTTCGGTGATGGTGCTCTCAGCCTTGCTTGTATCCAGTCATATCGTAGTAGGTGTCTTGAACGCAGGTATTGTGATGAAGATAAAACAAGGCAACCCATTGACCATGGCATTTTCGTGGATTACTCAGCTCGTATCAGGAGTGTTTTATCCATTAAAGCTCCTCCCCTGCTACCTCGAATGGATTGGAAGAATCTTCCCCTTAACTTACTCTCTAGATGGAATTAGGCTTTGTCTTCAAGCTGGCCAAGACTTGTCTTCACCTGCGGTTCTCAACGACATAATTAATTTGGTCATATTTATGATTCTGGCCACGCCAATTGCCCTATACGTCTTCAAATTGGGGTATGATGCAGCAAGAAAAGACGGGTCACTAGGGGAATATTAAAGTATAAACGATGGAATAGATGGAAGTAGTTATAGGTTTTTCAAAGAACAGAAAGCCTATTCCATTTAAATCACATGATAAAAGGGTACTAACAATATTGATGGACCGAAAAAAATTTAAATAAGTCTCTGAAATCTGCAAAATTCCAGAGGGTGGCTCCATGGGAAAATCCAAGTTAGCAGAGTACTCTGAGAAACTAAAGAATCTTGAGGATGCTTTGAATGTAGAACAAGCTAAGTCAAAAGACTACTTGGATAGATTGAAATACTTGCAAGCAGATTTTGAGAATTATAGAAAACGCGCAGAGAAAGAGCTTAAAGAAATAACTCAACGAAGCAGTGAAAAATTAATCATGAGTCTTCTCAATGTTATAGATGATTTTGAGAGGGCCCTAGACATCGGTAAGAAATCCGAGAATGCGAGTGCTCTCTTGGAAGGAGTTGAAATGACATATAAAAAGCTCTGTATGGTTTTAGAGCAAGAAGGGCTAACGAGAATAGAAGCTGTTGGGAAACCTTTCGATCCTAATATCCATGAGGTTCTCGTAAAGGTGCCCACTGAGGATTATGAAGATGGAATAGTTATTGAGGAAGTAAGAAAAGGTTTTATGTACAAAGGCAAGGTATTGAGACCAAGCATTGTAAAAGTAGCGTCTGGAAAAGTAAAGGGTGAAGGTAATGAGTGAAAGTAAACCAAGGGAGAGAATTTTAGGAATAGATCTAGGGACTACGAACTCCGCAGCTGCTATTATGGAGGCTGGAAGGCCGGTCGTAATTCCTAGTGCCGAGGGACCAACAATTGCAGGTAAAATGTTTCCATCCGTGGTTGCCTTTACAAAGGATGGTCAGCTTCTTGTTGGTGAACCTGCGAAAAGGCAGGCGGCGATGAATCCTGAGGGAACAATATTTGAAATAAAAAGGAAAATGGGAACCAATTATAAAGTAAACATATATGGAAAAGAGTACACTCCTCAACAGATCTCAGCCTTTATTTTGCAAAAGATCAAACGTGATGCAGAGACCTTCCTAGGAGAGAAAATAGATAAATGTGTGATTACGGTTCCAGCTCATTTCAATGATAACCAGAGACAAGCGACAGTGGACGCTGCCGAGATTGCGGGCTTCAAGGTTGGAAGGATTGTAAATGAACCTACTGCTGCTGCCCTTGCATATGGTCTTGATAAATTGGATAAGGAAATGAAAATTCTGGTGTTTAGCTTCGGTGGAGGTACACATGATGTAACGATCATGGAATTCGGCAAAGGTGTATTCGAAGTTCTATCTACAAGTGGAGATACGAAGATCGGTGGGGCAGACTTGGATAATGCTATTGTTGAATATCTCCTCGCAGAGTTTTCGAAGGAGACTGGCATAGACCTCAGAAACGATATGATGGCAATGAGACGTCTCAAAGAAGCCGCCGAAAAGGCCAAGATAGAGCTCTCAAATCTCGTAACCACCGATATAGATTTGCCTTTTATTACCTCTGATCAAACTGGACCAAAACATCTTCATGTCACCCTTACAAGGGCTAAACTTGAGCAATTGGCAATGCCAATTGTCGAAAAGACAAGGCCTACAATAATGCGTGCACTGGCAGATGCAAAGCTTGAGCCAAAAGATATCGACAAGATCATCCTAATCGGTGGGCAAACAAGAATGCCACTTGTTAGGAAGTTTGTGGAAGACCTGATGGGTAAACCTGCAGAAAGGGGCGTTGACCCAATGGAATGCGTCGCTGTAGGCGCAGCCATTCAGGGAGGTGTGCTAGCTGGGGAAGTTAGAGACTTACTTCTTCTCGATGTAACACCTTTGTCTTTGGGCGTAGAAACATTAGGTGGAATATTCACCAAGCTAATCGAGCGAAACACAACGATCCCAACAAAGAAAAGTCAAATCTTTTCAACCGCAGCCGACTTCCAAACAGCGGTGACCATTCACGTCCTGCAAGGTGAAAGACCTATGGCCGCTGACAATCTGTCCTTGGGTATGTTCACCTTAACAGGTATTCCTCCAGCACCGAGAGGTGTACCACAAATTGAAGTAACGTTCGACATCAACGCCGATGGAATACTCAGTGTTTCGGCAAAAGATCTAGCCACAGGCAAGGAGCAAAAGATAACGATCACCGCTTCTACGAAACTTTCTCAGGAAGAAAAGGAACGTATGATACGTGAAGCCGAGCAATTCGCAGAGCAAGATAAAAAGCGAAAAGAAGAGGCTGAACTTCGGAACACAGCAGATTCGCTGATCTACACGGCTGAAAAGACAAAAAGCGACTTAGGAGAAAAACTTGGAAAAGATCAGACGGAAAAAATAGACAATGCAATCGCTGAACTGAGAACTGCCCTAGGTGGCAAAGATGTAACCCAGATAAAGGCTAAAAGTGAGGCCTTGGCGAAGACTCTGCAGGAAATTGGAGCTGCGGTGTACCAACAGGCTGCGCAAAGGCAGGAAGCCAAAGGCACCGAAAAAGAGCAAAAAGGCTCGAAAGAAAAAGTTGTCGACGCAAACTTTGAGGAAGTGAAGGATAAATAGGCGTAGAAGGCTAACGGATGATTGCAAATGAGTGATAAAGGGGACTACTATGATATACTGGGTGTTCCTAGAAATGCGTCTAAAGAAGATATTAAGAAGGCGTATCGTGAATTAGCTCTAAAATATCATCCAGACAGAAACAAGTCCCCAGGGGCGGAGGAGAAGTTTAAGGAAATCTCTGAAGCCTATGCTGTTCTATCTGACGATGAAAAAAGAGCACAATACGATCAATTTGGTCACGCAGGAGTCGGAGCTAAGTACACCTATGAGGACATATTCCGAGGTGCAGATTTTGAAAGCATTTTTAAGGATTTAGGTTTCGGGTTTGATTTTGAAAGCATCTTTGATATGTTCTTTGGAGGGCGCGGTTTTCGAAGATCTGGACCCCGAAGAGGTTCAGACCTGAGGTACGACCTAGAAATAACGTTGGAAGAAGTTGCATCTGGCACAAGCAGAGAGATAGATATTCCCAGTGCTGAGCTATGCAGGGTTTGTCAAGGTAGCGGCGTTAATCCTTTAGCAGGTAACAGAAAGTGTTTAAAATGTAACGGAACTGGTGAAATAAGAGAGACCAAAAAAATGGGCTTTATGACGTTTATTGAGCGTAGGGCATGTCCGGCGTGTGATGGGAGAGGAATTCCGCTTGAGGCTCTATGCAAGAATTGTGGAGGTACAGGATACACGCGTAGCAGAAAAAGGATCAAACTCAAAATACCTGCTGGGGTCGATTCTGACTACACTCTTAGACTGAGCGGCGAAGGTGAACCTGGAGACAGGGGGGGTGAAAGAGGGGACTTATATGTGGTGGTTCATGTTGCGCCTCATAAGATCTTTGAAAGAGAAGGAGACGATATTATATACAATGCATACATAAGTATGCCTCAAGCAGCTTTAGGAGCAGAAATCGACGTACCGACCTTAGATGGGAAGGCAAAACTCAAAATTCCACCAGGCACCCAGTCAGGTACAGTTTTCAGGTTAAAAAATAAGGGTGTCCCTCATCTTCAGGGATGGGGTCGCGGAGACCAGTTTGTAAAAGTAAATGTTCGAACGCCAACTAACCTCACTAAACGGCAGAGAGAACTCTTAATGGAATTAGCTAAAGAGATGGGCGAAAAAACACTTGGCAAACCTTAAAGAGGCGGGTAATCACTAACTTTTGGATTTTATGGATTCCAGCCGAGGTACATAATCGTAGATATATTTTTATAATAGTTACAATTTTATGTAACGTTACAGATTTGTGTAGTGTCTGTGATGCGAAAAGACATAATTATAATAAAGGATCCTCAGATAGCAAAGTTATTTGCGGATGAGACCAGACGGCAGATATTACATAATCTGGGTCATCATGAGCTTTCAACTACTGATTTGGCAAAAATTCTCCACAAGAATCACTCCAGCATCCTTCATCACCTAAAACTACTTCAAAATGCAGGTCTCGTCGAGAAAACAAGGGTCAAAAAGAGAGGAAACCTTTTCAAGACATACTATATTAGCACGGCACATAGATTCATTATATCATATTCTCTCAGCGAGAGCCTTGAGGTTCCTGAGCTTATTAGCTGGCAAAAAGAAATGATAAACAAGATGGTTGAGGGGCTAAGTGCTTTTGGCATCGATGTGCCTGACGCCGAGAAAAATAATATCAGGGAACTGGCTGAAGCCTGTTTCGTAAGAGAACAACGTGCACTTGAAGAAACAGTTCAGCAACAGGTTATGCCCTTTAAGTTCGAGAAACCAGTTTATGCTGCACTCATCAAGCTTCTGACACAAGTCAAGTTAGCTCAGGACAATGAACATGTGGACAAAATTAATAAACTTGGAAAATTGCTGATTGCCAAAAAAATTGTTACACGTGAGTAACATGATTACCAAATCTCAACAGATGAAAAAAGAAGCTGTTAAAGAACGACGAAACACATGGGGAATCTTTAGGCGTCTTCTTGGTTATGTTAATAACTGGGAGTTTAAGATAGCTCTTGTTCTTGGTGTAATTGCATCAGTGCTTGATGTTTTAGCTCCAGCGTTAATCGGGAGTGTGGTGGATGCAATTGGGTACATAGCATCTAGCGGTAAAATGCCTACGGGAGTGGGGGTTGAGAGGATAATATATCAAATTTTTATTCCGATATCCTACTGGCTGTCAGGAGCATTGGGTGTTAGCCTCAACTTTGCAGTGGTAAGTTCGCTATCTATTTCGCTCATAGTGGTGGCCTCTTTAGCGGGTCTTGTACAATATCTTCAGAGATATGTTCTGGCTTATGTTTCGCAAAAGGGGTCGTTCAATATTAGGGACGACCTCTACAATGCGCTTCTGGACCAATCCTTTAGCTTCTATGATCGTCAGAGGACTGGACAGATAATGGCTCGAGCCACAGGGGATGTTGACGAGATTCAGCAGTTTTTTGGTTTTGGACTCAATCAAATCATATCGTCAGTTTTGCTTTTTTCGCTTGTAATTTACTCGCTTTTCTCTATCGATTGGGTACTTACACTCATAGCATCAATTTTCCTTTTCATGATGGTGTTGACCACTAGTAGATTTGCCTCTAAAATGTTTCCCATATGGTCTTCCATTCGTAATCAGTTCGGCATCATAACCTCAGCAGTACAGGAGAACATCATGGGGGTGCGTGTTGTAAGAGGATTCGCTCGTGAAGACTATGAGGAAAAAAGGTTCGGTAAAGAATGTGAAACATATTTCAGAAAAAATATCGCTGGAGCAAAGTTGCGTTCACTCTATCTTCCGTTGGCGGTATTCCTCACATCCATGAGCACTGTGGTAATCATTTGGTACGGTGGAATCCAAGTAATCAATAAAGTTATCACAATAGGAAGCTTAGTTGCCTTTTACTTCTACGTCATGCGTCTTTCTCAGCCCGTGAGAATGTTTGGCTTTATAATCATGCGATTTCAGCGTGCAATCGCATCTGCTCAACGTATCTTTGACATCATAGACGCAAAATCTCTAGTATCCGATAAAGAAGGAGCTATAGATCTACAACAAATTAAGGGGCACATTGTCTTTAAGGATGTCTGGTTCGGCTACGACGAAAATAACATCGTTTTGAAGAACATAAATCTTGATGTTAAACCAGGTGAAACAATAGCCATCCTAGGGGCTACAGGTTCAGGTAAAAGTTCCATAATCAATCTTATTCCTAGATTCTATGATGTCACAAAAGGAAGTATCACCATCGACGGTTACGACATCAGGGATGTCACCTTGAAGTCCCTTAGAAAGCATATAGGCATTGTCCGTCAAGATCCCTTCATATTTTCTAGCACTATTAGAGAAAACATCGCATTCGGTGTTGAGAATGCAACGCAGGAAGCCATAGAGGCTGCCGCAAAAAGAGCAAAGATCCACGACTTTATTGTCTCACTGCCTAAAGGATATAATACGATAGTAGGAGAAAGAGGTGTTACCTTGTCAGGGGGCCAAAAGCAAAGAATTGCCATTGCTCGAGCGCTTCTCAAAGACCCAAAAATCCTCATACTCGACGACTCGACATCGAGCGTAGACATGCAAACGGAATTCGAGATTCAACAGGCTTTAGAGGAACTGTTTGAGAACAGGACTACCTTCATCATTACCCAGAGGCTTTCATCGATTAGGAAAGCGAAATATATTGTTGTTCTTGAGGGAGGCGAGATTATAGAGGAAGGTACACACGAACAACTTATGGCAAATAAGGGCATATATTACAAACTTTATCTGACACAGGTAACCGGAGAAACTTTGCCAAATAAAGAGGGGGTGAACTAACATGGGTATGCATGGTGGCGGCATGGGCGGACCTTTGCATAGAATGGCTATAGAGGATGAAGAATACAAGAGGCGTATCTCTGACACAGTGCTTTTAAAAAGAATGCTACAGTACGTGGGAAAGTTTAAGTTTAGGATTGCAACGATGCTACTTGCAATTTTGGCTAGTACAACACTGAATTTGCTTCCTCCAGTTATTTTCTCTTGGGCTATAGATCGCTACGTAACAGTCCTCGATTCCAATGGTCTCACAATGTTCTGTATAGGTTTTGTTGGTTTACTAATCGGCCTTTTTGTAGCTCAATACGTTCAGAACTATTTGATTGAATGGCTTGGTTACATGATAGAGTACGATATAAGAATGGATATGTTTCATCATCTTCAGAAACTCTCTCTCAGTTACTACGCTAACCGTGAAGTCGGCGGTATAGTATCTAGAGTTACAAATGATGTTGATAAACTATCAGAAATAATAGCAACAGGAACAGTGAATGCGATAGTTGATCTACTTACCTTGATAGGTATAATTACCATTATGCTCTGGATGAACGCATGGTTGTCTCTAATTACATTCACTGTAATTCCAGTAATTCTAGTGTTTATGCTCTTATGGGGAAGAAAAGTTCGCAGGGTCTACAGGGAGACACGTAAAACCATCGCGAGTGTATCTGCTAAGATCGAGGAAAGTATCAGCGGCATGAAGGAGATCCAAGCCTTCTCAAGAGAAAGGGCTACACAAAGCGACTTCCGAAGAGTCAACATCTCAAATATGGAGGCCAATGTGGAGGCAAGTCGAGTTATGTCGGCATTCTTTCCAGCCACAGGAATTTTCGCGGCTATAGGCAATTGTCTTGTCCTTTGGTTCGGTGGCTCTGCAGTTATAAATGGTACCCTCACTATAGGCATCCTCTTTGGATTCATGTCGTACATAACCAGATTCTTCATGCCGATACAAGACCTCAGTATGTTCTGGAACAATGTTCAATCCGCAATGGCAGCTGCAGAGAGAATCTTCGAACTACTCGACACAACAATAGATATCAAAGAGAAGGATAATGCGGTGAAACTTCCCAGAATAAGAGGTGAAGTTGCATATGAAGATGTTACATTCAGCTACGAACATGGTAAACCTGTGTTATCCGACATTAATTTAACAATTAAACCAAAAACAACTGTCGCTATAGTAGGACCGACCGGTGCAGGGAAGACCACAATGATAAATTTACTTTATAGGTTCTATGACCCTCAAAAAGGAAGAATCACCGTCGACGGTTATGACCTGCGTGACGTCGAATTAAAGTCGTTGCGTAGCCAGTTGGCAATCGTTCTCCAAGATCCTATTTTATTCTCTGGCACCGTAAAGGACAACATCAGATATGGTAAACTAGATGCGTCTGACGAAGAGGTCGAGGCAATAGCTAAAGCGGTTGGTGCACATGAATTCATACTGAATTTGCCGCAGGGTTACGATACAGATGTAGGCGAACGCGGCAGTAGGTTGAGCGTAGGTCAGAGACAACTTATCTCTCTTGCGAGAGCTCTTATAGCTGATCCTAGGATTCTGATAATGGATGAAGCTACATCTAGCATCGACCCATATACCGAACTTATCATCAAACAAGCGTTGGAAAAGGTTCTCAAAAACAGGACATCAATCGTTATAGCTCATCGTCTTTCAACGGTGAGAAACGCAGATGTCATTGTGGTTCTTGACGATGGAAAGATTGTTGAAATGGGCAAGCATGACGAGCTTCTAAGAAAAGGTGGCTTATACAGCAAACTATACGAAGCGCAATTCATGTATAAGAAAGAAGAGATCGAATCAACGGCTCAAACCCCTAATCAGAGAGCCCTTTAAAGATGGTGAAAGCTTCTACGTTTTGGGCTAATAGACACGAAATGTCTAGTCCAAGCTTTTTTCATGAACAACATATGCCATATATCTTTAACTACAACGTAAGTCACGATACAGCCATCTCAGTTTCTGACCTAATTGTGGGTCCTTGTAGAGCAGTTTCTAGAGGCTTTTCGGATAGTTGCCTAATCTTATAGGTTCAATATCGAGTGAGAATTTGTCTCCAAGCATATTTAGTCCAGTATAGGTTAAACTTGAAGAACATCCAACATAGCTTTCTGCAGGCTTTCATAATTTTCGAGTCTAATTTTTCCTTAAAGCATTTTCTCATGGTATAATGGGGATTCATTTGCGGTGAAAGCTACTTGCAAGAGCCTTGTGATGGTCAGTAGAAGTTGCTTTCGACAAAACTTGTTAGTGCAATCTTTCACAACTTCTACAAACTATCGTTTTCAAACTGTTCGCAGGGCATTACTATGGATCAAGGAAATTTTATAGAAGATATGAACTCTGACTCAAAATCTGGGTCTACGCTTAGTTCCAAGTATTGCACAATGTTTGATACGCGTTCAGCTTCAGCTCTTTCCTTTCTGGAGATTAATGCCAACCTAGCACCAGAAACCGCGGCATTCCCCACAAATAATGCCTTCTCACTTGGTACATTTGGAATTAAACCAATAGCTTTCGCATTATCTAAGTTAAGGTAGTTTCCAAAAGCACCAGCTATGAACACCCTTTCGATATCCTCCACCTTGATTCCCTTCCTTCTCATAAGAATTTGACAACCAGTATGAATGGCAGCTTTTGCCAGTTGCAGCTCTCTTATGTCTCTCTGAGTGATTACAATATCTTCTTTAAGTCCAGAGTCCCCTTTAGGCACTATCACATACTCCATCAAACCGTCTCTTTCTCTGATTTTTTCACCGGCTACATCTTTGTTCAATCTTCCCGTTTTACTTAGCAACGAGCATTTTAACAACTCGGCGATAATATCAACCAATCCTGAGCCACATATACCAACTGGTTTGGCATTCCCAATTGTATTATACTCGGCATCCAATGTTTTAGCGTCTATCTTAACCCTTTCAATCGCGCCAGTTACAGCCTTTATACCATACTTTATATGTCCACCTTCGAACGCTGGACCGGACGCACAGGAACAAGACAGAAGACCATCCCTATTTCCAAGTGTTATTTCCGTATTTGTTCCAATGTCAAGCAATAGGCTCATTTCCTTAGTTTTATGAATGCGTGTAGACAATATGTCCGCTACATTGTCCGCTCCAACAAAACCAGCTATTATCGGAAGGACATGAATATTGGCATAGGGATTTATCTTAAAGTTAACCTCTCTTGCACTTACATTCATCGCCTTTTTTACAACCGGCGTAAATGGAGCAAGGGCCACATATTTTGGCTGAATTCCAAGAAACAGGTGGTGCATGACAGTATTTCCAACAATGGTTATTTCATAGATGTTCTCCGGAGAGATGCCTGCACTTTTGCAACAGTCCAGTATTACCTCATTTAAGCCTTCAATAATTGAAGACTGTAATTCACCTAGTCCTCCGGGATTGGACGAAGCATGGCTCACTCTACTTATAATATCCTCTCCATAAATCATCTGCGGGTTTTCAATAGATCCAGTTGTTAATATTCTACCATTAAATAAGTCAACAAGTTGCCCAACAATCTTCGATGTTCCAATATCTATAGCCATACCGTAGAAGTTATGCATAGTATTAGTAGACTCTATTGCAATGATCCTGCTATTATCCCAAACAGTGACTATAGGTTTCCACTGTGCTTCCCTCAATATTTCTGGGAGATCCTTCAAAAGCTCGTATTCAATTCTAATGTCCCTCAGACCCAGTTGCTTTAAACTATCCAACAGCCTATCCAAGTCCGACCTTATATCAGATAAAGAAGGCGCAGCGACTGTAACACGGATCTTTTTTATAAATGGATCCAATTTTACATGTCTACTTATTCCTTTAACTTGGATCCTCCTTTTTCTCCCGCGGTTTTCAGCAAGAGTATATATTGTTAATGCACCGACTATTTTCGCTTGGCAAGCTAACCTGTAATTGGTCAAGATTTCCTCGCTGGTGAGAAGCCTTTTTTCGTTATCAGTTAGGTCGTTTACGCTTGACTTACACAGGATTTTCACTTTACACTTTCCACAGATTCCTCGTCCACCACACTCGGCACGTATTCCTATGCCAGCTCTATTTGCAGCTTCAAGAATAGTTTCCCCTCTGCTTGCTAGAACCTTTTTCCCTTCGGGCTCAAAGATTATCTCGAAATTGTTTTCCATGTCCCCCTCTCAACCGATATTCCATATTTATCTAAGCTGTTCAATAACTTTCCATCCAGCATCTAATAAAATGCTTAATAGGAATTTTTTAGATAACAAATATTAATGACTTTGCATAAATAAAATTATGCGAAGTGATCGAATTTATGGTTTCCTCTTACGAACGTGTTATGGACGCAATTCAATTGAAGGAGCCAGACTGTGTCCCAGTTGTGCCTCAAATAACATACACAACCGCAAGGATCATCAAGGCAAGGGTTATAGATGCCGTTAAAGACCCAGAAGTCATGGCACGTGCGCTTTTAGCTGGTTATCGTGAGATTCAATATGATGGCATATATGTTGGGTGGGAGTCATCATTTAATCTAGTTGCTGAAACTATGGGTTGTACACTAAAGATGCCTGTGGACGATCTTCCCTCAGTATCGGAATCTGTTGTAAAAACTAAAGACGACATCGATAAGGTTAAGATACCCGACCCGGAGAGAGACGGTAGGCTTCCAGTACATCTCAAAGCCATAGAAATAGTGAAAAAAAATGTGGATGGAAGGGTTCCAATATTCAGATACATTCCTGGTCCATTGACGTTAGCAACCTTACTCAGGGGGACATACGTTGCATTATTGGAGCTTCGAACAGACAAAGCCTTCATACATAAATTGCTAAAGCTATCGACGGAAGCATCGAAACTTTTTGGAGTCGCCACAGTGAATTATGGTGCTGACGTTGTTGTTGTAGCAGACCCGACAGCCTCGTCCAGCGTCATTTCGCCTGATATGTTCAAAGAGTTTTCATTACCTTACATAAAGGAGATTCTCTCAGCTGTTAAAAAAGCAGGGGCTGTTCCCTCTCTTCATATTTGCGGAAAAACAGAACCAATCCTGAGTGAAATGGCCATATCAGGTGCAAGGGTTCTTGAAGTCGATTTTCCAGTTGACTTAGCGAGAGCAAAAAGCATTGTTGGGAGACAGGTGTGTCTCGAAGGCAACATAGACCCATCTGGTATATTACTAAATGGTGACGTGAGCAAGGTGATGTGGAGCGCTAAGGAATGCATAGAAAAAGCTGCTGCTGGTGGGGGTTTCATATTGAGCTCTGGGTGTGAAGTTCCTTTGGACGCGCCTATTGAGAATCTCAAAGCTATGGTAAAAGCGGCTAGGACCTATGGTCTGTATAAAAAATCTAATTAAAGTTTGTTACCGCATTCTCTTCGCTATTTCTACAAATGAATCCGTCAAGGCGTTCAGATGTATTACAGCCGCATTCTCAAAGGCTTCAAAAATGCCGCTGTTTGCTTTCTCCTTATACTTTAATAAATTGTAGAAGTTCTTAATGACCAACAAAGAAACTTCTAAAATCCTCGGACTTGGGGCATCATAAACGTGGCTAAGCGCAAATCTCAAGGTTAAGCGATCAATAACTCTTCCTAAAAACTTTGTCGCTTCATTATAGTTTCTATCCTTTATAAAAATGGATGCCTTTTCAAGGTCATTTGCAATATTCATGAACAACTCATGTTGAATAAACGGAAGACAGGATCTTGTTTCCGCATTCTCCCGTAGCGCCTTCAAGAATGCCTCTAGATTTGGATAACGTGAATGAACATAATCAATTAAATTCAACGCCTTTTTAGATTCCTCCTCATCTAGGAATCTAAGGTATTTGTTAGCAGATTCTAAGAGACCGCTTTCACCCAATATTTTCTGAAGATACAGATCCTTAACCTCGTCATCAACCGCCATAAATGTCATAGGAAGCATTAAATTCTCTTTCAAAGTTAATTCTGACACAAAATCTCGATAAGTTGAGTCCAAATACACCACCCAAAATAACTAAATAACTTGAGAGCTTTTTTCATAAAATAATTTTTGCATTATACTTAGTGAGCACACCGAATGAGGAATTGTTTGTAACCCTCAAAATTGCACACATCTATGCTAAACTTAAAATAGATTGAAAATATAATCCTAGTTGGGCTGAAACAAGGCATATAATTTCAAATAAGCATTGTTTTCAGCAAATGATGAGGGAGCAACGCGCGTGCCTAGACGATTGCCAAAAGACCAAATGCGTAGAACAAGACGCTTCAGTAAATTTAGAATGTCTTCTCAATATAGCGGCACATTCGTGAGGCCGTCACCAGTAAACCTTGGAGAAGAATACGATGTCAAAATAGAGAACCTAGGGAGCAAAGGAGACGGCTTGGCCATAATCAACGGCTTCAACATATATGTTTCAGGAGCAAAGATAGGAGACTATGTCAAGATCAGAATTGTTGATATCCGAGGAAACTTTGCTAGGGCCGTAGTCGCTAAAGTAATCGAATAACAGTAGCTCAAAAATATTGTTTATTCCTACCATTTTTATGTTAATTTAATTGAAAAAAATCTTAAAAATTCAATCAAACTTTCTTCAAAAAAACATTAATATGTAAAAAATGAAGAAATATTCCTCAAAATATTAACAAAATTTGTAGAGGAACTTCTATATATTATAAACACTCCTTCATTGTCTTTTGTAGGGACTCTGGTGCAAAACCGAAAGCCTGAAGATCTGAGGCAAGTAGGTAGCTCTGGCGGAGAGGTCCTGTAGAAATCGTACTCAGAGGATCCGCTGAGTATGATGGATACAAGCCATCCTAGCCTGCGCACTAGGATAACACTCCGTCGAAAGCACAGGCTCTAAGACCGAGCAGAGAGTCGTAAGCTCGAAAGCTGAACCAAGGTCAAGATCGGGGTTGAGGCGTTGGCCGAAAACCTAGATTGAGGCCATGGTGAAGGCCAAGGGCTTAGATCAAAGCATAGGTCGCAGAGAAAAATAAGGGGTTGAGCTCCCTTGAGTCCCTACCCGCAAGCGGTAATTTCTGATCTGTGTTTTCTTGGCATCCAGATCTATTAATGGCAGTAATTTATTCTATTGGGTTTTTACTTAAAAGAGAAATTAATTCAATATATTACGATGGGGGTTATCCCAGTATTACGTTTACGGTTTCGCGAAAAGCTGTTTCTATCTTTTCTTGTTAATTCTGCTTTTTTATTTATCAATTTTTGAAAAATTTTGGTCTTTAAACTTAAGAGTTACCGTCCCACTATGGGTTATCGCAATAAGAGGTGTTAAATCTGTCAGAACCAATTAAAAATTGGGAAAGAAAGCCCTCATTTATCGGTAAAGTCAAGGGCAGAGTAGTAAGAGGTCCACCGCTGAGGGAAAAACTAAGCTTCACGATCTACAGGTTGAGAGTTCAGCAGAATAAACTTGAACAATCCTATCTAAGAATGAAACATCACTACGATGACTTGTTCGCGAAATGCACAGATGCGGTGATGGGCAAAGACAAAAGCCGAGCTACGTTGTTCGCTAACGAATGCGCCGAAGTTAAGAAAATGGTATCAACAATCCTCCAAAGCCAATTAGCTATTGAACAAGTTATAATGAGACTTGAGACAATCCACGAATTCGGAGACATTGTGGTAGATCTTGGTCCAGTCATGTCAGTAATAGGCTCACTGAAAGGTAGGCTCGCAGGAATACTTCCAGACGTTTCCTATAAACTGGGAGAAATCGGTGAATCCATAAACAACATGGTCATGGAAGCTGGCTATGTCACAGGAGCAGAATGGGCCGTAGGAGCTAGTGCAGAAGCGGACAAGATACTTGGTGAAGCCAGTATAATAGCAGAGCAGAAGATGAAGGAGAGGTTCCCAACGCTACCCACAGAGGTCACAGGAGTAGAGAAAGCTGGCGAGCCAAAGCTATAGTGGCTTCTAAAAATTCATTTGAAAAACTTTCTTTCCTTTTTTATTTTAAGGAGGAACTTATATGGCAACCCCTCAGGTAGTTAATAGCTTAATAGGCAAGGATGTGGTAGACTCCGACAACCATGTAGTGGGGCGAGTATTAGGAGTAATTAATGATGCCGAGGGAGCTGCTCAAGTTGGAATCGAGTTCATTAATGGTGATTTTTTAACATATCCCATGTCTCAAATTGTTATTGCCGATAAGGGAATTCTCATTAAACATGATTATAATACAGATTCCGAAAATTTAATCAGAGATTTTAGATCCATAAACAAAAAGATTGCTGCACTAGATAAGTTGTATCAAAATAATGAAATTCCAAATGAAGTCTATACAGTCATACATGAACGTTATGAATCAGTTCTTGCAAGAATATTAGACCAACAAAAAAGCATGGTCAGTCTTTTGGATGACAGAATAAAGGCATTAAACAATCAAATATTTAGTCTTCGCTCATTTATCGCTCAAACCAGAGTAGAATATATGGTCGGGGAACTTGATGAGCAATCATACAAAATCTCTAGCTCAGCGCTTCAAGCCAGATTAAACAAGATTTTGCCTGAAAAAGGTAAGCTGGTCGCGTTGGTCAACGGGATTTCAGCTGCGTTCAAGGAGAATAAGCCCATATTTGAGTCCTCTGTCTCTGTAACTGTGCCATCGCCCACTATTTCGTTAAAGTTGAGAGACACAGAAGCACAAACTGGAGGGACGTAATCGTGGACAGCAAATATAATTGGGATGGGCGGTCATGGCTTGGGGGGTCATCTTTTCTGCAAAAGTTTAAGGAAAAAATGTTGCGTAAAAAGCCCCCTGTCAAAGAAGTGCTTTACAAGGTTTTATATCAATTGGACGCACAGTTAAGTAAGCTTAGGCACGCTGACACGAATATGAGAAGAAGAGATAGGCTATTCTTTGATAAATGTGTCGAGTCCCAATTAAAGGGTGACAACGTGCATGCAGTGATGTATGCAAATGAATGTGCAGAATTAAGGAGAATGATTCAGACAATTTACAGCAGTGAGCTTGCCATAGAGCAAGCAATGCTGCGGCTTCAAACAATCGAAGAATTGGGTGATGTCATACTTGCGATCGATCCAGTTCTTTCAATTATACAGGAAACGAAGGGGCGATTAAGCGGAATAATTCCGTCCGTGGCTACTAAATTAGACGAAATTAATGGTGCCCTTCAGGTTCTAGTGAAACAAGTAGGCACTGCGGAAAGGCGTGAGATTCGTATTCAGGCGACCAACGAGGCCACGAAGATTCTTAATGAGGCAAATATGATTGCGGAGGAAAAGATTAGAGACAAGTTTCCGCAGCTTCCAGAAATACATGTTGTTGAAGAAAAGCCAGCGGATAAACCAATGCTTGTGCCATTATCGGCAACTCCAGGCGACGTAGATCCAAGCGATCTCGAGTCCAAAGTGTTAGAGTACGTGAGAGCATGCGACAACGAGCTTTCAGTATCTCAGTGTGCAGCTGATTTAGGCGTTTCAACGGACGACGTGAGAGCTATCATCAAGAGTCTTGTTAAGGCGGGTAAAATCACCTTATCTAATACATAAGCAATTGAAGGTGAGCCATGATGGCTTCAAACGAACTTGAGACGTTGGCCGAAAGGTATGCGACTAGAGCTGTTGAATTTGATCGAAAGGGTGACAGCAAGAATGCTGTGGCTAACTATGAGAGAGCTATTGAGATACTTAACAAACTAATCATACTACATCCAGACACTCCACAGTGCGCAGTGTATCAGGAGTGCGCCAAGAGGTACAAGAACAGAATAAGCATTCTGAAGGGTGAGATTCAAGTTCAAGAGGTTAAAGAGGTTCCTGTAGCTAAGGATGAGGTAATCAATCGTTTCGCGATTAAGGAGAAACCCAACATACGCTGGGAGGACATTGCTGGTTTACAAGATGCAAAGAAGGCCCTCATCGAAGCCATCGTGTATCCTGTCATGAGGCCAGATCTCTTCCCCTTTGGTTGGCCAAGGGGGGTCTTACTATATGGTCCACCAGGATGTGGAAAAACCCTGCTCGCTGCGGCGGTATCTAGAGAAATAGATGCGCTCTTCCTTACAGTTGACGCAGCTTCTATCATGTCAAAGTGGTTAGGTGAGTCTGAAAAAAACGTTGCCCAGCTATTTAACATAGCTAGAAAAGAGTCTGAGAATGGACGGCCTGCAATCATCTTCATAGACGAAATAGACTCGCTTATGGGTGTGCATTCTGAGGAAGTTGGGGGAGAAACAAGAACAAGAAACCAGTTCCTAAAGGAAATGGATGGTGTAATCGACAAAAATAGTAAACTACATGTTTACGTAATTGGAGCAACGAATAAGCCATGGAACTTAGATAAGCCTTTCATAAGGAGGTTCCAAAAAAGAATTTACGTTTCACTCCCAGATATTAGCGCAAGGGTCGAATTTTTCAAGATCTATGCAAAAAACATGGCTTTGTTGCCAGATGTCGATTTCTACGAGTTATCTATGATGACAGAGGGGTATACGGGTAGCGACATCAGAGATCTGTTTCAAGACGTACAGATGTATGCAATAAGAGAGTTCTTTGAAACAGGTCGGTCTCGAGATCAGTCATCGAAACCAAGAAAGATCAACATGGACGACTTCAGAGCAGCCGTAGCTAATAGGAAACCAAGTGTTGCAAAAGAGCTGATTATGCTTTACGAGAAATGGAATGAAAAATTCAAAGCCCTATAACTTTTTATACTCTTTCTTTAGGTGCTCAGCGCTCACTTTATAAACATCATTCGATTAAAAAATTCTATATCATAAATTTGAGGGTAACTACAATGAGCGAGACAAAAGAAGAGATTGTCGAAGAAGTAAAATGGCATTCCATGGACAAGGATGAAGTTTTACGAACATTAGGCTCATCCAAAAATGGCTTAAGCTCAGAAGCCGCAAAAGATCTTCTAGCCAAATATGGTCCAAATGAGCTAGCAAAAGAGGAAAAGAAGCATCCAATATGGCTATTCATCGAGCAATTTAAGAGCTTTCTGATAATCATCCTCCTCATCGCTACAGGTCTCTCAATATTAGTGGGTGAGTTACTCGACGCAGTGGTTATTATTGCAATAGTAGTGGCGTGTGCCGTGCTCGGATTCGTAGAGGAGTATCGTTCTGAAAAAGCCGCCGAAATGCTGAAAAAAATGGCTGCACCCACCGCCACAGTTATTCGGGACGGTAAGGAGTTCGTCATACCAGCTGCTGAATTGGTGCCCGGGGACATCGTTGTACTACACGTTGGAGACAAGGTTCCCGCCGACATCAGGCTAATTGAGGCTATAAATTTGCAAACGGACGAGGCTCCACTCACGGGTGAGTCTACTCCCGTTGAGAAATCCACAGACCCTCTAAAGCCAGAAACTATAGTGGGCGATAGGAGAAACATGTGCTTCAGTGGAACAATAGTAACTTATGGACGCGGAATCGGCGTTGTCACAACAACGGGCATGAAGACTGAATTTGGTAAAATCGCAAAGATGGTCCAAGTCGTTGAGGAAGAAAAAACTCCACTAGAAAGTAGAATGGAAGCAATAGGGAAATGGCTTGGAATACTGTGTTTAACAGTCTGTGGAGCTGTAGCTGCCCTGGGCGTCTTTAGGGGCATGGCAATACTTGATATGGTGATATGGGGAATTAGCTTAGCAATTGCCGCCATACCTGAAGCTCTTCCAGCGGTCGTAACTGGAGCATTGGCTATAGGCATGTATGAAATGGCTAAGCGCAAAGCCATCGTGAGAAAGTTGCCTGCGGTTGAAACGCTAGGATGCACCTCAGTCATCTGCTCAGACAAAACTGGAACCATGACTCGAGGCGAAATGACTGTGCGCGAGATCTTTGTAAACGACCAGTTAATCAATGTCAGTGGGGCAGGATACATTCCAGTTGGCGAATTTACCTATGCTGACAACTCTGCAGGAAAATCCCTTCCATCTCCCAAAGACTTGGCTGAACTTAAGCTCTTGCTTAAAGCCGGAGCCTTATGCAACGACTCGAAACTAGAGAAGGAAAATGAAAGATATGTGATCAGAGGAGACCCAACCGAAGGCGCCATGGTTGTAGCCGCTATTAAGGCTGGAATAAGCGAAGACGAATTAAAGCAATGCCCGAGGGTCGGTGAGATCCCATTTTCGTCCGAGAGAAAGAGAATGTCAACAATTCACGAGGATCCAGTTTATAAGATCTGTGCCAACATGAAGGGTGCACCTGAAGTAGTGCTTGATAGATGCTCAACGATTCTAAGAAATGGTAAGATAGAAAAACTAACAGAGAAGGATAAAAAAAGGATCTTAAAGACCGTTGAAGAAATGGCCTCAAGGGCCCTCAGAACCCTAGCGGTAGCTTATAAGCCATTAAAAGAAGTTCCAAAGGATTTGCACGAAGATAAAGTCGAAAAGGACTTCACCTTCATTGGCATTGAGGGAATGATAGATCCACCGCGCGAGGAGGTCAGAGAAGCAATCAAGGTGTGTAACAATGCAGGCATAAAAGTAGTAATGATCACTGGAGATCACAAGCTCACAGCTGTTGCAGTTGCAAAGGAACTCGGAATGATAGGTGATGGAGAGGAAAAGGCTGCTTTGACTGGAGCAGAACTAGACCAACTATCAGATGAGGAGTTCGATAAAATAGTTGAAAACATCAAGGTATATGCCAGAGTCTCCCCACTGCATAAAGTGAGGATTGTGAAAGCTCTCAAAAGCAAAGGCTACGTTGCAGCAATGACTGGCGACGGAATAAACGACGCACCCGCATTAAAGAACTCTGATATCGGTGTCGCCATGGGCATTACAGGAACCGAGGTTACAAAAGAGGCCTCCGACATGATCCTTCAGGACGACAATTTTGCCACAATTGTTTCAGCTGTTGAGCAGGGGCGAAGAATTTTCGATAATATCAAAAAATACTTAGCATACCTGCTAAATTGCAACATAGCAGAGATTCTTATAATGTTGGCCGCCTCTTTGATGAACCTTCCCATTCCACTTACTGCAATACAACTTCTATGGGTTAATCTTACGACCGATGGTTTACCTGCCCTAGCGCTAGGTGTCGATCCAGCTGAGCCGGACGTTATGCAGAGAAAGCCAAGAAGTCAAGCTGAGGCTTTATTTGATAAAGCATCCTTAATACTATACTTTGGGATACTTCCTTTAATCTTCACAGTGTTGCTGACAGGCAGCTTTGCATACCTGCTTACCTTGGAATCTGAAGTCGAGGCACGAACCCAAATATTCATGGCAATGGTTTTTGTTGAGTTGTTCATTGCGTTGGCTTACCACTCACTTCATCATCCAATATTTCTATCGAGGCCATTTAGTAATAGATTCCTATGGATCGCGGTGGGAATATCGTTTATGATGCAGTTTGCGGTGCTCTACATTCCACAGTTACACGGCCCCTTCGACGTGACCTATCCAGAATCCCTTGATTACGTTACAGCATTTGGGTCAGCCATCATAATGTTTGCTCTTCTAGAGGTCTCAAAGGCAGTCGTTCAAAAAGTCATCAAAAAATAACTTCCCCTTATTTTTGTAACATTTAACGAGAACCTTATATTATTGAACAGCGGAGCTTCTTATGTTGACTAATTTCTTGTGAGAGAAAAATGTCGATAACAGAAAGGTTAAGAGGAATTCTACGGCAAACCCCCTTGGAACAAAAAATAATATATGCACTTTATGAGTTGGAAAAGGTTCACAAGTCGCTAGAAACAGAAAGCACAAAACTGCTGAACAAAGCGGATTCTCTATTTCAAAGATGTGTGAGAGCTCAAGAAATGAAAGATGTAAAAACAGCTACGTTATACGCTAATGAATGCGCAAAGGTTAGGGAAATGAGTCTAGCTGTTTTACAAAGTCAAATAGCCATAGAACAAGCTATGCTTAGATTAGAAACAGTGAAATATTTGCGTGACTTAGTTGCTCAGATGGAACCAATTCGTCCACTTATCCAAAGATTAAGTCAAAAACTTTCCACAATTTTGCCTTCAGCCTCCATCACACTTGCAAGGATCAGTGCTTTGCTCAATGAATTGGCGATAGACGCTGGGGAAGCCATCGAGTATAAAGGACCGATTGGGAATCCAATAGAAGATGCAGAGCGCATCTTGAAAGATGCTACCGCATTGGCTGAGCAAAAAATGAAAGAAACCTTTCCAAGCTTAGATAAATTCCAAAGTCAATGATGTATAATTTATTCCATTAATGTCGATTCCAAAAGGAATACAAAATAAGTGAGAGCATTAATCTGAGAGACCAGAATATTTCTTATTAATCCATGAGCAAGCGGCTCAATTTCTCTTTAAACCAAATTTTTGTGTATTTATTGAAATCTGGTATCGCTTCTTTCAGTATTGGGATGTACATTTTGATTTCTTCTTCGCTCATATATTGGAACTGGTATTCTCCTTCATAGGGCGATGGTTCTCCCTCCCTCTTGATGAACTCTGCATGCATAAATGGTTCTCCTCTCGTCACGGTTATGGGCTTCCTATCGTTGCTCAGATTGACAACTTCGAGAGCTAGTCTGCCAACAAATCCACTGTGAACTTTAGCAGCATTAAGAAAAGACAATCCCATTCTTCCATACCTGCTCTTAGCAGTTAAATATGCTATGAAATTCACGGGAGTAAATATAATCTCATTGGATATTAGGTTCTGATGCTCAAGGTAATGTAGCGTTACATCTTCCCTGACAGTTAGCACATAGCTGTCACCATCTAATAGGTTTGGGTTGCATGGATAGATTATTTTGTACTTTTTAATGAGTTCGAGAAGTTTATCCTTTCCTAACACGCACATCCTCAATCACCTATTTTGTCAATAATAAACCATTTTCAAATGATTTAAAAATAATCGCAGTAAAAAATATAAAACCATTCGTTGCCAATGACCCATTTCACACAGTAACTGAAGCTCCAGGCTCCAAAACTATTACGTTTGTTTCTAAACCTTTCTTTTTTACTAATCCCAGAAAATCTTTAGCTTTGGAGGTTTTAGCATGTATTGGAAATGCTATCTTTGGCTTAATGATCGAGATCGCTTCTGCTGCACGATTCGGGTTAAATGTAAAAAAACCACCAACTGGTACGAATAGGACATCGCATTTTATCTCTTGCATGTCTTCGAGCGATGCTGCATCGCCAAGATGTGTGAATGACTTTTTCCCTAAAAAAATTGTGAATCCGAGCAAGTGTCTGGTGAAGGGGAAAAATTTTGGTCCATGTGTTAACTTATGCCCCTTGATTTTTACTCTTTTATAGCTGGTTTCCTCTCCTGGCTTAATTATCTTTGTAAGTTCGCCTGAAGCTCCAGCTCTGGTAACGGCATTTATCACATCTTCCCCGGCGATGATGACTGCGTTGTTTCTTTTAGAAATCTCAAAAGCATTTCCGAGATGATCTTGGTGCCTGTGGGTCACAAGGATGATATCTGCTTTTTCCTCTATTGGAACAAGCATTTTATTTAACCATTTTCCTGGATCAATAATTACATTTAGTTTGTTGGATATCTTCACGGCCGAATGTCCATAATAGTGAACTTTGATCAAGATATTTCACCATCCTTTGTTAGCATGTTAAATGAAGAGTTGCTATTACTTTCTTTGATCCAAAAAGTTTGTTGTAGATTGAGCATGCATCCTTTGTCTTTTCAATTATTAACTCTATTCCTTTGTTTTCCAGATGCATTTTGACCTTGGAAGAAACATGCATTTGTCCCAAATTGCCAGTGCCTACGATAATAATTTCAGGTTCTTCTTTGAGAACCTCTTTTATGTCGTCAAGTTGTAAAAGATGCCCTTCTTTTCTCCACCAATGGGAATTTACTTTATCAGGATAAATTATGACGTCTGAGGTGTAACGTTTTCCATCTATTACTATTGAACCGAAATCGTATCGCTCAATTCTCAACCTTTGTTTCCTCATAAATGCTTAAAATATTTTCCAAAACTTCGGAACAACCAATTGCTTATTTATAGATACAATTTGGTAAATATTAAAAGGTTTACAACAGCAATGCCAACCCAAGCACCTCTCCGATATACCTTTTCTAGGTTCATGTAGTTTTTAGATATCAGCACCTCGTTCATTGGACTAATTACAAAATAACTCGCTGAAGAAGTAAAAGCAACTAATATCCAGTGAACTGCCCCAAAACTACATAGAAGCATAATTAAGATGAACGCACATATAGTCAAGGCTATAGAAAGTTTCAAAGACCTCTCTCTTCCAATTAGAACAGCGGTCGTCTTAATGTCGCTGGTCATGTCCGTTTCGTAGTCCATTATTTGATTAATGAACTCCGATACCGCAGATAAATTACATGAAATAACAAACAACAAAATAACTATCGCATCTGGAGGTTTATACGTTAGGTAGCCCATCGCTAAGGGAATTGCCCAAAGTAGAACATGATAAACCATATCAAATGGCGGGCGCCCTTTTATTCTAGGCTTCAACGAATATGTGTGGTACAGGAACATTAGCAATACACCTAAACAAATGTTCACTAATGGCTGAACACTTAGAAATCCAATGGCAAGAATCGCTAACAATGTAGAAATTCTATACGCTGAATTCAACGGAATTTCTCCTACACTTATTGGATTTTTACTAGGTTTACTAGATGATTTGTCCAACTCAACATCTGATATGTTGTTCACAGCGAAACCATATGATACTATTGCTAAAACGGACATCATTGCACTTAGTATGATCCAATCTAACTTAAACCCTGTTGCTATAAGAGCCGACGTAAATGGTGTAAAGATGCTCAGTGGACCTACTTCTTTCCATCTGATTAGCTTCAAAATGACTTTTAGTTGCATTTTGCCATTAAACCCATTTAAGTTATTTAACTACCAGAGTCCTCTGGCAGTTCGAATTCCAACGTAAATGCCAGGTATACTCATCGCTATTAAAAATGACGATGTGGCAAAAAGGCTTTTTTCAAGGGCATAAATCCCTAGTGAGACCCCTGACCAACCAACTATCCATTCAAGAATTACGGTCCTGCTAGACATCCTTATGCGACTTCCCTTTGGTGTAACATGCCATGTTTCATTTAGTCCAATTAAACTTTTAACTATCTTAATGGCTGTAGTTGGCAATAATGCGCTCGCAATTACTGCTGATCTGGCCGAGATAACTAAGCAGTCTTTGAGGGTTCTTCCATTATTGCGAAGAAAATCAAAATACGTGAACGAGTATAATCCTGTAAGAGCAAGAATCCAAAGAGATGGATATTCGTTTACAATGAGTAAGTCCAACCCAAAAACTATAGATATCAAAGAGAGCCCCATAAGCAAAATGTTTGTTAGAAAAACATAGTAATGCAACAGGTAAGAAAAAATATCAAGTTTCAATAGCCAAGGTATATCCGCCCTCAAAATCTTTACGAAATATTTCTTCAATACTTGTGTAGTTCCATACATCCATCTAGAGTGTTGTCTCTTGAATATGGCGTATGTTTCTGGGACCTCTACTCCTACACGTAAATCATCTATGTAAGCGGTTTTTTTGCCTTTAAGTACTGCTCTAACCCAAAGTTCGACGTCTTCAGCCAATATTTCCTCATTCCAGCCTCCCATTTCCTTAAGGAAGCTCCTTCTAAATACTGAGCCACTCCCAAGTATTACTATGGGAAATCCCAGTGCAAACTTTCGTTTATATAACACTTCGGTCAAGAACTCCATGCCTTCTCCCTGCGCGCATGCAACTGGAGAATTTCTATTGATCGGAGTCCAACGACCCACAGCAACATCATACTCATCGTGGCTTGAAAGAAAATTCACAGTCTTAAATATGAACAGCGGATCCAATATCGAATCTACGTCAAAAACGGCTACGTATTCCCCTTTACTTATTAATAGTGCGTCATTCAGTGCCCCTGCCTTATGTCCATGCTGTATCTTTCGTTCAATCACTTGAATATTAAGCCCAAATTTCTTGGATGCTTTTTGGCATGTTTTTCGAATTTCCTCGGCTTTCTCTGGAGAATCATCGGATATGACAATTACCTCCATTGAGCTTTTTGGATATCTTTGTGCACCAATCGTGGAGAGTATTCGCTTAATCATGCTTATCTCTTCATTTCTTATAGGGATGCAGATGGAGACTATTGGCGGCCTATCTAGTTCACCACAATAGTTCTTAGGGCACTCCATTCTCCTACCCTTTTTTAGCCAGTAGAGAGTAATATGTTGAATCAGGATCGCTGAGCTGACAATTGATGTAAGGCAAATAAGGGTAAAAACAACCATTTGCACTAACTGAATATCTAAAGGAACTGCTGGTTTAGTTAAGCTTACAAACTTGATAAAGTTATCAAGTCTATTTGCAACTTCTTTCAGTTCAGTCTCAAGTATACTTCGAAATGCGTCTGAAATTGTCTGCGCGTTATAATTCAATTCATCAGTGAAGTAAGCAGAGCCGTATCCGGTGCAAATGTCCGCAATTGTAGATTTCAATTTATTTGGCACCGCTAACCTGTAGCCACTGTAGGTTAGTTTTCAATATTATCGTTCACCTCATTTTAAACTTCTGATTCTAATCGAATTTTCACCTAAGAAAACCTAATTACACTTAATTTTTATTAATTACAAATAGGTTACGTAAAGGTGTGAAGATGTATGACTAAGATTTTGGCTAAAGATGTAATGCTTAAAAAGATACATGTGGCCAATCCGAATGACAAAATAGCCTATGCTCGACTTAAAATGTTCAGACATAACGTCGGAGCCTTACCTGTGGTAGAGGCTGATGGAACGCTTGTGGGAATTATAACACTTCGAGACATAGACTTCACTGGAACAGATGTCTCTGTCCTTCCAGTTAAAGATTTGATGACTACAGATCTTCTCGTAGGCAAGGAAGATACAACATTGGGTGAAATATCAGATATTATGCTCAAGACAGGGATACAACGCGTGCCAATTATAGATGATAAGAGAAAGCTCATCGGGTTAGTAACCCAAACGGTGGTAATACGTGCCACTAGAAGCCTATTGGATTAATCTTCATCAAAAGATGATTGACATCTGTTGAAAAAGAACTCTGAAGAGGTCAAACCCATGAACTGGAAAGTGTCCATATGCTTGTTTGCATTCCTTACACTGTCTCCTACATCTATGGTTCAAGTGGCTGCGCTTCCAAATAGTGTGAGTCAGGTATCCCATCCATGGGACTTCATCAGCTCATTATTAAGCGACCCGCGGGCCTTAGCGACGTTTGTTATACAGGGAGGATTGGGATTCGGTTTAGGATACTTTTCCGCAAAAGCCGCTAAATACTTGTTTGCACTCATAGGCATATTCATTATAGGATTTTTAATGAACTACTGGCAAATAGACGCGTTAAAGAGCTTGCTTGACAGTTATGGTCTAAGCCCTGCAAGAATATATTCACTTGTAATGACAATAATCACAGTTATGGGAGTAACAACCATACTCCCTTCGTCTGTTGGCTTTTTGCTTGGTGTAATTGTGGCACTGAGGAAATAGCGAACTTACTTCAAGGAAGAATAGACGATTTCTTGCTGTTAATTGAGCGTTAATGTGATATACTTATAGTGAACGCATATAATTGAGGGTGTGACTTTGGGTGAAGAGAAAGTAAGTATTGATGAATTTAAGAAACTTGATATCCGCGTGGGCACCATAGCGAAGGTTGAAAACATCAAGGGTGCTAGACGCTTATACAGAATACAAGTGGATTTAGGAGAGCTGGGCACTCGGCAGACAATTGCAAGCCTCGCTGAGGACTACAAGCCAGAGGAATTGCTTGGTAAACGGGTAGTGTTTCTAGCTAATCTTAAGCCAGCGAAGTTTTTAGGTGAAACATCTGAGGGCATGCTTCTCGCAGCTGAAAGAGATAAAGTAGTGGCCCTACTGAGCATCGATAGAGATATACCTAATGGAACAAAGGTTCACTAAACGCAACCATGTGCCTTAAGAAACCCACAATCTTCTAAATAGAAAACTGCATAGCCATACTCTGTGTCACTTAGGCTCCATTTTTAATTATTTTTAATACTTTTTGAATACTCAGAGGAATATAAAATAGAAAAGCTTATATATTTAAAATAGAGCTAAAATGTTTGCTCTCGTACTTATAAGTAGAGAATTGTTTCTCAGTAATCTGAAATTCTTGATGAAGGTTTCTGGGATTCAATTTCACTGGTTATAATTAAATAATATTGGAGGGGAAAAATATGTCCACCCAAATTCGTGAGGGGTTTGTGAGGAAAATTGATCGTTGTCCAGAATGCGGTAGTACTAATCTCATCGAGGATTATGATATGGGCGAGATTGTTTGCGGTGACTGTGGCCTAGTCGTAGGGGAAAACGTAATTGATAAAGGTCCAGAATGGAGGGCTTTCACTCAAGAAGAAAAAGAATCCAGAAGCAGGGTTGGAACGCCTACATCCTTAACAGTTCATGACAAAGGACTATCAACAGTAATTGACCGAATAAACAGAGATGCCTTTGGCAGGCAACTGCCAGCATCAACAAGGATCCAAATGCTCAGACTGAGAAAGTGGCAAATAAGATCTCGAGTTCATTCTTCAATTGACCGAAACCTTGCACAGGCTATGGCAGAGCTAGACAGGTTGACCGACAAAGTAAGATTACCATCAGCAGTGAAAGAAAGAGCAGCCCTAATCTACAGGCGCGCACTTGATAAAGGTCTCGTGCGTGGGCGTTCAATCTCAGCGATTGCAGCCGCATCAATATACGCCGCATGCCGTTCATCCCAGACGCCTAGAACACTAAAAGAAGTGGCCAGAGTAAGCCTAGTCAAGAAAAAGGATATCTCTAGATGTTATCGTCTTCTATTGAGAGAGCTTGATATGCGTATGCCGACCTATGATCCCATAAGATGTGTGTCAAAAATTGCGTCTAAAGTGGAGGTCAATGAGAGGACTCAGCAAAGAGCCATAAACGTTTTACGGGAGGCTGGAAAGAAGAGGATGATTGCAGGGAAAGATCCCATGGGAATGGCGGCGGCTGCGTTGTACATCGCGTGTGTGCAAGAAGGTGAAAAGAAAACGCAGAAGCAGATTGCTGAAAGCGCAGGAGTAACTGAAGTCACGGTGAGAAACAGGTACAAAGACCTTAAGGAAACCCTAGGTCTTCAAGTATAAATATCCTTTCTCTAATTTTTTAGTAAGTCTCCCAATTTTTCCCTGAATTCATCCCATGAATTAATTCTTATTGGTTTTTCGCAGATCTTTGTGGTGCTTTCAATATCCTTCAAGCCGCTTCCAGTTATTATACAGACTGCAAAATCGCTCTTGTCGATTACGCCATTTTCGATCAGCTTCTTCAGACCCGCAAATGAAGCTGCACCAGCAGGCTCTGCAAGAACTCCTTCTTTCGTAGCAAGTAATTTCTGAGCATCTAATATTTCATCATCTGAAACTGTTTCCGCTATGCCCCCTGATTTAGCTAAGATCTTTAATACTCTTCTTCCGCTTGCTAGTGCTGGATTTGTGTTTGAAATTGCATGTGCTATCGTCTGAGCTTTCGGCCAAACCTCTGTGTCTAATTTCCCTTCTTTAAAGGCTTTGACTATTGGGGCGCATCCCTCGCTTTGAATACATACAATCCTCGGTAGACCATTGATCAGTCCAATATCATAAAATTCTTTAAATCCCTTCCAAATTGCGCTCAAATACCCCCCACTGCTTGTGGGAATTAACACCACATCTGGGACCTCCCAACCGAGTTGCTCGCAAATTTCAAAAGCGGTGGTTTTTTGTCCCTCAACCCTCGGCGGGCTGTCGGAATGAACTAGATACACACCAAGTTTTCGGTTCATCTCAAATGACATCTTGTATAACTCAGGGTATGGCAAATCAACTCCCAAGACAAGTGCTCCATGTGCAAGAATTTGCGCTATTTTTTCAACATTGGTTTGGGCTGGAACTAGAATTACGCACTTAACGCCTGCTTTTGCTGAATACGCTGACACGGAAGCGCCCATGTTGCCAGTAGTTACGCATCCGACGGCTTTGGCCCCATTTTCAAGCGCCTTTGAAACCCCAACTGTGGTTCCAATATCTTTAAATGACATTGTAGGATTTCTAGTTTCATCTTTTATGTACAGGTTATTAATTCCAAGCATCTCAGCAAGTCTACGGCTTTTAAATAGAGGAACTCCGCCTTCTTGCAGAGACACAATCTTATCTTCGTTCCTCACAGGCAGTAACTCCTTGTATCTCCATGTAATCCATTCTCTATTGATGAACGATTTTCTAGTAATTGCCTTTGAGAGCTCCCTGTAATCGTATATCACCTCCAAAGGCTGATCACATTGATCGCATCTAAAGGCAAAACTATCCAATGGATACTCTTTTCCACACTCCGAACAAACCATAGTTGTTGCATAATTCCTCATTTTTCGACACTTCCCATTTTGCTACGGGCTCCTCTGTTTTTTGACTCTTTTTTCTCAAGTTCCATAATTACTGTCCCCTCATAGCCACAGTTTTCGCAGACATAAATTGCTGGTGTAAGCCATGAGTCAAACGAACTTGAAAGACGAATTTTCTTGCTCCTGCACCGCGGGCATACTTTGATTGATGGTTTATCCCTTTTTAGACTCTTAACTACATCGATAAGGTCACTTAGCCTTCTCATGGAAATGGCCTTCACTATTTAGGTATGTTTTCACCTAATTTCTATGTTTGCCTCAGGAAATCCTAGCTCTATAAGAGCCTCCTTCATACCGTTTCTATGATCCCCTTGCAACATAATTTGTCCATTCTTTGCAGTTCCACCGCATGCAAACCTAGATTTCAGTTTTTGAGCAATTTTATGTACATCGACGCTTTTATCAAATCCCTCAATCATGGTCATGGCTTTGCCCCACTTTCTTTCTTCAAGCCGAACCCTTATGTACTGCTGTTCCTTCGTGATTGTTCCACAAATGCAGAGATCCTTCGGCAATCCACAAACTGGGCATATTTCCGGCATATTCTAATTCAGTTACTCCTTGTAAATTACATTATTTAACCTTTGCCGTTTCCTATAGGCAAATAAAAAATACTTCTTTTAAAGACCTTTCTAAAGGGGTGCTATAATTGTCAAGCATTAAAATGAAATGTAAGATTCTTGCTTTTGACGAAGTGTATCAAATGGTGCGGAAGGTTGCTGAACAGATTAAAGCCTCAGGCTATAATCCAGACACAATAATCGGACTTGCTAGGGGTGGTTGGTTGCCAGCTAGACTTCTATGCGACTTTCTTGGAATTACTGACCTGATTAGTCTAAAGGTTGAGCACTGGATTCAAACAGGAAAAACAAAGGATGATGCGTCTATAAGATATCCGTTAGTGGCAGACCTCAGTGAGAAGAAGGTGCTCGTCGTGGACGATATTACAGATACTGGGAAGAGTCTAATTAAGTCAGTGGAGTACCTAAAGAACCTCAAGCCAAAAGAAATGAGAGTAGCATGTATGCAATATATCCCATCATCTGCCTTCAAGCCAGATTATTATGCGGAGGTCGTAAAGGTGTGGACATGGTTCATATACCCATGGAACTGGATTGAAGACACATCAACCCTCATCATCCGTCTGTTCACTACACAAAAAGATAAGGCATGGTCGCTTGAAGAAGTTAATAAGGGTCTAGAGGAAAACTTTGAGATCAAGTGGAACAAGAGTATGCTTAAATATATTCTAGCCATCATGGAGGAACGAGGTCAACTTCAGTTATTTAAGGAAGCTAAAGGTGTCAAATACAAAGTTAAGGCGGAGAAGGTGATACAGCTTTAGTTCCTTTCAGTTTTCAACGATACTAAAGTACTTCAATACTTTTTTATAATTAGATATCCCTAAATTAAGTAAAGGGTTACGAAAAAGAACTGCGCTGCTCCCTTACATGAGGGCCAGCTCTTTTCTGTACCTTAAAAAAGAGGTGAAAATGTTTGAGTTATCAAGGAAGACGCTTTGGGCATAGACCTAGCTTTCCAAAGCCTGTCGAGATCGGAAAAGAGTACGATGTTGACATTAAAGAAGTAAGTCGTCGTGGAGATGGCGTTACTCGGATTCAAGGATTCGTGATCTTTGTGCCGAACACAAGGCCAGGTGACCATGTGAAAATTAAGGTCACTAAGGTAGGAAATAGGTTTGCTACAGCTGAAGTTGCAAAAGTCTAGGAATGGATGCTTCTAAATCGTTTTTGTAAGCTAATTTTTTATTAAAGGTCTTTCCTGCACTTACAAAAAATTGAAGAAATGGTGGTCTGCCTGTTCACAATGTTTTCTTAAAGTCTTTTCTTTACATTGCTCGAAGCCTTTTAATACGTTCCTCTATCGGCGGATGTGTTGCATAGAGTTCGTCTAGAGGGCTACGTTTTGGATCAACGAAAAAGAGGTGACTTATGGCCTCACTTACATCCATATTTCCACGATTCTTTTTCATAATTTTTTCAAGAGCTGATGCCAATCCTTCAGGGTACCGTGTAAGCTCAACAGAAGAAGCATCGGCTAGATACTCGCGTCTTCGAGAGATTGCGAACTGGACTATTCGAACTGCAATAGGCGCGAAGACCGCTAAAACGAAGCCAACTAAGAGCACTAGGATAAATATGCTTCCAGCTTCTCGTTTTTCTTTACGTTCTCTGCGCATGCTCCCGTACCAGAAGGACCTCAGGATAATGTGGCTAAGAATTGCTACTAGTCCAACCAAAACTGCAACTAAAGTCATAAAGAGAATATCTCTGTTCTTGATGTGGGAAAGCTCGTGAGCTAGAACTCCCTCCAATTCAAGCCTATTGAGCTCATTTATTGATCCGGTTGTAACTGCGATACTTGCATGTTCTGGGTCCCGACCTGTTGCAAAGGCGTTTATCTCGGGTTCTTCAATTACGTAGATTTTTGGCGTTGGAATTCCACTTGCTATACTAAGTCCTTCAACGGTATCTCTCAAGTACTGGTACTCTCTGCCTTCGGCGGGTTTAGCGTTTGTGGCAGCGAGGACAACCCTATCGCCGTAATTGTAGGAGCCATACGTATAGAGAGCAATGAAAACAATAGAGATTGGTAGGGTCAGAAATATGAATTTTGGGGCAAAAATATAAGTGAAGGTGCAAACTAGGGTGAAAAGAATGATTGAAATTAAAATAACTAACAAAATGGAACTCCGTTTGTTTTTAGCGATCTCATCCCGAAAACTTCGCGCCATCAGAACGCCACTTTTACAGGCTTTCGCTCTTCTTCAGGTATCTCAAGGAACGCGTGTTTCTCTCTGCCACCCGCGAACCATTTACCAGGAATAGTTGCTATAAGATTATTATAATCTAGCACAGAACTATTGTAGTATTGCCTGGCATACGCAATCTTGTTCTCTATGCCCTCCAGTTGTTCCTGTAGAAGCTTGAAGTTCTCGCTTGCCCGTAGAGTAGGATAATTCTCCGCGATCGCAAATAGAGTCCGTAAGGTAGCTGTTAATTGATTTGACGCTGACATTCGGTCCTCTCTACTGCCACTAACCATCTTCTCGCGTGCCTCTGCAATCTTTTCAAAGATCTCTCGTTCATGCTTTGCATACCCTTTCACAGTTTCCACGAGGTTCGGAACTAACTCATACCTTTTCTTCAGTTGGACATCGATCTGAGCCCATGCCTCTTCAATTCTATTTGAGAGCACTCTTGTGCGATTGTAATAATATACAAAGATAAGGATGGCTACCACGACAATTAATGCACTGCCACCAATCAAGAGCAAAGTAATCCAATCCAAACACTATCACCTAAAAACGTAGTCCTACTTAATTTCTTAAAAACCTTTGTAATCGTTGGCGGAAAACTCAAAGGAATAAGGCGAAATCACAGAGGTCGAACTGGAAATCGTAAACTCAATAGCTTCCCATACCATAAACTTTTTTCTTTCATCGAATACAAAGCAAAATGGCAAGGCATATCTGTCCTAAAAACTAACGAAACACGCAAGGCAAGACTTGCAGTAGATGCGGGAAAAAGTGTCTCCGAGTCAGAGGGCTCTTCAGATGCCCGCGCTACGGCTTAAACTTAACGCAGACACGGAGCTGGAAACATATTGAAACGAGCACTTGGTAAGCTCCATGGTGAGCCTCTATCAAGTGTAGGGCTGATTTGGCACAGCCCAGAACTATCCCTAGCATGGCGGTGATGCGATGATGAGGATAGAATCCCATGATTTAAATCGTGGGAGTGTCAAATACGTTTATCCGTAACATTTAGGAGGCGCCCTAAATTTGAGGACAATCGAGTGGAAAAATGGAGTAGTTATAACCCCAGACCAGCTGAAGCTTCCTCACGAATTTATCTTGCTTGAGTTGAAGAATTGTAACGAGGTTGCAGAGGCCATCAAGTCTATGAAGATACGCGGTGCTCCGCTTATTGGGGCAGCTGCAGCTTATGGGTTGGCCCTGACGGCGTACTATTCCAAGGCAAAGTCTAGAGAAGATTTATTGCATGAACTTGACACCTCAGCAAATACATTGAAAGAAACGCGCCCGACGGCCATTAATCTATTTTGGGCTATCGATCGTGTTTTAAATAGGGCAAGAGCATCTATCTTGGATGTCCAGGCTACAGTTAAAGCGGTTATTTTAGAAGCTCAAAGAATAGCTGACGAAGATGTAGAAATGAATTATAAAATAGGTAGATTTGGAGCCGAACTGTTGGAGGGCGGGGATGTCATACTTACTCATTGTAATGCTGGTGCATTGGCCACGGTCGATTATGGTACAGCATTGGGTGTTATAAGGGCTGCTTGGAGTCAGGGCAAGAAAATCAAGGTTTTTGCCACTGAAACAAGACCTAAACTGCAAGGCGCCCGCCTCACAACCTATGAGCTAAAACGTGATGGCATACCTGTTACATTAGTCACAGACAACATGGTTGGGTTTTTGATGTATAAGCGAATGGTTACAAAGGTCATAGTCGGTGCTGATAGGATTGTTCGGGACGCTGTAATTAATAAGATCGGCACATATGGTGTTGCGGCCTTGGCGTATGAGCATGGTATTCCATTCTATGTTGCAGCGCCATCATCAACCTTTGACCTGACACATACCGCAAGCGAAGTTGTTATTGAGGAGAGGCCTTCGGAGGAAGTCACAAGTTTTAGTTCACTCCGTATAGCTCCCATTGGCATTGAGGCGTTTAACCCAGCCTTTGACATCACTCCATTCAAGTATGTGAGCGCCATTATTTGCGAAAAAGGTATATTTTCACCAGCCGACCTTGAAAAGCTTCTATCTACAACTTGATCCATAAATGCACTGTCGGAGGTTCTCTTCTAGTAAAAATTGAAATTGCTAGAAAAAGAAGTTATTCTTGGCATTAAAAATGTATCAAGATGATACAGAAGAGTATATTTTGGTGGGTCATATTCCCTTTTGGTGGCCATTACATGAAATAATAACAGCATTAAGAGAAGCGGGAATTAAATATGCAATCCGATTCAATTCTTCAGGGGCACCATTTTCTCTATCCCGTTTGATTTATGTTGAGTCAAGCAAATTGGAAGAGGCAAAAATAATTTTCAAGCGGATTGAGTTACAGGAAGCTATGAAAAGAGCGTAGACGAAATTTAGTAAATAAAGCCCTTTGAAATTGATGCATAGCCTCCGTCTACTTAAATTTGGTAGCTTTGGCTCCAAATATTCAACCATGGGAAGTAGCAAATTCTTTTCAATAGCCCTTTTTCGCATCAATTGAGTTAGGGCAAGAAAGTCAAGGTTTTTGCCACTTTACATAACTATCTTGTAACGTTATTTTATAATGACCATCCAATGTTATCGGACAAAGCCTCTGGTTCAGAGTATGCGGGACTGAATCTGGTTACGGAGGCAGGAGTCTCCCTGGTGAAGCTGGGGTAATTCACGAGTTCTCATGCCTAAATAGTTTAAAACCTAAGGTAATTGACCACAAAGATATTGTAAGCGCGGCGAGAATTTCTGGGATTGCAGCACCTTTCCATGGAAAAGACCAAATAAAGACAGTAAATAAGCCTGACGTGATCATCAACATCCCTTTTTTCCTTTTAGTTCGCTCTCTCATAAAATCGGTTCCAATTAGAAGCAATGATATCGGGAGCAATACAAAGAATACTACAGAAACGTAGAAATGTATTCTACCAGCTGTTTCCGGGAATATCCCTATAGTACATAAAGTGATGGAATCCAAAACTAGAATGACCCTACCTATGCGACTTAGAACTCCATTCGGTAGAATCTCCTTTAGCCCGAGTCCAAAAATGCTTGTGAAAATTCCGCCAATGATTAGCCCAGAATTAAAGAAGATCGCAGATACGCCGCTAACTCCTAGATCGCTTAAGGCATTTATTTTCCAATTAAACCATGGTGCATGTAGAATAGCAAGTGATATCGATATAAGAGCAATTATGGGACCTACGACTCCAAATAATCCGGCTAATTTGACAATTTGCTCACTTTTAGTTGAGTTCAGCAACCATCCCCCGGTATCATAGTGCCGTATGAACATTCATAAATTATTTAATGTATTGTGAGATTTTTTTCTGAAACTTGTAAAGTTTGGGTAGTTGCGCTTTCCCATACCAGTCTTTAAATGATGTTTTCACTTTGGATTCGATAAACCGTAATGCTTCATCTACATCGTTGAATCTGACGGGGTTCTTATCGAAGGCGTGTTTCATACCTTCTCGCACATTCCATACGCCTAATGGCACATAATAATTTGGTCCAACCTCTCTAATCGTAAATGCCATCGCTTGCCTTCTGATCTTATGAAGGTGCTCTATAACCACCATCCGCATAGCCTTATATCCACCATCTACCAATTCCCTTTTCCACTTCCCATCATATAGCTCATAATTTTCAGTGACATACGATTTTGCGTCCTCAACCCAAACCGACCTAGGAAGCCAAATCTCAATCATTTCAAATGCATACGACCCAGGTAGATATAGTATGAAATAATGATTGTCCAAGTAACTATTCGAGTACAAGAGAATCTCACTAATCTCTGGATTATCCTTAACTTTCTCAAGAAGTGAATTTCCAAGAATGGAGTCCACTGCGGTGATGCCCCATCTAGTCGGTACAAGTCTTCGCTCCTTACGTTGCCCAAGCAGTCCAGTCGTCAGCAATCGTGTAATATAATAGTTTGAAATGCCCGCGTTAAAAAGTTCATTTATTGCCACGTAAGCCTTGACATCCCCATCGTATATGATCTGATCAACCTTTTTAGGCACCATGGGGTTTTCCGCAAGATGTAACCTCTTAAGATTGCCTGTTGGACCAACTGGTGGGATCACACCGTCAAAGCTTAGTTTCAAATGTGGAGGCTTATAGAACTGAATTTCGGTGTCCACGGGGTTGCTCGATAGCGCCAATTCCTGCGTCAATTCCAGAAGCTTGCAACTTCGTTGGCTAGCTTCTTTCACATTCACGGAGAAATTTGATCTAATGAGCCTAGATCTTAACCTTATAATCTCCTCTATGGTTCGTCCATACCATTCAGGTGGATTATCATGCAACTGTGCTAGTTTATCATCTATTGTCGGCGGGATCATTGGCCCAATCCTGATTCTTGGATAATTGAATTCACCGACGAGAATTGAGGGTGGGCTTGCTCCAAACAAGTCGTTTCCTTGAATCTCTTTTTCTAATGCTAACTGAGTTTGCAGTCTCTCTAGTATTGGGCATCTTGGTCTGCCACAAAGCCTTCTAGAGCCCTTACACTGGGCGCAGAGGTGTGAGCTTTTCTTAGACGGCATCTATTCCTCAACCAAGTAGTAAGTCCTTTGCAATATAAAGATGCAGCGTATCCGATTAGTGAAGTTAATAAGGTTACTAATGTCATAAACATATTGACTTTAGAAAATGAGAATTCACAGAGTATTTGGCTTTGCAGCACTCTATTTCTTCATCTATGTTATTTCCTTTATTTTTGCCGAAATAAGTACATATGGTGCTACACTTGAAGGAGCATGGTACCTTCAGCATCCTTTGTAGGCGATGCTTAAAATAATTCCTATATTAAGGAGTAATCTCATTATGGTTCTTTCATTTTTCTTTCTAATAGTTTATTCGTTGATGTATGGCCTTGTAACTGATTTGACTTATAGTTTCCTTAAACAGTACATTAAACATAGAAAGCAAGATACAATGAATAATTGAGAAAACTGTTAATGAGCCTAAAAGATGCTCCACCTCCTTCAATATACCTAATGTCCGAGTCTAGGGAAGTCATGGGTAAGGAGCTTACTACAAGACCAGTGGTTATGGGCAGAAGTTGTGCTCCGACTACTGGTCATTACTTGGCATCTGTTGCAGGGATTAACTGCTTTTGAGAAGGGCGAAAAGCGTTTGATGCCTCTGCATGGTTTTTGTGTGGCTGTTGCAGGTGAAGCTCCTGTGCTTATTTACGTGGCTAAAGTGGAGCAGATGATTTCAATCGGTGGTCAGGGGTGCGTATGTATAACCGATCATATATTGCCTTTGACACATTTGGTGGTTGGCTACAAGACCAAGTTAACCTGCAATTCCTCCTAAACTTCAATATTCAAGATGAACTTGCAACAAGCCCTAGATGCTACCATATTCTGCACTCAACGCATGTCAAATTCATTCTACCCGAGATCTACGCAACCTAAGATGATTATTGTCGAAGATAGGATACTAAAAATATTACTGAAGAATTAGCGAGAAGGGGGTTATGACGTTAAACCAGTAAGCGGCTGGAGTAACGGGAGTTTCAGTGGTTTGCAAAAATGGCGAGGTATTGATGGCTAGCGTATCCTAGAGAAATTACAGCATATGCCTTAGCCTAGTAGCTGCAACATTAAATGACGAGAATGTAAACTGGCACAGCCCATGACTCCTCCTATGGACAACCTGAGTCCAATGATGAGAGGAGAATCCCACGTGTTTTAGCCATGGGAGTGTCAAGCATAATCCACTACAGTCTAAGGATTGCAAGGCTCACCATTAGCGCCAGCGTAGCGCCAACATCAGAAACTGAGGTTACTACTGGAATCACGAAGTTGTCTGGATCTAAACCATGCTTGAAGGTTTCAACAGCAGTTAAGAGGGAGAGAACCGAGATAAAGAGGAAGCTTATGAGGTTGGTTACAATGGAGATGCTGATCAACGGGAAGAGTTCAGGAGTTAGTCCTGTCATTCTTCCCAAAAGAAAAGCGGTAACACCAAACATCACATGCATGATTGCGGCAGCGATTTCCACGGAAACTAGATCCGCGAACATGTTTTTGAAGGCCTGTGCAAATCCCGTTGCGTAACCTAGAGCAAGTTTTGTGCTCAACATGGATCCTAGAATTGAGCCAATATCTCCAAGTGTGTCTATTAGTGCGGGATAGATTATTAAAACACCTGGTCTCTTTTCAATTTCTTCCCTAAGGCTTGCCAGACCTATGCCTCCGAAAGTTGCAAGAAGACTTGAAAACAGAATCATTGGGCCACCTTCGGTCAAGATTCGTTTGAAATTTCTATCTTTCCTATTCATAACTAATATAATGAGGAAGGCCGCTCCAAAAATAACCATAACTGCAGGCATACATGCAAGGAGTTGGGGGGTCAACACAAGACTAACAACCAAGATATAGCAAGCGGTCACAATCACATCATCAATTGTTGACATTGCTGGGTAAAGGAGAATATCTGGATCTATTCCCCTTTTAAAGGCTATAATGCCAACGAGAGAGGCTATCGGTAAGGCAACAGTCATCGCAAGGATGCAGGTGACAGAAGGCACGATCGTGAAGAAGAGTATCTCATCGATAGTTGCATTGCCTGTGAAGAAGTTTATGAAGAATGCTAAGACTCCAATTATGTTGGTATCTACAAAAGTCAGGAAGAAGACAGATTTTATGAGCGAATTAAACGTCTTCGTATTTCCTGTTAACTTTGGTGCTACTTCCCCTGTATGAAGCATTGTACTAAAATTTCCTGCAAATATTCCGCCTAAATTCCCACGTATGCTAAGTATGGGGGGAAAAAGTGCGAGGAACCAAGGAATGGCCTCAAAATATGATAAAAAAATCAGTGCCATTCTACCCGATAGTATTCCACCTATGTCAAAGGTTAAGGCGATTAATGACTGTATTAAAACACGTCGAGTGAAGAGCCTTGGCAAATTAAGGGTCAACTCTACTTATAGGCTTCCGTTGGATTAGCAAAGGTTAGGAGCTTTTGTCTACCCTCAGAATAACCTCGAGCGATTATCAAGTCCCCTGAATTTAGAACAAATGAATCTGAAGGGCGGTATATCCAGTTTTCATCCCTCTTCACAGCGATTATGCGCATTCCAATGTCGTCTTCCAGCCCAAGGTCTCCAATGTTTCTGCCGCTTAGTAGCGAATTCTCGCTAATCTCAGTAACTACGATTGTTTCCTCCGCCTTCTCCATAGCCATATGTATCACTGGATGTGCCCTCACTCCCTTCTTTACAATATCTGCCATTGATGTTGCAGCATCCGCTAGATTCTCTGCAGCTAAGGCTAAACGAATTAGACCAAGTAGCCCCTTAACGGGGCGAGTGCCTTTAAGTCCCAAAATTGCAAGCTCAAACTCTACATTTAGTATCTCCATCATCTCTCCCATCTCTAGCACATGGTCAGCAACTTCTTCACTCCCGTAAAGTAAAGCCGAATAAGCGAGGTCAACCATCATTTCAGATAAATCCTTAATCTTAGCAAGCATAGTTATGAATTGTTCATCGTTCATTCAATTCATCCCCTCCGCATCTAGTTTGGGTCTGGGGACTGATCTAAGTTCTCCTTTTGCGAGTTTCTCTAGTTCAGAAACACTGATGTCGCTTCCTCTAGCTATAAGAATATCCCCATTCCTAAGAATCACCTTCGGGCCAGGTTTTATCATAAGTTCTTTACCTCGTCTAATAACTATAATATCAACACCTATATTTGCTTCAAGTCCAAGTCTGCCCAGCGACTTACCAACTAATATCGACTCTGGCAAAATTACTGTTCTAACAAGCCTTTCCTGAACCTTGCTAAACGCCTCTACAACATATGGGTCAACTCCAAGGTCGTGAAGAACAATGCGCGCAATATCGCCTGCCGCACCTGAAATTCTGGCAGCTATAGTGCCCATCCTGAGTATTCCCATCATCTCCTCGGCGTCCTTCGCACTTCTGACCGCGATCGCTGTATTCATCAATAGGAGGTTCCTAAGATTATCCACTTTCTCTTCAAGCTCGACTACCTCTTGAGCCAATTCTCGGTCGTTGAATAGAACGGCCGAGTAAGCGAGGTCCACCATGAAAGTCGAGATCGTATGTAGCTCAGTCAAGAGCTCTTTGACTGAGACTGGCCTGTATCGTACTCCTTCCTCAAGAGCATTATTTGGCTCTTCCTCATTTGAGGGCAATTCCAATTACCATTATCTACTTAGCATGTGTCAAATTTAAGTATAATTCCCTTCAGCCTGCATGAAGATGCTTCCCCTTGGTAATCTCCAAAATGTTTTTTATACCCTGATAAAGTAAGGAATATGAAATGAAAACTGGACAATTAGCCACCAAGCTATTCACTGGTTTCCTAAAATTCAAGGCAAAAAGGCCTACACCCTTGTTTGTCTCCTACGGCATAACTGGTCGGTGTAATATGAAGTGTGCTTTCTGCGACTGGTGGAAAATGAATGTACCAGAACTTCCAACGAGAAAAGCATTAGCTGTCATCGACGAAGTTTGCAACCTAGGTGTTCCCTTTTTCGACTTTAGCGGAGGTGAGCCCTTAATGCGCAGGGACTTATCGGTTCTCGCCAAGAGAGCTGCATCTCACGGCTGTCTAGTTAGCATGAACACAAATGGGTCACTCTTAACAGATGAAAGAGCCACCGAAATTGCAGATTCTTTTGATGTGGTAGTCGTGTCACTTGATGGTCCAGAAGAACTTCATGACAAAAATAGAGGAATGAAGGGAACCTACAACAAGGCGATTGAGGCTATAAAGATGTTGAGGGCTCATGGAGTAAAGGTTGGAGTGAACAGTGTGTTAACCCCATGGAACGTTGAAATTCTTCCCCAATTCTTCGAGGAACTCCGTGGACTGGCAGATTTCGCTGAGATTCAACCAGTACATCCATATCCACCCCCACATCAAAACAAACCTTCCAAAGAAGCGGTTTCAAGGCTCATAACGTATTTGTTAGAACTTAAACGCTATGACCGTCGATTCCTCACAGTCCCAACGGATTTTATCAAGGGTTTTGATTTATTTTTCGAGGGTAAAGTGCCGAAGATTTGCCACGCCGGAGAACTTTATGTGCACATCGATCCTCTTGGCAAACTTCTAGCTTGTGCGCCCCGCGCTGACATAGTGCTCGGAGATCTTCTCACAGATTCGGCGGCAAAAATTTTGAAGGAAAAGCAGAAATGTGAAAATTGGTCCAAAGTTTTATCCTGTGAGGGATGTTGGCTTGCATGTACTGTTGCAATCTCCATGGTATTTAAAAATCCCATTAAAGAATCTACGCACTTCATTAGTCAGTTAATTTAGTTATAAAATCATTCCTTTCATCATCTCAGTCATAGTCCATACGCTCCTTATCAGTTTAGCATATATGTATCTCTCATATTGCCATTGTTCTCTCACCGTTATCTTCATCCACGGCTTGCTACTTGAGCATTTTCTTGGATACATTTATCTCGCTCTTTGCCTTCTTCTAGCAAACTCCTACAGGAAGCATTTTTTAGTAAGTCTACCGAATCTCAGCGTCGTCGCTGTTCGTCCCTATACTCTCGGTTCCCTCTGCGTCTTAACCCTGAATGGGAATGAAAACTGTTGATTTGAGTGTCTATAGATAACATTTATATATAAAACATTGTTACATAACTGACAGTGTTATGTATGTGTAGCTGTGGACAAGAACATCAACATTGCTGGCATGATTATCCAGAGCGTAGATGGATACAATTCCTGATACTGCGAAGTCTATACGAAAAACCCACCTACGGCTATGAACTTATAGAAGCGATCGAGGAAAGAAGTTGCGGTTGTCATAGACTTGAAACTGGCTCAATTTACACATTGCTTAGACGAATGGAGCATAGAGGGCTACTTGAATCAGAGTGGGAAGAAGCGAAAACAAGTGGTCCAAGTCGAAGAGTTTACAGACTAACAAAGAAGGGAGTGGAGGCGTTAAAAAGTGGGTTGGAGTCCATTGCTAGACGCAAAGCATTGATGGAAGACTTATTCGAATTCTATAGGAAAAACTTCATGAAAGCCTAATAGGAGGTGAAAGATCAAATGTGCGAAAATGATAGAGATTGCGGTTATCCAGGCGAGGGCCATTATTGCGGATGCGAGGTGCATCATAGGCATCACATGGGTTTTGGATTTCCATTAATAAGCATCGAGGATGAAATTAAGGCTTTAGAAAGGATAAAGGCTGTCCTCGAAAAGCGCCTGGAAATCGTGAATAAGCGCCTTGAACTTCTAAAGCGCTAAACAACCCTATCCCTTTTTTGGGTATAAAGTTTAGCATTCAAATTCAGGAGGTTAAAGATCTAAATGGAATATGCCATTGAAGCCTTAAACTTAACAAAGAAGTATGGGGATCTGTTAGCGGTAGATCATATAAATTTTAAGGTAAAGAAGGGAGAAATCTTCGGCTTTCTGGGTCCTAATGGTGCTGGAAAAACGACAACCATACGAATGCTAACCGGAATGTCCATACCGACTGAGGGAACTGCCCTTATCATGGGCTATGATATTCAACGTCAATCAATTGAAGCCAAGGAACAAATGGGAATCGTGCCTGATGTGAGCAACGTTTACAACGAGCTCTCAGCTTGGGACAATCTAATTTTCACCGGAAAACTCTATGATATGCCGAAGTTCTTTCGGGAGAGTCGCGCTGAGGAGCTTCTAAAAATGTTTGGACTTTATGAACGTCGGCGAGAAAAAGTTCAGGGTTTTTCCAGAGGAATGAAAAGACGCATCTGCATAGCTATGGCGTTGATGAACCAATCAAGTATCTTATTCTTAGACGAACCTACTTCAGGATTAGATGTACAAAGTGTTTTAATCATACGCGACCTCATAAAGAAGCTGAATCAGGAAGGTTTAACGATTTTCCTCACAACTCATAACCTTGAGGAGGCAAGCCAGATGTGTGATCGGATAGCAATCATAAATCATGGCAAAATTGCAGCCATCGATACTCCTGAAAGGCTAAAGAGGACAGTGGAGAGTCTTCAATCCGTGGAGATTGCCTTCGAAGTTACACCTCAAGACGTTATGCTGGGTTTGAAAGAGATTCCTGATGTTAACGAGGTAGTGAAACAAGGAGATAAGTTTAAGCTCTTCACCAATAACCCTTCAAGCGTTCTTGCCTCGGTATGGAGCTATGCTCAGCGCAATAATCTAAAGTTTATAACTGTCAACACTGTCGGTCCAAGCTTAGAAGACGTGTTCGTAAAGTTAACGGGCATTAAACCTACAGTTGCTGAAGAAGGTGGAAGTATGAGGCGAGGGGAAGGTATGGTTCGAGGAGGACGAAGGCTATGAGGAATGTGCATCCAATTCGTCTTGGCAGAGAATTAAGGGTAACTTGGGCCATCGCTACTAAAGATATGCGAACATATTACGTACGTCCACCATCTATTATGTTTGGGGTGCTATTCCCCTTCAGCCTTTTCCTCTCGTTCAGCATCGGGCGAAACGCACCGATATCTACACAGATTCCTGTTCTAATAGCACAGACACTTTTCTTCGCCTCCTCATCCATAGGACCTGTGGTTATTCCGACTGAACGGGTTAACCAAACCTTCGATAGATTCCTGACTTCCCCCGTATCCTTGCTGGCCATACTTATAGGGAAAACATTGGCGGGGGTCATCTTTGGAGTAGGAATATCTGTAATTCCCATAATTGTTGGCATTGTCTTCTTTGGCTCCCAAATATTCAATGTTGGAGCCTTACTTGCCTGTATGGCTCTTTCTTCTCTCGCCTTCTCAGCTATGGGCATAATGTTCGCCTCTATACCTGGGCAGACTCCAGGACAGGTTATGATGCCCCTTAACTTCGTGCGTATTCCCTTGCTCTTTATTAGCGGCATTTACATCCCCATTAGAGACCTCTCATATTGGATGCAGAATATTTCCATGCTCTCCCCTTTAACCCATACAATCGAACTAGCAAGGTACGCCCTAGGCGGGGAAACATTCTTCGGTCCATTTTTGAACATAATAATACTGACTATCTATGCTACCGCATTCTTATTCATGGGCATACGCTTTCACATAATTAATCAACGTAGGGAGTAGAAACCACAATGCCCTAAGAAACCATAAATGTATCAAGTACATCAATAAAATATGTTCATGGTCGTCTATCAATAGGTGAGACGGAGGTATATCTTCATTGGAGATATTTGAGGCGATAAATGGCAGAAGCAGTGTGAGATGGTTTAAGCCCGATTCTGTGCCTGATTATGTGTTAATGAGACTTCTTAATGCAGCTATAAGGGCTCCAACAGCTATGGCTATGGAGCAGTGGTACTTCATTGTAGTGAAGAGTGATGAGATGAGAAAGAAAGTGCATGACTTGCTTATGGAAGCTCATACATTTTACTATGCTCAAGCGAACATAAGATCCCTGGATACAAGTAGGATTCAGGAGTTGCATAAGCGTTTCAGTCAAGGAATGTATAGGGCTCCTGTTTACATTGTTGCATACTTAGACCTCAGAGCCCAAGCACTAAAGGAAGAATACCGCGAACTTGAAGAATTGTTTGGTGTTGAAACTGTTTCAGCAGCATTAGAGAACATAGCCTTAACTGCAGTATCTCTGGGGCTTGGCACATGTTGGATAGGCGTTACAAACTTTATCGAGAAAAAGCTCAATGCAATTCTCAACCCGCCAGATGGATGTAAGCTGATAGCATTGATGCCATTGGGATATCCAACTGAAGAAGTAAAACCTAGGTCAAGAAAGAAAACGCTGGAGGCTGTTACAAAAATAATCTAATCTACATCTAAGATTTGAACTTCTAGTGTCAGCTGAGCTTAGTGGGTTAAGAAATTGCTTCATATGCTTTATAGAACCGACCATATGCATTTACAAAGTTTGGATCTTTGGCAAGATAGTCTCTAACCTCTTTGAAGCTGTTCACAAAAGCCTCCGCATCATTTCTCTTCACCGTTGAAGCAACTTCCATTACAGATTCAAGTAATGTATCTAACACTCTAGTGAATGCAGGATTCAGACTCTGTATTCCATAGTATAAGTCAGGGTCTTCACTATAAACTGCCTCAGTGACCATCAGTTGTAACGCAAAAGTTGTCCCAGCAAATTTTATTAATTCTCCGATTTCTGTGCTCGCTGATAAAGTCTTTCCAAATATCATATTAAGAAAATGAGGCAATGAGAGCGTTAGAGCAACTATCTTATCGTGTGTCTCACCACTGTCAAGAACATGAATTTCAGCCCCCTCAAATAAGTTTGACATCTCATCAAGAAGTGCAGAGTCGTTGCCCAAAGGGATTATTAAAACGCGTTTTCCTTTAATGGACGATGCGCCTGGACCGAACATGGGGTGAACGCTTATTGCTTTGATTCCCAGAGTTCTAGCCTCCTCAAGGGCATTAATTATACTGCCTTTTACAGATGCTATATCAAATAATATGGCATTTGGTCTCATTCTTTTTGAAACCATACGGATATTCTCAACTGTAGAGTCCAACGATGTAGAAACTATAACCATATCTGCGTCTCGAACAGAATCAATAGATCTGATGTACTTTACACCCAATTCCTCAGCAACTTTAGCTGCTTTTTCAGGAGAACGGCTGTGGATCAAGACCTCGAAGCCTTTATCCTTCAAAAACTTTGAAAACCATCTGCCCATCTTTCCAGTTCCGCCTAAGATTACCACCCTTCTTCCATTTCGCAGGGTGCTTTTCCATTCCATATTTTCTTTTTGTGACAAATCTTTCAGTGACCTTTCTGACATACATTCTTGTATGTATCACATTGATTTTATGTTTATCTCTATTCGATATCGTAAGGCAAATGGATACTTTTATATGATTTAAAAGGTTAAAAGTTTAGAAGTGAATATGTTAGGTGGTCATGTGGTTAAGTTAGAGAAGTTTTCAGTTTATTTTACAGAGCCAGGTCCTGAGAACACAGACGATGTGGTGAAAGCTGTTGCCGAAAGGGTAGAAAATGGAGACATCAAAATAGTCATAGTTGCCAGTTCATCAGGTAAAACAGGGGCAAAATTTGCAGAGGCTCTTAAGGGAAAAGCCAAAGTCATAGCGATAGCTGGAAGGAAAATGAATAGGGAGTTTAAAGGAAAGTTAGTCGAACTGGGAGGAGTTGCTTTCGAGGAAGGTCCTCTTGTTCTCCAGAAAGTTGATATGAATGATGTCAGAAATACTCTTTACATTCTAGGGCAGGGATTTAAAGTCGCAGTCGAAGTGATACTGATAGCTGTAGATAAGGGACTTATAAAGCCTTACAGTGACGTTATTGGGGTTGGAGGAAGTGGGGATGGGGCAGACACCGCTATAGTTGCCAGATCAACCTTTACAAAAGAGATTTTCGATAAAGATCCGTCAAAGAGACTAGAAGTAAAAGAGATAATAGCCATGCCATTAAAAAAGAAGTGGTGGTATTAGTCGTTTAGCATCCATTCAGCTTTCATTCTTTTTAATTGAATCAACTATGCAGTATAAAATTTGGTCAGCTGAATGATTGAAAGAAAAGCAAAACGCATGATAAAAATGTAAGGCTTTATGACGATCACTAGCATTTTGGGCTCCCTATCCGCATAGGAGCAGTCCGCCCAAAACTAGGGACATCGTTGAAATCTAAAAGTTTCACAAGATGGCCGGCGCCAAGATTTTATGGAGGAGCAATTATTATGTTTAGTGGCGATGAACAAATTTGCCTGCTGAGAAAGTAATTGAGAAGTCACTTAAGCTTCTGAGGAGCGATAGGGTTGAGTGTCTCAGCGACGGGCGATTTAATGTTGTTGGAGATCATGGAACATACACGGTAGTTGAGACCTTGGATGGAAAAATAACATGTAACTGTCCAGGGTTTGCAAGCAAGGGTGTATGCTCTCACCAAGTAGCGGTAATGATCCTTACTAGGCTCCAAAAATACCCAGAATTTCAAAGATTGCTGGCTTCGAGAAAACGATACTTAAGTTATCGACCTAAGCTCTATTAAAAAGAATTATATGAATTTTGGAGCAAAATAATGTCAATCGGATGGGCTACTCCTCCAGCAAAATCGCATAGAACAAAGACTACAGAGGTGCTCAAAAAAGAAAGAGTGCCAATGGTAGAGAGATTAATTGGTTGGAGATTTTTAAAATCTGAGAAACTGAAAATTGCCATATCGAAGGTGCAAAGAGAAAGGTTTTCTCCCTGAAATCTAAAATTACGCTTATGCTGGGCTTCCGTTGCCACTATCTGGAGATGAAATGAATCAGACAATATTATGTCCACACAGCTATCCATTATTCTATAAGGCTCTAGAGTTAGGTGAAGGTGGCCGATTCTTATAGGTTAGAACAGGCTCTGGGTACGGGGCCACATTAGCTAGAGAGGTTGTGGGGCCGAAGGGCATCGCGATTGCAACCGAGATTCGTCCAACAATCTACAGATTCGCTAAACATAATCTGAAGAAACTAGGTATCAAAACAATATTCGGCTGTCCTTGGGTATCCTCTTTTGGCTCTGTATAACTGCCGCTTTTCCGAGCATACCTGCGCCGCTTGTGGAACAGTTGGCGCCTAATGGAAGATTAATTACACCTATGAGATGCCAAACGAAATTTAAGGTCTAATACTATTGATCAAACAGGATGATGGAAGGACGAAGATTACTAAATTGAATGAGGTATTGTGTGTTCCATTAAAGGGAGCTTACGGCTGGAAATAGACAATTTACTCCAGTCTTTCAAGCAAAGCAGCATAGATAATTGGTAACAATACAGTTGCGTCTCCATCAATGGTAATGTGGTTGGCCTTTTCTTTTAATTTACCCCATGATATTGCTTCACGAGTTCTTGCTCCAGAAAGACTCCCGTCATACTCTTGAGCAGTTGTAATGTACACCGCATAATCTAAACCCTTTGCGAATTGTGCCCACCAAATTGTGTGGTGTTTACTTATGCCTCCGCCAATGATCAAGGCTCCACTGTGTTTCGCTTTCCAAGTTAAATCGCTTAATAACTGTTCATCCTTCAATAAGTCTATCCTAAGGTCTTTATGCAGTTGATAGAACTGCCATAACTGGTATCCCACAGCTCCATCAGTTATTCCAGGGACGATTATTGGTATAGTATTTTTCCAGGCCCAATAGAGTATTGAGTCCTCCTTAAGTCGTTTGCCAAGCTCCCAAGAGAACTCATGAGTTGAAAATTCCTTTCTTTCAGTATAGATTTCCTCCATCCATGCACGCATCTTATCTTCTATTATGGCTCCATAAGACTCATTAGGTACAAATACATTGCCTATCCTATTTATGCCCTTACTATGGAGCTCAGAGTCGTCCACTTCAAAACTTCCATGATAATAATCTTTAAAACTCCTAGCCAAATCATGGTCTAAAGTACCACATGTTGTGATCACCACATTGAACCATTTCTTCTTCACCATATCCCTTATCACGCCGCGTAAACCAGTGGCTACAATGGCTGCCGGAAAAGAAAGAAAATTCAAAGAATCCTCATCCTTCAACATCTCCTCCAAAATATCCACGCCAAGCGCAAGCTTATTAGCAGAAAATCCTCCACCAATCCCCATCTGTTTGACAATCTCGTCCACAGACTGTTTCTTCTTAATCCTAAAATCCTTTACGGCTTTCATGGTTCCATACACTGAATATATGATGGACAATTGACTGATTTGAATTATATGCCTTTTTACAGCAAATTATATAGAGAGATTCGTTGCAATCTTCCCATGGTCTGAAAGGAGGTATTGATCGATTTTGAAGCAACAGCGTTACACTTACCTGGTAATACTCATGATACCTGCAATTGCAATAATCGCTGCACTTATATTGGTAATAATGCTTTCGAAAGTCAATATTTATCCTTTCATTCTAATTATTATTGGGGCTCTCTTTCTGTACTTGGGCACCGTAGCTTATATTTGGAAAAAACTTAATCTCTCAAAGGGTAATCAAACTCTATTTAAATATTATATTATATTTAAAAGTTTAAATATTATATCAAATATAAATATTCACGGCGATGGTGGAGTGGTGAACCGAATTTGATGATAAAGTTTACAGTTACAATGTTCCCAGAGCATGAGTGGCTTGTTTTGGAGTCTATCGGAAAGACTGGAGTGGCACATTTAAGTGAGGTAACGGAGCCCGAATTCAAACGATTGGCAGAAACTAGTAAGAGAGAAATAAAATACAGTGAGTTATCAAAAAAATTCAGTGAATTATCCCATAAATATCTTGAATATGTTAAGTCTGCTGGCTTACCTCGGCAAGAGCTATCTATGGATGATTTAAAGAAATTGGCAGAGGGCTCAGAATCTATGATAGAGGAATTTGTTGCAGAGCTGGAGCAGGTAGAGAAGAAACTCGGGGAAATGAAGATGGGGTTAGAGAAACTTGGGGAGAGAGATAAAGAACAGGAGGATGCGATGAAGGATCTTGAGAGTAAATACATCTCTCTGCTAGGTAAAGTTGCTTCCATAGATCATGTATTAAAAACCTTCTCGGATGAAGGAGTTCCGATTCTCAGGTTGAAAGAATTGACTATCATACAGGGATGGGTTCCAGAAGATAAGCTACCCATACTAAAGCAAGAACTGGACAATGTGGATAAGCAAACTGGGGAGCAGTTGTTGGTACATTTTGAACGGCCAACCCCGGAGGAAAAAATGCCCACGAACCTCACAGTTCAACCAAATTTTTTTAACCCCGCGATTACGCTTACTAAATTGCGAGGAATACCCTCTGCACACGAAATAAATCCGACTCTAGTCACAATAATTACCTTCAGCTTCCAATTTGGAATGATGTTTGGTGATGTTGGTCAAGGACTACTTTTTCTTATACTCGGTTTCCTCCTGCCCAAAAAATTCAAGACAGGATTGGCACCAAAGCTTGGAGTTATGTTTGTGCCCATGGGTATCTTCTCGATAATCTTCGGCTTTCTTTACGGCGAAGTTTTTCTAATAGAAGGCATAATCCATCCGCTTCTTCTTAGTCCATTGCACAATATAGGGATGTTGATGAAAATAGTTCTTGGAATCGCTGTGCTAGAGATGTGTTCAGGCTTAGTCTTGGGAGCGATTAATCAGTATAAGGAAGGTAACGTTATAGGCGTGATTGGTGAGCATGGCATTGGGGGCATATTTTTCCTAGTCGGCTTATACTTTGGGGCTCTTTACTTCCTCGAAGTTGGAGACTTTATGGCACTTACAGCCCATTGGTCATTTTATACGATAATTAGTGGACTAATGATGGCGTTTGTTGAACCTATACTCAGCAATGTAATGAAACGTAAAAAAATCAGCTTTGAGGTCGTAGGTGAAGGGTTTGCAGCATTTATTATGACATTTATCGAGAATCTCAGCAATTTCTTCTCATTCCTGAGGATTGCCGCTTTTGCTTTGGCTCATGCTTGTCTGGCAGTGGCTGCAGAGGCGCTAATAGAAACTATGGGAGTAGGTAGCATTGTTCTAATGAATGTAATTGCAATGTCCTTCGAATTTGTATCATCATGTGTTCAGTCACTTAGATTGCTATACTACGAGTTCATGAGTAAGTTTTTCCATGGAGGGGGAACACTATACAAACCATTTATACTCAAAGGAAAAAGGTAGGAAAACCATATAAACCCCCTTTATTTACAAGTAAATTCATGAACAAACGGCATCTAACCTCAACATTTTTGCTAGTTGCTCTATTTTTAATGTCTCTTGTGAGTTCAATTCACGCTTCGACATCAAGCATGTTATCGGGTGCGGATCGTATTATGGACTGGCCTTATCTTGTGACCGTTGTAACAATTTTCGCTGTAACTGTAGTTGCCGCTGCTTGGTGCTTGATAAGGGGGACAACTATAGGGGCTTCAGCTGTTGCCGAGAGACCAGAAGTATCTTCGTGGGGATTAACTCTTAATGTCATGGGTGCACTTATCATCGTCTATGGATTAGTTATGTCATTGTTGATACTATTGCCCGATATGCTCTCATTTTTAGTCCTGCTCATAGGGGGTATCCCGATAGTTGCCTTGGCGTTGATCGCATACACATCGTGGCATATGCGAGCTACAGTGCGTGATGGAAAAAATTTTTCATACATAACATATGTGGCAATCGCAAGTATTATAATAGTGTTAGTTTCATCTATATCCATATGGATGTCGGGAGGAGTGATTGTGATACCTGAAACTGCTTGGCCTCTTTTAATTGGAGCATTAACAATGGTTGGTGCAGGTTTTTGTGCAGCAATATGCATAATTACCGCTGTGAATGCAGGTGCAAAGGCAATGGCTGATAAGCCAGAACTATCAATCTGGTCTTTGCTGTTCGTTGCTCTTGGTGAAGGATTAGCCATCTATGGGCTTATCGTTGCTATCTTGATCATCATGAGGTAGTAGCCAAATACCTTAAAATTTTTTCAGCCCTAACATTATTCTCTAATCCCCATGCTATAGTGCTCAAGTCATCTTTTTCTATTTCACATAAGATGAGATAGGACATTATACAAGAAAAGCCGAAGTCATCAATTAGTGTATCTCTTAAAGTCTCCTTACATATGTGTTTGCGCAATCTGGTTCTAACTAAGGCTTCGTCGTCGTAAGTTATGGGTTCAGCTATCTCGTTGTAAGGTGATGCCAAGCTTTTTATGGCTTCGGTGAGATCTTTGCCTGCAATTATTCTTTCAATTTCCTTTTTAGAGATTTTGTATGTGAGCTGAAAGACGTCTTCTAGACGAGGTGGCTTCTTAGTTGACTTTCTCCAAGCAATCGCCAAGAGTAAATTCTCGACATCTGTTTCTGCTTCTATTATTCGTTTCAACTTTTCCTTGTTTCCGGAAGGAATTTTTGCAACTGAGTCCAGAGTAACATTTACGTATATATTATTAAGCTTAGTTTCCATCGGCCATAAAGCATCATAGGCTTTGCATAGGCTTAATGTTTCTTTAATGGGGGCATAAATGGTATTTCCAAGCAAATGTACGCATGTCTCTAATGTATCTGCCTCAGCAAGTCGGTCGAAATTTATAATCGAACCAGGTGGAGCTGGCAATAAGACTCTTTTTATTCGATCAACTAACGTATTTGAAAATTTTCCTCTGAAAATTCTCTTTAGATTCTGAATTTCAAGTTTCATAAAGTAATGCGCTCTAAAAAAACTTGCCATGTTCTCGGGTGCTACTCTAGTGATGTGGTCTACTCTGTCAATGAATTTTTGATAGAATATGTTCTCAAGTGTAGCGGCATCAATTTTTGTCTGGCTTAGCTTTTTAAAGTCCTCTTTATAAGGAGTTTTATATAGAAGTTCTGAGAATTTCTGAATGTTTCCGGCTTCAACGAGGGAACGCATAGTATCTGGATTTAACAAAAGCCCCCTCATTGCATGGCATCTTATTATAACATAGTCAAAAGGCAGTGTTATTCTTTCCGCCGTTCTAGAGCACCACCAATTAGCTTTATCCTGACGAATTCCTCTAGGTTCTCTTCTTCAAGTTTGTTATCTATGTATTTTATGATTCGTTTGTATCTCGGGATCACAATATTTTCTAACGCATTCACTTTTCTATTGGTCTTTCCCAATTCTTCCGCGATCCTTTCCACCCTCGTTTCAAATTCTGCCACTGACGCCAGCTCATCGAAGATCTCGAAAACGGATTCTGCAACTTTGTATAAGGTTACATCCAGTTTTCCTTCAATTACCGGTTTAGAAAGAACTCTCACAAATGGATAATACACACCCATTACGCTTTTAGGGAGAACATCAACTTGTAATGTCTTTTTTATCGAATCCGCCTGAGATCTTACCTCGGATGGTCCTAAGCTCATGTGGGCTGTAGCTAATTCATCGTAAATTTTTTCAAGCTTGTCTTCAAGAATCTTTCTCCTGCCTCTCAGCACATCTATGGAGACACGCAGTTCTCTTGCTAAATGATCCCTCTTCATCTTCAGAAATTCGCATCCCTTCTCAATGAAGGTTATGCGTTTTTTGAGGTCGAACAAATATCCCCTTGTTGGTCTTACCTCCCTAAGTAAATCCATAGCCAATTTAGAGTTTGCTCCCCTTCCTGTGCTTTGGATGGAATTCCTTAATGTACTCCTCTCTTACTCTTATGAGATCTTCCTCAGGTAGCATTGATAAAAGATCCCAGGCGATGTCAAGGGTTCTTTCTATCGTTCTATTTTCAGTAACGCCCTGGTTAACGAATCTTCTTTCAAACTCGTCCGCAAATTCCAAGTATTTTCTCTCACGTTCACTAAGTCCAACAACTCCAACTATTCTCACAAGACCTCTAGCTCTCGTCCCTTCTGCATATGCCATGTATAATTGATTAGAAACGTCAGCATGGTCTTTGCGAGTTTTTCCCTTGCCTATGCCATCCTTCATTAATCTCGACAATGAGGGCAGAACGTTAAGGGGTGGATAAACCCCTCTTAATAAGAGACCTACGTCCAGAATTAATTGTCCTTCCGTTATATACCCGCTTAAATCTGGCACTGGATGGGTAATGTCTCCACCAGGCATCGTTAGGATAGGCATTGAGGTGACCGAGCCCTTTTTCCCCTTAATTCTTCCAGCCCTTTCATAGATTGTAGCCAAATCGCTGTAGAGATAACCTGGATAGCCTTTACGGGTTGGTATTTCTCCCCGCGCGATTGAGATAGACCTTAACGCTTCGGCATAGTTAGTCATGTCAGTTAATATCACAAGTACATGCATGCCTAGATCGTATGCTAAATACTCTGCAATGGTTAAAGCAATTCGAGGGGCGATTATCCTCTCAACTGGCGGGTCGTCTGCCAGATTTAAAATCATTACGGACCTGTTTAAAGCGCCAGTCTTTTGGAATTCCTCTTGAAAGAACTCTCTCTCCTCATGTTTAATGCCCATGGCTGCGAAGACCATGGCAAACTCTTCTTCCTTTCCTGGGATTGTGGCCTGCCTAGCTATTTGTGCAGCTAACATGTTATGAGGTAAGCCTGATTCAGAGAATATCGGCAATTTTTGTCCTCTAACTAGAGAGTTCATCCCATCGATTGTCGAGATCCCTGTTTGGATGAATTCGCTTGGAACGTCTCTTGCAACTGGATTAATGGGTTCTCCATAGATTTCTCGAAGATCTGTGCTAACTGGTCTAGGCAGATGGTCTAATGGCGTAAAACTTCCGCTGAAGATTCTTCCAATAAGCTCGTCAGATACGGGGATCTTCAAGTTTTCGCCAGTAAAGCGTACATTCACGTCGAGATTCATTCCTTCGGTTTCACCAAAAACTTGAACAATTGCCCAGTCTCTTGAAACATCCAATACTGTCCCAAGTACTTCAGGTTGACCTGGAACATTTACTCTGACAAGCTCATCGTATGCAACATCTTTAACTTTTTCAAGGAAAAGAAGTGGACCACGAATCTCACGTGTTGTTTTATAAATGAGACCTGCTTCTTCCACGGCCATTACGTGCTCACCCTATACTCTTTTGCCAATTCCTCGACTTGTTTCCGAATATTATTCCTTATTCTTTCAACTTCATCTATTCCCTTCTTCTCCTTTAATTTCATAAGCTCCGGAACAACACTTAATGCCCGAATTTTTTCAACAGGAACTCCATATCTGATAAGAGGCTCAGTTAAGTTATAAAACTCAATTAACGCTCGTAAGAGTTTAGCTTGTTTTTCAACATCACAGTATGTGTCAACTTCATGATAAGCGTTCTGAACAAGGAAACCTTCCTTTATCATATCTGAAATAAGTAGGATGAGACGTTGCTCCTCCGGTAATGCCTTTTCTCCAATAATTCTGGCCGTTTCTTCAATCTCAGAAGCCTCTTCTAGGAGGGCGGTTGCCTTACCACGAAGCATATGCCACTCTGGGTCATACTTACTCCACCATCTAGCTGCGATGGATAGATACCTTGTAAAGCTTTTAAGCCAATGAATAGCGGGGAAGTGTCTTCTAAAAGCAAGTTCTTGTTCTAATGCCCAAAATGTTCCTGTAAATCTTAATGTATGAGTTGTGACGGGTTCACTAAAATCTCCTCCTGGTGGAGAGATTGCACCCATTATTGTAACAGAACCGATACGATTCTCCCTACCTAGTGTGGTAACTCTTCCAGCTCTCTCATAGATTTCGGCTATTCGGTCTGAAAGATATGCAGGATATCCGCTTTCAGCCGGAATTTCCTCTAGTCTTCCGGAGATGTCTCTTAATGCTTCTGCCCATCTAGAGGTCGAGTCCGCCATAATAGCAACGTCATACCCTTGGTCTCTGAAGTACTCCCCTATTGTAACTCCTATATACATGCTTGCCTCTCTTGCAGAAACAGGCATGTTACTCACGTTTGCGATTATCACTGTTCTTTCAATGAGTTCTCCGCCAGTTTTTGGGTCTTTTATTTCAGGAAAGTGGGTAATGACGTCAGCCATCTCGTTGCCTCTTTCGCCACATCCTATGTAGATGATGATATCAGAGTCAGCCCATTTGGCAATTTGTTGTAGCATAACGGTTTTCCCTGTTCCAAATCCACCAGATATACATGCAGCTCCTCCCTTTGCGACTGGGAAGAAGGTATCAGTAACACGTTGTCCTGTTATTAGTGGCATTGCAAGCGGAATTCTCGCTTTATATGGTCTCGGAACTCTAACAGGCCATGTCTGCATCATAGCTAGTTCTAATTCTTGTTTCTCAGTTTTAAGTGTAGCAACTGGCTCTGTTACGGTGAATTTTCCTTCTTTGATGTCAACAACGGTGCCCTTTATGTTTACGGGAACTAACACTCTGTGTTCAATATTTTTAGTTTCTTTCACAGTGCCAATGATATCTCCTTCGATGACCTCTTCTCCTCGCTTAACCTTTGGAACAAAATGCCACATTTTTTTCCTATCCAGCGGAGGAACAACTATTCCTCGTTTAATGAGGGGTCCGCCTGTCTCAAATAATGCAGTTTCTGGTCTCTGTACCCCGTCAAAGATCATCCCCATTATGCCGGGACCAAGTTCGGCCACTAATGGTTTACCAGTGTCATTTATTATTTCACCTGGTTTTAAGCCACTAGTGGTTTCATAGCATTGAATTGCAGTTTTGTCTCCAACTAATCTAATAACTTCTCCAGTTAACCTGAGATGCCCAACCTCTACTAGGTCTCCAATGTTTGGTTTTTGTGGAAAACTTGCTATGATGAGCGATCCATTTACTCTTTCAATTGTACCTTGAATCAATATTAATTAACCTCCGAACAAGGTTTTAGCCAAAGTGGCTTCTAATGTTTTTCTAGATTTCAATAATCTCCCCTCTAACGTATTGTGATAAATCTTTCTTCGTGTGCTGTTGTAAACTACCACCCCGCCTATACAATCCAGCGGATCCCTATCTATGTGCAACTTGACATTATACTTAAGCACTTTACTGACTGCTTCCTCTACCATATGTAAATTACTATACAAATATTCTCTGTCTCTTTCATTTGCTACGATTATAAGTTCCTCTTCACCTATATTGAGTGCAGCTTCTTCGATCAGTTTTAACAATACATCCCCATAATTGATTCTTCCATTTTTTCCATTAACTATATCTATCATTTTTCTTTCAGCTTCTTTAAATACGCGTGAGAGTATAGCTTCCTTTGTGTTTGCTAGCATTTTTCTACCTTCCATTTCAGCTTCGCCTAAAATTTGTCCTCTTACTGCCCTAAGATCTGATTCCAAGATGTTGTGCGCTTCGCGCTTGGCGCTGGCTATAATGTTTTCAGCCTCTTTTTTGGCATTGTCTATTATTTCAACCGCCCTTTTTTCGGCGTTTAAAATTATTTCACTTTTTTTGGCGGTAGCTCTTTCTATTATTTTTGCCTCGTGATCGGTCATATCATTGCTCAGAATAACAGCACCTCTTTAAGAATTATTTCTACGGCATTTTCGAATTGTTTCTCTGAATTTTTTTCGATGGATTCTTTTTTGTTTTGATATATTTTGCAAATATTCTTTGTTTCTTCTCTTGCTTTCTTTGCTTCCTCCTCTAAGATTTTTTCAATTCCATCTTTCAACTGCGCCCTTGTTATTATGTCCTTAGCTTGTTTTTTTGCCTCTGCAATTATTTCATCAGCTTTACTTTCAGCCTTAGCAACTATGTCCTTGGCTTGTCTTTCAGCATCCCCAAGTAACTCATGTACTCTCTCAGCAAGTTCGGCAATTCTTTTAATCTCCATTTTCACAACTCCAGCTTTGCCCCCACAGCGAGGGATATTATCGTTTTCAATTCCTCAAGTCTCATTCCTTTTTTCCCAGTGAAATCTGGAATAAATGCGAACACAGGGAATATTCTTTCTTCCTTCACTATCTGTTCGCGAATTTCCTGCGTTTCTTTCGCAAATATCTCGGGAAGAATTATATATTTAAATTTCCTCTCCTCTACAAGGTTCTTCAGTATTTTTGCGGCTTGCTCTCCATCCTCAGCCTCGAAGCCCACTGCACCTATAAGCTCGAAGCATACTATAAATGAAGGAGGACCAACTATAGCGACACTCATCTTACAGACCTACCTTAGTAAAATTTGTTTTATTAATTAATTTGTTTTGTCAACAATCTCTTTAGCAAATCCACATTTTCTTTATGGAGGGTTCTTCTTCTTTCGTCAACAGGTAGTCCTAATTCCCTCGCATGGTTGACGCTTATTTTTATTGCTTTTAATTCCTCTGCACTAAATCCCTTACCTCTTCTAATTTTATGTCCATAGGATGGAGAAATGACCTCCGGATACATTGTTGTCTTCATCTGCGATCACCTAACTCGTTCTGATACTAAAGTGAAAAAATAATCTTTCTTAAGAACCTTAGGGTTGCCATCCTTTTTCTCAACTTTTGGCGCCTCACATTAGTCAAAAACTTCGGTCTTAGACTGTTTAATGCAACCTCCATATACGTTGTAAGTGTCCTCAATGTTTACACACTTTCTTTTAAATTACATCAAAACATTTATTAATAATATCCAAAAAAACTACTAAACTAAATCAAAATGTACACCCAAAATACATATAAAACTCAGACAGAATCCATTCCACCATTGTTCTATGGATTGCTTTGTGGCACTTATAATGCGAAGATAACTACGGGTTCGGTTTCGGTCTCAATTTCTGAAGATTTCTCTAGGAAGGAGGTGATAAGTTAATGAAGAAAGCTACTTCCTCAAAAAGAAATCTTTACATCGCATTAGTTGCCGCAGTGTTAGTCGTTGGAAGTATAGCGGCTTATTTCCTATGGCCTAAGCCCCAGCAAGAGCGTGTATTGATAATTTTGGCTTCGAACGAGTGGGTTAACATAGATCCAAGCATGAGCTATCAAAACGAGCAAGAATTGTTAGCGAACACGTATGAAACCTTAGTCAGATGTAACCCTCCTGGCAGTGCAACCAAGTTATCACCTCTTCTAGCTCAAAGTTGGAATTCGTCAGACGACGGCTTAACATGGACCTTCTACCTTAGGAAAAACGTCAAATTCCATGACGGGACGCCATTTAACGCCACTGCTGTCAAACTCTCCATAGAAAGAGGCATCAACATGAAAGCGGGGCCAGCCTATATTTGGGACCCAGTTGAAGAAATAAAAATCATAGATGCCTACACAATCCAGTTCAAATTAAAGTACCATGCGCCATTCCCAGAGATCACATCATCACTCTATGGAGCTTGGATCATTAGCCCAAAGGCAATAAACCAGAGTGAAGTCTGGTTTAATGCAGGCAACGAGGCTGGCACCGGACCATACATGATAGAGAGCTATAAGAAAGGAGAACTTACCATACTCAAAAAATTTGACGATTATTGGGGAGGATGGAGCGGCTGGCACTTCGACAAAGTAATGTTCAAAGTAGTGCGTGATGCAGCTACTCGAGAGCAAATGCTTCTTGCAGGAGATGGACACATAGGCGGAGTGCCAAACGAGCGACTGGCTGCTTTAAGCAACAACACGGCGTTGAAGATTTCACTCGATCCAAGCTACATAAACCTCATGGTGTTCCTTAATACAAAGAGAGCTCCATTGAACAACACGCTTGTCAGGCAAGCTATGGCATACGCATTTCCGTATGAAGATGTGGTGAATAAAATATATCTCGGCACAGCAAAACAAGCCACTGGTGCTATCCCCGCAGGAATGTGGGGGCACTTTGACGATCTATACCAATACTCATTCAACTTAACTAAAGCCAGAGAGCTACTCGCACAGGCAGGCTATCCAAATGGTGGGTTCAAAGTAGTGGCTACATACACGGAAGGCGCTACCACATGGAAGCTACTCTACGAGTTATATAAAGCCAAGCTTGCAGAAATAGGTATAGACATGGAGATCAGAGCTATGACTGCCAGTGCGAAATACGCTTTAGCTCGTGGTGACCCTGCAACTGCTCAAGATATTGTTACATTAATGTGGTGGCCGACCTACGTTACGCCTTACGACTTCTTGTATAACTGCTTCCACACAGAATCGAAACCCATTTATAACCTTGGCTACTGGTACAACTCGACATTTGATGAGCTAATCGATGAGGCATACAAGGTGGAGTCAACAAATCCATCGAAAGCATTAGAAAACTATCGTAAGGCTCAAGAAATCTTGGTACAAGAAGTGCCGGCAATAATTCCTGTCGATCAACTACATGTACAAGTGATGAGGAAAGAAATAAAAGGTTGGGTCTATAATCCAGCATATACAAACACGATATTTATCTACGACCTCTACATGTAGTGCATGAGTTCTAGAGGAGAACTAAACGTGAAACTTTGGCAATACATATTGAAACGCATACTGCAAGCAATTCCAGTCTTACTCGGCCTAATTTTTCTTACCTTTTTTATTGTGAGAATTTTGCCCGCCGACCCAGCTTTAATTTATGTCGGTGAAAGGGGTGGGAAAGAAGCATTAGAGGCTGCTAGAATTAAGCTTGGCTTAAACAAGCCCCTTTATGAACAATTTTTCAATTACGTCGTTCAGGCGTTTTCTGGGGACTGGGGGTTATCTTTAAGAACACACACCCCTGTTTTCACCGAAATCATGAACTATTTCCCAGCAACATTGGAGTTGGTGTTTTATGCCACGCTATTGGGTTTAGTGGTTGGTGTGGCTTTGGGCGTTATCTCGGCATCAAGGGGGGGCTTAATTGATCATTTCTGTAGATTGTCAACAATAAGTTTTATTTCGGTTCCAGCTTTTGTATTGGCATTATTCTTTCAATTGGTTTTTTATGGAACTCTTCGCATTTTTCCATCTGGAGGTAGACTCAGTGATTTCATCTTTTTAACAATGCCTATTCAGAGAATAACGGGCTTCTATACCATAGATACGCTATTAAACGGAAATCTCATCGCATTTATTGACTGCATATGGCATTTAACTCTACCCACGCTTACCTTGTCATTCTACTCAATAGGTTCAGTTACGAAAATGACGCGGTCTATGATGCTTGAAACCCTTCAGGAAGACTATATTTTGTTCGCACGGGCGAGCGGACTAAAGGAAAGTCTTATCTTATACAAATACGCCTTAAAAAACTCAATAATTCCCAGCCTAACTGTTGTCGGTTTGAGTTTTGCTCATCTGGTCACTGGTGCCTTCACTACGGAGCTCATTTTTGGTTGGCCAGGTCTAGGTTGGTTCACAAGTGCCTCACTCATCGAATTGGATTATCCCGCAGTAATAGGAGTTGTCCTTATAGGGACGGTGTTCTATGTTGGGATAAATATCTTAATCGATGTTTTGCAGGCGTATTTGGATCCGAGGGTTCGGTTGAAATGAGTGACCAAAAAATTTCCCCTGACAATGGAAAGAAGATCTCTCTACTTGAGAGATCTGCATCGTTTAGGGAGCTTAGCTTAATGTTTCGTCTGATGGTTAAAGATCCCCTTGCGGTATTCGGTCTAGTAATTATCCTGCTGTTTGTATTTACAGCCGTATTCGCCCCAATACTTGCGCCTTATCCCGAGGAAGGGTATGGGAAGCCAAACATGGAGAAAACATTGTTGCCTCCAAGCTGGGAGAATCCGTTTGGTACAGATTATCTTGGGAGAGACATACTAAGCAGAGTTATCTTAGGAGCTAGGATCTCTCTTCAAGTTGCACTGACAGTTGTAACCATTGCATCGACATTAGGTACGTTGCTTGGAATAGTGGCTGGATACAGTGGCGGATACTTAGACACAATTATTATGAGGATAACAGATGTTTTTCTATCATTTCCATCGCTTCTGCTTGCAGTGTTGATAATGACGGTGCTCGGACCTGGTATAACAAATGCGTCGCTTGCGATAGCACTTTCTTGGTGGCCCTGGTACACGCGGCTGGGGCGTTCGAGAGGTGTCCTGTTACGTGAACTTCCGTATATCGACGCCGCAAGGGCTGTGGGGCTCAAGGACTCCGCAATAATCCTAAAACATGTGTTACCAAATGCGCTTCCGCCGATTATAATTCAAGCAAGTATGGATATGGGTGCTGCTATCCTAGCCGAGGCTGGTTTGAGTTTCATAGGTTTGGGGGCTCAGGCTCCTGCTCCTGACTGGGGACTTATGATAAATGCTGGAAGAGTCTATATACTTGGTCAGTGGTGGCTTTCACTATTTCCTGGTATGGCAGTTTTTTTTGTGCTCTTAGGCTTCAATTTATTGGGTGATGCGCTTCGAGAGACTATGGATCCAAAATTAAGGAAAGGATATTTTGGGCGATTCTAATGACCAGCACTCTTCTAAACGTTATGGATCTGAAACTGGCTTTGCGCACGCCTAGAGGCACTGCAAAAGTACTTGATGGCGTTAATTTTTACATCAATAAATCCGAAGTGTTTGGGCTCGTGGGAGAAACTGGTTGTGGAAAAACTGTTACATCTCTCTCGATCATTGGGTTGTTACCTAAAAATGCAGAGTTAAGCGGTAAAATAGTGCTTGAAGGCGAGGATTTACTTGAGAAATCTGAGAGTGAGATGCAAGCTGTGCGAGGTAAGAAGATTTCAATGGTTTTGCAGGATCCCATGAGCTCTCTTAACCCTGTTTTCTCAATAGGCGAACAAATTTGCGATGTTATATTGATGCATCATGATGTTACGAAAGCAGAGGCTGAACGCATAGCGATAGATATGCTTAAGTCTGTCGAAATGCCTGAGCCACAAACATGCTTCAAACTTTATCCCCATGAACTTAGCGGAGGTATGTTACAAAGGGCCGCAATTGCCATGGCATTGTCTCCGAAGCCAGCGCTGGTAATTGCAGATGAACCAACTTCGGCCTTAGATGTGACTATACAGAAACAAATTCTGGGACTTTTTACGAAGCTGAAGATGGATCTGGGAATATCAGTATTGCTTATAACTCATGACCTAGGAGTAATCGCCGAAATTTGTGACCGAGTTGCAATTATGTATGCGGGAACAGTTGTCGAGATGGCGTCCACCATGGATCTCTTCAAAAACGCAGTTCATCCCTACACAAAGGGTCTATTGGGATGCGTGCCCAACCCCAGCAAACGCGAAAAGGGTCTATCTTATATAGAGGGCTTTGTGCCAGATATGGTTAATCCTCCGAGCGGTTGTAGATTTCATCCAAGATGTGGAAAAGCTACCGCTATATGTAGTGTAGAAAAACCTAGCCTTATTGACCTTGGAAACGGTCACGTAGTGGCCTGTCACTTAGCCAAAAAGGTTTGAGTTACTCATTCCTTATATAGATGGCATGCTACAAAGTGGCTTTGCGAAATTTCTACAAGTTTTGGTTCTTCTTTTTTACATATGTCCATTGCATGTGTACATCTCGGATTGAATCTGCATCCGCTTGGGGGTCTCGTAATTGATGGTATCTCCCCCATGAGAGGTACTCCTTTACTTTTAGTTGTTGGATCCGGGATTGGAGCTGAAACTGTCAAAGCAGTGGTGTATGGATGAAGTGGCTTCTTGAAAACATCGTCAGCTGGTCCAAATTCAACAAGTTTTCCAAGATACATGACACCAATTCTATCACTAATATAATGGACCAGAAGCAAATTATGCGAAATGAATAAATAAGATAGTCCGAGTTTTTTCTGTAAATCTTCCAATAGATTTATAATCTGAGCTTGAACTGATACGTCCAATGACGATGTAGGTTCGTCTAGTACCAAAAATTTAGGATTGATAGATATCGCCCTTGCAATAGCAACCCGTTGGCATTGTCCTCCGCTTAACTCATCGGGGTACCTCCACATATGCTCTTCTCTAAGTCCAACTAAATTTAATAGCTCTCTAATCTTCCAGTCGATTTTGTTCCTATCAACCTTTTGATGGAATAATATTGGTTCAGAAATGATGTTTTTAACGTTCATTCTTGGGTCAAGAGAAGACTTTGGGTTCTGGAAAATCATCTGAAAATTCGCTCTCAATTTTCTGAACTCATCTTTACTGAGCTTTAGTAGGTTTACACCTTTGTACAATACTTCGCCCTCTGTGGGTTCAGTAAGCCTGAGGAGGCACCTTCCTAATGTTGTTTTTCCGCATCCAGATTCTCCCACAAGCCCAAGTGTTTCCCCTTCATTTATATTGAAACTTACATCGTCAACAGCTCGTATGTAACTGGTTATTTTGCCAAAAGTTCCAGCCTTTACAGGAAAATATTTCTTTAAATGTTTAACTTGGATTATAGTCTCCGTGTTCACCTGAGCTTATCTCCTTTTCACAATGTTTCCATACTGAATTCCTTAAATATTATGCTTGGAGATTTTGTAAGATATTGAATTTCTTAATAAAAATTTTTATTTTCAGCGCATTTTCTCTTCGATAACTGTTAAAAGTTCTTTAAGGTGCTCCGTGGCGAGGCTAATTGCGTCGCTTACCTTATTCTTTTCTCGACATAACTTAGTTTTCAAGAATCTAAATTCTCCACTTTCCTCTTTCATCTGTAAAAGTTCAGGTATAGATTGCAGAGATGGTATTAATGGCTTATCAAAGGCGGGGTCTTGACCGTATCGACCTGACTCTGTATATAACACTGGATTAACTAATCTGCAAATTTTCATAAGATATTTATTTATTGTATTGAACAGTTTTTCATACATCTCCACATCCTCTTCTGGCTTGTCCAATTTTTCGTAAGCTGAAAGAACTTTCGACATAACTGACTCGCATTCCTTCGAGATTTCCTTGAATTCCTTCGCATCACATATTATATCCGTTAAATCGAATTTCTCCCCCTTCTGCAAATTATTAAGCGTCTCCAATATTTCATCTGCAGTGCGTGAAAAGTCAAATGGAAGTATTGGAAAGCTGCATAGCCCAAATGTATGGAATAATAGCACCTTAAGGTCACGAATTAATACACTGATGTTCGCCTTATCTATAGTGTCATATTTAGTATGCCACCACCATCCGCCGCCTGACCCATCAATACCTGTAGCTCGTCCATTTTCTGGTAGCATACTCCGTAGATTAACTGACGGTATACCTAGTCCTTGAAAAGATTCCTCCGCCCGCCTTCTGGGTAAGGCGATCTTTAATTGGAGACCTGTAGTTTCAATTATGATCTTTGCTGAATAGTCTCTAAGCTCAGCCGTAGATTCTAGGACGTACGTTGTTGCTCCAACGCACCCTAGGGAGTCCACATTTAAATAAGCGATAGCGTTTCTACTTAGGTCCTTCCATTGATTATCAACAAACCATGTCGACCCCGAATACATGCCCGTGGAATGTCCAGGCCACCATGCAATTTTTATACTGCGTTTCAAAACTCCTTTTGGTATTGACGCAAACAACCTAGCTAATTCTAGGCATGCAGCGTTACCAGTAGCATTGTCAGTTGTGCCTTCATACCATGAGTCATAGTGCCCGCCTACGATAACATATCTATCAGCTTCGCTTCCATTCCCCCTAATAGTGGCTACTGGGATGCGGACTTTCTTCCACCCAGTCCAAATCTTTGTAAATAAATGTACCCTCACTGACCCAGCGGCACATAACTTCTTTAAATAATCACCGTCGCTCTTCCGAACAGAAATCACTGGTATTCTTGGCAACTTCTCCAACGATTCAGGTGTTGGCGTTCCCCAACTCATGGCCACAGCCATTTCATGCATCACGTCTTCACCACTAATATGTATTTGACCTATTGCTCCGTGGTCTTCAGCCAGCCTCACTAGGAGTGGAGAAACCAACCCGTCAACAAGAGCAATCATATTTTTAACTGATGCCTTTCCATACTCCTCAGTTTTACCACTACCCACATAACAGATTTCACCTTCAATTCCTTTTATTGAAGTAGACGCGGAAAATGAATGAGTGATGCTTTCAATATCTTTATATTCGGGAGTCAAAACTCTCAACTTTGCTTTCAAGGGATAACTGAGAAGCGAAGGAAATTCGTATATCTCAACGGGCACACCATATTTCTCAAGAGTTTTTCTAACGTATTCACACGCCACCCTTTCATTTTCGCTTCCTGAAACCCTAGTTATATGAGAAAAATATACAACGTGACTCCACAGCTCTTTAGCATTTATTTTGGAAAATATCTCTTCAGCTTCTTTCATCGACCATTGGGTCAATCCTGAAGACCTCGCATCACTAACTTCCTTTTATATCTGGAAATGCTCTTCATAAAACTAACGGATTGAAATTTTTCCTAATCAGAACAACCTCTTCAAAGACCCAAATATAGAGATCTCAAAAATATAGCCTATCATATCCTCAGATATTCTTAATTATTCAAATGTTGAAGATTACTCTAGATCTTATCAAAGAAGTGGCTATGATGGATGAAAAAGGAGCTATTGGTGTTTTCGACTCAGGCGTAGGAGGACTGACTGTATTAAAGGAAATTGTTTCCATTCTTCCAAATGAGCACACGATCTATCTTGGAGACACCGCTAGGGTTCCGTATGGATCAAAGCCAAAAGAGACCATTATTCAATACGCTTTAGAAGACGCTGGATTTCTCTTTCGACAGAACGTTAAGGCGCTGGTCGTGGCCTGCAACACAATGTGCTGTCTCGCAATGGACAAACTGGAGAAGGAATTCGACTTGCCAGTCATCGGTATGACTGCTCCCGCTTCAAGAACGGCTGTTAGTCTTACCAAGAACAAAAAGGTCGGCGTTATCGCCACAGAAGGGACCATAAACAGCGGTGTATACAATCAAGCCATCAAACAACTCGATAATAGCATCGAGGTATTTTCTAAAGAGTGCCCATTGTTTGTTTCCATTGTTGAAGAAGGGCTGCTTGAAGGCGAAATCGTTGAAAAGATAGTAGAAATGTATCTCTCAGAACTAAAGAGAAAGCAGATAGACACTCTCCTCTTGGGTTGTACCCATTATCCCTTGATAATGGGCCCAATTGTTAAATTCATGGGACCAAAGGTTACCGTACTCAATCCAGCTGCCGAGGTGGCTAAGGAACTGAAACTGAAATTAACAAAATTCTGTTTATTGAATAGAGATAAATCGGAGGGAAGTCGAATGTTCTTTTTCACCAGTCAACCGCAGAAAGCTGAAAAACTCATAAGGCATTTGAATATCAGAGTCGACATCGTTAGACAAGTTAATCTTCAATGCTAATAAGAGTCTCAGTAAAGCTTTTTATTACAAATTGCTTTTGGTTCATTCACGCATCTGATAAGCTCGATTACGCCAACTCTCTGTAGCTTAATGGGGATTTCTCCACCAATTGTTTCAACAAACGAGGTATATTCACGCTCGGTGGCGATATCTCCATTTCACTCTTCTTTCCGATCTCCCTTTTTCTTTTTGTTAATCTGGTTCTCTAATTTGTCAAGGAGTGTGCATCTTGAAGATTTATAGTGATGACCCTAATCTGCCGTATAATACCACGAAGTTGAAGGCGCTGTACACTAAGAGCGAGATTGACGGTTTGTTCGCTAAGCGGGGTGTAAAGGATGTTTATTGGCGTTGGGACCCCGAGCATAACGATGTTTTTGTCCAGTTCAAAATAGTCGAAGAAATTATGGGTTGCCTTTGCAGGTTGCGGCTAAAGTTGAGGCGCATGCCATCTGGGATCATAAGACGCGGGCTAGGGCGGAATGCGTTAACTGGGACATTAGTATGCGTGTCATGTACTGGTTCATCAAGTCGCATTTGGAGGCGGCGTATCTGCTGAAGCTCGAAGACCGCAGCGTTCTTGCCGTACATCGCTTCGAAGGATGGAGAGAAGACGCTTAAGGATTTGATTATTCCTAGGATAAATGAGGTTCAGCAGCTTGTTCTACCTGAAAAGCCGACTCAGAAGGTGATAGATGTCGAATAGGTGAATCTTTTGGCTAGAGCGTCTGGAAGTAAAAACTTTTGCGGTTCAAAGTATAAAGTAAAATTTGACACTAGTACTGTTCGCCGTTGGGTTTTGCCGTTGCTGTTGCGTATTGATGTTGGCGATTATCCGACTAAGGCTGGCCGCATCGTAGGCTTGAGCCGTCAACATACTTGGTATTACGTTAGGAAGCTTGAGGAGTGCGGGCTTATTCGCCGTGAGAAGCGGAGCAACGTAGTTTTCTACGAGCTTACGGCTGAAAGTAAAAGGCTGCTCGTGTTATGTGAGGGGTGGGTTTTTCCTGCTCGACTGTATCGGTTTGACAAGTGTCAGGTGGCGTATGAGATTATTGCGGCTGGGCTTGTTCCTGAGAACTTCAAGAAGGTTGAGATGACTAACTGGACGGCTTTGCGAGGAACTTCAAACCGACTTGACTACAATAGATGAGCTTATGTAGTACGTCAGCAAAAGGTTGAAGCCTATACTTCTGTCCTAATAGTAACAGCAGGGGCAAGCCTAAATTTTGTCGCTCACAGGGGCTTGTATTGATTTAGGCCAATAGGGATCATACCTAGCGTTCAGCCAGACATTTGAGGTCTCAGACCGAAATTCAGCCTGTTCCAATTCAAAAAAGACTTTATAAATTGTGTTAAACTTCCTTCTTCTTAATGTAGAAATATCATTTACGAATTGCGCGTATGGAGTTTCCTTAAACTTTTCGAATGGAGCTTTGGTGAGCTTTAGTAGGGTATGCAGCAGAAATTCTTCAGTCTTGCCTCCGATTAATTTGTACTTTCCTTGTTGAGACCTGAGAAGTAGCAGGGGCAGTCGGAGTTCTTGATGATATTTCTGCGGCACCATAATTGCAATTCTTTCGAGTTCACCCTTGTCGAACTTGATGTCCACAAGTCCATCAATCGAAGAAAAGTAGGGATAATCCATCTTTAGTAAACATGACAACGGCACCGTACTTACATTGAAAGCTTCGCGCCCGTATAGAAAACCGTAGCGGACACCGTAATATTCAGGATGGCTAAAATGCCATCCACCCCATCCTATTTCTCGCACCATTATCACAAGGTCAAACAGATATTCCGCTAAACTCGCTCCGCCATGGTAATACTCAGAGTCTTCAAAAAGTTTACGAGCGAATTCGTATTCACCTATCCACAATAACATAACCAAACGATGAATAAACGATTGCCGTGTGGCAGAGGGCTCATCTATAATGGGATATTTTAGTTCTCCCTTCTCGATTGCTTCCAATTGAGAAGGGAAAATAGTTCGCAATTCCAATCTGTTCCAACCATGCCACTGTAGAGAAATGTTAGTCAATGGTTCTAAACCTCCAGTGATTTAGGTAGTTTCAATTAAAATAAAGGTTTACTTTTCTTAAATAGCGCACAAAAAGTGTGGGTGTTTGAATGATATCTGCCTTATTAAGAGCTATCATCGTGCATGGACTTTTTCTGTGATTAAGCTAATGCTTTTTGCGTATTCGAGAAAGGCTACACGTATGGTTTCGCTTTTGCTCTGTAATCAAACTCGAAGATGTTGCCGTTATGTCTCTTTAATAGGCTTTCAAAAGAAACAAACCTTTCCGAGCCTTTTTTGAACAGTCTATCGTGCAATGAAGGCAATTCCAGATTATATGTTGATATAAACACATACAAGTTATCTACATTTGCTGATGTATTGTCCAGCTGTTGGTTCGCCTTTGGGAGTTCTTTTGGGTGCTGATGAAATGTGTGTGACAATTCCGCACGAGTCCGTGTCAAGCAGAAACGGTACTTTGTAACCTGGGAACATTTTGCCTGTTAGGTGGGCGAATATGAATTGAGTGGTATTTTAGAGAGGTTTCGGACAGTGTAAACGCGCATTCTTTAATGTCGGCAAACGGTTTTTCTTCCCGTGGAACTCCATAGTCGGCTACTTTAAAAATAAGTTTGGCCAAGAAATTTCCAGAGTCGTCCAGGATTTTGTCTATTGACGTTATGGTAATAGTAATGCCATCTCTGGGTAATTCGGCCAATCCTAAGCGCGGCGAAAAAATGCTTGGCGACCAACATGTTGAGAAATGCTTTGTATACACCCAGACGCATTAGGCGAGTTACTATCTCGTGGATTCTCAAAATGAATATAAGCCTGTTATCAAGCTTGCACCTATACAGGCCGTGTTGAGGTCTGTTTTTCCACCTAAAACACCTGTATGTTTCGCTTCTATGTTCTCTGGTGCAATGTCCGAGGTTCATGGGATCAGGAAATATGAAAGACCCGTGCTAACCTGCGATACTATTTTCGATGCGCTGGTAAGAGCTGGAAAAGGTAGCGATTGTTTCTGTCATAAACTGCAGTATCAGCATCATCTTCAAAAACCATGCGCTCAGCTACTTTGACGAAGATTATGATCCACAAGTCAATGATCGTCTACTCCAGTTATTTAAAGACGAAAACTATGACTCCTTTCTAGCCTATAATCAGGAGTGCGATGACATCTTGCACAAGACCACCCTAGAAGTGAGGAGTCACTTGAAGCTATGAGAAAGCATGTGGCCAGTTTCGAGCGGCTTGCCAAAAATTTTCTAAACAACTAAAAAACATACGCGTTTACTCTTGTTCTCGCCAGACCACGGTGTCCGCATCGACTCTTCTACGGGAAGAGGAGGTCATGGATTGGATATACCTGAGGACATGGTTGTAAGGGGCTTCTGGAGAATATATGATGGAAATCGATAAGCCTCTATTTGATGGAGTTCCTCAGTTCTGGTCACGCCATAGCTGTTCACATTTTTCATACACAATTTGTAAAAGTGCTTTACACGTTTTGCATACATTGATGCAATTACATATGCCAATATAGAGGCAGAATCCCAAATGTAGCTATTTGGTATTCTAACTCCTAGCTTTAGCACTTCCCTTTCAACTTGCCTCATTAACCAACCGTTGGCGTACTTCATGTACCATCTGTCGACCTCCCAGCCATAAGCAATTTTCTGCAAAATATATTGGTAAGAGAATCGCATCCTGCGAAGAATCAATTCCTTGAACTCCCTTAAACTCATGTATCTGCAATTCTCGAAGCGTACACTTCCATTCTTTATAGTCCTCAATACGGAGTCTTCATTTGGCTCAGCATCTATACAAGTTATACAAGTGTTTAGGCGATCTTGGATATGGGCATCAGCTCCAACAGCTTTTGGTCTACCAAGCTTTGAAGCCACCATATCAGCTAGTTCATTTTCGAATCCAAAGATATTCATTGGGTTAAAAACTTCTATTATCCCATCAATTTCAAAGATCTTCATTCCTAATCCTTTTCTCTGGACGTCAAACGGATGTGGAATGTAGACTTCACCGCAAAAAGCCTTTATTAAATCCACAGCTTCAGGGGCGCTTAACCTTTTTCTCCCCTCGCCTAGTTTCTCATCTATTCCTTCTTGGACGCCTAACCCTATGATATGTCCATCTGAAGAACTTATCTCGATTCCTCGGATTATATTTACATTTTTGCGCTTACCAAGACTCTTCATCTGTTTATATGCCATTGTGGTGTTGTGATCTGTAACAACAGCTACGTCGACTTCATTTTTTGACAGAACATCTATTGCCTGCTCTGGGCTAATTACTGAATCATATTCTATTCTTGTGCCTTTAGATGCAGTAGTGTGCATATGTAGCTGAATGCGCAACATTCCTAAATCAACTTAATATTTGTGGTATAGACATCAGAGAATTCCGATTCACATTTATTTTAGTTACTAAATTCTAAATACTCATATATTTGCTAAAGGTAGTTGAGTTTAACCTAAATATAATTATCCCTAAAGACGAAAGGCTAATTCCGTCATTTGATATCCGCACACTTATCGTTTTTGAAGATTCACTGACTGCAACTGCAGTAAATCCAAAAAAGAGGACAAAATAGAAAGAGCATTAACCTCTTAGACATTTTTAAATTCATGAAACAAACACATTTAATTATTTCAACGCTATAACAATGTCCTTTGCATTTTTATGCAAGGTTTTTCAAGTGATTTTTTCAGGCTCCTCGTCTCTTTCTGACAAAAGATCCCATACCTGAAGTGCATTCTTTGCAATACTCAAAAGAGATACTGAAAGCATGGCTGCTAACACAGGTTTGAAATCTATAACAATCTGAATTATTACCCCTTCTAATGGGAGTTCGATGGGAAATATACCTCCTTTAGTGACTGTCAATAATAGTGCCATGTAGAGCAGTGTTCTCGCAACACTTAAGGCGTGGCAGTAGATTGTTTCGCTTAAGAGATGAATCGCAAACGAGAACACTGCGAAAATTACAACAATAACAAAAAGCTCCGCGTATCCTATTGGGAGAAAATTTCCAAAAAGGTTAACTGGAATAAAAAGGGCGACAAATGTAACTAACGCCCAAAATATGGCTATGACGACACGCGGAATGGTTCTTAACCAGTCCTTCCAACTTCTTTCTATTTCATCTTCCACCAAATTCAACTCCCGGAAAGTTCAAAGTAAACTCAGGAGTTACAAGGTTTACTTCTAAATAACCCTCACTAGTGAACTTCTGCAGATCCCTGACATCTATCTCAAGTTCAACCTCTCCCGAGTAAGGCATACCAGGCTCAACTGTGAGTGTCTTATTTCCAGAAGCCAGAAGAACCCCATCTTTATTGTACATTTTTATAAAAACAATTCCGTAGATGCTGATCGGGGAATTGTTATCAAAACTGAATGGAAGCTTTGTCACAACAACATCAGGGTTGCCAGGTGTGGGTTGAGGTTCCGATGGACTGCCCAATTGAATATTCCTGAACGGTGCTCTCCAAGCTATCGTTGCGTTGGGAACAGATATCTTAAACCCGAAGAGTCCGGCGTATCTCAACTCTATATTATTATCTATTATAATTTCAGTGTCGTTAAAGAGGAGATAGGTAGAATTCCTCCGGATTAAATCAAAGATATTTAAACTCAGATTAAGAGTCTTAGACTCACTTGACCCGCTTGATATTCTCTTGAACAACACTTCATTGTCCGCAATGCTTACTCCCTTCTGGTCTTTTAGAGCGACTGCGAATTTAAAATCAGAAAAATCGAAGTAACCTGTATTATTTACCGTGAGAGGCATGGATAGCATGAATCCACCATCTATGTTCCCGAGCTTCATTTCACCAACTCTTATGGCTTGCCTCATCATTAGTGTATCTAACATAGAGTAAATGGACGTAACTAGGAAAAAGAAAAGTAAAACTTGTAATACGATCACGGCCCATCCAAGAGATCTTATGCCCTGCCTCATAACTCAACAGCCTCAGACTTTGAGGCCGGACTAACCCTTCTTTTGTTCTTCCTTAGATTCTGGCTCCGCCCCTTTCTTTCCCTCGGCTTTCTCCCCTCGTTCGCCCACGATAACCTGTACTCCCCTCCTAGTTATAAGCCCCCCCACCCAGCCCATAACACCAAGATAGATAGCTTTCATGCATGTTGCAATAAGCGGAGTTAAAGCTCCAGTGAAGGCGCCTATCAGGTCGCCAGAAGGTGATGTAATGGACGCAGCAAGTAAGTATTGGTATGCATTATAGAACGTGAATATCAATACCCCCACACCTATAAACAAGACAAGGAAGCCAACCATTTTTGTGCTATCCGGCATTTAATGCACCTCATTGCTTATTATTTTTAGAACACATATTTATTACATCCGTGAGAAAAGTGTTTCAATATATTTTGAACCAGCCTTTTAAAGGTGGAAAATGAAAATTATTAGTAGATGTACAAAGTTTTAGGGTGCAGACTCATGAAGCAGAATCCTATTAGCTTCAAGAATATTCTTGAAGCTAGGAAAAGAATAGCAAGCTTTGTTATGCGGACTCCAACTCATTTATGTATGCCCTTTAGCCAAAAAACAGGTGCAGAGGTGTATCTAAAGCTTGAAAATTTTCAGCCTATTAGGGTATTCAAGATACGGGGTGCGCTCAATAAGATATCTACCCTATCGCCTTTAGAACGAGAGCGGGGAGTAATAACCGCCTCCTCTGGGAATCATGGATTGGCTGTATCGTATGCAGCTAAGATTTTTGGAATTAAGGCCATCATTTGTGTGCCTGAAAAAGCGGTTAAGGAAAAGGTCAAAGCAATTGAGGAATATGGTGCTGAGATCATAAAATACGGGAAGGATTTCGATGAAGCATATTCAAAGGCTCTTGAAATACAAAATAAAAGTGAAGCAACTTTTATACACCCATTTAATGACCCACTTGTAATTGCTGGGCAGGGGACAATTGGATTAGAATTGCTTGAAGATGTTCCTGACCTAGATACAATTATTGTTCAAGTGGGCGGCGGAGGGCTTATCTCAGGGATTTCCATGGCCGCAAAGACATTGAAACCAGATATTAAGGTGATCGGTGTGCAGCCAGAAGGTGCCCAAGCATACTATCAATCTTTGAAATCTGAAAGGCTTATAGAATTAGGCTCGCTTCATACAGTTGCAGATGGCTTAGCCGCTAGAAAACCTGCGGAGTTGAACTTTGAAATAATAAAAAGGTATGTGGATGATATTCTATTAGTCTCCGACAACGAAATCGGTGAAGCAGTGTTGGCTTATCTCCATGAAGCACATCTATTGATTGAGCCTTCTGGAGCAGCCTCCTTGGCGGCTCTCATGTTTAAGTATCATCCAAACCCAAGGGAGAAAATCGCCGTGATTGCTAGTGGGGGAAATATCTCATTCGACTACTTGGCATCTCTGATAAGGCTCCAAATGTCCACATGTAGATGAATTTTTGCCCAACGGTAACTTAGTTTGGAAGCGAACTTGTTGAAGATTGATTTTGTTGAGTCCTTACTTTTTAGGTTAAATTGTAGTAGGAGCAGTTTCCTGAAGGTCAACCAATTTCTCAAGCGTGGGGATAACGAAATCTAGACCTAACTTTTTAAGCGTTTCCTTTGTGGGTATGCCATGCTCGTCGCATCCTCTTGCTTTATACCATTCTTGCTTGTCAGCTTCAAACTGCTTTCGGTCATAGAATGCTGCTGGTGTTCCCGCCTTTGGACCTAGTGTTAATGGTTCTGTGAATACTCTCTCAGGTAGAACGTCATCTCTATCAGGTCTCAATCCTTCACGAATGTTCCAAGCCCGTTCAAGAATCAATATCCTCTCTGCAAGAGTGTTGAATTCCTCTTGGCTTTTCAGCAAGTCCCAGCCGGTGGCAGCTTTCAAAGCCATAGATAATGTGGGTAGCTGTATTGAGCTTTGGTCAAACGTCAAGTGTCTTATGCACATTGTGAGTGAGTCTGCTACTGCGAACCTATTCTGCCCTTCTATAGTGGTGCCATATAAGTGAACTCCTCCATGGTCAGACATGACGTAACAGAATGTCTCCCTCTTATCTCTATTATTGCCTGCTCCTCCTACACCCCATTCCACGCCTTTGCAATGCATAGCGAACTTCTCAGAGCCCTTTCCAATTATTGCCGATGCGATGCGGATTCCTTCAGCTAAAAGATTGCCAATCCCCTCCCTTTGAACAATTTTCTCCACCATCCTGAACATAGCTGGCACATTACCCCATGTCAACTCGATTCCATCTAGGTCATCCTTAGTTAAGATTCCCTTCTCATAGCACTCCATAACCCATGATAGCGTATTTCCAGTCGAGATAGAGTCTAAACCGACTTTGTCTAAAAAGGCGCTCAGTGCAAAAACTCCATCAGGGTCGGTCACTCCACAGTTTGGGTGAAGCAAGTCTGTTGAGTCATAGTCAGGAATGTCAAAATATCCGCCCCAAGGGCCATCTCTTATGATGCCCAGTTGATTGCAAGGTACAGGGCAACCATAGCAGCCTCTATTCTTGACGCGCAGACGGCTTTCGAATTGAAAAGCGCCTGCTTTTTCAATTTCGTCTCCCCAATATGCTTCTCGCCAGTTCCAAAGCGGCCCAGTTGAAGAGTCGCTTGACGAAATATTGGCGGTGGTGGAGCCCCATCTTTTTCTTGCATATATTGTCGCTGGATCACTAGTGAGTTCTTCATGAACCTTTTTCTCCAGCTCAAGGAGTGCATCAGGGTCCTCAACAGGTATGTCCAGCGTTCCTCTAACTGCGATCGCCTTTAGCTTTTTGCTTCCCATAACCGCGCCTGTGCCACATCTCGAGCCAGAGTAGAAATATTCGTTGTTCACACAGGCATACCTGACCAAGTTTTCTCCAGCTGGCCCTATGGAAAGAATCCTTGTGAAAGGACCAAGCTCTTCTTTAAGCTTGACTTCCGTCTCAATAATGGAGCGACCCCATAGGTGCTTGGCGCTTCTTATCTCAGCTTCACCATTATGAACATAGAGATAGACTGGCTCAGAAGCTTTGCCTTGGACAATTATTCCGTCAAAGCCTGCAAACTTGAGCTCCGGACCCCAATTCCCTCCTGTGGCTGCATGACCCATTAGGTTAAGGCCTGTTGCAGTTGCTGTTAAAGGTGACTTAAAGCGAATTATGGTTCTATTTCCGTTCAGTAATCCTGTAAGAGGTCCTGTGAAGAACATAATCTGATTTGTTTCATCAAAGCCTTGAGTCATGGGTTTTAAACGGTCCCAAAGCAACTTGTTCATCAATCCCCTTCCGCCTAAAAAGTTCTTGGCGTCTTCATAATTCAAAGGTAACACATTGACTTTTTCCTTGCTCAAATCAACTTCCAATATCCTCCCAGTATATCCTCCTACCATTTTTCCCTCCTCCTACCCAAGTCTCTTTTTAACCGGGAAAAACTGATCCGCTATACGGTCTGCAATCACTTCAGGGGGCTTCGCAAGACGCTTCGGAAACCTAGAAATTGGGAAGAAATGAAGCACGTTCGAAGGGCAGTATCTTACACATTGTGGGTCACCACCACAGAAGTCACAGACCTGTGCAGTGCCTTTTACAGGATGAAAAGTTATGCAGCCTCCTCGTCCGTTCGCTATGCAAGCTTTGTTACAAGCCTCACATCCAGTACAAAGGTTGTTATCGACCTTCATAATAAATGTACTAGTGTCATAGGTCAATGCCTTAGTTGGGCAAGCCTTTACACAAGGGCGGTCTTCACAGTATTGACAAACAATAGGCACATCTATTGGTCCGGGATAAAACTGGTAAACCTTAATCCTAGAATATGCTGGGTTCCACTTTTTCTCGTGGCTTAGACCGCACACCTTCTCACAGATTCTACACCCGCTACAACCAGGCAAGTTGTGGTCGACAAAAAGTTGCATAGGATTTTTCATTTTTTTACATCACCTAATCGAAATTTATCTCGTTCTTAACATTTATATTAAACTGCTTCTAACCTACATACTAGAAGTGAAAAAGAAACGTGGGAGAACTAGTAGCTATAAAGGTTTTAACAACTCTCACAAGAGACCATGTTCTTCCAGAGGTCGCAAAAGTCACTTGGAATGAAGCAGACGTAGAGCAGATTTCTCATGCTAATAAGGTTTTTCAAGAGTATCTTCAGGAAGGTTGGATGGCGTTCAGCGAAGATGATAATGGAAGAAAGCAAATCTTCAAGTTCAATCCAAGTTTAGAAAAAATAATTCTTGTACCGCCCTTGGGTGGCGGATAGGTGTGGTGTCCTGGATTTTTATTGTTTTAATCAATGTGCATGGGAAATTTATAATAATGAACAAATAGTTTAATGACTAACTATGGTAAATGCAAGGAAAATCGCTTTTTTAGCCGCGGGCGCCATACCTGGTAAGCTATCTGAAGTGTTGGCTAAAAGGCAGGATATCCTTCGATCAATTGCAAGTCCAGGTACGCAGATAGACATTTTCGGTATCGGGAAACACCCTGAGAAAAGCATTGGGGCGATCGAATCAGTTTATGACGCAGCTATGGCGATGCCTCTCGAACTTGAATGTGGTTTAGCAGCGGAGAAAGCAGGTTATCAAGCGGTAATTATTTCATGTGGCGACGATCCTGGAGTTGTTCCATTGAGAGAGATACTCAAAATTCCAGTGATACCTCCAACTGCGACGGCTATGCATATATGCTCAATGCTGGGCAATAGGTTTTCATTACTCACCACGGGCAACTTTCATACTAGGAGAACAGAATTGCATGAACGAATCTCTTCATACGATGGGTTGTTGAAGTTTGTTTCAGTTCATCCCATTGGGCTATCAGTCCTAGAAGTCCGAGCGAAGCCCAAAGAAGCATACGAAGCTATGGTTAAAGAAGGAAAAAGAGCGGTTGAGGAATACGGAGCTGACTCGCTTACCTTTGGATGTATGAGTATGGCTTTCCTGATGGTGGATGACAAACTTAGCAAGGACATCGGCATACCCGTAGTAAACCCTGTAAAGACAGCCGTTAAAATGGCAGAGTTACTCATAGACTTGGGCCTAACTCATAGCAAATTAGCCTATCCATATCCTCCAAGTATTCTGAAGGAGTTAGCCATCAAGTAGTCCAATACTTCCAGAAGACAGCAATCCCTTTTTTTAACCCTTACTCACGATTTTATTCGCAGATGGAAATAAACGCGAGGGTTCCTCTTATAACGGTCCCTAGCAAGCGGGCAAGAATGTAATGAGGATATAAATAACGTTCATGGATCTCCATCGGTGTAAAAATCGATTTTTCAATGTTTCTTTTAGACGATGTGTCCAGAAGAGTCTTCCCCGATTGGAAAGAGGAACTTGAGTTTAGTGGGTCAACAATAAAAAATAATGCTCACAATATATAAATAATTATGAGAGCACGTGCAAAATGGAATACGATAATGCTCTAAATCAGCTGAAATCTTTTTCTAATCCAGACACAGTAGAGGGAACTGCAAGTTTCGGAATTAACTCATTGAACAGTAGCGGTGTGCCCTCCTCCAACTTGAAAAAAATAGCAAAAGAAATAGGAAAAAATCATTTATTGGCGCAACAGCTCTGGGCTTCAAGAGTACACGAAGCGCGAATCCTAGCGAGCATGATTGATGACCCTGAATTTGTCACCGAAGGGCAGTTGGAGAGTTGGGTGAAGGACTTTGATTCTTGGGATGTGTGCTATCAATGTTGCATTAACCTATTCTACAAAACTAAATTTGCGTATCAAAAGGCGATTGAGTGGAGCGTAAGAGGCGAGGAATTCGTCAAAATAGCAGGGTTTGTCTTAATGGCTGAGCTGGCTACATATGATAAGAAGGCAAAGGATGACGAGTTTCAAGATTTTCTACCTATAATAAAAACAGGTTCCACTGATAGCAGAAGCCTTGTTAGGAAAGCAGTTAGCTTGGCTTTAAGGCAAATTGGAAAACGTAGTCTCAATTTGAATAAAAAGGCAATTGAAATTGTTAAAGAGATCCAGAAAATGGGTTCAAAAAATGCTGATTGGGTTGCATATGAAGCGTTTCGCGAATTGACAAGTGACAAAATCCAGGGGAAACTCCGCAAGTGAATAAGTATACATGCTTTTCAATGGAAAAATGTAAGCGATAATAAAATAATGACTCCGAATCCAAAAGTTGCCAATTGCAGTAATGACTTTAAAAATTCTGGTTCTTCCTTATGAAGCTCAGGGATTAGGTCTGAGCCAGCTATGTATATGAAGTTACCTGCGGCGAATGGTATCATGTATGGAACAAAATCTTGAGTAATATAACCTAGAGTTATTGCTAATATAGTTCCAACTACTGCTGTGAGGGCGGTTGAGAAATTGAAAATGAGAGCCCTAGTTCTGCTAAATCCTCCATAGACCAATACTCCAAAGTCTCCAATCTCCTGAGGAATTTCGTGGAAGATAACTGCCAATGTGGTAGCAGTTCCCAATACTGTGCTAGCTATGTAGCTTGCACCTATTACTAAGCCATCTATGAAATTATGAACCGCGTCACCAAAAAGGTTCATATATGCAAAGGTGTGTGGATGTGACTTCGATGTTGGTATGTGGCAATGTCTCCATTGTAGAAATCTCTCTAAGGTAAAAGAGGCAACAATACCAAGAATGATAAATAAAGGAACATTTGCATTGAGGCTATTTCCTTCCATCGCTTCAGGAATCAAATGGATGAAAGCGTCGCCGAAAAGTCCTCCAGCAGAAAAACTTACAAGATATAAAAGTATCTTCTTTAGATTTTCTTCTTTTAACGAAAATGTCAAGGCGCCGACCAATGAGATTAAACTGACGATGGTCACACTTACTATGCTATATAGCAATATGCTCATTCACAAATTCACCTAATCTTTGAGTTTTTGTTTTAATGGTCTTCCGCAACATTTCTCATCGCTATAAATTGGCTTTCCGCAAGGACAAATTGACGGATGATTAAAAGCAACGCAGATACTATTTACTGCATGATCAGATAACTGTAGCTCAAGCTTAGAGGCTTCTTCACAGGCCGACTCAATGCTTAGTCCTAAAAAATCCACAAACAATTTTTCAAGAAGCCTGTGCCTTCTAAGAATATTAATCGCTGTTTCTCTTCCTTTTTCGGTCAATCTGATTTCACGATATGGTTCATGAGTCAACATGCCTTTAGTAACCAGTTTATGAACCATCTCTGTCACCGAAGCTGGCGAAACTTGGAGTTTTTTAGCTAGTTCCGTTGTATTTGCAGCTCCCCCCCTTTCTTCTATGATGAATAGTGTCTTTATGTAATCCCGCATTGCGCTTGTTATTTCATGCATTTTTCGTCAAACCATGAACTTCATCTATTAGACGCAAAATTTAGGTATAACCTAAATTTATAGTTTTCGGAAAAAGAAACGGAAATGTTCGACATCGAATTATACTACAATATGCTCTAAATATTTTGGAGCACGTAACACGAATGGTCACAAGATTCTTGCTTGTCGACGTTAATGGCATTGGAAGAGGTAAGCGTTTGGCTACGCTAGACGTTATTGGCGCAGGCGCCCGATCCATAGCAGGGGTTTTAGAAAAAAAGGGTTTATCTGTGGAATTAGTTTCATTCGAAGACCTATTGAAGAATCCTGCATCCACACAAAACTATGATGTGCTACTAGTTAGCGCCATGACTGTGGATTTAACAGCGGCAAGAAAGGTTAGGAACCTATGGAGTAAAGTAGCTGGGAATAAGATATCTGTAATTGGAGGAAGTATTGCCTGCGACCCGAATGATGCGTTACTCAAGGCTGGCTATGACATTTGTGTAATTGGTGAAGGCGAAGAAACCTTAGAGGATTTGCTTAAGTTTCTACAAGACGAAGGATCCTCCACGCATCTGAAAGAAGTGGAAGGAATTGCTTACAAGCACATGGGCAGGATTAGTTATAACCATACAAGACCGCTCATGCCCAGACAAAAATATGACTCTTATACTCCGTCTACGAGAATAATCAAATATTATCCGATTTATTTTGCATGTAGAGTTTACGTTGAAGTTCTGAGGGGATGCAGCAATTTCTACAGAACAAGCCTAAAGCTACCAGACAAAAAGCAGTGCATTCATTGTTATAAATGTCGTACCGGACCATTAAGGGATAGGCTGGACTGCCCATTTGATATTCCGCCAGGTTGTGGCTACTGTTCTGTCCCAACTGTATTTGGGCCGCCTAGAAGTCGATCAATAGGCAAAATTGTAAAAGAGATTAATGCATTAATAGACGAAGGCGTTAGGCGCATAGTTTTAAGCGCACCAGATATACTTGACTATGGGCGTGACTTGCTCACAAACGAGCCATTAACAGACCCAAAAAATCCTCCCCCATCTCTAGATGCGCTGGAAAAATTATTTTCATCCATATTTGATATTGACGCTGTCAAAAAGAGAAGCGTGTCCATTGGAATTGAAAACGTGAAGGCAAACTTGGTTACCGAAGAAACTGCAGAACTTCTAGGTCGATTCTTTAAAGGCTCTCCAGTCCATATAGGATGCGAATCTGGCTCAAACGAACATTGCACAGCGCTTGGAAGACCCTCTACTCCAAATGAAGTTTTGATCGCTGTCAGAAGATTAAGAAAGAATGGTTTAAGGCCCTACGTATACTTCATTCATGGTTTACCTGGACAAGACAAAGATTCTGCGATAAAAAGTATAACTCTCATGCGAAAACTAAGTAAATCTGGTTTAGAGAAGATAACCGTTTATCGTTTTCAACCTTTGCCTATGTCTGCCTTTGCCAATATGTCACATCCCCCTCCCGCAACTCATGACAAGTTAAGCAACATGATAGTTAAAGAAGCTAAACGAATCAATAAAACCTTAAAATTCAAAATCGTTGGTAGCACGGTGAGGGCAATCATTGCGGGAAGATACCACAAAAATCCCAGTTTGTTAATCGGTTACCCACTAATGCACGGACCTGTTATCTTAGTCAAAGGCAATAGCAACTTAATCGGTAAACTTTGTAATATAAGAATTATGCGAGTTATCTCAGATAGACTGGTTGAGGGAGAAAATCTAGATTTCACATAAACCAATATGAATGTTGCATCGAAATATGGAACGCAACCAAAAACGGGCTAAAAGAGGTGGTGGAACTTAACCATACTCAAACAGTAATTTTGGAGAAATCCTCACTTTAACCTCAAAACTGCATGCGCTGGCTGTAATTTTTATTCTTTATCAAATCCATATATCAACAGTTACACCCTTTCATTATTCAGGAAGTTTCGCCGAGGAGATCTTTGAGCACATTTCTTACTGGCATCTCAAAGAGTTCATACAAGCGGCTCAATAGTTTTGTTCCTTTTTCTGTTATTGAATAGTATTTGATGCGTCTTCTTCCTCTTTGCACCCAATCGCCGACTATAAACCCGTCTTCTTCTAACTCGTACAGGAGAGGATACACAACTCCAGGATGAAACTTTTGGCCAGTCAATCTCTTCATTTCCTTGATCACTCTATATCCAGACGTAGGCCTTTGGCTTACAAGCCAAAGAATAATGGATCTACTGAAACCCCTGACAGTGGCTCTAACCAAATCTTCCTCCACTTTAACCACCGCTCAAACCTCACCTATATTAAAAGATTCTTTTTAGACTTGATATTATTTCCGTACGAGTTTGATCGAAAGCTCAATCGAAGAATGAAATTTTGATATATCAAAATTTAAAAGTATTTTATGCGGGTATGAGAAAGGGATGGTTAAAGACTTTATTCACGCGTTTTTACGTGGCCTTAATAGACCGATCATATTATGGCTCTTATCCACTGAACCCAGATCAGGATACGGACTTATCAAAGAGTTAAGAAGGTTAACTGGACAAAAGCTGAAGCCTGGATTAGTGTACCCCTTCCTTCATCAGTTAGAAAAAGGAGAATTCGTCGTGAGCAATTGGATTGAAAAAGGCAAACGTGAAGTAAAGTATTACTCGCTAACAAAAAAGGGTGAGAGTCTTTTGGATAAACTCCATGATTTTTTCAATACGCCGATCAGAGAACTCATTATAGACCTCTTAGCTGGAAAACGTGAAACCAATTAGTTAAATTATGTCCTTCTTCCTTGACACCCTTTCCAGAACATTGTACATGAAACGACTATGTCAATGAGAATTGCTAGAACAGTCTTTCTTGACCCCTGCTTCATCTTGGGCATATTCGAGGACACATTCTGAACCAACAACTCCCCCACACTTTATGTATGTCCACACTTTTACCTTCGCTATTTGTTGGAGAGTACTCGATTTTCCCTGCAGCTGTCATTACACCTGCTTTGGTGCCATTGATATTAAGCTTTAAATCCGTATTGATATTACACATTTTTACCAGAAGAGTTTCTGAAGTCCCCAAGGTTTTTGAGCCATATGATTAAACAAAGCTACATATATCAAAAAATAAAAGTTTTAAATATTGATATATATAGAGGGAAATCAAAGGCGCTAAATGAGTTGAGAAACAAGAACCAAAGTGCCAAGTATGAATACCAAGCAAGGGACTATACTATTTCGACGATTACCTTGCCTCCGGTCCTGACTGCCATTTAGCGCCGAGGAATGCTAAAGGTCATCTAGAACCATAGCCTCAAAAGGGGCTGAAGGGTGATAATCGAGGGAATTCTTTTGTTGACGCCTGTCCTGTTTATGTGCAAGTTTCGTCATATTGATATTATGGAAAAGTCGTTGAAAAGGCTGGCAAGAGCGTTAAAGAGAAAATGTAAATGCGCCTCAGCAGGAGGATAATTGATGATTTTGAAGATGATAATGCATTATACTGCTCAACGCGCTGTCCTGTATTACCTTAATATTAGGGTTCGTGATTGGTGGGCCTATCTAGGCATGGCGATTCTAGGTTTTACTCACGGCCTAAATAGATCACTATTCTTATGTGCTAATTACGATGTTTTAGCGAAGTTCATAGTCAGCAACATATTGTATCTCGCCTTTACGTTCTCGATCAATAATTGTTTTGACATAAAATCTGATAAGCGGCAGAGAGAGAAACTAAGGAAAAACCCAATCGCTGCAGGTTTAATCAGTTTTAAAGAGGGGGTGATTCTGTCCTCATCCATAGCTTTCATCGGATTGGCATTAACATACTTATGGTTCAGCGATGTATCGGTCTTTCTCTATACCATGCTAGTTTTCTTGGGTATGGCATACTCCACTCCTCCATTGAGGTTTAAGTCCATCCCCATAATTGATTTGGTCTCTCACGGATTGTTTTTCGGGTCACTACTATTTCTTTATGGCATCTTAGTTGCAGGAAGTTTGAGCCCACAAGCAGTTTTTATGAGCGTCTCAATCTTCGTATGCTCAGTTACATTTGAACTGCGGAATCACATCAAAGATTTTGAGGCTGACAAAATTTCTAGCGCCAAAACCACTGCGTGTTGGCTTGGTCTTGAGAAAGCGAGAGAGGTCTTAAAAATTCTACTTGTGCTTCATTGGTTATTACTTATTGCAGTTTTGTGGACTACCTGTCTCCTGTTCGTCCTCGCTACATTCGGAATCATGATCATTACCCTATACGCTTTACGGTCACGGCTTAATTACTTGAGAACAACGGATGTTTCCTCCTGCATAGTCTACGCCTCCGCTGCCTTATCACACCTGATACAATTAATCACCATCTCAAGGTGAAAGATATTGAAAGTCGCTCTATGCACCGATTGGTTTTATCCTAGAATTGGGGGCGTCACGTCTCATGTCTATGGGCTGGCTTCAGAACTAGAGCGGCGAGGTCATGAAGTCGTTATTATAAGTAAGAGAGGTGGCGATGCAACTGACTCCAATTTTTCCCTAAAAGCCACCAGCTCTGTAGAGTTAAGGTATGTGGAGCCAGTCATTCCTTTTTCGACAATTCTAGTTCCGCCAGATCCAGCTGAAATTCGAAGGCTACTTAAAGAAGAGTGCTTCGATGTTGTGCATGCACATCATGCATTCACCCCGATTTCTTTGTTATCGATCACCACTGCTAAAAAGCTAGGCCTACCGACAGTACTAACTAATCACACGATATCGTTTGCCAGCAACGTGGACTATTTCTGGACTCCGACGAGTTTCATCCTCCTCCCTTTTAGAAGATACATCGGGAAAGCTGACAGGGTTATAGCCGTTAGCAGAGTAGCGGCCAATTTTATTGGGCACTTCGTTAAGCGAGAAAAGATCGTCGTAATACCCAATGGAGTAGATGTTCATCGTTTTAATCCTACTAACCATGACATTTTAGTAAGTAATAATGAAGTCGTTACAGAAAGCGGGCCTGTCATCCTTTATGTTGGGCGTCTCACCCATAGAAAAGGTGTACATATCCTAGTTAAGGCTATGCCCCTCGTACTGAAGGTGTTTCCAGGAGCTAAGCTTCTTATCGTCGGTAGTGGGTATATGCAAGATTTTATTAAGCTACTCGTTAGGAGACTCGAACTTGGGGCTTGCATTAAGTTAATGGGCTTCATTCCTGATGGGGAACTTCCAAAGCTATACAATGCTTGCAATGTGTTTGTTCTCCCCTCCCTCTATTGTGAGTCATTTGGTGGTGTCCTATTAGAGGCTATGGCTTCAGGCAGACCTATAGTCGCATCTAGAACTGGAGGAATACCAGAGATCATTGAGAATAACATTACAGGGATCTTAATAGAGAGAGGCAATAAAGAGAGCTTAGCTAATGCCATACTGAAAATTTTGAGCGACCAAGATCTAGCTGAGCAGTTGGGCAATAATGGACGCAAAATAGCTGAGGCGAAGTACAGCTGGTCCCTTGTAGCTGAGGAGATAGAAGGAGTTTACAAGAAACTGGTGGAGGATCCTGTTTGACCTCGGTGATCATACCAACTTTAAACAAGGAGAAAATTCTGGAAAAAGTTGCGAATAGAAAATAATGGTAATTCTGCCTGTTACTGGAAAGACAGATTAATAATGCAGCGTCTCACTCAAGAAAAGATCAGTGTCTTTATACCTGTTTACGAAAGCTTAGATCCATTAAACGGGCTCTAAAAACATTAACAAATAATGCATATGAAGGGAAAGAAATCATAGTCAAAATTACGGGAGCCCGAGATCTGCAATCCTGTTGAAGCATCGATTATAAAATATGTGGTTATGTTGTAGTATTGATAGCCAATGATGCGAAGGCTCTCGCAATTGATAAATGTGCACAAAAAGTGTTACGTTACTCATTACATTTATCTCACATAAACCCGAGCTTATAGAGACCATAATCGAGGTAATTATGTGTTAGTCGATGAAAAAGATGAGATTTATGCTAGAGGAAAAATCAATGTTAACTTGTAGTCTATGGGTCAAGTAACAAAATTCTGCTGAAAACTGGGCAAATGGTTCCTTTGATATTGACTGCCAAATGCCTACTGTTTTCTCTTCACTTTCAGATGAATTTCCTTTGGGTGCAACAGGTATAGACGCTGGTAACTACCCTTTTGATAAGGAAGTGATGGTATATGTGTAGTTAGGAAATCATCTTAGCATGGGCATTAGCACTTGTACCCTTGGCTCAAGGGTTTGCAGCTGATCAACCTTACTTTGGCAAGTTTGTTCGATTAGTCTTATTTTTCCTCAAAGAAAGTCTTGGTGGAAGTCGCGTTTAATGCAGGCTATTCATGGTTTGCGCGCACCTTTTTTCTTTAAGACGCTTAATTAATCCCTATAACATTGACTCAATGCGGGTTCTTGCCTAGATAAACCTAATTAAAGCCAAAGCTTCTAAACTAAAATAGTCATGTCTGAATTAACTAAAAATGCTTTAGACAGTATAGAAGCAGCTGTTAAGATAATTCTCTCTTCCAAGTATGTCGTAGCCCTTGTAGGTGCAGGCATATCAGTAGAAAGCGGAATCCCTCCCTTTAGAGGACCGGGGGGCATTTGGACAAAATATGGAGAGCCTGGCATGGACGGTTTTCAACGTTTTTTAGACAATCCAAAGAAGTGGTGGACCGATCGGCTTCACCCAAGAGACGACTGGAGAATACAACATCACAACGTACTGGCACAGGCACAACCAAACTCTGGGCACTTCGCCCTTGTAGAGCTCGAAGAAATAGGTGTCCTAAAATCAATAATAACGCAGAACGTAGATAACCTGCATTTCAAGGCTGGAAGCAAAAACGTGATCGAAATTCATGGTAACGCATTTAAATTGAGGTGCCTGAGGTGCAATGAAAGGTTTGATCAAGACACGTTCCAGGTCAAAGATTTACCTCCACGTTGTCCTCGTTGTGGTGGAATAGTTAAAACTGACTCTGTCATGTTTGGTGAACCAATACCTCAAGACGTATTGATTAAGTGCTATGCCGAGATTGAGAAATGTGATTGCATGATGTTGGTGGGCACTTCTGGGGTAGTGTATCCTGCAGCTAGTTTTCCGAAGGCGGTTAAATCAAATAGGGGAGTTTTGATCGAGGTAAATCCATACGAAACCGCTCTTACATCTGCTTGTGATATAGTTATACGGGCACCTTCTGGCAAGGCGCTTCCAGTTCTTGTAAATCGAATTAAAATGTCAAGAGGTTAGTGCGAAAAGTTAAGAATATCGGGCATACCTTAAGATTGCAGCTATTCCACCTAAATTCTTCAGCTGATTATATGTCCTATGTATCGAAGAAAATATCTTAATAAATGCTCCTCCTTTCTCAGCGGCCGTTACTATACGCTCAACTCTCGCCCTTAATTCTAAGTCATAGGCCCTCAGCAATTCGCTTGTAACGAACAGCTTATCTACAGCTCCTGTTTCTGCAGCTTTTTCAACGTCATCTATCGTATAAGCTACAAGCCTCTCGTTTTTTGAGAGCGTCGTTAAAAATTCGTTTAGGAGCTTCTCTTCTTCAACTATCCCATACTCTTCAAGAATCTTCAGTATAACTTCCCTTTTTATTGCTTCATAAACTCCTGGAAGCCCGCCGTTTGATGCGCCTTCCGTATATACCTTGACTCCTAGATCCCTGCATTTCGCTTCAACCAACTCCGCAAACTCATCCTTCAGAAAACCTGGACCCGCAACCACGACCACATTAGCATCGTATCTCTGGCATAGTTCACGCATTGTGTTCCCAAACTCATTCAACTTTCGCTTCAGGGCGCCTTCTCGCCCTGAAGGTTCTCGTTTGCTTGGAAGCTTCAGCTGACTTTCAACAAGTACCTCAACGCCGTAATCCCTCACGAATGCTATTCCTATTTCATCATAATCTATCCCTGCCACAAGAACCTTGACCGTAGACGTCCTTTTACAAGCTTCCTTGATTCTCTCCAATTCATAGTCCTCCCACCCTTTATCCTTGAAAACCTCAACCTCAAAGCCCAGATCAATATTAAGCGTATGTCTCTGTCCATAGAGATCAAGTTCCTTTGGGCCCTCAACGGTCTTTCCATGAATTCTAAGCCTGCTCGAAAATGGTTGAAGCTCAGTCCATTCTGTCTGAATCTTAAGGGTCATGGGCTTCCTTTTGCTACTGGTTTCCGTCTTCAACTCTCTGCTAGTTTTAGCCTTAACCAAATCACCTCTATTTAAAACATTGTAAAGAATCCACATGTCCTCTTCGGTCTCTAACTTTAACTTTACTGTTCTGAACTTTTCATCAATGCTAAGTATCTTCACTTTATACTCGCCACGTTTTTGTTTAATGCTTTTAGTAAACGCTACTTAAATATCATCTTTTACACAGACTGCGGCGAAGCGATTTATTATAATGTTGATTACATTACAGGGTTTTGCAGTTGTTGCATATTTACCATAGCCGTATTCTTGGCTGGAATCATATTGTTCAAGAATTCTGGAAAATTATAATAGAGTTGCCTTACCCATATCAGCTCCAGCAGTCCATCACACTATCCTCACAGTTTATAAGCATCGGATACTCATTATTAACAAGTTTTCTTAATCCTTTAGCCAATGTCCTTGGATATAGGCTTCTGGATATTTACGAGATGAGTTGATGTATAACTCAAGAAAAAATATTGTTACAAATTGCAAGAGATGTAAATCATCATGTTCTCATCACATGTTAAAGGAGAGAACTGCAAAAATATGCGCTGACGACAAATCTTCCAGACTGTTCATGACTTGTTGGATAAAATGTAGGTGGTACCTGAGCAATAAGGTCGAATGGTTAAGGAGTAGGCTTTTGGTGCCGAATATAGTTTGGTGGTCTTGATTTGGGGAAACTATTGAGATATTATAGTGAGGAACCTAGGAGGGGACGCCCAAGGGGGCATCGACCTTATTCTGTTATATCTGTTCTTAGTTCAATTGCACATATAGCGGCAAAATATAACTTAGATCCTATGTTGCTATTTGATGCGTTTATCGAAGCACAGGTACATGAGGAATCTCAATGCGAGATGTTAAAGATCAAATGTCGGAAGGTAGACAAAGATGTGGCCACTTTTCTAATAACTCATGAAGATAAAGTGATATGGCAGTTCCCAATAAAGATGGAAATCCTCCGAGAATCTGAATTTAGGTCACTTGTCCCTATTATCCCAACTCCGGCCAAAATTTGCAGAGAAGATAGCTCGCAGTACAAAGATATTTGTGAGTTAAGAGCCAAGATGAAGGGCGTTGCGGTAAAGGCAAGAATTGTAGAAGTACAACCAAGAAAGTTGGTCAATACTATGTATGGATTTGGGGCATATGTTTCTAACATTTTATTGGCTGATAAAACTGGAACCATATGGCTTAGTTTATGGAACAGTCAAATAGACGATGTCGCCGTGGGAGATACTGTAAACATTGAAAAGGCCTCTGTTACCACATTTTTTGGTAAGCTCCAACTGAGACTTGGCAGAAATGGAAGGATGAGCATCGATACAAGTACAAGAGAGCTGACTACAGCCTGACCTATATTCGAACCAATGCCAAATGGGGTTTTATTCTTTGCAGAGGTGTTTCAGGAAACCGCACTTAACGTTTGGAAAAAGATGGAAAAAGCATTAGAACACGATTCCTTATAATTTCTACAAGAATTCCTTGGTTAATTCCTCTTTCTTCCTCACGCGTAAAGGTTATTGAGTTATACATTTCTGCAGAAGATAGCTAAATTCTCCCACAAATCCCCAATTTTTCCTTTTTTGGGTCTCGTATCACAGTTTTTATGCATGGGTGCCTCTTAAGTGCTTAAGCCTATTAAGTAATTTCCAAGGTTAATAGTAGGGTTTTTAGCATCGAATCTTTTACATTGGTATTAAATCTGAGAGATTGTCGTCTTTTTCAGAAGGATTGCAAATTTTGGAAGCGGCTTCTCTAAAGTCAAGGAAAGATTGAAGGTTGCATATAACTTGGAGAGATGTTTTAATTTGTCGACTCTAAAGCTTCAAATAATAGAAACCGGCGTATTTAAATACACTCTCTACAAACACATACATGATACAAATGAAAAGCAAAAGGGTTCAGGTAACTTTTAACGATGAACAGTGGAATATTATATTGAAAATGAAAGGCTCTTTTGGAGAGTCTGACGCTGACATCGTCAGAAACATAGTTTTGGCGTGGCTTGCCGAAAAATCATTTATTTCGGAGGCGGGTAAAAAGAAGTGAGGCATCATGGTGGAAACTTGCGAAGTTAAAAAACCATTAAGCATTAATTACAAAAAAACTTGCAAATGCCCAGACAGCCATGTCAATTGCTTAAAAGCTAAGCAATGGATTCAGTATCAAGTAGCAATATGGGAGTTCTTCTACGAAAAACGAGATATACGAGATAAGAATGTTCATCCAGCAGTATTTCCAATAGGGTTACCAAAAAGATGTATCGAACTCTTCACACATCAAGGCGAGCTGGTCTTAGACCCTTTTGTCGGCTCAGGAACCACACTCCTTGCTGCATTTGATCTCAACCGTAATGCTGTGGGGTTCGACCTCAAAAAGGAATACGTTGATCTTTCAAACCGAAGAGTTGCACAGACGAAATTGGACGTTTGGAGCAATCAATCCCAGTCTTCAACCACTCAGATTGCTATTTGGGATGATGCCCATAATATACCTGAATATTTTGAGCCTGAAACAATATCCTTGGCTGTCACATCTCCTCCTTACGCCAATATGCTGAATAGACCGAGATTGAATAAGAGCATAAGAGGGAATCTAAGAAAAAACGAACAATTCCTTAAGGTTCAACAGTATTCGAGTGACCCAAGAGATTTAGGCACAATGGAACCTAAGAAATACGCTCAGGTTTTAGGAGAGATCTACAAAGGGATACTTCCGCTACTACGACCGAAAGCGCACTCTATCATAAACGTTACAGACATATGGTGGAAAGACAATAAGTATGGAAAAAGGATTCCTGTACACTTGTATGTTATCCAGGAAATGGAGAGATCTGGATACGAGTTAAGAAACATCATAATTTGGGACAGACGAAACCTAGTTAACAAAGTAGGAATCTACGGTTGGCCAAGCAATTATATAACATTAGGAACCACCTTTGAATATATACTTGATTTCTGGAGACCGCCTTAAGGTATTTTCCCAGTTCTAGCAAAGGCAGCCATGTCCCTACCGAACTGGGTGTTAGGTTTAAAATGTGTTGTTGGGTATGGAATTTGTCTTAATACATTTGGCGGAATGTAGCAGTAGCCACCAGTTTTAGTGCAAAGTTCTTCTAAAATCTTGACGTTTGATTCTGTAAATTCGTTCAGCTGGTTAAAGAAGCCAAAAAGGCTATCGCCGTCAAAAGCAAGCCCCCTAGTAGCTCTTTCTCTGAGACTCACGTTTTTCACTTCAACCCTATGTCGCGTCCTAAACGATTGAATGTGTGGATGGTAAATTATAAGGTCAGTTCTCTCCTTTCTTCTCGTAAAGTGGTAATCCTTTCTTAGGCCAGCTTTCTCCAATTCTCTTTGGGCGCACAGTTCAGCGAGGTGGCCAGATATAGGTTGAAGAGCTTGACTAACACGCCTTGAAACTTCCTCCATAAAATTACTATATTCTTTATCTCCAACCACGATTGGTTCTAATAGCTTCCTTTTTACTTTATCGTGCATTTCCCTAGGTAAGCTGAGCTCAGAAAGTATCTCATCCACTCTTCTCTCATAATAATTAGTTCTATAACGAATCATCAACCGAAAAGTTTCGCTATGTAACGAGTTCACATCAAAATCAGGAGTATTTCTTAAAGCTTCTCTTAATATTGAGTCAGCTGACGGAACAGTTCTCATATTAGGTAATTATGTGCATTTATTTATAACACTCTTGCTTTGGCTACAAACACAAAACCCTAAACCAAATTGGAGCTGACATCTTAGAAGAGCAAGAGAAACAGCACCAAAATGAAAAGCCTTGGTCCCTTTGTTCTTTCATCCTCAAGTGTCTATCAGAAAGCCCGTTGAGGTCCATTTGATGGTTTCCATTTTTCGGCTATTTTTTGACCTACTTCTTTCATCAGTTTCTTACTCATGCGCTGATTCTACAAGTAACGTCCCATCTTTTCAAGTCGTATTCACCAAGCTCTGAGGCAATAGGTGAAGGCAATAAACCCCTGCACGCTTCCGTGATGACGTGTATGTCCATGATGAAGACAGAGTCTTCCATTCCCTACGAGATATGTCATGACCCGCGGTTTCGGCAATGTATTCGCATCTAGACCGGCGGTCTCCTACTTGGATTTGATGTACTTTTCTGGATTTTTGTCAAATTTCTGTTTGCACATCGGTGCACAAAAGTAGTAAGTTTTTCCCTTGTATTCAGACTTCCATTTCGCAGTCTTCTCATCGATATCCATTCCACATACTACGTCTAAAACCATGCCGCATAACCAAATCATAATCACTTGAAGGTTTTATATAAAATATTACCTTTCATATGGGTGCCCTAGTGCAGCTGGCATGCCCATTTTTTTGCCTAGCATCATGGTCAAGGTCAGTGCTACTATCACTGCAATATGGGGTAGATAAACCACGTAGCTTGGGGGTAGAATTTGGATTCCCAAAATTCCCAATCTTGTAGCTATTGCTGTTGTGGATACGAAGACAAATGAGCCTAGAAATACATAGTGTGTCTCCCATCTTCCAAAAATCACAAGTGCAAAGGCTATCCATCCATATCCTGAAACCATTGTATACGTAAATCCTTGAAGGATATCAATTGCAAGATAAGCTCCCGATAACCCAATGAGCCCAGAACCAGTCACATTACAAATTAATCTAACCTTCTCAACATCGATACCCGCAGTATCCGCTGCCCGTGGATTCTCACCAACAGCCTTAACGGCTAAGCCTTGTCTTGTCATTGAAAAGAAAAATCCCAGAAATATGAAGATAACTATAGACAAATAGAACACTGGGTCAAGAGAAAAGAGCACAGGGTCTATCGGCTTGATATCAATTTTTTGAGGAGCAAGAATCATTGCATAAACGGAGCCTGCAAGACCCAATGCCAAAAACCATAGTCCAAAACCAACTACGATTTGGTTAAGTTTAAGCTTCTCCGACAAGAGTGACAGAAGCATCCCAAATAAAGCTCCTATAAGAAATCCAAATAGCAGCGACAACCAAGGACCTAACCCAATAGAATATCCGAGAACCGCGAATACTGCACCTGACGCCATAATTCCCTCTATGCCTAAGTTAAAAACGCCGCTCTTCTGGCTTAATAACTGTCCAAATGCAGCGATTGAAAGCACAGGTGACATCTCTAATATGGCGATAATTGTTTGAATTATTATCGCAGTCATCTGAATCGCCTTCTCGCTAAGAGCTCGGGAAGAGCTGCCATCACGAACATCAGTCCTATCATTACGTCAGCAACCCCTCCAGGTATCCCTAAAACCCTCAAAGCACTTGTACCCGTAAGAATGAATGAAACAAGGATTGACGTGAAAAACATCATCTTTGGTCTCATTCCCCCCAGCAACGTACATACTATCGCATAGAACCCATACATCCCACTTATTCCTGCTTCGGCGGAGAAGAATTGCCCAAAGATCAGGGTTGTCCCTGCTAACGCACATATTCCGCCACTTAAAAACATACAAATCATAATTACTTTTCCAGCATTTATCCCAGCATAAGTTGCGGCGGAGATGTTGCCGCCTACTACCCGCATCTCGTATCCTAATACTGTTTTTTCAACTAAAATGTGTACAACTGGGATGAGCGCTAATGCTATTAAAAACACGGTGTTAAGTGGATACAAAATAAAAGGAAACCGTAATTCCTGAGCTATCATCTTTGTCTTGGCTATCAGAACAACCGGGTCTCTCCACGGACCGCCTGCTAGTTCGATCATCGTTGCAGTAGCCACAAAATTCATCATCATGGTGACTATCATTTCATTGACCCCCCATTTCACCTTCAAAATCCCTGCAATCAATCCCCATCCTCCCCCGATTAAAAAGCTTGCAATAAATGCTAAAGGGATCACAGTTAGAGGTGGAAGCCCGATTTCCAAGCATATTCCCACAGTTACCAGACTCCCCAGCAATATTTGGCCTTCACCACCAAGATTCCAGACTCCAGCCCTAAACGCCACGCATAACCCAAGCGAAACAATGAGCAGGTATGTGGTTCTCCTTAGCATAGATAAAATCCCAAACTCCGAGCCAAGGGTTGACGTAAAGAAGTAATTGAAAACTTCCATTACATTTAAACGCAAAATGATGGATATGCCTATGAGAGATAAACTAAACACTGCGCATGTTATTCCAATTAAAATCAGTATATCTCTAAGCTCTTTTTTTGGCAGTTTCCATTTGTTCAATGTGGATTCCCCTTAAGGCGTATGCTTCGCTCCCGACATCATTAATCCTATCTCCTCAATCTTCGCAGTTGCAGCTTGAATTATTCCAACAACTTCTCCCCGATACATTACCGCTACGCGGTCGCTCATAGATATCACTTCGTCTAAATCTTCTGAGATCAATAAAATCGCTGTTCCTTTCATCTTTTGCTCTACTAGCTTACTACGGATGAATTCGGTGGCTCCAACATCCAGTCCGCTTGTTGGTTGAGCAGCTACAAGTAATTTCGGGTTTCTAGACAATTCTCTGGCCAAGATAAGTCGTTGAAGATTTCCTCCTGACAAATTCCTAACCATTATATCCTTACTTGGGGCGGCGATGTCATACTCTGAGATCAGCTTATCTGCATATTCATTGATTGCTTTTTGATTCAGAAGCCAACCGCGGGTAAACGATTTTTTTGATTGTAGACCCAAAATGAGATTTTCGGCGATTGAGAGACCTAGAACCAGTCCCTTTTCCAATCGTTCCTCAGGTATGTAGCCAACTCCTTTAGCAATAAGTTCACTTGAGGATCTATTTGTGACATCTTCTCCTCGAATATATATCTTTCCAGCGGTAGCCTTTCTTAAACCTGTGAGTACTTCCACCAATTCGCGTTGCCCATTTCCAGAAACACCTGCAATGCCCAATATTTCGCCTTCATGGATGGAAAAGGAAACCTTCTTCAATGCAGGAATGCCTCTATCGTCCAATGTCTCCAAATCCGTAACCTCGAGCACAACTCTATCTGTCTTAGCTCCTCTTCTCTTTGTGTCAAAAACTACTTCTCTGCCAACCATTTTCTCTGCAAGATCCTTTTCATTCGTCTGGTTCGTAGCTAAAGTTGCCACAACTCTTCCTCGCCTAAGAACAGTCACACGATCGCTCACCGCGATCACCTCTGGAAGCTTATGAGTAACAAAAGGAATAACCGCCAACCCTCCATCTGCCATTCGTCGAATAATCTTCATAAGCTCCTTAATCTCTGGAGGCGTAAGCATCGAAGTAGGTTCATCTAAAATAAGAAGCTGTGCTCCTCTATAGAGTGCCTTAATTATCTCAACGCGCTGCCTCTCACCAACTGAGAGTTGCCATACCTTCGCCATAGGGTCAACTTTAAGACCATATCTTTCTGAAAGTTCCACTATATGTTTCCTAACACGTTCCAAATCCAGTAAAATACCTTCCATTCCCAAGACAACATTCTCAGCGACAGTTAGAGACGGTATTAACGTGAGGAGTTGATGGACCATTCCTATACCCATCTTAATGGCATCTTTAGGCGACCTAAGTACAACACGTCTGCCCCTAATACGTATCTCTCCTTCGTCTGGCTGATAAAGTCCATACATTATATTCATTAGGGTTGTCTTGCCTGCTCCATTCTCACCAAGTATAGCATGAACTTCACCAGCTTTCAAATCAAAATCTACATGATCATTTGCAATAACGCCAGAGAAACGCTTCGTGATTCCACGGACCTCTAGGATAACTTCCCCTGGCCTTGCAGTTTCTAAATGAATACCTTCGCTCATCTGACTAGCCATTCCAGCCATATTTTATACTTCAACTCCTTAGGAAGCTTTTTGGAATTCCAACATGGGTGAACTCTATCTACACAAAAAAGAGAAAGTTATGATAGTTTGCTGAGTTGGCGAATTTTTACCATTTGTCAACATATGGAACCAGTAGATTAGCGTAATTGATGACGTTATCCGACAAATCCTCTACATAGTCCTTTAATTCTTGAGATACCATGTTACCAAACGTTCCGAGGCTTAGACCCCCATTTCCCAATGTTAATTCCCAGTACCATTTGCTTGACCTAAGCTGATTCCACTGTCCTGTTGCCACCGCATCAAGAATATCGGAGAAGCCTGGCTCCCAGTTCCAGATGCATGAGGCAATAACGGTATCTGGAAACTGAGGTGCTAGGTCCTTGTACATTCCAATTGCGTAGATTCCCTGTTTTTGGCACTCCAATATACCTGAGAGGTCATCTTGTTCTATGAACACTGCCTTTACGCCTTGACTTGCCATGAATGCAACGGCGTCTCTACACTTTATTGGCGCAACAAAGTCGCCCATCACATCTCTAAGAACTTCTATGTTAGGATAAACATATTTAGCCCCTAACCTGAACGTGGCACCGGTGTGAACACTTATGGGAATGTCTAAGGACTGGATAAATCCCAATTTTGCATTTGATCCCACCAGCTTCGCGGTGAGTGCGCCTATCACAAAGTTGTTTGTCAATACGCCTGGACCTAGGAGTATGACGTTAGGTGGATACGTTGTAGAGTTTATGATTTTATTCGGATACCATCCGATAGGATCTGACTCCAGTATGAAATATACGTTTGGAAACTTGGGAGCAACGTTTCTAACAGCTAGGTCATAGACGCAAGTGCTTGCAATTACTACATGATTGTCCTTTGCTGCTAAGCTTAAAGCATTTTCTGCATCTTCTGACTTGATGTTTTCTGAGACGGTGACCTGAAACTTGTTCTTAGATTTGTTGACCGCCCTCATCAAGCACTCATATAGTTGCGGGTCCCATGCGCCCTCATCTTTGTAGCCGTAGAGAATCATATGCACCTTCGTAACTGCTGGAGGCGGTTGTTGACCACCTTGTCCTGGCGAGGATGTCAAGAAGAATGCTGCTACTGCGAGTACACCAACGACAGCAATTATTGCTGCCACATAGCTCGTCTTCATGTGCTTTCACCCACAAACTTCATAAAGCATCAGCCATGTTTTATAAGTTTATATATAAGTTACTTATAAACCTCACTTATATTTCAACTTCCTCATAAGAACAAAATCAGAAAATTATAGTCCTAATTTAATGATACAGAAATATTAAATAGTACCTTGTCCTACGTTCTAACCTTTTTTGCTAACCAGGCAAGTTTTCGCCCAAAGTTCTTAATAGTATTTATTCCTTCGTCATCCTTGAGAACTTCCTTTTTCTCGACCAAAGGCGATATTCCAATACGTTGATCCAGGAACAATCATTCCTTGAATCATGAAGAAGAGCATCAATTGTGCAAAGGCGAAATTGTGACCTGCACGACGCGCCACAACTATTGGTCCTCCAACTTTGTTTTCAAATGAGCGTTTAGGTCCATGCACATAGCATCTACTGATAAGAGATACTATCTGGGGTGCAGCGGCGCCGAAGTAGACTGGTGTGGCTAGTACGAATCCATCTGCTTCAACCATCTTAGCATATATTTCCTCAAAATCATCATTTATATGACACTTGCCCGTAGTACGGCATTGGCCACATGCATCGCATGGGGTTATCTTTTTTCCTGCTAGACTGATGAGTTCTGTATCAAGACCTTCCTTACTTATTTCTTCGAGGCAGATGCGAGTGAGAGTTTCCGCATTTCCTCCAAATCTAGGACTACAAACAACACCAACAATCTTCATAAAATTACACCTCACATTAATTCTAGACTTTGTAAGATTTAAAATGTTAAGAAGTGTAGGCGAGTGTTATGATGCGACTATTTAATTTGAGCTAGGTTGAATGTCAATTTTAGATCGAGTGCCTCAAATCGAACGTGAAGAGGTCGATTCCTATGTTTAGAGCTATAGTGGCTATCGTAGCATTGAGTTTATGTATGGTAATGTATTGTTTTCTATGTTAGGCCTTGTTTCAGTAGGTAGCCGAGCTTCTATCTTCATGAACTCCAGAACGTGTATAAACAAAATTTTTAACCAATTCAGCATATTTTTTGGCTGCATAACCGCTCGTGAAGGTCCATTATATTGTAGTTGTACCTTCTTTATTCTCGTGTATGGTTAGAACAGTTGTATCCAATGGTATAGTAACTTTCGGCTCGATTTAATTGAACATATCTCAGAGACCAAGTTGTATAGTCGGTGAGCTTTTAAGTTTCTAGGGCAGCTCGCTGAAGCTTTAATTATCTTGTTTTTTTGTCGATAACTTTCTACAGGACTTGTTTCATCGATGTTGTCTTGGTCAAATATGTCAAGTAGAATATTCGTTTAAGCATATTTTGCCCGTCGAATTGCACTAATCATAATTCTTATTTATCCAACATTTACATTAAGTTACCAAGAGTGTGAACAAATTGGGTCGAGAAGAGATTTTTAATTCGCTCACTCTAGAACAAATGCGCAATTTCAAGGGGCGCAAATGGACACTCTATGGACCTGATGTCATACCAATGTATGTTGCTGACCCAGATTTTCCCGTACCATTGGAGATTAAAAAAACTATAATAGATGCGGTTCAAGAGCATGGTCGACTCGGCTATGCAAGAGATGAGGAAGCAAAGGCTGCTATGGCTGAAAAAGTGACGAAGCGAAACGGAATAAATGCGAAACCATCAGACATAATGATAATTCAAGGAGTCACCCCTGCGATGTGGCTCGCCGTTAGACATGCCTGCCAACCTGGCGATGAAGTCATAGTCACAAACCCAATGTATCGTCCATTCTTCACAGCGGTAGAAGCTAATGGGGCGAAATTGGTTTACCATAATCTTTACGAGGAAGACGGATACAAATTCGATATAGACGCATTAAATGAGTTAGTAACTGAGAAAACCAAGCTAATCATGGTATGCAACCCCCATAACCCATGTGGGCGGGTTCTCACGAAGGAGGAATTAAGAGGGATTGGTGAGGTTGCAGTAGATCATAATCTTACAATAATGGTAGACGAGCTCCATGAGGATATTGTCCTTGACGGAAGAAAACATATCAGCATTGCCTCCATTAGTCCCGAAATAGAAGAGAGAACAATTACTGCTTTCGGCTTCTCCAAGACTTACGGAATTGCTGGTCTTCAAATTGGGTATATTGTTGCGACAAACAAGCAAATAATGGAAAATTTGATGAAGGTCGGTAGGGGTATAGTCAGGGGAGCTACCAGCCTCTCAATGGTAGCAGTGCCAATTATGCTTGATGACACACTAAAGTGGTGGAGGGAGAGCTTGGTCAAGCATATAACAAAGATAAGGAATTTAATGGAGAGGCGGTTCGAAAGGATACCAGGTATTACTTGTACAAAACTTGAAGGTACTTACATCATGTTTCCGAATCTCAGTAGCTATGGAAAGACAAGTAAGGAGATGGCAGATTATCTCCTTAAGGAAGCGAAGGTGGCTGTTAGTGAGGGGTCTGTTTTTGGGACGAATGGAGAAGGGCATGTCAGAATGATTATTGCTACAAGTGAGGAAATTATTAATGAGGCACTAAACAGAGTGGAGAGGGCGCTGTCTAAACTTAAGTAGGGTTTTGTTCTTCAGCAGATGTTTTTATCTTTATTTTTTTCCTTTTTTATTGCTAAAAAATAAGGTGATGAGTTAGAATCGTTCATCGGACTGCCATTGCCTCTTTGTCATTTTAAGCGAACTAAATGCAAACTTTATCGTTAGGTATTCATTTAGTTTAAAGTGATTAAAATGATCAAATATCAGCGCTTTTTAACTCCATTATCTAAACCCTTTGATCCTGTGAGGCTAGCTAGGGAAACTGAAAAATTAGTTACTAGAGAGGGTCCTGATGGTTTGGAAAGGAAATATATGGGCATTTACTGTGCGCCAGTCTATAGAGGAATAGCCACTGGCTATGCTGTAGGCTGTTGTTTACGCTGTATCTATTGTTGGAGCAACTGGTCGAGAGATTTTCCAGAGAGGTTTGGTGTTTTTTATTCACCTAAAATAGTCGCTCAAAAGTTGTTCAAAGCAGCTGAGGAAGGAATAACCGCTCCAAGGTGGGAGCGGTTCAAGCATCTTAAAGTTAACAAACTTCGACTCTCAGGTTCTGAGCCAACCATAGGGAAGGAACATCTGTTAGCAGTCCTAGAGCATGTGAAGAACTCTAAATACCCACTTTTTATACTGGAAACAAATGGCATTCTTCTTGGAGCTGATAGGAAATATGTTAAACAACTCGGGGAGTTTGCATCTAAGCTCTACGTCCGCGTTTCATTCAAGGCGGCAACTCCGGAAGGTTTTACTCTGCGCACTGGAGCTTTGGGCGAATTTTACGATCTTCCCTTCAAAGCACTTAAGCATCTTCTAGAGGAAGGAGTCTACGCTAAAGCCGCTGCAATGACAGATTCAAGAGTTATGCCTAAAGAGGAAAGAATGCTCTTGATGGAAAAATTGGATGAGATCGATCCGAATGCAAATTATCCTTCAACTTTAGAAGAGGAGCAGATCGACGCATATGATACAACGGTTAAACGGCTCAAAGCCCTTACGGATATTAAATACGCAAAGGAACTTGAGGAAGAAATTCTTAGAAAATAATTCATTGAGGAAATTCTGAGCATCGCGTCACTTTATAATGGAACGCTAGGAAAGAGTATTGATGTAGTAAAGCTCCATGTGTTCTTTTAAGCCCGTAAGTTCTTGCCTATGATACTATTGGTGGACTTGGTAATTCAAGTGTGCAGTTATAAGCGTGTCAGCCATCCCATAGAAATATCAAGCAAAATAGAGAACATTTCTTGCCTCAGGCGTTGCAGATCCTCTTACAGGTCCGTGCAGGATGCTTGCAGGATTCCTATTTCATCCTTTGGGGCCAAAAAGTCGAATATCAAATCCTTTTAGAAGATTAAGGTCGTGCCATAAGGCGATGAACCAATTTTTAAGTTCAGTCCTCATCGTTATCAATTCTACAAAATTTTATTTTCATAAATCCTCTCAGCCATCAAGTTTAGAACATATTAGCGCTACTGGAGGATTTCTATGTAACTTCTTAACCATTTCTTCCCTTGACTACTTGTGAGGTCAATAGATGTTGTAGCTATTTTCTTCCTCTGAACAGTTACAGCTTCTTTAGTTATTGGATTGTAGCCTTCTTTCTTCACAAACATCCAGTGGGCCACGGTGCCATATCTCTGCCACTTAGGCGCCCCATCTACATCAAATCCTTTATAACGTAGTTCCTTAACAATATCCTCACCCTTCATTCCAAGGCATCTCTTCTTACCTATCAGGCTTTGAGCATAGGCATTCAAAAAATTCCTATAAGATTCAAGGCTACGCCAACCAAAGTATTCTACTACATCATCTAGAATTTTGACTTTTACGATCCTTGCATCAAATGATATTAGTTCGTCATACTGCGCGAACTTTGACAAATGTTTTTGGAATGACGAGGTTGCATACGCTGATAGAAGTGAAAGAATTTTCTCAATCCTTCCACGATGGGGCAAATGTGAATCTTTTAGAAACAGTAGACTGAGTTCGTCTGATGCTGTGTGTCCAAAGGAAATGTTTAACCCTGCATTCGTCATAATCTCTTGAGTTGTATTTACCATAGCTCGATGAAATCTTTCATCAAATGGCTTTTTGAGGTCACATCTCGCTGCTAGCTCATGAAAGCCGTTTCCGTCGATGCGTATGATAAGCGGTGCACCAGCAGTTTCTTCCGAGTATATCTCCCACATTCTATATTTTGATTCATTGACATCTATGTCCATGATTATTTCAAGTAAAAAGAGAATTATCCTCTTTTTTGAATTTTTTTTCTAAAATGATTTTCCATGTTAGCATCATCTTAATAAACTTACGAGTTGTATAGAAGCACGCTGATGCCTAAGCTATGAACATTTTCTATTCTTCGACTATCTTGACAAATAACTTTATCTAGGACCTTTGAAAGGTATAGGCTTTCATTTTCAGCTAATTCCTCACCAATTTTTAGCTTCCTGACAGTTTTCTGCCATAGAACAAGCCTGACAAACTATGCGAGAAAGCCCACGCCTTTTAAGGGTGGGATGAACGGAGCAAACTTAATTTCTTGGGAGCGAAGCTCGCCCAAAGGCATGGATGTAAAGCCTATCTCGGGAGTGCAGAGGTGCCCCTTGGATTAATCCATGGGAGGATGTCAGTATCCAAGCTAACCTCATCATACAACTAGTGTTCTACTGATCATTTCTCAGTTTCTACGATTGAGTAACCTTCTTGCTTACTGATACTGTACACAACATCTGCTACGTCTTCTATTTCGCGGTGATGAGTTATAACCAACATCTGCGGTATAATTCTGCCGCCTTCTCTGAAAAAGGAATTCAAAATGTTCACCAATTCCTTTCTTCGTTCCTCGTCTAAATGCGTTGTAGGCTCATCCATTATTATGCTCTCAACTTTCCCAGACAAGACTCGTGCAATCGCCAACCTAAATGCGATCGCCAGTGCAACGCGCTCTCCACCGCTGATCTGGCTAATATCTTGCTCTCCACTAGGACCTATAACTGCAATATTATAATCATCATCAATTTTCACATCGGAGTATGCAAGATTAAACCCTTCAAAAAGGTCCCGTGTAGCTTTCTCAAGCAATGGTCTAGCCTTCGCCCTAATCATCTTCTGAATGCCATCCTTTCCATAAGCTGTTCTAATTTTGTCCAGAAGACCTATAAAGTCATCAATAATTTGCTTTTCATGTTTCTTCTTCTCCAGAATATCCAGTTTTTCTTCGCATTTTAAAGCCGCATCATCAATTGCTTTCTTTTGAGCTTCCATTCTTGCTATTTCCTCTTTTAACTCGTTTTTACATTGAGTTTCAGCCTCGAATTCCTCTTGCTTCTGCACGTGATTTTTTTCGTTATAGTTCAATATTTCAATTGTCTTCGTAATCTCAGCGAGCCGCTGTTCTTCGTTTGACAATTCCTGTTTTATTCTTGCTGTACTCATGGCATGTTCCGTCTTGCTTTTTGCTATTGGCAAATTCCTATCGTACTCCTGTTTTTTCAGCCGTAAAGCCTTAAACTCTTCATCAGGCTCTTCAGGCTCATAACCGAGTTTCGACACAGAATCTTTTAATGATTTGAGAATGGTTTCCAAGTCTTTTCTTAGAGGATTTATTTCAGTCTCAATTTGCTCACGGGATGGCAATTTTTGGAGCTCACGTTTCGCAAGTTCATACCTTAGATGGGATTCTTCCAGTTTGCTTATCTCTGTCTCAAGATTCGCTATTTCTGCGTCCAATTTTTGGAGCGTCTCGACTTGTTTCTTAAGCTCTTCTAACTCTGTTTTCTGTCCTTTCAATTTGCCTCTAACTTCTGTAAGTTGTTCAAAAAGACTCTTGATCTCTTCAGGATCTATCGAAGCCATCGCCTTTAGTTTTCCATCAATCTGCTGTTTCTGCAGAGTTATTACATTATATTCTTCGTTTGATTTCCTCAACTCTACTTTAATCTGTTCCAATTCGGAAGAGAATTTATGTATAAGTTGATTTAACCTATCGGGCATCAATTCTGTTTCACAAGTCGGGCATGTTTTCACTCCAGCCTTCGAAGGCTGTAGTCTAAGTAGATTGCTTTCTAGATCCTCTTTCCGTTTTTCAAAAATCCCTATTCTCTTACTACACTCGTTAGCTTTCTTTCCTAGCTGGTCTAAAAGGCTTTGTAACTCTTCTCTCTTTACATGAAGCACAGTTTCTACATTTTCAACCGTAAGTTGTGTGTCAAGTATTTGTGAACATTTCCCTAGCCTCTGTTCCAACTTTGCACTTGTATTCTGCTCCTCTTTCTCAAGTTCTTGAATGCGCTTAATTGTCTTTCTCAGAGCAACTTCAGCACCTTCATATTTCTTGCGCTCTTTGCCCTTCTCGGTAAGTAGATCTCTCTTTTCTTCGTAGAGAGCATGTTTTTCTTTGGTTTCTTGCATTTCATTTTCTAAACGAATTAGATTAGCCAGTTTTTCATTTAGTCCATTTAATTGAAGTTCTTTTTCGCGTTTTTTCGAAAGATTCTGTACGTACTCCTCCATTATGGGAAATCTGTCAACCTCGACTTCCAAGCTCTTTATCTTTTCCTCAGCCTTGATTGCTTTATCGAGCTCGTCTTCTTCTATTTGTAACTTCTCCTTGTAATTCTCAACGTCCTTCTCAAGAATGCCCCTCTCTTTGTCCAACTTGCTAAAAACTTTTTTGTCGTCTTCCAGACGATCTAGAACCTCTTTGAGGTTTCTAATCTTATCTTCAAGCTTATTCAAATCTTTTCGTTTAGACTCCAGAGATTTAGCTAATTCATTGGATTTCATAATGTACTGTTGCTTTTCACCCTCTATGATTGGCTTCTGATCCAGTTCAGTTTTCAACGCAGTTTGTAGATCATGATAGCTATCAATTAAGGATTTTATGTTCTCCCACGCCTTCTGCAGATCTTCCACGCCAAGAAGTCTTGAAACAAGCTCTTTTCTCTCTGCTGGTCTTGCTGTGACAAGTTCCTCAATTTCGCCTTGACGAACATAAACTGACTGTAAAAACATGCTTTTGTCCATACCCAAAATTTTCTCTATCTCAGGAACTACGGTATTTCCACCTCCTTGGGCCAAGAGTATTCGTTTGCCATCATGAATGCGATATAGGTTTCCCTTAGGCGACTTGTTGCGCTCCATGGACCATTCAGCAACATACCTGATTCCCCCCTCGCTGAACTCAACAGCGGCCTTGCATCTTTTAGCCTTCAGATTAATCAAATTCTCTTTTTTTCCTCTACTACTCCAGTCATTAAAAAGCGCAAAACTAATTGCATCTAGAATTGAGGTCTTTCCTGCACCGTTAGGTCCGACGACTACATTTATACCATAGCTCAAATCCAGTTCAGTATCCTTATGCGAAATGAAATCATTCAGCTTGACCTTATTCAGAATCATTTTTTACCCACCTTTGTAAGCTTTTGAAAATACGCGTCTGCTATGCTCTTGGCTCCATCCATATCATCTTGCCTAAGAAGTTTCAGCATTTCAATCGCAAGTAGTGCAATTTCCTCATCTTTGAAATAGTCTTTAAGAATCTGATTTATATGAAACGCGCCTGCTTTAAGCTCAGGTAGCTCCATTTCATCTTCTTCGACCACTGTTTGCCTAAACGTCAACACCTTTCCGGTTAGAGCATTGCTCAAGACCTGATGGACATTTTGTCTATCAATATCTCTACCTTCTACCTCTACATGAACAATCGGAAGCTTACCACCACGGCCTAGGTCATTGACAAGTTCTTTAAGTTCATCTTTAAAATGTGCATAGTTAATCCTAAATTCCATCTGGGGTCTTATTCTCTCAAGGTTAACCCCGGTTACCTCGACCTCTTCACCGTTGATGTCAACAATGTAGAATCCTTTGCCAATTTTGTTCCAACTAGCAATTTCATCACTTCTGATTATTTCAGAGCTACCAGGATATGCCAATTCACCTTGCCCATAAGAAGCTTTAATCCTGGCATGAAGATGACCCATAGCGTAATATCTGAAGGTCTTAGGCAATTCTGTTAATGCGATTTCATATGCATCTTCAAAGGGGAAGAACTTGTCAATAGCTTCATGAAGCACAAGAATGTTGCAATCACATTGTGTTTTTAATCTTTCAAGCTTTTTCAGTTCCTCAACTAAAACTTGTCGATAGGTCCTGCTTAAATGAGAGATACCAACAACAAGAACATTCTTGCCGTTCACGACTATTTGCTGATGCTCAGGAACACCAGCTGCCCCAAGTGTCTGAATTTGATCATCAAAAAGCTTGTGAGGTGGCATGCCACGAGCTTTAGGTTTATCATGGTCTCCAAGAACAGCGAAAAACTTTTTTCCCTCAAGTCTTTTGAGGAACCTTTTGAACGCATAATAAGCCTGTGTTGTAGGTCTTGGCGAATCAAATAGATCGCCGCTGTGAATTACAAGGTCAGCATGCTCTTCAAGGATCTTATCACCAATTTCCTCAAGAACCTCATAGATGTCTTTTTCTCTTTCTTCCAAATTGTATTGCTTATAACCTAAGTGTGTGTCAGCTAAATGTGCAATTCTAACCATACTTTTCATCTCTCTTCATCTGAATCCATAAATCCCTTTATTTCTTCCCTCAGGCGTCGCCCCTCGTCCTCAACAGTCTCTTCCTTCACTTTTTCAATCGCATCCCTCATTTTGCCAATTATGTCTATATCACTGCCACCTTCTCGAGTTCTTCTTTTCATTACCCGCGTCATTATTGGCGCCCGGGTCATTTCGCCGACAATAACGGCTTCACCAGTATTTAGTCCTGGCAAATCGTCCAGTAATGCTTCACCGAGGCGCTCCGAGCTACTTGCGACGGCATTCTGATCGTGGGGATTAGTTATTCTCATGACAATCTGGCTGTTGCATTGGCTTAAGGCATCAGAATGTATCTTAGAAGGTCGTTGTGTAATCAAAACGAGGAATATGCCAAATTTCCTGCCTTCAGCTGCTATTTTCTTTATTATGCCGCTTGAATAGGTTGAGCCAACAGCTGGGATGAAACAATGTGCTTCTTCTACAAAGACAAAAACAGGGTATTCAAAATGTCCGCCTGCGACCTTCTCATAAATGTCTGAAAGTATTCTAAAGGCGATATAGTCTGAAACTTCCTCGTCCAAGCCCGAAAGATCCACCACTGATAGATGCATGGGTCTAAGCATCTCTTTAATGCTTGTAGACCCGCTCGTAAAAACTCGCATGTTGATTAGTCGTGTCAGATATTTTGCAGCCGACTTTGCTCCTTCAATGATTTTTGAATCTATGTTTGAGTCTTTCCATTTATCAGCGTTTTTAAGTTTCTCCAGAAGGTCTTCAGGTTGGAAGATGTTCTTCTCACTCTTTAGCAAATCTAAGGCCCTTCCCAGTCCGCTTACAATGTTAGTGTAATGTTGGCTTATTCCAGAAATCAAACAAATCTCATCGAAATCAAGCTCTGAAAAGCAAACCTCGTAGGGCTCTACCTTTCCAACCTCAGCTTCACTATATCTTCCTGTGCTCGCAGGATTCCTGAAAACTGTTATCCTGTCCGAAAGCTCATGCCTTTTGCCATCGACGCTTCTGGAGAGAAACACATAGTCAGCATGGGGATCCAGCATGATGACTGTTCCTCCTTTCCTCAATAATTCCTCAGCAATTATGCCGGCGAGATACGTCTTTCCAGAACCAGTCTGAGCAATAATTGCCAAGTGTCTTCTGAAGCCTTTGATTGATAAGCTGACGGGTACTTCAGTACGCGTAATTAATGTGCCAATTTTGATTGCTTCATTCTCAGGATAAGAATAGAACTTCTTAAGGAGCTCGGCTGGTGCAATGTACACAGGTTTTCCAGGTATTACTGCTTTTTTAGGTTGTTGTAGTTCACCGTTTTCAGTCAAGTAACCAAGTACGCGAGCCTTCCCCCACGCTTTTCTATCAGCTAAGCCGGCTTCTATTATCTTCTTGATTATCTCGAAATCCAATTCCTTTGTCAAGGCCTGACTGGCAGATATTACCCGCTCTACTTGGGCTACGACTTCCACCTGTTTCGATACTCCATTAATGTCTTCTTCAGAATAAGTCAAAAGGTACTCCCAACGCGATGGCATCTCACCAGGTTTTGAAGAAAAGTAAAACTCGTTGGAGCTTGCTTCTCCGATTATCACGCCAACTTCTTTAAGGATACTTGACACGTCTATACCCCCTTTCTCGAATTATCTTCTCGCCAAACAGCCGTTCCATGAGTGGAAAATAGATGTTATCTACAACACGCTTCTTGAGCCTAACTCTTTCATCAACCTTCTTAAGCCACAAATTATAACAATCTAAGCCACAATAGCCCGTTATCATAACTCGTAAAACTTCATCAACCCTGAAGTCTATCGGTTTCGGCCAACCTGTGCTTGAAAAAGTGTAATCCCAACATGGTACATCAATCCTTATTGGCGAATCTCTAGTGTCAAGCAAAAGATAAAAAGATATGATTCCCGGGAAGGCGTTTATGTTTAAAAGTATATTAGAAGCCCAATTTACAAAATCATTACCCTTTTCGCGGATTGTAACTGGAAAGTTAGTTCGCACATATTTTACAGGTTCCTTCCGACATGCTTCAAGCCGCCTTGCGGTTCTGGCAGAGGGACCAAGAAGTAGCGGCTGAGTATATCCCGGTGTATGAGCATAATTCATTATAAGCTGATAATCTGGTCGAGATGAGGCGAGCTCCTCAAGGATTAATGCAATAATATCGAGTTTCTTTCCGTATTTATGGCGAAGTTTTTCAAATTTCCTTAAAGCAGATTTTTCATCGTCCAGCAACTCTGTAAAGATCGGTTTCAGCTTCAGCAGATCTGCTTCCTCAATACATGAACTCAGCTTTTCGAGAGTCTCATTGAAGATTAGTTTAAGCAAATAATCACGGTAAAATGTGGACCTGCTTTCTTTACTCACCCCGATCAGCAATATTTTTTCTTCTCTGCACAAATCTAGAAGCTCGCGATAAATCTGAAAATAGTGCAAAAGCACAAGTCGCTGGTCTTCAATTTTCGTTTCAATAGGGACATGGGAGACTCTCCCGTATAATGACCCGTCTATCAATATTTTATCACATTCAAAACCACTCTTCAGAGCATCGATTGCTACTTGGAATTCGAGTAATTCCATTTTTCTTCCGATGAGAAGTTTCGATTCAAGAAGACTAGCTTTAGTGAAAAATGCATCTGTTTCAAGAAGCTTTCGCTCCAGATCTCTACAGATAGCTAAGGATCGAATCACATAAAAAATTCCGCCTGTTGAAAGCAGGTTAGTGTAAACACTTGAATCTACAGCCATTATATCCTCCTCGCTTGGCTTTGTCAAAAACTTCTCTGTTTCAGCGAGGGGAATCCAATGGGCATTAAAGTGATTTTTAAAGCTGTCGTCAAGCTGGTTTGGTTTCCCCTTCAGCATCTTCTCTTTCAGAATATTTTTCTTGTCAGAGATCGATGATGCAAACTCTTGAAGAAAATCTGGCATCTTATTACACCATTTCCTGTAGATTAGTTAAGGTCAGGCTATAATATTAAGATTCAAAGATACAGAAGTGGACGGTGAAAACAAATCGCCTAGTTCTTATAGTCTTAATTTACTTTGAAATGTTGAGTGGACGACGTTTTTCGCTAACTAATCGCAATTAATTCCCTTTTGGTTTCGGAAGAAGGTTCAAATTCTCGGTTTTATTTATTTGCGGATGCTGAGAATTTTTTATGTCCAAATTATCCTAGAATAAACGTTTAGATAGCCTGAGAAACAGAATCATCACCGTGAAACTTGCGATTTCTGCAAGTTGATTGGCAAAAGGGAGAGTTGCCATCACCACGATGGGAACAGAAACGCTAAAAGCATTGATCAGAGCGTGCATTGAAAAAACGCTCCAAATGTTTTCCTTACTATTGAAGAATAGATAGCCACAAAAGATACCGAAAAGAAATACGTGGAAAAGCTGTTTCTGAAAGAACTGTATAAGCCAACTTGTCTGAAAAATATGGATGTGCTGTAAAGAGAAAAATAGTGCAGAAACAAGAATGCCTACAATGTAGCCGTATTTTGATGAAAACCGTGTCTGGATATAGCCTCTGTAAGCAACCTCTTCTGCAAACGCTCCAAAGACGGAGGATACAAGATAAAGGGTAAATGCAAGCGGAAGAGAATAACACGAGTAAGTTCCATAATCTCTCATAATTGTCGAAGAAGTAAATTCAAACCTACTTCCTAGAAGAAAACTAATCAAATACCACAGAGCTAGATATAACAGAGCAAAAAATATTCCTAAGATAATCATTGGAATACTGCCATTTTTGAAAACTGTTGAGAGAGATTTTTTCGAGTCCTTCTTTAACAAGAACAATGCAAAAATCAAAACAACAGAATAAGATGCGATCAACATAATGAATACTTTCTCCACAAATGTGAATATCCACCACAATGGATGTCGAAGCAGATAGGTCAGATAAGAGACAACAAGCAGGAGAATGGCGCCAAGAGAGGTTCTCCAACTATTTTCGGAAGACAAACAGGCTCATCAATTAATCAATGGCATTGCATTTTGAATATTAATGTTAACGGAAACAAATGAAAAGGAACGAAATAGTAGAATTAGACTTAAATCTGCCAATACTCCAACTAGGTTTGAACTGTAATTTTTCTTTCTAATCCCTAGCAAAGTAAGTCCATTTTAAAAATTCGGAGAATTTAAACCGAGATGTAAACCTAACTTCCGACGCCATGTTCAAAATACTAAAAATAGCCTTATTCTTGCCCTCTTCGGCTTAAAGCCGCTAAAATCCCGCTCGATTTTTGCTAGTCTGCTAATTTTCGCTTCTGAGTTTGTTCCCCTCAAATTTATGTAGGCTGTTGCGGCTTATTACCCTAATGCAGGTTGGCAAGGTTCAGTGACTGTAAGCCTATGTTCTTTAAAGACTTAATAAAGGAAACTGGTTTGGGTGGGCGCGAAGGTTGAGCCTTTGGAGTAGAGTTATAACGTGGAGTTTTGGATACGGAGGCGTAGAAATGTAAGCTTCGTTGCTCTTAAAGTGGCTACCGCCTTTTCATGAGACTGTGATGAGTACTGGCAATGGTAAAGTGTGCAGGGCTTTCCATCGAGGTGTTAAAAACCTTTAGTAGCAGTATTGCCCAAACTGTATGTTAAATATGTCACGATAATTTGATTTTTAAGCCGAAACTATTTTTATCTTAGGCTTCTTATTTCCATAATTATATGATTATAAAGGAGCTCGAAAGTATTATTGAAAAACAAAAGAGAGAAGGGGAATTCATCTATCCTTTATATAAAAAGTATTGTTTTTCGAACATTCCTTCGATGATCCTTGAGTTTTTCGGCATTAAAACTAAAAGGCCATCGTTGCCCTCTGAGTTTTTTAAAGATCATGTGGAGATAGAAGATGCTAATAAAGTGGTGCTTCTACTGATTGACGGCTTTGGTTACGATCAATGGCCAACGTATTCTAAAAATCATGAATTCTTTAACACATTTAGCCAAAAAGGGGTGGTAATGCCTATCACAACCATTTTTCCTTCGACGACAGCTGCGACACTCACGACAATCAACAGTGGCTTAACTCCGCAGGAACATGCTTTACCTGAATGGTGGACTTATTTCAAAGAAATCGACATGATAATAAACACACTGCCTTTCACGCCCTTGTATAAAAGAGGGCAGGATAGCCTTTTAGATATGGGGGTAAGCCCAAAAATCCTTTTTAAAGGGAATAGCATTCATCAGGCTCTCAGAAAGGAAGATGTTAAATCGTTCACTTTAATTAATCAATCTTACGCGTTCAGCTCTTACTCCAAATTAGTTCACAAAGGAAGCGCCACGATACCCTTTATAAATTCTTTAGATTTGGCAGTTAGACTAAGAAAGATACTGGAAAAAGAAACGGGGCCAGCATATTTCTATGCGTATTTGGATGATCTGGATTCTGTGGGGCATAAGTATGGTCCCCATACCGAAGAGTATCACGCGGAACTTTCGATAATTTCTTACATTTTAAAGAAGGAGTTGCTGGAAAAAATGGATAAAAAGGCTTCTGATAAAACAATATTTCTGATGACCGCTGATCATGGTCAAATCAATACATCACCAAAGGATACAATATATCTAAACAAGTATCGAAAATTGGTGAACGCCTTTCGATTCAGCGAGAATGGAAGACCGATTTTACCTAGCGGTAGTCCTCGAGATATTTTCTTGCACATACAGACCGAGAAGCTAGAGGAGGTTCAGAGCTTTTTATCTGATGAGCTTAAAGAAGAAGCGAAAATTATGAGAACCATCGATGCAATTAAGATGGGTCTGTTCGGAATTGGTAGACCTAGGAAAGAATTCTATGATAGAGTTGGAGATCTATTGATTCTGCCTCGTAAAAACAATACAATTTGGTACGAACATATCAAGGGTGAAAAGTTTAATTTGCTGGGACATCATGGAGGCTTAAGTAAAAATGAGATGCTGGTGCCCTTTGCCATAGCAAAACTTTCTGATTTAGTTTAGCCTTATTTTATCTATTTACACAGTTTGTCATTTTTGGATGAGTTTTTGATGCGTTGAGTTATTGCTATGTAAGGGGCATTTTCATCCATGTTGTGGAGAAATGTAGGTGTAGTAGTCAATACGGTTCTCAGAAAAGACCAGTGCTCCGCACTTTATGCAGAACCTTATGCCCCTCAACTTCGGTTTTACATAATCATATGATGTTGATTAATGCTTTCAATGCTTCAATTGCTTTTGAAGGATATCCTAACTTTTCAAACTCCTTAACTTGGAATTCCAAACATTTTGGTCTAGCGAAGGAATAGCAGGGTCTATTTCAATGATTTTGTTTCCATTACTTCTAGCATAACTAATCCGCACAATAACAAACCTACTAGTATCATAGACGCTCTTGAAGAGTTACTCTGGCTCTAAGACGACTGCGGTTCCAGTTGCAGAGATCACAATTATGGTGGACTCCGGTCCGACCCCCATGTTGGAGGTCTCCATGTCTAAACCAACAACCGCATTAGCCCCAAGAGCTACAGCCTTTGACTTCATCCTATCTATCGCTTCATTCCTAGCCTTTTCAAGTTCAACTGTAAATGCGGTGACCTCTCCACCGAGCATCGATTCAATTCCAGCAACAAATCTTCCTAGCACCCCTCTTGTGCGCGGAGTTATGCCTGTCACCACGCCTAGAATTTTCTTAACCTTGTAGCCAACCACCGACGGAGTAGTAGTTATGATGAAACCTTCAGGAGTAATTGATGCCCCGCATTTAGTGCAAAATCTCGCGCCTTCGCTGACTTCAGATCCACAGTTTGGGCATTTCAAAATCACATCGCCTCCTCAGCTAAGTAATTATGACGGTACTGATTTATCTACGTTTTTAGCCAAGCTATCTGTTGTGGTCTTTTGCGGTAGGCCCTTTTTCATTTAACAAGCATACCCCTTCATAGTGAGCTAAGCTTTTCAAGCTACGCTGTATCCACCTCACATCATATGATTGTGAGCTAAATGCCAAAGTTGAAGGATTATATGGGCTAAACGCTGATTTCTCATCGGCAACTAGGCAACATTCAGATGTTCTTCTCCCAGCATCTTGAAGATGGTCGGGAAAAAATGTAGCTGAAAATGTTGAGAAAAAGGGCTACTCTATAGGTATTCTATACTCTGTTTTTCCACTTTTTTTCAACTCAATCCTTAGAATGCCTCTTTTGAATGTAGCCTTGACTTCTTTAGCAACCACTGAACTTGGTAGCGGGACAAGCTTGTAGAAGTACCTGAATTCACAATTCCTTTGCACAGTTCCCCATCGCTCAAACTTCATGCATTTATCTAAAGACGCCTCTATCTCAAGACCTCCTTCAACCAGTCTCAATTGTATGTTCTCCTTCTTTACAAGAGGCAGATCAACCTCAATAACCACTCGATCCTCCATTTCGGAAATGCTAGTCAACGGTTCCAAACTTCTGCGTCTAATATCCCACATTTCATGCCAAAATTCATCAAAAACATCTATAGCCAACTCCATCACCACCTACGCGTACATTGGTGGAATCTCCTGCTCCTTTCCTTTTTGTACCTTCGCCATTTGTTGTTGAGTTCTCTGCATCAATTCTCGCATCGTCATCCGTATCTCATCTTCTTGGGCTAACAATTTCTCAGTATTCACCTTCCAGCCCATTAATACATTTAAAGATTCGATCAAAGAAGCAGCTGCCCCTGGGTCTGGATATCGTAGATGCGATTGTGCAAGTAAACATATGTTGGGAATATTCTCTTTTAAGCATTCCTTCATCAAAAACGCATGAAGACCCACGATAAATCCTTCTTCAAGAACCTCTACACCCATCTTCTTCAAGATCTCCTTTGCTGAAGATGTGGAGCTTATCCCATAAACTGCCGGTACATCTATCTCAAGCCTATTCTGAACAGCTATGCCCGATAGTGTTATTAAGAGCTCAACATTCTTCGACTTCGCCCAATTTGCTATAGAGCGTGCCACATGTGGAATCATGTGGGAGTCAATAGGTATCTCAGATATCAGTGCTATTACATCGCCTTTGCTGTAAAGCCTTAAAGGCGATTTTGGGTCACCGTTGTGAACAACTACCATGGGTGGAAAGCCATCCGATTCTAGGTAACCAGCTTCAGCCATCTGCTCTTCATGGATGGTATAACTTAAAGCTATGGTGCCCACTAGACCAACGTCTGGAAAACCGACTAAGCAATATTTGCATCCTTTAACAGGAATGGTTTCTATGATGTCTACATCTATTCTCTCCATCGAATTTCCCCCTCATAAAGTAGAGTATCGAGAGTATGAAATAATCTTTTCTTTACGATAGATATTTTCAGGGGCAGTCTTCAATCATATACCAAATACTATCATTTTGCAGTCAAAAATTAATACTACAATGCCTTAAACATTAGGTGTTGATAATCATGAAAGCCGAATCTCTTCTCAAAGATATAAGATCCTCGTTAATTCCACTAAATGATAAGATCCTAAATCATCCCTACATCATTGAAGCCGAAAAGGGCATTCTCCCCATGGACAAGATTAAAGCTTTTGCGGCTAACCAATACTACATAATCAGTCATGATGCAAAAAGTCTATCACTAATGCTTTCCAGAGCCACGAGCCTTGATGAGATAAAACTTTTCAGAAAACTGGCGGAAGGCGATCTAGAGGGACTACATTGCATTATAAAAATGGCTGAGGAGTTAGGCTTCACCATTCAAGACCTTGAAAATTACGACCCAATACCTGACGCCGTGGCATACACGCATTATCTATGTGCATTAGCCCAATTTACTTCGCCTGGAGAACAGATCATGGCACTTACAGCTAACCTGCCAGTATGGGGCTTGAACTGTGGCAGACTTTCTGAAGCACTTAGGGTAAAATATAATATTAAGGAGACATCCTTTCTCGACCTTTTCGCTGGTTCAACTGACGAACTTGAGCGCGAAGCCTTACAGATAATAGAGCGTTACTTGCCAGAGAAAGAGAACGCTATGAGACGTGTAGTGCGGCTCATCCAAGCCTACGAGTTGATGTTTTGGGATGGATTATACAAGAGCTAGACTAATACTTCTCTTCTTCCCCTCTTTTTCGGTGTAAACCCTAATAATAACATAAAAGTATTAAATGGTGAATACATGTCATCGATGCCCAACTCCTCACAAAAATTAATGCTTCTTGTATTAACTATATCTACAGTACTTATAGTAGCCCATACAGTTAGGGCACAAGAACCTTTTCCTGTAACCCCCGACAGCCTATTTTTGACGGTGTACGCAGACGGGTCGGTAGTAGTCGAATTTACAGTCTACGTTGATCCATCGGTAGCAAAGATTACAGTATCTCCTCCAGGTCTAATTTACGAAGACCTCATCATAACAAATGAAGAGGGGCACCTCATAGACTATGCAATTGTCGATGGCGCATTACTCGTAGACACCTTGGGGTCACAAAAGTTAATGCTCACATACACTACAACAGACCTAACCAACAAGCTGGGGCGCATCTGGTCGCTTAGTGTAAATTCAACCATCGCGTTCACAGTAACGTTACCAGCGAACTCGACAATTATTGCGCTTAGTACAGCGCCTTCATCGATTGGAACAATGGATGGTCACTATTATCTCATAATGCCTGCTGGCAAACAGGAAATCAATTATGTGGTCGGGATTATTGGAAGCAAAGAGAGTGCGCTCTTCGCTATCGGTCAAGCCGAACAAGCGGTAGCGAAAGCAAAATCCTCCGGCGCCGACGTTACTCAAGCTGAGGCAAAGCTCAGCGATGCAAAGGCTGCTCTGGAGAAAGAAAGATACGCTGAAGCTGAGCTACTGGCAACCGATGCAAAGAGGCTTGCCGACGAGGCTCTCTCCAAAGTCGCTATCTATCAACTCCCCCTCAACTTTATTGCATTAGTTACAACGGTGGGCATAGTGGCCGCCTTGCTTTACATCTTCTATGAGCGCCAGAAAGCGCCGAAAAAGCAAGAGACAGTAGTTCGCCAGATAGATGTGGACAGAATCTTAGAAGAACACAAGTACATGCGGCAGGAGGATCAAGAGGCGATTAAAATCATAGGTTCCGCTGGTGGAGAAATTTTCGAGTCGAATCTCAGGGAACAACTTAAGCTACCAAAATCCTCCGCATGGCGTTTAGTGAGAAGGTTGCAGAAAGAAGGCCTAATTGAGGTTGAAAAGGTTGGGGGGCAGAATCTTATCCGTATTATTTATAGAGGTGAGTCGTTTGGCTCAAATGAAACGCGTTAGAACCCACGTTCCACGGGGTTCTTAATATCACTCCATGAAAACATCTTTAAATCAGGTGAAGGTGCTTTGAATAAAAAACTATTTGCAAGTTTCATAATTCCCCTGCTCCTAATCTCAGCAGTGTCGTCAATATACTTTGTATATGGACAACCCACACAGGTTGATGATGAGCAACAGGTAGTTGTAGAAAAGCTTCTAGAATTATTCACTAAATCTAACGGTACCCTGGTCAGCGCATTCTCAGTGCTTGAAGCAAGAAACGTGACAATACCCACTGAAGCTAGAGAAAACTATAGCAGAGGTCTAGTTGCTTTTGCCGAAGCCATACGATTAAGAGATGAAATGAAATTTCAAGACACCAAAGAAAAAATCCTTGAGGCAATGCAATATATGAGAAAAGCCATGCTTATTCTGTCAGGATATCTAGATGAAGTTGAAACACATAGTGAAAAGGAAACAACCAAAGCAACGGGTATAGATGAAGCTGTTTCACGAATAAATACCACAGTCAAGAGGCTTGAGGATCTAGCTAAAAAGGCTGAAGCGGATGGTCTAAATGCATCTAGAATAAGAGAGAAACTGAACTTGGTCATAGACCATTTGATTAACGTAAGAAATCGAATAAGAGCTGGCAACATAAGTGATGCTGACAGAGAGATGAATCAGTCTAAACAGATCCTAGGGCAAGCAATGGCTGAACTTAATGAAATAAAAAACATCCACAAGATAAACCAGACTATGCACTTCCTGAACATCACCGAGAAATATCTCACTAAGATATCTGAACTCGCATCCAAGCTGCTTGATAAACTTCCTATCACCGATCGGGCTAAAGCACTTGCAAAAGAACGAATACGTGAAGGTCTGCAAATTGGTTTAAACAAGATATCAACGTTGATCAATCTTACAAGAGAAGGCAAAATTAATGAAACTCTCGCAAAATTACAGGAAATAAAATATGACTTGACGGAAATCATTTCCCAAGGAGAAGCTCACAAACCCAACTTGAGCAAAATATTGGAAGATGCCCATAAGCTTGAAGTAAGCATAAACATGTATGAGGACATGGCTGAAAAGCTTTCACAAAGAGGCATAAACGTATCATCAGCAACAGCCAAGATTCAAGAGGCCCGAAGTTTAGCTCTAGAAGGTGCAGAGAGAATAAAAGAGGGCGATCTGGAAAAAGCTAGCAACCTTTTTAATCAAGCAATTGATGTGCTCAATGATGTCAAGCTACTCATTGCACACTTGAGAGAAAAGGGCTGAGACGCTTAAATCCATTAACTTTATTATATTTTGTTCATTTACGTTAATTTAGAGATTTACAAAGGTATTATAGGTGAAGCAGTTGTCTGGGATTGAAGATATAAAGAGTAAAATTCAATACTGCAAAGACGCCATAGAGCCGTACAGGTCTTATGGAGATATTGCAGTTCAGGCGCTAAATGCCCTCAGCGAGTTAGAGACACTAATAGTTAATTTAGATAAGCAAAATTTGGAGAAAGCATTGGCAATCGCTAGAGAATTGGATAGTGAAGTTGCACCTTACTCCAGTTTTCTACCCACAGTAGCAGATTATCTAAGAACCATAAAGGACTGGCTGGAAGAACGTTCAAAGGGCTGACAAGTCTAAAGTATTGTTACCCCTTTTTTTGAGCATAAAGTAGAAGTAAAAAAGGATGACTATGACTGGAAGCATCATTGGGCGTTTACTCTATCCGTATTCATCTAACATCTCTGTCTTCGGTTCCTCAGCTAGAAGGATAGTTCTTCTCGAATGGGTATGCCGAGCCTCGCATAGTAGCACATAAAATATAATCTTCTATAGATTGAAAAAAGCTATATGGTGATGCAATTACAGCTTCGGAGTAGCCATTGAGTAAAGGGTTATATTATTTTTTGCCACCGCTATCCAACATATTCTTCTTTTAGGACACTGAGGTCTGCCTCATTCTTATAGAAGTCAATGCTGATTTCTAATTTCAGAAGCCATAGACCGCTGACTTCAATTATTTCTTCGCCGTCAACTATTTTAGTCACATTTTGACCCGCGTTGTAAACTGCTATAGTGTTAAGCTTCCCTATTCTAGCTATCTGATTAAGTGTAGCTAAGTCATCATGACCTGACCAAGCTAACACCATCACATTTTTGTCTAGCGAAAGCACCGCACTATTGTAAGTTATGTTGACAACTGTAACTACTTCGGTATGTTCATTCCTCAAGACTTCGAGCACCAATACAACCTTATCGTAAGTGTTATCTTCAAATGTGTAAATTCGCATCTCCTTATTTCTAACTTTGTTCACCGATAGCTCAACTGAAATTCCATCACTTGGTTTAGTTAGTATTAAGTCTATATCCTTTTTTTGGGGGTTAAAGTAGATCAGAATTGAGTCTCCGAAGGCATCTCTGATAGGTCCAGCGTACACAGAGATCGTTTGCACTAGCAGAAACAGCGATATAAGGCAAATCGACACACATCTTCTATTCATCATTTTCCACTTTTTTTCAAATTATTCAATTTTATCTAGTAGTACAATCCAGATATAAATTTTTCATAAATTTTTTAGTGAATATTTGACAAAAAGTATATTAAGGCATCGCATGGCAATGTGGCAAATTTATTTTTGGGTTAGCTTTCGCATCTGAGCATCATGATCATATTCCCAATTACCGTCGACGAAAAGTTCAGGCCTGATTGTCCAATGTCTATATGTGCTTAGATCTATGGTTAAGTATTGAAAATCAGATATCAATTGTGCCTCTGCAAGCGTTAATAAGGCATGCATGAATGCGTTGAACTCGGTAAAGGGGATATGAACATCCACACGTAACTCATTTTTACCAAGAACTTTAGCAAAGGAGTGCACAAAGGGCTTATCTGCAATCGAGTTAGCAAATTTGGATAATGCCCCCTCATTATCGAATGTGAAAAAGAACACCAGATAAGCCAATAGTGGCAATGGAAAGGGAGAAATGATCGGACGATAACCGGTGATGAATCCTTTGCCGAGAATGTGTTGAAGGTAATGATAGCGTACACTCAACTTTGGTATCTTAGTCGCTCGACTAATTTGAGTGAAGGGTCTTAGGGCATCTTCTTGTAGATGTTCTAAAATCAGAAGGTCGTTGTGGTCCGCGAGGATGTTGTAAGATGGCGGCTCCTTTAAGGCAGGTAATAATTGGTTAGAAGCGTCTTTAACTTCCATCACCCATTCTTCCCATTTAAAGTCCCACGTTCGATTAATGAAGTTAAACCACTTGAAACTTGGGCGAGCAAAAAATGTAGTTGTTGTGCAGAGAAATTTAAATTCACGCAAGAAACCTATTTTTTTAGCTTTTTCTAAAAGTGATAAAAATTTTAGCTCCTGACCTGCTGGCATCATATACATGCAATAATAGCCAACTCTGGGTCCATAACATCTGACCAAGTATGTCCAATAGGGGTTTATTTCACAGAAACTCTCCAACATACGCAACTTCGCAGGGAATCCTTCCATAAAAACGACCACTTGAACTAAACCCAGCTTGGAGAAATCAATAGTAGCCCGAACTCCGAGCAACCCCTTGAGGCGCATCTCATTGATACGAAATCTGACAGTTTCAATTGGAAGCTTTGTGGCACGGGCTATAGCAGATACGTTTCGTGGACCTAGGGTGCTCATCGCCTCCAAAATTGCGGCGTTGTTTTCATCTAGCATTTTAAAGTACTCGTACATGTGGCGGAGTTCGGAAGAGTCCATCTTTGGAGCCTGTTCTATGTGAGTTGTTAAATCATGTTATATGAGAGAGAGTAATATATATTTTTTCACAATAAAATAGTGTAAAATTTTGTGTAATAGTAGCAAGATATTTATAGTTGTTTTAACTTTTCACAATATTGATTAAAAAAAATTGTGAAAAATATATGGAGGCTGTATGGAATTTGATTAAGAACAAGAAAGCTCTCAGCCCAATCATAGCAACAGTTATACTTGTCTCAGTGACAATTGTCGTTGCAATCTCGGTGGCCTACTGGATGGGAAGCCTATCTGGAACATACACAAGATTCGAGAACGTAGAGATAACATCAGTCTACGCAAACAAAGTCACTTTCGCAACTGGACCCTATAATGGATCTGCTGGATGGAACATTACTCTTACCCTTAAGAACTCGGGGTCTGCTGATGCAACGCTGGATAATGTGTTCGTGAATGCAAAACCCTTCAACATATTTGACACCGTTACGATTCAAGTAGGTGCCAGTTTCTATAACAAAACCGAAGGTGGTGCTCTCGCCGTCGCGTTAGCTTCAGGCGCTTCGCAAAACGTCTTTATATTAATCAAAGATTCAGGAGCAGCTGACCAAGGTGTAACCTTTGTCGCGGGACTTACTCTGGACATCAAGCTACATAGCGCTGCTGGCAAAGAGTATCCAAAGCTCATCCAGTTAGTCTAGATTTGCAGTGTGTTCAGCGGTGTCAGGGCGAGCAAGACATACCCATTTTTTAGTTTTTTGAGGAGGATAATAAATGAGGAAGCGCCCACTAAAGAGTTGTAGAGCTCTAAGCCCAATATTTGCAAGCATGATCCTATGCACCGTTGTGTTAGCAGTAGGCACCTCCTCATGGTACTTCATCTATGGCGTAAGCAACTACTTGCAAACGAGCTATTTTAACGAGATTAAAGAGAAAGTGGATGAAATAAGTGAACGATTTGCGGTTGAGCATGCCTATTATGACCAAGATAGTGGCATCCTTCATGTCTGGATTTATAATTATGGCAAGGTAGACATCCAAATTAGCATGTACATTTACCTAGCAGGCAGTTTAGTGGGGCAAAATGCGACCGCTGTAACCATTCCTTCCAAAAGTTTCATGGAAATCACAGTTCCAGTCAATGTGCCTAGAGGGAACAATATTATCATTGAGGTAATGAGTAGGAGGCAAAACATGATTTATGAGGATTTCCTCACGTAAATTACATAGATCTAGAAAAGGCATATCCACCATCCTTGGGATGCTCATTTTCGTAGGTATCCTTGTCACTAGCATTTTTCCTTTTTTTCTGTACGTTAATGAGGTGAATAGTTATTATAACAGGGTTCTAACGGAACTTAGCAAATTAGATGAAGAACGTGGAAGGGAGAACCTTAGCGTTTACGCGTATCCAATATTCAACGGTGCCGTAACACTAAATATCTATATCAGAAACAGGAGCACCTTAGCAGTTACAATAGTAAGGGTCTGGGTGAATAACACAAACCCAAGTATTGGATGCCTTCCGCTGTCCATCCCAGGAACCACTGATGCAACAATTGAAGGGATAGCTATACCTTCGGAAGGGGACTTTAATGTTTGGGTTGTAACAGAAAAGGGAAATGTCTTTGCCTCTCTGACAAACACTATACATATAGAAGAAGGAGAATGGTCGGGTGGAAATCCACCGTACACAATAAACTTTGTAGTACAGAAAAAGCCTGGTAGCCGGACATACTTTATCAACGTGTCAACAAGTCCCCCAACTAACACAACCGTTCAATCGAACGACGCCATTATCATGACATCCCTCACAATAGGCTACACTCCAGGAACCTACACAGTAACTGTAAATCGTCTGCCATCAGTCCTAATTTACAATCAGACATTGGTGATCACCCCTGAGAATCCTTCACCTTGGGTCTACGCCTATGATCCCTAGTTAAAAGGGAGGGTGTTGCTTTTGAAACTTCTATGGTTCTTAAGGCATCTAAGAGGCAAAACGAAACCTACTGCTGTTAAGGAAGAGGGAGAAGGAAGTGCAAAGAATAAGCGTTATAAGGTCATTGAGAGCTATTGGATAAGCAATCCTTTAGCAAAGGTAAACATTGTTTCCATTGATAACCAAATCCAGTACGTTGCAGAGGAAGCCAAGCTTGACCCAAATGAGTCGAAGGCGCGTGAGAAGCTCACATCCCTCCTCGTAAAGGAGCTTATTCCGCCTGAATCTGCAGATGTTGACACCGCCTCATATATTCTGGGTGAGGCGAAAAGGCTTTCGAAGAAATATAAACGTAGCTTGGGAAAGTTTGACGAAAAATCTTGGGAGAAGATCTTCTACTACGTTGTTAGAGATATCGCTGGGTATGGTAACTTGGATATCCTCATGAAGGATCCTAACATAGAAGACCTCTCCTGTAACGGAATTGATAGGTTGGTTTATGTTTGGCATCGAAAGTATGAGAGCATCCCATCCAACATCAAATTTACAGACGAGAGTGAGCTGGATAGCTTTATCCTCAAGCTGGCGCATATGTCTGGCAAACACATTTCAAGTGCTCGTCCAGTTCTTGATGCAATGCTTCCAAGCAAAGACCGTTTAGCAGCCACGTTTATGCATGAGGTCTCCACATTCGGCAGTAGCTTTTGTATAAGGAAATTTCGCAGTGAGCCTTTCTCCATAACGGATCTCATAGAAATGGGAACTGTAGATGAGCGTATTGCTGCTTATCTCTGGCTTCTTCTCGAACATAAGATGAGTCTCATGATCATAGGTGGAACCGGCGCTGGCAAGACTAGTATGCTGAATGCGTTGATAAATCTGATCAAGCCCGGTGACAAAATTGTGACCGTCGAAGAGATTGCTGAATTGAATATTGCCCATGAGAATTGGGTTCAGCTTGTCAGCAGAGAAAGCTTCAGATTTGGGACAACTAAAGAAAGCTCGATCAATTTATTTGATTTGGTTAAATTGAGTCTAAGATACAGGCCTGACTACATTGTTGTAGGTGAGGTCAGAGGAGAAGAAGCGTACACCCTTTTTCAAGCTGTTGCGACTGGTCATGGTGGCTTATGCACGATGCATGCCGATAGTTTAGACAATGCAGTTAGGCGGTTGACTTCGCCTCCAATGAATGTAGCCGAGGTATATGTGCCGTTGATGAATGTCTGTATGTATATATCAAGGGTCAGTTTGCCAAAGGTAAAGATGGGCTTAAAGTTTGGCAGAAGAGTTAGAAACATTTGGGAAATAGTGGACTATGGGAAGTATAAGCTCATCTCAGAATGGTCTCCGAGCAAGGACATTTTTCACACAAACTTTGAAGAAAGTTTCCTCTTGGATAAAATAGCTACTAAGCTTGGAAAAGAAAAGGAAGATATCCTGAAAGAAATCGTGCAAAGAAGCAATATGTTGAGAAGGCTGGTTCTAGATGGTTCATTACGTGCAAAGAACATTGCCTCTGTTCTTAATGGGAAGGAGTGTGAATATTAATTTGGAAGGAGGTAGGGGTAAGGCAGTAACTGAGGTTTTTATGAGGCATTTCAAAGTCTCAACAGTTGCACATAGGGAGAAATCCAGCCGTACTTTTAAAGACACTTTAGAGGATGTCTGTTACAAATATTTCGGCTTTGCAGCGCGGCTTCTTCTCAGAATGTATAAGGGGCTTGAAGATAGCATGGAGTCAGCTGGCATGAGGATCCATCCTGAAGTTTATCTCAGTGTGGTAAGCTTCATAACCATCATCATGTTACTCGTCTTCTTAATCTATGTGTTACTAGTGGTTGTGAAAATTATTCCCCCTTCTCCTTTTAATCTCTTCATCACCCCGTTACTTGGGCTTATTCCCTTTATAGCACTCATTCTGGGACTTATAATCCCGAAGATAATGGCTTCAAATAGAATATCAGGTCTCAAAAATGAGATACCGTATGCCTCAATGTATCTCAGCGTCATGATGTCTGGGGGCTTATCGCCTTTCGCCAGTTTACTTAGGCTTCGAAAGACTTCCTTACTACCTGAACTTAAGAAGGAGATAATGCGGATTCAACGAATCGCCCTTACGTCTGGAAAGGATCAGGTCTCAGCTATGACTGAGGCTGTGAGGGTGATAGGCGAAAGAGAGTTTAAGGAGCTACTTCTCGGGTATGCATCAACTCTGAGAACTGGTGGCGATGTTCTGCATTATCTTTTCAGTCAGACGGAGTCTATGTTTAGGAATTTAGCCATAAGAATAAGAGCTATGGGTAATAATATGGGTATAATTCTGGAGGCTTATACGATCATAGTTATCTTGGGAGGATTAGGTTTATACACGGTGTTTGTAGTTTCTCTAAGTTTCCCAGCCTTTCAGGCTTTTTCACCTGATACATTCTTCATATTTGCCTTCTTTCTTCTACCAGGTCTCGCCATCCTTTTTCTTTACCTCGCAGACACCATTCAAGTCAGCTATCCAGTGTCCCACTGGGGAACCTATAAGGCTTTGCTATTTTCCATTCCATTGAGTACTTTCTTAGCGGTAACAATGGTTCTACCATACTTCAATTTGAAACTCATTGATATCCCGTTTCTCATCGATATTCCAATCCGCATTAGAGATATGGTGGGTTTAAATCTTGGAACAGAAGCTGCCTTAGGTCTAGCCATTAGCTTGATCTCTTTATCTCTTCCAGTATGCATCTTGGACAATCTCCATTCTGGGAGGGAAAGTGGCATCCTTAGAGGGGTAACAAGTTTTCTGAGGGATTTGGTTGAGAACAGGAAAACTGGTTTAAGTCCAGAGAAGAGCATTCAGGCGCTTTCGAGCAGAGATTATGGTAGCTTCTCCAGATTGCTAAGGACTATGAGCGTAAGGATTAACCTAGGCATACCTTTGAGGAAGATTTTTGAAAGTATTGCGGGTGAAGTTAAGAATTGGCCTAGCTTAATCAACTTGTACCTCTTGATAGATGCAATAGAAGTTGGAGGTGGAACTGAGGAAAGCCTTGAGACGTTAGCTGAGTTCGCAGAGACGAGTAATGAGCTTGAGAATGAAAGGTTATCGTTACTTAAGCCCCTACTGCTTGTACCCTATATGGGAGCCGCTTTGTTGACGCTGACAACCGTTATGCTGTTGCAGCTTTTAGCGAGAATTAATGCTTTAAACCAAACGCTGATCTCAATAAATAGTCTAATAAGGATGCTTGTTACGCCGCTTATTTTGCTCGCTTTTACTATGGGCTTAGTTGCTGGAAAGATATCCTCTGGGAGAACCTCTGGAGGGTTTAAACATTCAATAGCGCTTATACTAATCTCCATGCTGGGTGTATGGATCGCCGGTAAATTAGTTTTTTAGAATACACCATTCCTACAAGATTGAAACCAGGTTGGAGAATGCAAATCCAATTGTTAGAAACACGATCATAGGTATTGTAGGTGAGGCCAAAACTCCATCTTTTAGGAGCTCTTTATGTTCTTCAAGTTCTTTGACAAGCTTGGTTACGTTGGTCTCAGCATGTAAATTGTAGACGGGTCTTCTCTTTGCAACCCCATTTTCAACCACAACTTTCTCAGCTGGGAAACGCTTAAAGCCCCTCAAGTCTTCAAGCTTTACTTTTCTGACCAACATGTAGAGCAATAGTCTTTTGAAGAAATTTTTCTCCTCAATACCGCTTAAGAGGTCTTTGCCTCTCAAAGAATCGATCAAGTTTAACGACAGCACCGCTAGTGGATAGGATGAGCTAAGTAATGTTGAGCAGAAGAAGGCGAGAAGGGCTGGAAGTGGAAAGATCCTCGTGACTAAAAATGCCGCATTTGGCGAGTATGACGGGGTTGCTGTGGCGAGCAGTATTAATGCCTTGGCGTCTGCTCCACCGTAGAAACCTAAGAAAAATAGTGCAAACCCTAAGATGAAACCTACGGTCGGTGAAACTAAGAATAAGATTAGGTCGATGTGTCCAAGGGAGAAGTCAACATAGTCTAGAATTAGACAAAGGGGTATGCTTATAAGCCAAACTTTGTTTGGCACCTCTCTATTCAAGATGTCCTGCACTGAGGCGTAAAAAAGGAAGGTTAGAGCTAGAAAAAACCTAAAAATATAAGTTGTCATTATATATTTACCCTACTTCTTCCTAATGGGCGCCTTTTAGCTTTCTATTAGTTGGGTTAGACTGAAAGTGTAAGAAGCTCTACTGGTGCCCCGCTTTTGAAGTAGACTCTTGGCAGGAAAGGGCTGAGCCAGTTAACGATTTTGTATTCAGAAGTTCCTATTAAATGGGCTATTTTGCATGCTGAAACTTCTTCATCACCGCCTATTAGTACTACTTCGTCTCCCTCTTTTGCATCGATGTCGGTTACGTCCACTACGAAATGGTTTACTGTTACACTACCAACAATTGGGGCCTTTTGACCCCCTATAAGAACGCAACCTTTGTTCGACAGAGCATGTGAATAACCATCGGAGTAGCCTACGTGAATCGTTGCAACCTTCATCTTCTTCTCTGCCACGTACGCCTTACCGTACGAAATAGAGTCGCCTGCACTGATCCATTTAACTAGTTCAATTCGCCCTTTAAGTCTTAACGCGGGCTTCAGATCCACCTTACGTTCCTTTTCAGCCTTTTCAGAAGGGTAGTATCCGTATAGTGTTATGCCAGGTCTAACTGCGTCGAGGAATGCCTCGGGGTAAGCAAGAATGGCATCGCTGCTTGCAATATGCCTGAGGGGTACCTCAATACCCGCTTCTTTTAGTGAAGCATCGATCTCTAGAAATCGTTTGAGTTGAATCTCATCGAAGCCCTTCACTTCTGCAAAGGTCGAGAACATGCCTTCAATCTCTAAACCATTAAGCTTATGGATTTTTTTGACAAAATCCACAGCCTCATCATATTTTACTCCTACTCTACCTAGTCCAGTATCAATCTTAACGTGTATCCTCGCTTTTACTCCATCCTTCTCAGCAGCCCTGGAGAGTTTCTCAGCAGTGTCCCAAGTGAAGACCGCTTGTATTATGTTCTCCGACAACACTGTTTTGAACCGACTTTCTGAAAATATGGGTTCAACGTTCAATATATCGCATTTAAGGTTTGCCTTGCGAATGGAAAGAGCTTCCTCCAACTTTGCAACAAGAAAAGTGTCTATGCCTTCTCCTATTAGAAACCTGACAATGGGCGTGATCCCGTGTCCATATGCGTTGGCCTTAACAACTGGTATAATCTTTCGATTCCCCACAACCTTTTTTATCTCAGAGAGATTATGCTTGATGCGGTCTAGGTCAACCTCAATCCAAGAGGAAAAATCGTTAATGCGCTCCCTAATCTCATTTTGACTGATCATAAAATCACACCACTATGTCTTCATACTCAAGAAAATTAATCTCTTTCGCTGTCCTCCGAAGCTAATATTTCTTGGAACAACCCATCTTTCAATATTTTCACCACTTATTACAGATACAATTGTTTTTCCCACGAATCAACTTCTGTCTTCTACAACTGGTGCAATAGCTGCAGCGCCTCAACCTTCAACAACCCGCCGTCCCTTGCTCCAGAGCAATATATTGCTTTCCTCAAGGTCTTCTCCTTAACCAATATAAATTCGTCCACGTATTTTTGAACAAGTCCCCCCAAATCTCAACTTTGGTTTAATGCTCTTCACTGTAAGGTTAATCCCTAAAATCAAGCCTCTGCCACCCACGGGAACGATCACAGTAGTAATGCCAGGTAGGTTCTCAAGAATTTCTAGACCAATTGTTCCATTTCCTGCGATTATTAGCCTATCATTATATGGGGAAACATAGGGCAACCCCCTTCTTCTCCACTTCATCATACATATCTCCGTACAGAACGAGCTCAACTTTGTGTTCCTTGATTTTTTCAATCTTTATCCTTGGCGTATTCTTTGGGATCACGACCTTTACAGGAATATTCAGTCTCTCTGCACTGATAGCACATGCAAGTGCGAAGTTCCCCGCTGATGCTATAACTATTCCCCGTTTCGCTTCTTCGACATTTATATTCAGTATTCAATTGAGTGCGCCTCTGATCTTGAAAGAGTTCGTTAGCTGAAGATTTTCAAGCTTCAAGTAAACTTCAGAAACTGTTCAAGAATTCCGAACGAGTGGCGTCCTCTTTACGAGTTCTCCTATCTTCTTCTCTGCGTCTTTTTATGTCTTGAAGAGTAACAGCATTCTCCACGTTTTCACCCAAATAACCTTTAACTGGCTTAAAGAAGCTTGACCATTTTACCCATACCCCTCTTTTTCGCGAGTTGATACACTAGAGTAGCCGTGGCTATATCTTGTACCGCTAGACCTGTTGAGTCGAAAAGAGTAATCTCATCATCTCTTTCCCTACCCTTCTTCTTTCCAGCCAATATCTCCCCAATTTCAGCATACACATCACTTTCCTTTATCAAGCCTTGTGCAAGAGCATGCTGAAGTTCGCCTATAACTTTGCATTGACCAAGACTATCAACCACAATCTTTGCTCTCTTCATAATTCTCGGATCAAGCTCCTGTTTTCCAGGTCCATCTGCACCAAAAGCATTTATGTGCATCCCACTTTCTATCCATTCATCCATTACTATGGCTTTTGTTGAGGGAGTGACTGTGACAACTATATCCGTGTCAACAACCGCTTTTCGAGCGTCGTCAACCGCCTGAACATTTATGCCGAGTCTTTCACTCATCTCATCGGCGTACTTTTTCCTGCTTTCTTCTGTTCTGCTGTATACCTTTACCTTATCAAGGGTGAATGTTTCATTTAATGCCAAAACCTGCATTCTAGCCTGCGTCCCTGCACCTATGACTCCGACTGTTTTAGAATTTTTTCTAGCTAGGGCGCTCGCTGCTACTGCTCCAGCTGCGCCAGTTCTGACGGCGGTTATGTAGGTTCCATCCATTATTGCCAAGGGTACGCTAGTTTTTATATCCATCAGGACTATGACCGCCATGGTCGAGGGTAAGCCTATTTTTGGGTTATCATAGAAGCCCGAGGCGATCTTTGTCTCAATCACTCCGAAGTCCTCTGCACAGCCTGACTTTATGTCAACCTCACCATTGTATTTTTGTACATCGAGATGCATTACGGGAGGCATCTTTACACGTCCTTCCGCAAAAGTAATGTAAGCCTCCCTAACTGCCTTTATCGCCTCACTCATGGGGAGACATGATTTGACTTCTTCCTGTGAAAGGATTATTACTTCAGACAAGATATGCACCACAATTTAACTCAAGTTGCATGATACATTGATTTTATATTTTGAATCTTAGTTTTAAGAGTTGGGCTTATGCTTATTTCCAAGTTTGTTGTACATCAAATTTAGAGGAAAAGGTACATTGAAGAGAACAGGCGAAGCCATTTTGCCTCTCCACGGTGGTAAAGTCCCTTCTTGGCTAGTCAGTCGTATGAAGAAACTAGCAAGGGGCATCGTGGCAGTGATTGTTAACGAGTATGGTTCTGACGAGTTACTTACGAGATTGGCGAATCCAATTTGGTTTCAGGCACTTGGCTGCGTAATTGGCCATGATTGGCACAGCTCAGGTGTAACAACCGTCGTGACTGGAATCTTGAGGGAGGTACTGGAACCAAAGGAATTCGGAGTTGCTGTTGCAGGCGGAAAAGGAAGTAGGTCTAGAAAAGCTTTGGGCGATTTAGAAGATATAGGAAACATCTATGAACTTTCGGAGGGACAAGTGGAATCCCTAAAATACGCAAGTAGAATGTCTGCGAAGGTAGATAACACGTTAATTCAAGCGGGATATCAACTTTATCATCACGCATTCTTTGTAAATGAAGAGGGAAAATGGGCAGTTGTACAACAAGGCATGTGCCCAGACGACAGAACCGCTAGAAGATATCATTGGCTCTCAGATAATGTAAGAAGCTTTGTCGAGGAGCCACATGAGGGCATAGTTTGTGACGTAATTAAGGACAGTGTGCTAAACATGACCTCAAAGGAGGCTACCGAATGTCAGAAGGTATCCATAGAACTCGTGAAGGAAGGCGTGAGAAGAGTTAAGAATGACCTTCTATCTTTAAGACCTCTCTATCAAAGAACCCTCGACGAATGGGTTAAAGGCGAGGTGGCACTTGAAAGCCATGTGATACATGTTCTTAAGATGCCTAGAAAGATTGATTGGGATGCCTTGAAAACCGCCTATGAAACGCAACCAGAGACCTATGAGGAGCTTGTTGCGATTAGAGGTATGGGTCCGGCGACTGTGAGGGCGCTAGCGCTCATTTCTGAGATGATTTACGGAGTATCTGCAAACTGGAAGGATCCTGTTAAGTATTCTTTTGCTGTAGGCGGTAAGGATGGTGTGCCCTTTCCTGTAAACCGAAGAGTTTACGATGAGAGCATAACATTTCTACAACATGCAATAGACGAAGCAAAGCTGGGCAACGATGAGAAAGCTAAAGCCCTACGTGGTTTGATGAAATTTTTTCCTCCGCAACCTAAGGAATAATTCTCAAAACGCAACCTATGAGGTGTGCTGTTTTTATTCGCTTGAGCCCTTTGGAGCTAAAATGTCGTTATTTTTATCTTTACTTCTCAGCCATACATTTTTCAGTACTTGAATTAAACCGACCCATAGTAAAGACATAACTGATATGGTCCATGAGGGAATAAACGCGCCTAGAAGAAACCATTCGAGTAAATCCATGAAAGCGCTAAATGCCAAAATAATGCAAGCGAGGTCTAAGAATCTTTTTATCCATTTATTCATTGTTCATAGGGCTCCTTAAGCGATATTTGCCGAATATGTGTTGGGGATATGCTATTTATCCATATTTTTAATTCAGCATTGGGTCAATTTTAATCCTTAACCATTTTTAAATTTTGTTTTTTGGACACTTTAACCATGGGTTCTCGAAACTTTAAAAGACGCATTTAATTAGTTTTCGCTGGACAGAAAAAGAAGCGATGAATTCGATGAAATTGGAAGCATCGAAAGTGTTAGCCTAGGCTATCCCACTACTTTGGGGTGATTACTATGAGGAAAGTTGAGATTTATGGGTTGAGGATTGATGAAGACATAGATTCTAAAACAGACCTTCCGAAGTTAATAGTTGATAAAGCTAAGAAGCAGTCTCATGGAATAAAGGATGATGACGTGGTCGTAATAACGTCGAAAGTTGTTTCGAAGGTTGAAGGTAGGGTTCATAAGCTGAATGCCATTAAGCCCTCTCGGAAAGCTCATTTCTTTTCAAAATTTTATAGAACACCGCCTGAAGCTATGGAGTTATATCTGAGGGAGGGCGAGATAAGAGCTGTTATCCCAATAGAAAAACTTGCAAATAAGTATGGATATCTATTTGAAGAGTACACAAGGAGCAAGGAAGACGCTCAAAAGGTAATTAGAGAACACCCTTACATTTTTCTAATCGATGTGAAAAATCGGCTGCTGAGTTGGGGAGGTGTTGATTTTTCAAACTCACCACCAGGTCATTGCGCATCCATTCCAAAAAACCCAGATGAATCGGCAAGAAGAATAAGAGAAGAAATAAGGAAGTTGACGGGAAAAGAAACAGCTGTTGTTATCGCAGACACGGAATGGAAGCTAGATAAATTCGGCACCGTTGATGTAGCAATAGGATCTTCGGGAATACAGCCTATTTCCAGAAATTTTGGCAGCAAGGATTTGTATGGTAAGCCAAAGTTTGGTGGAGTTGATGACTTGACTGACCTAGTTTCCGCCTCAGCTAATTTACTCTTCGGTCAAACAGATGAGGCTACGCCAGTAGCGATCATAAGGGGACTGAAATATGAGAAGAGTGAAAAAGGGGTAGAAGATGCAGCCTATCCAAGGAAAGCATATAGAGACGCTATTAGGATGTTTGTGCTAGAAAATATCAAGTTTAAACTTCTCTCGCTTCTCTCTAAGGTATTCTAAGAAATCTACTCGTTGGATATTTAGCTTTACCTCTCGCCCTTTCTCTCGCTTTTCTTATAAGTCTGCTAATTCTATGCTCTCTAGATTGTTCAGAAATGATGATTAAGCCTTTCTCATCTCTTCTTATACTAGGTTCGCCATCTAGAGAAGCCCGGATGGGTTCTCATTTACTGCTTCGTTAAGTTTATTATGCCTTTAGCTTAGAGGGCAAAAAATTAGCAAGAACGATTTTTAAACCATATTAATGGTCTTGTGGGTTAATTCTCTTCCGACAGGCATCGACAAATTCTCTCATGAATTTTTGTCTCCCTTTTGCGAACTTTTCTTCAATAAAGAAACTTGCAGAACTCTAGTTATCTTTCTTTTAGGCATAATCTCGCACATTTTGAAACTATTGTAAGTCTACTTCACCCCTTAGTTTATGATAGCAAATGAGATACCTAGCCTAATTTGCAACATAACCCTTTATCTATGTAATAAAATTGTGAAATCCAATTTTTAGTTGAACTATTGATAACCATTTAAAATCACTTTCACATGCACCAATATTTGGAGGTGGAGACGAGCAGCTGGATTCGACATCCAGCTGGTCTGAAAGGCAAGAGGGGGAAATGGTTGAAGCATCCTTTTTAGACCTTTATCAGCTTTTGGAGTTGTTTGTTATGTTACTAAGCGAACAGGCTTGGCAGCATATGGGTTTAAGAGCTGATCCACGGACAAATGAAATCAAAAAGGACTTTGAGAAGGCGCGTGTCGCTATAGACTGCATCATACTCATTGTAGACAAGCTGGGACCCCACCTATCTGGAGAAGCCAAGGACAGCCTTAGAAGCCTAATAACAGACCTGCAAATAAATTTCGTTCGTCAATTGGAACAGAAATGACATAGAAAAGTTGAATTGAAGGCTGGATGAGAAAAGAAAATCAAAGGCATCGGGCGTCAAATAGGGGGCACGTAGAAGTAATATTATTGATCAAAACTGCGATAAATTCAGCTACATTGGTGACCTTTGTAGAGGTTTCATGAAGTAGTTTAATTTGGGTTCAGGAATCTTATCAGGGGCAAAGAGGTATTCGATATGCGTCTCGAGAGTCGACTTCTGCTAGATTTGAAAGGACTCAATCCTCTGGGAAAGCGAAATTGGAAATCAGTTGAGTTTAAATTAGGGCACTTGTAGCAATATAAACCTATATGGCATTGTTATTTAATTATTATAGTGTGATTCAATAAAAAATTGAGAATGAAATGAAGGTGTTTTTAGATCCATGAAAATAATATCTTACAAAGAGCCAAAGCTTCACAACCCCCTTCTAGTCAGCGGATTGCCAGGAATCGGCTACGTAGCCAAATTGTCCGTTGACTATTTGAGGGAGCAGTTGAACGCAGAATTATTCGAGGAGATATATTCACCCTATTTTCCACCTTATGTGCTGATTAGAAAAGACGGGATTGTTGAACTGCTGAGAAATGAACTCTATTTTTGGAAGAACAAGGAATCTGGAAATGACCTAGTGATCTTCACGGGAAATGTGCAGGCTGGTTCACCAGAGGGACAATTCGAGATCGTTGACGAAGTTTTGCGGAGGGCTAGGGGTCTTGGAGTTACTAAGCTTTTTGCACTAGCGGCATACGTTGGACATGGGTATGTGGAGACGCCAAGAGTCTTTGGGGCGGTGACGGATCCCTCGCTTGCTGAGGACTTAAGGAGATTTGGGGTATTACTGATGGAAGAGGGGAGTATCTCTGGCACGAATGGTTTGTTGTTTGGGCATGCTAAACTCTGGGGTATTCAAGGCGTCTGTCTTCTAGGTGAAACACCCGCTTACGTCACCCCGTCTGGAAGGGCAGTTGTTGATGCCAAGGCCGCAAAGGCTGTCTTAGAGATTCTTACAAAGATATTGAACATCGATGTGGATATGGCACCTTTGGAGGAGCAAGCAAAGCTAACAGAGGAGTTTGTTCACAGGATTGAGGAGATGACACGCCGCGCTGTGGAGGAAGCGCAGAGGGCGGTAGAACGGAGGATGCCTAAGTATTATGTATGAATGTAGGGAAATGATTGTAAAAACTTGGGTAAAATATTATGATAAGCCAAAACTAGAAGAGCCCATAGCCATCGTGGGTTCTCCTGGCTTAAGCTCGGTAGGCAAATTGGCGGTCGACTATCTAATCAACAAGCTCAAACCCATTTTGACTGCAGAACTGTATTCCTCGCACTTTCCCCTTTTCCACCAAACCTCACCCTCATACATCCCTTCTCCTGAGTTTCCAGGGGAGCCTGGTATCACTATAGCTTATGACCACACAGAATTTCCAAAAGTTGAGTTTTACTGTTCACCGACTCTTGGACTAATCATAACTAGAGGGTATCATGCAAACTTTTATGGTCAATACGAGGTGGCCGAGAGGGTCTTGGACTTGTTGGAAGAGCTGAGGGTTAAGAGGTTGTTCGTGCTAGCTGGTTACGCACGCGAAGGTGATGCTGTCTACTGCGCCGCTACCAGTTTGAATTTAATGGAAGAGATGAAAAAATATGGTGTCGAAAAGGGTTACGAGGGCCCCTTCTATGGCTTTTCGGGGCTTGTCCTCGGACTCGCAACCCTAAGAAACATAGAAGGAGTTTGCCTTTTAGGCAGAACAAAGCCGAACCTCGAAGACCCCGAATATCCTGACCCCTCTGCGGCCAAAGCAGTGCTGGAAACCCTCAGCAGAATACTCAATCTACCAACAATCGTGCCAGAAAACTTAAGCCAGTGCTATTGATAGCTTTTCATAAAAAATTAACGGAAAACACAATTATCTATCGAAACCCAGTGTTTTGGAGAACATTATATGCTCAAGCAGGTGTTTCTCTTTCTGAACCCATGGCTATACGAACAAGTTTGCTTGGAAACCTTTAGGATTTTCTTCATCTAGTGTTAGTACGCCCTTACTTCGATGGGGCTTTATAATTCTCTTTAATCATAAAGCTGCTAGAGAGTGAAAATGCTTTTGAAAAAGAGGAAGTGATTTGGGCTTTTTCATTTAATACGAAATAAATTGTGTTTTTTCCGCAAGGTTTTATTGTTTTGATAACGAATCATTAATTGAGGTTATGTAGCATGATGCCAAGAAATAGGCTGAGGCAGCTTCTCAGAGAAGGAAAGCCTACCATTGGAACACATTTCTCGTGTACATGGCCCAATCTTGTGGAGATTATAGGTAACTCTCAACAATTTGATTATGCAGAGTTCACTGGTCAGTATGGTCCCTACACGCTTCATGACCTTGAAAACCTTGCACGCGCCTGCGAGGTCACAGGCATGGATGCAATGATAAAAATAGATCAAGAGCCAAGAACATTTATCGCTACGCGTGCAATTCAAGCGGGCTTTACAGCAATGCTTTTCGCAGATTGCCGGACTGCGGAGGATGTCAAGAAATGCGTTCAATCCGTTAAGCTGATTCCACAAGGAGGAATTAATGGTTTACAGTATGGACGCGTAATGGGGTATGGGTTCGTCAGAGGTCAGCCTGTCACCCTTCAAGATTATGTTAAGTACATTGACGATATAGTGATCGCGATTATGATTGAGACAAAGACCCTTGTGGATGATATTGAAGAGGCGCTTTCTGTACCTGGAATAGATATGGTTCAGTTTGGACCTGGCGACTACTCAATCTCAATCGGTCGCCCAGGAGAGGGATACAAGAATCTCCAGATCACAGAGGCGATGGAGAGAAGCTATCAAGCTGCGAAGAGAAGGGGGATACGCATTAGAGCCGAATGCACCGTAGAGGAAATGCAGAAGTGGATTGACTTAGGATGCAAGGATTTTTGCATAGGAAGCGACACAGGGACTATCAGCGCTTGGGCACGAAGCACTGGAAAAGCGATAAGAGACACTTTGTCTAAAGCAAATATTCTTTAGCACCTCAACTCTCATCTGCTCTTCTTCAAGGTTCAAACCTTCCCCCTTTTTTACCTAATAGAGAAAACAGAGCTAGGATCGGTTGCTTGTTCGTATGGGGGCTTCGGATAAAAGCATCTTTTGCTCATGTCCTTTGATAGTATTCCCACACCACCCCATTTCTCAAGAGTCTCAATGACGACCAACTTGTCCGGAGTTCTTAGCTTAACCTTTGGTTTCTCTCCATCTCTTTCCTCTAAGACCTTGGAAATGAAGGTTCCAACTTCCTTGGCAACTTCTTGGGAAGAGAAGGCTCCCTTTAGACCACGCCGCTTAACCATAGCGCCAAAGGACTCACCTTTCTGTATTTCCTTAAGTAGAGGCCTTAAAGCGTTACAAAAATCCTCCACAGCCGTTTCATGGGAGAAAGTGAAGGATTTTTCTATAGGGATAACCCTAGATAAGGTCGAGATTTTTCTTTCCTCGAGCCTTTGGAGAAAAATCTCAAGATCTTCAACTCTGCCTCTAATAACGTCCTTGAAACCGGTCTTGTAGAAGATACCAAGCCCCCTTAGGCCCCTCAACAGTTCCCTTTCCCCATAACGATAAGCGGTCAGAACAACTTCCATACCATGTAAAAGGGTCTTTAATGGATAAATTTTTAATGCAGCTATCTTCTACTGCGCATCCCAAATGTAAGATAACTTGTTTTTGGGATTTCTTGCGAGGACTGATATGCGTAAAGCGATTGTAGTTCGCTTAGATGAGGCATTAAGCCTTCACGATAATTGACTGTGGTAGTTGAAATGGAGAAATTGAAAAATGTACTGACTGAGCAAAATGGAATGCTCTGGATTGGTCATCATGAATGAAAAGTTTTTTGTTCATTATGGAATGATGCTTTTTAGACAAAAGCATTTTGAATAGAAATGTGAATGCCAATTTATTTAATGAAAAACATGAAAAATTTCTCATGAATTCTTATCGCATTTAATAAAAGTCGTCCAAAAAATAAATACCGAAGGAAGTATTCGACCTTTATCAATATATGATTAGAGATTATTTTATTTTGAGCCGCAACCGCAACCTTTCTTCCCTTTCTCTTCTTTCTTCGCTGGCATTGTCTCTACCTCCTTTTCCGCCTTTATAGTAAGTGGTGAGATTTCTACTCATTTAAAACTTGTCATCTTAAAAAGTGGTGCAAGAACTAGAATTTTTGGGTATTCTTTGGCTTTCTAAAATGTAGTATTATCAATGTTACAATCAATATTATGGTTGCATAGCCAAAGAAGTTGGTAATCAATAATGTTACTGTACCAATCCTTTTTACATCAAATTTGGTTTTTGAGACTGTTATTGATGTCAACTGTGCCGGTAGCCAACTTTGTGTTTGTAGTTCATAAATTCCCTGATCAATGTGCTTAGCTGTTTCTCCATTTACTTCTACTATTGCATCCTTTACAGGAGTTAAGTCTGACATGTACATGAGATTTATTCTTATCAACACACTGCCAGGGAATGAATTAGATACGTCGTATTTGACTACAATGTCGTCGAAGATAACGAGTATGCTGTTTGAACTGAAGTCCTTTAAACCATAAGCCTGATCCTCGATAGCCTTGACCGTATACATGTACTCGCCTATGCTGGTTTGTCTTTGGGAATTGTTTAGTAATATTTTGCCCTCGAATGGAGTTTTGTCGTAGAGATACAAGGCTTGATAAGTTATTTCTGCGGCTGTTCCCACCTGAAGCCTTTCTGGTCCACTTAGGGTTATGACTACTTTGTCGAAAACCACTGATATGTTGTTTGATTCAAATTTGGTGAGGTCATAAGTGTTGTCCGTGACCGCTGAACAAGTATAGACGTATCTTCCAATATCTGGAGAGCTGTCGTTTATAGATGAGCCTGAGTTGCGATACCAGATGGTGTTGTTTCCCCTTATTGCTATTGAGAACGAGGAGGCTATAGAGGAGTCAAACTTTCTATGGATTTCAAAAGATATTGTTACATTTGATCCCACATCGACCCTGTCATCGCTTGTTGACAGAGTTACCACCAATTCGTCCCATATTATTGATGTACTATTTGTCAATACGTCTGGGTTTAATGCTGTGATCCCATACGTATCCCAGTTTGCAGAGGATACGATAAAGTTTCTTGACCCAACTGTTTCTAGGATGTATTCTATTTTCCACCAAGAATTGGCCGCATCCCAGGTCGCTGGTGTGCCATTAATGTTTACTGAGCCGGATGTTACCGCGGAACCATCGTATTCGCTTCTTAATCTGTATCGTATTTCTCCAGCGGTATTGATATTGCGTCTTTCATCGTCTACTCCCTTGAAGCTTATAATCAGCCTGTCGGTAATGATGCTTATTCCTGTAACATCTTGTTTAGCAGTTAATCCATATGTCTCATCCTTTACTATTATGTAAGTTTCATCGTAGTTTGTTAAGCCTACTATGGGAGAAGCGGTTACATTTTTACTCCACCAGGAGTTAGCAGCATTCCATGTAAAGCCTGCAATTGAGCCTTTAGAGTTATCGAAAATTACATCATCATAGTCATAACGTATTGTGTATCGTAGTTCAAATTTCTGGTTAACGTTTACCCTTGAGCTATTCGCAGTTATTGAAATAAATTCAAAACGATCCCAGATCATCGCCGTCGAGTTTGTTGCTACGCCTGAATTAAGTGCGGTTATGCCATATGTATCCCAGACAGCACCTGTTATGATGAACTTTCTTGAGCTGACAGAGTTCAACGTATACGTTATCTTCCACCAACTGTTTGAAGCATCGTAGATGGCTGGTGTACCGTTAATTAGTACGCTACCGGAATTTACAAGGGTGTTGTCATACTCTGATTTTAATCTGAACCTAACCTCCCCTGTTGTGCCTACGTCGCGTCTGTCATCGTCAACGCCTTTAAAACTTACGATTAATCTATCCCAAATTATCGTCGTTGAATAATTATTCATAGTTCCCGCCGTTATTCCATAGGTTGATTCTTTGCCAGAAGTGAACATATCATATGTAACCGCAGTAACTATTGATTTTGAGTCTGTTCCTTCAAACCGATTATTTACCGCATTCCAAACAAGGTCTATTCCGTTGATTGTTAATCTATCATTAGAACCTAACGGATGGTCATCGTACTCTAATGCTGCAGTTACCCAGAACATTCCGGCTGTACCTATGTCTCTTCTGTCGTCGTCATTACCCATACCTGTTATCTTAATGCGGTCCCAAATGATGGATTGATTAACCTGCCCAACTATGCCAGTTAATTCGTACGTTTTGTCTACGAAGTTTGAGGGGATTATATAATCATTTTTGCCTACCGTGTTCCCTGAGACATACGCATACCAATAGCCGTTAATGGAATCCCATATGGCAGCAACTTCTCCTATACTCAACGAGCCCTTTGCTTCATCAAAGGTCACATCATCATAGTCGTATCGAAGCCTAACCCATATGACTTGGTTTGTTCCCACACTACATCTTGTGCCTGATACGCCGCTATCATAGACTTCTAATCTATCCCAGATTATCAATGGGTTTGGAACAGTCTGTGCGCTCCTGATTTCTCCATTGTATTCTATCTTTCCCACCGACCATGTGGATCTGCCAACAGTTGATGAGGTTGCGGAGATAGTTATCCATCCTGTGGAGTTGGTGGTATAGCTGTTGTTGTCTACGTATATCGTCGCTCCGGCTGCATCGTCCTCAACGTATTTCCATTTCGCGTGGAAGTATACGTACTGCGTTGTCCCTAGGTCGGCTCTGCTGTCGCTTACAAGCACCTGATCTATGACTACTTGTGCGCCCTTAGCCCACCAAATCATGTTATCTAAGGCGTATCTGTTATTGTAAAAGGTCTTGGAAATTAAGCCGCTGAGATAGTCTAAGTCCATAGTTGTTATGGAGATTTTCCCATGCCCGTACTCACCAGCTATCCAAACTGTAATATCCGTTTGTAAGGTCCAGTCATCACGAGCAATACTGACATATATTCCATGCGGAGTACCAGTCTCCTCATCTTCCCACTGAGAAAAATGATACTGGTAGAGAATATTTGTTCCAACATTTGTTTCACTGCCAGTGTAAGCGGTCAGGTCCTTTACGGAGGTAACTATGGGGTGAGAAACGTAATAGGTGTTTATCTCATTCCCATCTCTCACGCCTAACTCTGTATTCTGTGCCAACTCAGACGGCAACCATGAATAACTGCTTTCAGCTAAAATCACAAGTCCACCGCCGAGCTTGATGTAGTTCAAAAGTGTTGCAGCGTTGTTGACAAAAGCTCTTTTAAGAATGTTTGCTGCGGCAGTGTACGCCACCGAGGTCATTGCGTAACGTCCAATGAGCACAACATCATACGAATAGATCTTAACTGGGCTTCCTGCGAAGAGGTCAGTAACATTCTGTTCATTGTAAACTTCATAGGAATAGCCCAAATAATCAAGGTCGCTGGACAGATAGCCTTGATATGGAGAGATCGACACCAAGGCAATGTTTAGTAAACTTCTGTTGATTTTTGTTCTGGACACTCTTATGGAAAATGATGACCCATCTGTGGACAGAACCGTTACTGTGATCGTATTTGCTTCATCTTGATACACTGAATTCTCGCCATAACCTATGTCAAAGGCAGCGTCGTCTAAGGTAGATGTTGAAGAATATGCGTCCCTCAGTCTTACTGGTCCGCTTCCGCTTTCAATGTTATCATCACAGTACAACACTAAAACACCATTGTCAGGCAAGGCTACATCGTAGCCGGTTTTTTGTCGAACTTCAATCAAATAATAAGAGTGAGCCGTCAGTGGCAACTTTATGGTGTAGTAATTTGCCGTTGTATTCTCCAGAGGGGCCACAGTTACGGTGGCTGTTTGTCCATCGTTGATGATATAGATTTTTGAAGAAGTTATCCATCCGAGCTTTATCTTGCACCACGAGGTTGGATGCGAGGGACAGGACCCTTGAGGATCACCGTTCCAAGATCCGATGTCCATCAAATCCCATTTACCTACGAATTCTTGCTGATAGCTTGTGTCGTATAAGTCAGGTAGTCCAAAGTCGTGACCGAGTTCATGAGCAAATGTCCCCATAGGAGATGTCTCTGCCTGCATAGTGTAGCTGTGATAGTAGAGTTTTACTCCGTCCACCGCTATGTTTTCATTTATGCTCCCTTGATGTGACCAAATGTCTGATGAAACATGTGAGCTTTCTTGTCCATCTCCAGCATGCACCACGCATATGGAAACTTCTTCAGCTTCGACATACCCATCGTGATCAACATCATAAATAGAGTAGTCCACGTAGGGGTCCGCAAGCTGAACTGCTTCTTTTGCAAGCCTCCAGATCTCTGTGTTTGCATCGTCCAGACCTGAAGTGCTGTCTTCACCCCACCAATCTTTAGTATGTTCACTCCTAACCCAGATTTCCAAGACGGAGCCTAATATGGATAGTTGACCGTAAGAAATCTCGCTAAAATAATGGTTTAGCGATCCAGAGATGCCGCTGAAAAGCAAGTCGTTAAAGTATGAAGAAGATTTACTGCCTACCTTGTCTGGAAAGTCTATTAATATGACTAGAAGCTTTCTGTTTCCCGTTACTGATCGAATGGATGAAGGCATCGAATGATGTGTTTGTTCATCTATTGGGCTTCCTGTGCTCCTATTCAGTGGAGGGACATGATAAGGAGATTGGCGTTCAACATGGTTTGAGTGTATCCCCTTCTGTGGTGTGGCTAAAGAGAAGTTTGCTGAAAAGTTAAGGTTAGACGTACCAACTAGTATGAGAAGTATTAAAAACATACGAAGAAGTGTTGATTGCTTCTTTTTAGCCATATTCTTACTCTGTTTCCCGACTTTAGTACAATACGGGTTATAAGGCATTCTGCGCCATTTCATTTTTAAAGAGCGTATAAATTTATAATTATGCATAAACCATTGGATGAAAAATTATCAGCGTAGAATCAAATAATTAGACATTCTGTCAGAAGGTGTCAAACTTAAAAACGCAAATTTGGCAACAGCAAAAATACTAGTCGCCATCCTTTCTGGTTTCCATATAGAGGTTGTTGCAGAATTAATTGGTGTTGCTAGGGGCGAGTGCAAAACAATTATAAGCTTTTCAGCTTCCAAATTCACACAATTCATACACAATTAAACCCAGAAGAAATCAAACAACTGGGCAAAATACTGGTTGACGCCTTCGTTCAACAACTACCAAAAATGGAGCTAACCGTAGTTGGGCAATCTTTGAATCGTTCCAGCAGATTCTGCATTGCCTCTGCGCTTTCCATCTCCATTAAAACTATTGCAGGGAAAAGTTTAAAGGAGAACGGGTTCAGCAGAGTCGAAACCTGTATTGAACCTTGGCTTATGAGCTTCTGAAGCCTTTTCCTAACCCCATACTTGTGAATCCAACTTGTTCTTCTAGGGTTGTCCTACCGTCCGACTGAAGTTGTGAAATTATCTTTCTGTCAACATCGTCCATTGGCGTCGCCTTTGTTTATTTTCTAAACATAAACTATTTAATATTGTTTATGCATCAAACTATTTCTAAATTAGCAGTGAGCATTATGAGTGAAAGGACTGAGGAGATCGACGAAAGGAGAAAACAGATTCAGGAACAGGAGCAAAAGCTTAGGGCTAGGATGAGCAAGGTTAAACACAAAATCACTGTTATAAGCGGTAAGGGCGGTGTAGGTAAAAGCACGGTTACCGTAAATCTTGCCATAGCTTTTGCAATGCACGGGCATGCTAATAAAGTGGGTATTTTGGACGCAGATATCCATGGACCCAGCGTGCCCAAAATGTTAGGGTTAACTGGGCAGAGGCTTCAAACTGGTCCGCCGGGAATTTTTCCAGCATCTGGCCCTTTAGGAATTAAGGTAGTCTCCATGGATTTTTTATTGCCGGATGAGAATGCACCTGTTATTTGGCGTGGACCATTAAAGATGACGGCGATACGCCAGTTCCTCTCAGACATTGTTTGGGGTGAACTTGATTTACTGTTGATAGATTTGCCCCCTGGCACGGGAGATGAACCGTTAAGTGTTGCGCAGCTTTTGCCGGAAATGGACGGCGTAATAATTGTAACTATTCCATCAGAGGTTTCGCAGATAGTCGTTAAAAGGGCTGTGACGTTTTCTAGAAAGCTTGGAATGCCTATTATAGGCATAATCGAAAACATGAGCGGTTTTGTTTGTCCAAACTGTGGAGCAAAAGTTGACATTTTCCGGTCTGGAGGCGGAATGAAAATAGCTGAGGAACTGTCCATACCATTTCTTGGGAGCATACCAATAGACCAAAAAATCTGCGAAGATGCAGATAAGGGTATGCCATTCATAGTTGAACATGCAAACTCACCAGCATCGAAGGCCTTTTTAGAAATCGTCGAGAAAATTAAACACTTTTTAGAGCGTGAGCAGCAATCTGAAAGAATTGTTAAAGAAGGTGATTAAATGAAAATTTGCGTATCCGCAACAGCAAATAGTTTAGACGCGCCTGTAGATCCAAGGTTTGGCAGATGCCAATACTTTCTCATCGTGGACTCAGAAACAATGCAGTTTGAGGCTGTTCCAAATATGGCTTCTGGCGCTATGGGTGGAGCTGGAATACAAGCAGCCCAAATCATAGCGGGTAAAGGAGTGAAGGCGCTCATAACTGGAAATGTTGGGCCTAACGCTTTTCAAGCACTGTCGGCTGCAGGGATACAGATTATAACTGGTGCTTATGGAACTGTTAGAGAGGCCGTTGAAAAATACAAGAAAGGGGAACTGAAAGGGATAAGTGCTCCAACCGTTGGAGAACATTTCGGAATGGGTGCTGGTAGAGGACGTGGTTGGAGGCGAAGGCAGTGGGAACCATAGAAAACTCAGATGAAGAAGAGCTTGAGAGGTTAAGGCGAAAAAAGCTTGAAAAATTGTTACGTGAATCTAGAAAAGAAGGAGGTGAAAGGGTGAAGGAGAGAATAGTTATTCCAGCTGAAGATGGAAATGGGCTTGATGCTAGGCTTTCGGAACACTTTGGGAGAGCGCCATACTTCATTGTCGTGGAGTTAAACGAAGATGGCAGTATTTCAAACGTTCAAGCAGTTTCTAACGAAAGTGAACATTTCGGTGGGAGTGGACGACCACCAGACCGCCTACTACAATTCAAACCTAACGCTGTAATCACTTATGGAATGGGACCGCGGGCACTAAGCATTTTCCAAGAGGCTAGGGTGGCCGTTTTGAAAGCGAATGCGGACACTGTTAAAGAAGTTGTTGAGGCGTATAGGCAAGACAGACTTGAGGAACTTACAGAAGGCTGCCGTTATGCTCGCCACCGATAAAAGCTACCGTAGACGCCACAAATGGTTGGAGGCTTAATAATTGACTAGAAAAACAAAAGAGGAAGAGTTGAGAGTGATGGTGGGGTTCGACTATCCAAAGAAAACGAAGGGCGGTTCAGAAATTTGAGGAGTATATGAAGTGGCTATCTATTCTCAATGTGCTAAATGTCCGAGCGTTTATTGTAGTCGCATGCTCTTGGAGGAAATTAGCAAAGAGTTGCTTCCAGACTTCTGCCCTATGAAAACAAACGAGGGTATGTGTTTAGCTGTTTTGCCATTTGAGGGTTATTGTTTTTGGTAGCGTCTCTGTTGGGTTTAGTTCCTGCTGTTTCCATGTTGCCATAACTGTTGTGATTGTTTCGTGTATGAGTGTTCCCTTCTCGTTTCTAAGCGTCCCCATCATCTTCCTCTGAACCACATGTTCTCTTAGGGCTCTTTCAGCCCTGTTGTCTGTTGGCTCGATGCCTGGTGTTGTAAGGAATGTGAACCAGTGGTCTAGGCCGTTTAGCATCTTCGTTGTGAACTTTCTAACTTCAGCGCTCTTGTATGGTTTAGACGCTAGGGCTTTTATCGTTGCCTTTGCCTCCTCAACAAGCCCCATCGCCTCGTCTGGTGAAGGCCTATCATTGTTTAGGCTATTATAGAGCGTGTGCAGGGCTTCTGAGAGTGGTTTAGCCTCATCAACCTTCTCCGCCAGGTATTTCGCCCGCTCGCGCCCGACATTAGACATTAACATTGGCGAGGAAATATCGCTTCTAAAGCGGATAAGTATTCCAATAGCTGTCATAACTAATGCTTCTCTGCTTTGGCTTGACGGAGTAAAAGAGGATTTACTGGAAGCCCATTTCGTTTCATTAAAAGTTGATGCCGTTAGCCAAGACTTATGGAGGAGTATAAACAGACCTCATAAAGATTTAAGATTAAACATGATTCTGGAAGGAATCGGAGAGTTTACGGAAACGTTCAGAGGGACGGTGGTGAGCGAAACCATGCTAATTGGCAATGTAAAATATGGCGGCGAACTTAAATTGCAAGCTTTCTGGCAAGCTTAAATAAGCTTGATAAGGCTTATGTTGCGATACCGACGAGGCCGCCAGCGGAAAAATGGGTTAAACCATCCAAGGAAGAGGTCATAAACGAGACTTTTCAAGTCTTTTCTGAGAAACTCGGAAACAATAGAGTAGAATACCTTATAGAATATGAAGGAAACGCATTTGCCTGCACAGGAAATGTTAGAGAAGATTTGCTCAGCATAACAGCTGTACATCCTATGCGTAGAGAAGCTGTTATTGAATTTCTAAAAAGGGCAAAGGCAGATTGGCATGTTATTGAGGAACTTTTACAACAAGAAAAGCTTACGGAGATTGATTATGATGGAAAAAGTACTATATGAGAAAGTTGCCAGTTAGATAAGATGCAGAGTTGAAAACATGAAAATGGGATGCGTTAACAGCGTTGAAAGAAAAGTGAGTCATAGCTTTCCTAAGTCTAGACGTTGTTTGGGTGTTGGATTAATAGGGTGCGGCACTATCGGAACTGCTTTGGCCTGCGCTATAGACGAGGGAAAGGCAGGTGACACTGAGTTAGTTCGCATATACGACTTGGATGTAAGCAAATGCGAGAAATTAGCCAAAGTTTTATCATGTAAGCCACATGTTGCTAAAACATTTTCTGAAATTATTGAATGTGAAGATGTAGACCTAGTTATTGAAGCTGCATCTCAGGAGGATGTGAGGCAATATGCTGTAAGAACATTAGAGGCTGGTAAAGATCTTATGGTTATGAGCGTTGGAGCTCTTGTTGACGCTCGTCTCACTGAAAAGATCAGAAGCCTAGTCTCATTATACATTAAAGAAAAAGAAGGGATAATGCTGATTGATGTAAGAAAACATGCACTACATCTCTTGTACCCTTTTTATTATAGCTGAGGAAACTTTTTCGACATCTTCTTCAGAATATTCCAAAGTAGTGAATGGTCCCAGCTTGTTGATTTGGAGATCATATTCCAGATTTAAGTACTTTTCATATTTGATTCCTAAAGTGTTCAATATTTTTCTTGCACATTCGTTACGACAGCCATCAATAACGATGAGATGCT